>Ga0208125_100002_pt1 | contig 931872 bp, 839 predicted proteins | sample LakWasM128_HOW14_2_FD_183938 | JGI IMG/M metagenome (GOLD analysis project Ga0208125, IMG submission 183938) | Freshwater sediment methanotrophic microbial communities from Lake Washington under simulated oxygen tension - Sediment Metagenome... | ecosystem: Environmental > Aquatic > Freshwater...
AGGAAGACGAGACCAACTCCAACTTCGGCTTCAACCTGCCGTGGTGGGATCGCCTGTTTGGCACCTACCGCGCGCAGCCCCGTGCTGGCCAGGTGGGGATGACAATAGGCATTCACGGCCATACCGACCCGCGTGAAGTGGCACGGCTGGACGGCATGCTGCTGATGCCGTTCAAGAGCGAAAAGCTTGACACACAGGGCTACGCCATCAACCGCCGTACATGGTCTGAGAGTTAAGCAAAAAAAGAAAGATGATGCCCATGCCAACACATTTCAAACCCATTTCCCGATTCGCCGTGGCAGGTCTGCTGCTGGGTGTTGCCGCACTGACCGCCTGGCTGGCAGCCGGCGTAGGCTCGCGCCAGGGATGGTGGCATTTCACCCTCGGATTGCAGGTTTCCGAATGGGCCTCCTATGCCGCCGCGCTGGCGCTCGGGCTTTCGATTTTTGGCGTTGTTCAGAGCCGTCCAGGCGCTCGCCGCAAAGGCTTGTTGGTGGCGGTACTGGGTATCGCTGCATCGCTGCCCCTGGTTGCGATGGCCATCCAATGGGAGTATGCGGCCCGAACCTATCCGGCCATCAATGACATCAGCACCGACACCACTGATGCGCCTGTGTTTTGGGACATGCCCGTGCCCACGGACTACCCCGGTGCCAAGGTGGCAGCACTGCAACGCGAAGCCTACCCGGACCTGGCTCCGTTGAAACTGGCAGCGCCTGCCAACCAGGCGTTTGAGCATGCGCTGGCGCTGGTCAAGGACAAGGGTTGGGACGTCGTGTCCAGCGTACCGGAGGAAGGCCGCATTGAGGCCACAGCCAAAAGTCTGCTGTACGGCTTTACCGACGAGGTGGCTGTGCGTGTGACACCGTCTGCCACCGGCTCGGTCGTGGATGTCAGGTCACGTTCCCGCATAGGGCGCATCGATCGCGGAGTGAATGCCAAGCGGATTCGCGCCTATCTGGCCGCGCTGGACAAACGGATAACCCGGTAACCACTCGCGCCGCGTGGCAGGAGCCGGTTCCGCGAATCAATCGCGGCGTCCGCCCTTGTCTTTTTTATCCTTTCCATGGCCCCGGCCGTGGTCACGGTCACCGCGGTCGTCATGGCCACGACGCTCTTCGTAGCGTTCGCGCACCCAGTCTTCCTGCACGAAATACACGGGTTGGCCGCAGGCGTTGTAGCGTCCGCAATGCTTGGCCCAATTCTTCTGGTGCCCCGGTGGCACATACAAATAAATGGGCCGCTGATGAACCGCAATGGGCGACTGCACGATCACCACCGGTTGTGGGTACACCAGGCGGGGCTGCGGGTAGTTACCAATGTCGATACGGCCATAGACACCAGGCTGGTTGATGCCGATAGACACCCCCACACTGGTTTGTGCAAAAGCAGGTACCAAGGCACAAGCACCCAGTGCCAGTAAAACGAGTTTCTTCATCAGGGTTCTCCAAAAGTCTATCGCCATTTAACGCCCGAAAGCAGGCAACAGACGACGGGATGGAAAAACAAATGCAACCGCCATTAACAAAGAGGACGCGGCCGGGCGCGCCATGCCAGGCGCCCTTCGTGTCCCGAATTGCCGCCCCCATGTCCCGCATTGACCAAGACAGGCGCCAGCGTTTGCCCTAAAGTGCACCCACAAACGAGGATGGGGCGCCGTCAGCAGACGGGGCGCCCCAAAACCTCGATAACGAGGACACACACCATGGCACCTATCGACCAGGTACACCTGAGCTTCAATCCGCAAACCCTGACCCTGCTCAACGCCGTATTGGGCCTGGTGATGTTTGGCGTGGCGTTGGAGCTGCGCGTCGAGGACTTCAAGACCGCCTTGCGCACCCCCAAGGCGCTGGCGCTGGGGCTGCTGGGGCACCACATCCTGTTCCCGGCCATGACCTATGTGCTGGTCTCCATTCTCAAGCCCGAGCCCAGCATTGCCCTGGGGATGATTCTGGTATCGAGCTGCCCGGCCGGGCACATCTCCAACTTTCTGGTGCACCACTCCAAGGGCAACACGGCGCTGTCGGTGAGCGTGAGCGCGCTGTCCACTTTGGTGGCCCTGTTCATGACGCCACTGAACTTTGCGTTCTGGGGCAATCTGCACCCCATCACCGCGGGGCTGATGAAGGAAGTGGCCATGAGCCCGTGGGAGATGCTCGAAGTCATCGTGATGCTGCTGGGCGTGCCGCTGGCGGTTGGCATGTGGGTGGCCAGGCAGTTTCCGGCGTTTGCGCACAAGGTGCAAAAGCCGATGAAAATTTTGTCCTTCGTCATTCTGCTGGGCTTTATTGGCGGCGCACTGGCGGCCAACCTGCGGCACTTTCTGGACTACATCCAGTTGGTGGTGGGTGTGGTGTTTGTCCACAACCTGATGGCGCTGGGAACCGGCTACGGCCTGTCCACGCTGATTGGTCTGCCCGAGCGCGACCGGCGCGCCATCACCTTCGAGATGGGCATTCAGAACTCCGGCCTGGGCCTGATTTTGATCTTCAACTTCTTTGGTGGCCTGGGCGGCATGGCCATCGTCACCGCCTGGTGGGGCATCTGGCACATCGTGGCCGGACTGACGCTGGCCACGTTCTGGAAGAACCGTCCGCCACTGCCTGCCACCGGCCATTCGGGAGCCAAGGCATGAGCCGCGTCCTGATCACCGGCGGTGGTGGTTACCTGGGCAGCCAGCTGGTGGCACGCCTGGCCGCCCTGCCTGCAGACAAGCGCCCGGAGGTTATCGTGTCGCACGACATCCGTGAACCGGCCGCGCGCTTGCCCAACGTGGACTACGCAGTCGCCGACATCCGCGCGCCGCAGATGGCCGACATCATTGGCCAGCACCGCATTGATGTGGTGGTGCACCTGGCGTCCATCGTGACCCCGGGCAAAAACAGCAACCGTGCATTTGAATATGACGTGGATGTGAACGGCACGCGCAATGTGCTGCAGGCCTGCGTGCAGCATGGCGTCAAGCGCATCGTCGTCTCCAGCAGCGGCGCGGCCTATGGTTACCACATCGACAACCCGCCCTGGCTGGTGGAGGACATGCCGGTGCGCGGCAACGCGGTCTTTGCCTATTCGCACCACAAGCGGCTGGTGGAAGAGATGCTGGCCACCTACCGCAAGGACCACCCCGCGCTGGAGCAGGTGGTACTGCGCATTGGCACCATCCTGGGCCCCACGGTGCACAACCAGATCACCGACATGTTCGAGAAGCCGCGCCTGCTGGCGATCCGCGGCTCGGACAGCCCCTTTGTCTTCATCTGGGACCAGGACGTGGTGGGCATCATCCTGCGCGCCATCTCCGATGGCCCGGCCGGCATCTACAACGTGGCCGGTGACGGTGCACTGACCATCCACGAAATTGCCAGGCGCCTGGGCAAGACCACGCTCAAGCTACCGGCCTGGTTGCTGCAAACGGCGCTGGCCATTCTGAAGCCGCTGGGCCTGACGCAATACGGCCCCGAGCAGCTGGATTTTTTGCGCTACCGCCCGGTCCTGCTCAACACCCGGCTCAAGACCGTGTTTGGTTACACGCCGACCTACACCTCGACCGAGGTGTTCGAGATTTACCGTGCTGCGCGCGAGCAACAGCGCGCTGAAACAGCACGAGCATGACCATGGCCATGCGCAACTTCAACAGCCCCCTCCTTGGAGACAACATGATGATCAAATTCTCTGGAATCAGCGCCCTGCTGCTGGGCATGGCACTGACAACCGCGCAGGCAGCCGACTTCACCGTCAGCGGACCGGACGGCAAGCCTTTGCCGCTGGTCATGGTGACGCGCAGCGCCACCCAACCCGCCAAGGTGGATGACTCTGACAACGGCTACGCCACGCCGGCCAAGCTGCAGCAAGGCAGCTTCGAGTACACCCGCTTCAGCGATGCGCAGGGCCGCGTGCGCCTGCCCGATGCACCGGGCGACTACCGTATCCGGCTGCGCAAGCCGGGCTTCAAGGATGTGCTGATTGAACCCGCTGCATTGGCCAAACCGGTATCCTGGCGCATGGTGGCCGAGACCGATCCCAAGGCGCTGGCCGAGCAACGCCCATCCAACGCCTGGACCTCCACGCTGCTGGCCGGCCGCGATGATTTGCGCAAGGAGTTCCTGGCGCAGTGTGGCTTCTGCCACCAGCAGGGCTCCGCCTTCCTGCGCCGCGAGCGCAGCGCCGAAGAATGGTCTGCCACCATCCAGCGTATGGTGCGCTACGGCGCGCGCCTCTCCAGCGAAGCACAAAAGGAATTGCCCGCCCTGCTGGAAGCGCACTGGAAGGACATCAACGCCCACCCCGAGAAGGTGCCGGCCGCCACGCCCTGGGTGCCTGAACTCGCCAAGGCCACCATCACCGAGCTGCCCATTGGCGACCGCTTCTCGCAGATGCACGACTTTGTTCAGCACAGCAACGGCCTGGTCTATGTGGGCGACAACCTGCAGGACCGCCTGTACGAGATCAACACCCAGACCGGCGCCTACACCGTCTACCGCGTGCCGCCGCAACCCGGCGACAACCTGGGCGGCCTGCTGGCCGGGCGCCTGCGCGATTTCCCCAAGCACGAGACCTACCAGGGCATCCACTCGCTGGTGGAAGCTCCCTCGGATGGGCACATTTTCATCACGCCCTCGTACCAGCGGCGCCTGATCGAGTTCGATCCCAAGACCAAGCAGTTCACCAACCACGAGATCGGCACCGGCTTCTACCCGCACACCGTGCGCATGGACGCGCAGAACCGCGTCTGGTTCACGCTGGCACTCAGCAACCAGATCGCGATGTATGACCGCGCGGCCAACAAGTTCACCACCTACGACCTGCCGTTTCGCTCCTTCATGGAGAAGCTGACCGTCAAGCTGACGCCCTTCTTCTTCAAGCTGATTGGCTGGGGCATTCCGGTGACCAACTGGGTGAAGATTGACCACACCTCCACCGGCGTGCCCCTGCCCTACGGTATTGAAGTGACGCCCGACGGCAAGGTCTGGATTGCACGCCTGCACACCGACGAGATCGCGTCGCTGGACCCCACCACCGGTGTCATCACCATGATCCCGACACCGCTGAAGGCGCCACGCCGCCTGCGCGCCGACCGCGATGGCAATCTGTGGATCGCGATGTTCAACGAATCGGCCATCCTGCGCTACGAGCCCGCCAAGGCCAAGTTCACCAAGTTTGATCTGCCAGTGCAGCCGGTAGGCAGCGACACGCCCTACGCGCTCAACGTGGACCGCAAGCGCCACCAGGTGTGGGTCAACGGAACCAACTCCGATGGCGTGCACCGGCTGGACATTGCGTCAGGCCAGTGGACGCACTTCCCGCTGCCGCGCAAGGCCACCTTCACGCGCGATGTGGAGTTCACCGAGGATGGCCGCGTGCTGCTGACCAATGGCAGCTTCCCTTCCTGGCACATTGAGGACTACCAGCCCACCTTCATCCAGCTCAACCCCACGGGCGCCGCACCATGATGGGTCGTCTGGGGCCGTTTTTTGTTTCGTGCCTGCTGGCGTTCACCGCCGGCCACATGTTCAACTACACCGTCATCCTGTACCTGCAGGAGGCGGTGGGCTCCGACCTGCTGTCGGGCATCGGCTTTGGCCTGGCCTTTGGCAGTTCCATCGTGTTTGGCTGGTTTGCCGGCGTGGTGTGCGACCGCATGCCGCCGCACCGCGTCATCCATGGCGCGCAGGCGCTGTTCCTGGCCGGCCTGGCCTGCCTGTGGTGGGCACAGTCGGGTGCCAGCGCAGAGACCCGCGTGGCCTGGGTGCTGGGCGGCGCATTTCTGGGCGGACTGGCCTGGTCCTTCGTCGGCCCGGCGCGGCTCACCACGCTGGCGCAAATGGCACGGCCCGAAGAACTGCGCCCGGCCACCATCGTCTTCAACCTGCAGGTGCTGGTGGGCTTTGGGCTGGCGCCGCTGCTCATCGGCCTGGTGCGCAGCCGCGCCGGCTGGGGCACGGTCATTGCACTGGCCGCGGCCGGGTTTGTGCTGGCCTCCTTGCTGATTGCCCATTTGCGCACGCACAGCCATGCCACGCCCAGCGGCAACTCGGTGCTGGCCGACATTGGTGAAGGCTTCCGCGTGGTCGGTACCGACCCGCTGCTCAGGCAATTGATGCTGGCCGCCCTGCTGGGCTACGCGATGACCGGGCCGCTGCAAATCCTGCTGCCCAAACTGGCGCGGGAGATTCTGCATTTGACCGAACTGCAGCGCGGCGCCTACCTGGGCCTGCTGGCGCTGTCGCTGATCATTGGCGGCGTGACCGCGCTGACCCTGGCACGCCGCGTGCACCACGGCGTGGTGATGTTTGGCGGCATCGTCGCCGGCTGTCTGGTGTTTGCGTCGCTCAGCCTGATCACCGACGTAGCCTTGTCTGCCACCGGCCTGGCCTGCGTGGGCATTGGCGGCGGCATGGTCATCAGCCTGGTGGTGTCCGGCATTCAGGCGCAAGCCCCGGTGGCGATGCGCGGGCGGGTGATGAGCATGTACTCCATCACCTCACAGGTAGTGCCAGCCCTGTCGGGCGTGGCGGCCGGTGCGCTGGTGAACGCGGTGGGTGTCGTGTCAGCCATCCAGCTCTGCGGGCTGGTGCTGGCCGGCATCGTCGCTTTGGCGGCCTGGCGCATGGCACGGCTGCGCCAGTATTCCGGCCAATCTTGAGAGGCAAATGTGCCCCTAGTCCCCGTGGAATGTGCGCAAGCAGCTACTCAATTGATAGCACCCTGATTCAATGGCTTGTTGCGCGACGACCCCTCAACAGGAATAGCAGACCATGCACACACGCAATTTTTCGGGCAAGGTGGTGCTCATCACCGGTGCGGCAGGCGGGCTGGGCGCAGCCCTGTGCCGCCGTTTCGCGCAAGCCGGTGCGCGCATCGCGGCAACCGACCTGAACGCGGAAACACTCCACGCGCTGGTCGCCACACTGCCCGCCGGAACGCTGGCCATTGCAGGCAATATCGCCGACCCGGGGGTGTGCCAGCAGGTGGTGGCGCAGACTCTGCAGCACTTTGGTGCGCTTGATGTCGTGGTCAATAACGCCGGCATCACGCACCGCAGCCTGCTGGCCCACACCGACCCCGGCGTGATACGGCGCGTGATGGAGGTCAACTTCTTCGGTGCGATGCAACTCACCCACGCCGCGCTGCCCCACTTGACCGCCAGCCGCGGCGTGGTGGCGGCCATTTCCAGCGTCGCGGGCTATGCACCGCTGCTGGGGCGCACCGGCTATGCGGCGAGCAAGCACGCGCTGCACGGCTTCTTTGACAGCTTGCGCACCGAAGTCGAAGGCCTGGGTGTCCAGGTCACGTTGATTTGCCCGTCCTTCATTGCCACTGGCATCGGTAGCGCCGCGCTCGGTGGCACCGGCGCGGCTGCCAGCACGCCCAGGGTGACCACCGGTGGCGAGGCGGACCCGGCAGACATCGCCCGGCTGGTTGTGGAGGCCATCGCGCAAGGCAAATCCCTGTTGCTGCCGGACCGCACGTCCCGTCTGGCCTGGTGGGTGAGCAAACTGATGCCCCGCGTTTACGCCCACACCATGAAGCGCCGCGTGCGCTCCGAATTTGAAGCCAGACCAGAGGAGACTGAACGTTGAAAAAGCCTTTTGCAACGCTCGCCTTCTTCGCTGTCACTGGCCTGCTGGCAGCCCTGGCGCTGCTGTGGCTCAAGCCGGGCACCGGCCTGCTGCACGACGCGCCGCGCCAACTGCCCTGGTCGGTACCGGATTACCGTCCAGCGAAAGCCCGCCATTCTGTGCTGCCGGACGGCCGGATCCGGATCGACATTACGCATCTCCCGCTCACCGGCATTCGCCCCGAGATGCTGATGTGGTGGTACCAGAAGCTGCCCGTATCAATGGTCGACGTGGGCGGCGTGCCGTACACCTTCTACCATGTGTTTCATCCCACCGAGCACGGCCGCATCCGCGTGGCCGAGCCGGCCAGCGACGGCACGCCCGGCATGGGCGTGGGTGCGCTGGTCGAGCGGGAAGAATGGTTTGGCCCGTTTGACAGCAAGGGTGCCGGACGCATCACGCAATTCTCAGTCGCCGGAATGACCGTCGTACCGGAGGTGGCGGGAATGCGGTTTGGTGAAATTCGGCATATCTTCGAAGCGACTCCCACCGGCACCCAGTACCGTGTGGTCAGTGTCATCGGCGTGGAATGGCCGCTGATTGGTGGCGCTGTGAACGCGCTGATACGCCACACGATGTACCCGGACGCCATGCTCAGGGAATGGGAGCGCCACCAGATTGAGGAAGTGGGCATGTTGCAAAACTTCCTGCCTGCGCTGTACAACAGCCGGCCCACGGGTGACCGGTACAGCCTACCTCCCCCGGGCCGGTAGCTTTCGCAGCCCGCGTGTCAGGCGGGCGGTCTCAGGGGAATCAGATTCCGGGTGTAGCCAGATAGGCCGCGAGGTCAGCCGCCTGTTGGGCGCCGACCGAAGGCGCCAGGAAGCTCATACCGCCGATGTTTTTGGTGATGGCATTGGTAATGGTTGCAGCGGAATTGGCACCTCGCAGAATTTTGTTGCCATTGAGAGCCGGATTGGTGCCGTGGCAGGCCGCGCAATTCACCGCGTACAACGCCTTGCCGGCAACGGCAGAGGCTACCAGTGTCGGTGTCGGTGTCGGTGTCGGTGTTGATGTTGATGTTGATGTTGATGTTGATGTTGATGTTGATGTTGATGTTGATGTTGGTGTTGGTGTTGGTGTTGGTGTTGGTGTTGGTGTTGGTGTTGGTGTTGGTGTTGGTGTCGGCGTTGGCGTCGGCGTCGGTGTTGTTGTTGTTGTTGGCAATCCGCAGATTGGAACTAGAACGGGGCTCTGGCGGAGATTGTCATCACTCTCGTCTTCTGGTGCGTCGGATTCCCTTCGAACGGTGTCCAGATTGGCCACCAGGCCGTCGTTGATATGGGTTTCCTTGACGTGATCGGCCTCTTTGCTGGGCAGACCGTTGATGCACTGGCTATTCGCCGCTGACGTGGAACTGTTCTTGGACTTCTGGATGCTGAGCACCAGCAGACGCGCGATGTCACCCGCCTTTTTATGTTCTGCGCTGGTGGCCCGTTTGGCAACGAAGTTGTCGAACATGGATACGTTCAGGCCGGTTTGGGTTTTGACGTAGCTTTCGGCCGCCTCGATGCTGACTTTGGCGGTATCCATCTGGGTTTGCACCATGGTCGTCAGCGGACTGATGACGCCGAGTTTTCCGGCCGGCGTAGTGAGGGTGTAGGCGGTTTTGACACCCCCGCTGTCCGCATCGGTGGCATCCGTTCCAACCACAGCAATCAGGCGCGCGGTGGCAAGGCTGGCGGTCGGCACTTCGATGGTCACTTGCCCGTTGGCATCGGTATGCGCCTGGGTTTCTCCGGCGTCACACAGGCCGTTGTTGTTGCTGTCCACGCAGACCAGCGCATTGCGGATCAGGCCATCCATGACGGTTGTGGTCACCGCGGTCGTGGCTGCGGACGCGTTGCTGCCGGCTGCACCGGTGCCGCCGCCCCCGCCGCATGCGCTCAGGGTGGCCACGGCGATGCTGATCAGTCCGAGGGCGAATTGGGTGGTACGTGGCTGCATGGTGAAACTCCTGTTGGCTATGAAAAGAAGGATGGAACCGATGTAATTATCGGGAAATTTTCCCAATAATACCAAGTATCAAGGGAGCCGCACAAGGGATTCTCATGGTAAAAAGGGAAAATACCCCGTAAAATAGCGGTAACAGTTTGTACAACCCGTCCAACAGGGCGCCCCTCGTTTCGTGAGCAACACACCTACTCCTGCCGATCCAAGTGGCGACACTGCCGACCATGCGGGTGTCGGCCTGCCCGAGCCGGCGCTGGCCGCTGAAGCGATTGCACGGGTGCTGCAGCCGCTGGCCCGCTTGATGATTGACCACGGTCTGCAACTGCCGTCGATGGTGGACCTGCTCAAGAAAGCACTGGTTGACGAGGCGGCGCGCGCCTACGGGCTGGCGGACAAAGGCAGTTCAGACACGCGTATTTCCCTGTTGACCGGCGTGCACCGAAAGGATGTGCGGCGACTGCGTGGCGCGCCTGTCGTGGACACCGGCAGCACACCCATGGTGCCGCTGGCCGCCACCGTGGTGGCTTGCTGGATCAGCGAGCCGAGGTACCTGAATGCCGATCAAACGGCCAGACCACTGGCGCGCACGCCGGGGCGGGGCCTTCCGGGCGAGCCCGACTTCACCACACTGGTGGCTGAGGTGAGCCGGGACGTGGGGGCTCGCGCCGTACTGGACGAACTGGTCCGTCTGGGGGTGGTTGAACTGCGCGACGATGGCTTTGTTGCCCTCAAGACCCATGGGTTTGTGCCGCGCGAAGGTCTGAAAGAGTCGTTCCATTTCCTGGCAAGCAATGTCAGCGAGCACCTGAACGCCGCCGTACACAATCTGGCGCCGGACCGCACAGCGCCGCCCAAGCTGGAACAAAGCGCGTTTTCGCAGAATCTGTCGGGCTCGCAGGTCGAGCAACTCCAGCAACTCGCGCGTCGTCTGTGGGCCAAGGCGTTACAACAGTTTCTGCAAACCGCAACAGTTGCCGAGGAGCGCAGCGAAGCAGTGGCTGGCCCCAAATACCGCGTGCGCTTTGGCGTGTACTTCAATGACACGCTGCAAGACAGCCCGGCCCAGACAGCAACCCCCGGCGCCGCGCCCCAAAAGAACAAAAGGAAACCGAAGTCATGAACCGACAATGCGGGATGAATGCACGTATCAGCCGGCGCAGCCTGCTGACTTTGGCCATAGCCGGGTTGACCGGCTGCGGTGGCGGCATCGATACGGGTGGAACCACCACGGCGTCGCGGCCCGGCACCGGCGGTACCGGCCTGTTTGCGCAGGGGACCATTACAGGCTTTGGCAGTGTGATCCTCAACGCGATCCGGTTTGATGACACCGCAGCGGCGGTGCAGCTCGATGGTGTGGCCGCCAGTTCGCTGGATTTGCGTCTGGGTATGGTGGCCCAGGTGCAGGGACAACGCGGCGCTGACCTGACCCTTGGCGTCGCCAATCGGATCGAAGTCTGGTCGATCGCGCAGGGTGTGGTATCCGAGGTTCAGGCCGGGCAATTTAAAGTGGCCGGCATGCTGGTGCAAACCGATGCCGCCACGGTCCTGGATGGCATCAGCACGGCGTCATCTTTGTCCAATGGCATGCGCGTGACGGTTTGGGGCCTGCAGAGCGGGGCCGACGGCAACCGCTGGAAGGCAACCCGCCTTGCACTGGTGTCTTCCGCGCCGCTGGTGAGCACCGGTATCGTCGCTGCGGCGGGCACGGTCAATGGCCTGGCGCTTACCGGACAAAAGGCCACCGGCCTGGTCGCGGGGCAACTGGTGCGGGTGCAAGGGGTGCTGTCATCGTCTGGCGGTAGTCTGCAAGTCGATAGTGCCCAAGTGCTGGATCTGCAAAACGGCAACGTGCCGCAGGGCGATGCTGAAATTGAAGGACTGGTCACCGCACTCTTGTCGGGCAGCCGCTTCATGCTGGGCAATGTGGAGGTGGATGCCAGCAGTGCCAGTTTGGCCGCTTCTTACAAGGCACTTGCCCTGGGGCAACGCATTGAGGTCGAGGGCATTTGGCAGGGCAAAGTTCTCAAGGCGGTCCTGTTTGAGGTGGAGAACGAGCAAAAACTTGACGAGGCCGACATCGAGGCCAAGATCGAACAGTTCACCAGCATCGCCAATTTTGTGGTCCGGGGCCAGCGCTGCAATGCCAGCGCGGCCAGGATCAGTAACGGAGTAGCGGGTGATCTCAAGGTGGGCGTCAAAGTCAAGCTCACGGGCACCAAGGCTGGCGATGTGCTGATGGTGACCACGCTCGAAATCGAGAACTGATTCACCTTTAAAAATGCCTGCTGCCCCCGTCAATCATGCGTGAGCAGCTATCGTTTTTATAGCTATCCTGGCATGTGGAGCAGCCCGGCTACGGCGGTGTGCTGCCTGCTTGAGATGGACTCGAACTGCGATGAATGTGCCCGACGCTTTCTCCGTCGTTTTGCACGGCCAGATAGCGCACACCTTGTGCGTCTAGCCAGGCCAGGGCGTCGGGTCCCTTGAGCATGGCGATGGTGGTGAGTGCGCCTGCGGTTGTGGTGTTCGCCGCCAGCACGCTGACGGACTGCCAGTGCGTCACCGGCCAGCCGCTATGGGGATTGAGGACATGGCAATAGCGTTGACCGTCCTGGATGAAGAAACGCTCGTAGTCGCCGCTGGTGGCCAGGCCGCCATGCTGCAGTGCCAACACGGCGAGTGATGAACGGGTGCCTTCAGTTTCGGGGCGTGGATGCTGAATGTCGATTTGCCAGGCCGTATCGTGCAATTCGGGCAGGCCCCGCGGGCCCAGCGCATGCAGATCGCCACCCAGGTTGACCAGAGCGTGCGCAAGGCCGTGGCTGTGCAATACGGCGGCCGCGCGGTCTGCTGCGTATTCCTTGCCAAAGCCGCCAAAGTCCAGTTCCATTCCTGGTAGAGACAAGCGCACGGTGGAGCCGCGTCGCTCCACTTTGCCCCAGCCAACACGGGCCAGCACGGATTGCAGCACCTGCGGCGCGGGCAGGCAGGCCGCACGGAAGTCCCAGGCGCGGCGCAGCACGCCCGAAGTGATGTCAAACAGGCCGTCGCTCATGCGCCAAAGCGAATGCGCAAACTCCAGCAAGTCTGCGGTCTCGGCATCCACTTCAACCGCGCCGCTTGCGGCGGATTGGTTGATGCGGCTGACGATACTGTCGTCGCGATAGCGGGAAAACTTGTGTTCGATGCGCTGGACTTCCTTGATCGCCTGCGCCGCAGCGTGGCGCATGGTGCGCTCGTCCTGACCCTCCATTTGAATGGAGCAGGGCGAGGCCATGGCCTTGAAGTCGAACCGCAACGCGCGCCAACGTTTCATGGAACAGATTTTAAAACCGGTGCGACAGGCCGATCTGAAAGAACTGTGCACTAAAGGCGTCCAGCCCCGGGCTGCCGGTGCCACCCAGGTACAGATCCGCAGATTGCCTGTAGGTATCGACCTTGAAGTCCACGGTCGTCCCGGGGCTTATGGCATAGGCCAGTTTCATGGACAGTGTGACGGCTCCGAAAGCGGCCAGCCGCTGGTCCGCAGACTTATAGCCCGTCAAACGCATGACCCGCATCAGCGTGCCAAGCGCATCGTACTGCCCTTGTGCGTTGAGCGCCGGATCAAAGTAGAAATTGGCGGCCTGCTGGCTGTAGTAGCGCAACCCCGGCGTGAAGGTCCATTTTCCGGCCGGCTGTACCCAGTCCAGACCCAGGGTATGGGACTGCACGCCAAAGGTGTCGCTGTAGTACCGGTAGCTGGTCCGCAAGGACGCATCAAAGGGTTCAAGGTAGTGGTTCCATCGCACCAGGGCAATGGCAGTATCGCGCTGGCTGGGACGCAAGTCATAGGACTTGTAAGGGTCGTTGAAATACCCGCTTCCGGTTCCTCGCGTGAGATTGACCTGGACGATGTCTGCAGGCGTCAGCACCTGTGTGACGCCGCCCATGATTTCTTGCGTGTTTTTGTGTTCGTTGATGGCCGTATTGATGCCGCTGGCCGTGTTGTCGATGGCGTCCCTGGCCGCACCAACGCCCAGTGTCCAGGTGCGGTTGTTGTCATCACTGGACCAGCGCGCGTCCAATCCCAGCGCGGTGGACTTGTAGTCGTTTTCTTTTGAATAGGCGACGCTGGCGGAGATCGCAGAGCGAGCCATGTAGCGGGTAATCTTGACGTCCCCTGCTGTTCGCTCATCGCTCATGCCGACTTTGCCGCCGCTGCTGGCGCCGGACCTTTGCGTGTGCGCGTAGGGGGTGGCACCGGAGACACTGTCGACAACTCCGGACGCTTCTATCGACCAGTCCCCTGCCATGGGGGCCTGCACGTAAACCTGGGGTGCCGTGGCCCTGATGCGGTCCCAGCCGGGCTGGCTGTCGCTGTAGCTGCCGTACTTGATGGCAATAGTGGATTTCTCAGGGGCGTTTTCTGCCGCAGCCGTGGTGGGGCCGATGGCTGCCAGTGTTGCCAGGCCCGGCAAAACCAGCGATGCCAGCAAGACGCCCGTGGCGCGCTGTGATGGTGGGGTGTTGTGTGTGCTCATCGTCGGTGTTCCTTAGTTGCAACCACAGCCGCCACCACCGACGCCGTAGCCGCCGCTGGAATTTTCTTTGCTGCCGTAAATGTGCTGCGTAAACCGCTGGTCCAGCGGATCGGATTCCATCGTCATGCTGGGTTTGGCGAGATTGCCTTTCTCCCACGCGTTGACCTGCCCCAGATTGCTGCACCCCCCCAGCCATGACAGCGTGGTGATGGCCATGAGGCCAATAATTGTCTTTTTCATCATGCGTCCTTCATCAGTTCTTGAGGTTGAGTGCTTGCTTGATTTGCGTCTCAAGCTCGGCGGTTTGTTCTGGCTTGAAGCCGGTGTGCACGCTGATCACCTTGCCGTCCGGGCCAATCAGAACGGAGGTCGGCATGCCCTTGATGCCGAATGATTTTGGGGTTTTGCCACCTTGGTCAAATGCCACGTCAAAGCCCGCGGGGGTATCTTTGAGGAAGTCTCGGGCGTCTTCGGATTTTTGATCCAGATTGATGCCCACCACGCGCAAGCCCTTGGCGCCATAGCGCGCCTGCATGTCGTTCATCCAGGGGAACGACTGCTTGCACGGACCGCACCAGGAGGCCCAGAAGTCCAGGTACACGGTTTTGCCCTTGTAGTCGCTGAGCTTGACCGCGCCGGCGCGGCCGGGCAGATCGAAATCGGGAGCGACTTGGTTGATGTCTGCCGCAAAAGCGGAGCCGCTGATCAACACAGCCAGAGCCAGGGAGATGGTTTTTGTGTAGGGGTATTTCATATAAAATTTGGGAAACTATCCCGTAAATATCATTTATTGAGAGACCGCTGTCAAGTCGTTTTCCGAACGATCGGGGGGATGTCGGGAGAAAAACAGGTAACAGTTTGTTGGCGTTTCGTGGGGACTCGTGCCTCACAGAACAGCGGCACTGTTCAGTGAAACCAGAAAGTCGCTCGCGTTTTGGTAGCCCACCACCTTGTGGACCACGCGGCTTGCCGCAGCACCGTCAAAGAACACGATGCCGGGTGGGCCAAACAGGCTGAAGCGTTTGAGCAAAGCCTTGTCCGCAGCACTGTTGGCGCTCACGTCGGCCTGCAATAGCACCACCTGGCCCAGGCGCTTTTGCACCTGGGGGTCGCTGAAGGTGAAGGTTTCAAGTTCCTTGCAGGCGACGCACCAGTCGGCATAAAAGTCCAGCATCACGGTCTGGCCTTTTTGTTGTGCCTGGGCCAGCGCGGCGTCCAGCGCCTGCACGCTGTGCACACGCTCAAACTTCAAGCCGGTGGGGGTGGGGGCACCCGAGTTGTTGGCTAGTTGTGCGGACCGAATATGTCCCAACGGTTGAAGCACCGATTGCCCGCCCGACGCAGCGCCCACCAGCAGCACCAGAGCCATCGTTGCCAGCCCCGCACCACTGGCGCGCGCCGCCACCGGTGTGTGGGAGTGCTGCGCCGTGGCGGGGCCGAAGACACCCAGCAAGGCGGCGGCTGTCAACAGCCAGATGGCCCACAGCAGCATGTGCATGGCGGGGGGCAACACGGGGGAGACGATCCAGATCGCAACGCCCAGCAGCATCATGCCAAACACCTGTTTGACACGCTCCATCCAGGCACCGGCGCGCGGCAACAGACTGCCGGCCGACACGCCCACCAGCAACAAGGGCACGCTCATGCCCAGCGCCATCGTAAACAGCGCCAGGCCACCCAGCACAACATCTTTGGTCTGGCTGATATAGACCAGCGCACCGGCCAGCGGCGCGGCCACACAGGGGCCCACCACCAGGGCGGACACGCCACCCATGATGAAGACACCGAGGTAGGAGCCACCCTTGAACCGGTTGGACAATTCGGTGGCGCGACTCTGAATGCCACTGGGCATTTGCAGGTCATAAAAGCCGAACATGGACAAGGCCATGGTCGCCAGCAGCAATGCAAAGGTGCCCAGTACCCAGGGGTTTTGCAGTGCGGCAGCCAGGCCCTCTCCAGCCAGACCAGCCGCCACGCCAAACCCGGCATAAACCAGGGCCATCCCCAGCGAATAGGCCAGTGAGAGGCTAAAGCCCCTGGTTCGGCTGACCACGCCTGATTGGCCCGCAATCAGCGACGACAGGATCGGCACCATGGGCAGCACGCAGGGCGTGAATGCCAGCAACAAACCGGCCAGGGCAAACACGCCCATGGTGCGCAGCAGGCTGCCCGATGCGAGGGTGGATGCTATTGAATCAGTAGCACCTTGCGCAGTTTCCACGGGTGTTGCAGACGGATTTGACGGTGAACTGGTTGGTGTATTCAAGGCTGCCGAGTCTGGTGGGTAACACAGTCCCGCATCAGCGCAACCTTGCCAATTCACGGTCAGTGGACTGACCGCGCTGCCCTCTGTCAGGTGTACGTCGATGTCGAGCGCGTGCTCGTAAATGGCCATCGTTTTGTTGAAGTTGGAGTCAAACTTCTCCGTTGCTGGCGGCATCGCCAGTGGTGACCACTTCACGCCCGGTGCGTCGGTTTGCACGCCGATGCGGTCGCGGTACAGGTGGTAACCCTGCGCGATGTTCCAGTGCAGCCGGATGGTTTTGGCGTCGACCGCTGTGCTGGAAAACGCAAACGCCTGTTCCGGTGCCAGAAAGTCATCGGCCAGCGCCGTAATGGACCAGCAGCTCAAGGCGCTGATCAACAAGGCGAACAAGTGCCCGCGTGAAACCCGTATCCAACTGCGCATGGGACATCTCCAGTAGAAAAGATGGCGCAAATATAGCACTATTAGGGAAAATTTCCCTTAATTTATGCTTAAGGAGTTTCTATGCGGCGTTGAAATCGTTACGAAATGTTGGCGGCATCCCCAGACGTGCGGTGCGTCAAAGCTGATTTCGCGGCTTGAAGTAACTCAGCGGATGAAGCGTCCGTCGCGCGAGACCATGGTCAGTTCCACAAAGCGCGATGCGTTCAGGGCTGATTCATTGAAGCTCAATGCAAAACCTCCCAGGTCAAGACTCTTGGTGTTCCAGGCGCTGTCGATAAAGCTGCTGCGGGTGGCGTTGCGTCCGGCGCGGCGCAGCACTTCGACAAAAACCCGGGCATTGATATAGCCTTCCAGCGCCAGGTGCGATGGCTCCAACGTGATATTGGCGGCCTTCCACGCGAGCTGAAATTCGCGCACCACGGGCCGTGACATATTGCCCGGCAGGGGCACAATTTGCGATATGGTCATGCCCGTCGCGTCCGCACCCAAGGTCTTGATGGTGGCAGCGGCCCCCATGATGGACAGGGCATACAGCTGCAAGCCCTTGCGCTCCACGCGCACGGCCTTGATGAACTCGATCGTCGGCTTGCCGGCAAGCCCCACCAGCACGGCCTCCGGCTCCGACGCGGCAATCTTTTTCGCAGCGGCTGGCGCGTCCGACGAATCGTTTTCCACCGTCACGGTCGCTACTGCCTCCAGCTTGTGGCGTGCCATCGCCTGCTGGGTGGCGGTGAAAACCTCTTTGCCGAATGAATTGTTCTGGTAGACGATGGCAATGCGTTTGATGCCCACCGTCGCCAGGTGTTGCACCAGTTGCTCGGCCTCGTCGGCATAGCTGGCGCGGATGTTGAACACATTGCGTACATTCTTGGGCCGCACCGACAAGGCCCCCGAGAACGGCGCAAAGAACGGTATGCCCGATTCAATGACGTGGGGCAGCATGGCCTCGATCATGGGCGTTCCCATGCAGTTGAAGAGGGCAAAATTGCTGCGGTCGTCGATGAAGCCATTGACATTGGCCAGCGCACGCTTGACGTCGTAGCCGTCATCCGCGACGGTCAATTCAATCGGCCGCCCGTGAACGCCGCCTTTGGCATTGATGGCTGCAAAGCAGGCCTTGGCGCCCTGGTGCATGGCCTGACCCAACTCGCCAAGCGGCCCGGTTAACGCAATGGACTGCGCGATCTTCACGGGCCCGGTGTCGTCCGCGCGAGCGGGCAAGTGGCAGGCCACCGGCAACGCTGCCAGTGCGCCCAGTACGCGCCGGCGCGACAGCGGACTGCCGACAGACCCGTGGGCAAGTTCCAGGAGCGACTGGGAGGACACAGGGCTGGGTTTCATACGGATTCTTTCGGCCACGGGGCTGTTTGGGGGATTTGACGTACGCGTCAACAAAAGACGCCGATGCTACGCGGTAGATTGACGGCAAAATGTCTTGCGAACGACAATTGACAGGGTTTTTGCTCGGTACATTCCCTAGGCGCAATCCGCTGCTTCAAAGGCCTGTTCCCTCCTGAAAACACGCGTGGCGCATGCCTTCGGGGCTCGCACCGCAGGCTTGACGGTGATGGGCTGACCGGCAATAGTCGGGTCACGATCCGGTCTCCAGCCGGACACCCATAAAGACCAGTCGTTGAACAAGAGGCCTGAGCACCATGAAAAGAAACGCGACCCAGCCGCAGTCGGTTGCACGCAAGCTGACTCTACTTTCCATCGGAATCATTGCCGCCATCCTGGTACTGCTGGCGTTCAGCATCAGTCTGGTGGCCGGACGCACCGCACGCCAGCAAGTAGAGGAGTCGGTTGCCGACAAGGTACAGGGCATCGCCAACGCGATAGCCGCATCCGACACCACACAACGCGAGTTGATTCAGCGGGCCTTCAAAACCCTGCAGCAGTCTTTTGAGGCCACCATGTCACTGGACGAAGCCAGCGGCGAAATCAAGAGCTACGGGGTCGCCGTCAACAACCAGTTTGGCGAGGTGGACACCTTCACCCGTAACACGGGCGCCGTGGGAACCGTTTTCGCCAAAAAGGGCGATGACTTTTTGCGCGTGACCACCTCGCTGAAAAAACAGGACGGCGAACGCGCCATGGGCACCCTGCTCGACCGCGCGCACCCGGCCTACAAACTCATGCTGGCTGGCCAGTCTTACACGGGTCAGGCCAAACTCTTCGGCAGACCCTACATGACCCACTACGAGCCACTCAAGAACGCCGAAGGCAAGGTCATTGGCATCCTGTTCGTGGGCAACGATATCAGCCTGTTCCAGACTGCACTGGACAAGCAGACCTCGGACACCCGCTTTTTTGAAACCGGCGGGGTGTATGTGATTGACCCACGGGCGGGTGCCGCCGATGCCACATTCGTGGTTCACCCCACGGCTACCGGCAAAAAGGTGACCGAGTTCAAGCCCGATGCTGCAGGCTTTCTGGATGCCCTGGCGAAGGCGCCCGATGGCCGGGTTGACGACGCTGCGCCCCTGCTGGATGGCAAGTCGGAAAACCGGTGGGCACTGATGCGCAAGGTCAATGGCAGCAACTGGTGGGTGGTTGGAGAGGTTTCGCAAGCCGAGTCCACCAGCCGGCACTGGAACAGCATGCTCATGATCTGGAGCCTGCTGGCCCTGGCCACCGTGGCACTGGGTGCGGCCATTTTTGTAGCCGTGCGCCGCACCGTCAGCCAGCCCCTGAGCGAACTGACCACGGTGGTGAAGGCCGTGGCCGACGGTGACCTGACGCACTCGTTCCAGTCCAGGCGCAACGATGAGATCGGCGCACTGGTGCAGGAAGTCGAAGGCATGCGCATGCGCTACCAGACGGCACTGTCACAGGTGCGCGAATCGGTGGACAGCATTGGCACGGCCAGTGCCGAAATTGCCAGCGGCAACCAGGACCTGAGCACGCGCACCGAGCAGACGGCCAGCAACCTGCAGCGCACCGCCTCCAGCATGGAGCAGTTGACGGCCACCGTGCGGCAGTCGGCGGATTCTGCCCGCCAGGCCAACCAGCTCGCCGCATCAGCCGCCGAAGTGGCCGCCCGCGGCGGCACGGTCGTGGGTCAGGTCGTCACCACCATGGACGAGATCAACCACAGCTCGCGCAAGATCGCCGACATCATTGGCGTCATTGACGGCATCGCGTTTCAGACCAACATCCTGGCGCTCAACGCGGCGGTAGAAGCGGCACGCGCCGGTGAACAGGGGCGCGGCTTTGCGGTGGTGGCCAGCGAGGTGCGCAGCCTGGCCCAACGCAGCGCCGAGGCGGCCAAGGAGATCAAGGCCCTGATCGGCGCCTCGGTGGACAAGGTCACATCCGGTACCACGCTGGTGCAAAACGCCGGCAGCACCATGGATGAAATTGTGAACTCGGTTCAACGGGTCAGCGACATCATTGGCGAGATCACGGCAGCGTCGTCCGAGCAGTCCGATGGCATCAGTGAGGTCAACACGTCGGTCAACCAGCTCGACCAGATGACCCAGCAGAATGCGGCGCTGGTAGAGCAGTCCGCCGCCGCCGCGGCCAGCCTGAAAGACCAGGCGCAGCGGCTGGCGCAAGCCGTGTCCGTATTCCGGCTCGATGACAAAAACCGTGCCGAGCCCCCGCAGAATATGCGCAAGCAGCTCCTGAATTAATAGCTACTTGAGCCTGCGGCCGCGTACCGCCTGCGCCAGCTCTTCCAGCACCGCTATCGTATCGTCCAGTGCCAGGCAACCGTCGGTAATGCTTTGGCCGTAGGTCAGCGCCTGGCCGGGCACGACGCTTTGCGCACCGCCCACCAGATGGCTCTCCAGCATGACGCCGATGATGGCGCGCTGCCCGGCTGCCATCTGCTGCGCCACACCGTGCGCGACCTCGGGCTGGCGATCAAAGCGCTTGCCGCTGTTGGCGTGGCTGCAGTCCACCAGGATCGCACTGGGAGCACCGGCTTTTTGCAGCAGTGCCAGCGCTTGTGCAATGTGAGCAGCATCAAAATTGGGGCCACTGCGGCTGCCCCCGCGCAGCACCAGATGCCCATGCTCGTTGCCGGACGTGGTGAGCACCGCCGGCGCACCCTCGTGCGTGAGTGACGGAAACGAATGCGGATGCTGCGCCGACAGGATGGCGTCCACCGCCACCTGCAGGTCACCATCGGTGCGGTTCTTGAACCCGACCGGCATGGACAGGCCGGACGCCAGTTCGCGGTGAATCTGGCTCTCAACCGTGCGTGCGCCAATGGCCCCCCAGGAAACCAGATCCGCGTAGTACTGACCCAGCGTGGTGTCCAAAAATTCGGTGGCTATGGGCAGGCCCACGTCGGTAATATCCAGCATCAGCTTGCGCGCCAACCGCAAGCCGCGGTTGATCTGGAAGCTGCCGTCCAGGCCGGGGTCGTTGATAAGCCCTTTCCAGCCGACCACGGTGCGTGGCTTCTCAAAATACACCCGCATCACGACCAGCAGATCGTCAGCCAGACGCTCTGCCAGCGGTGCCAGTTTGCGCGCGTAGTCCAGCGCCGATTCGGGGTCGTGCACCGAGCAGGGCCCCACCAGAACCAGAAGCCGATCGTCCAGGCCCATGATCACGTGGGCCACATCACTGCGTGCCTTTTGAATCCGGGCGGCTCCCGCATCACCCAGGGGAAGCTCGTCCTCCAGAATGGCCGGCGAAATCAGCGGGCGCACGCTGCGAATACGAATGTCAGAAGTGGGTTGCATGGCGTGAGAAATGAAACGATTTTACGGGTGATGCACTATCATTCGCCGCAGCACGGACAGGCAAGACCGCAGGTGGCCACCCGTGCCTGATTTGGTGAGTCCACTTTGCCCTCTTCTTCTTCACTGCCGGAGCAACCAGCCCAACCTCAGAGCGACACTGCGGTTGGTACCAGCCCGTTTGACCGGATGGAGGCTGAACTCAAGGCGCTGCAGCAGCAGGCACTGGCGACGCAGCTGTCCATCAAACGCCTGCAGACGAAGGAATCGCCCCCTCCGTACACCGCGATCCTGTCGGACTTGCCATCGGTTCCCGCGATTGACGGAACCGTTCTGAGCGTGGCCTCCATCCTGCTGGTTGCCCTGGCCCTGCTGTGGTGGTACCTGTGGCACCGTCCCCAAACCCGATTGCTCGACAGCGACCCGCATTCGGCAATGCCAGAAATGGCCCCTGCCAGCCCGTTCGAGCCGAAGCCTGAACGCACGATATCCAGAGTGGCCTGCGCAGCGCCATCGCCGCAGCCAGTCCAGACCCCTGCGTCGTCGAGCCCATTTGCCCAGCAAGATCCGGCTGTGGGCTTCGACTCGGAAGCTGCAGCCAGTGAAGTGATTCGCGTGCGAAAGTCATTGGCCGACAAACGGGAAGCCCGTGCCAACCTGCTTGACCGCGAGGACGCTTCAAACGGCGACGGCACACCCAGCGCACACGCCTGGCTCGACCTCGATATTTCCGAACCTCCTGAAGAACCCCCGGCGGCAGCGCCTGCACCGGCCATGCCGGTGGATCCCTGGCTGATGCCAGGTGAGGCGCAACAGGATGCGCCGGTGCCCTTGTTCGACAATGAAATCAACTTCTCGCTCCCGGAAAATGAATCCGCCATTGAGCACCCCATGAACACAGATCAAAATTCAGACAACGACGACGCAAGCCCGGTCGGACACGATTACACAATAACGCTGGCACTGGCCCAGGAGTCTGCGGCACTGGAACTGTGGCCCGAGGCGCGGGAACTGGCGATCGAAGTGCTGGAGTCCGACGACGAAGCCCTGGTTTCGCAGGCGCAAGATCTGCTGGAGCGGCTCAACCAGTCGGAACTTGACGTCGATCCACAGACGCCCCCCAGGGACGACGCCCGGTGAACGCGTCTCCTGAATCTGGCGTCAGCGCAGATTCAAAAAATTGAAATCGGTCGAGGTGCCCTGCCCCTGGTCGGCGTCCACCCCGGGCGGCACCTTCATGGCACCCAGGGGCGAACCACGGGTTTCCAGATCCTCTTGCGGATCACTATGCGGCTCATCCGCGGGACTGCGCTTCCACGCACCACGGTGCTGGGCACCCGCGCGGTGCACCTGGGCTGCGCGGGCGCTCAAATCAGCGCCCGCCCCGAGAGCCAAGGCCTGGGCACGCGGCGGGATGCGCATCAACTCGGATGGGTGGCTGTCACCGGCCTCGCCAGAGAGGCGAATGATGCGCTTGGCGACACCATGCAAGAGCAATAAATCACGGTAGGCCTGCAGGTCGAAATCCGGCACCCCGTCGTCATTGGAGTGGTGATAGATGCAGTTCTCGATGTACTCCAGAACACGTGAATCCGGCCACAGCGCGATGATACGGTCCATGACCTGCGGGTAATGGACCAGCGCACGCCCCTCATCACCAAAGGCCGAGAACGCGGGAACACGCCCGGTAAACCAATGGTTGAACTCGGTCCGCATGAATTCGAACTCTGCCTGGCGACCCAGTGCATGGTAAATTTTCAGCAGATCAAGACACACCAGCGGACTGGACTCGCCACACTGCGCAATACGGGTCGTCAGAATGTCGATGGCCTTCTGGTGTTCGCCCAGCGAAATAAAGAAGTCGGCCTGCTGGCGCACATCCAGAAGTTCTTCCGAGTCGATGGCACGCAGCCCTGCGGCCGCACTCACCATGAAATCGCGGCCTGCGGCTTGCGGCACCGGTATCGGCACTGGCCGCGGATGTTCATCCGATGGTGACGCCAATAAATCCAGATCAAAGTCCACCTCGGTCACAGCCGCCGGGACGTGCACAGGGGCGTGAACAGGGGCAGGCACGGGGGTCACCACGGCGGTCGGAACCGGAGGGGCTACCGGATCGGGGCGGCTGACCTGCGGCGCCTGCACCAGCTCGGCCATCAAACTGTCACCCGCGTCCAGTCCATGCAACCAGCTTGGTGGGCGCGCCGCATGCAAGCGCCGCCAGACCCAGGCCAGCGCCAGCAGGGTGGCAAGGCAAAGAGCGATCAGGCTGTAGACCAGCCCATTGGCATAGCGCTCGGACTCCGTGCGCTCCAATTTGCCAACGAGTGCCATCAAGCCTTTCTGGTTTTCCGTCGTGACGGCAATCAGGGACTTCATGTCCTGTTCAATGCGCAAGGCCTTGGCATCGTCCCGCAGCATGTCTTCAGGATTGGCATTCAAGGCACGCCACAGCGCGGCGGCCTCGGCACGCTGCGGTGCATTCTCTTGCGGCAGCGCCAGCAACGCGCTGGACGTCTTCAATACCGGGTCGTAGTCAATCCGCAAATCCAGAGGGTCGAGCTTCAGACGGGATTTGCTGCCCGCTTTGGTGGCTCTGGCACGGGGCTGTACCGCAACCGGCGCTGTTTCCAAAGCCATGACCGGCGCAGGTGCTGCGGGTGAAGCGACTCCGGCACTGGCAGACCTGGCTTTACGGGGCACCGCAGCGGCCGGTGGTGCGGGTGGAACGGGTGGCAATGCAGAGGGCGCACCGACTGGCGCCGTCACTCTTCTGGCTTGCGCGGGTGCCACAGCTGGCTCAACCACATTGGTCGCGACGTCGGGAAACAGCGTGTACCGTTTTGACAGAGTCTGTGGACATCCGGCACCCAGATTCACGCTAACAATGGGTTCGTCGATCGGGGCCGTAGACTGCACCCGAACGGATGCTCCCCTGGATGCACTGGCGGGCTCAAGGTTCACCGTCACCCGGGCCGGGTCCAGTTGCGTGTCCCCGTAAAAGACTTCGGCCTTCATGCAGGCCGACGGAACCTCTTCACTGCCATCGAACTGCACCTGGATTCGAAAGTCCAGTGGTTTGCCGACAAAAATGGCACCCTGCGCGCGCCCCAAAGTCAGTGCAGCACTGCCCATGGCAGTGCAGAGTATGAGCACCCCCACAGCAAGGGATTTGACCTGGAACGCAGCTTTCATTGTGGGGCGATTCTCGCACAGGGCCCTCACTGGCCACGGGTGAAAAAAGCGCCCCAGCCGCGCGCTTACTCGTCGTCCAGATTGACCGCTTTGTGCGCCGCCATCAGTTGCGCTTGCGTCTGCGCCGGCACCTGGGCGTAGTGTGAAAACTCGATACTGTAGCTGCCCTGCCCCGCGGTCAGGGATTTGAGGCGGCCCTGGTAGTCGTCCAGCTCGGCCAACGGAATCTGGCCGTTGATGGCCGCCGTGGCGGCGGGGCGCGGCTGGGTGCCCGTCACATGACCGCGCTTGCTGGAGAGATCGCCGGTGAGGTCGCCAATGGCCGCCTCGGGGGCCAGCACCTCGATGTTGACCATGGGCTCCAGCACAATGGGCGTTGCCTTGCGAACGGCCTCAATGGTGGCCTTGCGTCCGGCCAGCGTGAAGGCAATGTCCTTGCCGTCCACGGCGTGGGTTTTGCCATCAAACACGGTCACGCGCAAATCGTGCACGGGGTAGCCTGCCACCACCCCATCGGTCAGCGCCTGGCGCACGCCTTTTTCCACGGCGGCCATGAAGACCCCAGGAATGGCGCCGCCCTTGACCACGTCGACAAACTCAAAGCCGGCACCGCGCTCCAGCGGTTCGATGCGCAACATCACTTCGCCAAACTGCCCGGCTCCGCCGCTTTGCTTCTTGTGGCGGCAATGGCCTTCGGCGCCCTGGGTAATCGTCTCGCGGTAGGCGATACGGGGTGGGCTGGTGTCCAGCTCCATCTTGAATTGCTGCTGCATACGCGCCAGCTTGGTGCGCAGGTGCATATCGCCCAGGCCACGGATCACCGTCTCGTTGGTGCTGGGGTGGCGCTCCACCTTGAAGCAGGGGTCCTCCAGCTCCAGCTTGTGCAGAATTTCAAACAGGCGGTGCTCGTCGCTCTTGCGCCGCGTCTGCACCGCCAGGCCCTGCATGGGCAGCGGAAACTGCAGGGGCTTGAGGTGGATGTGGTCTTCGTCGTGCGAATCGTGCAGCACGCAATCAAACTCGATCTCATCCACCTTGGCCACGGCGCCAATATCGCCGGGCACCAGGCTGGGGACCTCCACATACTCTTTGCCCTGCAGACGGTACAGATGCGCCACCTTGAACGCCCGCTTGCCAGAGCCGACAAACAGTTGCGCGTCCTTGCGCACCGTGCCCTGGTGCACGCGGAACACACCGAGCTTGCCGATGAAGGGGTCCATCACCACCTTGAACACATGGGCCAGCACATGCTGCGCGTCGTCCGGCTGCGCCGCAAAGGCCTGTGGCTGTGCGCCGGGCTCGCCCCGGTAGAACGACGGCGGGTTGCCTTCGGCCGGGTTGGGCGCCAGCTTGGCCAGCGCATCGAGCAGTTGGGGCACGCCGGCGCCGGTCCTGGCGGAAACAAACAGAATGGGTATCAGGTGACCGGCGCGCAGTGCTGCCTCAAACGGGGCGTGCAGCTCTTGCAGGCTGGGGTCGACACCATCTTCCAGGTAACGCGCCATCAGGCTGTCATCTTCTTCAATGATCTGGTCGATCAGACTGCGGTGTGCTGCGGCCACCGAGGCAAAATCGCTCTCGCCATCGGCATGGCCAAGCAATTCGACCACGTCCTGACCGTGGTGGGCGGGCAGATCCAGCAGCAGGCACTCCTTGCCAAAGCGCTCACGAATGTTGCCGACCAGGGCCGGCAAGTCCACGTTGTCGGCGTCAATCTTGTTGATGACCACCATGCGGCACAGACCACGCTCACCCGCCAGCGTAAACATGCGCTCGGTCGCCAGCTCAATGCCCGTTTGCGCGTTGATGACAATCAGCGCCGTGTCCACGCCGGCCAATGCGGCAATCGCCTGGCCCGCAAAGTCGGGGTATCCGGGCGTGTCAATCAGGTGGATCTGTGCGCCGTCCCACTGCATGCTGGCCAGTGCGGTCTGCAGCGAATGACCAAACTCCTTCTCCATGGGATCAAAGTCGCAGACGGTGTTGCCTTTTTCAACGGAGCCGCGGCTGGTGATGGCGCCGGTGGCGGCCAGCAGGCTCTCGGCCAGGGTGGTCTTTCCGGCGGCACCGTGACCAACCAGGGCAACGGTACGAATGTGGGTGCTAGGGGTTTGGCTCATGACAATTTCTCGTTGTATAGATGGCCAGGATGCAGCGAATGCCAGAGCGGCACGCACCAAGGAAGGCCACGAAACCATCTTACCCGTGGCGCACCGGAATGTGTGCCGCCGTACCGTGGGCGTCCGCGAGAAATTTGATACAAGTCAACAGGTGGGCCTGTCGCTGCCAGTCAGGCCATTCAGGCCTTTTGCAGCCGCGCAAAAGTCTTGCGGAACTTGGCCACCTTGGGCGCCGCCACGGCCATGCAGTAGCCCTGGTGCGGGTTGCGCTCAAAGAAGTCCTGGTGGTAGTCCTCGGCGCTCCAATAGTTGGCCACCGGTACCACCTCGGTCACGATGGGGCGGCTGTAGACGCCGCTGGACGCCATCTCGGCCATCACCTCACGGGCCACCGCCTGCTGCTCGGGTGTGGAGAAGTAAATGCCACTGCGGTACTGCGTGCCAGTGTCGTTGCCCTGGCGATTCAGCGTGGTTGGATCGTGGATGACAAAGAAAATCTCCAGCACCTCGCGCGTGCTGATCTGCGCCGGGTCATAGACCAGCCTGACCACCTCGTTGTGGCCGGTGGTGCCGGTGCACACGTCCTCGTAAGTGGGATGCTGCACCTGGCCATTGCTGTAGCCGGATTCCACATCCAGCACACCGCGCACCTGCACATAGACGGCCTCGGTGCACCAGAAGCAGCCACCACCCAGGGTGATGGTTTGAAGGGGGGTGGGTGAAGCAGTCATGAGTTCTTCCGTTGATGCGGATTGGTCGCTTGTGAAGCAGAAATCTTACCCGCGGAGCCGGGAAATTGCCCTGCATCAATCTCTTTACTAGGGGAAACAACCATATCCCAACTCGCGAAAAACAGTGCAGGATAGGGGCTATGGCGATGGATCCGAACCTGGTGATCCATCAAATGCGATTCCGGAGACACAAATTGAACCTTTCTGACATCAAAATCAGCGTAAAGCTGGGAGCGGTATTCCTGATCCTGGTGGTATCGACTGCACTGGCCGGTGGCTTCGCCATGTTCCAGTTGGCCAAGATCAACAGCAACACCGAGGAGATGGCGACCAACTGGCTGCCCAGTGTGACCCTGGTGGGCGACCTGCAAATCCATCTCAACACCATTCGCCGCGCAGAGATGCAGCACGTCATGGCCGTGCTCGGCGAAGAGAAATCCCCGGAAGAAGACCGCATCAACGCCGCCAAGACCAAGATTGCCGAAGCGGGCAACAAGTACAAGGCCCTGGTCAATGGCCCGGAGGAAGAGAAGGTCCTGGATGAGTACCAGAAGAGCCTCGCCCGCTACTACGAAGCCCAAAAGAAGCTGCTGGAACTCTCCAACATTGGTCCCGCCGAGGCCATTGCATCCGTCGCCTACATGAACGGAGAATCCCAGTCTGCCCTGCGCGCACTCTTCAAAACGCTGGACACCATGATCACCCTGAACAAGCAGGGGGCTGAAGCGGCATACAACAGTGCCAAGACCACGTACTCCGTGGCGCGCGGGGGGTTGCTGATGGCAGTGCTGATCGCAGTGGCACTGGCTGCAGGGCTGGGCCTCTGGATCACGCGCCTGATCACCCGGCCGCTGGGTTCTGCCCTGCAGGCGGCCCAGGGATTTGCCAGGGGTGACCTGACGGTTTCACTGGAGGCCAGGGGCAAGGACGAAATTTCCCTGCTGCTGCACGCCATGGAAGACATGCGCACCAGCCTGGCCGGGGTGGTGTCGAACGTGCGCAGAGGCTCCGAGTCCGTGGCCAATGCCAGCGCGGAAATTGCACAGGGCAACCATGACCTGTCGTCCCGCACCGAGCAACAGGCCAGCGCGCTGGAAGAAACCGCGGCGAGCATGGAAGAGCTGGGCTCCACGGTCCGCGGCAATGCGGAGTCAGCCCTGCATGCCAACCAACTGGCCGCTGATGCATCCAGGGTGGCAACCCAGGGTGGTGAAGTGGTGAACCAGGTGGTGGAAACGATGAAGGGCATCAACGAGTCCTCACGCAAGATTTCCGACATCATCAGCGTCATTGATGGCATTGCCTTCCAGACCAATATCCTGGCGCTCAACGCCGCCGTGGAAGCGGCCCGCGCGGGAGAACAGGGCCGTGGCTTTGCCGTCGTCGCCAGTGAAGTGCGCAGCCTGGCCGGCCGCAGCGCGGAGGCTGCCAAGGAAATCAAGATGCTGATCAACGCCAGCGTGGAGCGCGTCGAACAGGGAACCTCCCTGGTGGACAAGGCCGGCGAGACCATGGACAAGGTCGTCGCATCGATCAAGCGGGTCACCGACATCATGGTCGAGATCAGCGCCTCCAGCAATGAGCAGGCCGCCGGCGTCGCCCAGGTGGGCGAGGCAGTCAGCCACATGGACAACGCCACGCAACAGAATGCCGCGCTGGTGGAGCAGATGGCGGCGGCGGCCAGCAGCCTCAAGTCGCAGTCACAGGAACTGGTTCAGGTGGTGTCAACCTTCAAGCTCTCGGCCGACCAGGACGGCGCGTCCGCAATGCGCACGGCTACGCCGGCACCGGCAAGCTATGCGCCACCGCCCAAGCCAGCCAAGCTGGCACCCGCGCCCAGAAAGCCGGCACTGAGTGGCAAACAGCCGTCGCTGGCAGCTCCGGTCAAGACGCCTGCCCCGGCGCCCAAGGTGGCACCGGCCCGCGCTTCGGCTACTGCATCAGCCGATGACGATTGGGAGACCTTTTAAGCCACCCACCGTTCAGCGGATACGCGGCAACGCCTGCAACTGCTCCGGCGTTGTGAAATAGGCCGCAGTCGCTCCAGCACGTGCCCGCCCCTGCGCCAATTCGTGGCGTGCCACCGTGCGCAGATGCACTTCGTCGGGTCCGTCCATCAGGTGCAGGGCCCGGCCCCAGGTCCAGAAATAAGCCAGCGGCGTATCGGGCGACAAGCCCATGGCGCCAAACACCTGCATGGCACGGTCCACCACGCGGGACTGCAGCCGCGCAGCCACCACCTTGATGGCCGCGACCTGTGCGCGCAACGCGCCCGGCTCAACCGCGCCGGGCGGCTGGTCCAGCATCCAGGCCACCTGCAGTACCAGCAGGCGCGCCTGGTCGATCTCAATGCGGGACTCGGCAATCCAGTCCTGCACATTGGAAAAATCCGACAGGTATTTACCAAAGACCTGACGCTCCAGCGTGCGCTCGGTGGCCAGTTCCAGCGCCAGCTCGCACTGACCGATGGCGCGCATGCAGTGGTGAACGCGACCCGGCCCCAGGCGCGCCTGCGCCATGGCAAAGCCGGCGCCCCAGGTGCCCAACAAGTGGTCGGAGCTCACCCGCACATCGCGCAACACAATCTCACAATGGCCTTCGGGCGACTGGTGGTGCACCACCGCAATATTGCGCACCACCTGCACGCCGGGTGTGTCCAGGGGAATGAGCACCATGCTGTGCTGGTGGTGGGCGCTGGCGTCTGCGTCTGCAGGGTCGTCCGCGTCCACTGCATTGCGGCACATCACGATCATCAGCTTGCACTGCGGATGCGCCACGCCGGTGATGAACCATTTGCGGCCATTGAGTACCAGTTGCTCGCCATCACGGCGCACGGTGGTTTGCAGATTCGTCGGATCGCTGGACGCCACATCCGGCTCGGACATGGCAAAGGCCGAACGGATCTGCCCGTCCAGCAAGGGCTCCAGCCACTGTGTGCGTTGCGCCGCGTCGGCAAAGCGATGCAGCAACTCCATGTTGCCGGTGTCGGGAGCGCTGCAGTTGAAAACTTCGGGCGCCCAGTGCAGGCGGCCCATGACTTCGGCCAGCGGCGCGTAGTCGAGGTTGCTCAGGCGGGTGCCGGGCTCATCGGCACCCAGCGTGGGCAGAAACAGGTTCCACAGCCCCTCTTCACGCGCGAGGGCCTTGAGGTCTTCCAGAAAGGGGGGCGGGTAGACACCGTCCTGCACCGACCGGTGCCAGGCTGGGTTGTAGGGCAGCACGTAGCGCTGCATGAAGGTGTCCAGACGCTGGCGCAGGTCTTGCGCCCGGGGGGAATGTGCAAAGTCCATGCACGAATTGTCCGGGCGACGCGGCCACTTGTCAGAACGCAGGTGACAGGCGTCAGCCCGGCACGCTGTTTACTTACCGACGGTAATGCTCGCTTCCTCCACAATCAGGCCGTAGGCATAACCAGCCCCGAAGTCCTTGTCCACCGCCACGCGACCGGTGATGGTGACCTGGTCGCCCACTTTGGCAGTCTGCTTGCTGGTCACGGTGAGGTCGCTGGTGGCGTGTTCGCCGGTGCCATCCTGAATATGCAAAAAGTTGCGATCCATGATGCCGTTGTTGACCTTGACCACCTTGCCCTGGACCCGCACCTCGCGCCCTGCGAGGGAGGCTTTGTCCTTGTACAGGGCGGCAACCGTTTGGGTTTTGACGTCGGCAGCGCACGCGTTCAAACCACTCAAACCAACAACACCCGCCACCACCAGAGCCAAAACCATCTTCATGAAAATTCTCCCTTGCCGAACGGCGCCGCGGACAAATACCCATTCGCCCACCCGACACGGTCCGTTGAGACGATGGTAGCAGGCGCTTGTAGCCAATCCCGTGAAAGCCGGCGCCTTCCAGTGCCGGTACGTTGAGGTATATCAACCCATTCAGCGTGGCACAAAAAACGTCGATTTTTCGCGTGCAACCCGGGCTGTGCCGTCCTGCACTGTCGTGATCTCAAAGACGATGGGGTTTGAGCGGCCCTGGTACTGCTCTGCCAGGTCGGGGGTCAGCACCAGCCGCACGGGCAGCACACCAATGCCCGTAGCGGCTACGCTCAACTGGGTGGGCGTGGCAATCACCAGGCCAGGCAGCCCGGACAGGCTGACCGCATAGTCCTGCGTCTGCTCGGTGCCGTTCATGATCTGCAGGCGGTACACGTTTTCGATGGCGCCGCGCTCCACCACGCGCGCCTGCGCGCCCCGGTCCTTGATGACGTCGACCGAAAAGCCCTGCCGCATGGACAGGCTGACAACAAACACGGTACTGGCCGCCAGCAACACGGCCCCGTAGATCAACACCCGGGGCCGCCACACCCGGCCCAGCAACTGGCGCGGGCTCAAGGTCTGGGCAATGCCGTTGCCAGACGAGTACCGTATCAAGCCCGTGGGGTAGCCCATCTTGCCCATCACGTCATCGCACACGTCAATGCACGCGGCGCAGGCAATGCATTCGTTCTGCAGGCCATCGCGGATGTCGATGCCGGTCGGGCACACCTGTACGCACAGGGTGCAGTCCACACAGTCGCCCAGTCCCAGCGCCTTGGGGTCCGCCGCACGCGAGCGCGAACCCCGGGACTCACCACGCCCGGTGTCATAGGCAATAACCAGCGAGTCCATGTCGATCAGCGCGCTCTGGATGCGGGCGTAGGGGCACATGTATTTGCACACCTGCTCGCGCATATAGCCGGCATTGCCATAGGTGGCCAGCGCGTAAAACAAAACCCAGAACCATTCCCACGGTGAAAACGAGAGCTGCACCACCTCGGCCGCCAGGCTTTGGATGGGCGTGAAGTAACCGACAAACGAAAAACCCGTCACCAGCGCGATGGAGAGCCAGGCCAGCTGCTTGCCACCTTTGCGTGCAAACTTCTCCATGCTCCAGGGCGCGGCATCCAGGCGCATGCGGGCCGTGCGGTCGCCTTCAAGGCGCTTCTCGACCCACAGAAACATTTCGGTGTAAACCGTCTGCGGACAGGCGTAGCCACACCACAGGCGCCCGGCCACGGCGGTAAAGAAAAACAGGGCCAGCGCGGCGATGACCAACAGCGCCGCCAGGTAGATCAGGTCCTGCGGATGCAGCACCAGGTTGAACACGAAGAAGCGCCGCTCGGACAGATCGAACAGCACGGCTTGCCGCCCGTTCCATTGCAGCCAGGGCAAGCCGTAGAACACGATCTGCGTCACCCAGACCATCACCCAGCGCCAATTGGCAAACCAGCCCCGCACGGACCGTGGGTAGATGCGAACCTGCTTTTCGTAGGCCGATAGAAAGCCCAGGTCTTCGGGCTCGGCGGCCAGTGCCTTGATGGGAATGACTTTGGAGAGGGGTGGCTGGGTCATGGAACGCAAATGCAGGCGATAAAACAAACAAAATTTATGCATCTTATATCGGATGCCAGACGGGCCGGAGGCGTGGCGCGATAGACCCCACAGGGTGTGCCCCCATCGGTCAGCAGGCGCCGTTCACATTTTCCCGAAATCTTTAGTGTTTTGGGCTTCCAGCCCCCGCAGAATGTACGCAAGCAGCTACTAATTCAATAGCACTTGTGCATCCATGGTGATGGTACGGCTTCACCCGCGTGGGGTCGGCCAAGGGGTATGCCAACTCCCGGAAGGCCCGTCGGTGCGGGCTGCTTTTGCAGCCCAATGGCCTTGCGCCAGACTTCAAAAATTTAACTTGACAATTCCAGTCGGAATTCCTATTTTTTCAATCCGTCCGGCCGAATGAAGGTCGTATTGGGGAAGGAGAATGATGATGTCAAGCGATCAACTTAAGGGATTGTCCGCCCAGCATTCGGGCGCTGTCTTCATTGATTCGATGACGGAAGCAGTGACGAGGATACGCGGGCTTCTGGACCGTGAAAAAAGCCTCAGCGCATTGTTGTTCGGCGCCATGGTGGCGTCCGCGATTGTCGTCTTCGACCAACTGATCGATCTGTGGGCCGGCGCAATTTGGTTCGGCGCATGGGCCGTGCTGTGTGCGCTGGGTTTCTTTGGTCTGGCCGTGAAAGGCACCTTCGACTGTGACAGTCGCTACCAACCCGGGCCTTCTGCATTCTTGGTCGGTCCACGGCTGAATGAATTTCCGTCGCCCCGCATTGAGGAGCCGCCCTGCCCGCGTACGCAAGAACGCCGTGCGCGGCGGTCAGACTACGAACGTCGTACCAGAAAGCCGTACCGGGAACGACGGGCACGGATGGGCATGTCAACCCCATGAGCCGCCGTATCGCGCGTTTGATCGACCCTCGACCCGCTAAAGGCTTTGTGCGGATTACAGGCTCAGCGATTCGAAGATGCTGTCCATGCGCGCCTGCACTGCGGCATCCATGCTGATGGTGCGCCCCCACTCGCGCTGGGTTTCACCCGGCCATTTGTTGGTGGCGTCCAACCCCATCTTGCTGCCCAGGCCGCTCACGGGGGAGGCAAAGTCCAGGTAGTCGATGGGCGTGTTCTCCACCATCATGGTGTCGCGCACGGGGTCCACCCGCGTGGTCAGCGCCCAGATGACCTCCTTCCAGTCGCGCACGTTGACGTCGTCGTCCACCACCACGATGAACTTGGTGTACATGAATTGGCGCAGGTGGCTCCACACGCCCATCATCACGCGCCGGGCGTGGCCGGGGTAGGCCTTTTTGATCTGCACCAGGGCCATGCGGTAGCTGCAGCCCTCGGGCGGCAAATAGAAATCGGTGATCTCGGGGAACTGGCGCTGCAGCAGCGGCACGAACAACTCGTTGAGCGCCATGCCCAGCACGGCCGGCTCGTCGGGCGGCTTGCCGGTGTAGGTCGAGTGGTAAATCGGGTCCCGGCGCATCGTGATGCGGTCAATGGTGAACACCGGGAACTGGGCTTGCTCGTTGTAGTAACCGGTGTGGTCGCCGTACGGGCCTTCCAGCGCGTGCTGGTAGCCGCTGGGGTGGTTGGCGTCGGGGTAGATGTGGCCTTCGAGCACGATCTCGGCGCTGGCGGGCACGCGCAGTTCGCTGCCCAGCGCCTTGACCAATTCCGTGCGGCCACCGCGCAGCAGACCGGCAAACTGGTATTCCGACAGGCTGTCGGGCACCGGCGTCACCGCACCCAGAATCGTGGCCGGATCGGCGCCAATGGCCACCACCACCGGATAGGGCTGGCCGGGGTTCTTGATGCCATGCTCGCGAAAATCCAGCGCGCCACCGCGGTGCGCCAGCCAGCGCATGATGACCTGGTTGCGGTTCAACACCTGCTGGCGGTAGATGCCCAGGTTCTGCCGCGGCTTGTTCGGGCCCTGGGTGATGACCAGGCCCCAGGTGATCAGCGGCGCCACATCGCCGGGCCAGCAGTGCTGGATCGGCAAGCGCGCCAGATCGACATCATTGCCTTCCCACACGACCTCCTGGCAGGGCGCCGAGCGCAACTCCTTGGGTGCCATGTTCCACAGGGTCTTGAGCAGGCTGCGCATGCCCACCATTTCCTTGAAGCCCTTGGGCGCCTCGGGCTCCTTGAGCGAGGCCAGCAACTCACCAAACGGGCGCAATCCCTTGAGGTCGTCCACACCCATGGCGCGCGCCACGCGCTCGGGCGTACCAAACAGGTTGCCCAGCACCGGCATGCTGTGGCCGCTGACCTGCTCGAACAAAATGGCCGGGCCGTGGGCGCGCAGCACGCGGTCGCACAGCGCCGTCATTTCCAGGTGGGGCGAGACCGGCAGCGCAATGCGGCGCAGGTCACCGGCTTGCTCCAGCTGGGCGATGAAATCGCGCAGGTCCATGTAACTCATTGTGACCCCTGCCAGCGCGCGGCCAGCGTGTGAGGCACCTCCAGCAAATCCAGAACCCGCGCCACGCTGAAATCCACGATGTCGTCGATGGTCTGCGGGCGCAAATAAAAGGCCGGCACGGGCGGACACACGATGGCACCCATCTCGGTCACGCTGACCATATTGCGCAGGTGCACCAGGTGCAGCGGCGACTCACGCACCATCAGCACCAGGCGACGGCGCTCCTTGAGCAGCACATCTGCGGCACGTGTGATCAGGTTATCGGACAAGCCATGTGCGATGGCAGCCAATGTGCGCATGGAGCATGGCGCCACGACCATGCCGCTGCACTGGAAGGAGCCACTGGCAATGCTCGCGCCGACGTTGGCAATGTCATGCACCTGATGGGCCAGGGCCTCAATGGCCGCACGCTGCAGGCCGTGTTCCTCTTGCACATTGCGCCAGCCTGCACTGGACACGACCAGATGTGACTCAACACCAGGCGTGTCGCGCAGTACCTGCAACAGGCGCACGCCATACACGGCGCCACTGGCACCCGAGATGGCAACGATGATGCGACGGGGTGCGGGCGATGACGGCTGCATCACTCACATTCCGCTTCGGTGATGGGGTGTTGACTCGTGGCGTGTGCGGCGCGGCGCGAAGCGCGCCAGCACCTTGTCGGGCGTCCACTGCTGCAGGTCGAGCACCGGCAACTCCAGCGCGTCAATGGCGTTCTTGACGACCAGGCCCAGCTCGGTGTCACCTTCCATGGACAGGCGGCGGTTGAAGAACAGCGTGTCCGGGTCTTCCTGGCGCTGAGCCAGCAGCAAAAAATCCTGGGCATTGGCGCTGATGGTCAGGTCGGTCACGTCCTGTTTTTTGGATGCGGCAAAACGCACCCCGGTACAGGTGAAGTCAAAGGTCAGACGGGCATCGCGCACATGGATGCGCAATTTTTTTCCCAGCAGGTACTGGCGCACATCGGCCGGGAGCTGCTTGGCCAGCACCCGGTTGAGTGCGCTCACCAGCAGGAAGGAGCCCGGGTAGGCCGGCAGGCGCGACAGCACGGACCCCACGGGGTCCGGCAAGACAAAGGCAGTAGATGAAGTCATGGCAGTCCCGTCAGTCAAGCGACAAAAAATAGAACGGTGAAGAAGTGGCAGCCGCTGCCACCCAGCACAAACAGATGCCACACGCCGTGGCCGTGGCGAATGCGCTGGTCGGCCACGTAAAAAATAATGCCTACGGTGTAAAACACGCCCCCGGCGGCCAGCCAGGCAAACCCGGTGGGTGTGAGCGCATCCCACAGGGGCGACACGGCCACCAGAGCCAGCCAGCCCATGAGCAGGTAGATCACCAGCGAGAGCACGCGCGCGCCCTTGGCAAACCAGATTTCCTGCGCGATGCCCACCAGCGCCAGAGCCCAGACCGCCCCCATCAGCGACCAGCCCCAGGCGCCGCGCAACGACACCAGCGCGAACGGCGTGTAGCTGCCGGCGATCAGCAGGTAGATGGAGCAGTGGTCCAGCTTTTGCAGAATGGCCTTGGCCCGGCCGCGCACGCTGTGGTACAGCGTGCTGGCCACATACAGGGCCACCAGCATGGTGCCGTAAATGCTGAAGCTGACAATCTTCCACGGGTCGCCCAGGCGCGACGCCGTCACGATGAGCAGCACCGTTCCCAGCACGGCCAGGCCAGCCCCGACCAGGTGGCTGATGCTGTTGAAGCGTTCGCCGTAATACATGCGGGCTCAGGCCGGCTCGGCCAGGGCGGCGCTGTCCACCTGGTCCAGACCCGGTTGGCCATGCCAGTAGCCGTTGCAGCCCTGATCGGGCATCAGGGGTTGCAGGCGTTGGAGTGCTTCCCGTGGTGACAGCTTCTGTGTGCGTGCTGCATCAAACACGGCAATGACCTCGGCCATGTCCTGCGACTGCGGGCTCAATCGCACCACGTCCACACCCAGATGCTGCATATCATCCAGCGCATCCACCAGGTTGTAGACCCGGGCCGATTGCGTTTGCGTGCCGTTGAGCACCAGAAACTCTTCGTGCTCACGCGTCTTGAGCATCAGGCCATCGGGATGGTCCAGACAGCTGAAGCGGCAATCGTCCTTGGGCAGGTTGCGCTGCCGTGCGGTGAAACAGCGCGCCGAAAACGCCAGCGGCATGCGGCCATAGGCGAACACCTCGGTCTGCATGCCCGCAGGCACGTCCTGCTGAATGACGGCCAGATCGCTGCGCTTCATCTCCAGTGGAATCACCCAGCGCGTGGCACCGAGCCCCGCCATCCATTGCAGGGTAGGCAGGTTGTAGATATTGAGGTGCGGACCGGCCACAAACGGCACCTTGCCCGCCAGGCACTGAACGGCGCCCATGTCGTTGGCTTCCACCAGAAAATCGCCATTGCCAGTGATCTTGTGCATGGTGCCGACTTCGGCACCCGACTCCAGCAGCACCTGCGTGGAGAGCACAACCTCTTTGCCCGCACTGCGCAGGCGTTTGGCAATGTCCAGCCAGTCGGACAGGCGCAGTTCATGGCGACGCGAACACACTACCTCGCCCAGGTACACCACATCCACCGGTGCGGCGCCAATAGCGTCGTAAAAATTGAAAACGGTTTCGCGCTGCCAGTAGTACTGCAACGGTCCCAGTGCGAGTTTCATAGTTGGGGATTCCATTATTTCCATGGGCGGTGGTACGCGCCCAACGTATGCTGCTGGCCCTCGGCCACTTTGTCCAGCCCACTCATCCAGACCGGCTTGGGTGCATAGCGGTGCGGGTTGGCCATGCAGTGGTCCATGGCCTCACGCCACACCTTGGTGACTTGGGCCACATAGGCGGGGCTGCGCTGGCGGCCTTCGATCTTGATGGCACGCACGCCCATTTTCAGGAGTTGCGGCAACAGCTCCAGCGTGTTGAGGCTGGTGGGCTCTTCTATGGCGTAGTAATTCTCATCGTCACCCACATCAAAACGCCCCTTGCACAGCGTGGGGTAGCCGGCGTTCTCGCCGGGAGCGTAGCGGTCAATCAGCACGCCATTCAGGCGCGACTCACGGCCCTGGGGTGTTTCCTGCCAGCGCACGGCCTTCGGGGGCGAGCACACGCCATGGGTGTTGGGCGACTCGCCGGTCACATAGCTGGACAGCGCGCAGCGCCCTTCCACCATCACGCACAGGCTGCCAAAACCGAACACTTCAATCTCGACCGGTGTCTTCTCGATGACCTGCTGCACCTGGGTCAACGACAGCACCCGCGGCAGCACCGCACGCACCACGCCAAACTGTTCACGGTAGAAATTGATGGCATCAAAATTGGTGGCCGAGCCCTGCACCGACAGATGCAGGCGCAGCTTGGGGTAGCGGGTGGCGGCATATTGCATCAGGCCCGGATCGGCCAGGATCACCGCATCCACACCCAGGTCCACCGCCTTGTCGACAGCCGTCTGCCACAGGGTGGGGTTGGCAGCCTGCGGATAGGTATTGAGCGCCATGAAGACCTTGCAGCCGCGCTCATGGGCATAGCGGATGCCACTGGCAATGGCCACTTCGTCAAAATTCAGACCGGCAAAGTTGCGGGCATTGGTGGCGTCGCGCAGGCCCAGGTAGACACAGCTGGCGCCGTTGTCCACAGCCGCCTTCAGGGCCGGCAGGCTGCCTGCGGGACACACCAGTTCCATGGGAGTCTGCAGGGACTGCGCCAGTCCGGCGCTTGCATCGATATCGGCTGTTGGGTGAGATGATTCCATAATGCCGCGAACGATACGCTGGCGCCCGGCGGGGGATGTTGATCCTGGTCAACCATGGCTCACAATGCCATACAAAATCAGTCGGACAATTGAATGCGACGAGCCATCATGGTCCGACTGTCCTGCGTTTACAGTCATTCATCCTCTGTTTTCATTGGTCCGTCGGCCCGGCCTTGACCCCTACAGGCCAAAACAGTACACTAATAACCAATCAGTCATTAAAACATGTCCGCCTCCTGCCCCCTCAGTAAGATCGCCGCCACCGTGCGCGCCAAGCGCGAGCGCCGCAAAGATGCGCGCCCGGGTGAACTGCTGGACGCCGCACTGGAGCTGTTCGTCGAAAAGGGCTTCGCGGCCACCCGCGCCGAAGAAGTCGCCAAGCGAGCCGGCGTCTCCAAGGGTACCTTGTTCCTGTATTTTTCCAGCAAGGAAGAGCTGTTCAAGGCGGTTGTGCGTAAAAACCTGTCGGGCCGTCTCATCGAATGGAATGCCGAATTCGACAATTTCCAGGGCACCTCGGCCGATCTGCTGCGCCACAGCATCCGGGTCTGGTGGGATCGCATCGGATCGACCAAGGCATCCGGCATTACCAAGCTCATGATGAGTGAGGCCGGAAACTTTCCGGAGCTTGCGGCCTTCTACCAGCACGAAGTCATTCAACCCGGCAACGAACTGCTGCGCCGGGTGTTGCAACGCGGTGTGGACCGCGGCGAGTTCCGCCCGATTGACCTGACGTACGGCGTCTACACCGTGCTGGCCCCCATGCTGTTCCTGGCCACGTGGCAACACTCACTAGGTACCTGCTGCGCGGCCGGCACCGGGATCGACCCCGAGCAGTACATTGCGGTCCAGGTTGAAACCCTGTTGCACGGCCTCAGCAGTCGCCCCGCCTCTGCGCCCCTACCCCCGGAAAACGCAACACCATGAAACGCTGGCTCAAATGGATCGTCATGGGCCTGGTCCTGGCCTTGATCGCTGCGGGTGCGCTGCGCGCCCTGTCCGCCCGCAAGGCACAAAAAGAAGCCCTTGAAGCGCAGCAGGAAACGCAAAAGACACAGGCCGTTGTCGAGCTGCTGGCCAGCGATCAGATCCGCGTCAGGATGATCGACTTGCCGCAGGGCCTGCCGATCTCGGGCCCGCTCAAGGCGGTGAATTCTGCGTTTGTGAAGGCGCGCGTCGCCGGCGAGCTGCAAGCCCTGACCGTGCGTGAAGGGGACCCGGTCAAGGCCGGGGACATCATTGCCCGGGTGGATGCGACCGAGTTCCAGGCGCGCGTGCAACAGGCCCGCCAGCAGGCTGAATCGGCCAAGGCTCAGGTGGATATTGCCAAGCGCAGTTTTGACAACAACCGTTCTCTGGTGGACCAGGGCTTCATCTCCAAAACCGCACTTGAATCCTCGATGGCCACGCTGGCCGCGGCCGAGGCCACCTACCACGCCGCACAGGCCGGTGCCGATGTGGCAATCAAGTCGCTGGACGACACCGTGCTGCGCGCACCGATTGCCGGTGTGATTGCGCAACGTCTGGCACAGCCGGGCGAGCGTGTCGCCATCGATGCACGGGTGGTGGAGATCGTCGACCTGAGCCGCCTGGAACTCGAAGCCAGCCTGAATGCCGCCGACTCGCTCACGGTGCAGGTCGGACAGACAGCGCAACTCACCGTGGAGGGCGCCTCCAAACCCATGACCGCCAAGGTGGTGCGCATCAACCCCAGTGCGGTTGCGGGCAGCCGTGCCGTGCTGGCCTATCTGGCCATGGCGCCCAGCCCGGGCCTGCGCCAGGGCCTGTTTGCGCAAGGCACGCTGGAGACCGGCGTGTCGCACACACTGGCCGTACCCCTGAGCGCCGTGCGCACCGACAAGCCGGCTCCGTATGTGCAACTGTTGATCAATGGACAGGTCGTACACCAGACCGTGAGCCTGGGCGCACGCGGCGAAGTCAGTGACCAGACCCTGGTGGGTATCCAGGGCGCACCGGAAGACGCCACCGTCCTGGCCGGCAGTGTGGGGAGCCTGCGCGCGGGCACACTGGCCAAACTGGCCGCCAGCGCCAAGTAAGCCATGTGGTTCACCCGCGTCAGCCTGAAGAACCCGGTATTTGCCACCATGCTCATGCTGGCCCTGGTGGTGCTGGGCTTTTTCTCGCTGCAACGCCTGCAGGTCGACCAATATCCCAACGTCGATTTTCCGGTGGTGGTGGTCATCGCCGAATACCCGGGCGCCTCGCCGGAAATTGTCGAGAGCGAAGTTTCCAAAAAGATTGAAGAAGGCGTCAATTCCATCGCCGGCATCAATGCCCTGACCTCGCGCAGCTACGAAGGCCAGTCGGTGGTGGTGATTGAGTTTGGCCTGCACATTGATGGCCGCAAGGCCGCCGATGATGTGCGCGAAAAAGTGGCGTCCATACGGCCCAACCTGCGCACCGAAGTCAAGGAACCCCGGGTGCTGCGTTTTGACCCCTCTGCGCGCGCCGTGTGGTCGGTTGCGGTGCTGCCCGAGAAGGGCGCTGACAAAGGCAAAGAACTGGACGCTGTTGAACTGACCAACTGGGCCGATCAGGTTCTCAAGAAACGACTGGAAAACGTGCGCGGCGTCGGCTCCGTCACGGTGGTGGGTGGCACCAAGCGCGAAATCAACATCTACCTGAATCCCCAGGCCCTGGAGTCCTTTGGCATCACGCCCGAACAGGTCGTGACTGCGGTGCGCAACGAAAACCAGGACGTCCCTGTGGGGACCATCCACTCCAGCGAACAGGAACGCGTGATCCAGATCGAGGCGCGCATGCAGCGGCCTGAGGACTTTGGCCGCATCATCGTGGCCCGTAAAAATGGCGTGCCCGTGCGCGTCGACCAGGTTGCCCGTGTGGTGGACGGTGCCCAGGAAATTGAAAACCTGGCGCTCTACAACGGCCAGCGCACCCTGCTGCTCAACGTGCAGAAGTCGCAGGACGAGAACACCATTGCCGTGGTCGACGCCCTGCAAAAGACGCTGGTCACCATGAAAAGCCAGCTGCCGCCCGGCGTACGGCTGGAGCCCATCACGGACGGCTCACGCCAGATCCGCGTGTCGGTGGACAACGTGCGCCGCACGCTGATCGAAGGCGCCCTGCTGACCGTGCTGATCGTGTTCCTGTTCCTGAACTCCTGGCGTTCCACCGTCATCACCGGGCTGACCTTGCCGATTTCCATCATTGGCACCTTCCTGTTCATGAACCTCTTTGGCTTCACCATCAACATGATCACGCTGATGGCACTGAGCCTGTGCGTGGGGCTGCTGATTGACGACGCCATCGTGGTGCGGGAAAACATCGTGCGCCATGTGCAGATGGGCAAGACGGCCTACCAGGCGTCGCTGGACGGCACGCAGGAAATTGGCCTGGCGGTGCTGGCCACCACGCTGTCCATCGTTGCGGTGTTCATGCCCATCGGTTTCATGGGCGGCATCATTGGCAAGTTCTTCCACGAGTTCGGCATCACGATTGTTGCGGCCGTGCTGATCTCGATGTTTGTCAGCTTCACGCTGGACCCCATGCTGTCCTCCATCTGGCACGACCCCAGCATTGAGGCCCATGGCAAGCACCACGCACCGGTCACGCTGTACGACAAAACCATTGGCCGCGTCACGGGCTGGTTCGACCACGCCACCGACTGGCTGGTCGATGCCTACCAGGGCATCCTGCGCTGGGCGCTGGTCCACCAGCTGGCGACGGTGGGCATGGCGGTTGGCATTTTCGTGGGCAGCATTTTCATGGTGCCCCTGCTGGGCACCGAATTCGTGCCCAAGGCGGATTTTTCTGAGACGTCGCTCACGTTCAACACGCCCGTGGGCTCGTCGCTGGAGGTGACCGAAGCCAAGGCGCTCCAGGTGGAAGGCATCATCCGCAGCTTTCCCGAGGTGCGTTACACGCTGACCACCATCAACACCGGCAACACGCTTGGCAAGATCTACGCCAGTATCTACATCCGGTTGGTGGACCGCAAGGACCGCACGATCAGCGTCGACGCCATGTCGGTGGTGCTGCGCGAGCGCCTCAAGCAGGTGCCCGGCATCACCGTCACCCATGTCGGGCTGCTGGATTCGATGGGGGGACAAAAACAGATCCTGTTCTCCATCCAGGGGCCCGACACCCACGAGCTGGGCCGCTTGACCGCGCTGGCCATGGACACGATCCGCACGGTTCCCGGTCTGGTGGATCTGGACTCCAGCATCAAGCCCAACAAACCGACGCTGGACGTGGCCGTGAAACGCGACATCGCCTCGGATCTGGGCCTGAGCGTGGGCCAGATTGGCTCGGCGCTGCGCACCCTGGTCGCCGGGCAAACCGTGGGCAGCTGGCGCGCACCGGATGACCAGACCTACGACGTCAACGTGCGCCTGGCACCCGAGGCCCGCAACCATCCACAAGACATGAACCTGCTGCCTTTCACCGTGGGCGCCAATGCCGATGGCAGCCCGCGCATCGTGCGACTCAACCAGGTGGCCACCGTGCGCGAATCCACGGGCCCCAACCAGATCAACCGGCGCGACCTGACGCGTGAGGTGGCCATCAGCGCCAACGTGTCGAGCCGCTCGGGTGGCGAAGTGTCGGCGGACATCAAGACCGCCATGGACCGCATCGCCATGCCGCCGGGCTACAGCTACAAGTTCAGCGGCTCCACCAAGGACATGGCCGAAGCCTTTGGCTACGCCATCTCGGCATTGATTCTGGCCGTGGTCTTCATCTACATGATTCTGGCCAGCCAGTTCAAGAGCTTCCTGCAACCACTGGCGCTGATGACCGCCCTGCCCCTGACGCTGATCGGCGTGGTACTGGCGCTGATGATGTTCAACTCCACGCTGTCCATGTTCTCGGTGATCGGTGTCGTGATGCTGATGGGCCTGGTCACCAAGAACGCCATTTTGCTGGTCGACTTTGCCATCCGTGCGCAAGAAGACGGCATGGAGCGCTCCGAGGCCTTGCTGATGGCCGCCAAGGTGCGCCTGCGCCCCATTCTGATGACCACGCTGGCCATGATCTTCGGCATGGTGCCGCTGGCCTTTGCGCTGACCGAAGGCTCGGAACAACGTGCGCCCATGGGCCAGGCCGTCATCGGCGGGGTCATTACCTCGTCCCTGCTGACCCTGGTCGTGGTGCCGGTCGTGTATTGCTATATGGATGATCTGGCGCAATGGGCGCGTCGGGTCTTTACGGGGCGGCAAGCCCCATCCAAGTAAAATTGACTACAATCGTCCAACATACCCCATGGAGTATATGAAAATGAACATCGAACAAGCCCGTTTCAACATGATTGAGCAGCAGATTCGCCCCTGGAATGTGCTGGACGCGTCGGTTCTGGAGTTGCTGTCGGTTGTCAAACGCGAAGACTTCGTGCCCCAGGCGCACAAGGGCCTGGCCTTTGCCGATCTGGAAATTCCGTTGATGGGTTCCGGCGAAGAAGCGATTGCGCGCGGCCAGTGCATGCTGGAGCCGCGGCTCGAAGCCCGCCTGTTGCAGGACCTGACTGTCAAACCCACGGAAACGGTGCTGGAAATCGGCGCCGGCTCGGGCTACATGGCGGCCCTGCTGGCCAAGCAGGCGCAGCGCGTGGTGACCCTGGAAATCGTGCCCGAGCTGGTCAGCATGGCGCGCGACAACCTACGCAACGCCGGCATCCAGAACGTTGAGGTTCGCCAGGCGGACGGCTCCAAGACCACCGCAGCCGACGGCCGCTTCGACGTCATTGTGCTCAGCGGCTCGGTCGCTGAAGTGCCCCACAGTTTGTTGAGCCTGCTCAACGTCGGCGGCCGGCTGGGTGCCATCGTGGGCGATGACCCGGTCATGCGCGCCACCATCGTGACACGCACCAGCGACACCGACTACCGCACGGTGCAGAGCTGGGACACACTTGCGCCGCGTCTGCAAAACTTCCCCGAGCCGTCGCGCTTCAAGTTCTAAAACACAAAGGCACGATTCCCATGGTTGCGCAAGTCCGTCCCAAAGATCTGGCCGAGTGGCTGCACCGCATGCGTGCGTTTGGCGAACCCGTGGTGCTGGATGTGCGCGAGCCGTTTGAATGGCAGACGGCCAGCGTCAAGGCCGACGGATTCACCTTGCTGACCATCCCCATGGGTGTTATTCCACCGCGGCTGACCGAGCTGGACCCGAAGCGACCCATCGCCTGTTTGTGCCACCACGGCGGGCGCAGCATGCAGGTCACCCATTTCCTGAAAAGCCGGGGATTCGAGCATGTGGCCAATATTGCAGGGGGCATCAATGCCTGGTCTGCTGAGCTTGATCCCAGCATTGCACGCTACTGATCCCTGACAGACCGACGCCCCGCCCCGCCCCGAGTGCCCCACCTTTTTACGAGCCTGAGAACCACCACCATGTCACGCCAACGTTTCCTGCCAAACTTCCGTCTGCTCCCCCTCATGCTTGCACTGGGCGCCACCGTGTCCTTCTCGGCGCAGGCCCAAAGCCTGGTGGAGCTGTACACCGCTGCACAGGGTTATGACGCCACCTACCAGGCCGCCAAGTCGCAGTTTGATGCCACCGTGGCCAAGGCGGACCAGGCCAAGGCAGCCATCCTGCCCACAGCGGGCCTGGCCGTGTCCAGCACCAGTACCAACCAGGAAGTGCTGCCAAATGCCGCGCGCACCTACGGCACACAAACCGGCACCATCAGCGCCTCGCAGCCGCTGTACCGCCCCGCCAACTGGGCCAGCTACGAGCAGGGCAAGAAGTCACTGGACCTGGCACAGGCCCAGCTGGCGCAGGCCGAGCAGGACCTGATCGTGCGTGTCAGCCAGGCCTATTTCGACGTGCTGGCGTCCACCGACAGCCTGACCTTTGTGAAGAGCCAGAAGACGGCCGTGGCGGAACAGCTGGCATCGGCCAAGCGCAACTTTGAAGTCGGTACCTCGACCATCACCGATTCGCGCGAAGCCCAGGCCCGCTACGACCTGGTCATTGCCCAGGAACTCGCCGCCGAAAACGATTTGCTGGTGAAATCCCTGGCGCTGAACCAGCTCGTCGGTCAGCCCGACGTCAAGCCCAAGCCCTTGAAGGCACCCGTGGTGCTGGCACCGGTGGTACCCGCCGATGTGAACCAGTGGGTGGACCAGTCGCAGGCCAACCACCCCGGCATCCAGCAGGCCAATGTGGCGCTCGTTGTGGCGCGCCTGGAAACCGCCAAGGCCGAAGCCGGTCACAAGCCCACGCTGGACCTGGTGGGCAGCTACTCGGCCATCAACAACAGCAGTGGCTCGTCCACATCGGTGGGGGATAGCCGTGTCAATGTCGGCACCGTGGGTGTGAACTTCAACCTGCCCCTGTTCGCCGGCTTCTCGACCAGGAACCGCATCAAGGAAACCGTGGCACTGGAAGAGAAGGCCCGCGCCGATCTGGATACGGCCAGGCGCAGCGTCGCACAGGGCACCCGCACCGCCTACTTTGGCATTCTCTCAGGCCAGGCACAGGTCAGTGCCCTGCAAGCCGCCGAAGCGTCCAGCCAGAGCGCGCTTGAAGCCAACCAGCTGGGCTACCAGGTGGGCGTGCGCATCAACATTGACGTGCTGAATTCACAAAGCCAGTTGTTCGACACCAAGGCCAAGCTGGCCAAGGCCCGCTATGACGTGCTGGTGGGTGGACTCAAGCTGCGCCAGGCAGCCGGCACCCTCAAGGCCGACGATCTGCAGCCGATCAACAGCCAGTTGGCCCCATAAACAAAGCCCCCACGCTTGTCGCTTCGCGTACTGCGCTGCCCCCCCGGGGGGCGCTAGCCGTCTTGGGGCGGCCCGGCGACGGCCAGTAGCTGTCGAACTGCTTCGGCAGTGCGTTGCGCGGCGCCGCGATGCGCCAGACCCAAGTCCCGTGCCGCAGCACGGGCCATCCGCCAATCGGGCTCCGACTGCACCAGCGCCAGGGCCTTGGTGAGCGCATGCGCCAGGTCATCCTGCGCAAAGGCGGCACCCGCGGCCACGGCCAGTTCGGCCGCCTGCGCGAAGTTGAAGGTGTGCGGCCCCATCACCACCGGACACTCGCAGGCCGTTGCCTCGATCAGGTTGTGGCCACCCAAGGGCGCAAAGCTGCCCCCCAGCAGGGCCACGTCCGACAGGGCGTAGTACAGCGCCATCTCGCCCAGGGAATCGCCCAGCCAGATATCGGCATCCTGCGGACCCTCCAGCCACTGGCTGCGCCGTGACACGCTGAAACCCTGTGCCTCGCACAGGCGGGCCACCACGTCAAAGCGCTGGGGATGGCGCGGCACGATCATCCACTGCACCCGATTTGCTATGTTTTCAGGAGCTGCTTGCGCACATTCTGCGGGGGCTACAGCCATTTTTTCCTTCAAAACAGCGAGAAAAACCTCTTCTTCACCTTCGCGTGAATTGGCAAAGATGACGACCGGGCGACCCAGCGCGCTGCGCCAGGCCCGCCCCTGCGCCAGTTGCTCTGCATCGGGCGTGGCGTCGAACTTGAAATTGCCCAGGACGCCTTTCACCGGCGCACCCAGTGCGGCCAGTCGATCTGCATCGGGCTGGGCCTGTGCCCACACGGCGCGCAGACCCCGGTAGGCGGGCCGTGCCAGCCAGCCCAGACGCTGCGCCTGTGCCAGCGACTTGTCATTCAGGCGGGCATTCACCAGGCACAGTGGCACGCCGCGTGCCGCGCAGGTCGCCACCATATTGGGCCAGATTTCTGTCTCCACCAACAAGCCCACCCGGGGTTGAAACCGGTCCAGAAACCGCGCAACGGCGCCCGGGGTATCCCAGGGCTGCCACACCTGCACATCGCCTGCCTGCAGCAGCGTGTGGCCTTGCGCGCGCCCGGTCGCCGTGCCATGGGTCAGCAGCAGGCGCATGCCGGGCAGGGCCAGTCGCAACCGCTCAATCAACGGGGCGGCGGCCCGCGTTTCACCGAGCGACACGGCGTGCACCCAGACAAAGAAACCCTGGCTCCCGTTCCCCGGCGCAACGTCCGGGCCGCCGTACCACCCAAAACGCTCGGCGATGTGCTCACCGTACTCGGGCTCGGCGCGCGCACGCCGGCGCAGCTTGGCGCGCACCAGCGGCTGCAGCAGCCACATCAACAGGGAATACAAGGCGCGTGTCATCGGCACAGAACGGGGGTGTCCAGGCTGTCCCAGGCTTGCCAGACCGCCTCCACATCGGGTTGCGGCGTGGCATACACGCTCACCTGGCGGCAGGCCTTGGGCTCGTTGCCCTGCGGGCCGGTGCGCCAGGCGGTGTCGAAGTTGTAGATCTGTACATGCGGCAGGCCCAGGGCCACGGCGATGTGGCTCAAACCGCTGTCCACGCCCACCACACCGGCGCAATGGGCCATAGTGTCGGTCAGGGCGTCCAGCCCCATGGTGGGCCAGACCCAGGCATCGCTCAGTTGGTGGGCTATGGCTTCACTGGTGGCCTTCTCAGCCGCATTGCCATGCGCCAGCGCAACGGCAAAACCGCTGTGGTTCAACCGCCGGCCCAGTTCGATCCACGAGGCGACTGGCCACTGCTTGTCGGCACGCGAGCTGCCGTGCACCAGTGCCACGCAGGGCTTGCGCGGCGCGAATGAATTTCCATTCTGCCCGGTAGCCGCCGGCGCAACCGCTGCCAGCTTGCCGGGCACCAGGCCAAAACGGGCCGGGCCCGACACGGTGTAGCCCAGCGCGGCGGCACACAGCAGGCGTGAGCGCTGCACCGCGTGCACGTGCGGCTCCATGGGAATGGCCACATCAGCCACCCAGCGTGCCGGCGCCTCAAAGCTGGAGCCTTCCGTCTGGTTGGCCAGGCCATAGCGCTGACCCTTGGGCGTGGTACGTGCCAGCCAGGACACCAGCGCCGACTTGGTCAGGCCCTGCAGGTCCAGCACCGCGTCGTAGCGTTGCGCCTGCAGGCCCTGCTTGAAAGCACGCCACTCCATGCGGGTCTGCGCAGCAAACGGCGCCTTGCGCCAGCGGCGCAGGTCGCAGGCAATCACCTGCCCCACACCCTCACAGCGCGCCACCAGCGGAGCAAAGGCGCTCTCCACGACCCAGTCGATCCGGGCCTGCGGCAACGCGCCCCGCAGGTCTTGCACCGCGGGCATGGCATGCACCACATCGCCCAGCGATGACAACTTGACTATAAGTACCCTCAATGCGCGGCCTCGGCAAAACTGGCGTCGGGCTTGACCGAGCGCAGCAGTTGCAGCATGTCGGCCTGGATGCGCTCCAGTGCTTCGGGGGTGTGCCCTTCAAAGCGCAGCACCAGCACCGGCGTGGTGTTGGAGGCGCGGATCAGGCCAAAGCCATCGGGCCAGTCGACACGAATGCCGTCAATGGTGTTGATAGTGGCGGGCGCAGCAAAGTTCGCCTTCGCAACCAGTTGATCCACCAGTCCGTGCGGCTCACCCTCGGCGCACTGCACATTGAGTTCGGGCGTGGAGAAGCTGGTGGGCAGCGCATTGAGCATGGCGCTGGCGTCGGCCACGCGGCTGACGATTTCCAGCAGGCGGCAACCCGCATAGGTGCCGTCGTCAAAACCATACCAGCGCTCCTTGAAGAAAATATGACCGCTCATCTCGCCGCCCAGCGGCGAATCGATCTCGCGCATCTTGGCCTTGATCAGCGAATGGCCGGTCTTGTACATCAGGGGCACGCCACCGGCCTCGGCAATCGTGGGCGCCAGACGCTGCGAGCATTTCACGTCGAACAGGATGGTACCGCCGGGCACGCGCGACAGCACGTCGCGTGCAAACAGCATCATCTGGCGGTCCGGGTAGATATTGGTGCCCTCAGATGTGACGATGCCCAGGCGGTCACCATCGCCATCAAAGGCCAGGCCCAGCTCGGCGCCGCCGGTCTTGAGTGCGGCAATCAGGTCTTTCAGGTTCTCGGGCTTGCTGGGATCGGGGTGGTGGTTGGGGAAGTTGCCATCCACTTCGCTGAACAGCTCGGTCACCTCACAGCCAATGGCCCGCAGAATGTCGGGGGCCGAGGCACCCGCAATGCCGTTGCCGCAGTCAACCACGATCTTGATCGGGCGCGCCAGCTTGATGTCGCCCACAATGCGCGCGCGGTAGGCGTCCAGCACATTGGCGGTCTGCCGCTTGCCACCGGCCTGTAGCGCCCAGCTCTCGGTCTCCATGATGGTGCGCAGGTTCTGGATTTCATCGCCGTAAATGGCCCTGCCCGCCAGCACCATCTTGAAGCCGTTGTAGTCCTTGGGGTTGTGGCTACCGGTCACCTGAATGCCGCTGCGGCACAGCGTGTTGGCGGCGAAATACAGCATGGGCGTGGTGACCATGCCGACGTCAATGACGGTGATGCCCGCGTCCTGCAAGCCGGCCATCAGTGCTTCGGCCAATGCAGGGCCGCTCAGGCGCCCGTCGCGGCCCACGGCGACGGTGGTTTGACCTTCGGCCAGCGCCACCGAGCCAAAGGCGCGACCCAGGCCGCGCGCCACGTCGGCGTTGATCGTGCCCGGCACGATGCCGCGAATGTCATAGGCTTTGAAAATGCTGGAGGAGAGATTCATGCGTTTTCCCTGTGCAAAAGATCGTTGGCAAGGGCCAAATTGCGATTGCCTTGCCTGAGCTTGGGATTGTAGGTGGGCGGAGTGGGGCGAATGCCACGCAAACAGACACCGACGACGCTTGCGACCACTTGCCTGCCAATCGTACCGACTGGCGCATCGCCTTAGCCTAGTGCTGCACCCAAACGGTCAAGGTTCTGCTCGTTCGCAGGCTCGACGATGTGGCGAATGTTCTGAGCAACCGATGCGTCGGCAAAGGTCTGCACCCAACTGAGCAACGTGCCACCGGCTGAGGGCTCCAGCGTGATGGTGAGTTGAAAGTGTGGTTGACAGACGTGTTGGATAACAACCTGGCGATCGACCTCGATGCTGGAAAAGACTGATTCATTGGGATAGGTCTTCCCATCCGGGCCGATCATGGTGAAGATCCATCTGCCACCTGGTCGAAACTCAAACACGTCGAAGCGGTTGGAGAAGCCTGCTGGACCCCACCATGTGGCGAGGCATTCAGCATCCTTTATTGCTCCGAAGACGGCCGCAGGTGACGCTGCAAACTGACGGCTGGTACTAAAAGTGGTCATGGGCATATCCTCTTCAAGTCCCGGTCATTAAACCACCAGCCGCCCAACTCAAGGTGGTTGAGCGTCCAACATGGCGTTATCGCGAGCACCCCGCAGCCGCTTTCACGACGCCAGCCAATCCGTTTGACTTGCCGCCTCACAGCTGAATGACTTTCGTACCTGCGAGCATGTCACCTAAACGGCGTCTTTGCTTGCCGACAATGAAGGCAGCATCAATCACGCCCAGCACCATCGCGACATTGCGCACGCAGGATTGCCAGTAGGTACACGGCAGCTCGGAGTCGACGTGCACGACGCCGGTATGCGTGAAACGCTTTCCCAGACTTTGACCACCCGGCAGGCCATCAACAAACTGCGAGGTAAACCGTTGACCGATGCGTGCGAGGGGTTTGCTCATGCTTTGATGCTGGATGGTGCTTGCTGTGAGGCAGAAGTACCGCTCACTTGTGGTTTGCAGATGGCACCACGCCGCTTTGGCTTTCAGTGCCGGTAGCGTCTTCGATTGCCATATGCATGGTCGCCACGGCTTCTGCTTCGCCCTTGATTGCAAAGGTGTCGTGGTCGCAATGCGGGCAGTGCGCGGCGAACGCCGCATCAATGCCTCGCATCCCGGAGACGTCTATGGCTTGCATGTCGGCAAGTTCTGCCTTGCAGTTGTTGCACACGATGTATTTCGGGCGAAGCGAGAGTTGGCGCTCAATCGCCACTTGCTTGCGTTGCTCTGGCGTTCCGCGAAGTTTTGCTTGTCCCATGGTGTATCCGGGTAATGGTTTGTATATTAATGTTGTCTAACGCAATGCAGATGGGCGGATATTCCCGGTTTCCACTTGCAGATGTCAATGACTCATCAAGCGACAAGGCGCCTACAGACAACGATAGCTGGTTACGCATGTTCAGCGCTGCGCTGCACCTGTGCGAGTCCGTCGCAGTGGAATGCTGGAAGTGGTCGCTTCGAGACGCTCCGCAAGCCAGACCTTGATCACGGACTGCCTTGTAACACCCAGTTTGCTAGCTTCACGATCCAGGGAATCAATCATCCAGGTTGGAAAGTCGACATTCACCCGCTTCTGCTCCTGCAGCACGCGCTTTGCCTTGGATAGGTCCAAAGCAGCCGTGATGTCCTCCCCCGCATCAAACTGCTGCTCGAATTTTTTAGCTTTCATAAATTGCCACCTCTTCTGTGCGTGCGCGACGAACGGATATCAATCGAATATTGCCTCCGCGGTAGGTAACCACGGCAGACCAATGCTTCCCATCAATAACACCTATCACGAGAAATCGCGGTTCATCCTCAGTCTTTGCCGGGATCTCCAGCAACATCGGGTCATTCCAGAGACTCTGCGCCTCGACGAAATCGATGCCATGCTTCGCACGATTGGATTCGCTTTTTGTTGCGTCAAACTCGAAGAAATACATGGTATATAAACTATACCTTAATTGGCATTAAATTTCCACCCGGCCTGCGCTTCAACGGATGTAGCCCAACAGCAAAATTCATAGATGATTTTTCTGCTGCACGGGTTGCATACAGCCTTGGTTCGCCGTCAAATTTAGAAGCCGTTGAAGTCATTGCCATACCCTTGAATCTGGTCGCCTGTCCTGGCGAAATGCGGTCGATGCCGGGCTCGCTTCCCCGACACATCATGTGGTCTGCGCTATAAGCCCACCAACAACGCTGCTAAATGCCTACCAACATCGACCCCGCCCGCGCCGGCTCAACGCAAAGGCTGCCGCGAACGAGCCCTTCGTCACAGATCCAGCCATATGTCCGAAAACGGCCACTCTGAGCCGCCATCCTGCGTATTATCCAGACCATGCGAATCACCGCTCCACCCTCCCCCGGCGAAGACGACGCCTGCTACCTGGCACTCAAGGCGCGCGACGCGCGCTTTGACGGGCGCTTCTTCACCGGCGTGACCTCGACCGGCATTTACTGCCGCCCGGTCTGCAAGGTGCGCACGCCCCGGCGCGAGAACTGCCAGTTTTATGCACTGGCCGCGCAGGCCGAATCCGCCGGCTTTCGCCCCTGCCTGCGCTGCCGCCCCGAACTCGCGCCCGGCGCCGCCACGCAGGCGGGCAGCGCCCTGGGGGCCTTGGCACCCTGGTCGGTGCAGGACGCCTCGGCCATTCTGGCGCAGCAGGCGGCACGCCTGCTCGACGAGCCCGCGCAGTGGAGCGATGGCGCACCGTCCATCGCCGATGTGGCACAGCGCCTGGGTGTCAGCGAGCGCCATGTGCGCCGGATCTTTGAGGCGCATTGGGGCGTGTCGCCGCTGCAGTATTTGCAGACGCGGCGCTTGCTGATGGCCAAGCGCCTGCTGACCGACACGCGCCTGGCCGTAACCCAGGTGGCGGCGCAGAGCGGCTTTTCCAGCGTGCGGCGCTTCAACGCCGCCTTTGTGCAGCACTACCGGCTGCAGCCGCGCCAGTTGCGCCAGACCAGTGGGCACGCCACGGACCGCGCAGACACCGCCGGCATCACGCTCAAGGGCGCCTACCGGCCGCCCTATGACGTGGACGCCATGCTGGGCTTCTTTGCCACGCGCCAGATTGCCGGCGTGGAGGCCATCGACCTGCCGGCGCGGTCACTGGCGCGCACGCTGTCGCTGACCGTCGGCGGGCACGCCGTGCAGGGCTGGGCCCGCGTGCAGTTTGCTGCGGACAACTGCTCGGTGGTGTTCCAGATCAGCCAGTCGCTGAGCGACGTGCTGCCGCTGGTGCTGGCGCGGCTGCGCGCGCTGCTGGATCTGGACGCTGACCCGTTGGCCATCAACCCGTTGCTGCAAGCCGACTTTCCGGGTGCCGACGGCCTGCGCGTGCCCGGCTGCATGGACGGCTTCGAGCTGGGTGTGCGGGCCATTCTGGGCCAGCAGATCACGGTGCGGGCCGCCTGCACGCTGGGCGCGCGCCTGGTGGAACGCTTTGGCACCGACCTGGCCATGCCAGTTGCAGGCTTGACGCGGCTGTTTCCTGCGCCGCAGGCCCTGCTGCAGGCCTCGGGGGAGGCCTTGGGCCAACTGGGCATCGTGCGCCAGCGTCAGCGCGCCATCCAGGCCCTGGCACAGGCCGTGACCAACGGCCTGGCGCTGCAGCCCGGTGCCGACATTCCCGCCACGCTGGCCGCGCTACAGGCCCTGCCCGGCATTGGCCCGTGGACGGCGCAGTACATTGCAATGCGCGCGCTGCGCTGGCCGGATGCCTTTGTGGCCGGCGACGTGGCCCTGCAAAAGGCGCTGGGCGTGCAGACGGCCGCCAACCCGAAACAAGCGGCCCTGGCGGCCGAAGCGGCGTCGCAGCGCTGGCGGCCCTGGCGCAGCTACGCGGTGGTGCGCGGCTGGGCCAGTCTGGCCAACCCGAGCGGCGCTGCCAACACAACGGCGGTATCAGCCACACCGATCATCCAATAGCTATGTTTTTCATAGCTGCTTACGCACATTCCACGGGGGCTACAGCCTGATTCACCATGAAATTTTCGCCAAAAACCGTGCGTTGCACGTTAACCAGCCCCTGGGGCCCCATGACGCTGGCCGCACACGACACGGCACTGGTCTGGGCCGGCTTCGACGGTCAACAGCACGCGCCCGACACCGCGGCCTGGCCGCTGAGCCAGCAACACCCGGTCCTGCGCCTGGCCTGCGAGGAGTTGCAGCAGTACTTTGCCGCCGAGCGCAGCCGCTTTGACGTGCCGCTGGACCTCAGCAGTGGCACCGCGTTTCAGCAACGGGTGTGGCAGGCGCTGCTGGACATTGCGCCGGGCGCCACCACCAGCTATGGCGCCATCAGCCAATCCATAGCGCAGCCCAGCGCCGTGCGGGCCGTGGGCGGCGCCATTGGGCGCAACCCCATCAGCATCATCGTGCCCTGCCACCGGGTGGTCGGACGCAACGGCGCACTGACCGGCTATGCCGGTGGCCTGCCCCGCAAGGTCGCCTTGCTGCAACTGGAGAGCCGCCTGTGAGCACTACCGCCGCCAACCGGGCCAGTGCCCAGCACAAACCGTGGGTGCTTGATTTTGTGCTGCTCGCCGCGATCTGGGGCGCGTCCTTCCTGTTCATGCGCCTGGGTGCGCGCGAACTGGGCGCCATCCCGACGGCCGGCCTGCGGGTGGCGATTGCCACGGTCTTTCTGCTGCCCATCCTGCTGGCGCGCGGTCACGGCGCGGCGCTGCGCCAGCACTGGAAGCTGACCTTTGTGGTGGGTGTGCTGAATTCGGCGATTCCGTTTGTGTGCTTCAGCTATGCCTTGCTGTCGATCTCGACCGGCCTGTCGTCCATCCTGAACGCCACGGTCCCGCTGTTTGGCGCGGTCATCGCCTGGGTGTGGCTCAAGGACCGGCCCAACGCCTCACGCAGCCTGGGCCTGGCGGTTGGTTTTGTTGGCGTGGCGCTGCTGGCCTGGGACAAGGCCAGCTTCAAGCCCGATGCCAGCGGCAACGCCACGGGCTGGGCGGTACTGGCCTGCCTGCTGGCCACGCTGTGCTACGGCCTGGCTGCCAGCTTTACCAAGCGTTACATGACCGGACTGCCCTCGCTGGTGTCGGCCACCGGCAGCCAGCTGGGTGCGGCCATCGCGCTGATTCCGCTGGCCTGGTGGTTCTGGCCCGACCATGCCGTGTCACTGAACGCGTGGCTGGCGGTTGTGGCCCTGGGCGTGCTGTGCACGGGCGTGGCCTACATCCTGTATTTCCGGCTCATTGAGCGCGCCGGCCCGGCACGCGCCCTGTCGGTCACGTTTGCCATCCCGGTGTTTGCCGTGGTGTATGGCGTGCTGCTGCTGGGCGAAGTGGTGACACCGTGGATGGTGCTGTGCGGCCTGGTCATCGTGGCCGGGACCAGCCTGTCCACGGGCCTGGTGGCGCTGCGCCGCAGGTAGCGCAGCAAACGCAGTGCCAAGCGTGGGGGCCTTACTCGCTACTGGATGGCGCCGGCCACCACGTTGATGCTCAGGGCCAGCACCAGCATGTTGAAGGCAAAGGCCGTCACGCTGTGCAGCAAGGTGAGGCGACGCATGTGGCGCGAGGTGACCACCACGTCGGACACCTGCGAGGTCATGCCCACCACGTGGGCGTAGTACAGAAAATCAAAATAGTCGGGCGGCTGTTTGCCGGGAAACTCCAGCCCCGCGCCCTGCGGATGACCACGCAATTCGGACTGGTAGTACAGGTGCGCGTAGCGGAAGGCAAAAATGGTTTGCATCAGCAGCCACGACGTGGCCAATGCCAGCATGGACAGAGCCAGATGCCCCTGGCGCTGCGGCCCCGCAAGGTCCTTGACGTGCTGCAACATCACCGCAATGGCACCGGCGCTGATGAAGACGGACAGCAGCAGCAGAACGAACAGGATCAGGCCGGACTGGTCCTGCGCCTGCGCCCGCTCACGGGTGCGCTGTGCGTCAAACTCCACCGCCAGCCACCAGGCCAGCACCAGAAACGTGGCGGTGGCCACACACCAGGCCAGCAGGATGTGTGACGGCCAGGCCATCGGCAAGGGCAGCAGCGCAACCAGGGCACCCACCGCGGCCCCATAGACCAGACGCTGGTGCCCTGTGGTGCCGGAAAAATGACTTTGCATGCGGGGTCGGCAGCGGTGGCCGCGGCTTTACTGGCGAATCACATCCGCACCCTGCGGCGGCTTGAACTGGAAGGCGCCAGCGTCCAGCGCGGCATTGGCCTTGAACCCGGAGAAGCGCAGGCTGGAGCGCTGGCCAAAGGTGTCCAGAATCTCCAGTACGGTCAATTCGCCGGAGCGAAAGCCCACACGCACGCTCTGCAGCGCGGTGTCTTTGGCCTTGGGGGTGGCCAGCACCCACTCCAGGCCGTCGCTGTCGGCATCGGCCGCCAGCACAAAATCGGCCTGCAAGGCCTGCACATTGGCCGCCGAGGCGATCAGCGCCGCCGGCGTGGAACCCAGCACCTGGGCCTGCTTGCGCGCGGTCACCTGGTTCAGGTCCACGTCATACAGCCACAGGGTCTGGCCGTCGGCCACGATGGTTTGCTCAAACGGCTTCTTGTAGACAAAGCGGAAGCGACCGGGGCGCGAAAATTCAAACGTTCCACTGGACGTTTTGGCGCGTGGGGCCTGGCCGTCCTTGGCGGGCATGGTCACCACCTGGGTGAAGTCGGTACGGGCGGTCTTGACCGTCTTAACAAAGGCCTCAAGGCTTTCCAGGCCTGTGGCCCCCGCCGACAGTGCGCAAGCAGCTATCAAAAATGTAGCAAATTTTTTCATAATTTAATCAGTTGGGGTCAGAGCACATTTGCTGCGCAAAGTGGTCTGACCCGCAAAAATTCACAAATTATTCCGCGCGCGCTGGCACCAGGATATCGCGCTGGCCGTTGGTGCTCATGGAGCTGACCAGACCGGCCTTCTCCATGTCTTCCACCAGCCGGGCGGCACGGTTGTAACCAATCTTCAGGTGGCGCTGCACCAGCGAGATGCTGGCCTTGCGGTTCTTCAGCACCACTTCCACGGCCTGGTCGTACATGGGGTCTTTTTCGCCGCCATTGCTGCCATCCATGCCGGGCTCGCCTTCGCCATCCAGGGTGCCGCCTTCGAGCACGCCTTCGATGTAGTTGGGTTCACCCTGGCTCTTCAGGTAGTTGACCACCCGGTGCACTTCTTCGTCGCTGACAAACGCACCATGCACGCGGATCGGCAGCCCGGTGCCGCTGGGCATGTAGAGCATGTCGCCCATGCCCAGCAGGGCTTCGGCGCCCATCTGGTCCAGGATGGTGCGGCTGTCGATCTTGCTGCTGACCTGGAACGCAATGCGGGTCGGGATATTGGCCTTGATGAGGCCGGTGATCACATCGACGCTGGGGCGCTGCGTGGCCAAAATCAAATGGATGCCGGCGGCGCGCGCCTTTTGCGCCAGGCGGGCAATCAGCTCCTCGATCTTCTTGCCCACCACCATCATCAGGTCGGCCAGCTCGTCGATGACCACCACGATGTGGGGCAGGCGGTCCAGCGGCTCGGGGGACTCGGGCGTCAGGCTGAACGGGTTGTAGATGAACTCACCGCGCGCCTTGGCTTCGGCGATCTTGACGTTGTAGCCGGCCAGGTTGCGCACGCCGAGCTTGCTGAGCAGCTTGTAGCGCCGCTCCATCTCGCCCACGCACCAGGTCAGGCCGTAGGCCGCCTGTTTCATGTCGGTCACCACCGGTGCAATCAGGTGCGGAATACCTTCGTAGAACGACATTTCCAGCATCTTGGGGTCGATCATCAGGAAGCGCACATCGCTGGCCTCGGCCTTGTACAGCAGGCTCAGAATCATCGCGTTGATACCCACCGACTTGCCCGAACCGGTAGTACCAGCCACCAGCACGTGGGGCATCTTGGCCAGGTCGGCGACGATGGGGTTGCCGACAATGTCTTTGCCCAGGCCCATGGTCAGCATGGACTTGGCTTCGTTGTACACCTGCGAGCCCAGAATCTCCGAGAGGCGAATGGACTGGCGCTTGGCGTTGGGCAACTCCAGCGCCATGAAATTCTTGCCGGGAATGGTTTCCACCACGCGAATGGACACCAGGCTCAAACTGCGTGCCAGATCCTTGGCCAAGCCGACGATCTGCGAGCCCTTGACGCCGGTGGCCGGCTCAATCTCGTAGCGGGTAATCACCGGGCCGGGCTGGGCCAGCACCACGCGCACCTCCACGCCAAAGTCCTTGAGCTTTTTCTCGATCATGCGGCTGGTCATTTCCAGCGTCTCGGGGGCTACCGTCTCCTGGCGCGCCAGGGCGCCATCGAGCAGATCGACCTGCGGCAGCTTGCTGTCGGGCATCTCGGTGAACAGGGGCTTTTGCCGCTCCTTGGCGACGCGTTCGCTGCGTGGCAAATCCATGATGACGGGCTCGATGGCCACGGGCATCGGATGGTGCTCCACCGTTTCTTCACGTTCTTCGAGCAGAATTTCTTCGCGCTCGCGCATGGCCTGCTGGCCCAGCACGCGGTCTTCTGCCTGTTCGCGTTGCTGCTTGCGGGACTGCACCAGCGCGTCCAGCCAGGCACCGATGCGCTCGGCCACGTGCATCCAGGAAAAACCAAACACGAGAGCCGCACCGATGACACCCAAGGCAATGGACACCAGACCGGACCCCGAAAAGCCCAGCCACTTCACGCTCAGCGGCCCCAGCCAGTAGCCCAGTGCCCCGCCGCTGTGGTCCGGCAAGCGCGACTCCAGGCTGTACAGCCGGGCCCATTCCAGCGAGGTGCTGGCGTACAACAAGACCACCAGACCGATCCAGAATACAAACCGCCGGGGAACGGCGTGGCTGGTGGCATCACCGCGCAGGCGATTGGCCAGCAGCGACAGCCACAGGCGTATGCCCACCGCCACGCACCACCAGACCGAAAAACCCATCAGGAAATAGCTGACGTCGGCCACCCAGGCGCCCAGGCGCCCGACGCGGTTGGCCAACGGCAGGCCCGAACCCGAGGTGGACCAGGCGGCATCCTGGGGGGAATAGGTGAGCAACGCCGTCAGCCACAGAACCAGCAGCACCAATCCGGCGATCAACGCGATTTCGCTGGCGAAGCGACCCATGCCGGTAGGCGCCGGCTCGCGGGTCGGCGAAGAAGAATGAAGGGTATTGAGGGAATAGGTCATGAAAAAAACAAACGGTCAGGTCAAGCTTAACGCAAGCCTGCGTTCAATGGTTCACCGGGGGAGTACGCGCCGCTCATGCACCCGCACCCTGCCCCCTTCGAGCATCTGGATGAAGCCCTGCTCTTCAAAGTCCTTCATCACGCGACTGACCATCTCGCGCGATGCGCCCACCATCTTGGCAATGTCCTGGCGGGACACCTTGTCGCGAATCACCAAGGCCTCGTTTTCATCCGGCACCGCCGAGTCCAGCAGCACCTTGGCCACCCGCCCGTACACACCCACCAGCGCCAGAGAGCTGATATTCTGGCTGGCCTTGCGCAGGCGCTGAACCAGTCCGCGCATGACGGCGTGCGCCATTTCCGTGTTCTCACCCAGACAGCGCAAAAAGCTTTCCCGCCCCAGCACCAGCACATCCACCTGCTGGTCGGCGACCACGGTGGCCGAATGGGGTTCATTGTCGATCAGGCTCATCTCGCCCACATAGTCACCCGACATCAGCGTCGCCAGGATCACCTCCCGGCCCTTGCTGTCGGTCATGACCACACGCGTGCGCCCGGTCAGCACAATGTAGAGCGCATTGCTCATCTGGCCCTGCTCCACCAGATTTTCACCGCGCTTGAAGCGTTTTTTGGACACGGTTCCCGCCAGCGCCTCCGCCTGCGGCGGCGTCAGCATGGAGAACAGGGAAACCCTGCGGATCAAATCCAGGTTACTCAGCATTGGCATCAAAACAGCTCCGGGACATGCGGCCTGGCACTTCTTACAATCGGGTTTGCATTGAAAAGGCCGGCATTGACCCGAAATGTACACGGCCACGCTTGTGAACAACGCAACAAAAGGTTACCCCATGTCCGATCCGAAACACGCCAAAGTCCTGATTCTGGGCTCTGGCCCCGCCGGCTACACCGCAGCTGTCTATGCCGCGCGCGCCAACCTCAACCCCGTTCTGGTCACCGGCATGGCCCAGGGCGGCCAGCTGATGACCACCACCGAAGTCGACAACTGGCCGGCCGATGTGCACGGCGTACAGGGCCCGGAGCTGATGCAGCGCTTTCTGGAGCACGCCGAGCGCTTCAAGACCGAGATCCTGTTTGACCATATCAGCAAGGTCGATTTCAGCAAACGCCCCTTCACCCTGACCGGGGACAGCGGCACCTACACCTGCGACTCGCTGATCATCGCCACCGGCGCCTCTGCCAAATACCTGGGCTTGCCGTCGGAGACCGCGTTCATGGGACGCGGTGTGTCCGGTTGCGCCACCTGCGACGGTTTTTTCTACCGCGACCAGACTGTCTGCGTGGTGGGCGGCGGCAATACGGCGGTGGAAGAAGCGCTGTACCTGTCCAACATCGCCAGCAAGGTGATCCTGGTCCACCGCCGCGACAAATTCAAGGCCGAGCCCATCCTGATCGACAAGATGATGGAAAAAGTGGCGGCCGGCAAGATCGAGCTCAAGACCTTCCGCACGCTGGACGAGGTGCTGGGCGATGCGTCCGGCGTCACCGGCATCCGCGTGAAAAATGTGAACGATGGAACGACCGAGGACATTACCCTGACCGGCTGCTTCATCGCCATCGGTCACGCGCCCAACACCGACATCTTCCAGGGCCAACTGGAGATGGCTGGCGGCTACATCGTCACCCAGGGCGGCCTGAAAGGCTTTGCCACGCAGACGTCGGTGCCCGGTGTGTTTGCCGCAGGCGACGTGCAGGACCACGTGTACCGCCAGGCTATCACCAGCGCCGGCACGGGTTGCATGGCGGCGCTGGACGCCCAGCGCTTCCTGGAACAACAGGAATAAACTGACCCCGGCGGTGAAATTCGTTATAATCCAAGGCTTTGCTGAATTCAGCCCGTGAGGGCCAGAACTCAACAGCAAGCACCGCTGGTCAACCGGCGGGGGGTTACCGCCACCCTTTTCATTGGCGAGGTGAGGCTAGAGCGAGACTGAAGCAGCCGGGTCTTCCGGGCAGTTTGGGTCGCCAGTAATAGCCGTTTAAGAAGTATCGGAGTGTCCTTATGGCACGCGTATGTCAAGTCACGGGCAAAGGCCCCATGGTCGGGAACAATGTTTCCCACGCCAACAACAAAACCAAGCGCCGGTTCCTGCCGAACCTGCAATACCGCCGTTTCTGGGTCGAGACTGAAAACCGCTGGATTCGTCTGCGGATTTCGAACGCAGGTCTGCGTTTGATCGACAAAAACGGTATTGATGTTGTGCTCGCAGATCTGCGCGCACGTGGCCAAGCTTAAGGAGTAGCACCATGGCAACCAAAGGCGGACGCGAAAAAATCAAGCTGGAATCTACAGCCGGTACTGGTCACTTCTACACGACCAGCAAGAACAAGAAAACCATGCCCGAGAAAATGTTGATCAAGAAATTTGATCCCAAGGCTCGCAAGCATGTGGACTACAAGGAAATGAAACTGAAGTAATTCAGTCTTCTTGCAGAACCCCAAAAAGCCCGATCCAATCGGGCTTTTTTGCGTCCGCGAGCCAATGGGTGTAAAAATCGGCACACCCTTGCACATTGTTTTATCTGACCATCCCATGCCATGCCATTCGACCCCACAACCCTGAAATTGCCGCAAGGCTACACCTTTGCCGACCTCAAGGTGCGGCGCTGCGCTGATGATGCGATTGACCTTGACATGGACATCGTCAAGCTCATCTGCAAGCTCAACGGCCTGGACTTCGACAAGGTCTGCGCCAACCCGGGGCCGGTCGTGAGCGCCATCCTGAGCGTCTGGTACAAGAGTCATATGGATCAGGGCGGCGAACCGGACCCCTTGATGGAGTCGTTCCGGACGCCCGGCCAAACCGCACACAACCACCCGCTTCACTGATTATTCCGGTGATCTCCAACCGCCCACTGTCACTCGCCTGCGCAGCCCTGCTGCTGCTGTCCATCCACGGCAAAGGCAGCGCAGAAACGAAGATCTACAAATACCTGGACGGCGCAACGGCATCGTTTTCGGACATACCCCCCAGAAAAGGGGCCTATGTGGTTTTCCACCCGTCCTGTTATGCCTGCAGCGTCACATCAAACATCAATTGGCAGGCCACCAGGCTGCATCTGGACGAGTATGTGGATGAAATCAACAGCGCCGCGCAGGCGTTCCAGTTGGACCCGTCCCTGGTACGTGCCGTCATCCATGCCGAGTCCGGCTTCAACGCCCGCGCACGGTCGCAACAGGGCGCCATGGGCTTGATGCAGTTGATGCCCGGAACCGCGCGCGACCTGGGTGTGGTGGATGCTCTGGTTCCCAGCCACAACATTCGCGGTGGCGCGCAGTACCTGGCCGGCTTGCTGGTCCGATTCAAGAACGACGTTGCGCTGGCCACGGCCGCCTACAACGCGGGCCCGGAGGCCGTTCAAAAATACGCAGGGATACCGCCGTATGCGGAAACGCAGGTCTACGTGCAGCGGGTCAAGATCCTGCTGCAACGCTACAAGGATTCGACCCGCAGGTAAGCGTCAGACGCGCGCCGCGCGCAGCTTCATCGAGAACTCGCGCAAGGCCGCGATGCCGCTTTCTTCCGCACGGTGGCACCAGGCCTGCAAATCGGTAGCCAATTGCTCGCGTGACACCGAGGTGTTGAGCCACATCTGGCGCAGTTCTTCCCGCATGGTGACCATCTTGTCCAGCATGGGCGATGCCGCACGTGCCTTGGCCAGCTCGGGGGCGGCGGAGGCCGGCACTTTCTCCACGTCACGGTGCATCCAGCGCTTGGCGGCCTTGATGACCGCCGCATCGGCGCTGCGCGCGCGCATGGCATCCAGCTCGGTGCGTGCGGCCAGGCGCATGCCCTTGGCGTAACCGGCCATGAGTTCGTAGCGGTTGGCAATCAGGGCTTCCAGGGTCTTTTCGTCAGCCGCGGGGCGGATGTCGCCAAAGGCCGCCTTGGGCGGAGTCTTCTTGACCTTGGCCAAGCCCACGCTCTGCATCACACGGATGTAGACCCAACCCATGTCAAACTCATAGGGCTTGACCGACAGTTTGGCTGACGTGGGGTAGGTGTGGTGGTTGTTGTGCAACTCTTCACCCGCAATGAGAATGCCCCACGGCGAAATATTGGTGCTCGCATCCGGTGCCTCAAAATTGCGATAACCCCAGTAATGGGCGGCGCCGTTGATGATGCCGGCTGCCATCACGGGCGTCCAGGCCATCTGCACGGCCCAGACCGCCAGCCCGGCCACGCCAAACAGCGTCAAATCAATGCCCAGCATCAGAACCAGACCCAACCAGGACTGCCCGGTGTAGACATGGCGCTCCATCCAGTCGTTGGGCGTACCGTGGCCAAAGCGTGCCAGTGTTTCCTTGTTTTGCGCCTCGGCGCGGTACAACTCGTAGCCCTGCAGCAGCACGGTCTTGATGCCATACACATGGGGACTGTGCGGGTCTTCCGGCTGCTCGCACTTGGCGTGGTGCTTGCGGTGGATGGACGCCCACTCCTTGGTGACCTGACCCGTGGTCATCCACAGCCAGAAGCGGAAAAAATGCGAGGCAATGGGGTGCAGATCCAGCGCCCGGTGTGCTTGGTGGCGGTGCAGAAACACCGTCACGCTGATCATGGTGACATGGGTCAATGCCAGGGTCACCAGCACCATCTGCCACCCATTCAAATCCAGAACGCCACGGGAAAGCCAATCAATGGCGGTATCCATCACAGACCAATCGGAAAAAAACTTCATCAATTCACTTTCTCAAACGCTTGGGGTCATGTGGGGTGGGACCAGATCCAATGCAACCCCTCATTTTATAAGACAGGCCTTATTTCTTCTGCCAGACCGCGGCAAAGAACCCGTCCGTTGCATGGCGATGCGGCCACAGCCGCAGGTACAGCTGGCCGTTTTCACCGCCACTGCACAGGCTGGCTGCGCCCTCGACCTTGATCTCCGTCAAAACGTCGCCCACGGGCAATGGCTCGAAATCCGGATTGGCCGCGGAGAAGGCCTCGGCGATGGCTTCGTTCTCCTGCGGCAACACGCTGCAGGTTGCGTACACCAGCCGGCCACCGGACTTGAGCATGCGCGAAGCGCTTTGCAGAATGGCCGCCTGCTTGACCGCCATTTCCTCGACTGCCTGCAGGTTCTGACGCCATTTAAGATCCGGATTGCGGCGCAAAGTTCCCAGGCCGGTACAGGGTGCATCCACCAGCACGCGGTCCATCTTGCCGGTCAGGCGCTTGACGCGGTCGTCGCGCTCGTGCGCAATGGCGGCCGGGTGCACGTTGGACAGGCCGCTGCGCTTGAGGCGCGATTTGAAAGCGTCGAGCCGGTGCGCCGAGGTGTCAAAAGCGTACAGGCGTCCGGTGCTGCGCATGGCCGCACCAATGGCCAGGGTCTTGCCACCCGCACCGGCACAAAAATCGACCACCATCTCACCGCGCTTGGCATCCAGCAGCATGGCCAGCAACTGCGAGCCTTCGTCCTGCACCTCGAAATCGCCCCGCATAAAGGCTTCGTTCTTGTTGAGTGCGGGCTTGCCGGAAATGCGCAGTCCCCACGGGGAATACGGCGTGTTCGCTGCCTTGATACCGGCCTTGGCCAGCTCTTTTTGCACGTCGGCGCGCTTGGCCTTGAAGGTGTTGACCCGCAGGTCCAGACCGGCGCCCAGGTTCAGCGTCTCCACCAGGGGCCAGAATTCCGCGCCCAGTTGTTCCTTGAGCGGCTGCACCAGCCACTCGGGCAGGTTATGGCGATGGCGCTCCATCAGGTCGTTGGGGCTGACCTTTTCGCACTGGTCCAGCCAGTTTTTTTCCTGATCGGTCAACGCGCTGCGCAGAAAGTCGCCGGGGCCGTAAAAGCCCAGGATCGCCAGACGCCGCTCCTTGGGGCCACTGCCGGACGGTGCCAGGTGGTCAAACAGCAGCTTCTTTCGCAGTACCGTGTACACCGTCTCCGCCAGGGTGGCACGCTCACGCGGTCCGAGCCCCCGGTTGTCACGAAAAAAGCGCGACACGATGGCGTCCGCAGGGTGGTCGAATTTGAGGGTGAGCCTGACGAGTTCAGCGCAGGCGTCTAAAAGAGCTTTTGGATGCATAACTTAGTATTGTCCCATGAGCGACGAAAAACTCCCCCCCTTGATCCAGACACCACCCGGCATGTACCGCCACTACAAGGGCAATCTGTACGAAGTCATCGACACGGTACGGCACAGCGAAACGCTGGAGCCCATGACGCTGTACCGCGCACTCTATGGCGACCGGGGCCTGTGGGTTCGACCCGCGGCCATGTTTGGCGAAGAGGTGGTGGTCGATGGTGTGGTGCAGGCGCGCTTCTCCAAAGTCTCCAACCACTAAGACACGCCATAGCCCTTTTACCGGGCGTTTACAGCGACTTCACGCACAGGACACGCCGGCTTGCAATAGTAGGCCGATGCGCCGGACATTCCGTGGGCGCTCTATTCATACCTGGAGCATTTGGCAACCATGAAACCCTATCTGCTGGTCCTCGCGGCGTTTGTATTCATTTCGTCCATTCTGTGGGTCCCTGACGTCTACGCCCAGTTCGGCGCAGGCATGGGAGGCGGTATGGGTGGAGCCGGTGGTCGTCGCGGCGGCAGCGAGCGGGCCAAGGGTTGCGAGAACGCCGACAAGCCCGGCGGAAACAAAGGGCCAATGGGAGCATCGGAGCCGATGAGTCGGGAACAGTTGGAATACCATCTGGGCACCTTGCAGGCCGACCTGCACCTGACGGCCGAACAGGCTGGTGTCTGGCAATCGTTTGCTGACCGGGTACTGGCACTGGAAGCCGACATGGCACGCCAAAGAGTCCGCCGCACCAGTGCCACGACGGCCACTGCAACGGCCACAGGCGCCATCAAACCCATTGCCAATGCCGTGGATGCCGCGCGCAATCTGCTAACGGCACTGGAGGACATCGAGTCAGCCGGAAAAGGCTTGTACCTGACCTTGCAGCCGGATCAGAAGACCCTGCTCGATGTGCGCATGGGCAGCTTCCTGCCCCCACTGCTCAGAGGATAAAGTCCTGCCTCAACGCGGCAACGTCACACTGGCCACCAACCCGCCGGCTACGCCATTGCGCAGGCTCAAGTGCCCTTGCAGGCGCTGCGCAATATCATGGGCAATGGACAAGCCCAGACCCACGCCGCCACTGCCGCGGTTGCGTGACCCTTCCAGCCGGTAAAACGGATCCAGCACCTTGCCCAGTTCCGACTCGGCAATGCCGGGGCCGCTATCACACACCTCAATGCACACCTGATCGGGCGCATCGATCCAGCGGATGCTGGCGCTACCGCCATAACGCACCGCGTTGTCCACCAGGTTGCTGATGCAGCGACGCAAGGCAGACGCCTGGGTCCGCAGTGGGGCACAACAGTGGCTGGCCGTGGTATCGGCCACCTGCACCGGGCGTCCGGTGTCCTGGTAGTCGTCCGCCAGACTGTGCAGTGCCGACTCCAGATCCAGCAGCACAAAAGGCTCCTGCTCTGCCGCGCCGCGCAGATAGTCCAGCGTGGCGTGGATCATGGTGTTCATCTCGGCGATGTCGCGCGCGAAGAGCTGCCGCTGGTCGGCGTCGGCCAGCGACTCGGTACGCAGCGCCAGCCGCGTCAACGGCGTGCGCAAATCGTGGGACACGGCTGCCACGAAGCGGTCCCGATCGCTGAGCTGACGGCAAATCTGTGCCTGCATCTGGTTAAAAACCCGCGTGGCTTCACGGCACTCATCGGTGCCCTCTTCCACCAGCGGCGCACGGTGGATATCACGCCCCAGATCCTGCGCCGCACAGGCCAGGCGCAACACCGGCTGTGACAGCCAACGCGCACCAACCCAGGCCGCCAGCATCAGCGCGGCCAGACGCACGCCAATGTCCAGCCACAGCCCGATGTGCATGGATGGTGGCGGCCCGGCGCCCAATGGCCCATGCTCTGGACCGGGCCCCGGTGGCGGCCCCAACAGTTCGAACAGCAGGGTCAGCACCAGCGCATGGCTAGCCAACACGGCCACAAACAGCAACAGCGCCAAACGGCCAAACAGCGTGCGTGGAATCAGCCGCGCCACGCCGCACGTCCCTGTACCGACTGCACATTGAACAAATAGCCGGCACCGCGCACGGTTTTGATCATGCTGGTGGCATCGGCCTCGCGGGCCAGTTTCTGGCGCAAACGCGAGACCAGCAAGTCGATGCTGCGCTCAAAGGCGTCCATGGACCGCCCCCGGGCTTGCTCGATCAACTGGTCACGGCTGAAGAGGCGACGCGGTGTCTGCAAAAAAGTGCACAGCAGGCGGAACTCTGCGTTGGACAGTGCCACCACCACGCCATCGGGCGAATGCAGGCAACGTTCTTCACGGTGCAGCTCCCAACCATCAAAGCAGACAACATCGCTGCGTGCCGGGTCCGCCAGACCATCGTGCAAGGTGGAACTGCGGCGCAAGACGGTCTGGATGCGCGCCACCAGCTCGCGCGGCTCAAAGGGCTTGCTCACGTAGTCATCGGCACCGTTTTCCAGGCCAATCACCCGGTCATACGGGTTGGATCGGGCGGTAAGCATGATGATGGGCATGACCGAGTGCTGACGCACTTCGCGCGCCAGCGCCAGGCCGTCCACACCGGGCAGCATCACGTCCATAACGACCAGATCGATGGGGTGCAGGGCGAGTTGGCGGCGCATGGCAGTGCCATCGCCCGCAACGTGCACACCGAAGCCAAAGCGGGCCAGGTAGTCCTCCAGCAAACGGGTGATGTCCTCGTCATCTTCAACGATCAGGATTTGCGCAGTTGGGGTCATGGTGGCAACCAGTGTAGGTAGCCACTTGCAGAATCTAAAGCGCAAACAGCCGGGCTATTGACCCGCTGTTCTGGCGCTTGAAGCACCTTATGTATCAGCACCGGTACACAGCAGACATCAGGACTTAACCAGTCGGCCCAACAATGGAATCGTCACCTCTCGCCCACGGTCGCTTGGTGGCAGATCACCCAACCGACAAACGAAAGGAAAGACTATGAGCACCATCAGCGGGGTCAGTGGCTCAGGCAATGCCTGGGCCGCACTGAACACCCAGAGAAGCAACCACCAGGCAAAAATGTTTGCCAAAGTGGACACCGACAGCAGTGGCGGTGTTGATCAGGCCGAGCTTGGCACCATGCTCGACAAGATCAGCCAGAAAACCGGCGCCAGCTTTGGGGACACGGCCAAGGTGTTCACATCGATGGACAGCAACGGCGACGGCAGCCTGTCGGCTGACGAACTGGGCAAGGGCATGAAGAGCCTGATGTCGGCGTCCTCATCCACCGTGGACTTTGCCCAGGCGCGCAAGAGCGGCAGCTCGGGCGGTGATCCCGACGGCGATGGCGACGGCCCACACGGTGCAGGAGGCCCGCCGCCAGGACCTCCGCCCAGTGGCGCGGCCAGCGGTGCATCCGCGAGCAGCAGCAGTTCCAGCACCACCTACGATCCGCTGGACACCAACCAGGACGGCACGGTGTCTCTGGCTGAACGCCTGGCGGGCAGCACCAAGTCTGACCCGGTACAAGCCCTGTTCAAGGCCATGGACGCCGACAGCAACGGCACGGTCAGCAAAACCGAGGTCGACTCCTTTGCCAAGAAGCTGACGGACTTGGTGTCGCAGACCAGCGACAGCAGCAGCACGAAGGCCAACACTGCGTCCAGTCAGGGCTTTGACATTGCCAAACTGGCGCAGATGCTGTATGACCAGGTTGCCAGCGGTCTGTCGACCTCCAGCCAAAGCAAGTCTCTAAGTGCGGTGGCCTGAGCGCAAACGGTGTGTCATCCCAACGCCCAACCGGCCAGTGGCTTGCCTGCTGGGCATTTTTTTCCAGAATTTATTGAAAACTAGGGCCGCAGCCCCCGCAGAATGTGCGCAAGCAGCTATCTTTTTTGTAGCAAATTGGCAATCGCACGCGGGTAGATCAGATGCTCCTGGGTGAGCACGCGGGCCGCCAGTGTGTCAGCCGTATCGTCAGGCAGCACCGGCACCACGGCCTGCGCCAGGATGGGACCGTGGTCCAGTTCGACGGTGACCTGGTGCACCGTCACCCCGGCGACCTGGCATCCGGCGTCAATGGCGCGCTGGTGGGTGTGCAGACCCGCAAACGCCGGCAGCAGCGACGGATGGATGTTGAGCAAGCGCCCGGCATAGCGGTTCACAAAACCCGGCGTCAGGATGCGCATAAAACCCGCCAGCACCACCAGCACCGGCTCGCCCGGCTGGTCATGGCGGTCAATCAACGCAGCCAGCGCCGCGTCAAACGCCTCGCGCGAGGCAAAAGCCCGGTGGTCCAGCACCTCGGCGGCAATGCCCTGCTCGCGGGCGAAGACCAGTCCCTGGGCATCCGCCTTGTTGCTGATCACCGCTGCCACCTGCGCGCCCAATGTGTCGCGCCACGCCTCGCGCCGCGCCATCTTCACGATGGCTGCCATATTGGAGCCGCCGCCTGAAATCAAAATAACGATGTTCTTCATGTCGACGGGAATTATCGCCGCGCCGTGTGCGCTATCGCACGGTGATGGGGGCTGCGAGATCCTATGGTGCGTTCCTGGCCCTGACACCACGTCTACCACTCAATCCAAAGGATCTCACCATGAACAACACCCGCCGCAACTTCCACAAGATCATGCTGACCACGGCCGCGCTGCTATCGCTCGCCGCGCTCGGCCTGCCGGTACACGCCGCCACCGCCGAAGATCTGAACCAGGATGCCACCCAGGCCTTGCAAACACTGTACAAATCGCATCCGGAGGCCGCGCGGCTATCCCAAACCGCCCGTGCCGTTCTGGTGTTCCCAAAAATCATCAAGGCAGGCCTGGTTTTCGGGGGCAGTTACGGTGAAGGCGTCATGACCAAAGGTGGCAGCTTCGCAGGCTATTACAACTCGGTATCCGCGTCCTGGGGCTGGCAAGCCGGCGCAGAGTCTTACGGCTACGTCGTCTTCCTGATGAATGACAAGGCCCTCCAATACCTGGAAAAATCCAAGGGCTGGGAATTCGGCGTCGGCCCCAACGTCGTGGTCGTCAATGAGGGAATCGCAAAAAACCTGACGACCTCCACAGTGAAAGATGACGCCTATGCCTACATCTTTGACCAGCAAGGTCTGATGGCCAGCCTGAGCATTGAGGGCACCAAGATCTCCCCGATCAAAAAACGCTGATCCATTGCGCTTTCAGTGACGCTGGGTATGCCACCGCACAGAAGTTCATGCCAGAAGAGAAAACAATGGGTTTTGAACGGTAGATAAGCGATAGGCGCTTCATCACCATGTTCATCTGGAGAAATCTGTCATGAAACCATCAAATCGTATGTGCGCGTACTGGTCCGGCATTGTGCTGGTGTCGACCCTGGGTCTGGGTGCTTGCGCCGGAATGACCCACCAGGAAAAGGGCACGGCCACCGGCGCAGTCATTGGCGGAGTTGCCGGCAGCGCCGTTGGCGGAGGCCTTATCGGTACCGCCGCCGGAGCAGCCGTTGGCGGCCTCATCGGGCACGAGGTCACCAAGCCCAAGTGAGCGCGCTACCGCGTTGCAGCCATCACCGGTGTCTGCAATGCGCTTTGGCAGACACGGGCGCAGCGGCCGGCAAGGGAACGGATAATTGCACGTTCCCTGCCATCAAAGCCCCTGACGCACCATGCCCACACTCCCCTCCGCACAGCCGCCGATCCCCTTCACACTGACCGACATCGAGGCCCGTGTACTGGCCACCCTGATGGAGAAGGCCCGCACCGTGCCCGACAGCTACCCGTTGTCGCTCAACACCCTGATGCTGGGCTGCAACCAGAAAAGCAGCCGCGACCCGCTGATGAACCTCACCGAGGCCGAGATCGCGACCGCGCTGGACACCCTGATGCCGCTGAACCTGGTGCGCGAATCCAGCGGTAGCCGGGTGACCCGCTACGAACACAACTTCCAGCGCGGCGTGGGTGTGCCGGAGCAATCCGCCGTGTTGCTGGGCCTGCTGATGCTGCGTGGCCCCCAGACCGCCGGTGAACTGCGCCTGAATGCCGAACGCTGGTACCGCTTTGCCGACATTTCCTCGGTCGAAGGTTTTCTGGAAGAAATGCAGGACCGCTCCACGGAAAAAGGCGGGGCCCTGGTGGTCAAACTGCCGCGTGCGCCCGGAGCGCGCGAACAGCGCTGGGCCCACCTGCTGTGCGGCGCAGTGGATCTGGAAGCCGCTGCGTCCGGTGGCGGTGCCACGGCGTCCGCGGGCGCCAGTTCCGTTGCGGGATTGACAGAGCGCGTAGCCCATCTGGAAAATGAACTGGCGCAGTTGCAGCAAACCGTGCGGGACCTGTGCGCCGAACTGGGCGTGTCGCCACCTGGACAGGCTTAATCGAACGACCGTGCTAAAAAGCGGAACCTCTACTTGGAGATTTTTGATGGATCTGGCATTTACCCCCGAAGAACAACAATTTCGCGAAGACATTCGCGCCTGGGTGGGTGCCAACCTGCCCGCCGACATTGCGCACAAAGTGCACAACGCGTTGCACCTGACCCGTGACGACATGCAGCGTTGGGCCAAGATTCTGGGCAAAAAAGGCTGGCTGGGCCATGCCTGGCCCAAGGAATTTGGCGGCCCGGGCTGGAATTCGGTGCAAAAGCACCTGTTTGAAGAAGAATGCGCTCTGGCGGGTGCACCCCGCGTCGTGCCCTTTGGCCCGGTAATGGTGGCCCCGGTCATCATGGCCTTTGGCAACCCCGAACAGCAGAAGCGCTTTTTGCCCGGCATCGCCAGCGGCGACGTCTGGTGGAGCCAGGGCTATAGCGAACCCGGCTCCGGCTCGGACCTGGCCTCGGTCAAATGCCGTGCAGAACGCCAGGGCAATACCTTTGTGGTCAACGGCCAGAAGACCTGGACCACGTTGGGCCAGTACGGCGAGTGGATCTTCTGCCTGGTGCGTACCAGCACCGAGGGCAAACCGCAAACCGGCATCAGCTTTTTGCTGATCGACATGAAATCCCCCGGTGTCACGGTACGCCCCATCGTGCTGCTGGACGGCGAAGCCGAAGTCAATGAAGTGTTCTTTGACAACGTGGTGGTACCGGCCGAAAACCTGATTGGCGAAGAAAACAAGGGCTGGACCTACGCCAAGCACCTGCTGAGCCACGAGCGCACCAACATCGCCGACGTCAACCGCGCCAAGCGCGAACTGGAGCGCCTGAAGCGCATCGCCAAGGCCGAAGGCGTCTATGACGACGTGCGCTTCCGCGACGAGATCGCCAAGCTGGAAGTGGACGTGGTGGCCCTGGAAATGATGGTACTGCGCGTGCTGGCCGCCGAGAAATCGGGCAAGAATTCGCTGGACATCGCGGGCCTGCTCAAGATCCGCGGCAGCGAGATCCAGCAGCGCTACTCCGAGCTGATGATGCTGGCTGCCGGCCCCTTCGCGCTGCCCCTGATCCGCGAAGCCATGGAAGCCGGCTGGCAAGGCGACGCCGCAGCGGGCGCCCTGGGCGGCTTCCCGGGCGGCTCGGTGGCCAACGCGCCACTGGCCTCCACCTACTTCAACATGCGCAAGACCACCATTTACGGCGGTAGCAATGAAGTGCAACGCAACATCGTCGCTCAGACTGTCTTGAGCTGAAACCCGGGAGATAAACATGGATTTTGATTTTTCTGACGACCAGGTACAACTTGGCGATGCCGTGCGCAAATGGGTAGACAAGGCCTACACTTTTGAGCGCCGCCGCGCGGCTGAGAAGGCCGGCGGCTTTGACCGCGCCGCCTGGAACGAACTGGCCGAGCTGGGCCTGTGCGGCCTGTACGTGCCCGAAGACGATGGCGGGCTGGGCATGGGCCCGGTCGAAGGCATGGTGGTGATGGAAGAGCTGGGCCGCGGCGTGGTGCTGGAGCCCCTGGCCCAGTCCCTCATGGCCAGTGGTGTCATTGCAGGGTATGCCGATGCTGCCACCAAGGCAGCCTGGTTGCCCAAAATTGCCAGCGGCGAAGCCCTGGTGGTACTGGCCTACCAGGAGCGCGCAGCCCGCTACCAGCTCGATGTGTGCGACGCAAAAGCCACGCAAGCCCCCGGCGGCTATGTGATCAACGCTACAAAAAGTGTAGTGCCCGTGGGCGACCAGGCCGATGCCTTCATCGTGCCCGCCCGGATCAACAGCCAGTTGGCCCTGTTCCTGGTGGAGCGCCAGTCTGCCGGCGTGAGCACCCGCGGCTACGGCATGCAGGACGGCAGCCGTGCGGCGGAAGTCAGCCTGAAGAATGCGCCGGCCACCCTGATCACCCAGGACGGTCTGACCGCACTGGAGCACGCGGTGGACATTGGCATTGCCGCCACCTGCGCCGAGGCTGTGGGCGTGATGGACAAGACCATGGCCATCACGGCCGAATACCTGAACACGCGCAAACAGTTTGGCGTGGTCATCAGCAGCTTCCAGGCCCTGCGCCACCGCGCTGCCGACATGAAGATGCAGCTGGAACTGGCCCGCTCCATGAGCTACTACGCCAGCCTCAAGCTCAATGCCCCAGCCCCCGAGCGTCGCGCGGCCATGGCTCGCGCCAAGTACCAGCTGGGCCAGAGCATGCGTTTTGTAGGCCAGCAGGCCGTGCAGTTGCATGGCGGCATTGGCGTGACAGACGAGTACATCGTCAGCCATTACTTCAAGAAGCTCACGCAGATGGAAATGACCTTTGGCGACAGCCTGCACCATCTGGGCGAGGTGTCCAGCCGCATGCAGGATACGGCAGGGGTGTTTGCCTGATTCCGTGATGCATCACTGCGGCTAACCATGCATGACAAAGCCCTCCGCACGGAGGGCTTTTTTTTGGCGGCAGAGGGGGAGCATTGCAGGCAATTCACAGGCATCACAGCGGCCATTGACCTGCATCAACGAGCAAGCTGTCAATTGGCAAATACTCTGAATGACGCTTCATTCATCAACGTCTGATGCATGGCTAACACGCAGAAGGGGCACAGCAACGAACGATGGGGCCTACAACTGATTCCTTCGCAGAACGGGCCGCGGCCTGTGCAATGACACTGACAGGGTTGCGCCGGTCGCTGGTGAGGTTTTTCCTGGTCCTTGTCACCGCCAATGTGTTTGCCTTGTGTGTCAACACGCCGGTACAGGCTTTGGCAAGGGCCCAGGGGCCGACACCCACACTGGTGGTTGGTAGTGAGCAGGACTTTCCACCCTTCGCCACGGGCATGACCGATGCCAGCGCCGGCGGCTTTACGGTCGATCTGTGGAAAGCGGTGGCCGCTGAGGCAGGCCTGAATTACACCATTCGGGTGCTGCCTTTTCATCAGCTTCTTCAGGAATTCAAGGACGGCAGGATTGATGTCCTGATCAATCTCGCGCAGTCAGCCGAGCGCCACGGGTTCGCCGATTTCACTGTGGCGCACGTCACCGTGCACGGCGCCATCTTTGTGCGCAAAGGCCAATCCAGGATTCGCTCAGAGGATGATCTCGCCACCAAATCCATCATCGTGCTGAACGCCGATCTGGCGCATGACTACGCTGTTTCTCAAGGGTTGGCAAAACAACTGGTGCTGGTCAACAACGCCGCAGACGGATTGCGCATGCTGGCATCCGGCCAGGCTGATGCCATGTTGCTGAGCAAACTGGCTGGCTTGCAGACCTTGCAGGCGTTGGCACTGACCAACATCGAAGCGCTACCCATGCATGCCGGTTTTTCACAGAAATTTGCATTCGCCACGCACCGTGGGCAGAGCGATTTGTTGGCCAGTCTCAACGAAGGACTGGCACTGACCAAAGCCAATGGCGTTTATGACACCCTGTATGAAAAATGGTTTGGCGTATACGAGGCCAGAGAGGTTAGCCTGCGCGACCGGCTGCGCTACATTCTCCCGTTCCTCGCCGTGTGCCTGGTCGGCCTGATGCTTCTGTTCCGTCGACATCAGCGGGAGCGAAAGCGCGCGCAGATGGCCATTGCCGAATCGCGCGACCTGCTGCTGACGGTTATCGACAACGCGCCGATTCGGGTGTTCTGGAAAGACCTCAACCTGCGCTATCTGGGTTGCAACACTGTTTTTGCGAGGGATGCAGGAATGACCCATCCCCGCGAATTGATCGGCAAAGACGACTACCAGATGGGATGGGCGGCGCAAGCAGATGCCTATCGGGCTGCAGACAAGGCGGTCATTGCCTCCGGCATTGCCAGGCTTTCCTATGATGAGCCGCAGACGACGCCAGATGGGCAGACGATATGGCTTCGCACATCCAAGGTTCCGCTGAGAAACCAAAACAAGGAAATCATCGGGTTGTTGGGGATCTACGAGGACATCAGCGCACACAAACAGGCCACTGAAAAGCTGCAGCAACTCTCCATCGCCGTGGAACAAAGCCCGGTCTCGGTCGTGATCACGGACCTGGATGCCCGCATCCAGTACGTCAACCCGCGGTTCACCGAAGTCACCGGATACCGCGCCGACGAAGCAATAGGACAAAATCCACGCATCCTCCAATCCACCCTGACGGCCCCTGAAACCTACTTGGACATGTGGAAACAACTGACCCAGGGCCTGTCGTGGCATGGTGAGCTTATCAACAAGCGCAAGGATGGAAGCATTTATTGGGAGGACACGCAGATCGCCCCGGTGAAGAGCCCGGCCGGCGCCGTAACCCACTATGTCGCCATCAAGACCGACATCACCGAACGCAAAAAGCTGGAAGACCAGGTGACACAGCTGGCCTTCCATGACGCACTGACCAAACTCCCCAACCGTCGCCTGCTGATCGACCGCCTCACCCAAGCCATGAACGCCAGCAAGCGCAGCAACCGATACGGTGCACTCATGTTCATCGACCTGGACAACTTCAAGCCCCTGAACGACAGGCATGGCCATGCGGTCGGCGACGAGTTGCTGCTGGAAGTGGCCGATCGTCTGAAGCAGTGCGTTCGTGAGATCGACACGGTATCGCGCTTCGGCGGCGATGAGTTTGTGGTGCTGCTGAGCGACTTGCAGTCGGACAAGGCTGCGTCCACGGCGCAAGCCCACGTCCTTGCAGAAAAAATCCGCCTGGCGCTGCAAGAGCCCTACGTACTGAAAGCCAAACATGCGGGCGCACCGGACCAGCCCGTGCTGCACCGCTGCACCGCCAGTATCGGAGTGGTCATTTTCATCAACCACGAGACGAGCCTGGACGACATTCTTGCGCGGGCCGACGCGGCCATGTACCGGGCGAAAGATGCAGGGCGCAATTGCATCCATTTTCTTGATTCCGGCAGATAAAAGCATGCACAGTGCTACGATAAATTCCCGCAAGCAAACACGCAACCACAGGACACACCATGGCATCTGGAAAAATTTTGGTAGCGCAAGGTGGCGGCCCGACCGCTGTGATCAACCAGTCACTCGTCGGTGTGGCGCTGGAAGCGCGGCGCTTTCGCGACATTGAGCATGTGTACGGAGCGCGCCACGGCGTGCGCGGCATCATCAACGAAGACTTTGTGCACCTGACGCAAGAGACCAGCCACAACCTGGAGATGGTGGCCAACACGCCCTCCAGCGCGCTGGGCTCCACGCGGGACAAACCGGACATTCCCTACTGCCAGGAAATCTTCAAGGTGCTGCAAGCGCACGGCATCGGGCACTTCTTCTACATCGGTGGCAATGACTCGTCGGACACGGTGCGCATCGTCAGTGCCGAGGCGCACAAGGCCAACTACCCGCTGCGCTGCATCCACATTCCCAAGACCATTGACAACGACCTGGTAGGCAACGACCACACGCCGGGCTTTCCGTCGGCTGCACGCTTTGTGGCCCAGGCCTTTGCCGGCGCCAACCTGGACAACGCGGCCCTGCCGGGCGTGTATGTTGCCGTGGTCATGGGGCGCCACGCCGGCTTTCTGACTGCCGCATCCGCGCTGGGCAAGAAGTTTTCTGATGACGGTCCACACCTGATCTACCTGCCCGAGCGCACCTTTGATCTGGACAAGTTCCTGGCCGACGTCAAAGCCACCTACGATCGGCTGGGGCGTTGCGTGATTGCGGTATCCGAAGGCATTCACGACGCCTCGGGCAAACCCATTGCGGCCCAATTGGCCAAAGACCTGGAGCACGATGCGCATGGCAACCTGCAGCTCTCAGGTAGCGGCGCGCTGGCCGATCTGCTGTGCGAAGAAATCAAGAGCAAGCTGGGCATCAAACGGGTGCGTGGCGACACGCTGGGCTACCTGCAGCGCTCGTTCATCGGCTGTGTGTCCGACGTCGACCAGCGTGAAGCGCGCGAGGTGGGCGAGAAGGCGGTTCAGTTTGCAATGTGGGGCACCCGGGACGGCTCGGTGGCCATCAAGCGCACCGGCTTTTACTCGGTGGACTACGAGTTGCTGCCGCTGGACGCCGTGGCGGGCAAGACCCGCGTGATGGAAGACGAATTCATCACCGCCAACGGCACCGATGTGACCGACGCCTTTCGCCTTTACCTGCGCCCCCTGCTGGGCTCCGGCATGCCCGACGCCTTCAGGCTGCGCACCAACCCGGTGGCCAAGGTGTTGCGGCCGGGCTGAGCGTCATGCGGCCATGGACAGCTCGCCGCCCACCATGATCTTGTCCAGCGCGCGTCCCACAATGGCTTCGTGATCGAGCACGCGCATGCGCCCCAGGCGCAGCATGGCCGACACCTCGCGCTCGGAACGCACGAAGGCATCAAAACCTTCGCGGTTGGTAAACAGCAAGCGGGTGCGCATCGGGCTGACCCAACTCAGGCGGCAGCGGATGTGCGTGCCCTGTTCAATGGACACGTCAAACCACATGCCACGCTGGAAGGTCTGGGCCTGGGCGTCAAACGCATCCAGCGATCCAAACTGCCGGGCCGCCCGGCGTTCGTCGAGTTGCTTCAGGGCCACCTGGCCGTCGCGGTCTTCCAGCGCGGCAGAACCGGTATCCAGCGGCATGGACTGCGTCAGGCGAATGGCCAGCGTGTGCGTGGTGATGAGCCGACGGGTAAAGGTGGCACGGGGCTTGCCATTCCACTCAATGGTGTCCAGCCCGACGTTGAGCTGGCGCACCATGTCGGGCAGGATGGCCACCAGCGCGCGCCGGTCCTCGGACGATGTTTTGGGCTGTATGGACCAAATCAACTGCTCCATGGTCTTGACCGCTTGCGCGTAGTTTTGCGACCGGGTGGCCTCATCCATCCAGGCCCGGGCCATCACCTCGCGCCACTGGGTCGTCAGGAACGGCAGCAAGAAGGGCGCTACGGCCTGTTCGGCCGAGAGCGCCTGAATGCGCTGATGGATCAGCTCATCGGCCTGCTCCAGCGCATGCTCCCAGGACTCGCCGGTGCGCTCCTGCTGGACCACGGGCTCCACGCGAACCTGTGCCTGCTGCTCGGACTCGAACAGAAACTCGGTGAACTCGCGCAGCAGGTCTACGAACAGGGTCAGGTCGTTTTCGAACTCGGTCAAGACCCGCTGCACGGTGTGCTCGATGCGCACATAGAGTGGATCTTGCGCGCCTTTTTCCGGCGCCCAGGCCACGGACGCGCCAGCCAGCGTGTCCACCAGGCGCCGCGCCGGGTGCTGGTCCGACAGGAAAAAATCGCGGTCGATCATGGCCGCCTTGAGCACTGGTATCTGCAAGCGCCCGATGATGAATTTCATCTGGATCGGAATCGACTGGTCGGCAAACACAAAGTCAAACACTTCGGCCAGAGCGTCCACCGTGCCACGGTCCAGCTCGGGCGCATGGCGAATCTCGTCGCGGTCGCGCATCTGACGCAACACATTGTGTTCACCCAGGTCCTGGCCCTCGGACCACCGCGTTGCGGATGACGCGGCACTGGCACTGGCCCCGGCTTGCAGGTTGCCCAGATAGCCCATCAGGGCCGGACTGGCTGCCGCAAAATTGGGGCGGGTGTGGATTTCGCTATCCGGATCCGATGCGTCCTGGGCAGCGCTGCTGCCGCTGCTGGTACCCAGCCCCAGGCGCTGCAAAAACTGCCGTGCATGGGCGGCAACCGTGCGCCCGGCCGGGGCCAGTGCGCCCCAGGCAGAACGTTGCCCCGGATCGCCTGAAGCCAAGCCAGAACGGACGGAGTCACCCGCATTGGCACTCAGCGGTGCATGGCCGCTGGTTGACGGCTTGATGCGCAGCGCGCGCTGGGTTGGTACACCGGCTTTGAGCAGTGTCGCGTTCAATTGCGCATACAGGGGGTCCAGATCCAGCCAGGATGTGGGCTCCAACGACTGCAACAGGTCAACGCTGGCCTGCGGATCGAGTTCGCACTGGTCCCACGCGGTGGCAAACGCACGCAGCAAGACCAGGGGTTGAAAGGGGTTGTCATGGATGGACGTTTTTTCGTGCCCAAACAGCACGCTCAGGCGCTGCGTCAATGGCTCCAGAGCCGACTCGTAGCGCGCACCAAAGCGCTGCGCCACGCGGTCCAGCAGCAAGACGCGCTCAACCTCACCCACGTCAATCAGGCTCAAGGTCATGCCGTTGAGCGCGTCGTCGGCCGCGTTGGGGCGCTTGGGCCGGGCATGCTGCGGCAGGATGGTTGCCAGTTCCTCGCTCAAGCCCTCGGCCAAGGCCTTTTGCAGGGTCCGGTTGAACTGCGCGCCATATTTTCCCAGCAGCAGATGGGCGGAGCGCAGGTTTTGCCCTTGGCCCAAAGCCGGTTTGTCATCCACCAGTTCCATCAGGTGCGCGCGCACCAGGCTGAGATTCTTGGCCTCATGTTCGGCGAAGTAGGCCAGAGTTTGCGCAATCAGGGTGTGCGCCAGCCGTACCACCGGGCTTGGCAGCCCGGAGCCAGTGCGCCTGCCTGTCGGAGTCGATTGTTCGCGGTTCACGGTACGGCCTGTCAGTGGTCAGAAGTGTGCCGGGCGAGCACATGAAGAAAAGGAGTGGATTTGCCACAGAATTGTGGTTCATTTATCCATAGAAACGCACGGCAAAAGCCGTAACTCCTGCGATAGAGCAGGATTCGGACCGCAAGAAATGTAAGGAGGTGTAACCGACGGCGCTATCGACCCCGAAAAGTCAGGCCAGCAGGCGCGAGGACTTGGGCACGTGAGCGATCAAAAACTCCATTTGATCGGCCAGGATGCGCCGGTTACGCAGGATGAAGTCTTCCCACAGGCTGGGCACATACGGTGCGTACAGCAGCGGCATATGCGCCTGCTCGGGCGTGCGGTGGCTTTTGCGGTGGTTGCAGGGCTTGCAGGCGGTGACCACGTTCATCCAGGTGTCCACACCCTTTTGGGCAAAGGGAATGATGTGCTCACGCGTCAGGTCGTGTTCGTGGAAGCGTTGCCCGCAGTAGGCGCACACATTGCGGTCACGGTCAAACAGCTTGCCATTGGTCAAGCCGGGGCGCAGGTTGAACGGATTGATGTTGGGCACGCCACGGGTGCCGATGATGCTGTTGACCCGGATGATGGATTGCAAACCCGTAACCGCGTTGTGTCCACCATGGAAGACCGCCACTTCACCTCCGGATTCCCAGCGTACGTCGTCGGACGCATAGTGAATGACCGCCTGCTCCAGCGAAATCCATGACTGCGGCAGCCCTTGGGCCGACAATTTCAAGACTTTCAAAACACGCCTCCTGTAACGGTTAAATCAACCACCCACTGGAAATGCACATCTCTGCAGCCCTGCCCCACTTCGGCGGTGGCGCGCTGCTGCGTCACAATATACCCTCTTTCTGTGACAAATTGGCTTCAGGTGCCGGGCCCCCAGGGTCCGCCTGCTATCAAAAAGATAACAAATCAATGAAGGTATTTCGTGGCTTCCATCATCCGGGCGTGGCGCCTGCGTGCGCCTTGACCATCGGCAATTTCGATGGTGTGCACCGCGGGCACCAGGCCATGCTGGCACTCCTGCGCGGTGAAGCGCAACAACGCTCGGTTCCCAGCTGTGTGCTGACCTTTGAGCCGCATCCGCGCGACTACTTTGCGGAAAAATTCAAAAAACCCGATTTGGCACCGGCACGGGTCGGCACGCTGCGTGACAAGCTGGACGATCTGGCCAACTGCGGTGTGGACCAGACGGTGGTGTTGCCCTTTGATGCCCGGCTGGCCGCCCAGTCACCACAGACCTTCGTGGAAGAGGTGCTGGTACGCGGCCTCGGTGCCCGTTATGTACTGGTGGGTGACGACTTCCGCTTTGGCGCCCAGCGGGCGGGCGACTACGCCTTTCTGGACGCGGCGGGTGATGCCCAGGGCTTTGACGTGGCGCGGATGAACAGCTACGAGGTGCATGGCCTGCGTGTCTCCAGCTCCGCCGTGCGCGACGCACTGGGCCAGGGCCGCATGCAGGATGCTGCGCGCCTGCTGGGGCGGCCCTATTGCATATCCGGGCACGTGGTGCACGGGCGCAAGCTGGGTCGCACCCTGGGTTTCAAGACGCTGAACCTGCGCTTTGCGCACTGGAAACCGGCGGCCAGCGGCATCTTTGCCGTGCTGGTCCATGGCATGTCCGACACGCCCTTGCAGGGTGTCGCCAACCTGGGCGTGCGCCCCTCGCTGCACCCGACCGATGTCAACGGCGGACGGGTGCTGCTGGAGACCCATTGCCTGGACTGGCCCCTGGAACTGGGTCCCGAAGGGGCCTACGGTAAAATCATCCGCGTGGAACTGCTGCACAAACTACACGACGAGTTGAAGTACGACGGTCTGGACGCCCTCACCAAGGGCATACACCAGGACTGCGACGACGCGCGTGCCTGGTTCGCAGCCCGAATTTGACAGGGCTTGCCAGACGCACCTTGCCCCGCGTCACATCTGTCCCAACAGACACTCGCCCCCGCGTCCGGCCTCTTTGCCTGAGCCGGCAAGGCCCCACACGATTTCCTAGATTGAGCCCGCCATGACCGAACCCGTTGACTACCGCAGCACCCTGAACCTGCCCGATACCCCCTTCCCCATGCGCGGCGACCTGCCCAAGCGTGAGCCCGGCTGGGTCAAAACGTGGAACGAAGAAGGCCTGTACAAGAGACTACGCGATGCCAGAGCCGGTGCGCCGCTCTTCGTGCTGCACGACGGCCCGCCCTACGCCAACGGCAAGCTGCACATCGGCCACGCGCTGAACAAGGTGCTCAAGGACATGATCGTCAAGTCCAAGCAGTTGGGCGGGTTTGACGCACAGTACATCCCCGGCTGGGACTGCCACGGCCTGCCGATCGAGAACGCGATTGAAAAGCTGCACGGCCGCAACCTGAGCCGCGATGACATGCAGGCCAAGAGCCGTGCCTACGCCACCGAACAAATCGAGCAGCAGCGCGAAGACTTCAAGCGCCTGGGCGTGCTGGGCGACTGGGAGCGCCCCTACCGCACCATGGACCCGGCCAACGAGGGTGGCCAGATCCGCGCCTTCAAGCGCGTGATCGAGCGCGGCTTTGTCTACCGCGGCCTGAAGCCGGTGTACTGGTGCTTTGATTGCGGCTCCAGCTTGGCCGAGTTCGAGATTGAATACGCCGACAAGAAGAGCGACACGCTGGACGTGGCCTTTGAGGCCGCCGACAAGCAGGCTCTGCTACAGGCCTTCTTCCCGGGCAACCTGGCCGATCACCCGTCCGCAGCGCTGGTAGCGTCCCGCCTGGAAGCCAAGTCCGCCTTCATCGTCATCTGGACCACGACGGCCTGGACCATCCCCGCCAACCAGGCGTTGAACGCCCACCCCGAGCTGACCTACGCCCTGGTGGACACCCCACGTGGCCTGCTGGTGCTGGCCGATACGCTGGTGGAGAAATGCCTGGAACGCTATGGCACCACCGGCACGGTCATCGCCACCACCAACGGCAAACAGCTCGGTGGACTGAACTTCAAGCACCCCCTGTACGACGTGCATGCAGGCTACGCCCGCCTGTCCCCGGTGTATCTGGCCGACTATGTGAGCGATTCCGACGGCACCGGTATCGTGCACTCGGCCCCCGCCTACGGCGTGGACGACTTCAACAGCTGTGTGGCCCACGGCCTGAAGTACGACGACATCCTCAACCCGGTGCAGGGCAACGGCAGCTATGCCGACGACCTGCCCCTGTTTGGCGGCATGAACATCTGGAAAGCCTGCCCGCGCATCCTCGAAGTGCTGTGCCAGAGCGACCGGCTCATGGCGACCCAGCCCATCGTTCACAGTTACCCGCACTGCTGGCGCCACAAGACACCGGTGATCTACCGTGCGGCCGCCCAGTGGTTCATCCGCATGGACGAGGGCCCCGGCGTGTTCACCCAGGACAAGGCGCCCAAGACCCTGCGCCAGCTGGCGCTGGACGCCATCGAGCAAACGCAGTTCTACCCCGAGAACGGCAAGACGCGTCTGCGCGACATGATTGCCAACCGGCCCGACTGGTGCATCAGCCGCCAGCGCAGCTGGGGCGTGCCGGTGCCTTTCTTCCTGCACAAGGATTCGGGCGAGCTGCACCCCAACACCATGGCCATCCTGGACCAGGCGGCCGACATCGTCGAAAAAGGTGGCATCGAAGCCTGGAGCCGCGTGACGACCCAGGACATCCTGGGTGCCGCGGATGCCGAACACTACACCAAGAGCACCGACATCCTGGAGGTCTGGTTTGACTCGGGATCGACCTTCCAGCACGTGCTGCGCGGCAGCCACAAGGATGCCTACGCGCGTCCGCCGTTCCACACCGAAGGACCCGAGGCCGACCTGTACCTGGAAGGCCACGACCAGCACCGCGGCTGGTTCCACAGCTCGCTCTTGCTGGGCTGCGCCCTGTACGACCGCGCGCCGTACCGCGGCCTGCTGACCCACGGCTTTGCCACCGACGGCCAGGGCCGCAAGATGAGCAAATCACTGGGCAACACGGTAGAGCCGCAAAGCGTGACCAGCAAGATGGGCGCCGAAATCGTGCGCCTGTGGGTGGCCTCCACCGACTACTCCGGCGACCTGAACATCGACGACAAGATCCTGGCCCGCGTGGTGGACACGTATCGCCGTGTGCGCAACACGCTGAAGTTTTTGCTGGCCAACGTCAGCGACTTTGACCCGGCCAAAGATGCCGTGCCACTGGAGCAGATGCTGGAGATCGACCGCTATGCACTGAGCCGCGCGGCACAGCTGCAGGCCGACATCCTGGCGCATTACCAGGTCTACGAGTTCCACCCCGTGGTCTCCAAGCTGCAAATCTATTGCAGCGAAGACCTGGGCGCCTTCTACCTCGACATCCTGAAAGACCGCCTCTACACCACCGGCGCCAACAGCCTGGCGCGACGCTCGGCACAGACCGCGCTGTGGCAGATCACCCAGGCCATGCTGCGCTGGATGGCTCCGTTCCTGAGCTTCACGGCGGAAGAAGCCTGGGCCGTGCTGGGTTCTGAAGGCAAGACGCCAGCGGCCACCGCGGAGTCCATCTTCATGGATACCTATGTGGCCTTTGATGCGCCCGACACTGCCTTGCTGGCCAAATGGAGCCGCATCCGCGAAATCCGCGAGGCCGTGAACAAGGACATCGAGACCCTGCGCGCCGCTGGCCAGGTGGGTTCGTCCCTGCAGGCCAACGTGGCGCTCACCGTCACGCCCGAAGACCACGCCCTGCTGTCCAGCCTGGGCGATGACCTGAAGTTTGTGTTCATCACCTCTGCTATTGATTTGGTAGCTGGTTCCGCACTATCGGCGGGGGTTAGCACCTCAAAAGCCGTCAAATGCGAGCGCTGCTGGCACTACCGGGATGATGTGGGCACCGACGCCGCCCATCCCACCCTGTGTGGCCGCTGCACCAGCAACCTGTATGGTGCCGGTGAGTCGAGGGTGTGCGCCTGATGGCACGCGGCAACAAAGGCGCAAGTGGCGGCAGCAGCATGCTGCAATGGCTGGGCCTGGCCTTCATCATTGTGCTGGTGGACCAGTTCACCAAGGTGCTGATCGTGGGTTATTACCACCTGGGCGGCAGCAGCTACGTGACCAGCTTTTTCAACGTGGTGCGGGCGCACAACAGCGGGGCGGCGTTCTCGTTTCTGGCGGGCGCATCGGGCTGGCAGCGCTGGTTTTTTACCGTGCTGGGATTTGTGGCTGCCGCGGTGATCACCTGGATGCTCAAGTCGCATCCGGGCCAGAAGCTGTTCAGCTTTGCCATGGCCTGCATTCTGGGCGGTGCCATCGGCAACGTGATTGACCGCATGGTGCACGGCTACGTGATCGACTTTCTGGACTTCCACTGGAACTGGATGGCGCCGGTGTTCGCCGGCGGGCACTTCCCGGCCTTCAACGTGGCCGACAGCGCCATCACCATCGGCGCGGCCTGCCTAATTCTGGATGAGCTACGGCGCGTTAGAAAAAGCTAGCGGGCCGGGTGGGTGAAATGGCGAGGTAAAGGAGGAGGCCGCAGGCCGGGGGACACGAGCGGTTTCATCCACCTGGTCCGCTAGCTGCGTGGCAGTCAGAAGAGAAAGCCGGCGGACAGTACCTGCTCACTCATCCAGATCGTCTGATCCGCCGTGCCCTGGTAGACCGGCACACTCCGCAGAGCACCGTAAGCCAGTTTTTGCGTGAGCTCCAGGTACATGGATTTATAGACCCGGTAACGCACGCCCACCTCCACACCGGCCGTCCACCCATTGACCTGCCACCAGTCGTTACTGGAGAAGCAGCAAACGTTCTCGTTCTTGGGGCCCACCTGAACCTGTCGGCCCAGGATGGTGTTCTCTGCGTGCGGCAGCAGGATGCCAGCCCCGGCCCGGCTGATCAACTGCAGATCGCCTGCCTGTTGTTTTGGTCCGGCCAGATGGTGCAACCACACGGCGTTGACCATGATGTGGTTCAACCCGTTGTGCAACGCGTAGTCAAAAGTCTGCGGGTCGAGAACCATGTTGCCGTTGTAGGGCTGGTTGTTGATGGTCCCCGTCACCGTCGCAGTTTGGTTGATGTTGGTGTTGTACTTGCTGTGGTCCAGCGAGAACTCGATGGCAAAGGTCTTCTCCGGATTCATGAACTTGCCGACCCGCACGTTCTCCTGCGGGTTGGTGAAATCCAGCTGGAACAGCGAGCGAATCGAATCTGACGCACTGGAGGGGAAGTCGCTCGCGGTGACCTGGCGCACCGTGAAGTCATTGCCCAGACCGGGCTGGGACACATGGATGTCGGAAGGCGCGTACTGTTGCCGGCTGTAACCCCACGAGAAATACCAGTTACCTTCCTCACGCAGAGCGCGGTCCACTTTTCCCGTGGCGGGCATGGCTGCCGGTGTGGCGCCGCTGGACTGGGCGAAGCTGGCAGGTATCAGAAACAGGCTGGCAGCACACAAGGCGACCGCGCGCAGGGGAAAAACAGTGAAAGTAATCATAGGAGGGCGATTTTAGCCGCCTACCCATGACCAGAATCACAGCGTGAGGATGGTGCAACCGGTTGTTTGACGTGCCTCCAGTGCGCGGTGTGCCTGCTGCACGTCTTCCAGCGCAAAGCGCTGGTCAATGCGGATCTGCACCTTGCCGCTGACCACCACATCGAACAGATCGTCGGCCATGGCCTGCGTGCTTTCGCGCGTGGCAATGTGGGAGAACAGGGTCTGGCGCGTCACGTAGATGGAACCCTTGGGCCCCAGAATGCCCGGCGAAAACGGGGCCACCGCTCCGGAGGCATTGCCAAAGCTGGCCATCAGGCCAAAGGGTGCCAGGCAGTCCAGCGATTTGTCCCAGGTATCCTTGCCCACCGAGTCATACACCACCTTCACGCCCTTGCCGCCCGTGATCTCCTTGACCCGGGCCGCAAAGTCATCTGCTGCGTAATTGATAGCATGCTCCGCACCGTTGGCGAGGGCTAGTGCACATTTTGCATCCGATCCGGCAGTGCCAATCAGACGCAGGCCCAGTGCCCGGGCCCACTGGCAGGCGATCAGGCCAACGCCACCGGCGGCCGCGTGGAACAGCACAAAATCACCGGGATTGAGGCCGCCCTGGGGCAGTGTTTTCTTCAGCAGGTACTGGGCCGTCAGGCCCTTGAGCATCATGGCCGCACCGGTGTCAAACGAAATGGCATCGGGCAGCTTGCACACGCACTTGGCCGGCATCACCCGCAGGTCGCAGTAGCTGCCCGGGGGCTGGCTGGCGTAGGCCGCACGGTCGCCAACCTGCAAGTGGGTCACGCCCTCGCCCACCGCCTCGACCACACCGGCTGCCTCCATGCCCAACTGCAGGGGCATGGACATGGGGTAGAGGCCGCTGCGCTGGTAGACGTCGATGAAGTTGAGGCCAACGGCCTTGTGGCGGATGCGGATCTCGCCGGCTCCGGGCTCACCCACGGTGACCTGCACCAGCTTGAGTTGCTCGGGGCCGCCATGTTGATCGATGCGAATGGCTCTGGACTGGATTGGGCTCACTGGGGTCTCCGGTAAAAAAAGGTGCACGCACAACGCGGGCTACGCCCGCCATGGTGCCACGAAATGCCCTTTCGTGTACTGACCAGCATGCGCCTTGGTACAGTTCATCCATGACCCAACGCCTGACCCCCACCGCCGCCGTGCTGCTGATCATCCCGCCCATGCTGTGGGCCGGCAATGCCGTGGTGGGCCGGGTGGTGAGTCCGCTGATATCGCCCATGACGCTGAACCTGCTGCGCTGGACGCTGGCCTTTTTGCTGCTGCTGCCGCTGGCAGGCAGCGTTTTGCGCCGCGACAGCCCCCTGTGGAGCCAGTGGCGCCGCTTTGCCTTTCTGGCGCTGCTCAGCACCAGCGGCTACAACGCCCTGCTGTATCTGGCACTCAATACGTCCACGCCCATCAACGTCACACTGGTGGGCGCCAGCACACCGGTCTGGATGCTGCTGATCGGGCGCTTTTTCTTTGGCACACCCATCTCGCCCCGGCAACTGATCGGTGCTGTGCTGTCTATCGGCGGAGTCGTGCTGGTTTTGTGCCGTGGCCAATGGGAGCTGCTGCTGGGCATGCATCTGGTGGCCGGCGACCTGTATGTGCTGTTGGCCAGCATGGGCTGGGCCTATTACAGCTGGATGCTGGCCCACCCCACGCCCGAGTCCGCATCGCTGCGAGCCGACTGGGCGGCTTTTTTGCTGGGCCAGATTGTGTTTGGCCTGGGCTGGTCCCTGCTATTTACCGGTGCGGAGTGGACTCTGACCGAGGTGCGTCTGCAATGGGGCTGGCCGCTCATCAGCGCGTTGCTGTTCATTGCAGTGGGACCGGCGGTCATCGCCTACCGGGCCTGGGGCGCTGGCGTATCGCGCGCGGGCCCGGCGGTCGCCGGCTTTTTCATCAACCTCACGCCGTTGTTTACCGCGCTGCTGTCATCCGCCTTCCTGGGCGAGGCGCCCCAACTGTTTCACGCACTGGCGTTTGTGCTCATTGTGTCGGGCATTGTGCTGTCATCCCATCGCTGACGGATGACACCGGCTTGGCTCACTCGCCCGGCGTATGCTCACCAGTCAGTAGCGCCTGCAGCACCTCCACGGGCGCAGGTTTGCCAAACAGATAGCCCTGGTAGAGCTCGCAGCCGTACTGGGCCAACAACTCTTTTTGTAAAACCGTCTCGACGCCTTCGGCAATGACTTCCAGACCCAGGCTGCGGGCCATGCCGATGATGGTTTGCACAATCAGGCCATCGGTGTGGCGCACGCCCAGATTGCGCACAAACGACTGGTCGATCTTGAGCTGGTCCAGCGGCAGGCGCGTCAGATAGGCCAGCGACGAATAGCCGGTCCCGAAGTCGTCCACCGAAAACTGGATGCCCGTGGCCTTGAGCAGACTCATCTTGGCAATGCAGTCGTCCACGTTGTCCAGCATCAGCGATTCGGTCAGTTCGAGCTTGAGCAAACGCGGCGCAATCCCGGTGTCCAGAATCGTGTCCGTCACCTGTTGTACAAAATCGCTCTGGCGGAACTGGCGGGCACTCACGTTGACGGAGAGTTGCAACTCGCAACAGAGCGCGTCGTGCTGCCAGGCTGCCAGCTGCTCGCAGGCGGTGCGCAGCACCCAGGTGCCCATGGGAACGATGAGTTCACTTTCTTCCGCGACCACAATGAACTCGACCGGCGGCACCAGCCCACGCACCGGATGGCGCCAGCGCAGCAAGGCCTCGGCACCCACCATGGACCCGTCCAGTGCGAACTGCGGCTGGTAGTACAACTCAAATTCACCGCGCTCCAGTGCCGTGCGCAAATCCGTTTCCAGGCGCGCCCGGTCACTGATGGCGGCCTGCATCTGCGGATCGAAAAAACACAGGGCGTTGCCGCGTTGTGCCTTGACCTGGTACATGGCGATGTCGGCCTGTTTGAGCAGCTCGGCGGCACTCTGCATATCCGCACCAAACAGGGTCGCACCCATACTGCAGGAGCTGCGGCAAAGGTGATCGCCCAGCACATAGGGCTGGTCCAGGCTGAGCAGCATCTTTTCGCCAATGTGCCGTGCCAGTTGCGCTGCGTGCTGCTGCTCATGCGAGAGATCCTTGAGCATGACCACAAATTCGTCACCACCCAGCCGCGCCACCGTGTCGGCATCGCGCACGCAGGCTTTCAGGCGCTGGGCGACCTGTTGCAGCAGCAGGTCGCCCACCTCGTGCCCCAAGGTGTCATTGACGACCTTGAAGTGGTCCAGATCCAGAAACAGCAAGGCCCCCAACTGACCCGAGCGCGCAGCGGCCACCGTCGCCTGCGTCAGCCGGTCCAACAGCAGTCGCCGGTTCGGCAAACCGGTCAACGCGTCATAGAAGGCCAGGGTTTCAATCTCGGCGCTGGCCCGGCGCAGGGCCGTGACATCGTGGTAGGTGATCACCATCCCGCCTTCTGGCGTGGGGCGCTCCGTAATCTGGATGTGGTGCCCGTTGGGCAGCACCTGCTCATGGGGCAAGGTACTGGCTCGCTGCGCCCGCAATCGCTCGTCAACCCAGCGCACGTGCTCGGCCTCGCTGGCACCGGGCAAGTGATGCCGTGCCGCTGTCTCCAACACCTGGCGAAATGGCACCAGGGCCGTCATCGAGCCGGCGATCCACGGGAAGATTTCCTCAAACCGCCGATTCCATTGCACCACCCGGTGTTGCGCGTCCAGCAGCACAAATCCACTTACCATCGATTCCAGGGCCTGATCGAGCGTGGTTTTGGACTGGGCCGTCGCCAGCCGGGCGGTGGCAATGCGATGCAGATAAGCCACGACAAAACCACCCGCCACCACCAGCAACAGTCCAAACAGCACGGCGGCCAGCACCACGACATTGCGATCCGATCGCCACCGGGCCAACGCTGCGTCCAATGGAATGCTGGCACTGATCCAGAGATCACGGTACAGGACGGGGCGCGTCACCACCAGGGCAGGCGCCGCGGTGAGTCGCGCCACGTCCAGGGGTGCACCGGGTGCTGCAATCCGGTTGCCCAAGCCGGGCGCGAGCACCCGGTCCGTACGGGCGTCCTGATCCGGCACGCCCAGCAGAAACTGGCCATTGCCCCGCTCCAGCGTCACTTCCAGGGCGGCAATGTCCGTTCCCTGCATCAGTACCGTCGTGAGCATGGCCGTCGGCACCTGGGCCACCGCAAGCAGATTGGAGCCGTCCGCCATGCGGATATAGCGGCCAAAATACAGCACCCGTTCCGAACTGGAAAAACTGACCGCGGGAGTGCTGACGACCAGGGTTGACATCGGCTGCGCCAGGACGTCTTCGATGAATCCCTTGGGCAACTCCAGTTCCAGCCGTGACCCGAGCGCCTCCGATGAGGCAAAGATCCGTCCTTTGTCATCCATCAGGGCGACCGACCGCACCATCAGATTCTGGCTCGCCGCGTTGCGCAGCAGATGGCTGGCCGCTTCGGCATCGACCCATTCCGGCATCGTTGTCGACAGACCCAGAAACGCATCGGTGCCAGCGAGCAAAACGTCGATCGCCAAAAAGCTCCGGTTGATCGCCGCTTCGGCTCCCGCAATGAAGCGTGTGGCCTGGGCCTCGCTGTCCGCCAGGGCACTGCGGCGCGCAGTCCCAACCTGGTAGCTTGCACCCGCGGCAATCACCGCCAACAAACCCGCCACCAGAGCCCAGACCGTGAACTGGATACGCGCAGGTGTGGCAACGATCATGGGGCGGCCTGGATCACGATATGGCGCGCAGGCCCTATCGTCTGGCTCCAGATCTCGTTGCACCGGACACCACAACGTTTCAACCAGCGCGGCAAGACCGTGGACGCGAATATCTCTTGACGCCGACGCTCATCCTGGGCAGAAACCGGCACCACCACCATGGCGCCCTTATGCCCTGCCTTGCACGCGGGCGAACCACTGTTGCAACTGAATCCTTCTGCCATATCACGCTCTGACTCCGCCCAGATCGACGCCTCCAGCCGGGGCAGTTCGCGGCGCAGCAGCGCGCGCAAATCGGGTGGGAGCGATTCCCAGGCCGCGCGGTTGGCTCCAAAAATAGCGAGCCCCCAGGTCAGTGGCATGGAATACAGGTGGCTGGTCAGGGTGTCCAGCCCCAGCGTATTGCCCGACATGGATCCGGTAATGGCGCATTCGACGTTGCCACTCACCAGGCTGGGCACCATTTCGCCAAACGCGGTATTCACCGGCACGCCACCCAGCGCACTGACAAAATCGGCCTGCGCGACCGAGGACACCCGGATACGCCGACCGGCAAGGTCGGCCAGACCGGCCATGGCCTTCTTGCAGAAAATCACCTGTGCCGCATAGGTATAAATGGCCAGCGCCTCAATACCGTGCTGCTCGCGCAGGGCTTTCTCCAGATACGGCCGGAACGCCGCCACGCTGATCTTCAAACTCGCCATGTCAGGATTGAGTGCGGCCAGATCGGGAGCCGTATATTGAGGGTGCTGGGCCGACATGGCACTCACGAGCATGGTGCCAAAGGGAACCACCCCGAGCTGCACCAGCCGCAACATCTCGACACCCGGAACACCCGCCCGGTCGAACGGAACGATGTCGGCGCCGTACTTGCCACCACTCAGGCGCTGCAACTCCTGGGTCCAGAAGGGTTCCTCCCAGCGCGTGAACTGGCTCACCGCCGCCAGCCCGCCAACCACCCGCAGCTTGTAGGGCACCGGGGCTGGAGCCTGTGCAAACGCCTGAGCCACCCAGAGTGAAGCCGAGCTTGAGAACAGCAGTGCAAGAACGAACAACCGGAAACCAGGATAAGCCAACGTCTGCCTCGCCAGTTGTACAAGAGTTCGCACCATTATTTACCAGTTCAAGCCCGGTCCGGCTACAACATACGGTTTCGGCATCAATGCATGTGCCGATTGAATTGGACTACAGTTCGCCATCGGGCGGATACTGGCACGCAAATTGCAAAAAGACAACCATGCGCGCCCTGAGAGAGACAACATGCTGAACACCAATTGTTGGAATGGAATGCGCTGCCGTGCCGCGCTGGCAACCGGCATCGCGCTGATGGGCCTGGCGTCCGCGGCATCGGCCGGACCGGTACTGGAGCGCATCCGCCAGAGCGGAAAAATCGTCCTCGGACACCGGGAGTCGTCGGTGCCCTTTTCGTACCTGGACGCCGACAAGAAGCCCGTGGGCTATGCCTTGGATCTGTGCCTGAAGCTCACCGAAGCGGTGCGCAAAAAACTCGACCTCAAGACCCTGACGGTCGAATACCTGATGGTGACCCCGAGCAACCGGATTACCCTGGTAGAACAGGGCAAGGCCGACCTGGAATGCGGCTCGACCACCAACAATGCGGAGCGCCGCGCCAAGGTGGCGTTCACCGTTCCCCACTACATCACGGGCGCACGCTACATGGTGCGCGCGGACGACCCGGCCACGGACCTGGTCGGGCTGGAAAACAAGCGGGTGGTTTCCACCAAGGGCACCACACCGCTGAAAGCCATTGAACGCGCCAACCGGGAACGCGTACTGCATCTGACCCTGCAGGAAGCACCTGACCATGCACGTGCCGTCGAAATGGTGGAAAAAGGCGAGAGCGATGCCTTTGTGATGGACGACGTTCTGCTCTACGGCCTGATTGCCAGCCGCGCTGCGCCCGAGAAGCTCAAGGTCATCGGCAAGTTCCTGACGGTCGAGCCGCTGGCCATCATGCTGCCCAAGGACGATCCGGAATTCAAGGCCATTCTGGACCATGAAATGAAACGCCTGATCGTCTCCCGGGAAGCCTACGCCATCTACGACCATTGGTTCATGAAGCCGATTGCGCCGCGCAATACATCGCTGAATCTGCCCATGAACTACCTGCTGCGCGATTTCTGGAAATACCCCACCGATCAGGTCCCTGGAGGATAGCCAAGCATGACGGCATGACGTTTTGGCGCCGGGCCGCCCCAAGCCAAAACAGCCCCCTTGGGGGGCAGCGATGACGCGCCAGCGCTGAGCGTGGGGGCTTTAGTACGTTCCCGGATACGCGCCGCCGTCGGCCAGCACGTTCTGGCCGTTGATGTAGCCGGCCTGCACGCTGCACAGGAAGGCGCAGATGGCGCCAAACTCCTCGGGCGTGCCAAAGCGCTTGGCCGGAATGCCCTGACGGCGTGCCTGGGCCAGTGCCTCCACCGACTGGCCGGTCTTTTTCGAATTGGCCGCCAGCATGGTCTTGATGCGGTCGGTATCAAACACGCCGGGCAACAGGTTGTTGATGGTCACGCCCTGGGCTGCCAGACCCGTGCGCGCCACGCCGGCGACAAAGCCGGTCAGTCCGCTGCGCGCACCGTTGGACAGTCCCAGCGCATCAATGGGCGCCTTCACCGAACTGGAGGTGATGTTGATGATGCGGCCAAAGCCGCGCTGCGCCATGCCGTCCACCGTGGCCTTGATGAGTTCGATCGGCGTGAGCATGTTGGCATCCACCGCCTTGATCCAGGCCTCGCGGTCCCAGTCACGAAAATCACCCGGAGGTGGCCCGCCCGCATTGGTCACCACAATGTCAAAGTCGGAGCGCATGGCGAATACCGCGGCCCGTCCTGTAGTCGTGGTGATGTCCTGAGCACAAAATAGCACGCTAGCCCCCGTGGACTGTGCGTAATCAGCTATCAATTTTGCAGCAGACGCCTCCAGTTGCTCAGCGCCCCGGGCCACGATCAGCACATTGACACCCTCCTGCACGAGCGCCTGCGCGCAGCCCAGGCCCAACCCCTTGCTGGCGCCACATACCAAGGCCCATTTCCCTGCGATTCCCAAATCCATATTGATTCTCCAAAGACACCATTTTGCCGCCGGGCCGCCCCAAGGCAAAAAAATACGCCCCCTTGGGGGGGCAATAATCAGCCCAACAAAACCGATATCGCTGATGATACGCAGGCCATGGCAAGAAAACCCCCTCCGCTGCACCCCTCACTCAAACTCTTTGCGGAAAAGATCACCACGGCCGAACTGGCGGTCGAGCATATTCGCAACGGCGAACACGTCTTCGTAGGCACAGGCTGCGCCGCGCCGCGCTCGCTGGTTCAGGCCATGGAGGCGATGCGCAGCCCGCCAGCCGATATCGAATTTCTGCATTTTTTCACGGTCAATGCTTTCGACCATGACGAGAGCGGGCGCAGCACGACGCGCTTTCGGCACCGCACCTTCTTTGTCGGCAACGACATGCGTGCCGCCATCAAGCAGGGGTTGGTGGACTATGTGCCCATGTCGATTGCCCGTGTGCCGGAGATGATTGCTCTGGGGCGCATTGCGGTCGATGTGGCGCTGGTCCAGGTGTCAACACCCGACGCATTTGGCTATGTGAGCCTGGGCGTGTCCGTGGACATCATCCCGGCCGCGTTGGCCCGCGCGCGGCTTGTCATCGCCGAGGTGAATCCCGCCATGCCCCGCTCCATGGGCGACTCGACGCTGCACATCAGCCGCATCCACCATCTGGTGCCGGTATCCACGCCGGTCACCGAGTTCGCACGCATACCGGTGCAGGAAGAAAACGTGCAGCGCATTGCGCGCTACATCGCCGGCATCATCGACGACGGCTCCACGCTGCAAATTGGCCTGGGCCAGGTGGCCCATGAGGCGCTGCAGTACCTGACCGACCGCAAGGACCTGGGTGTGCACTCGGATTTGATTTCCGACGCCATCATTCCGCTGCTGCAGAACGGCAGCCTGACCGGCGCCAGAAAAACCAGCAAGCCCTTCAAAATCGTGGCCAGCCTGGCACTGGGCTCGCGCGCACTGTACGACCTGATCGACGGCAACCCGCTGTTTTCCATGGAGCCCATGGATGCCGTCTGCAACCCGGCCACCATTGCGGCCCAGTACAAAATGGTGGCCATTGCACAGGCGTTCTCCATCGACCTCACCGGCCAGGTCTGCATCGACCAGTTCGACGGCGAGTTCTACAGCGGCATTGGCAGCCAGGGCGAGTTTCTGCGGGGGGCGTCGCGCTCGCCCGGTGGCAAACCCATTGTGTGCATGACCGCCACCACCGAAGACGGCACCCAGTCGCGCATCCGGGCGTCGCTGCTCGCGGGCGAGTCCGCCACCATTGCGCGCACCGACGTGCACTACGTCGTGACCGAATTCGGCATTGCCTACCTGTTTGGCAAATCCATCCGCGAGCGCGCCACGGCCCTGATCGAACTGGCACACCCGCAATTCAGGCCCGAACTGTTTGCCCAGGCCCAGGCCATGGGCTACCTCAGCGCCGACCAGACCCTGCAAAACCTGCGTGCCTACCCGGTGGAAGAGGAACAGACCGTCACCCTGAAAGACGGCCGCACGGTGATGCTGCGCCCGGCATCCAGCAGCGACGCCCAGGGCATTCGCGACCTGTTCCACCATCTGAGCGAGGCCGACGTGTACACCCGGTTTTTCCGCCATGTGCGCGGCCTGTCCAACGCCGAAGTGCAGCGGCTGTGCAATGTGAACTACGAAAACGAGGTGGCGTTTGTGGCCACGGCGGGCTCGCGTGAGGAGTCGCTGATTGTTGGCCAGGCGTGCTACTTCATTGACCCAACGTCCAACCTGGCCGATACCGCCTTCATGGTGCACCCCGACTGGCAGGGCTGTGGCCTGGGTACCGCGCTACAGGACTGCATGGTGCGCCACGCCAGGAAACGCGGATTGCGCGGATTTGTCGCCGACATCTTGCCGGGCAACGTCCGCATGATGCGATTGGCCCGCAATGGGCCACCCACCGTTCAGGTCGAAAAAACCAGCGACTCGGTGCACATGACCCAGTTGTTTTGAACGGACGCCGGCTACTGGGCGGTCACAGGCCGGTTACGTCCACAAAGGCCTCGGCGCGCGGAAAACGGGCCACCATCCAGTGTCGATCCAGGTCCAGCGCAGCGATGACCGCCAGCGGCAGATCGCTGACCACCTCGGGCGTGGGATCGGGGCAATCCGCCAGCAGTGCCGCCAGATGCACCACACCGGCCAGCGCGTCAAAGGGCTGTGCCGACATCGGGTCGCCGGCACTTTGCAACCCCGTCACGATGGCCTCAGGAAAGTTCCAGTGGCGCGCCAGCACCGCCGTCACCTGACCTTCGTCGAAGCCCAACAGGCGTTGCTCGCGCTCCCAGCGCTGCTGGGCCTGGCTGGGCTGGGCTTCAATCTCGGCCAGGCTGTCGGGCGAACGCTGGCCAATCAGCAGTTCACCCAGGCGCAGCATCATGCCCGCAAGCCAGGCCTGTTGCGGATCCAGCCCGGCACCGCCGGCCAGCCACTGGGCGTACCCGGCACAGGCCATGCTGTATTTCCAGAATGCCGTGCGGTCCAGTCCGGGCACCGTCGGAAACGCGGTACTGATGCTGGTGGACAAGGCCAGGGAGCGAATGCGTGACATGCCCAACAGCGAAATCCCGTGGTCCAGCGAAAGGACCTGGCGGCTCAGGCCAAACTGGGCGCTATTGGCCATGCGCAACAGGTTGGCCGTGAGCGCAGGGTCTTTCCCAATGATGGATTCAATCTGGGCGGCCGTGGCCGACGGGTCATTCAAGGTACGCACCAGCGACTGGGCCACCTCGGACATCACGGGCAACTTGGCAGACTCAAAAAAAGCAGTCAACGTAGGCATGGATACTCCAAATCATCAGCGGGGTCATTCGATGCACGGCATCGCCAACGGCCCCAGGGGTGCAAGTATAGAAAGTTGCACGGGCGTTCGGCGGCAGGCCCTCACGCGCGCGCACGGCTGCACACAAACACCCCGGCAATCACCAGCACGGTGCCGGCCACCAGCCACGCGGTAAACGGCTCTCCCAGCAGCAGCACGCCCATGATCATGGTGGACATGGGGCCTACCATGCCCACTTGCGCCGCCAGACCCGAGCCAATGCGCTCAATGGCCATCATCACCATCATGACCGGCACCACGGTGCACAACGTGGCGTTGAGCACCGACAGCCAGATCACCTGCGGCGCCACCGCCAGCGCGGTATCCAGCGGTCGCAGAATCACGAACTGTGCGATGCACAGCACGCAGGCCACCGAGGTGGCCAGCCCCACCAGCCGCATGGAGCCCAGGCGCTGCACCATCTCGCCGCTGTAGAACAGGTAGAGCGCGTAGCTCACGGCGCTCAAAAACACCAGCACGGCACCCAGTGCCACGTCGGCGCCCTGCAGCGTGACCTCATGGCCAAACACCAGCAGCACACCGGCATAGCTGATGGCCATGCCCGCAGCCTGACGCCGCCCTATGCGCCGCCCGAACAGCACCAGCCCCAGCAACAGCACCAGTGTGGGGTTGAGGTACAGGATGAGCCGCTCCAGCGAGGCCGTGATGTACTGCAGCCCCGCAAAATCCAGAAAACTCGCCAGGTAGTAGCCACTGACACCCAGCCAGACAATGCCCAGCACGTCCCTGCGCGTCAGGGGCGCGGGCTTGCGACCGGGTGTGTGGCGGCTGGCCCACCAGCTCATGACCAAAAAAAACGGCAGCGCAAACAGCATGCGCAGCATGATGAGGGTGACCGCATCCACGCCGTGGCGATACGCCAGCTTCACGATGATGGCCTTGCCACTGAACGCAATCGCGCCCAGGACGGCCAGCGCCAACCCGACTGCTATTGATTTAGGAGCTGCTTGCGCACGTTCCGCGGGGGCTACAGCCATTTTTCAATTAGATAGTGAGTTCACGAATGTGGCGGGATACGGCCGTCAACTGCGCCGCATCCATGCGAGCGATGAACTTGCGGCTGACCGAGGTAATGAGCTTGACCGCGCCCAACAAGCCCAGTTTGGCAGACTGCTCCGCCACAAAACCCATCTTGGCCGATTGCAGTCCCCGAAGAAAATAATAGTCCATGCCAGTCTCGGTGAGTTCATCCACCAGATCGGCCAGATCATCTCGGTGCTTTTCCGGATGGGTGGCCTGCTCCAGCGCGCTCAGCGTGGCGTGCATCTTGTCGCGCGAAGCCGGCGAATGGTAAAAGCGCACAAACGGTTCTGCGTCGGGTTTGACCTTGGTCTGGACTCTGGCTTTTGCGGCAGGCCTGGGTGCCGCTGGCGAAGCTTTCCTGGACGCGGTTTTGGCAGAAGTGGCCATCAATCTCCTCCCGATAGGTCATGAACGCGAGGCGCGGTTGCGCAGCGTGGTGCAGCCACTGTACAGGACATCGCCGGCGTGCTGGGTCTAAAATCCCCACCCGACGCCTGCACCCGCAGCAGACAAACAAAAGAATTGGCAATGACCCCTGAACCTGGATCAACCCTCGACTCCGAGTTGCAGAGGCTTAAACGCTGGCTATTGCTGTTTGAAGCATGGAGCCAGTGCCAGCGTCACGCACCCGATGCCCAGGCCCTGGCGCAGGGGCTGTGCCAGTTGCTGGTCGACAAGGCGGACTACGTACGCGCCGAGCTCACCCTGGCGTTGCCCGGGGGGTCAGCACTCCAATGCCAGGCTGGCGCAGACCAACCCGTGCAAAGCCTGTACCAGTTGACGGTTCCCATACAACCCGGTGACGTCAGCCGGGGCAGCCTGCAGGTCCACGCCAATTTCGACGCCGCCGCGCGACCGGAAGACCGTGATTTTGTGGCCCGCATGGCCAGCGATCTGGCGCACCGCCTGGATGCCATGCGGTCCCTGCAGGGGACTTTGCTCACGCCCAGCCGTATCGAACTGCTGGCGCTGGCGATTGAGCAAAGTCCATTCGGGATCGTGGTGATGGACATGGCCGGTCAGGTGGAATACTGCAACCCGGGCTTCACCGCCTTATCGGGGTTTGAACTGGCCGACATCGTGGGCGCCGCGCCCCACCCCTGGAACCTGGCCGAAACCACCGAGACGGCCTACCGCAGCCTGCTGTCATCGCAGCACATGGGCGAGCGCTGGAACGGCGATGTGCAGGCCCGCCGCAAGGATGGCAGCATCTACTGGGAGCGCCAGGTGGTATCGACCCTGCGCGATGCCGATGGCAAGCACACCCACCTGGTCGTCGTCAAGGAAGACGTCAGCGACCGCAAGTTGCGGCGCGCCGACTATGCGCAGACCCGGCATCTGCACGAAAAGGCGCTGGCGTCGAGCAGCAACGGCATCATGATCACCCGCAGCGACGAAGACGACCACTCCATCGTCTACGTGAACCCGGCCTTTGAGCGCATCACCGGTTACAGCGCCGACGAAGTGATGGGACTGGAGGGGCGCTTTCTCGTGCGCGATGACCTGGCCCAGCCCGACCTGGAACACATCCGGTGTGCGCTGCGTGAAAAGCGCGAAGGCCAGGCCACGCTGCGCAACTACCGCAAGGACGGCTCGCTGTTCTGGAACGAGTTGCACATTGCCCCCGTGCTCGACCTCACCGGTGCGGCCACCACGCATTTTGTCAGTGTCATCAACGACATCAGCGAGCGCGTGCGCTACCAGCATGCACTGGAATACCAGGCCAACCACGACAGCCTCACGGGTCTTGCCAACCGCAACCTGCTCAATGACCGCATCGAGCAGGCCATTGCCTGGGCGAAGCGCAACGGCCACGTGATGGGCGTGATGCTGCTGGACCTGGACCATTTCAAACTCATCAACGATGCGTCGGGCCACAGCGCGGGCGACGCCCTGCTCAAGGAAGTGGCGCAACGCCTGACTGCGTGCGTGCGCGAGACCGACACCGTGGCGCGACTGGGCGGTGATGAATTTGTCATCATCCTCACCGATTTGCCGCAACCGGACGATGTGGACCAGATCGCCGACAAGATATTGACCACGCTGTCCCGCCCGGTGGAAGTGGCGGGGCGCGATGTCTTCATGACCGCCAGCATTGGTGTATCGCTGTATCCGCGCGACGGCGACCATGGCGAGATCCTGCTGCGCTACGCCGACATGGCGATGTACCGGGTCAAGGAACATGGCCGCAACAGCGTGCGCCAGTTCATGCCGGAAATGGGTTCCACCGCCATCAGCCGCCTCGACATGGAAGGCGCGATGCGCCGGGGCCTGGAGCGCGGCGAGTTTGTGCTGCATTACCAGCCCAAGATTGACCTGACGAGCCAGCGCGTCGTCGGTGCCGAGGCGCTGGTGCGCTGGCAGCATCCGCAAATTGGGCTGGTGCACCCCATCGAGTTCATCCGCCTGGCCGAAGAAACCGGGCTCATTCTGCCGCTGGGCGAGTGGGTGCTGGCCGAGGCCTGCCGGCAACAGGTTCTGTGGCAGCAACAGGGCATGGCGCCGCTGAAGATCGCCATCAACATGTCAGCGCGCCAGTTCCGCCAGGACGAACTGTCCGAACGCATTGCTGCGGTGTTTGCCAGCACCGGTGCCGACCCCACGCAGTTCATTCTGGAGCTGACCGAGAGCATGGTGATGCATGACGTCGACAGCACGCTGACCACCTTGCGTACGCTCAAGACGCTGGGGCTGTCACTCTCGCTCGACGATTTTGGCACCGGGTACTCCAGCCTGTCCTACCTGCGGCGTTTCCCGATTGACGAGCTGAAAATCGACCGCTCGTTCATCAACGACATCCACACCAACCCGGACGATGCGGCCATTGCCGGCGCCATCGTGGCCATGGCCCGCAGCCTGGGCCTGTCGGTGGTGGCCGAAGGGGTTGAGAAGAAGGAGCAGGCTGACCTGCTGGCCACCCTGGGGTGCAACCAAGTGCAGGGCTACTACTATGCACGCCCCATGGCGGCCGTCACTTTTGCCGAGCGTCTGCAGGAACAACCGGATCGCCAGCCATGAACAAGCTTGCCTGGCACACCGTGCCCCATGCCGAGCTGTCCTTGCTGCTCAAGCAGGCCACGCTGGACGATTCCCGTGCCGTGGGCACGTCCACCGTGTACCACCTCACCGTGGACGGGCGCGAGCTGCTGGCGATTTCACTGGCGGATGGTCAGGCCGTGCTGGTGGAGTCGGCGCCCCTGCCCAAAAACAAACGGCGCCGCGTCGAACCCACCGCAACGTAATTCGCACCGAAGTTCAGGCCCCCTGGCGGCGCAGTCTGTGCCACAGGGACACGCCCAGATACACCAGGGCGCCGGCAATAACGCCGGTCAGCGCATCCAGAGCCAAGGGCAGAACGGCCTGAACCACGCCCGCCATCGCCCCGCCGCCGACCCGTTCCAGCAAGGCCTGCACGGCATGGTGCAGAGGCACCAGGCCATGCACCAGAATGCCGCCGCCCACCAGGAACATGGCCGCCGTACCGACCACGGCCAGTGTCTTCATCAAGCCGGGGGCCGCTGCCAGCAAGCCCCGGCCCAACGCCTGCTGCGCCCGCCGTGCCGGCCCGCTGCCAGCAAGGCGGCTGAGGTACAGCCCGGCGTCGTCCATCTTCACAATCCCTGCCACAAAGCCGTAGACGCCCAACGTCATCAGCACCGCAACGCCGCTGAGCACCGTCAGCTGGGTCAGCCACGGGCTGTTTTGCACCGTGCCCAGGGTGATGGCAATGATCTCGGCGGACAGCACAAAGTCGGTGCGAATGGCACCCTTGACTTTGTCGTTCTCCAGTGCCAGCAGGTCCACCGCCGGGTCGGCCAGAGCCTGCAGCAGTTCGTCCGCATGGGTCTGGTCCTCGGCTGTGCTGTGCAAAAACTTATGGGCCAGTTTTTCAAAACCTTCAAGACACAGATAGGCGCCACCCACCATCAGCAGGGGCGTGACCGCCCAGGGTATGAAGAGGCTGATGAGCAGGGCTGCGGGCACCAGAATCAGCTTATTGAACAGCGAGCCTTTGCACACCGCCCACACCACGGGCAGCTCCCGGTCAGCGCTGACGCCCACGACCTGCTGGGCGTTGAGCGCCAGATCGTCACCCAGCACGCCGGCCGTTTTTTGTGCGGCAACTTTGGAAAGCACCGCGACGTCATCCAGAATGGTGGCAATGTCGTCAATCAGGGCAAGCAGGCTACTGGACATGGTGTGGAGACTCAGCGGGAAAATACCCATTGTCGCCGCTCGGTGCAGCCGTAAGAATACCAACCATGAGACCCGAAGCTGACACCCATCCAGCCCCGACCGTACTGGATGTGGAAGCCTCCGGCTTCGGGCGCAACAGCTACCCGATTGAGGTGGGCTTTGTCCTGCCCAATGGGCACTCCTATTGCACCCTGATTCGCCCGGAGGCGCACTGGACCCACTGGGATGTACAGGCCGAAGCCACCCACCACATTCCGCGTGCGCTCATTCTGCAGCGCGGCCTGCCGGTGTGCGAGGTCGCCCGCAGCATCAACACCCAACTGGCCGGGCAGACCGTGTACTCCGACGGCTGGGCCAACGACTACACCTGGCTGGGCGCCCTGTTTGATGCAGCCGACATGAGCCCGGCCTTCAGGCTCGAAAATTTGCGCGCCCTGCTCGACGACGCGCAGGCCGACCAGTGGCACACCGTGAAGGCACAGGTCAGCAGCGAACGGGGGGTGCAACGCCACCGGGCCAGCGCCGATGCCCGCCTGCTGCAACTCACCCTGCTGCGGCTGCGTACCGTGGCCTGAGCGGCATACGCTGCAGTACCATGGACGCTGATACCCACACCTGTTTCAAGGAGTCCCTGTGTCCATCACCGTCAACATCGAGCTGGGCTATGAATTTGAGGTCAAGGCGCCTTACAAAGAAGTCTTTGACGTACTGGCCGATGTGCCGACGTCCGCCAGCTTCTACCCCAGAGTGGACAAACTCATTGATCTGGGAGACGGCGCCTATCGCTGGGAAATGGAAAAAATTGGCCTGGCCCAGGTCAACCTGCAAACCGTGTATGCATCCCGATACGTGAGCAACCGGGCCAAGGGAACGGTGGCGTGGACGCCCGTCGAAGGCCAGGGCAATGCCCTGGTATCGGGCAACTGGAAGATCACCGACAAGAAAAAGTCCACCCATGTGGTGCTCACCATCGAAGGCGAACTAACCATCGCCCTGCCCGCCCTGATGAAGATGGTGGTGGCGCCGGTGGTGGAAGCCGAGTTCGAGAAGATGACCGAACAGTACATCGACAACCTGGTCAAGCGCTTTGGCGGTGAGGTCTGACACAGGCACGGCATGCTGCAGCGGCCACCCCGCCGGCGGCCTCATCTACACCATCAAGCAAGATTATTCCGCTTTGACCCTACCGGCCTGAATCACCGGTTTCCAGCGTGCAATTTCCCGCACAATCAGTTTCCCGAACGCAGCCGGCGTGTCTGGCGTGGCAATGGCCCCTTCATTGCTGAAGCGCAGCTTGAGGTCGGCCGTCGCCAACGCGAGATTGATTTGCGTGTTCAGCTTGGCCACGATGTCGGCGGGCGTTCCCGCCGGTGCAACGACTCCGTACCACTGATCGGCCTCAAAGTCCTTGTACCCGGACTCGGCCACCGTCGGCACATTGGGCAAGGCGTCAAGCCGGTTGGGGCTCGACACCGCCAACGCCCTGAATTGCCCCGACCGGACCTGGCCAATCACCGCAGGCGCCCCGGTAAAGAGCACCTGGATTTGCCCACCCAGCAAATCCGATACGGCAGGTGCCGTACCTTTGTAGGGAATATGCAAAAGGGATGTACCGGTCTGCAACTTGAAGTATTCGGTAGCCAGGTTCGCCGCGCTTCCGTTCCCACCGGAGCCGTAGTTCAGTTGACCGGGTCTGGCTTTCGCCAACGCAACCAGTTCCGCCACATTTTTGGCCGGTACCGAAGGATGCACGACGAGCACATTGGGTACCCGGGCAACCCAGGCCACTGGCGCAAAACTCTTGATGGGGTCATACGGCAGCTTGGGATACAGGGACGGGTTGACGGCCAGGGTGCCGATGTGTCCCATCAACAGCGTATAGCCATCCGCACTGGCCTTGGCAACCTTGTCCGCACCGATGGCCCCACCCGCACCGGGTACGTTGTCGATGACGACGGGTTGCCCCCATGCTTCGCTCAGTTTCTGTCCGACGGACCGTGCCAGGACGTCGGTCGAGCCGCCGGGCGTGAAGGGAACCACAAGCCGGATCGGCTTGTTGGGATAGCTCGCTGCGTTTTGTGCACTGGCCGGTTGCGCCGCCAGCACGCCCACGGCCAGCGCGATGGCTGTCAGGCGCTGCAAGACCAGAGTGAAGGGAAATGACATCAACTAGAACTCCACTTTCTCGCCAGGCTTGACCGCCAGCACCCGGGTGTTGGTCGTCCCCAATGCCTGGGTGAACTCGGCCACCGTCCCACGCGCCAGCGGGTTGGTTCCGTAGTGCATGGGAATCACGGTTTTGGGCTTGATCCATTCATTGGTTGCGAATGCGGCGTCCGCAGGCCCCATCGTGAAGTTTCCACCGATGGGCATCAGGACCAAATCCGGCCTGTAGTACTCGGCAATGAATTTCATGTCGCCAAACAGTCCCGTATCGCCCATGTGGTAAATCCTGAAACCGTTTTCCAGTTCGATGATGAAGCCGACTGGCTCGCCGCCCGCATGGGTTTCGTCTTTTCCGCTCAAAGGGTTCTTCCACACGAAGGTTGACGAGTGCTCTGCCTTGACGGCCGTGATGCGGATGGATGGCGCATCCGGGAACGGTGCAATGGTGCCGCTCTTGTTCATGCGGGGAGCGAGCTCAGGGGGCAACACACCCAGCACGGTCAGCGTCTGGTTGAGGTCACCGGGCGCATAGACCCGCGCCTTGTGCATCAGCGCCAGTGCGGGGGCATCGGCAATGTGGTCGAAGTGGCCATGGGTGACCAGAATCAGGTCGACTTTTCCCAACTTCTCAAGGTCTTTGTATTGCGCTGGCGTGGCCGGGTTGACCCGCAGCCATGGGTCAATCACGATTACCTTGCCCGAGGGCGATGTAATGCGAAAGGCAGACTGTCCCAACCAGAGCAGTTCAGTCTTTCCGGGCTGGGCCAACACGGCTCCCGAGAGAAGTGCGATAACGAGGGTGATGGCGGCAGATAGGGATCTCAACATGGCAAATCTCCTTGGGGCAATAGTCGACGCACGCGTCAACGCGCTCAATCGGGCTTGATGCTGGCTTCGCGCACCAGCTTCTCGTAGCGAATCCGATCGGAGTGAATCAGCGCGCCAAACATCTCTGCAGTTCCCAGGATCACCTCCCCGCCCACGGCAGTCATCCGGTCGCTGACTTCCTTCGACTTCAGTACTTTCTGAACTTCATCATGCAGCCTCGCCACGATGGGCTTGGGTGTTGAAGCAGGGACCAGCAGCCCGTACCACACGGATGCTTCAAAGCCGGGAAAGCCAGACTCCGCAATGGTCGGTGTTTCCGGAAACATGGGGCTGCGCGTGGGACTCAGGACCGCCAGCACCTTCAGCTTTCCACTCTTGACATGCGGAAGCACTTCCAGCGCGTTGACCGCAACGAGCGGCAACTGCCCACCAATGGCATCGGTAATCGCCTGAGCACCTCCCTTGTAGGGAACGTGCATAAGAGACATGCCTGCCGCACGCGAGAACAACTCCAGGGCCATATGCGGGGTGGACCCGTTGCCCGGTGTGGCAAACGCAATGCTGCCGGGCTTGGCCTTGGCGGCCTCGATCAGCTTTGCAATGGACGCGTAGGGAGCGTTGGGATTCATCGCAATCACCACCGGCACCCGCCCAATCAATGAAACCGGGGCAAGGTCTTTTTCCGCATCAAACGGTGCCGGTTGATACAGCGCCATGTTGGCCGCCAGCGCATTGGCGGACATCAACAGGGTGTAACCATCTCCAGGGGCATCGATGACTGATTTGACGGCAATGTTGGTTCCGGCCCCCGGCTTGTTGTCGATGAGTACCGGTTGACCCAGGCCCGCTGACATGGCCTGCCCCACGGAGCGCGCGACGATGTCCACGGCGCCCCCGGCCGAATAGCCCACCACAATTTTTACCGGTCGCGCCGGATAGGTTTGTGCCGTCGCGATGGTGGGCACGCTGGTCACCAGCAGGGCCGACAGCGCCAGTGCGACGGTGTTGAAGGTGCGATAGAAACTGATAGGCATGTGGTGTCTCCTGGTTTTTTTGAATCAATTCAGTCGCCCGATGCAGTTCCCCGCAGGCCCGATCTGGCAATCATGGATTGCAGTTCACCGCTTTTTCCGACATCCCGCGCGAACTGCCTGAGATACACCATGCCGGCTTCGCGCCCCTTGGGGACCGCAATGGCAAGACTCTCCAGGCCCCACTGGTCGGCCAATACCTGAGAGCCGGGCAATCCATCGCGCATTTCAAACAAGATTCCTTTGTTGGTACCAAACGCATCCAGCTCCTGGTTGCGCAACATCTGTTGGGCCAGTGTGAGGGATGCGACGGGAACAACCGTGGCGTTCCTGAATTTTTGCGGCACGGCCGTTTGCGAAGAACTGCCCTGGCTCACACCGATGCGCACGCCGGGCTTGTCGACATCGGCGAAGGACACGCGTGCAGACTGCGCAGGCACCAGAATCCCCAACTCCAGCCGAACCAGGTACCGCGTAAAGTCCACATCGCGCGCCCGGGACGGCGTGGCGTTGGTGAAGGTGAAATCGACAGACCCCGCCTTGAGACCCTCAATCACCTCGGCAACGCGGCTGAATTCCACGAAGGTGACGGGCACGCCCATCCTCTTCCCCAAGGCGGCGCCCAAATCGTGCGCCACCCCGACCTCCCTGTGGGTTGTGGGGTCACGCACCAGAGACGTAGGGCTACCCTGGTAGACGCCGACCCTCAGAGCGCCAGTGGGAGCCAGGGCAGCCACCGTAGCCGCATCTGCCATCGACCAAGCGCCGTTGTGGGCACAACCGGCCAAGCCCAGCAAAACGGCAATCGCCGTACCTACCAGGATCCGAAGCAGCGTCCCCATGTGATCAACCTCCGTGACAAGCCATCCATCCCGTGATGGGCGCCAGGAATGCCTGGCGAGTGACCGCATTGAAGCATGGAGCGTTGACGCAGTGTTCGCGATATTTCGAAATGCACGTATAGCTGATATAGCAATATGGGATGGGCACAGCGCCACATTCCAAACGTTCACCCCCAACGGGATAAATAATATACATTTGGACTGATATAAATGATTAGGGCGCTGTCGAACATGCATCTGCCGACTTTGCAAAACCATGAGCCCAGATTTGAGGGCGTAGCAGAGACTGCGCTGCAAATAGGCAACCCGTCGGCCGGGTGGGGCGCGTCGCCGGCGCAACCTTTCTTGACGACAGTATTCTCATGACCTGGTCCATCATCGCGCGCGATGCCTGCGGCTCTTTCGGTGTGGCCATCGCAAGCAAGTTCTTTGCGGTAGGCGCTTTGTGTCCCCACGCGCGTAGCCAGGTTGGCGCACTGTCCACTCAAGCGCTGGTCAACCCCCTGTACGCGGCACCGGCGATGGAAGGCCTGGCGCAAGGACTCGCGCCGGCGTTCATCATCAAAAACATCACCGATGCTGACGATGGCCGGGACCACCGCCAGTTGCACCTCATTGATGCGGGCGGAAAATCCGCCGCCTACACCGGGGCGGCCTGCATCGACTGGTGCGGCCATACTTCAGCCGCTGGGTATTCGGTGGCGGGCAACATGTTGGCTGGACCGCAAGTGATTGCCGCCACAGCCGCGGCGTACGAAGCGAACCTCGACTTGCCTTTTGCCGAGCGTCTGCTGGTGGCTTTGGCTGCGGGCGAGGACGCCGGTGGTGACAAGCGGGGCAAACAGTCCGCAGCGCTGTTGGTCTACACCACCGAAGACTATTGCGCGCTTGACCTGCGGGTAGACGATCATCCGGATCCGATTCCCGAGTTGCAGCGCCTGTATCAAAAAAGTCTTGAGCGCTTTCAACCCTTCAGCGCCTGCCTGCCGTCCCGTCAACGCCCGACTGGCATCACCGACCGGGCGCTGATCGAGGCCGAGATTGAACACTTTCATGGCCGGCGCGGCGCCGTGAAAGCATGACCGCCTTGCTCGAAGTCAGTGGTTTGCGCACCAGCTTCAAACTGGAAAGCGGTGGTGAATTCGCCGCGGTGGACGGCATCAGTTTCTCGGTCGAGTCCGGCCGCACGCTGGGCATCGTGGGCGAGTCCGGCTGCGGCAAAAGTGTGACGTCACTGTCCATCATGGGCTTGTTGCCCAAAGGGCAGGGCCGTATCTCCGCCGGTTCGATCCGCTTCGAGGGCAGCGACCTGGCAACGCTGACGCCAGCCGCGATGCGCGCCTTGCGCGGCAACCGCATGGCGATGATTTTCCAGGAACCGATGACCTCGCTCAACCCGGCCTTCACCATTGGCGACCAGTTGATCGAGGGCATCCGCTGTCACCGGGACCTCAGCCAAGCGCAGGCCAGGGCGCATGCGATCGAGATGTTGCGGCGGGTCCGCATTCCATCGCCGCAGCAGCGCATCGATGAGTATCCGCACAAGCTGTCGGGCGGCATGCGCCAGCGCGTGATGATCGCGATGGCGCTGGCATGCGAGCCCAAACTGCTGATTGCTGACGAGCCGACCACCGCTCTTGATGTCACCATTCAGGCCCAGGTGCTCGATTTGATGCGCACGCTGCGCGAAGAGACCGGCACTGCCATCATTCTGATCACGCATGACCTGGGGGTGATTGCCGAACTGGCCGACGACGTGGTGGTCATGTACTCCGGCCGGATTGTCGAGCGCGCCAGTGTCGAACGCTTGTTTTCCCTGCCGCAGCATCCCTACACCATCGGTTTGCTGGGCTCGATCCCCAAGCTGCATCTGCAACAGGACCGGCTCAATGCCATTGAGGGCCAGGTACCGACTCCAATGGACGTCATGGCGGGCTGCCGATTCGCGCCGCGCTGCCCGTTTGCCGTCGATCGATGCCAGCAAGAAGCACCGCCGCTGGCCGATCTCGGCGACGGCCACGAAGCCGCCTGTTGGCGCGCCCCCCTGGAAGCCGGCATGGAGCAGACGGAATGAGCGCGCTGCTGCGGGTCGACAAGCTGGTCAAGCATTTCCCGCTGCGGCAGCATATGTTCGGCCGCCAGACCGCGGTCGTGCACGCGGTCGATGGTGTGAGTTTCGAGTTGGCTGCCGGCGACACCATGGCATTGGTCGGCGAATCCGGTTGCGGAAAATCCACGGTCGGACGTCTGCTGCTGCGCTTGCTGGACGCCACTTCCGGCAAGGTCTGGTTCGATGGCGAGGACTTGATGGCGCTGACGCCGGTTCGCATGCGCGAGCGACGGCGCGAATTGCAGATGATCTTCCAGGACCCGTATTCCTCTCTCAATCCGCGCATGACGGTGGAGCAGACCCTGGTCGAGCCGTTGATGCTGCACGGTCTGGCGCGCGGGCGCCAGCGTGAGCGCGCCGCGGAGTTGCTGGATCTGGTGGGGCTCGCGCCGCAGTATCTGCAGCGGTATCCGCATGAGTTTTCCGGCGGCCAGCGCCAGCGCATCGGCATCGCGCGGGCGCTGGCAGTAGAGCCGAAATTGATCGTGTGCGACGAGCCGGTGTCGGCTCTGGATGTGTCCATCCAGGCGCAGGTGGTGAACCTGCTACAGGATTTGCAGCGGCGCTTGGGGCTGGCCTATGTGTTCATTGCGCACGATCTGGCGGTGGTCAAACACATCGCTTCGCATGTCGCGGTGATGTATCTGGGGCAGATCGTCGAGTATGCGGACAAACGCAGTTTGTTTGCCAGTCCAAGGCACCCTTATACCCAGGCCTTGCTGTCGGCGATACCGATCCCGGAACCAGGACTCAAGCGTGAAAGGGTCTTGTTGCAGGGGGATGTACCCAACCCGATCGATCCGCCGTCAGGCTGCCGTTTCCGGACCCGGTGTCCGTATGCGCAGGAGAAATGTGCGCAGGAGGTGCCGGGCTTGACAGCCGTGGCCGGGCATTCGGTGGCCTGTCATTTTTGGGAAGATATTGCGGCGCCGTTGGTGATGGTGAATGAATCGGTGGTGAATGAACGGCTGGTTCGGCTGCAGCGGGCTTTTCGGGGGGGCTAGTGGCTTGCCTCGAAGATATGAAGAACGGTTTAACCTACGGAAAAATCAATAGGAGACATGCAATGAACAAAAGCTTCCTGTCGGGACTGATTCTGGCAGTCACGGCCTCTTTGACCGGCGCCCAAACCCTGCGCATCGGCTTGGCCGAAGACCCCGACATCCTCGACCCGACGCTGGCTCGCAGCTTCGTTGGCCGCATCGTCTTCGCCTCCCTGTGCGACAAGCTGGTGGATATCGATGAAAAACTGAACATCGTTCCGCAACTGGCAACTTCCTACCAATGGTCAGCCGATAACAAGTCCCTGACATTGAAACTGCGCAGCGGTGTCACCTTTCATGACGGCGAAAAATTCAATGCCGCTGCCGTCAAATTCAATATTGAGCGCCACAAGAACCTTGCCGGCTCCAACCGGCGCGGAGAGCTGGCCCCCGTCACTTCGGTGGACGTGATCGACGATCTGACGGCGAAGATCAACCTTAGCGCTCCCTTCTCGCCTCTGCTGAGCGTACTAGCCGACCGCGCCGGCATGATGGTCTCTCCCAAGGCCGCCCAGGCCAATCCTGCCAACTTCGGCACCAAACCGGTCTGCTCCGGTCCGTTCCGCTTTGTGGAACGTGTCGCTCAGGACCGCATCGTGCTGGAACGCTACCCGAACTACTGGAACAAGGCCGAGATCCATTTCGACAAGGTCACCTTCCAGCCCATCGTCGATGCCACCGTGCGACTGGCCAACCTGCGTTCAGGCCAGCTGGATCTGATTGAGCGCGTCGCACCGTCGGACGTGGACTCCATCAAGGCCGACAAGAAGCTCTCGATCTCCCGCATCACGGAACTGGGCTACCAGGGCATCACCATCAACACCGGCAAGAGCGACCTGGCGCAGAAGAACCCACTGGGTCGTGATCCGCGTGTCCGCGAGGCGTTCGAGCTCTCGCTGGACCGCGCCGGCATCGTCAAGGTCGCCATGGACGGCGAGGCCGTGGCGGGCAACCAGTGGGTGCCACCGGACAACGCCTTTTATGCCAAAAACGTACCTATCCCCAAGCGTGACATCCCCCGTGCCAAAGCGCTGTTGAAGGAAGCAGGCGTCACTAACCCGACGTTCACACTGATGACGTCCACCACGTCCGACGCCCAGCGCGTGGCCCAGGTGGTGCAGGCCATGGCCAAGGAAGCCGGCTTCGACGTCAAGATACAGACCACCGAATTCGCCACATCCCTCAACCTGGCCGACAAGGGCCAGTTCGATGCCTACCTTCTGGCCTGGAGCGGACGTGCCGATCCGGACGGTAATCTGTTCAGCTTCTACGGCTGCAAGCAGCCCCTGAACTACAGTGGTGAGTGCCGCCCGCAGTGGGATGATCTGCTCAATCGCTCTCGCAGTACGCTGAACACCGCCGACCGGATCAAGGTATTCGCCACGCTCGCCGCCGAATCTGACAGGGAGCGCCCGATCATCTACCTGTACCACCGCAACTGGCTGTATGCCTCGACCAAAAAGCTCAGCGGAATGCGTCCCATCCCCGACGGGCTGGTGCGCGTGCAAGGCCTGAAGATGTAAGACACGGCACGACGAACTGATTCCACATGCTTCACTATCTGCTCAAGCGGCTGGCCGCGATTGTGCCGACGATCTTCTTCGTCACGATCATCATCTTCGGGCTGCAACAATTGCTGCCCGGCGACCCGGCCATGATCCTGGCCGGCGAAGACCAGGATCCGACTGTGATCGCCTATCTGCAGAAGAAGATGCATCTGGACGAACCGCTGCCCGTGCGCTATGCCTACTGGATCGCCGGCGTGTTCCAGGGTGACCTGGGCGAATCCCTGCGCATCCAGCAGCCGGTGCTGGAGCTGATCAAGGACAAGCTGCCGGTCACGCTGGAGCTGGCCGCCATCGCGATGCTGATTGCGCTGACGATCGGCATTCCGGCCGGAATCGTATCGGCGGTCGCCAAGGATACGGTGTGGGATTACGCGGCCAACATGGTTGCCTTGTGGGGTTTGTCGACGCCGAATTTCTGGCTCGGCATCCTGCTCATCCTGGTGTTCTCGGTGTCGCTGGGCTGGTTGCCGGCCTCGGGCTACGTTAGTCCCTTCGAAGACCTGAAGGCCAATCTGGCGGCGATGATCATGCCGGCCTTTGTGCTGGGCAATGCGATTGCAGCGGTGCTGATGCGCCACACCCGCAGCGCCATGCTGCAAGTGTTGAATGCCGACTATGTTCGCACCGCTCGCGCCAAGGGCCTGGACGAGCGCACCGTGGTGCTCAAGCATGCCTTGCGCAATGCCCTGACGCCGATCATCACGCTCGGCGCACTTGAATTCGGCACGCTGCTCTCGGGTGCTGTGCTGACCGAGCAGGTGTTCTCGATTCCCGGTTTCGGCAAGCTGATCGTTGACGCCGTGTTTAATCGTGACTACGCCGTGGTGCAAGGCGTGGTGCTGTTCACCTCAAGCGTCTACATCGTGCTGAACCTGCTGGCTGACCTGGCTTATTTTTTTGTCAATCCGCGTCTGCGAGGCTAAACCATGAGTGCCGTGATTCCGCAAGCCATGATGCGCGATGCCACACCGGCCCGGCGCGCCTTGCGTCGGCTGCTGCGCCGTCGCGGCGCAATGCTGGGCCTGGTAATCGTGCTGTTCTTCGTGCTGCTGGCGCTGTTTGCACCGGTTATCGCCCCTTATGATCCGATCGCCACCAGTTGGAGTGCGGTGCGCAAGGCACCCAGCCTGCAATACCTGTTCGGCACCGACGAGATCGGCCGCGACGTGCTGTCGCGGGTGGTGTGGGGTGCACGCGCCTCGCTGATGGCTGGCCTGGTCTCTGTCTGCATCTCGATGGCGCTGGGCGTTCCGGTCGGCTTGCTGGCGGCCTATGTCGGCGGCTGGACCGATGGCCTCATTTCGCGCTTTACCGATTCGATGCTGGCGGTGCCCTTCCTGATTCTGGCGATCGCACTGGCCGCCTTCCTGGGGCCGAGCCTGAGCAATGCCATGATCGCCATCGGCGTGTCGGCAACGCCCATCTTCATCCGGCTGACCCGGGCTCAGGTGCTGGCAGTCAAGGTCGAGGATTTTGTAGAGGCCGCGCGGGCGGTTGGCAATCCGCACTGGCGCATCGCCTTGCGGCATATTCTGCCCAATGTGCTGCCGCCGCTGATCGTGCAGGCCACACTGGCGATTGCCGCCGCCATCATCGCCGAAGCCAGCCTGTCCTTCCTCGGGCTCGGACAGCAGCCGCCGGCGCCGAGCTGGGGCAGCATGCTCAACACCGCCAAAAACTATGTCGACAATGCGCCCTGGATGGCCGTCTGGCCCGGGTTGTCGATTTTTCTGCTGGTCCTCTCGTTCAACCTGTTTGGCGACGGCTTGCGCGATGCGCTCGACCCCAAACACAAATAATTCACGGTGCCCTTCATGCTCTCCTTCGATTCAACCCACTACCCCTACGCATCCCGCCGCAACGTGGTCTATGCCAACAAGGGCATGGTCGCCACTTCACAACCCCTTGCCGCCCAGGCCGGCCTGCAGGTGCTGCAGGCCGGCGGCAATGCGATCGATGCGGCAGTCGCCACCGCCGCGGCCTTGACCGTGGTCGAACCAAGCGCCAATGGCATAGGCGGCGATGCCTTTGCACTGGTCTGGCACCAGGGAAAGCTGCATGGCTTGAATGCCAGCGGTCCGGCGCCACGAAGCATGACGCTTGAAAAGCTGACTGCGCAGGGTTTGACCGTGGTGCCCAAGTACGGACCACTGCCCGTCACGGTGCCGGGAACACCGGCGTCCTGGGCTGCACTGGCCCAACGCTTTGGCCGGCTGCCACTGCGCACCTCGATGGCACGGGCGATTGAGTTGGCGCGGGATGGTTTCCCGGTGTCGCCCACTGTTGCCTTCGCCTGGCAACAGGCAACCAAGCTGTTTCGCGAACAACTCAAGGAGGCTCATTTCAAGTCGTGGTTCGATACCTTTGCGCCGGAGCGCGCGCCCAACGCCGGCGAGATCTGGCGCTCCGCCGCCCACGCCGACACCTTACAGTCGATCGCGGACAGCAACGCGGACAGCTTTTATCGCGGGCCGCTGGCTGAGCGCACGGCGGCCTTTGTCCAGTCCGCCGGAGGTTATCTGGATGTACAAGACCTGGCTGACTATCGCGTCGACTGGGTTGACCCGATCAGTATCAATTACCGTGGCTACGATGTCTGGGAAATCCCGCCCAACGGCCACGGTCTGGTGGCCTTGATGGCCCTGAACATCCTTAAAGGTTTCGATTTCCACGAACGCGATACCCTGCTCACGCATCACCGCCAGATCGAAGCGATCAAGCTCGCGTTTGCCGATGGCCTGGCGCATATCGCCGACCCGGCCCATATGCGGGTTTCGGTGGCGGACCTGCTGTCCGATGCCTATGCTGATGAGCGCCGTGCGTTGATCGGCGAACGGGCGATCCTTCCCGCGCCGGGCGAACCGTCGCGCGGCGGCACCGTGTATCTGTGCACCGCGGATGGCGAAGGCAATATGGTGTCGCTGATCCAGAGCAATTACATGGGCTTTGGTTCGGGCATGGTGGTGCCCGGCACCGGCATAGCCTTGCACAACCGCGGCAACAATTTCTCCTTGAAAGCCGGGCATCCGAATTGCCTCGCGCCGGGGAAGCGGCCGTACCACACCATCATTCCAGGCTTCCTCAGCCAGGGTGGGCGGGCGGTCGGCCCGTTCGGCGTGATGGGCGGTTTCATGCAGCCACAAGGTCATGTGCAGATGATGATGAACACCATCGATTTCGGCCTCAATCCGCAAGCCGCGCTGGACGCGCCACGCTGGGAATGGGAAAGCGCCAAGCGCATCAACATCGAACGCGCGACACCGGAGCACCTGTTCCATGGCTTGGCCGCGCTAGGGCATGAGGTGTCTTGGTCGAATAATCGGATCGCTTTCGGACGCGGACAAATCATCTGGCGCAATGCGGATGGTGTGCTGTGCGGTGGCACGGAACCACGTACCGATGGAGCAATCGCAGCGTGGTGATAGAACCCGTGACGCTCACCGCCGACCGCTCCGGCAAGCGGTTGGGTTCATCAAGAGAGCAGTAGCCGGACCAGCGCTCCTGCCGGTCCGGGTGTGCGCATCAGGCGAATGAATCCGCCATCAGGGCGCCAAACCATTTGGACATATCCTCGAACGAATCCGTATTCCACCCAACGGAGGCGCCCGTGGCGGCAGGGACCGACTGCATGGTGGTCGTAACAGGATCGTACTGAAAGACCGCGTGCAGCCACGAGGCCTGCGTTGCAGTAATCGTCGAGAAGCACGCCGAGTTCGTCACCGGTGCCGTGTCAGGGCTTCCTCCGGCCAGAATTCTGGACAGTGCATCGGCGCAGACCTTGGCTTCCTGGTTGGCAATGTGGCCAGCCTTGGGCTGGGTGGTTGCGCTGGAGTCACCGATGATGTGTACCTTGCCAGCCCCGGGCGTGGTGCTCATATAGCTAAGTACGTTGACACCTGCAAATCGCCCTTCAGTTGCGTTGTTCAGGCCCGTTGCCGCAATCAGACCACCCGCGCGTTGGCGTGGAATCATGTTGACGACATCGCCATGGAACGTTCCACCACCAGCCGTGTACAGGTTCATGCCAGCGGGGTCGACGCTCAGCACTTCGGCATTGTTGTGGTACTCGATCACATTGCCATGCAAACCCAGGAAGGCATTCGTGAAGTTGTCCTTTTCGGTAACGATATCCGGATTGGCATCCAGCACGATGAGTTTTGATCCTGGCTTTTTGACCTTGAGCCAGTCGGCAATCAGGCAGGCCCGTTCGTAGGGCCCGGGGGGGCAGCGGTATGGGGTTTTTGGAATGGTCAGGATGGCAACACCCCCCGCGCGCATGGCACCGAGTTGGCTTGCAAGCAACGTGGTTTGCGTGCCGGCTGTCCATGCGTGCGGCATCTTGTCGGAGGTGCCCAAACCGGGGACTGCATCAAAAGTGATGCCAGGCGCCATCACGATACGGTCTGCCGTCAGCACCGTCTTGTCAGCCAGCGTGACTTTTGCGTTGACGGGGTCTACCGCCACCACGTCTCCGAATACGGTCGTTACACCGTATTTGTTTCGCAGCGCATCGTATTTGTAGGTAAGGCTCGACAACGTGCGCTGCCCTGTGAGGACCAGGCTGCTCATGATGTTGGAGGTGTAGGTTGGCATGCGTTCAATCAGCGTGACCTCCACCGAATCACCCCAGAGTCGAAGGTACTTGGCCACGGTGGTGCCAGCCATGCCCCCGCCAATGACGATGACGCGCGCCTTGACGGTGTTGCCCGTTGGCACCACGACTGGGGTTGCGGAAGTGGTCCGCCTGTCGTCTGCCAACGCAGCAGTGGCAACAGCAGATGCAGCACCAGCCAATATGAATTTGCGTCTATCCATGATGATTCTCCTGATTAACGTTGGGTGGACAGCCACTGGGACAGCTGGCGCAGTTGTGCATCGGTATAGCCCAGGGAATGCTTGGCCATCAGGCCGTTGCCGTCCTTGCCGGAGCGAAACTCAATCAATTCCTGGTAGATTTCGCTGGCCGACTTTCCTGCCAGCGTGTCAAAGCCCGGTCCTTTGCCATTGGTGCCATGGCACTGAAAGCAGTTGGATGCCAGTAGCCGTCCTGCGGGTGATGTCTGTGCATTTGCGCACAGGCCTGAGCTGATCAGCAGCAAGGTACCGGCAAGTCTCAGCAATTTGCGTCGCGATTGGTGGTTCATATTCACTCCTGGTGGTTACGACTTGGTGTGGTTTGTATTGTGTAAATTTATTTATATCAGTGGTTGCTGATATTTGTAACAAGACCCTGAAAAATGGAACCGTTTGTTACCTGCTGATCAATATCTGCTTGCACGCATTCCACGGGGGCCGGCGCCGCATGGCTGAATGCCATGCATTCGATTGCGCTGGTGTTGATTTTGAGCTTGCAATCTCTCCATTCTTTCCTATAGTTACGATGCAATGGGGGTTGCTTTAGATGCAAGCGGTTTTTACAGAATCCCTTCAGCCTTCTGAAAGGTGGCCTTTATAGACAAAGCTCACAATTCCTTCACCCAACCACCGGTGCTGTTCCGCCCGGTTCACGTTACGGCAACGTAACGACCCAAGCTGCAACGATGTGGCAAACCTGCAAAGCCCTGCGTTTTTCGTGGGGCTTTGTGCTTTTAAGGAACACGATTCGGTTGCATGACCACGCTGGTGTGGAGCAACTTCAGCAATGGAAAATCAGCGATAGCTTTCAAGTGCTGGAAATCAGAAACTGTTGAGCCAGGTCAACCTGGCGTGTCGCTAAGGGCATAAGCTGAAGTTTCGATCAAACAGGAAAGGGAAAATATGTCGCTCTATCACGCCATTGTCTGGCTCGATCACGCCGAAGCCCATGTGATGCATATTAGTCCAGACGATGTAGAAAAATCGCTTGTCCAACCGAGCAAGCCGCATCACAAACTGCACTCCCGCGTGGGTACGCTAGGCAGTGGACGATCGCCTGAGGAACAGGGCTATTACCATGCCGTCGCAGAGGCTCTCAAGGGAGCGCAAGAGATTTTGGTCGTTGGGCCGGCACAGGCCAAATTGCAGCTCATCAAGCATATCCACTCACATGACCCGGCCATGGTGGACAAGATTGTTGGCGTTGAAACGGTTGACCATCCGACTGACGGACAACTGGTGGCCTATGCCCGCAAGTATTTTGTTGCAAAAGACCGCATGCTTTCATGAGCGGTCCGCCAGCCCCGCAGTCACAGAGGAGCGGGACACTGGCAGATCCATCAAGTCGCTACAAAATCAATAGCTGCTTGCGCACATTCCACGTGGGCTAGCGCCCTATTCGACTCAAATATTCACGTAAAATCCGCATCCAGCACCACGCGGTAGCGGGCCTTGCCCGAGCGCAGGTGGTCTAGCGCATCGTTCATGCGGCTCATCGGAAAGTGCTCCACCTGCGGCGCAATGCCGTGGCGTGCGCAAAACTCCATCATCTTGTTCAGCACAACGGGGGATGGCGTGGGCGATGCCGAAATGCTGCGCTGCCACGACAGCAAGCCACCGGTGCGCACCTTCATGGCCTCGGTCACCACACCCACCATGTGCAGGCGCCCTTTGGGGGCCAGCGTGCCGATCAGGGCATCCCACTCCAGGCTGGCTCCGACCGTGACCAACAGAAAGTCCAGCGTGCCGGCGATCGCTTTGAGTTCCTTCACATCCACACTGCTCACCGTGTGGTGGGCGCCCAGCAACAGCGCCTCTTCACGCTTGGACGGGGTCGACGTGAACGCCGTGACCTCGCAACCCCAGGCGCGGGCAAACTTCACCGCCAGGTGGCCCAGGCCACCAATGCCCACCACGCCCACTTTGTCGGTAGGTTTGATGCCGTGGATCACAAAGGGCAGAAAGGCAGTGCCGCCACCGCACATCAACGGCCCGGCGCTGGACGGGTCCAGCCCCTCGGGCACGGGCAGACTCCAGCTCCAGTGCGCACGCACCCGGTCGGCAAAGCCGCCGTGGCGCCCCACAATGGTCGGCTGGCGCTTGGCGCACAGGTTTTGCTCACCACCCATGCAGAAGTTGCAATGGCAGCAACTGCTGCTGTGCCAGCCCAGGCCCACGCGCTGGCCCACCGTGCGGCCCTTGGCCTGCTCACCCACGGCCACGATGGTGCCAATCACCTCATGGCCCGGCACCAGCGGATAGGTGGCGGGAAACCACTCGCTATCCACCATGGCCAGATCGGAATGGCAGACACCGCAGTACTCCACGGCGATTTCGACATCTTCGGGATGCAGGGTGCCGGGGTCAAAATCCAGCCGCTCCAGGGGGCTGCCGGCGTGTGTGGCAGCCCAGGCACGAAACAAAGCCATCGCGAGTCTCCTAAAATGGGGCGAGGTTAGCGCCTTTCGCGGTCCAAAGCTGCCATGTCGTGTAACCCCGGCGACTGCGCCAAGCCGGCGCATAATCAGCGCGGCATCGGATCTGCCACTCCAACCCATTCCAATAAGAGCCTATTACCATGCATCGCGTCGCCATCAGCAGCACCGGCCTTTTTACGCCATCCGAAGTCATCACCAACGAGGAGTTGGTTGCTGCCTACAACGCTTACGCCGCACTTGAAAACGCCAAGTACGCCGATGAGATTGCCGCCGGCACCCGAACCGCGCTGACCGACTCCAGCGTGGAGTTCATCGAAAAAGCCTCCGGCATCAAACGCCGCTATGTGATGGACAAAGCCGGCGTGCTGGACCCCACGCGCATGCGCCCGGTCTTCAAGGCGCGCCCCGACACCGAAATTTCGCTGATGGCCGAGATTGCCGTCAAGGCCGCACAAGATGCCCTGGCCACGGCCGGCAAAACTGCCGCCGACGTGGATGGCGTGATCTGCGCTGCAGCCAACATGCAGCGTGCCTACCCCGCCATGGGCGTGGAAATTCAGACCGCGCTGGGCATCAACGGTTTTGCGTTTGACATGAACGTGGCTTGCTCCTCGGCCACCTTTGGCCTGGAGATGGCCGTGAATGCGGTGCGCACCGGATCGGCCCGCGCCATTCTGGTGGTCAACCCGGAAATCACCTCGGCGCACCAGGCCTGGAAAGACCGCGATTGCCACTTCATTTTTGGCGATGTGTGCACGGCCATTCTGGTGGAGCGCCTGGACCTGGCGCCCGCAGGATCGTTTGAAGTGCTGGGCACCCGGCTGCAGACCACCTTCTCCAATGCCATCCGCAACAACGCGGGCTTCATGTCCCGCGCCGAAAACCGCGACCCCGAAGACCGCGACCAGCTCTTTCGGCAAGAGGGCCGCAAGGTGTTCAAGGAAGTGTGCCCCATGGCCGCCGAGCACATGGCCGGCCACCTGGCGTCGCTGGACCTGGCGCCCACCAACGTGCGCCGCTTCTGGCTGCACCAGGCCAACCTATCCATGAACCAGCTCATCAGCCGCAAGCTGCTGGGGCGCGACGCCACGGTTGAAGAAGCACCGGTGATTCTGGACGAGTTTGCCAACACCGCATCGGCGGGCTCCATCATCGCCTTCCACCGCCACAAGGCCGACTTCCAGGCCAACGATGTGGGCGTGATCTGCTCGTTCGGCGCGGGCTACTCCATTGGCAGTGCCATCGTAAAAAAGACTTGAGCCGATTATTTACCACCTGACCGGCGAATCTGCGTAAGATAAACGCAGAGCTTCACCAAAAATTAGTTGGGCCCCAAAACGAAGCGCGTTGCGGGGTGGTCTGACGCGAAGGGCACATGCAGAGCCAACCGATCCCGTTGTTGACGACGCCGCTGCGCACCAGCCGACGCATCCTTCTGGGCGCCATCGTGGCGGCCATCGTTGTGGTGCTCAGCGCCGCACTTTTTGCCGCCGCGCACCTGAGGCAACAGGCCCAGGAGCGCATCGAGGTCACGACACAAAATCTGGTCCGCTCCATTGAACAGACTATTTTTGCAGTCGTGGAATCCGCGGATGTGGCGCTGCTCAATACCGCGGATGAAATGACTCGCCAGTTTGCCCTGGGTGCCATCGATTCCAAAATCACCTCGGAATACATTCGGCGACAACTGCAACGTCAATCGCGTCTGGCTTACATACGTGCCACCAACGAACGTGGGGATGTTGTTTATGGTCCTGGCGTCCTGTCTCCTCCCGTCAGCATCAAGGACCGGGCTTACTTCAGCCGCTTGCGGGATGATCCCCGAAGTGATCTCCTGACCAGTCAGGTGGTGCTGGGACGAATCGACGGCCAGTGGGTCTGGATTTATGCGCGCCGCATCAGCAAAGCCGATGGCTCCTTTGGCGGCGTGGTATTCGCGGGCATTCAGAACAACACACTGAACAACGATTTTTCCAAATACCAACTGGATGCCGGCGGATCCATTGCCTTGCGCGATGCCGAGCTGGGCTTGATTGCCCGCCACGTAGCCGGACCCAGCAGTCCTATTGAGCCCGGAGACAAGCGGCTCTCCGAACCCTTCGCCAATGCCCTCAAGGTAAACGATAGCTCCGGTACTTATGTCAGCGGCGACACCAGCATCGACGGCATCAGCCGCACCCACGCGTACCGACGCAATGGCAAATACGGCTTTCTGGTCAACGTGGGTATATCGGGCGATGCGGAACTGGCACTGTGGAAACGCCAGGCCCAGGTCGGCACGATGCTGATGGCCGCGTTCATCCTGGCTGCATTGGCCTTCGCCTGGATATTGCGCACATCGTGGCGCAACCATGAGGAAAGCCTGGCATCCATTCTGGCCAGCCAACAGGCGCTGACGGAAAGCGAAGCGAGAATCAAGGGCGTTCTTGAAAGTGCTGCGGATGCCATCTTCATCAGCGATCAAAAAGGGAAGTTGCAGTATGCCAACGACCAGGCGTCCTCCATGCTGGGATACAGCCGTGATGCGTTGATGAAAATGTCCGCCCGCGACTTCATTCCAGACGAAGAGCTGCCCAACATGCTGAGACAACTCAACCAGCTGGTCTCAACGGGGTCGCTGCGCACGGAGCTGCAACTCCGACGCAAGGATGCTGAAGTATTTCCGGTGGACTTCAACGGTACGGTTCTGCCCGATGGCAGCGTCTTCAGCGCATGCCGTGACATTACTGAGCGCAAGAAGACCGATAAAGCGCTCCTGGAGAGCGAAGCGCATCTGAAAGCCATCATAGAGAACGAGCCGGAATGCATCAAGATCGTGGATGCCCAGGGGCTCTTGCTGCACATGAACCCGGCGGGCCTGGAGATGATCGAGGCGGATTCCCTGGCACAGGTCAAGGGGACACCCGTGGTTAATATCGTCGCCCCCGAATACCGGGAAGCGTTTGCGGCCATGCACAAGCGGGTCATCGCCGGCGAAGCCATGCATATGGAATTTGAAGTGCTGGGTCTCAGGGGCGGAAGACGCTTGCTGGAGACGCATGCCGTACCGATGAAGGAGCAGGGGCAGACCGTGCATTTGGCGGTCACCCGTGACATCACCCAGCGCAAACAGATGGAAGATCAAGTGCGACAGCTCGCATTTCACGACCCGCTCACCAATTTGCCCAACCGACGGTTACTCCTGGATCGATTGGGGCAAGCCATGGCCTCCAGCAAGCGCAGTGGCTTCTACTGCGCCGTGATGTTTCTTGATCTGGACAAATTCAAAATACTCAATGACACCCATGGGCATGGCGCAGGAGACTCGCTGCTGCTTGCGGTCACCGATCGCCTGAAGAACTGCGTGCGTGAAGTGGACACCGTATCGCGCTTTGGCGGCGATGAGTTTGTGGTGTTGCTGAACTGCCTGACTGCGGACAGGACGGAATCAACGGCACAGGCGGCCATCGTCGCAGAAAAAATCCGCGTCACACTACAAGAACCGTACATGCTGAACATCGAGCGCGCAGGCAGCGTGGATACCCAAATCGAATACCACTGCACGGTCAGTATCGGCGTGACCATTTTCATCAACCACGAAGCGAGTCCGGAAGACATTCTGAAATGGGCCGATGCTGCCATGTACCAGGCCAAAGACGCTGGACGCAATACGGTCCAGTTTCATGAGTCGCCAGGGCCTTAGCTGAGCGAGCGCTTCAGGCGAATCTCTTCCACCCGGGCCGTACCCACCGGCACGGTCTTGGCGCTGCTCATTTCGCGCTTGAATCCGGCCAGCTCGTGAAAGCGCATGGCCCGCTCATTGGCAATGGCAATCCACACGGTGACGTGGGTGCAGCCCTCTTCCATCAGCCCTTCGCGGGCGGCATCCCACAAGGCCAGGCCCACGCCTTGGCCCCAGTGGCTGGGCAGAACATAAATGGCCCAGATCTCGCCCATGGTTTGCGGAGTGCCCTTGTCGCGTGAACGGTCGAAGCCGACGAAGCCGACCATTTTTTCGCCATCCATCGCCACGTGCACCTGGGGTTCCGCGTATTCAATGGCTTCGCGCCAGTAAGACTGGGGCTTTTCCAGTGCAGCGACTGGAACGGGGGCATTGGGCGTAGCAGATTTGAAGGCCTCGCACACCGTGGCGTTGTGAAGCTCGGCAATGCTCTTGGCATCGCGCAGGGTTGCGGGGCGAACCGTCAAAGTAGTCGTACTGGTCATGTCTAAGCGTTAAGCTGAAGCAAAAATATTGAAAACAAGGGGGTAGATTGTCGCTGCAAATGCCAGGACCGCGTGCTGGCACGGCAATGCCCGCTGCGCCGGCGCGAAAACCCTTGGTTCAACTCTTCACGTCACCTAGGGTCAACACCCTTGCCAGCGCGGGGGTGCAACTTGAGAATGGCCGGCACTTCTCTCCCGACGGCCCCCGTCTTTTCAGGACCCCTCCATGACCGTTCCCATTACCGTAACAGCCAGCGACCTGCCCCTGCAATGCCTCTGCCACTGGGAGCGCGAGCGCGCCAGCCAGATCTACCTGACGCAGCCTATGGGCGCAGGCCTGGTGCAGGACATCACCTGGAAGGAGGCCGCCGACCAGGTGCGCCGCATGGCCACCTGGCTCACCGCCCAGGCCTGGCCCGAAGGCAGCCGGGTGGCCATCATCGGCAAGAACAGCGCGCACTGGATACTGGCCGACCTGGCGATCCAAATGGCCGGCCACATTTCCGTCCCCATCTACCCCACCTTCAATGGCGAAGCTCTGGCCTACATCCTGGCGCACAGCGAATCGCGCGCGTGTTTTATCGGCAAGATGGATGACACGACCAACCTCCAGACCGGAGTCCCCGCCAGCATACCCCTGATTGCGCTACCCCTGGCCCCAGCCATCCAGGCGCTGGCGTGGAACGATCTGCTGGCAGCCAATGCGCCCCTGCAGGGAACGCCGGCGACGCAGATGGACGCCATCTGCACCATCATCTACACCTCGGGCACCACCGGAAAACCCAAGGGTGTGGTCCACACCTACCGCTCCATGGCCTGGGGCGTGACCAGCGCGACACGGCGTGTGCGCATGGACGTCAACGAGCGGTATATCTCCTACCTGCCACTGGCCCACGTGGCCGAGCGCATGCTGATCGAACAGGCATCGCTGCGCTACGGTGGGCGCATCTTTTTTGCCGAAGCGCTGGACACCTTTGTGCAGGACTTGCAGCGCGCGCGCCCCACCATCTTTTTCTCGGTGCCGCGTCTGTGGGTCAAGTTCCAGCATGGCGTGCACGCCAAGATGCCGGCGCACAAACTCAACCGCCTGATGGCGCTGCCGCTGATCGGCGCAATGGTGCGCCGCAAGATCCTCAAGGGCCTGGGTCTGGACCAATGCCGCATTGCGGCCGGTGGTGCCGCGCCCATGCCCGCCGACGTGCTGCAGTGGTACCGCAATCTGGGCCTGGACCTGATCGAGGTCTATGGCATGACCGAGAACTGCGGGGTATCGCATTCCACCCTGCCCGGCTCACACCAGGTGGGTTCGGTGGGCCTGACCTATGACGAGGTGGAAAGCCGCATTGACCCTCTCACCGGCGAAATCCAGATGCGCAGCGCCGCACTGATGCAGGGCTACTACAAGGAAGCCGTTGCAACCGCCGAGGCCATGACCGTTGACGGCTGGCTGCGCACCGGCGACAAGGGCCACATCGACGCGCAGGGTTTTCTGCGCATCACCGGACGGGTCAAGGACATCTTCAAAACCAGCAAGGGCAAATACGTGGCGCCGGCGCCGATTGAAGACCTGCTGGTGTTGCACGCCGACATCGAGGCCTGCGCCGTCACCGGTGCCAACCTGACCCAGCCGCTGGGCCTGGTGATGCTGTCACAGGATGCGGTCAACCGCAGCGCGTCAGCGGATGAAAAACAGGCGCTCACGCAATCCCTCACCGAGCACCTGGCGGCGGTCAACGCCAAGTTGGAGCCCCATGAGAAACTGGCCTGTCTGGCCGTCATTTCCACCGCTTGGACGCCCGAGAACGGCTTCGTCACCCCCACGCTCAAGGTCAAGCGCATGCGCATTGAAGAGGCCTATGCCAGCCAGTACGAGGCCTGGCTGGGCCAGCGCAAACCCGTGGTGTGGTGCGCCAGCTGAACCGGAGCCTCACACCGGTGCGTACACCGGGTTTGATTTGCTATATTTTTCATAGCTGCTTACGCTTATTTTGCGGGGGCTACAGGCGTTTTTAATACCTTAAAAGGCAGAAAAACCAACCCAGGACTCCAAGGCCCGTGACACCCACGCGCCCGCTGGGAGGGCCTGCCGGTACTCCGATAATATGAGGCCATGCGAAACACATCCGCCGTTCTAACCGTCTGCCTGGCGCTGGCCCTGGCAGGTTGCTCCAGCCTGACGCCGACAAGCCCCCAACAGGACCGCACCTACGCCATCACCATCCTGCACACGAACGACCACCACGGCCGGTTCTGGCAGAACCGCGATGGCGAGTACGGCATGGCCGCGCGCAAGACCGTGGTGGACGCCATTCGCACCGAAGTGGCCGCAGCCGGCGGCTACAGCCTGCTGCTCGATGGTGGCGACGTCAACACCGGTGTGCCGGAGTCGGACCTGCAGGATGCCGTGCCGGACTTCAAAGGCATGAACCTGCTGGGCTATGACGCCATGGCGGTAGGCAACCACGAGTTTGACAGGAGCCCGGCGGTACTGGCCATGCAGCGCAAGCTGGCGGTATTTCCCATGCTGTCGGCCAACATCTACCGCAAGGGCGAACGTGTTTTTGAGCCGTACCGGCTGTTCAACCTGGGCGGCGTGCGGGTCGCGGTCATGGGCCTCACGACCGAAGACACGCAAAAACTGGGCAATCCGGACAACATGCAGGACATGGAGTTTCGCAGCCCCATTCAGGAAGCCGCCAACGTGGTGCCCGAACTGCGCGGCAAAGCCGATATCGTGATTGCTGCCACCCATATGGGCCACTATGAAAATGGCCAGCATGGCATTCAGGCGCCAGGCGATGTGGAGATGGCACGCGCCGTCAAGGGCCTGGATCTGGTGGTGGGCGGCCACACGCAAAACCCTGCGTGCATGCGCGCAGAGAACGTGATGGATACGACCTATGTGCCGGGCACACCGTGCCAGCCCGACCGGCAAAACGGCGCCTGGATCGTACAGGCCCATGAGTGGGGCAAGTACGTGGGCCGCGCCGACTTCCAGTACCGCAACGGCAGCTTCACGCTGGTGAAGTACGCACTGATTCCGATCAACCTGAAGAAGGCCATGCCCAACGCCAGCGGCAGCACGGACCTGGTGACCTATACCGCACCGATTGCTGAAAACCCGCAAATGCTGGCCCTGCTCAAGCCCTACCAGGAGTTCGGCCAGAGCAAACTGCTGGTCGAGGTGGGCCGCAGCGACGCCAGGCTCGAAGGGGACCGCTCCGTGGTGCGCAAGGCGCCGACCAATCTGGGAATGGTGATCGGCCAGGCCATGATGGAAAAAACCCATTCCGACTTTGCCGTGGTCAACTCCGGTGGCGTACGCGACTCCTTGCCGGCCGGAACGATCACGTACAAGGACGTATTGAAGGTGCAGCCGTTCGGCAACACGCTGGCGACCTTGAACCTGACCGGGCGTGAGGTGCTGGATTACCTGCTTGCCGCGGCAAAGATGAGCCCCGGCGCCGGCGGGTTTCCACATTTTTCAGGCCTGGAACTGCGCATCGCATCCGGCTCCATTGAGCAGGCCCGAATCAAAGGTGTGCCCCTTGATCCGGCAAAAACCTACCGGATGGTCATCAACAATTTCATGGCGGTTGGCGGGGACGGTTACCCCAAAATGACGGGCCACCCCAGCTACGTCAACACCGGATTTGTCGATGCCGATGTGCTGAGGGGCTTCATTGCAGACCACAGCCCTTTGCAGGCGGCCCGGTTTGAGCCCGGCAACAGCGTCATCCGCAGCACCCGTTGAATCGATCACGCATGAGCAAACCTGCCCGCAGAAAGAAATTCCGCATCATCCCGCGGCCCGTGCATCCAGCGGACGGGCCGGGGCGGACCGCCCAGGATCTGATCGTTGACGGCTATGCCCCGTCGCAAATGATCGAGGACCTGCGCAAATACCAATCCGAACTGGAAGTCCAGAACAAGGCCTTGCGTTACAGCCAGCAGGAAGCCGAAGGGGCGTCGGAGCGATTTGCCACCCTGTTCTCGAATGTGCCGCTGGCCCTGATGGTGGTGGACGAGGAGGGCCTGGTGATGGCCAGCAATGCCATGGCATTGCGACTCTTTCAGCCGCTGGAGAGTGATCCGCCACTGCACTTTTTGCTCCCTTTTGTGGGCGCCAAGCACACGGATGAAGTGGCGGTGGCCTTTCTGAGCGCCAAGTCCGGCGGAACCAGCGAAGTGAGTGAAGTCGTTTTTCTGGCCGGCTCCCAGGGCACATTCACGGGCGATCTGCACATCGCCCGCATTGAAAATCCGCAGGACGAACTGGCGCACTTCATCTGCGCCATCATCGACCAGGGCCCCTTGCTGGCCCAGCGGCATGCGCTACAGAAAAGCGCCGCGGTACTACAGCAGCGCAACGAAGACCTGCTGGTCAGTGAAAACCGCATGGCAGCCATCATCAACTCCTCGCTGGACGCCATTCTGTGCATCGACGAGGACCAATGCATTACGGTGTTCAACCCTGCCGCCACAGCCCTCTTTGAGTGTCCCGCCGATCAGGCACTGGGCAGCAAACTGGAGCGCTTTTTGCCCCAGGTTGAAGCCACCTTGGCGACGGCCAGCCCGTCCACCCAGGCCACCCTGGGTGAATTTGCAGCAACCACGCTGCTGGGGCGCGAAATTTTCGTGGAAATCAGCGTTTCGCTGGAACGCCGGCTCAACAGCCGCGTGCCGTCTTTCCAACCCGTGTCGGAGGTTATCGCACGCCGCGGCCTGCAGGGCCCGTCCGGCGAAATCACCACCATCTTTGCCCGCGATCTGACGGCCAGCAAATTGGCCGAAGCCCGCCGCGTGGCGCTGGAAACCCAGCTGAGGGAGTCGCAAAAAATGCAGGCCATGGGCACCATGGCCGGCGGTATTGCGCACGACTTCAACAACATCCTGAGCGCCATTCTGGGCAATGTCGACCTGGCCAAGCAGGACACGGCAACCACGTCACCGGCCTTGACCAGTCTGCAGGAAATTGAAAAGGCGGGACGGCGCGCGCGCGACCTGGTCCGCCAGATTCTGACCTTCAGCCGCAACGAAGTGCCCAAGCGCAGCCCCATCCCGTTGCATGACGTGGTGCGCGAAGCCGCCCGGCTGGTCCGGGTGGCTCTGCCCCCTATGGTGGACCTGCAGGTTCAGGTGGCATCCGACACCGCGCGGGTGCTGGCCGATACCACGCAGGTGGAACAAGCGCTTTTGAACCTGTGTACCAATGCGATTCTGGCCATCGGCAACAAAAAAGGCTCGCTCACCATTGAGCTGGCCAGCACGGAGTTGGGCCTTCCCCTGGGCGGCCGTATCGGGCTCTCGGCCGGGCATTACGTCACCATCACCGTCAGAGACACCGGCAATGGCATGTCCGCAGAGACGCTGGGCCGAATTTTTGAGCCCTTTTTCACCACCCGCGAGGTCGGACAGGGCACGGGCCTGGGCCTGTCGGTGGTGCATGGCATCATGCAGACGCACCAGGGCGCCATCGACGTCCAAAGCGTGCCCGGTGAGGGCAGCGTATTCACCCTGTACTTTCCCCCCACGCTGGAGCAGGCGCTGAGTGCCCCCGCCGAGATAGCCCCGATAGAGCCTGTCAGCGGCAAGGGCCGCCATGTCATGTACGTTGACGATGACCAGGCCCTGGTGTTCTTGATCGCACGCGTTCTCAAACGCAAGGGCTTTACGGTCACCACCTTCACCGACCCACACGAGGCCCAGGCCGCCTTGCAGGCCAACCCCAAGGCGTTTGACATTCTGGTGACCGACTACAACATGCCCGGCTACAGCGGAATTGATTTGCTGCGCCAGGTCAAGCTGATTCGAGCGGACCTGCCGGTGGCGCTGGCGTCCGGCTATGTCACGCCCGAGCTGGAGCAAAGCGCCATGCGCGAAGGCGCCAGTGCCCTGATCTACAAGCCCAACGATGTGAACGAGTTCTGCGAAACCGTGCAACGCCTGATTGCGGGCAACGATGCCCATTGAAGTGCTGTCTGCCGGTACATCCATTTGCGTGGTGTACGCAGACGATGCCATTGTCGTGCTGGACAAGCCCGCCGGACTTTTGTCGGTGCCCGGACGGGGTCCGGACAAGCAGGACTGCCTGAGCGCACGGGTTCAGGCTCAATTTACCGATGCGCTGGTGGTTCACCGTCTGGATATGGCAACGTCGGGCCTGATCGTGATGGCGCGCGGCGCGAGCGCGCAACGTACCCTCAGCGAGGCCTTTGCCAACCGCATGGTGGCCAAGCGCTATGAAGCGGTGGTGCACGGCGAGCTGCACCCTGCACCGGATTCCTGGCGCGTCATTGATTTGCCCATCGGTGTGGACTGGCCGAACCGCCCGCGCCGGGTCATCGATTGGGACCGTGGCAAAGCCAGCATCACCCGGGTGAAGGTCACCCGCTTTGACGCCGAACGCCAGGTCACGCACGTCGCGCTGGAGCCGATCACGGGGCGAACCCATCAGCTCAGGGTCCATCTGCAGGCCATTGGGCACCCCATTCTGGGTGACGGCCTGTACGCGCCACCCGAGGTAGCGGCCCTGTCCCCGCGTTTGCTGCTGCATGCCAGTGATGTGACATTTGCGCACCCGGTGAGCGGGCGCACCCTGCAGTTCAGCTGCCAGCGCCTAAAATGTGACGGTGACATCCATACTTAACGCTGACCTGCACTGCCATTCCACGGTTTCGGACGGCACCCTCGCGCCCGAAGCGCTGGCCGAGCGCGCCAGCGCCCATGGCGTGGAGTTGTGGGCATTGACCGATCATGACGAGATCGGCGGCCAGCACCGGGCCGCTGCCGCGGCCAAGGCCCACGGCATGCGCTACCTGACTGGAACGGAAATTTCAGTCACGTTTATTGGTCAGACGGTGCACATTGTCGGACTCGGCTTTGACCCCGACAACCTGGACCTGGTGCACGGATTGCGGCGCACGCGCGGTGGTCGGGACATTCGGGCCATGGAAATGGCCGATGGTCTGGCCAAAGTCGGCATCAAGGGTGCCTATGAGGGCGCCCTCAAGTTTGTCGGTAACCCGGAGCTCATTTCACGCACCCACTTTGCCCGCTTTCTGGTGGAGAGCGGCGTGTGCCGCGAAACCAATGACGTATTCAGAAAGTTCCTGACCGAAGGCAAACCGGGCTTTGTTCCGCACCGCTGGGCATCACTCAAGGATGCGGTTGGCTGGATCACCGGCGCGGGTGGGATGGCGGTCATTGCGCACCCGGCGCGCTACAAATTCACCCCCAACGAAGAGTTTGCGCTGTTCACCGAGTTCAAGGCGCACGGTGGTCAGGGGGTCGAAGTGGTGACCGGCAGCCATACCGTGGCCGAGTACGCCACCTATGCCGACACCGCCCGCGAGTTCGGTCTGGCCGCCTCGCGCGGAAGCGATTTTCACAGCCCCGAGGAAAGCCACACCGAGCTTGGCACATTGCCGTTCTTGCCAGGCAACCTGACTCCCGTCTGGGACGTGCTGGCCTCACGCATCCAATAGACCAACGGCATGGCCCAATACTTCGAAGTTCACCCCGAGAATCCCCAACCACGCTTGCTGAAACAAGCCGTGGCGCTGCTGGAAAAAGGCGGCATTCTGGCCGTACCCACCGACTCCAGCTACGCTCTGGTTTGCCATCTGGACGACAAGACCGCCGTCGACAACCTGCGGCGCATCCGCGGGGTGGACGACAAGCACCACCTCACGCTGCTGTGCCGCGACCTGAGTGAACTGGCCAGCTACGCACGGGTGGACAACGCGCAATACCGCCTGCTCAAATCGGCCACGCCGGGGCCCTACACCTTTATCCTCGAAGCCAGCAAAGAAGTGCCGCGCCGGGTGAGCCACCCTTCGCGCAAGACCATTGGCCTGCGCGTGCCGGACCACACGGCCCTGCAAGCCCTGCTGGCTCTGCATGAGGGCGCCTTGCTGGCAACCACCCTGATCCTGCCGGGCGAGAAACACCCGCTGAACGATGCCAGCGACATTCGCGACCGGTTTGAAAAGCTGATCGCCGGGGTGATCGACGCCGGAGCCTGCCCCCATGAGCCCACCACCGTCATCGACCTGACCGGACCGGAGCCACTCGTCATCCGCCAGGGGCGCGGGGACCTGGCCCGCCTGGGTCTGTAAGACACAACCGGAAGCATTCCCTTGGACATTGCACACCTCATTCAAACCGTAGCACTCTATGCTCTTCCCGTGCTGTTTGCCATCACCGTGCACGAGGCCGCACACGGTTACGCAGCCCGGCATTTTGGTGACAACACCGCCTGGATGATGGGCCGCGTCACGCTCAACCCCATGCGCCACATTGACCCGGTTGGCACCATCCTGATGCCGCTGCTGCTGTACTTCGCAACATCGGGCGCTTTCCTGTTTGGCTACGCCAAGCCGGTGCCGGTTCGCTTCGGCAATTTGCGCCACCCCAAGCGCGACATGGTCTGGGTCGCACTGGCCGGACCGGGGGCGAATCTGGCGCAGGCCGTGCTGTGGGGCGCTGCACTTTACCTTCTGCAAGTAGCCGGTATTACTGAGCCCTTCTTTCTGAAAATGTGCCAGGGAGGGGTGCTGGTGAATGTGGTGATGTTCGCGTTCAACATGTTTCCCCTGCCGCCGCTGGATGGTGGGCGCATTCTGGTGGGGCTGCTGCCCCACCGGCAGGCAGAACTGGTGTCACGCGTCGAACCCTGGGGGTTTTTCATTGTCATGGCGCTGGTCATCATGAACGTGATCAGCACCCTGTGGATGCAACCGGTCATGGCGCTCACGTATGGCCTGCTGAACATTGTTCTGTACCCATTTGCCGCGCTGGTGCAATAAACCGGTCCGGGCTTGCAAAGTCCCTATTATTTTTTTGTCTTCCTCCATGAGCTCCACACGTTTCTTGACCGGCATTACCACCTCGGGCACGCCCCATCTGGGCAACTATGTCGGCTCCATTCGCCCCTCGGTGCGCCACAGTCTGGCCGCTGATGTCGAAAGCTATTACTTCCTGGCCGACTACCACGCGCTCATCAAGATCGATGAGCCGGCGCGCATCCAGCGCTCCACGCTGGAAATTGCGGCCAGCTGGCTGGCCGCCGGTCTGGACCCTGAGCGCGTCACGTTTTATCGCCAGTCCGATGTTCCGGAAATCCCCGAATTGACCTGGCTGCTGACCTGCGTCACCGGCAAGGGCGTGCTCAACCGCGCGCATGCCTACAAGGCGGCGGTCGACAAGAACACTGCCTCAGACCAGGACCCCGATATGGACGTCACTGCAGGCCTGTTCATGTACCCGGTGCTGATGGGCGCGGACATTCTGATGTTCAACGCCCACAGGGTTCCGGTAGGGCGTGACCAGATCCAGCACATCGAGATGGCGCGTGACATGGCCAACAGTTTCAACCACCGCTATGGCGAGCACTTTGTGCCCCCCCAGGCGGAGATTGAAGAATCCGTGGCGACCCTGCCAGGGCTGGATGGCCGCAAGATGAGCAAGAGCTACGACAACACCATCCCCCTGTTTGCACCACGCGAGCAACTCAAGAAGCTGATTGCCGGCATCGTCACCGATTCACGCGCGCCGGGTGAACCCAAGGACACCGAAGGCTCGGCCCTGTTCCAGATTTACCAGGCGTTTGCCAGTGACGAAGAAGCGCAGGCTCTGCGCAAAGCCTATGCCGATGGCATTGCCTGGGGCGAAGCCAAGCAGATACTGTTTGAGCGCATTGACCGCGAAATTGCCCCCATGCGCGAGGCTTACCTGGCCCTGATCAACAACCCGGCCAAGATAGAAGCCATCCTGCTCGCCGGTGCCGCCAAGGCCCGCCAGCGGGCCACGCCGTTCATGGCCGAACTTCGCCACGCCGTGGGCCTGCGCAAGCTGGGCGATCAGGCCACCGTAGCAACGCAGAAAGTGAGCAAGGCAGCACTGCCCAGCTTCAAGCAATACCGCGAGGCCGATGGCCAGTTTCGTTTCAAGCTGGTGGATGCACACGGGCACCTGCTGTTGCAAAGCCTGGGATTTGAGTCGCCCAAGCTGGCGGCACAAACCATTGCACTGCTGCAACGTGAAGGCGCATCGGCTTTGGCCGGTCTTGCCAGCCAGTTGCAGCCGCTCACTGTCGATGCCAGCGAAGTGGGCGCCGCCCTGGCGCTATTCGCTGCGGGAACTTAATTCACCCAAACGCAATCACATCAGCTGGTTTTTCATAGCCACTGCAATTTCGCACGACCCACACCACAACCACTCTTTGCCATGACCCAACGCTCCCTTGTCATCCCGTTCATCCTTGCGCTTTCCGCCGTCGGCACACAGGCCATCGCGGCAGCAACTGAAACGCTGCCGTCCGGCGTCACGATCGTGCATACCGTTGTCGGAACCGGCGCGATGCCCAATGCCACGGACCGGGTGAAAGTGCACTACCGTGGCACGCTGGCCGACGGCAAGGAATTTGACAGCTCCTACAAGCGCAATGAGCCAGCGGTGTTTCCCCTGAACCGTGTCGTGCAATGCTGGACCCAAGGGCTGCAAAAGATCAAGGTCGGCGGCAAGGCCACGCTGACTTGCCCGCCCGCTACCGCCTATGGTGAGCGCGGCGCAGGCGGCGCCGTGCCACCCAATGCGACGCTGACTTTTGAAGTCGAGTTGCTGGCAATCGAGAAGTAATACGCGCCGTCAGTGCGACCCGTAATTGGCGAGTCGCCTGACATCCAGAATACGGATCTCGCGCCGGTCAATCTCGATCAGATGTTCTGACTCCAGCTGGTGCAGCACGCGGGAAAAATACTCGGGCGTGAGCGACAGGCGTGACGCAACGGTTGCCTTGCTTACGGGCAACGATACGGTAACAACCCCAAGGTCGCCCTCGTGGTCCAGTTCCACGTCCCTGAGCAGGTAGCCGATAAGCCTTTGCATGCCGCTGTGCAAGGCATAGCCCTCCACGTCGAGCAACAACCGGTGCAGCCAGTGAGAAATGCCGGACAGCATATGCATGGAGAACCGGGGATCACGCTCGATCTCGCTGAACACGGCCTGCTTGCTCACGGTCATGATCAGGGTATCGGTGAGGGTTTGCGCATTCAACATGTAAGGCTTGGGCAAAAACATCATCGCCTCGGCAAAGCTGTGGCCCGGCCCAATGAGCTCAATGACCTTTTCCACACCGGTAGCGGACGCTACATAGAGTTTGACCTGCCCCGACACCACGAAGTGAAAGGCTTCACACAACTCACCAGCCCGAAAAACCATGTCACCGCGCGAAAGGCGCCGCAATCTGCAACCGCGGGCGACATTCTCGCGCTCCGGGTCGGACAGTTCGCTGAACATTGGAAGTGCCCTGAGGTGCCGTGGCATATCAAAATGATCGACGCGCATTGTTTCTGTTTTCTTGACTAAAGTTGACCTGAGTTAACTTTAGGCGGCACTGGCCCCTAGGGCTATCCTCCGAACGGGCGATCAATCATCTCTTTGGAACTAGTTTGCACACCAGAACTAGTTCCAAAGAACTAGTGTCCACGGCAATTGAATTTCGTTTGCGCTGGATCAAATCTGACCCGCGGGCGCTTGCGTCAGAAAGTGCCTATTTCCGTCGCAATCACGGCAGCATGGACCCGGGTACTGACGTTGAGTTTTCGCAGCACGTTCTGCACGTGCACCTTGACGGTGGTCTCCGCAATACCAAGCTCGCGTCCAATTTCCTTGTTGCTGGCGCCGTGTGCAATACCACGCAAAATCTCACGCTCACGCGAAGACAGGGTCGCCAGGATGGAGGGTTGTGCCAGGGGAGTTGCACCAGTGCCGGGAGTGGAACCCAGGTAGGCTGCGACCATCTTGCTGGTCATCTCCGTCGCGATCACGCTCTCGCCTTTCACGGCCCGCTCTATGGCGCTGATCAGGGCATCACCCTCAATGGTTTTCAACAGATAACCCGCAGCACCATTGCGCAATGCGGCGATCAGGTCGGCTTCATCTTCGCTCACCGTCAACATCAGGATGCGGGCATGGGGAGCCGTCTCATGCAGGGCGGCCAGGGCATCCACGCCGCGCACGCCCGGCAGATGGTTGTCCAGCAAAATCAGGTCCGGCTGCAGCTCGTGGGCACGGCGCTGTGCTTCTCCCGCATCGGCGGCATCGGCGACGACCTGCACCCGGGGATCCCGGGACAGCAAGGCGGTCAGGCCGCGTCGAAACAGCGTGTGATCATCCACCACCAGAACGCGGATGGGGGTGACAGTGGTTTCGGTCATAGGCTCAGAGTCTGGCTCAGTTGGGGGAAGAAGCAACCCGTTCATCACGGGCCGGCACCACATGGCTGGCGCTTGCCAGAGTCAATCGAACGGAACAGCCCCTGCCCGGCGACGAATGGACCTGCAAGGCAGCACCAATGCGCTGCGCCCGCTCGGCCATGATGTGCAAGCCTACATGGGTTTCGTCGATGGCTCCACCATCCGCCACAAAGCCCATCCCATCATCGCGTACTTCAAAGTTCCAGACCGGCTGCTGCTGCACGCTGAGCCATACCTGTGAAGCACGGGCGTGCTTTCGCACATTGGATAGTGCCTCTTGCACGATGTGCAAGACCTGGATCTGGATGTCTGCCGACAGGGGCAGTGCGTGGCCGGTGATCTCCAGCGCGGTTCTCAGGCCCGTCTGCAGCTCAAACTTGCGCAGCGTCGTGGCCAATGCGGGCTCTATGTCTTCGGCATTGGCCCGGGTGCGAAAGTGCACCAGCAACTCGCGCACATCACCGTAGCATTCGCGCACGCCGGTGTCGATTTCTTCCAGCACTTTTTGCGTCACATCCCCATCTTTGGAGAGCAAGGCATCACGCATCAGTTGCACCTGAATCTTCAGGAATGCCAGCGATTGGGCTATGGAGTCATGCAGTTCGCGTGACAGGTGATGGCGCTCCCCCGATACGGCCGCTTCGCGCTCCAGCGCATTCAGACGCAAGTTTTCCATTGCGCTGGCCAGGTGGCTGTTGAGGGCTTCCAGAAGCGAACGCTCGGCCGGACTGGGCGACACCTTGGCGTTGAAAAACAGGCTGACCTCGCCCATCAAACGCTCCTGCACCCGGATGGGAACTGTGACGATGGTCTCGAAACCAGCCTTCGCACAATGCTTGAGCGAGTCCTGTGGCAATGAATGGATGGGAATGACGGTCAGGCTCTTGTCGGGCGACGGCAAACCGCAGAGGCAGTCACCCACCGTCATGCATTGCTCACTGTCCACCATTTCCTGCGGCAGGCCGCTGGCCGCCAGCATCAGGTAGTGCTGCTGAGCCTGGTCGGACCAGCGCAACGCCACCCCATCGGCCTTGGCAATCGACATCAACCGCTTTGAATAGTCCTGGGCCAGGTCCTCCAGCGACGTGGACCGCGCTACCAGGGCCGTCACCGCGTAAAGAGACTCCAGACGTTCATTCTTGTCCTCCAGCTCGGCGGTCTTCTCCTGGACCTTGCTCTCCAGCGTGCCGTACAGAGACTGCAAATGCGCCGCCATGCCATTGAAGCCCTCAGCCAGGGTACCGAATTCATCGCTTCCCACCCGGTTGACACGGACGCCAAAATCGCCGCCCTGAATCTTGCGGATCGCCTGCTTCAGCTGATTGACCGGCTCCAGCACAAAGCGATAGCCCGCGAAAAGCAAGATCGCCGCACCCAGCAGGCCCAGCATCAACAGCCCGATTTGCAGCAAATGCAGGGTGGCAGTCCAGCCGGACATATGCGATTCAATGCCGCTCACCAGGGTGTCAATGCCCCCGGTAAATGCGACCGTCTCGGCCCCCAGATGCTCCAGATTGGTCGGTCTGTTCTCCAGCCATTTCGCTTGAAAATTGCTCCAGTCCTGCTCAACGGTAGCAAAGTGCTGGCGCACTGAGTTGTCCCATGGAACCTGCAGTGGACGCCGGGGATCACCATGGCGCAACAGGGCCAGACTCTCATTGAACTTGACCACTTGGGCCGACAGCTCCGGGGCATTGGCTCCACCCGCAGTGCCTGCAGTCCCCACCGCCAATGCCATCTGGAAGGCCTGCATGCGCATACGCCCGGCCTCGTTGACCGCGGCGGCGCCGCCATTGAGCTGCCAGGAGACCCACAAGGTGACCAGCGTAAAGATCAACGCCATCAACAGGAATGGCGTGCCGACTAACGCCAGTTTGGCGCCCAGACTCCACCGCGTTCTAATTACCGTCATGGGCCAAATCTTACTGCGCCACGGCGGCCCACGCCGGACGCGTCAACCGTCGAGATGTTGGTTCGACTCCACTGCGGCGGCCCAGGAAAATACACTGTTGGCGCGCATCGTGTACGCGTGGCGCTGGGGTTGTCCTCTGGTGGCAGCACAATCCTTGCCGTATTGCGTGATGACGTAGTGCGTGCAGGTCACCTGCTTGCCGGGCCCCAGCGTAGCGGCTGCCCGGACGGCCCGGACGGTACCCTGTGCTTCCAGCTTTGCCAGTCGATTGCGCGTGGATATTTCCGGCGCACTGACATCGCGCGCTACGTCTTTGATGGGAAGCGGTACCGTTTGTGCGGCCAAGTGACGCAAAATCTCCAGCGATTCGGGCCATTGCTCGACGGGAGTGTTTCGGTTGGAATGTCGTGTCATACAGCCGCCTTTAGTTTGAGTCAACAAATAAAGGGCGACGCAACATCGAAGGTTCTATAGCCACTTCGACGGCAACCCCGCTGGCAAATGACCTCAGTCATGTAGCCCGGAAGCTTTGCGTCCTTGACTTTCGTCAAGTTTGCCCTTACCAGATTTGCTCTTGCGAGCCGCCTTGCTGGCTGCGAACAGTCACGCACCACGTCCATAGTGGCGAAACTGCTAACCCGAATATTAGCTGGGTCACATGTTTTTTGCAAGCAAGCGTTACAAATGCGGCAATCCGGGCTGATTGCCGGCGCGACAAGGCCCCGGCGCCCACGGTACCGGCAGCGGATGCTTACCGGTGGCCCGGCGGGCGGAATTGCTCCACCCAGCCTGGAAATTCGTCGGCCGGCATGGGACGCGCAATGAAATAGCCCTGTGCAAAATCGCAGCCAAATGCTGACAGTTGGTCCCAACTTTCCCGGGTTTCCACGCCCTCGGCCACCACCTTGCGTCCGAGGTCATGGGCCAGGTCAATGGTGGATCGCACGATCACCGACGAATCCTTGCTGGTCAACATGTCACGCACAAACGATTGATCAATCTTGATGTAGTCCACAGGCAGCTTCTGCAAATAGCTGAGCGAGGAATAGCCGGTACCAAAGTCATCGATGTACAGCGGTATGCCTTGCGCACGCAGGCTGTACAGCACGCGCAGGGCGAATTCTGCATCCTCCATCACCGTGCTCTCCGTGATTTCCAGTTCCAGCAGACCAGTAGCCACGCCCCAGGTCGACTGCAGCTGGCGAATTTTCTCCAAGAGGCCTTCGTCGTGCAGATTGCGTGCCGAAAGGTTGACGGCAATGGGCAAGGTGCAGCCTTGTTGCATCCAGCCATGGTTCAGGCGCAACCCGGTCTCGATCACCCACTCCGTGAGCGGTTTGATGAGGCCCGTGTGCTCGGCAAGTCCGATGAATTCACCGGGAAGAATCAAACCGCGCTCGGCGTGCCTCCAGCGAACCAGTCCTTCGGCCCCGCATACGCGACCCGTAGCCATCTCCACCTTCGGTTGCAGGTAGAGTGACAGATCACCCCCTTCAATGGCGCGCCGCAACTCCCCGGCCAGATTCAAACGACGCGACGGATTGTGGTTTTGCACCGGGTCAAAGACGACGCACCCCAACCCTTTCTTCTTGGCCAATTGCACCGCAATGTCCATGTGGCGAAACAGGTCATGGGCGGTCGATCCGTGCTCCGGGAACATGGCGACGCCGGCCTTCGCCGACATTTCCAGAGAAATATCAGCGATCGGGAACGGCTGTGCCAACACGCTATCCAGACGTTGCATCAGGGCAAAAGCCGCGCTGGCGTCGCTATGGGGCAGCAGGATCGCAAATTCGTCCCCGCGCAAACGCGCAACGACGGCGGGCGCCGGTGCGACGGCACGCAGGCGCGCACCGAATTCCCGAAGCATCTGATCGCCATAGTTGAAACCCAGGGCATCATTGATCTCACTCAAGCGCTCAATATTGGTTTGCAGCACCACGAATGGCTGATTGAGACTGTGTCCAACGTCTATCGCGGCGGCGAGCAACTCGGTAAATCGGGTCTCGTTGGGCAACCCGGTCAGCAGATCGCAGTGGGTCATGCGGTGCATGGCCTCCTGAATCTTCTGCTGTTCGGCGCGCGCGCGCAGCGTGGCGATACCAAAGGCCAGGTCGTCGGCCGACTCCGCCAGCAGCGCCACCTCCTCCGCACCAATCGAATCCTGCTCTACCCCATAAATAGCCAGGGCACCAATAACCTCCGCGCCGACGCGCAGGGGGCTCGCCACCGCGCACGCATTGCTGCGAAGAAACGATTGCCAGGGAGCGTAATGCGGGTCGGTAAACATGTCGCGGACCACACTGGGCTGACCGGTACGGATTGCTGTGGCACCCACGCCTTGGCCTTGCTCGTTGTCGGCCCAGCTAATTGGCAGCTTGCTCAAGCCAGAGAGACCACCCGGGTAGCCGCGCTGCGCCATCGGCTTCACGGATTTGCTGTCATTGTCTTCGCGGTACCACACTACAGCGGTCGGATAGCCACCCTCATCCACAATGGCCCGGCACATGCTTGCCAGCAACTCCTGCTCATCTTTCGCGCGCAGCATCGTGCGGTTGCCCGCGCTCAAGGTTCTCAATGCACGGCTCACGTGCTCCAGATCCAGCACCTGCCGTGCGAGGTCCGCATTGAGCGTCTGAATGGTTTCCTCGGAGTGCTTGCGCTCGGTAATGTCCCTGCCCAACACGTAATAGCCGACGACCTGGTCCTGCCCATCCCGCTTGGGCATGTAATCGATGCATTGCCAGACACCAGGGAAGGGCTGCCAGTCGTAGCTCTGCAACTGCCCCTGCAATACCTGGGCAATGAGCGGAGCAGCAATCGCATAGCGCGCGTCACCCAGAATTTCACGCACCGTGCACCCCGCGATGTCAGACCTTGCCGGCGCAAAGCGCTGCCGGTACTGGTCATTGACATACACGTAACGTTGCTGCGCATCAACATAGGCGATCAACGCCGGCACATTGCTGATCACGCTGCGCAGATGGTCTTCGCTTTCGTGCAGTTGCGCCGTCCTTTCACGGACACGTTGCTCCAGCGACTCATTCATCTCGCGAATCGTTCGCTGTGCTTGCTGCTCTTGCGTCACGTCACGAAAAACGAGCACGACGCCGCACATCCGCCCTGACGCATCGCATATGGGAGCCGCACTGTCGGCTATCGGGCACTCGCTGCCATCGCGGGCGATGAGTGCCGTGTGATTGGCAAGACCCTGGACGGCCCCCGTAGCCAGTACCTTGGCCACCGGCACTTCAGCCGGCGCGCGGGTCTGCTCGTTGACGATGCGAAAGACCTCATCAATCGATCGACCCAACGCATCGGCCAAGGGCCAGCCGGTGAGGCGCTCGGCCTCCGGGTTCATGCGGGTGACACGCCCTTGAGCGTCAGTCGCCAGCACCGCATCGCCTATCGAATGCAGTGTCGTAGACAGACTTTCCTCGCTCTCAGCAAGTGCGCGTCGGCTTGCCTCGGTCTGCCGCAACTGACGCCGGATCAACACATAGGTGGCCGCCAGCAGAGCAACCAGCAAGAGCGAGACCAATGCGCCGTCGGCCACCATGGCCTGGCCGGCGCGCAACTGCTCGGCGCTGCGACTCTCCAGCAGACTGCGCTCCTCTGCGTCCATCTCGCGCAGCAGCCGGTAGGTGCGCTCGCGCGTTTCCTGCAACGGGGCGCTTGCCACAAACGCGCTCGCAGCCTCCAGACCCTGTGTTTTGCGCAAAAGCTCCACGCGCCGGGAAATGGCGAGTCGCTCATCGATAACCTGACGCAACTGCTCCCAGCGTGCCTGCTGGCGGGTGTTATCGCTGATGAGCTGCTGGATCCGGGTCAGCAGGGCTTCCCGATCCGCAATCGTCGCATCGCGTTCCACGAGCCGTGCAGGGTCTCCGGTAATTCTGAAACTTTGTGTGCTGAATTCAATCTGTAGCGTATCGGCCTTGGTACTGGCCAGGCTATCCAGGACCTGGTGGGTGTGCGCCACCCGGCGCGCCGCGTCGCCCGCATCCTGCGCCACCTTCCACGTCGTGGCGATAACACCCGCAACCACCAACACGGCGACGGTAAACGATGCCAACACCTTGGTTTCAAAACTGGCGTACGGCATTACAGAATCCTGCCCCATGTCTTTCTCCCCCTGCACAGGCATTCTGTCACCAACGGGTGTCCGAGTGGACCGTTGACCCTTTGAGCCGTGCGGGCACTGCGCTGACGGGCGAGCGGTGAATGGCAACGGGGATCAGTGACGGCCCGACAACTGCGTGCATACGCAATGGAACGCGCAAAAACCAAAAAGCCCATGCAGAACATGGGCTATTGGCGGAGAGGGTGGGATTCGAACCCACGGTACCTTGCGGTACGCCTGATTTCGAGTCAGGTACATTCGGCCACTCTGCCACCTCTCCGGAATCGAGCCGTGATTCTAGCAGGCTCGCGGCTGTGCTTATTTGGCCACAGCCGCCATTTGCACCATGCCACCCAAATAGGGACGCAGGACCGCGGGAATGGTCACCGAACCATCAGCGTTCTGGTAGTTCTCCAGCACCGCTACCAGGGTGCGGCCCACGGCCAGGCCGGAGCCGTTCAGCGTATGCACCAGTTCGTTCTTGCCCTGGGCGTTCTTGAAGCGCGCCTGCAGGCGGCGCGACTGGAAGGCCTCGCAGTTGGACACCGAGCTGATCTCGCGGAAGGTGTTTTGTGCGGGCAGCCACACTTCCAGGTCGTAGGTCTTGCTGGCACCAAAACCCATGTCGCCGGTGCACAGGCTCATCACCCGGTAGGGCAAGCCCAGCTTTTGCAGGATGGCTTCGGCATGGCCCACCATGGCGTCGAGCGCCTCGTAACTCTTCTCGGGGTGCACGATCTGCACCATTTCCACCTTGTCGAACTGGTGCTGGCGGATCAGGCCACGCGTGTCGCGCCCGGCGCTGCCCGCTTCCGAACGGAAGCACGGCGTGTGGGCGGTGAGCTTGATCGGCAGATCGGCCTCGGCCACGATCTCGTCACGCACAAAATTGGTCAGCGGCACTTCGCTGGTGGGAATGAGGTACAGCGCCGTGTGGTCGGGTTGCGCCTCGCCTTCTTGCCCGCCCTTCTTGGCGGCGAACAAATCGCCTTCAAACTTGGGCAACTGGCCCGTGCCCTTGAGCGATTCGCCATTGACGGCGTAAGGCACATAGCATTCGGTGTAGCCGTGCTCCTGGGTTTGCACATCGAGCATGAACTGCGACAGCGCACGGTGCAGGCGGGCCACGGGCCCCTTCATGACCGTGAAGCGCGAGCCTGACAGCTTGACGCCCATCTCGAAGTCCAGCCCCAGCGGCGTGCCGATGTCCACATGGTCCTTGATGGCAAAGTCCATCGCGGTGGGCGTGCCCCAGCGGCGCACCTCCACATTGCCATGCTCGTCCGCACCCACGGGCACGCTCTCGTGCGGCAGGTTGGGCACGGCCAGCAGCAGGGTCTGCATCTCAAGCTGGATCTGGTCCAGGCGTGTGGCGGAGGTCTCCAACGCGGTCTTCAGGCCGGCCACCTCCAACATGACAGCATCCACCTCGGCGGGCGTGCCCTTGGCCTTGAGCATGCCGATCTGCTTGGACAGGGTATTGCGCTTGCTTTGCAGCTCTTCGGTACGCATCTGGATGGTCTTGCGCTCGGCTTCCAGCGCCGTGAACGCGTCGACGTTCAAAAACGCCTGCGGGTTCTTGCGGGTCTCCAGGCGGGTGATGACCGAAGCAAGGTCTTTGCGCAGCAGGGTAATGTCTAGCATGGTGTTTCAGTATTAAATTGGGCTCTAGCCCTCTATTTTATTGCGCAAGCAGCTACTCTTTTGATAGCAGCCGGCTGCGCGCTCAGGCGTCCAGCTTCAAGCCTTTGGGCAGCGGGAACTTCACGGTCTCTTCAATGCCATCCATCTTGCGCACCGTCACCGCGCCCAGCGCGCGCAGGCGGTCAATCACCTGGCGCACCAGGATCTCGGGCGCCGAGGCTCCCGCCGTCAGGCCCACGCGGCTCTTGCCGTCAAACCACTGCGTCTGCAGTTCATCGGCACTGTCGACCATGTAACTGGTGACGCCGAGCTTGCGCGCCAGTTCGGCCAGGCGGTTGCTGTTGGAGCTGGTGGGGCTGCCCACCACAATCATGATGTCCACCTGCGGCGACAAAATCTTGATGGCGTCCTGGCGGTTTTGGGTGGCGTAGCAAATATCCTGCTGCTTGGGGGACTGCACCCTGGGAAAGCGCACTTTCACCGCTGCGGCAATCTCGGCGGCGTCATCCACACTCAGCGTGGTCTGCGTCACCAGGGCCAGCTTATCGGCCTGCCGCGGCTGGATGCGGGCCACATCGGCCACGTCTTCGACCAGGTGAATGCTGCCGTCATCGAGCTGGCCCATGGTGCCCTCCACCTCGGGGTGGCCCTTGTGGCCGATCATGATGAACTCATAACCCTCCTTGTGCAGCTTGGCCACTTCCACATGCACCTTGCTGACCAGCGGGCAGGTGGCGTCAAAAATCTGGAAGCCCCGGGCCTGCGCCTCCAGCTGGATGGCCCGGCTCACACCGTGTGCCGAAAACACCAGGGTCGCCCCGGCCGGAACGTCGTCCAATTCCTCAATGAAGATCGCACCCTTGGCCTTGAGGTCATTCACCACATAGGTGTTGTGCACGATCTCATGGCGCACATAAATGGGTCGGCCAAACTTCTGCAGGGCGCGCTCCACAATCTCGATGGCCCGGTCCACCCCGGCGCAAAAACCACGGGGTTCGGCCAGCAGAATGGAATCCACGCCGGTGCCTGCGGATGCCACGCTGCCCAACGGCGATGCCATTGCCCCGGGGAGCGGCTCGGTGACGGCGCTGTTAAGGCTTGAGTTCATAGAACGCCAATCACGTGCACTTCAAACGTCACCGGCTGACCCGCCAGCGGGTGGTTGAAGTCAAACAGCACGCCCTGCTCTTCGCGCACCTGCAGCACCACGCCGGCAAACTGGCCCTTGTCGTCAGGGGTGGGGAACTGCACCACATCGCCGACGGCGTACTGCTCGTTGGGGTCGCCCATTTGCGTGAGCACCTTGCGCGCCAGCCATTGCTGCATGGCCGGGTTGCGCTCGCCAAACGCAGCACCGGCGGGCAGCTCAAAGGTGCTGCGCGCACCCTCTTCCATCCCGATGAGGCAGGCCTCCACGGCGGGCGACAGCTCGCCCGTGCCCAGGGTGAGCGTGGCGGGCTTGCCGCTGAACGTATTGATGACATCCCCGGACGGTCCGCTCAAGCGGTAGTGCAGGGTGAGAAAGGAGCCTGGCTGTACACATGTCGTCGTTGCGGTCATAAAAGTCTCGGAGCGTGGGGGCAAGCATTAAACTGCCCTCTATTGTAGAAACCCGGCCAATCCCCTCGGTCGCGCCAGCCCAAACCATGCCCCTCAAAGACCTGCCACCCGACGCCCGACCGCGCGAAAAACTGCTGGCGCGCGGTGCCGCTGCGCTCAGCGACGCCGAATTGCTGGCCCTGCTGCTGCGCACCGGCATCAAGGGCAAAGGCGTCCTGCAGATGGCCGATGAGCTGCTGCATCTCAAAAAAGAGAGCAGCCCCGACAGTATCGACGGGGGATTTGACGGTATTTCAGGCTTGCTCCATGCCACCGCCGATGACCTGAAACGCGTCAAGGGCCTGGGGCCGGCCAAGCGCGCCGAACTGGTGGCGGTGCTGGAGCTGGCCCGCCGCGCCATGGCCCAGCAACTCAAGGAGCGCACGGTGTTTGCCGACCCCGACACCATCAAGCACTACCTCAAGCTGCACTTGGCGGCCAAGGGCCACGAGGTCTTTGCCGTGCTGTTTCTGGACACACAAAACCGCCTGCTGGCCATGGAGGAGCTGTTTCGCGGCACCCTGACACAAACATCGGTCTACCCCCGGGAGGTTGCGCTGCGCGCCCTGCACCACCAGGCCAGCGCCGTGGTGCTGGCGCACAACCACCCCAGCGGCACGGTGCAGCCCTCGCGCGCCGACGAGGCGCTGACGCAAACCCTGAAGTCGGCGCTGGCGCTGCTGGATGTGCGGGTGCTGGACCACATCATCGTCGGACCCGGCCAGGCCCTGTCCATGGCCGAGAAGGGCTTGCTGTGAGCACATCCAAGCCCCACAGGTCGGCGAAGGTTTCACCGCCGGGCCGCCCCAAGGTGAAACGCGCCCCCTCGGGGGGCAGCGAACCACACGCAGTGGGGAGCGTGGAGGCAAAATTTGTTGCCGACCTCAAGCAGGTAAAAAAGGAGATTGCGGCCCAGGCCGAACGCGAAGCCCAGGCCGCCGCCCAGCGCGCGCTGGAAGCCAAGCGCGTGCGCGAGCACCGCAGCCTGTTTCAGGCGGCCGTGGGCGCGGTCCAGCGGCTACCCGCGCACGGTACCACCAGCCTGAAACCGGCCCCGCCACTGCCCACGCCCATGCAACGTCTGATGGATGAGGCGTGCGCGTTGCGTGAAGCCATCAGCGATGAAGTGGATGTCAGCAGCCTGCTAGACACTGACGAGCGCCTGAGCTTTCGCCGCCCGGGCGTTGGGCCCGACGTGGCGCAAAACCTGCGCCGGGGCAAGTGGTCCATCCAGCGCCAGGTCGACCTGCACGGCCTGCGCACCGACGAGGCGCGTGAAACCCTGGGCGCCTTCATTCGCGAAGCGCACAAGCAGGGCATCCGCTGTGTACGCGTGGTCACCGGCAAGGGCCTGGGTTCACCCGGCAAGGCACCGGTGCTCAAGGACAAGGTGCACCGCTGGCTGGTGCAGCGCTCGGAAGTGGTGGCCTTTGTGCAGGCCCAACCGGCCCAAGGTGGCGCGGGGGCGCTGGTGGTGCTGTTGCAGCCCTTGCGCGCACTCTGAGCCAGATGCTATTAAAACGATAGCTGCTTGCGCAAATTCCACGGGGGCTGCGGTTGTTTTTCTTGCTTAAATGCCGTAAAAAACCAAATCTGCGTGGGTGCCCGCCGTGCGGATTTACTGCACCAACGCCACCGATTTCACCTGCGCCCAGACGGCCTTGCCGACAACCAGCCCCAGCGCATCTGCGGCACGGGCGGTGATGCGGGCCAGCAACAGCACGCCACCGCAGTCCAGCTGCACCAGCACCTGCGAGGGATGGGCATCGGACGCGACCGCGCGCACCGTGCACGCAATGCTGTTCTGGATACTGCTGTGCTGCGCCGGTTCGGTGGCGATGCTCACGTCCCGTGCCAGTATGCGCAGGCGCACGTGCTGGCCCAGGGCCAGACCCGTGTCACGCAGCCACAGGCTGCCGCCAGCAAAGCGGGCGCGCACCAGCTTCCAGCGCTCATCGCGCTCCTCCAGCACGCCGTCCAGCAGGGCCGACACATCGTCACCCAGCACGATGGGCGTATCGATGCGGGTCAACACCTCGGCCACGGGCCCGAACGCCGCCACCTGCCCTTCTTTCAGCACCACCAGCGTGTCGGCCATGCGGGCCACCTCGTCGGCGGCGTGGGTCACGTAGAGCATGGGTATGTGCAACTCGTCACGCAGGCGCTCCAGCCAGGGCAAGATCTCCTGGCGCCGTGCGTGGTCCAGTGACGCCAGCGGTTCATCCAGCAACAGCAGCTTGGGCTGGGTCGCCAAGGCGCGGGCAATGGCCACGCGCTGGCGCTCGCCACCGGACAACTGGTGGGCGCGGCGCGGCAGCAGGCGCTCCAGCCCCAGCAGTTCAATCACCGCATCCAGGGCCGCCCGGTCCGCCGTGCCGCCTGCGCGCTGCAAGCCATACTGCAGATTGCCCCGCACATCCAGATGATCAAAAAGGCTGGCTTCCTGAAAGACATAGCCCAGCGGCCGTTGCCACGTGGGCAAGAAAATTTCCTGCTGGTCGTCCTGCCACAGCTGCCCCGCAATTTGCACCAGCGCATCGTGGGGCCGCTGCAGACCGGCCACGCAGCGCAGCAGCGTGGTCTTGCCCGAACCGGAGGCGCCAAACACCGCCGTGATGCCGCGCTGGGGCAAGGCCAGATCCACCTGCAGGTCAAACGACGCCAGGGGCAGCGCGCAGCGAATGCGGTTGTTGCCAGGGCTCATAACACCACCCGCGTGCGCCGGGCATTGAAGAGGTTCAGGCTGATGAGTACGGCAAACGAAAACACCACCATGGCGCCCGCGAGCCAGTGGGCCTGGGTGTACTCCAGCGCCTCCACATGGGCATAAATCTGGGTCGACACCACCTGGGTCTGACCCGGAATATTGCCCCCCATCATCAGCACCACGCCAAACTCGCCCACCGTGTGTGCAAACGTCAAAATGGCCGCCGTCACAAAGCCCGGGCGGGCCAGTGGCAGCGCCACGGTGAGGAACGCATCCAGCGGGCTGGCCCGCAGGCTGGCAGCTACCTCCATGGGGCGCTGGCCCACCGCCTCAAACGCGTGTTGCAGGGGCTGCACCGCAAAGGGCAGGGAATACACCACCGAGCCCAGCACCAGGCCGCCAAAGGTGAACGGCAACAGCCCCAGCCCCAGCGACTGCATGAACTGGCCGACAGTGCCCTGTGGCCCCAGCGACACCAGCAGGTAAAAACCCAGCACCGTGGGTGGCAGCACCAGCGGCAAGGCCACGACGGCGGCCACCGCCGCACGCCAGCGGGAGCGGGTTTGGGCCAGCCACCAGGCCAGCGGTGTGGCCAGCAACAACAACACGACCGTGGTCACACTGGCCAGCTTGCAGGTAAGCAAGATGGCACCCAGGTCGGCGGCGCTTGGGGAGAATGACAGGGGCATGGTTTACAGGGGAAATTCGTAGCCGTAGGCGCGCATGATCACGCGGGCCTTGTCGGACTTCAGGTAGGCCATCAGGGCCAGTGCTGCCGGGTTGCCTTTGGCCGTGGCCAACACCACCGCGTCCTGCCGCAGCGGCGCATGCAGGTCGGTCGGAACGATCCAAGCCGAGCCGTTCACCAGCTTGCCGTCCAGCATGACCTGCGACAACGCCACAAACCCGAGCGCCGCATTGCCGGTGGCCACAAACTGGTACGCCTGCCCAATGCTCTCGCCCTGCACCAGGCGGGGCTGCAACGTCGGCAACAAACCGAGCCGGTTGATCGTTTCCATGGCGGCCGCTCCATAGGGCGCCAGCTTGGGATCGGCTATCGACAGGCGCTCGAATGTGCCTTTGCGCAAGACATCGCCCGCGGCATCGACCACACCCGGCTGTTTGCTCCACAGCACCAGGCGCCCCATGGCGTAGGTGAAGCGCGTGCCGGCTAGCGCAAGCCCGTCCTTCTCCAGCCGCACCGGGGTTTCGTCATCGGCGGCCAGCAGCACCTGGAAGGGCGCGCCGTTTCGGATCTGCGCGTAGAACTTGCCGGTGGAGCCAAAGGACAGCACGGCCGTGTGGCCCGTGTCCTGTGCAAACGCCGTGGCAATCTTTTGCATGGGCGCGGTGAAGTTGGCGGCAACGGCCACGCTCACTTCGCCCGCTTGGCACAGGCCCGCAAACAGGGCGCCCAGCAGCACACATAACCCAACCAGACTCTTTGCTTTCACTGCCATGCGCTATTCGTAGGAGAAATACCGCAGTTTAGCCACCTGGCGCAGCGGCCCCCACGGGCCCGTACACTGGAGGTCCGCAACGGGCGGTGGTCTCACAGGCAGGTCTATGAAGTTCAAGATGGCAGAAAACTCGGTGTTCGCGGTGCTGCTGCGCTCACCGTGGTGGATCAGCATCGTGATCGCAGCCGGTATCGTTATCGCTGGGGGTGGCTTGCTGCCTGCGCTCTACGCGCCCTTTGGCATGATGGCGAGCCTTCCGTTTCTGGTGATCGGCGTCATCACTGCCTGGCGACAGTGGCAGGCCCCCGATCCGGTGCGCCTGTCTGCAGCCCTGGCGCGCGCCGGAGTCATGTCCTGGCGCGATTTTTCTAATGCACTGGAACAGGCTTTTGGTCGGCAAGGCTACGCGGTCACCCGTCTCAACAGTCCAGCGGCTGACTTTCAACTCGCCAGGAATGGCACCACAACGCTGGTCAGCTGCAAGCGCTGGAAGGCCGTCAACCACGGCGTCGATGGGCTGCGCGACCTGGCCATTGAACAGAGGGCCCAAGCCGCACAGCATGGCACCTACATCAGCCTGGCAAGCGTTACCGACAAGGCGCAGCGCTACGCCAAAGAGCAGGGGATTCATCTGATGACACCGGCGGAGCTGGGGCAACTCATGCTGGCGGCGTCCTGATGCCGCGCCCGCTGATTGGTACCGAGACCATCCGCCTGACCGTGCTGGGCCTGCTGGTCCTTGCGCTGGGCAGCGCCGTGGCGCTGGTGCTGGCGCCCTTTGTGGTGTCCATGCTGTGGGCCGGCATTCTGGCCTTTGCCACCTGGCCGCTCTATGCCCGTTTGCTGGCCCTGACCGGCAGGCGCGCCTGGCCCAGCGCCTTTGCCATGACCCTGCTGATGGCGGCTCTGGTGGTTCTGCCCACGCTGTGGCTGTTATTTCTGCTGCGCTCCGACGCTGGCGTACTGGCGGACTACCTGACCATGGAGATGGAGGCGGGCCGCCTGCATCCGCCGGAATTTGTAGCGTCCCTGCCTTTGGTGGGGCCCGAGCTGGCCGCCTGGTTCCATGCCGTGCTGGCCGAGCCCCTGCGATGGAAGACCGAACTCAAGACCCTGATTGGCAAGCTCGACACCGAAGTTTGGGTGCTGCTGGGCGGTGTGGGTAAAAACATCGTCAAGCTGGGCCTGTCGCTGTTCACGCTGTTTTTTGCCTACCTGCACGGACTGAGCCTCCTGGGGCAGGCACGCACCATCCTGAACGGCCTGCTGCACGAGCGCACCGAGGGCTATGTCAGCGCCGTCGCCAACACCACGCGCGCCGTGGTCTATGGCATCGTGCTGACCGCGCTGGTTCAGGGCCTGGTAGCAGGCCTGGGCTACTGGGTGGCGGGTCTGCCGGCACCGGCCACGCTGGCGGCCGTCACCATGCTGGTGGCCCTGATTCCCTTTGGCACGCCCCTGGTCTGGGGCAGCGCCGCCGTGTGGCTGCTGTTTACCGGCCAGACCACGGCCGGTATGGGCCTGCTGCTGTGGGGCGTGCTGGTCGTGTCGTGGATCGACAACATCGTGCGCCCGATGCTGCTCTCCCGCGCCAGCCACATCCCGTTTATTCTGGCCCTGTTTGGGGTGCTGGGCGGGCTTGCGGCGTTTGGCCTGGTGGGACTCTTTTTAGGGCCTGTCATCCTGGCCGTGGCGCTGGCGGTGTGGCGGGAATGGCTGTAGGGCTTATGGCACCAGCCGCACGGCAGCGATGGCCAGCCAGCCCAGCACAAAGTTGGCAATAACCAACCGGTTGATTTGTGCCGCCGCTTTGGCGGCTACCGGCCATTCGGCCGCTGCCAGGGCACGTTTGAATTTCTTGAACCCGGCAAAGTAGATGTGGCCAAAAATCAGCACCATGGTCACGCCGATGACCAGCATCAGGTTCCACCCCAACGGCACGCTGCCCGCACCCGTGGACTCCTTCATGGCCCTGAAGGTCGCCGTGTACAGGTTGCTACCCGTGACCAACAGGACCGCGATAGCGATCAACACCACCCGGAAAAAACGGTTCCACACCGCGCCCATCAAGCGCGCACGGACCTGGGGTTCCAGAACTTCCAGGGCCGCGGGGCGCAATGCCATCAGCATGAAGGTCATGCCGCCCATCCAGACAATGCCGGCCACAAGGTGAAGGAGTTTGATGCTGTCGTGCATGGTGCGGCTTTCTGCGAAACGCAAGAGTGAAGCCGCGATTGTGACGCCCGCGACCGGGTGTGCAACGCCTTGCGCGGCACCAGTGCATGCATCCGCAGCGGTGATTGCGCTGGCGGCCTGCATGCACCTGGTTTCGCAAAGGGGTGCGATTCCCTGCGTTCAGGGAAAACCCCTGCTATTGAGGATATGGCCATGCTCTCTGTGAGGCTATTATGGTTGTACGACGCGTGTTGAGGAATATCTCTTGCCCTGATGCACCGAGCGATGTGTTTTTTGCTTCTTTTTCATAGTTGTACTCACTGGAACTGCCATGCGTCGTTACTTCGGGATGGGGCTGCTTGTACTGCTGCTTGCTGCGGGGGGGATTTGGAAACTCCGTCAACCGGTTGGCACGCGCATTGGCATCATTCCCTTTACCCCGGTCAATGAGCGGGTGGTGGAAGGTTTCAAGGCGGAACTCGCGTCGCGGGGGTTCCGTGAGGGCTCCACGGTGGAGTACAAAATCCTGCCGGCGGACAGCCAGCTGGACCGGTTGGATGCTGGCATGGCGGAACTGATGGTCTGGAAGCCCGATCTGGTGCTTGCCGCCTCAACCCCACCGGCCCAGGCGGCCTACCGTGCCACCACGGCAGACGCAACACCTCTGGTGTTTGCGCCGGTGACAGACCCGATCAGCGCCAAAATCGTCAGCAACCTGAAACGCCCGGGCGAAAATGTGACCGGTATCCGCCTGGACCCCAGCAATGGCTTGCGCTTGCAATGGCTCAAACGCGTCGCCCCGGGTGTTCAAACCGTCTACATCCCCTTCACAAGCATTGATGCCAGCGCGCAGGCATCGGTGCAACAAATTGAAGATGCCGCCAAGACCCTGGGCATTCGCCTGGTGCGCAAACCCGTGCTGAGTTTGCAGGATATCCAGCAGGCTGCGCGTGACATTCCCGCGGGGGTGGACGCGATTTTTCTTCCGAATGACAGCCGGATCGAAGCGCAGATTGATCTCTTCGTCGAGAGCGCGATCAAGCGGCGCCTGCCGCTTTGCCCGCCCAGCGGCATCCAGGTCGAGCGGGGGGCGTTGATGACCTATGGCTTCAACCACCGCAACATTGGCGAACAGGCCGGGCGTCTGGCGGCCGAAATTCTGCACGGTGCCAAGCCCGGAGACCTGCCGGTGGAAACCGCCGCCAATATCCTGATTCTCAACCTGCGCACTGCGCGAGCCATTGGCCTGAGGATCGACGATACGGTGCTGCGGCAGGCACGCCAGGTCATCCGGTAGACGCACGGCCCTTGCGATGAAGAATGTGATTGTCAGCCGACTCAAGCGTGCCCTGCTGGTCCTGGCCTTGTTGCCGTTGGTGATCGGTTTTGGTGTGCAGTTGTGGGTGAGCTATTCAAGCCAGAAACACCAGATCTACGATCAGTACCAGCGGCGGGTGAATACGCTGGCACGCGAGGTGCAAACCTTTTTCAAGATGGCTGAGAACGACTTGGTCCTGTCGCAGCGATTCTGGAGTTTTGACCATCTCGCCGCGAGCGAACAGGAGCGGATCCTGCTCGACATTTCCGCCCACAACAATGCGTTCAACGAGATTGCCTATCTGGGGCCCGATGGCATGCGGCGCGTCTTCATTTCGGTACGGGAACTGGCGGATCGTGCGGATCTGGACTGGCATGGGAAGCCATTTGTGGCACACGCCATGCAGTCGGGTCAAGTGAGTTACGGCCGGGTTGAAATCCACCACTTGACGGGAGAGCCCTCGCTGGAGATGGCTATGCCCTTGCACGATGCACGCACGGGCGCGCTGACCGGCGTGCTGGCAGTCAACCTGTCTCTCAAAAAGGCCTGGATGAATATTGGCCGCCTGAGCCAGGGCACCAGGGATGAGGCCTTTGTCGTGGATGGGGATGAGCGCGTGATCGCTCACCTCAACCCGTCCGTGGTGCTGTCGGGTGTCAACTTTCATCCGCCTGAAGTGGCTGGTCTTTACAGGGATCGCGCGGGATGGCCGGCCCTGATTGCGAGTGCGGCAATTGCGCTGCCGGGCAACAAGCTCGCCGCCGTGATCTCCATCCCCTATCACATCGTATTCAGTGCCGTGCTGGTGGAGGTCGGTGCCAGTCTGCTCGTTATTTTGCTCAGTGTGCTGGGCGCGTCATGGCTGTTTTTGCGGATTTCCGACTGGTTTCTCAAACCGGTGGCGGTGTTGACGGAGACGGCCAGACACATTGCTGCGGGCGATGTTGACAGGCCGGTTCCCGGCCATTTCGAGGGGGAGATGGCCACCCTGGCCGACGCGTTCAATGTCATGGTGCGGCGGTTGCACGACAGCACCGTGCGTGCCCGTGCCGTGTTGGACAGTGTGGACGAAGGCATCATTGTCATCAGTGAGAAGGGCGCGATAGAAACCTTCAACCCGGCGGCAGAGCGAATCTTCGGTTATGCGAGTCACGAAATCCTCGGCCGCAACGTCAGTGTGCTGATGCCGCAGCCCGATCGGGACCGGCACGACAGTCATATCCGCAGCTACCTGGAAACGGGCAGGTCCACCGTGTTGGGCAAGACCCGGGAGGTCGTCGCCCGGTCCCTGGATGGCCGAAATTTTCCGCTGGAACTACAGGTCAGTGAAGTCCGCTTTGAGACGGAGCGTCTGTTCATAGCCGCCGTCCGGGACATCACGACCCGCAAGGAAGCGCAAGGCCGAGCCATCTATCTGGCAACCCACGACGCTTTGACCGGTTTACCCAACCGAAACCTGCTGCGCGATCGTTTGCAGCAAGCACTGATTCAGGCCCGCCGGAACGCGTGCCGGGTCGCCCTGCTGTTCATCGATCTGGACCACTTCAAGACCATCAACGACTCCCTGGGCCACGATGTGGGAGACATCTTGCTGCAGCAGGTAGCCGGCAGGCTGGGGGCCAGTGTGCGCGGAGAGGATACGCTGGCACGCCAGGGTGGTGACGAATTTATTGCGCTGTTGCCTGCCTTGGTGGATGTCCGGGACGCCGAACGGGTCGGGGGCAAGCTGCTTGAGGCGCTGGAGTCGTCGTTTGAGATCAGGGGCCTGCAGATCCACATTGGTGCCAGTATCGGCATAGCGGTTTCGCCGGAAGATGGTGATGATGTGGATTCGCTGCTCAAGCACAGCGACACGGCCATGTACCACGCCAAGGACGGCGGCCGCAATATGTGCCTGTTCTTCACGCCGGAAATGAACCGGATGGCGGCGCACCGTCACGCCATGGGCAATGATTTGCGGCGCGCGGTGGAGTGCAACGAACTGTTCCTGAATTTTCAGCCGGTGGTCGACATGGGCAGCGGCAAGATGGCAGGGCTGGAAGTACTGCTGCGCTGGCAGCATCCCGAGCGGGGTCTGATTTCGCCGCTTGAGTTCATTCCCCTGGCGGAGGAAATCGGTTTGATCGTTCCGATTGGTGAATGGGTTCTGAAGACGGCTTGCCTGCAGCTCAAAACATGGCAGCAACAAGGCTACGAGGTTCCCCGGCTGGCGGTCAATCTGTCAGCCAGGCAGTTCATGAACAAAATGCTGGCGGACAGCATTGAACGCACGCTGCATGAGACGGGCGTCGACGCGCGTTTTCTGGGGGTTGAAATTACCGAAAGCATGCTCATTGGCAAGACCGATGACACCGTTGGCGTGCTGCGCAAATTCAAGGCAATCGGGCTGGAGGTTTCGATTGACGATTTTGGGACGGGTTACTCCAGCCTGAGCTATCTGAAACATTTCCCGATCGACAAGCTCAAGATCGACAAGTCATTCGTGCAGGACATCACCAGTGACCCGAATGATGCCGCCATTGTCATGGCCATCATTGCAATGGCCCATAGCCTGAAGCTCAAAGTGGTTGCCGAAGGCGTGGAAACGGCGGACCAGCTGGCGTTCCTGCGTCAGCATGGCTGCGATCAATACCAGGGCTATTACTTCAGCAAACCGCTGCCGGCCAACGACGTGGCGTTGTTGTTTGTGCGCGCTTAAGGCAGCCCCCCCTCAGCTACGGACGGTGCACCGCGTCAATGCCCAGCACGCTGGCGTCCTTGGCGCCGTGCCCGGCGGCTATCAGCTGGTCCATGCGCGCAGCAATGGCGGGCAGCGCCGCCAGGGGTCGCTCACCGGCAGTCTCCAACATCAGGCGCACATCCTTGCGCGCCATGGTCAGCTCAAAGGTGGCAGCAAAATTGCCCTTGGCCATATTGACGCCGCGCCCCGCCACCATGGCGTTCAGATCGAGCAGCCCTAACAATTTGATGGCGTCCTGCGCGTCCACCCCGCTGGCCTGCGCCATGGTCAGAATGTCCGCCATGACGGCCGAAACGCCAATGATCATGGCATTGCCAAACAGCTTGTTGACGGCCGCCAGGTCGGCACGCTCACCCATATACTCCAGCCGCCCGGTCATTGCGGCCAACTCGTCCTTGACCGTATCGAACAACGCCTTGGGTCCCGCCACCATCATCGATCCCTGCGCATTGCGCGCCGCCGGTGGCCCCATGAAGACGGGGCAGTGCAGGTACTGAATGCCTTGTGCCGCCAACCGTTTGGCCCGCTCGGCAGTGAGCGCCGGCAACGTCGTCGTGTGGTCAATCAGGATGGCGTTCGGGGCCAACCCCGAACGCGCAGCAGCGATGACCTCATCGACCACCGCATCGTCCTTCAGGATCAGATGCACCCGTGCTGCGCCACGCACGGCGTCGGCCGGCGTGGCAGCGGCCTTGACGCCGAACGGCACCAGTGCCTGCGCTTTGTCGGATGAACGGTTCCACGCGGTGACCGTGTCGCCCCGTTTGGCAGCGGCCTCTGCGAATGCGCCGCCGAGCAATCCGGTTCCGAGAAATACAATGTGTGCCATGGTGGTGTCCTTAAAAGTGGAGCCCTATTTTCCTACCGCGCCAGCATTCGGGAAGAACAACTGCTCGCCGCCAATCTTGTAGCCGGCAATCACGGCCTGCCCAGTGGGTGAGACAACCCAGTCGACAAACTTCTGGCCATCCACCGCTTTCACATGCGGGTGTCTGGCGGGGTTGACCAGCATCACGCCGTACTGGTTGAACAGCTTGCTGTCGCCCTCCACCAGCACGGTCAGATCGCCGCGGTTTTTAAAGCTCAGCCAGGTGCCACGGTCGGCCAGTGCATAGGCGCCGGTACCCGACGCCATGTTGAGTGCCGGGCCCATGCCACAGCCGCACTCCTTGTAACCGTTACCCTTGGCACCTGCGGGCTCGGACAGGCCGGCCAGCTTCCAGAAGCGCAACTCGGCCGCATGGGTGCCGCTCTTGTCGCCACGTGAGATGAAACTGGCGTTGGCAGCCGACAGCTTTTTGAGCGCCTCCACAATGTCCTTGCCGCGGGTCTTGGCCGGGTCTGCCGCCGGGCCGACCAGCACGAAGTCGTTGTACATCACCGGGAAGCGCTTCACGGCAAAGCCGTCGGCCACGATTTTTTCTTCTGCAACCTGGTCGTGCACAAACAGCACATCGGCATCGCCCCGTCGCCCCATGTCCAGCGCCTGGCCGGTGCCCAGCGCCACGACCTTCACGTCAATGCCGCTGGCCTTTTTAAACTCGGGCAGCAGGTGTGCGAACAGGCCCGACTGCTCGGTGGAGGTGGTGGACGCCACCACAATGGTCTGCGCCTGGACCGCCAGAGATGCTACAAAAAGAATAGCTGCTGCCGCACATTGCACGGGGGCTAGAGATCGAATTGACCTGAAATTTTTCATACATACTCTCCTTTGACAAACAAATGGGCGGCCGGATACTGCGTCTGCAGCAGCGGCCCGGAAAAGAAATCATCGACCGGCAAGTCGGCCAGCACACGGCCCTGCTCCAGGTAAAGGACCCGGCTGGCCAGGCGCTTGACCTGGCCCAGGTTGTGGCTGGCAAAGACCAGCGTCATGCTGGCACTCTGGTGGGCGAATTCGTGGATCAGCGCCTCCACCTCGCGCTTGGCGTGCGGGTCCAGGCTGGCGGTGGGCTCGTCCAGCAGCAACACCTGCGGCGAGAGCGCCCAGGCCCGCGCCAGGGCGACGCGCTGCTGCTGCCCGCCCGACAGCGTGCGGGCATGGCGCTGCGCCAGCTCCTCCAGCCCCACGCGCGCCAGCGCGGTGTGGGCCAGCCGTTTGGCATCGCGCCACGAGGTACCGCGCAACCACAATCCCAAGGCAATATTGCCCTGCACCGACAGGCGCATCAGATGCGGCCGCTGGAACAGCATGGCCTGTTGCCGATCCGGGTCCCGCAGTACCTGACCCGCCGTGGGCGCGGCCAAGCCGTGCAACAGGCGCAGCAGTGTGCTCTTGCCACTGCCGTTGGCCCCCACCAGGGCGATGCGCTCACCCGGTTGAATGGTCAGACTCACCTCGTGCAGCGCCCGCACACCGGTACCCACGCGGCCATAGTGCACACTGGCCCCGGCAAGACCAAACACCGGCTTCACGCTGCACCTCCCACCATGGCCACGGCGAGGCTGCCGCCCTCGGCCTGCTCGCGCCAGTAGCGCACCGCGGTAATTAGCGCATTCAGCAGCAACACCACCCCCAGCAGCACCAGCCCCAGCCCCAGGGCCAGGGGCAAATCGCCCTTGCTGGTCTCCAGCGCTATTGCCGTAGTCATGACCCGGGTAAAGCCGTCGATATTGCCGCCCACAATCATCACCGCCCCGACCTCCGAAATGGCCCGCCCGAACGATGCGATCACCACGGTGAGCAAGGCGTAGCGCTCGTCCCAGGCCAGCAAGAGGCTGCGCAGCAGGGTTCTGGCACCCAGCGAGCGCAACTGCTCGCCGTGGGCGGTTTCAGCATCTTCAACGGCCTGGCGTGTCAGCGCCGTGACCACTGGAAGCACCAGCAGGGCCTGCGCCAGCACCATGGCCTTGAACGAAAACAGCCATCCCAGAAACCCCAGCGGCCCGGACCGTGACAGCACCAGGTACACCACCAGGCCCACCACCACCGACGGCACCGCCAAGGCGGTGTTCAACAACGCCAACACCACCGTGCGGCCGTTAAAACGGGCCACACCCAGCCAGGCGCCCAGCGGCAGACCCAACACACAGGCCATGGCACAGGCCGTGGCGCTGATGGACAGGGAGCGCCCCACAATGGCCAACAGGCCAGGGTCCAGGGAGGCTATGAGTTGCAGCGCGGTGGAGGTACTTTGTGAAAGCGAGTTCATGGGTTGGGGTATCGTAGCCCCCGACGCAATCTCCAACCATATGAAATGCCATGCATAGGCTCCAGTTCCACTACACCCTCTCGCGCGACAGCAGCCCGGCACTGGTCCGCAATCCCCTGATGGATCTGCTGCAGGCCGTGTCGTCGCAGGGTTCCATCTCGGCCGGAGCCCGGGCGCTGGGTCTGTCCTACCGCCATGTGTGGGGTGAGCTCAAGCGCTGGGAGAGCGAGTTGGGCAACGAACTGGTGGTCTGGGATAAAGGCCGGTCGGCCCGGCTGACCGAGTTTGGCGCCAAGCTGATGTGGGCCGAGCGCCAGGCCCAGGCCCGGCTGGCCCCGCAAATCGAAGCCCTGCGCGGCGACCTGGAGCGCGCCTTTGCGGTTGCGTTTGACGCCGATACCCATGTGGTCACGCTCTATGCCAGCCACGACGATGCACTGGCGGCCCTGCGCGAACACGCCCCGGACCCGGCCCAGGTGCACCTGGACATCCGCTTTTGCGGCAGCGTGGACGCTATTCGCGGACTCAACGAAGGGCGCTGCGTGATGGCCGGTTTTCACACGCTGCAACACCCGGCGCCGGGCTCATTGGCGGAGCGCGTGTACAAGCCGCTGCTGCAGCCCGGCCTGCACAAGATCATCGGCTTTGCCCAACGCACCCAGGGACTGATGGTGGCGGCCGGCAACCCGATGCACCTGCGAACCCTGCACGACGTGCAACAGCGCGGGGCCCGCTTCATCAACCGGGCACTGGGCACCGGTACCCGGGTGGTGATCGATGAACTGCTGGCGCAACAGGGCCTGAGCGCCACCGACATTGAGGGCTATGAGCGCACCGAGCCGTCCCACACTGCCGCGGCACACGCTATCGCCTGCGGTGCTGCGGATGTGGGCCTGGGCATTGAGGTAGCGGCACGGGCTCAGGGACTGGACTTTGTGCCCCTGGTGCAGGAGAACTACCACCTGGTGTGTCTCAAATCTGCACTGGATGACCCGGCTATCGTGGCCCTGCGCGCGGTACTGCAAAGCGCTGAGTGGCAGCAGCAACTGGCCACGATTGCAGGCTACACACCATCGCATTGTGGAGAGGTTTTGTCCTTGCGCACGGTGTTGCCCTGGTGGAGCTTTCCGCGGCAAAAGGTGCGCGCCGCCGCTCCATGACGGTCGCGTCAGCGCGTCTATGCCCTTGGGTCGAACCGGGGTGAATGTTTCTTCAGGAAGGGCTTGAGCAGCATGTCCTCCCGGATGACATGGTTGACCAGCCAATCCTTCAGGAACGTGCCGAAATGTTCGGCCGCCGCCGCATCCCAGTGCTCGCCAATTTCATGCGTGATCTGGCTCAGGCTTTGCAGCAAGGCTTCGTGCGACCCGTGGATGTGTTCCAGGCCGGGATAGCCCACCGCCTCGGCAATTTTCTCTTCCAGGGAAAAATGCACGCGGGAATATTTGAACAACTCGTCCAGTGCCGCCATCAGCCCGGCACGGCTCATGGCCTGCAAACTCTGGTCCGCCCGGTTGATGATGTCAATGAGGTGTTTGTGATCGGAGTCGATCAAATCATTCCCGACGCTCAACTGCTCACGCCACTGCAAACCCATACGGCTCCGATACGAAAAAATGTTGCAGTCGATCTTATCCCACGGCACCCATTCCGCTGACAGGCGTTGCGGTCCCTTCACTCCATCGGCCGGGTAAAGCAAATGGCATTGCCACCGGCCTTTTTGGCCTGGTACATGGCCACATCCGCCTGCATCAGGATATCGGACTGGCTCACCCGATGACCAAGAAACAGCACCATCCCGATACTCGCCGTGCAGTGGTGTTCGACCAGCACATCCGGCTTGCCGTCATGCGCAATGGTCAGCACATAGGGCGCCGCCAGCAGATCGCGAATTTTTTCTGCAATGGTTTGCGCTTGCGCGACCGACAGCGCCAGGTCCGTATGCAATTCGCTGAGCATCACGACAAACTCGTCACCGCCAAAGCGCGCCACCGTATCCACCTGGCGCACACAACTCATCAGGCGATTCGCGACTTCAATCAGCAGGTAGTCACCCACTTCATGTCCATGGGTGTCGTTCAGCGGCTTGAAGTTGTCCAGATCCAGAAACATCAGCGCGCCATAAGCACCGCTGCGCAGACTGGCAGCCATGGCCTGGTTCAAACGGTCATTGAGCAGGAGACGGTTGGGGAGTTTGGTTAACGGGTCCTGGAACGCCATCGCGCGCACCTGGCCCTCCATCTGCTTGCGCTCCGTGATCTCGGCCTCAAGCATCCCGGCCGAGGCCTGCAGGCTGTCCGTCATGGCATTGAACGCCTTTGCAACCTCTGCAACCTCAATCGGACCGACCACCGAGGCCCTGGCCCCACGGTCGCCACCTTGGACTGAGTGCGCCGTTTTCGCCAGCGCAACGATAGGCCCGGATATCCGCCGCGCGATGGCAATGGCCAGAAGAACCAGCAGGGTGATGGCAAGCATCGCGATAACCGCTGCAGTCAGCGCGCGCTGCTTGGCTTCGGCATACACCGCAGAGGCGGGAACCCCTACAAAGGCGACCCATCCGGTCTCGGGCATCGGCACCACGGAGAAAAATCGTGAAATACCGTCAACGGCAAGGCTCTCGAATTCCCCATCACGCACTTCGACAATCCGCCGTGCTGCTTCCGCGTTCGGGCGGGTACCGATCACCCCCTCGGGGTCCAGGTTGCGCCAAACCAGGACTCCGTCGTCCCGAAAGAAGCCGTAGCGGCTGCCTTCGGGCAAGAACTGGGCGGGTATCTTGGGGTCATAGGCGTTGAGGTCCAGGGGAATCTGAACCCCGCCGACCATTTCGTGGCGAGCGTTCCAGATGGGCGCGCTCAGCACCGACACCCATTTGCCCGTGATCGGCCCAAAGAAAGGCTCCCCCACGACAAAGCGCTGGCTCTTCAGAAATGTCTGGAACCACGGTGCCTGCCCGACCGATATCGCCTTGCCGCCCGGTTGCGGCACCGCCGAGCAGACCACTAGCCCATCCAGGTTGGTGTAGGTCGCATTCGCGTAGTCAGGGTTCAGGGTCAGCAAGTCCTGCAGAATCCCATCGCAATGGTCGGGGTCCACCTGCCGGATCAGGGGGCGCACAGCCAGGCGCTCAAGCGTCTGGCTGGCGCTGGAAATCTTGCCTCCGGTGTTGCTGGCCATCGTCTTTGCCAGCGTGCGCAGCGTGCTCTTGGTGTGAGCGACCGCCTGCTGCATCTGCTCATAGATTTCGAACCCCACCGCCGCCACGAGCGGGACGGACAATGCCAGAACCAGTAACAACAGGTGTGACCGGATCGAGGCAGTTCTCATCCGACCGAGGATACTCCTCCTTCAGGCCATTTATTGCGGAGCCATGCTGTCCCACGCCTTGATGGCCTCTGCGGTGTACATCAACGCAGGCCCGCCGCCCATGTAGACACAAACGGTGAGCATTTCTTCGAGCTCGGCGCGCGTGCACTGCAGCTTGTGCAGGGCCTTGACATGAAAGCCGATGCAGCCGGAACAGTGCTGGGTAATGCCGATGGCCAAGGCAATCAGTTCCTTGTGCTTGGCGCTGACGCTGCCCTCCTTCATGGCGGCGCTGGCCAGTTGCCCAAAGGCCTGCATGGCCTCGGGCTGCGCCTTCCTCAGCGGGGCCAGGTTGGTGTTGATGTCCTTGATCAGGCCAACATGGTCAAACGTACTCATGGGTCGCGTCCTTTGCCATCACTTCTTGGTCGAACACGTGTTCCAGCCAAAGATGGCGTACGGCGGGCACCAGCCAATGGCCCCGGTCGCCAAGAGAACAACCCCCAACCAGCCCCAGATACCGACGGTGCCGGTGGCAGCCAGGCCGATCAGGACCAAGCCAATAACGATGCGTGCAATGCGGTCGATGCCGCCAACGTTGGTTTTCATAAAAATCCTTTGGTGGTGAGGTTGAGGAAACAGGAAAAACATTTCTAACATTGGCAATATACCCCATGGAGTATATGGCCACTTTGCGCTGCATCAATGTCCGTGGTCTGCCGCCGATTGCCGCAGTCTGCTGACGGTTTCATGGTTGCGGCTGACCTGCCAACGCGCACCGAGTGCGCACTTTCATTCAATAGAGAGGTCAAACGAATACTCATATATTTATTTATACGCATATTTAAATGTATTGATCTCGGTCAATCCGTTCCAACTGCACATCGCGAACAATGACCTCAACACATACGGACGGCTGATCGCACAGTGAATTACTTCGCAGAATGCCGATCCTTCACAGAGGGAAAGGCGATGAGCACCTACATTCTGAAGGCAGTCCTCCTGGCTGCCATCTTCACCACCACAGCGGTACACGCCGCGCCCGACGCGGCCCATGCCAAGCTGGTCCGGTCCACCGCAGACCACAGCAAATTCAAGGCACTGAACCGGACTTTTGATTCAGGCCCCGAAGTCACCAAGGCCTGTCTGAGCTGCCATACCGAGGCCGCCAAACAGATCCACCAGACGCAGCACTGGAAATGGGAATACACCAACCCGCAAACCCAACAATTGTTGGGCAAGAAGCACGTCGTCAACAACTTCTGTACATCCGTCGGGTCCAACGAAGCCGCCTGCAGCAGTTGCCACATCGGCTACGGCATGAAAGACGACAAGTTCGATTTCAGCGTAGAAGAAAACGTGGATTGCCTGGCCTGCCACGACGCTACCGGAAAATACAAGAAGCCTTCTGGCTTTGCCGGACTGCCGGTCACCAAGGACACGGAGTTTCCACCCGGATCGGGCAAGATCATCCGTGGCATCAACCTGACGGAAATCGCGCAAAAGGTCGGACCGACCAAACGCACCACCTGTGGTGCCTGCCACTTCAATGGCGGCGGCGGCGACGGCGTGAAGCACGGGGACCTGGACAGTTCACTCGAAGCCCCCAACAAAGAGCTGGATGTGCACATGGATGTGGACGGCAACAACTTCAGTTGCGCCACCTGCCACAAGACCGATGGCCACCAGGTACCTGGCAGCCGCTACGCACCGACCGCCAGGGACAAGGAACCCGCTCACCTGCGCGGAAAAGCGCAGAGCAGCAACCCGGCCACCTGCCAGGCCTGCCACGGTCAGGCGCCCCACAAAGAAGCCAAGATCAACAACCACACCAACAAGCTGGCCTGCCAGACCTGCCACATTCCGGCCTACGCCCGTGGCGGTCAACCGACCAAGATGTCGTGGGACTGGTCCACCGCCGGCAAGCTGGACAAAAACGGCAAGCCCTTTGTCGAAAAGGATGAGGACGGCTACGACAGCTATATGTCGATCAAGGGCGACTTCGTCTGGAAGGAAAACGTCAAGCCCGAGTACATCTGGTTCAACGGCGCGGTCAAGTACACGCTGATGGGCGACAAGATCGAAAAAGGCGACAAGCCCACGCAGATCAACCACTTCGAGGGCAGCGCCACCGACGGCAAGTCCATGATCTGGCCGATCAAGATGTTCCGTGGCAAGCAGGCCTATGACCCGGTGAACAAGTCACTGGTCATCACCCACCTGGCGGGCAATGACGACACGGCCTACTGGAAAAACCTGAACTGGGACAAGGCGGTAGCCGCCGGCATGGCCAAAGCCAATGTTGCCTTCTCGGGCAAGGTGGATTTCATCGAAACCGAAAGCGCCTGGCCCATCACCCACATGGTCGCGCCCAAGGAAAAAGCGGTGGGCTGTGTGGAATGCCACACCAGCAATGGCCGCCTGGAAAAAATTGACGGTATCTACATACCAGGCCGCGGCAGCGACCATGCGCCGTGGCTCGAAATTGGTGGATGGGTGCTTGCGGCCCTGACCTTGCTCGGTGTTCTGTTCCACGGGCTCATCCGCGTCGTCGTGAATGAGCGCAAAAGCTAAATCGGAGAAACCACTATGTCACGCGTTTACCTCTTCAAACCCTTTGAGCGTTTCTGGCACTGGTCCCAAGCAGCGCTGATCATCTTCATGCTGCTGACCGGCTTCGAAGTACACGGAACCTATTCCATCTTCGGCTTCGAGAAGGCGGTGGGCTACCACACCATCGCCGCCTGGACCCTGGTGGGCCTGTGGATCTTTGCCATCTTCTGGCACGTTGCCACCGGTGAATGGCGCCACTACATTCCCACCACCGACAAGATCATTGCCATTGCCAACTACTACTCGTCAGGCATCTTCAAGCACGAGCCCCACCCCTTCAAACCCAGCCAGGTCAACAAGCACAACCCGCTGCAACGCCTGACCTACCTGGCCATTTTGACCCTGCTCAGTCCGCTGATCTGGGTGACCGGTGGCCTCTACCTGTTCTATGCCGATTGGGCGGCTCTGGGATTGGGTGGCCTGAAGCTGGAATGGGTTGCCACCGGCCACACGCTGGGCGCATTTTTGATGCTGGCCTTCCTCATTTCGCACCTGTATCTGGCCACCACCGGCCACAAGATTTACTCACAGGTCATGGCCATGATCACCGGCTGGGAAGACCTTGGCCACGAGACCAAGTAGGCACACCAACACACCGAATTGCAACGTTGAAAGTAAGGAGTTAGTCATGAAAACCGAGTTCAAACGAAATCTGCTCGCCGCACTGATTGCGGGCATGCTGCTACCCGTGGCGGCGCAGGCTGCCGAGGCCGATTTAATCAAGAGGATCGAAGCACTGGCACAGCAAAACGAGCGCCTGGCACAGCAACTGGAAGAACTGAAGGGCCAGGTCAAGGCCAATGAAGCGAAAGCCAGCAAGGCAGCGGTGCAAACCGTGGCGGCGACACCCAAAGCAGACGAAGCCGCGCTCGACGAACTCAAGAGCCAGGTCAAAAAGCTCGAAGACAAGTCGCTTGGTAAATGGCTGACCGTGGGTGGTGACTACCACTTCCGCTTCGACAGCCTGGCCGGTCAGACCAAGACCTTTACCGACGTCAATGCGACCTTCGCAAAGGCGGGACAGGCATTGCAGGGTGACTTCTTCGCCAACCCCTCGTCTGTGGCGGGTACCTCGCGCTACTTCGGCGCACCGCAGGCCGGTGGCATGTCCACCGCAGGCGCCTTGTCGGGCTTGATGGGCTTCTCGCAAGCCATGGGCAATGTGGCCACATTCGATCAGGCACGCACCTTCCTGGGCACGCCGGCCAACGCCGGCATGCTACAGGGCATTGGCGCATTCGCGGCCACCATACCGGCCTACAAGCCCGAGAACAGCAGCCTGATGAGCAACCGCTTTGGCCTGGACCTGAACGCCAAGGCCACGCAGGACGTCAGCGTCACGGCCCACCTGGCCATGTACAAGGTGTTTGGTGCGCAAAACGAAGGCGCCCTCACCAACGCCGGGTCGGCCCCGTTCTTTGCCGACCGCGTGGGCGTATTTGACGGAACGCTGAGCCATATCCCTTCCAACAGCTACCTCAATGTGGACCGTGTGTACGCCACCTGGAGCAACATTGCCGACCAGGAGATGTGGTTCTCGGTCGGTCGTCGCCCCTCCACCGGCGGGGCGCCCAGCAACCTGAAGAACAACACACCACGCCCGGGCAACGGCGGCACACCCTCGCTGCTGGTGGACTATGCCTTTGACGGCATGACCGTGGGCTACGCCCCCGAGATTGATTCGCTGCCCGGCGCCTACGCCAAGCTGTGCTACGGCCGTGGCTTTGAGAGCGGCTTCCGCAACACGCCCAGCAACTCGCTGGCCGACACCGACATGGTGGGCGTGGCCATCATCCCGATTGACACCGACCCGCTGCGGGTCTGGCTGCAATGGAACCGTGGCTTGAGCATCTTTGATGCGCCAACCATGAACAACACCTACTTTGGCAATACCTCGCCCAAGACCAACCTGGGTGATATTGACTGGTACGGCGTGGGCTTCATGAGCACCTTCAAGAAGGTCGGCCCCGGCAACCTGCACGTCTTTGGCGATCTGGGCATGAGCGTGACCCACCCCAACAACAATGTCTCGGCACAGTTTGGCTTCCAGGGCCTGATGACCGGCGGCTTCTTCAACCCCGAAGCACCGACCAGCAAGACCGGCACGGCCATTGCCCTGGGTGTGCGCTACGACCTGCCATCCAAAACGATGTTTGGCGTTGAGTACAACCACGGCTCCAAGGACTGGATCACCTTTGCTCCCGCCACGGACGACATGTGGACGTCCAAGGTGGGCGCACGGGGCGACGTCTGGGAGGCTTACATGATCCAGGAACTCGACCGCATGCCCATTTCGTCGTTCTTCAGCAAGGCCTTCTTCCGCCTGGGCGTGCAGCGCTATGACCTGAAGTACACCGGCAGCAACAACTGGGTTGGCGCACCGGTTGCCATCTCCGATGTCAATGGCCAGATGATGACCACAACGCCGCTGGAGAGCGCCACCAACCTCTACGCCACCTTTGACGTGAAATTCTGATTAACCCACCCACTGTTTAACCAAGGAGAACACCATGAAAACCAGACTCTCTACCCTCATCATCACCCTTGTGCTCGGGCTGTCCAGCGCAACCTTTACGGCCAATGCCTTTGCGGAAGAAGGAAAAATGGTTGGCCCCGTCACCAAGATCACGCTGGCCGCCGACGGCAAATCGGCCACCGTGATCCTGAAGGATGCCAAGTCGGGCGCGCCAACCACCCTCACCATCACCGACGACCTGACGCTGGACAAGTTCAAGGACAAGCGCATTGTCGAAGGCGATGAGATTCGTGCCCGTTGGGAAAAAGACGGCAAGAACACCAGCAAGTCATTCAAGAAGACCGCTGGCTGTTAAGCCCCAACACACCCACCGGTCAGGGATCCCGGCCGGTGGGATGTACGTTCAGTCAAGCGGGATTCTCGCGTTCAAGGAGTTTCATCATGAAACGCATGGTTGTGGCCGTCGCGCTGCTGGCATCTGCCTGGGCGTGGCATGCCAGTGCGGCAGCGCCGCAGGTGGAAGCCGATGAAGTCGTCAACGAGCAGATGGTCTCGTTCTACGAACAGGGAATGATAGGAAAAAATGTCTGGGTGGTGGACAGCCGGCCGGCGGATAAATTCCTCGCGGGTCACATCCCCGGTGCCATCAGCTTGCCACTGGACAGGCTGATGAAGGACGCCGCCAGTGTGGATGCGCTGGGCATACCCAAGGCGGGCAAAGTGGTCTTTTATTGCGCCGGGCGCGAGTGCACGCTGTCGGTCGACTCGGCGGCCATTTTCCGCAAGATGGGCTACACCGATGCCTGGGTGTACCGCAATGGCGTGCCCGGCTGGAACCAGAAGGCCCAGCCCCTGCTGGCCGAGCAACCCTATGTCAAAAAAGGCAACCTGGTTCTGATTGACACCGCAGCCGGCAAGGACACCATCGTCACTGCCAGCAACAAGACGGTTCAGCTCTCCATGGCCGATCTCAAAGGCGAAAAAGGCCAGGCGGCATTGGGCACACTGTCGAAAAATGCACCGTTGGTGGTGATTGGTCGCGGCGACATGGAAGCCGTCAATGCCACCCTGGAAGAACTGCGCGAGAAGGACTTCCGCCGCCTGGCCTACTTTCCGCTGGGTGCCTGGAAGGACGCACTCGCTGCGGCCCCCGCCATCACGGCGGTGACCTGGGCGCCCGTGTATGGCCCCGGACAGATCTCGCCCAAGGCTTTTGAAGACGCCGTGGCCAGCGGCAAAACCATTGTCGATGTTCGCCCCGCGGCCGACTTCGCACGCGGGCATTTCAAAGGTGCGCTCAACCTGCCCATTGAAGACATGGACAGGGACTACGCCAGGATTCCCAAGGACGCACCCGTGTTCGTGAACTGTGCCACCGGTGCCAAGAGTCAGAAAGCGTTCGACATTCTGGGGCGCAAGGGCTACACCAATGTGTCTTACCTGGATGCAGAAATTGCCTGCAGGGCAGACGCCTGCACCATCAAGGAATAAGCGTGATGCATTTACGTCACTGCCTGTTGCCGCTGGTGCTGTTGTCGGCCGTGACGACACCGTCCTGGGCTGATGGATCGGAGTTGCTGCGCATCATTGGCCAGGAGCGGCAGTTTGTGGTCCAGACCGCCACCGGGCCATTCACCATCACCCGCACCATGACCGTCTGCGCCCGCAACAAGGGTTTTCTGCAGCCCCTGGTGCCCCTGCCCGGCGTGCGACCGGTCACCGAGATCGAGGTGCTGCAGGCCCTCAACGACCCGGCCACCATGGTGATTGACATGCGCGACGAGGACGAACCGCTGGAAGCCACCATCCCCAATTCGTACCACATACCGTTCAACGAACTCGAAGACCGCATGAACGAGCTGGGCTGTACCCGCCAGGGCAAGGGGCCATGGGATTGCAGCCAGGCCCTCCACGTGGTGGCCTTCTGCAACGGCCCGGTCTGCCCTCAAAGCCCCGTCGGCATTGCCAGCATGGTGCGCGCCGGATTTCCTGTCAACAAGATCGCGTATTACCGGGGCGGCATGATGGACTGGGAGGCTTTGGGTCTGACGACCGTCAAGGGCAACCGGGCTAAGAACCGGTAAAGCCGTGGCCAGCGACGCCAGGGCGTCAATCCAATCGGCGGTTCTGCTATATTTTCCATAGCTGCTTGCGCACAATGGACGGGGGCTACAGCACAAACTTCCGTTGATGGCTAGCTCAAAACCAGTGCCGAAGGCCTTATTCGGCAACGGTGACGCGATTGCGTCCCTGGGTCTTGCTCTGATACATCGCATGATCGGCCCGCGCGATGCTGGCGCTCAGGGGCTCGTCGACCCTGAGCATGGCAACGCCGAGAGAAAAGGTGAACACGATGCGCTGGTCGGCGTGAATCACTTCGGTTGCATGCATCGCCTGGCGGATGCGTTCGGCAAGTTCGGTGGCTGCGTGGATGCCTGTCATTGGCAGCAACAGCAAAAATTCTTCGCCACCCCAGCGGGCAACGACATCCTCGGTACGGCAAAGCTGCTGCATCAGGTTGCCCGCGTGGGTGATGACACGGTCGCCTGCATCATGTCCGCGCTGATCGTTGATCTGCTTGAAATGGTCGATGTCGGCAATGACGAGCGCGATGGGCTCACCCGTGCGGCGTGCGCGGGCCATTTCGCTCTCCGCCTGTGCAATCAGATTGCGGCGGTTGGCAAGACCGGTGAGCGGATCGCGCATGGCGAGCCGGACGAGATTCCTTTCAGCGCGGCGAACCGCCTCGTAGTAGAACCGCGCGGTGTAGGAGGCCATCGCAAATACGATAGCGACATTAAAGGCATGTACCGCCACGAGACCGTGAGGGCTCAATGGCGCCAATGCACCCAGTGTGCGCGAAACCGTGTGTAGACCGAGATAAAAAGTCAGTAAAACGAGCACCAGCACCACGGAGGAACGCCCGCGCCAACTGACGACGATGGCTGGAATGAACATCAACAGGTAGTAGTGGAATCCGCTGTCCCAACCAACCACCAGGGTGCCAATGGCTGCGTGGCCAAGAACCTCTATCCAGATCAATACGAGAGCGGCATTGTTGATGCGCTTCGTCAGTAGCCAAAATGCCCCCAGGTACATGGAAATGCTGACCAGATTCATCCAGGCCAGAATCGACGAATCGAGGAACAAGAAAATGAGGAGGAAGGCCAGGTCGACGCCCGCCGCAACCAGCGTCACCCGACGCGCCATGGTCCAGAACGCGTGGCGGGCCATTTTGCTGGTGCTGCCCCCTGAGGCCGAGGGCAGTGATGTCGGGTGTAGTTCGAGTTGGGCGGTCATCTGAAGTGCTGGCTGCTTTGGCGTGGCGCTGTACCCGAAATATGCCCCAGAGGGCGCTAAGCGCGATTATCCCATTGCTCTCTTTGCCGCCCATTGGGGGATGGAGACTACCCCCCGCCCCTTTGCATGTACAAGTCAAAGCGCTGCATGAAGGCGTGGCGCTGCGCATCGTCCAGTCCGGCAAAGCGAAAGCTCACCAGCAGGCGCGGCATGCGGATCAGTGCAATCACACGCGGTTCGCCCACCTGCCACTTCAGGCCCAGGGCACCATCGCCAATGCGCACGCCGGCAGAGTGCTCCTGCAGCTTCCAGTGGTGGTCGCCCACCGCGCCGGGCAGCCAGCGCAGCCAGTCGGCCTCGGTACAGCCCATCTCGCGTTCAAAGCGCTCGGGGTAATGGGATTGCATATTGGTGGTTAGGGGCGGGGCAGGGAAAATCGCTCGTGTCCCCCGGCCTTCGGCCTCCTCCTTAACCTCGCCATTTCCCCTGCCCCGCCCCTAACCACCGGCAATGGGCGGCCAGATGGCCAGCACGTCGCCTTCATGCAAAACCTCGCTGGCGCGCTGCCCGGGCGCAATGTAGCGGCCGTTGACCAGCACCAGATGCACCAGCGCAGGCGGCAGGCTATAGGGCTCAGTCACCTGCGTGATGGTGGCCCCATCAGGCACCTCCAGCTCCACGATATTGGTGTATTTGGAGGTCACCGGCAGGTAGTCGGTCAGGGACGCAAACAGCTTGAGTGTGATCTTCATTTAACGGCGTCGCTCATCCTGCGCACCGGCCCACTGCCCTTGCGCCTGCGCGCTGGCCAGGTAGGCTTCCATGAGCTTGGTGGGGTCCTGCTTGAGCCGCTCTTTCCAGTCGCCGAGTTTCACCTGGCCTTCGACCAGGCCCCGCATCACGCCCACATGCTCGGTCCAGCCCACGCTGTTGCAGCCCACCAGCACATCGCCCTGGAACTGCAGGCTCAGGTGGCGGCCGGCTTTTTTGTCGGTCAGCTCCACATGCTCGCCACCGGGGCGACCTTGCCAATCACCAAAGCTGGTCGAGATCAGGCCCAGCGTATCCAGCACGTTGATTTGCGTGACGCCCTTGAGGTTGGACCGTGGAGCCTGGCCGCGCGCAAAGGCCACCATGTTCATGCCGGCCACGCGCGCCTGCTCCGCCGCATTGGGCTGGATGGCGCTCACAATCGTTTTGCCCGATACCTTGTCAAAGGCCTCGGCGCAGTCACCGGCCGCGTAGACGCCGGGCACGTTGGTTTGCAGATGCTCGTCGGTCAGCACACCGAGCAAACACTGGATGCCAGAGTTTTCCAGAAAGCCGATGGCCGGGCGCACGCCGGCCGCGCTGATGACCAGATCGGCCTCCACCGTCTTGCCGTTGGACAGTTTCACCTGCAAGGGCTTGCCCGCCGTGATGCTTTCCACCTTGGTGCCGGTGAACACCTGTACGCCCTTGGCCTCGACCCAGTCGCGAATCATGCCACCCGCAGTCGGCCCCATCATGCGCGGCACCATGCGGTCGCCCATCTCCACCACGCTGAGTTTCACGCCGCGTGCGGCCAGCGCTTCCATGATGATGCAACCGATGAAGCCGGCGCCCAGCTGCAGCACGCGCGCACCTTGGGTGGCCAGCAACGCAATGGCGCGGGCATCGGCCAGCGTCCAGCACGGGTGCACGCCTTCGGAGTCGATGCCGGGAATGGGCGGGCGCACCGGGTGCGAGCCGGTGGCAATCAGCAGGGTGTCAAACTGCAAGGTCTTGCCGTTGGAAAGCACTATCGTTTTAGTAGCTGCTTGCGCACGTTCTACGCGGGCTTGAACCACATTGATCTTCAAATCTGCAAAATGCGTCGGGCTCTTGCGCAGGTAGGTTCCGCGCTCGTCCACATTGCCCATCAGCAGGTAGGGAATGGCCATGCGCGAGTACGCCGGCTCGGGTTCGTCGCCGATGAGGGTGATGGTGTCCGTGGCGCTGAGCTTGCGGATGGTTTCGGCGGCGATGACGCCGGCGGGGCCGGCGCCCAGAATGAGGTGGTGGGTCATTTCAACTCCAAAAAGAAAGCGGCCACTGGAGACCGCTGTTTCGTTGCTTCCGGCTTTTTGGGGTCAGGTTTTGGGGGTCAGAGCACATGTCCGCTACGCGTCCAGTGATCCGCCCCCCAAAACCCGCCCCCAAAAACCTACGCTGCGGCTCTCTACAGGCCCAAACGTGCCTTGGTGGCGGCGGTGGGGCGGCCTTCGGGGTCCCAGCCGCGGGCGGCGTAGTACTTGGGCAGCATGGTGGCCAGTTCATTGAACTTGCCCTTGGCGGGGCCGGTCTTGCAGGCGCCTTCTACGCTGGTCAGGCGCGCGGGCAGGCTGTCGTCCTTGTTGGTGAAGCCGGCACGGTTGTTGAACTCACGCTCCATGTTCCAGATGCGCTCGCCGATCTTGGCCAGTTCTTCAATGGTGTAGTCCGCGTCGCAGGCACCCTGCATTTGCGGTGACAGGTCTTGCAGACCCCAGGCAAAGGTCGTGAAGATGCACAGGCCCGACGAGTCAAACGCGGCGGTGGCGTCCTGGAAGGCCTTCACCAACTCGGGCTTGCCCTCACTCTCCAGCGGATCGGTCTTGACCGGAATGCCCAGCACTTCCGACGCGATGGTGTAGCCGCGCAAATGACAGCCGCCACGGTTGGACGTGGCATAGGCCAGGCCAATGCCCTGGATGGCACGACCGTCGTAAGCCGGGAACTCCTGGCCCTTGGACGACATGGACAGCTCGGGGTGACCGTACTTGGCCGTCAGGCGCTTGGAGCCCTGTCCGATCTCCTTGCCAAAGCCGCGGCCATAGATGGTTTCTTCGGCCAGAAAGGCCAGAGTCTGGGCCGAACCAAACTTGGCGTCGATGCCGATCTGCTCCTTGGTCAGCACACCCATCTCGTACAGCTCCATCACCGCGCCCACCGTGGCGCCAAAGGTGATGGGGTCAATGCCCTCTTCGTTGCACAGCAGGTTGGCGTATTGCAGCGCTTCCAGATCGTTCACGCCATTGGCCGCACCCAGTGCCCAGGCCGCTTCGTATTCCAGCCCGCCGTTGGCACCCCGGTACTGCGGCTTGTTGACAATGGTGAAGTGGTTCTCGTCCATCTTGCTGATGCGACCGCACGCAATGGTGCAGCCAAAGCAGGCCTGGTTGGTGACCAGCTGTTTTTTGCCGTCGGTCTTGCGCGGTGTGGCCATGGCCTCGGCACCAATATCTTTGGCACCTTCAAACTGGTTGTCGCGGTGGTTGCGGGTGGGCAAGGCACCCACTTCGTTGATCACGCTCATCAGCACCTGGGTGCCCATGGCGGGCAGGCCGGTGCCGGTGACGCCGTTGTCGGCCAACACCTTTTTGGCCGTCTTCACGGCCGCCATAAAGGCCTTGGGGTCGCGGATATTGCCCACGCCCTTGGTGCCGCGCACGGCAATGGCCTTGAGGTTCTTGCTGCCCATGACCGCGCCCACGCCGGAGCGGCCGGCCGCGCGGTGCAGGTCATTGACCACGGCGGCAAACAGCACGCCGTTTTCGCCGGCCTTGCCAATGCTCGACACGCGGGTCAGCGGGTCCTGCAGGCTGCTCTTAAGCAGGCCTTCAGTCTCCCACACGCTCTTGCCCCACAGGTGGGCGGCGTCACGCAGTTCGGCCACGTCGTCGTTGACATACAGGTAGACCGGTTTGGGCGACTTGCCCTCGAAGATGACCATGTCCCAGCCGGCCATCTTGAACTCGGCGCCCCAGTAGCCGCCCGAGTTGGAGCAGGCGATGGCGCCGGTCAGTGGCCCCTTGGTGATGACGGTGTAGCGCCCGCCCGTGGAGGCCATGGTGCCGGTCAACGGGCCGGTGGCCCAGATGATCTTGTTGTCGGGAGAGAGCGGGTCGACGGTGGCTGCCACTTCTTCGACCAGGTACTTGGTACCCAGGCCACGCGAACCAATGTAGTCGCGTGCCCATTCCATATTGAGGGGTTCAGATTTGACGGTGCCAGCCGTCAGGTTGACGCGGAGGATTTTTCCAGCCCAAGACATAATTTTTCTCCTATTCAGTTGGGGTCAGAGCACATCGCTAAAGCGAGTGGTCTGACCCGCAAGGTTTCAGGTTGCAGACGGTTGGTTGCCGAGCTTGTCGGCCCACTGGGCCATCTTGCCCAGGCCGGTCCAGTTGGCATCGATGAAGGTGATGGCGCCGGTGGGGCAGGCATCGGCACAGGCCGGAGCGCCGCCGCACAGGTCGCACTTCTGCACCTTGCCGGTCTCTTGTACGTAATTGATGGTGCCAAACGGGCAGGCAATGGTGCAGACCTTGCAGCCCACACAGGTGGATTCATTCACCACCTTGGCGCCGGTGGCCTTGTCCACGTGAATAGCCTCCACCGGGCAGGCATGCAGGCACCAGGCCTCATCGCACTGGGTGCAGGTGTAGGGGACTTTCTTGCCGGTGTGGTGAAAGTCAAAGACCTTGATGCGCGACTTGGCGGTGGCGAAGGTGCCGTAGTTCTCAAACGCGCAGGCCATCTCGCACTGCATACAGCCCGTGCATTTGTCCGCGTTGATGTGCAACATTTTTTGCATGCGTCTCTCCTCGGGTAGCGGCAGGCAACCTATGCAAAGCCATGCCTATGAATTAAAGTACATAGGCATTGTTGGCTCAACCCGGAGGTCGGACCCTAGTACTAACCCTAGATAAGGTCCGGTTTGCGATGAAATTCTCAAAATGAAACACTGAACGAATCTGGCTGGTTAAAAAATGAACGCCCATTCGACATCGACAAGGTACCGCCCATGAATTCGCCTGCTTCGTCTGCTCTGCCAGCGGGATCCCTGTCGCGCCCGGCGGCCATCGCGCAGGCCAGGCGCACCGTGATGCAGGACCGCAGCGCATTGCCGGCGGGGTGGCTGGCACCGTGGGTCGAGCGCTCCTGGCAACGCTGTCTGGAGCTGGGGCTGGAGCCTGAACGAAGCGCCATTTTTGACCGGGTGTCGCAACAGCAGACACTGCGCACCCAGGAGGCCAACCAGCAACTGGTGCAAACCGCCCGCCCCATTCTGGAAAAACTGGGTCGCGCCATTGTCAACACGCGCTACTTTGCCATCCTGACCAACCGCGACGGCGTGGTGGTCGACACCAGTGGTGCCATTGACCGCTCCGACCCGCGCGCCGACCTGATCACCCGCATTGGCACCGACCTGTCCGAACGCAGCGTGGGCACCACCGCGATTGGCGCGGCCCTGAATGAGCTGCAACCCGTGTGGCTGCACCAGGGCGAGCATTTTTTCGCCAACACCTCGGTCTACAGCTGCGCCGGTGCCCCGCTGCTGGGGCCGGATGGCGCCTGTGTGGGCATGCTGGACCTGACCGGCATTGACGCCGTGGAGCGCCCCGAACTCAAACACCTGGTCACCCAGACCGCCAGCCGCATCGAGAACGCGCTGGTACTGGCCCAGGCCCACAGCCTGGTGGTGCGCCTGAACTGGCCCGGCAACACGTTGGGCAGCGAGGCCGATGGCATGGTGTGCCTGGACACGGAGGGCTGGATCACCGCCGCCAACCCGATTGCGCGCCAGATGGTGCCCCAACTGGCCGCGTCAGGGCGCGTGCGCGGACAGGCTCAGGCTCAGGGCCCCGTGCATGTCAGCGAGGTCTTCGGCGTGCCGTTTGAGCTGTTGTTTGATGCGGTAGACCGCAGCGATCCGGTGCTGGAAGTCCCGCTGTGGACCGGCCTGCGGCTGCAGGCCCTGCCCGTGGCACGTGCCCAGGAAACACAGGCCATGAACACCAGTGCCCGCGCACTGGGGCACAAGCCGCTGCCGCTCAAGGATCTAGAGTCCGCCCTGATCCGCCAGGCCGTGGACCAGGCCCGCGGCAACGTGGCGCAGGCGGCGCAGGCCCTGGGCATCAGCCGCGCCACGGTGTACCGCAAGCTGGGGCAGAAGTCCAAGGAAAAATAGCGGGGTTTGATAGTGAAATAGGCCTGAAGTCCTCGCAGAATGTGCGCAAGCAGCTACTAAATCAATAGCGCATCGAGACTCACAAGGCGTTATCCCCAGGATCGCGTCAGGAGTTCATCCAAAGCGTCGGCTATGGCCTGGCCATGGTCTGCCAGAGAGGTGACGCGGTCACCAAGCTGGTCCCAGGCGACGGAGACCATGTCCAGGGGGTGCAGCACAACCGGCTCGCCCTCCACGTCAAACACGGGGTTCATGCGGGAGCCCGGGGCAGATGTTTGCGTGGGCAGAGCGCTGCGGCGCACCAAAGGCACCACCATGCGCCTGCGGTAGCGGTCAAACAGTGATGACTGAACTACAACGACAAAGGGAATGGATTCACGCAACAGGCCTTTGTTGCGGTGGACATCAAACTGGGCCATTACAGAGTGGAGTGCTCGTCTGCAAACGAACCCACTGACGCGTGGACGGCATTCCAGTCCGCCGAGCAGGCATCGGCTTGCTGCTGGCGGCTCAAACGCGTTTGCTGCTGCTGGGCAACATACGCAGACAGCAGCTCTTCCATCGTCGCAGAGAGGTTGCTGGTGTAGGTCTTGGCCTGCGCAACCAGACCTTCGCTAAGAGTCAGGTTGACGGCGCGCTTGCGCGTGACAACGGAGGAAGTGGATGCTGCTGGCATGGTGAATCCCTCTGCAAAAAGATTATGCGCATATTATGCGCATAAATCACATCAAGTCGCCGCCCTGCGCAGCGTTTCCACCACCGGCCGCAACAACACCTCGCGCAATCCCCACCAGCCGGCGGCCAGCGCCAGTACCGCACCGGCCAGCGCGCCCAGCAAGGGCACCCACAGCGACACGGTCCATTCAAACTCAAACACATAGTGCGCCAGGGCCCAGCCCACAGCGGCGGCAACCATCGACGCCAGAAAGCCCGCCAGCAGCCCGACGCCCGCCAGCTCGGCGCGCTGCACCTGGCGCAGCAGGCTGCTCTTGGCACCCACCGCCCGCATGATGGCGTATTCGCGGGCGCGCTCCTCGCGCGTGGCGGTGACCGCTGCAAACAGCACCACCAGCCCGGCCGCCAGCGTGAAGCCAAACAGGAACTCCACCGCGCCGATCACCTGGTCCAGCACGCGCTGCACCTGGGCAATGGTGGTCGTCATGTCCACATTGGTCACATTCGGAAACTGGCGCACCAGGGCGTTGTCAAAGCCCTTCGTCGCCGGCGCCTTGAAGGCCCCCATGTAGGTGGTGGGCACATCGTCCAGGCGGCTCACCGGGTACATCACAAAGAAGTTGGCCCGCATGGAGCCCCAGTCCACCTTGCGCAGCGAGGTGACCCTGGACTCGTTCTGCACACCGCCGATGTCAAAGCGCAGCGCATCACCAAGCTTGAGGTTCAGGGTCTTGGCAATGCCCTCCTCCACACTGATGGCGCCCGTCTCTTCTTCCTGCCACTGGCCGCCCACCACCAGGTTTTGCTGCGGCAGCCGGGCGTTGAACGACACGTTGAACTCACGGTCCAGCAGCCGCTTGGCGCGGTCTTCGGCGTAATCGTCAGGCGACACGGCGCGGCCATTCACCGCCACCAGACGGCCGCGGATCATGGGGTACCAGTCGAACCGGGTCACACCGGAGCCTTTGAGCATGTGCTGAAAGGCCTCCGACTGCTCGGGCATCACGTTGATGACAAAGCGGTTGGGCGCATCCGGCGGCGTGGCCTTGCGCCAGCTGCCGATCAGGTCGGTGCGCAGCAGCACCAGCAGCACCAGGGCCAGCAAGCCCACCGCCAGGGCGCTGATCTGCACCACGGCGTAGGCCGGGCGCGCCGACATCTGGCGCGTGGCCAACACCAGCCAGCGCGGTGCGGTGGCCTCATTGACGCTCCAGCGCAACACCTTCACCGCCACCCAGCTCAGTGCCGCAAACACCGCCACCGCACCGCCAAAACCGCCCACCGCAATCAGGCCCAGCTTCAGGTCGCTGCTGGCGGCCAGCAGCAGGGCGGCAAAGCCCAGCACGCCCACCGCCAGCACGCCCAGCGAGGCCGGCTTGAGGCCACCCACATCGCGGCGGATCACCCGCAGGGGCGGCACCTGCGCCAGTTGCAGCACTGGCGGCAGGCCGAAGGCAAACAGCAGGGTCAGTCCCATGCCCAAGCCCAGCAGCACTGGCCAGATGGTGGCCGCTGGCAAGGCTGCATCCACCAGTCCGGCCAGCAACAGCACGAACAGGTAGTGCACGCAGTAGCCCAACAGCACCCCCAGCGCGCTGGCAAAAAGCCCCACCAGCGCAAACTCGAACGCGTAGCTGGCGGCAATGGTGCGCTGGCTCAGGCCCAGCACGCGCAACATGGCGCAATCATCCAGGTGGCTGGCCGCAAACGCGCGGGCCGCCAGGGCCACGGCCACCGCACTCAACAGCGCTGCGAGCAGCGCCACCAGGCTCAGGAATTTATCGGCCCGGTCCAGCGTCTGGCTCATCTCGGGGCGCCCGCCCTGCAGCGACTCCACCCGCACGCCGCGCAAGCCATTCACACCGGCCTGCTTGACCTGTGCATCGGCCCAGGTCACAAAGGTCTGCACGGGTTTGTCGTCTCCGGCCACGGCCATGCGGTAGGTCAGGCGGCTGGCGGGCTGGATCAGCCGGGTGGCGGCAATGTCCTGCGTGTTGATCATCACGCGGGGGGCAAAGTTCATGAAGCCGGCACCCCGGTCGGGCTCCACCGCGATGAGGGTGGCAATGGTCAACCGCGAGTCACCCAGCAGCAGTGCATCACCCACCTTCAGGCCCAGCGCTTCCAGCAGCGCGGCATCCACCCAGACCTGACCCGACGCCGGAATGTCGCGGGTCGCCATCTCAGGCGCATCGGGTGCACTGGCCACGCGTAGCGAACCGCGCAGCGGATAGCCCGGCTCCACCACTTTCAACGCCACCAGCTTGGCAGCACCGCCTTGCGCATCCGGCGCGCGGGCCATGGTGGGAAAACCTGCGGTCGACACCACCGACAGGCCCAGCTCGCGCGCCTTGGCAACAAAGTCTGGAGGCGTGGGGTTGTCGCTGGACACCACGGCATCACCGCCCAGCAGCTGGCGCGCATCGCGCTGCAGGCCGCCCTTGAGCCGGTCCGCAAAAAAGCCCACGGCCGTGAGGGCCGCAACGGCCAGGGTCACGGCCACGATCAACAAACGCAAGTCGCCCGAACGCAGATCGCGCCACAGGGTGCGCCAGCCCAGGCTCCAAAAGGAAATAGTCATGGCGCTACCTTAGCGCATCGGCACGCGCCACACGCCAACTGGGGCTTTAAGAGAACGTACGGCCATGGCCTAGCGAATGCCGGGGCCCCTGAATGACGCCTGAGCGGCCACGAATCGGCGCACATTCAGGGCATCCGACAGCCGCGACGCATTGCCCGATGCATTCAACAGGACCAGTGTGGCACTTTTGCCGGCTTGCTTGATGCGCATGATCAGGCAACGCCCTGCTTCGTTGGTGAATCCGGTCTTGGACAACAGAATGTCCCACCCCCGCGCGCCAACCAGTTGGTTGGTATTGCGAAACAACACGTTGCGACCATTCATGCGCACGAACTCGGACCGGTTGGTGGTGATGCCCACAATCTCCGGGTAGTGCGATGCCGCCATCGCCAACTTGGCCAAATCGCTGGCCGAAGACATGTTTTCCGGCGACAGGCCCGAAGGCTCCTTGATGGCGGTGTGCGTCATGCCCAGCACTTTCAGCTTGGCCTGCACCGCATCCAGAAAGGCCTGCGGTCCGCCTGTATAGGTGCGCGCCAGTGCCGCTGCGGCACGGTTGTCGGACGACATCAAAGCGAGCTGCAACACGTCTTTTCGGGATAGCTTGGCACCAACCGGAACGTGGGACTGGCTGTGCTTGAGTGCGTCAACATCCGACGCATCGATTTCAATCACTTCGTCCATATCGGGCTTGCTGTCCAGCACAACAATGGCCGTCACCAGCTTGGTGAGCGATGCAATGGGAACGGACGCATCGGCGCCTTTTTCGAACAGCACCTGTCCGGTTTCATCACTGACAACGATGGCGTGTTCGGAGTGGAGACGGAAGGCATTGGCATTGGCGCCGGTGCATGCCAGGAGTGCGAGACTGATGAGGAGAGGTTTGAACATCCCAGGTCGGTGTTGGTGCGGCATGCTCAGCGTTCCGGATAGCTCACATCAGCGCTGCACGCGCCAAGAAGGATGGACACGGCCATGGTGCCCATCAACGCCGACCGATTTGCAGGACGCATGGTGATTTCCTCAAAAATTTACAGCCTGATGCTGAAGACTGATGTCCATTACCCAGACACTGTGAGCGAGCAACCCGACGCAAACATGGGGCGGGCATAACACTGGGTGCAGATTCTATGCAGCCAAGGTTAAGCGACTGTAAAGACTGGCAATGAGTGCCTTACGCCACCGCACGCAACCGGGCACCCGCCAGCTCGGGCTGCAACAGCAAGCGTTCAAACGCGCTGTAGCACAGAAAACGCTTGTGCGTGGCCCGCCCAATGGCGCACAACCCGACGCGCTGAGCCACTTCCAGCCCCATCTCGGTAATGCCACTGCGTGACACCACGATGGGGATGCCCATCTGGGCTGACTTGATCACCATCTCGCTGGTGAGGCGGCCGGTGGTGTAGAAGACCTTGTCGGCGCCATTGACACCGTTCATCCACATCCATCCCGCAATGGTATCGATGGCGTTGTGGCGGCCCACGTCTTCGATGAAGACGACCATCTCGTCACCCTTGAACAAGGCACAGCCATGCACCGAACCGGCAGCCTTGTAGATGCTCTCCTGCACCCGGATGGCATTCACAATGCCATACAGCTGCGACTGCGATACCGTGGCAGACGGCAGCACAATGCGGTCCACATCATCCATGAGTCCGCCAAAAACACTACCCTGGCCGCAGCCCGTGGTGACCACGCGCTTGGCCGTGCGTTCTTCAATGTGCTCGATGCCCTTGCGCGTTTTGACCGCGGCTGCGCCCACTTCCCAATCCACCGTGATGGATTCGATGTCGTGCAGGGATTGAACCAGGCGCTGGTTGCGCAGGAAACCCAGCACCAGCAACTCCGCATGCCCACCCAGGGTCATCAGGGTGACCAGCTCACGCTTGTCGACGTAGACCGTCAACGCCCGCTCGCAGGGAATGGTGCTGCTGACTTCCTCGCCCCATTCGTTGACCACCGTGACCTCGCGGGTCAGCGGAGCCTGTGCCTGGGTAAGACGGGGACGTTCAAATGAGTGCATGGGCTTGGGGGTCAGGGCTTTTTGTCTTGGGGCTTGGCGGCTGGGGCTGAAGCCGCAGCGGCGGCAACCGCTGCCGACGCAGCGGATGCTGGCGCAGCAGCCACTGGCGGCGTGTAGACAAACGCACCGGGGTCCACGCAGCTGGATGCCGGTGCTGCAGCCCCCTTGCTGTCCTTGCCCGCGGGTTTGGCCGCCTTGTTGGTGCGCGCAGCGACCTTGTCCTGCGCCTTGCACAGCTGGTACGCCTCGACCTTGCCGGCATGGGCCGTCTTGGCGGCGGCCTCGGCGGCTTTGGCCTTGGCGTCATCGCTCAATGCGGGGAGTTTGGCAATGGCAGACCCGGTCAGCACCAGGACGGCAACAAATACAAAAATCGGTTTCATGCGGACCTCTGTGTGGGTTTAGGTTTGAACGGTGGATGGCGCTGCAGCGGCGGGCCCGGCCGCACTGCGGTGGGCGGGTACCTTGCCGGACTTGACGTCGTCGTACCAGAGTTCGTGGTGCTCCCTGGCCCAGGTTTCGTCCACGTACCCGGTCTTCATGCCCTGGAACGCGCCTTCGGTACCCACAGTACCCAGGTAGATATGCCCCATGAACATGACAACCATCAGGATATTGGACACCGAATGCACCATGTGCGCCACCTGCATGGTGCTGCGCTCATAGACCAGGCCGGGTATGAGCTTGTCCATGACCAGCCCGGACCCCACGACCACCAGGCCCAGCACAAACACACCGCCCCAGAACACGACTTTTTCGCCCGCATTGAAGCGGCCCGATTTGACTTCGTGTTCGGAAAACATGCCCCCACCCTTGAGCAGCCAGTTCACATCCCCCTTGGCCGGCAGGTTGTCGCGCACAAAGGTCACGATGACAATGACCAGCGAAACGGCGAACAGCGGGCCGGCGAAGTTGTGGGCATTCTTGAGCGCGAACGCCAGCCAGCCAAACACCGTCGTGCCAATGATGGGCAACAGGAAGAATTTGCCAAACGCCATCACCAGACCCGAGATGGCCAGGATGCTGAACGCCGCAGCGTTGACCATGTGGGCCGAGCGCTCAAACGGCGTAAAGCGCTCGATCATGCGGCCCGTCGGCTTGCCATGCGTCTTGATGGCTCCAACCTGCCAGTAAAACAGCGCAATGGCCACCAACACAATCAGGAGCAGTGAACCCCCGTAGGGAATGATCCAGTTGTTGCGCACCTCGCGCCACGCTTCGCCGGCATTTGTCAGCCGTGAGCCCGGGTATTGCACAAAGGGTTGAATCAGGTTGCCGGCCTCAGGCGCCTCACTCTTGGGCAGGCTGCTGACACCGGTGACGCCGGCACCCACCTGGCGCCACATGGGTGCATTGTTGCCGGGCTGTACCTTGGCGCGCTCGCCATTGGTCTGCGCGGCGTAGCCTGGGTCCGCACTGGCCTCGGGTTTGACATCCATGATGTTGGCACTCTGAACCGGCGCAGTCTGCGTCTGTGCACAGACCGGCCCCAGCGTTCCAAACGCAACACATAAGGTGGCAATCAATGAGCGCATCATGATGGGTGCCTCTCAGTTCATTCTGGAATAGTCATTCTGACTATTCTGCTGGCGAGCCTTCAGATGCAGTTCCCACGCGGTTTTATCGCCCGCCTTCCAGCCGGGTGCCGTGAAGACACTACCGGTTCCGGTGTAGGCCGCGGAATCCGATTTCGGGCTGCCAGCGGTTTGCGGCTTTTCGCCACACGCCGCCAGCATGACACAGGCCACTGCAATCCATGCGATGTGTTTCATGATTTGGCTCCTGTCTCCGGTGCTTGACCTGCCTTCTTGGAACCGTAGGCCGTGCCCCAGCCCCACACCTCGGCACCCTTGCCACGCTGCACCACCCGGTTACGGAAGATGTCGGCAACCACGTCACCGTCACCAGCCAGCAAGGCCTTGGTGGAGCACATCTCGGCGCACGCGGGCAACTTGCCCTCGGCCAGGCGGTTGCGCCCATATTTTTCAAACTCGGCCTGGCTGCCGTTTTCTTCGGGGCCACCGGCGCAAAACGTGCACTTGTCCATCTTGCCGCGCACCCCGAAGGTGCCCTGCGACGGAAACTGTGGCGCGCCAAAAGGACAGGCGTAGGAGCAGTAGCCGCAGCCAATGCACACATCCTTGTCGTGCAGAACAACGCCTTCGTCCGTCTTGTAAAAACAGTTGACCGGGCACACCGCCATGCAGGGGGCATCACTGCAATGCATGCAGGCCACCGAGATGGATTTTTCGCCCGGCACGCCGTCATTGAGAGTCACCACGCGGCGGCGGTTCACGCCCCAGGGCACTTCGTTTTCGTTCTTGCAGGCCGTGACGCAGCCATTGCATTCGATGCAGCGCTCGGAGTCGCAAACAAATTTCATTCTTGCCATGATGGTTCCTTACGCTTTTTCGATGTTGCAGACGGTTGTCTTGGTCTCTTGCATCATCGTGACGCTGTCATATCCATAGGTGGTTGCCGTATTGATGGCCTCACCGCGCACCACCGGGTGGGCACCGGCCGGGTAATAGGCCAGCATGTCGGCACCCTGCCAGCGTCCGGAGAAGTGGAAGGGCATGAAAACCGTATCCGGCCCGACACGCTCGGTCACCATGGCCTGGACATTGAGGCGCGCACCGGTTGGCGTGCTGACCCAGGCGCGCTCGCCATTGCGAATGCCTTTTTCTGCCGCCGCCTTGGGATTGATCTCGATGAACATTTCCTGCTGCAACTCGGCCAGCCAGGGGTTGGAGCGGGTTTCTTCACCGCCGCCTTCGTACTCGGTCAGGCGCCCCGAGGTCATGATGAACGGGAACTTCTCGTGCACCTTGTCGGCAATGTTCTTCTGCTGCACGGTCTTGTACAGCGTGGGCAGACGCCAGAAGGCCTTCTTGTCGTCGTGCGTGGGGTACTTGGCCACCAGGTCGGGGCGAATGCCATAAAGCGGCTCGCGGTGCTGTGGAATGGGGTCGGGGAAGTTCCACACCACGGCGCGGGCCTTGGCGTTGCCAAACGGATGGCAGCCGTGCACTTTCATGACCACACGCTGGATGCCGCCCGACAGGTCGGTCTTCCAATTCTTGCCTTCGGCCGCAACTTTCTCGGCATCGGTCAAATCGTCCCACCAGCCCAGCTTCTTGAGCAGCACATGGTCGAACTCGGGGTAGCCGGTGGTGATGTCGGCGCCCAGGGAGTGCGAACCGTCTTCGGACAACAGGCTCTTACCCTCACGCTCCACGCCGAAATTGGCGCGGAAATTGCCACCGCCGTCCATCACATGCTTGGAGGTGTCATACAGATTGGGCGAGCCCGGGTGCTTGAGCTCGGCCGTGCCATAGCAGGGCCAGGGCAAACCGAAGTAGTCGCCGGTCATGTCGTAGCCGGTTTCCTTGTCCTTGCCACCCTTGCAGCGCAGCGTCTTGACGTCAAACAAATGCATGTTGCGCATGTGCGCCTTGAGCCGCTCCGGGCTTTGGCCGGTGTAACCAATGGTCCAGACACCCTTGTTGATTTCACGCAGGATGTCTTCCACCACGGGCTCATCCAGGCCCTTGACCTTTTGCATCTTGTAGTTCTTGGACAGCTCCTTGCCAAAGCCCAGGCGGTCGGCAAACTGCTGCATGATCATGTGGTCGCTACGGCTTTCCCACAGCGGCTCAATCACTTTTTCGCGCCACTGGATGGAGCGGTTGGATGCCGTGACAGAGCCACTGGTCTCGAACTGCGTCGCTGCCGGCAGCAGGTAGACCGCCCGGTTGGGGTTCATGTCTTCAGGCTTGCCCGGCATGGCAGCCATGGCCGCCGTGGCCGATGGATACGGGTCCACCACCACCAGCAGATCGAGCTTGTCCATGGCGCGCTTCATCTCCAGACCACGCGTCTGCGAGTTGGGCGAATGGCCCCAGTAGAAAACGCCGCGCAGATTGGAGTCCTGATCGATCAGCTCATTCTTCTCCAGCACGCCGTCAATCCAGCGCGACACCGTGATGCCGGGCTTGCTCATCATGGCCGGTGAAGAAAACTGCTTCTTGATCCACTCGAAGTCCACACCCCAGACCTTGGCAAAGTGTTTCCACGAGCCTTCCACAATACCGTAATAGCCCGGCAATGAATCCGGGTTGGGGCCGACGTCGGTGGCACCCTGCACGTTGTCGTGGCCGCGGAAGATGTTGGTGCCACCGCCCGACTTGCCGACATTGCCCAATGCCAGTTGCAGAATGCAAGATGCACGCACCATGGCATTGCCAATGGTGTGCTGGGTCTGGCCCATGCACCAGACCAGCGTGCTGGGCCGGTTGTCGCTCATCAGCTTGGCCACCTTGAAGACCTGTTCTTCCTTGACGCCGCAGGCTTCTTCGACCTTGTCCGGCGTCCACTTGGCCAGCACGTCTTCCTTGACCTTGTCCATGCCAAAGACGCGGTCGTTGATGTACTGCTTGTCTTCCCAGCCATTCTTGAAGACGTGGTACAGCACGCCAAACAGGAAGGGAATGTCGGAGCCGGAACGGATGCGCACGTACTCATCGGCCTTGGCCGCGGTGCGGGTAAAGCGCGGGTCCACCACAATCATCTTGGTGCCGGTTTCCTTGGCGTGCAGCATGTGCAACATGCTGACCGGATGCGCTTCAGCGGCATTGGAGCCGATGTACATGGCGCACTTGCTGTTTTGCATGTCGTTGTACGAATTGGTCATCGCACCATAGCCCCAGGTGTTGGCAACACCGGCCACCGTGGTGGAGTGGCAGATGCGCGCCTGGTGGTCGCAGTTGTTGCTGCCCCAGAAGCTGACGAACTTGCGCATCAAATACGCCTGCTCGTTGTTGTGCTTGCTCGACCCAATCCAGTAAATCGAGTCAGGCCCACTGGCCTTTCGCAAGTCCAGCAGCTTGGCGCTGATCTCGGTCAGCGCGGTGTCCCAGCTGATGCGCTCGTACTTGCCGTTGACCAGCTTCATGGGGTAGCGCAGGCGGTATTCGCCATGGCCGTGCTCGCGCAGGGCTGCGCCCTTGGCACAGTGTGCGCCCAGGTTGATCGGTGAATCGAACACCGGCTCCTGGCGCACCCAGACACCGTTTTCGACCACCGCATCCACCGCGCAGCCAACCGAGCAATGCGTGCAAACCGTACGTTTGACTTCGACCTTGCCCTTGCCAACCGCCGCTTCACCAATGGACGCCTGCGCTTTCTTCACCAGGGTCAGTTGCGAGGCCGCCAGCCCCACCCCGACGCCCAGTCCGGAGCGGCGCAAGAATGCGCGTCTATCCATCGTCGGCAGGGCTTGCGCCAGACCACGGCGCAGACTGTGGACAAAGGGCGAGCGCGGGGTCACTCCCGACACGTCAGATTTCTTGGTTAACAGCATGGAAGTCTCCGAAAGACAGTGGGAATGCAATATCAGACGCGGGTGGTCTTGTAGTACTGCTTGACGTGATCGCTCAGCGCATAGCCGCCGCCGCGCTCAGGCTTGGGTAGCGGCGCGGGCGCCGGCGCAACCGTGGTGGCGGCGGGCAACACATTGACCGCTGCCGCCAGCGCACCCAGAGTTCCGGCCCCGGCAAACAGGGTGCGGCGCGACAGTTTGGAAGGGGATGCGGGCATGAACGGTCTCCTTGTAATGTGCACGCCTATGCAGCGTTTTGCATAGCGTGAATACGCCGGAATCTAGCAATAAGCGCGCAAATCAACAAGTGGGAAAACCCGCTCAAGGGATCCCACAGGTCGCGCACAATGTGCGGCCGCACAGCCACGGCCCCACACGGTGTTTTTCACGGCCCACGCCAATGCAGTATTCGTGCCACGCATTTCCATTACCAAAAAGCAAGGTCAATCGTGCGCTTTATCACTAGAGGGACCGGAAATCTGCAGGCGCTGCGGGCACCGGTGGCGCCAGACTGGCGGCGGGTGTGCGACAAGTTGTCGCGATGGCGAGGCAACGAATGGCCGAACAGGCTGTAAGCTGGGCATAAGCTTTACCTTTCGGCTGTGCGAAATATATTTTTACCTGACTGAATTACTCGGGTCTACCCATAAAATTCGGACGCCCCATGTCCACAACAAGCACGCTCCATTCCACTGACACCCTGCCATCCAGGCCAGTGGAAGGCTGGCCCGACTGGTCCATTTTGATCGTCGACGACGAGCCCGGCATGCGCAACTTCCTGGTCAAAACCCTGGTGCCACGGTGCCGTACCGTGCACAGCGCCGGCAGCGCGGAAGAAGGTGCCGAGTTTTTGCAGTCGCTGCATGTTGACCTGATCATTCTGGATATTTCCCTGCCCGGCCAAAGCGGTGTGGCGTGGCTCAAAACCCTGCGTGAGGGCGGCTATCGGGGCCACGTGATTTTGATCACCGCCTTTGCCGATCTGGACACCGCCATCGAGGCCCTGCGCGCGGGAGCGTCCGACTTCATCCTCAAGCCGTTTCGGGTGCCGCAAATTCTCAACGCCATCAAACACTGTTTCGAGTCGTCGCGCCTGCAGCGCGAAAACTACGTGTTGCGCCACACCCTGTCGCGCCAGAGCGGCAGCGCCACCGGGCTGATCGGCAGCTCGGCCTATATGCGCGCGTTGCGCGAATCGCTGCCACGGGTGGCAGCGGTGGACAGCACCGTGCTGCTACAGGGCGAGTCTGGCACCGGCAAGGAGCTGGTGGCCCGCGCACTGCACGCCTTGAGCCCACGCGCCAGTGGACAGTTTGTTCCCGTCAATTGCGCGTCCATGTCAGCGGAACGCATGGAGAGCACCCTGTTTGGCCACGCCAAGGGCGCCTTTGCAGGAGCCACCACCGCGCGCGACGGCCTGTTTTACTACGCCCAGGGCGGTACTTTGTTTCTGGACGAAGTGGCAGAACTGCCGCTGCCCCTGCAGGCCGCCCTGCTGCGCGCCGTAGAAGACTTGTGCATTCGCCCGGTGGGCAGCACGCAACTGGTGCCCGTGAACGTGCGCATCATGGCCGCCACCAACCGCTCGCTCCAGCACGAGGTTGACGCGGGACGCTTTCGCAAGGACTTGTACTACCGCCTGCAGGTGGTGGACATTGCACTCCAGCCACTGCGGGAACACAAGGAAGACATCGCCGAACTGGTGCAGCACTTCATGGCCCATCTGGTGGCGGGCAAAGGCATCGCGCCGCTGGAGATCACACCCACGCAGCTGGACTACCTGCTGCAGTACCACTGGCCTGGAAATGCACGCGAACTGCGCAACCTGCTGGAACGCTCACTGATCGTGGGCGAACTCAACGTCTCGGCGCTCTATGGTGCCGCACCGGTTTCAACGGGCGCGCTGGCCACCAATCTGCATCAACTGGAAAAACAGCATATCCAGTCGGTGCTGGATTCGGTACAGGGCGACAAGACACGCGCGGCGCAACTGCTGGGTGTGTCCCGACGCACGCTGGAGCGGCGCTGCGCCGAATGGGCCAGCCCATGAACCGACCGCCAGCGCCGCGCCAACGCTGGCACGACCTATCGGTACGCCACAAGCTGATGGTGCTGTCGCTGCTGCCCCTGGTGGTGGTGCTGCCGCTGCTGGTAGGCGCTTTGGTGCTGTGGGGCAATACCGCGTATGACCGCCTGCTCATTACCAAAGTGCGCAGCGACCTGGCGGTGGCCCATGGCTACTTTGCGCAAGTGCTCAATGAAGTGGGCTCTGGCACCCAGGCCATTGCCGCTTCGCATGCGCTGCATCTGGCGCTGGGCACAACGCGGCAGGAGGCACTCCGGGCACAACTCACGCAGGCCCAGCAGCGCCTGGGTTTTGACTTTATCAACCTCTACGACCCCCAGGGCCGCTTGCTCACTGCCAGCTGGAACACCCCGCCCGGTGCCCAGGCCGCAGCACCGGCACCTACCGCACCAGGCCTCGCACCGCCGACGCAGGCCCTTGCCGATAACGCACCGGCACAGGTCCAGCGCCTGAGCCAGACCCAGTTGCTGGCGCTGGCGCCGCACCTGGGGCCGCGCTTGCAGATCACGCTCATTCCCACCAGCGGTGCCGCGCCCAGCACACGCACGCAGGAAGACCAGGCGCTGATCATGCTGGCAACCGCGCCGGTGCGCGATGCCGATGGGCACGTGGTGGCCTGGCTGCGCGCGGGCGTGCTGCTGAACCAGAACCTGGGACTGATAGACCACATCAACAAAATTGTGTACCCCGAAGGCTCCTTGCCGCTGGGCAGCGTGGGCACCGCCACCTTGTTTTTGGACGATGTGCGCATCACCACCAATGTGCGCCTGTTCCAGGACAAACGTGCCATTGGCACCCGCGTGTCCCAGGCCGTGCACGATGCGGTGCTGGAGCGCGGCGAGACCTGGCTGGACCGCGCCTTTGTGGTCAACGACTGGTATGTGTCGGGCTACGAACCACTGATGGACGGCGCAGGCCAGCGGGTGGGCATGCTGTATGTGGGCTACCTGGAGACGCCTTACCGCATGACCAAGTACGGCATTCTGGCGCTCATCGTGGGTATTTTTGCAGCCGCCATGGTGCTGGCGGCATGGTTTTCGGTGCGCTGGGCGCGCAGCATCTTTCAACCCGTTGAACGCATGAACCACACCATGCGGTGCGTGGAAGACGGAGACACCAGCGCCCGCGTGGGACACGTCGTGTCGCACGACGAACTGGGGGCGCTGGCCACCCATTTGGACCAGTTGCTGGACGTGATTGACGACAAAACCCAGACCCTGCAGCGCTGGGGCGAGGAACTCGACGCCAAGGTGGCCGAGCGCACGCAGCAGCTGTCCTTGAGCAACCAGTCGCTGCAGCGGGCTCAGGCGCAACTGGTCAAGTCGGAAAAACTGGCCGCCATTGGCCAACTCACCGCCAGCGTGGCCCACGAGATCAACAACCCGATTGCGGTGATGCAAGGCAACCTGGATCTGGTGCGCGAGATTCTGGGCGAACACACACTGCCCGTGCGCACCGAACTCCAGTTGATGGACCAGCAAGTGGACCGCATGCGCCTGATCGTGACGCAGCTGCTGCAATACGCCCGGCCCAACGACTACGCCGGTTATGTGGATGCAGTGGATGTGAATGCCGCACTGACCAGCGCACTGGTGCTGGTGGAGCACCTGCTGGCGCGCACGCACATTGTGGTGCAGCGCCAGTTGCAAGCCAGCCAGCGCGTGCCCATCAACCAGCAAGAGCTGCAGCGGGTGCTGATCAACCTGATGGTCAACGCCATTCAGGCCATGCCCGCAGGCGGCACACTGACCCTGCGCACCCGCGACGAGACGGATGCCCAAAACCGACGCGCCGTGCTGGTGGACGTATGCGACACTGGTGCCGGCCTGAGTGATGCCGCGCGCGAGCGTTTGTTCAGCCCCTTTTTCACCACCAAGAACGATGGCAACGGCCTGGGCCTGTGGATCAGCGTGGGTTTGGTAGAGCGCTATGGCGGCAGCATCCGTGCAGCCAACCGCCGCGATATCGGCGAAAACGCTCCCGGAGCGGTGTTTGGCGTGTGGCTGCTGTGCGAGGTGCCGGCCGAGAGCAGCGCGACTCAGGAATGACGCGGCACCGAAGGATTACGCAACACCGCTCAGACCAGCATGTCAAAGCCCTGCGCCTCCACCGCCACAAAGGCGCGGGTCAGTTCCGCCACGCCCGCGTAGAAGTGGGCCTGCGGGTGGGCTTGCAGCGCGTCGCACAGGCGCACCACCCAGGGCTGCACGTGGGCTGAAAAGAAGGCTTGCTGGCGCGTCAGGTTGGCCACTTCCACATCGTCCCCGGCAATCAGGTAGCGCATGACTTCACACAGGTAGGCCACATGGTCTTCGGTTTCCGACATGGCGTCATCGCGCGCCAGCCCCAGCGCCGCAATATCGGTGCGCAAGGCAGCCAGAGGCTTCTCGTTGAGAAAGCCGCTCAGGTAGAAGGATCCGAACAGGTAGACCTCGGGCTTGCCCACACCGCCAAACAGGGTGGTGTATTCCGCCGCAATCGCGCCGTCGTCCAGCTTTCTGGCCAATCCGACCAGCGCACGCCAAGGCGCTTCCAGAAAACCTCCCGCCGCCGGTGCATCGGTCACCGCCACGCGCAGTTGTGTCAGCAAATCCGGCGTGGGCGGCGCATAAAACAAGAGCGCCAGAAGCCCGTACAACTCGGCGCGGGCCGTTTCTTCATCCAGACCTGGGGTAGAGATGGGAGCGTGTGTCATGGTGGCTTTCTGCACGGAGCGGGTGTACCGAATGGACTTAGCGGATATCGTGGATCTTGACTTCGTTGTCGGCCGAGTAGATGTCAATCACCCGGCAGTCACCGCACATCTTGAGGCGGTCGGCGGCCGGACCCTGGAACATGGCATGGCTTGTCAGTTTGGCCACCATGGCTTCTATGCCTTTGAGCGTGCCAAAGGGCTTGCTGCAGCGGATGCACACATACGGTTGCATGGCGTTGAGTACCACGGCCTCCTTGCGCTGCGCCGTCAGGCGCAACTGGGGTTGCAGCGCCAACGCGTTCTCCGGGCAGGTGGTGACACACAGCCCGCACTGCACACAGTTCTTCTCGATGAACTTGAGTTGGGGCGTGAGCGGGTTGTCCTGCAGGGCTGCAGCCGGGCAGGCGTTGACGCAACTCAGGCACAGGGTGCAGGCGTCCGTGTTGATGGCCAGCGCACCCAAGGGCGAGCCCTTGGCGGGCAAGGCAATGGTGTCGCTGTGCACGGTAGCCTGGGCAACCAGATGGTCCAGCGCCAGTTCCAGTGTGGCGCGCTTGTCGGCCTGCACGGCAAAGCCGGCCACTTGTGCCACGCCCTGCGCGGCGGGGGCCTGCAGATCGGCGTCCAATGCCGCCAGGTCGCGCGCATCGCGGGCGTGCAGCAGGCGCAAGTGGGTGCCGGTGTAGCCCAGGCCGGTAAGGATGGCCTGAGCCACATCCATCTGTGTTTGCAGCGCTTCGCGGTACTGGGGCGCGTCTTCGTCGGTTAGTAGCACCCACACCTGCGACGCGCCATAGGCAATGGCCGACAACCAGAGGTCGAGCCCCGTTGAGGCGCTGTGGTGTACGGCCAGCGGCAGCACGCGCGCCGGTACACCCCGGGTGGCCGGGTCGAGCCGGGCAGCACGCCCCAAATCCCCGACCAGGCGTGCGCCCCCCTCCTGGCTGTGCAGCAGCAGGGCGGCGTGCTTGCCGCCAGCGCGGGCATAGGTGGAGAGCAGGGTCCTGATGGTGCGCCCCTGGTCACTGGGGAGCGGGTAGGCGTAAGTCAGTGCCCCGCTGGGGCACACGGTGGTGCAGGTGCCGCAGCCCACACACAGATTGGGGTTGACCACCACCTGCTGGCGCTTGGCGTCCGACTGAATGGCCGACGCCGAGCACACATCAATGCAGGCACTGCAGCCGACCCGGGTGTTGCGGCTGTGGGCACACAGTTTTTGTTTGTAGGCCACAAAACGTGGCTTTTCGAACGTGCCAACCAGGCTGCGCAAGCGCACCACGGCGGTCAGCAGGTCGGTACGCCCGGGGGCGGAGCTGCCCACCGAAAAATAGCCCTGCGGCAGCGCGTGCTGGCTGAAGGCGGGGGTTGCACGCAAGTCCAGCACCAGATCAAAGCTCTCTGTCAGTGCCTGCGGCGCACGGCTGAAATCAATGGCACCAGCAGCCCCGCAAGCGGTGACACACGCGCGGTGGGATTGGCACAGGGCGCTGTCGATTTGGTAGTCAAAGCCGATGGCCCCTTCCGGACAAGCCGCCAGACAGGCGTTGCAGCGGGTGCACAGGTCCAGGTCGATGGCGTTGTTCTGCGTCCAGCTCAACTCGAACGCACCCAGCCAGCCGGCAATGCGATCCAATTTTCCGGTCAGCACCGGGTAGCGCCGCTCCTGTGCGCCCCCGTCGTTGCCGGCACCCAGGCTGAACAGGGTGACATCCAGCGTATCGGCCAGCATCGCTGCGGCCTGCTCGGCTGCGTCCAGCGCGCCAATGACCAGCACGCGCCCAGCACTCTGGTAGCTGACGGTGGGCACCGGTTCAGGTTGCGGCAAATGGGCTGCGGCCAGCAGGGCGGCGATTTTGGGACTGGCCTGCGCGGCGTCCTTGCTCCAGCCACCGGTTTCGCGGATGTTCACAAAGCGGATGGGCACGCCCGCCGCGCCGTCCGTCTGCGCAGCAATTTCCTGGAACAGGCGCGCTTCCTGGGTGCAGGCCACCACCACATCGTCTCCGGTGGCCAGCGCTTGCTGGAAGGCACCCGCCTCGCGGCGGCACAGGGTGGAATGCAGCGTCAGCGATTCATTCAGCGCCGCGCCCAGGGTCTGGGGTACCAGGGGCATGGTCTGGTTGCAGTCGCAAATCAGTGTGGGCATGGTTGTCTCGTGTGGTCGTTGTGGTTTCACCCGCCACCGCGGCGGGCGGTGGTGGCGTTTGGAGTTGGGCGCCGTCTTCTCCTTCACCGTCTTCTCCGTCCACCAGTTTGAGGAACTGGGCGCTGGCCATTTTCTGCAGCATGGACAGGGGCAAGGGGTCGGGCTTGGAATAGTCGTCGATATAGGTGTCCAGGCCGTCCATCACGTTGTAGTGCGGATCGGCAAACAGCTTCTTCATGGCCGCATTGCGCACCGTGGGGTCCACACTGCGGTCGATGAAGGGTTTGAAGTCAGAGTCTTTGTCCAGCGCCTCTGCATCTTGCAGGGTGAGCGGCGGTGCGCTGGGTGCCGGGTTTTCAGCGCCCGGCGGGCTGGTCGGCGTGGCAACCGAAACGGCTGGTGCAGGTTTCTCTGGCGGACTTGCGCTGCGCGGGAGCTCGGGCTCCACCAGAGGCTTGCCCTGGCGTGCATCGGCTTTGCGCTGTGCCCAGCGACCCAAAAATCCGTCAGCCATGGCGTTGTCCCTGGCCGCGCCCCGGACCGGCCCCCGTGCCGCTGCCATCCCCTGGTCCGTGCTTCTTCAGCGTGCTGATGGACACCGGATTGCCAAAGCGGTCGGTCAGCGACCTGAAACTCTCCGGCCGCTTGGGCCGCTTTACCTCGGGCTGGTAGAACTCGGCGATAAAGGACTTGAGCCAATCCACGACTGCCTGCGGTGCAGCCACCTGCTCCACCGTTTCCTGCGCGTCCAGCCAACGGCTGGCGTCGTGGTAGCTCAGACTCACAACCACGGGAAGCGGGATGGGCTCGTCGGCCCATGTGGCCTCTTCTTCCATGCGCCACAGCACGAACCAGCAGGGTGCCGGGGTGGTGGCGTTGAGCTGGTAGCCCTCGGTATCGTCTTCAAACAACTCCACGCGAAAGCCCGGGTGCAGCCAGCGCTCGCCCTTGTCGTCTTTGTAGAGCAGGTGGGGGCTGGTGCCAAAACCATCTTCGTGGAGTACGACGTCGTCGAGCACCCAGCGCCAGGTCTGCCAGCGGCTCATGGCGCCCTCAATACGCTCTTTGCGCAGGATCACTGCAACCTCAATGGCAGGACGGTCAGTACTCATGGCGGGCCCCTGTAACGGCTCTGAAAGTGCCACGCTGCAGCCCCGCTGCCGGCGCGGCAAACGCGGATCAGGTGGTCTTGCTGATGGTGATGGACGGGAACTTGGAGGAAAAATCCTTGTTGCGGGCCGCAATGGACACCGCCACCTGGCGGGCAACCGCCTTGTAGATGCCGGCCACCTCACCATCGGGGTCCGCCACCACCGTGGGCTTGCCGCTGTCGGCCTGCAGACGGATCTGCATGTTCAACGGCAGCGCACCCAGGTAGTCCATGCTGTATTCGGCAGCCATCTTCTTGCCACCATCCGCACCGAAAATATGCTCCACATGGCCGCAGTTGCTGCACACGTGAACGGCCATGTTTTCCACAATGCCCAGAATGGGAACGCCCACCTTCTCGAACATCTTGATGCCCTTCTTGGCATCCAGCAAGGCAATGTCCTGCGGCGTGGTGACGATGACCGCACCGGTCATGGGCACGCGCTGGCTGAGCGTGAGCTGGATATCGCCGGTGCCCGGGGGCATGTCCACCACCAGGTAGTCCAGGTCTTTCCAGTTGGTCTGGCGCAGCAGCTGCTCCAGCGCCTGCGTGGCCATGGGGCCGCGCCAGATCATGGCCTCGTCCTGCGCCACCAGAAAGCCGATGGACATGACCTGAACGCCGTAGTTTTCCAGCGGCTCCATGGTCTGGCCGTCTCCGGACTCGGGGCGGCCTTCGATGCCCATCATCATGGGCAGGCTGGGACCATAGATGTCGGCGTCCAGCAGGCCCACGCGGGCGCCCTCGGCCGCCAGGGCCAGGGCCAGGTTCACGGCCGTGGTGCTCTTGCCCACGCCGCCCTTGCCGGAGGCCACCGCCACAATATTCTTGACCCGGGGCAGCAATTGCACGCCGCGCTGCACCGCGTGCGCCACGATGTTGGACGTGACATTCACCGACACATTGGCCACGCCGGCAACACCCTTGGCAGCGGCAATCAGCGCCTTGCGCAGGCCCGGGATCTGGCTTTTTGCGGGGTATCCGAGTTCGACATCAAAGGCCACATCCCCATCCGATACGGTGAGATTCCTGACGGCCTTGGTCGACACAAAATCCTTGCCGGTATTCGGATCAATCACACTCTGAATAGCGTCGTTAATCGCTTGCACTGTCACGGTCATTCAATTTCTCCTGAAGATACGCATAGTCTATCGAACCCCAAACGCGTCGTATCCAACAACACGATTGCCCTGGACTTTGCGGGTTGATACGGGTTAACCCCCATCTCATTGATGCCGACTGTCCATTTACAAGCGCGCACCGCATCCCATAATGGTTGCCATGTCCGATGCCTCTTCCAATGCACTCAACACGCCCAGCACCCGGCCCGCAGGGCTGCTTTTGACCGGAGGCGGTGCCCGCGCCGCCTACCAGGTGGGCGTGCTCGAAGCCGTTGCCGACATCCGGCTGGCCTGCGGCGCGGGCAACGACCCCAACCCTTTTCCCATCATCGCGGGCACCTCGGCCGGGGCCATCAATGGATCAGCCCTGGCCTGCGGCTCTGACAATTTCGACGGCACAGTGCGCATGATTGCCGACACGTGGCGGGGGTTTCACGCCGACCAGGTCTACCAGACCGGCCACCTCGCCATGCTGCGCTCGGGCGCAACCTGGATGACCCTGCTCTCGGTGGGCTGGATTCTGGCCAAGTGGCGCCGAGTCAAGCCACGCTCCCTGCTGGACAACACGCCGCTGTCCGAACTGCTGACGCGCCTGGTACCACTGGAGCGCTTGCCTGAATTGATTCGCCAGGGCCATATGCAGGCGCTGGCCGTTACCGCATCCAGCTACAGTTCGGGCGAGCACGTCACTTTCTTTGAGGGCGACGAAAGCCTGCAGCCCTGGATTCGCAGCCAGCGGTCATCGGTGCGCGACAAGATCACGCACGCCCACCTGCTGGCCTCCAGTGCCATTCCCTTTGTCTTCCCGGCCACTGAACTGCTCATTGATGGCCGCCAGGAGTACTTTGGCGACGGCTCGATGCGCCAGTCGGCACCCTGCTCGCCCGCCATCCACCTGGGGGCCGAACGCATTCTGGTGATCGGTGCGGGCCGACCCCACGAACCCAAGGACGACGCGCTGGTGCCGGTCCAGAATGCCTACCCGTCCATCGCCCAGATTGCCGGCCATGCGCTGTCCAACATCTTTCTGGATGCCTTGTCGGTGGATGTGGAGCGTGCGCGACGCATCAACCAGACCATCCAGCTGGTGCCCGAAGCAGCGCGCAAATCCAGTGCCTTGCGGCCGCTGGAGTTGCTGGTCATTTTTCCCAGCCAGCGCCTGGATGTGGTGGCCTCGCGCCATATCGACACCCTGCCCCACGCGGTACGCACCATGCTGGGCGGCGTCGGGGTTTCGTCGCGCAAGGCCGACGTCAAGGGTTCTGCGCTGGCCAGCTACCTGTTGTTTGAGAGTGGTTACACCAGCGAGCTGATGGCACTGGGCTATGCCGATGCACAGAGCCAGCGCGCGGAGATCTGCGCCTTTTTTGGCTGGACCGATCCGGATGCCGTGTGCCTGCTGCTCGACGGACCCCAACCCGCCCGCGTCGACCGGCGCCGGGACCCGCTGCGCTTGCGCTGATTTTCTCTGAGCACATAGAAGCCACGCAGGATCAGGCGGGTTGGCTGTTCTGCGCAGGTAAAGGAGGAGCCCGAAGGGCGGGGGACACGGAGCAGAACAGCCAACCCGCCTGATCCCACCCAAAACGCTGGCGGACTAAAATCACAGGCTGTCCCTTGAAAGTCGACCTCGATGCCACGCCAACTCTTCGTCACCACCGCCCTGCCCTACGCCAACGCCCCATTCCACATCGGGCACATGATGGAGTACATCCAGGCCGATATCTGGGTGCGGTTCCAGCGCATGCATGGCAGCACGGTGCACTTTGTGTGTGCCGATGACGCCCATGGCGCGCCCATCATGATTGCGGCCGAAAAAGCCGGCAAGACACCACAACAGTTTGTCGCCGACATTGCCAGCGGACGCAAGCAGTACCTGGATGGTTTTCACATCAGCTTTGACAACTGGCACTCCACCGACGGGGCCGAAAACCACCTGCTGGCGCAACAAATCTACCGCGACCTGAAGAAAAACAACCTGATCGAGACCCGAACTATTGAGCAGTTCTTCGACCCCGACAAGAGCATGTTCCTGCCGGACCGCTTCATCAAGGGCGAGTGCCCCAAGTGCCACGCCAAGGACCAGTACGGCGACAACTGCGAGGTCTGCGGTGCCGTCTATTCCCCCACCGAGCTCATCAACCCGTACTCGGCGCTCAGCGGTGCCACGCCGGTGCTACGCACCTCCGAGCACTTCTTCTTCAAACTGTCCGACCCGCGCTGCCTGGCCTTCCTGGACCAGTGGACGCAAAGCGGCGCGGTGCAGCCCGAGGTGCTGAACAAGATCGCCGAATGGATCGAGCCCGGCGAAGACGGCAAGCCCAAGATGGGCGACTGGGACATCAGCCGTGACGCGCCGTACTTCGGCATTGAAATTCCCGATGCGCCGGGCAAATATTTCTATGTGTGGCTGGACGCGCCGATTGGCTACCTGGCTTCGCTGCAGAACCGCTTTGCCAAGATCGAGGGCGATGCCGCCAAAGGGGCAGCCGCCTATACCGCCTTCATGGCCGACCCGGCCACCGAGCAGTACCACTTCATCGGCAAGGACATCATCACCTTCCACACGCTGTTCTGGCCGGCCATGCTGCACTTCAGCGGCCGCAAGACACCCAACGCGGTGTTTGTGCATGGCTTTCTGACGATCAACAGCGGCGAAAAGATGAGCAAGAGCCGCGGCACCGGCCTGAACCCGCTCAAGTACCTGAGCCTGGGGATGAACCCCGAGTGGCTGCGCTACTACCTGGCCACCAAGCTGACACCGCGCAATGAGGACATCGAGTTCAGCCCCGAGGACTTCATGGCCCGCGTCAACAGCGACCTGATCGGCAAGTACATCAACATCGCGTCGCGCGCCGCCGGCTTCATCAGCAAGCGCTTTGGCGGCAAGCTAGGCGCCGTGTCGCCCGATGGTGCCGGCCTGCTGGACACGCTGCGCGAAGGCCAGGACGGAATAGCCGGCCTGTACGAATCGCGCGAATTTGCCAAGGCGCTGCGCGAAGTCATGCTGCTGGCCGACAAGGTCAACGCCTATGTGGACGCCAACAAGCCCTGGGAACTGGCCAAGAAGGACGGCATGGACGCCCGCCTGCACGACGTCTGCACCGTGTGCATTGAGGCATTCCGCCTGCTGACCATTTATCTGAAGCCGGTGTTGCCCCTGCTGGCCGAAAACGTGGAAGGCTTCCTGCGCAGCGGGCCCTTGTCGTTTGCGACCGCCAACGCGGCACTGCCCGCAGGCCACGCCATCGGCGAGTACCAACACCTGATGCAGCGCGTGGATATCAAGCAGCTTGAAGCATTGTTTGAGGCTCCAGCCCCCGTGGAACGTGCGCAAGCAGCTCCTGAAATCATAGCGCCCGGCGGTGAGGTGGTGGCACCCACCATCAGCATCGACGACTTTGCCAAGATCGATTTGCGCATTGCCGCCATCGTGAACTGCGAAGCGGTCGAGGGCTCGACCAAGCTGCTGCGCCTGACCCTGGACGTGGGTGAACACGACGCCGCCGGCCAGCCCAAGACCCGCAATGTGTTCAGCGGCATCGCCAGCGCCTACAAGCCCGAAGACCTGGTGGGCAAGCTCACCGTGCTGGTCGCCAATCTGGCACCGCGCAAGATGAAGTTTGGCGTGTCGGAGGGCATGGTGCTGGCCGCCGGCCATGCGGATGAGAAAGCCAACCCGGGCATTTACATCCTGAGCCCCTGGCCCGGCGCGGTACCCGGCCTGCGGGTGCGCTAGGCACCGTTGTCGGGCTGCGCGCCAGGCGCCAGGCGCTGGGGGCCAGACTGAATCCGGCGGCGCACCGCAGTCAGAATGCCGCGCAGAATCTCGACCGGCTCCGGCGGGCAGCCGCTCACCACCACATCCACCGGGATGACATGGGCGACGCGGCCACGGGTGGCGTAGCTCTCGCCAAACATACCGCCGTCACACGCACAATCGCCTACGGCCACCACCAGCCTGGGCTCTGGCGTGGCGTCATAGGTACGCTTGAGTGCCATTTCCATGTTGCGCGACACCGGCCCGGTGACCAGCAACAAATCGGCATGGCGCGGGCTGGCCACAAAGCGGATACCCAGACCTTCCAGGTTGTAGTACGGGTTGCCCAGGGCGTTGATTTCCAGCTCGCAGCCGTTGCACGAGCCCGCATCCACTTCGCGAATCGTCAGGGCCTGCCCCAGGATCTCCAGCAATTCCTTCTGGATGCGCGAGGTTTCCGCCTGCGCCGCGGCGCCGATATCGGGCGCCGGTTCGCTGCGAATGCCCCCTTTGGCGATCTGCCGAACGACTTTCCAGATCATAGGTCCTGCCCCGAGTAGCTGAGATTGAACGACTTGTTGATCAACGGAAAGTCCGCCACGATATTGCCCATCACCGCGTGCTCCAGCACCGGCCAGTTTTGCCAGGACGGGTCGTGCAGGTGGCAGCGCAGAATGCGGTGGCCCTGCTCGGGCCCGGCCAGCTCCAGCGCCACGAAGATCTCGCCGCGCCAGCCCTCGACCCAACCCGCGCCCCGGGCCGGCTGCTGTCCCAGTGCGATGTCGCACCGCACCGGGCCGCCCGGCAAATCCAACAGCATGCGCCGGATCAGGCGCAGGGACTCATACACCTCCTCAAACCGCACGGCCACGCGGGCCGCCACATCACCGCTTTGGTGGATGGCCATGGCCACATGCAGGTCGGTGTAGGGCACAAAGGGGTGGTCACACCGGACATCCCAGGCCTGGCTGCTGGCCCGCCCGGCCAGACCGGTCAGGCCCAGTTGGGCCGCCAACGCTGGCGTGACGCGCCCAGTGGTCAGGAACCGGTCCTGCAAGCCTGCATGCGCCTCAAAAATATCACCCAAGCGCCTGACTTCCCGCTCCACAGCGTCACAGAGCCGCAGCATCGGGCCGATCTGCGCGCCGTCCAGGTCCACAGCCACACCACCGGGAGCGATGCAGTCCATCATCAGCCGATGGCCAAAGGCCGCCTTGGCGTTGCGTAGCCAGTCCTCGCGCAGGCGTGAAAACTGTGCCAGCGCAAAGGCAAACGCCGCGTCATTGCCCAGCGCGCCCAGATCGCCCAGGTGGTTGGCAATGCGTTCACGCTCCAGCAAGAGCGCGCGCAACCAGGCCGCACGCGGCGGGATGGTGGTCTGCGTGGCGCCCTCCAGGGCCATGCAGTAGGCCCAGGCATAGGCCACCGTCGAATCGCCCGACACGCGTCCGGCCAGGCGGTGCGCGTCCAGCGGCGCCATCTGCGTCATGCGCTGCTCAGTGCCCTTGTGCGTGTAGCCCAGGCGCTGCTCCAGTCGCAAAATCTTCTCGCCCACCACCGAGAAGCGAAAGTGCCCGGGCTCGATGATGCCGGCATGCACCGGGCCCACCGCGATCTCGTGCACGCCGTCGCCCTCCACCCGCACAAACGGGTAGTCCACCAGCGCTCCCGGCACCGGCGTGGGCAGGGCCTGCGGGTTGTGCAGTAAGGGATAGTCCTCTTTGGCCCAGGCACCGTGGTTCAGCCAGGGGCGCTGGTCCTGGAATCCTGCGGCATGGATGCCCGAGAGATCGGCCGCCGCGCGCTGCATGCGGGCTGCCACGGGAAAGACGGCGGCCAGGTCCGGATAGTGCGGCAAGCCGTTCGCGGTCTCCAGCGGCAGTGCCAGCCAGAACACCCCTTCCAGCACAACATATGCTACGAATACCTCGCCAGCCCTCGTCGTTATTGTGCCATTCACTATCACTTCGATAGCAGGCCCGGCCCAGAGCGCGAGCAGCCGCCCGCCTCTTTCGCGCACCGAATGGGCCGCAAGCTGCCACTCCTGCGACGTCACCTGCGCATGCCAGATCGGCACCGGTGCGTGCAGCGCGCTGAACTCCAGGTCAAGGCCAGGCATCTTCATCGCATCAACCACCCAACATCGAAGCGGCCTGCACATACCAGCCATTCAGGTACGGCGGTATGTACAAGCCCAGCACCAGTGCCAAAACCAGGTGCACAAACACCGGCAGCAGGGCCGGCGGATGGGCCAGGGCTTTCAGCGTGGTGTCGCCAAACACCATAGGCAATACCCGGGCCAGAATCGACGCAAACGCCACACCGAGCGCCAGAAACAAAAATGGTGCAGCCCAGGGCTGCTCCCGCATGGCAGTGGTCAATATCAAGAATTCACTGGCAAACACGCCAAAGGGTGGCATGCCCAAAATGGCCATCACCCCCAACATCAGACCCCAACCCACGGTGGGATTCACTGTGATGAGGCCGCGAATCTCGCTCATCACCTGCGTTCCCGCCTTCTGCGTGGCGTGTCCCACGGTGAAGAAGATCGCGGACTTGACCAGGGAATGCACGGTCATGTGCAACAGGCCGGCAAAGTTGGCCACCGGTCCCCCCATACCAAACGCAAAGGTGATCAGGCCCATGTGCTCGATCGACGAGTACGAGAACATGCGCTTGACATCTTTTTGGCGCGACAAAAAGAAGGCTGCCACCGTGACCGAAAGCAGGCCAAAGCCCATCATGAGTTGCCCGGCCATCTGCGTGCCCAACGCGCCGTCCGTCAGCACCTTGCACCGCAACACCGCATACATGGCCACATTGAGCAACAGCCCCGACAGCACGGCCGACACCGGCGTGGGGCCCTCGGCATGGGCATCGGGCAACCAGCTGTGTAGCGGCACCAGGCCGACCTTGGTGCCATAGCCGATCAGTAAAAAGACAAAGGCCAGCGTGACGATGGTCGGGTCCAGCTGACCCTTGACATCGTTCAGGCTGGTCCACAACAGGGTGGCGTGCTCCGCACCCAGCACCTTGTCGGCGGCCATGTACAGCAGGATGGTGCCAAACAGCGCCTGCGCAATGCCGACACCACACAAAATAAAATACTTCCAGGCCGCCTCCAGGCTGGCCGAGGTGCGGTAGACGCTGACCAGCAGAACGGTGGTCAGCGTCGCCGCTTCCATGGCCACCCAGATGATGCCCAGGTTGTTGGTGGTAAAGCCCAGCAGCATGGTGAAACTGAACAACTGGTACATGCTGTGGTAGAGCCGCATGCGCGGCGGCGTCATCTTGCCGTGGTCCTGCTCCACGCGCATGTACGGTCGCGAAAAAATGGCGGTGGTCAGGCTGACAAACGCCGTCAGCGTGACCAAAAAGACATTCAATGGGTCAATGAAGAACTGCTGGTCCCACACCGTTTGCGGTCCGTTATCAATGACGTGCACGGTCATAAAGCAGGCCGCCACGAACGTCCCCAGGCTGAAGACCACATTCACATCGCGGGCGCGCGGCCAGTGCCCGGTGAAAGCCAGCACCAGGCCGCCCAGCAGCGGAAACCCCAGCACGAAAAACAGGGCGTTCATGCTCAGTCTTCCTTCAGAGTTTCGAGGTTGTGAATGTCCAGGCTGTCAAACTTCTCGCGGATCTGGAACATGAACACACCCAATATCAAAACACCCACCAGCACATCCAGCGCAATGCCAAATTCCACAATCATGGGCATGCCATTGGTGACCGTGGTGGCGGCGAAGATGAGTCCGTTCTCCATCGACAAAAAGCCGATGACCTGGGGCACCGCCTTGGAGCGGGTGATCATCATCATGAAGGACAGCAGCACGCAGGCCAGCGCAATGCCCAGCGAACCGCCCGCAATCGAATGCGACAGGCGCGACACGGGCAAGGCCAGACTGAAGGAGAAGATCACCAGCGCTATGCCCACCAGCATGGTGGTGGGAATGTTGAGCAAGGTCTCAACGTCCCAGCGCACATTGAGCTTGCGGATCAGGCGGTGCAACATCCAGGGAATGAAAATAACTTTCAAAACCAGTGTGAGCGCGCCAGAAACATACAGGTCGGTCTGGTGCGTGGCATAGCCCAGCAGGAAGGAGGCAGCCACCAAAGCCATCCCCTGCATGGCAAAGATATTGATCAGCGACACAATGCGCCGTTGCGAAATCATCGCAAACGACAACAACAGGATCAATGTTGCAAACAGATTGATGAGCTGGGGCGCAAAGGCAATCATCCGACCCCCAGCAGTACGTTCACCAACAAACCAATCACGGCCAGCAGAAAGGCAGTGCCCAGAAATTCGGGAACCCGGAAGATGCGCATCTTGGCGCTGGCGGTCTCAATCAGCGCCAGCGCCATGCCCCCCACGGCCAGCTTGAAGACCAGCACCGGCAGCGCCAGCAGCATCACGAGAGGCGAATGGGCCTCTGCCACACCCCATGGGAAAAACAGGGCCAGACCGATGCAGGAGTAGGCAAACAACTTCAAGCTGGCCGCCCACTCCAGCAGGGCCAGGTGCCGGGCAGAATATTCCAGAATCATCGCCTCATGGATCATGGTGAGTTCCAGATGGGTATCCGGGTTGTCCACGGGCACGCGCGAGTTTTCGGCCAATGACACCATCGTGAAGGCGACCCCTGCCAGCAACAAGCTCGGGTAGATGGCCAGTTCCCGATGCGCTAGCGTTTCAACAATCACGGTCAGTGAGGTCGAACGCGTAATCATGGAGGCGCAAAACAGCACCATCAGCAACGCGGGCTCGGCCAGAAAGCCCACCAGCATCTCCCGGCGCGCACCCAGGGTTCCAAATGCCGTTCCCACATCCATGGCCGCCAGCGAAATGAACACCCGCGCCAGAGCAAACAAACCCACCAGAGCAATCCCGTCGGCAGCTGGCGAGAGGGGCAAATCGGTGGACAGGGTCGGAACAATCGCGCTGGCCAGCAGCATGCAGCCAAAGATCACATAGGGCGCCATGCGGAACAATGGCGACGCATGTTCGGCCACCAGGGATTCTTTTTTGAACAGCTTGTGCAGCATGCGGTAGGGCTGCAGCAAACCCGGCGCGGACTTGTTTTGCAGCCAGTGGCGCCACTGGTTGACCCAGCCGGTCAACAATGGCGCCAGCAGCAATGCCGTCAGCAGCGCCAGCAGTTGTGCCAGAACACCCAGGGCACTCATCGTTTGACCACCAACAACACGACGATCAGCGTCACAAAGCTGTACATCAAATAGACCGCAATGCGCCCCTGCTGCAACAACCCGACAATTTTTGACACCCTTTCCACCAGCCGCACCACGGGAACATACAACCAGTACCACAGAGGATCTTCCACTTGGACCCGGTAGCTGGGCTGGGCATCAAAGGGGCTGGGCAACTGCCGCTCCATACGGAAAAAAGGTTCGAAAATCTGGCGTATGGGTTGTCCGAAGCCCTCGGCAGTGTCCTGCATGCGGGCGGTCTGCCAGGGGTGGCCGCAGTCCCACGGCGGCACCCGGCGCATGCGCCCGTGGTAGAGCTTGCGCACCAGCAGATAGGTCAAGCCAAAACTCGCCAGCACGCCCAGCAGAAAAATCGCGGGCGCATAGCTGGCGCGGTCAATATGCACCGGCACCAATAACCAGCCGCTGTCTGCAACGGTGTGCGCCAGACCCGCATGGACCAGTTGCCGGGTCACGGGATCGATCAGCGCAATCATCTGGTTGGGGAACAGGCCCAGCAGCACGCAGCCCGTCACCAGCCACAGCATGCCCAGACGCTCCCACATCCCTGCGTCGTGGGCCCGTGCGAGCTTTTCGTCACGCGGCTGGCCCAAAAAGATCACACCAAAATACTTGACCATGGTGTAGCCCGACAGGGCGGCAATCAGCGCAATCATCGCGGCCATCACAGGAACGAGCATGTCCAGAAACGCTCCGGGCAAGCCCGTCGTGAACAAGAAACTTTGCAGCAACAGCCACTCGGCAACGAAACCGCCAAAAGGGGGCAGACCTGCGCACGACAGCACCCCGATCAGGGTGGGCCAGGCCACCCAGGGCATGGTGCGTATCAGGCCACCCAGCTTGCCCAGGCTGCGCTCGCCGGTGGCATGCAACACCGCACCGGTGCTGCAAAACAGCAGACTCTTGAAAAACGCATGACTGATCATGTGGTACATCGCCGCCGTCAGTGCCAGGGCCGACAGGGCTTGCATGCCATAAGCCGAAAACAGCATGGACAAACCCATTCCGGCGCAGACCAGGCCGATGTTTTCAATGGATGAGTAGGCCAGCAGGCGCTTCATCTCGACCTGCACGGTGGAGAACACCACCCCAAACATGGCAGTCGCCAGCCCGATCGCCATCAGCAACACGCCCCACCACCAGATACGGGTTTGCAGCAGGTCGAACGACACCCGCAAAATGCCGTACAGCGCAATCTTCAGCATGACACCGCTCATCAGCGCCGAAAACGGAGACGGCGCGGCCGGGTGCGCCTCGGGCAGCCAGACATGCAGCGGCAACAGACCGGCCTTGGCGCCAAAACCAAACACCGCCAGACAAAAGGCCACCGATCCCCAGAACGGCGTCAGGTGCTGGGCCCGCATATTGGCAAAGGTGTAGTCACCGGTATTGGCCTGCAACAGACCAAAACACAGCAGAATGCCCAAAGCACCAATGTGCGCCACCAGCATGTACAGGTAGCCGGCACGCCGGATGTCGGGAATGCGGTGGTTGGCCATCACCAGGAAGAAAGAGGAAAACGCCATGGTTTCCCACACCACCATGAACACATAGGCATCGTCGGCCAGCACCACCAAGGCGATGCTGGCCAGAAACATGTGGTATTCGAGGCAGATGAGCCCCGGCGGCGTTCCCGCGCCCTGGCGGAAATAGCCGGCTGCAAAGGTGGAAACACCTGCCGACACGCCGCCAATCAGCAACAGGAAGAAGGCCGACAGGCTGTCCAGGCGCAAATGGAACGGCAATTGCGGCAGACCCAGCGGCAGGACGGCCACTTCAGGGGCGCCAAACGCCGCACTCAGCGCCACGGCCATCAACACGATCGAAAAAGCGGCCCCCAGCGGAAACAGCACCGTGGCGACAAACCGGAAGCGCCGCAATGCCACGACACCGGCACAACCAATCAGCAACCAGGAAAGCACCACCACCAGCACCCAATCCAGATGGAGCCACGCGGTGGGATGAGCAAAACTGTGCATGCGTCCTTTAAAACGTCAAGAGGGTGCAAAAGATCGTTTAATACTACACCCATCATTTCGTGCCCCGTACTCACGCCCATGCACAGCGCCGCAGGAATGCTGCGCCGGTCCGTCGAACCCGCCTCGGTGGGTGCCCGCAGCCGGCTAAAATCGGTGCCAGAGGTACCTCCATGAATATTTTTCGCCGCCCCGACTACAAGTCCGACACCACCCAATTTATTGAGCAGCTCAAGCAGACCAAGCCCGCCCTGGAGTCCGAGCAGCGCCGTGGACTCAGCCTGTTGTGGAACAAGATTGTGGACCGTGACGCCTGGGCGGGTTACCGCCGCGCACGGGTTGCACAAAAACCCTACGTCTACCAAACCAACGACAAATAAGAGCCAAATCAGGCTCTAGCCCCCGTCTGTATAGCGCGGGAAGCTATTGTTTCGATAGCAACACCATGACGCAAGTTTCTGCAGAAACGGGGCATTCCGGTCCGGACGTGGCCATCCTGCCCGCCATGCCGCACGTGGTAGACCAGGTGGCGCTGGCACGCCTGTACGGCGAACCGCTGTTTGCCATGCCGCAGGATCTGTACATCCCGCCGGACGCGCTGGAGGTGTTTCTGGAGGCCTTTGAGGGCCCGCTGGATCTGCTGCTGTACCTGATCCGCAAGCAGAATTTCAATATTCTGGACATTCCCATGCTCAGCGTGACCAAGCAGTACCTGGTCTATGTGGACCAGATCCGCAAGCGCAACCTGGAGCTTGCGGCCGAATACCTGCTGATGGCGGCCATGCTGATCGAGATCAAGTCTCGCATGCTGTTGCCACCGAAAAAAGTGGCCGAAGGACAGGAAGCCGAAGACCCGCGGGCCGAGCTGGTGCGCCGCCTGATTGAATACGAGCAGATGAAACTGGCAGCCGCCCGGCTTAACGCCCTGCCCCAGTTTGGCCGCGACTTTCTCAAGGCCGAGATCACCATCGAGCAATCCTTGCAGCCGCGCTTTCCGGATGTGAACCTCACCGACCTGCAAGAGGCCTGGCGCGACATTCTCAAGCGTGCCAAGCTGGTGCAGCACCACAAGATCACGCGCGAAGAACTGTCGGTACGGGAACACATGGGCATGGTCCTGAAAAAACTGCAGGGGCGGCGTTTTGTCGGCTTTGAAGAGCTGTTCGACCCCGCCAGCGGTGCCGCCGTCCTGGTCGTTACCTTTGTTGCACTGCTGGAGCTGGCCAAGGAAACACTGATCGAAATCACCCAGGCCGAAGCGTTTGCCCCGATCTACGTGCGCCTGGCCTATTCACCTACCTGATTCCATCCGGTTAGTATTCGGCCCGGCCTCGCCCAAACCCCGTAATTGGAGTCCCCACCATGACACAGCCAATCGACAGCAATGCAGCGGCCTTGCATGCCACCCCCTACGGCACGCTGCCGCCGGCGTCGCCCATGCCGAGTCGCAAGCCCATCAGCCTGCCGCGCATCCTGGAGATGCGCACCCGGGGCGAAAAAATCACCATGGTCACCGCCTACGATGCCACGTTTGCGGCGGTCGCCGATGCAGCCGGCATTGAGAGCATTCTGGTCGGAGATTCCCTGGGCATGGTCTGCCAGGGGTTGCACACCACGGTCGGCGTGTCGCTGGAGCACATGCGCTACCACACTGAAATGGTGGCGCGCGGCCTGCGCCGTGCACAGGGCACGGCCTGGCTGATTGGCGACCTGCCTTTTGGCTCGTACCAGGAATCCAGAGAGCAGGCCATTCGCAGCGCCTCGGTCCTGATGCAGGCCGGCGCCCACATGGTCAAGTTGGAGGGCGGCGGCTGGACCACCGAAACCGTGCGGTTTTTGGTTGAGCGCGGCATTCCGGTGTGTGCGCACCTGGGGCTGACGCCGCAAACCGTGCATGCGCTGGGCGGCTACCGCGTCCAGGGCAAGACCCCGGTCAGCGCCGATTTGCTCAAACGCCAGGCACATGAGTTGCAGGACGCCGGCGCCAGCATGCTGGTACTGGAAATGGTTCCCGCGCCCCTGTCCAGGGAACTCACCGATGAACTCGTGCACTGCGCCACCATCGGCATCGGCGCCGGCAAGGGCACGGCGGGCCAGGTGCTGGTCATGCACGACATGCTGGGACTGAACCTGGGCAAAAACCCGAAATTCGTACGCAATTTCATGGACGACGCCACCAGCATCCGTGCTGCCTTTGAAGCCTATGTGGCTGCCGTCAAGAACGGCAGCTTTCCCGACGACACCGTGCACGCCTGGTGACACGACGAACACCCCCGAAGCTCCTGCGGTGCCTCTGAAAAGAACTACCCCTCGCATTCCTATGAAAATTGTTCACACCCTGGCTGATCTGCGCAGTCACCTTGATGCATTCAAGCACCCCGCCGTCGTGCCCACCATGGGCAACCTGCATGCCGGCCATCTGGCTCTGGTACGCCAGGCCAAGCCGCTGGGCGACATCACGGTTTCCACCATTTTTGTCAACCGCCTGCAGTTCGCCCCCCACGAAGACTTTGACACCTACCCGCGCACCTTGGACGCCGACTGCGAACAACTGGAGGCCGCCGGATGCGACCTGGTGTTTGCACCCAAAGAGGCAGAGATGTACCCGCAACCGCAAACTTTCAAGGTGCACCCGCCGGGCGAGTTGGCCGACATGCTGGAAGGACACTTTCGCCCCGGCTTCTTCATCGGCGTGTGCACGGTGGTTCTGAAGCTGCTGTCCTGCACCCAGGCACGCACGGCACTGTTTGGCAAGAAGGATTACCAGCAACTCATGGTCATCCGTAACATGGTCAAGCAATTTGCCATGCCGGTGAACATTGTGGGCGGGGAGACCCAGCGCAGCGACGACGGTCTGGCCCTGTCCTCGCGCAATGGTTACCTGAGCCCGGCCGAGCGACAACAGGCGGTGCAGTTGTCTGCCACGCTCAAAACGGTGGCCCAGGCCCTGCGCGCCGGCACGGCCCTGGACGCCGCAGCCATCAGTAGTCTGGAGTCGCAAGCCATGCAAACGCTCAGCAATGCCGGGTGGCGGCCTGACTATGTGGCGGTAAGGCGCCAGGCTGATCTGCAATCACCCCACGCCGGGGATGCCCTGGTGGTGCTGGCGGCAGCACGGCTGGGTGCGACACGTTTGATTGACAACCTGGAAGTGTGAACCCGCTCTGAAGGTGCCCTGCACCGTCAGAGAAATCGATCCAGAATTTTCTTGCTGCGCGCATCAAGAGCCAGGTGGTCCCGGATCAGGAACTGGATGCCGTGTGAATCGGCCACCAGCAGGCTGCCGGCCGTGCCGACGCGACGAATGTCTTCGTCTCCGCGCAGCACAAACTCCGTATCACCGCGGTCGGTTTCCACCGTCCAGGTGCAGGGGGTCGAAAAACTGGTCACCGCAACAATCTTGCGGATCATCGGCATAAACTCGCGCGTGGCCAGCTCGTCCCGAATCAGCGACTGGGCAGGCTCTTCCACCGCATCCAGCTGTTCGATCCAGGCCACTTCCTGTCCGTCCAGGTTCACCAGCGCAATGCCGACTTCGGGCGACTGGATGGGGAAGGCGCGTATCGGCACGACCCCTTCAAAGCGTTCGTTCTGGGCCGACGTTAATACCAGTTTGCCAAACGCATCGCGCTGAAGTGCAAATCCGTTGGTGGTCATGAGGCTCTGCGCGTTCATTCTGATGCATCCATATCAACATCCATGTTGCGGGCCTGTGCCTGGTACAGGTTGAAATAGGCCCCCTCTTTGGCCATCAGGGCATCATGCGTACCCTCCTCGACCACCCGCCCCCGGTCCAGCACGACCAGCCGGTCGGCCCGGTGCAGTGTGGACAGCCGGTGCGCAATGGCGATGGTGGTGCGGCCCTTCACCAGGTTTTCCAGCGCCTTCTGGATTTCCTTCTCGGTCTCCGAGTCCACCGACGAGGTGGCCTCGTCCAGGATCAAAATGCGGGGATCAATCAGCAGCGCGCGCGCAATGGAGATGCGCTGGCGCTCACCGCCCGACAGACCCTGTCCACGCTCGCCCACCATGGAGTCATAACCCTGGGGCAAGCGCAGAATGAACTCGTGGGCGTGTGCGGCGCGGGCAGCAGCAATGATCTCCCCCCGCGTGGCGTCGGGTTTGCCGTAGGCAATGTTCTCGGCAATGGTGCCAAAGAACAGGAAAGGCTCCTGCAGCACCAGACCGATGTTCTGGCGATAGTCAGAAATCGCGTAGGAACGGATATCCACGCCGTCGACCTTGATGGACCCCTCGGACACATCGTAAAAGCGGCAGATCAGGTTGACCAGGGTGCTCTTGCCGGAGCCGCTGTGCCCGACCAGGCCAATCATCTCGCCGGGCTCGATGGCGAGATTGATGCCGCGGTTGACCTCGCGGTTGCCATAGCGAAAGCCCACATCGCGCACTTCAATGCGACCCTGCACCTTACCCATGGGCACCGGCTGCACCGGCTCGGGCACGCTGGAGACGTGGTCCAGAATATCAAAAATGCGCTTGGCGGCCGAGGCCGACTTCTGCGTCACCGACACGATGCGGCTCATCGAATCCAGCCGCCCGTAGAAGCGGCCGATGTAGGCAATGGCCGCCAGCAACATACCCACGGTAATCTCACCCTGCCCCACCTGCCAGATGCCAAAGCCCCACACCACCAGCAAGCCCATCTCGGTCAACAGGGACACGCTGGGCGAAAACAGCGACCAGATCTTGTTGATGCGGTCATTGACCAGCAAATTGTGCCGGTTGGCCTCGCGAAAGCGCTTGGCCTCGCGCTGCTCCTGGGCAAACGCCTTGACCACGCGGATGCCGGGAATGGTGTCGGCCAGCACGTTGGTCACCTCGCCCCACACGCGGTCAATTTTCTCGAAGCCAGTACGCAGCCGATAGCGCACGAAATGGATCATCCAGCCAATGAACGGCAAGGGCACCAAGGTGACCAGGGCCAGGTACGGGTCCATGGAAAACAGGATGACGGCCGTCATCACGATCATCACCACATCGCTGGCAAAGTCGGTCAGGTGCAGGGACAGATAGACGGCAATACGGTCGCTCTCGCTACCCACCCGTGACAGCAGGTCGCCGGTGCGCTTGCCACCAAAATACTCCAGCGACAGGCGCAGCAGATGCTCATAGGTGGTGGTACGCAGGTCGGCCGCAATGCGCTCAGAGGCCAGCGCCAGGATATAGGTCTTGGCCCAGCTTAACCCCCACGCCAACAGACCGGAAGCCAGCAGCCCGGAGAGATAAAAGGCCACCGTACTCAACTCGACATGTTGCCCGTTTTGCAACGGAATCATGACCTTGTCCACCAGCGGAATGGTCAGGTAAGGTGGTACCTGGCTGGCTGCCGTTCCCAGCAGCATCAGCACAAAACCCAGCAGGAGCTGCCCGCGGTAAGGCTTAGCGAAATGCCACAAGCGGAACAGCGTCCAGGTGGACGGCGGTGTGTGGACCACCTTGGTGCAGATGGGGCATTCGTCCTGATCGGGCTCCAGCGGCGCCTTGCAACTCGGACAGACATTGTGCAAAGCCTGCGCCAGGGGCTGTCCAGTGACATGGCTCTGCAACTGGGACTGAAACTGGTCCACCAGCCGGATGGCGTGCAGGTTTTGCGCCAGTGTGAAGCGCCAGGTGGCCAGCAGACCGTTCGCATTGACCAGGTTCAGGTGGCCCACTCCGGCATGGTCATGGTGGCGCAAATCCAGTCCGTCCTGAAAAAGCCATTGCTCCCACTGGCTGGCGCCGTCCGCACAACTCAGCAGGCGCCGGTTGGTGACGACAACCAGCCCTTTGACAAAATTCAGATGGGTATCGAGGTCAACCTCCAGCGCCGCAAGAACGTTCTCCTGAGGGTGAAGTTGTGACAACAGCCCGTCGCGCCAATGGGTGGCCATATCGCCTGGCAGGGAACTCGCAGCTAAAACGTCAGAGGTCATTGGGTACAGAAATAGTTCGATTGCTTTGGCTCAGGAGCCGATTGCAAACAGTCAGCAGCAAGCCTCATACTTTACGATACTAAGCTTGGAGCATTAACGCCCAGCCCCGAAGGGGGCCAGCGTGAGCGAGAATACATAACGCGGTCAGCGCCACATCGGTGGACTGCCCAACCGAAAAGCAGCCATGACGGACCAGAAAAAGATCGACATTCTCAGGGTGACACACCTGCGCGGACCCAATATCTGGACCTACCGGGCGGTCATAGAGGCGTGGGTGGACATTGGCGAGCTGGAAAACCACCCCTCCAATACCCTTGCCGGTTTTTACGAGCGGCTCACCGCTTTCCTGCCCAGCCTGGTGGAACACCATTGCAGCCCTGGCGTGCGAGGGGGTTTTTTGCAGCGTGTGCGTGAAGGCACCTACGCCGCCCACATCGTGGAACACGTAACCCTGGAGCTGCAAAACCTGGCCGGCATGCGAACCGGCTTTGGCAAGGCGCGACAAACGTCCACGCGCGGCGTTTACAAGATTGCGTTTCGCACCCGCCAGGAGCAGGTAGGCCGCCAGGCCCTGGTCGCGGCCCGCGATCTGGTCGTGGCGGCGATCAATGACACCGCCTACGACGTGAGCGCCGCGGTCGACCATTTGCGTGACCAAGTGGATGATCTGTGCCTGGGGCCCAGCACGGCGCACATTGTGGACGCCGCCACCGAACGCAAAATACCATCCATACGCCTGACCGAGGGCAATCTGGTCCAACTGGGCTACGGCATCAACCAGCGCCGCATCTGGACCGCCGAGACCGACCAGACCAGTGCCATTGCTGAAGAAATTGCCAGCGACAAGGACTTGACCAAGTCATTGCTGAAGTCCTGCGGCGTGCCCGTGCCCGAGGGCACATTGGTGAAATCAGCCGAACAGGCCTGGGAGGCCGCACAGGAGATTGGTGTGCCCGTGGTCCTCAAGCCCTACGACGGCAACCACGGGCGCGGAGTTTCACTGAATTTATGCACCCAAAGTGACGTGGAAGCCGCCTACGCCCTCGCCTTCCGCAAGGGCGGTGGCAACAGTGTCATTGTTGAAAAATTCATTCCTGGCAATGAGCACCGCATGCTCGTTGTCGGCAAGCACGTGGTAGCGGCCGCACGTGGCGAAGCAATTTGGGTCGTCGGCGACGGTGTATCCAATATCGACCAACTGACGGATGACCAGATCAACTCGGACCCCAGGCGAGGCACCGGCGAAGACTTTCCGCTGAACGCCATGCTGCCCAGCAAATCCGGCGAGATCATTCTGGAACTGGAACGCGCCGGCCTGACACCGGAGTCCGTTCCACCCAAGGACCAGAAAGTACTGATTCAGCGCAACGGCAATGTCGCGTTCGACGTAACCGACTTGCTGCATCCCAGCGTGGCCGCAGCAGCAGCCCTGGCGGCGCGCGTGGTGGGGCTCGATATTGCCGGTGTGGACATGGTGCTGGAGGATGTATCCAAGCCCATGCAAGCGCAACGCGCAGCCGTTATCGAGGTCAATGCCAGCCCCGGCTTGCTCGCCCACATCAAACCGGCCGAAGGTTTGGGACGCCCGGTGGGCAAGGCCATCATCGAACACCTGTTCAAGTCCGATCGGGACGGACGCATCCCGATCGTCGGGATTACCGGCACACAAAAAACCGGACGCATCGCCCGCCTGATAGCCTGGCTGGCCCATATCAGCGGCAAACACGTCGGTCTGGCCTGCAGTGAAGGTTTGTATCTGGATGGCCGACAAGTGGATGCCAGGGACTGTGCCAACTGGGAAGCCGGCCAGCGCCTGCTCATCAACCGCTCCGTACAAGCCGCTGTATTCGAGAATGGCAGCCGCACCATCCTGGCCGAAGGACTGGCCTACGACAAGTGCTCTGTGGGTGTTGTCACCGACGTGGGTTGGCAAGAGACCCTGGTGCCATTTGACATTCTGGATGCCGAACAGACATTCAAGGTCGCACGCACGCAGGTCGATGTCATTCTCCCCACCGGCACCGCCGTACTGAATGCGGCCGACCCACAGGTGGTCGAAATGGCTGAGCTGTGCGACGGCAAGGTCATTTTCTACGGCATGGACCCCAACCAGCCGGTGATGGCCGGGCATCGCAATGCCGGGGAACGGGTGGTTTTTGTTCGCGACGACCAGATCGTGCTGGCGCACGGAACAACCGAAATTGCCATGCTCCCGCTTGCCTCTCTAAAACCTGCCAAAGCGTCCCAGCCCGAAATGGTCATGGCGGCGGTCGCGGCCGCGTGGGCGCTGAATATTCCACCGGAACTGATCGGCGCTGGTCTGCGTACGTTTGAGTCCAACCCCAGAAAAACACCCTATTAACTGAATGTGGCGACCGGTGCACTTGCCGGTCCTGCAACCAAGAGACACACCATGGAAGTAACCCGTATCCGAGCCCTGCGTGGACCCAACCTGTGGAGCCATCACACGGCCATACAGTCCATCGTGTCCTGCGCCCCCAGGGAACGCTCGATCGGCAAGATTGAAGGTTTTGAAGCCCGGCTGCGCGCCCGTTTCCCGGAAATCAGCCCTTTCCAGCCCACTGGCCACGACGACTCGATCCCCATGGTCCATGTGCTGGAACTGGCGGCGCTGGGCTTGCAGGCGCAGGCCGGCTGTCCCGTCACCTTCAGTTGCGCGATGCCAACGGTTGACGCCCATGTCTACCAGCTGGTCGTGGAATACAGCGAAGAAGCCGTGGGCCGGCTGGCGATGGATTTGGCACAAGCCCTGTGCCAGTCAGCACTGGACGACACACCGTTCGACCTGGCCAAGGCTCTGGCCCAACTGCGCGAACTGGATGAGGACGTGCGTCTGGGACCGAGCACAGGATGCATCGTTGACGCGGCGGTTGCCCACAACATCCCCTTCAGTCGCATGACCGAAGGCAGCATGGTGCGCTTTGGCTGGGGCAGCAAGCAGCGCCGCATACAAGCGGCTGAAATGGACATTACCAGCGCGATCTCGGAGGCTATCGCGCAGGACAAGGAACTGACCAAGAAACTGCTCGCGGCAGCCGGCGTTCCCGTACCAGCCGGGCGCGCAGTGAGCGACGCAGAAGACGCATGGGTCGCAGCCTGCGAAATTGGTCTGCCCGTGGTGGTCAAGCCCAAGGACGGCAATCAGGGCAAGGGGGTCACGGTCAACATCACCACCAAAGAACACCTGCTTAAAGCCTACGCTACCGCCATCGAATTCCGTGACGACGTGCTGGTTGAACGCTACATGCCGGGCAATGATTTTCGTCTGCTGGTAGTGGGCGACAAATTGGTCGCAGCCGCACGACGCGATCCGCCCAAGGTGGTCGGTGACGGCATCCAGACGGTTGCCGAGTTGGTCGACCAGGTCAACCAGGATCCAAGGCGCGGCTCAGGGCATTCCACTTCGCTCACCAAGATTCGCATTGACGATATTGCACACACGTGCCTCGCCAATCAGGGGTTTTCAGCGAACTCCATTCCCGTCAAAGGGCAGCGCGTCAACCTGCGCAACAATGCCAATCTGTCCACGGGGGGGTCGGCGACCGATGTCACCGATGACGTGCACCCGGAAGTGGCCGCCCGCGCCGTGGCAGCCGCGCACATGGTGGGGCTAGACATCTGTGGCGTTGACGTTGTGTGCGACAGCATTTTGCGGCCCATTGAGGAGCAAGGGGGCGGCATCGTCGAGGTCAATGCTGCGCCGGGCTTGCGCATGCACCTGAGCCCCTCGTTCGGCAAAGGGCGCGCAGTGGGTGAGGCCATCATTTCCAGCATGTTCAAGAATGGACAGGATGGACGCATCCCCATCGTCGCGGTGACCGGAACCAATGGCAAGACCACGACAGTACGCCTGATCTCGCATCTGCTGGCCCAAAAGGGCCTGTGCGTGGGCATGACCAATACGGACGGCGTGTACGTCGGTGGACACTGCATCGACACGGGCGATTGCAGCGGCCCCAAGAGCGCGCGCAGCGTACTCCTGCACCCGGATGTGGACGCGGCCGTACTGGAAACCGCACGGGGTGGCGTCCTGCGCGAAGGTCTGGCATTTGACCGCTGCGACGTCGCTGTAGTCACCAATGTTGGCAGCGGCGACCACCTGGGGCTGAACTACATCACCACCGTGCAGGACCTGGCGGTTCTCAAACGCGTGATCGTGCAGAACGTATCCCCCACCGGAGTGGCTGTGCTGAACGCAACCGACCCCACGGTGTCGGCCATGGCCAGCAAATGCAGGGGCCTGGTAACTTTCTTTGCCGTCGACAAATTTCATCCGGTGATGGCCACCCACCGTGCCCAGGGCCAGGCGGTGGTGTATGTCGAAAACGGACATATTGTCGCCAGCAAAGGCGATTTCCAGCAAACCATTCCCCTGTCTGACATTCCGGTCACCATGGGCGGCGTCATCCCGTTTCAGGTTGAAAATGTGATGGCTTCGGTGGCTGCGGCCTGGGCGCTGGGCATTGACTGGAACACCATTCGAACCGGACTCGCCGGGTTTTCCAACGATACGGACAATGCGCAGGGCCGCTTCAATCTCTTCAAGTACCGCGGCGCCACCGTCATTGCCGACTATGGGCACAACCCTGACGCCATGATCGCTTTGGTTCAAGCGGTCCAGGCCATGCCAGCGACCCGCCGCTCGGTGGTCATCAGCGGCGCGGGCGACCGCCGTGACCAGGACATTCGCCAGCAAACTGAAATCCTGGGCGACGCCTTTGACGAGGTAATCCTCTATGAAGACCAGTGCCAGCGCGGCCGCCAGGATGGCGAGGTGATTGCTCTCTTGCGCCAGGGTTTGGCCCATGCACAGCGAACGACCCAAACCTGCGAAATCAAGGGCGAATTCCTGGCGATCGACACCGCGATGGACAAGCTCGCGCCCGGCGAGTTGTGTCTGATTCTGGTGGACCAGGTAGAAGAAGCCATGGCCCACATCGCTGCGCGGGTGCAAAAAGGCTAGTCAGAGACTTTCAGCGGTCGGATCGCGGCCCATCAGCGCCGCGACCGCTTGCGCGGGTTGCAGGCGGCCGTCAAGCAGCTCGACCACACTTTGGGCAATCGGCATGTCCACACCCAGCAGGTGGGCGCGTTGCACCACGGTACGGGCGCTGTAGACACCTTCGGCGACATGGCCCAGAACGGCTATGGCCTGTTGCAGGGTCTTGCCTTGCGCCATGGCCATGCCCACCCGGCGATTGCGTGAAAGGTCGCCGGTGGCGGTCAGGACCAGATCGCCCAGACCGCTCAATCCCATGAACGTTTCTGCCTTGGCACCCAGTGCCACACCCAACCGCGTCATTTCGGCCAGCCCCCGCGTGATCAGGGCGGCTCGGGCGTTGAGTCCCAGTTGCAGTCCATCGCACAGGCCGGTGGCGATTGCCAGCACATTCTTCACCGCCCCACCCACCTCGACGCCGACCACGTCATCGTTGGCATAGACCCGCAGGGACGAACTGTGAAACGCTGCCACCAGCGCATCGCGCACCGAGGCATCCGCACTGGCCGCCACCAGCGCAGTCGGCTGCCCCGCAGCCACTTCTTGCGCAAAACTGGGACCGCTCAATACGCCCGCCCGCAGGCCCGGTGCAACCTGCGCTTGAATTTCGTGCCCCATCAACCCCGGTGCCGTGCCGATGCCAGCCTCAAAACCTTTGCACAGCCACGCCACCGCTGACTTGCAGCCCCGCAGCTGTGCCAGCAGGCCGCGCAAGCCCGCCATGGGGGAGGCCACGATCACCAGATCATTGGCCTGGAGTGTGGTGGCCAACTCCGGCAAAGCCTGGGCACTGATCTGCAAGCCCTTTGGCAGGGCGACCCCGGGCAAGTAACGCTGGTTTTCGCGACCCTGCTGCATAGCCTGCCCCTGCAGTGCATCGCGCACCCACAACGTCACATCATGCTGCGCCGAGGCATTGCGGCTGGCGCAAATGGCCAGCGCCGTGCCCCAGGCACCACCCCCGATTACTACTATTTTCATAGCACCATGTGCAATAGATACGGGAGCTAGACTGTCAAACTTCCTGCAAACTTATTGCGCCAGCGTGCTGGCTGGTGCGTTGGCAGCTTGAGCTTGTTGTTGCTGCTCGTACATGGCCTGGAAGTTGATTTCCGACAGGTGCACCGGTGGGAATCCACCGCGCTGAATCAGGTCGGCGACATTGCCGCGCAAATAGGGATAGACGATCTGTGGGCAGGCAATGCCCATGATCTGGCCCATCTGGTCTTCCGGCACGTTGCGGATTTCAAAAATGCCGGCCTGCTTGGCTTCGACCAGGAAAACGGTCTTGTCCTTGATTTTGGTGTGAACCGTCGCAGTGACGCACACTTCGAAAATCCCTTCAGCCACAGGAGCCGCTTCAACACCCAACTGGATGTCCACTGCGGGCTGTTCCTGCTCCAGCAACACTGCCGGAGAATTGGGTTGTTCGAGGGACGCCTCCTTGAGGTATACGCGTTGAATCTGGAAAACAGGGGTCTGATCTGACATAAAACAGTCTTTCAAAGTAAAACAAAGCCCACCCGAAAACCTCCGGACGGGCTGATAACGGGAATTTCGTTAAAACGAGATTATCTCAGGCTGGAAACGGCCCAAACCGTCGCCCTCAGGCCGCGTTGAGCAAAGGCAGCAAACCACCTTGGCTGTCCAGCGCCATCAGGTCATCGCAACCGCCAACATGGGTAGAACCGATGAAGATCTGGGGCACGGTACGCCGCCCCGTGATTTCCATCATCTTCGCCCGCTCCTGCGGCTGGCTGTCCACCCGGATCTCTTCGATGTGCTCGACGCCTTTGGAATGGAGAATGCGCTTGGCCTGCACACAGTAAGGACAAACCGCGGTGGTATACATCTTGACTGCTTGCATCGCATCAAGCCTTTTCTATTGGCAGGTTTGCCGCTTTCCAGCTGGCCAGCCCGCCACCCAGAGACTGGGCCTGCTCGTAACCCAGCTTCTTGGCAATGGCCAGTGCCCGACCAGACCGGGCGCCCGATCGACACACCAGAATCAATGGCAAGGATTTGTTCTTGACGACTCCGGTCAGCTTGCTTTCCAGTTCGCTCAGTGGAATATTCTTGGCCCCTCCCACATGACCAGCCGCAAATTCGGCCGGTTCGCAGACGTCAATGACCACACCTTTTTCACGGTTAATCAGTTGAACCGCCCCTGCTGGATCCAGACCCGCCGTGGCGGCGCCCTGAATCACGGGCCACAGCAACAATGAGCCTGAAGCCAGTGCAATGGCAATCAACATCCAGTTATCGAAAATGAATTTCACTTTATTCCTTGTAAGTTAGCTAGCATTCAGCCCGCCATTTTAGAATGCTGGGTGTTTTGCTGCTGAGCAAGCCCCCGCCAACCCCGCATCCAGTCCCATACATGTACAAAATAGTTCTCATTCGCCACGGCGAATCTACCTGGAATCTCGAAAACCGTTTCACCGGCTGGACCGACGTGGACCTGACCCCCACTGGCGTTTCCCAAGCCATGTCTGCGGGCAAGCTGCTCAAGGCCGAGGGCTATGCGTTTGATCTCGCCTACACCAGCGTGCTCAAGCGCGCCATCCACACCCTGTGGTACGCCCTCGACGAGATGGACTGCACCTGGCTGCCGGTGGTCAAGAACTGGCGTCTGAACGAACGCCATTACGGTGCTTTGCAGGGGTTGAACAAGGCGGACATGGCCAAACAATACGGCGATGCCCAGGTACTGGTCTGGCGTCGCAGCTACGACACCCCCCCACCGGCACTGGAACCCACCGACCCCCGCAGTGAACGGGGTGACCGCCGCTACGGCGACCTAGCGCCGAGCGACATACCCTTGACCGAGTGTTTGAAGGACACCGTAGCACGCGTGCTCCCTTTCTGGAATGAATCCATGGCACCCGCCATCAAGGCCGGCAAACGCATCGTGGTGGCCGCCCACGGCAACTCGATCCGCGCCTTGGTGAAATACCTGGACAACATCGCTGACGACGACATCGTCGGGGTGAACATTCCCAACGGTATTCCGCTGGTGTATGAGCTGGACGAAAACCTCAAACCGATACGCCACTACTACCTGGGTGACGCTGAAGCCGCTGCCAAAGCCGCGGCAGCCGTCGCATCGCAGGGCAAAGCCTGAAAAATCCGGTATCTGCCGGATACCCGCCGCATATATCGACTTTTCAACAGGCCAATCAAGGGAACTCGCTGCAAGCCATCACCTCCAAGGTGTATATTGAAGCGGCACTGGAAAATTTATGGGTCAAAAACTGAAAATTGCGGGCTGGATTGGTTTGGGTGTCATGGCGGGCGCGTTGACAACGGTCTCATTGCAGACGGTTGCGCGCAATACGCTGGCGCCGCTTCCATTGGAAGAGTTGCAGCAATTAGCGGCTGTTTTCGGCATGGTCAAGAGTGATTATGTCGAGCCAGTCGATGAGAAAAAGCTCATTACCGAGGCCATTTCCGGCATGGTGTCCAGCCTGGACCCCCATTCCCAGTACTTTGACAAGAAATCGTTCAAGGAATTCAAGGAAGGCACGTCCGGCCGCTTTGTCGGTGTCGGCATCGAGATTACCCAAGAAGATGGACTGGTCAAGGTCGTATCGCCCATTGAAGGCTCTCCGGCTTTCCGTGCTGGCATCAAGACCAACGACCTGATCACCCGTGTCGACGATACGGCTGTCAAGGGCTTGACTCTCAATGAAGCCGTGAAACGCATGCGCGGCGAGCCCAACACCAAGGTGGTTCTCACCATATTCCGCAAGGACGAAAACCGCACCTTTCCCGTCACCATCATTCGGGAAGAAATCAAACAGCAATCTGTGCGAGGCAAGGTACTGGAACCGGGGTATGCCTGGATACGTGTCAGCCAGTTTCAGGAACATACCGTGGACGATTTCGCGCGAAAGCTTGACGAAATCTACAAGCAGGACCCCAACATCAAGGGGCTGGTGCTGGATTTGCGCAATGACCCAGGTGGCCTGCTCAATGCCGCTGTTGCTGTGTCGGCCACGTTCCTGCCCGACGGTGTGACAGTGGTCTCCACAAATGGGCAAACAGCGGATAGCAAGCAGGTGCTGAAGGCCACTGTGCGGGACTATTTGGGGCGCGATGGCGCTGACCCGCTCAAGAAGCTGCCGGCCGGTCTCAAGAAAGTGCCACTGGTGGTGCTGGTAAACGAAGGCTCGGCCTCCGCCAGTGAGATCGTCGCGGGCGCATTGCAAGACCACAAGCGCGCAACCCTGATGGGCAGCCAGACTTTTGGCAAGGGCTCGGTTCAGACCTTCCGGCCACTGGGACCGGACACCGGCTTGAAGATCACCACGTCACGCTACTACACACCCAGCGGCAAGTCCATTCAGGCCAAAGGCATCGTTCCCGACGTGATGGTCGACGACACCGAAGAAGGCAGCCCCTACGCAGCCCTGCGCACCCGCGAAGCCGATCTGGGCAAGCACCTGGCCAGTGGTCAGGGCGAAGAAGTCAAAGACGCGGGCCGTGAAAAGGCGCGTGACGAAGCCCTTAAACGACTGGAAGAAGAATCCCGAAAACCCGCGTCAGAACGCCGCCCGCCAGAATTCGGCTCGGAAAAAGACTTCCAGCTGATTCAGGCCCTCAAGCAACTCAAAGGCCAACCCGTTCTGGTGAGCAAGACCTTGGTGGAACGCAAGGAAGAGCCCAAGGACAATTGATTCGCGCCATGAACGATTCGCAGTTGCTGCGCTACTCGCGCCATATCCTGCTCAACGAGGTTGGGGTCGAGGGCCAGGAACGCATCATGTCGGGGCGGGCGCTGGTCATTGGTGTTGGCGGCCTGGGCTCGCCGGCAGTCCTTTATTTGGCTACCGCAGGTATTGGCCACCTCACGCTGGTCGACCACGACACCGTAGACCTTACCAACTTGCAACGCCAGATTGCCCACACCGAAGCACGGGTGGGGCAACCCAAGGTGGAATCGGCGCGCCAGGCCCTCCTGGCCATTAACCCGGGCCTGCAAGTCACTGCCCTGGCTGAGCGCGCTGACGCAAAACGACTGGACGTCCTGGTTTCCGGTGCCGATGTCGTACTGGACTGCAGTGACAACTTTGCAACCCGCCAGGCCCTGAACGCCGCCTGTGTGCGCCACGGCGTGCCACTGGTATCGGGAGCCGCCATCCGTTTTGACGGGCAATTGGCGGTCTACAGCCCGACGAACAACACATCCCCTTGCTACGCGTGCGTGTTCCCGCCCGACACCGTCTTTGAAGAAACGCGCTGTGCCACCATGGGTGTGTTTGCACCGCTGGTTGGCATCATCGGCAGCATGCAGGCAGCCGAAGCACTCAAATTGCTCAGCAGCGCCGGTGAACCTGCCATCGGGCGTCTCCTGATGCTGGACGGTCGCAACATGACCTGGACTGACATTCGCCTGCCTCGCAATCCAGCCTGCCCGGTGTGCGGATCTGTGCACCGTCCCGTCTAGCAACAAATTCGCCCTGCCAATGACCCGACCCACCCGCTGGCTGCCCTTTCTCACTTGGCCGCGTCCGAACTGGGCCCTGATGCGGGGCGAGATCACGGCCGGACTCACGGTATCGCTGATCATTGTTCCGCAATCGGTCGCCTACGCAGCCTTGGCTGGCATGCCGCTGGTCACCGGCATTTACGCATCCTTTTTGCCCGCGTTGGTAGCGGTCCTGTGGAGTGCGTCCCCGCGGCTCTCCGTGGGTCCAACCGCGCTATCAAGTCTCTTGGTAATGGCATCTCTGGCCGGGCTGGCCGAGCCGGGCAGCGCAGAATGGGTGGCCCTGGCCGTCTGGTTGGCCCTGTTGAGCGGGCTGATGCAACTGGGACTGGGCTTTGGCCGGTTTGGCTGGATCCTGAATCTAGTCAGCGCACCTGTTCTAGCAGGCTTCACCCAGGCAGCCACTGTGCTAATCATCCTGACGCAACTGCCAATGATGATCGGCATGCAGGGTAGCTGGTCAAGCTTTTTGAATGCACCCCAGGTCGATGTTACAGCTGCAGCCTTCGGCCTGGGCAGCCTGGCGCTGCTGGTCTTGGGCAAGAAGTTGGCGCCCCATATGCCGACCGTCATGATCGCGATCATCGGCGCGGGTGCCATCAGTTACTTCAGTGGATTTGCTGCGCATGGTGGCGCAGTCATTGGCAGTCTGCCGTCCGGGCTGCCCAGTCTGTATTGGCCGGGCTCGCTGGCATGGGGCACACTGGGCGCTCTGGTGGTACCCGCCATGGTGATCACGCTTGTGAGTTTCCTCGAAACTGCGTCCAGCGCCAAGGTTGAAAGCCAGAATGGACGCAAACCGTGGAACGATAATCAGGACCTGATTGCGCAAGGATTGGCCAAACTGGCTTCCGGCATCACCGGTAGCTTCCCTACCAGTTCGTCGTTTTCACGCTCGGCCATCAACCTGTATGCCGGTGCCAAGACCGGCTGGGCCACCGTAGTCACCGTGGTAATGGTATTGATCGTGTTGTTATGGCTCACGCCCGCGCTGTACCACGTGCCATCCTCAGTGCTCGCAGCGGTCGTGGTTGCGGCCATCGGTGGCCTGGTCAAGCCCACCCATTTCACGAATCTGTGGCGCTTATTGCGCGTAGAAGCATTCACCATGGGTCTCACTTTCACGGTCACACTGGTCACGGCACCGCGCATCTACTGGGGGGTGTTGGCTGGCGTCATGCTGAGCCTGATTTCCTTTTTGCACCACCGCTTGCACCCACGCATTATCGAAGTCGGACTGCACCCTGATGGCAGCCTTCGGGACCGTCACCTCTGGCACCTGCCGGCGCTGGCCAGGCACCTGTATGCGCTGCGGATGGACGCCGAACTTGACTTTGCTGCAGCCAGCAGTTTTGAGCGCAACATCTCCAAATACCTGACCGCACATCCGGACACGCAGCACGTCTGCCTTTTTGCCCAACCCATCAACCGCATTGATGCAACCGGCGTGGAGGTGTTCTCCGCTTTGAGAGCCGACCTGTTGGCTCGTGGCGTCACCTTGCACATCAGTGGCATGAAGTTGCCAGTCGAGCGCGTACTGCTGCGCGCTGGCCAGTTGCAAAATGACAATCTGCTGAAACTCTATCGCACCGATGCCGAAGCGATTGGGCGCCTGGCGCGCCTGTATACGAACGAAAATTCCGCGCCCGACACGCCTGCGTGAGAGTCACAATTGATTGGTAAAGGTGCTGCAAATGTTCGGGTGTCCGCCGACATTCCGTGACAACATCACACCAGTACCTGTTATGCTTTATCGGCTCAACCTTGACTTCAACAGTGGTAACCCAATCCTCCAGTTCACCGGTCGAATTGCATCAGTTGCAATTGGATGATGCGCGTGCGCTGCTGGACCACAGCATGCTGCTGGCGCTGCCCTCCCCAGAGGAATCACCCAGTGACTACCTGCAGGCAGTGATAGACGGACTGTGCGAGTTATCGCTGAAGGATCCACTCACAGGACTGGGCAACCGTCGACACTTCCGCGCGGTACAAGAACGCACGATTGACGGCGTTGCACGCTCGGGCGATCCGGCGCTGCTGTTGATGCTGGACATTGACCATTTCAAGAAGGTCAATGACACGTACGGCCATCAGGCCGGCGATCGGGTGCTACAAGCCATTGGAAAGTCCATTGCCAGCTGCGTTCGCCCCATGGACACCGTAGCGCGCTACGGTGGCGAAGAATTCTCCGTGGTATTGCCCAATTGCCACTCCTCCTTCGGCTCCACGGTCGCCGAGCGCATACGCGCAACGGTGGAAGCCTTGGTCATCCCGATTTCCCCCAGTGTCTCGATCAGCGTGACCGTCAGCGTAGGAGGAGCCTACGCGCCAGAGTGGGTGCGATCGACCGCATCGCTCTGGACAGAACGCGCCGACGTGCAACTGTACCGGGCAAAAACCGAGGGTCGCAACCGTGTTTGTATAGACCATCAACAGGAAATTTATGTGAGCGCAGAAGAAAAGAACCTCCTGTTTGGCCATCTCGCGCTGGGCGACCCGGCGTGGATTGAAAGTATCCCCGGCGAAGCAACTGGGGCGTCCGCCAGTGGTTCCATGCAAAGGGCGAATTGATGTCTGATGTACTGAATCCCCCTGTATCCAGCGAAGCCACAGCGTCCGTCCCGCTCAAGCCACTGGGCAAAGTGCTGGCGGTTACCAGTGGCAAGGGTGGCGTTGGAAAAACCTTTGTTTCTGCCAACTTGGCCGCTGCACTCGCCAAGCTGGGCCTGCGTGTTCTGGTGCTGGACGCCGACCTCGGGCTGGCAAATCTGGACGTGGTTCTCAATCTGTACCCCAAGATTACGTTGCACGATGTGTTTACCGGCAAGGCCAAGCTCGAAGAAGCCATCATCCGGGCTCCCGGTGGTTTTTCAGTGTTACTGGCCGGATCCGGCATGGTCGAATACTCCCGCCTGACACCTGAAGTACGGGATGATTTCTTGCGCATCATGAACGGACTGGTCCCGCATTACGATGTGGTCCTGCTGGACACGGGTGCAGGCATTTCCGATGTAGTGTTGTTTGCGGTCTCTCTGGCCTCCGAGGTCTTGGTGGTCGCAACACCGGAACCCACCTCCCTGACCGATGCCTATGCCACGATCAAGGTGCTGGTGGGCCAGCAGAAACGCCAGACCATTCGCATGGTGATCAACCAGACGGCGCGTCTGGGCGATGGCCGCGCCATCACCGTCCAATTGCAGCAGGTGCTGGATCGATTCGTCGCTACCGACCCGGCGCGCCCCATCAAGCTGGTGCACATGGGCGACATTCCGGCAGACCCCGCCGTGCGCCAGGCCATCATGCGCCGCCAGTTGCTGATGCAGGCAACCCCAAGCTGCCCGGCCGCCATGGCCATTTCACAACTGGCGCTCAAGCTCGAAGCCAGCGTGATCTCGGTCAACCGCTAAAAGCCCGGCGATCAAACCGTCACAATCCAGCCCTCCAGCGGGTCAAAGTCAGCTGGTAGTCCATAGAGTGAATCGCCTTCGGCGTACTGGTGCAAGCCCCATGCGGCCTGCACCAGGCACAGCACCGCATCCAGCGAATCGCCTTTCGCATCATCCACCAGGGCATCGCGCTGGGCGTGGGTCAGCTTCAGCCGGAGACCCAGACGCGTTCTCCCTGCCTCCAGCCCCGTCAACAGGTCTTTGCGGGCGATCAGACGATCAGGGGTTTGTTTGGCCTTCTCGTCGCTCTTGTAGCTGCGATTTCCCAACACTTCGCGCGCCAGCACACCGGGGTACGCCTCCAGCGCAACCCGCCTGTCGTTCTTTGTATCGGCGTTGGATGTTGCCAATGGCTCCTGCAATCCTGGCACGGCGATACCGGCATTCAACAGCCGTGGAACACCCGCGTGCAGCATGTACGCCACCGGCGGATTGACCCATTTCATGGAAGGACTGGACCCCGCTGGCCGATCGCAAGCCCGGTGGGCAAACTTGCCCCCTGGCGGCCGTGCATCGCAAAACCCGGCAAATGCCGAACGGATGTCGGAGCGACTGAGTGTTGCGTAATGCCGTATGCAGGCCTCCCAGGTGAGAGGCCAACCCAATGCCGTAACCAGCTCCCTGGGCAAGCCAAATGGCATGTCGAAGCCGCCTATCCACGCCCCGGGCTGCAACAGCCACTGCTCGAACGCTTCCAGTGATGGCAATGACTCCAGCCGTTCCAGCACCACAACGTCCCCGCGCAACCTGCCCCGAGCCACGACAACCGGCTTTTGGCGCGATGGACTGCTGGAAAAATCGCAACCAACAAGCATCATCACGCGTGAATCACACTGGCCAGGACCACCAGTGCAAGTGGGTCAATGGGCACAGCAATCGGTGATAGGAATGTCTCCCCGTGGGGGCCACAACATCAGGCCCGTCCGATGATGGAGGCCGTAGCCATCAGCTCTTCGAGCAAGGCAAGCGACACTTTCCCAGATACCGAATACGGGTCCAGCTCAGGCCTTTCCGCGTACTTCAACAAGATGTTGGTGTTGATCTTGGACATGTTGACCTGACCCATGGTCCACCCGCCAAAGCGGCGTTCCGAGATTTCCTCGTAATGCAACAGCACCACGTCCTTGTGGCGAATGTCTTTCTGGATGTGCCCATAAAGTTCACTCACCGCCATGCGTCCGCCTTCAATCGCCTGCAGGAAGATACCGCCACCGTAACAAAGAATGCCGGTAATGCCGCAGGTCGGGTTGTACTGGCGGGATTGAGCAAGAATGGTTTCAATCGCATCAGGGTTCGGATCCACTGCGCGGCTCGCATACAACAAACGTACCAACATGGCTTAGCCTTTCCTTGGAATCAGGGACAAAAACTCGCGCCGCAAATTGGGATCTTTCAGGAACACGCCACGCATGACCGAATTGATCATCTTGCTGTCCATGTCTTTGACGCCTCTCCAGGCCATGCAGTAGTGGCTGGCTTCCATGACGATGGCCAGGCCGTCGGGCTGGGTTTTTTCCTGAATCAGATCCGCCAGTTGCACAACCGCTTCTTCCTGAATCTGGGGCCGCCCCATGATCCACTCGGCCAGGCGGGCATATTTGGACAGGCCGATCACATTGGTGTGCTCATTGGGCATCACACCGATCCATATCTTGCCGATCACCGGGCAAAAATGGTGGCTACAGGCACTGCGCACGGTAATGGGGCCGACGATCATCAGTTCATTGAGGTGGCCCACATTGGGAAACTCGGTGATGCTGGGACCGGTCACGTAGCGACCGCGGAACACCTCGTTGAGGTACATCTTGGCGACACGGCGCGCCGTGTTGTCCGTGTTGTGGTCGTTCGCCGTGTCAATGACCAGACTGTCCAGCACGCCCTGCATCTTGACTTCCACTTCATCGAGCAACTTTTCAAGCTCTTCAGGGGTCACGAACTCTGCAATGTTGTCGTTGGCATGAAAGCGCTTGCGGGCGGCGATCAGGCGTTCCCGGATTTTTACGGAAACCGGGGTTCCCTCATCGACATCAGATAGGTTCATGGTGCTCGGTGTCTTCATTAACATGCAGGAATATTACCAGCCTTTGTTGAATAGGGTTTTTGGCCACCAGCCCCCGTGCGAAGTGCGCAAGCAGCTATCAAATCAATAGCGTCTTCCGGCCAGGAAAAGCAGAAAACGCATCACGCCAAATGCCAGCCGATCCAAAAACCGCTGCCGCAAGGGGCGTCCGGCGTAGGCCTGTGCATCGAGCTGCACCCCTTGGGTCTCCATCGCCGTGATCAGACTCGTCCGAAGTGCCTGCGCAAACGGCGCATCGTCAACCACCACGTTGGCTTCGCGGGCCAGCAGCAAGCTCAAAGGGTCCAGGTTGGATGAGCCCACCGTAGCCCATCGACCATCCACCACCGCCACTTTGGCGTGCAGGAAACCAGCGGAGTACTCGTGGATCTCCACGCCCGCCGCCAACAACACGCCAAACACGGGTCGGGCGCCGTGGTACTGCATGAAATACTCATAACGCCCCTGCAAAAGCAGGCGTACCCGCACGCCCCGGCGGGCCGCATGGATGAGTGCCCGGCGCAACTTGCCCCCCGGCAGGAAGTAGGCACTGGCAATCAGAACTTCCTCGCGTGCATCCCCAATCGCTTTGCGATAGGCCCGCTCGATGCGGTTGCGGTTGCGCAGGTTGTCGCGCAAGACCAGCATGGCGCTCATGCCGGAGTGCCTTGCTGGCATACGGGTCCATGACGCCGGGACCGTGGGGCGTGCGGACAGGGTCGAGCTTTTCCACGTCTGGCGCGCGCCTTCAAACTTCAAGTTCTCCAGTTGCCGGGTGATCTGCAATCTCTCCCAAAACTGGACCACTACACGGTGCGCGTCGTCCACCAGTGGGCCGGTGACCTGCACGGCAAAATCAAACCGGGGTGACTCCAGCACGCCGTACGTGGGGTCAACGTAATCATCCAGAATGTTGATGCCTCCGCAAAAGGCGACGCGTGCATCGACCACACACAGTTTGCGGTGCAAACGCCGCCACCCCACCGGAATCAATAGCCCCCAACGACCCAGCGGTGAAAAATGGTGCCAGCGCACTCCGGCCTCGGCAAAGCGTTGTATCCAGTCATTCGGCACCCTTGGCGTACCAATGGCGTCCACCACCAGATAAACAGCGACTCCGCGCAAGGCAGCGCGCTGCAGGGCAGCGGCGACCATTTCACCGGTGGCATCAAAATTGAAAATATAGGTTTCCAGGCGGACTTCCTGAACACTGGTATCAATCGCGTCCACCAGCGCAGGAAAAAACTCGGCTCCGCCCTGCAACAGGCGTACCTCGTGGCCAGCGTTGAGCGGTGGCGCAGTCAAGCGGTGCCCAAAGGCAAATCAAACTCGGCGATCAGCGGAAGATGGTCCGACATGCGCCCCCAGATTCGTCCCCGCGGAACGTGCAAGCCCAGCGGTTTGAGTCCCCGCGCAAAGATGTGGTCCAGTTGCACCACCGGCATTCGCGATGGAAATGTGGCCCTTCGTTCTCCGCCGAATGACACCATGCCCGCCGCGCCCAGTGCAGTCTGCACCGTTGTTCCCCAATCGTTGAAGTCTCCGGCCGCAACCAGGAGTGCATCCTCTGGAATTTCACGCGCAATGAACCGCTTTAGCTGAGCGAGTTGGCGTATGCGGCTGGCCTTGATCAGACCCAGATGGACCACCAGTACATGGATGGAACGCCCGTGAACCATCACCTCTGAATGCAAAAGCCCGCGCTGCTCAAACCGGTGGTCCGACATATCTTCGTGCTGGTGCGAGACCACGGGCCAGCGCGACAGCATGGCGTTGCCATGCTCACCGTGTCGGGTCAGGGCGTTGGTCCGGTAAATGGCGGTATAACCCTCAGGCGCCAGGAATTCAGCCTGTGGCAACTCCGGCCAATGGGCAAAGTGCTCGGCCTCCCGCCGGTGCATTTTTCGTACCTCTTGCAGACAAACAATGTCCGCGTCCAGCTGTTCGACGGCATGGCCCAGATTGTGAATTTCAAGGCGCCGCACCGGCCCAATGCCCTGCACGCCTTTGTGAATGTTGTAGGTGGCGACCCGCAAGACGGTCATGGTGCGTTTTCCTTTCCCAGCGCCGCAAATCGCGGAAGCTGCAGTATGGCTTCCGCGTTGGACGGCGAAAAACACTGGTCGGCGGCCTGCCGATAGGGCAGCCACCGGTATGCCGTGTGTTCGCGCGGATTGAGCCGCACTTCACGCCCCGCTGCGACCTGCAGACCAAACAAATGCTCGGTGTTGTCGGTCACACCGGGGGCATAGCGGTGCAGCCACTGCGGATAAATACCGTACACGTTCTCCAGTTGCCAATCCGTCAAGATGGCATGAGGGGCCTTGCCCGGCGTGCAATCGATGCCGGTCTCCTCCAGGACTTCACGCTGGGCCGTACGCTCCCAGGGTTCGTGCGGCGTGTCCCGGCTGCCCGTGACCGATTGCCAGTACTCGCCCCCCATGTCGGCACTGTCCGCCCGGCGAATGAGCAAAACATCCAGTGCCGGGGTGTAGATGACCACCAGCACGGATTGGGGAATTTTGAAAGACTTGGACATTAAAAAGGGCGCTGCAATAGCGCCCTTTCATTGTGCACCAACCAACACGCGCATCAGGCGGGTTTGGCAGCCTCGGGGGTACGCAGGCGAATGTGCAACTCGCGCAACTGTTTTTCATCCACAGGGCTTGGAGCCTGGGTCAACAGGCACTGGGCGCGCTGGGTTTTGGGGAAGGCAATCACGTCACGGATGGACTCGGCACCCGTCATCAGGGTAACGATACGGTCCAGACCAAAGGCCAGGCCGCCGTGGGGTGGCGCACCGTATTGCAAGGCGTCCAGCAGGAAGCCGAACTTGAGCTGCGCTTCTTCGGGTGTGATCTTGAGAGCATCAAACACCTTTTGTTGCACATCGGCGCGGTGGATACGAACGGAACCTCCGCCCATTTCCCAGCCGTTGAGAACCATGTCATAGCCCTTGGAAATGCACTTCTCGGGGGCGGTGACCATCCAGTCTTCGTGACCGTCCTTGGGGGCAGTAAACGGGTGGTGGGTCGCGGTGTAGCGCTGTGCTTCCTCGTCGAACTCGAACATCGGAAAGTCCACCACCCACATCGGGCGCCAGCCTTTTTCGAACAAACCGTTCTTCTTGCCGAAGTCGCTGTGGCCGACCTTGAGGCGCAAGGCTCCAATCGCATCGTTGACGATCTTGGCCTTGTCGGCGCCGAAGAAAATCAGGTCGCCGTTTTGCGCACCGGAGCGCTCCAGCACCGCATTGAGCGCCTTGTCGTGGATGTTCTTGACGATGGGGCTCTGCAAGCCATCGCGGCCCTTGGACAGGTCATTGACGCGGATATAGGCCAGGCCCTTGGCGCCGTAGATCTTGACGAACTCGGTATAGGCATCGATCTCGCCGCGGCTGATGCCGCCGCCTTCCACCGACCCACCGGGCACGCGCAGGGCCACCACACGGCCGCCCTTCATGGTTGCAGCACCCGAGAACACCTTGAAGTCCACGTCGGCCATGACATCGGTCACTTCGGTGAACTCCAGCTTGACCCGCAAATCGGGCTTGTCCGAGCCATAGCGGTGCATGGCTTCCTGGTAGGTCATCACCGGAAAATCGCCCAAATCCACCTTGATGGTGTTCAGAAACACCGTCTTGATCATGCCCTGGAAGATGTCGCGGATCTCTTCTTCACCCAGGAACGAGGTCTCGATATCAATCTGGGTGAATTCCGGCTGACGGTCCGCCCGCAAATCTTCGTCGCGGAAGCACTTGGTGATCTGGTAGTAACGATCGAACCCGGCCACCATCAGCAACTGCTTGAACAACTGGGGCGACTGCGGCAGTGCAAAGAAGTGCCCGTCGTGCACACGACTGGGCACCAGGTAGTCGCGGGCACCCTCTGGCGTCGACTTGGTCAGCATGGGCGTCTCGATGTCCACAAAACCGTTGGCATCCAGGAACTTGCGCACTTCCATGGACACGCGGTAGCGCAGCATCAGGTTGTTCTGCATGTAGGGACGGCGCAGGTCCAGCACGCGGTGGGTCAGGCGCGTGGTTTCCGACAGGTTGTCGTCATCCAGTTGGAACGGGGGCGTAACCGACGGATTGAGCACGGTCAGCTCGTGGCACAGCACCTCAATCTTGCCGCTCTTGAGGCCTTCATTGACCGTGCCCTCGGGACGTGCCCGCACCAAGCCCTTGACCTGAATGCAGAACTCATTGCGCAAGCCCTCGGCGGTGCTGAACATCTCGGCCCGATCAGGGTCACACACCACCTGCACATAACCTTCACGGTCGCGCAGATCGACAAAAATCACGCCACCGTGGTCACGGCGACGATTGACCCAGCCGCACAGGGAAACGGTTTCGCCCATTTGGGCTTCGGTCACAAGACCGCAATAGTGAGTACGCATGGCCATCGCTTGCTTTCAATGCGCTACCGACATCGGCAGCGGGTTTCATAAATGGGTGTTATTTGGGTGCCGCGGCAGGCGGCAAATGAACCGAGGGTGGAACCGAACCCATGGAAATCACATAAGTCAAAGCCTGATCCACACTCATGTCCAACTCAATCACATCCGCACGGGGCAGCATCAAAAAGAAGCCGCTGGTCGGGTTGGGTGTTGTCGGAACATAGACGCTGACATAGTCGGTTCCAAGGTGAGACGCCACTTCGCCACTGGGCGTGCCAGTCTGAAAAGCAATAGTCCAGCTGCCGGCTCGCGGGTACTGAACCAGCAAGGCCGTGCGAAATGCATTGCCGTTGCTGGAGAACAGCGTATCCGACACCTTTTTGACGCTGTTGTAAATCGATTTGACGATTGGGATATGGGTAAACAGCCGATCCCATTGCTTGAGCCACCAGCGTCCGGCCACATTGGAAACCAGTGCCCCGGTAATCAGCATGAAAGCCGCCACCATCAGAACACCCAAGCCCGGAATACTGCGCAAACGCTCAATCAGGGGGGCCAGGCTCAGTGGCGTCACGGCCGCCAATCCGGACAAGACCCCGCCCAGTATGCCGTCCAGCGAGCTGACCAGCCACGACAACACCCAGATGGTGATCGCCAGCGGCAGCCAAACCATCAGTCCGGTCAACATGTATCGTTTAAAAGGCACGGCAATTCCAGTCTTTGACAAAGACAACGTCAACCGCCCGGTGCGGCCGGCGTGGTGACCGCGGCCGGTGCGGCATCGGTCTTGGCTGCGGCTGGCGCAGCATCTGAGGTACCAGACCCCGATTCAGTGGGCGCTACGCTGGCCGGTGCCGACGTGCCGCCGCCTTTGAAATCGGTGGCATACCAGCCAGACCCCTTCAACTGGAATCCGGCTGCCGTTAACTGCTTTTTGAATGTCGGCTGCGAACAAGTCGGGCAAACTTCCAGCGGCGCGTCGGACATTTTTTGCAATACGTCCTTGGCAAACCCACAGGACTCGCATTTATAGGCGTATATAGGCATGAATGGTTGGCTCTGACATCAAGTTGCAAAGCCTTCAATTATAAGGCGCTGGCTAAAAAAGCCGCACACGGATAACGAATTGCGTTATCACCATGCCCAGAGCAAAGCCAATCACGGCATAGATCAGGCCTTGCAGCAGCCGATTGGTACGTCGTTGCTCCACCAAGAGGTCATCAATAGCCCGATTGGAATCGTTGCGCCTGCCACGCAAAAAACTGTGCAACAGCATGGGCAGTTCCGGCAACAACTTGGCGTAATGCGGCGCTTGCGCTTTTAACTGCTCGATCAGCTTCTGGGGGCCGACCTGGCCCAGCATCCACTGCTCCAGAAACGGTTTGGCCGTTGCCCAGAGATCAAGATCCGGATCCAGTTCGCGCCCCAAACCTTCGATGTTGAGCAGCGTCTTCTGCAATAACACCAACTGCGGTTGAATCTCGACCTGGAAGCGCCGGGAGGTTTGAAACAGCCGCATCAGCAGCATGCCCAGTGAAATTTCCTTGAGCGGTCGATCAAAATACGGCTCGCAAACCGCACGAATGCCGGCTTCCAGCTCATCGACGCGTGTTGTGGGGGGAACCCAGCCCGACTCAATATGCAACTCCGCCACCCGCTTGTAGTCACGCCGGAAAAAAGCAGTGAAGTTTTGCGCCAGATAGTCCTTGTCGGACTCGGTCAGCGTGCCAACGATACCGAAATCGAGTGAAATGTAACGACCAAAGGTCTTCGGATCAATGCTGACCTGGATGTTGCCCGGGTGCATGTCGGCATGGAAAAAACCATCGCGGAATACCTGGGTAAAAAAGATCGTCACACCGTCGCGCGCCAGTTTCGGAATGTCCACTCCGGCTTCCCTGAGCCGATCGACCTGGCTGATGGGAACCCCATACATGCGCTCCATCACCATCACGTCCGTGCTGCAATAGTCCCACAGTATTTCTGGAACCATCACCAGTTGCAGGTCCTCCATATTGCGCCGCAGTTGGGCGGCACTGGCGGCTTCGCGCACCAGGTCCAGCTCGTCATGCAAATGCTTGTCAAACTCGGCAACCACGTCGCGCGGACGCAAGCGCTTGCCATCCGCGGAGAGGCTTTCCACCCAGGAGGCCATCATGCGCAGCAGGCGCAGGTCTTTCTCGATGGCGGCGTGCATGCCCGGACGCAAGACCTTGACGGCCACTTCACGGTGCTGCCCCTTGCGATCCCGCAGCACGGCAAAATGCACCTGGGCAATGGAGGCACTGGCCACCGGTTGCTGCTCGAAGGAGACAAAAATCTCGCCAATCGGTTTGCGCAGCGCGCGCTCTATCGTGGCTACAGCCACCGCCGAATCAAATGGCGGGACTTGGTCCTGCAATTTCGCCAACTCATCGGCGATGTCCAGAGGCAACAGGTCACGGCGGGTGGACAGCACCTGCCCGAACTTGACAAAGATCGGACCCAGTCGTTCCAGCGCTTCTCGCAGGCGTTGCCCACGCGGTTCGGCCAGCGTTCGTCCTACGGTCATAAGCCGCGCCAGGCGCTGCAGCCAGGGCTTATCGAAACTGCTCAGTACCAGTTCGTCAAGTCCGTAGCGAAATACCACCCAGGCAATGAAAAAACCACGGTAAAGGCGCCTCATGCAGACATTCCGTCCGAACCACTCCGGCTGCTGCGACCGACAAACTGTTGTACGGCCTGCGCCATCGCGCGGACCGCCTGCATCAATGCATGCGCCGGCGCGTCACCCAGCAAACGGGCCATGTCTTCCTCCAGATCCCAGCGTACGTGGTCTATCAGCCAGTTGACCTCAGCCGCGAGCTGCACATCGCCTTCGATTCGCACCGCTGGCTTGCCGCCCTGCATCAGCTCCTGCGCAATAACCAGGGGAGATTCTTCGGTGATGACCAGGGCGAGGTCGGCTTCTGCATCCGGCGCGGCAACATCGAGCAAGCCGGCCGGGGTTACCAATACCTTGAACGTCATGGTGCGCCACTGCATGCGCACCACGCGACCCTTTTGCCGGGCCAAACGCTCCATGGCCTGGGGCTCTTGCATCAGCACATGGTTAAGAAGCAATACCGTGCGCCTGTGCGTCTCATCGACGGCCCAGACGGGCGGTGTAAGGGGAAGGTTGAGGTTCTGGAGGAGACCCTCCAGCATGGAAAAAGGGGACTGTGTTGCCATAGTCCCCCATTATTCCCTGAATCCGGACACACGCCGCACGCGAAGCGGCCAGTCCCTCAGAACATCGGCTACTGCAGAGCCTGCACCCCGGCCACCAGCCAGCCCCCGCTACCGCTCACCGGCTTGGTCATATTCCAGACTTCCCTGAACGGACTGGGTCCTGCCGACGGTTCCTCGCGGATCATGCCGGAAAACTCCACGCTGGCCAAATACTCGTCAGCCGTTTCCTCAATCCCCAACAGACGTGCCTCCAGCATGACCACATCGGTGCGGTTGGGACTGCCCCCGGGATGCAACTCGCGCTCGGCCAACTGCGATTGAATCTCGCCCAGCATGGAATCGGTCATCATGGCGCGCAGCGCCGGTATGTCCGATTTGTCCCACGCGACCTGCAGTGTGACAAAGTTGGTCTTGGCCGCAGCAAGGAAACCCTCGCTATCAAACCCTGCCGGTATGCCCCAGCTCTGGGACCCCTCTAAAGCCGATCCGATCATCGATGTGGAACCGGGGTTCGCCGAATCAAAAGCCATGCTGCTGCGCTCCCACGGGCGTGCCGATGCGTCGTTGCCCACATTTTCCGGACGGTAGGGTTTGGCATTGGCCAGCGGAACATTGCCGGCGCCCTGAAAAGCAAACGGGCCCGCCGGTGAACCGGCGGATGCTGCACGGCGGCGCATGAACCAGCCAATGCCCATAACCACCACCATGGCGAGCATGGCAAACATCAGAAACTGCCCCATTCCCTCGCCCATGCCAAGCGAATGCGCCAACCAGGCAAGCCCCAGCCCGGCCGCCAAGCCGCCCAGCATGGCACCCCAAGGCCGCTTGGGAGCGACAGCGGGCGGTGCAGCAGGTGCGGGTTTAGGCGCTGCATTGGTCACGCCCTGCGCAGGGGCAGCCGGCGTGTTGGGCGTAGCCTCGCGCTTTGTGACGTTGGAGGATTGTTTGCCAATCGACGTGCCACCACCCAACCTGCGGGCGGCTTCGGCATTGAAGCCCGAAAGTGCAAGAGTGGCAACCAATAAAACCGTCCAGATTTTCATAAATACTCCAAAGGAACAACGCAGTTGAGGCGTTTTGTCATTTTTACAAGCCTCAGCACTTGATTCCAACATGCAATGCCACCACACCACCAGTCATGTTGTGATAGTCCACATGGCCGAAACCACCTTTGTGCATCATGGCTTTGAGTTCCGCCTGTCCAGGATGCATGCGGATGGACTCCGCCAGATAGCGATAGCTGGAATCATCACCCGCTATCAATTTCCCCAATTGCGGCAACACCTTGAATGAGTACCAGTCGTACACCTTTTCCAGCGGCGCCGCCACTTTGGAAAACTCCAGCACCAACAGCTTGCCACCGGGCTTGAGAACGCGATTCATCTCGGCCAGCGCCACATCCTTGTGGGTCATATTGCGCAAACCAAAGGCCACGCTCACCAAGTCAAAATAGTTGTCCGCAAACGGCAGCTTCTCAGCATCACAGACCAGCGTCGGCAAGGCTACGCCGGCATCCAGCAGGCGATTGCGACCGGTGCGCAACATCGCCTCATTGATGTCGGTGTGCACCACCTGCCCCGTTTTGCCAACCTTTTTGGCAAATGCCATTGCCAAATCACCCGTGCCACCCGCAATATCCAGCGCCTTGTCGCCCTCCTGCAGGTTGGCAACCATCACGGTGTACGCCTTCCAGGCCCGATGCAGCCCCATGGACATGAGGTCGTTCATCAAATCGTACTTGGGCGCGACCGAGTCGAAAACGCCGCGAACATGGCTCGCCTTCTCCGCCTCGTCAACCGACCGGAAACCAAAATGTGTTGTTGTCATACTGAGAAATGATAGAGAAAACGGTCGTCAAGCCCCGTAAATAGAGCGGAAACAGCTACTATTTTTATAGCAGAACCGATTCAATGGCTGGCGCAACCGGTACTGGATTTTGCCACCATGGGGGTATCACGGTCCGTGTTGGCCGCCTTCAGGCGGTCTGCATAATCCTGCCACAGACGTTCTTGCTCTGCGCCCAGGAAATACAGGTAATCCCACGAATAGATGCCGGACTCATGCCCATCCGAAAACCGGGGCTGGACGGCATAGTTGCCGATCGGGTCCAGTGCCTCCAGTCCCACATCGCGTTTACCGGTCTGCAAGGTTTCCTGACCGGGCCCATGCCCCTGCACTTCAGCAGACGGCGAGTACACGCGCATCAACTCAAACGGGATGCGGAAGTTCGCACCATCCGAGAAGGTAATCTCCAGCACCCGCGACTGGCTGTGCACTGTCAATTCCTGGGGCGTCGGAGCGCCTGATTTCAAACCTGCCATGATGGAATTACCCGAAAAAAAGATGTATCAACGATACATCAGAACTTGGCGGACACGTTGAGATGCAGTTTCTGGTCTCCGCTCTGCGGCAAGCCTGAACCCGCAACATAGGGCAAGGTACTCCCCGTAATGACCCGCCCATAGTCCGCAGAAAAGGAAACACTGGGCAGGGCATAACGCAGACCCACGCCTGCGCTGGACAGGGAATCATTGGCGGGCTTGGGATTGCCGTTGGGATTTTTGTTCGTCAGCCAGCCCGCATCCAGAAATCCCAGCAGTCGCAGGCCGGGCACCAGTTCACGGCTGGTGATCTCGGTGGACAGCAGCAGGCCACTGTCACCCGACAGGGGGCGCTCACCCGTTCCCCGCACCGACGCCGCGCCGCCCAGACCCAATTGTTCCCCCGAGATCAGGGCATCTGCACTCAGCTGGAACTGTCCGCGCAGGCCCCACAACCAGCCGTTGGCGAATGCAGTCAAATAATTGGCACCACCGCGCAAGACCTTCCAGCTCCCATTGCTGATCCGCGCGTCCTCGGATTGGTAGGAGGCCAGATCATTGCCGGAGCCGCCCGGCAGATTGGCAGCGAAGTCCAGGTTGTATCCCCACACGGAAGAATCGGAATCCACGTGGGCGTTGTAGCCCAGGGTTAGCGGTCGGCTGCGACGGACCAGTTGCCCCACCAGTGGGGCTCCGTTGATCTGGGTGACATCGAACTGCTTGTCGTCCAGACCCAGGCCGATGTAACTCCGGTAACCGCCATCGGGTGGCAGGTAATGGTTGTAGCTCAGGCCCACCGTCTGCCCTGCGCCGGTGCTGCTAAAGGCGCCGAAATTACCCACCACATCGGAATGCGTGTAACTCGCCCCCACCACGGCACCCAGGCGGTACAGCGGCATGCGGTAATTGAGACCAAACTGGCGAACGTCACCCGGTCGCTCCAGTGAGGTGGTGTACGCGGCCGTCATCTGATGGTCCAGATCAAACAGGTTTGCGTGTGAGCCAGCCAGGGTCAACCGATCATTGCCCGTGGCACTGGTGCCGGTATTGCTTTCGCTGACGGAGAAGTTCCACGGTTTGGACTCCTGCACAACAATGCGGGCGTCAATCTTGTCGGCCTCTTCTGACTCCTTGAGCGCCACCTGCAATTGCTTGCCCTGGGATTCGTTCGCAATAGCGGTCTGCACTGCAAGCGCACGAAAATTCGGCGCGGAGCCTTCCTTCAACTCGGGGATGCTGGCACGAATGTTTGCCTCGCTATAGCCCGCACGCCCCTCGACCGTCACTTTGCCAATGACAAACTTGACAATGTTCAGGGTCACCGAATTGCCCACTTCCTGGGGTGGCAACGCGACGCGGTACAGAGTGAACCCCTTGCCCTTGAGCGCAGTTTCCAGCGCAGCGGTCGCCTTCTGCAAGGTCTCAATGGTCGCGTCTGTTCGAAGATACGGGGCCAGAATGCGCGTGGCCTCACCGTCCGCCAAGGGATTGTCACCCGTGATGTCAAACCCCCGGATGACAAAACTGGGAGATGAGGCAGCAACAGGCGCCGCCGACGCTGGCCCCTGCTGCGCACAGACTGCAGCAGGCAGGGCCACAACAAAAGACGCCAGAGCGACCGATACAGCACGGCTCAGGCTGCGCCAGGGTTCAAGAGAAAACAGCTTGGTAGTGGACATAATTACCTGCACTGATTGGACGGACGAAGACGGGTCTCACCCAGCACACTGCTCAGCATGGGATTGCGGCTGTTGGGCATGGGTGTGCGGTCAAACTCCAGGAACAGGGGCGTCATGAACGGCCGCCCGGTCGTACCGTCGAGTCCTGCAAATCCCGTCTCGCCGCGGCCCAGGTGCAGGACTCCACGCGCAGTTGCTATTTCGATGTGCCCGTCACGCACGAACACATACAGGCCCTGCTGACCATCGTCCACCGCATCACCGGAGAAGAGCTGCCTGACATCCACCGGCACACCGTCCGGACGCTGCAGATGTTCCAGCGTGGGGGCGCTCAAGGGCCGGATCTCGCTGGGCCCCACAAACAAGCCCTGCCCCGCCTGCAAAACCTGGAGCGCAGTCTGCCCGTTTGGCGTCACTTCAATGGAACCCAGCCAGGTAAAGAAACTGCATCCCGCGTCCGCTGCGCAGTCCAGATCCAGACCGGTCCCGCGAATACCGATGGTCGCAGTAGGCGTCGTGAATCCGACATTGCGGGTGTTGGCCTTGCCAATCAAACCGGTCAAAGCCCGCAGGGAACCCCGCAGAAGGGATACCAGAAACCGGCCTTCCTTGGGGTTCTGCTCGTCAAAAACGAAGTTGTCCACCCTGAACCGGGTGGCTGGCCCCAAGGTCAGGCGGCTGTCATCCCGAAACGCCAGCACAGCCTTGGCATCCAAGCCTGTTTCCAGCGTCTCGCTGGGATATACGCTGCCTCCGATCACCAGGCGTCGACGCGCTCCCGCCGCATCGACGGCACTCAATTCACCCTGTACCGTGACCACTTTGGCGCTCGCCAGAACCACGTTGCTCCGCGGTTTCTCCGGTACCTGTGCAGACTCTGCCTGGCAATCAGCCGCACAAATCCGTGCATCGAAATCAGTACCCCGAATACCGATGGTGGCGGTCTTGGTAACCACCCGGGCTGCATCGGGTGAGCTTTTGGAAATCAGGCCCGTGATGGCCCGGAAGCCGCCCCGGATCAGCTGCATGACCATGTTGTTGTCAGCGGCGTTTTCCTTGAACTTGTACTGCTGGATCACCAGCTCGGAGTTGGGACGCACCGTCATCCGGGTTCCGTCCTGCAGCCTGACAATGGCCGCAGCACCCTCCGCCGTCGTGACCCGATCGCCTTCTTTCAGGGACAAGCCCTTGCCCAGGGTACGCGGGGTTTGCCCCTCGGTCTGTGCGAAACCCACGCCCCGGGCAAATTCCACTTCACCAATGGTCTGCGACATGGCGGCCCCGCCAGCGCACCACAGGCTGACCCCGAACACCAGTGCGGCCAAGATGCGGCCACGGGCACTGCTGCGGCTTTGAATCATTAGGGTCGGCATAGTTCCCCCTCCACCACCAGGTCATTCCTGCGCCTGTCCTTGTCCCGCGGCCCGTCGTGCTGAGTCTGTAGAGCGATCTCAAACTTGTCCAGGAAAGTGGTCACCAGATTGGTTTGGGTCACAGCATCACGCAACGGATCAAACGACCCGGTCGGAGGGGTTGGCACGGGAGCCGGTAGGGGCGCAGGAGTCGGCGCAGGCGTTGTAGTACCTGGCGGCGCAGTCACCGCACGCCCGCCGACCGAGTAGTTCACCGGCGAGTTGCCGGATACTGCGCTGGAAGAGAGTGTCAGTACGCCACCGACATTGGCGGTTACACCCAATGCGCCAAATACCGAGCCGTTTTGCGTCAGGTTGTTCGCAGCATTCAAGGCCACGGACCCGGCGCTGGAATTGATGGATCCATTCAGGGTCATGTTTCCAGAACTGGTCAGGTTGGTCGCATTCAGATCGATATTGCCGCTGGAGGAGACACCGCCTGATCCGATGGTCAAAGGGCTGTTGGCCGTCAGCGACACCTTGCCACCCGGAGCGGACACAGGGCCGATCGTCGTGATGCCTCCGGTATTCGACACCACAATGTTGCCACCGGTGTTGCTGATGCCCTGGATATTCAGCGCACCTGTGTTGGTCAATTCGATCGCGCCGGATCCGGTGTTGTTCGCCTTGAAAGCACCGATGCGGTTGCCCGACCCATTGAGCACGGTTCCTCCACTGGAAGATGTGACCAGTGCATCGGCAACCACCTCCCCCGCTTCCATGATCGAACCATTCGAAACCACCAGGGAGACGTTCGGCGCCTTCAGGTTGCTGAAAACCAGATTGCCGCCGGCCTGCAATACATCAATCGTCGACATGGCGACACTACCGCCGGTCTGGTTGAAGGCCCCATTGATCTTGAACGAACCAGCGCCGCTAACCGTGCCTCCGGTCTGGGTAAAGCCTGCAGCACTGAGACTGTTGCTGATTTGCAATGATCCGCCGCTCACCAAAATTGGACTGGCGCTGATTAAGGACTTCAACGTCGTGGGTCCGATACTTGCATCAAAAACAATCGTACCAGCCCCGGCGGGTATCGATACTGCTGCCACATTGACGCCATCGGGGATTGCATCCCAGTTGAGCGGCAGACTCCACTGGTTGCTGAAAGCCCCCGTCCCCATCCACGTCGACAAGGGCCGCTGGGTAATCGCTCCCGTCGTACCGCCCGACAGCACATAGCCGTACACCGGCTTGCTGGCACTATCGACGGCCGACAAACTAAACCCGCTAAAAGATACCGGCTTGTTCACTCCGACATCCTTGGTATCAAAAGGGGCCGTTCCGCCCAGCGTCAGCACATCAGTGCCCACGCCGGTCAAAAGATTGCTGATAACGGCACCACCCATGCTGAGGCTTGCAGCATTCAGGTTCGAAGCGGTTGTCCCGTCATAGACCTTGCTGGGCGTCGTACTCGTCGACGCCGTCAGCGTCGGCGACCAGCTATACAGCATGCCGTTGCCAGTCCCTTGCACGCCGCTCCCATACGTAGCGCCGTATTGCTGAAACGCGTACGAGACCTTTGCACCACCACTAGTGCTGGCATTCAATGTATTCAAACTGGGTTTGGTGGAGTAGATCAGCCAACGCCCATTGGCGGCCGATAAATCGTTGCCCCCGTCATTGAAATTTCCTGAGGCAGCCAGCACGATGGCATTGCCCGATGCTCCGGAAGAGACGGGGGTGAACAGGCTGATGTTGCCCGAGGCAAGAATGCTGATCGGCGCAGAGCCCTGTACATAGCTGGATTGCAGGTTCACATTTCCAGAACTCGACAGGTAGACCGCAGAAGGCCCATAGCTGGCGGCACCAATATAGACAGTGGCCCCACTGATTTTCAGAGGGGTGCCGGATGAACCGATGGCTCCCGGTGAGCCAGGGTCATTCTGCAGTGTAATAGTGGGCGCCGAAACCGCTCCGGTTCCTCCAGTCGAGATGGAACTGCCGCTGGAGTGCAAATTGACGCTGGTGCTTCCGGACAAGGTGCCATTGACCGTCACCGCGCCCTGCGCAAAAAGCTGCGTGGCAACCCCGGAAATGGTCTTGCCCGAGGCAAGCGTTGCGGTTCCCGATCCCCCACTCATCAGGATCGTTCCACCGCTGCTCACATTGGCGTTGACCAGAAGGTTCTTGCCAGCGCCGTACTCATACAGCGTGACGTTTCCGGAGGCGGCCAGGCCTGACGTGGAGCCCACCGTGCCAATGGTCAATCCAGAGTTTGGCGCACTGCCTTCCAGCGTCAGCGAACCCGTGACACTGGCGGCCACGGTGTCGACCTTGATGGCACTGGTGCCGGTCAACGACACGGGGCCACCTGAAATGATTTCCAGCTGGCTGGCGGTCGTGGAAGCGCTGGTCGTCGCATTCGAGATGCCACCGGCCCCGGCCTTCAAGCCGATGAAACCCGTTCCGGTAATGTTGGCGTAAATATTGATGGCGTTGTCGGCAACCAGTTTCAGCGTATTGCCGGACGCCCAACTAAAGGGATCGGATACCGTGATATTGCCGGTTGCTCCACCCGCCGATGCCGTGGTCACCGTGATATTGGAGGTAGTCAGTGCAGCGACAAGATCGGTGGTGCTGAGGTAATTGGGTGGCGAGGAAGTACCGGCGTACGTTTGCGAAGCCAACGTCATGTTGCTGGTCGCCGATACGCCAATCGTGATATCCGAAGGGTCCAGCAGCAAGGTCCCCGTGGCACCATGCGCCGCCGCGGTATCCACCCGCCCCGCAAAGCCCAGGTTCTTTTTGCCCGAAGTTTCGACCCATCCGCCATCGCCGGATTGGGCACCGCCCTTGGCCGAGATATTTCCGCTGAATTGCGTCGCGTCATCGGACCAGACGACGACCTTGCCGCCATCTCCGGCATCCAGGGCGTCGGCCTTGATCACCACACCCGCCGCGACAAAGGCTTTCTGCGCATTCTGAATGGCGCGATTGGCACCGTGCGCATCGCCCCCAATCAACACGGTGCCCCCGCCAGCAGCCCCCGATGCATCGATTTGCGCGCCGTCCATCAAGGCAACACGATTGCCCAGCACTTCGACCCGGCCACCCTTGCCCCCGGAACCACTGGCCAGAATCTGGCCCGTGCCTTCGACCAAGGTATCGCCCGCGGCCTTGAGCACAACCCGGCCACCATCAACTCTGGCCTGGGTGGCTTGAATGACGCCGCTGTGTTTGAGCGATCCGGCAAAAATGCCGACGGCATCTCCCTTGAGCGTGCCTAGGTTGACGGCCTGGTCTTGCGGCGCCTGCACCATCATCGTGATGCCTTCCAGGCCCCGGCCTGTGATCTCAACGCTTTGACCGGCTGCTAGCACCACGCTGCCCCCCAGGGACTCGACCACAGCCGTCTTGGCAAGTTCGATACTGGGCGCGATCAGCACCACGTCACCACCGCGCGCAATGAGCTTGCCCTGAACACTCAGGGTGCCATCGGATCCGCTGACGCTGCGATCCCCAGCAAAGCGCAAACGCCCCGCAAGCGCATCGGCCTCGGTCATGCCCACGGCCGACGCCGTGAACCCTGCCGTATCAACCAGCGCACCGGCGCCCACTGCAATTCCGGACTGATTGACCAACACCACCTTGCCGTTGCTGGAGAGCGTTCCAAACAGCACCGATGGCGTGTTCGTCACCACCCGGTTGATGGACGTGCTCGCCGCATGGGGCTGTTCAATACGGGTTGCGCTACCGGCCGGAATGGAAAAACTTTGCCAATTGATAGCCGAGTAATTGGTGCCGGCCCCGTTCTGGGTGGTGACCAGCAATTTGTTGGGCTGTGAGGCATCAAACGTGGCCTGCCCCACAATGGCAACCCCTCCCACGGGGTTCGCCTGGGCATGTGGCACCCATCCCCAACCAAGGGCTACCGCGAGAGAAAGCGAACCCAGCTGCAGCAGCCTGGTGTGGGAGACAAAAGCCCCCCCACAGGCAACCGACGGTGCCCCGCCCACACCCCGCTGGCTGGACGCATTTTCGGCAATGGCTACCGTACACCCCAGAGCTTGGTTCCAGACAGTGCGGTAAACATGATTGAGTGACGCGCGGCTAGACATGGACGACCCCCCACAGTGAGGAGTCAATTCTGGCACATTCCTACCGGAAAGAGGGTATTTTCTCGAAACGTGCGCTTAGACCAACACGCGCTCAATTCCGCCCGAATTGGCAATTCTGACGTACTCGGGCAGCCACTGGTCTCCCAGAATCTGATTCGCCATCTCGACCACGATATAGTCCGCCTCCAGCAGCCCGTTGTTCAGATCATTGCCGTACCGGGTCAAGCCCTGCAGGCAGCTGGGGCAACTGGTCAGAATCTTCACGTTGCCGCTTGCCGCAACAGCACCCGACGCACGCAACTGCGCTTCGCCCTTGCGGATTTCCTCTTCCTTGCGAAAGCGCACCTGGGTCGAAATGTCGGGCCGGGTCACGCCCAGCGTGCCGGATTCGCCGCAGCAGCGTTCGCTCTTAAGCACGTTGTCGCCAATCAGGGCCTTGACGGTCTTCATGGAGTCGCCCAGCTTCATCGGGTTGTGGCAGGGCTCGTGGTACAGGAAACCGCCCTGACCCGCTGGCAGCGTGATGCCCTTTTCCAGCAGGTACTCGTGGATGTCGATGATGCGGCAGCCCGGGAAGATGTCCTCAAATTTGTAGCCCTGGAGCTGGTCGTAGCAGGTACCGCAACTCACCACCACCGTCTTGATGTCCAGGTAGTTCAGCGTATTGGCCACGCGATGAAACAACACCCGGTTGTCGGTGATGATCTTTTCGGCCTTGTCGAACTGGCCAGAGCCGCGTTGCGGATAACCGCAGCACAGGTAGCCCGGTGGCAACACGGTTTGCACACCGGCGTGCCACAGCATGGCCTGCGTGGCAAGACCCACCTGGCTGAACAGGCGCTCCGATCCGCACCCGGGGAAATAGAACACGGCTTCGGTTTCCGCCGTCGTGGTCTTGGGGTTGCGGATGATGGGCACGTAATCCGGATCCTCAATGTCCAAGAGCGCGCGTGCGGTCTTCTTGGGCAGGCCGCCGGGCATCTTCTTGTTGATGAAGTGAATCACCTGTTCCTTGATGGGCGCCGGGCCCACGGTGGCTGGCGGCTTGGCACTTTGCTTCTTCGCAAACACGCGCAGCACATCATTGGCCAGCCGTTGCGCCCGGAAGCCCACGCCCACCATCAGGCTGCGCATCAGCTTGATGGTCTCGGGGTTGGTGGCACTCAGGAAGAACATGGCCGCCGCATTGCCCGGGCGCCAGGACTTCTTGCCCATCTTGCGCAGCAGGTTGCGCATGTTCATGGTCACGTCGCCAAAGTCGATCTTCACCGGGCAGGGCGACAGGCACTTGTGGCACACCGTGCAGTGGTCGGCCACATCCTCAAACTCTTCCCAATGCTTGATGCTGATACCCCGGCGGGTCTGCTCTTCGTACAAAAAGGCTTCCACCAGCAGCGAGGTCGCCAGGATCTTGTTGCGCGGGCTGTACAGCAGATTGGCGCGCGGCACATGCGTGGCGCACACCGGTTTGCACTTGCCGCAGCGCAGGCAGTCTTTGACCGAATCGGCAATGGCGCCGATGTCGCTCTGCTGCATGATCAGCGACTCGTGACCCATCAAGCCGAAAGATGGCGTGTAGGCGTTGGTGAGGTCCGCGTGTGTGACGCCCCCACGCTCCGCCGCTTCGCGGGTCGCTGCCCCCCGAGGGGGCTGATTCGCCTCGGGGCGACCCAGCGGCGAATCGGCCGAAAAATTATCAGTCGATTTGGCCTCCAGGCCCCGTCCAGTGTGCGCAAGCAGCTCCTGATTTCGTAGCAACTTGCCCTTATTGAAACGTCCCTCGGGGTCGACTTTGGCCTTGTAATCGGTAAACGGCTGCAGCTCGGCGTCGGTCAAAAACTCCAGCTTGGTGATGCCAATGCCGTGCTCGCCCGAAATCACGCCATCCAGCGAGCGCGCCAGCGCCATGATGCGCTTGACCGCGCCGTGGGCGGCCTGCAGCATGTCGTAGTCGTCGCTGTTGACGGGAATGTTGGTGTGCACATTGCCGTCACCGGCATGCATGTGCAGCGCCACCCAGACCCTGCCTTTGAGCACACGCTGGTGGATGGCCGTGCACTCGGCCAGAATGGCCTCGAACGCACCGCCGGTAAAAATGCCTTGCAGCGGCGCGCGCAACTGGGTTTTCCAGCTGGCACGCAGAGTGTGGTCCTGCAGTTGTGCAAACAGGCCTTCCACCCCGTCCAGCCAGCCTTGCCACTGGCTGCGAACCTGGGCGATCAGCGCCTGGGCCTGCGCCACCCGGTCTTCCAGCAGCTCCGCCGATGGAATGTCGTTGGCGTCATCGGTCTTGCCCAGGGGCAGGTTGCCATTCTGGAAAAACTCGGCCAGTGCATCGCACAGCGCCAGCTTGTTGCGCAGACTCAGCTCGATGTTGATGCGCTCGATGCCATCCGTGTACTCGGCCATGCGCGGCAGCGGAATGACCACGTCTTCGTTGATCTTGAAGGCGTTGGTATGGCGTGAGATGGCGGCCGTGCGCTTGCGGTCCAGCCAGAATTTCTTACGCGCCTCGGGGCTGATGGCAATAAAGCCCTCACCGCTGCGCGAGTTGGCAATGCGCACCACTTCGGACGTGGCGCGGGCCACGGCATCGGCATCGTCGCCGGCAATGTCGCCAAACAGCGCCATCTTGGGCAGCCCACCGCGCTTGGATTTGGTGGCATAACCCACCGCCTTCAGGTAGCGGTCGTCCAGGTGCTCCAGGCCGGCAAGCAGCACACCCGAGCGCTTCTGCTCGGCGAACATGAAATCGATGATTTCTACAATGCTGGGCACCGCGTCCTTGGCATTGCCAAAAAATTCCAGACACACGGTACGGGTATGGGCCGGCATTTTGTGCACCACCCAGCGCGCGCTGGTGATCAGGCCATCGCAACCCTCTTTCTGGATTCCGGGCAAGCCGCTCAAAAACTTGTCGGTGACATCCTTGCCCAGACCCTCCTTGCGGAAGGAACGGCCAGGAATGTCCAGCCGCTCGCTGCGCAGCCGGGTCTTGCCATCGGCCTTGAAGTATTGCAGCTCAAAGCTGGCCAACTCCGCATCATGGATCTTGCCCATATTGTGGTTGATGCGCGTCACCTCCAGCCACTCGGCCTGGGGTGTCACCATGCGCCAGGACGCCAGATTGTCCAGTGCCGTGCCCCACAACACCGCCTTCTTGCCTCCGGCATTCATAGCGATGTTGCCGCCAATGCAGGAGGCTTCCGCTGACGTCGGGTCCACCGCAAACACATAGCCGCCGCGTTCGGCCGCATCGGCCACCCGTTGGGTCACCACACCGGCCTCGGTCCAGACGGTTGCCACTTGCCGGTCCATGCCCGGCAGGGTGCGCATCTCCACCTCGGTCATGGCTTCGAGCTTTTCGGTATTGATGACGGCCGATTTCCAAGTCAGGGGGATGGCGCCGCCGGTGTAGCCGGTGCCGCCGCCCCGTGGAATGATGGTCAGACCCAGGTCAATACAACCTCTGACCAGACCCGCCATTTCCTCTTCCGAGTCCGGCGTCAGCACCACAAACGGGTATTCCACGCGCCAGTCGGTGGCATCGGTCACATGCGACACGCGCGACAGGCCGTCAAATTTGATGTTGTCCCTGGCGGTCAGCTTGACCAGCGCGCGCTGGGTCTTGCGCCGCAGGGCACCTACTTCGACCGATGCGGCATCAAATGCCTGCACCGCCGCACGGGCCGCCACCAGCAACTCGCCCACCATGGCGTCCCGCTCGGGGTCCACCTGGGGGGTACGGCGCTTCTCCACCTCATTCAAGCGGTGGTTCAGCGCCTCCACCAGTTGCCCGCGACGCCGGGGGTTGTCCAGCAGGTCGTCCTGCAAATAGGGGTTGCGCTGCACCACCCAGATATCACCCAGCACTTCGTACAGCATGCGGGCCGAGCGGCCGGTACGACGCTCACCCCGCAGTTGGTTCAGCAGGCCCCAGGCGCGTTCGCCCAGCAAACGGATCACAATTTCCCGGTCAGAAAACGAGGTGTAGTTGTACGGAATTTCGCGGATACGTTCGTGCACATGCGGCTGGGTGCCGGGTGCAGACAGGAGGTGATTGAGCGAGGTGGGAGCGTTCATCGGACGGTACTTTGCAGTCTTGGCGACCCACCGGGGCCGCTTGGGCAGAGGGAAGATGTTACCGCAGTGCAGCAAACACCTACGCCCAGAGGTGCCAAGAGGGCCCTCTAGTGGAAATCACCGAGCACCACGCGGCAGCGAATCAAGTTTAATCAGACGGTCACACAGCACCACTACCATGGTGCGTTTCCCAAAGGAGCTTCCATGAAACTGAAAGTCGCCACATTGGCGTTGGCTACCGCCTTTTCCCTCTGTGCCCAAGCCCAAACCGAGATCCAGTGGTGGCACTCCATGACCGCCGTCAACGGCGAATGGGTCAATGACCTGGCCAAAAACTTCAATGCTACGCAGAAGGAGTACAAGATTGTCCCGACCTTCAAGGGTTCCTACGACGAATCGATGACCGCCGCAATTGCCGCCTTCCGTGCTGGCAACGCACCGAACATCCTGCAGGTGTTCGAGGTCGGCACCGCCACCATGATGGCCAGCAAAGGCGCCATCGTCCCGGTCGCCAAGGTCATGAAGGATGCCGGCTACAAGTTTGACCCGACGGCCTATGTATCAGCGGTAGCGGGCTATTACACGGCACCGAGCGGCGAGATGCTGAGCTTTCCGTTCAATAGCTCGACCACCATTTTTTACATCAACAAAGACGCCTTCAAAGCGGCTGGCATGGATGCCAGCAAGGCGCCCACCACCTGGCCGGAAGTGGCATTGGCTGCAGCCAAGCTCAAGGCCAGCGGCCACAAATGCCCGCTCACCATCGCCTGGCAGGGCTGGACGCAACTGGAGAGCTTCTCAGCCTGGCACAACGTGGAATTCGCCACCAAATCCAACGGCCTGGCCGGGCTGGATGCACGCCTGAAAGTGGACTCGCCACTGCACCAGCGTCATATCGAGAATTTGGCCAACATGGCCAAGCAGGGCCTGTTCGTCTACAAAGGCCGTGCCAATGTGCCGGAAGCCAGCTTTGTCTCAGGCGAATGCGCCATGATCACTACCTCGGCCGGCTTCTATGGCAACGTCGCCAAGAATGCCAAGTTTGACTATCAATTGGCGACGCTGCCCTACTACCCCGATGTGGCCGGTGCGCCCCAAAACACGGTCATTGGCGGCGCCAGCCTGTGGGTCATGGCCGGCAAGAAGCCAGCGGAGTACAAGGGCGTTGCCGCATTTTTTGACTACATCTCCAGCCCCGAGGTGCAATCCGCCAGCCACAAACGCACCGGTTACCTGCCCGTTACCACAGCGGCTTATCAGCTGACTGAAAAATCCGGCTTTTACAAAGAAAAACCCGGCACCGACATTGCCGTACAACAGATGATCCGCAAGGTCACCGACAAGAGCCGCGGCATTCGTCTGGGCAACTATGTGCAGATTCGCCAGGTGGAGGACGAAGAGCTTGAACAGGTCTGGAGCGGCAAGAAGTCTGCCAAGGAAGCACTGCAAGCCATCGTGAAGCGTGGCAACGAGCATCTGGAACGCTTCCAGAAGGCCAACAAGGGCTAAGAGGACTGGCAAACAATGGAAAAACGCGTCCAATTCCGCTCCACCTGGTTACCGTGGCTGCTGATCGCACCCCAGGTCATCGTGATTGGCGTGTTTTTCTTCTGGCCGGCGGCACAAGCCGTGCTGCAATCCTTCCAGGTGCAGGACGCCTTTGGCATGTCCACCGAATGGGTCGGATTTCAGAACTTTGCGCAGCTATTTGCCGATGAAAGCTACCTCGCGTCCTTCAAGACCACGGCGCAATTCTCTATTCTGGTCGCAGTGATGGGAATCGGTTTGTCGTTGATGCTGGCCATCTTTGCGGACCGCATTATCAAGGGCGCCATGTTTTACAAAACCCTGCTGATCGTGCCGTATGCGGTGGCACCGGCTGTGGCGGGGGTGTTGTGGATTTTCATGTTCTCGCCCTCGCTTGGGGTGGTAGCCTATGCGTTGGGCCACCTGGGATTTGACTGGAACCATTTGCTCAATGAGGGCCACGGCATGACGCTGATCGTCATGGCAGCAATCTGGAAGCAGATTTCGTACAATTTCCTGTTTTTTCTGGCCGGCCTGCAGTCGATTCCCAAATCGCTGATCGAGGCCGCAGCCATTGATGGCGCCAAAGCCTGGCGGCGTTTCTGGACCATCCAGTTTCCCCTGCTGTCACCCACCACGTTCTTTCTGCTGGTGATCAACATGGTGTACGCGTTCTTCGACACCTTCGCCATTGTGGATGCCACCACCCACGGCGGCCCCGGGCAGGCCACCTCGATTCTGGTTTACAAGGTGTACTACGACGGCTTCAAAGCGATGGACTTGGGTGGCTCGGCAGCCCAGTCGGTGGTATTGATGGCGATCGTGATCGTGCTGACCGTTATCCAGTTCCGCTTCGTCGAGAAGAAAGTGAACTATTGAATGACACCCCCACGCTTGCCACTTCGTGTGCTGCGCTGCCCCCCAAGGGGGCCGTGCCTTGCTTGGGGCGGCCCTGCGCTGCGGCAATGCTTCACTAAGTTGCGCCATGGTTGAACGCAATCGTTTTCTGAGCTTTCTGGCGCACGCCGTCATGATTCTGGGCGTGCTCATCGTCGCCTTTCCGCTGTACCTGGCGTTTGTCGCATCGACCCACACGGCGCAGGAAATCGTGCAGGCCCCCATGCCCTTGCTGCCGGGCAGCCATATGTGGGAAACCTATAGCAAGGCGCTGATTGGCGGCGGTGCCGGCGCCGGCTCCACCGCACCCGTGGCACACATGATGTGGGTCAGCCTGATGAGCGCGCTGATCATCACCTTTGGCAAGATCACCATCTCATTGATGTCGGCGTTTGCCATCGTGTATTTTCGTTTTCCGTTCAAGGGCTTCTTCTTCTGGGCGATTTTCATCACGCTCATGCTGCCGGTGGAAGTACGCATTGGCCCGACCTACAAAGTGGTGGCCGACCTCGGCATGCTCAACACCTATGCCGGGTTGACCATTCCCCTGATTGCCTCTGCCACCGCCACCTTCCTGTTTCGCCAGTTCTTCATGTCGGTGCCCGACGAGCTGACCGAAGCCGCGCGCATGGACGGCGCCAGCCCGATGCGCTTTTTTATCGACATTCTGTTGCCGCTATCCAAAACATCGATTGCGGCACTGTTTGTGATCCAGTTCATCTACGGCTGGAACCAGTACCTGTGGCCGCTGCTGGCCACCACGTCGGAAGACATGTACCCGGTGGTGGTGGGCATCAAGATGATGGTGGCGGGGGGCGATTCGCAAAACGAGTGGAACGTCGTGATGGCCACCGCCCTGTTGGCCATGCTGCCGCCTTCAGTGGTGGTGATCCTGATGCAGAAATGGTTTGTCAAAGGGCTGGTGGATACGGAAAAGTAATAGGTTTGCGGGACAGACCGAAGCGCGGCGGAGCTCTGTCGCCAACTGACTAAGAACATGGCCTCAATCACTTTAAACAACCTCATCAAACGCTACGGCGCTGGCAAGACCGCCAATCAGGTCATCCATGGCGTCAATGCACAGATCAAGGATGGCGAATTCATCGTCATCGTCGGCCCCTCGGGTTGCGGCAAATCGACCCTCTTGCGCATGGTCGCGGGCCTGGAGGAAGTATCTGGCGGCGAAATCCGTATTGGTGGGCGCGTGGTCAACAACCTGGAGCCCTCCGAGCGGGACATCGCCATGGTGTTCCAGAACTACGCGCTGTATCCGCACATGAGCGTGTTCGACAACATGGCCTATGGCCTGAAGATTGCCAAGGTGCCGCTGGAAGAAATCAAGATTCGGGTGGACAAAGCGGCCAAGATTCTTGAAATTGGCCCCTTCTTGCAACGCAAACCGCGGGAACTCTCCGGTGGCCAGCGCCAACGCGTTGCCATGGGGCGCGCCATCGTGCGCCAGCCCCAGGTCTTCTTGTTTGACGAGCCCTTGAGCAACCTGGACGCCAAGCTGCGTGCCCAGACCCGGCTGGAGATTCAAAAGCTGCACCGTGAGCTGGGTATTACCTCGCTCTTCGTCACCCACGACCAGGTGGAAGCCATGACGCTGGCCCAGCGCATGATCGTGATGAATGGCGGCGTCATGGAACAATTTGGTACGCCCGAAGAGGTCTACACCCGCCCGGCCAGCACCTTTGTGGCCAGCTTCATCGGCTCCCCACCCATGAACCTGCTCAAGGATGCGCCCGAGGCACACAGCGGCATCATCACCGGCATTCGCCCGGAGCATCTGGATATCACCCCCCATGGCTGGGCATTGAAAGTGGAGGCGGTTGAAATGTTGGGCGCCGAGCGCCTGGTCTACGGCCGCTGGGCACACAGTGCCACCGATGAAATGGTCATCATCCGCACCGAGGAGTCGCATGCCATTCCCACCGTGGGCAGCACCATCCACGTCACGCCACGCGCCGACCGGATTCACCACTTTGATGCGACCACAGGAAAACGGCTGGACATATGACCCCCACGCTTGTCGCTTCGCGTACTGCGCTGCCCCCCGCGGGGGCCCTCACGCCTTGGGGCGGCCCGGCGGCGTTCACATGATGGTCACCACACCCATCGATTTGCCGGCTTGGCCCTACCCGCGCTGGGTGGCGCACCGGGGTGCCGGCAAGCTGGCCCCCGAGAACACGCTGGCCGCCTTCCGCGTAGGCGCCAGCCACGGCTACCGCATGTTTGAGTGCGATGTAAAGCTCAGCAGCGACGGCATTCCCTTTTTGATGCACGACGCCACCCTGCAGCGCACGACCGACGCGCGTGCCAAGCTGGGCAAGGGCAACAGTGCGGTGGGTGGCGATCACCCGTGGGGCACGCTGTCGCAGCTGGATGCCGGCAGCTGGCACTCCCGCGCATTCGCTGGCGAGCCCTTGCCCACGCTGGACGCCATTGCCGCCTATTGCATCCGCAACGGCCATTTCCTCAACATTGAAATCAAACCCACGCCGGGAACCGCGCGCCACACCGGCGAAGTGGTGGCCCGGCACGCAGCGCGCCTGTGGACAGGCCAGGCCGTGCCGCCGCTGCTGACCTCGTTCGAGCCCGACGCCCTGCGGGGTGCCATGGAGGCACAACCCGAGTTGCCACGCGGGCTGCTGCTCGATACGCTGTGGACCGGCTGGCTGGAAACAGCCCTGACGCTGGACTGCAAGGCGGTGGTCTGTAACCAGGCGCTGTGGGACCGCAGCAGCGTCACGCAGGCCCAAAGCGCCGGTTTTCGCACCCTGAGCTACACGGTCAACGATGAGTGGGCCGCACACCGGCTGATAGACCTGGGAACCGACGGCATCATCACCGACCGGGTGGACCTGTTCAGCCCGGTCTGAGCTGCGGCCGGACCCTTCGACGCTAGCGCCAGCCCCGCGATCCGGCCCACTGGCTGCTGGCCGTTGCCACCAGCAGCGCGGCATAGCTGGCCACTTTGCCATCCCGGCCAAAGAACCACAGCCCGAGCGCCAAGGCGACCACACCCGCTATGCAATTGATAGCTGCTTGCGCACTGCTACCGGGGGCTGAGGGGCTTTTTTTGATTAGAAAAGGGCCAAAAACCGCCAGCAAAATACCCACCGCCAGGGCCGGTGCGCAGAAGTTCAGCAGGTGATTGAGTTGGTCCAGAAAGGCCATGCGGCGGGCCATCAGAGGCCGGTAAGTTGATTGCAATGCCGGCGATTTTATAATCTACCAAGAATTAAATATGGCAGTCTGGACATTAGGCATCAACCACACCACCGCACCGCTGGATTTGCGGGGCCGGTTTGCGTTCGCCATGGACCAGATCGCACCGCATTTGCACGGTCTGCGCCAGTCCCTGCACCGCATGCCGGAAGCGGCCATTGTCTCCACCTGCAACCGCACCGAAATCTACTGCGCGGGCGAGCAGTCCGAACTGGAACCCACGCTGGGTTGGCTGGCCAGTTCGGCCGGCATCTCCGCCGAGACGCTGCGCTCCTACACCTACAGCCTGCAGGACGGACACGCCGCGCGCCACGCCTTCCGGGTGGCCAGCGGGCTGGACTCCATGGTGCTGGGCGAGCCGCAGATTCTGGGCCAGCTCAAGGACGCCATTCGCGCGGCCGAAGCGGCAGGCGCGCTGGGCACGACGCTCTCGCAGTTGTTCCAGCGCTCGTTTGCCGTTGCCAAAGAGGTGCGCACCTCGACCGAAATTGGCGCGCACTCCATCAGCATGGCCGCCGCTGCGGTCCGCCTGGCGGGCAATCTGTTTGAAGAACTGGGCAAGGTCAAGGTCCTGTTTGTCGGCGCCGGCGAGATGGTCGAACTGTGCGCCACCCACTTTGCTGCCAAGAACCCGCAATCCATCACCATCGCCAACCGCACACTGGAGCGTGGCGAAAAACTGGCCTCCCGGTTTGGCGGCGAAGTGATGCGCCTGGCCGATCTGCCAGACCGCCTGCACGAGTTTGACGCCGTAATCAGCTGCACCGCCAGCACCCTGCCCATCATCGGCCTGGGCGCCGTCGAGCGGGCCCTCAAAAAGCGCCGCCACCGACCCATGTTCATGGTCGACCTGGCCGTGCCGCGCGACATCGAGGTCGAAGTCAAGTCGCTGGAAGACGTCTACCTGTACACCGTGGACGATCTGGCCAGCGTGGTACAGACCGCGCAGGCCAGCCGCCAGGCTGCCGTGGCGCAGGCCGAAGCCATTGTGGACGCCGGGGTGCAAAGCTTCATGCACTGGGTGGACCAGCGCAGCACCGTGCCCCTGATCCAGCAGCTCAACGCCCAGGCCGATGCCTGGCGCGCCGCTGAGCTGGCCCGCGCCCGCAAGCTGCTGGCCAAGGGCGAACCCGTGGACGCGGTAATGGAAGCCTTGGCCAAAGGCCTGACCCAAAAGATGCTGCACGGCGCGATGGCCGAACTGCATGCAGGTGACGCCCAGGCCCGCGAACGCGCCGGAACCGCCATCTCGCACTTCTTCCTGCGCAATAGCAGCCGTTAGCGGCGCCCGCCGCGCTACCCGCTGGCCCTGATCGCCAGTGCCCACCTGTTTGCCTCCCCACATCCACCTCTCCATTCCTGCGCCCCATGAAAGCCTTTTTCCGTCACCAACTGGTTCGCTACACCGAACGCCAGGCCGAGCTGGAGTTCCTTCTGTCCCGCGAGGACATCATGAAGGACATGGAGCAGTTTCTCAAACTCTCGCGCGAACACACCGACGTGGCCGCAGTCGCCAGCCGTTGGGCCCGCTACCAGCAGCGCGAAGCCGATCTGGCGGGTGCCCAGGAAATGCGCTCCGACCCCGACATGGCTGAAATGGCCGAGGAAGAAATCGCCAGTGCCACGGCGGAGCTGGCGCAGTTGGAGGGCGAACTGCAGCGCATGCTTTTACCGAAGGACCCGGACGACGCAAGACCGGCTTTTGTGGAAATCCGCGCCGGTACCGGCGGCGACGAGTCTGCGCTGTTTGCCGGTGACCTGTTGCGCATGTACATGCGCTACTGCGACCGCAAGGGCTGGAAGGCAGAGATCATGAGCGAATCCCAAAGCGAACTGGGCGGCTACAAAGAAGTGGTGATCCGCATCGAAGGTGACCATGTCTACGGCGCGCTCAAGTTCGAATCTGGCGGCCACCGTGTGCAGCGCGTACCCGCCACCGAAACTCAGGGCCGCATCCACACCAGCGCCTGCACCATTGCCGTGCTGGCCGAGCAGGACGAAGCCGAGGCCATCAAGATCAACCCGTCGGACCTGCGCATTGACACCTACCGCGCCAGCGGCGCCGGTGGCCAGCACATCAACAAGACCGATTCGGCCGTGCGCATCACCCACCTGCCCACCGGCATCGTGGCCGAATGCCAGGACGGGCGCAGCCAGCACAGCAACAAGGCCCAAGCCCTCAAAGTGCTGACCGCCCGCATCCACGAAAAAGACCGCTCCGAGCGCGCCGCCAAGGACGCCGCCGAGCGCAAGAGCCTGGTGGGCAGCGGTGACCGCAGCGACCGCATCCGCACCTACAACTTCCCGCAAGGACGCCTGACCGACCACCGCATCAACCTGACACTGTACAAGCTGCTGCAAATCATGGAAGGTGACTTGCAGGACGTGGTGGATGCGCTACAAGCCTACGAGGCGGCTGAACAACTGGCCGCGCTGGAACTGAGTCTGGCCTAAAACACCGGGTGCGGGTCAACCGTTGCGTTTGACGGCTACACGCAGTTGATCGATTTCCTGCTGCATGCGGGCAGTCAGGTGATCGTACATTTGCAGCTGCTCGCTCAGTGCGCGGAGTCGGTCAGCGGCGCTTCGTGCAATATAGATGGCCAATTTGGCTGCCACCTGTGGCTGGGTCTCCGTCAGGCGCTGCAGCCCTCCCGCCGAGAGGCCAGCAGCAGTTACTGCCGTAACCGCCGTGCAATTGGCTGATCTGGGACCACCATCTATCAGCGCCAGTTCCCCAATCAATGCGCCAGGCCCCAGGACAGAAATATCAACCTTGGCCGCGCCACCGACGTTACCGGTATCTACCGATACATCGCCTTCGAGCACCAACAACATGTAACCGGTGTTGCTGTCATCGCCGGCACTGAATACCGTCGCCCCAGGCGGGTACTGGACCAACCGCATGAGCGATGCAATCCACGCCGCCTCGTTGGGCGCCAACGAGAAACTCGGACTGCGCATGGTTAGCAGCTCAACCGCTTTGGCAGCGTGGTTGGGAAATTCTGAAATGGCTCGTGTGGACGCCTGCTGGCGTGCGGCATTGGGATTTGTGGCAGCAGAGTTCATGGCAAGCATTCTAGACAGTCGGTGATGTTTGGCTAGCTAAGGAAGACGCGTGGTCCCTTAGGACGATTCTGCCAGCTGTATCCAGACGCCAGCACCGCGAAACGGAACGGCATAGGCTCCGTACGGCAGCGACGCCAGTTCGCGCATTCCATCCCAGTCGCACTCCGAGATCAAGCCAGCATTCAACTCGCGCGGGAGCAGGCTCTGCGAGAAATGGACACCCTCCCACACAATGTCCAGGCCTTGCATCGCCTTATTCACCACTTTCACATTGCCTTGCCAATCCACAACAGCGGACGGATACGTAGCGCACTGACAGAGCTTTGCGATCGCGGCAATGGATGACTCTGTCATGAGGGCAATATCAAACAGTGGAGACACCAACTGTGCCATTTCGGCCGCCCTGGCCAGGTGCGCCTCGCGAAAATAACCGCGGTCTGAGTGGTGAAAGGCAAGCAGTCCAATCACCGTGCTGCGACTCAACATGGGCACGACGAGTGCAGACGCGATCGATGAATCGCCCATAGACACCCAGCGTTCATCCATTTCGGTATCGGACGCCAGACCACCTTGCCGGTGCCTCAGCGCCCAGCCTGCCAACCCTTCGGCCAGCACGGTACGCACCTTGTGCTCAGACACCTCGGTGAATGTCTCTTTGGTCGCCAATACCTTGTGTACAACCCGATCGCCCGACAACAGCATAAGCGACCCGTTGTCGGCTCCCATGTAGCCTACGATATGGGGCATGGCCTTTAGGGCCATGGTTTGGGCATCGCTGTGTTTCGCTACTACGTCAAGCAAATTGATTAGCGCTGAGTTCATAAATGGGTTCCAAGTGAGCATTGATGGGAGTGTCTGACGAATCCACCACTCGTGATACGTTTCTCTATTTCCGGCTCATGACCACCAGGCTACCTGTTTCACCGGATTCGAGCCTGTGCACATGGTAGTTCACCAGCGGATCCTCGGGAAACTGCGTCTTCAGCATTTTGAATGCATCGACTGCGCCTGGTGATTCTGCGTCCATGAGCGCATAGGCTTTGCGGTACTGCGCGACACGCTCGCTTTTGTCTTCATCCTCTGTCAGTGGCTCAAACACCGTAACGGCAATCTTCTTCCCTTTCAATACCAGTCGCCCCGCCGGTCGCCCACGGAAGTCCACACACTGTTTTGCGGTCGAGTCGCTCACACTCATGCGTGTCCCTAAATGGGCGTTGATTGTCTCCAGCCTGGCTGCCGTGTTAATCGCATCACCCAAAGCGCGATAGTCCAGCATGACCTTACCACCAAAATTACCCACCAGAACATCGCCCGTGTTCACGCCAATGCGCGTCTTTCCAAAAGGAATACCCCTCTCCTGTTGACCCAGACTGAATGCATGGGCAAAGCGATCCATGGCCAACGCGCAAGCTACGGCACGCGTGGCATGGTCTTTCTGTTCGACAGGAGCAGAAAACATCACAGCCACGGCATCGCCCACAATCCGGTCCAGCGTACCGTCATGGGCAAAAGCAATTTCAATCATGCCGTTAAGGTATTCATTGAGCAGTGACGACAGCTTGGAGGGTTCGTATTTTTCCATCAAGGATGTAAACCCCGCCAAATCGGTCATGACAAACGAGCACTCCCGGTATTCCCCCCCCAGGTTCAATGTATCCGGATGCTCCTGCAAATACTTGACCCTGTTGGGCGAAACATAACGTGAAAACGCAGTCTTGATCCAGCGCTGGTCCCGCTCGGTTCGCAGGTAGCGCGGTACGGCCAGCGACAGGAAAAGGGCGATCAAACAGATGGCCGGATACACCGGATCCAGCAAGAGGTGGTGACTCTGGAACAGCCAGTTCGCCAGCACAAAAACGCCCCCAATTCCGAACGCGACCCACGCCACCGACCACGCCGGACGAAAGTACGCCAGCATCAGCGCCAACGTCAACCCATAGGACAGGATCACGGTGGTGAACACGGCGTTTTCCCATGCCGGACGCAGCAGGTATTCGTTGGTCAGCAATTGCTCCATCAGTTGCAGGTGGCCCTCGAGTCCGGGAACGGCCTCACCCAAGGGAGTGCGCACAATATCGCCCAGCCCAACCGAGGTGGCACCGATGATGACGATATGGTCCTTGATGCGCTTGGGCTCCACCCGCCCCGTCAGGACATCAATAGCCGAGACATAGCGTTCGGTTGATTGCGGACGTGCATGCAACCACACCCGTGCGTCGCCTGAAGTCGGCAAGAACGCAGCGCCACCCAACGCAATTCCCGATATGCCAGGCGGCTGGGGTGTACTTGCATCGTGCGGGGACAGGACCTTGGCTGTCAGCGAGTCGGCCCCCAGATACACCCGCAGGGCATCCAACCCAAGGCTGGGATAAAGCTCTCCACCCAGCATGCTCATGAGGGGCATGGAACGCAGGATGCCGTCGTGGTCAGGCACCACCGTCACCACGCCCGCACCGACCGCATTCGCTGCCAGGGGCGGCAAGAAACCGACCCCACCGCCCCAGTCCTTAAGCCATTCCCGGGCGTCACCACCTTCACTGCGAATGGCTGTCTTGCGGGGTGGCAGCGACTGGGGGCGGTAGGCGTTTTGTGCGACCACGCCCGCCACCACGCGGCCACGGGCAAAACTTTCCGCCAGCATCTGGTCGTGTGAGGGAAACCGCTCCAATAGAGCATCCAACTGTGCGTTGTCAGGCCAAAACTGTTTGACTTGCTCTGGTGAAGTCCGGTCCGGCTCGGCCAGAAACACGTCCATCACGACCACGCTTGCGCCCAGCGCCGTCAACTGATCGACGATTTGCGCCATCACGGTACGCGGCCACGGCCATTGGCCCACTGCAGTCAGGCTGGGGTCATCGATGGCGATCACCCTGACCGGAATGTCGTCCGCATACCGTCCAGGGTGCAGCTTCTGCATTTGGTCAAACGACAGATCCCGGATACGTGTCCTGAACAGCGGATCCTGGAATTGCACCGCCAGCAGCACGGCCATCACGCTCACGGGCAGCAACGCACGCACCAGAAACTGGGAGAGGTGCTTGCGGGTCCACTTGCTGCGCCTGAACCACTGCCTGAACCACTGGCTAGCCATGGGTCGGCTCCCAAGCAACAACTCCGTTCAGACGTCCCCGGATAACCATGCTTCAGTTCCCCGAAGTCAGCCCGGCAGGCTGGAAAAAGCTAAAAGCATCGCTGTAGGGACCTACATCGCCCGCGCTGGTAACGCTGGCCACCCGCCAGAAATAGGGGCCAGGGGGCAGTGCCAGCAGCACGCCACGGGTCTTGCTGGCGATCTGGGGCACCAAGGCCACCACACGCCTGAATTCGGCATCCTCGGCCAGCTGGAACACGTACGCGTCGGCCGCTGGTGCCGCCTCCCAACGGAAGAATATTTTGTCGGTATCCGATTGCTTGCGATCGGCCGGGAAACTGAGCACGGGTGGCTCCGGGCGGGCCTTGAGCTTGAAGGGTTTGACCGCATTGGCTCCCTCCAGCCCCACAACATCGACACCGCGCACCCGAAGCACATAATCCCCATCGGGCAAGTCGTCCCACTGCACCTTGGTGGTTTGCAAGGACTCGTCAAAGATGATGGCCTCATTGCCCTGTACGTTCACCAACAATTGCAAACGGTATTTCTGTGCGCCGTCAAGCGCCTGCCATTCAAACCGAACAGGCATCCTGTCAACCAGCTGGGTTGCAGCGGCCAACGTGGGGGCACCCAGCAGTTGGGATGGCTTTCCGAGTGGTTTTCCAGGCTCGGCGATGATGCCGAAGCCATTGCCGATCATGGCCTGGCTGCCGTCGGAACTACCGGCGACAAGACCTTCAACGACTTCTGTGCGCGTTGCGCCCGAGCCGCCATCCACCTGCACACGGAATCCGGTACCCCGCACGGTCAGGTTGATCGCTGGCGTGTTGATCTCGTATCGCGCAGCCGGACCTTTCTGGGGTGAGACCTGCGAATCGGTACCGCCCGCGTGCACCTGCACTTTGGTGTCGGCCATGCCGGTCTTGCCGTAGTTGACCAGGCTCGACAAACTGACCTTGCTCTTCTCCGTAACCAGCATGCGGGAGTCGTCGGCAAAGCGAATGGTCAGCGTACTGCGCGCACCGGTCTGCACCATGTCACCCATCTTCAAAACGTCACCCGACGACAGCTTGGCCGTGGCTTGTCCCGCCTTGTCCAGGCGCTGGACATCGCCGTGAACCAGCACGGCTTCCGCGACCGGATCGCCCTGCTTCAGGTCGGTGACAGGAATGTTGATTTGCTTGCCCGGCGCGAGCAGCTTGGGTTCTGGTACTGCATTTTTCTGCTGCAGCTTTTTCCAGTCATCCGGATTCTTCTGGTAAGCCTTGGCGATATCGACCAGGCGATCGCCTGGTTTGACCTTGTAACCCCATACCTGCTCACCCGTCTGGGCATGCCCAAGCGACAAGGTCAGCACACACAGTGACAAAACCAGTGACGCGGCCCCCTTCAGGGAAATCATGGCACTCATTTGAAGGTCACCTCGACAGACTTGCCTGTATTGCCAAGCAGTCGCACGGTCAGTGGCAACCCGCGAGTTGGAACACTGGTTGCGGACAAGCGCAGACTATTCCGGTCAAACGTGATCCATGCCGGCAAGGAGCCGCCTGACGACGTGGCCTCAATCGCCGGCACACCACCCCTGGCGCCGGCTTTGTCCAGCAAGTCCCGCGGGATGGCGATGACAAATCCTTCACCCGGTGCAACAGTGACCGCCATGCGGGTTGCCAGTCCGCTGCCACCATGGCTCGCAACGACGGCCGCTCCACTGCTGGTTGAGCCCACAACAGATGCCCGCACAACACCCTTCAAGAACACATCCCGGGGCATGAGCCCATTGGCCGCTGGCGCGGTGCGGCCACTCGGTTTAGGAAAGCTGGACAGACCAGACGAACTAAAGCGACTGGTCGCATTGGCTGCTGCCGGGTTACCACCCAGCGACGTCGTCTGCAGGGATGGCTGCGTATTGCTCCCCAGCAAATTGCCCAGGTTGCCTGGAGTGGGGCCACCCGTCGAACCCGCTCTGACTACGATGCGATTGCCAACCAATAGGACATTGGCATTCGGTCCGTTCGAGGCGTTGGCCGGGTTCGCTCCGGGGGACGCGCCCCGCTCCAGGTCGCTGGCAGACAAACCCAGTGGGCTGGCATCCAGATTCAGCGTGCCTCTGCGCAACTGAGGTCCTGCTGGCACCACCATCCCGTTCAATGCTGCTTGAACCAATCGGGCCGTCTGACCTCTTCCTGCCACGAAAATATCAGCAGTCGTCGTGGCAACTGCGCTTTTGAGCAGGTAGTTGTTTGCAAGCCCACCCCTGTCACCATTGGCCAGGCTGTAACCATTGACGGTAACCGTCTTGCCAGTTCCAACCGCTGGGTCACCGAAGCTTGCAGCGCCGTGATTGAGAACCAGGGTCTCTGTGCCAACCCCGGTATTGACCGTGCCCCAGTTGCGAACCCATGCGGCGTTGGTACCATCGAAATCCTTGCTATCCGCGACCAGACCGCTCACAGAGAGCTCCTTGGGCTTGATGGTCAGCAAGCCGCCAACGAAGCGCACGGTGTAGTCGTTGCTCGTCAGACCACCAGGGACAATCGCATACTGACCCACATTGACCGCACTCTGGCTGGTTCCACCAAAGAACAGGGTGCCTCCCAAGCCAGAGACGCTGTCACCGTTGAGGAAACCGCTGTAGGTGACTCCATTGCCACCTGTATAGGGTTGACCGTTATACGTCCTGTTGTCCGCCAGCGCGATCACTTCCAGTACCGCTCTGTCTACGGCCAATAACCCGCTGTTGGCATAGTTGATGCTGCAGCCCGGGTTGGCGACACCGCCAGACGCAATGACTGCGTACGGGCTGCCGGCCACAGTGGCCTGGGCACTCGCCCCAAAGGAGCTCACCGTTGGCAGTTGGCTCAGGACATCGGTGATCAAAAGGTCCTGGTAGACGTTTCCGTAAGTGGCAGCACTTGTCAGGGGAGTTCCGCTGTAGGTCACGTTGCCAGCCACGCTGATCGTCTGGCCGTAGGGTTTGGTGGGTGGGCTCGTCGTCGTGGCGGTCACCACACCCGGTGTAGCGAATACATACCGATTACCGGCAGGGACACTACCCGGGGGAAGGCTGCCAAAGCTTTGCCCCCACACGGCCTGGTTGCCGCTGCTCAAGCTGCCAAATGTGTTGTTCGAAGGGTCACTGCTGTAGATGATCCAACGCGCGCCACCACCACCAAAAGTCGTTACACCACCCGCACCCCCGTTATTGACAAAACTCGACCCGGCGAGTGCAAGGGTCCCACCGACCTTGCTGGTTGCAATGGCACTTGCGGGATCTATGATGATATTTCCTGAAGTGGAAATCGATACAGAGTCCGTGAAACCCACAGCCCCCCCGATCGTCACATTGCCGGAACCGGCCTGAATATTGATCGTCGAAAAGCCAGTTGCAAAACCGGCTGGCAGAACCATGGCGCCCCCACCCGCACCCAGTCCAATACTGGTGCTGCCAAGAACGGTCAGCGTCAAGGTTTCCGAGCCCGTGCCAAGCAATGGTGGAATACCGTTAATCGCGGTACCCGTCATGGCGATATTCCCGCCATTGCCAAAAATATTGCTGCCAGGGTTAAAGGAGATGGCGTTTGCGGCGTTGAGATTGATATTCAACGGCCCCGACGCCGACGAGATCGTCGTGCCGACCCCGAAAGTGATGCTTCCGGCTGCATTGAGCGTCAGCGCAGCGCCTCCACCACCGGTCTTGGCAATATTGGCTCCCACCACAATATCGCCACTTCCAGGCCCAGCCGCTCCCGTCTGTAATACAACACTGGTACCTGCGTTCAATTGGGCCTCAATGTCCGTGTTCAGAACATTTGGCGTCGCTGCACCTGACGTGAACGTAGCCGGTGAGCCCGCGGAGAACGTTGCGTCGGTTGCCACACCGCCCACCAACAGGTCCGCGGGATCCAGCAACCACTGCCCCGCTTTGCCGCGCGGAGCAGCAGCGTCAGCCCGTACCCCTGCGACGTCAACCCAATGGCCAGACGTCTCGATGCGCCCGCCGTCACCGCCTTGCTGCCCCCCGCGTGCCAGCAATAATCCGTATACCCGGGTGACGGACTGGGGATTGGCGACGTTGGACCAGGCTACCACGGTGCCCCCATTGCCGTTCTGCGTAGCCGAGGCATCGAGCGTGGCGCTGGGCGAGATGTACACGCCACTGGCTTGACGAATACTGGAATCATTGCCTTGCCAGCCACCCCCCGCATAAATGCCGCCGCCTCCAGAGGGCCCGGTAGCATCCAGGCGAGCACGGTCATCAATGAGCACCTTGTCACCGCTGGCGATGATGGTTCCGCCAGTGGTGTTCGGTGTTGGCCCGCTGGCACGCACCGCACCACCGACGTTGACGACCCCGGAGTCACCACCATCCAGAACGATGCGTCCGTTTCTGTATCCCACCGAGTTCGCTTGGACGATTCCCGTATGGTTTACCACGGTGCCGAGCAATGCGTCCCTGGCCTGGGCAGCGATAAAGACCGCGCCGCCATCGGCCTGAACAAGCCCGCCATTGCTAGCCAGAGCATTCAGCGCCGCCTTATCAATCGTGACATGCAGCAAACCGCCAGGGTCAACCCCCAAGGTCATCGCGCTGCCGGCTGCCAGCGAAACCGTTCCGAGCCTGGCGGTGATCGTCCCTTCATTGCCCGCCTTGTTGCCGAGCAATACAACGTAACCGCCATCTTCGGCGTGGATGTTTCCAAGGTTGCTGACTTCACCCTTGCCAGACCCGTCAAATCGATAGCGGCCAGCCGCGTAGTCCGATTCGGTGAGATCCAACGTGGAAGCCACCAAGCCTCCCACGTTGACAGACGCATCCCTGCCGAACAGTATCCCACTGGGGTTGACAAGAAAGACCTTGCCGTTGGCCGACAGACTACCAAGAATGTGCGACGGGTCGGATCCCAACACCCGGTTGATTGCCACAGAGTTGCTGTTGGGCTGAACAAACTTGACGGACTCAGCCGCGCCTACATTGAAGCTCTGCCAGTTGAGTGTCGCGTTCTGGCTTGTCTGGTTGATAACAAGGTTGCTGGCACCATTACTGTTGACAGTGGCGCTGCCTGCTGTGACCACACCCGAGGTGGGCAAGGCGTACACCGTGGGACCAAAGGCCAAAATCAGGCACAGGCTCAGAGTGCTCTTCTTGAATGGGCGGCGGATGTGGTTCATAGTGAAAACTCGATGGCCTGCTGGGTTCGCCTAAAAGGTTTTGTACATCTGCAGCCAAAAACGTCCTGGAGTGTCTGCTGCCGACGTCGCAGCCTCTCCTCCAATTTTGACCGCGTAGTACGCCTTGATCATGAAGTTGCGGGCACCGATGTAGTTCAACCCCAAACCGGCACCGGACAGAACACGACGATTGGAGGATGCGCCGATGTCCCATGGATTCTTGTTCAGGGTTACGGTGCCGGCGTCCACAAATCCAACCAGCTGTATTTGACCGGACAGACGCTCCGTCAGGCCGGGCAAGCCGGTTCTGGACTCCAGCGTCAGCAGAACGCCTTCATCACCCGTGGCTTCACCGGAAGGAAATGCACGCACACCACCGGGCCCACCGAGGCTGATCTTTTCCGATGCGTCGAGGTTCTTGGAGGCCCACTGCGCGTTGACGCTGACAAAAAGTTCGCTGCCTGCGGTCACCGCTTGTTGATGTGCCAATGCCAGCGTCACTTTGTCGAACGCGCCGTTACTTTGTGCACTGATGGAATCAAGTTGCAGGGCATTCGGGTCCTGCAAGTTGATGCTGCCGCGTGTCCAAGTCAACGCATAGCTACTCAACCCGCTGACCAGCGCATCGCGAAAATCACCCCTTAGCCCGACAGAGCTGACCCGTGCGTTCTTGTCGACCCCGCTCGCTACGGAGCTGCTGGCAGACCTGTCGGAGAACTCCTTACTGTCAATGGACCACTGGGCGCTGAGGTTTTGATTGCGAGACCGGATCAGCGGATAGTTCACGTACAGGCTTCCAATACGTGCCGTGCCACTCGACTGGGTGCTCGCGAACTCGCCACCCAGTTTGTATTGCAGTGTCGTGTAGGCCAAACCCACATTGAACCATCCAACCAGCGCCTGATAGGACGCCCGACCAAAAGCCAAGCCCTCGCCGGAAGTCAGCAGGCGCGCCGTGGCGACATCCCCTCGCCCTGTCGGCTCATTGATATTGATGCTGGCGCCGATTCGGTTGGATCCGGTGTAGCTGTTTCCCTGATTGTCCGCTTCCACACTCCCGCTGATGGATGGGCCAGGGGTGATGTCGACCAAGAGGTCTGTGGTGCCGAGCGCCGTACCGGGGGTCAATACCGATTTGACATGGATACCCGGCAGGTCCGACAGCATCAGCAGGCGACGTTCGAGCGCAGAATCGCGAACGGCGTTGGTTCCCTTCAAGCCCTCCAAAAGGGTATTGGCCACCGCGTCCGACAATCCCGACCGATTTCGTAAATTGACCTGGCCGTATTGACCTTCAACGACCGTCAGTCGCACAACACCGTCGGTGATGTCTTGCGCTGGCAGGTACGTCTGGGCCAGAAAGTACCCCAGACTACGGTAGTGGGCTGTAATGTTGGCCGCCATAGTGCGCAAACCGGTAACGGTATAGCGCCCATCCGCTGCAAATCCGCTCACCCTCAGCAGTTCTGACTCGGCAATTGAGCTTGCCCCCGTGAATTGAAGATCTTTGACAAGCACGGTGGCGGTATCCGCACTGGCAGCGGGCGGTTGGTTGTCTGACTCAAGCCGAAGGTCGGGTTTGTGTATTGGAATCGGCGGCGGGGCCGGTATTTGCAACAGCTGATTTCCAGCAGAAGGTGTCTGCTGAGCCAGTACCGCCTGACCCATCATCAGCATCATGGGGCTGATCAACAGTGACGAGGCGTAATGTGGCAATTTCATATATCGACGAAAACCCTATGGAGAGCCGATGAGGCTGCGGCTATTGACTTTGGATCGGCATTGCAGATGCCAGCAATAGTGTATAGAAGCCACAAGCCAATTCGTCATAATCGTTGGCCAGCCATCACCGGCATTCCTAATACGTCGCCCCATTTTGGGCATCCTGAATTTCATGTCCACACACTTTTTCCATATTCACAGCCCGTGCCGCCCATTTGGTGACAGCGCGCCATGGGTGCGGGGTGTGCAATGACCATCCCCACCGTCACCACAATCCAGGAGGGCTACGCCTGGGTATTGGCGCAGGGTGTAAGCCGCCTGGAAATGCAGATGCTGACGCTCTACGCACTGGGACAGAACCCCCAGAATCGCGCCTGGCTGCTAGCGCACGACACCGACGCGATGCCTGCAGCCGCTTGGTCTGCCCTTCAATCGTGCGTCCGCCGCCGCCTTCTGGGTGAGCCCATGGCCTATATCACCGGGACCAAGGAGTTCTACGGACTGCACCTGCAGATAGACGCGCGCGTGCTCGACCCACGCGACGACACCGAGACCCTGGTGGACTGGGCACTGGACCTGGGCGGCGACGGGGGCACGCCCCTGCGCGTGGTCGACCTGGGCACTGGCAGCGGTGCCATTGCGCTCGCCCTGCAACACTGCCGCCCCCAATGGCAGGTGACGGCGGTGGACGCCAGCGCCGACGCTCTCGCGGTAGCCCAGGCCAACGCCCGCCGACTGGGACTGGGCGTGGCCTTTGTGCACGGCAGCTGGCTGGCCGCCCTGCAAGGCCCGTTCGACCTCATCGTGTCCAATCCGCCCTACATCGCCGCGACCGACCCGCACCTGCAAGCGCTGGACCATGAGCCCCTGTCCGCGCTGGCCAGCGGGCGCGACGGCCTGGACGACATTCGCACCATCATCGCCCAGGCTGGCGCACGGCTGGCTCGCGGCGGCTGGCTGCTGCTGGAGCACGGCTACGACCAGGCGGCTGCGGTGCGCGCCTTGCTGGCGGCCGCGGGCCTGCAGCAGGTGCAGTCACGCCGCGATCTGGCGGGCATCGAGCGCTGCAGTGGCGGGCAATGGCCCCCGCCATGATTTTCATCGCGACTTGATAGCGATTTAGGCCTCCAGCCCCCGTAGAATGTGCGCAAGCAGCTACTGATTTAATAGCAAACTCCAACTCCTGACCACCATGCCCAACACCACACCCGCCTGTCCCCAATGCACGCTTGAGAACACCTACCCCGACGGCAGCAATTTTGTCTGTGCCGACTGTGGCCACGAATGGCCCATGGCGCAGGCTGCCGCCACCGATGATGATGCCGACGCCGTGGTCAAGGACTCCAACGGTCAGGTGCTACAGGACGGCGATGCCGTGGTGCTGATCAAGGACCTGAAGGTCAAGGGCTCGTCCACGGTGCTCAAGATGGGCACCAAGGTCAAAAGCATCCGCCTGGTGGGGGGCGACCACGAGGTGGACTGCAAGATGGATGGCGGCAGCTTCATGCTCAAGGCCTGCTTCCTGAAAAAGGCCTGATGCCAGGAGAGCCGGTGATGAATCCCCACAGTGCGCACTGGTTCATTCTGGTCATCATCAACATCCCGGTCTACCTGGGCCTGGGACGTCTGATCTTTCAGGACTGGGACGGCTTCATTGAGTCCATCCGCCTGTGGACCACGGTGGACTGGCTGCTGACGCTGGAAAAAGAGTGGCGCGAAGACCGTTGGGGTACCAGCAAACTGCCGGCTTTCATCCTGCTGTGCGCCGCACTGGTCATCGCCGAACACCTGATGTTTGGCAAGACCGCCATCAAGCCGGCAGCGCAGGTGCTGGGCCTGCTCTAAGCCAGACCGTCACATGCAGGCGCGGTAAATCTCGGCCAACGATACCGCCCCGGTGCGAGCCAGCTTGATGCCGTTGGCCGGCAAGCTGTGCATGCGGCTGGCCAGGGCGCTGTCGCGGTAGACGTCGGCCGACACCCCCACATCCACGCGCTCAGCCAGTTGCTTGTCCATCACCAGCAGTTCATAAATAGCCTGGCGGCCCGAGAACCCGGTGCCATGGCAGCGATCGCAACCCTTGCCCCGCCAGAACACATCTTCCGGCCCGATATCCAGGTTGGTTCGCATCAGCGTATCCACCGGCTCCACTTCACGGCAATGCGGACAGTTGGTGCGCACCAGACGCTGCGCCAGCACGCCAATCACCGCGGAACGGATCAGGTAGGGCTCCACGCCCATTTCGATCAGGCGCACCAGCGCACTGGGCGCGTCATTGGTGTGCAGGGTGCTGAACACCAGGTGGCCGGTCAGCGCGCTTTCCACCGCGATCTTGGCGGTCTCAAAGTCGCGCATTTCGCCAATCAGGATCACGTCGGGGTCGTGGCGCAGGATGTGCCGCAAGGCCTTGGGAAAGCTGAAGTCGATGACCGGATTGACCTGGATCTGGATCACGTTTTCCAGCTCGTACTCGATCGGGTCCTCGACCGTGATGACGTTGACGTTTTGCCGCACCACCTCCTGCAGCGCGGCGTACAGCGTGGTGGTCTTGCCGGACCCGGTGGGGCCGGTGACCAGCACGATGCCCATGCTGCGGCGAAGCAGGTCGCGCAGCCGCGCCAGATCGGAATGCTCGAAGCCGATCGCGTCCAGACTGCGCATGTCCGCCGTGCGGGCCAGCACCCGGATCACCACGCTCTCGCCAAACTGCGAGGGGATGATGGAAATCCGCAGGTCGATACCGGCATTGTTTTCGGTGATGCGGATGCGGCCGTCCTGCGGCAGGCGGTGCTCCGAGCTGTTCATGCTGGCCAGGATCTTGATGCGCCCCACCACCGGCGGCAACAGGGCGCGGCGCAGGCGGCGCACCGGCACCAGCGTGCCATTGATGCGGAACAGCACGTCAAACGTCTTCTGCCCCGGCCGGATGTGGATGTCGGACGCCCGCCGGCTCACGGCGTCGGCCAGCAGGTTGCTGACCAGGCGCACGATGGGGGCCTGGCGAGCCAGCAACTCCGCCTCGCTCCAGACCCGCATCTCCTCTTCTTCGGAGCCGGTCTGCATTTCGCTGATGGCCAGCGATTCCAGTTCATCGGAGTCACTGTGCGAGGCATAGCAGCGCCCGATGGCCTGGCGGATATCCTCGGCTGCGGCGAGCACCGCAACCACCCGGCACTGGGTGACAAAGCGGATCAGATGCTGCTGCTCGGCACTCAAGGCCTCCGCCAGCGCCACCAACAGCACATCGCCCTCACGCAACAGCGGCAACACATTGATCCGCGCCGCCATGTCGAGGGGCAAACACTCCAGGGCCATGATCTGCGGATCAAAATCGCTTAATACAGCCACCGGCACGTGACTGAGGACATCGGCCACCCGCAGCGCCTGACCTACATCGCTCTGGCTGTGCCCATCCTGGGACAGCTGCACGACCAGCCGCGCGACCAGCTCGGCCGCATCGTCCAGCGGATGCAGGGTACGCCCCCGAAAGACCTCCACCATGCAAGCGTGACCGGCACTGTTTTCCAGGGGACCGGTACTCTCCACCGGGAGCACGCGAAAGTTTCCCTGCTGCAGCAAATCCTGCAGCTCATCGAGGTTGTGCACCACCCCCATCTGAATGGGCGAAAAAACGACCTCACTGCCGTCGAGCGGTACGGGCGCCGTGTCGTGCACGGGCCACTCACCCGACGACCGCGCATGGTGCGAGAAATCGTCACTGAGCAGGACGTCGTGGGGCAACTCAATATCGGGTTCGGTCATGGTGAGCGCACAAAAATAACCAATATTCTCATGCTCGCACGGAAGACGCCAGCCATGCTTGATGTGCATCAATCATCAAGCTCTGCGAAAGTGCGGCGCGTCCTTGCCAAAAGGCCTTCCTGTCCCGACGGCCTTTCTGGCCTTGACCGCACTGCGAGTAGGGTCTGGGATAATGGCAACTTAGCGTACAGCACCGGGCCGATTTGGCCTGATTACATGGAGTTTTTTGCGATGAGCGACACACAACAACGCATCGATGAATTGGTCAAGAACAATGACGTTCTGCTGTTCATGAAGGGTAACGCCAGCTTTCCCCAGTGCGGCTTTTCCGGACGTGCCATCCAGATACTGAAGGCCTGCGGTGTTGATCCAAAAGCCATCAAGACGGTCAACGTGCTGGAAGACGATGCCATCCGTGCCGGCATCAAGGATTACAGCAACTGGCCCACCATTCCACAGCTCTACGTCAAGGGCGAGTTCATCGGTGGCTCCGACATCATGATGGAAATGTACGAAAACGGTGAATTGCAGCAGGCGCTAGGTTCTACGGCGGCCTGAGTTTTCTCGTCCTCGTGGTTGGAGACACTTCGCTCGCACGCAGCGGGCATTGCGGTCGCCCGCAGCAGGCACTGGGCGGGTGTTCTGCTCCGTGTCCCCCGCCCTTCGGGCTCCTCCTTGATCTGCGCATAACACCCGCCCAGTGCCTGCTGCTGGAATCTTGTCTTGGCTAACTTCGCAAGCGCACCAACCGCCACCTCAGATCAGTTGGGCTGTGCGTTTTGCGTAGGTCAAGGAGGAGGCCATGCCTGCATGGCCGGGGGACACGCAGCAAAACGTGCAGCCCAACGGATCCAGCACAGAAGTAGCGCCTACCTGGCCACAAACTCCCACAGCCGCTTGTTGGCAAACACGGCATCGGGATACTGCGGCTTGCCACGCGAGCCGTTGTAACGCCCCAGCGCCAGGAACAAATCGCCGTTTTCACGGTCCAGGTAGTGGCGCAGAATCACGCAGCCAAAGCGCAGGTTGGTCTGCATGTGAAACAGCTTGCCGGCGTCGCCATCACCCAGCGCACGGGTCCAAAACGGCATGACCTGCATATAGCCCCGGGCACCCACGATCGACACCGCGTATTTGCGGAAATTGCTCTCCACCTGGATCAAGCCCAGCACCAGCGACACGTCCAGCCCCGCACGTTTGCTCTCGTACCAGACCGTTTGCAGGAATTCCTTACGCGTTTCCCAGTCGGATTTTTTCTTTTTGAGCCGCTCGCCCATAGCGCCCAGCCAACGCAGGTAGCGCAGGCGTGATTCGGTATCGGAAAACTCCGGTATCGGCGGCGCCGCGTTGCGCACGGCACTGCTCAGGGCGGTACGTACCGAGTCAATCAGCGGCTCTTCAATCTGGCCACCGGCCCAGGCCTGTTCATGGACCGACAGCACGCCCACCGCTGCCACCAGTGGCAGAAAAAACGCTCTTCTTGAAACGGTGTCGGTCGTGCCGGGGATCTGTGTCATGCAGCCAGTTTGGAGCGAATCAGCGCCAGCACATCGGCCAGTGCCACTTTGCTGGCAGCGCTGTCGCGGCGGTGCTGGTATTCAACCTGGCCTTCTTTCAGGCCACGGTCGCCGATGGTGACACGGTGCGGCACGCCAATCAGCTCCCAATCGGCAAACATGGCGCCCGGGCGCTCGCACCGGTCATCGAGCATGACATCCACGCCAGCGGCCAGCAGATCGGCATACAACTGGTCGGCCGCCGCCTTGACGTCCGGGAAGCGGTCCGGGCTGATGGGGCACAGCACCACGGTAAATGGCGCCAGCGCGTCCGGCCAGATGATGCCGCGCTCGTCGTGGTTCTGCTCAATGGCTGCGGCCGGCAGGCGGGTGATACCAATGCCGTAGCAGCCCATTTCCATGAACTGGGGTTTGCCGTTCACATCCAAAAAGGTGGCGTTCATCGCCTTGCTGTACTTGGTGCCCAGGTAGAACACATGACCGACCTCAATGCCGCGCTCGATCGCCAGCACGCCCTTGCCGTCCGGTGACGGATCGCCCGCCACCACGTTGCGGATGTCAGCCACCAGTTCGGGCTCGGGCAGGTCACGGGCCCAGTTGACACCGGTGATGTGGAAGTCTTCTACATTGGCGCCGCAAATCCAGTCGGCCATCACGGCCACTTCGCGGTCAGCCACGATCTTGAGCGGCTGTTTCAGGCCGATGGGGCCCAGATAGCCGGGCTTGCAGCCGAAATGGTCTTCTATCTCGGTCACGCTGGCAAAACGGAAATCCGTCAGGCCGGGCAGTTTTCCCACCTTGACCTCGTTCATGTCGTGGTCGCCGCGCAGCAGCAACAGCCAGACCTGGGTCTTGCTGACATTGCCCTTGTCGTCCTTGGTGTCAGTGGCCAGTACCAGCGACTTGACCGTGGTCGACAGCGGCACACCCAGCAGCAAGGCCACGTCTTCACACGTGCTCTTGCCGGGAGTCGGCACCTGGGTCATCGCTTGCACCGCGGCCTTGCGCGGGCCGGCAGGTGCCAGCGCCTCGGCCTTTTCCATATTGGCCGCGTAGTCGCTGCCCGGGCAATAGACAATGGCATCTTCGCCGGTGGCGGCAATCACCTGGAATTCTTCGCTCAGGTCGCCGCCAATGGCACCGCTATCGGCTGCAACAGCCCGATAGGTCAAGCCAAAGCGGTCAAAAATCTTGCGGTAGGCGCCGGCCATGACCTGGTAGCTGACTTTGGCAGAGTCTTGATCCCGGTCAAAACTGTAGGCATCCTTCATCGTGAACTCGCGTCCACGCATCAGGCCAAAGCGGGGGCGACGCTCGTCCCGGAACTTGGTCTGGATCTGGTACAGGTTTTTGGGCAACTGCTTGTAGCTCTTGATTTCCTGGCGCGCAATGTCAGTGATCACTTCCTCGCTGGTGGGCTGCACCACATAATCACGGCCATGGCGGTCCTTGATGCGCAGCAGCTCCGGTCCGTTGGTCGTAAAACGCCCGGTTTCCTGCCACAACTCAGCCGGTTGAATGACAGGCATGGTCAATTCCACCGACCCGGCGCGGTTCATTTCCTCCCGCACAATGGCTTCCACCTTGCGGATGACGCGCAAGCCCATGGGCATATAGGTGTAAATGCCAGCGCCCAGCTTTTTGATCATGCCCGCACGCATCATCAGCTTGTGGCTGGCCACCTCGGCATCGGCGGGAGCCTCTTTGAGGGTGGAAATGAGGAATTGGGATGCTTTCATGGGATGGCTCGCAGAACTACATTTGCCCTCGCCCCTTGATACACGGCGCGTGCTGTGCATAATGAACGAAGTTTAAAAATTGGGGTTTGATTATGCTTGACCGGGACGGCTTTCGGCCCAACGTCGGCATCATCCTGCTCAACCAGAAAAATCAGGTATTTTGGGGCAAGCGCATACGTACCCATTCGTGGCAGTTTCCGCAGGGTGGCATTGACCGGGGAGAAACCCCCGAGCAGGCCATGATCCGTGAATTGCACGAGGAAGTGGGGCTCCTCGCGGAGCATGTCAGCATTGTTGCCCGTACCCGAGACTGGTTGCGCTACGAGGTGCCGGATCGTTACATCCGCCGCGACGCACGCGGCCACTACAAGGGCCAGAAACAAATCTGGTTTTTACTGAAATTACTGGGCCACGACTGGGATTTGAACCTGCGGGCCACCGACCATCCCGAGTTTGACGCTTGGCGCTGGAACGACTACTGGGTGCCGCTGGACGCTGTGGTGGAGTTCAAACGGGGGGTTTATGAAACCGCCCTGACCGAGCTTGCCCGTTACCTGCCCCGCCATGAGCCGCGAAACCGGTTTTTGCGCCATGGCCACCGCTCCCACGAGCAGGGAGATGAACAAACTGCAGACCTGCCCCACGGTATGGCGCTGCCTCCTGGTGCGTCTTTCGAGCCGGACCCGGGTGCCAACCAAGACCCCCAGCATGGACGTAATCATGGGCATTAGATTTGTTTTCGCACTGTGCATGGTGGTGTTTGCCGCTGCGGCATCCGCACAGACTCCGGTAGAAGCGCCTGAATGGAAGGAGGACGCAACACCACCACCGCCCGCCTACTCCAGGGACAAGCTAATTCCCATCGAAATGCCGCCGTATGTGACGCTCAAGGTAGGAATTGCCCCTGAGACCGTCGCAGTGGGCGCCGACAAGGTGGTGCGTTATGTCGTGGTCATGCGCAACATCTCGGGGTCAGTCAACGCGGCCTATGAGGGGATTCTGTGTACCACGGGCGAGGTCAAGACCTATGCACGGGTCAGCTCTGCCGGCGGCTGGGTCCTGGTGACCGAACCACAGTGGAGGCCCATGACCGACAATCTGCCGTCGCGCCATGCCTATGCCATAGCGCAACAGGGGGCATGCGACGGCCGCACTGCAGCCAAGCGCGAAGACATCCTCAAGGCGCTGCGGCGCCACCAGAGAGCCGCCGACTGACGGGACCGCAACGGGGGTAAAAGCCCCTTAGCGGGTCAGCACCAGATTGTCCCGGTGCAGCATCTCGGGCTCAGCGGCGTAGCCCAACAATTTTTCGATGTCTGCCGATGGCTTGCGGCTCAGGATACGGGCTTCGGAGCTTGAATAATTGGCCAATCCCCGGGCAATCTCGGCACCACCACTGTCGCGCACAGCGATGACGTCGCCCCGCGAAAAATCACCTTCCACCGAGACCATGCCAATGGGCAACAGGCTCTTGCCCTCGTCGCGCACCTTGACCGCAGCACCAGCATCCACCACTACGGCACCGCGCAACTGCAGGTGATCTGCCATCCATTGCTTGCGGGCCTGATTCTTCTGGGTTTGTGCCACCAGCAGCGTGCCGATGGCTTCACCCTGGGTCAGTCGAATCAGCGCATCGGGCTCACGGCCCCAGGCAATCACGGTAGAAGCGCCGGAACCCGCTGCCCGTTTGGCCGCCAAGATTTTGGTAATCATGCCGCCCCGCCCCAGGCTGGAGCCTGCGCCACCCGCCATGGCCTCCAGCGCAGCGTCGCCAGCCCGTGCTTCATGGACAAACTGTGCATTCGGATCTTTGCGGGGATCGGCTGTAAACAGGCCCTTTTGGTCGGTCAGGATGACCAGTGCATCCGCCTCGACCAGATTGGCCACCAACGCACCCAGGGTGTCGTTATCGCCAAACTTGATCTCGTCGTTGACCACCGTGTCGTTTTCATTGATGACCGGCACCACCCCCAGTTTGAGCAGGGTCAGGAGCGTGGAGCGGGCGTTGAGGTAGCGTTCGCGGTCCGCCAGGTCGGCGTGGGTCAGCAGCACCTGTGCGCTTCCCAAACCATTGAGCTTGAGCTTGGTCTCGTACATCTGGGCCAGACCCATTTGCCCCACCGCAGCGGCAGCCTGCAACTCCTGAATCGCCGTGGGACGGACCGTCCAGCCCAGGCGCTTCATGCCTTCGGCGATGGCGCCGCTGGAAACCATGATGACTTCGCGCCCGTCACGGATCAGATGCGCCATCTGCCGGCACCATTCACCGATGGCGACTTCGTCCAGACCCCGTCCATCATTGGTCACCAGGCTGGAGCCCACCTTGACCACCACACGCCTGGCGTCACGCAACACCGAAGACTTTGAAATATTTACCATATGAGCTCGTAGCTCCCGTCTGCATTGCGCAAGCAGCTACTATTTTTATAGTGGAATCTATGCGTCCGGGCGGTCGACAAAGCGCGGATCGATCACCTCCGGCGTTTGCTCCGCGACCTGTTGCGCCTTGACGTGCTTGTAAATTTCTTTGACCAGCGACTCGCATCCTTCACGCGTCAAGGCCGAAATCTCAAACACCGGGCCCTTGAACTTGAAACGTTTTACAAAGTCCTTGACCAGCGCCGCGCGCTGGTCAGATGCCACCATGTCGAGCTTGTTGAGCACCAGCCAACGGGGTTTGTTGTACAGGTCTGCATCGTACTTTTTCAGCTCATTCACAATCGCCTTGGCCTGTGCAACCGTGTCAACGTTCTCATCGAACGGGGCCATATCCACAATGTGCAGCAGCAGACGGGTACGGCTCAGGTGGCGCAAGAACAAGTGCCCCAGTCCAGCGCCCTCAGATGCACCTTCAATCAGCCCAGGCAGATCGGCAACCACAAAGCTTTGCTCCGGGCCAACCCGCACCACGCCCAGATTGGGATGTAGCGTGGTGAATGGGTAATCGGCAATGCGCGGGCGCGCGTTGGAGATAGCCGTAATGAACGTTGATTTGCCTGCGTTGGGCATGCCCAGCAGGCCCACGTCAGCCAGCACCTTCAACTCCAGCTTGAGATTCTTCTTTTCGCCCGGCCAACCGGGTGTCTTCTGGCGTGGTGCGCGGTTGATGGCGCTTTTAAAACGCAAATTGCCAAAACCGCCATCACCGCCTTTGGCGATGGTGATGACCTCACCCGGCTTGAGCAGCTCGTACAGCACCTCGCCCGTCTCAGCATCGGTGATGATGGTGCCCACGGGCATTTTCAGGGTGATGTCGTCGCCAGCAGCGCCAAACATGTCAGAGCCCATGCCGTGTTCGCCGCGCTTGGCATCATGCCGACGGGAAAACCGGTAGTCAACCAGGGTATTGAGGTTGGGGTCGGCCACTGCAAAAACGTGGCCGCCGCGCCCGCCGTCTCCGCCATTGGGCCCCCCAAACTCTTTGTACTTCTCATGCCGAAACGAGACGCAGCCCGCCCCGCCATCTCCAGCAGAGATATCAATATAGGCTTCGTCAACGAACTTCATGATTTAGAGCGTGGTTATAAACGAAAAACCCCGCGCTTTCGGCGCAGGGTTTCTATGGGAGGGTAACCGCAGATCAGGCTGCAGTCACGCTCACCGTGTGCTTGTTCAGTGCGCCCTTGATGGCGAACGAAACATGACCTTCGGTCAGTGCAAACAAGGTGTGATCCTTGCCGATACCAACATTGTTTCCGGGGTGGAACTTGGTACCACGCTGGCGCACGATAATTGCACCAGCACTGACCAATTCACCGCCAAATGTCTTCACACCGAGCATTTTGGGCTTGGAATCGCGCCCGTTTCGCGTAGAGCCGCCGCCTTTTTTCTGTGCCATGACCTGTGCCCCTTATCCAGCAATAGCGCCGATGAGCAGTTCAGTGAACTGCTGGCGATGCCCTTGACGTTTTTGATAATGCTTACGACGACGCATTTTGAAAATGCGCACTTTGTCGTGCTTGCCATGCGCCAAGACGGTGACAGTCACCGTAGCGCCGGACACCAAGGGTGTGCCAACCTTCAATTCAGCGCCGTTTCCGACGGCCAAAACCTGGTCGATCACAATCTCTTGGCCTACATCCGCAGCAATCTGTTCTACTTTAATTTTTTCGCCGGCAGCAACACGATATTGCTTACCGCCGGTTTTTATGACCGCGTACATATTGACCTCTTCAATGTGAGAATCTGCAAACGAATTTTCGCAGAGCCCATGAGTATACCACCCTCGCCTTATAACTCCAAATTGCGCAATGGGACGCCTCAGGAGTGGGTGCAGCCTTTCTATACAATCCGGCAACTAACAAATAGCTAATTGCCTTGCAAGCCAATCCAACCGGCTCATCGAACGGGCTTTCAATCGTCGAACAGGACATGCGCCAGGTCGACCTGGTCATCGCGCAGAGGCTGGCCTCTGGCGTGCCTCTGGTCGGCAGCGTTTCCCAATACATCATCTCTGCAGGTGGCAAGCGTTTGCGCCCCGCACTTTTACTGTTGTGCTGTGGCGCCCTTGGCTTCCAGGGAGATCAGCGCTTCAATATGGCCGCGGTGGTGGAATTCATACACACGGCCACCCTGTTGCACGACGACGTAGTAGACGACTCGGCCCTGCGCCGAGGCAGCCCCACCGCCAATGCAAAGTTCGGCAACCCTGCCAGCGTATTGGTCGGCGATTTTTTATACTCCCGGGCGTTCCAGATGATGGTGGACACCCAAAGCATGCGCATCATGGAAGTACTGGCCAATGCCACCAACATCATTGCCGAGGGCGAGGTCATGCAGTTGATGAACATGCACAACGCCGGTCTCGATGAAGCTGGCTACCTGCAGGTCATTCGCTCCAAAACCGCCAAACTATTTGAAGCCAGCGCCCGCGTAGGCGCCATTTTGTCGAACGCCGATCCGGCAATGGAAGCCGCCTGCGCCGACTACGGACAGGCACTGGGAACCGCTTTCCAGGTGATCGACGATGTACTGGATTACACCGGCGATGCAGCGGTCATGGGAAAGAACCTGGGCGACGACCTGCGCGAAGGCAAGGCGACCTTGCCGCTCATTGCCGCCATGCAGCGCGGCACGCAACAGGAGCGCGAAACCATCCAGCAAGCCATTGAGACCGGTGACGTCTCCATGCTGGACGCCGTCATTACCATCGTCAAAAAAACCGGCGCGCTGGATGTTGCCCGCAACGCTGCGCGACAGGAAGCCCAGCGTGCCATAGCAGCCGCGCAATGCCTTCCCGATGGTCCGCATACCGACTGTTTGATACAATTGGCGTCTCAATTGTTGGACAGGAATCACTGACTTTCCCACGGAAGGTCTGTACTTCCAACGGGGTGTAGCTCAGCCTGGTGGAGCGCTACGTTCGGGACGTAGAGGCCGGAGGTTCGAATCCTCTCACCCCGACCAGTTCTCCCTGCCTGCAGAGGTTCAATGGTTAGCAACTATTTGCAACAACTGCAAGCATTTGCTACAGCGTCCGCAGTCTCCGGCTATGAGCCAACGCCGGCGCGATGTGTTCCTTCATCAGAAATCAGCCTGGTACATAGAGACTTGCATTGAGAATCTCAATAGAGATCACCTCGATTCACTGACCAATCCTTGCTAGACGCGCTGTCCGCTTGGCATTCTCAGCCCGCTTGTCGCTGACTCCAATGAACCCGCAGCAACCCAAACAGATGGGAAAACCGGATAGCGGGCAGCAGGGTAACATTACTCTCAATTGATTTACATTGCCCCTGCAATCAGCGATGATGCGGTGGTCTTTCCTGCAACGTCTATTCTTACCGGTTCATGGCCACTGTCGATCCAATACAACGTGAAAACCAAACCATAGCGCTTCCTGGCCTCGGAAGGGCTCTGATCACTGCTGGCAAACTGGGGCAAAAATCCGCAGAAGACATCTACCGCAAGGCGCTATCCAGCAAGAACAGTTTTATCGCCGAATTGGTCGGTTCTGGCTCAGTCTCCGCGGCGGACTTGGCCCATACGCTATCGACTGCATTCGCGGCGCCGTTGCTGGACCTGGATGCTATCGACCCCAACCGCCTGCCAAAAGGCTTGCTGGACAGCAAAATTTGCACAGCCTACCGCGTCGTTGTCTTGAGCAAACGCAGCAACCGGCTGATTGTCGCAACGGCCGATCCATCTGACCAGGCAGCGGCTGAAAAGATCAAATTTTCGACCCAGATGGGCGTCGACTGGGTTATTGCGGAGTACGACAAACTTTCGAAACTGGTGGACGCCAGTGCGACCACTGCAACGGAGGCGATGGAAGACATCATTGGTGGTGACTTCGAATTTGACGAAGCCGCCGCGGAAGCCGTTGTGGAAAGTGGCCAAGCCAACACATCAGAAGTCGAGGATGCGCCGGTTGTTCGTTTCCTTCACAAGATGTTGATGGACGCGTTCAGCATGCGTGCATCTGACTTGCACTTCGAACCCTACGAACACACTTACCGGGTGCGCTTTCGTATCGATGGTGAGTTGCGTGAAATTGCATCCCCCCCCATTGCCATCAAGGACAAGCTTGCTTCGCGGATCAAGGTGATCTCGCGCATGGACATTTCCGAAAAGCGGGTTCCACAAGACGGGCGCATGAAGCTCAAAGTCGGACCCGACCGCGTGATCGACTTCCGTGTGAGTACATTGCCCACACTGTTTGGCGAAAAGATCGTAATCCGGATTCTGGACCCCAGCAGTGCAAAGCTTGGCATTGATGCTCTGGGTTACGAGCCAGAAGAGAAAGAGCGGCTGCTGAAGGCCATCGGTCGCCCCTATGGGATGATTCTGGTGACAGGTCCGACGGGCTCCGGAAAGACCGTTTCGCTCTACACCTGCCTGAATCTGTTGAATCAACCTGGCGTCAACATTGCAACCGCTGAAGACCCTTCGGAAATCAACTTGCCGGGCGTCAACCAGGTCAACGTCAACGAAAAGGCTGGTCTAACCTTTGCAGCAGCGCTTAAATCATTCTTGCGCCAGGACCCGGACATCATCATGGTCGGTGAAATCCGCGATCTGGAAACGGCAGATATTTCCATCAAGGCTGCTCAGACAGGCCACTTGGTACTCTCTACGCTGCACACCAACGATGCACCCGCAACGCTCACGCGCATGCGCAACATGGGCATTGCTGCTTTCAATATAGCGTCTAGCGTGATTCTGATTACTGCGCAGCGTCTGGCCAGACGCCTCTGCCCCAATTGCAAAGCGCCAGTTGAGTTACCTCGTGCAACTTTGATTGATGCCGGATTCACTGAGTCGCAACTGGATGGAAGCTGGAAGCCGTTCAAGGCTGTGGGTTGCTCCATGTGCAACAACGGCTACAAGGGACGTGTCGGCATCTATCAGGTTATGCCAATTACCGACGAAATCCAGCGAATCATCCTGCGTGACGGCAGTTCGCTCGACATTGCGGAGCAATCCGAAAAGGAAGGGGTGCGCTCTTTGCGACAATCGGGATTGAGCAAAGTCAGATTGGGAATGACTTCGCTGGAAGAAGTTCTCGGCGTTACCAACGAATAACAATAAACCCAGAGGAACCCTATGGCAACTGCAAAGACTGCTGGCAGCAAAGAGGCTGTTTTTGAATGGGAAGGCAAGGATCGCAATGGCAAACAAGTGCGGGGAGAGATTCGCGCGGCCGGCGAGAACCAGGTAAAGGCGTCCCTCCGACGGCAAGGGGTAACACCGACCAAGATCAAGAAGCGCCGAATGAGCGCGGGTAAATCCATAAAGCCCAAGGATCTGGCGATATTTACGCGGCAGCTTGCTACCATGATGAAGGCGGGTGTGCCATTGCTGCAGGCTTTCGACATCGTTGGCCGTGGCAACCCAAACCCCCGAGTCACGAAGCTGCTCAACGATATCCGTACCGATGTTGAGACCGGCACATCGCTCAGCACTGCATTCCGGAAATTCCCGCTGTACTTCGACAACCTCTACTGCAATCTGGTGGAAGCGGGTGAATCAGCCGGTATTCTGGACCAATTGCTGGACAGGCTGGCGGTTTACATGGAAAAAACGGAGGCCATCAAGTCCAAGATCAAGTCCGCCTTGATGTACCCCATTTCCGTCCTCGTCGTGGCATTTGTGGTGGTCGCTGTCATCATGATCTTTGTGATTCCGGCGTTCAAACAGGTGTTCAGTTCCTTCGGCGGCGAACTGCCCATGCCGACGTTGATGGTGATTGCAATGAGCGAGTTTTTTATCAAATATTGGTATTTGATTTTTGGTGGCATTGGTGGGGGCTTTTATTTTTTCATGCAAGCTTGGCAGCGCAACAAGAAAATGCAGGCGGTCATGGACAGAATCATGTTGAAGTTGCCAATTTTTGGCGTCTTGATCGAAAAGTCGTGCATTGCTCGTTGGACGCGAACACTATCGACCATGTTTGCTGCCGGTGTTCCTTTGGTGGAAGCGCTGGATTCGGTCGGCGGTGCATCGGGCAACAGCGTCTATGCGGATGCAACGGTCAAAATTCAACAGGAGGTTTCAACAGGAACAGCCCTTACTGCTGCGATGACCAATGCGAACTTATTTCCATCCATGGTGTTACAAATGTGTGCGATTGGCGAGGAGTCTGGCTCCATTGACCACATGTTGGGAAAAGCGGCAGACTTTTTTGAGGCCGAAGTCGATGACATGGTAGCCGGCATTTCGAGCCTGATGGAGCCCATCATCATCGTGATTTTGGGAACTGTCATTGGCGGCATTGTGGTTGCCATGTACCTGCCAATTTTCAAATTGGGACAGGTGGTTTGATGACGATGAGTCTGCAATGGTTTGAAGCATCCATCGCCGCGATATTTGGCCTATTGATTGGGAGCTTTCTCAATGTAGTCATTTATCGCTTGCCGAAAATGCTGGAACGCCAGTGGGCAGCAGAGTGTGCAGAAATGTCGGGCAAGGCATCAGAGGTAGCCGCCCCCTTCAATTTGATGCTGCCCCGATCCCGCTGCCCGCACTGCGGGCATCAAATCCACTGGTACGAGAACTTGCCAGTTGTCAGCTATCTGTTCTTGCGTGGGTGCTGTTCTGCGTGCAATGCACCCATCAGCGCTCGCTACCCGGTGATAGAAATTGTAACCAGTGCGCTGTTTTTCTTTTGCGCCTGGCGCTGGGGGGCATCCACATCTGGTTTGATATGGTGTGCCTTCTCTGCGAGCTTGTTGACCCTTGCACTCATTGACTGGGATACCACCCTGTTGCCGGACGATCTGACGCTTCCATTGCTGTGGTTAGGCCTCATCGCGGCCGCCATGCGATGGACTCCTGTGGACTTGACCGCATCGCTGTGGGGTGCTGTGGCAGGCTATTTGTCTCTATGGTTGGTGTACTGGGCATTCAAGCTGGTCACTGGCAAAGAGGGCATGGGCTACGGCGATTTCAAACTTTTTGCCGCATTGGGAGCATGGTTTGGTTGGCAGGCTCTGATCCCCATGATTCTGCTCGCCTCCGTAATAGGGGCCGTCGTGGGCATTGCCATGAAATTCAGCACGGGATTACGTGAAGGCGGGTATGTGCCATTTGGCCCCTTCCTCGCCGGTGCGGGTTTTGCCGCACTGTTTCTGGGGCCCAATGCCCTGCGACAGGCCGTTGGTCTGTGATACACGTGGGAGCCACAACGCGTCGCTTGGGCCTGACAGGCGGAATTGGCAGCGGCAAAAGCACAGTAGCGGGCATGCTCGCACAAATGGGTGCGGCAGTCATCGATGCGGATGCCATTTCGAGGGCCGCGACGGCCAAGGATGGAGCGGCGATTGCATCACTAAAAACTGCTTTTGGCGCAACCATGCTGACTTCGGAAGGAGCACTGGATCGCGAACAAATGCGCAGCCTGATTTACTCGGACCCCAGTGCCAAAGCCCGGCTTGAAAGCATCGTCCACCCACTCGTCGGTCACTCCATAGCCACGCAGGCACAGGAGGCAACAGTTGCGGGCGCGCGGTGCATTGTGTTCGACATCCCCTTGCTGGTGGAGTCCGGCCACTGGCGACCGGCACTTCATCGGGTCCTGGTGATTGATTGCACCGAAGCAACTCAAGTTGCTCGCGTCATGACCCGCAGTGGTCTGACCTCGGCTGAAATTCAACGAATACTGGCATCACAGGCTTCTCGCACACAGCGCTTGGGAGCAGCCGACTGGGTTGTCTTCAACGATGGCATCACTGTTGGAGTTCTTGCCCAACAGGTGCGTGAAATTGGCGTCCAGTTCGGGCTATGATTCGCCCACCGGAAAAATCAGCGTGATCCTATACGAATACCCCTTCAACGAGCGAATTCGCACGTATTTGCGTCTGGAACACCTGTTCCTGCGTTTGTCTGAACTGATGTCCCGTGAGGACTCGCTGGACCACCATTTTGCCATTGCGACCATGTTTGAGGTCATGGACGTGGGAGCACGTGCGGACCTGAAGTCTGACGTCCTCAAGGATCTAGATAAACAAAAACAAATTCTGAACGCGTATCGGGGAAATCCGGCCATTGCCGAAGGTGTCTTGGACGAAATCATCCACAAATTGGAGCGCTGTTTCTCTGCGCTCAATGCGCAGCCAGGCAAAGCCGGGCAGGCACTTACGGAGAATGATTGGCTCATGAGCATTCGCAGCCGCGTCGGGATTCCCGGTGGAACCTGTGAATTTGATTTACCTGCATATTTTGCATGGCAACACCGCGACGCCCCGTCTCGCCAGATTGATATGCAACGATGGGCGTCCACGCTGGCGCCGCTGGCCGAGTCTATCCACCTGCTGCTCAAGCTATTGCGCGATTCAGGATCACCACAGAAAGTAATCGCAGTGGGGGGGCAGTTTCAACAGAATTTGCCACAAGGCCGTACATTTCAGCTTCTGCGCCTAGCCCTGAACCAGGAGTTGAATCTGATTCCGGAAATCAGCGGCAACCGCTTGATGGTCTCGATTCGTCTCATGCGTCATGAGGCCGACGACCGCCTGCACACGGCCAGCGAAGATGGCACCTTTGAATTGACTCTCTGCTCATAAGTCGACAGGAGCGTAGCGTTGAAGAAGACTGATCGCAACGACGGGAGTTCAACCGTCGATCATGAAAACACCCGAGTGGTTCGTTGCCCCAGTTGCGGCGGCGACAGCATCTACGCACCGTCCAACCCAGCCCGTCCATTTTGTAGTGAGCGCTGCAAGAATATGGATTTCGGTGCCTGGGCCAGTGAGAGCTTTCGGGTGGCTGCACCCGTCTCACCCGACGATCTGGACTTGAGTGACCCCAGCCTTCAATAGTCCAGCCCACCAGCAATGGTCCGAAAAATAACCCGTAGCCCCTTAGTTTTCTGCATTTACAGCTACAAAATGTGTAGCACCTATATGCTGCCGTTCCTGTGCCAACCATTGGAGAACAGGCACCGTTCCGGGCAAAACCGGACTCATTATCACGGGCAGCATCTCCCAGGAAAAAGACTGTGCTTCGCGCATCTCCAGTGCACCTGACCATTCAAACACTTTGCAGAAGTGCAAGCGAACCAAGGCATGCGGATAGTCCACCACTTCGACTTTCCATGGTTTTATGGCGCCAACCTGTATGCCCAACTCCTCATGCAGTTCCCGCACCAGGGCCTGTTCCACCGTCTCGCCTGCCTCCAGCTTGCCACCCGGAAACTCCCAATAGCCAGCATAGGGTTTGCCGGTTGGACGGGATGTGAGTAAAAAAGTGCCGTCGGGTCGAATCAGTACGCCGACTGCCACGTCGACCACACTGCGATCCACACCACCCAACCTGGCTGATCCAGGGTCGGCAACAAGCGGCGGTCTGGTCATGGTGTCTTGGCATGCCGTCCAGCAAAGTCCCGAGCAAACTGCCAGGCTACCCGACCACTGCGCGAGCCACGCTCCAGAGCCCAGACAAGCGCCTCCGGCCGCGCCCCAGCAATTCGCGAAGACTCGACACCCAGTGCAGCGAGCCATTGCACAACAATTTGTAGATACTCGTCCTGGTTGAACGGATAGAAGCTCACCCACAAGCCAAAACGTTCGGACAGGGAGATTTTTTCTTCCACGACCTCACCCGGATGCACTTCCCCATCCGGGGTATGGGTGTAACTGAGGTTTTCTGCCATGTATTCAGGCAGCAAATGGCGGCGGTTGCTGGTAGCGTAGACCAGTACGTTCGGAGTCGCTGCCGCCACGGAACCATCCAGCACCGACTTCAGGGCCTTATAGCCAGGCTCACCTTCATCAAAACTCAGGTCATCACAAAAAACGATGAATTTTTCAGGCCGTTGCGCGACCAGTTCAACAATGTCGGGCAAATCCACCAGCTCCGCCTTGTCGACCTCGATCAATCGCAAGCCGTGGGAAGCATATGCATGCAGACAGGCCCGGATAAGCGACGATTTTCCGGTACCACGCGATCCGGTCAATAGAACGTTATTGGCAGGCAACCCTTGAACAAACTGTTCCGTATTGCGCTGGATCTTTTCCTTCTGGACATCGATTTCCTTCAGATCATCCAGACTGATAACACCAATGTGCGCAACTGGGGCGATCACACCCCGCCCCGTAGTGCGCCTGCGGTATCGGAACGCAATGGACTGACTCCAATCAGGCTGCTCCAGTGCATGGGGCAAAGCGGCTTCAATCCGCTCCATCAACTGTTCTGCACGCGCCAGAAACGCGGTCAACCGGTCATTCATATCTCAGGAGCGATAGTCTGCGTTGATGGTCACGTATTCGTGGCTCAAATCACAGGTCCACACGGTCTCCACGGCAGTACCGCGCCCCAAGCCGACACGCACCGTAATCTCGTTTTGCCGCATGACACGCTGGCCATCCTCTTCACGGTACGCCGGGTTGCGTCCGCCGTCCGTCACCACATGCACATCATCCAGGAACAACTCGATGCGGCTCTGGTCGAGGTCATCAATACCGGCATAGCCCACGGCGGCAAGAATGCGCCCCAAGTTGGGATCGCTGGCAAAAAAAGCCGTCTTCACCAATGGCGAATGGGCTATTGCGTAAGCTACTTTACGGCACTCGGCGGAGTCGCGGCCGCCATCCACCTGAATGGCGATGAATTTGGTGGCGCCCTCTCCATCCCTGACAATCGCCTGGGCAAGGTTGCGGGCAACCGCCAGCAAGGCGATCTTGAGCGTCTGTCCATCCGCACTGTCCAGCGATTCGATCACGGCATGACCGGCCTGATTGGATGCGATCACAACCAGCGAGTCGTTTGTTGAGGTATCACCGTCCACCGTAACCCGGTTGAAGGATCCCTCCGCCAATTCCAACGCCAGTTGTTGCATGACCTTCTGATCCACACAAGCGTCAGTCGCAATAAAGCCCAACATGGTGGCCATGTTGGGGCGAATCATCCCCGCACCCTTGCTGATGCCAGTAATGTGCACCGGCTTGCCAGCAATGGTTACCCTGGCCCCAAATGCCTTGGGGACCGTATCAGTCGTCATGATTCCTTCAGCGGCACGCAACCAGTTGCCTGGCTTTGCGTCGGCGATGGCTGCAGCCAACCCCGCTTCGATACGTTCGTTAGGCAATGGCTCCATGATCACGCCAGTAGAAAAGGGAAGTATCTGCTCCACCGCAACCCCAAGTTGTTGCGCCAACGCCTGGCATGTGCTGCGAGCCCTGGAAAGCCCATCAGCACCAGTACCCGCATTCGCATTGCCAGTATTGATCAGCATGGCCCGAACACCTTGGCGTCCATCCAAATGCTGGCGACAAATCTGGACCGGCGCCGCACAAAATCGATTGGTCGTGAAGACACCCGCAACGGATGCGCCATCGTCGAGCAGCACGACTGTCAGATCCTTGCGGCCTATTTTGCGGATACCTGCTTCGGTAACGCCAATGCGGACGCCTGCGATGGGAAAGAGCGTGTCTGGATCAGGTGCGGGCAAATTGACGGGCATCGCTAATCCTCAGGCAAGTTTTCCGTGGCACTGTTTGTATTTCTTACCACTACCGCAGGGGCATGGCTCATTGCGACCGACTCGTGGCAACTGATCGGTACCAGAAACGGAGGCGTTATGCACTGTTTCGGGATCCACCACTGTCTGAACTTCACCCGTTTCCGTCGGTGCGCTGTACGTTACATTGGCAATGCTCTCGCCACGGCTTTCCATGGCTTCGGCTGCCTCTTCGAGTTGCTCGTTCGACTGAATCTTGACTGTCATCAGTACTTTGGTTACTTCGTTCTTCACGGAGTCGAGCAACTGCCCAAACAACTCAAAGGCCTCGCGTTTGTACTCCTGCTTGGGTTGCTTCTGCGCATATCCGCGAAGATGGATGCCCTGACGCAAATAGTCCAGAGAGCTTAAATGATCGCGCCAATGGGTATCAATGCTTTGCAGTAAAACCATACGTTCAAATTGCGTGAAATTTTCCGCCCCAACCTGATCAACTTTTGCGTTGAACACCGCATCGGCAGCGCCCACAACGGTTCCAAGCAAGTCCTCGTCTGTAATGGCACTGGCATCCTGGACCTGTTTATGCAAATCCAGACCCATCTGCCACTCGTCAGCGAGTACCTTCTGCAATGCGGCAATGTCCCATTGTTCTTCAACGGATTCTGCCGGGATATATTGGCGCACCAAATCCTGGAAACAACCTTCCCGCAGCGAAGCAATTTGCGCCGTCAGATCCTGGGCATCCAAAATGGCATTTCGCTGCTGATAGATGACTTTACGCTGGTCATTTGAAACATCATCGTATTCCAGCAGTTGCTTGCGCATATCGAAATTGCGTGCTTCCACCTTGCGCTGCGCGCTCTCGATGCTACGAGTCACAATGCCCGCTTCAATCGCCTCGCCATCCGGCATTTTCAGCCGATCCATGATGGCCTTGACCCGATCGCCTGCAAAAATGCGCATCAGCGAATCGTCAAGGCTGAGATAGAAACGCGACGAGCCGGGATCACCCTGGCGACCTGAGCGGCCGCGCAGCTGGTTGTCGATACGACGGGACTCGTGGCGTTCGGTGGCAATGATTCTCAAACCGCCTAGCGCTTTGACCTGCTCGTGGTCGATTGACCATTGCACACGCACCTCGTCAATCTTCTTTTGCCGCTCGTTGGCGTCGAGAGTCTCATCGGCTTCGATGGCCTCAATGGTTTTCCCAATACTGCCGCCGAGAACGATGTCCGTACCCCGACCCGCCATATTGGTGGCGATGGTAATCATCTTGGATCGGCCAGCCTGAGCCACGATATCAGCCTCACGCGCGTGTTGCTTGGCATTGAGCACTTGGTGAGGCAACTCTTCCTTGTCCAGCAGTTGCGAGATTACCTCTGAATTTTCAATGGACGTTGTTCCGACCAAAACCGGTTGGCCGCGCTCATAGCACTCTCGAATATCCTGAATCGCAGCGACGTATTTCTCTCGCGTCGTCTTGTAGATACGGTCGAGTTGGTCCTCTCGTCGGCTGATGCGGTTGGGCGGAATGACAATGGTCTCCAGACCGTAGATTTCCTGGAACTCGTAGGCCTCTGTATCGGCCGTACCGGTCATGCCAGCCAACTTGCCGTACAGACGGAAGTAGTTCTGGAAAGTGATGGAAGCAAGAGTCTGATTCTCAGCTTGGATGGCAACGCCTTCCTTTGCTTCAACTGCCTGGTGCAATCCGTCACTCCAGCGGCGCCCAGTCATCAAGCGTCCTGTGAACTCATCCACAATAATGATTTCACCCTGTTGCACCACATAGTGCTGATCGCGGTGGTACAGGTTATTGGCCCGTAGCGCGGCGTACAGATGGTGCATGAGCGTGATGTTGGCGGGGTCGTACAATGACGCGCCCTCCGGGATCAAACCCATTTCCGCAAAAATTCGCTCGGCAGTCTCATGCCCTTGCTCCGTCAGGAAAACCTGATGGCTTTTCTCATCCAGCGTGAAGTCACCCGGCTTGGTGACACCTTCACCCGTGCGGGGGTCGGCCTCGCCCTCCTGGCGCTGCAACTGGGGTGCGGCCTTGTTGATGGCCAGATACATGTCGGTGTGGTCTTCGGCCTGCCCGCTGATGATGAGCGGTGTGCGTGCCTCATCGATCAAGATGGAATCCACCTCGTCCACAATGGCGTAATTCAGACCGCGTTGAACACGGTCAGCCACTTCATACACCATGTTGTCACGCAGGTAGTCGAAACCAAATTCGTTGTTGGTACCGTAGGTGATGTCGGCTTGGTAAGCGGCCTGTTTTTCTTCTCGGGGCATCTGCGGCAGGTTGATGCCAACCGTCAATCCCAGGAAGTTATAGAGGCGCCCCATCCACTGGGCATCGCGGCTGGCGAGGTAGTCATTCACGGTGACCACGTGAACGCCCTTACCCGTCAAAGCATTGAGATAGACCGGCAATGTTGCCGTAAGCGTCTTGCCCTCACCCGTACCCATCTCGGAAATCTTCCCGTAATGCAGAGACATTCCACCCAGTAGCTGAACGTCGAAGTGACGCATCTTCATGACCCGCTTGGAGCCTTCGCGCACGACAGCGAAGGCTTCAGGAAGCAGCGCCTCCAGCGTCTCACCCTTTCCAATGCGGTCTTTGAACTCCTGGGTCTTGGCTCGAAGCGCATCGTCAGTCAACTGCTCAAGCTGTGCCTCCAAGGCATTGATACGAGCGACACCGGTACGGTACTGCTTGAGCAGGCGGTCGTTACGACTGCCGAAGATTTTGGTAAGAATGTTGATGGCCATGAATGCAAGACTGGCCTGGACCCACTATGGGTTCGCAGCACAGCGCAGTCCTTTTTCTAATCTGGGTGAAATGGGGATGTTCTGATGAAATGCAACCGCTCGCGCGATCAACCTGACGCCAAGAAAACCAAACCGCTGATTTTACCTTTGCCCCGGAGCCGTTGCGGTCAAATTACTTTTGGACGTTGGTAAAACAGCAGGTCCTGGCAATTTGACCTGCGCAAGCTGAGCAGAGGCCAGGTCGCGTCCGGCATTAAGAAATTTTTGGGGATCCTGCGGAATCCCCTGCACCAGTACCTCAAAATGCAAGTGAGGGCCCGTCGAGCGACCGGTGTTACCAACTTCGGCAATCTTTTGACCTCTCTTGATCAAATCACCCTTCTTTACACTCACCTTGGAGGTATGTGCATAGCGGGAAATCAAATCGTTGCCATGGTCTATTTCAACCATGTTGCCGTATTCGGACTGAAACTCCTGAGTCACCACCACTCCGCCAGCAGCTGCAAAAATGGCTGTTCCCGGCGTTGCGGGAAAATCAAGCCCGGTGTGCAACGCAGATCGACCGGTAATGGGATCAATGCGCCACCCGAACATGGACCCGAGGTTGGCGTTGGGCACAGGAGTCTGTGTCGGAATCATCATCTTCTTAATTTTTTGCTCAAACAAACGGGATTCGAGCACGGTCATCAGATCTGCGCGTTCACTGGCAACTTGATCGAGCTCCTGCAAGGTGGACTGCAACTCAAGCATGGACAGATCGCGACCGGCGACCAGCTTCCCGCCTTGCCCGGGCTTGATCTTGATGTCGGCTGGATTGACTCCAGCCAGACCGGAAACACGCTCACCTAGCGACTCCAGTTGCAGCAGCTTAGCCTGCATTTCTCCGAGTTTCTTTGCCATAACCTCGATGTTTTCACGCATGAACCGATCTTGTTGCGCGACTTCATCTTTTACAACCAGTCGAACAAGAGTTCCGATGACCGGCCAACCTTCCCTGGCTCCTTTGAGGAAAACCCAGTGATAGAGACCCGCCGAGATCAACATCAGTGCAAAGGACGACGCGATCACGGTCGCCAGAAGTTTTGAGCCACTCAGATGGAAAGCACGACTTTTGATCAGCCACGCATCCGTGATAATCAATTGCATTCAGAATCCCTTCGCATCTAAGGCCATGAACCGTCGCAATCATTCGTATACGCTGCTGCAAGCCACACAAGACTCGCCAACATTGGCGCGCCTGAGCGGACTCGCCATGGAGTCGTCAGCCCGACTCAAATCGGTCGAAGCGCTCATACCCGCTTCCTTGCGTTCAGCGGTACGAGCAGGCCCGATAGACGGTCCGGTCTGGTGCCTGATTCTCGACAACAATGCCATTGCATCGAAAATCCGCCAACTCCTGCCAGCCCTTGAATCCCACCTGCGGGCAAAGGGCTGGGAAGTAGATACGATTCGTCTCAAAGTGCAAACGCCAAACGCGCCTGTCTGAGATATCAATAAATGGTGCCGATTATCGGATTCGAACTGATGACCTACCGCTTACAAGGCGGTTGCTCTACCAACTGAGCTAAATCGGCACGTCTTGCATTCTACATTACCTCGGGCACGCCCAAACAAACACTGAAATGCCAAACACAGTTTTATTTGACACGCGTCAGCGATGGCTTGCCGCCGCCCGAAGGGCGCGGAGCTTCCGGCCCTTCATCCGCTGAAGGATTCGTCACACGGGTCAATACTGCAGACTTATTCTCAGCGGGCAGATCTTCTTCTGAGGCGCTGGCCGAACTGGCCAGCATCGGGAACGCCATACCTTGCCCGTTTTCACGCGCATAGATGGCAACCACACGGTCCACAGGCACCAGAATATCCCGTGCCACGCCGCCAAACCGCCCCTTGAACTCAATGAACTCGTTGCCCATATTCAGGGAACTGGTTGCATCGAAGCTGATGTTCAGGACGATTTCACCGTCTTTGACATATTCATTGGGCACACGCACCGTGTCATCCACCAAAACGGCAATGAACGGGGTAAGCCCGTTGTCCGTGCACCATTCGTAGAGGGCACGAATGAGATAAGGGCGTGTCGAGCTGGAATCCGCTGCATCAAGCATGGTGAAAGCTGAGAAATTACTTGCGCATTACTTTTTCAGATGGCGTCAATGCTTCAATGTAGGCAGGACGAGAAAAGATGCGTTCTGCATACTTTAGCAAGGGAGCAGCGTTCTTGCTCAGGTCAATGCCGTAAAAATCCAGGCGCCAGAGCAAGGGCGCGATGGCTACGTCCAGCATCGAGAAGTTGTCACCCAGCATGTATTTGTTCTTCAGAAACACGGGTGCCAGCTGAGTAAGACGGTCACGGATATGGGCACGGGCTTTCTCCAGTGCTTTTTCGTTTCCCTTGGAACTGCGGGCTTCCAGCGTCGAAACGTGGACAAACAGTTCCTTTTCAAAATTGAGCAAAAACAGGCGAACGCGGGCCCGGTCAACGGGGTCGCCGGGCATCAGTTGGGGATGCGGAAAACGCTCGTCGATGTACTCGTTAATGATGTTGGACTCATACAGGATCAGATCCCGCTCCACCAAGATAGGCACTTGCCCGTAGGGGTTCATGACGCTGATGTCTTCGGGCTTGTTGTACAAGTCCACATCGCGAATTTCGAAGTCCATGCCCTTTTCGAACAGGACAAAGCGGCAACGGTGAGAAAAAGGGCAGGTTGTTCCTGAATACAGCACCATCATGGCGAAAGACTCCTAAAAATTAAAAAGAGTGGGTTGCCATTGCGAACCCACTCTGGAACCATCGAATTGCATCCGATGAACGCAATGCAACTGGCTGAAAACCGCGTTACTTGACGTCTTTCCAGTACGCCGCGTTCAGTCGCCACGCAATGAACGTCATGAAGAGCATGAACAGCATCACACCAAAACCGACGCGCACGCGCGTATTTTTTGCTGGTTCCGACATCCACTGAAGATAACTCACCAGATCACCAACCGCCTGATCATATTGCTCGGGCGCCATGGTGCCGGGAGTCAACTGCTCCCAGCCTTTGAATACATGCGTTTCATGGCCATGCTCTGAAACCGTTTCGTACACCGGTGTGCGCTTGCCCTGCAACTCCCACAAAGCGTGTGGCATGCCCACGTTGGGGAAGGCCAGGTTATTCCAACCGGTTGCCTTGGCATCGTCCGCATAATAAGTACGCAAATACGTGTACAAATAGTCCGCACCCGTACCTTGGCCTTGCGCCGAGCGCGACCGGGCAATCACAGTCAGGTCAGGAGGATTGGCACCAAACCATTCCTTGGCCTGGCGGGGTTCAATCGCAGACTTCATGGTGTCACCGACCTTCTCGGTCGTGAACAACAGGTTGTCCTTGATTTGCTGCTCGGTCAAACCAATGTCTTTCAGGCGGTTGAAACGCATGAACGCCGCCGAATGACAATTCAGACAGTAGTTCACGAACAGCTTGGCACCGTTTTGCAGGGCGGCCAGATCGTTGGTTCGGTCCGGCGCCTTATCCCAGGCAATACCGCCAGTATTGGCCTGGGCTCCAACCATCAAACCCAAGGCCGCCAACAAAGTCAACAGTACTTTTTTCATTTACATAGTCTCCGACTCAGTGGGCCACGAAATTGACACGGGTTGGCACGGGTTTGGCCTCACCCAGACGACTCCACCACGGCATCAGAAGGAAGAATCCAAAGTAGAACAGGGTTCCGACCTGCGATACCCGCTCGCCGATTGCCGACGGAGGCTGGGTGCCCAAATAAGCCAGGATCACGAAATTGATCACAAAGACACCGTACAGGTATTTGTGCCAATCCGGACGGTAGCGAATCGATTTGACCGGGCTGTAGTCCAGCCATGGCAGGAAAAACAAAATAACGACCGCACCGCCCATAGCCACCACACCCCAGAATTTGGCATCGATGGACAGCATCATGGCAATGACGACAGCGGCCGCAGCCACAATCACGCCCTTGAAAAGGGTGGGCATCTTGAACTTGGTCACACCCAGCACTGCGCCACCAACGACACAGGCGATCAAAACGAGCACCATTTCACCGGTGATGGCACGCAGCATGGAATAAAACGGTGTGAAGTACCAAACCGGTGCGATATGCAACGGAGTCTGCAACGGATCAGCCGGAATAAAGTTGTTGTATTCCAGGAAGTACCCGCCAAACTCTGGGGCAAAGAAAATGACGGCAGAAAAGACCATCAAGAACATGCACACCGCAAAAATATCGTGCACGGTGTAGTAAGGATGGAAGGGAATACCATCCAAAGGGATTCCATTGGGACCCTTGGTCGCCTTGATTTCAATTCCGTCCGGGTTGTTGGAGCCCACATCATGCAGCGCCATCAGGTGCGCAACCACAAGACCCAACAGCACCAGAGGCACCGCAATGACGTGGAAGCTGAAGAATCGGTTCAACGTGGCGTCGCCTACGACGTAATCACCGCGGATCAACAGAGCCAGATCAGGCCCCACAAAGGGCACCGCTGCAAACAGGTTGACAATAACCTGCGCACCCCAGTAGCTCATCTGCCCCCAAGGCAACAGGTAGCCCATGAAAGCCTCGGCCATCAGGCACAGGAAAATGGCGCAGCCGAAAAGCCAGACCAGTTCGCGCGGCTTGCGGTAACTGCCGTACAGCAGGCCGCGGAACATGTGCAGGTAAACAACCACGAAGAACGCCGAAGCACCCGTGGAGTGCATATAGCGAATCAACCAGCCCCATGGCACGTCGCGCATGATGTATTCAACCGAACCAAAGGCCAAAGCAGCATCGGGCTTGTAGTGCATGACCAGGAAAATGCCGGTCACGATCTGGATCACCAGCACCAGCATGGCCAGCGAACCGAAGATGTACCAGAAGTTGAAGTTCTTGGGAGCGTAGTACTCCGACATGTGCACCTTGTACATGTCGAACGCCGTGGGCAAACGATTCTCGAACCAGTTGGTGAGCTTGGCACCAGCCGAGGCATTGGGGGAAATTTCCTTGAAATCAGCCATTTCTTGGTTCCTCAGGCTTTCTTGTCTTCGCCGATCAGCAGCTTGCTGTCGGAAAGGTACATATGGGGCGGTACTTCGAGATTGTCCGGCGCAGGCTTGTTCTTGAAAACACGGCCAGCAAAGTCGAAAGTTGAGCCATGGCAGGGGCACAGGAAGCCACCTTGCCAGTCATCGGGGAGCGAAGCCTGGGGACCGGGCTGGAACTTATCGGACGGCGAACACCCCAGATGGGTACAAATACCGACCGCAATGAAAAACTCTGGCTTGATGGACCTGGCCTCATTGCGCGCATATTCCGGCGTGAGCTCAGATGGCTTGCGCTGCGACGTAGGATCTGCCAGTTGCCCGGTAATCTTGCCCAAACTTGCCAACTGTTCCGGCGTGCGGCGAATGACCCACACGGGTTTGCCGCGCCATTCAACGGTCATTTTTTCACCGGGCTTCAGGCCACCAATATCCACTTCCACCGCTGCGCCGGCCGCTTTGGCCCGCTCGGATGGTTGAAATGTGCTGACGAAAGGAATGGCGGCTGCACCAACGCCTACGGCACCAGCGCAGCTGGATGCGATCAACCAAGTCCGCTTGCTGGAGTCGATCTGTTGGCTGTCGACAAGGGTTTCACTCATGAGAATCCTCAATGAACATGACTACTACTAGGGGTAAGCTTGGATTGTAGCTGACGGCAAACAGCCCAATTTCTGGGGCCTGTCGAAGGAGCCAGTCCTTGACAGCTCCCGTTTGTCGTCAATACTCTCGTTTTTCATCAAACTGAAAGGTGCAGCCATGGGAATGATCCAGGAATTCAAGGATTTCGCAGTCAAAGGCAATGTGATCGACTTGGCCGTGGGTGTGATCATTGGCGGTGCATTCGGGAAAATTGTCGACTCGGTGGTCGCAGACCTCATCATGCCGGTCGTTGGCGCGGCGTTCGGCAAGCTGGATTTTTCCAGCCTGTTCCTGGTTCTGGGCAGTGTGCCGCCTGGCACGGCAAGCACACTGGATGCGCTGAAGAAGGCTGGTGTTCCGGTCTTTGCCTATGGCAATTTCATCACTGTGGCTGTGAATTTCGCCATTCTTGCTTTCATCATTTTCCTGATGGTCAAGCAAATCAACCGGCTAAAAAGAGAAACACCCCCACCTGCAGTTGAACCGACGCCGGTCGTCACCTCAGAAGACGTGCTGCTGCTGCGGGAAATCCGGGATAGCCTGAAAAAATAGCCCCATTGGGGGCATTCGATTTCACGATTGCGACAGGCACAACGTTCGAGCCATGCGAATGGCTTCCACCAGGCTGGAAGGATCAGCGCGTCCCGTACCAGCAATGTCAAATGCGGTTCCATGATCAGGGCTGGTCCGGACCAATGGCAAGCCCAGCGTTACGTTCACCCCTTTTTCAACCCCCAGGTATTTCACCGGAATCAGACCCTGATCGTGGTACATGGCCACCACGACATCAAACTCACCCGCCGCTGCGGGCGTGTTGCGTGCGCGCATGAAAACTGTATCGGGCGCCCAGGGGCCGCTGGCGTCACAGCCTCGCGCACGGGCCGCTTCGATGGCAGGACCAATCACATCCAGCTCTTCGCGCCCAAACAGCCCACCCTCCCCCGCATGCGGATTGAGCCCAGCCACGGCAATGCGTGGCGGACGCCCTAACACCAGCGACAACGCCTGGTGCGTAATGTGCAAGGTTTGCAGCACATTGTCATACGTGACCGCATCGATGGCATCCCGCAGGGAGACATGGATGCTTACCAGCACCGTGCGCAGCTCATCATTGGCCAGCATCATGCGCACCGGCACCTCCGATACCTGCTTGCCCATATGCCGTGCGGCCCGGTCCTGCAACAACTCGGTGTGTCCCGGGAACTGGTCAAAAGGTGCGCCCGCTGCATGCAGAGCCTCCTTGTGCAAGGGCGCTGTGACCAGCGCGCACACATCTCCACGCAACGCAGCGTCTGCAGCCCACTCCACGCAACGACCCGCCAACGCACCAGCCACACCGCTGATGGCACCCCACGGTACCGGCTCCAGGGTCTCACCCATTTGCAGCACGGCGATGCAATTTGGCGGCACGTCCAGAGCTTCTTGTGCCTCCATGATGGAGGCAACCGGCAGGGGCAGGCGCCCCGCAGGCGCCACGACCTTGGCTGCGCGGCGCATAGTGGCGATATCGCCAACCACAAAACAGCCTCGCATCAACATTGCCTGGGTCTGATAGGCCTTGGCAATGATTTCTGGTCCGATGCCAGCAGCATCGCCCATGGTGATGGCCAAAGGTTCAAGGGGGACAATTTCTTTCGTCATACGCCGGGTGTGTGCTCAGGCTGGACTATCAATATCAATAAATACATGCTGCAGCCCAAACTGCGCTGCAACATGTGCGCCCACCGCGGGCGCGCCATAGCGTTCGGTTGCATGGTGCCCACAGGCCAGATACGCCACACCGCTTTCCCGCGCAAGATGCACCTGAGGCTCTGAAATTTCTCCGGTGATATAAGCATCCGCACCGGCCGCAATGGCATCCTCAAAATGACCTTGCGCGCCACCCGTGCACCAGGCGATGCGGCGTACCGGTCCCGCTTTTCCCGGCACCAGCAAAACCGGTCGCCCCAGCACGGCTTCCACCCGATCTGCCAACGCCTGCGCATGGGCCAAGTCATCCGCAGCGCCACCGATCCAACCCAGTTGTTGATCACCAAACTGCCCCGTTGCCTGCAAGCCCAAGCGCATTCCCAATTGCGCGTTGTTGCCCAATTCAGGGTGCGCATCCAACGGCAAATGGTAGGCAAAGAGGTTGATGTTGTGAGCCAACAAGAGCCCCAGGCGCTGGCGCATCCAACCCGTTACGCGCCCGTCGTAGCCGCGCCAGAAAAGTCCGTGGTGCACAAAAATAGTGTCTGCACTTGCCGCAATGGCGGCCTCAATCAACGCCAGGCTGGCCGTCACACCAGAGACGATGGTCTTCACCTCTATGCGTCCTTCCACCTGGAGCCCGTTGGGGCAATAGTCCTTGAAACACTCGGGCTGGAGCAATGCATCCAGTGCGGCTTGAAGTTCCTGGCGATCAGTCATGGCGTGAATGGCGCGCAACAGCGCGAATTTCGGTGGGCAACTCGGACGGTGGCATTGTCGTTGAACCCACGCCCGAACGGTCCGGATTGGGCCGATTGTGATGGCCCGACAAGACTTCCAGGCTGCTGTCACAGCCACTACCAGCAGCGATCCAGCGCAAGCCCAGTCGGCGCAACAGGGGCACCAGCACAATCGCCAGCCACCGTGTGACGCGTGGCAGGGATTGAACCAGGACATCCTGCGGTGCCACGATGGCGCCACAACGGTATTGGGTCAGCGTATCGTCCCAGCGCAACGCACTGCAGGCGCCAGTACGTCCACGGGATATCAGCATACCCAGCGGGCAAGGCTCGAACAGGCAGCACACCCCGCAGCCATTGCAGGCAGCACCCACAGGCACCTTGTTCGGTGCCTGTGGGTGAATATGGATGATGTGCTCGCCGTATGCCATGCCAGACTGCAATGTACCGTGATCTTCCTTGCGCTCTACAATTTGCCGTTGGGCTGCATGCCTTGTACCGATCTCCTGGAAACCCATGAAACGTCTCTGGCTATTGTTTTCACAAACCACCACTCTCCTGCTGGCCGCGTACTTTGTGGTGGCTACGCTCAAACCCCAATGGATCGGGCACAACCCGACACTGGCCAGCGCAGTCGCGCTGATCGAGGCTCAGCCAACATCGCCCCAAGCGACACCTGCGGGCAGTTTTCGGATGGCGGCGCAAAAGGCATCGGCCGCCGTGGTCAGCATCAACACCAGCAAGGCAGCGCGCAGAAACCCCAATGCCGGGGACCCCTGGTTTCGGTTTTTCTATGGCGAACAAGGCAACGAGCCCCAAGTGGGCCTGGGCAGTGGTGTCATCGTCAGCGCGAGCGGCTACATCCTGACCAATAACCATGTAGTCGAAGGCGCCGACGAAATCGAGGTGGTGTTGAACGACAGCCGCAGCGCGCGCGCCAAAGTCGTTGGCACGGACCCCGACACCGACCTGGCCATTCTCAAGATCGAACTCGACAAGCTCCCCGTCATCGTATGGGGCAATTCGGATGGTGCTCAGGTGGGTGATCAGGTGCTTGCCATTGGCAACCCCTTCGGTGTGGGTCAGACCGTGACCAGCGGCATCGTCAGTGCGCTGGGGCGCAACCAACTGGGCATCAACACCTTCGAGAACTTCATCCAGACCGACGCTGCCATCAACCCGGGCAACTCGGGTGGCGCGCTGGTAGACACCAATGGGAACCTGCTGGGCGTCAATACCGCGATTTACTCCCGTTCGGGGGGCAATATGGGCATCGGCTTTGCGATTCCCGTCTCCACAGCCAAACTGGTATTGGAGGGCATCATCAGGGATGGCCAAATCACACGCGGCTGGATTGGCGTGGAGCCCAACGACCTGTCACCCGAGTTGGCCGAAACCTTTGATGTCAAGACCCGCCAGGGCGTCATCATCACTGGCGTGCTGCAAAACGGCCCGGCGGCGCAGGCGGGCATTCGGCCTGGCGATGTCATTGTGAAAATTGCCAACCAGCCGGTGACCGACGTGACGCAGTTGCTGTCGCTGGTGGCCTCACTCAAACCGGGTACAGCGGCCCGTTTTTCCGTTGAGCGCAAAAACCAGCCCTTGGAGTTGAACGTGACGCCCGGGATACGGCCACGGCCCCGTGCATCGGACAAATAGCGATTAATCAGGACGGCGTGGCAGCCGCGTCGTCGACTGGTGCCTGCGTGTGCTTGATGAATATCCTGGCCGCCCAGATACCCACCTCGTACAAGACGCACATCGGCGCCAGCAGAGCCAGCATGGACACCGGGTCGGGTGGAGTCACCACGCCGGCAACGGCCGCCGCACCCACCACGAAATAGGCGCGAAATGACTTGAGTTGTGCCACCGTGACCACACCCATGCGGGCCAGAATGACCACCGCAATGGGCACTTCGAAGGCGACACCGAAGGCAATGAACATGGTGATAACAAAATCCAGATAGGCATCAATATCCGGACTGACGGCCACCGAAGCGGGCGCCATTTTCTGGATCGCCGGAAACGCCTGCCCGAATACGAAAAAGTAGCAAAATGCCGCTCCGGTATAAAACAGCAGGGTGCTGGCAACCACCAGCGGCATGACCAGCCTTTTTTCATGCTTGTACAAGCCCGGTGCCACAAAAGCCCAGACCTGGTACAGAACCCAGGGCAACGCCAGGCCAAAGGCAGCCAGTACCGTGACCTTGATGGGCACCAGAAACGGCGATACCACGCCGACCGCGATCATGCGGGAGCCTTCAGGAAGGGTCTTCACCAAAGGCATGGCCAGCAGGTCATACAGGGCCGAGGGGCCCGGAAAAAAGACCAGCACGGCAAATATGGCCCCGACACCGTAGGCGCAGTACAGCAGGCGGTCGCGCAATTCCATCAAATGCTGGACGAACGGCTGTTCCGTACCGGCAAGCTCGTCTGCAGTAGTTTTGTCGTCTGCCATCAGTTCATTTTGGGTGGGCGAAACCGGGCAACCCGGGCAGCACCCGACAGCGCCTTGGTCCGCACGCCAGCGCGTGCCTTGTACCAGGAGGGTGTTGCCCCCTTCTTGACGCGCCAGTGTTTGTTGGGGTGACGGTACTCCGGCACATTCAAATGTGACGTATCCATCGCGATGTGCGATGCCGTGTCGGTTGCCTGCGCCCAGCTCTTTTCGAAATCACTGGCATTGGTCTGGATGGTTTGCTCGACGTCTCGCGCCGCGCTCTCCACCGTGTCCTTCATTTTTTTGAGCTCGTCGAGCTCCATGGATCGGTTGACTTCGGCTTTGACTTCGGCCATGTAGCTGCGCGCACGCCCCAGCAAATTGCCCGCCATGCGAGCAACACCGGGCAGACGCTCGGGCCCTATCACCACCAGCGCGATGGCGCCAATGATGGCGATCTTGGTGACGCCAATATCAAGCACGGGACCGTCCCGTCAATGCAGATGCAGGCCAGCCAGCCAAATCAGCTCTTGATTTTGGCTTCGACATCGATGGTGGACTTGGCTTCGGTCTTCTCGGTCGCCGACAGCGTGGGCGCGGGGGTATCAGCCGCCTTCTCAGGTGTGCTGCCGTCTTTCATGCCGTCTTTGAAGCCCTTGACGGCGCCACCCAGGTCCGACCCAATGTTGCGCAGCTTCTTGGTCCCGAAGATGACAATGATGATGACCAGAAAGATAATCAGATGTGTAGTAGAAAAGCCCATGGCTCACTCCTTGGAAGTTACGGTATTTTAAGGGAACGCTAGGTAAAGAGCTGGTGCGATGCCGTCAAGACCCTGACACACCTCAGCCCCGCAACCACGGGCGCGGGCCACCCATGACGTGAAAATGCAGGTGCTGGACCTCCTGCCCGCCCTCCGCACCCGTATTGGTCAGCAGGCGAAAGCCCCCGTGTGGATAGGGGTTGCACCCCTCCTGCAAGGCCAGTTGGGGAATCAGGGCCATCATGCGCCCCATCATGCCCACATGGTCCGGGCCCACCTGGGCCATGGACGCAATGTGCCGCTTGGGAATGATCAAAAAATGCACTGGCGCCCACGGATGGATGTCGTGAAACGCATAAAACTCCTCGTCTTCAAAAACCGCCCGGGAAGGAATCTTCCGCGCCACGATCTTGCAAAACAGGCAGTTGGGATCGTGATCCGTCAACACCGTGCTCATACCGGCATCTCCATGGCAAGGCCTTTGTTCATCGCCACCATACCCGTCACGATACGGTAGAGAAACCAGACTGAAATGCAGAACCAGGCAATCCAGCCGGGCACAAACAGCAGCAGCCACAGCGGCGCCGTCACCAGATACAGCAAGCCGGCGATGAGCACCGTGCGAATGCGCCAGCGAAAGTGCGATGCATGCCAGGTACCTTGCGCATCACCCCGCTTGATGGCATCCAGCGCCAGCGCGGCCAGCAGCAGCACGGGGCCGAACTGGCCACCGGGGATCAGCGCACCAATGGCAACGATCAGGTGCAGCACATAGCTGATCGTGCCCACCGTATTGAGCGCCTGCAGCCGTTCAAGCGTTGCCCGGTCCTGATCGGGAGCAGGGGGTGTCCCGTTGGAATAGTCTTGGGTCATTTCGGCTCCGCTTCCCGGTTGACCACCTTGCGCAGGGCTTTTTCTTCAATTCCGCTGGTGCCTTCGCGGCGCTCCAGCTCGGCAATCACATCGGCCGGTGTCAACTCATAGTGGGCCAGCGCAACCATACAGTGGAACCACAAATCGGCCACTTCGCCCACCAGCTTGGCCTTGTCGCCACCGTGGTCAGCATCTTTGGCAGCCATCACCACTTCGGTCGCTTCCTCACCAATTTTCTTCAAAAAGGCGTCCGGCCCCTTGGCCAGCAGACGCGCCACATAGCTGGCGGCGGGATCGCCGCCATTGCGGGGTTTGCGCGTCTCCATCACGGCGGCCAAGCGCGCCAGTGCATCGGAAAAGTTCACATTCGAAGTCATGGGCCTATTTGTAGATGCTTTGGGGGTCTTTCAAGACCGGATCAACACTTTTCCACTCGCCATCCTTCAAAACACTGAAAAAACAGCTGTGGCGCCCGGTATGGCAGGCAATGCCGGGCTCGTGCCCCAACTGGGTGACTTTGAGCAGGATGACATCGCTGTCGCAGTCCATACGGATTTCATGCACGGTTTGCACGTGGCCGGACTCTTCGCCCTTGAACCACAGCTTGCCCCGTGAGCGGCTGAAATACACCGCCCGGCCCAGTTCGGCCGTCTTTAGCAGGGCCTCGCGGTTCATCCAGGCGAACATCAGCACGTCGCCCGTGCCCTGCTCCTGGGCGATCACCGGCACCAGGCCTTTGTCGTCCCATCGAATGTTGTTCAGCCAGTTCATTGGAGGATTGTCGGTGATTTGGATTTGCTATGAAAATAGTAGCTTCTTACGCACATTCCACGGGGGCTAGCAGCCAATTTATACAAAAATTCCCGCAAAAAACCGGCCACCGCCGATTTCAGGAACGGACAGGGATTCCTCGCCGGGCCATGCACTCTTTTGCCTGGCCCACCGTGAATTCACCGTAGTGGAAGATGCTGGCGGCCAGCACAGCGTCGGCTCCCCCTTTGGTGATGCCGTCGGCCAGGTCTTCCAGGGTACCAACACCCCCCGAAGCGATGACCGGCACACTGACCGCATCGCTCACGGCCCGGGTCAGGGCCAGATCAAAACCGGATTTGGTGCCGTCGCGGTCCATGCTGGTGAGCAAAATCTCGCCCGCACCCCGGCGCGCCATCTCGGTGGCCCAGGCCACGGCGTCCAGGCCGGTGTTTTTGCGCCCGCCGTGGCTGTACACGTCCCAGCCCTCGCCGCGCGCCAGCATGTCGTCGCCAAAGCGGCGCTTGGCGTCAATGGCCACCACAATGCATTGCGAACCGTATTTGAGGGCTGCTTCTTCAATCACCTGTGGATTGGCCAGCGCCGCCGAATTGAAACTGGTCTTGTCGGCGCCAGCGTTGAGCAGGCGGCGCACATCGTCCACGGTGCGCACGCCGCCGCCCACGGTGAGTGGAATGAACACCTGCGAGGCCACCGCCTCGATGATGTGCAGGATCAGGTCGCGTCCGTCGCTGGTGGCGGTGATGTCCAGAAAGGTCAGCTCGTCGGCGCCCTGCGCGTTGTAACGTGCTGCAATTTCGACCGGGTCACCGGCGTCGCGCAACTCCACAAAATTGACGCCCTTGACGACTCGGCCACCGGTCACGTCCAGACAGGGAATGATTCTTTTAGCTAGCATGGGCAACTACCAACACCGCAGGATTCGGCGGCCTGGGTGTTCTGCGCAGCGAAATAGGAGGAGACCGCAGTAGCAGCGTAGTTCCGCTTGTTACCCATTGAGTTCATCAGCCCGGTCCTGGGCTGCTTCAAAGTCCAGGTCGCCGCTGTAGATGGCGCGGCCGCAAATCACGCCTTCCACGCCCTCGTCTTCCACGGCGCACAGGGCCTCAATATCAGCCATGTTGCTCAGACCGCCCGAGGCGATCACGGGAATGGTCAGGGCCTGGGCCAGTTTGACAGTGGCCTCCACATTGATGCCGCTGAGCATGCCATCACGACCGATATCGGTGTAGATGATGGATTCGACACCGTAGTCTTCAAATTTCTTGCCCAGGTCGATCACGTCGTGACGGGTGAGCTTGCTCCAGCCATCGGTGGCCACCTTGCCGTCACGGGCGTCCAGGCCAACGATGATGTGGCCGCCAAAGGCGGTGCAGGCGTCCTGCAGGAAGCCGGGGTTCTTGACCGCCGCGGTACCGATGATGACGTAGCGCAGGCCCGCGTCCAGGTAGCGCTCAATGGTGTCCAGATCGCGGATTCCGCCGCCCAACTGCACATCGACCTCGCTGCCCACGGCCTTGAGGATCTTGCGGATCGCCATCTCATTCTTGGGGTGGCCGGCAAACGCGCCGTTCAGGTCCACCAGGTGCAGGCGTCGCGCGCCTTTGTCCACCCAGTTGCGCGCCATGACACCCGGGTCTTCACTGAACGTCGTGGATTGGTTCATATCGCCCTGTTTCAGGCGCACACAGTGACCGTCTTTTAAGTCGATTGCAGGAATGAGGAGCATGGTGTCAACGAAAACCAGAAGGTTTCAGGGGTTCCAGTGAAGGAAGTTGCGGTAGAGAGAAAGGCCGTGGTCGGCACTTTTTTCAGGGTGGAACTGGGTAGCAAAAATATTATCGCGCGCTATTGCCGCAGAAAAGCGCTGACCATAGTCGGTTTCGCCCACGCTGTGGCGCGCATCCGACGGTCGGGCATAGTAACTGTGCACGAAATAGAAGTAACTGCCGTCCGGCACGTCGCCCCACACGGGGTGCGGACGCGGGTGCCCCAAGTTGCTGTGCCAGACCTGGTTCCAGCCCATCTGGGGCACCTTGTAGCGGCTGCCGTCCGGCTGGATCTGGCCCGCCAGTTCGAACTTGACCACCTCGCCATGAATCAGTCCCAGGCAGGGCGTATCGAGTTCTTCACTGTGGTCCAGCAGCATCTGCATGCCCACGCACACGCCCATCAACGGCTTGTGCTGGGCCGCGTGCATGACGGCGCCGTACATGCCGCTGTCATGCAACTCACGCATGCAGTCGCGCATGCCGCCCTGGCCGGGCAGTACCACGCGCTCGGCTGCCATCACTTCGGCCGGCGTACGGGCCCATACGACCTCTACACCGGCATCGGCTGCCACATGCATGACGGCCTGGGTGACCGAGCGCAGATTGCCCATGCCGTAATCGACTACCGCAACTTTTTTCTTCATGCTACTTATTTGATAGCTGCTTGCGCTGCTTCGACGGGGGCCACAGCCCAATTTGGCTCATAAAACTACAGGGAACCCTTGGTCGACGGGATGGTGCCTGCCGACCGCGGATCGCGCTCCACGGCCGCACGCAGCGCGCGGGCAAAGGCCTTGAACACCGTCTCGGCCTGGTGGTGGGCATTTTCACCCTTGAGATTATCAATGTGCAGGGTGACGAACGCGTGGTTCACAAAGCCCTGAAAAAATTCGTGCGCCAGTTGGCTGTCAAAGGTGCCGATCATGCCGCTCTTGAAGGGTACGTCCATCACCAGGCCCGGGCGGCCCGAAAAATCGATGACCACGCGGGACAGCGCTTCGTCCAATGGCACATAGGCGTGGCCATAGCGGCGAATGCCTTTTTTGTCGCCCACCGCCTGGTGAAAGGCCTGCCCCAGGGTGATGCCCACGTCTTCCACGGTGTGGTGGCCGTCGATGTGCAGATCGCCGTCGGCCTCGATATCCAGGTCAATCAGGCCATGGCGGGCGATCTGGTCCAGCATGTGGTCAAAAAAACCGATACCGGTGGACAGCCGGGCCTGCCCGGTGCCGTCCAGATTGACCTTGACGCGAACACGCGTCTCGGCGGTGTTGCGGGTCACCTCGGCAATACGGTCCGGGGTGCCCGTTTGGGGGATTTCGATCAGCGAGTGGTTGGTCATAGGGATTCCTGGAGTGCAGCCAGCAGGCGCGTATTCTCGTCAGCGGTGCCGACGGTCAGGCGCAGGCAATTGGCCAGCAATGGGTGCATTTTAGAAACGTTCTTGACCAGAACCCCGCGCGCCTTCAATCCGTCGAAAACTTTTTGTGCACGATCGGCCGGTGCACCGCCCTCTGCGCCCACCCGAAGCAGGATCATGTTGGCGTCACTGTCCCAGGCCTTCACGCCCGGCATGGCACGCAAGGCAGTTAGCAAGCGCGTCCGCTGGGTCCGCAATTCCGTGGCCTGGCGGGCAAACACGTCGGCATGCTCCAGCGCAAACAGCGCGCATTCGTAATTCAGCACGCTGATGTTGTACGGCGGGCGCACCTTGTCCACCTCGGCAATCAGGGCCTTGGGGCCCATCATGTAGCCAATGCGCACCCCCGCCAGGCCGAACTTACTCAGGGTGCGCATCAGCAGCACATGCGCGTGTTCCGCCGGCTTGGCGCGTATGGGGTCAAGGTAGGTCCGGCTGGAAAACGGCTGGTAGGCCTCGTCAATCACCACCAGACTACCCGCCAGCCCGGCCGCCGCCACCACGCGGGCCATGGCATCCTGATCCCACAGGTTGGCCGTGGGGTTGTTGGGGTAGGCCAGGTACACGATGGCCGGTTGGTGCTGGGCAATTGCGGCCAGCATGGCGGGCGCGTCCAGTTCAAAGTCTGCCGACAGGGGCACGCCCACAAAGTCCAGCCCCTGCAAGGCGGCACTCATGGCGTACATCACAAAGCCCGGGGTGGGCGCCAGAATCACCGGCTTGCGGCCGGTGACCGGGTCAGCGGCCACATCGCAGGCCATGGCCAACAGGGAGATGAGCTCATCGGAGCCATTGCCCAGCATGATGTCTAAGCCTTCAGGCATCTGCGCGTAGGCGGCCAGCGCATGGCGCAAATCGTTGACGCGGCCATCCGGGTAACGGTTCAGCGCGAGCGCCCCCAGACGTTTACCCAAGGCCTCTTGCAACTCGGGAGGCAGGCGGTGCGGATTCTCCATAGCGTCGAGCTTGACCATGCCGGCGGAGTCCTGAATGGCGTAGGCGTGCATGGATTGCACGTCCTGTCGGATGCGGCGCTGGATCAGGGCCTCAAGGGCCGGGGAAGCGGTATTTGCAATCATGCGTTTCGGTTCGTCTCGGTTAATCGGTCAGACCCAACCCGGCAGGCGTGGCCAGGAAAGGATTGAGGATGGTGACGCCATCAATGTGCTGCTGGTGCTCCAGGCTGGGCGACAGCACATGGTTGGCACCCGATTGCGCCGCGGCCGCCACAATGAGTGCATCCCAGTAACGCAGACCGAAGCGGGCCTCCACGCCCCATGCGGTCTCCACCGTCTGGTGGTCGATCTGCCAGGGCTGCCAGAGTTGAAAACGCCGCACTTTGGCCCGCGCGTCGCCCGCTGACAGGTTGAACTTGCGGGTGACGCTCACGTAGTAGTCGCTTAACACCTGGGTGCTCACCCGCCCGGCACGGCGCAACCACAAGGCCTGCAGCCACGCGCGGGCCTGGGCCTGCTGGCTCGCGTTAAAGGCGTCGTCGGCCGCCAGCAAGACACCGGTATCCACAAAGACGACCGCACTGGCGGAGTTGCTGGCCCTAGCCATTGCGAGCTTCCCGCTCGGGGTACGGCACACCGCCGGAGCTGAAGCACGACGTGTCCGCCACCCACTCACGCAGGGCGCGGGCATAGGCATCATCGTGCTGCATCTTGTCGGTCAACATCTCGCCCACCAGGCGCGACACGCTGGTGTTGCGCTTGGCCGCCTCGATGCGAACCCACTCCAGGGTCGCGTCTTCCACGGTGATGGTGACATTCTTCATGGCTTGAATGATACACGAATTTCGTGTATCACGAAATTCGTGTCTATTTTTGCAACAACGCAGGACTAACAGGTGTACACCGTAGCCAGTGCATTGGTCATGACCAGTTGGACCGGCATGTCGGCCTCGTACACGCCTGCGTTGCGTTTGAGTTCGGTGTCATACAGGCTTTTGGCCATATGCGGTTCCAGGCGGCGGCCATTGAGGCAGATGGTGGGCGTCGCACCACTGCGAACGGCCTGCGCGTGGGCCTCCAGCGCGCCTTCCATGACCCCGACCAGGTAGTAGTTGGCATAGTGAACGCCCTGCTTTTCGGACTTTTCCAGGGCACGCAGCTCGCGCAGGGACATGGCGCAGGCACTAGCAGCAAGGCTGGTGCCGGCCAACAAGAGCACGACAGCACGAACGAAGTAAGGAGAGAGCAAGGGTGGACACATGGTGAATAGTCGCATGGTGGCGACCATTCTTACACCCAGCCCCATCCGCGGCTTACTTCAGCCGCATTTCCGCGGCGCGGGCATGGGCTTGCAGGCCCTCACCGTACGCCAGTTCGGCCGCGATGGGGCCTAGAACCTGGGCACCGGCCTGGCTCACCTCGATCAGGCTGGAGCGCTTCTGGAAGTCGTAGACCCCCAGCGGACTGGAAAATCGGGCCGTGCCCGAGGTCGGCAGTACGTGGTTGGGGCCGGCGCAATAGTCGCCCAGGGACTCGCTGGTGAATGCACCCAGAAAAATGGCGCCCGCGTGTTTGAGCAGTGGCTCCCAACGGTGCGGGTCGCTGCTGGAGACTTCCAGATGCTCGGGGGCGATGCGGTTGCTGATCTCGCAGGCTTCTTCCATGCTGCGGGTCAAGATGAGTGCACCGCGCCCGGTGAGGGACTTGGCGATGATCTCGGCGCGCGGCATCTCGGGCAACAGGCGGTTGATGGACGCCTGCACCTGGTCAATATAGGCCGCATCGGGGCATAGCAGAATGCTTTGCGCCAGCTCGTCATGCTCGGCCTGGCTGAACAAGTCCATGGCCACCCAGTCGGGCGGCGTGCTGCCATCGGCCAGCACCAGAATCTCGCTGGGCCCGGCAATCATGTCGATACCCACGGTGCCAAAGACGCGGCGCTTGGCGGCAGCCACATAGGCATTGCCGGGGCCGGTGATCTTGTGCACCGCCGGAATGCTGGCCGTGCCATAGGCCAGCGCGGCCACCGCCTGCGCACCGCCGATGGTGAAAGCGCGGGTGACGCCGGCCACATAGGCAGCGGCCAGCACCAGCGGGTTCTTTTCGCCCTTGGGCGTGGGCACCACCATGATGATTTCACCCACGCCGGCCACGTGGGCCGGAATGGCGTTCATCAGCACAGAGGACGGATAGGCCGCCTTGCCGCCAGGCACATAAATGCCCACGCGGTCCAGCGGGGTGACTTTTTGGCCCAGCAGCGTGCCGTCTTCGTCGCGGTAGCTCCAGCTCTCGCCACAGGATTTTTTTTGCGCCTCGTGGTAACTGCGTACCCGCCTGGCAGCGGCCTGCAATGCGTCACGCTGCGTGGCAGGAATGCTGTCAAACGCGGCTTTCAGCTCGGCTTGGGTCAGTTCCAGCGCCTGCATGCTGGCCGCCTGCAAGCCATCAAAACGTGCGGTGTACTCCAACACCGCGGCGTCGCCACGGGCCTGCACGTCAGCCAGGATGTCGGCCACCCGCTGCTCGATGGCCGCGTCAGTATCCGCTGACCAATGCAATCGCGCCTTGAATTGCGCATCAAATTGACTGTCAAGCGTTGAAAGACGTGCGGGAGCAGCTACCAAATTCATAGCATCACCTGTTCGGTTATTGGCCCACGGCGCCAGCAAAGGCGTCGATGATGGCGCGAATGGGCTCGCGCTTGAGCTTGAGCGCAGCCTGGTTCACCACCAGACGGGAGCTGATGTCCATGATTTGCTCCACCTCGACCAGGTGGTTGGCCTTGAGTGTGTTGCCGGTGGACACCAGGTCCACAATCGCGTCGGCCATGCCCACCAGGGGCGCCAGCTCCATGCTGCCGTAGAGCTTGATCAGGTCCACGTGCACGCCTTTGGAGGCAAAGAATTCACGCGCAATCGCCACGTATTTGGTGGCCACCTTGAGGCGCGCGCCCTGGCGCACCGCAGAGGCGTAATCAAAGTCGGCCCGCACGGCCACACTGATGCGGCATTTGGCAATCTGCAGATCCAGCGGCTGGTACAGGCCCTGGCTACCATGCTCCAGCAAGGTGTCCTTGCCGGTGATGCCCATGTCGGCACCACCGTACTGCACATAGGTGGGCACATCGGTGGCGCGCACCACCAGCACCCGTACGTTGGGCTGGTTGGTATCCAGAATCAGCTTGCGGGATTTTTCCGGATCGTCCAGCACGTCAATGCCTGCGGCCTTCAGCAGCGGCAGGGTTTCTTCAAAGATGCGACCTTTGGACAGGGCGAGTGTGATCATGTCGTTGACTTTCAAGGCGTGAGCGCCGACGGGCCGCCCCTAGGCGCGAGGGCCCCCTCGGGGGGCAGCGAAGTACACGAAGTGACGAGCGTGGGGGCCACTACTTGAACCTTTCGATATCGGCGCCAATGCCGCGCAGCTTGGCTTCCATCTGGTCGTAACCCCGGTCCAGATGGTAGATCCGGTCGACCACCGTTTCGCCGTCGGCCACCAGGCCGGCAATCACCAGGCTGGCGGACGCACGCAGGTCGGTGGCCATGACAGTGGCACCGGACAATTTTTCAACGCCCTCGATCACTGACACCTTGCCGTCGATCTGGATGTTGGCACCCAGACGCACCAGCTCGTTGACGTGCATGAAGCGGTTCTCAAAAATGGTTTCCGTGACCATGCTGTGGCCATGGGAGATGCAGTTGAGCGCCATGAACTGGGCCTGCATGTCGGTAGGAAAGCCCGGGTACTCGGTGGTGCGAAAACTCTGCGCCTTGAGACGCCCCTGGGACTGCACCCGGATACCGCCGTCCACCGCCGTGACGGTGGCTCCCGCATCGCGCAGTTTCTCCACCACGGCTTCCAGATGGTCCATGCGCCCATGTTTGAGCACCACATCGCCACCAGTCGCGGCCACCGCGCACAAAAAGGTTCCCGTCTCGATGCGATCGGCCACCACCTGGTGGGTGCAGCCGTGCAAGGACTCAACACCCTGGATGCGGATGCGGCTGCTGCCATGACCCTCGATCTTCGCGCCCATCTGGATCAGCATTTCGGCCAGATCGGGAATCTCGGGCTCCTGCGCTGCGTTCTCCAGAATGGTCTCGCCTTCAGCCAAAGCCGCGGCCATCAAAAAGTTTTCGGTACCGGTCACTGTCACCATGTCGGTGGTGATGCGCGCACCATGCAGGCGGGTTCGCCCCTTGGGCAGACGGGCGATCATGTAACCATGCTCGACCACAATCTCGGCACCCATGGCGGTCAGGCCCTTCAAATGCTGGTCCACGGGCCGCGATCCAATGGCACAACCACCCGGCAGGGACACCGTGGCCTCGCCAAAACGTGCCAGCAAAGGGCCCAAGGCCAGCACCGAGGCGCGCATGGTCTTGACCAGCTCGTAGGGCGCTTCGGGCGAACTCAAAGTGCTGGCGTCGACGCGCACCGACCCGTCGGCTTGCGGGTCAACCTGCACGCCCATGTTGCGAATCAGCTTGAGCATGGTGTTCACGTCCTGCAGACGTGGCACGTTGCGCAGGATGACGGGCTCTGCGCTCAACAACGTGGCGCACAGCTCCGGCAGGGCCGCATTTTTGGCGCCGGAGATCAGCACCTCGCCGTTTAACCGGCGGCCGCCTCGAATCAGTAATTTGTCCATTATTTTTGGTTGCGTTTCGTCTTCAGGCGTTCTGCGCGGCCCACTCGGCCGGGGTAAAAGCCTTGATGGACAGGGCATGCACTTCATCCGTCTTCATGCGTGACCCCATGGCGGCATACACCCGCTGGTGGCGTGCGATCGCGCGCAGCCCCTCAAAGCTTGGCGACACGACCGTGGCGTACCAGTGGCGGCCATCGCCGTCCACATGGCACACGTCGCACGCGATGCTGTTGGCGATCAGGTTTTGGATTTCTTCAGCGGTCATAAGGGGTTTGAGTGGATTAACTGCGGATCTTGTAGCCGGTGCGCAGCAGTTGCATGGCGACCAGGCTGACCGCCGCCAAGGCAGTACCGACGATGGCCAGACTCAACCAGGGAGACGCATCGCTGACACCGAAGAAGCCGTAACGAAAACCGTCAATCATGTAGAAAAACGGATTGAGATGGCTCGCGCTTTGCCAGAACGCGGGCAGCGACTGGATGGAATAGAACACGCCGCTCAGGAACGTCATCGGCATGATGACAAAGTTCTGGAAAGCCGCCAACTGGTCAAATTTTTCTGCCCACAGGCCAGCGATCAAGCCCAGTGCACCCATCAGCGCGGCGCCCAGCACCGCAAAGGTCACGATCCACAGGGGTTGGGCAAAGCCCAGGGGCGCAAACCAGACCGCCACCAGCAGGACGCCCGCACCGACCACCAGACCCCGCACGATGGACGAGCCGACATAGGCCACAAACCAGCTCCAGTGGGACAGCGGTGTGAGCAGCAAAAAGACCAGGTTGCCCATGATCTTGCTCTGGATGAGCGAGGACGAGCTATTGGCAAATGCATTCTGCAAAACGCTCATCATCACCAGCCCGGGCACCAGAAAGGCCGTGTAGCGGATGGTGTCGTACACCTTGACGTGGTCTTCCAGCACGTGCCCAAAAATCAGCAGGTACATCATCGCCGTGAGCACCGGTGCCGCCACGGTCTGGAAGCCGACTTTCCAGAAACGCAGGACTTCCTTGTAAAGCAGTGTTTGCCAGCCGGTCATGCTGTTATTGCCTCAGGCTGTTGCACGTTGCGGTTCATGATCTCGATGAACACGTCTTCCAGATCCGCCTTGCGCATTTCAACATCTTCCACAACCAGGCCCGACTCGCGCACGGCAGCCAGATACTGCTCGATTTCCAGCGCGTTGTGGGCCGGCAACTGCACCACGCTACCGGTAACGCGGGCGCGCGCCGCCAGGGCGGGCGGCAGCACGCCAGAGGTCTTGAAACGCAGCACATTGCCGGACGCCGCCTTCAGCAAATCACTGGTGCGGTCCAGCGCCACAATGCGACCGGTTTTCAGCATCGCAATGCGCCCGCACAGGGCCTCGGCCTCTTCCAGGTAGTGGGTGGTCAGAAGCACCGTGTGCCCCTGCTTGTTGAGGGTGGAAACAAACTGCCACAGGGTCTGGCGCAATTCCACGTCGACGCCGGCCGTGGGTTCGTCCAGCACGATAACCGGTGGCTTGTGCACCAGGGCCTGCGCCACCAGCATGCGGCGCTTCATGCCGCCTGAGAGCTGGCGCATATTGGCCCCGGCCTTGTCGGCCAGGCCCAGACTGTCAAGAAGCTCATCAATCCAGGCATCGTTGTTCTTGATGCCGAAGTAGCCGGACTGAAAACGCAAGGCCTCCCGCACATTGAAGAAGGGGTCAAACACCAACTCCTGCGGTACCACGCCCAGCTTGCGGCGGGCCTGCGCGTAGTCGCTTTGCACATCGCTGCCCAAGACGGTCACACGCCCGCTACTGGCGCGTGTGAGACCCGCCAGGATGCTGATCATGGTGGTCTTGCCGGCGCCGTTGGGGCCCAGCAATCCGAAGAATTCACCTTCTTCGATATCGAGTTGCACGCCATCCAGGGCCAGAAACGTGGCGCCCTTGGGGCCGCGCGGCGACGGATAGACTTTGGATACGGACTGGAAGGAGATTGCAGACATGGAGGGCCGCCATTTTAGGCGGTCACGGTTCAGCTACGGGGCAAGAGCCCCTCAATACCGTACAAAGTGGCCAGATCACTGAGGTGCTGGGGCAAGCCCTGCACCACCAAGGTCTTGCCAGCGCGCAGGCAGGTGCGACGCAACTCCAGCAGGACAGCGAGCGCCGATGAATCAAACCGTTGCAAGGGCTGGGCATCCACCACCACGGACGCGCCTTGCGCGCCTACGCCCGCAAGCAGCTGCGCCAGGCAGCCCTTTGCCTGATCATGGGTCAATTCGACAGGCAAGCTCAGCACATCAGCCTTTCTTGACGTTGGCCTTGTTGCGCTCCGTCAGGGTTGCAATCAGGCCGTCCACGCCTTTGGCATTGATCTCCTGTGCAAACTGGCTGCGGTAGGTTTCCACCAGCCACACACCCAACACATTGAGGTTGTAAATTCTCCACCCAGCCCCCTCACCCGGGGTTTTTTCGAGGCGGTAGTCCAGTTGGATGGTGTCACCGCCACCCCTGATTTCGGAGCGTACCAGCACCTCTTTGTCTTCTGCCGCTGCACGCAGGGGCTTCATGGTGATGGTCTGATCCGTCACTTGGGCCAATGCGCCAGCGTATGTGCGAACCAGCAAAATCTTGAACTCTTCCTGCAAGCGCTTTTGCTGCTCCGGGGTCGCCTTGCGCCAAGCGGGTCCAACGGCGGATGCCGTCATGCGCTGGAAATTGACGTTGGGCATGATGCGGGCGTCCACCAGCGCGACCACGCGTGCCATATCGCCCGCGCGGATGGCCTTGTCATTCTTGATGGTCTCCAGCACATCCGCCGACAAGCGCTTGATCAGTGCGTCGGGTGCTTCGTCTTCGGCATGCACTGCCGGGACGGCCAATGCCGTCAACACCAGTGCGGACACTGCCAGAACCTGACGTAAAAAAGCTCGTTTCATGGTCTCTTTCAATATGCCGTTAATACATTCAATTATCCCGCCTGACCGGAAAGCCCGCAGGACGCGCATCTGGCCAGCATCAGGGTTCTGTCGACTGGCTGGGATCGGGTGCCGCGTCTTCGTCCGGCGGATTGCCGTCATACACCTGGTTGCGCCGCCGCTGCAAGTAGGCATCCCGTGTGAAACTGTACTTGTCCAGGGCAGCCTCTTCAACCACTTCCCCCGCTTTCAGATAGGTCGCCCGGGTATCAATCAGGTTCAACACGGACAAAGCATCGCGGGTCGCGCCATCATCGACATACCGGACCGCATTGCCTTTGATGTCGACGGACATTGCCACCGTGTCACGCAGCGTGGAAGAACCCAGGAAAGGAATCACCACAAAGGGGCCTGAACCAACGCCCCAGCGCCCCAGGGTCAGTCCAAAGTTGGCGGTATGGCGTTCCATGTCCATTTCGCTGGCGACGTCGAGCAACCCGCCCAGGCCCATGGTGGTGTTGATCACGACGCGCCCGAAACTGTCTGCGGTATCCTGCCCCCGCAACTGCAGGGCGTTGTTCACCCCTGACCACAAGTCTTCCAGGTTGTTGAAGAAGTTGCCAACGCCAGTACGCATCCAGCTGGGCAATACATTCCGGTAGGCAATGGCCACAGGCTTGATGACCGCACGGTCCAGCGAATCGTTGAATTTGAAAACACCCCGGTTCCAGGACTCCATCGGGTCGCGCGGGTCGGGGTTGGCAACGGTTGCGCAGGCTTGCAGCGAAACGATCACCGCCAGCACACTCCAACGACACACGCGATCAAGCCAGGCCCCACGGGGTGACTGGCGGGGGGGAAAGGCCGTCTGCAACGCTGTCATTTTTTCTCCGGGACGGTGCTGCTGCCCTCCGCCGCCTTGCTGTACAAGAACTGGCTGATCAGGTTCTCCAGCACCACGGCCGACTGGGTCGCACCAATGACATCGCCGGCCACCAGGTTGGTGTCGGCGGCACCGGCTTCAATTCCAATGTATTGCTCCCCGAGCAGACCGCTGGTCAAAATCTTCAGTGAACTGTCCTTGGGAAAGGCATAGCGGCTCTCCATCGCCAGCGTGACGCGTGCCTGGAAGGTCTTGTCGTCAAAGGTCAGCGTCTCCACGCGCCCGACCACCACGCCGCCACTGCGCACCGCTGCCTTGGGTTTGAGTCCGCCCACGTTGTCAAATTTGGCGGTCAACCGGTAGGTCGACTGGAAGTTCAAGGACAACAGGTTGGCCGACTGGAGCGCCAAAAACAGGATGGCCACCGCCCCAATGATCACAAACATCCCAACCCATACATCATTCTTTGATCGCTGCATAAACTTCTTTCCAATCAGTTGAGGACAGCGCTGCGCTGCGCGTCGGTCTGTCCCGCAAAAATTTCAAATGGTAAACATCATGGCCGTCAGGATGAAGTCCAGCCCGAGAACCGACAGCGAAGCCGTCACCACCGTACGCGTGGTCGCACTGGCCACACCTTCGGGCGTCGCCTGCGCCTCAAACCCCTCAAACACGGCAATAAAAGTGACCGTCAGGCCAAAAACGAAACTCTTGATGACCCCATTGCCCACGTCCTGCCAGACATCGACACCGCCCTGAATCTGGCTCCAGAAAGAGCCCGCATCCACGCCAATCATCAGCACGCCGACCACCCAGCCGCCAATCACACCCATGGCGCTGAACACCGCTGCCAGCAGCGGCATGGCCACCACCCCAGCCCAGAACCGCGGCGCCAGAACCCGCTGGATCGGGTCCACCGCCATCATTTCCATCACGCTGATCTGCTCACCCGCTTTCATCAGGCCGATCTCGGCCGTCAGCGAGGTGCCCGCCCGCCCGGCGAACAGCAGCGCTGTCACCACGGGCCCGAGCTCGCGCACCAGACTCAGGGTCACCAGCAAACCCAGGGCTTCCGAGGACCCATAACGCTGCAAGGTGTAGTAGCCCTGCAAGCCAAAAACGAAGCCGACAAACAACCCCGACACGGCGATGATGGCCAGCGAGTAGTTGCCCAGAAAGTGCAACTGGTCCCGCACCAGACCGAAGCGCCGGAAAGTCGGCACCACCGACGCCAGTAGCCTGAAAAACAGGCGCGCCCCGTAACCCAGATCGGCCATCTTGCTGCGGGTGGCGAATCCAATATCGGCCGGTTTGTACCAGGTCATCGTGAAACTCCGAACGTCTGGCGGGTTGGTGCGGCGGCGGCGCCAAAATCATCTTCGACCGTCACAGCCGGGTAATGAAAGCGAACCGGCCCCTCGGACAAGGCATTCACATACTGGTACACCAGGGGATCCGTGCTGTGCAGCACTTCTTCTGGCGTACCTTCTGACGCCACTTTGCCATTGGCCAGAATGATCACGTGGTCGGCAATCGCAAAGGTCTGCTCCAGCTCGTGCGATACAAAGATACTGGTCAGCCCCATGGAGTCATTGAGTTGGCGAATCAGCTGGGCAGACGTTCCCACCGAAATGGGGTCTATCCCGGAAAAAGGTTCGTCGTACATCACCAGTTCAGGGTCCAGCGCAATGGCGCGCGCCAGCGCGACGCGTCGGGCCATGCCGCCCGACAGGGCGCTGGGCATCATGTCGCGCGCACCGCGCAGGCCCACCGCGTTGAGTTTCATGAGCACAATGTCGTGGACCATGGTCTCCGGCAGGTCGGTGTGCTCACGCAGCGGAAAGGCCACGTTGTCGTAGACGCTCAAGTCGGCAAACAAGGCGCCAAACTGGAACAGCATTCCCATGCGACGCCGAGCAGCATAAAGCTGGGACTGGTCCATGCGGGTCACGTCCTGCCCATCAAACAGCATCTGCCCGGACTGCGCCCGGTTCTGGCCGCCAATCAAGCGAAGAATGGTGGTTTTTCCGCCACCCGAAGCGCCCATCAAGGCAGTCACCTTGCCACGTGGAACGGTCAGAGACACGTCGTCCAGAATGACGCGCTCACCATACCCGAAGGTCAGGTTGCGCAGTTCAACGAGGGATGGGGACAGGGTTGGGGCCATAAAAAAACAAAAGCCGGTCGATTTCCGGCTTCTGGATGATAAAGGATTCGCGTAAACCCTGTGTTTACCGCCACAAGTCGCCGCCAGGCCGCCCCAAGGCGACTACGGCCCCCCGGGGGGCAGCGAACCACACGCAGTGGGCGAGCGTGGGGGCTACATTAACGGGGCAGATCGCTCCCGCCCATCAGGTATTCATCGACCGAGCGGGCTGCCTGCCGGCCTTCACGAATGGCCCACACCACCAGACTCTGGCCACGGCGAATGTCACCCGCCGCAAAAACCTTGGGCACGTTGGTCGCATAGCCGCCGGTAAAGTCGGTTGTCGCCTTGGCATTGCCGCGGCCGTCCTTGTCTACGCCAAAGGCTTCCAGCACCGTGGCCACCGGGTTCACAAAACCCATGGCCAACAGCACCAGGTCGGCCTTGAGCACCTGCTCGGAACCCGCCACTTCGACCATCTTGCCGTCTTTCCACTCGACGCGCACGGTCTTCAGGCCAGTGACCTTGCCTTTTTCACCGATAAATTCCTTGGTGGAAATGGCGAATTCACGCGAGCAACCCTCGTCGTGGCTGGAACTGGTGCGCAACTTGATCGGCCAGTAGGGCCAAGTCATGGGGCGGTTCTCTTCCACCGGGGGCTGGGGCATCACTTCAAACTGGGTCACGCTGGCGGCGCCATGGCGGTTGCTGGTGCCCACGCAGTCGCTTCCGGTATCGCCGCCGCCGATGACGATGACATGCTTGCCGTCGGCCCGCAATTGGCCCTTGATCTTGTCGCCCGCGTTGATCTTGTTCTGCTGGGGCAGAAATTCCATGGCGAAATGGATGCCATCCAGATCACGGCCAGGCACCGGCAGGTCGCGCGACTGCTCGGAGCCACCGGTCAACAAGACTGCATCAAAATCCTTCTGCAACTGGGCTGCAGAAATGGTTTCTTTCGCCCAGTTGGTGACCTTGGAGCCCTTGGGCATCTCACCGACCAACACGCTGGTGCGGATCGTGACGCCTTCCTTGACCATCTGCTCAACCCGGCGGTCGATATGCGACTTCTCCATCTTGAAGTCGGGGATGCCGTAACGCAGCAGACCACCAATCCGGTCGTTCTTTTCGAACAGGGTCACGTCGTGGCCGACACGGGCCAGCTGCTGGGCCGCTGCCATGCCTGCGGGGCCGGAGCCCACCACGGCCACTTTCTTTCCGGTCTTCTGTTTCGCAGGTTGGGCCAGCACCCAGCCTTCAGCCCAGGCACGGTCAATGATGGCGTGCTCGATGGACTTGATGCCCACCGCATCGTCGTTCACATTGAGCACGCACGCCGCTTCACAGGGTGCCGGGCAGATGCGTCCGGTGAACTCGGGAAAGTTGTTGGTGCTGTGCAGTACATCAATCGCGTTTTTCCAGTCGCCCCGGTACACCAGGTCGTTGAAATCCGGAATGATGTTGTTGACCGGGCAGCCGTTGTTGCAAAACGGGGTGCCGCAATCCATGCAGCGGGCCGCCTGCACTTTGGCATGTGCGTCATCCAGCCCTACCACGAACTCTTTGTAATGCTTCAGGCGCTCGGCAACGGGCTTGTAACCCTCTTCGATGCGCTCGTACTCCATGAAGCCAGTGACTTTTCCCATATCTCTACTCCTTTGCGGGACAGACCTTCAGCTCTGTCCTCAACTGTTTAACGGGCGGCGGTTGCTTCTTTTTTGATAGCTGCTTGCGCTGTCTTGGCGGGGGCTGCAGCCGTTTTCTTTGCATGGATCTCGCCCAAAGCACGCTTGTACTCGTTGGGGAAGACCTTCACAAACTTGACCCGGGCCGTGTCCCAGTTGTCGAGCAGATCACGGGCGCGCTTGCTGCCGGTCCAGCGGTTGTGGTCTTCCAGCAATTTGCGCAATTGCGCTTCATCACTCTGGCCACGGTGCCAGATAGCCTTGTCCTGGCTGGCTTCCTGCTCGGCTGCGGTCAGCACCTTGTCCATGGACACCATGGCCGTATTGCAACGCTTGGCGAACTGGCCATCTTCGTCGTACACGTAGGCAACGCCACCGCTCATGCCGGCCGCAAAGTTGCGTCCGGTCTTGCCCAGCACAGCAACGGTACCGCCAGTCATGTATTCGCAACCATGGTCGCCCGTACCTTCCACGACCGCCGTGGCACCCGACAGACGCACGGCAAAGCGCTCACCGCCGACACCACTGAAGAAGGCTTCACCGGCAGTGGCACCGTACATGACGGTGTTGCCAACGATGGTGTTGTTGACCGCCACGCCACGGAAATCGATGCTGGGGCGCACCACCACGCGGCCGCCACTGAGGCCCTTGCCGGTGTAGTCGTTGGCGTCGCCAATCAGGTACAGCGTGATGCCGCGGGTCAGGAAGGCGCCAAAGGACTGGCCGCCGGTGCCTTCCAGCTGAATGCGGATGGTGTCGTCCGGCAGACCTTCGGGGTGCACCTTGGTCACCGCACCAGAGAGCATGGCACCCACGGAGCGGTTGACGTTGCGCGCCACTTCCATGAACTGCACGCGTTCACCCTTGTCGATGGCAGCACGGCTCTTGGCGATCAGCACATTGTCCAGCGCCTTCTCCAGACCGTGTTCCTGCTCCAGCGTCTGGAAGCGGGGCACATCGGCCGGCGCTTGCGGCTGGGCGAACAGGCGACCAAAGTCCAGGCCACTGGCCTTCCAGTGTTCGATGCCCTTGCGCATGTCCAGCAGGTCGGAGCGGCCAATCAGGTCATCAAACTTGCGGATACCCAGCTGGGCCATGATCTGGCGCACTTCTTCAGCGATGAAGAAGAAGTAGTTCACCACGTGCTCGGGCTTGCCGGAGAACTTCTTGCGCAGCAGCGGATCTTGCGTGGCCACGCCCACCGGGCAGGTGTTGAGGTGGCATTTGCGCATCATGATGCAGCCTTCGACCACCAGCGGTGCGGTCGCAAAGCCGAATTCATCGGCACCCAGCAGCGCGCCGATGGCGACGTCGCGGCCGGTCTTCATCTGGCCGTCGGCCTGCACGCGGATGCGGCTGCGCAGGCGGTTGAGCACCAGGGTTTGCTGGGTTTCAGCCAGGCCGATTTCCCACGGGCTGCCGCAGTGCTTGATGGACGACCAGGGCGAAGCACCCGTGCCGCCGTCGTGTCCGGCGATCACCACATGGTCGGCCTTGCACTTGGCCACACCGGCGGCGATGGTGCCGACACCGATTTCGCTGACCAGCTTGACGCTGATGCCGGAATGCGGGGCCACGTTTTTCAGGTCGTGGATCAGTTGGGCCAGATCTTCGATCGAGTAGATGTCGTGGTGCGGCGGGGGCGAAATCAGGCCCACACCCGGTACCGAGTGGCGCAGGCGACCGATGTAGTCGGACACCTTGCCGCCAGGCAACTGCCCGCCCTCGCCCGGCTTGGCGCCCTGGGCCATCTTGATCTGGATCTGGTCGGCGCTGTTCAGGTACTCGGCGGTGACGCCAAATCGGCCGGAGGCGACCTGCTTGATGCGTGAGCGCAAGCTGTCACCGGCGTTCATGGGGATATCCACCTCCACTACGTCTTTGCCAATGATGTCGGCCATGGTCTGGCCTTGCTGGATCGGGATACCTTTGAGTTCATTGCGGTAACGTGCCGGGTCTTCACCACCTTCACCGGTGTTGCTCTTGCCGCCGATGCGGTTCATGGCAATCGCCAGCGTGGCGTGCGCCTCGGTCGAAATGGAGCCCAGCGACATGGCGCCGGTGGCAAAGCGCTTGACGATTTCCTTGGCCGACTCCACCTCTTCCACCGGAATGGCCTTGGCCGGATCAATCTTGAACTCGAACAGGCCGCGCAGCGTCAGGTGGCGCTTGCTCTGGTCGTTGACCAGCTGGGCGTATTCCTTGTACGTGTTCCAGTTGTTGGAGCGCGTGCTGTGCTGCAGCTTGGCAATGGTGTCGGGCGTCCACATATGCTCTTCGCCGCGGGCACGCCAGGCGTACTCGCCACCAGCGTCCAGCGCGTTGGCCAGAACCGGGTCGTTGCCAAAAGCGGCCTTGTGCATGCGGATGGCTTCTTCGGCGATCTCAAAAACGCCAATGCCTTCGACGCGACTGGGGGTGCCGGTGAAATACTTGGACACGGTTGCGCTGGACAGGCCAATGGCCTCGAACAGCTGCGCACCACAGTAACTCATGTAGGTGGACACGCCCATCTTGGACATGATCTTGGACAGGCCCTTGCCCACCGCCTTGACGTAGTTGTAGATGGCCTTGTCAGCCGACAGGTCACCGGGCAGATCCTTGTGGATGCTGACCAGGGTTTCCATGGCCAGGTAGGGGTGAACGGCTTCGGCGCCATAACCAGCGAGCACAGCGAAGTGGTGCACTTCACGTGCGGTGCCGGTCTCCACCACCAGACCGGTGGTCGTGCGCAAGCCTTCAATCACCAGGTGCTGGTGAATGGCGCTCAAAGCCAGCAAGGCCGGAATAGCCACCTGCGTGGCACTGATGCCACGGTCGCTGATGATGAGGATGTTCTTGCCGCCCTTGATCGCGTCCACGGCCTCGGCGCACAGGGACGCCAGTTTGGCTTCCACGCCTTCGTGGCCCCAGGCCAGCGGGTAGGTGATGTCCAGCGTGTAGCTGCGGAACTTGCCTTGCGTGTGCTTCTCGATGTCGCGCAGCTTGGCCATGTCGGCAAAGTCCAGCACCGGCTGGCTGACCTCCATGCGCATGGGCGGGTTGACCTGGTTGATGTCCAGCAGGTTGGGCTTGGGTCCGATGAAGGACACCAGCGACATCACGATGGCCTCGCGGATCGGGTCGATGGGCGGGTTGGTCACCTGCGCAAACAACTGCTTGAAGTAGTTGTACAGCGGCTTGTTCTTGTCGGACAGCACGGCCAGCGGGCTGTCGTTGCCCATGGAGCCAATGGCCTCTTCGCCGGCTGCGGCCATGGGCGCAATCAGGAACTTGAGGTCTTCCTGGGTAAAGCCAAAAGCCTGCTGGCGGTCCAGCAAGGTGACCTGGCTCTCGGTGGCACTGGCGGGCTCGCCGCTGCCCTGAACATCGTCCAGGCGGATGCGCAGGTTCTCGATCCACTGCTTGTAGGGCTTGCTGTTGGCCAGGCTGGCTTTGAGCTCTTCGTCGTCGATCATGCGACCTTGTTCCAGGTCGATCAGGAACATTTTGCCGGGCTGCAGGCGCCACTTGCGCACGATCTTGTTCTCGGGCACGGGCAGCACGCCGGACTCGGAGCCCATGATGACCAGATCGTCATCGGTGATGCAGTAGCGTGAGGGACGCAGTCCATTGCGGTCCAGCGTAGCGCCGATCTGGCGGCCATCGGTGAACACGATGGAGGCCGGGCCGTCCCAGGGTTCCAGCATGGCGGCGTGGTATTCGTAGAAGGCGCGACGGCGCTCATCCATCATGGTGTGGTTTTCCCAGGGCTCGGGAATCATCATCATCACGGCCTGGCTGATGGGGTAGCCCGACATGGTCAGCAGTTCCAGGCAGTTGTCGAACGTAGCCGTGTCGGACTGGCTGGCAAAGCTGATGGGATACAGCTTTTGCAGGTCGGCGCCCAGCACCGGCGAGGACATCACGCCTTCCCGCGCCTTCATCCAGTTGTAGTTGCCCTTGACCGTATTGATTTCGCCGTTGTGGGCGACATAGCGGTAGGGGTGGGCCAGCGGCCACTCGGGAAAGGTGTTGGTGGAGAAGCGCTGGTGCACCAAGCCCAGGGCAGAGACGCAACGCACGTCTTCCAGGTCACGGAAATAGACCCCCACCTGATCGGCCAGCAACAGGCCCTTGTAGACCACGGTGCGGCTGCTCATGCTGGGCACGTAATACTCTTTGCTGTGTTTGAGCTGCAGGTTCTGGATGGCAGCGCTGGCGGTCTTGCGGATCACGTACAGCTTGCGCTCCAGCGCGTCCTGCACGATGACGTCGTTGCCGCGGCCGATGAAGACCTGGCGCAGGATGGGCTCTTTCTCGCGCACGGTGGGCGACATGGGCATGTCGCGGTTGACCGGCACATCGCGCCAGCCCAGCAGCACCTGGCCTTCGGCCTTGATAGCACGCTCCATCTCCTGCTCGCAGGCCAGGCGGGACGCGTGTTCCTTGGGCAGGAAGATCATGCCGACGCCGTATTCACCGGGTGGTGGCAGGGTCACGCCCTGGGCCGACATCTCTTCGCGGTACAGCGCGTCGGGCAACTGGATCAGGATACCGGCGCCGTCGCCCATCAACTTGTCCGCACCCACCGCACCCCGGTGGTCCAGATTCTCCAAAATCTTCAGCGCGTTCTTGACGATGTCGTGCGACTTCGTGCCCTTGATGTGGGCCACAAAACCGACGCCGCAGGCGTCATGCTCGAGCTCCTTGGAATACAAACCGTTGTTCTGAAGATGTTGGATCTCGGCTGCCGTGGTCATGGCGCACTCCTGAAAATTGCTGTGGATTCGAAGAATACTGCAATGCAACAAAGATGCCAAGCAGAATAATTGGGGTCAGATTCCAATTATTTGTTGAATTATTTAATCAACAAATAATTAGGGACATATCAAAAATGATAGCTGCTTGCGCACATTTCACGGGGCCTGAGGGCCTATTTCACTTGCTATTTGGCGTGGAAACCGGTCGCCCGGCTGCGCTCTTGGATACGCGGCGTTCCGTCATCTTTTGCAGTTTTTTTACAAACTCGGGCTCGCCCAAGGCCCAACCGCGCAATGCCGAGTCCGTCAACGCGGTGTGCTGGACATCACTGATGCCAGCCTGCACCATGTCGGCGTAGGCTGCCTCGCGGGCGAAAGGGGTGTTACCCAATTCCCAAACCTGCGGATGGGGAGTGATCAGCTTGTCCGTGCGCAATCCGATGTAATGAACGTGACTGGACCACGGATAGTCCCTCGCCTGCACCACCATGCCGGCACGCACCGGATTGAGGTCGATGTAGACCATGCAAGCCAGCAGGTACCGCTCGGTCTGGATCACGGTGGATTTGTACCGCCCCTCCCACAGGGTACCCGTGCGTTTCTGGGTGTCGTTGAAGTAGCGCACATAGCGCCGCCCTACCGCCTGCATCATCTGCGGCAGACTCTGCGCGGTCTGCGGCGTCGCCAGCAAATGGAAGTGGTTGCCCATCAGGACATAGGCGTGGATGGCGACGCCGAACTTGCGGGCGTTTTCATCCAGCAACTCCAGCATCATCTGGTAATCCGCCGGCGACGCAAAAATGGGCTGGCGGTTGTTACCCCGCTGGATGACGTGGTGCGGATGTCCTGGCAAGGTCAGTCGCGCAAGGCGGGCCATGGGAGATGCTCCGATGCAGTTGGCCGAATATCAGTCCAGCACTTGCGCTTCAGGCCGCAGCGCAGCGTCTGCTGGCAGCACGAAGCGTGTGGCCAGCAAAGCGGTCAGACCAAACTCCTGCAGCAGCGCGTGCAGTCGCTGCGCTGCCGCCCGGTTGGGCTTGCCGGTGCGGCGGGCGATGATGAGCTCATTCTTCATGCTGTGCTCCCAGCCGACCAGTTCGGTGACGGTGACCTGGTAGCCGAAGGCCTCCAGATACAGGCAACGCAGCACATTGGTGATCTGGCTGCCCATTTCCCGGGTGTGCAGCGGGTGGCGCCACAACTCGGCCAGGGGCGTACGACTGAGCGACAGCGCCTTGCCGGCGTTCAGGCTACGAGCGATTTCCGCCTGGCAGCACGGCACCAGCACCAGGTAACGGGCCTGCTTTTTCAGTCCAAAGGCAATGGCATCGTCGGTAGCGGTATCGCAGGCATGCAACGCCGTCACCATATCAATTTTGTCCGGCAAAGTGTCGGATTCGGTGGACTCGGCCACACTCAGGTTCAAGAATGACATGCCATCAAACCCCAGCCGCTGTGCCAATTCGCGGGACTTCTGGACCAGTTCCGGGCGGGTCTCGATGCCGTAAATATGGCCGCTTTTCAGCGCCTTGAAAAACAGGTCATAAATGATGAACCCAAGGTAGGACTTGCCCGCGCCATGGTCGGCCAGCGTGGCGCCCTTCCCGCCGTCGGGCAACTCCAGCAACAGCTTCTCAATGAACTGGTACAGGTGGTAGACCTGCTTGAGCTTGCGCCGGGAGTCCTGGTTGAGCTTGCCCTCGCGGGTGAGGATGTGCAGTTCCTTGAGTAGTTCGATGCTCTGACCCGGGCGAACCTCTTCGGCCAGCGGATGACTGGCCCCCACAATCCCCCACGTTGTGTGGGTCGCTGCCCCCCGAGGGGGTCGCTTTTCGCCTTGGGGCTGCCCGGCGGCGAAACTGGCCCCCGACTTTGCGCCCGGTGCGCGCGCAACCTGGGACGCATCCCCGGCGTTTTTACGTTGTTTCATAGCCCGATCTTGCCACGTGCCGTGGCATCCACGCCCAAAGCGGTCCAACCCGCGTGGCCAATGCGCTCCATGGTTTGCATATTGACCTGGAAAATCGCCTCGGCATGCGGAAAAGCCTTCACGGCCCTGTCAATGCTGGCCTCGCGCAGCAGGTGCAGTGTGGGATAGGGTGAGCGGTTGGTGAAATTGGTGATGGCGTCGGCTGGTGCATCGGCAAACTGGTACTGGGGATGCAAACTGGCGATCTGGAAAACCCCCTCAAAACCCAGTTTGGCCAACAAGCGGTTGGCCTGCGCCAGAAAGTCATTGAATTCCAGAAAGTCCTGCAAGCCATCGGGCGCTATGAAAAGTGTAGTGTCCCGTACCGCATCGTCGAGGACGGCCAGCGCATTCAACTCTTCCTTCAAGTCAGCCAGCAAATCCTTGAAACCCACCGAGCGCGTGACGGCATAGTGCACCTGGCCCTTGACATCCACTGACTTGGCAAAAGGACACAGGTTCAAGCCGATGACCGCGCGCTGCAACCAGCGGCGGGTGTCGTCCACCACCACCGCGTCGTCAGGCTCCATGGCAGTGCTCATAGGAAGCGGCTGGGTTGGCCTCAAAGTTCTGCTGCTGTGCCGTCTGCTGGCTTTGCAGCGCGCTCGCCTGCAGCTTCAACTCGTCGAGAAAACTCACTGAACCTCCGGACACACTTTGGATATCCAATGATTCTACTGAGTACGCGTGCCAGGCCCTCGGGCCTTCACCCCAACAGACGTTGCCCGGTCAGCCGCTCATGCTCACGCGCTGCAAACCGGTCGGTCATGCCTGCAATGTAGTCAGCAACCACGCGGGCTGGCGAAGTATCCGTGCGTGGCAAGCCCGTTGCAACGTCAGTGTTTGCCAAAAAGTTGGCTGGAAGCGTTTGTGGCGCGCTCAGATAGGCATCAAACAACTCGCGCACCACCCGTTTGGCTAAGCCTGTGGTCTGCGTGACCTGTGGATGGCGATACAGGTTTCGAAACAGAAACTGCTTGAGTTGCATCGATTGCCACCGCATGTCGACACTGAACGCCACCATAGGGCCCATCTGCCGTGCTTCGTCTGCGCTGCCAGGGCATGCGGCCACCAGGGCCGCATGGCTCACCGCAATGACGTCATAGACCTGCGCGCTGAGCATGCGGCGAATCGTCTCAAACAGGAGGCGTCGCTGGTTGTGCTTCATTGCCAAATCGGGAAACTCGCCCAGTGCCTGGTGGTAAAAATTATTGAACAGGGCCACTTCGTGCAGTTGATCCATCGTGATCAAACCGGAACGCACGCCGTCGTCAATGTCATGGGCGTTATAAGCAATCTCGTCCGCCAGGTTGCACAGTTGTGCCTCCAGTCCGGGTTGGGTTCCATCCAGGAAGCGTCGCCCGACTCCACCGGGCTCCCGCTCGTCCAGTGTCTGTGCATTCTTGGGTGTGCAGTGCTTGAGAATGCCCTCTCGCGTCTCGAACGTGAGGTTGATGCCGTCAAATTGATGGTAGCTCTCTTCCAGATGGTCGACCACGCGCAAGCTCTGCATGTTGTGCTCAAAGCCGCCATGGTCACGCATGCAGTCGTTGAGCGCATCCTGACCCGCGTGGCCAAACGGTGTATGTCCCAAATCGTGCGCCAGTGCAATCGCCTCGACCAGATCTTCGTTCAGACAAAGGCTGCGCGCAATAGAACGTCCCAACTGAGCCACTTCCAGCGAGTGGGTCAGCCGGGTCCGAAACAAGTCGCCTTCGTGGTTGAGAAACACCTGCGTTTTATAGACCAGGCGTCGAAACGCGGTGGAGTGGACGATGCGATCGCGGTCACGCTGGTAGGCAGTGCGCGTCGGTGGGTCGGGCTCCTCAAATCGTCTGCCACGCGTTTGTGCGGGATCACAGGCATAGGGAGCCAGCGTCATACCAATGCGATAGGGGTGTAGCCCCCGAAAAATGGAATCATGTTGCAACTATATGGATAGCTTCTCATGCGCAACATGCATCGATCACTTTGCGCACCAGGGCATCTGGAGCTCCCCGTACGGTTGCGCGCGACGGGCCGTCTATCAGGACAAACCGGATTTCGCCGGCGTCGGCCTTTTTGTCGACACGCATCAGATCAAGATAGCGGCCAGCATTATCCGCAGGATCCAAACGGGGTCCGATCACTGGCAAACCAGCCCGTTGCACCAACGTGCGCAAGCGCTTCACAAATGCTGGATCTACCAAACCGAGTTCACACGAGAGCTGCGCCGCCATCACCATGCCACAGCCCACGGCTTCGCCATGCAGCCAATTTCCGTAGCCCATGCCAGCCTCGATGGCATGGCCAAAGGTATGCCCAAAATTGAGAATAGCCCGCAAACCGGATTCCCGTTCATCCTGTCCCACGACCCAGGCCTTGATTTCGCAGCTGCGCTTGACCGCATAGGCCAGGGACTCGACATCGCGAGCCAACAGACGGTCCAGGCTGGCCTCGATCCAGTCCAAAAATGCAAGATCAGCGATCGGGCCGTACTTGATCACCTCGGCCAGACCGGCGCTGAGCTCACGCGCCGGCAAGGTCTTCAGCGTATCCAGATCGCAGACCACTTGCAGCGGCTGGTAGAACGCACCAATCATGTTTTTTCCAAGCGGGTGGTTGATGCCGGTCTTGCCACCCACCGACGAGTCCACCTGCGCCAGCAAGGTCGTCGGCACTTGCACAAATGGCACCCCACGCATGTAACTGGCCGCGGCGAAGCCGGTCATATCGCCGACCACGCCACCGCCCAAGGCGAACAGGACCGTCTTGCGGTCGCAGGCCTTGGTCAACAAGGCATCAAAAATCAGGTTCAGGGTTTGCCAATTCTTGTACTCTTCACCATCGGGCAGTGTGACAAGATGAACCGACTTGTAGTGGCCCAGCAACGATGCCTGAAGACGTTGCGCATACAGCGGGGCCACGGTGACGTTACTCACAATCAGCGCCGTGCCGGCCGCGGGCAAACCTGCAAACGTGGCGGCATCCTCAAGCAGTGACGGGGCAATCAGTATGGGGTAGCTGCGATCGCCCAAATCGATCTGGACGCGTGGGGTTGAGGTCGGTGCTTGCATAGCCTGCCAGTTTAAGGGATAGGCCTGGACAAGACTGAACGCTGATTGCAGCATTGCTTCCACAGCATGCTTTTCGGCGATTCAGGGAAGGCGGCACAAGGTCAGGAAGCGGGTAGCACGCCGGCGAGTTCCAGCTGCATGATGATCATGTTCACCAGGGTGGCCACTGAAGGGCGCCCGGTTTCGATCACAAAGTGCGCTGTTTCACGGTACAGCGGGTCGCGCACCGTGTACAAATCACGCAATCGAGCCAAGGGATCGGCGACCTGCAGCAAGGGACGATTAACGTCGTGCCGAAGGCGCCGGAAAAGTTCCTCAGGTGAAGAATTGAGGTAGACCACTTTGCCACGCGCACGCAGCCGCTCTCTCGTCCCCCGGCGCAATACCGCACCACCTCCAGTGGAAATGACAGCACGTGGAATTTGGGTCAGTTCGTCCAGAACCGACTCCTCCAGATCACGAAACCAGTCCTCGCCGTCACGTTCAAAAGCCTCCCGGATGGAGTAACCCATCCGCTCTTCAATGACGTGATCAGAGTCAAAAAAAGGGAGCTGCAAACGCCGGGCGATCTGTCGCCCGACGGTGGATTTGCCGGAGCCGGGGAGGCCGACCAGGGCGATCACAATAATTCAACAATCATGTTCCCGCCGCGGGAAAACAAAACTGTCTCCATAGAATCGGAACCGCATGCAAAGATCCATTAGAGATTGAGTCCATAGACCCAACCTGACCCACATTGATGCCGTTTCTGCAACAGACTTTGCACCATGAATCCCACAGGGGTCCTAGCCGCAATCAGCAATCAACAACCGGCAGCGCCGTTGTTATCCTTGATAGTGATTGACGAAGTACCTGTGAGCCCAGCTGAGTCAATAATCGTAATCGTCACCGTCGTATCCGCTGCAACGCAACGCGTACCGTTAGTCCCTGTCGACACGGTCACAACCTTATTGGCATAAGCCCCCTGCAGCAACTTGGGATTTGAGCTAAATACCAGGGGAGTTCCAGTGGCAGTAACACCGTACGTGCTGAGCGTAATCGCCGCAGTATCGTTTTCAGACACGGTTATCGCACTTGGCGACAACCTGATGCTCGGAGCCCCATCAATAATTGTCAACGAAACATCGGCGCGCTGATTGTTCGCGTCAAAGACACTCACAATAACGGGAGCCGCCAAGCGTTCCAATGTCACCTGAAGACGATTCCCATTAACAATGATTGGAGTAGTTATGCCATCAATGCCTGCTTGGGTCCGATACGGAGGAGTACCTCCGGTAATTGTCGCCGTTATGACATCCCCTCTATAGGCTTGCGCGGTGGAAATGGAAAGCGTCAGCTTTGCGGTCGCTACTGTCACCGCAGTAGTCAACGTTGTTGCACCGGTAGCATCTCGTATGCTAATCGTAGCACTGCCGGCGGCGGCGGCGTCCTGCTCCCCAGTGGGATTTCCCGTGATAGTCATGTTGTTGCCATCAACCACCACGCTTGCAATTCGAGGAGAGCTACTCACTGCGGTGTAGGGAGCACGCCCTCCACCCAATACAAATGTTTGTGCTGATGCTGCGCCGGGTGAAATGGTCAATGAACTGGGCGCCGTGGTGTAGAAAGTCGTAACCGGTGCAACCGTGACTGCAATGTCATATTTGCTCCCTTTAGCGTCCAGAACCGTAACGGTCGCTGCGCCGTCAATTACCGCCCCTATAGCCACAGTATCCTCTCCAACAGGCCAAACAGAGGCAACTTGAGGTTTGTTGCTGAATACCGTGTAGGGTTTCACCCCGCCCTTAACTCCATATTGTTGAGACAGTCCAACATCGAGTTGCAGTGTCGATGGTGCTGCAACTGAAAATGCAGACACTGAACCGGAACTCAATCCTGGAGAACCGCCCCCACCGCCACAGGCAGCAAGCAAAACAGCGATCAGAAATGTCGTCAAATAGGATAAGAGGCGCATGATGAACTCGTGTGTTGTCTGGTTGGGAAGATTATCGCGCCGCACCGCGGTCAGAAATCATCTTTGGGGTAATGAACACCAGCATTTCCGTCTTGCTGCTCGAACGCACCTTGCTCTTGAAGAGATTGCCAACTCCTGGCAGGTCACCGAAGAATGGGACCTTGGTTTCATCTTCTTTCTGCGTCTCTGCATAAATACCACCGATCACCACGGTTCCACCGTTCTCCACCAGAACTTGCGTCTTGATGTGCTTGGTGTCGATAGCGAACCCTGCAGTAGTCAGCCGGCCTACGGTGTCTTTGGTGACATCCAGATCGAGAATGATGTTGCCTTCCGGGGTGATTTGGGGCGTCACCTCCAACTTCAAATTAGCCTTTCTGAAGGCGATCGAAGTTGCACCACTGGCGGAAGCAACCTGGTATGGCAATTCCTCGCCCTGCTCGATCAGCGCTTTGACCTGGTCTGCAGTGACAACCCGAGGGCTGGAGACGACTTTGCCTTTGCCATCTGCTTCAAGCGCCGAAATTTCCAGATTCAGGAATCGATTGGCACTCGCATTGAAAATCGACACCGCAAAAGCAGCCGGCGAGGACAGCGCTGGATAGTTGACCACCGCAGGCATCGTAAAGAACTGACCCGAGGTGTCCACCGTCCCCCCAGCGCCGCTAGTGGCAACAGCATTGCCGTAACTGGAACCGATGGCCACACGATTGTCCCCATTGACCTGATAACCACCGTCGCCGCCTCGATTGGCCCGCACATCTGCTCCACCAAGTTTTACGCCCAATGATTTTCCGAAAGTATCGGTTGCCTCAACAATGCGAGCCTCAATCAATACTTGGCGAACAGCGATATCCAGTTTGGCAATGAGTTGCTGAATTTGCTCCAGCTTGCTGGGGATATCCGTCACGAACAACTGATTGGTCCGCGGTTCTGCGATAACGCTGCCACGTGCACTCATGATGCGTGCGCTGGCGGCGGCGCCCGTTCCATCCGCTTTCAGGTACGTCGCAATATCAGCGGCTTTCGCATAGTTGATCTGGAATGCCTGGGTTCGCAAAGCCTCCAGGCCTTGCACTGCAATCACTGACTCCAGATCAAGCTTTTCCTTGGCAGCGATCTCATCTTTAGGTGCGACCCAAAGCACGTTTCCGCTCTTGCGCAAGCCCAAGCCCTTCGCCTGCAAAATTATGTCTAAAGCTTGGTCCCAAGGAACGTCCTGCAAGCGCAGGGTGACCGAGCCAGCAACCGAGTCAGACGTCACAATGTTGAAGTTGGTGAAGTCGGCGATCACCTGCAGCAACGAACGCACTTCGATATTCTGGAAATTCAATGACAGCTTTTGCCCGGTATAACCAACACCCTGGGTCAGCTTCTTGGGGTCAACCTTGATTTCCTTGACTTCGATCACAAACTGCTCGTCACTTTGGTAGGCGCTGTGCTCCCACTGGCCAGTGGGCTCAATAACCATGCGCACACGGTCTCCGGACTGGGTGGTTGTGACCGATTTGACGGGCGTACCAAAATCAGCGACGTCAAGACGCCGACGCAAACCCTCTGGCAGCGTCGACTTCATGAACTCCACCACCAATGTTTGGCCTTGTTGGCGTATATCGACGCCCACCTGGTTGTTTGGCAGGGTCACTACGACGCGCCCGGAACCGTCTGTGGTACGGCGGAAATCCAGATCTCTCAAAGGGGCAGAATCCCGGCTGCGATTTTCTGCAAAGGTGGCAGTTACCGCAGCCACAGGCGTGCTGGGCGCGACGGACTCCAAAACAATCAGAAGCGATTTGCCTTGGATTTCCGCAGTATAGGCGGCTGGACTCTTCAGGTTAAGCACAACCCGCGTACGTTCACCCGCCTGTACCACGCTGACGGACTTCAAGTTGCCTTGGTTCATCTCGACCGTGGACCGCCCCATCGCACTGGTAACACCAGGAAAATCCAATGCAATACGCGCTGGCGACTGAATTGCAAATCCTGAAGGCAATGCTGTCAGTTCCTTGGTCAAGTCAATGCGAACCACTTCTGAGCCGCTCTGAATAGATCCAGAAACCGATTCAATTGCGGTTTGCGCTTGCGCGGTAGCACCGAGCATCAATGCGACCGAAAAGACAATACCTTGCCACATGCGCAATCCCGATCGCTGATTTTGAATATTCATTTAGACCTCTCTTGCAACTGAAGTGTTGCAACGCGTTCAATCCATTCGCCGGCTGCATCCTGCACAATTTCACGCAGCGTCACCTCGGTCTCAGTGATCTTCGTGACCCGACCATAATTTTGTCCAAGGTAGCTCCCCTGCTTTACTTGGTACAGCAGGCTGTCGACCTTTACCAGCGCCACCGGTTGCCGCTCTTTAAGAATGCTGCCGACCAAAGCCATAGCATCGAGAGGAAACGCCTCCAGTGGTTCCTTGCGTCGCGCAAGTTCGGGGGCGACCAGTGCACCATTGGCCGCCACCTGAGAAGAGTCACGTTTGAGAGCCTGGGTCAGCTTTTGATTGCTGAAAGGCTCCGTCGCCGCAGCGTTGGTATACGCCTCCGGCTTGAATTGCTTGGGTGCAGGAATAGGCGCAACCTTGGGTCGCGTCTGGTTTCGCTCTTCCACCATCCATTGGCGAATGTCGTCTTCGCTCGACGAGCCACATCCAGCAAGAACCATGAGCAGGCAAACAGTCGCCAGCAATTTGATCCTGTTCATTTCTTGGCTCCCTTGGAAGCCTTGCTCTGAGCGGACACTTCATCCTTGTCGAGGTATCTGAAGGTCTTGGCGGTTGAATCAAGAACCAACGTTCCATCCGTTCTTGGGATGATGGTCAGATTGTTCAGGGTAACAATGCGCGACAAATTTGCGATGTCTGAAGCAAAGGCACCGATGTCATGGTACCGGCCGCTAACCTTGATCGATATAGGCAGCTCGGCGTAGTAGTCCTTCACTGCTATTTGGCCCGGACGGAACAAATCAAATTGCAGGCTGCGTCCCAGACCGGCCTGATTGATATCAGACAACAACGCATCCATTTCTGCCTTGCTGGGTAGCTGTTTTTCGAGCTGCGTTACATACTGCTGAACCTGTTCACGCTGCTTCTTGAGAACATCGAGGTTGACTGCCTTGGTCAGTTTGGTCTTGTACTCTTCTCGGAGTTTGACCTCTTTACCCTTCTCCTGCTGCAAAACCTCATCAGAACCATCCAGCCAGACAAACCACAATGCCACAACAATTGCAATGGCCGTCGCCGCGAACAAGGCATAGCGTGGGATTGATGGCCATGCGGAAGGATCTTTGGGATCCAGATCGCGAAACTGAGCTGCAAGCTTTTCCTGAAGCTGTGCGAAATCAATCGAACCTAAAGTTTTTGTAGCCATTTAGATTTCTGCTATTTCAAAGCAGTTGCACCCGAGGCAACTCCCTGGGGTTTGTCAGCCATTTTTGCCGCCTCACTTGCGCGCACCAGTCGGACCCGGATCGCAAAATTAGATACGCGCCTTTGATCCCGCGGAGTCAACGCAACAGATCCAGCAACGATTTCCACCAATTCGGGTTTGGTGAACCAGGGCGTATTGCTTGACAGGTTGCGCAACAATTCTGAAACCCGTTCGTTGGACTGTGCCACTCCGTTGATCGTCACAAGCTGATCGACCTGCACCATTTTGGAAATGTAAACGCCGTCGGGGAGCTGATTCACCATTTCAGTGAGCAAATGCACGGGCAAATTGCGATCCGATTGCAGATCCTCTACGGCTTGCTGACGGGCACGCAAAGCGGCAATCTCAGCTTCCAGCCCAACGATATCCTTTATTTGGCCATCGAGCTTCTTGATCTCTGTATCAAGAGCCATGTTGGTGCCCTGCTGCACCGAGATGGCCGCCTGATACCAAAGAAAAATGGCGCCGGCAATAAGCCCACCAAATAGTGCCGACGCGGCCAATGAAACATTGAAAATGTCGCGGCGCCGTTTGCGCGCAGCTTCGCGGTGCGGTAGCAGGTTGATCAGAATCACTGCGCAAACCTCCGCAGGGCCAAGCCGCAAGACGTGAGGTAAGAAGGCGCCTCACGGGTCATTTTTTTCAGACGGACACCATCCCCGATTTCCATACCGTCAAAGGGATTGAGCAAATTACAAGGGAAGGTGGTGTGCTGGGTCACTGCAGCTGTCAGGCCCGGCAAAGCGGCAGATCCACCTGCCAACATGATGTAGTCCACCTTGTTATGGGGCGTGCTGGTAAAGAAAAATTGCAGTGCACGGCCCAACTCCTGGACCATGGTTTCGATAAAAGGACGAAGAACGGCTGAGTCATAGTCCTCAGGAAGCTCTCCGCTGCGTTTTTTGCTCTCCGCCTCTTCCTGCGAAAAACCGTATTGACGCACGATCAATTGCGTGAGCTGTGCGCCTCCGAACGCCTGATCCCTGTCATACAACACATCGTCATCGCGCAGGACCTGCATGCTGGTGGTGAGTGCCCCGACTTCAAACAAGGCAACGATCAAACCGGCACCCTTGTTGGGCAGATTCTCAATCAGGCGCCCGGCAGCGAGGCGCGACGCGTAAGACTCGACATCAACAACCACAGGCGTCAGACCCGCGGCCTCAGCCAAGCCTTGAATATCTTGCACCTTTTCCTTGCGGGATGCGGCAATCAACACTTCCACATCGCCAGCCGAGGTTGCACTGGGACCGATGACACAAAAGTCCAGACTGACCTCGTCAAGCGGAAACGGTATGTACTGATTCGCCTCGTTCTCAACCTGCTGCTCCAACTCCTGGTCTGACAGACCTCCAGGCAAGACAATTTTCTTGGTAATGACAGCCGACGGGGGCAAGGCCATGGCGACGTTCTTGGTCTTGGTGCCACTTTTTTTGACCAGCCGCTTCAATGCATTGGCGACTTCGTCAAACTTCTCAATGTTGCCATCCGTGATCCATCCCCGCTCCAGCGGTTCTATGGCGCAACACTCCAGCACCAGATTGCCGGCTTTGTCACGCCCCAACTCCACCAGCTTTACACTGGAAGAACTGATATCCAACCCGAACATCGAAGCAGGTTGGCGACTGAAAAACGACCCCAATGAGATCAAAACGGTCCCCTGAAACATACCGGTCGAGCGCCGGTCAGACTTAAGAAATCACTTCAATGCTATCAGTAAGCTCCTTGTCCCGCAAAGGTTTTTTCTGTTTTAAGGTGTTTCAAACGTTGCCAAAAGCAGACGGTTTTTATCGATTGCTGAAAACTCTCTATGGATTTTGCCGCTTGCGCCAGAACGGGCAACAATGCATGCGCCCAACCCAAAGAAGCCGGCGACGGGTTGATTTTTATAATGTTGAAGCCACGCAAACCTATTTTTTATGCCGCCCAACCCCACTCAATCTGAAAAAGAAACTCCCGCGGTGAATAAGCCGAAGACACCCATGCACTGGTTTTTGCGTCTGGTCGTGTGGGCATTGGCAGCCGTCTTGGCAGGAGCTCTGTCTCTGGCGATGATCATCGCACTGGCTCTGGCGGTTGCATTCCCCAATCTGCCGGATATTTCAGACCTGTCGGATTACCGGCCCAAACTGCCGCTGCGGATTTTCTCGGCTGAAGGCGACTTGATCGGTGAGTTTGGAGAAGAGCGGCGCAACCTGACACCCATCGCCGAGATCCCCAAAGTCATGACCAACGCGGTTCTGGCCATTGAGGATGCGCGCTTCTATCAACACGGTGGAGTGGACTATCTGGGCGTGCTGCGTGCCGGACTGGCCAATGTCGGCAAGGCCAAGAGCCAGGGTGCCTCGACCATCACCATGCAGGTGGCTCGCAACGTGTACCTGTCTTCCGAAAAAACTTTCACCAGAAAGATCTATGAAATCTTGCTGACTTTCAAGCTGGAGCATCTGTTAACGAAAGACCAGATCCTTGAAATCTACATGAACCAGATTTTTCTGGGAAACCGAGCCTACGGCTTCGCGGCTGCCTCTGAGGCGTACTACGGAAAGCCGCTCAAAGACATCACGATTGCCGAAGCAGCCATGCTGGCCGGTTTGCCCAAAGCGCCGTCAGCCTACAACCCGATCAGCAATCCACAGCGCGCGCGTATTCGCCAACGCCACATCATTGACCGCATGCTCGAAAACGGTTTCATCACGGACAAGGAAGCCGAATCGGCCAAAAACCAGGAGCTGAAAATCAAATCGGGCTCCAGCAGTAATCAGGTGCATGCGGAATATGTAGCCGAAATGGTGCGCCAGTTGATGTACACGCAATACGGCGACGAAACCTACACCCGGGGCCTGGATGTCCGCACCACCTTGCGATCAGCCGACCAAAACACCGCCTACAAGGCACTGCGAAAAGGCATCATGGACTTCGAGCGGCGCCAAGTCTACCGTGGCCCCGAAAAATTCATCCCCGTTCCGACCAATGCCCAGGAGGCCGAAGATGCCGTCGACGACGTGTTGGACGACCATCCAGACAATGGTGATGTCATGTCCGCCGTCGTACTCGAAGCGGACGCCAAGAAGATCAAAGCCATGCGCCAGGGCGGCTTCACGCTGGAAATCACTGGCGACGGACTCAAGCCGGCACAGTCGGGGCTTTCCGACAAGGCGCCGCCCAACATCAAGCTGCGTCGTGGCGCCGTCATTCGGGTCGCCAAGACACCGAAGGACACCTGGGAAATTACCCAACTGCCGGAAGTCGAAGGTGCGTTTGTTGCCATCGACCCCCGAGACGGCTCGATCAAGGCACTGGTGGGTGGGTTCGACTTTACAAAGAACAAGTTCAACCACGTCACCCAGGCCTGGCGCCAGCCGGGATCGAGCTTCAAGCCCTTCATTTATTCCGCTGCGCTGGAAAAAGGCTTTACGCCGTCTACCGTGATCAATGATGCGCCCTTGTTCTTCGATGCGGGCGTCACAGGCGGTCAGCCTTGGGAGCCCAAGAATTACGACGGCACGTTTGAAGGCCCCATGACGCTGCGACGCGGACTGGCGAAGTCCAAAAACATGATTTCCATCCAGATCCTGCGCTCCATAGGAACCCAATACGCACAGGAATGGATTACCCGTTTCGGCTTCGAAGCCGAAAAACACCCCCCCTACCTGACCATGGCCCTGGGCGCGGGGTCCGTTACGCCCATGCAAATGGTGGTCGGTTACTCGGTGTTTGCCAACAGCGGCTACCGCGTGAATCCCTGGCTGGTCTCCAAAGTGAGCGAACAGCGTGGCAAAGTGTTGATTGAGACCAAAACGCCGGTTCTGGAAGACTCGGACCGCGCCATCGATGCCCGCAATGCATTCATGATGACCAGCCTGCTCCAGGAAGTGACCCGCTCCGGCACGGCCGCACGCGCGCAAGCCACCCTGAAACGCCCGGACGTGTATGGAAAAACCGGAACAACCAATGACTCCATGGACGCCTGGTTTGCCGGTTACAACCCCACCCTGACCGCCGTGACCTGGATTGGCTACGACACACCGCGCAAACTCGGTGACCGCGAAACCGGCGGGGGGCTGAGCCTGCCGGTTTGGATCACCTTCATGGAAAGCGCGCTCAAAGGTGTGCCCGTTAACGAGCCCGCTGCGCCAGAAGGCGTGGTCCACGTGGGTGGCGAGTGGTACTACGATGAATATGCCAAAAGTTCCGGCGTTTCAGGTGTCGGTCTGGAAGACAAACCCGAATCGACGCCGTTGACACTACCCCCTGCCGAGGAAAAGAAAAAGATCCTGGATCTTTTCCGGAACTGATCAGGCCAGAAAACGCAACGCCTGCCCGGCCTGGGCGCTGGCGTTGTGCGAGAGGGCAGCGAAAAATTCACCCTGCCCCTTGGTATCCAGCCATTGATCATCGAGCCAGCGGTAGTGGAACCCCCCAGCCTTGGTTGCCAGCCAGATTTCGTGCAGCGGTTTTTGCTGGTTGATGACGATCTGGCTGTGGTTGGAAAAAGTCAGCGTGACCATTCCGCCAACCCGCTGGTTGTCCACATCCGCGTCGGTTTCGTCGTTGATGCGGTCACAGCACGCTTCAACCGCCTTGAGCAAAGCGTCCGCACGGTCCATGTATTCAGTGTCAGTCATTACAATTTCGCCATGTTGTTCGCAAAACAAATTTTAGCCAGCGCGCTTGTCCTTGCAGTTTGTGTGTCAAGTCTGGCTGGCTGCGGGCAATACGGCGCGCTCTATCTGCCAACGCAGCCCACTCCAGGCAAACCGCCGCCCAGTGCAGCGATTTCATCGCCAGCGCTACAAATTTTATAGCTGGCTACGCACCATTGACGGGAGCTGCAGCTTCTTTTTCTTGACAAACTGGGCAACTCTCCAGCCCAACAGGCTTCCCAGGATCTGGGCATAAACGGCCACTTCGGCAAAATTGTTTTTGCCGGCACGCATCCAGAAGAAGTGCACCAGCGCCAAAACGGCAATGGCATACACCAGCCGGTGCAGCAACTGCCAGCGGCGGCCTCCCAGCGCGCGAATGGCGCGATTGAACGACGTCAGCGCCAGCGGTGTCAACAACACGATGGCAGTGAAACCCACCAGGATGAAGGGCCGCTTGACGATGTCCTTGGCGATATCCACCAGGTCAAAGCCCATGTCGAACCAGCTGTAGGCCAGCAGATGCAGCACCGCATAAAAATAGACAAAAAGCCCCGCCATGCGCCGAAATCGGGCCAATGACGGCAGCCCCGCCATGGTGCGCAGTGGCGTAATGGCCAGCACCACACACAGCATGCGCAGGGTCCAGTCGCCGGTGGAACGCTCCAGGGCCTCGGCTGGATTGGCTCCCAGCCAATCCAGGGCTGCGGCCAAACACAGCCAGACGAAAGGCAGCAGTGCCAGAACAAAGGCCAGGGGCTTGGCCATGCGGCCTGACAGCCGCTGGTTCACAAAGGCTCGCATGGTCGTCAAAACAGCTTCTTCAGGTCCATGCCCGCATACAACTGCCCCACCTGCGCCTCATAGCCATTGAACATCAGCGTCTTGCGCTTCTTGGCGAACAAGCCGTCTTCGCCGATGCGGCGCTCGGTAGCCTGGCTCCAGCGCGGGTGGTCCACATTGGGATTAACGTTGGAATAAAAACCGTATTCATTGGCCGCCGCCTTGTTCCAGGCCGTAGCCGGTTGTTTGTCGGTGAACCGGATCTTGACGATGCTCTTGCCGCTCTTGAAGCCGTACTTCCATGGCACCACCAGGCGAACCGGTGCACCGCTCTGGTTGGGCAACACCTCGCCGTACATGCCAAAGCCCAGCAGCGTCAAGGGATGCATGGCTTCGTCCAGCCGCAGCCCCTCGACATACGGCCAGTCCAGCACGCGTGAGCCGACAAAAGGCATGGTCTTGGGATCAGCCAGCGTGACAAACTCCACATACTTGGCACTGCCCAATGGCTCGACCTGCCTGATGAGTTCAGCCAGCGAATAGCCGACCCAGGGAATGACCATGGACCAGCCTTCGACGCAGCGCAGCCGGTACAAGCGCTCTTCCATAGGGCTGAGCTTGAGCAACTCTTCCAGTCCCAACTTGCCCGGCTTCTTGACCAAGCCTTCAATTTCCACTGTCCACGGACTGATCTTGAGCGTGTGCGCATTGGCGGCAGGATCAGCCTTGTCCGTGCCAAACTCGTAGAAATTGTTGTACGAACTCGCGTCCTTGTACGACGTTGGCTTCTCCATGGTTGCAGCACCCGCCACTGCCGATGGCCTGGCGCTCAGTGCCTGCAACTTGCCCGGACGGGGCACCAGACCCGAACCTTGCGCCAGAGCCTGGCGGGACGCCCAAGTCGCCATGGCCCCGCCAGCGACACCGGTGGCGATCATTTTCAGGACATCGCGCCGACTCTCATAGAGGGTACGGTCGGTGATTTCGCTGGCAACTGGGTGGTTGAAGCCGTTGGTTTGGTTTTTGATCAGCATGGTTTGTGTCCTTGTTGAGTATTTGGTCGACCGGGCGCGATATTTCTTACAGCGACTGCACTATGCCTTTGCCATCCCAAGTGGTCAAAAGGTCCCAGAAAACAAAAAGGGCAGCCCCATCCTGCGATGAGTCTGCCCCATTTGGGACTTTTGCGCCGGGTTGGTTCCCAAAAGAACCAACAGCGCAAGGGTCTGCGTCTTACCGCAAACCGGCAATGTAATCAGCAACCGCCTTGATTTCGCGGTCATTCAATTTGGCCGCCACCTGGCTCATCTGCACACTGTTCTTGCGGGCGCCGTCACGGAATGCGGTCAATTGGGCCACGGCGTAGTCAGCATGCTGACCGCTCAGGCGCGGGTACTGGGAAGGAATGCCGGCACCGTTCGGACTGTGGCAACCGGCACACGCTGCGATCTGCCGGTCAGCGATGCCACCGCGGTAGATGCGCTCGCCCAACATGACCAATGCCTTGTCACTGGCAGCGCCTGGTTTGGCCTTTTTGGCCGAAACCCAGTAGGCAACGTTCTTCATGTCTTCATCCGACAGCGCGGAGGAAAAACCCTTCATGATCGCGTTGACGCGTTTGTCAGATTTGAACTCCTGCAATTGCTTGACCAGGTATTCAGGGTGCTGTTGTGCGAGCTTTGGAAAAGCCGGTGTACCGGAGTTGCCATCCGCACCGTGGCAGGCCGCACAGACCGCTGTAAACGTCGCTTCTCCCTTGGCCAAATCGGGTTTCACAACCTTGGCAACAACGGCCGTGGCGTGCGCCGCAGGCTCAGGCGTTGCGTCTGCCGCAAAGGCAAAAAGAGGGGAGGTGACCGCAGTGGCGGCGAGGAGCAGGTGGGCAATCAACTTCATGGTGCTACTGTGTGTCTAGTGGGCAAAACAGCATCATTCTACAATGGCGGCTCGGGTCCTCCGCCTTAATCAATGACTACCAACACAAAACCCCCCACGATTTCCCGACCCGAGCCCACGCCTGGCGCTGGAGAGAAGTCCCAGGCGACCATCGCATTGGGATGGCTGCATACAGCCAAATTTTTGACAACAGCGCCCGAATTGCATTTCTTGCCGCCGCTGGATGTTCCCGAAATTGCCTTTGTTGGCCGCTCCAATGCGGGCAAGTCCACCTGCATCAATACGCTGACGCAGCAAAAGCAGCTGGCATACGCCTCCAAGAAACCGGGACGAACCCAGCACATCAACCTGTTCAGCCTGGGCAAGCAGGGCATCACCGACGCCATTTTGACCGACCTGCCCGGCTATGGTTACGCGGCCGTTCCCAAGCAGGACAAGATCCGCTGGCAGCAGGTCATGGCCAACTACCTGATCACCCGCGAAAACCTGACGGGCATTGTGCTGATGTGCGACCCCCGCCATGGGCTGACCGAACTGGACGAAATCCTGCTCGACGTCATCCGCCCGCGGGTGCAGGAAGGTTTGAAGTTCCTGATCGTCCTGACCAAAGCCGACAAACTAACCCGCAGCGAAGCCGCCAAGGCCCTGTCCATCACCAAGCTGCAAGCCGGCGGCGGCGAAGTGATGCTGTTCTCCGCCACCAAGCGCAAAGGTGTGGACGATGTAGCCCAACTGCTGTGGAAATGGGCACACCCGCCAGCCAAGATAACCCCAGCAACCGAAACGCCCGTGACACCTGCAGCGTGATGATTGAGACCTACCTGCAGCCGCTGCCCCACGGCATCACCCTCAGCTGCAGGTCGGCCGGTTTGCCCGGGCGGCCCGTCCTGGTCTTCCTGCATGGTTTCCCCGAGGGCGCTTTCGTCTGGGACGAATTGCTGGAGCATTTTTCCAAAGACGCGAATGGCGGCTACCGCTGTGTAGCCCCCAATTTACGCGGATTTGAGCGATCCTCGTCGCCTGCCGAGATTGAGGCCTACCGTCCCAAACATCTGGTGAAGGACCTTGCCGCCCTGGTTGCCATCGAAACCCGGGGTACGCAGCCGCTGGAATGCCTGATCGCCCACGACTGGGGCGGCGCTGTGGCCTGGAATTTTGCCAACCAGCTACCCGAGCTCACCAAGAAACTGGCCATCATCAATTCACCCCATCCGGGCACTTTTCTGCGGGAACTCAAAACCAATCCGGCGCAGCAGCAAGCCAGCGCCTACATGAATTTTCTGATCCGCGAGGATGCAGAAAAACTGCTGACGGACAACGATTTCGAGCGCTTGTGGGCATTCCTGACCCATGAATTCGCCAGCGGACGCACCACACCCTGGTTGACCGAGTCCGTCAAAAACCAATACCGGAGCGTGTGGTCCCATGGGCTGCACGGAGGCTGCAACTACTACCGGTCATCACCCCTGCGCCCGCCTCGCCCTGAAGACCCGGCCGCCGCCGCTGTGGAATTGCCGCACAGCATGTTGACCATCTCGCTGCCGACCCTGGTGGTGTGGGGCATGGACGACACCGCGCTGCCGCCCGAACTGATTCAGGGTCTGGACGATTTTGTGCCGGCACTCACCCTGCACAAAGTGCCTGGTGCCACGCACTGGATCATCCACGAACAACCCGCCCTGGTAACACGGTACCTGCAGGAATTTCTGGGCCACACCGCTGCTCAGTAAGGCGGTGCCTCGCCGTTGGGCCGGTCCTTGAACCGCTTGTGCACCCAGTAGTACTGGGAGGGCATGCTGTCAATGTAGCCCTGCAAACGGGTATTCATCAGCGCGGTATCGGCCACCAGGTCGCCGGACGGAACGTCGGTCCAGGCCGGCAACACCTCGATGTCGTACCCGTTGGGGGTCATACGCGCCAGGATGGGCACCACCTTGGCACGCCCCAGCCTTGCAAACCGCGACAGCGAAGGGACGGTCGCCGCCGGCACGCCGTAGAACGGAACAAACACCGAATCCTCCGGTCCGAAATTCATGTCCGGCAACAGGATCAGCGGTTCACCCTTGCGCAGCGCTTCCACAATGGGCTTGACGCCATCGGCACGTCCAAACAGGCGCATGGAACCAAAGCGCTGGCGCCCCTGAAGAATCCAGGCGTCGGAAACCGCATTCGCCTGGTTGGTGTAAATCGTCGTGTAGCGCCGGGAAGTCTGCTGGGTCAGTGCGACCCCGACGGCATCGAGCCCCACAAAATGCGGCAAAAAAATGACCGTGGGTGCGTTGCCATCCAGCTCGTTCAGCGCGCCGGTCAAGCGCAGGCGGCGCAGCGTATGCTGTGCCGAGCCATGCCATAGCCAGCCCCGGTCCAGCCAGCTTTGCGCGAAATGGATGAACACCTGCCGGGTCTGGCTGCGAACCTCGGCCTCGGACCAATGCGGGAAACACAGGCGAAGATTGGTCACCACCACACGCCGCCGGGAGGCCACCAGGGCATACAGCAGCAGCCCCAGCGCAGCCCCCAGCGCGCGCACCACGGGCAAGGGGAGGTACCCGATCCAGCGGATCAGTTCCAGCACCGCGCGGGTCAGCATATGAAGGCCGCCTGGTACACGGTTAAAGCCCACAACGACAGGAAGGACGGCATTTTGAAGAGCACGGTTTTGTCTGGGATAAAATCGCGCGTGTCGCTGAGTTACGGAACTACTTGCAGGGCGACCCACACGGTGACGATTCTTGATTGGATTGCCATTGTGCCTTGTCACTATCGACAAATCTGCTAAAGCGTTCGCTGCAAGCCCAAAAGCCCAAGCAACGCGACTTGATGTTTTTTTTGGAGCAAGCAACCATGGCGAACGATTTTCTCTTTACGTCCGAGTCTGTTTCTGAAGGCCACCCCGATAAGGTTGCCGACCAGATTTCCGATGCCATCCTGGACGCCATTTTCAAGCAGGACCCCAAGTCCCGCGTGGCGGCCGAGACACTGACCAACACCGGTCTGGTCGTGTTGGCCGGTGAAATCACCACCAACGCGCACGTGGACTACATCCAGGTGGCGCGCGACACCATCAAGCGCATTGGCTACGACAACACCGAATACGGCATCGACTACAAGGGTTGCGCCGTGCTGGTGGCTTACGATAAGCAATCCAACGACATCGCCCAGGGCGTGGACCATGCCAGCGACGACCACCTGAACACCGGCGCCGGCGACCAGGGCCTGATGTTTGGCTACGCCTGCAATGAGACGCCCGAGCTGATGCCGGCGCCCATTTACTACGCCCACCGCCTGATGGAGCGCCAGGCGCAGTTGCGCAAAGATGGCCGCCTGCCTTTCCTGCGCCCGGACGCCAAGAGCCAGGTCACCATGCGCTATGTGGATGGCAAGCCCCACAGCATCGACACCGTCGTGCTGTCGAGCCAGCACAGTCCCGAGATGAGCGACGGCCTCCACATGAAGCCTGCCTTCATTGAGGCGGTGATTGAAGACATCATCAAGCCCGTGCTGCCCAAGGAATGGCTGACGGCCGACACCAAATACCTGATCAACCCCACCGGCCGTTTCGTCATCGGCGGCCCCCAGGGCGATTGCGGCCTGACCGGCCGCAAGATCATTGTGGACACTTACGGCGGTGCCTGCCCCCACGGCGGTGGCGCCTTCTCCGGCAAGGACCCCAGCAAGGTGGACCGCTCGGCGGCTTACGCGGCACGCTATGTGGCCAAGAACATTGTGGCCGCCGGCCTGGCACGCCAGTGCCAGATCCAGGTGGCCTACGCCATTGGTGTGGCCAAGCCCATGAACGTGACCGTCTACACCGAAGGCACCGGCGTGATCCCGGACGACAAGATCGCCGAACTGGTGCACGCCCACTTCGACCTGCGCCCCAAGGGCATCATCCAGATGCTGGACCTGCTGCGCCCGATCTACGAAAAGACCGCCGCCTACGGCCACTTCGGCCGTGAAGAGCCCGAGTTCACCTGGGAGCGCACCGACAAGGCGCAGGCACTACGCGCTGCGGCCGGCCTGAAGTAAACCGTCATCCGGCATTGGCACCCCCATGAAACTCCAGGCACAACGCTTCATTGATCGCTGGGTAGGCCAGTTCCTGTGCGGCGTGGTGTCTGGCTGGGTGCGCTTCACCGGGCTTTTTGGAGCGCCGGCCCAGCTGGACCAGGCGCCCAAAAACATTCTGGTGATCCTGCTCTCCGAGATGGGCAGCATCGTGCTGGCCGGCCCCATGTTTGCGCAATTGCGCCGACAGTACCCCGGGGCGGCCATCCACATCCTGCAACTCAAGAAGAACCAGGAAGTCTCCAAGCTGCTGCAGCTCACCCAAGCGGAGTGCATGCACAGCCTGGACGACAGCTCTGGTGGATCGCTGGTGCGTGACATCCTCTCTGTGAGCCTGGCAATGCGCCGCATGGGCCTGGATGCGGTGATCGACTGCGAGCTGTTTTCCCGCGTCAGCGCCCTGCTCTCGTTCTCCACCGGTGCACCAGTCCGCGCAGGCTTTACGCCGCACACGCAGGAAGGCCTGTACCGCGGCAGCTTCATCAACCACGCCATTCCGTACAACCCCTACCAGCACATCAGCAAGCAATTCCTGTCACTGGTGGATGCGCTGCAGTCCGCAGGCAGCATGCCGCGCAACAAGGCCGCTCCAATTCGCAGCACGCCGGTTGAAACCGAACTCTCGGTGGCGTTTGCCGACGGTGAAATCCCGGCCTACCGCAGCAAACTGGTGGCCGACCACCCCGTGGTTGGCAGCCGCAAACTGGTGCTGATGTATGCCGGTGGTGGCATCCTGCCCGAGCGGGCCTGGCCAGCCGACCACTACGCCCGCGTGGCGCAGGGCCTGTGCGCAGCCGGCTTTGCCGTAGGACTGATTGGCCTGAAAGACGACGCCCAGCTGGCCAAAGACCTGATCGCACGGATTCGCGATGCGGCCTGCATCGACCTCACCGGCTACACCCGCAGCATCCGCGAGCTGCTGATGCTGTTCCACGCCGCCGACCTGCTGATCACCAACGACGGCGGCCCCGGCCACTTTGCCACCCTCACCCCCATCCAGACCATGGTGTTCTTTGGCCCCGAGACCGGCAAGCTGTATGGCCCGCTGGGCACGCGCAACGTGGTGCTCGAATCGGCAATAGCCTGCTCACCCTGCCTGTCGGCCTACAACCACCGCCTGACCTTTTGCGATGGTGACAACCAGTGCCTCAAACGCATTGCACCCGACCCGGTGCTGGACCAGGCCCTGCAATTTTTGAAAGCTGTGCCTGCGCACGCTGCTGCATGACGACACCCATTCCCCCCTGGCAAGAGCGCGCCGTTGCGCTGATCGAGTGGCTCAAAACCTTCCGCTACATCAAGTTCGGCCTGGTCGGCGCCAGTGGCACCGTGGTCAACATGGCGGTGCTGTACGTCGCGCAGGAGTTCCTGTTCCTGGGCATTGAGCCACCGCGTACCCGCCTGTATGCGTCCCTGGCCGTGGCCATTGCCGTTGCCACCATCAACAACTTCACGTGGAACCGCCTCTGGACCTGGGCCGACCGCATCCGCGAACACGCGGCCCACCCGGACAATGCAGACACGCATCCGCTGCAGACCCTGGCCTCCCAGTTTGGCAAGTACACACTGGCCTCCCTGTTCGGCATCGCCCTGCAATATGGCCTGACCCTGTGGCTGGCCCACGCCCTGCACTACCTGCTGGCCAATGTGATTGCCATCGTGGTCGCCAGCATCAGCAACTTCCTGGTCAACGACCGGTTGACCTTCGGCCGCCGCAAAGCCTGAGCCTGCGCCCATGAACCCGCTACCATCCCCCGGCGACAGCACACTGGTCCGGCGGGGCTGGCTGGCGCTGGTGCTGGTGGCGCTTGCCGTCTACCTTTTTGGCCTGGGCGGCGCCTATGCGCCGACCAATGGCGACGAGATGGTCTACATCCACATCGCCCGCATGACCGCCGAGTCCGGCCACTGGCTGCCCCTGCAGTCCGAGATTGTGGACACCCGCAACACCAAGCCACCGCTGCTGTTCTGGCAGGCCATGGCTGCGGGCGACTGGGGCCAGCACTGGAGCCTGTTTGCGCTGCGCCTGCCCTCAATCGCCTACACCTTTCTCACCACGGCCCTGCTGGCGTTTTTTGCCCACCGTATCAGTGGCAGGCTGCGCACCGCCTGCCTGGCGGCGGCGCTGTACCTGCTGTTTTTCTCGACCTTCCGCTATGGCCGGGTGTACCTGACCTCTGCGCCCGAGACCTTCTGGCTGGCCCTGCCCCTGTGGTGGCTGCTGTGGAGGCACCTGCACCACGCCGGGCAACGTTTCAACGCCAGCGCATGGGGGATTGGCACCTACACCCTGTTGGGCATTGCCATGGGCCTGGGCTGCGCCTACAAGTCGTTTGCACTGGCGGCACCCACGGCCGCGGCGCTGTGGTGCGCCATATTGCTCAGCGAAAACAAAGTCCGCTGGCCCACCGTGGTCCGCACCACGCTGGGCGTGACCTGGAGCACGGCGCTGGCCGTGGGCATCTTTGCCCTGTGGTTTGTGCTGGACCCGGACCCGGCCTCGGTGTGGCAGGAGTTTGTACTGGCCGAGAACGCCGGAAAAATGTCCAACACCCAGGGCTACTGGCATGCGGCGCTGTTTGGCGCCTACCCCATGTGGACGCAGTTGCTGGCCTACCCCGCCAACGCCGGCCTGCTGTTCTTTGCCGTGCTGGGTCTGGGCTGGACCGGCCTGAAGGACGCATTCAAACGCCAGACCTACGCCCGGCTCACGCCTGCCATGGGAATCCTGCTGACCTGGCTGGTGGTGTGGCTCATCGTCTTCACCATCCCCAGCCAGCGCTCCGAGCGCTACGTCATTCCCGCCATGCCCGCCCTGGCCATCGTGATGGCACTGGTGTGGGAGAAGATTCCCAGGGCCTGGTTCTGGGTCACCCTGGCCATCACGGTGCCCGCACTGGTCATGCTGGCGCGCATAGGCTGGGTCATGGGCGACATGCAGATCGCCAGCGGCGTCCAGGTTGCTATGATTTTGATAGCTGCTTGCGCTGGTCTGGCGGGAGCTACCGCCGGATTTATCGTAAAGAATTGGTGCAAAACGGCAACCCTGGTGGCCTGTCTGGCGGTGTACGCCACCTTCAGCCTGATGGTCGAACCCCTGGGCACCGAAGAAGCGGGTTACAGCGCGGCCACCCGCCAGCAGATGCAGGGCCAGCGCGTGGCCGTGCCCAATGGGTTTACCGGCCAGTACGAGCGCTTTCACTTTGTGCTGCCGGGGGCACGCATCACGCCCTACGACGCCGAAGGCCGCAACACCGGAGCGCTCAAACCCGAGTTGCCACCGGTGGAACGTCTGGCCTATTTACTGGAGCAGTTTGACGCGGTGGTGTGGCTGCAAGACAGTCTGGACCAACCCGGGCCAAGCTGCCTGCCGCGCTGCACACTGCTGGGCGCGCGCTGGCATGTGAAAAGCCGCCACAAGGACGGCGAGGTCACGCTCGCCAACCTGTGGCAGCCGCAGCAGTGGTTGTTCCGGCGGGAGTGGCTGGTGGTCAAGGCCAACTGACCGGGTCAACCGCGCATAAAACGAAACGCCCTGCGTATCACAAGCCCATGCAAGACCAGCCACAGCAGTGGGTCCAGCACGGCGTCCCACACATTGCCACTGGGCAGGCGCCAGACCACCCACACCAGCAAGGCAACCGGCACCGCCCACCAGGAGAATCGCCCGCTGCGGGCCAGGCTGCGGCCAAGTACCCACGGCAGCAACGCCACCAGCAGCACCAGCCCCGACGCAGCCGGGCTGAAGCCCCACGCATACCACTGCACGGGCAGCCAGGCAAACGTGTCCAGCAGCAAGGCCCAGCCCGTCAGCACACCGAGGGTAGCCAGCGCCAGGACGCGGCGGTCCGCAACCGCAACACTTAGCGACGAAGGCGCAGTCGCCGGGGGGGCAAGGCGTTCCCACAGCAAGCCGGCGCACAACCACACCGTCACGGTGCTGGGCGTCTGGAACGCCAGCCCCAGCCAGTAGGCCGGTGAATACGTCCCCGGCGCCCAGGCCCACAGCGCCATCAGCAGCGCCACGCCCCACAGTCGCTGCGAGCGGGATCGCTGGCCGGGCCACCAACGCACCGCGGCGGCAACACCCAGCCAGGCCAGCACCACACTCCAGCCCAGGTGCAATCCGATTTGCATGGCGACGGCGGTTGGCAAGGCCGGTGCATCCGTGGCCAGCAGTTGCGTCAGCCAGTCGCCCCATGGAACACTCGTGGGCGTGCTCATGGCTTGGCCCCCGCTGGTGTGGCACCGGGCTGCAGGCGCGCCCACGCAATGCGGTGGCGGTCCACGGTGTAGCTGATCCACAGGCTGCCATCCAGCCAGAGCATGGCGGGGTACGAGAATTCGTCGTCCGGCGCGCCGTGTTCAAGTGTCTGCACACGCGCCCAGTTGCGGCCGTCGGTGGAGCGGCTCAGGTCCAGCGTGCCGCGCGACGCGATGGACGAGTTGTGGGCCAGCAGCATCTGGCCAGGGCCCAGGCCCAGGCCCGCCACCGCCGCGTCGGGGTTGTCCAGCGCCAGGTCAGGCAGATCGTTCCAGTGCTGGCCACCGTCCACCGTGTGGGCCACGCCAATTTTGCCTTTGGGGCGCTCATCACGCATCACGGCCAGCCACTGCGTCGGCGATTGCATCACCAGGGCCGGTTGCAACATGTACGGCCGTTGCGACACGCGCACCATGCCTTTGAAGTTTCCTTCACTGTCAAAGCGTAGCGCGGTGGGGTACTTGATGCCCAGCTCAAAATGCACCGGCAGCACCATGCCGCCGTCGGCCAACGCCAGCGGCGCGTTGCGCACCAGAAAACTGGTGTTCCACAACCAGGACAGGGGCAACGCGCGCACCGGCTCAAACGCCAGTTCCTGCAGGCTGTTTGCCGCGCTGCTCTGGCGCAAGTGCAGCACGCGCGAAGCCGCCCAGCCGCCGCCACCCGTTGCCACGACAAACAGATGGATACGGCCATGGCCATCCATCCACGCCACCGGATTGCCCAGACGGCGAACGCCGTAACCCAGCTGCCCGCCCATGGCAAAACGATTCACCACAAAGCGGGCCGCAGACCACTGCCGGGTGGCGCGGTCATATTGCGAGGCGGCAATCTGTACGTTGGGACCACTCTCGCGGTCGCCCGAAAACCAGAAGACCATCAGCGCGGCGGCATGACTGGCAGGCAGGGGCAACAACGTGCTGGCGTGGGCAGCCGCCATGCCAGCCGGCATGGGAATTTCTCCTTTGGCAGCTATTTGCAGGCCAGCGGTGTCTGGCGGTGGCAAGGCGTTGGGCCACACGGCGCTGGCCTGTGCGGGTGACGGTGCGCGTTGCCACAGGTCCAGCGCCAACAAGGCGCACGTAGCCAACAGCGCAAACAGCAATCGCCAGCCAACACGACGGACAGGAAACATCAGCAACAAAACGGCAAGCCCAAGGATTGAAACACCGGTATCTTAGTTGCAGGCCAGGAGGATGCCCGTGCCACCGCTTGTGGCGGCGATCTTCACGCAAGCAACTCGACGGGCTCCGGATGGCCAAATAGAAAGCCCTGGAAGTTCTGGCAGCCGGCGGCCGCCAGAAAATCGCGTTGCCCCTGGGTCTCGACACCCTCCGCAATGACGCCCATGCCCAGGCTTCTGGCCATCGCCAGAATCATCGTGGCAATGGCGGCATCGTCGCTGCTGGTGAGGATGTGGGTGACAAACGACTGGTCGATTTTCAGGCGGTCCAGCGGCAGCCGCTTGAGTACCGACAAAGAAGAATATCCGGTACCAAAATCATCCAGCGCGAAACATATGCCGCGGGCCCGCAACGCATTCATCTTGGCGATGACATCGTCGATGTCATGCATCATGACGCTTTCGGTCATCTCCATTTTCAGATTTTTCGGGTCGACGCCCGTTTTCTCCAGCACGGCCAGCACCTGATCCACGAAGTCTTCCTGCTGAAACTCACGGGCGCTGACGTTGAGCGCCATCGTGACATGCGCCATGGCCGGCTGCCGGGCCCAGATCATCAGTTGCATGCAGGCGGCGTTCAACACCCAGTTGCCCAAGGGCACGATCAGACCGGTTTCCTCCGCCAGGGGAATGAACTCGGTGGGCAAGAGCAGCCCGCGCGTGGGATGCTGCCAGCGCAGCAGGGCCTCCACCCCCGTCAACTGGCCGGCCAGGTTGACCTGGCCCTGGTAGAACAGCAGAAACTGTCCCGCCTGCAAGCCTGCCCGTAGCTCACGCTCCAGCGCGGACCGGTTGTCGACCGCCGCCTGCATGGACGGATCGAAAAAATGCAGGTCGTTGCGACCGGATGCCTTGACCCGGTACATCGCAAGATCGGCCTGTTTCAACAGCTGCTCAATGGACTGCTTGTGGTTGCTGAACACGGTCGCCCCGATGCTGACTCCGGTGTGGTACTCCACACCGTCGAGCCAATAGGTCCCATTGACACTGGCCAGAATCTTTCTCCCCACCTCTTCGGCCTGGGCTGCGGCGTCCATCGGCTGCGGACCCAATTCCTCAAGAATGACAACGAACTCGTCTCCCCCCTGGCGGGCTACCGTGTCGCCCTCGCGCACACACAGAACCAGGCGCTGTGCGACCTGCTGCAACAGCAGGTCGCCGCGATCATGCCCATGGGTATCGTTCAATGTCTTGAAGTGATCCAGGTCAATGAAGAGCACGGCACCCTCTCGCCCGCTGCGTGTACTGGTTGCCTGCGCCCGCTCCAACCGATCCCGCAACAACCGGCGATTGGGCAAGCCCGTGAGTTGGTCGAAGAAGGCCAGGCTTCGAATCTCCTGCTCGGCGGCCTTGCGCTGGCTGATGTCCGCATGGGTGCCCACATAGTGGGTGACCACGCCTGCGGGGGTTTTGACTGCAGAAATGGTGAGCCATTCGGTGTAGGACTCGCCGTTCTTGCGGCGATTCCAGATCTCACCCTGCCAGGCCCCGGTTCGCCGAATGCTGTCCCACATGGCTTTGTAAAAGTCGGCATCGTGGCGTCTTGCGCTGATCATTTTGTGGGTTTTCCCGATCACGTCTTCGGGGCTGAATCCCGTGATCTCACAGAACGCACGGTTCACTTGCAGGATGGTGCCCTGAGCATCGGTGACGCTCAGGCCCTCCTGGCAATCAAAGGCAATCGCCGCCACGCGCAAGCGCGCCTCGTCGCGTTTGCGTTCTGTGACGTCGAGTCCCTGTGCAATGGTTGCCACCGGCGTTGTGCCATTGATCGCGATCAGCGTGCTGGCGTTCCAAAGAACGGTGCGGCGGGTCCCATTGGCATGGATCAGGTCATATTCAAACGGAACCCGGTGCTTTTCTCCCAGCCCTTCAGCACAGCGGAAAAAGATTTTCCCCAGTTCCGGGGTGGGAAACAGGTCCGCGACCGGCCGACCGAGCAACTCCTCGCCCGCTCTGCCGACCAGGTTCTCAACAGCGTTGTTGACACGGGTTAAAACGCGATGCTCATCCCAGACCAGAATCGGTCCGCTCGCGCCATCAAAGAGCCGGTCCAGATAGGCATTGCTGCGGCGCAACTCTGCCTCGGACGCCTTGAGTCGCAGCAAGGCCCTGACCATGGCCACCAGCTCCGCGGGTTCCAGGGGCCGTGTCAGAAAACTGTCTGCACCCTGCTCCAGCACCTTGACCCGCTGTACGGGCGTCGCCTCCAGTTCGGACACGTACACCAGGGGAACATGGGCTGTCAACGGATTGCTTTTGATCCTGACGCAGATTTCAAGACCCTTGACATCCAGGGGTTCGGCATCCAGAAGAATCAGATCCGGAAGCAACTGGGCCTGGCGCAATTCCTCGATTTCGATATGCCGCAAGACCTCGTCAGCACCCGCCAGCTCTTGCACCTCGTAGCCGGCCTGAGTCAGAATCTGGGGCGTGGTCAGGCACGTATTGCCCGTCGTGTTGAGATAGAGGATGCGGGGCACCCCCGCGCCCGCTTGCGTGTCCTTGGCCGCCAATTCTGCGTGGGTCTTCTTCGTCATGACGGCATCCCCATCCGGGCAAACGGTTTTCGAGAAACCGGATGACAAGTCTGTCGCGGGTAGGCAAGGGGGTACTTGCGAAATATCAAGCGACCGATTTTTTTGGGGCGCATGCCCCTGACCCAACCCAAGCACTGCAAAGTAATGAAAAATCAGGCCATGAGCACCCCTACCATTCTTACCATCCAGAGCCTGGGCTTTCCCTGGCAGACCATCGATCCCTTTTTGTTCTGCGTGCACCACAACGACGCCTACCCGCGTGGCAACTCCGCCATGGGACCAGCGGCATCCCTGGCCGGTCGCAACCTGGGACAGGACTTTGCCGGCAAGGACGGCTGGAGCATGTACCACGGCCAGACCATCCCCGGCTTCCCCTCGCACCCGCACCGCGGCTTTGAGACCGTCACCATCACCCGCCAGGGCCTCATCGATCACTCCGACTCGCTGGGCGCCACGGCGCGTTTTGGCGGTGGCGATGTGCAATGGCTCACCGCCGGCAAGGGCATCGTGCACTGCGAGATGTTTCCGCTGTTGCACACAGACCAGCCCAACCCGGCGGAACTGTTCCAGATCTGGCTCAACCTGCCGGCCAAAAACAAGATGGTGGAGCCGCACTTCACCATGTTCTGGCGCGAGGACATTGCCCGGGTGCGGGCACAGGACGCGCAGGGCAAGGCAACGGAGATTGCCTGCATTGCAGGCGCGCTGGGTGATGCGAAAGGCCTGCCGCCCCCGCCGGACTCCTGGGCGGCCCAAAACGGCTCGGACCTGGCCATCTGGACCATCAAGATGGAACCCGGTGCCCGCTGGACGCTGCCTGCCGCCACCGGCAGCGGCACACGCCGCATGCTCTACTTCTTCAAGGGCAGCGCGTTGGCGATTGCGGGACACGCCGTGCCGCCCTCCTGCGCAGTCGAACTGCGGGCTCAGCAGGAGGCCGAGCTGGTCAACGGACCCGACGCGACCGAACTGCTGGTGCTACAGGGCCAACCCATAGCCGAGCCGGTGGCGCAGTACGGTCCGTTTGTCATGAACACCCAGGCCGAAATTCACCAGGCTTTTGCCGACTACCGTGCCACCGGATTCGGTGGCTGGCCGTGGGGCGCCAGCGACCCGGTGCACCCGCGCGAGCAAGGGCGTTTTGCACGGCATGCCGACGCTCGCGTGGAGACGCGCTGACCCGCCGGTTGCGGTCAAGCCACGGTGAGCTTTGGCTGCGTCAACTCGCCCGTCAGGTAACCCACGGCGGCACCGAACTTGTCTTTGTAGTTGGCCTTGAGCAGCGGGTCGAGCGTGGTCTTGACCACGTTGTGGATACTGCCCCAGTCACCAGGGTGCTGGAAGTTGCTCATGATGTAGGTCCAGCCATTGAGCTCGTCCACCGCATGCAGGCCGGTCGATTCACCACCCGCTGGAATCGACATGACGCGTGACAGCACTTTGGTGTCGATGTTGTAGGCCCACAAAAAGTTGTTGACGTGCTGGCTGCTGTCTTCGCCAATGAACAGGGTGCGCATTTTTTCGGAAAACTTCAGGTTGTCCGGATTGGCAATTTTGTCGGGGTTGCCCGTGTTGCCCAGCGCATCGGCGCTGATGTCTTCGCCAACCAGCAGGGCCTTGGTGTCCACCGGCATCCATTCACTGTTGATCGTCGCACCCAGATCATCCTTGGCACCCCCCTTGAGGTTGAGCGCCATCACGGCACCGGCGTTCAACGCCTTGGCAAGCGCAATGCCGTTGCCCGCCGTATTGGCCGCGTTGCCGGTGACCATGGACGCGATGCAGTTTTGCAGCGCCGAATAGGCCACCTTGTCCTGGATGTTGACGGTGGTGCCTTCCATTTTGGAAAAGCCCATGGAAGCACCCACCAGGGCTGCGTAGCGGTGCGTCTCCAGGAACGCAGCCGCCTTCTCCATGCCGGCGCCCAGCTTGATCCATTCGGTCTTGCCGTTGGCATTGACTCGTCTGTAGCTCGCATCGCCCGGGTCGGTGCCGAGCACGGTCATGATGTCGGTCGGCTTGAGCGTGTTGGCCAGCGTGTGGATCTCGGCGCTGGTGGCAGAGCCCAGCTTGATCCAGCTCAGGGGTGCCGCAGCGGCGCTGGGGTCCACACTGAAACCGGCACCCACCTTGGCCACATACAGCGTGCCGGCAGACAGGTCTTTTTCACGGTCGGCCACAAACACGAAATAGCCACTGTTGGTGGCGTCATCCCCCATGAACACGGTGCGGTTGTCGGGCATGACCTGCACCAGTTCGTGCGAGATACGACCCATGCAGTAGTGCTTCTTGATGGACGCTGTACCGTCGGCATTGACGGTGACCTCGGGCATGTGACCGTAGTGGTAGGGGTTGGCCGTGGTTTCGCTGCCAAACAGGTTCTTGCTGAAGGCCTTGAACTGGGAGTCGGTTGTCGCGGTGAAGGCATTGGGTTCGTACTCTTCGCTCGACAGATGCGTGCCCCATGGCGACAGGCTGGCACCGCAGGTAATCCACAGGCCATGCACGCCGGACGTGTCCACGTTGTGGTACTTCACCAGTGACAGCTTGCCGGTGCTGGGGCTCTGGTCCAGCGTCAGCACGGCAATGGGCGAGGGCAACTTGCCGTACATGCCCGTGGTGCCATCCTGGGCCCAGGTGGTGTATTCAAATTGCACCACGGCAAACACCGTATTGCCCGCAACACCGGTAACTTTGGCGCCGGCCACGCTCAGCAGCGAGGTTCCATCGGGTGAGTCCGAGAAGTACTGACGCGTCTTTCCGGCGACAGTTGCATCCATGATGGGCTGGTTGTTGATGTCGTAGTAGCCGCCCGCCAGCGTCTTGCCGCCCTTGCCATCCGGGACCAGGTCACCCGTGACGAAGAACGGCTGGTAGGCCAGCTTGAAATCGAGCTTGCTGTTGTCGCTGAAGTTGACCGACATCACCGAGCCCACCGCCGTGGTCGCCATGGCGGCCGCGTTGGCCAGCGACGGCGCGGCCATGCCGGAGAAGCTGACCGACTTGAAGCTGACCGCGGTCGATGCGCCGCCACAGCCCGTCAGGGACAGGCCGGCCAAAGCAGAAGACAGTGGCAGCAGTGGCGCGCCAGCAAGAACCTGCAGCAGGGAACGACGGGAGAAATTGGGAGTGTTTGACATAGATCGCCAGAGATTGAAAAACCAGTTAACGAGGCGCACCGCTTGACACGGTGCGCTCGCGCGAGACTGCATGGTGCCGCGCCGGTGTGTCAATGCGATGACGCTTTTGTGTGAAACAGGTGACACGATCCAAATTCAACGCGGGGGGCCTGGTCTCCTTGCAGGAACGTGTCCAGGCAGTCGGCTCTCAGGTCCGGATCACCAGCCAGCCCGCGCAGAATGTGCGCAAGCAGCTATTCTTTCAATAGCAATCAGGAGCCGATAACCCGCACCCGGATCACGTGCGCCGTCCTCGCAATGGCATCCATCACCGCCGCATGGGGCTGCTGCGCCACGTCAATGAGGTTGAACGCCAGTTCGGCACGGCTCTTGTTCATCATGTCGACGACATTGACCTGGTGGTCGGCCAGCACGGACAACACATGGCCCAGCACACCGGGCACGTTGTCGTTGGCGAACGTGATGCGCCAGGTACCGGGGGTGCGCGGCATGGCCACAGCGGGGAAGTTGACCGAGTTGGTGATATTGCCGTTTTCCAGGTAGTCCATAAGCTGATTGGCGGCCATCACGGCACAGTTCTCTTCGGACTCCTCTGTGCTTGCACCAATGTGCGGCGTGGCAATCACGTCGTTGCGCCCGAGCATGGCGGGTTCGGGAAAGTCGCACACGTAGCGGCTCAGCCGGCCCTGGTCCAGGCTGCGCAGCACGGCATCCGGGTCGACGATCGTTTCACGGGCAAAGTTCAGCAGCACCGCACCTTTCTTGACCGATGCCAGCGCATCTTCACTGATCATGTGGCGGGTGGCGTCCATGGCCGGAACATGCAGCGAGATGTAGTCGGAGCGCGCCAGCAGGGACTGCAGATTCTCCATGCGGGTCACGGCATTGGACAGCCGCCAGGCCGCGTCAATCGACAGCGCCGGGTCAAACCCCACCACCTTCATGCCCATGGCCAGCGCCATATCGGCCACCATGGAGCCGATCGCCCCCAGTCCGACAACACCCAGCGTCTTGCCCTTGAGCTCACCACCGGCGAAACGGGCCTTTTCCTTTTCCAGCAACTGCGCCATCTCGGCCGCGTCGCTGATGTGCGTGAGCGACTGCACATAGCCCAGGCCGTTCAGGATGCCCCGCGTGGCCAGCAGCATGCCGGCCATCACCAGTTCCTTGACGGCATTGGCATTGGCGCCCGGTGTGTTGAACACCACAATGCCCAGCTTGCTGTACTCGGCGACGGGCACGTTGTTGACCCCGGCACCCGCACGCGCCACCGCCAGCAGCGTCTTGGGCACTTCCAGGCCCTGCAGCTTCTGGCTGCGCAGCAGATAGGCGTCGGGGTGGCCAATATCGCTACCCACCTCAAAATGCTGGCGGGGAAAACGCTCCAGTCCCTTGACGGAAATCTGGTTATAGGTACGGACCTTGAACATACGAGCTGACTCCCAGGAGGTGGTGCGGGTAAACCGGACGACTTGGCGGCTTAGGCGGCGGTGACCTGGGCGTGCGCCCAGGTCAGCCAGGGCAGCAAGGCCTGCAGGTCTTGCGCCTCGACCGTGGCGCCACACCAGATGCGAATGCCTGCTGGCGCATCCTTGTAGGCACCAATGTCGTAGGCCACGCCTTCGGCTTCGAGCAGCTTGACCATCTTCTTGACCTGCTCTTCGGTGACCGTCAGGGTCAGGCAGACGCTGGTGTTGGAGCGTGTGGCCGGGTCCTTGGCCAGAAACGAAATCCAGTCGTTGGCAGCCACAAAGTCCGCCATGATCTTCAGGTTGGCTTCGCTGCGCGCCATGGTGGCTTTCACACCGCCAATGCGGTCCACCCAGGCCAGCGCATCCAGGTAGTCGGACACGCACAGCATGGACGGGGTGTTGATGGTCTCGCCCTTGAACAGGCCTTCGATCAGCTTGCCGCCGGATGTCATGCGAAAGATCTTGGGCATGGGCCAGGGTGGTGAATAGCTCTCCAGCCGCGCCACGGCGCGCGGGCTCAAGATGAGCATGCCGTGCCCGCCTTCGCCGCCCAGCACCTTTTGCCAGGAATAGGTCACCACGTCGAGCTTGTCCCAGGGCAGCTCCATGGCGAACACCGCCGATGTGGCATCGCAAATGGTCAGGCCCGCGCGGTCGGCGGCAATCCAGTCGCCGTTGGGAACCTTCACGCCCGAAGTGGTGCCATTCCAGGTGAACACCACGTCGTTGTCAAAATTCACGCGGGACACATCGGCAATCTCACCGTAGCCCGCTTCAATCTTGTTGACCGTGGGGAGCTTGAGCTGCTTGACAATGTCGGTTACCCAGCCCGAACCGAAGGACTCCCAGGCCAGCACGTCCACACCGCGGGGGCCCAGCAGGGACCACATGGCCATTTCAACCGCACCGGTGTCGGAGGCCGGAACCACCGCCACCCGGTAGCCCTGCGGCAGACCCAGGATGCGGGCCGTTTCGGAGCACGCCAGGCCGAGCGCTTTTTTGCCCAGGGCGGAGCGATGCGAACGGCCCAGGGTGTCGAGTTGAAGCGCCGCGACGTTGTAGCCCGGGCGCTTGCTGCAGGGGCCGGATGAAAAATTGGGGTTCTGGGGTTTTACCGTGGGTTGCATCATGACCTCGCGTGGATGAACAAAAAGATAAGAACGTAGTGAACTCAGGCACTGCAGCATGAGTATCGCATTCTGGGCGGGTAGCCTGGCACCCCGAAGGCCGGGCCGGCGTTCAGCGATACTTGAACGCCGATGACTGACCCCACGATACCTACGCCGATACGCCACGGCGCTCACCCCACGTACCTGGCGTCGCTGCGCGACAGCTTCGCACGCATACTGCCCATGGCCTGGCCGGTGCTGATCGGGCAACTGGCCGTGCTGGGGTTCAGCACGGTCGACACCATCCTGGTGGCACGCTTTGCTGCGAATGACCTCGCCGCGCTGTCCATCGGCATGGCGGTGTACATCACGGTCTTCATCGGCTTCATGGGTATGGTGGTGGCCATCAGTCCGGTCGCGGGCCAGCTGTTTGGCGCTGGCAAGCTGCATGCGGCGGGGCAACAGGTGCACCAGGCCATCTGGCTGGCGCTGGGCCTGGCGGTGCTGGGCAGCACGCTGTTGCTGCAGCCAGGGCCTTTCCTGACACTGGCCAAGACCAGCCCCGACATCGCCGCCAAGGTGCGCGGTTACCTGAGCGCCCTGGCCTTCTCCCTGCCGGCGGCCCTGCTGTTTACCGTGTACCGTGGTTTCAACACGGCCGTATCGCGCCCCAAGGCCGTCATGGCCATCCAGCTGGTCGGGCTGGCCCTCAAGATTCCACTCAGCGCCCTGTTCATCTATGGCTGGTCCCTGCCACTGCCGGGCCTGTCCGCGCCCTGGCACGTTGCGCCCATGGGCGTGGTGGGCTGCGGAGTGGCCACGGCACTGGTGATGTGGGCACAAGCCCTGATCGCCTGGGTGGTGCTGCACCGTGACCCGTTCTACGCCCAGTTCGGGCTGCACAGCAAAGGCTTCAGTGCGCCCAACCGCACCGCCATCATGGCCCAACTGCGCCTGGGCGTTCCCATGGGCGCGGCCATCATGATTGAAGTGACCGGCTTCAGCTCCATGGCCTTCCTGATATCGCGCCAAAGCAGCGAGGCAGTGGCCGGCCACCAACTGGCCGCCAACCTCGTCTCCATGATGTTCATGGTGCCGCTCGCGCTGGCCAACGGCACGGCTACCCTGGTCGCGCAGCGCGTCGGTGCCAACGACCTGCCCGAGGCGCGGCGCCTGGGCTGGCATGGTGTCGAGATTGGCGTCGGCCTGGCTGCCGTACTCGGTGCCCTGGTGTATTTTTCGCGCGAATGGGTGCTGCACGCGTACACCGACAACCCCACCATCATTGCAGCGGCCATGCCGCTGCTGGTATGGGTCTGGTGGTTCCATGTGGCGGACGCGGCCCAGACCGTGGCCAATTTTGTGCTGCGCTCGCACCGCATCACCCTGATGCCTCTGGTCTTTTATGTCACCTCGCTGTGGGGTATCGGCTTGGGAGGCGGTTATCTGGTCACCACCAGCGACTGGGCACCGCCGGCCCTGCAGGGTGCGCAGGGCTACTGGGCCATGAGCACCGCCGGGCTGATCGCGGCGGGTGTCACCCTGTGTGCATTCCTGGCCTGGGTGCATCGGCAGGAAGCGGCTGGAAGCGTCCCTTCTGTTGATCATTCGCAACGTCACCGGTAACCAGAACGACAAACTTGCTGTCCGACACACTTTTTGAGGCAGCCACCCATGAAAAAGCCGACTTCCACGCTGGCCCTGGTTTGCACCTGCGCCTGTGCGCTCCTGGCGACCCTGACGCTGATTCCTGTCGCCAACGCTGAAACCACCCTCACGCCGAAGGCCCAGTATTCCGCCGACAGCAAAGCCGCACTCACACAGTACAACAGTGACAAGAAACTGTGCAATGACGAAACCTCATCCAACGCGCGCCTGCAATGCCGCCGCGACGCCAAGGCGCAATACGACCAGGCGCTGACCGAGGCCAAAGCAAAAATGACCGCTGCGGCTGCCAGCCCGTCTGCGCAGCCCGCCCAGAAGGCTGCGCCGGCGCAAGCGGCACCGGTGTGTGCAGAGTGCGGCAATGTGGTGGCCGTGTCGGTCACCGAGAAGGCCGGCGAAGGTGGTGCCCTGGGCATGATTGCAGGCGGCGCGGCTGGCGCCATCCTGGGGCACCAGGTGGGTCAGGGTACGGGCAAGGACCTGGCCACCATTGCCGGCGCGGTGGGCGGAGCCTATGCGGGAAAGAAGATCGAGGAAAAAGTCAAAACCCATACCGTCTGGAGCGTGAGTGTCCAGTTCAACGACGGCAGCAAGAACAGCTACAACTTTGACAAGGACCCCGGCTACAAGGTGGGGGACGCGGTCAAAAAATCTGGCACCACGATTGCCAGATAAGGATTGTGGTCAGCCGCTACTTCACCCGGCCCAGTCCGACCCTGAACTCCTCCAGCTTTTTTTCATAGTCAGCGGCATCACCGTAATCCAGAAACCGGTTGTAGTGGCCGTGCGTGCCCAGTATCTTGTGGGCGTGTTTGATGGGGCAGAAATACTCTTCGGTACGGGCCAAAATCTCGGCCATGAAACTCATCAGGCCATTGCCGTACTCGCAGTAGGTGCAGTGGAATATCTCGATAAAATTGAGGTAGCTGAGGTGGCGCCGGTCAAACACGATGTAGTCACTGCGGCGCACCTTGGTGATGCCGTAAATGGGAAAGCAGGCCCACTGGTAAAAGCTGACGCACAGGTCCAGCAGCATCAGCGGAACAATCATGCTGTAGATGATGGGCCCGGTAACGAGGTTCTGGGGACGGTTGGTAACCAGCCACCGAAAGAAATTCTTCTTGAGTTTGCGGTGTGCCGCCTTGACCGAACTCTCAAACTCGACGCGCTTGCCCTTGATCTGGAAGAACATGCGACTTTCCTGGTCGTACACGGCGGTGCGCAGTTCGTCTTCCAGAGCAGCCATTTTGGCAAGTATTTCGGTGATTTTTTCATTCATGGAGAGGGCCCGGTGGAGCACGATTCACCGACAGGTGTCGACGATACCGTGCGGGACCATTGTGCCCGGCTCAGGCCTCCACCCCCCGCTTCAGACGCCACTGCTTGACCAGCGCATAGATGGCCGGAATCACCGCCAGCGTCAGCACCGTGCTGGAGACCATGCCACCCACCATGGGCGCTGCGATACGGCTCATCACCTCCGAGCCGGTGCCGCTGCCCCACAGAATGGGCAACAGGCCGGCCATGATGGCCACCACCGTCATCATCTTGGGCCGCACGCGCTCCACGGCGCCCTCCATCACGGCGGCATACAGATCGGCCACTCCGGGCGCGCGACCCGCTGCGCGGCACGTCAGCTTGACCGCCTCCCACGCGTGGTCCAGGTAGATCAGCATCACCACGCCGGTCTCGGCCGCCACGCCGGCCAGCGCAATAAAGCCCACCGCCACCGCGACCGACAGGTTGTAATGCAGCAGCCACATCAGCCACACGCCACCCACCAGCGCAAAGGGCACGGACAGCATCACGATCAGCGTCTCGGTGATGCGGCGGAAGTTCAGGTACAGCAGTAAAAAGATCGACAACAGCGTGAACGGGATCACGATCTTCATTTTCTCGATGGCGCGTTCCATGTACTCGAACTGCCCGCTCCAGGTCACGTAATAGCCCGGCGGAAACTTCACCTGGGCCGCAACGGCCTTCTTGGCATCCGCCACGTAGCCACCAATGTCCCGGTCGCGGATGTCGACATAGATGTAGGCCGACAGCAGCGCGTTCTCGGTGCGGATGCCGGGCGCGCCCTTGGCCACCACCACCTTGGCCAATTGACCCAGCGGGATCATGGCGCCGTCCATCGTGGGCACCAGCACCTCACGGGCAATCTGCTGCGGGTCGCTTCTCAGTTCGCGCGGGTAGCGCACGGTCACGCCATAACGTTCGCGCCCCTCCACCGTGGTGGTCACCATTTCGCCGCCCAGCGCCGTGCCGATGACATCCAGCACATCGCCCACGGCCAGGCCGTAGCGGGCCAACTGTTCACGATCCGGTTCGATATTGAGGTAGAAGCCACCGGTGATGCGCTCGGCAAAGGCACTGGTGGTGCCGGGCACGGCCTTCACCACCGCCTCGATCTGCTTGGCCAGTGTTTCCATCTCCTCCAGATTTTTGCCAAACACCTTGATGCCGATCGGTGTACGGATGCCGGTGGACAGCATGTCGGTGCGGGCCTTGATGGGCATGGTCCAGGCATTGGCCACGCCGGGGAACTGCAGGGCCTTGTCCAGCTCGGCAATCAGGCCGTCCATGGTCAGGCCTGCGCGCCACTCGGATTGGGGTTTGAGGTTGATGACCGTCTCGAACATCTCGGTGGGTGCCGGGTCGGTGGCCGTGTTGGCGCGCCCGGCCTTGCCAAAGACCGACTCCACCTCGGGAAAGCTCTTGATGATCTTGTCCTGCGTCTGCATCAGCTCGGCCGCCTTGGTGATGGACATACCGGGCAACGATGCAGGCATATACAAGAGCGAGCCTTCGTTCAGCGTGGGCATGAATTCGGAACCCAGTTGCGAGGCGGGATACAGCGACACCAGCAGCGCCAACAGCGCAATGCCTATGGTCGTTTTCTTCCAGCGCATGACGCCGGCAATGATCGGCCGGTAGACCCAGATCAGGAAGCGGTTCACCGGGTTCTTGGCCTCGGGCATGATGGTGCCGCGAATGAACAGCAGCATCAGCACCGGCACCAGCGTGACCGACAGCATGGCGGCACCGGCCATGGAGAAGGTCTTGGTATAGGCCAGCGGCGAGAACAGCCGCCCCTCCTGCGCCTCCAGCGTGAACACCGGCAGGAACGACACGGTGATGATCAGCAGCGAGAAGAACAGCGCAGGGCCCACTTCCTTGCACGCCGCCATCATGGCGGTGGCCCGGTCAGTGGTGCTGTGCTCGGGCGGCAGGCGCTCCAGATGCTTGTGCGCGTTCTCTATCATCACGATGGCCGCGTCAATCATGGCGCCAATCGCAATCGCAATGCCGCCCAGGCTCATCAGGTTGGAGTTCATGCCCAGCAAGCGCATCGCAATGAAGGCGATCAGCACGCCCACCGGTAGCATCAGAATGGCCACCAGCGCACTGCGTACATGCAGCAGGAACACAAAGCACACCAGCGCCACGATGACCGACTCTTCCAGCAGCGTGCGCTTGAGGTTGTCAATGGCGCGGTAAATCAGGTCTGAGCGGTCATACACCGTCTGCACCGTCACGCCAGCCGGCAGGCCCGACTGCAGTTCTTCGATCTTGGCCTTGACGTTGTGGATCACCTCCAGCGCATTCTGGCCATAGCGCGCCATGGCGATGCCGCCGACCACTTCGCCTTCGCCATTGAGTTCGGCAACACCGCGGCGCTCATCGGGCACCAGCTCCACACGGCCGATGTCGCGCACCAGTACCGGCGTGCCCTTGTCGCTTTTTACGACCAACATCTCGATGTCGGCCTTGCCGCGCAGATAGCCTTTGCCGCGCACCATGTACTCGGTCTCGGCCATTTCCACCGCGCGGCCACCCACGTCGCGGTTCGAGTCGCGGATCACCTGCGCCACCTTCATCAACGGGATGCCATAGGAGCGCAGCTTCACCGGGTCCACTGTCACCTGGTAGGTCTGCACAAAGCCGCCGACCGAGGCCACTTCGGCCACGCCCTGTGCCTTGGTCAGCTGGTAGCGCAGATACCAGTCCTGAATGCTGCGCAATTCGGCCAGCGTCTTGTCCTTGCCCAGTAGCGCGTACTGGTAGACCCAGCCCACGCCCGTCGCGTCCGGCCCGATCTGCGGCGTCACGCCCTTGGGCATGCGGCCCGAGGCAAAGTTCAGGTACTCCAGCACCCGGGAGCGGGCCCAGTAGATGTCGGTGCCGTCTTCAAAGATGATGTAGACAAAGGACGCGCCAAAGAACGAAAAGCCGCGCACCACCTTGGACTTCGGCACCGACAGCATGGCCGTGGTCAGCGGATAAGTCACCTGGTCTTCCACCACCTGCGGCGCCTGGCCGGGCACCTCGGTGTAGACGATGACCTGCACGTCGGACAAATCGGGCAAGGCGTCAATCGGCGTGCGCAGCACCGCAAAGACACCCCACAGCACGATGAACAGCGTGGCGAGCAGTACCAGAAAACGGTTGCGTCCTGACCAGTCGATGATGTTGGCGAGCATGGTTACTTCTTGAGGCTGGTAATGACCCACTCACCCGGCTGGCGCTCGACGAACTCAATCGCCACCTTGGCACCGGGCTTCAGGTCTTTCAGCAGCGCGGCGTTGGCGACCTTGAACTCCATGGTCATGGCCGGCCACTTGAGACTGGCCACCGGGCCGTGGCTGATGCTGACGGTTTGCTCCTTGGCGTCCACGCTGTCCACCACGCCGTCGGCGCGGTGGCTGACAGACGCTATGGTTTTTGTAGCTGCTTGCGCACTATCTGCGGGGGCTGGAGTCGAATTGGATGCAGAACCAAAGCCACCGATGGCGGCCTTGAGATTGCTCTCGGCATCGATCAGGAAGTTGGCGGCCGTGACCACCTGCTCGCCTTCCTTGAGCCCTTCGCGCACAGCCACAAATTCATCACTGCGCTCACCCAGCAAGACAGAGCGCGGCTCGAAGCGCCCCGCGCCGAGTTGCACCAGCACGATCTGGCGCGTGCCACTGTCAATCACCGCCGACACCGGCACCGTCAGCACCTGGGCGCGAGTGGACACGGGCAGCTCCACCTGCGCAAACATGGAGGGCTTGAGCAGCAGGCCCGGGTTGGCCAGCTCCACGCGCACCGGCACGGTGCGGGTTTCCGCCTTCATCGTCGGGTAGACATACGTCACCTTGCCCTCGAACACCTTGTCAGGGTAAGCGTTGATTTTGATGCTGGCCTTGCTGCCGTTCTTGACCAGGCCAATGTCCTGCTCAAACACATCGGCCACCACCCACACGGCCGACAGATCGGACACCTGGTACAGCACCTCGCCCGGCATGAAGCGCATGCCCTGCACGGCTTTTTTCTCGGTCACGATGCCCGATACCGGTGAGCGAAACGTCATCGTGCGTTTGGTGTCACCGGACGCTACCAGTGCCTTGACCTGCTCTTCGGAGATGTCCCAGTTCTTCAGCCGCTGCAGGCTGGACTCGACCAGCCGCGCCATGCCCAGCTGGGCCGGGCTGTCGGCACCCTTGAGCGACACCACGCCCTGGGCTGCGATCGCATATTCGCGCTGCACGGACACCAGTTCCGGGCTGTAGACCTCAAACAGCGGCTGGCCCTTGGCAACCGGCTGCCCGGTCACGTTGACATGCAGGCGCTCCACATAGCCTTCAAACTTGGGGGCCACCATGAACTGGCGGCGCTCGTCGGGCTCGACCCGACCGGCGGCGCGGATGGTGCGGTCCATGCTGCGCAGTTGCACGGGTTCGGTCCGAACACCCATTTTCTGCACCTTGTCGGTGCTGATGCGGACCTGGTTGGCGGACGCCGGCTCATCGGCACCATCAGCGTCAAACACGGCGATGTAGTCCATTCCCATGGGGTCTTTCTTGGGCACCGGCGAGGTATCGGGCAAGCCCATGGGGTTGCGGTAGTACAGCAGCTTCGGACTCTTCCTGGCCGGCTCCGCTGTGCCCGCAACAGGCACTGCCGCGCCCTGCGTCTGTTGGGCCTTGGCGGATTGGCCCAGCCAATACCCGCCACCCACGGCAGCCACCAGGGCCACCATACCCACTGCAATGGCTGCACCGGTCTTCATAAATCGTCTCCCACAAGTCGTTCAATGTCTGCCAGGCGCATCTGTGCTTCGGCCTGGGCCTTGATCTGGCTTTGCCGGGCCTGGCGTATCTGGCGCTGGGCATCGAGCAAGGTCGCAAAATCCGCCTTGCCGTTTTCGTAGGCCGCCAGGGCCGCGCGCCAGGTCAGATCGGCCTGCGGCATGAGGCTGTAGGTCATCAAATGTTCGGTCTGCCGGGCCGCATCCAGCGCAATCAGGTTGTCCGACAAGTCCGCCAGGGCCTGGTTGGCGGCAACTTCCTGGCGCGACTGTGCTGCCGCCAGCATGGCCTCGGACTCGCGCTCCTGGGACTGCAACACACGGTCGCGGATGGGCAGATTCAGCTCCACCATGAATCCCCATTCCTTGACCGCGTTTTGGCGCTGCATGGCATTGATACCCACGGTGAAATCCGGGTAGCGATTCTTGTAAGCCAGGTCACGGGTTTTCTCAGCGGACTTGACGCCGGTGGTCGCCACAAACAGCAGGGGATTGGCGTTGCGCAAGCGCTCGGACAAGGCAGCGAATTCCAGTTGGGACGGCTCGGGCAACGGGCGCAGAGCCAGCGGTGCGGCCAACGGTGCATCGGCCGGGCGCGCCAGCAACAGGTTCAGGCGCGTCTGGGTTTGCCGCCACTCGGCGGCCAGGGCCACCAGCTCGCTGCGCATACCGGTGTGTTCCACATGGATGCGGGTGATGTCCTGCTGGGCCGCCAGCCCACCGGCATAGCGCACCTGCATGACCTTCTCCTGTTGCAGCATCAGGTCCAGCGTTTCGCTGGCGATACGCTGGTTGGCCTGCACCAGGTAGCGCTGCACAAACAGCGCCTTGATGCGGGCCGCCAGTTCGGACCAGGTTTGCCGCGCACGGCCTTGTGCGGCCTCGGCATCCAGCGTGGCAATGTCGCGCTTGAGATCACGTTTGCCGGACCAGGGCAGGTCCTGGGTCAGGGTGTAGGCCGTGGCACCTACTTCGGACGGAAGCAAGGTTGCGCCCTGGTCCCCGGCTTTGGTGATGTCCTGCAACTCCACCTTCAGCCTGGGGTCCATCAGCGCGCCGGACGGCGCCACCCGCTCACTGGCCGCAAGCGCCTCGTGGCGCATGGCACTGAACTCCGGGTTGCGCTGTCGGGCCATAGCCAGCAGACTGTCCACCGTGCCGCCCGGCGCCGGATCAGCCGTTACCTGCGCACTGGCCGCAAACGCCGTCAGACTCAACAAAAGGGCGAGCCGGCGTAAACCGGATTTCATCGCGCCCGCTCCAATGCGGTCACCGTCAGCACGCCATTGGGCATTTCTGCGACAAACTTCACCTTGTCACCGGGCTTGACCTTGGCCAGCAATGCGGGTGGTTTCACCTTGAACACCATGGTCATGGGCGGCATGTCGAGGTTTTTGATCGGGCCATGCGCAAGCGTGATGGTCTGCGCCTTCAGGTCCATTTTTTTGACTTCACCATCGGTCAGTGCTGTTGTGTCAGCCCTGGCGCCAGCCGACACGAGCGCGCTGATGGTCAATGTCAAGCCAACAAGAAAAGCTCTGGAAAACTTCATGGTCCGTATCCTCAACAACAACGATGAGGCCAGTCTAGTGCAGCAAGGCCGCCCTCCAGATGACGGCTACATTACATTGCTGTCATGTTGACCGCGCTACTCCGAGCGCAACGCATCCACCGGGTCCAGCCGGGCGGCGCTGCGGGCCGGCAGCACACCGGCCAGCAACCCAATGGCGATGGCGATGGCCTCGGCCAGCACCACAAAGGTGATGGGCGTGTGCACCGGCAGTGCGGGCACCGCCAGATGAATCAGCTGTGCCAGCCCAATGCCCAGCACCAGACCGATCACGCCACCCAGGGCCGACAAGGCCACCGCCTCGCCCAGGAACAGCCCCAGAATCGTGCGCCGTGGTGCGCCCAGTGCCACCAGCAGACCGATCTCGCCGGTGCGCTCGCTCACCGCAATGGTCATGATGGTGACAATGCCGACGCCGCCTACCAGCAGCGAAATGCTGCCCAGCGCACCCACCGCCATAGTCAAAATATCGAGGATGTTGGACAGCGTGCGCAGCATGTCTTCCTGGGTGGTGATGGTGAAGTCTTCGCGGCCGTGGCGTGCCATCAGGCTGCCCTTGACCGACGCCACCACGGTCGCCGCCGCAATGCCTTCTTCGTAGGCCACATCAATTTTCATCATGCCGTCACGGTTGTAAAGCTCCAGCGCGCGCGCCGTCGGAATATAGGCCGCATCGTCCAGATCCACGCCCAAAAATTGCCCCTTGGCTTCGAGCACCCCAATCACGCGAAACTGCAAATTGCCCACCCGCACCCGCGCACCCAGCGGGTTGGCGCTGCCAAACAGTTCGGACTTGAGTTTGGAGCCCAGCACCACAAAGGCGCGCGGATTTTCCAGCGCTTCGTCGGGCAGAAACTGGCCGGTTTTGACTTTGATGCTGTAGACCTTGGCCATATCGGCACCGACACCATTGACCGTGGTGCGCCGCAGCCGGCCATTGGCGCCAACCTCGGTATTGCCCCACACGGTGGCGGTCATGCCGGTGACATGCGGCAGGTTGCGCAGCGCACGCGCATCGTCCAACGTCAGGGGGCGCACCGACGTCGGGATGCCGGTGGGGGCCGGCCCCGAGGTCTTGACCTTGCCCGGCGAGATGCTCGCAATGTTGGTACCAAACTGCGTGAACTCGGCCAGCACAAACCGGTGGATGCCCTCGCCAATCGAGGTCAGCAGGATGACGGACGCAATGCCCACGGCAATGCCCAGCAGCGTCAGAAAACTGCGCAACCGCTGCGCGGTGATGGCGCGCAGGGCCAGGTGAATGGCGTCGGGTAGCAGCATGCTCTAGCGTTTTGACAGGGCCTGCACCGGGTCCAGCTGCGCGGCGCGGCGCGCGGGCAACACGCCAAACAGGATGCCGGTCACCAGGGCCGTGGCCAGCCCTGCCAGCACCGCCCAGTCCGGTGGATAGGCCGGAAACGTGGGGTACAGCTGGCGAATGACCGCAGCGCCAATTTGCCCCAGCCCAAAACCCACCAACGCACCCGCCAGGGACAGCATGGAGGCCTCGGTCAGAAACACCAGCCGAATGGCCCCACCCGTGGCGCCCAGCGCCTTGAGCAGGCCGATCTCCGAGGTGCGCTGGGTCACCGACACCAGCATGACGTTCATCACCAGAATGCCCGCAACCGCCAGGCTGATGGCGGCAATGCCCGCCACACCCAGCGTGAGTGCGCCCAGCAGGCGGTCAAAGGTGGCCAGGATCGCGTCCTGGGTGATGACGGTGACGTCCTGCTCACCCTCGTGGCGCAGCTTGATGATGTCGGCCACCTGGGTCTTGGCGGCCTCGATGGCCTCGCGGCTATGGGCTTCAATCAGGATGCGAAACAGCGTGTTGCTGTTGAACATGGCCTGCGCCAGCGACACCGGCACAAACACCAGCTCATCGGTATTCATGCTCAAACCCTGGCCGCTGGCGGCCAGAATGCCAACGATGCGAAAACGCCGGTCGCCAATGCGCACCAGTTGGCCCAGGGCCGGGCTGCTGCCAAAAATTTCGTCGCGCACTTTGGAACCAATCACCGCTTCACTGGCGCCCCGGCGCCAATCCCCCGGAGCCAAAAATCGCCCCTGCGCCATGGCCATGTGGCGCAACTGAAAGTATTGGGAGGTGGTACCCGCCACCATCACTTCGCGCAGCTTGCCGCCAGCGCTGATTTCGGATGTACCCACGGCCAGGGGCGCCACGTGGCTGACCGCACTGGCGCGCTGCAGCGCCTGCGCATCGTCAATGGTGAGGTCGCGGGTGGTGTTGGTAATGGCATTGCCCGGACTGAATCCGCCCGTTTGCGAACGCCCCGGCAGCACGATCACCAGGTTGCTGCCCAACGAAGAAAATTCGCTCATCACATAGCGGCGGGCCCCATCGCCCAGCGCGGTCAGCACCACCACAGCGGCCACGCCAATCGCCATGGCCAGCACCAGCAGGGATGCGCGCAGCGGGTTGCCAGTGGCAGCGTCGCGCGCAAAGCGGATCAGGTCGGTACTGCGCATGGCGTGGGGTTGGTGTCTTGACGGGTCCCGTGGCGGATGTCTTGCTTGATCGCCCCGTCTTCCATCAGCAACTGGCGCCGCGCGCGCGCGCCCAAGGCGCTGTCATGGGTGACCATGATCAGGGTCACCCCCTGGGCGTTGAGCCCCTCCAGCAGGCGAATCACTTCTTCGCCCGTGGCCCGGTCCAGGTTGCCGGTGGGCTCGTCCGCCAGAATCACGGCGGGTTGCATGATGGTGGCGCGCGCAATGGCCACGCGCTGGCGCTGGCCGCCCGAGAGTTCGTCAGGCCGGTGGTCGGCGCGGTTCTCCAGACCGTAGTCCTTGAGTGCCTGCTTGACCCGCACGGCGCGCTGCGCCGGCGACAAGCCCGCCAGCACCATGGGCAGGGCGATGTTTTCGGCCGCGGTGAGGCGCGGCACCAGGTGAAAGCTCTGGAACACAAAGCCGATGCGCTGGCTGCGCACGCGCGCCTGTTCATCGCTAGAGAGGGTGGTGACATCGCGCCCCTCCAGCCGGTACAGGCCGATGTTGGGACTGTCCAGCAAGCCCAGCAGGTTGAGCAGCGTGGACTTGCCCGAGCCCGAGGGGCCCATCACCGCCACATACTCTCCGGCAGCAATGGACAGGTTCAGGTTGCGCAGGGCATGGACTTCGGAGTCGCCCAGGTGAAAGACCCGCTCGATTCCGGCCAGCTCGATCTGCACGGAAGTCATTTTTTGGCTTTGTCGTCGGCCACAAACGCCGCGCCGGCCTTGACGCCCTCGCGCTCCAGCGAGGTGACCACCCGGTCGCCGGCGGCCAGGCCGTCGAGCACTTCGGTGAATTCCCAATTGGCCAGGCCGGTCTTGACCTGGCGCTCTTGCAGCGTGCCGTCGGAGCCGGCAACCAGCACGCGACCGCCCTCCTGCAAGGCCGAGGTCGGCACACGCACCACCGTGTCGCGCACCGCCAGCACCACTTCCACGTCGGCGCTGTAGCCCACCAGCAAACGTGGCGGCGGCTTATCGGTGTCCAGTGTGACGTCAATGTCCACGGTGCGGGCCTGCTTCTCGACCGCCGACACATAGGGTGCCACACGCTTGACCTTGCCGGGGAAGAACTGCTTGGGCAGGGCGTCAAAGCTGACACGCACGGCTTGCCCGGCGGTGATCTTGGGCGCATCCACCTCGTCCATCGGCGCGCGCACATACAGGCAGGTGTCGTCGATCAGGTCGATGGCCGGAGGGGTGGGCACGCCAGGTGGCGAGGGTGTGGAATATTCGCCCACCTCGCCCACAATCTTGGCCACGGTGCCGGCAAACGGGGCATACAACACGGTACGGTTTTGCTCCACCCGCGTGGCATTGACCCGGGCCAGGGTCTGGGCCACATCGGCCTTGGCCGCGTCGCAGCCGGCGCGTTTGGCCTGGGCTTCGGCGCGGGCCTGCTCATCCCGTGAGCCGGACACAAAGCCCTGCTTGAACAACGATGCCTGGCGAGCGGCCTCGGCCTCGGCGTTGGCCGCTACCGTGCAGGCCTCGGTGACCCGCTTGCGTGCGGTCTCGACCTGCGCCATGGCGAGTGTGCTTTGGGCCTGCTGGTCGTCGTTCCAGAGCTTCATCAGCAACTGGCCCTTCTTGACCCGGTCGCCCTCCTTGACGGCCAGCACCTCGATGCGCCCGCCCATGGTGGCCGACAGCTTGGTGCGCATGCAGGCCTCTACCGTGCCGGCGCGCGTGTTGGCAATGCTGGACTCGACGCGGCCCTGGTCAATCACCGCGAGCAGGACCGGGATGGGCTTGGGCCGCTTGGCCCACCATATGCCGGCGCCCAGCAGGCAAACAACGAGCGCGGCAAGCAGAAGACGGCGAATCAGGGTGGAAGACATGCAGGAGATCCCGGGCGTGGTGACCGTTGCATTCTAGGGCGGGCCAGCGGCCAGGCACCATCACACCATCCGATAGCTATCAAAAAAGGAGCTGCTTGCGCACATTCTACGGGGCCTGCAGGCCTTTTTTACCTATGAATCAGGTCAAACTGATGGTCTTGTCGATGGCAATGGCCGTGTCCAGTTCGTCCAGCAAAGCCTTGCGCACCTTGAGCTTGGTGGCCTTGTGGGCGCCCATGTTGAGCTTCTTCAGCTGCTGGGCCACCTCGCGTGCCGTGCTGAGCAACTGCTCGGGCGCGACCACCTGGTCCAGAAAGCCCGCGGCCACGGCACCCTGTGGCGTGAACATCTCGGCATTGATGACGGATCGCTGAAAGGCCGGCTTGGCCAGGCGATCGCGCGCAATGGCGATGCCGACGTGGTGCATGGTCATGCCGATCTTCACTTCATTGAGGCCGATGGTGAACGGACCCTCCACACCGATGCGGTAGTCGGCCGACAGCAGCACAAAGGCGCCCTTGGCCACGGCATGGCCGGGGCAGGCCACGATGATGGGTTGCGGGTGCGCCAGCATGCGCCGCGCCAGGGTCGACCCGGCGGCCACCAGATCAATGGCGTTCTGCGGCCCGGACATCATGACCTTGAGGTCGTAGCCGCCACTCAGAATACCGGGCTGTCCGGTCACGATGACCACGGCCGCATCGGCCTCGGCGCGGTCCAGGCCGCGGTTGAAATCGGCAATCAGTTCGTGTGAAAAAGCATTGACCTTGCCATTGTTCAGGGTCAGGGTGGCAATGCCGTCGTCCAGGCTGTACGCAACGAGTTCGCTCATGGTGGGGGTCCTGCTGAAAAGTAGGGAACCAGTCTACCGCAGCGTGCCGGGGGTTGATCGGTGACGATGCGCATGAAGCGCGCCGCACCATGGAGCAATTGGCGCAGATTAGTCTGTCTTTGGTTGGTGGCCGACTCTGTCGCAACTGCGGGTGCGGCCTGCGCCCGCAAGCCACGCCGTCCGCCTTCGGGGTGAGTTGTCCTGTCGGAGGGAAAACCCGTTTCAGAGACATTGCGGAAGTAGATATTTGTGATTTACCTCCTCCAAAGCGGCCATTAAAACCAGCATGTTTTGGACAGCTTTATGTCGGCCAGTTCGTCAAAGTCGGCACCGCCAATTGGCCATGTGCTGACATGAGCCGAGAGGATCCGTGGGGAACAATCCATTCTTAAGCGGACTTTGCGATGGCTGGAAAGCTGTGTGAATAGCTGACGCTCCGAGCATTTGCCCCCGACTAAGGTGAAAAGCGCTAACTGAAACTTTCCAAAAAGTTGATCTGGTTCTCCCAATGTACTAAGTGCAAACCCTAGATTTTCGGAATTCCGATAGTTCCGAAGCCCCGACGAGCAGGACACTCCAATTTTCAAATCTTGAAAACAGCGTGGCCCCGACAGTGAACGAAAAGTTCCCGCACGATCGCCCACCTGCAAGGAGCCTAAGCGATGAATTTGAACACTGCTGCTTACATCCGAGAATTCGCGGAAGCACCAACCTTGCGTCCGAACCGCTCGCACTTGCGTTGTGTTTCCTCGAAAGTACTGGACGCGCGTACCAAACCTGCGCATAGTCGCGCCATGCTCCAAGCCGCCACGTCCGTCACCCCTCCCTCCGTGGAGATCAGGGATATCGACAACCAGTCGATGGCGCAGGCTGGCTTTCAGGTGATCGATCAGGATGTGGTGCGTTTGCAATCGAAGCCACTGAAAGCACGTCAGGTTGTCATCCGCCTGGATGGCTGCATTGTTGTCTACCACTGCACCAACCTGCGGCTGCGCTCGCGCCCCAGCTTGCCGGCCGATCTCATTGCCTACCTGTCGTTTGGGCCGGAGGCGACTGGCACCGTGAATGGCTTGCAGGTGCGCCATGACATCATGCTGGCGTTGCCAGCCTCCACCAGCGCCAGTTTGGTGAGTGACCCCGGTTACGAGAGCATCGGATTCTTGTTGCGTCCTGAAGATGTCAGTGCGCACCTGAAAGTGCGGGAATTGAAGGACAGCTTCCAATTGCCCCGCGAGACGGAAGTACTGCACGTGGGCGCCGATGTGGCAGGGAGCGTTTTTAGCTGGGGCAAACGGCTGGTGGATATGGCCACCGAGAACCCGGATCTCTTCAACAGCTCGAAAGAGCAGCGTGTCGCTGCACAAGCCGATCTGGTAGACACGCTGCTAACTACCTTGTCCGGCACCAGAAAACTGGAGCCTGAACGCCGTGAGCGCACCCTTCAGTTGCAGAGCGATATTGTCCGCGCAGCAGAGCGTCATGCCTTGGCGCATGCCGACGAGCGCCTGTATGTGACGGACCTGTGCCGTGCGGCAGGCGTGAGTGAACGCACGCTGGAATATGCGTTTCGTGCGGTTATGGCGCTCAGCCCCACCGCCTACCTGACGCGCATACGTCTGCACCGCGTGCACCATGCCTTGCTGCAGGCACGTCCCGGGACGACCACGGTGACTGAGGAGGCGCTGAATTGGGGGTTTTGGCACTTTGGGGAATTTTCACGCGCCTACAAAGACTGTTTCGACGAACTCCCATCCAATACGCTGCGGCGCCAATCCGGCACGGCATAAAAGAGATTGCAGAAAGCAGGGATTGCGGAATCCCGATAGCGCGGCGACTCCGATTCAAAGAGACTGCGCCATCTCATTCGCTACAAGGAATCCTCCGTGCCCGCTGCAACAAAAATACTGGTTGACAATAACCAGGGCCTGAAATTCACCGAAAGCCCGCGCTGGCACGATGGCAAGCTCTGGTTTCTTGATATCCACGGCAAGAGCATCAAGACGGTGGAACTGGATGGCAGGCTGACAACCGTTGTCGACTTGCCGTTTCTGCCCAATGGATTTGGCATATCTGCCGATGGATCATTGATCTTTGGTGATGCATTGGGGCGCAAAATGTTCCGATGGGATGGCAAGTTGCTACAGCCCATGGCTGACGCGGCACACCTCACCGTTTTTTGCCTGAGCGATGGCATCCTGGATGCCAAGGGCCGCTTGTACATTGGCGACATTGGCTACAACTTTTTTGACCCCGCAAACCAGCCTGTGGACACCTGCGTCCTTGTGAAGGTTGAGCCCGACGGCAGTGCATCCGTTGTGGCTGACGGGCTCTCTTTTCCCAATGGCATGGTCATCTCACCGGATGGCAAGACACTGGTCGTGGCAGAGTGCATGGCCCACCGTTTGACCGCTTTCGACGTGGACGATTCCGGCGCATTGCACAACCGCCGCGTGTGGGCCGAGCTGCCAGAAGGCACACACCCGGATGGCATTTGCCTGGATGCCGAGGGTGCGATCTGGGTCGCCAATCCTGAAGGAGAAGACAACGTTCTGCGGGTTCTGGAAGGCGGGCAGATCACGCACCGCATTCAGGTTGCGACCGATGCCTTCGCCGTGGCTTTGGGCGGCACAGACGGTCGCCAATTGTTCATCTGCACTGCGGCCTCACACAACCCCGCCGAGATTGCCAAGAACCCGACGGCACGCATTGAGGTGATGGATGTGGAAGTGGGTGCCGCCGCGTAAGGCGCAAGGCGCGCACCCGGAACCTGGCGGGCCCCGGCTTCACCGCGCAGTTGGGTGACCAGTTCATACAGTTAACCAATGACTGTAGCGCCAATGGGGTGTTTCCTCATGGTTTCGCGAGCGCTCGCGCCAAGGCAGGACGCGCGTAGCATGCATCGGCCCAGCGCTGCACGTTCGTGTGTTCTGCATAGGTGAAGTTGATCATCTTCATCAAGTGCATGACGGCGGCCACGTTTAGATCCGCCACCGAAAAGCGGTTGCCGATGAGCCAGTCGCGACCCGCCAGCGCGGCGTCGAGTACCTTCAGTGGGCGCTGCAGACCCTTGCTCGCGCCTTCCACCACCTTGGGATTGCGCTTCTCTTCGGGCGTGAACAGCTTCTGCACCACGATCTGCATCTGCAGCGGTTCGATCTCGCTGATCGCCCAGACACTCCACTGCCACGCCTTTGCTTCGTCGTTGACGTTGGTGGGGTACAGCGCACCGCCGTAGCGTTTAGTGAGATACAGATTGATCGCCATCGACTCGAACAGGTGCAGATCGCCGTCGATCAATGCCGGGATGCGGCCGTTCGGATTCACCGAGAGATAGTCGACCGTCTTCGAGTCCGCGCCGAACGTGACGGGCACTTGCTCGTAGTCGATGCCGACTTCCTCGATGCCCCAGATGGCTCGCAGGGCGCGTGAGCCGGAAATGCCGAAGAGTTTTGGTTTGTTCATTGCAAAGTCTCCATCACGAGGGCATGGTCACTTGGAGAGAATGTGCACAGCCGCTGCACCCTCTTCGACGCCGATCATGCCGCCGCCGTTTTCCTGAATCGCGTGACGCGCGCCTTGAACCTGACGGTCGCCGGCTTCACCACGCAACTGGGTGACCAGTTCATACAACTGGCCGATGCCGGTCGCGCCAATGGGGTGGCCCTTGGATTCCAGACCGCCTGACACGTTGATTGGGATACGACCGCCCAGGGTAAATTCACCACGCTCGGCAGCGGGACCGCCTTGGCCAAAGGGCACAAAGCCCAGGTTTTCAGCCTGGATGATCTCGCCCATGGCGGCGGCGTCATGCACTTCGGCGACATGCATGTCCTTCGGGCCGAGACCAGCGATTTCGTAGGCCTGATTCGCGGCCAGATGCGCCAAGTGGAGCTCCGGCTGGTCATAACGACGATTGCTGAAACTGCGGATCACGCTGGCGGCAACCTTGATGGCGCGCGACTTATCGCCGCCGATGCGCTTGAGGCCTTCCTCGGTGCATAGGATCACGGCGGCGGAACCGTCGGTAATCGGTGCGCACATCGGCAGTGTCAGCGGGTAGGTGATCGGCGGCGCAGCGAGGATTTGGTCGATGGTGAATGACTTGCGGAACTGCGAGTAGGGATTGCGCGTCGAGTGCTCGTGGTTCTTGGCCGAGATCGCAGCGATCTGGCGTTGCGTGGTGCCAAAGGTCTTCATGTGGAAGCGGCACATGGCGGCGTAAATCGACATGAACTTGCTAAAAGGCTTTTCCGATTCGGTGCCCGGAGGCAGATCAACGCCTTCGCCCATTTTCATCAGTGTCTTGTAGTTTTCATCGGCACGCGCCACATCCCAGCCGCCTTCCATGATGGCAATGCCTCTGGTTTTGTCAGCGACATTCATCTTTTCGCAGCCCAGAGCCAACGCCACGTCGGTGGCTCCCGCCTTGAGCGACTGGATCGCCAGATGCACGGCGGAACTGCCGGCCGCACAGCCGTTGTCAATATTGAAGATCGGGATCTGCTCGATGCCGATTTTGCTCATCACCACCTGCCCCGGGATTGCCAATTGGCCTTGCAGCGGGCCGTTGGTAATGCCCGCGTAGTAGGCGGTTCCGATGTCTGATATTTTGCAGCCGGCATCTTTGAGGGCACCTTGCAGCGCCTCGCCAGCCAGGTCTTCCAGGCTGCGATCAAAATGGCGACCAAACACGGTCATCGAAATACCGGCGATATAGATAGTGCTCATGGTGAATGTTCTGTGGTTGAGTAAAAATTAGTGGGTTCGTTTACTTAGATCTTGCGTGCGGAGTCTTTCCAGTACTCGGCGCGCAAGTCTTTCTTCAGGACCTTACCCACCATGCTGCGGGGCAGCTGGGCAATGAAGTCCACGGTCTTGGGGGCCATGACACTTCCGAGCTTTTCTTTGCACAGTGCCATGATCTCTTCGGCAGTTACGGTATGGCCGGCATTGAGCTCCACCACCGCCTTGACCGCTTCGCCCCACTTGACATCGGGTACGCCAATCACTGCGCAATCCTGCACGGCGGGGTGTCCCCAGATCACCTGTTCGATAAGGCTCGGGTAAACGTTGAACCCACCCGAAATAATCATGTCTTTTTTGCGATCAGTGATGTGCAGAAGGCCTTCATCGTCGATGTGGCCCACGTCGCTGGTGTGCAACCAGCCATCGATGATGGCCTCTGCGGTCTTGACGGGGTCTTTGTAGTAGCCGCGCATCATGAGGTCGCCACGCAAACAAATTTCTCCGGACTGGCCACGCGGAAGAATATTGTTGTGGTCATCCATGATCTCCACATGCACCAGCGGGTTGGGGCGACCCACCGAAGACAGGCGCGAATCCGGTGCCACATTGCGGCCGACAAAGTGCTGGTGGGGTGGCATGGTAGAAATCGTGCCGCCCGCCTCCGTCTGACCATAGCCTCCCGCCAGCACCGGACCAAACACGTCGATAGCCAGCTTGAGCTTTTCTACCGACATGGGTGCTGCACCATAGATCAGGTATTTCAGCGAAGAGAAGTCCACCTTCATGTTCAGCCCCGGGATCTCCAGCAAACGGTAGATCACGGTCGGTGGCAGGAAGAGTTCGGTGACGCGGTACTTCGGTATGGCCGCAAGCATCAGGGTCGGATCGGGCTTGGACAGGATCACCACCGCGCCCCCGCGTGAGGTGACCGGAATGGACGCCAAGCCTGAGGTATGAGTCATCGGCGCTGCGGCCAGCGTGACGGGTTTGTCCTCTTCCATGTAGGGGAAGTTGATCATCAGATGGGCAAACGCAGTCTGGTAGCTGCGGTGGGTGTTCATCACGCCTTTTGGCAAACCGGTGGTCCCACCGGTGGGCACGATGGCGATCACATCGTCCATGTCCACGTCCAGATGCAGTTTAGTCGCCGGCTGGTCCTTGATCCAGTTGCTTAAAGTGACGGAATTGGCAACTTCGGGGGACTCCCCGTCGATGCAGATCCAGTGTTTGACCTTGGGCAAACGTGCCTGAATGCTGGCGATGGTGGGTGCGAAATAGCTTTGGTAGAACAGAATTTCGCAATCGAACTGGTCCAGCACGTATTGGTTTTCGTCCGCCGGGTTACGCGCACCCACGGGCAGCCAGCACATATTGGCACGCCAGATACCCAGGGCGCAGGTCCATGCGGTCGTGTCATTGGCGGCCCATACCGCGCCTTTGGATCCGCTGGGCAAACCGGTGGCCACCAGGGCATTGGCAATGCGACAAGACAACTCACCCACCTCAGTGAAGGTGTAGGTGCGCTCATCCTGAATGTAGGCGGGGCCGGTGGGGTTGATGAGCCATCCGCGGTCAAAAAAATCAATCATGGCCATGGTCGGCCTCCTTGTCAGTAGTGGGGTGGATGAAATTCAGGGTGAAGACCTGGCAAAGTGCCGGTCGTTCAATAGGAAGTGGGACAGCGCGGGAATCAGCACCAGTGCGCCCACCATGTTCCAAAGGAACATGAAGGTCAGCAAGATGCCCATATCCGCCTGGAACTTGATCGGTGAGAACGCCCAGGTGATGACGCCTGCAGCCAGCGTCACGCCCACCAGAGCCACGACACGACCGGTGAACAGCACCGCATCGCCATAGGCCTGTGACAAGCCCATGCCGCGGCGCTGGCCAGCCAGTTGCACCGACAGCAGGTAGAGCGCGTAGTCCACACCAATACCCACGCCCAATGCGATGACGGGCAGAGTGGCTACCTTGACGCCTATGCCCAGCCAGACCATCAGCGCCTCACACAAGATGGAGGTCAGCACCAGCGGCAGCACGGCGACCACGGTGGCACGCCAGGAACGGAAGGTAATCAGGCACAGGGCAATCACCGCCGCGTAGACATAAAACAGCATCTTGACCCAGACCTCGCGCACCACGATGTTGGTGGCGGCTTCGATGCCGGAGTTGCCTGCAGCTGGCAGCACCTGAATCTGCGCGGGGTCGGTGGGGTGATCGGCAATGAATTTCTCCACCACCGCCAAGACGCTACTCAATGTTTCTGCCTTGTGGTCGGTCAGAAACGCCACCAGCGGCATCACCGAGCATTCGGTGTTGAACATGTCGGGCATGTTGACGCTGGCCTGCTGCGCGGCGTAGTTCAGCACATCCTGGTTGCGGCTGATAGTCAGCCACTTGGGGTTGCCCTCGAAGGAGCCCGCCGTGATCTGGCGCACCACATCGGGTAGCCCCAGGGTCATGCGCACCTGCGGCAACTGTTGCAGCTCCCAGGCCAGCTGATCTACATGGTCCAGCGTCTGGTACTTCAGGCAACCTTCCGGTGGCGTCTTGACGATGACGGCAAATACGTCGCTGGACAGCGCATAGTTTTTGGTGATGTAGCCGTTGTCCTGGTTGTAGCGGGAGTTGGCGCGCAGTTCGGGCGCACCGGGGTCGAGGTCGCCAATTTGCAAACGCTTGGACACCACAAAACCACCCACACCCAAGGCCAGGGATACCAGTACGGCACCCAATGCCCAGCTACGTCTTTCAGCAAAATGGTCCAGCCACACCCACAACCCACGGTGGCCGGCAATTTCGCGCTGCTCCTGCTCCAGTGCGCGCTTGGCGGCGCGCGGGCTCACACCCACATAGCTCAGCAACACCGGTAGCAGCAACAGATTGGTGAACACCAATACCGCCACGCCAATGCTGGCCGTCATTGCCAGCTCGCGGATCACGGGGATGGGGATCAGCACCAGCACCGCAAAGCCCACCGCATCGGCCAGCAGTGCGGTCACACCAGCCAGGAACAGGCGGCGAAAGGTGTAGCGCGCGGCTACCAGGCGGTGCGTGCCCCGGGCAATGTCCTGCATGATGCCGTTCATTTTTTGCGCGCCGTGGCTCACGCCAATGGCAAACACCAGGAACGGCACCAGCATCGAATACGGGTCCAACTCCAGTCCAAAGATAGCCAGCAACCCAATTTGCCATAACACCGCCACCAGTGAGCAGGCCAGCACCAGCGCAGTTGAGCGCACGCAATGGGTATACCCGTACAGCAGCAGCGCGGCAATGGCAATGGCGGCGGCAAAATACAGCGCCACCTGCACCAGACCGTCGAGCAGATCGCCGACGATCTTGGCAAAGCCGATCACATGGATTTTTACGCCCCAAGGCTTGCCATCGGGCCCGGCACCGGTTTCAAAGCGTGCACGCATCGTGTCGATGGTGCGGCTGAGTTGCCAAAGGTTGACGCGCCCGCCCGTGGGACTGCTCTCCAGCAGGGGCAGTTGCACGGCCGCAGATTTGAGGTCGTTGGAAATCAGGTTGCCCACCAGATTGGCGCGGTTGGCATTCAGGCGCAGGCGGTCCAGGCTCTCAGGGGACCCATTGAACCCGTCAGGCATGACCGGGCCGCCGCTAAAGCCCTCTTCGGTCACTTCGGTCCAACGCACGGCCGGTGTCCACAGCGATTTCATCCAGGCACGGTCTACACCCGGCATCAAAAAGAGTTCGTCGTTGATTTGCTTGAAGGCTTCCAGGAAGCGCGCATCAAACACATCGCCTTGACCGTTTTCCACCACGATGCGCAGGCTGTTGCCCATGCCGCGAAGGTCCTTGCGGTGCTCCAAAAAATTCTGGATATAGGGGTGCCCGGTCGGGATCATCTTCTCGAAGCTGGCATTGACCTGCACGCGCATGGCCATGAAACCCAGCATCAGCGTTATCAGCAGGCAGGCCAGCATCACCCAACGGCGGTGGTTAAAGACCAGGCGTTCGAGCAGATTGCCGGACTGGGCCGGAAACTGGGCCAGGTCACGAACCACCGGCATTTCAGTTGAAGCAGAAGTCAGTGCCATGGTCTATTCCTTGGGCAGTGGCACGCTGCGCACACCGCGCGCGCCGGCCAGTACCAATGTGGTGGGTGTCACCTGGATGGCCGCCAGCGGCATGTTCAGCGCCAACTTGACCGGTGCAAAGCGCTGACCCCCATCACGGCTGACGCTGACATGGCCCATTTGATCGGCCAGCCACAGGCTGGCGTCGGCACCCTTGGCAGAGGCCGTGATGCTGGCTTGTAACCCGCTGGCCAATGGCTCCCAGTGGTTGCCACCGTCACGACTGACCACGGCGTTGCCACGCATGCCATAGGCGATCAGCGCGTCACCCGTGTCGAGCAGGCCGAAGAAGCTGCCGCTGTAACCCGTAGCTATGCGCACAAAGCGCTGCTTGGCTGTGTCCAGCCGCATCACCAGGCCTGCTTCGCCAACGACGAACAACTGTCCTTTGTGCGCACGGATGCCGTACAGATTGAACAGCTTGTCGCTGTTGTCACTGCGGTCATACCAGCTCTGCCAGCTCTTGCCGCCATCGCGGGTCTGGAAGATCAGGTTGTAGGCGCCGACCACAAAGCCCTCTTGCAGGCTGGTGAAGTGCAGGTCCAGAAACGGCTTGTCCGGGCCGGAGTCCACATTGCGCTGCGCCTCGCCGAGCAGGCGTTCGCGTTCCGGGCTGCCGGTGGACTGTTGAATCTGCGCCAGTGCCAACGCATTGGCTGCCTTGCCGTCGAGCAGCTTGGTCCAATGCTGACCACCGTCAGCGCTGCCCAGAACCACGCCGTCGTGGCCCACGGCGTATCCGTTTTGAGCATCCACAAATTGCACGGCGCTCAGGTCCGAACTCAGCGGGACCACGCTCTGGGTCCAACTGGTACCCGCATCGCTGGACAACAGTACATGGCCACGCTGCCCCACCGCGATCAGTTGCTGCGGCCCGATGGCCGCCAATGCAGTAACCATGCGCTGGGAGGCCAGTGCACTGCTGCGCGCCGGGCGTCGCAAAGGATCAGCGTGGCTGTCCGACGCCATGAACGCCATGGCCACAGCCAGTGCGCATGCAGTAAATGGGATAGCCATAGGAGTTCTGCGCGTCAGGTCCGTGGTTTAGCGAACACCGGCGCCGGCCAGCGCATCGGGCGTCCATTGCTTCTCTGGCAGGGCATTGATGTATTTCACGCCGTCGGGGTAGGCACCCAGCAGACCAATGACGTTGTAGCTTCCGGTCGCGAAGTCATAGAAGAACTGCGCGGTGGCTGCCGGTGCGGGCTGCTCATACGCAGGGGTGAAGGCCGTGAATCCTGCGCGGTACAACTGACCACGGGCGTCGTACTGGTCAGACGCCAGCGCAAACCAGGTGTCCTCATCCAGGTAGATCGTCCGCTTGGCGTAGATATGGCGCTTGCCTTCTTTCAGCTTTCCTTCCACCACCCAGACGCGGTGCAATTCCCAGCGCAGGTAGTCGGGGTTGATGTGGTTTGGTGTGGTAACCGCATAGGGGTCTTTGGCATAAGACAATTTGTACGCGTTGTACGGCACCAGCACTTCCTTCTTGCCGACCAGCTTCCACTCAAAACGATCGAGGGCACCGTTGAAGACAAAGCCATCGTCAAAAGTGGAGGTGCCTGCGGTAGCCGGGTTGGGTGTGTCATAAGACAGATCGGGAGACATCTTTACGCGACGCTGGCCGGGCAGGTACTGCCAGCCCTTGCGCGCGTTCTGCAGCGGGTTGATGTAGTCCTGGATCAGCAATGCTTCCCCGGCGCGGCGTGCGGGTGCGGTGTACGCAACCTTGGTGCGGATGTAGATGTCTTTGTCGCCCGATGCGCCCGTGCGTTTGGCATCGTAGAAGGGGTATTCCACTGTCATCTCGCCAGCGGTCGCCAGCACGGCACTGCCGGATGTATTGACATTGATCGAGTCATATTTGGCGTGCCACGCCTGGCCCGCGTAGCGCAGCAGGTGATTCCACATGGCTTCGTTGCCGGTTTTTGGAATGGGGAAGGGAATGCCGGCGTACGTGCCCTCAACGCCCAGCCCATCGTCGGTTGTCTTTACCGACACCGCGTTCTTGACCGTGTTGTCCAGCACGTATTTCGGGAAAGCCGCAGTGCGCTGCGTGGGGAACACGTCCACGCGCATGGTGGGGTAACGCTTGAGCAGCTCACGCGTACCCGCACTGAGCTTGCCCTCGTACTGCGCCACGTTGGTGCCGGTTATGGAGTACAGCGGTTTCTCGCTGGCAAAGGGGTCTGGGCGCAGGCCAGATCCCTTCTGGAACCCTGCGGGAGCGCTGGTCAGCCCGCCGGTGTATGCGGGGATGCTTTTGTCGGCATTGCCCGCCACTTCAGCGCCCACAGGGGTCAGCGTGGTCCCCAGTTTCTTGGCTTCGTCAGCGGAAACGGCTGCCAGTGCGGACGTGGCTGCCAGAGCCAGAGCCGAGAAGGCCCAGAAAAGTTTTTGATTCGACATGAATTTGCCTCTTAATATTTGGAGCTATCAGAAAGTGGTTTTGAACGTGAAGACCAGCATGTCGCGGTCGGAAATGGCGCCGTATCCGGGCGCTACCGCGGCTGCGCCGGGCAGGCCCACCGTTGCGGTGGAGTAGGGGCCGAAGGCCGCGATATAGCGCAGCGCGAAGTTGTATTTGGACTTGTAGTCCGCCGCTACGCCTATCGACCAGGTTCCCGAGTTGACGGAGCCACCACTGGTAACGCCGGACTGGCCGTTCAAGCCCACGTTGTAGCTGATGGGCATCGAAATATCCGTATCAGGCAAGGCAGCCAGCCAAGTGGGTGTGAACACCAGGCCCAGGGTCGTAGCGTCGCGGGTGACCGCATCGATATTGGCGGCGCCCGCAGTTTTGGCCGCCGCGTAGGCATCTGTTCCCTTGAACAGGTTATACGGATCGGACGTTACGCTCAGGACGCGGTTCCAGGTGAACTCACCAACGACAGACGCGATGTCAAACAGGGCGTTGCGCGGCAGGATGCCTGTCATATTGAGTACCATGTGGGCGGTCTCCCCCCGGGCACCTGCGACATTTCCGCTATTGGCCAATGCCCACAGCGCATTGCTGGCAACGATGGGACCACCGGGCAGCGTGGTTGCAATGGCGTTCTGACTGACCAATGGCATGTTCTTGCGAGCGCTGAGTTCAGCGCCCACACTGACACCACTCACCACCTTGTTCAGCGACACGCCGTAAATGTCAATGTCGCGCGCGAAGCTGAAGTGGTACTTGGGTACTGTTGTCCCGGGTTCCAGTGCCAGCCAAGCCTGGTTCGCAATGTCGGCCGTGCGACGCGCGTAGAAGCCCATCGTGCCGTCGAGCCACTCGGGTGACCAACGGGCAGAAAGACCCCAATCACCGGTGTTGTTGGGTGTGATCATCTGGCCCTGTGCAGGGCCTGGTGCAGCACTGGTCTTGAAGGATTGACCACCAAACAAAGAGGCATCAATACCAGCCAGATAGGTGCCAGACTCGGCAATACGCGCGGGCTCCCAGTCAAAGAAGGCTTGGGCGGCAATGGACAGCTCCGTGGTCGGCTGGAATTGGACTGTCAGCCCGTTGCGGGGACGGTATAACTCCTTGGCATCTGTGCCAGGGTTGGCGGCAGACTTCCAGATGTCCAGTGCAAATTGACCATAGGACACGCCATGCACCGCGCCACCCAACAACATACCCTCGCCCCAGTAAGCCGTATGGCGACCAAGGCGCATAGAGACCGGGGTGTCACCGGCGTCAAAGTTGGCGAATACAAATGCATCCAAAATTTCGCCAGATGGGCCCGAAGCAAAGCGGCGACTGTAGTCGGACAGCGCGTTGGGGCCGCCCACAGAGTTGTAGAAGGCGGGTTTGTTGGCGTCGGTGGCCAGATTGCTATAGGCACCATCGGTCCATGCGGCACCACTGACGCGAAAGCCATATTTTTTATCAACAACCAGATCCAACTCGCTGAGCAAATCCACGCGGTTTGTCACCGCTTGGCCCTTGGCAAAATTACGGTCACCATCATCACTGGCAGGGTTTGCAATCAACGCCGCATCGCGCTCTTTCATGCGGACGCCGTAGTTGTAGCGCAAGGTGTTGTCCCAGCGAACGACGGCGTTGGGATTGCCTGTGTCAATTTCAAAGGCAAACGCAGGCGCGGCGCTGATGGCGCACAGCGCCAGTGTGGCGCCCGCGATTGCAGTAAGCGATGTGCCTCCGGTCATGCCGGTGCGGCAATGTGCGCGGTGTTTGTTTGTCATTGGTAGTCTCCTGTTGTAAGTTCGAGGCGGGATAAATAAAAATGGAAATGGGGGATAGCTCAATCCACAAACGCCACGACACGGGCGGGTGCCGCGCTGCACTGGGCCAATTTGAGGGGGAAAAAGCCGACCATGAAGCCCGAAAGCGGCAGGGCACCCAGATTGGTCATCTGTTGCACGATGAAAGCTTCGCGCTCAACGATGGCTTTGTGGCCGTCCCACAGCACGCGCTTGTCACCGGTTTGTTTGAACTTGGCAGCCATCACGCCGAAAGGCAGGTCCCAGCCCACGGCATCGGTGCCCAGAATGGTGGCGCCTTGATGGGTCAGGTACAGGGTGCTGGCGCGGCTCATGCCGGGCTGCTGGTAGAACTCGGGCTGGGTCATCTCGTAGCGTTCTTGACCAGTTCGGATCAGCACGGCGTCGCCCTGCTTGATCGTAGTGCCGGTGGCGGCCAGTGCGGCGTCCAGCATCTCGATCGTGATCTCTTGCATGGGCTGGACCCAGGGGCGCACGTCCAGCACGATGCCGGGCCGATACAGCTCTTCCAGCGGAATGTCGGTGATGGTGCGCGCCAGCAGACCCATAATTTTGGAGCCGCTGTGCAAAGGGGCATCCACATGCGTACCGCAGTGGGAGGACATATCTGTCAGCGTTTCTTCGCCCCAGCCTTCGCCATCGGGCAGGTCGTCGTGGGTGCAACCCAGGTATCTGCAAAACTCTTCCGCCCCCTTTTTGGCGGGGTGGGCGTATTCGATGGCGGGCGATACCACCTTGGCGGCACTGGCCAGCGGCGGCGGCAGTTTGGCCCGGTTAGCAGGGTCCAGCGTGTTTGTCAGGTCAATCAAGCGCGTCATGCAAGGTCTCCGTGTTGGTGTTGTTCATCAAACGGAGCGCAGTGTCGGATCGGCAGAAAGTTTGCGATATCAGAATTCCGCAAAAGACCAAACCCGGGAAAAAACGTTTTGAAACTTCCGCACCGCGGTACCGCTCATCCACACAATTCGGAATTCCGATAGCCGCGCATTTCCGACCACAACAGAATCGCTCTCTTTTGCTCTGGAAGGATGTGTATGCGGTCTATTCAACGCGTGGTCCTCTCACCACTTGTCTTGTGCTCTGCGCTGCTGCTTGCCGGGATGAGTGCAGCATCTGCACAAGCGATTGCCGACGCGCCCACTGCGAGTGCTGCGCCGGCTACCCGACTGGTGTTGTTGGGCACGGGTGCTGGACCGATACCGCGCAAGGACCGCTCGCAACCGGCAAACCTTCTGGTCGTGGGTGGCAGGCCTTACCTGATTGATGCGGGCAATGGTGTTTCGCGGCAGCTCGCGCATGCCGGCTTTGTGCCGTCAGATGTTCGCAACGTGTTCATCACCCACCACCACATAGACCACAACGCCGACATGGGCGCGCTCATGTCGTTCGCCTGGATTGAAGACAACAAGCGCAACGACAAGAGCGTGGCCCCCATGCGCTTTTACGGCCCAGCATCCACCTCGGCGCTGGTACAGGCAGCCCAAGGCTTCTTGGCGGTATCAGAACGGATATTTCGCGCCGGTGTTCCCATGGCACCTGTGGCGGGGCGTTTTGAGGGCCATGACATCACCGCTCCCGGCGAGGTCTTCCGTGATGACCGCATCGTGGTGACCGCAGTCGAGAACTCCCACTACGTCGGCGCCAATACAAACGCCACGGCAAGCACGGACAAGTCCTACTCGTACCGCTTTGATACACCGGGACGTTCCATTGTTTTTTGCGGCGATACCGGCCCCAGCGATGCACTTGCCACACTAGCAAAAGATGCCGATGTACTGGTCTGTGAGGTCAATGATCTGGACGCATCCATGAAGGAAATTGCTGGGACCACGCGTCTGCCGCCGCCGGCGCTCAAGGCCGTGCGCATGCACATGGAGAAGCAGCACATTACCCCGGAGCAAATTGGCCAGTTGGCACAGAAGGCCAACGTGAAGTCGGTCGTTCTCACGCACTACGCACCAGGGCTGGATGGAGAAACTGACCTGAACAAATACACAGATGGGGTTCGAAAATATTACTCGGGAACCGTCATCGCTGGACGTGATTTGCTTGAGTTTTAGGTACCCAAATTAACTGCCGATTCCCGCCCTTCGGGAATGACTGTTATGGATCCTCACTTATCCAAAATTGACTACCTTGCGATGACTGCTCAGGGCACCAAGACGACCGCCACGAACGGCGGCTGACCGGCAACGGAAATCGTTTAACTGGACTGCTCGGAAGCTGACACTGGCGGCCGTCGGCTTCCGCTGCCAAGCTGACTTCCCCGGTCGCGCCCACAACACCTCCCCTGGCAGAGTTTGGGCTGTTGGCTCCCGCCGATTTCTGGGCCTTTGACAGTATGAGGCGGGAGCCAGCAGCCCAAACGCTGTCGCAATCATCCCTTTGCTGAACGTCAGCCGGTCCTCACATCCAGCCTGGCCCACTTTTTGACATAGTGTCCGGTTGCATCCAAACGTCCACCAAAAACAATGGCGGGCCCCCGAAGGAAGTCCGCATCCACAGCCATGCCTATGGAACCCCGTAAACTATCATTTTGATAGCTGCATAGCCAAATTCGACGCGGGCCAGAGGCCAATTTTTCGCAAAATCTCGGGGGTAGAACGGTTTTTTACAGAATTCAATATCACGGGAGATATCAAAATGACGGTGCACTTGCCTGCCATTCGCGGACGACCTCACCGCGTGGCGCACGCTACCGCATCACACGCAACCGCCAGGCGCTGCTCAGCCGATCCGCTGATGCGGACAAAGGGAAAATCGCAAGCGACCAGCTCACGTTCGATCAGCGCATGCACGCGCTGGCGCGCATCGGCCCCGTCGCGCTGCACGCCATCGGCCACCCACTGGATGTCGGGCTGCAGATGCAGCGTCAGCGCATAGCGCGCGTGCAGGGCGCGGGCTTGCGGGTATAGCGAATCATCGCCAAACACCTGCTCGCTGTAGATGGCGGTCAACAGGGGCGCGGTGTCGCAGAACACCAAACTGTGTTTGTGCTCGCGGGCGGTTGCCATGGCCGCATCCTCCAGGCGCAACTGCTCCTGCAGAATGTGCAACTGCTCCTGGCGCTGGGGCGTGCGGCCACGCTGCTCGCAAAACGCGCGCAGATACTCCGGCACCCACAAGCCACCCACCTGGCTGGCCAGGGCCTGCGCCAGGCTGGTTTTACCGGTGCACTCGGCACCGATCAGGCAGATGAGAAGCGGCTGCATTGCCAGTCAGTTGGGGTCAGAGCACATCACTGCGTGAGTGGTCTGACCCGCAAGAATTAGAACTCAACCGTCACCCGGGCGCGCACCGTGCGCGGTGTAGAGGGGAACAAATAGGTTCCACCCCAGTACTGCGTGGGGGCTTCGCGCCAGTAGCTGCGATCGGTCAGGTTCTCGACATTGAGATTCCACTGCGTGAGCTTGCCGATCAGGCGGTTCTGGTAGCGCAGGCCGGCATCGAGCTGCCAGGCGGCGGGCAGGCTGACGGCGCCGTCGGCCGTCACGGTCTTGCCGCTTTCGTTCGTGATCAGGCCGTTGACGGAAAAACCGGGCAGCGCGGCGATCTTGTAATCGGCAAACAGCGAGGCCTTGGTCTTGGGAACATTGGTGACCAGTTGGCCCACCAGGGTGGGGTCGACCGCCGCGGTGTACTTGGCGTCGATCGCCGTCAGGCTGGCTTGCAGGGAGAGCTGCGTGCTCACCTGGCCCACGGCCGCCACTTCCAGCCCGCGGTGCCGTGCCGTCTTGCCGCCCGCGATGCGCAACGGAATGCCGCTGGCGGTGGGCTGATCGTCGGCATACGGCTTGTCAATGCTGAAAACGGCCGCAGACACCAGCAGGCGGGTATGGGGCTGCCACTTCACGCCCAGCTCGGTCTGCTCGCTCTTGAGCGCGGGCAACACATCGCCCGCATTGACAAACTTGGTCGGACGGTTGGGCACCGCCTCCAGTTCGGCACCCTGGCCCCACGATGCGTACAGCATGGTGCTGGCCAGAGGCGACCACGACAGTCCCGCCCAGGGCGTGGTCACGGTCTGCTCAAAGGCAATGGCACGCGAGCCATCGCTGCGCTCGCTGCTGCGGTTCAGGCGGGACGTGCGAAAGCCGACAAAGCTCTGCACGGTCTTCGTCAGGTCGCTGACCAGAGAGGCAGTGGCATCGGTGGCGCGCTCGCGGCTGTTGGTGTTGAGATCGTTGGCACTACCGTCGCCGGGGAGTGCCACGGGCGTATTGATGTTGGTGGTGCCCACCCAGTTGTAGGCCTGCTTGGGCGCCAGATCCGTGCGGTTGCTGCGCCCGCTCACACCCAGGCTGACGCGGTGCGTAACACCGAGCGCGGCCAGCTTGCCCTGCAGCCTGGCGTCCCACGCCCAGGTGCTGCGTTCTTCGCCTTCGCTGCGGTAGTCGTAGATGTCCACGTCGCCATTGCCGCACAGGCCGGGATAGACGTAGTTGGGGCCGGTACTGCAGCCATCGGGAAACGCCAGCCGGTCCTGAATGACCGTGCGTTGCGTTCCCAGCCCCACATGGGCCAGCCAGTCGGCGTTCACCTGGTGGTCAACGGCCAGTTGGGCATTGGTGCTGGTGGCTTCAAAAGGCAAAGACCAACTCTGGTTGTTCAGGTTCAGCCGCGAATAGTTGCTGGCCGGCAGGGTATCGGCCACGCCGTCGCCCACACCGCTTGGCTTGGCATCGAGCAGGCCCAGGCCGGGAACCGAGGGCTGCTTCTTGTGGTGGTACTCCAGATCGGCCGAGACTTTGGTTGCGGGTGCTACCGATGTTGCCAGCGCCACGCTGGCAAATTCACGCTTGCCGTCGGCACGGTCAAACACCGTACGCAGGTCTTCCGCGGCCAGGTTGACGCGCACGCCAACGGCACCCCAGGCGGTGTTGCTGTCCAGGTGCACCTTGCTGCCACCGTTGCCATCAACGCCAATCGATGCGGTGGTGAAGGCGTCACGCTGCGGCGTCTTGGTGACCAGGTTGACCAGGCCACCGGGCGCGGATACGCCGGACTGCAGACCGGCCACGCCCTTCAACACCTCAATGCGCTCCTTGTTCTCCAGCGCAAGCGGCGCGTAGTTGGACACCGGCAAACCATTGCGCAGAAAGTTGTTGCTTTGGTCCAGCAGAAAACCGCGCACCGACAGGCCTTCGATGTAACCGGTGGTGTTGTAGCTATCAGCCAGCGAGGCGTCGAGCTTGATGGCTTGCGACAGACTGCTGGACGCGGTGGCGGCCAGCAAATCAGCACCGAGCACGGTCACGCTTTGCGGTGTTTTGGCCAGCGTCTGGCCCAATCCGCCGATGTCCGCACGGTCAATGTCCAGAACCGGCGCGGCCTTGCCGGTGATGGTGACGCCTTGCAGGTTTTGGGTTGGAGTTTGGGCTTGTGCCCAGGTGGGGGCTGCAAACAGCAGGGCCAGCGCCGCTGCGCTGGGGGTCAATGTGAAGTGGAGACGGGTTGCCATCGAAAATCCTTAGTCGACGGCAGGGGAGTGCAGATAGGCCAGGGCGCCCCGTAACAGGAGCTAAGGCATTTTCATCACGCTTCCCTGCGCAAGTATTACCTTGATCAAGTTCCAGGGTGTTATCTCAGCCGGCCGTCTTGCGATAGCCAGCACCCCTAGCGTTTACAGCCTGACGGGGTGTCAGGTTGATATGTGCATTGTAAATCCTGGTTTTGATCGACTCACGTCCGGTCGATCTTCCACTCCAGCGCCACCGAGGTGGTGGTCTTCACCACGCCATCAAAGTTGCCCATTTCATCGAGCAGCGTGTTCATGCGCAGGGCCGACCCGGCGCGCAGCAGCACCACATAGTCAAACTCGCCGCTGACGGCGCAAAGCTGGCGCACCTCGGGCATGCGGCTGAGTTGGCGCACCACGTCGCGCCCGGCCTTGGGTTGCACGGTAACGCCAATAAAGGCTTGCAGGCCATGGTCCAGCACATCCTGACCCAGGCGCACGGTGTAGCCCGCAATCACGCCCTCGCGCTCCAGCCGGCCCAGGCGGGCCAGCACCGTGGTGCGTGCGGTGCCCAGCTGGCGGGCCAGGTCGGCGGTGGAGGCGCGGGCATTGGCCTGCAACAGTGCCAACAGATCGCGGTCCAGCGCATCGCGCACGCCCGCGTTGCGCACGGGCTCCATGGCGGCGCGCGCGGGAGGGGCGGACCGCTTGGCCGCCGGTTTGACCGTTCGGGCAGTGCGAGTAACAGGTGGCATGGACGGGCTGTACGTTGTTTCGTCAAATATATCGGACGAAGTGTCTTGCATGCAAGTTATTTCGTCAATATGACCATGCATTGTGTCCGAACCCGCACCTAGACTTCTAACAACAAACCGAATTACCAGGAGACTTTCCATGCGTGTTGTTTTGATGGGTGCGGGCCATATTGGCCAAACGATTGCAACCCTGCTCTCGGGCTCGGGCGACTACCACGTCAAGGTGGTGGACCGCAGCGCGGATGCCCTGCGCAAGCTCGGCCACCTGCCGCTGGAGACGGCGCTGATCGACACCTCGGACGCGACCGCATTGCGCGCCGCGCTGAAAGGGTATGACGCCGTCATTAACGCCCTGCCCTACCACCTGGCCACCATGGCCGCGGCCCAGGCATCAGAGGCGGGCTGCCACTACTTTGACCTGACCGAAGACGTGAGCGCCACGCGCGAGATCATGCGCATGGCCGAAGGTGCCAAGACCGCCTTCATGCCCCAGTGCGGACTGGCGCCCGGCTTCATCGGCATCGTCGCCCACCACCTGAGCCAGCAGTTCACCCAGTTGCAGGAGGTCAAGATGCGCGTGGGCGCCCTGCCGGCCTTTCCCACCAACTCGCTCAAGTACAACCTGACGTGGAGCGTGGACGGCCTGATCAACGAATACTGCCACCCCTGCGAAGCCATTCGCGATGGCGAGATCATCGAGGTGCTGCCGCTCGAAGGCATGGAACATTTTTCACTGGACGGCACCGAGTACGAGGCCTTCAACACCTCGGGCGGCCTGGGCACCTTGTGCGAAACACTCAATGGCAAGGTGCAGACGCTGGACTACAAGACCGTGCGCTACCCCGGCCACCGCAACATCATGAAAATGCTGCTGCAGGAGCTGGGCATGCAATTCGACCAGGAGAACCTGAAAGGCATTCTGCGCAACGCCATCCCGCTGACCATGCAGGATGTGGTGCTGGTGTTTGTGACCGTCAGCGGCGAGCGCGATGGCCAGTTGGTGCAAGAAGTGTTTGCCCGCAAGATCTTTGCCGACCGCAACACCCAGGCACCCCTGAGCGCCATCCAGATCACCACGGCGGCGGGCATCTGCGCAGCGGTAGACCTGTTCCGCGAGGGCCAATTGCCCCAGGCTGGCTTCATCCGCCAGGAACAGGTAGAGTTGCCTGCGTTCCTGGCGAATCGATTTGGCAGTGCCTACCAGCAGTCACGCCAGGTTGAGTCCATCGGTTGATTTTTTTGCGGAGCCGCTATGCAAATTCACACCCCCTACATCCACACCCTGCTCGACTCCCTGGGCGTTGCCGCCGACCGCTACACCGGTGGCGACCTGCCCTCGCACTCGCCCATAGACGGCGCAGTGCTGGGGCACGTGCACGCCACGCCCCCGGGCCACGTTGCGGCGGTGGTCGCCCACGCGCATGCCGCGCACCACAACTGGCGCCTGGTGCCCGCACCGCAGCGCGGCGAACTGGTGCGCCTGCTGGGCGAAGAGTTGCGGGTGCACAAGACGGCGCTGGGCACGCTGGTGTCGCTGGAGGCCGGCAAGGTGGTATCCGAAGGGCTGGGCGAGGTGCAGGAGATGATTGACATCTGCGACTTTGCCGTGGGCCTGTCGCGCCAGCTGTACGGCTTGACGATTGCATCCGAGCGGCCCGGTCACCGCATGATGGAAACCTGGCACCCGCTGGGCGTGGTGGGCGTCATCACCGCCTTCAATTTTCCGGTGGCCGTGTGGGCGTGGAATGCGGCACTGGCGCTGGTGTGTGGCGACACCGTGGTCTGGAAGCCGTCGGAAAAAACACCGCTGTGCGCACTGGCGGTGCAAGCCATTTTTGAACGCGCCTGCCAGCGCTTTGGCGCCGGGCGCACCGTGCATCTGTCGCAACTGCTGATGGGCCACGCCGATGTGGGGCAGGCGCTGGTGGAGCACCCGCAGGTGGCGCTGCTGTCGGCCACCGGCAGCACCCGCATGGGCCAGGCCGTGGCCCCCCGCGTGGCGGCGCGGTTCGGGCGCAGCCTGCTGGAGCTGGGTGGCAACAACGCCATCATCGTGGCACCGTCGGCCGACCTGGACATGACCGTGCGCGCCGTGGCCTTTGCGGCGGCCGGCACGGCGGGCCAGCGCTGCACCACGGCGCGGCGCCTGATCGTGCATGCGTCGGTGCATGCCGAGCTGGTGGCGCGCCTCACAAGCGCCTTTGCCAGCTTCACCATGGGCTCGCCACTGGAAGACGACACCCTGGTCGGCCCGCTGATCGACAGCGCCGCGTTTGACGCGATGCAAGCCGCCCTGCAACAGGCCAGGGACCAGGGCGGCGTGGTCGCCGGCGGAGAACGGGTGCTGCAAGAACGGTTTCCCAATGCCTTCTACGTGCGCCCGGCCCTGGTGCAAATGCCCGCGCAAACCGCGATGGTGCGGCATGAGACCTTTGCGCCCATTTTGTACGTGATGCAGTACCACGAGCTGTCGCAGGCCATTGCCATGAACAACGATGTGCCGCAAGGCCTGTCATCGTCCATCTTCACCACCGACGTGCGCGAGGCCGAGCTGTACCTGTCCACGGCGGGGTCCGACTGCGGCATTGCCAACGTCAACATCGGCACATCAGGCGCCGAAATCGGCGGCGCCTTTGGCGGCGAAAAGCAGACCGGCGGTGGGCGTGAATCGGGGTCGGACGCGTGGAAGGCGTATATGCGCCGGGCTACCAATACCGTCAACTATTCGCGAGAGCTGCCGTTGGCGCAGGGGGTGCGGTTTGACTTGCAGTAGGTTGGGTTGGACGCTACAGATTTAGGAGCTGCTTGCGCACATTTTGCGGGGGCTGTGGGCTTTTTTGTCTCGCAAAGACCGCCAAAAATGCGCCTGGCGAGACGAAGCTTGAATTGGGAAGCGGTGGCGTCGTTCTGCGGCTCGTCATCCCCCCACGCAGTGAAGCTTGGGTGCGGAACAAGCGGCTGAGACTCCCTGTTCCTTTGATGCAAAAATTCGTTTAGGCCAATTCATGCGTAGTGCCACCGTCTCATTTCCAGTAACGCCGAAATGACAGGATTAGACGAATTTTTGCAGCTCATCTTTTTCACCATTGAACAAATAGATCTCGGCGAATGGGGTGCCAGATATGACAACCGCTCCCTCAAGTCTTAAGCGGAGTTGCTCCCAGTTCCAGCGCCCGCCAAGCTTCACATCGTCGAATGCGATGAGCAGTACCGTTCCAAAGGCATATGGCTTACTGGCCTTGTCGCGAAATCGTTCTATCACAGCGGACGCGATTCGATCAATGTGCGCTCCCACATCAACCGCCTCCATGGTTGCGACAATGGGGCCGTTTCTCCGATACTTTTGGATAGGGCCAGCACCCGGAGCGAACCCTTGAGATGCAAGAAGTTCGGCACGTAATGCTTCATCGCGACCATAGCCAGCGTAAGTAAGTTGCACTTCAAAGGTTCGTTCGCCGCAGCCGGTAACAACGATCTGACCATCCGCGCGACCGCTGTTCTCGAACCCCTCCACCTCCACATCAATTCCCGGTTGTTTGAAATGCAGTCCGAGGCGACTGAGCGGATAGAGTTCTTCTTGCAACACCTTGCTGCGTCCGACTCTGCAATGGTAGTCATAGTCTGATAGAGCTTCTATCTGACGATCAACCATCAATGCGAACTCGTCAGCTTGTGCTCTCATTGTTGAAGACGCCTACGCGATGTAGTTCGCTGGATGCCCTGGCAATTCCAGCTTCCCCCGCCAGACAAAAATCCATTCACCCACGGCATACGCACAGCCCCAGCACGCCCCAAGGCGCAAGTAGATTGTGTCTGCAACGAATCGTGGCGAGAATTGAAATGCATTGCCGTCCCTGTCGATGTGGTCGCCTATGTTGGCAACTTGGTGTGCGCATCGGGCGCATGGCCCCGCGTCAACGTGGGGACACTATAGCCCACTGCGGGCAGCACCTGAATGGCTTCCAGCGCGGCCCGCGCGTACCTACTATCCCAAACCGGAGCAAGCAGGAGAGTCTTGCAAGGTGTAAAGGTATACATTACACTTTTTCAATGATTGAATCCTTCGTGTACAAGGGCCTTGAGAAATTGTTCGCCAGAGGAGTTGATGATGCGTAAACGGAGTCCCACACACCCTGGTGCCATCCTGCGTGAAGACGTTCTGCCAAGTTTGGCAGGCATGTCGGTCAGCGCTTTTGCGCGCAGTTTGGGCGTGTCGCGCCAAACCCTTCATGCCGTGCTGGCCGAACGCAGTGGTGTGTCGGCTGAAATGGCCTTGCGCCTGGGAACCTTGCTGGGCAACGGTGCCCAGCTTTGGGTGGATATGCAGAGCAAATATGACCTGTGGCACGCAGAAGCCAAATTGCACGATGAATTGATCCACATGCAGCCGCTTGACCAAGTGGCGTTGGCATAGAAGCTGTTGCCCGCTCGTCGCCTATCCTGGCAGTTCGATGCGCGTGAAATCCAATAAGAGCAACCCATGACCACACCCACACTCGCCCCCCTGCACGCCACCTTCAAACGCCTGCACAACTTCAGCCACCTGGCGTCCATCGCCGGCTGGGACCAGGCCGCCATGATGCCCAGCAAGGGCAACGAGGCGCGCGCCGCCGCCATGGCCGAGCTGGAGGTGCTGATGCACCAGACCCTGACCGACCCCGCGCTGCCCGCCCTGTTTGAAGCCGCCGCAGACGCCGATCTGTCCGATGCAGACCGGGCCAGCCTGGCCGAGATGCGCCGCCAATGGGCGCAGGTCAATCGCCTGCCGCAGGACCTGGTGCAAGCCCAAAGCCTGGCCGCTGCCCGTTGCGAGCACGCCTGGCGCGCCCAGCGCAAGGCGAATGACTGGCAGGGCTTTGTCGGCAACTTCCGCGAAGTCGTCAAACTGGCGCGCCAGGAGGCCCAGTTCCTGTCTGATGCCACCGGCACCACGCGCTACGAAGCGCTGATGGACAAGTTCGAGCCCGGCATGCGCGAGAGCGCCATCACCGCGCTGTTTGGCGAGGTCAAGACCTGGCTGCCCGGGTTAATCAGTAAAGTCATCGCGCAGCAGGAACGCGAATCGGTGGTGACCGCCACCGGCCCCTTCCCCATCGCGCAACAACGGGCCCTGGGCGTGGAAGTCATGGGCCTGCTGGGCTTTGATTTTGAAGGCGGGCGGCTGGATATTTCCACGCACCCGTTCTGTGGTGGCGTGCCGCAAGACGTGCGCATCACCACGCGCTACTTTGATGCCACGTTTGCGCCCAGTCTGATGGGCATCATCCACGAGACCGGCCACGCCCGTTACGAGCAACGCCTGCCGCGCGAGACTTTGCACCTGCCGGTGGGGCGGGCGCGCTCCATGGGCATCCATGAAAGCCAGAGCCTGTCGTTTGAAATGCAGCTGGCGCGCAACCCGGCCTTTCTGCAGCTGATTGCGCCCCTGGTCAGAAAGCACCTGGGCGATCAGCCCGCATTGAGCGCCGACAACCTGGCCCTGCTGTCGACACGGGTCAAGCGCGGCTTCATCCGCGTCGATGCCGATGAGCTGACCTACCCGGCCCACGTGATCCTGCGTTTCGAAATTGAGCGCGCACTGATTGCCGGCGAGATCGAAGTGGACGACATCCCGGCGCTGTGGAACGAGAAAATGATGGCCTATCTGGGCGCCGATGTGGCGGGCAATTTCGAGAACGGCTGCATGCAGGACATCCACTGGCCGGCCGGCATGTTTGGCTACTTCCCCAGCTACACGTTAGGCGCCATGTACGCCGCGCAGTACTTTGCCACCATCCGCCAACAGCACCCCGACCTGGATGCGCGCATTGCCAGCGGCGACCTGTCACCGGTGATGGACTGGCTGGACGCCAACATCTGGAGCCAGGCCAGCCGCTGGCCCACCGATGCGCTGGTCACCCGCGCCACCGGCGAGCCGCTCAATGCCAGCCACTTCCGCAAGCACCTGGAGGCGCGTTACCTGGGCAGCTGAAGAACGTGCGTTGATCGGGCCCTATCGGGCTCAGCGAATTCTGCAGGTCGGGCAATGCCAATGGCTGTCGCCCAGCAGGCCCCGGGTGTTGCACTGGGTGCAGTCCCAGAGCATCTTCTAAAAGCAGATCGCAAAACCAGCTTGTGCTTTTGCTTCATACATCTTCTTGTCTGCCATTTTGAGCAATCCGTCAGGTTCAACAAATTGATCTGGACCTGCCTGCGCAATGCCTATGCTTAACGTTACATCAGCGACCTTGGCCGCAAATTGAACAACCAAACGCTGACATACCACCTGCGCATCCTCCAAGGTACTGTTTGGCAGTATCAAACAGAATTCATCTCCACCATACCGGCACGGCACATCACTTTCGCGACAAACCCCTTTCATGACATCCGCCACATGTCTGAGTACTTCGTCTCCCGCGAAATGTCCCTTGGTGTCATTGACGGACTTAAAGCCGTCGACATCAAAATAAGCCAGCGTAAAAGCCCTGTTTTGACGTTTGGCAATAACGAATTGACGGCGCAAGAAATCGTTCATTGCACGTTGGTTGAAAAGGCCGGTCAGCGAGTCGTGCTGTGAAAGCTCCTGGAGCTCGCGTGTTCTCTCTGCAACCTTGAGTTCCAGCTCCTGTGCATAGGACTGAACCTTATCCTTGGCTGATTCCACCTCCGTCAAAAGCGCGCGGATGTAGGTATCAAAGATCAGGGTGGTATCAAAATACAGTAGCTTGTCGAGTGCCATGACAACCTGCTTCAAGTGCGCCTTGTCGTCCACATATTGATCCAACGCGACATTGATCGTGTCTTTCAACGTCTTCACTGCGGACAGGTACAGCTTGGGCTCCACCCCGATTCTTTTGTGCACCATACCGATACGCAAGCGATTGTTGACATATTCAAGGTCGTAGTACCCCTCAAACAGGCCCAGCACGTATCCACGTTGCGCCAAGTGCAATCGTGACAGCGTGTCAGCATCGCCAATTAAAAGAGCAATTTCGTCAATGGCAGTCTGCTGCGCATAGAAACTGGCGACGATGGCGTCAATGTGCTCGGTCACCAACCCCTTGCAACTAAGCAGTTGCTCTGCATCCGTTTCAGTGAATCCCAGCAAGTGCTTGCGTCTGGCTATTTCGGATTCATTGATTTGCAGTTGCTCAAGCAGGGTCTTTTTGGTGTGATCCATTGCTCGCTAGGGTGTACGCCATGTGTGCTGGCCATTATCCAACCAAAGGGGAATCTCCAGATTATCGGTATGGGTATCGAAGCTTCACGCCAATCTTCAGTACTGGTACACGCCGCGCCCCGTCTTGCGTCCCAAGCGCCCCGCAGCCACCATCTCCCGCAGCAGCGGGCAGGGGCGGTATTTGCTGTCGCCAAACTCGCTCAGGTACACCTCCATCACGGCCAGGCAGACGTCCAGCCCCACCATGTCGGCCAGCGCCAAGGGGCCGATGGGCTGGTTGCAGCCCAGCTTCATGCCGGCATCAATGTCTTCTGGCGTTGCCAGGCCTTCATACAGCACAAAAAACGCCTCATTGATCATGGGCACCAGGATGCGGTTGACCACAAAGCCCGGCGCATTCTTCACCGTGATGGGCGTCTTGCCCAGGGCCTTGGCCATGGCTTGCACGGCGTCATGCGTAGCGTCGCTGGTCTGCAAGCCGCGGATGATTTCCACCAGCGCCATCATGGGCACGGGGTTGAAAAAGTGCATGCCGATGAAGCGGTCCGGGCGGCTGGTGACGGCGGCCAGCTTGGTGATGGAGATGGACGAGGTGTTGGACGCCACGATGACGTCGGCCGGCACGATGGCGTCGATCTGCTTGAGGATCTTGACCTTGAGATCATAGTTCTCGGTGGCGGCCTCGATCACCAGTTGCGACGCCTTCAGGTCGTCGTAGCTGGTGCTGCCCTTGATGCGCGCCAGCGCGGCGTCGCGGTCGGCAGCGGTGATCTTTTCCTTCTTCAGCAGCCGCTCCAGGCTGCTGGCTACGGCGGCAATGCCTTTGGCCACGGCGGCCTCGGAAATATCGACCATCACCACGTGGATGCCCGATGTGGCACACGCTTGCGCGATGCCGTGGCCCATGGTGCCTGCGCCGATGATGCCAACTGTTGTGATGCTCATGATGTAAAACTCCAATAAAAAGAATGAATCTGTGCCGGTATCGTAATGCCGCTGCGGCGCTTAAGCCGCTTCAAGGCGAATGGTGAAACAGGTACGCCCATCGGACGACGTGGCCTCAATCTGCCCCTGGTGCGCCAGCACGATGGCCTGGGTGATGGCCAGCCCCAGGCCGGTGCCCTCCCCGCTGGCGCTTTGGCGCGAGGGGTCGGCGCGGTAGAAGCGCTCGAACAGGTGCGGCAGATGGTGCGCCGCAATGGGCTCACCGGGGTTCTCCACGGTCAGCATGGCGCGATCGTCTTGCTGATCCAAGGTGACCCGCACGCAGCCGCCGGGCGGCGTGTAACGCAAGGCATTGGACAGCAGGTTGCTCAGGGCGCGGCGCAGCATCAGGCGGTCGCCCCGGGCCTGCGCGGTGCCGTGCAGCTCCAGCCGTATGTTTTTTTCTTCGGCCAGGGCTTCATAAAACTCGAACAATGCACGGGCTTCATGCGCCAGATCGACGCATTCGCTATTGGCCAGCATTTGGGACGAGGCCAGCGCGTTGTCGGCTTTGGCCAGAAACAGCATGTCGGAGACCATGCGGGCCAGGCGCTCAAACTCTTCGGCGTTGGACTCCAGAATCTCGCGGTAGCTGGCCGCATCGCGCGGCTGCGAGAGCGACACCTGGGTCTGCGTCATCAGGTTGCTCACCGGCGTGCGCAGCTCATGCGCAATGTCGGAAGAAAAATCGGACAGGCGCCTGAAGGCCTCTTCCAGGCGCGCCAGCATCTCGTTAAGCGTGGTAGCCAGGTCCGCCAGCTCGGCCGGTACCGCATCGGTGGGCAGACGCTGGTCCAGGTTGTGCGCGGTCACCCCGGCAGCGCGGGTGCGCATGGCCTTGAGCGGCGCCAGGCCCCGGCTGGCGGCAAACCAGCCCAACAGGCCGGTGGCCACGGCGGCGCCGGCCACAAACAGCCACAGGGTCTGCATCAGCGCGTCCATAAAGACCTGGTGGTGCGCGATGTCGACGGCCACCGCCACCTGCAACGGTGCGGCACCCGCCATGCCGGTGGGTATGGCAGCCACCAGGCCGCGAAAGCTGTGCCCACCGCTGGTCCACTGCAGCAACTGTGCACCGTCGGCCACAACGCCGCTCGGGCGCCAGTTGCCGGAGAACTCCCCGTTCGGGGGCGCCAGCAAGACCTGCTGGTCGGGGCCGGTGATCTGCATCATCAGGTCGTGGTGGCCGGTGGCGGAGCTGCTCAACTGCGCAGGCAGGAGCGCCAGTTCGGCCGTGGACGTCACCCGCGCAATGGCGTGGTGGGCCAGCATCAGCTTGGCCTGCAAGGCCTCACGGTCCAGGTCCTCAAAATGTTGCTCAATGGACGCGCTGATCAACCAGCCCAACGCCAGCAGCACCACGCTGGAACCCGCAGCAAAGAGCAGGGTCAGCCGCGCGGTGAGCGAAAGTTGGGAGCGCGACCGGTGGTGAGGGGATGGCGTGGGTTTCATGGCGTGCTGTGGTAGTGTATTGGCTGATTCGGAAGGGCAAGATGTCGATCTGGAGTCGCAATACGCTGGGCTGGTGGCTTTCTGTGCTGATGCTGTTGGGAGCAGATGGCAGGGCGGGCGAGCGTATTCGTATTGGTGCCGAAGACGACTGGAGTCCGTATTCCTCTTCCGTCAAGGGAAAACCGGTTGGTTTTGCCGTGGACCTGGTGCGTGCGGCATGGACTGCAGCCGGAGTCGACGTCGAATTGGTGTCTTTGCCCTATGCGCGGTGCATGAAAGAAGTGGAACGCGGTGCGCTCGCCGGTTGTTTTGACACGCTGCGCAACCCCCTGTTGGAGTCCAGATACCGCTGGCACCAGCAGCCGCTGTTCCGGGCGCGCATTGGCATTTATGGGCGCACCACAACCAGCGGTGCGCGTACCGATTTGACGATGGAGAGCCTGCGCGGCAAACGCATTGGAACCACCCATGGCTATGAGTATGGAGAGGTGTTTGACGGGGACACCACCATGCTGCGTGACGTTGCGCCGTCTGATGTGTCGTCCTTGCGCAAGCTGGTGGTCGGGCGGGTGGACTATGCGCTGGTGTATGACCGCGTGGCCAATGAAATCACCAAGGCCAATCCCGAACTGGGCAAAGGCTATTCGCTGCAGGGCGTGCTGGTGGAACCCAATCTGTTCATCTCCTTCTCCCGCACCTACCCCGACATTGAGCGCTTCGTTTCCCTGTTTGACCAGGGGCTGGCCAGTGTGCGCAAGTCGGGCGAATATGCCCGCATCGAGGCGCGCTGGCGTTAGGCGCGCAGCGCGGATTCAGAGTTTCAGTTCCCAGGTCTCGCCGACCAGGCTGTGCCCAAAGCCCTGATAGGGTTCACTCTTGACCAGCCGAAAGCCCCGCTTGGCATAAATACTGCGGGCTACGCCCAGGCAGCTATTGGTCCACAACACCATTTTTTTATAGCCCTTGCTGCGTGCAAAGGCGATGCATTCGTCGGTCAGCCGGGCGCCCAGGCCCAGACCGCGGGCCTGGGGTGTCAGGATCAGCATGCGCAACTGCGCCACGGTCTTGGATTTGCGCACCACAAAGACCGAGCCCACCCGTTCGCCGTCCAGCTCGGCCATCCAGCAGCGCTCCCACTCAGACTGGTACTGGCGTACATACTGCGCCACGATGTTCGCCACCAAGGCCTCAAACTCCACGTCCCAGCCATATTCGCGGGCATAGATTTCGCCATGCTGTTGCACGACCCATCCCATGTCGCCGGGCTGGGGCGGACGCAGGACAGCAACCGCTGTCTTGCCTGCGACGCTGGCCGGGTCCAACAGGCGCTGCACCCGGTCCATGGCGTCAATCAGCTGGTGCCGGTCGCGATCAGTCAGCGGCGCCAGGAGTTCGGCCGCTTCGTCGCGCGATTTCTGTTGCAGGGGTGCAAACGCCTTGTGCCCGGCAGCCGTCAGTGCCAGCAGGCTTTGGCGCGCGTCGGCCGGTGAGGGCACGCGGGCAAGCCAGCGTTTGGCCTCAAAGCGGCGCAGGATGCGGCTCAGGTAGCCGGCGTCCAGCACCAGGTCACTGGCCAGTTCAGTGGCGGTGGGCTGGTCACGGTGGGCCAGTTCGTACAGTACGCGCACTTCGGTCAGCGACAGGTCACTGCCCAGATAGGGATTGAGTACACCGATGTGCCGGGTGTAAAAACGGTTGAAGCCGCGCACGGCCTTGACATGCAGGTCGGCGACAGACGGAGTGGCAGTGCTCATGATTGACATTGTCATCAGAGCCGTTGACTCTGTCAACTAATTGACCGGAACCTCCAGCACATAGCCCATGCCACGCACCGTGCGAATCAGCCGGGGCTCGAAGGCATCGTCCACCTTGGCACGCAGGCGGCGGATGGCGACGTCGATGACGTTGGTGTCGCTGTCGAAGTTCATGTCCCACACCTGCGACGCAATCATGGAGCGCGGCAGCACTTCGCCCTGGCGGCGTAGCAGCAGCTCCAGCAGCGCAAACTCCTTGGCGCTGAGTTCAATGCGGGTACCCGCGCGGGTCACGCGGCGGCGCAGCAGGTCCAGTTCCAGGTCGGCCGCGCGCAGCACCGTGGGCTCGATGCTGCTCTTGCCCCGGCGCAGCAGGGTGCGCACGCGCGCCAGCAGCTCCGAGAAGGCAAAGGGCTTGACCAGGTAATCGTCGGCGCCCAGCTCCAGCCCCTTGACCCGGTCTTCAATCTGGTCCCGCGCGGTCAGAAACAGCACCGGCATTTCTTTGCCGGCCTGGCGCAAGCGCTCCAGCACCTGCCAGCCGTTGAGTCCGGGCAGCATGACGTCGAGCACCAGCAAATCAAAATCGCCGGTCAGCGCCAGGTGCAGCCCGTCCGCGCCATGGGCCGCCAGTTCGGTCACAAACCCCGACTCGGCCAGCCCCTGGCGCAGGTAGTCGCCGGTCTTGTGCTCGTCTTCGATGATCAGGATCTTCATGGGCAATCGGTTTGGGGTGGCAGTCGGGTGCATTGTGCCGACAAAACCCGGCCCGCCGGCCGCGGTGTGCCGACTTACGCCGCCAGAAGCTGGCGCAGCACGTAGGGCAGGATGCCGCCGGCCCGGTAGTAGTCCACCTCGATCGGGGTGTCAATGCGCAGCAACAGGGTGTGCGTGCTGCGCGAGCCATCGGCGCGGGTGATGACGAGTTGTGCGTCGCTCTGCGGCGTAAGGCTGGCGTCCGGCACGATATCAATGGTCTCGTTGCCGGTGAGCCCCAGACGCTGCCAACTCTCACCCGCCTTGAATTGCAGGGGCAGCACGCCCATGCCCACCAGGTTGCTGCGGTGAATGCGCTCAAAGCTTTGCGCCACCACCGCCCGGATGCCCAGCAGACGGGTGCCCTTGGCCGCCCAGTCACGGCTGGACCCGGTGCCATATTCCTCGCCGGCAAACACCACCGTGGGAATGCCAGCCGCCTGGTAGCGCGTTGCAGCGTCGAAGATGGAGAGTCTTTCGCCCCGACCCTGCGCGCCCTGGTAGAGCGTGATACCGCCTTCCTCACGCGCACCGTCGGCCTTGGGCGGGAGCATCAGGTTCTTGATGCGCACGTTGGCAAAGGTGCCGCGCACCATCACCTCGTGGTTGCCACGGCGTGCGCCGTAGCTGTTGAAGTCGACCTTCTGCACCCCATGCGCCAGCAACCACTGACCGGCCGGTGAGCTGTCCTTGATGGAGCCGGCCGGCGAGATGTGGTCGGTGGTGATGGAGTCGCCAAACAGCGCCATGGTGCGCGCGCCGCGCACACTGACCATGGCGTTGGAATCTTTCGACGTTTCAGCGTCTTTTAGGCCTGCAGCCCCCGCAGAATGTGCGTAAGCAGCTCCTGTATTTATAGCAAACCCGTCAAAGAACGGAGGCTCGGCAATGTAGGTGCTGGCAGGCCAGGTGTAGGCCTGGCCGGACACGCCCCTGATTTTTTTCCACAAGGCGCCGGGTTCGGTCTTGACCTTGGCGTAGTTCTCGCGAAACGCTTTGCCTTGCATGGCGAACTTCATCAGGGCGTTGATCTCGTCGCTACTGGGCCAGACGTCGCCCAGGTACACATCCCTGCCCCCTTTGCCCCGTCCCAGCGGCTGGGTCATCAGGTCGGTGTTGACGGTGCCGGCAATGGCGTAGGCCACCACCAACGGCGGGCTGGCCAGAAAGTTGGCTTTCAGGTTGGGGTGGATGCGCGCCTCGAAGTTGCGGTTGCCCGAGAGCACGGCCGCGCAGACCAGATCGTTCTGCGTGATGGCGGCATTGAGCTCGGGCGTCAGGTCACCGGCGTTGCCAATGCAGGTGGTGCAGCCGTAGCCGGCCAACGCAAAGCCCAGCTTCTCCAGGTAAGGCAGCAGGCCGGCCTCGGTGAGGTATTCCGTAACAATGCGCGAGCCCGGCGCCAGGGATGTCTTGATGTGCGGCGCCACAGTCAACCCGGCCTTGACCGCTTTCTTGGCCAACAGCCCTGCCGCCAGCAGCACACTGGGGTTGGACGTATTGGTGCAACTGGTGATGGCGGCAATCAGCACATCGCCGTTGCCCAGGGTGATGTCGCTCGCGCGCACCGGGTAGCGGGTTTTGAACACCGCGGCCTGCTGGTTGAAACCGTTGTCGGATGCGGGTTTTGAAAACAGCGATTCGAACTGGCTGGCCACCTTGCCGAGTTCAATGCGGTCCTGCGGGCGCTTGGGGCCGGCCAGGCTGGGAGTGACTGCGCCCAGGTCCAGGCTCACCACCTGCGAATAGTCAATGTCCCCCGGCATGGGAACGCCAAACAGGCCCTGGGCCCGGAAATAGGCCTCAAACGCGTCCATCTCGGCCCTGGTACGGCCAGTGCCGGCAAAGTACGCCATGGTTTTTTCGTCCACCGGGAAGAAGCCCATGGTGGCGCCATACTCGGGCGCCATGTTGGCAATGGTTGCGCGGTCCGGCACGGACAGGCTTTGCGTACCCTCGCCATAGAACTCGACAAACTTGCCCACCACCTTGTGCTGGCGCAGCAGCTCGGTCACCGTCAGCACCAGGTCGGTGGCGGTGACGCCCTCACGCAAACGCCCGGTCAGCTCAAAACCCACCACGTCGGGCGTCAGAAAGTACACCGGCTGGCCCAGCATGGCGGCCTCGGCCTCGATGCCGCCCACGCCCCAGCCCACCACACCAATGCCGTTGATCATCGTGGTGTGGCTGTCGGTGCCGACCAGCGTGTCGGGGTAGTAGAGCGCGGTTGTTTTGTTGCCCTTGGCATCGCGCTGTTTGGCCTTGTGCACACCGCGCGCCAAAAATTCCAGGTTGACCTGGTGCACGATGCCAAAGCCGGGCGGCACCACGCCAAAGGTGTCAAAGGCCTGCATGCCCCACTTCATGAACTCGTAGCGCTCGCGGTTGCGCTGGAATTCGAGCTTCATGTTCAGGTCCAGCGAATTCTTTTTGCCGTAGTGGTCCACCATCACCGAATGGTCCACCACCAGGTCCACCGGCACCAGCGGCTCAATGCGCGCCGGGTCTTTGCCCAGGCGCTTGGCGGCACTGCGCATGGCGGCCAGGTCGGCCAGCAGCGGCACGCCGGTAAAGTCCTGCAGCACCACACGCGACACGACAAACGGAATTTCGGCACTGCGCTCGGCTTGGGGCTGCCAGTTGGCAAGTTGGGCCACGTGCTCGGCCGTCACCTTTTTGCCATCGCAATGGCGCAGGACACTCTCCAGCACGATGCGCAGTGACACCGGCAGGCGGTTGACGCAGGGAAAGCGTTTCGCCAGGGCCGGCAACGAATGAAAGACCCCGCTCTTGCCGGACGCCGTGGTGAACGTTTCGACGGTGTAAGAAAAGGTGTGTGACATCGACTACTCCTCATCCAATGGCGATGCGCCCATTCTGGCAGCATGCTGTTAACCCTGTACACAGCCACGGTACGGTGCAAACTGTAACAATCGCTTCACCCATGCCATTCACCGCCCTGCCCACCACCCCTGCCAACCAAGCGGACCGGCGCGCGCACCTGGCCGCACGCTTTGCGGCCGTGCGTGAGCGCACGCTGGCGCTGGCCCTGCCCCTGTCACCCGAAGACCAGTGCGTGCAGTCCATGCCCGACGCCAGCCCCACCAAATGGCATCTGGCCCACACCAGCTGGTTCTTTGAGGCGGTGGTGCTACGGCCTTTGCAGGTGCACTACCAGGTGTTCGATCCGCACTACCTGTACCTCTTCAACTCCTATTACGAAGCCCTGGGGCCACGCCACCCGCGACCCCAACGCGGCCTGTTGACGCGCCCGGCGCTGGCCGATATTCACGCCTACCGCCAGCACACCGACGCGGCCATACAGCAGTTCATGACCCATGCGGACGCCCCAACCTGGCAGGGGGCCGCGGACCTGATCGAACTGGGCTTGCAGCACGAGGAGCAGCACCAGGAACTGCTGTTGACCGACATCCTGCACCTGCTGTCCTGCAATCCCCTGCTGCCCGCTTACCAATCCATTGGGGCTCTGGGGGCGGCCCCGTCTACGGCGCATGACCGAGCGGCTGGCGCACCGGCGCCGCAGTGGTTGTCACTGGAGGGCGGCATCCACACCGTGGGGCATGCGGGCCAGGGCTTTGCGTTTGACAACGAGACGCCCCGGCACCAGGTCCTGCTGCAACCCTTCCAGATGGCCAACCGCCTGGTGACCTGTGGTGAGTACCTGGATTTCATCGAAGACGGTGGCTACACCACCACGGCGCACTGGCTCTCCGACGGCTGGGCAGCCGTGCAAAGCCAGGGCCTTGGCGCGCCCGCCTACTGGCTGGCGCCGGGTGACCCGCGTGCGCCGTCGCCGCACTGGCAAGTCTTTGGCCTGCAGGGCTTGCAGCCCCTGGATCGCCAGGCGCCGGTCACCCACGTCGGCTTTTATGAAGCGGCCGCATTCGCCGAATGGGCGGGCGCACGCCTGCCCACCGAATTTGAATGGGAAGTGGCGTTCGCGCTGCCGCCAATGACCCAGATGCTGGGCCACGCCTGGCAGTGGACGCGCTCGTCCTACGACCCCTACCCCGGCTTTCACCCGCGCACCGGTGCGGTACGTGAATACAACGGCAAGTTCATGGTCAGCCAGCAAGTGTTGCGCGGCTCCAGTGTGGCCACGCCCACGGGCCACAGTCGCAAGACCTACCGCAACTTTTTTCCGCCCGGCGCACGCTGGCAATTCTCCGGAATCCGGTTGGCAAAGGACGCGCATGGCACAGAATGATTTTTTGCACGACCTGCATCAGGGCCTGAACGCCCAGCACAAATGGATATCGCCCAAGTATTTTTACGATGCACAAGGGTCGGCCCTGTTTGATCGCATCTGCACACTGCCCGAGTACTACCCCACACGCACCGAGCTCGCCCTGCTGCAACGGTATGCGCCCGACATGGCCGCCCACATGGGCGCACAGGCCGAACTGATTGAATTTGGTGCCGGCTCCCTGCACAAGGTGCGCCTGCTGCTGGATGCCCTGGAGCAGCCCAGGCGCTACATCCCCATCGACATTTCGGGCGCGCACCTGAACGAGGCGGCACGCGGACTGCGCCAGGACTACGCCGGGCTGCTGGTGGAGCCCCTGGTTGCGGACTACACACAGGATTTCCGGTTGCCCCCGGCCCTGCCCTCTGCGGGCAAGCGTGTGGGATTTTTCCCCGGCTCAACCCTTGGGAATTTTGAGCCGCAGGAGGCCCTGCGTTTCCTGCACCAGTGCGCAAACCTGTTGCAGGGCGGCGCACTGATTCTGGGTGCCGATCTGGTCAAGAGCCCGGATGTGCTGCATGCGGCCTACAACGACGCCCAGGGTGTGACGGCGGCCTTCAATCGCAATGTCATGGTGCGTGCCAACCGCGAGCTGGGTGCAAATTTTCGGGTGCACGATTTTGCCCACAGCGCGTTTTACAACGCGCCCCTGCAACGCATAGAAATGCACCTGATGAGCACCCGTCAGCAAACGGTTCGCGTTGGCGGCTCCACTTTTTCCTTTGCGCAAGGCGAAACCCTGCACACCGAAAATTCGTATAAATTCACCGTAGAGGGCCTGCACCAGCTGGCCTTGCAAGCGGGATTGAAACCGGGTCCCGTCTGGAGCGACCCCGAGCAACAGTTCTGCCTCTTGTGGCTGGACGCCCCCCCCATCAAGGAATAGCGCATGAAAGCGATCTGGAAAAACACCGTCATTGCCGAGAGCGACGACACCGTCATGGTGGAAGGTAACCATTACTTTCCGCAAGACTCTCTCAAGCGCGAGTTTGTGACCTTCAGCAACCACAAAACCATGTGTGCATGGAAAGGCCAGGCCAGCTACTACTCGCTGATCGTTGACGGGGAAATGAACCCCGATGCGGTGTGGTACTACCCCGACCCCAAACCCGAAGCCGCCAACATCAAGGGCCGCGTGGCGTTCTGGAAGGGCGTCGTGGTGGTCTAGGTAGTACCATGCTGACACAAGCACTTTGAAAAAGCGTGTGTCAAAGAGGGAGTGGGTTATGGGAAATGCCAAGCCATCGGCAGGAGAACAGGGGGCCGGACGCCCCTCTGCGCTGCAGTTGGAGCAGCGCGCATTTGCCAGACAGTGGGGCCTTCTGGGATTGGCCGTCCTGATTTTTGCGGCCATGCTGGCGTGGTACCTCCATTCCCTGCATACTTCCATTGACACCATGGAGCGCGAACGGCTGGCCACGCAGGCCAAGGTAGTCGATGAAAACCTGGCCGCCCAGCTCGGTGCGACCAATCGTGCACTGGACTCCATTCGCACCGACTTGCCCTACCTGAGCGCGCAAAAAAATGGCCCGGAACTGATCAATCGACGCCTGCAAACCATGAGCGACGCCATGCCGGGCGTTCGCATCCTGATCATTCTGGACGCCCAGGGCACCGCAACCGCCAGCAACTGGATGCATTTGGTCGGGGAGACATTCGGTGAGCGGGAGTATTTTCAGGAGCCCCTGCGGGTCAACAACGGGGCCTTGCTCCATGTTTCCCCGCCGTTCAAGTCCGACATGGGGGTTTTCGCCGTCACATTGGCGAAAGTGATCACGGGCCGCCACGCAGAGTTCCTCGGAGTCGTCGCAGCCACCCTCGATACCGGATATTTCAGCACCCTGCTGGGCTCGATTCGGTATGCGCCGGACATGGGGACGTCCCTGGCCCATGCCGATGGAGTGCCTTTTCTGACCATGCCCGAACCGGCGGGTGCCGATGCAATGGAATCGGTGCCGTCTGGCAGCTTCTACGCGCGCCACCTGGCCAGCGGACAGCGTGTCACGGTGATGACCGGCCCCTCCGACCTTGCGGGTGCGCAACGCTTGATGGTCCAGCGCACCGTGATGCCCACCGGCATACCCATGGACCAGCCCTTGCGGCTGGCGGTTTCACGGGATCTTTCCAGCATCTTTGCCGATTGGCGTCAGGATGCCTATCTGCGCGGGTTCGTGTTCGCGGTGCTTGCCCTGCTATCCGCATGGGCCCTGTATTCCCACCAAAAGCGCCAGCAAGTGCTCAACCGCAGCGAACGGGCGAGGCGCGTCGACGCGGAACAGTTACGCATGCTCTACGAATCAGACCTGGTGGGTTTGACCATCACGTCACAGGAGAAGGGCTGGATTCGCATCAACCAGTACCTTTGCAACATGCTGGAATACTCCGAACAGGAACTGCGCGGCATGACCTGGGCGCAACTCACGCATCCCGACGATCTGCAAGCCGATGCCGGGCAGTTCGACAAGCTGCTGGCCAATGAGATCAACGGCTATCGCCTGGAAAAACGTTTCATCAGTCGCTCCGGAAAAATCATTCCGGTGAATCTGGTCGTGCGCTGTATCCGCAAGGAAGGTGCCGCGGTCGATTTTGTCATTGCCATGGTTGAAGACATTACCGAGCAAAAGCAGGCCGAGACAGCCATCCGCGAAAGCCAGGAGCGCTACCGCACGCTGATCGAATGGACACCCGAAGCCATCATCGTGCACCGGGTTGGAACCATTTTGTATGTCAACCCGGCCGCCATCAGGCTCTTTAGCGCGCGCTCCGCCGACGACATGGTGGGCCGGATGACGCGAGACCTGATTCACCCGGACTTTCAGGATCAGCAAACCCGACGGATGCACAGCATCATCAAGAAAGACGCGATTGAGCCCAAGGTGGAGTCCCGATTCCTCAAGCTCGATGGAACCCCGTTTGACGTGGAGGTGCAGGGAACGGCCATTGTCTTTGAAGGCGAGACGGCCATCCATGTCTCCGTGCGGGACATCACGGAGCGCAAGCAATTGGAAAATCAGGTCCGTCAGCTGGCATTTTTTGACCCGCTGACGCTGCTGCCAAACCGGCGTTTGCTCGATGATCGTCTGAAGCAGTGCATGGCAGGCAGCAAGCGCCACTCGGTTCACGGCGCACTGATGTTTCTGGACCTGGACAATTTCAAGCCACTCAATGACGCGCACGGGCACGGGGTGGGCGATCTGTTGCTGATCGAGGTTGGAAGACGACTGACGGCGTGTGTACGCGAGATGGACACGGTAGCCCGGTTTGGCGGCGACGAGTTCGTGGTCTTGCTCAACGAGTTGAGCGAAGACTGGGCGGAGTCGACCGCGCAGGCCCTGGGAGTGGCGGAAAAAATCCGGGCCACCCTGTCAGAGCCATTCCGCTTGTCGGTGGATAGCCAGGAAGCGACTGCGCGAATGGTCGAGCATCACTGTTCGGTCAGCATCGGCATTGTGGTGTTTATGAACGACGAAATGAGCCTGGATGAAGCGCTCAAGCGGGCCGACGCAGCCATGTACGTGGCCAAAGACGCCGGACGCAATACGATTGCACTCTATGGGGCCACGGACCAGCGGGATGTCGCCTTGCGAACCGCGTAAGTGACTCTCTCCAGCAAAAAACCTATTTGGCCGAAAGATCTTCGACCTGGCGGCGGGCCGTCTCTGCGTCTTTGCCGTACTCCGCCAGATAGCGCTGGCGCTCTTCACTGGTCCACTCCTGCGCCGAAAAACGGCTGCGCGGATAACTGGCACTGACGTGCACCACGCCCCCCTGTCGGGCCATCGTCGCGCGGTCCGGGAACTTGTCGGGTATCAGCAAAAACCCATCCACATCGCGCAGTCGCAGCGGAAACGCGGGGCTCTTGTCCAGCACCAGCGCGCCGAATACCTGCAGCTTGAACTCGCGGCTGCCCGCAGCGACCTCGTCATTGAACTGCAGCAGGGCAAACGGCACGCCGTTGGCGTCATCGACACGGGCACTCACGACGTAGCGACCGGCTTGCCGCACATGGGCCTTCAGATAGAAATTCAGCGACCCCGCTTCCAGCGCTTCGCGCACGCCCGCCCAGGTGGCCGGCACATCGGGGCTGTAGACAACATCGAACTGGACCACCCCCTGCTGCGAATCGCTGGCGACCTCTGCCAGCAGTCGAATCGTGCCGGCATAGCCCTGGAAACCTTGCGTGCCCGGTGTCAGCCGCGCGGAATAGGTACCGTCCAGGCCCTGGTCATCGGCGCCATTGCCGTCGTCCGAAAAAGGCACCGATGCCTGGATCAGCTTGATGGGGGTGCGTGAATCCGGAACCGCTTGTGCGGATGCGCTGCGGATCAGCAGCGGCAGTGGCCTTCCGTTCTCATCCACGGCGGCAACGGTGAACTTGACGCCTTCAGCGCCACTGAGAAACACCCGCTCCTGCGTGGTGCGCAAGCGAATGCCTTTGGCCACGTCGCCATTGGCGTTGCGCAGCTTCACCTCTTCGGCAATAGGCGCAAAAGGACGTACCTGGTCAGGGTGCTCCGCAATGGGCCGGGATTCGTAGGGGTAGCGTGTGGAGTCGCGGTAGCTGGCATAGGCTTGCTCCGCCCGTTCATAGCGGCCACGCCAGAGTGCCAGTTGTTGCTGGCGGGCCTGCAGCCCTGCCGCACTGTACGGAGCGCCACCTGGGCCACCTCCCGCTGAACCCGCAGATGCATCGCCCGGCGATGCCGACGCGCTGGCGCCGGTGCGCTCGCCTCCCGCACCGGCAGGGTCAGCCCCTGCATCGGCGCCAAACCAGTACCACCCGAGCGCGGCCAGCGCAACCACAGCGCCGCCCAGCCAAACCGCCTTAGCCCGGGTCAAAGTTCAAACCACCGTCGCCAAGCTGGAAGGGCGCCTAGTTGGCGTAGCTCGCCATGTCGGCACGCACCTTGGATACCACGCCACCCCAGTTGCCGTTGGTGTAGTGGTTGTAGGCCTCGGCATCATCGCGGAACGCCACGGTGTGGTAGCTCCACTTGGCAGTGCCACCCTCGTTGGCGGCAGTGCCCAGGGTCAGGTCATTGCAGAACCAGTCTGACGGGTTGCAAAAGCTTGCACCACCGCTGCCCGAAACACCGCCCGAGGAGTGGTAGGCCACGGCCTCGTCGTCCTGCCCGGGCAACACGGCGGAGTACAGCGTGCCGCTGGCGCCCGCAAACATGTAGAACCACTTGGCCCGTGTCTGGTTGTGGTCATACAGGGCGCGCGCGGTTGCGGTCTTGAGGTCGGAGGTGAGGGGGTCCGACACCGCCCAGCTACCGACGTTGGCCAGTTCGCTGCCGCCACCGGCACCTGCAGCCACGTCCACCCATTTGATGTTCCAGCCGGTTTGCGTGGTGCCATCGGTGTTACCGCACACACCTGCCGCACTGGGCGTCGCGTTCTTCTTGCTGCGCGCTGTGCCGCCATACAGCGACAAGGCATAGCCGATCTGCAGATTGCCGGCACTGTGCGCTGCAACATAGCACCAGTTATTGCCCGTGCAATAGCAATCCAGCGCATCACGGATGCGGTAGTTCTGGTCAGACACGCGGTTGTAGCCGTCCCAGTTGACCGAGATCTTGTTCACGCCCGCGGCCGTGCTGGCGGGGCCCCAGTAGGTGAAGTCGGCATGGTTGCCCGGCTGCGCCGTATTGCTGCGCCCGTTGATCCAGAGCGAGTAGTTGGTGGCGTACACGCCAGCCGCTGCACACAACAGGAATGCAAAAACGGCAGCGGCAACCCGTGCCGGGCGCCGTCGAACAGAGGCCAACCAATCAGAACGCATGGATATCTCCTTGAATCTGGATTCACACTTTTGGGGTGCGCCAGTGTCGCCAAGGCGTCAGTGCAAGACAACTGGGGATTACCCGCAACGCAACCGCGCCATGGGCAGGCCCGCCTAGGACAAGCGGAAGGTCTCCAGATGGATACTGGTTTCGGTGTTGCTGATGCCTTTGATCAGGCGGATGCGCTCCAGCACTTTGGCCAGTTCCTGCAGCGTCTGGGCGCGCAGTTCGGCCAGCAGGTCCCAACGACCGTTGGTGTCGTGCAGGGTGGCCACACCGGGTTCACCCAGCAGGCTGGCAATCACGGTGCGCGTCTGGTTGCCCTCCACCGCAATGCTCATCCACGCCTTGATGTCGTTGTGCTGCACGTCCGGGCGCAGACGCACGGTGTAGCCCACGATAACCCCGTCATCCTCCAGGCGCCGGATGCGGTTGGTCACCGTGCCCCGGGACACCCGCAATTTGGCCGCCAGCGCAGCCACGGTCAGACGGGCGTCCTGGCGCAACAGCGACATCAGTTTCTGATCGATTTCGTCCATTGTGGTAATTTAACATGCCATAACGTCAATAAATTGACATTTCTTATGCACTTTTGACGATTGTTATTGTTTGCGCAAAAAACAAAACTAGGTCTTATCCATTGCAACCCTTTGCAATGCCTGAGGAGACCCACCATGACATCACCATCCACCGCCCGCCACAGCACCCTGTTTCTAAGCCCGCAAGACGTCGCCGCCATGGTCAGCCGCCAAGGCATGGGTGCCACGCTACGGGGCATGGCCAGCGCCATTCACCAGGACTTTCTGCGCTGGAAAAGTTTTGACAAATCGGCCCGCCTGGCCGCGCATTCGCCAGAGGGCGTGATCGAGCTCATGCCCATTGCCGACGCCGACACCTACACGTTCAAGTACGTCAACGGCCATCCCAAAAACACCGCCAGGGGCTTGTCCACCGTGATGGCCTTTGGCGTGCTGGCCGACGTGGCCAGCGGCTTTCCCTTACTGGTCAGCGAATTGACCCTGACCACCGCGCTGCGCACCGCTGCCACGTCGGCCGTGGCGGCGCGTGCCCTGGCGCGCGCCAACAGCCGCGTGATGGCGCTGATCGGCAATGGCGCACAGAGCGAGTTCCAGGCGCTGGCGTTTCACCATCTGCTGGGCATTGAAGTGATTCACCTGTTTGACGTGGATGCGCGTGCCACCGCCAAGCTGATGAACAACCTGCAACACAACCCGGATGCCGCCGGCCTGCGCCTGATCGCCTGCAACAGCACGGCGGAAGCCGTGCGCGGCGCCGACATCGTGACCACCGTCACCGCCGACAAGACCAACGCCACCATCCTGACGGCCGACATGCTGAGGCCCGGCATGCACATCAACGGAGTGGGCGGCGACTGCCCGGGCAAGACCGAAATCCATGCCGATGTACTGCGTGCGGCAAAAGTGTTTGTGGAGTACGAGCCGCAAACCCGCGTTGAGGGTGACCTGCAGCAAATGAACGCCGACTTTGCCGTGACCGAGCTCTGGCAGGTCCTGGCCGGACAGGCCACCGGCCGCGACAACGCTGCACAAATCACGCTATTCGACTCGGTGGGTTTTGCGATGGAAGACTTCTCGGCCCTGCGCTACATGCACGATCTGGCCCAGTCGCTGACCATGGGTGCAGCCATTCCACTCATCCCGGCGCTGCAGGACCCCAAAGACCTGTACCAGTTGGTCAGGCCCGCAGCACCGGCCAGCCGTGCACCCGCGATGCTGGAAGCCGTGGCGTGACCGCGCGCTTTTCAGTGCGGGCGCCCGACTCGGTGTTTCCCAACAACTGGTTCTCCACCCACGCCGGTGGCCATGTGGCGATTTTCCCGATGGCGGCACCCAGCCGGCAACGGGAGCGGCGCTGGGACATCATCGACCTGCTCAAGCAGGCCTACCGGGTGCAGGACGTGATCGACTACTCCGGGCTGGAGCAGGACCACGTGTACCTCGAAGGCACAGGGGCCATGGTGCTGGACCATATGGACCGGGTGGCCTATGTGGCGCGCTCCAACCGGGCCGACCCGCTGGCGCTGGAGCGGTTTTGCACCCATTTCAACTTTGAACCCATGGTCTTTGACGCAGCCGATGCACAAGGCCAGGCGGTCTACCACACCAATGTGCTGATGTGCGTTGGCACCGCTTTCGCCATGGCGGGATTCGACATGATCAGCGACGTGCGACGGCGCCAGGAAGTACGGGCGCGTCTGACGGAGAACGGTCGAACACTGGTGGATCTATCCGCCGCGCAGATTGCCGAATTTGCCGGCAATGCACTGGAGTTGCAGGGACAACACGGCCGCCTGCTGGCGCTGTCTTCACGCGCGCTGCGCGCACTGAACCACGAACAAATTACCGTGCTGGAACGCAGCGTCCAATTGCTGCCGCTGGATGTGCCCACCCTTGAACTGGCAGGCGGCTCGGTGCGCTGCATGCTGGCGGGCATTCACCTGAAACGCCGCCCCCCTGCCGGATTATTCGAACGACGGCGTGTCGGGTTTGGCAACGGGCTTGCCGGCCGCCGCCCAGGCATCAAACCCGCCAGCGAGGGACTGCACGTTCAGGTAACCCATGTCGTGCAGGGCAGCGGCAGCCAGGGCCGCACGGCCGCTGGTCTTGCAATACAGCACGATCTTGAGGTCACGCGGCTGCAGCGCCGGATTGGCGCTGAACTTGAACTCCAGCATGCCACGCGAGATGTGGACCGCACCGCTGAGGTGGCCTGCCACAAATTCTTCGGCTTCGCGCACGTCGACCAGCACGTCGGCATCACGAATGGCTTGTTCGGCATCGGTCAGGGCAATTTCCTGCACGCGGGATTTGGCGGCGGCAACCAGGTCGTGGGCGGTTTTCATGAAATTCTCCTGTGTTAAATACTATCAAAATCATAGCTGCTTGCGCACAGTCTACGGGGGCTGGTGGCCAATTTACATCGGAGATTGGCCGACCCAGCGTGTCACGTGCGCCAGACCCTGGTGGCCGGGACCTTCCATCAGCGGGGTCTCGCCATGCCACACCAGGATGGGCGTCAGCAGACCATCAAAGTCGGCGGTCAGCTGCTCGGGCGTGTACAGCATATCAACGTCTTTGGGACCGCCGCTGGCATGGAGCAGCTGTTCGGGATGAAAGGCTTCCAGTATCAGCCAGCCGCCCTTCCGCAGGCCCTGTGCCAGGCGGCGATGGGCCTGCTGGCGTATGGCGCTGGGCAAATGGGTGTAAATCAGCACCACAGCATCCAGGCTGGCGGCTTCGGGCGCCCAGTCCGCCAGGTCAACACATTGGGTGGCCAGGGAAACACCCCGGTTGGCGGCCAGGGCACGGGCCTTTTCAAGGCCCACCTCCGAGTAGTCAACCGACGTGACCGCGTGGCCCTGCTGCGCCAGCCAGACGCCGTTGCGCCCTTCCCCATCGCCAGGCACCAGGACCCGACTGGCCGGCGCCAGACGCACCGCCTGCTCGCGCAAAAAGGCATTGGGCTCGGTGCCGTATTTGTAGCCCGGCTCGGCAAAACGTTGGTCCCAGAAATTCATACGTGCGATGGTAATCGGTGTTGGCAACAGGCCGTTCGGATTCTCAACGCGGCACGATGAACGCCGCCTTCTCAGTCACCTTGCCGATAGCACTTTGGGCTGCAATTTCAAAGTGAATGGGGTGCGAACCCGGCGCAGCCCCCTCCATGGGGCCTTGTACCCGCACGGCAACCCAGCGGGCCTGCGTGGACGCAATGGCAATGTCGTTCTCGGACACCACCTGCAGATCGGGCATGCCCGAAACCGAGATATGGAACTGCTGCGTGGCCTCGGTCGCGTTCATGATTTGCAGCCGGAACACGTTCTCGATGCGCCCGCCGTCAGCAATGCGGGCCAATGCCCCCCGGTCGCGCACCACGTCCACCTTGAAGGGTACGCGCAACGCCAGACTCACGGCCATGGCGCTCACCACGGTGCCCAGAATGGCAACGTAGATCAACACCCGGGGCCGAAACACGTGGCGCAGGGTCTGGGAGCGGGTCCAGTGCTGGTTAATGGCGTTCTCGGTCGAGTATTTCACCAGGCCGCGCGGGTAACCGACCTTGTCCATCACGGTGTCGCACACGTCGGCACAGGCGCCGCAACCAATACACTCGTATTGCAGGCCCTTGCGGATGTCGATGCCCGTGGGGCAGACCTGCACGCACAGGCTGCAATCCACACAGGCGCCCAGATTGAGCTTGGCCGGGTCGGCCTTTTTGGAGCGCGCGCCACGCGGCTCACCCCGCTCGGCGTCGTAGGTGACGATGAGGGTGTCCTTGTCGAACATGGCGCTCTGGAAGCGCGCATAAGGACACATGTGCTTGCACACCTGCTCACGCATGAAGCCGGCATTTCCGTAGGTGGCAAAGCTGTAGAAGAAGGTCCAGAAGATTTCCCATGAACTCAGTTCCAGGCGGGCAAACTCTCCGCCCAGTTCGCGGATGGGATCGAAGTAGCCCACAAAGGTGAAACCTGTCCACAAGGCCACCGCCAGCCACAGCACATGCTTGCCGGCTTTACGGCCAATTTTGTCGGCATTCCACGGACCGGCATCGCGGCGCATGCGGGCCGAGCGATCGCCTTCGGTCTTCTTTTCCAGCCAGAGGAATATTTCGGTGTACACGGTTTGCGGGCAGGCATAGCCGCACCACAGGCGGCCCGCCACAGCCGTGAACAGGAACAGCGAGAAGGCCGATATCACCAGGATGCCGGTGAGGTAGATGAAGTCCTGCGGGTACAGAACCAGGCCGAAGATGTAGAAGCGCCTGGCCCCCAGGTCAAACAGCACCGCCTGGCGCTGGCCCCACTCCAGCCAGGGCAGGCCATAGAAAACCAGCTGGGTCAAAAAGACCATGCCCCAGCGCCAGTTCGAGAAAAAACCAGAAACACTGCGCGGGTAGATTTTCTTGTGCGCCTCGTACAGCGAGACCATCTCCGCATCGGCACCGGGTGGTGGCTCGATCGGCCCCTTGTCAGATGACGCGGCGATGGGGATGATGACGCGTCCCTTTTCAGTCTGGTGGTTCACGGCTTTTTTTCCTGGATAGTCATATCGGTGGGTTGATGGTCTGCGCCATGGGTGCTCAGGGCACTCCGTGGCCTTGTGTATTGACCATGTGGTCTGCAATCTGGGCAAAGGTGTTGATCAGGTGGGTGCGAAACGCCACATCCGCCACCTGTTCGGTCAGGGCCTGGCTCATGCACAGCATCCACTCATCGCGCTCCACGGGCCCCACGGCATACGGGTTGTGGCGCATGCGCAGGCGCGGGTGGCCTTTCTTCTCGATATACAGAGCCGGTCCGCCAAACCAGCCTGACAAGAAATCAAACAGATTTTCTTCGCTGCCCTTGAGGTCCTGCGGGTGCATGCAACGCACGGTGTAGGCTTCGGGCAATTCGTCCATCAGCTCGTAAAAGCGATGCACCAGTTGCTGTACACCGGCTGCACCACCCAACAATTCGTAAGGAGTAAGGGACGCTTGCGTCATCGTATTGGCATCGGTCATGTGGGTTCTTTGGGTTCTCAAGGGTATTTCCTTGCACCTAAGCGGGCAAGGTCGACACACGGGTCAGAAATTCGTCACGCGACAGCCCGGCAAAAAACGGATGCCAGCGGCGTTGCTCCAGCACCGTGCTGACCGCGCGGGCGCGGCGCTCGTGTCCGGCAAACAGCAGCGTTTCTTGCGGTAAGGTAAACACCTGCTGGCGCACACTGTCCCACAAGGCTTCAGGCTCCGCTGGCCGTGGCTGGTGGGGGCAGGCATCGACCGCCAGCAAGCCTCCGCAAAACAAGCGATCGCGCCAGGCAAAGCTCAGGCAGCCAGCCGTGTGTCCGGGTGTTGCCAGCACGCCGACGATTTCATTTCCAAATGGCAGCATATCGCCATGTGCGGCGCGCTGCACACCAGAGCCGCCAATCCCCTGCACAACCGGAGCACCCAGACGCGCCAACAACGCCGGCTCCTGCGGCATCAGCTGGTCGTGGTGGTGCGTGCGCAGCACCCAGCGCAGGCGCAGTTCGCGCTCGGCCAGCAGGGACTGCAACAAGGGCAGGTCGCGCCCCCGCGGGTCGACCAACACCGCCTCGCGCGCATCGGCGTCGGCCAGCAGATAGCTCAGCTCTCCGCTGGATTCGTCATGCAGGATTCGGAAATACATGGTGTTTACGCGGCGCCGGAAAGCGCGGGGGAACAGGTCATGGTGACTTTCTGGGGTTGAAGTGATGCATGCGTGCTCCTTCTCATTACAAGAAGCGTGCCACCCCCGATGCAGCATAAAACCTTTTAAATTCATGAACTTACGCAGGCCGCCCGGCAAACGTTGCGACTGCATATGACAGAAAACTGCCAATTTGGCAGTAACATGCCAAATCTATGGCAGTATTTGGCAGTTCGACCTACACTGCACACCCATGCCCGACGCAATGTCAAAACCCCTGCCCGAACTCGTGTCCTATCTGGAGGGCCTGGCCGAACCGCACATCCTGTTTGATGCGCAGTACCGCATCCTGGCGGCCAACGCGGCCTACCGGCGCCAGTTCAGCCCGGAGCGCAGCGTGGTGGGGCGTACCTGCTACGAAGTGTCACACCACTTCCACGTGCCGTGCGATCAGGCTGGCGAATCCTGTCCCCTGGCACAGGCGCGCGAATCCGGCCAACGCGAGCGCGTACTGCACCTGCACCACACGCCCAAGGGCGAGGAATACGTCAACATCGAACTCTCCCCGCTGCGTGATGCCAGCGGTGAGCAGGCTTTTTTTGTGGAGCGCATGGAGCCACTGCAGGTGGCACACGGACAGCCGCAAGCACAAAGCCTGATTGGCCGTGCTCCGGCCTTCCAGCGCATGCTGGCACTGGTGGCCCGCGTGGCACCCGCACAAGCCACGGTGTTGCTGCTCGGTGAATCCGGTACCGGCAAGGAGCTGGTCGCCCGCGCCGTGCACGAGGCCAGCGCCCGTGCACACCGGGCACTGGTGGCCGTGGACTGCTCCAGCTTGCCGGAAAACCTGTTCGAGTCCGAGCTGTTTGGCCATGAACGCGGCTCGTTCACGGGTGCCACAGCAGCCAAAGGGGGCCTGGTGGAAGCGGCCAGTGGTGGCACGCTGTTTCTCGATGAGGTGGGCGACATTCCACTGAGCATGCAGGTCAAGCTGCTGCGGCTGCTGGAAAGCGGCACCTACCGGCGGGTCGGCAGCACCGAATTGCGCCACGCCGACATCCGCGTTGTGGCGGCCACGCACCGCGACCTGGACCGCATGGTGCTTGATGGGCGCTTCCGGGAAGACCTGTACTACCGGGTGAGCACCTTTCCCATCCACCTGCCCGCCCTGCGTGAGCGGCGCGCAGACATCGCCCTGCTGGCCGACGCCCTGCTGCTGCGGGTCGCACCCAAGCGGCAACTGGGTTTGACGCCCGAGGCCCTGCGACTGCTGCAAACCTGCGACTTTCCGGGCAATGTGCGCGAACTGCGCAACCTGCTGGAGCGCGCATCGCTGCTGTGCGATGGCTCTGTGATTACAGAAAGCCATGTGCAGCAGGCGCTGCAATCCGGGCGACGGGCCAGCCCCACCCTGTCCAGCGTCGCCGACACCCACTCGACCGCCGGCTTGCCGTCGATGCAGTCTCTGCAACAGGGTGCCCTGCAACAGGCCCTTGCCAACCACACGGGCAGCCGCTCCGAACTGGCCGCCAAGCTGGGTATCAGCGAGCGATCGCTTTACCGAAAAATCAAGGCGCTGAGCAAACCTGACTGATCCCGTGGACGCCCAGCGTGAAAGGCCGCGTTGGCCACCTTGACCACAATGCCCTTACTCGTCATGCAGGCGCGGCGCGGACTGCCCTTCGGCCAGCTCGCCCGTATCGGGGTCTATCCAGTCGGCAACACCAATCTCGTCTTCCGCTTCTTGCAGCGTTTCTCCCGGCTCGGAGGGTTCCTCACTGGCGGACTCCATGTCGGCCAGAGCCGCCTCCAGGCTTTCAAACGGACCAAACTCCTGCATGCCGTCGGGTGACTGCCAATGGTATCCATCGGGCCGGAGCATGACTTGCCCCATTTCCACCTCGGTGATCGATTCATCACCCTCTTCCAGCGATTCATCTTCCAACGGGGGCGTTTCCTTCTTGTTCACCATGATGTTTCTCCAAACGTGTCCAACCTCAATAACTGCATGCTACTCCCCATGCGCACCACCGGTGTTTGACCTTGGGCAAGTGAAGCTGCGGATTACGCCTGCAAAAGACGCACAACCGGGTAGCGCCGCCACTGCGGCTCATGGAATCGCTGACCCTGGCTGAAGATGAAATCCAGCACGGCGGTCTGACTGGAGAGCAACTCGGGGAACCGCTGCTTCCAGGCCTCAAACCGCTTTCGCAACGCAGGTTCCTGCTGCAGCATCTCCAGAGCCGTGTCTTCAAACACATAGTCCGAATAGGCCTCCTTCTTTTCCAGCACGCTGTTGAAAAATCCCCAGCGGAAAAAGCTGTCGTGCGCCTGCGGCTCCAGCGTCTCCACGGCATAGCGCGCATTGGGCTGGTTGAGGTCGACCAGCACGTCACCGGCATGCGCATGAACGGCCTCGGTGTGGACACTGACTTCCATCTGTTCGTGAAACAGGTGCCCCTCATACGCATGGTCACGCGGCACCACACGCTCAATGCGGTAGACCTGCGCCTGCAGGGTCTTGTCGGCGTCCAGCCGTTGCAACACCACCCCATTCCATTGCAGTCGTTCGATCACCTCGCGCCACGCTTGCGCAATCAGGTAGCACCGCGGTGCGCTGACCTCCAGCGCAGTTGCGCAGCGGTTGTACCAGGGAATATCGCGTTCCCACGGCTGGCTGCGGTCATAGGCCAGCCGGCCGTAGTCACCCAGCATACTGGGGCGTTGCACCGCCGCATAGCCCCTGAAACGAAAGCTGGCAGGCCGGGTGTAGTCGGGCGTCCACAGCACCGGCCAACTCTCTCGCGTGCTGGCGCTCTGGCGTGCCGCACGACGCAAGGCCTGAATCTGCGCGGCGTGCTGCACGGTGAATGCCAGCACCACGTCGACCAGGGCGCGCATGGAGGCGTAGCGATCCGCAAACGGTTTAAGCATGTGCGTCTCGGGCATGAAGCCGATGCAGTGGTGCAAGGCGGCATAACCGGTTGAAAAGCGCGGCACCTCCAGAAAGTCTTCTATGCCGTCATCGGGCGTGGTCTTTACCGGGTTGACGTACGGACAGGTGGGCCAGCCGCGCTGCTCCATCGCTGCATAAATCGACGGCAGCATGGTGTCCCGCAGAAAGCCACCCAGGTCCTCGCCCAGTTTGTCGGTCTGGGTATGGATCAGCGTCATGGTGTACTGGTAGTCGGCGCCGTTGGAGGTGTGGGTATCGACCATCACGTCAGGGTCCCACGCGGTAAAAAAGCGGTTAAAGGCCTGCGCGGCCAGGCTGTCGCATTTGATGAAATCGCGGTTCAGATCCAGGTTGCGGCCATTGGCGCGAAACCCGAACTGCTCGGGCCCAAGCTGGTTCACGCGCGATGTGGACTGGCGGTTGACGCAACCGTCCACGTTGTAGACGGGAATGAACAGGAACACCGTGTCACCCAGCGCCGCCAGACGCTCGGGCCGGACGCACAAGTCCCGCACCAGGGCCATGCAGACATCAATGCCCTCGGGCTCTCCGGGGTGAATGCCATTGTTGTTGAAGAACACCGGCCGGCCGGCGCCGCGGATCTGTGCACGGTCCAGCACGCCATCACGGCTGACCACACCGGCGTGCAAGGGCAGGCCGTTGTCCGACACGCCAATCGGAAAGAAACGCAGCACCCGGGGAAAATCGGCCGCCAGGCGTTCATAAAAAGCGATGCAGTCGCCCCAGTCGGTGGTCTGGTTCTGGTTGCCGCGCTCAAAGGGGGTGGCATACGGGTTCGAATGGGTGTGCGCCATGCGTGAGGGGCTTTCAGTGGGGCGACTGTCGGGCGACAGTGCCGGGTTCGGATGCACCAAATTATGAGTAGTTTTGCGTACGCACTGCGCGAATAGATCGCGCTACGATGGTTTATTCACGTCAAAGGAAGCCCTGTGAACACCAACGCAGTACTCGCCGACATCTGGGCCCTGGGTGGCCTGTCCCCAGACGCCTTGTCTTGCGCCGCCTTGCAGGGCGCAGACCCGGTACTGCCCTCGTCGTTTGCCGTGGGCACTGCCGCCCAGACCAGCATCGCCGCAGCCGCACTGGCCGCCTGCGAGCTGGGTCACATCCGTGGACAGGAACGCCAGCGCGTGGATGTCAGCATGGTGCACGCGGCATTGGAGTGTGTTGGCTGGTACAGCCTGAATGGGCAGGTATCTGACCCCTGGGACACATTCTCCGGTCTGTATGCGTGTGCCGACGGCTGGGTACGGGTGCACGCCAACTTTGCCCACCACCGCGATGGTGCCCTGGCGCTGCTGGGGCTTCTGCGCCACAGCGCCACGCGCGATGAGGCAGAGCGGGCACTGCGCAACTGGAAGGCGCTGGACTTTGAACAGGCCGCCGCCGAGCGTGGACTGGTAGTTGCCGCACTGCGCCGGTTCGACGAATGGGATGCCCATCCGCACGCCCGGGCCGTGGCGGCGCAGCCCCTGCTGACCCTGGAGCGCATCGGTGATGCACCGGTCGCGCCACTGCCCGAACTGCGCACCGATCAGCGCCCCCTGACGGGTTTGCGGGTGCTCGACCTGACGCGCATCGTCGCAGGTCCCGTTGCGGGGCGCACGCTGGCAGCCCTGGGCGCCGACGTCATGCTGGTCAACGCACCGCATCTGCCCAATATCGACCTGATTGCCGAAAACAGTCGCGGCAAGCTTTCCTGCCACATTGATCTGCGTGAAGAGAGACAACGCCAGCTCATGGATGGACTGCTGTCGGATGCCGACGTCCTTGTGCAGGGCTACCGCCCCGGTGGACTGGACGCGCTGGGCTATGGGCCACCGGCGCTGGCCCACAAGAGGCCGGGCATTGTGGTGGTGTCCCTGTCGGCGTATGGCGAACAGGGGCCGTGGGCAAACCGGCGGGGTTTTGATTCGCTGGTACAGGCCGCCACCGGCTTCAACCTGGCCGAAGCCGAGGCCGCGGGCTCAACGCTACCCAGGGTCTTGCCCATGCAAATTCTGGATCACGCCAGCGGCTACCTGATGGCCTTTGCAGCCTCTGCCGCCAAGGCACGGCAGCTGCGCGAGGGCGGTAGCTGGCATGTTCGGGTTTCACTGGCACAGACCGCCCACTGGTTGCGCAACCTGGGACGTGTGGCGTCCGGTTTTGCGGTCACCGCGCCCGACCAAAAACCCTACCTGGAAAGCTATGCGTCCGGCTTTGGGGCCCTGATGGCCATGCGCCACAGTGCTCAGCTTTCACGCACGCCCGCATTCTGGAGCCGCCCCTCCGTTCCACCGGGAACCGATCCACCGGTCTGGCCGGACATAGCTGACCAATCCAGAGCATAAGCGCATCAATGCGTCGCCCACCATGCCCAGCGCCAGACGCAGGTCTTGCAGGGCCTGTGTCACGGTGGCCGCACTCTGCACCGTGCGACTGCTGACAAGGTCGGTGTCAGGCGCCCACTCAAACAGCACGGTCTGCTGGCTCGTGCGCTCAAAGGGTTCGAACACCAGGCGCTGACCGGCCTGGACGGCCAACTGCATCCCCGCCTGCAACACGTGGTCACCCGACTGGTTGCCCGCTCCACAGTGTGGGCCATCGAAGGTTGCCCAGACTCGCCCCTGCGCGATGCGCAGCACGCCGGATTCGCGTGGCTGCAAACTCAGTGCCCGTCCGTTCGCCAGTTGCCAGAAACCGGGCATGCCGGCGCTACCCCTGGATGCTGGGGATGGTGAAAAATGGGTGTCTGACATGAAGGGCTCCTTTGCTACGGTACAGGCCTGCATGATTGCGGGAAAACCCTTGATGGTCCAATGAAATCGGGATAAGCTATTCATTCCGTTTTGGCATCAATCAATTCACCACACTGTCCGCCACGCCATGCACCCTTCTGACCACCACATGCGCACCCGGCCGATTGCGGTGGGCCATCTGCGCGCCTTTGAGGCCGTCGCCCGGCACCTGAACTTTCGGGCCGCAGCGGAAGAACTCTCCCTGACCCAGAGCGCGGTGAGCCGCCAGATCCAGGCCATGGAAGACGAGGTGGGCGTTGCCCTGTTCCTGCGCCACACCCGGGCTGTAGAACTGACCGGTGCCGGCGCGCAGTTGCTGCAGGCCGTGCTGCCGTCGCTGGAGCGCATGGACAGTGCGGTGCGCCTGATCCGGCGCAGCGCGGGCCGCAAGAGTGTGGCCATCAGTACCTGGGCCTCGTTTGCGACCATGTGGCTGATCCCGCGGCTGGAGGCGTTTCAAAGCGAGCACCCGGACATTGACATCCGCATCGACGCCAGCGACGTACCGGTGGACCTGGACACGGCCGACGTCGATATCGCCCTGCGTTATGCCCGGGCGGCACAGGCTCCGGCCCAAGCGATCCGTCTGTTTGGAGAGCAGCTCACACCCGTGGCCAGCCCCTGGCTTCTGAAGAGCGGGCACGCCCTGAAAAAGGGAAGCGACCTGGCTCACTTCGGCCTCATTGAAGCCAGCGATTCGCACCGCACGCAAAACCTGGAATGGCTGACCTGGCGGCGCTGGCTCGACACCCACCACTTCAAAACCCTGGAGCCCAAGCGCTGGCTGTATTTCAACTATGCGCACCAGATTGCACAGGCCGCGCTGACGGGCCAGGGCGTGGCGCTGGCACGCATGCCCCTGGTGGCGGACAGCCTGGCCAGCGGCGATCTGGTCGAGATCCTGCCCCGCATGCGCCTGGAGTCCCCCATGGCCTACTGGCTCATCGTCGGTCCGCGTGCGGCTGCGCGCCCCGAGATCGTGGCGTTCTGCACCTGGTTGCAGGCCCAGGCCGAACTCACGCGGGTGGCCATCGGCGATGTGGCCGACGCGGACACCCTGGGCGAGTTAAATTGACCGTTGCCACGAGGGATGGCGCGTACTAATCTGCCTTGATCCCGCGGGCCTTGATGATGCCTGCGTTGTTGTGGAACTCGGTCGTGATCTGCCGTGCAAAATCGGCCGCGCTGCCCCCGGTGGGTACGTTGTCACTGGCCACCAGCCGTTCGCGCAACGCCGGCCATGCCAGCGCCTTGTTGATCTCGGCGTTGAGCCGCTCCAGCACCGCAGGCGGCAGCCCGGCGGGCGCAAACACGCCGAACACCGACATCAGGTTGGCAGGCGCAAAACCCGCTTCCGCCAGCGTGGGCACCTGCGGCAAGGCCTCCAGACGCGCGGGCGCACCCACCGCCAGCGCGCGCAGCTTGCCGGCCTTGACGTGCTGCATCACGGCGGAGCCGGTGTTGACGGACAGCAGCTCGAACTGGCCGCCCAGCGCATCGGTGATCTGCTGGCCACCGCCCTTGTAGGGAATGTGCGTGAAGTCCGCCTTGGCGGTAGCCGCAATCTGCGACAGCATGATGTGACCCAGTGACGCGACGCCGGAAGTGGCCCAGCGCGTGGCGCCCGGGTTGGCACGCGCCGCCACCAGCAGTTCGCGCAGGTCTTTGGCGCTGGTGGCCGGGGTGGCCAGCAGCAGCACCGGTGAATACATCACGCTGGCCACCGGCACGATGTCTTTCAGCGGGTCGAACGGCGACTTGCCCAGGTGCGGGCTCAGCGTCAGCGGGCTGATGGCGGCAAAGCCCAGCGTGTAGCCATCGGGTGCGGCCTTGGCCACGGCGTCCATGCCGATGGTGCCGCTGGCGCCAGCGCGGTTTTCCACCACGACCGGGGTGGCCAGTTGCCCGGCCAGCCGTTCGGCCAGCACGCGCGCCACGTTGTCGCTGACGCCGCCCGCCGGGTAGGCGACGAGCAGGCGGATCGGTTTGGCCGAGGGCCAGCTCTGCGCCTGGGCCAAGGCGGCCGCGCCGAGCAGCGCCAGGGTGATGAAAAATTTGCGGGATACGTGCGGTGTTGGATTCATCGTGCCATTGTCAGCCATCCATTCGTCAGGAGCGCACCGCTTCAATGGAAATCGCGGCTCGTCGTGGTCAGGTCCCCCAGCAGCGGCGTGAGATCGACCAAGCGCTTGGCGATGACGTGGCGCACCTGGCCGCCACTCTCTTCATCGCGCTGCCACACGCCATACACCACCAGCAGGCGGGACTGGTAGACCTCCTGGCGGAAACGCTCCTTCACCGCCTTCCAGACGATCACGTTGACGCTGCCGGTTTCATCTTCCAGCGTCACAAACACCACGCCCTTGGCGGTTTGCGGCCGCTGGCGCATGGTGACCAGGCCGCAGGCGCGCACCAGCCGGCCGCTGGGATAGTCCGCCATTTGCGCTGCGGTGAGCAGCTTTTTCTTGGAGAGCTGCGCGCGCAACAGCGCCAGCGGGTGGCTGCGCAAGGAGAGCCCCAGGGCGGCGTAGTCAAACACCACTTCTTCGCCCTCGTGTGCGGCGGGCAGCAGCCATTCGTCTTCCTCAATCGGTACGCCTTTGAGCAGCGCGGGCGCCGGCTTCAGGGCCGCGGCGTCCCACACCTGCTGGCGGCGGTGGCCGGAGAGGGATTGCAGGGCATCGGCACTGGCCAGGGCCTTGAGGTCGACTTCGTTGAGGGCGCAGCGCAGGGCCAGGTCCTGGGTGTTGGCGAAGGCGTGTTGGGTGCGCCCGGCGGCGATGCGCTCGCCCACCTCCTTGCGCAAGCCGCTGACCATACGCAGGCCCAGGCGGATGGCGGGTTGTTGCTGCGCAAAGCGGTGGTCTGACCCCATGTGTTCCAGGGTGCAATCCCAGTCGCTGTGCGCCACGTCCACGGCGCGCACCTCCACGCCATGGCGGCGTGCGTCCTGCACCAGTTGCGAAGGACCGTAAAAACCCAGCGGCTGGCTGTTGAGCATGGCCCCCAGAAAGCAGGCGGGTTCGTGCCATTTGAGCCAGCAGCTGATGTAGACCAGAATGGCAAAGCTGGCGGCGTGGCTCTCGGGGAAACCGTATTCGCCAAAGCCTTCCATCTGGCGGAAGATGGCTTGCGCAAACTCCAGCGGGTAGTCGTTCTTCAGCATGCCATCGACAAAGCGGTCGCGAAACTTGTGCACGCCGCCGGTGCGCTTCCAGGCGGCCATGGAGCGGCGCAGGGCGTCGGCCTCGCCGGGAGAAAAGTCGGCGGCCAGCACGGCGATCTGCATCACCTGTTCCTGAAAAATGGGCACGCCAAAGGTGCGCTCCAGCGCACGCTCCAGCTTGGGATAGGGCGAGGGCTCCCGGATAAGCTGGTTGCGCCGCTTCAGGTACGGGTGCACCATGCCGCCCTGTATCGGCCCCGGTCGCACGATGGCGACCTGCACCACCAGATCATAGAAACAGCGGGGCTTGAGGCGCGGCAGCATGCTCATTTGCGCGCGACTCTCGATCTGGAACACGCCCACCGTATCGGCCTTGCAGATCATGTCGTAGGTGGCCGTATCTTCCCGGGGCACATCCTGCAGGCGCATGGGCGTGCCGCGCCACTGCCCCACCAGGTCCAGGCAGCGGCGGATGGCGCTAAGCATGCCCAGCGCCAGCACGTCGACCTTCATCAGGCCCACGGCGTCCAGATCGTCCTTGTCCCACTGGATGATGGAGCGGTCCTTCATGGCGGCGTTTTCCACCGGCACCATGCGGGTCAACGGCCCCTGCGTGAGCACAAAGCCGCCCACGTGCTGGCTCAGGTGGCGCGGGAAGCGCTGCAGCTGTTTGGCCAACGCCATCCACAGTTCCAGGCGCTCCAGCGGCGGCGGCACAAAGTCCGGCCCCAGTCGGGCTATGGCACTTTGCAGCCGCTCCACCAGCACCTCGCGGTCGTACATGCCGGGGTGCTCCTTGGCCAAGGCCGTGATCAGGTCTTCGGGGATCTCCAGCGCACGACCCACATCGCGCAGCGCGCTGCGCGGGCGGTAGCTGATGACGGTGGCGGCAATGGCGGCACGCTCACGGCCATACTTGTTGTAGATGTACTGGATGACTTCTTCGCGCCGCTGGTGTTCAAAATCCACATCGATGTCGGGCGGCTCGTTGCGCTCACGGCTCACAAAACGCTCGAACATCAGGTTGCCATTGACCGGGTCAACCTCGGTCACATGCAGGCAGTAGCACACCACCGAATTGGCCGCCGAACCCCGCCCCTGGCACAGGATGTGTTGGCTGCGCGCAAAGCGCACGATGTCGTGCACGGTGAGAAAATACATCTCGTACTGCAGATCGGCAATCAGGGCCAGTTCGTGCGTCAGCTTCTGCAGCACCTCCGGGGGAATGCCCTGCGGATAGCGCTCGCGGGCGCCCTCCTCGCAGTAGTGGCGCAGGGTCTGCGCCGGCGTGGTGCCGGGCAACACGGATTCCATGGGGTACTGGTAGCGCAACGCATCCAGGCTGAAGCGGCATTTGTCGGCAATCACCAGCGTGTTGGCCAGCAGGTCGGGCGAATACAGCGCTGCCAACCGGTCCAGCGAACGCAGGTGCGCCTCGGCATTGGACTGCAGCGCAAAACCACAGTCGGCAACCGGCTGGCCCAGGCGCACGGCGGTGAGCACATCGTGCAGGGGCTTGCGCGAACGCACATGCATGCGCACATCGCCCGCCGCCACCAGGGGCACGCCGGTGAGCTGCGAAAGGGTCTGCAGGCGCACGCGCTGCAGTGCGTCATCAGCCCCCAGGCACAAGCGCATTGTCAGCCAACAATTAGTGCCAAAAAGGCCTCTAGCCCCCGTAGACAGTGCGTAAGCAGCTTCCATATTGATAGCAGGCGGGAGAACCAGCAGGATCTCGCAACCGGTGAGCCGCGCCCACAAGGCCTGGTTCTGCGCCCCGAGCCAGCCCAGCTGGTACTGCCCCTTGGGCGCAGCCCGGCGCGCCACCGTGATGAACTCGCACAGGTTGCCCCAGCCCTGCAGGTGGTGCACCAGTGCCACCACCGTAAAGCCCCTTGCGGGCACAGCCGCGCCTTCCCGAGCCGGGCCCGCCGGTGGGCCGGGCTCCAGGCTCACAAAAAACTCGGCCCCCAGCAGCAACTTGAGCCCCTGCTTGACAGCCTCGCCGTGCGCACGCACCACGCCCGCCACCGAGCATTCGTCGGTAATGGCCAGCGCGCTGTAACCCAGCGCCGCCGCCCGCTCCACCAGTTCTTCGGGCTGGGAGGCGCCGCGCTGGAAGCTGAAGTTGGAGAGGCAATGCAGCTCGGCGTACGCCGCGGCCGCAGCAGAGGGGTTCATGGAGCAAGAGACTCGCAATACTGTTTATACATACAGTATATACAACACACCCCTTTATTCCAAAAGCTCTGCAGCGACACCAGCGCGTTGACATTTCGCATGCCGGCCCACCGCGCGTGGGTCTATGGTTCAGCGCCTTGGAGTGGGTCAACGGTGGCTTGCGGCACCAGCACGGAGGGATGTATGAACACGGTATGTCAAAGTTGCGCAATGCCCCTGAGCCAGGACCCCCAGCATGGCGGAACCGAAGCAGACGGCTCCACAAGCACGGAATATTGCAGCTATTGCTACCAAAACGGGAAGTTCCTTTCGCCTGATTTCTCGGCCAGACAGATGCAGACTTTCTGCATTGCAAAGTTGCAGGAAAAAGGCATGGTCAAGCCGCTGGCGTGGCTGCTCACACGCAGCATCCCGCGGCTCAAACGCTGGAGGCACGCCTAGCGTGCCGTCACACGCACCCCCGCACGAATCCGGTCATCGGGGTGGCTGATGACTTTCTCACCCACCTGAATGCCCTCCACGATCTGGGCGCTCAGACCCGTGCGCTGCCCCGTCTGCACGGTGCGCCTGACGGCTTTGCCCTGCTCCACCGCATAAACGGCCCAGCCGTCGCCGTCACGAAACAGCGCGCTGGCCGGTATCTGCAGCAGGTCCTGGCCTTCCCACACCACAAAGCTGGCCTCCACGCGGTAGCCGTCGCCCAGGCGTTGCCACTGGGTGACGGGCGACGTGAAGGCGACGATGACCCACACCCGTTGCTCTTCCACACCCAGCGCCGAGACCTTGGTGAAGCCGGCCGGCTCAATCACACGCACCACGCCCTCCAGCGCACCCTCCCCGCCCCAGCGCTCAAACACCACGCGCGTGCCGGGGTGGATGCGCACCGCATCGGCCGACAACAGGTCCACCTCCACCTCCAGCGCCCCGGGGTCGCCGATCTCGACCAGCGGCTGGCCGGTGGCCACGGTGCCTTCACTCTTGTGCACAATCTTGAGCACCTTGCCCGCCACTGGCGCGCGCACCGTTACCAGCCCGGTGCTGCTGGCGCTGCCGGCGTATTGCAATGGGGTGCGGGCTGCGTCCAGTTCATGGCGCGCCGTGGCCACGGCAAATTGGGCCGAGCGCAGCTCTGCGGTGCTGCGCTGTGCGTCGCTGGCAGCGCGGTCTTCGGCGGCCGGACTGACATGGCCCTGCAAACGCAGCGCGCGCACGCGTTGCAGTTCGGCTTGCGCCAGGTCGGCCGCGCTGGCGGCGGCATGGGCACGCTGCTCGGTGGCGCTGACGCCGGACTCGGCCGCGGCAATGCGGGCACTGGCTTCCGCGCGGCGGCGCGGGTCCAGCACGTCTGCGCGCACCGGCTCCAGCTCAGCCAGCATGGTCCCGCGCTCCACCGCCTGACCCACTTCCAGTTTGATCCGGCGCGCATAGCCGCTGACGGGCGCCGCAACCACGTAACGGTCCAGCACGCGCGTGCGCCCCTCCTGCTCCAGCGTGACCCGCAACGCCGCGCGACGGGCCGTGCCCATGTCGACTTCCACCGGCTGCGGTCGCAGCCCCCAGAACAGGCCCCAGGCCCCCAGGACCACGATCAGGCCCAGCACGATGCGACGACGCCATTGCACATTGTTTTTCATACAGTCACTCCGCCGCCTTCAGGACGGCAATCAGATCCAGCTGGTCCAGACGGCGACGCACCGCCAAACCCGACAGCACGGCCGACACCACGACCACCACGCAGGCAAAGGTGTAGGTTTGTGGCACCAGCACCACCGGCACGCGAAACAGGTCGTTCTGCATGGTGCGGGCCAGGTAGTAGCACATCCATTGGCCCAGCCACAGGCCCAGCGGAATGGCCAGCAGGGTCAGCAGCCCCAGTTCACCCAGCAGGATGTAGGCGATCTCGCCCCGCGTGAAACCCAGCACCCGCAAGCTGGCGAGTTCGCGGCCGCGCTCGGTCAGCGCAATGCGGGCACTGTTGTAGATGACGCCAAAGGCAATGATGACGGCGAACACGGTGGCCACGTAGGTGAAGAACAGCATGGTTTCCTCCATCACGCGGTCAAAGTTGCGAATCTCCTGCATGCGCTCGGCCAGACCGGCCACACGCGGCATGCCTTTCAGCCGGGCGTATAGCGCCTCCAGCCGGGCGTGATCCACACTGAGGTAGGCGCCCGAAATGGTGGGGCCTTCCTGCAGAAAATGGTTCAGCGCCGCCAGCTGCATATAGCCCGACACGCCCAGGTACTCGCGCACGAGCGCGGCCACGGTGACCTCGCGCACCGGCCGGTTGCCTTCAAGCACCTCCACCGTCAACCGGTCGCCCACCCGCACACCCAGCAGTTTGGCAAGGTAGTCGGTCAGCAGGATGCCCTCTGCCGGCAAGGCCACCGGCCGCAGGTCGGCATCGAGCAGGCGGGCAATGTCGCCGCCCGGCTCCACACCGCGGATGCCCGTGCGGTAGCTGTGCGAACCGTTGCGCAGCCGCACCGGGACGGCACGAAAAACCTCCACATGCTGCACGCCCGGCAGGCCCAGCAAATCGAAACGGGCGCGGTAGGTGGTGGGGTCAATAAAGGTCACCGACACATCCTCGCGCTGGGCCATGCCGAACTGGATGTTGACCATGTAGCTGACCGTATCGCGCTGGAACAGACCGGTCAGGATCATGCCGCACGCCATGGCAATGCCCAACACGGTGAGCGCCGACTTCAAGGCCCGGCGCTGCACATTGCGGATGATCATGCGCGTGGGTTGCGACAACCAGCGCTTGAGGCCCAGCTGCTCGACCCACGACTCGTGGTAGCGGGCCGGTGGCTCCGGGCGCATGGCCTGTGCCGGGCGCAGGCTGGCGGCCCGCCAGACCGCAAACACGGCCCCCGCCCCGGCCGCCAGCAGACTGGCCAGTGCGGCCTCCAGCGCGGTGCGGGGCTGCAGGCTGAACAGCAAATAGGGGAAGTGGTAGAACTCGGTATAAATGTTGGACAGCACCCGGCCCAGCCACACGCCCAGCGCGATCCCCCCCGAAATACCCAGCAGCACAATCACCGAGACCATGCGCAGGTAGTGCCACAGCACGGCAAGGTTGGTGTAGCCAAAGGCCTTGAGGGTGGCGATCTGTTCGCGCTGCATCGCCACCAGACGACCGATCACCACGTTGAGCAAAAAGACGGCAATGCCCATGAACATGAGCGGGAACATGTCGGCCAGCGTGCCGAGCTGCTCCAGTTCCTGGCTGAGAAATCGGTGCGAGAGCTGGTCCTTGCGGGCGTAGCTGCCCAGCCCGCCATAGGGTTTGAGCAGTTCATCCACGCGGTCAATCACCGCCTGGCTGTCGGCACCCGGGCGCAGACTCACGGCCAGATCGTTGAATGCACCCTCCATGTCGTAGGCCTGGCCCAGCGCACGACGCCCCATCCACATCACGCCGAAACGCTTGTAATCGGGGAAAACCGAACCCGGACGCATCTGCTGGATGAACTCGGGCGACAGCGCGGTGCCCACCAAGCTCAGCGCCTGACGCCGGCCGTTGAGAATGGCATCGAAGTGATTGCCCAACTGCAGACCGTGTGCCTTCGCAAAGGCCACGCTCACCACGACCTCGTCCGGCCGTCCCGGTGTGGGCAAGCGCCCGGTGCGCAGATGCAGCGCGTTGAGTCCGTAGCGGCCGTTGTCGGACACCGACACCATCAGCGCGGTCACGGGCTCCGCAAAGGCGGGCATGTTCAGGCGCACCTGCGCCAGCACCCGCGTTTCGACCTGGTCCACGCCGGCGATGGCCTGCACGCGCTGCTGCAGCGCCAGCGGTGCACGCTTCAACGTGGCAAACACCTCGGCAAAGCGGTAGTCCCGGTAGTAGCGGTCCTGGGTGGCGCGCAGCGCGTCCAGCGTGGTCAGAAACATGATGTAGGTGGCGACTCCACACATCACCACCAGGGCGATGGCCAGCGCCTGGCTCTTCATCTGCCAGAGGTCGCGCCAGAGTTTGCGGTCGAGTGCTTTCACCAGCTCAACTCCGCGGCGGCCTTCTTGTGCGCGTTGTGCTCAGAGCGCACCACCAGACCATCGCCAAAATACAGCACGCGATCGGCCATGGCCGCAATCACTGCGTTGTGCGTGATCACCACCGTCGTGGTGCCCAACTCCTGGTTCACCCGCGCCAGCACATCCAGCACCAGCACACCGGTCTGCGCGTCCAGCGCCCCGGTGGGCTCGTCGCACAACAGCACCTGGGGGCGCTTGGCGACCGCCCGCGCAATGGCGACCCGCTGCTGCTCGCCGCCCGACATCTGGGTTGGAAAATGGTCCATGCGGTCGGCCAGGCCCACGCGCGCCAAAGCCTCCTCGGGCGTCATCGGGTTCTCGGCGATCTCGGTCACCAGTGCCACGTTTTCGCGGGCCGTCAGGCTGGGGATCAGGTTGTAAAACTGGAACACAAAGCCGACATGGGACCTGCGGTATTGCGTCATCAGGGTGTCGTCGTCCAGGCTCAGGTCATGGTCGGCATAGCGCACCGTGCCGCTGGTGGGTGTGTCGAGCCCGCCAAGGATGTTGAGCAGGGTCGACTTGCCGCTGCCCGAAGGCCCGAGCAGGACCACGAATTCCCCCTCGTACAGGTCGAGGTCCACGCCACGCAAGGCCTGCACCTGCACCTCGCCCATCTGGTAGACCTTGGTCAAGCCACGGGCTTCGAAGATGGGGCGCGCGGGCGCATCAGGGGGCTGACCCAAGGGAGTCATGGTCGGTTGGCCTGCTTCAGGCGATTGAATGATGTCCTTCCAAGTACCCACCATGGGCACCGGGCAAGCGCTCTGCCAACCCGCAGGATCAGTCTAGACCGTCACCGGCCACGGAGCTTGATTTATCTCAACGACCATGTTGACTGCTCTGGCCCGGCCTGCGCCACTGTGCAAGGGGTGCGCGGCCCGTGATCAATGGGTGAGCCGCAACTCCGACCGGCCAACGCCGGCTGACACTCTGAATTCACTGGGGCTGCGCCCGGTGTGCTCGCGAAAGACCCGGCTGAAATGGGACAGGTTGTTGAATCCCCAGGACAGCGCGATGTCGGTGATGGGGCGCGCCTGCGGCTGCTGCAACTCACGCACACAGGCTTCAATCCGCAGGTGCAGGATGTAGCTGGCCAGCGTATCGTCACCGTTGGCAAAGGCGTTGTGCAGATGGCGCTTGCTGCAATTGAGGGCATGCGCAATGCGCTCCACCGACAGCGCCGGATCCCGCAGGTTCAGCGCGATGTAGCTGCGAATGCGGTCTTTCAGTATTTCCCGTTGCGTGAGTGCCGTTTCCTGGCCTGAGAGCTCAATCAGCGAGAGCCGCACCAGCTGGGCAATCAGCTCGCCGGCGCCGCGCGCGGCATCGGCACTCATGTGGGGCAGTTCCTGGTAGGTGCTGCGCATGGTGGCCAGCGCCACGCGCGAGATGCCACTGGCTCCGCCCAGATAACGCGCCATCAGGGTGTCCAGCCGCAGACCGCGCTCCATGATCTGGGTCTTGGGCAACATCACGATCAGGTGCTCCACCCGCTCGGGGTTGTCCACGGCATAGCTGCCGGTGGTGTCATAGATGGTCCAGGCGCCCGGACCAACCCAGGCCCGGTGGCCGAGTTGCTCGACGCCGGCACGCCCGCGCATGGGAGCGACGATCTTCAGGTAGCCGGTATCGCTGGCGCGCACCATGTCCTGGGTGCGCACCACGCGGTGGCGGTTGGCCTCCAGCTTGGTCAGGATCACATCGCCGGCATGGCTGGAGGCCATGTGGCCGTCGAATTCGGTGTCGCCATACAGGTCGGACTCCAGACCGCCGAAGTGCTTCCATATCCACTCCCGCCACACGGGGGCCCGCTCCCGGGGGGCGATGTGGTCGGTGGTGACAACAGTGGAGGCATTCATGGGTTTCTGGGGTATTGAAGCGGGGAACGTGTCGAATTATGGGCTTTGTGTCGCATTTTGTGGCGGGTCCGAATTGAGGGTTAACCCGTGACCGCATGCACGATTGAACAAATGGAAAGTGCGCGCTGAGCACAGCACCGGATGGTGGCCGCTCCTACTATTTGCGTTCCAAGCCCCGCCGTGGGCACCACCAGGAGACACCATGGTTCAACAATCCAAACGCAGCCTGATCAAGGGCGCTGCAGCCGCCATCGGCGCAGCCACCTTTGCCCCGCAACTGTTTGCCCAGGCCAAACCGGTCCGCATTGGGTATGCCATCGCCCGTACCGGCCCCTGGACCGGCGGCGCACAGATCAGCCAGGAACCCAACTACCTGCTGTGGGCCGAGCAGGTGAACGCGGCCGGCGGACTGGATGTCAAGGGTGTCAAACGCCCGATCGAGCTGATCAGCTCCGATGACCGCAGCGATATTGAGACCTGCGTGCGCTCCTACGAGAAATTGATGGGCAGCGACAAGGTCGACCTGATCCTGCCACCCTGGGGCTCCAACGCCAACTTCGCCGTGGCACCGCTGGCCAACCGGTTCGGTTACCCCATGCTGGCGCCCACCGCGCTGTCGCGCAAGCTGGTCGACATGAACCTGCCGTATTTTTTCGCGCTGCTGCAGCAGCCCGACCGCATGATGGGCGCGCTGGTGGACATGCTGGTGGCCAATGGCGTGAAGACGCTGGCGGTCGTCTATGTGGATGACCTGTTCGGTCTGGAGAATTACGGGGCGTTCAAGGTTGCGCTCAAGGCGACCAACATCCAGGTGGTCGAGGAAAAGAGCTACCCCGGCGACATCAAGGACCTGTCGCCCGTGCTGCGCGCCATCAAGGACAAGAACCCCGATGCCTTCATCGGCCTGAGCTACCCGCCCGACACCATTTTGGCCAGCAAGCAGTCCAAGGAGATCGGCTTCAACCCGAAGTTTTATTACGCGTCGGTGGGCACGGCCTTCCAGTTGTACAAAAACGTGATGACGCCTGCCGGCGCCGAAGGCGTGCTCGGCATGGGTTCGTGGAACACCAAGACCAGCCCGGGTGCCAAGGCCTATTTCGATGCGCACACCAAGAAATTTGGCGGCAAAGAGCCCGATCGCTGGGCCAGCGGCCATTGCTGGGCCGGGCTGGAGATCATGCAGGCAGCCGTGGCCAAGGCGGGCCTGGACCGCAAGGCGATCCGCGACTACGTGGCCGCCACCACGCACAAGACCATTGTGGGTGACATCAAGTTCACCGGCAGCGAAAACACCGCTACGCCGGGCACCGTGAGCCAGTGGCAGAACGGCGAGTTCGAGGTGGTGTGGCCAGTCAAGTCCGCCACCGCCAAACTTAACCCGAACAAGCCGGCCTGGAAGTAAGTTGTCGGTTTCCGCCTGGCTTGAACTGCTGGCCTCCGGTCTCATCACCGGGGGCATTTATGCGCTGGTCGCGCTCGGGCTGAACCTGCAGTACGGGCTGATGCGCATCCTCAACATTGCGCATGGCGAGTTCCTGATGGTCGGGGCCTACCTGACCTGGATGGCACAGACCGCGCTGGGCGACGCGGCGTGGTTCAGTCCGCTGCTGATGGTGCCGGTGTCCTTTGCGGCGATGATGGCCCTGGGTGTGCTCATTCACTGGCTGTGCTTTCGCCGGCTCACCCTCACGTCGCCCAACCTGGACATCTTCGAGGCGCGCGGCCTGATGGTGTCGTTCGGCCTGATGTTTCTGGTGCAGAACTTTGCCTCGTACATGTGGGGCGGCGACCTGCGTGGCTACGACTACCTGACCGACCCGGTCAAGCTGGGCGAGGCCCAGTTTGCCGGCAACAAGCTGCTGGTGTTTGCGCTGGCCCTGTTGTTCAGCGGTGCCCTAATCTTCGTCTTGCGCCACACGCTGCTCGGCAAGGGTGTGCGCGCCCTGATGCAATCGCCCACTGGCGCGCAGCTGGTGGGCATTGACACCCAGCGCCTGCACCCGCTGATGTTTGGCATCGGTCTGGGGCTGTCCGGCGTGGCCGGCTGCCTGCTGTCCATGGCCTACACCATCAGCCCCAGCATGGGCGAGCCCTACACCGTCACGGCGCTGATCGTCATCACGCTGGGCGGCTTTGGCAGCATGAGCGGCGCGCTGGCCGGCGGCCTGCTGCTGGGCGTGATTGAGGCGCTGGGCATGCACTTCAGTAATCCTTCGCTCAAGGCCCTGTTGTCCTACAGCGTGTTCATTGCGGTGCTGCTGTTGCGGCCACGCGGACTGTTTTCAAAATGACCGGCAACAAGCAGACTCTTGTTCGGGACCTGCTGATCCTGCTGGCCTTTGCCGGCTGGGGCCTGGCCCTGCCGCATTACGGCAGCGAGTTCGAAGTGTCCATGGCCCTGACCTGCCTGATGTACGTGGCACTGTCGTCCAGTTGGGGCCTGTTCTGCGGTACCACGCGCTACCTGTCGCTGGCCACCTCGGCCTTCTTCGGCATCGGCGCCTACACCAGTGCCATCGCGCTGCAAAACCTGTCGTGGCTGGAGTCCATTGCACTCGGCGCCGGTCTGGCAACGGCGGTCGCGCTGGTCATGGGTGCCGCCGTGCTGCACCTGCGCGGCACCTACTTCGCGGTGCTGACGTTTGGCATGACCGAACTGATTCGCCACGCCGTGACCTACTTCGAGAAAAAGGTCACCGGCACCGTCGGCCGTGTGCTGACCGTGGTGCCCGAGCGCGACACGATTTACCTGACCGTGCTGGCGCTGGCCGTGCTGGCGGTGCTGGTGTCCATCGGGGTGCGGCGTAGCCGCTTTGGTCTGGCGCTGATGGGCATCGGCGCCGATGAGCAGCGTGCGCAGACGCTGGGCGTGAACACCCGCCTGATCAAGATCCTGGGTTTTGCCATCACGGCCGCCTTTGCCGGTGCCGTGGGTGCGGCCATGGCGGTGCGCTGGACCTATATCGATCCGCACACCGTATTCAACCCCTTCATCGGTTTCCAGACCGTGCTGATTGCGCTGATTGGTGGAGCCCTCACGCTGTGGGGACCGCTGATTGCCGCGATCGTATTCAGTGTGCTGGCCGAAACGCTGCGCCTGCAGGCACCGCAGGTCTACATGATGTCGCTGGGGCTGCTGCTGATCCTGAGCGTGCTGTACCTGCCCGGTGGCCTGGCCTCGCTGCGCTGGAGCACCGTGGGTGGCTGGTGGCGCGACAGCTACCAATGGATCCGCAACGGGCGCAACCGGGAACGCAACAATGGCTGACGCGCTGTCCCCCATGCTACTGGATGCCCGCGACATCACCGTGCGCTTTGGCGGCCTGATGGCCGTGGATGCGGTCAGCGCCACCTTCCGTGCCGGTGAGCTGGTGGGCATCATCGGGCCCAATGGCGCGGGCAAGACCACCTTCTTCAATGCCATCTCGGGCGTGATCGCTCCGACTTCGGGTCAGTTGCTGGCCGGTGGCCAGAACCTGAGCGGCAAGGGACCGCACCGCTATGCAGCAGCCGGCATTGCACGCACCTTCCAGACGCCGCGCGTGTTTGCCGACATGACGGTGCTGGCCAACATCGACTTCGGCCTGCAGTTTGCGGGGCGCCAGCGCAAAGGCTCCTGGCATTTGCGCAATGCCGCAAGCATTCTGGAGCTGATCGGTCTGGCCCATCTGGCCGACCTGCCGGCGGGGGCCGTCACGCCGTCGCAGCAGCGCCTGCTGGAGATTGGCATGGCACTGGCGACCCGACCGCGCCTGCTGCTGCTCGACGAAGTCGCCGCCGGACTGACCGAGGCCGAAGTGGAAGCCATGGCGCAGCTGATCCGCAGCATGCGCGACGAGCTGGACCTGGCGGTGGTCTGGATCGAGCACGCCGTCACGACGCTGATGCGCCACGTGGAGCGCGTACTGGTGTTGCACCAGGGCCGCAAGATTGCCGATGGAGCGCCCCTGGACGTGGTGCGCAACGCCGAAGTGATTGAAGCCTACCTGGGTGACGAGATGGCGGACGATGCGGGGGGTCCCGCATGATGTGGTTTGAACCCACGCCCTTTGTGCTGGGCGCACGGGGCCAGCACGCCCACCTCAAGGTCCAGGGCCTGAATGCCGGCTATGGCGCCTTTCTGGTACTGCGCCATCTCACGCTCGAAGCCAAACCCGGCTTGACCGTCATCCTGGGGCCCAACGGCGCCGGCAAGACCACCCTGCTCAAGGCGCTGGCAGGCCTGATTCCACGCAGCGGTAAGGTGTTGCTCGACGGGCAAACGCTACCCACCAAGACCAACGAGATTGTCCAGTCGGGCATGGCACTGGTGGCCGAAGGCCGCCAGCTCTTTCCCCAAATGACAGTGACGGAAAACCTGGAACTCGGCGGCTGGCTGGTGAACAAGACCGAGCGTGCCAAGCGACTGGAGCAGGCGCTCACCGACTTCCCCAAACTGCGCGAACGCGCCCAGCAGCTGGCCGGAACCATGAGTGGCGGCGAGCAGCAGATGGTGGCCGTGGCGCGCGCGATGATGAGTGCGCCGCGCCTGCTGATGCTGGACGAACCGTCGCTGGGGCTGGCGCCCAAAATGGTGGACGAGTTGCTGGCCATCGTGCGGCGCATTGCCGACGCGGGAACCACCGTGCTGATGGTGGAGCAAAACGTCAAGAAGGCGCTGGCTGTTGCCGACCGCGGCTACGTGATGGAGCGCGGTGTGCTGGTGGCCAGCGGAGCGGCCCGGTTGCTGACGCGCTCCAGCGTAATCCGCGAGGCCTACCTCGGTGTGGACAGCAAAAACAAAACCGCTGCCACGACCCACTGAACATTTATTCGATTTTTATCCCCAAGGAGATCCCCATGTCTGATTTGTCCATGCTCATCAATGGTCTTAAGGTCAGCGCCGAAAAAGGCGCCACCTTCGAGCGCCGCAACCCGCTGGATGGCAGTGTGGCCACCCGTGCGCCCGCCGCCTCCCCGGCGGATGCCGTGATGGCGGCCGATGCGGCGGCCGAGGCCTTCAAGACCTGGAGCCAGACGGGCCCCAGCGAGCGCCGCATGCTGCTGCTCAAGGCCGCCGACGCGCTGGAGGCCAAGACGCCGCAATTCATCGAGGCGGTGGTGGCCGAGACCGGGGCGTCGGGCATGTGGGCCGGCTTCAATGTGCACCTGGCCGCCGGCATGATCCGCGAGGCGGCATCACTCACCACCCAGATCAGCGGCGAGGTGATCCCGTCCGATGTGCCCGGCAGTCTGGCCATGGGCGTGCGCCAACCCGCGGGCGTGGTGCTGGGCATTGCGCCGTGGAATGCGCCCGTCATTCTGGGCGTGCGCGCCATTGCCACGCCGCTGGCCTGCGGCAACACGGTCATCTTCAAGGGCTCCGAGAACTGCCCGCACACGCACCAGCTGATTGTGGAGGCCTTCTCGGATGCCGGCTTTCCGCCCGGCGTGCTGAACTACATCACCAATGCCCCGGCCGATGCGGGTGCCGTGGTCGAGGCCATCGTGGCGCACCCGGCGGTGCGCCGTATCAACTTCACCGGCTCCACCAAGGTGGGCAAGATCATTGCCATGACCTGTGCCAAGTACCTCAAGCCAGTGGTGCTGGAGTTGGGTGGCAAGGCGCCGCTGGTGATCCTGGACGATGCCAACATCGAGGACGCCGTCAACGGGGCGGCCTTTGGCTGCTTCGCCAACAGCGGCCAGATCTGCATGTCCACCGAACGCATCATCGTGGACCAGACAATTGCCGATGAGTTTGTGAAAAAGTTCGCCGCCAAGGCCAGCGCGCTGCCGCTGGGTGACCCGCGCAAGCCCGAGCCGGTGGTGCTGGGCTCGGTCATCGGCATGGGCACGGTGGAGCACTGCAATGCACTGATCGACGATGCGCTGGCCCTGGGTGCCAAGCTGGTGTGCGGCGCCAAGGCCACCAACACGCTGATGCCCGCCACGGTGCTGGACCATGTCACGCCGGCCATGCGGATTTACCACGAGGAAACCTTTGGTCCGGTCAAGTGCGTCGTGCGCGTGAGCGGTGTGGAGGAAGCCGTGGCCTGCGCCAACGACAACGCGTATGGCCTGTCGGCGGCAGTGTTTGGCAGCGACATGGCACGGGCCTTCAACGTGGCACGGCGCATCGACTCGGGCATCTGCCACGTCAACGGCCCCACGGTGCATGACGAAGCGCAGATGCCGTTTGGCGGCGTCAAGGGCAGCGGCATCGGCCGCTTTGGTGGCAAGGCCGGCGTGGCCGAGTTCACCGAGCTGCGCTGGATCACCCTGCAGACCACGCCGCGCCACTATCCGTTCTGAATGCTACAAAAACAATAGCTGCTTGCGCACGATTGGCGGGGGCTACAGGCCCATTTCAACCCGATTGCGCCCGGCACGCTTGGCTTTGTACATGGCGGCGTCGGCCGCCTGAACCAGGCTGGAGGAGCTTTCCCCCACGCGCGGCACGCACGATGCCACGCCGACACTGATCGTGACCACCCCCGCCACCGTGGCCTTGGCGTGGGGCAGGCCCAGCGCCTGTACGGCCCGCCGGATGCGCTCCATCGCCGTGTAGGCCTCGGCGACACCCAGGCCCGGCAGAATGACCACAAACTCTTCGCCCCCGTACCGCGCCACCAGCTCACCCGAACGCTGGACCGTGCTGGCCAGGGTCTGGGCCACGATCTTCAGGCAGACGTCACCGGTCTGGTGGCCGTAGTGGTCGTTGTAGGCCTTGAACTGGTCCACATCCACCATGGCAATGGCCAGCGGAACCCCCTGGCGACTGGCCCGCTGCCACTCTGTCTCCCATTCCAGATCGAACTTGCGGCGGTTGGCCAGACCGGTCAGGCCATCGGTGGCGCTCAGGGCCTCCAGTTGGCGGTTGGCGGCTTCGAGTTCGGCGGTGCGTTTGAGCACCCTGTCTTCCAGCACCAGGTTGGACGCCGTGATCTCCTCGCGCAAGCGGGCCTGCTCCGCGAGTTCCTTGCGCAGCCTGCGCGAAAACATGGACCCCACCCACAGCAGCAACAGCAAGGCGCCTATGCGCATGACCTGTGTCGCCTGCCGGATGCGGTCGAAGTGCTCGACCGTCATGGCCAGTTCACCGGTCAGTGCACCGACTACCGCCTCGCTGTTGATCTCGTAGATCTTGCGGGCCAGCACATAGGAGTCGGCAAACAGCAGTTTGCGCGCCTCGGGCCAGCGGTCCAGACGCATGAGTCTCAGAGCCGCTTCTTCGGTGACGTGCAGCTTGTCCCGGTCTGCGCTCAAGGTGGAGATATCGTCCGACAGCGTCAGTTGGCGCGTCAAATGGCCCACGGTCCGGATGGTGACCTCCAGCTCGGCATCCAGCGTGTCGTAGCTGGCCGTGCGCAGCGTGTTCTGCTCCAGCACCGAGATCAGCAGCATGGTGGTCAGCTCCTGGTTGAGCCTGCCCATGCGCTCCATCGCCGTGCGGATTTCCAGGTGACGGGCATGCATGGCATCGTTCTCGATGTCCACATAGGAGCCCGCGCCCATGGTGAGCACCAAGATGGCCACGGCGACGTAAATGCTGCGGGTGGACCGCATGGCCTGAACTTCCCTGTTCCGGTCAAAGACACGCAAGACCATTTACTCCAGCACCTTGTCGGCTTTTTTCAACAGCGCAGTCGGAACGCTGATGCCCTGCGCCCGGGCGGCCTTCTGGTTGATGACCAGACTGAATTTCTCCACCGGCCCCCAGGGAATATCGCCCGGCTTGACGCCTTTGAGCACCAGGGCCGCCTTCCTGCCGGCCGAGTAGCCCACCAGGAAATAGTCCATGCCGTAGGCGGCAATCGCTCCGCGCGGAACGCTGTCCACATCGCCGGCAAAGAGCGCGATCTTGTTCTTGTCGCACACCCTGGCAATGGCGTCAAAGCTGGCCACGGTGGTGTTGTCGGACGTGATGGTGATGGCCTGCACCTTGCCCACCAGGGAGTTGGCCGCCTTTTCGACCTCGGCGCTGTTGGCCACCGTAGCCTCCACCAGTTCAAGCCCCAGCGCCTTGGCCGCCTCGCGCATGGCCTTGATATGGGTGACCGAATTGGCTTCGGCCGGGTTGAAGATCGTGCCCCACTTTTTCGCCTTGGGAACGAACTTGGCATAGGTTTCCATCTGCAGCAGAACCGGCCACAGATCACTGACGCCGGTCACATTGGTGCCGGATTTCATGCCCGAGATTCGGTCCTTGGGAACGATCTCTGCACCCACCGGATCGGTAATGGACGAGAACACCACCGGTGTGCGGGTAATGACTTTGAGCACGGCCTGCGTGGTCGGTGTCGCAATGCTGTGCACCAAATCGACACGGTCATCACTGAATTTCCGGGCTATGGCGCCAGCCTTGGCCGGGTCGCCCTGTGCATTCTGGCGGTCATAGGTGACATTGACACCTTCCTTGAATCCGGCACTGGCCAGGGCGGCTTCAAATCCTTTTTCATCCGCATCCAAAGCCGCATGGGAAACAATCTTGGTCACCCCGATGCGGACCATCTTCTTGTCCTGTCCCACAGCCATTCCGGGGGCTACCAGCAACAACAGGACGAGAACAGCCGGCAGACCGCTGGCCCAAGTCCGGTTCGTCCCCTGACCTGCCTTCCATTGGTTTGACATGGTGACCTCACAAAGTTATCCATCCTACAGGGTAGCGGACAGCGCCTACTTCTGTCTTACGCCCCATCCCGCTGGGGAACGGCCGCATCATCAAAGAAAAGCCTGCGTGTTGTCAGACACCCATGCCGCGCAACAGACGCTCTGCGACCTGCAGATCATCGATGGTGTCAATATCCGTCACGCAACCGATATCGTCCACGACCAACTCCATCGCGGCGTACGCGCGAACGACGCGAGCCGCCCCCTTATCTCCCTTCAAGTCCAGCAGCGCCTGGCGACAACCGGCGGAAAACCCCACCGGGTGGCCACGCTGCCCCCGGTAAACCGGCACCACCACGTCGTGCCCCGTTAGAGCAGCCGCAACCGCCCGCAGGCTGCCGCTTTGAATGAGTGGCAAATCCGCCGGCAGGATCAGCCAGCCATCCGCTTGCGGTGTTTTCTGCACCGCCACGGCTATCGAGTCGCCCATACCGGGGTGACCGCCCTCTTCAAGATGCCACGGCAGGCCACTGCCCCGCACGGCATCCAGCGTGTGCTGCAGAACCGTTTTGTCCATCAACCGCGCCTGCAATTTATGGGTGGTTCCGCCCGAGGCAGCAAAACGTTCACCGCGCCCGGAGGCCAGAATAATGACGGTGGGCAAACTCAAAGCCGCACGCAGCTGTCCGGGAGGACCATCTCTGTTAAAGAGGCCGCCGCGTTCTTCGCCTGCACGATCTCGGCCACGATGGAGACCGCAATCTCGGCTGGCGTTCTGGCGCCCAGTGCCAGACCCACAGGGCCATGCAGGCGGGCCAGCTCCGCAGCGCTCAAATCGAAGTGTTCGGCCAGTCGCCGCTTGCGTGCCTCCTGGTTGCGCCGCGATCCCAGAGCACCGACATAGAAGGCATTGGACTGCAGGGCTTCGATCAAAGCCAGGTCGTCGAGTTTGGGGTCATGCGTCAGGGCCACGATGGCCGTGTGGGCATCCGGCACCAGTTCGCGAACTGCGTCATCGGGCATGCCTTCAATCCGCCGCACCCCATGCATGCCGGCAATCAGCGCAGCAGCATATTCCTCCCGCGGGTCGCATACCAGCACGTCAAAATCGAGCATGACGGCCATCTGCGCCACCGCCTGCGACAACTGGCCGGCGCCAATCAGCAGCAGGCGCCACTTCGGGCCAAACACGGTGGTCAGCGTGCTGCCGTCAAACTGCATGGCATGGCCGCGCACCGCAGGGGTAAGCCGTACCGCGCCGGTCGCCAACGTCAGCGTGCGTGCCACCAACTGGTGGGCTGCCGTGCGTGCCAGCAATTGCTCCACCCAGGTGGTGTCCAGCAAGGGCTCCTGCACCAGCCGCAAGCTGCCGCCGCAGGGCAAGCCGAAACGGGCAGCTTCTTCCTGGCTGACCCCGTAGGCAATCATGGCGGGCTTCTCCAGACCGAGGGCAGCTCCATCGGCTTGCCTGAAACGCGCCTTGGTGCGGGCAATCAAATCGTCTTCGACGCATCCACCAGACACCGATCCACTGACCACGCCGTCGTCGCGCACGGCCAACAGGGACCCTGGTGGCCGTGGCGCGCTGCCCCAGGTCTGCACAACCGTCACCAGCGTGACGGCATGGCCGGCACTGCGCCAGTCCAGGGCATCCGCCAACACTCTGAGATCAAGGCTTTCCATGCGTGCATCCCTGCGTTTTCAAATCAGGCCGCCATGGGAGTGTGGTCACTCGCCCTGCGCCAGCCATGCTTCTGCCAACCGAACCCAGTAGGTACCGCCCAGCGGAATCAGCGCGTCGTTGAAGTCATAACTCGGGTTGTGCAGCATGCAGGGGCCGCCTCCATGCCCGATCTCGCGGTGGCTGCCCTCGCCGTTGCCAATAAAGCAATAGGCGCCCGGCTTGGCCTGCAGCATGAAGGCAAAGTCCTCGGCGCCCATGGTCGGTTCCTGCGCCAACACCTGGGGTTCGCCCACGATGTCGGCCATCACCTGGCGGGCCAGCGCAGCCTCTCGGCCCGAATTGATGGTCGACGGGTACTTGCGTACGAAGGAAAATTCGCAACTGACACCAAATGCAGCACACGTGTGTTCAGCAACCTCCTGCATGCGTCGCTCAATCAAATCGAGCACTTCTGGCGTGAAGGTGCGCACCGTACCCTGCAGTTCACAGCTGTCGGGGATGACATTGGTGGCTTCTCCCGCATGGATCATGGTGACGGAGATCACACCGGCATCGATCGGCTTCTTGTTGCGGCTGATGATGGTCTGGAAGGCCTGCACCATCTGGCAGGCCACGGGCACCGGATCGAGTCCGTTGTGCGGCAGAGCCGCGTGCCCGCCCTTGCCGCGGATCGTGATCTTGAATTCATTGCTGGAGGCCATCACCGGCCCCGGACTCGCGGCAAAGCTGCCAACCGGCATGCCCGGCCAGTTGTGCATGCCGAACACCGCTTGCATCGGGAATTTTTCAAACAGACCGTCGCGCATCATCTCGCGCGCACCGCCGCCACTTTCTTCAGCCGGCTGAAAGATCAGGTAGACCGTGCCATCGAAGTTGCGGTGTTGGGCCAGATACTGGGCGGCCGCCAGCAACATGGCGACATGGCCGTCATGGCCACAGGCATGCATCTTTCCCGCATGCTGGCTGGTATGGGCAAAGGTGTTGAACTCCTGCATGGGCAGCGCATCCATGTCGGCGCGCAGGCCTATGGCACGCCCGGAGTTGCCGTTTTTGACAATGCCGACCACGCCGGTGCCGCCCAGGCCGCGGTGCACGGGTATGCCCCACTCGGCCAGCTTCTGCGCCACCAGGTCGGCCGTACGGACTTCCTCAAAGCCCAACTCGGGATGGGCGTGGATGTCACGTCGGGCCACGGCAACGGCAGCCGCCTGGGCAACAATGGATTCAATGAGTTTCATGGCTATTCCTTATTTCACAAGCCCCAACGCAGCACCGCACAAGACAGTCGCCCGGTTCAGCACTCCACGATATTGACCGCCAGTCCACCGCGCGAGGTCTCTTTGTATTTGGTTTTCATGTCGGCCCCGGTCTCGCGCATGGTCTTGATCACCTTGTCCAGGCTCACCACATGCTGGCCATCGCCTTGCAGCGCCATGCGCGCAGCATTGAGTGCCTTGACCGCGCCCATGGCATTGCGCTCGATGCACGGCACCTGGACCAACCCGCCAATGGGGTCACAGGTCAGGCCCAGGTTGTGCTCCATGCCGATCTCGGCGGCGTTCTCGATTTGCGCGGGGCTGCCCCCCATGACGGCCGCCAGGCCTGCTGCCGCCATGGAACAGGCCACTCCGACCTCGCCCTGACAACCGACCTCGGCGCCCGAGATGGACGCATTGAGTTTGTAGAGAATGCCGATCGCTGCGGCCGTCATCAGAAATTCCACAACCCCATCATCGGTCGCGCTGGCGATAAATTTGTCGTAGTAATGCAGTACGGCTGGAATGACCCCCGCCGCGCCGTTGGTCGGCGCCGTGACCACACGCCCGCCGGCGGCGTTCTCTTCGTTGACGGCGAAGGCATACACGTTGACCCAGTCCAGCACCGACAGCGGATCGCTCAAAACCCGTTCAGCGCGGGCGCGAAGCTGTGCCGCCAGCACCGGGGCCCGGCGTTGCACCTTGAACGGGCCGGGCAGCGTACCCTGGTGCGTCAACCCCCGTTGCACACACTCGCGCATGACACGCCAGAGCTCCAGCAATTGACTGCGAATCTCGGCATCGGTGCGCCAGGTGCGCTCGTTCGCCCACATGATCTGGCTGATGCTCAAGCCCTGCTGCTGGCACATGGCCAGCAACTGATCACCCGAGGTAAAGGGATAGGGCACCTGTTGGTAGGCCGTCAGCACCTGCTCATTTTTGGCGCCCACTGTGACGACAAAGCCACCACCAACGGACAAATACTTTGCTTGACGCAACAGGGCGCCACCGGCGTCAAAAGCGCTGAACTGCATGCCGTTGGGATGCTCGGCCAACGCCTCGCGCCGGTACATCAGCACATGCTCTTTTTCCCGAAAGACAATGGACCGCAACGCCAGCAAGTCAATCGTCTCCTGCGCACGCGCACGGTGAATCATGCCGGGCACCGCGTCCACATCGACCATATCCGGCGTCTGCCCCATCAGGCCCAGCATGATGCCAATGTCCGAGCCGTGCCCCTTGCCTGTCGCCCCCAAGGAACCATACAACTCGGCCTTGACCTGGGCCGTCTGTTCGAGCAATCCCTCTTTCTGCAACGACAGCGCAAACATGCCGGCCGCACGCATGGGCCCTACCGTGTGCGAGCTGCTGGGGCCCATGCCCACCTTGAACAAATCAAAGACTGAAATGGCCATGCGATCCCAACAATCAATGCCACACCCGCGCTCAGGGCAGCCGTGCGAAACAATAGCCCAGTGCGAAACCAAGGGCGCAAGCAAACACCACCAGCCAGGCCGGTACCGGCGCGCCCAGTGAACTGAACAACCTGCCGGCTGGGGGGGCAAGCGCTGGCGCAGCGACACCGGGCACCGGCAGAACCTCTGGCACCACCACCTCTTTCACCCCGGTTCCGCCCAGATGGCGTGCAAAGGCGGCAAAAAAATCATCGGCATTCTTCTTTGCCACGGTCTGCACCAGACGGCTGCCGACACTGGCCAGTTTGCCACCGATCTCTGCGCTGGCAACGTACTTGAGTATGGTGTCGTTTTGATCCTCGGCCAGCGAGACCTGCGCTTCCATCTTGGCAAAGCCGGCAGCACCGCCCTGCCCCTGCCCCGTCAGGGTGTAGCCGTGGGGTGCATTGAGCTTGCTCAGCACCACATTGCCTTTGAACGTTGCGGAAATCGGTCCGACCGCCGCCACCACGGTCGCGACCATTTCGGTGTCCGATATTTTTTCCAGTCGGCTGCAGCCGACGATGCATGCCTGCAACACGGCAGGATTGTTCAGCGCATCCCAGACCTGCTGTTGCCGGGCGGGAATGCGGTATTCACCGAGGAATTCCATGGCCATGACTTATGCCTCGTAGTGTTTGAACAGCGCCTGGGTGCCGAGTCGGCCATGGCCTTGTTCTGCCAGCCCGGTGTACAGCTTGCGTGCCAGAGCCAGCGCCGGCAAGTCAAGCTGCATGCGCTGGGCTTCGGCCAGGGCAATGCCCAGGTCCTTGATGAAGTGCTCCACGTAGAAACCGGGTGCGAAGTCACCGTTGATGATTTTTTGCCCCAGCACGGTGAGCTGAAAACCAGAAGCAGCACCACCGCCAATGGACTTGAGCACCGTCGGCAGATCGAGCCCGGCGGCCTTGCCATAGGCCAGGCCTTCGCACACACCCATGATGGTGGAGGCGATAACGATCTGGTTGCACATCTTGGTGTGTTGCCCGGCCCCGGCATCGCCCTGCAGCACAATGTTCGGACCCAACAACTGCAGGATCGGAAGGGCTGCGTCAAATGCGGCCTGTTCGCCGCCCACCATGATGGAGAGTTTGGCGTCGCGTGCCCCGATGTCGCCACCAGAGACCGGTGCATCCAGCGCACGGCAACCCTGTTGCGCGGCCGCCTTGGCGATGCGTTGCGCCAGCTCCGGACTGGACGTCGTCATGTCGATCAACAGGGCGTCACGGGCACGGGCCACGATCCCGTTGTCGCCGAGATAGACCTCTTCCACATCACGCGGATAACCGACGATGGTGATGATGACGTCGGAGTTGGCTGCCAGCTCGCCCGGGCTATCGCACCAGACTGCACCACGCGCCAGCAAGTCGTCCGCCTTGCCGCGCGTGCGGTTGTACACCTGGAGCGGGTAACCCGCATTCAGGATGTGACCGGCCATGCTCTGGCCCATATTGCCCAGTCCGATGAAACCCACACGGGGCTTTGTAGTGCTAGCTGTCATTTTTCATGCCTTGTTGATAGATACAGATTTGTCGCGCAGCAAGCCGCGCAGGTACATGGGCGTCAAGGGCTGCTGCGTCGCCACCACACCGAAGGGAGCGAGCGCATCATTGACGGCGTTGGTCAGCGCCCCGATGGCGCCCATCACACCGCCCTCAGCCATGCCCTTGATGCCTGCCGGTGTCGCCCGATTCGGCGTGTGCATCGGGAGAATTTCAAAATGGGGCAATTCATAGGCCGTGGCCATCAGATAGTCCGCCAGGGTGCCCGAAAGATTCTGTCCGGTTGCGTCGTACTGAACGTGCTCATACAGGGCTCCGGACAAACCCATGGCAATGGCCCCATGCTGCTGTCCTTCCACGACCACCGGACTCAGCACCGTGCCGCAATCTTCTGCCACCACATAGCGGGCAAAGCGGATGGCGCCGGTGGCAACGTCCACTTCCACCTCACACACATGCGTGGAATTGGAGTAGGTCATGGGGGGCGGCTCATACGTCTTGTGAAACTCCAGACCCGGACTCATGCCGGCGGGCAGGGCCAGCGGATCCAGATACGCCGTGCGCGCGACGTCGGCCAGCCCCAGTCCGGTAGCCGTCCATTCGCCGTTGTCAATCCGCTCGACGCGGCCATCCTGCAAACGCAGCGCGGCGCTGTCGCTCAGGCCCAGCAACTCGGCGGCAATCGCCAGCACTTTGAGCTGCGCCTCCTGGGCACACAGATACAGCGTGCCGCCGCCAGCGGTACCGCCGCGTGCACCCCGGCTGCCCATGCCATACGGGGCGATGTCGGTATGACCAATGTGCAGATGCACCTGCTGCGGCACAATGCCCAGGCCCTCGGCCACGGCGTGGGCCAGGGACGTTTCATACCCCTGGCCAGTTGCGCCAAGACCAACGGACGCATTCACCGCGCCCGAGGGTTCGATGCGCAGCCAGGCCGCTTCATGTCCCGAGCCCGCGATGCCAGCGGCCTTGTAAAAGCGGGACCCATAGGTGGTGGACTCGACCACCGTGCAGATACCCAGACCAAGGTACACACCGTGCGCACGTGCCTGCTGCTGGCGCTGGCGGAAATGGTCGTAGTCGATCGCAGCCAGCGCGCCTTCCAGGGTTTCGCGTGGCGTGATGTCAGCCAGGACCTCACCCGTCGCCATGGTGTAGGGGAACTCCTGCGGCTGCAGCATGTTGAGCCGCCGCACGGCGACCGGATCAAGGTCCAGCGCGCGCGCAATCGCATCCATGGTGCCGTCCATCACCCAGCTCGTGATGGCCATGGGCGCGCGCATCGGCCCGTTGCCAACCTTGTTGCTCAGAACCACCTTGACGTCATAGCTGTAGTCCTGCACCCGGTAGGGGCCAGTCAGGATCATGGCCACCACGCGCGCCAGGTAGTTACCCGGGTAGAAACTGTAGGCGCCGAAGTCCTCAACAATCTCCAACTCAAGGCCCAGCAGTCGACCCTCGGCACTGACCGCGGCCCGGGTGCGGCAATAGTCCTCGCGCGCCTGCGAGGAGGACAACAGATTCTCCAGCCGGTCCTCGCGCCAGCGCACCGGACGCTGCAAGTGCCGGGCCACTGCGGCCACGGTCAGCTCCTCCCGGTACAACGCAATCTTCTGGCCAAACCCGCCCCCGACATCCTGAGAAATCACGGTGACCTGCGATTCGGACAAACGCAAACGGCTGGCCAGTGTGGTGCGGTACGGGTGTGGAACCTGGGTGCCCACATGAAAGGTCAAATGCTCGCGGCCAGCGTCCCACAGGGCAATGCAGCCACGCGTTTCAATCGGCAAATGGGTTTGGCGGTGCTGTGAAAAGGTGCTTTCAATGACCCGATGCGCCTCCCGCTTGCGGGCTGCCACATCGCCATGGTCCGCATGCTGGTGCGACAGCAGGTTGGAAGTCAGACTCTCATCCACACGGGGCGAATCCGGCTCCAGCGCCTGCCACATGGTAGTCACCGCCGGCAGCACCTCATACGTCACGTTCACCTGCTCGGCAGCATCCTCGGCGACATAGCGGTCGGTCGCAATCACGCACGCTACCGGATCGCCCTGGAAGCGCACCGTGGCCGTCGGCAGCGTGTCCATCTCCATCGGCTGCAGGCCTTCGATCGGGGGCGCCATGCGCTGGCGGGTGGTCCACAGCGCCAGTTCCTGGCCGGTCACAATCGCCACCACGCCAGGCATCTGGGCGGCGGCATCCCGGTCTATGGATACGATGCGGGCATGGGCATGGGGCGAGCGCACAAAGCAGGCGTGCAGAGCACCCGGTACTTCGATGTCATCCACATAGCGGCCCCGCCCGGTCAGCAGCCGGTAGTCTTCCTTGCGCGGCAGGTGCTGGCCAATATGGCGAAACTCAGGGTGCGACATAGTCCGGGTTCCTTCGCATCTGCTCAGCCGCCTTCTGGACCGCCTTCACAATATTTTGGTAACCGGTACAACGGCACAGGTTGCCCGACAGCACATCGCGGATTTCTTCCTCACTGGGCTCGGGGGTGTGTTTGAGAAAGGCTTCGAACGTCATCACGATGCCGGGGGTGCAGAAACCACACTGCAAGCCGTGCTCCTCGTGCAGTGCCTGCTGCAGCGGGGACAACGCTCCATCGACGGCCACCGACTCGATGGTCGACACCGCATGCCCCTCCATCTGGATGGCGTAGGTGAGGCAGGACCGCACGGGCTTGCCATCCACCAGCACCGTGCAGGCGCCACACACACCATGTTCGCAGCCCACGTGGGTACCGGTCAGACGGCAGTCCTCGCGCAGCGCGTCCGCCAGCAACTTGCGCGGTTCCACCACCAACTCGTGGTTGTGGCCGTTGACGGTCAGCGTGATCGAACGCTTTTCCAGATTACTCATGTGATTCATCCTTTGGCCCGACTCAGGGCTCGCACCAGCGCTTGTTCCACCAGCTTTTCTGTGAGTTCCTTGCGATACACCGCCGCCATGCGCGCGTCGTCTTCGGGCGACACGGCCGCGCCCACCGCGCGTGCCACCTCGGCCGCCCAGGCCGCATTGGCAGTGCGCCCTGCGAAGGGGCGAACCATGTCATCGCAGACTGTTGGCGTGGCACTCACCCCGCTCAGCCCCAGACGCACGCGCGCGACCCGCTCGCCCTCCAGGGCCACGGTGGTTGCGACCGCAACAATCGCATAGTCGCCATGTCGGCGATTGAACAACTGGAATGAACTGCCTTCGTTCACGTTGACCGTTGGAAAATGCACGCAATGGATGATTTCATCCGCCGCCAGCGCCGTAGCCATTACGGACAGAAAGAAAGCTGAAGCCGGCAAACGGCGCGACCCACGGGGACTCGCAATCTCGATTTCCGCGCCAAGCGTCATCGCAATCAACGGAAACTGGGCGGCCGGGTCGGCATGCGCCAGACTGCCGCCGATGGTTCCACGCTGGCGAATCGCGTAATGGCCAATGGTTTTCGCTGCCTGCGCCAGCAAGGGGCAGCGGGCCTGCACCAGCCGGGATTCGGCGATCTGGTCATGCCGGGTCAAGGCGCCAACGCTCAAAACCGCACCGCCATCGCGGATGTAGGCGAGCTCCGTCAAGTCATTGAGATCAACCAGGGCCGTGGGCACGGCCAGCCGCATGTTCAACATGGGGCCCAGACTCTGACCGCCAGCAATCACCTTGGCGCCATCGCCGCATGCCGCCAGTTGTTGCAGCGCTTCCTCCAGCGAACTGGGGCGGAAATAATCAAACGCAGCGGGTTTCACGGGTGATTCCTACCAGATGAGGCTCTGGCTGTCCTGCTTGTCGAACAAGTGCAACCGGTTCAGGTTGACCTTCAGGGTCACGTTATCCCCCGCCTTGTGCTGACCTTCCTTGCCGACACGGAAGAACATGGGCGTGCCCTCGATTTCAATCTCCAGAAATTGGTCAGACCCCACCGGAAGGACCGCGAGTGTGCGACCCTGCAGGCAGTCCCCGTCCGATGCACCACCGTATGAGGCCACATCTTCGGCACGAATGCCCAGCACCACGGCGCGTCCGGCCTGGCCCGCCAGTCGCTCGGCGACAGACGCCGGCAGTGTCAGCGCCGTCTGCCCGCGTTTGAACGCCAAGCGGCCATTTTCCAGTGCCAGTGTTCCATCCATGAAGTTAATGGGTGGGTTGCCCAGGAACGACGCAACAAACATGTTGCGCGGTCGCTCATAGATGTCATCCGGTTTGCCGATCTGCTGCACCACACCACTGCGCATCACCACAATGCGGTCGGCCAGCGTCAGGGCCTCGGCCTGGTCATGCGTGACGTAGACGAACGTGGTCTGCATGGCCTGGTGCAATTGCTTGATCTCGGCCCGCATGGAAATGCGCAGTGTGGCGTCCAGATTGGACAGCGGCTCATCCATCAGGAACACCGAGGGCTGGCGCACCATCGCCCGCCCCAGCGCCACGCGCTGGCGCTGGCCGCCCGAGAGCTGGTCCGGGCGGCGCTCCAGCAAAGGCACGATTTCCAGCCGGCGTGCGGCATCGCGCACGCGCCGGTCCACCTCGTCTGCCGGGTGTTTACGCATGCGCAGACCGAACGCAATGTTCTCGTACACGGTCTTGTTCGGATACAGCGCGTAGCTCTGAAACACCATGGCCACATCGCGTTTGTGCGGTGGCACGGTATTCATCACCTCGTTGTCGAAGAACAGATTACCCTCGGTCACATCCTCCAGCCCGGCAATCATGTTCAGGGTGGTGGACTTGCCGCAACCGGACGGTCCGAGCAACACAAGGAACTCCTTGTCGGCAATGTCGAGATTCAGGTTTTCCAGTGCGACGAACCCGTTGGGGTAATGTTTACCGACGCCTTCAAATTTGATCCGGGCCACGTATGTACTCCTTTAACCTTTGACTGCACCGGCGGTCAGGCCGGACACGATATAGCGCTCAAACATGATGGCAACCACCACCGGCGGAACGATGGCCAGAACCCCGGCTGCGTTGATGAACGAAAAACTGATATTGAAATCTGACGTGAACGAAGCGACCACGATGGGCATGGTTTGCGAAGCCAGGGTCTGCGTGAACATCAGCGCCAGCAAAAACTCATTCCAGCTGGTGAGGAAAGTAAATAGCACCACCGCCACCAGGGATGGCAGGGCCAAAGGCAGGTACACCAGCAACAGAGTCTGCAGCCGGGAACAACCGTCCACCCGTGCCGCCTTGTCCAGGTCATCCGGCAGAGACTCAAAGTAACCGGTCAAGATGAAGGTACTGAACGGCACCGTGATGGCGAGATAGGTGATGATCAGTGACAGCAGACTGTCGAGCAGGCCCAACTGCTGTACGAACAGGAAAAACGGTACCACCAGCGCGATATCGGGGATCACGCGTGTCGTCAGCATGAAATAGATCGAACTGTCCCGGCCAATGAACCGGATCTTGGCCAGCGCATAGGCCGCCGGAACACTGACCAACAGATTCAGAATGACCACGGACACCGCAACAATCAGGCTATTCCACATGGACGGCAGCAAATTCTTGGCCGTGGATGGAATGAATCCGCCGGTTGCGGTATCGCCCTCCTTGCGATTTTCATAGGTAACGACCTTGTCCTTGGCGGTGAAGATCGTCGCAAAATTCTCGAAGGTAGGCTGGTGCGGTATCCAGTGCGGCGGCACCGAGGTAATCTCCGCTTCGGACTGGAACGACGATGAGACCAGCCAGCCGATCGGCGCCAGCACATAGATGGCGAACAGCAGCGACGAGAAAAAAAGCAGGGCCCGTCTGCCCAAGTGTGTGATTTTCATAGCTTGCGGCTCGTGCTGCGGATGATGAAAAAGGCCAGCGTGAATGTGACGATCGCCATGATGTAGGCAAGCGCCGCCCCGGTCCCAAATGCCAGTTTGCGGAAGGTCTCGACATAAACCTGCCAGGCGACCACGTGCGAGGCATCGGCCGGGCCGCCTTCGGTCAGGATGAAGAACAGGTCGAAGTGGCGGATTGCCATCATCGTCTCGTAAATCATGACCAGGGCGAATCCGGGTGTGAGTGCGGGCAAGGTAATGTGAACGAAGCGCTGCCAGACATTGGCGCCGTCCACCTTGGCGGCACTGTACAGATCGGCACGAATCGATTTGAGCGTCACCAATAGCAGAATCGTCGCCAGCGGAACCTCTTTCCAGACGAATGAATTGGTGATGAGCAGCATGGTCTTCTGGACATCCCCCAGCATCACCATGTATTTGTCGATCAGGCCGAGCTGGAACAGCAGGCCGTTGAGGGCGCCATATCCGGAGTCGTAAATCCATTTCCACATGAGGCCGTTGGCCACATACGGAATCGCCCAGGGGATCAACAAAATAGCGGACAGGATGCGGCGACCCCGGAACTCTTCGTTGAGCAGCAAGGCCATCAGCATCGCAATGAACATGATGGCCGATACCGACATCAGGGTAAAGGACGTGCTGCGCCCCACCGAATCCCAGAACATCGAATCCTGGAAGATGTGGGCATAGTTGTCGAGCCAGACAAATGGCGCACGGTGCGGGCGCGTCAGCTTGAGATCAAAGAGGCTGATCCAGAATGAGTACAGGATCGGAAACACCGCCACGACGGTCAGGATGACCATCATGGGTGCAAGAAAAAGCATGGCGCTTTTCTGGTCATACGCACTGACCGGGCGACCGATCAGGCGACGCAGCGCCGGGGTCCTGTTACTCATGGATTTACCTCTTTTAGGATGCCAGACCGGGGGTGTTCTGGGTTACCCCCGGATCCGTGTACTCAGACCTGCTTGCGCAGGTCGTTCCAGGCCTGGGCGGATTTCTTCAAGGCTTCGGCTGCGGTGCTTTTTCCGATGACCGCCGACTGCCAGGCCGACCCGTTGACTTCATCCCACTCGCCAAACCAGCGCGTGATGACGTCTTTTTTCCGGGCAAACTGCTGCTGCTTTTCGAACATGGCCATGTCGGAGTATTTCGCGTACGAGGCCTGGACTTCGGGGTCCTTGAACAACTCCTTGACGGCAAAACCGGAGCCAATATCGTTGAACAGCATTTTCTGGAAGCGGTATTGGCCGTCGGCCTTGCCGCCAAACCACTCGATCAGCTTGGCCGCATTGGCGGCGCGCGTTTTGTCGGCAGCCGCCTGCGCCGTCATGCCGTGAAAACGCATCCAGCCCACGGTGGCATGCGACCCACCCACGCCTGCCGGCATCAGGGCCTGTTTGACATGCCCGGCAATCTGCGACTGCTTGGGATCGTTGAGGGTGCGGATGCGGTAGCGGCTCAGCAGCGCAAACGCATGGTTGCCCGAACTGAAGGATTTGAGTCCATTGAGTTCACCGGTTTCAACACAGGCTGGCGAAATGATCTTGTGCTTGTTGACTGCATCAACAATCCATTGCAGGGCCTGCACCGCACCCTTTTTGGGATCGCTCATGATGGCGGCGCCACTGGCGTCGGTAAAACCACCGCCATTGGAGTAGACCATGGCGGTCAGGAACTCGATCAGCCAGCTCTCACGCGCCATGGGCAACATCATGGGGTATTCGGAAATACCCGCCGCCTTGATCTTGAGCGACTGCTGAACCAGCTCGTCCCATGTGGATGGTGGCTCCTTGATGCCCGCCTTTTTCAGCTTTTCCTCGTCATAGAAGAACGCCATGTAGTCGGTGTAATAGCTCAGCCCGTATTGCTTGCCTTTGTATTGCATCGACTGGGTGCTGAAGTCGTCCGCCTCGGCGTTGTACTTCATCAGGTCAGGGAAATTGTTGACCGGCGCCAGCCAGCCGGCGTCCGCCCATTCGGGCAGCCAGCTATCAGATACCCACAAAACATCCAGTGGCGCCTTGCCCACGAACTTGGTCACCATGGTGTCGCGGTACTGGGCCCAGGGGGCATTGTTGTAGTTGACCTTGATGCCCGTCTTGGCCTCGAAGGCTCCCAGGTGGCTCTTGACGGTGTCCACCGCAGCCGACCAGGTATAGAAGTTCAGCGGCGCCGCCTGCGCATGGCCGGGCAATGCCAACAACCCCGAACCAGCCACACCGGCTGTCGCAGTCATCTTTAGAAAATCACGGCGACTCGAACCTTCTGTCCATATATTGCTCATATTCCACTCTCCTGTGTTGATGACTGCAGCACGCTTGGCGGCTGCGTGTTACTGATCAGTTTGACGCCCACCGCCAGACTGAACCGAATCCATTGTTGCGCCAATTTTTTATATCGTCAATTGACGATAACCCTGATACAACTGCACAAATATTCAGCAAATAAATACAAGCATTTTGCGTGCCAGGGTTGTCGCACCCTACCGGTGCAGGCCAACCCCCTCGCTCACTCCGATTACTGGATCGGCGAGAACCCCACGGGGTTCAGGAATACGCTTTCCTGGTGCACCAGGTAGGGCAGGATCGAGGGCACAAATGCCGACCACTCGGCGTCTTGCGCCATCTTGGCGCGCTGGGCGCTTCGGTGTGCAAAATCGTCATACGCCCAGAGGAATACGACAGAATTCAACACACCGGACTCCTTCGTCCAGCAACCGATCAATTTGGCGTAGCGCGTAATGATGTGCAGGCCATTGGTCTGGTAGATTTTCAGAAACTCGGGGGCTTTGCCCGCCTGGATCTGGTACGTACGCATTTCTAGAATCATGGTTTCCCCCGGTAGGTGAATGGTTCGGTGCGCCACCCGGCGCCGCATCAAAAGGCCCTCTATATTACATCGTCAACTGACGACTTATTTTGCCATTAAAGTAGAGGCTTTTGTAATGTGAACTTTGCATGCGCGCCAAATCCGACCACCTCACAAGCACGCGCCAAAAAACAGTCAGCACGGCCCCCAAGGACAAGGAGCGGCGCGTCACGGTGCGCATGCCGGCGGCTGAACGCCGCGAGCAAATACTGAAGAAGGCTTTCGAGTTTTTCTCGGAATACGGGCTGACCGCGCAAACGCGTGCCCTGGCAGAGTCCTGCGGGATTTCGCAACGGTTGCTCTACAGCGTCTTTCCAAACAAATCGGCGCTGATCAGTGCCGTATACGAGACCGGTATTGCGGGAGTCTTCAAGGCGATATGGTTTGTTCAGCTGCGCGACCGCAGCAAGTCCATGGAGCAGCGGCTCAATGACTTCTACCGCGAGTACTACGATACCGTTCTCACGCGGAGCTGGATGCGCCTGTTTCTGTACGCATCACTGGCCGAGGTTGAAATGGCTCCAACCTATATTGCGTCCATCATCACGCATCTGCTCGACACCGTGATGGATGAGGCCCTTCACGAGGCAGGCCTGCAAAGGCCACGCGATCAAGCCGAAGTCCAGGAAATCGGCTGGATCTTGCACGGCGCCGTGTCGCACCTGGCGATACGCCGGCACATTTACCGGGGCCAGACGGCCCTGGGCGTCGAGAAGGTGATTGCCCTGCAGGTCAAGTCATTTCTGGCCGGCCTCAAAAGCATCTTGCCACCCGATACGGAGGGGAAATCTTGAGCCGGCGATTGGCTCAATAGTGCGGCGGCAACTCTTCACTGGCACGGCTGAAGGCCGGGCCAGCGCCTTCGGGTACCTGCTGGCGTAGCTTGCGGACCTCGCGCATCAGCAGGTCGATCTCCTGCTGTTGGCGCACGATGATCTGGTTGAGCTGGTCCAGCAGGTCTTCGCTGAAACTCGCCTTGATCTCCAGGTCGGTCAGGCGCTGTTCGGTTTTGTCGGTGAGTTCCATGTCATCCGCCTCCCTGGCGGCGCGCTTCGCGCAACATGAAAAGGTACAGCCCCTCCACTTTCTCGCGCGCCCAGGGTGTCTTGCGCAAGAACTTCAGGCTGGAGCCCACGCTGGGATCGTGCGTGAAGCAGCGCACCGGGATGCGTACGCCCAGCTCCTCCCAGCCATAGTGCGCAGCCAACTCGGTGACGATGGCCTCCAGCGTCTTGCCATGCAGGGGGTTGCGGGCCTGCGCTTGGGTTGGGGCTTGGGTGGTGTCAGTCATGCTGTCCGTATTGTCGTCGTATCCATCAACCGCCCCACAGCGCGCGCATGACCGGGGCAAAGCCCGCGTCGCTGTGCAACGGTGCTGGCTGGCCGGCCACGTACACGGCATCAAACCGCGCGTCCGGGCTGGAAAAAACCAGCGCGTCCAGCAGGTGGTCGGCCGGAATGCCCAGCAGCGCCGGGGACTGCGCATCCAGCACGCAGAAGTCGGCGCGCTGGCCCACCGCAATGCCACCCAGCGCACGCCCCGTTGCACTGTGTGCACCGCCGATGGCGGCTTCCAACAGGGCCGCGGCACTGCTCTGGCGACCCATGACCTGCGCCGCCACATTGCGTTTGCGCTGGGTCAGGCGCTGCGAATATTCCAGCAGGCGCAGCTCTTCGCTCCAGCGCCGGGTAACGTGGCTGTCCGACCCCACCGACCATTGCCCCTGCACGGCGGCATAGCCCGGCAGATCGAACACACCATCACCCAGGTTGGCCTCGGTGGCCGGGCAGATGACGATGGAGGCGCCGCGCGCCTGCACGCCCGCCAGTTCGGCAGTGGTGGTGTGGGTGGCATGCACCAGGTTCCAGCGCCCGTCCACGTCGGCGTGATTGAGCAGCCATTCAATGGGGCGCTGGCCGGTGTGGACCAGGCAGTCATCCACCTCCTGCGTTTGCTCGGCAACATGGATATGCACCGGTAAACGGGCCTTGTACGCATGGGCCGCCAGCTCCTTCAACGCCGCCGGGTTGACCGCCCGTAGTGAGTGGATGGCCACACCCACGTTGATGCGCGCATCACCCGCCGTGTGGCGTTGCACGTCGTCCACGATGCGCATGATGCTGTCGGGCGTGGACGCAAAGCGGCGCTGGTCGTTGCGCAAGTCGCTGTCGGAAAAGCCCGAGCGCATGTACAGCGTGGGCAGCAGGGTCAGGCCCATGCCGGTGCGCTGGGCGGCACGCACCAGTGCCAGTGCCATCTCGGCCGGGTTGGCGTAGGGCGACCCGGCAATGGCGTTGTGCAGGTAGTGGAACTCACAGACCTGGGTGTAGCCGCCAGCCAGCAGTTCGCCATAGAGCTGGCTGGCAATGGTTTCCAGCTGCTCGGGTGTGATGCAGTTGGCGGCCGAGTACATGCGGTCGCGCCAGCTCCAGAAATCGTCGGCCGCTTGCGCGCCGCTGCTGCGCCGTTCGGTCAGGCCGACGATGGCGCGCTGAAAGGCATGGCTGTGGGCATTGACCACGCCAGGCAGTACCGGGCCGCCCAGGCGCGTGGCACCCGCTTGCTGCGCCGGCGTGGCGTTGGGCTGGACCTGGCTCCAGGCGCCGTCGGCGGATACGCCCAACAGCACGTCATGGGCCCAGGCGCCCTGCACCCAGGCTTGCCGCGCGAAGAATTGCGTTGCTTCACTTTTCATAGCACCTCCTGCAGGCTTTCAGGGAGCTGGCGACCATTTCCCTCAACAGGGGTTGGATGGCGGTGGCCAGCGATTCTTCGTACCGGAACGGAGCCACTTCCTGCATGTACAGGCTTTGGCACATCTCCAGCTGGATGGCATGCACGTCGTTCGCAGGCTGGCCATAGTGGCGGGTGATGTAGCCGCCCTTGAAACGGCCATTCACCGCCGTGCTGACATGGGGGAAGGCGCTGCAGGCCCGCACCACGGCATCCGTGATGCGGGCGTGTGCACTGGCGCCGCTGGCCGTACCGATGCTCAGGTCGGGCAGGCGGCCCTCGAACAGCCACGGGATTTCAGAGCGGATGCTGTGTGCATCCCACAGCAGCACATAACCATGCCGGGCCTTGAGGCGTGCCAGCTCGGCAGCCAATGCCGCATGGTAGGGTTGCCAATACACCTCCCGACGCCGGGCCCGTTCATCAGCATCCGGTTCGTGACCCGCCTGGTACAGCGGCTCGCCGGTGAAGAAGCGCGTCGGGCACAGCTCGGTGTTGGAGGCGCCGGGGTACATGGGCGCGTCGTCCGGCGGGCGGTTCAGGTCAATCACATAGCGTGAGGTTTTGGGCATCAGCACGCTGGCGCCCAGCTCGTCCAGAAAGTTGTAGAGCCGCGCCAGGTGCCAGTCGGTGTCTTCAACCTGCAGCGCCCGGCCCACATAGTGCACACGCAAGTCGGCCGGAATATCGGTGCCGATGTGCGGCATGCTGACCAGCAGGGGCACGCTGCCCTGTTGCAAGGTGTAGCGCGTGTTCTGGCTCATACCCGTTGTCCTTTGAAGATGGTTTGCAAACGCGGGTTGCCGCCCAGCGCATAGGCCAACTCGGCCGGGCGCTGCACGCCCCACAGCACAAAGTCGGCGCGCAGGCCGGCTGCCAGCACGCCCCGATCCGGCAGGCCCAACGCGGCTGCCGCGTGACGGGTCACTCCGGCCAACGCCTCTTCGGGCGTGAGTCGGAACAGGGTGCAGCCCATGTTGAGCATCAGCAGCAGCGAGGTACAGGGCGAGCTGCCCGGGTTGCTGTCGGTGGAGATGGCCATGGGCACGCCGTGTTCGCGCAGCAGGGCGATGGGGGGCACCGTGGTCTCGCGCAGGAAGTAAAAGGCGCCGGGCAGTAGCACGGCCACCGTGCCCGCTTGCGCCATGGCCCTTGCGCCTTCAGGCGAGAGCCACTCCAGGTGGTCACAACTCAGCGCCTGGTAGCGGGCGGCCAGTTGCGCGCCGCCACTGTCGCTGAGCTGCTCGGCATGCAGCTTGACCGGCAGGCCCAGCGCCCGGGCTGCCGTGAACACGCGCGCGATCTGCACCGGGCTGAAGGCGATGCGTTCGCAAAAGCCATCCACCGCATCCACCAGCCCTTCGGCATGCAGGATGGGCAGCATCTGCAGCACCGCATCCACATAGTCGTCGGTGCGGCCGGCAAATTCGGGCGGCACCGCGTGGGCACCCAAAAAGGTGGTGCGCACATCCACCGGATGGCTCTGGCCGAGGGCGCGCGCAACCTGCAGGCACTTGCGCTCGTGCTCCAGCGCCAGGCCGTAGCCGGACTTGATCTCGATGGCGGTGACCCCCTCATTCGCCAGTTGGCGCAGCCGCTGGCCACTGCGCGCTTGCAGCGCTTGCGCGCTGGCCGCGCGGGTGGCCTGCACGGTGGAGGCGATACCGCCGCCGCCGCGGGCAATCTCTTCGTAGCTGGCGCCGCCCAGCCGCATCTCGAACTCATGCGCGCGGTCACCGCCGTACACCAGGTGCGTGTGGCAGTCGATCAGGCCTGGCGTGATGAGCGCGCCACCGGCATCGTGCTGCACCGTGCAGCGCGCCAGCAGGTCGGCGGGCAACTCGGCACGCGGGCCGACCCAGGCCAGGGTTTCACCGTCGACGACCAGCGCCGCATCGTCCACCAGCCCGTAGGCTTGCGCAGCGTGCGCCGCCATGGTTGCCGCGCTGCAGTGGGTCCAGAGTTGCAGGCTCATGCGCTCAGCTCCATCCACAGCGCATGGGCGGCATGGATCCGCACCGTGGCCGACTTGGTCAGCGTGCGCCAGATCAGCGTGCCCGGTGGCACGTAGACTTCTTCGGAGTTAAATCGCACGCTAGCCCCCGAATCGACAGCGTAAGCAGCTACTGTTTTCATAGCAGATACAGCAGCTTGAAAATCGCCATGCACCCGCACCATGCGTGCCGGCAGGCAGGCCTGGCGCACCATCAGATTGAAATCCCGCGTGGGGCCGGCAATCAGCTGGCAATGCGTGGCAGCGCCACCGTCAAAGCACAGCGGTGCATCCTGTGCCGTCAGACGGTGTTCACAGGCATCGGCGTCAACGCTGTCGGACGGCGTGCGCACATGCAGCACTACGCCCGCACCCTGCAGCACCGCAAACCAGCGCGTGATGCCGTCAAAGCGCGAGAAGGGTCCGCTCATCCCCACCTCGGCCACCGACATGCGCCAGGCCCACTCGCCTTGCACGGGCCAGGCCGCCAGCTCGCGGGTGACGCCACCGCCGTTGCGCCAGGGTGCAGCCGCTACCTCGGCCAGATGGATGGAGCGCCAGCTCATGCTTGAAACTTTCCGGCAAAGCTGTAGCGCGAACCCGGGTACACCAGGCGCACCACGCTGGCCACGTGCGCTCCACTGACGGTGCGGCGCACCATGGCCAGACAGGCCTCGCGCGACGGAATGTCCAGGTGCAGCGCCTGCTCGGGTGTGGGCAGGCAGGCCTCAATGGAGTAGCTGGCTTCGGTCAGCGGCGCCTCGATCAGCAGATGGCGGGTGGGCGTGGTCTGGGTGAAATCGGTCTTCAAATAGTCGGGCGCTGCTGCCGGGTTGACATAGCGGTCCTCGTACTGGATGGGCACACCATTTTCCGTATGGACCAGCACCGTGTGGAAGACCCGTGCACCGGAGCGCAAGCCCAGGGACTGGGCCAGATTGGCGCCGGCCTTCTCGGCTTGGGACAGCAGCACGCGCGCGCCATGCACATGGCCGCGCTCCACCACTTCTTCCTGGATGTCGCGGATGGTGAGGTTGGACGCAATGCGGTGCAACTCGGCCACAAAAGTACCCGAGCCCTGCACGCGCGTCACCATGCCCTCGGCGGTGAGTTCGCGCAGGGCGCGGTTTACCGTCATGCGGCTGATGCCGAACTGCTGCATCAGCGTGGCCTCGCTGGGAACCGGGTCACCCGGGCGCCACTCGCCCGAGCTGATGTGCTGCTGAACAAAGGCTTTGACCTGGAGGTAGGCGGGTTGCATGGTGTGTGGCGGGCGGTCCCGCAATTTTTTTAGTGTTGAGGACAGAGCTGGCTGCTACGCAACTGCGGTCTGTCCCCCAAGGGCTCAATATTCACATTTTAGCCCTGTTGACACAAGTTGTATAGACAAGTAATAATTCGGCACCCCCTATTTTTTCAGGAACCCGCCATGTCTGATCTCTCCAACGCAAGCTATCTGGACAGCAAGGCTCGCCCCGTGCGCGCACCCCGTGGCTCCGAGCTGAGTTGTGCCAACTGGCAGATCGAAGCCGCCTACCGCATGCTGCAAAACAACCTGGACCCCGAAGTGGCCGAAAACCCCAACGAGCTGGTGGTGTACGGCGGCATTGGCAAGGCGGCGCGCAACTGGCCGGCGTTTGACGCCATCCTGGACAGCCTGCGCAAACTCAAACCCAATGAGACGCTGATGGTGCAATCGGGCAAGCCGGTGGGCGTATTCCGCACCCACGAAGGCGCACCGCGCGTACTGATTGCCAACTCCAACCTGGTGCCCAAGTGGGCGACCTGGGAGCACTTCAATGAACTCGACCGCAAGGGCCTGATGATGTACGGCCAGATGACGGCCGGTAGCTGGATCTACATTGGTTCGCAAGGCATTGTGCAAGGCACCTATGAGACGTTTGTGGAAGCGGGCCGCCAGCACTACAACGGCAGCCTGGCCGGGCGCTGGGTGCTCACTGCCGGCCTGGGCGGCATGGGCGGCGCGCAACCTCTGGCCGCCACCTTTGCCGGTGCCTGCTCGCTCAACATCGAATGCCAGCAAAGCTCCATCGACTTCCGTCTGCGCACCCGCTATGTGGACAAGCAGGCCGCGACCCTGGACGAAGCGCTGGAGATGATCAAGGTCCACACCAGCCGCAAGGAGGCCGTGTCCATCGCCCTGTGCGCCAACGCGGCCGACATCGTGCCCGAGCTCGTCAAACGTGCCAAGGCCGGCGGACTGCGCCCCGACATCGTGACCGACCAGACGTCGGCCCACGACATCATCAACGGCTACCTGCCCTCCGGCTGGAGCGTGGAGCAATGGAAAGCCGCACAAAAAGACCCGGCACAACACGCCGCGCTGACCCAGGCCGCGGGCGAGTCCTGCGCGGTGCACGTGCAGGCCATGCTGGACTTCCACGCCATGGGCATTCCCACCGTGGACTACGGCAACAACCTGCGCCAGGTGGCGAAGGACTACGGCGTGGCCAACGCGTTTGACTACCCCGGCTTTGTGCCCGCCTATGTGCGCCCGCTGTTCTGCCGGGGCGTGGGGCCGTTCCGCTGGGTGGCACTCTCGGGCGACCCCGAAGACATCCGCAAGACCGACGCCAAGATGAAGGAACTGTTCCCCCACAACACCGGCCTGCACCGCTGGCTGGACATGGCGCAGGAGCGCATTGCCTTCCAGGGCTTGCCAGCACGCATTTGCTGGATTGGCCTGGGCGAGCGCCACCTGGCCGGTCTGGCCTTCAACGAGATGGTCAAGAACGGCGAACTCAAGGGGCCCATCGTCATTGGCCGCGACCACCTGGACAGCGGCTCGGTGGCCTCCCCCAACCGCGAGACCGAGGCCATGATGGACGGCAGCGATGCCGTCAGCGACTGGCCCCTGCTCAACGCCCTGCTCAACACCGCCAGCGGCGCCACCTGGGTCAGCCTGCACCATGGCGGCGGTGTCGGTATGGGCTACTCGCAGCACTCGGGCGTGGTCATCGTGGCCGACGGCACCGCCGAGGCATCCGAGAAACTGGGCCGCGTGCTGTTCAACGACCCGGCCACCGGCGTCATGCGCCACGCCGATGCGGGCTACGGCATTGCGCTGCAATGCGCCAAGGACAACGGTCTGAATCTGCCCATGCTGACGCAAGCCCCATAAGGAAAAGAACATGAACATCCAACCCGGCCATCTGACCCTGGCGCAGCTGCGCAGCCTGCACACCCACATCACGCCCCTGACGCTGGACCCCACCGCACGCCCCGGCATCCGCGCTGCTGCCTCCCTGGTACACAAGGCTGCGCAGGGCGGGGCCGCCGTCTACGGCGTCAACACCGGTTTTGGCAAGCTGGCCAACCAGCGCATCGCCCAGGCCGACCTGGAAACGTTGCAGCTCAACCTGCTGCGCTCACATGCGGTGGGCGTGGGCGAGCCCATGTCCGAACCGGTGGTTCGCCTGATTCTGCTGATGAAGGCAGCCAGTCTGGCACGCGGCTACTCGGGCATTCGCGAGCTGGTGATTGACCGCCTGTTTGCGTTTTACAACCTGGGCATCACACCGGTCATTCCGTGCCAGGGCTCGGTCGGCGCGTCGGGCGACCTGGCCCCGCTGGCGCACTTGTGCCTGCCGCTGATTGGCGAAGGCGACGTGTTTTATGGCGGCACGCGCATGCCGGCGGCCAAGGCCCTGCACATGGCCAAGCTGGAGCCCATCAAACTGTCGGCCAAGGAAGGCCTGGCACTGATCAACGGCACGCAGGTCTCTACCGCGCTGGCGATTGACGCGCTGCTGGCCACCGAGCGCCTGTTTGAAGCCGCCGTGATTTCCGGCTCGGTCACGCTGGATGCCGCGCGTGGCAGCGATGGCCCCTTTGATGCGCGCATCCATGCCGTGCGCGGCCAGCCCGGCCAGATGGACTGCGCTGCCGCCTACCGCGCACTCGCCGCCGGCAGCGCCATCCGCAAGTCGCACCTGGAGGGCGACGACCGCGTGCAGGACCCATATTGCCTGCGCTGCCAGCCCCAGGTCATGGGCGCCTGCCTGGACCAGATGCGCTATGCCGCCGACGTACTGCTGCGCGAGGCCAATGCCGTCACCGACAACCCATTGGTTTTTGCTGACACAGGCACCCTGCTCTCCGGTGGCAATTTCCATGCAGAGCCCGTTGCATTGGCGGCAGACGCCTTGGCCGTGGTGATTGCCGAGATCGGCGCCATCACCGAGCGGCGCATTGCCATGCTGGTGGACACCGTGGTGTCGCGCCTGCCCGCTTTCCTGACGCCCGAGCCGGGACTGAACTCCGGCTTCATGATCGTGCACGTGACCGCTGCCGCGCTGGCCTCGGAAAACAAGTCGCTGGCGCATCCGGCCAGCGTGGACAGCCTGCCCACCTCGGCCAACCAGGAGGACCATGTGAGCATGGCCACCTTTGCCGCACGGCGCCTGCAGAACATGTTGCGCAACACCGAGTACATCGTGGCCATCGAGTTGCTGGCGGCAGCCCAGGGCATCGAGTTCCTGCGTCCGCTCAAGAGCTCGGCCGTGCTCGAAGGCATCTTGCAACTGGTGCGCTCGGTGTCACCGGCGATGATGGTGGACCGCAGCCTGGCGCCCGACATGGAACTGGTGCGCGGCCTGCTGACCCAGGGGCGCATCGGTCTGGCCGGCGAGGCGCAGATCAACGAATTGACGGCGTTGCGTTTGGGCTGATGGTTTCTGGTTTGTTGTAGGGTGGCCATCCGTGACGTTTAGATTGCGGCGCTGTTGAATTGCGTGGCCCACTCTCATCAAGAGGCCCATGTATGATTGACCGATGGCCCACAGGCGATAGGCGAAGGCGTGGTTGGTGGTCATCGCCAGCCACGGATGCATGCCCCAGCGTGACGTAAAAAAATTGAAAACCATTCTCAAAAAAATTCTTCGCCGTCCGCTCTATGAAAAGCTCAAGCGCTATGTTTACTATGGAACCTCCGATATCTGGGATTCCATTTCAGGGCAACGCGATGACTTGGTGCCGCCCAAGAGCATGGTTTTTATCGGCGGATCAGCCTACAAGGAAGTTGGCGATGAGTTCTTCGGGTACTTCAAAACCCTGGGCGGCCTCAAGCCAACGGATTGCGTGCTCGACGTTGGTTGTGGAATCGGCCGCATGGCACGGCCCTTGACCGGATATTTGACGAGCGGGAAATACGAAGGTTTCGATATTGATAAAACCGGCATCGATTGGTGCAAGAAAAATATCTCACCCAGGTTTCCGAATTTCCGGTTTGTTGAAGTGGATATTTTCAACAAACACTACAACCCCAGCGGACGGGAAAAGGCGTCGCAGTACAAGTTTCCCTATGCGGACGAAACATTCGATTTTGTGTACCTGACCTCGGTATTCACGCACATGTTTCCTGATGATGTGGTCAATTACCTGGGTGAAATCTCCCGCGTCATGAAGAAAGGCGGTACCTGCGTGATTTCCTACTTCATCTGGAACGATGAATCTTCTTCCTTGGTGCACGCAGGCAAGAGTGGAATCAACTTCAAGCGCCAAACGGATGGTTTTTTTGTCATGGATGAAAACGTTCCCGAAGACGCCACCTGCTTTTCAGACGAATTTCTCTTCGGGGCCTATGCGAAGTTTGGATTAAAAATCACCACCCCGATTCATTTCGGACATTGGTGCGGCCGGGACAACGGCCTCAGCTACCAGGATTTGCTTATCGCAAAAAAGGCCTAGCAAGCCTCAGTGCTTGGTGGCCGTGATCACCTGGAAGTTGCCAAAGAAGTAGGTTTGCCGCTCACAGGTCCAGCCGCCCAGCTCGTTCAGGCATTTGACGGGGTCGTGCGTGTCCCACAGGGCCAGACCGAAGGGCTCGAACACCTTGAAGTAGGTCCAGCTCAGGAGCCGCAAGATGGGCAGCTCGGGGCGGTGGAATTCGGCCAAGTAGAGCTTGCCGCCGGGAGCGAGCATGCGACCGGCCTCGCGCAGAGCCTTGTCCTTCAGGTGGTGGGGCAACTCGTGCAGCAGAAAGAACATGACGTTGGCATCGGCGCAGCCCTCCTGCTGGGTCATGGCCGTGGCATTGTCTTCCACGAAAGCGACCTTGCCCGCGTACTGGCCCAGCTTGCTTTCGGCATGGTCCAGTTCATTGCGGATGATGTCGGCAATCAGCACCTGCTCGGCGCCTGACTGGACCGCCGCATCCACCACGCGGGGAATGACGTTGCCAAACGCGCAGGAGGTGATCAGCACCTTCTTGTTCTTCAGGCTGGAGGCGCCCAGACCGGCCACGATCTTGGACACCAGGGTGCTGTACTGGAACAGCAGGATGGCCGAGATGATGGGCTGAAAGTCGATCAGCTTGATCAAACCCATTTCGGAATAAATCGGATACACGTGCGATTTTTCGCTGTTTTGCGCCGATGAAAAACCGCGCACCAACAAAGCACCCCGGGTCAACACAAAGAAGAACAGGCCCGTCAACACCAGGAGAAAAAAGAGACCTGCCACCACGTTCATCATCCAGCTACTCATACATGCTTTCTGAAAGTTGTTGAAGTTGCAAAGGGTTCCTGAGAACCTGGTTTTGAGTATGGACCTTTCATGGGTGCATGTGTCGCACGCTTGGCGGATGCCGGCCACTAACATTGATTTGTGTCAAAAACTGTGTGGACGTGCTCAGGCAAACAGCCCATGCAAATACCAACAGGCTTGCGCCTGAATGCCCACGCCCGCCCCCTTGGCGCCCAGCCGCTCGCGGTACACCCACACCAGCCCCGCTGTCGCGCTGCGTGCCACGTAGTAGTCCCGCAAGGCGGCATCGCCCTCCAGCCAGCCGGACTCCAGGCGCTGGGGACCGGCCAGCAGGGTCAAGGGCCCCTGGTACTGCGGGTTGCCCTGGTGCACGGTCAGGCGCAAGGGCGTGGCCAGTAGCCAGGTGGGGTACAGCGCCGATTCCTGGATGTTTTTGGAATCATTTTGGCCTCCAGCCCCCGTGGAATGTGCGCAAGCAGCTCCTGATTTAATAGCAAAACCCAAGCCCTTGGCGCTCCCGGCCTGGGCCGCGTTAACGGCCACACTCCAGCGCTGCATGCGCTCGGGCCGGTGGTCGGCGTGCAGCGTGGCGCAGCGCACCTGCTCTGCGCCTAAGCGCGCGCTCAGGCGCTCCAGCAGCTGGTGCAGGCTGTCGCCCTGGCGCACATCGTCGGGCAACAGGCTCACGCTCTCGCCCGCCAGCGGCTGTGTCTGCAGGGAACGCAGCCGCAGGTACAGCACCGGGGCCGGCAGAGTCACCTGCGCCAGCTGCTCGCCCAGCAGGCGCGCCAGGTGTTGCATGTCTTGCGTGGCCTGCGCCGTGCGCAACACCAGGCGGCCCTGCCCGGCGCCGCTGTGGTGGGCATCCACATGCAAGGCGTTGGAACGCCGGGCATCCAGCTCCCACAGCAACTCCAGCGCCAGCACACCGCGCTGGCGTGCGCGCAGCCACACCTGCAACTGCGCCAGCAGGCGGCGTGCACCAAACAGCAGGGCCGATGCCGTCTCCACGCTGGCCGACAGCTCCAGCGGGGCATCAAACACCTCGGGCAGGATGACCCACGGGTAGACCTCGGCACGCTGGCCGTAGGCACAGTCCAGCGCGTCCACCAGGCCCGCTCCAAAGCGGCGCACCAGACCGCCGCGCGGCAAGGCGCACAGTTGCCCCCAGGTGCGCAGGCCCAGACGCGCCAGCGTGGGCAGATGCGCACGTGCGGCCACCAGCGTATGCAGGGGCAAGGCATCGGCAGGCATGGCGTCTGCATCGCCACGGGCCTGGCGGCCGGCACACTGCAGCCGTCCGAACGCTATCAAAGACGTAGCACCTTGCGCACATTCCACGGGGACTAGCGGCCAGTTTGGCTTGAGAATCTGGTCCAGCAAGGCGGCGCGTCCGCCAAACAGCCGCTCACTCCCGGACACTTCCATCACCAGGGCGGCTTCCATGCGCGCCACCAGGGGGGTGAACTGCAGCGCCCACCACGCCCAGGCGGTGGCCGCATCGGCCAGCGACGCTTCGCCCTGGGCACCGGCTAGCGCCGTGTCAGGCGCAGGCTGCAGTGCGATCCAGTGCATCACCGCTCCCGGTTTCACCGGGCGGCAGCGCAGTACGCGCAGCGACAAGCGTGGGGCTGATTTCACCGCCGGGCCGCCCCAAGGTGAAATGTGCCCCCTCGGGGGGCAGCGCAGTACGCGTAGCGACAAGCGTGGGGGCCACATCCATCTGGCTGGCCACCAGCAACTGCGCCAGCCGCGCCGGGCGCGCGGCCAGACGCAGGGCCTGGGTCAGGGGCGGCCCACGCCGCTTGAGTGCGCGCACCTCCAGCGCGTCTGACTGGTCTGCGGTCGGTGCCACCCACAAGCGCAGCACGGCCGGCGAAGACTCGTTCTGCGCCTGCTCCGGGCGCAGCACAAAGAACAGCTTGTCGTACTCGGCGGCGGCCATCTGCAAGCGGCGCAATTGCTCGGGCCGCACCTGCACCAGCCAGGCCAGCACGGCATCCACATCGGCGCAGCGCAGTGCCTGCTCGGTGGCCCACAGGCGCTGCGCGCCCGCCTGGCCCGCCACCCAGAGCAGCCGCTGCGGCAACAGTCCCTGCGCGCCCAGGGCTGGCCCGAACGGAATCTGCGGGGCGCCCACCAGCACGACGGCCCCGGTGCCGCAGCGGGCCAGTGCGGGCAGCAACAGGCGCCATTCGCTGTACACGCCGGGGGGTTGCAAAATTTCGCTCAAAGCCCCCAGTGGCCAACCACCGCCGGGCAACTGGGCATCCAGCACCGCATCGCCCGTGGCCAGTACGCGCCCCGGCGAGCCCGCCAGTGCGTCGGCCTGCCAGACGTCCGGATGGACGCCAATGCGGGAGAGCAGATGGGCAGAGGCAGGCATGGGAAAGCTCAAATAACTGTATTTAAATACAGTATACGCCGCTGTACCTTGCCCTGCAGCACATCGGCAGACCCCAACGGGCCATGTCCAGCGGGAGGGTGTCAGCCAGGGCCGGTGGTGGTGACGGGCACTTCGGGGCCCATGACTTCGACCAGCTCCACCATGCCGGCTTTCAGCGCGGCGGAAATATCGCGCTCCAGCACCGGCATCACCTGTTCAAAGGGCGCCAGCAAGCGGTCCAGGCCATAGGCACGGTTGCGGCCATTGACCTTGCCCAGGTACAGGGCCATATCGGCAATCTGCATGGCCTTTTCCCAATTGCAGTCGGTCTCGGAGAGTCCGGAAAACGGCAAGGACAGGAAGCCGCCCGTGACGGTGATGGGCATCATTTTTTCGCCGACTGCGATGGGGTTTTCTCCAATGGCTTTGAGTACCCGCTGGGCCAGGTTCTTCAGATGCTCCGCGTTGGCTCGGGGTGAATAGATCAGAAATTCTTCGCCACCCCAGCGCATGACCATATCGGTGTCGCGCACGGTGCTGCGCAAGCGCTTGGCAATCTCGATCAGGACGGCATCCCCTCCCGCATGCCCCAGGGTGTCATTGATATTTTTGAAATGGTCCACGTCCAGAATCATCAGACCGTCGGGGTTGTCATCTTCGCGCCGCCCGCCGCCCGGGGTGCTGGCGCGGTTGTTCATCAGTTCGAAGAAGGAGCGGCGGTTGAACAGCCCGGTCAGCGGATCGCGAACCGCGTGGAATTCGAGTTGCTGGTTGGCCTCGCGCAGCTTCTGGTTGGTCTTGCGAACACGCCGGTACAACAAAAATACAAAAACACCCCCCATGACGGTGACGATGGTCCCCAGCAGCGTGACCATTTGCTGCAAGTGCTGGTTGCTGATGGTGGCGTCCTTCAGGCTGTTGTCACGCGCCAGCAATTCAATCTGTTTCTGGCGCTGTACCGCGTCAAATTGCTCCTGCAGGGCGGCCACCGCTTTCTCGCGGTCGGCCCTGAACAGCTGCCCGCTGAGCTTTTGCTGCTCGCGGATCGTGGCAACGGCCTCACGGTACAAACCCAGCTGTTCGTACATGCGCCCCAGTTCCCCCAGAATATCTTCCTCGTCGGCCATGGCGGCCGCATCGTGGGCGCGCTTGAGCGCAGCGCGGACTTCGGCAGCACCCGGCACCACCTTGCCCTGGCCCATCAGGGCGAAACCAATATTGCTCTGCGCCGCAACCGCGCCTCCCTGGTCATCGATTTCCCGGTATTTGACCAGTGCCTGGCGTGCCAGCAGCTCTGCCCTGGGGTAGTTGTGGCTGCGCAAATTGCCGTCCCCCATGTTGTTGAGAATGGTGGCCTCCAGGCGCGCCAAGCCGCTGTCCCGGCTGACCTGGAGGGCCCGCTCATTGGCCGCTGCGGAGTCTTGGATGCGCCCCAGGATCGCATATTCGACGCCCTGATTCAAATACAGCGTGGCCTGCATTTTTCTGGAATCCAGTTCCCGGGCCAACACCAGGGCCTCGCCCATGACGGCCAGCGCCTTCTCATGGTTCTTCATGGCGGAATACACCTTGCCCAGGCCGCTGAGTCCCCGCAGGCGGGACTGCCGGGGATGGCGTGTTTGCAGATCGGCGTACTGCAAACACTTCAGGTAACTCTCCAGTGCCGGCTCAAACTGGCCCATGGCCAGTTGGGCATTGCCCATGACCTGGTAGTGTTGCCACAAAACCGCCGGATCAGCGGAGCGCACAGCCAAAGGCAAGACAGCATCGAGCTTGACGATAGCGGCGGCGGATTGTGCGGCCACCACCATGACCGACGCCTCAAAACTCATGGCCAGTGCGGCGCCAACCTCGTCGTGATGCGCCTGGGCCAGTGCCATCAGGCTGGCAATGGACGCTTTGGCCGCATTGATCTGCCCGGAATCGATTTCCAGGGAAACCCGCTTGGTCAGGTATTCGCGCTGCACCGGATAGGGAGCGCTGCTTCCCAGTTCCTCGCCCAGGATGCGCAGCTTTTCCAGGGCGGCCGCATTGTCACGCTCCGAGAGCAAATAGATCGCATCAATACGTTCTATGGCCCCCGGTTGGGCCGAAGCAGTTCCGTGCCACCCCGTGATCCACATCACCATGCAGACGATCAACCACTGCGTGAACGGCAGTGAGCGACGCAAGGAGGCCGACCATTTAGCCATGCGCAATGGTGTGTCCAATTTCAGGCCAGCGCCGGCGTATGTAGGACCACGACAGCAGCCCCAGGCTCAGCATGAGCAGGGATGCGGTGGCCAGTGCAACCGTGGAATGCATGACCAGTGGAGCAATGACGCCCGCCACAATGCCATTGGCGCTGGAGCCCACAAACATCTGCAGACTCGATGCCATGCCGCGCCGCTCAGGGTGCAAGTCCAGCACCAGCAGGGTGATGACCGGCACCATCAGCGCCCAGCCGAATGAAAAGATCCCCAAAGGGATCAAGGCCCAACTGACGTGTGCCTTGAACACCACATTGGCCGCCAGGTTGATCACGGCGATCACCAGCATGATGGAAAAACCGATGCGTATCTGCCGCTCGGGCCGAATTTTTCCGGCCACCCGCCCGCTCACCAACGCACCGCCCATGATGCCGGCTATGGTTATCAGGAAACACCAGAAAAACTGCTGTGGCACCAACTGCAGGTGCTCACCCAGAAAAACGGGCGCGCTCAGGATGTACAGGAACATGCCGTTAAAGGGGATGCCGCTGGCCAGGGCCAGCAAGAAGAACCGCGGGTCGGAGCCCAGTTTCCAGTACCCTGCCATCAGGGGTCTGGGGTGAAAGTGCTGGCGCTGGGTGATGTGCAAGGTTTCTGGCAGCAGCCGGTAAATGGCCCCCCACAAAAAAACACCCACACCCGTCAGAAACCAGAAAATGCCATGCCAGCTGAAGTGCACCAGCATCCAGCCCCCCACCATGGGCGCAATGGCCGGCGCCACGCCAAAGAAGATGGTGACCTGGCTCATGACCTTCTGCGCCTGCGAGGGCGGGAACATGTCGCGGATTACGGCACGCGACACCACAATGCCGGCGCCGGTCGAGAGTCCCTGCATGGCCCTGAAGACAATCAGCTGGCCAATGCTGTTCGACAGGGCGCACCCGGCCGACGCCACGGTAAAGGCCGCAAGCCCCCACAGCACGACCGGGCGGCGGCCAAAGCTGTCCGAAATGGCACCGTGAAACAGGCTCATGAACGCAAAGCCAAACAGGTAGGCCGACAGGGTTTGCTGCATCTGCACGGGCGATGCGTCCAGCGACTGTGCAATGCCCGCAAACGCCGGCAAATAGGTGTCAATGGAGAAGGGCCCCAGCATGCCCAGCAACGCCAGCAGAATGGCAAAAGCCCACTGCGGGGCCAGCCATAATTTGTGTGCGTCGGGGTTCATGCGGCTATTGGAACACGGCTATTCATGGCAGTGCAGTCACCGTCCCGCTCAACCCCTGCGGGGATCAGGTTTGCCATTTCAGCCGCGCAAACACACGGCCGCCAAAAAGGTTCACCAGCAGGCCCGCCATCAACAGCGCACCCCCGGCAAAGTGCACGGGTTTGAGAGCCTCGCCAAACACGAACCAGCCGGTGGTGAGTCCAACCAGCGGCACCAGCAAGGAAAAAGGAGCAACCCGGTTGGCGGGGTAGCGTGACAGCAGGGCCGTCCACACGCCATAGCCAAACAGGGTGGCCGCCCAAGCCAGGTAGGCCACGGCGGCAAAGGCGTTCCAGCTGAAATGCGCCAGGGAATCCCGTATGGCCTGGGGACCTTCGAGCCATGCGGAGAGCAACAGCAGCGGCAGCGGGGGCACCAGACTCGCCCACACCACAAACGCCAACTGGTTCATGGGGCCATGGCGGCCCACTGCACGGGTCACGATATTGCCGCAGGCCCACATGGCTGCTGCCGCCACCGTCAGCATGAATCCGGCCAGGGGCATGGACAGCCCGTGGGCACTGCCAATCAGCAACAGACCTGCGCCGGCCAGCACCAGCCCCGCCAGTTGGTTGGCGTGCCAATGTTCCTTGAGCCAGAAGGCGGCAAACAGCATGGTGAAAAATGCCTGTGCCTGCAGCACCAGGGAGGCCAGCCCGGTTGGCATGCCCACATGAATCGCCGTGAACAGCAATGAAAACTGCCCCACCGAGATCGTCATGCCGTACAGGATGTACAGCCGAACCGGCACTTTTGGAGGACGCACAAACAGCAGGGCCGGGAAGGCCGCCAACAGAAAACGCAGGCTACCCAGCAGCAGGGGCGGCACATCGGCGACGCCCACCTTGATGACTGCAAAATTCACGCCCCACACCAGAATGACCGTCAGTATCAGCAGTAGATCTTTGGTGCGCAAGGCAGAGGTCGGCATGGGCGAAGGGGTGGGATGGCCAAAGGGCCCATCTTACGGGAGCACCAGTGTGCTGACGTAGTCATCCAGTGCCGGCCGCAAGCGCGCGTTCTTGCGCGACTGCACGGTGCCCATGCTGACGAAACACAGGGCATGTTCGCCATCCTTCAGGCCAAACAGCGAACGCAGAACGACCGACTTCAGCGCCTTGCCACTGGTCAATGCGGATCCATAGCCCAACGCGGTGGCCATGAGCAGCACGTTCTGCACCGCGCAGCCACTGGAGACGATGCGCTCATGCAAATCAATGTCAGGGTCGCCACACTGCCCATCAACAACCACCAGCATCAGCAAGGGCGCGCGGTGTGCTTTTTCCTGCGCCTGCAAGACCTGTTCGGGAGCCGCTTGCGGATCGCGCTCCAGCAGTGCTGCGCCAAAGGCCTGGGCCAGCGCGGCGCGTGCCGTGGTCGGTACCAGCACAAAACGCCAGGGCAGCAACTGGCCATGGTCGGGTGCCGAAGCGGCCGCACCCAGAATCAGATTCAACTGCCCGGTATCGGGGCCGGGTGCCATCAGGCGCTTGGGCAAAATGGTCTGGCGCGACTGCAGCAGTGTCGCGACGGTGGTGACCAGTTCGTTGTCAGACATTGCAGCGCCTGCCCTAACCCGGTCGTCCGTCGGCACGCAGGCGGCCGTACCATGTGCCCATGCGCACGCCCCACACCGCCATGATCACGGCCCACACCAGCGCCGCGGGTAGCAGCAACCAGCTGGCCAGCGCACTTTGGGCGGCAGCGGCAATGCGCAGCAGCGTGCTCACCTGCAGCAACCAGAAGAGGGACCACACGGTACGGTCTGCCACCACGGCGCGCCCGCTGTGCCCGCAGGAGACACGGGTCACCATGGCCAGCATCAGCGAAGCCAGACAACCCATGGTGACGGCATGCAGCGAGCCCAGACTTAGCACCGGCGCATCCTGCAGAAGCCCCAACAATTGCGACAGGCCACCCAGCACCAGCGCGAGGCCCAGCCACAGGAAGCCAATATGCAACATGGCCAGCAGCCGGTTCTTGAGGCTTTGTACCAGTCCCCACACTTGGGCTAGCCACAGCAACATACTGCCCGCCGCGAGCTCGAAAGCACCGCGCGCCAGCATCCAGAGCGGCGCCATGGGGCCATGCAGCGGGCCATCGATTTCGACCCAGACAGCGACAGCCTCCACGATGGCCGCTGCCAGCATCAAACCCAAAGCCCAAAAGGGGCGCCAGGCCGAAATGAAGGGCATGGCACTGGATGTAAAAAATGGAATCATGCGGTGCGCCACCGTCACAAAAACCACGACCACAAAGCCCCACAAGCCCGTCAGGACGCAGGCCAGGGCCACGGCCGTGGCGCCCACCACCAGATTGGCCAGCAGCCCTCCCAGGCTGGCGCACCCTACCAGGCAGGCCAGTCCCACCGTGCGCGCATGCAACTGGTCTGGCTCGCGACTGCGCCAGACCATGCGCCAGAACAGCCAGGTGATGCGGGCCAGGCCGCTCCAGGCCAGGGCCAGGCCACCCAGCGCCATCAGCATGTGCGTGTGGATACCGCTGATCCACAACAGCCACCCTGTGGCCTGCATCAGCAGGGGCATCAGCAACAAACGGGCGTCAAGCGGCTCCACGCGCAACCACTTGGGAGCGGCGGTAAACAGGAAACCGGAGAAAAAAAGCGGAATGAAGCCAAAGGTCATCACGGCTGCATGGACCAGCGTGGGCGACAGCACATACGGCAAGGCGACCGTGACACTGACGCGGTCCAGCTGCACCAGTGCCCACCAGGCACCGGAAGCCACCAGGACCACCATGGCCAGAAAAAAGCCCAACCGATGAGGGGCCAGCAACAGGTAGCGGGCGCGCCAGTGGCGGTCCAGCCTGGCCAGCACCTCAGCCGAGGGCTTGCCGGATGTCACCCACAGCTTCCCATGTGTCCGCACTGGGTGCAATAGTCACAACCGTCTTTGCGAATGACGGCGTGGGCACCGCATTCACTGCATTTTTTCCCGGCCATGACGGGCAGCGGTGCTGCAGCCAACGCGCTTTCCTGGCGGGGCAGCAAACCATCCGAGTCGCTCGGGCTGCCGGCAGGCCTGCGGTTGCCGTCCTGCATCTGCGCACTGTTGCGCTGCGCCTGGATATTCTGGATGGCGTAGGCCACCGCCGCTACTTCAGAGTCATGCCACATGGGCACGTGTGTGCCATCCTCTTTCTGGTGTGTACCCAGGCGCACGGGGCCCCGGTCCCAGGCCACCTTGCGCATGTCGCTCAGCGCCCTTTCCAGGAAGCCGCCACGCGCGGCCAGCGACAGCAGGCGCATGCTGGAGGTGATCCATTGCTGCGATTCGCCGCTCTGTCCCACCGGCATGAAAAACTCGATGGCCCGGTCCACCGTGCCAACACCGTTGGCGGCAGGTACGGGCAGGAAGGAAACCAGCAAGTACAGGGTCTTGTGCCCTTCCTGGGTCCAGTAATCAATTTTCTCGGCCACCGCAGACAGGGCACCCTTGGGGCGGCGCTCAATCACCGTGCGCATGGGATCAACCGCCGGCACGGGCTTGGCTGGCTCGGTTTTGGCGGACTCGACGTGCAGCACCGAGCCCAGGATGGCGTTGGGGCGGTAGGTTGCCAGACCCTTGAGCCGGGCGCCCCAGGCCTGCTGGTACAGGCCCTTGAAGTCGTCGTACGGGTAGTCGGCCGGTACATTCACGGTCTTGGAAATGGCCGTGTCCACAAAGGGCTGTACCGCTTCCATCATGGCGATGTGGTCGGTGGCCGACATGTCCAGGGCTGAGACGAAATAGTCGGGCAGCTTGTCCACATCCCCGCCCAGTTCCCGATACAGGCGCCAGGCATGGTCTTCGACCGAGTATTCGGTGGTGCTGCCGTCAGACTCGCGCTTCTTGCGCTTGTACATCCACGAAAAGGCGGGCTCGATACCATTGGAGGCGTTGTCGGCAAAAGCCAGGCTCACGGTGCCCGTGGGCGCGATGGACAGCAGGTGGCTGTTGCGGATGCCGTGCTTGCGGATGGACTGCTGCAGTGCGGCTGGCAAGCGGCTGGCAAAGGTGCCCGAGGCCAGATAGCCGTCGGCATCGAACTTGGGAAATGCGCCCTTTTCCTGGGCCAGTGCGACCGAGGCGGTATAGGCCGCGTCGCGCATGCTGGTGGCAATGCGGGCTGCCATTTCACGGCCTTCGGCCGCGTCATAGCGCAGGCACAGCATGGCCAGCGCATTGCCCATACCGGTAAAGCCCACACCAATGCGGCGCTTGGCTGCGGATTCTTCACGCTGCTGCGGCAAAGGCCAGAAGGTGACGTCCAGCACGTTATCCAGTGCGCGCACCTGGATGGCCACCGACTTTTCAAACGCCTCGAAGTCGAAAGCGGGTACGCCGTCAAAACCGAACGGATGGCGAATGAAACGCGGCAGGATGATGGGCCCGAGGTCACAACAGCCATAGGATGGGAGTGGCTGCTCGCCGCACGGATTGGTGGCGGCAATGGTCTCGCAATAGCGCAGGTTGTTGTCTTTGTTGATGTGGTCCAGGAACAGGATGCCGGGCTCGGCAAAGTCGTACGTGGAGCGCATCACGGTATCCCACAGCGCGCGTGCGCTCAGGGTCTGGTAGACCCACTTTCCGTCGTCCCGCTGGAAGGCGCCCTTCTCCATCAGGTTCGCTCCGGGCTTGGCCTGGTGCACCAGCTCCCAGGGCTGGTCTTCAATGAGGGCCTGCATGAAGGTGTCGGTCATGCCCACCGACACGTTGAAATTGTTCCAGCGTCCGGGCGTGCGCTTGGCAGTGATGAACTCCAGCACGTCCGGATGGTCAATGCGCAGCACGCCCATCTGCGCGCCCCGGCGTGCTCCAGCGCTTTCCACCGTCGAGCAGGACTGGTCAAACACATTGATATAACTGCAGGGACCCGACGCCATGGACGCCGTGCCTTTGACTGCCGCACCACGCGGACGAATGCGGGAAAAGTCGTAACCCACGCCCCCACCGCGGCGCATGGTCTCGGCGGCCTCGCGCAGGGCCTCGTAAATACCCGGATAGCCGTCGTCATCCACGCCCTGGATACAGTCGCCCACCGGCTGCACAAAGCAGTTGATCAGGGTGGCCTGGATGTCCGTTCCTGCCGCGCTCATGATGCGGCCTGCGCCGATGGCGCCGGCATACAGGTTCTCCAGGAAGATCGCCTCGTATTTGGGGCGATCGGCTTCAGCCTCGACCGAGGCCAGGGCGCGCGCCACACGCCCGAACAGGTCTTCAATTCCGGTTTCGCCCGGTTTGAGGTATTTTTCAGCCAGCACATCGTGGCTGATGGGCTGAATGACGATCTGGCTTTGCGGCGGGGTAATAGGGTCGCGTTTCATGTCTTTATCTCCTGAGGGAAGTGCCGCGGGGTGCATGCCCCGCAACACCATTGCATTCATTTTTATGCGGATCAGATCTCCACGGCACAGGGCTTGCGCCCCACGCCACGGATCCACTTACGCTCTCGGGTATCACCGTGGTAGCCATGGCCCAGCTGCAGCATGCTATCGAAGCACTTCGCAACTTTCTTTGTCGTGCATCAATGATCCGAGTTTCATGCCCACGCACGGCGTTATTGGCAAGCGGACCGATTTTGGCAGGGTTTGGACCAGGTCCATCGGGACGGGAGACCATTTCGGCCCGCTTTTGGTTTCACATCGAGGGAAAACTCCGATAGCCCCCGAGACCATTGAACCGGTCGCTATCCTCTTGATAGCGATTTATATTTGCAATCGGTATCAGCCTGGCAATGCCAGACGCGTCGCGCTGCGGGCGGCCCCGTCAGAGTTAAGCTGAAAAACACCCACGGCTTGCACCAGGTCGGTCGCCTGGTTTTTGAGGCTGCTGGCTGCAGCCGCCATTTCCTCAACCAGCGCCGCGTTTTGCTGGGTCACCTCGTCCATCTGCTTCACCGCCTCGCCCACCTGCGCCACGCCCAGCGCCTGCTCGTTGCTGGCGGCACTGATTTCCCCCATGATGTCGGTCACCCGCCGGATGCTGGTCACGACCTCGGTCATGGTGGCGCCCGCCTCATCCACCAACGCAGTGCCATGCTCCACGCGCTCCACGCTGGCATTAATCAGGGTCTTGATTTCCTTGGCGGCGTCTGCACTGCGACCGGCCAGGGACCGCACCTCACTGGCCACTACGGCAAAACCACGGCCCTGCTCGCCGGCCCGTGCGGCCTCCACTGCGGCATTCAGGGCCAGAATATTGGTCTGAAAGGCGATGCCGTCAATCACCTGGATGATGTCGGAAATCTTGCGTGACGAGTCATTGATGCCCTTCATGGTGTCCACCACCTGGGTCACCACCTCACCGCCCTTGGCGGCAACAGTCGAAGCGCTCATGGCCAACTGGTTGGCCGTGCGGGCGCTGTCGGCATTCTGGCGAACCGTACCGCTCAACTCTTCCATGGATGCCGCCGTTTGTTCCAGCGCACTGGCCTGGCTTTCGGTTCGGGCTGACATATCGTTGTTGCCCTGGGCAATTTCGGCGCTGGCGGTGGCCACGCCTTCCGAACCCTGTCGAACCGTGGTCACCACGCGGGACAAGCTGGTTTGCATGTCCGCCAAGGCGCTCAACAGCTGGCCCATTTCATCGTTGCCTTGCGGCACAATCTTCTGCCTCAAATCACCAGCCGCGACGCCACGTGCCAGTTCCAGTGCCCGCTTCACGGATGACGTCGTGGTGGTGGTGATCACCACCATGATCCATGCCGCCAGGGCCGTCAACACCAGAACGATGGCGCTGCCCAGCAGCAACTGGCGCTGAGCGGACGCCACGGAGTCGTCCAGTTGCTTGTGCAGCGCGTCAAACGCCACGCTGATCAGCCCGAACTGGACGTCGATGGTCTTGGTCATGGCGGCAAAGTACTCGGCCGACGGGTGATTGAGTGTCTCGGCCCGCACGATTTTTTCATCCACCAACCGCAACCCTTCGTCCGTCGCAGCCAGTGCCTTTGCCAGGGCTTCGCCCACGGTGGACTTCAGCACCGGATTCGCCGCCGACGCCAGTTCAATGTATTTGCGCGCGGCTTGCATACTGGTGAGAATGCCGCCACCCAGGACCTCGACGCGAACCTTGTCCTCGGGGGTAGCGCTGCCGCGAACCAGCAGCGAAGCGCCGCGCGCCCGGATTTGCCCCAAGCCTTCCGTGACCCGGGGCATGTGTTGCAGGACCGCCAGCTGCAGGTAATAACCTGCGGCAGTCGGGTCCAGTGCAATGCCGGACACATTGACGATGTCTTCAACCAGGGACAACTCGTCGGCGATCATGGCGGTATGGCGCGCGAAGCTTTCCGGCCCGGCAATGGCCTTGCTGCCGACTGCGGTAGACAGGGCTTTCCAGTCGTTGCCGATTTTTGTCACCAGCGCGCCCAGCTTGGCATCGCCCAGTTCTGCCGCCGAGGCCTGTGCCTTGACAATAGCCTGGGTCACTTCGGACTCTTTGGCCTGACGCGCCGGGGCCTGGGCTTCGTTGCCGGCCAGCAGCACCGCAGACATCCCCCGGTGTTGCTGGGAAAGCTGCGTGAGCTTCATGGTGTCCTGGATAGGCCCCAGGCCGCGGACTTCCAGCTTGGCTGTCGCCATCTGCTCCAGGTTGACCTGCACAAATATGACCGTTGGTACAGCCAGCATGAGTGCTGCCAGCGCCGAGATAAAAAAGAACTTGTGCGCAAACCGCAAGTTGCGAATGAATGAACCCATGACAAACCCCTTGGTTAGGAAACCACGGCTTGCTATTGAAGATGGACTCACCATCGCGCCGCTTCGGCTTCACTGGGAATAACTCGCCGCTGATCGGTAAATCAGCTCCGTCATATCCCAACGCCGCTCTCTGAGTCTAGCGACGATAGCGCCAGATTCCATAATATGCATCAAGAAAACATTGGCGGCCAATACCCTTGCTAGGACTGTGCCTATGCGTGATCCGGCTTTGACGTTGACCTTGCCTCACCGCCTGAGATCGGCCCGCTTGTTGGGTCCCCGGGCTTATCCGCAGCAGGCTCCACCCGAACAGCAATTGCTGGCCTGCGCGGCCCGCTTGCCGATTTGCACCCGCCACATGGCAGGCGCTGTTTCCAGAGGGCTCCAGTTGAAACCATCGCCCCAACGCATCTGCAACTGTTCGCGCAGACTCTGCGGATCGTGGTCCGTCAACAGCTGAAATGATTGCCCTTGTTGCAGGCGCTCAAAGCTGCTGAACAGCAGCTGGTGGCGACTCAGGGGAGTCGAGTCTCTCAGGTCGATGGTGGCCATTGAATCCGCGGGCATAAGATTTCTTTCTGAAGTGGTGTATGAGCGTGAATTATATGATCCATATTAAATGCATGTTTAATATCCAGTTGGATGGACGCCCCGCGACGGGCTCGGCCGCCCCTCCCCCGCCCACACAAGCCATCTTCGCCATGAACGACCAGCCACGCCGTGCTCCTTGGCATCATTTTGATCAAGGACATTGAACTTCTTTGTTAGCACTCAATCACAGAGAGTGCTAATATTCAATATAAGACACAAGGAGATCTGGTATGTCATTCCAACTTGGACAGTCATCCTCAGCCGTAGCAGTGGCCAACCCGTGGTCGGTCGTGCCATCGCTTGGCAACTTGGACGCCTATATCTCGGCAGCCAACCGGTTGCCCATGCTCACACTGGAAGAAGAGCAGGAGTTCTCGCGCAAGTTCAAAAATGAGAATGATCTTGAAGCCGCTGGTAAGTTAGTGCTCTCTCACTTGCGTCTGGTGGTGTCCGTTTCTCGCCAGTACTTGGGCTACGGCCTGCCCCACGGCGACCTGATCCAGGAAGGCAATGTGGGCCTGATGAAGGCCGTCAAGCGCTTTGACCCCGACCAGGGCGTGCGTCTGGTGAGCTATGCCTTGCACTGGATCAAGGCCGAAATCCACGAATACATCCTGAAGAACTGGCGCATGGTCAAGGTGGCCACGACCAAGGCGCAGCGCAAGCTGTTCTTCAACCTGCGCTCCATGAAGCAGCGCTACAAGAGCGATGATGCCGCTGCTGACTTGGGCACGCACCGTGACACGCTCAACCCCGAGCAGGTCGATGCCATGGCGCGCGAGCTCAAGGTCAAGCCTGAAGAGGTGATTGAGATGGAGACCCGCATGTCGGGTGGCGATGTGATGTTGGACCCGGGTCCTTCCGACGACGGCGAAGATGCCTATGGGCCCATTGCCTACCTCACCGATACCATGCACGAGCCGGTGGCCATGATTGAAGCCCGCCAACGCGACGTGCTGGCGTCTGAGGGCATTGCGACCGCATTGGACGCGCTGGATGCCCGCAGCCGCCGCATTGTGGAAGAACGCTGGCTCAAGGTGGCCGACGACAGCTCCGGCGGCATGACGCTGCATGAACTGGCCGCCGAATACGGCGTGAGCGCCGAACGCATTCGCCAGATCGAAGTGGCGGCCATGAAGAAAATGAAAGTGGCGCTGGCCGAATACGCCTAAACGCCTTTCATAACGGTGCGCAGGGCACGGCGCACGAGATCTACGAAGCCTGCTTGAGCAGGATGCGAATGTCTTCGGTCAGCGCCTGGGGGCCGCTGCCATAGCGGGTAAACAGGCGCAACTGGCCCTTGGTGTCATACACGTAGCTGCCAGCCGAGTGGTCCATGGTGTAGCTGGTGGGTGTTTTACCGTCGACCTTTTTGAAGTAGATCTTGTATTCCTTGGCCAGCTCAACCAGCTTGTCTGGCGTGGTGTAAAGCGCCAGAAACGTGGGATCAAAATTGGCCATGTAGCCCTTGAGCAGTTCGGGCGTGTCGCGCTGCGGATCGACCGTGACAAACAGGCCTTGCAGGCGCTCGCCGTCTTTGCCCAGGGCCTTCTTGACTTCGGCCAGTTCGGACATGGACGTGGGGCATACATCCGGACATTGCGTGTAGCCAAAGAACAGGACCACCACCTTGCCAGCAAAATCCGACAGGTGGCGCACCTGTCCGTTGTGGTCGGTCAGCTCGAAAGTCTTCGCGTAATCGGCACCCGTGATATCCACCGACGAAAACACCGCCTGCTGCGGAGAACACGCACCAAACAGACCCATAGCCCCCGCCAACAGTGCGTAAGCAGCTATGTTTTTTATAGCAAATCGTCGTGTCATAGGGGTATCACAGTAAATAATGGTCCAGCAGCAGGGCGGCGAACAGCACGCTCAAGTGAATCAGCGAGAAGCGGAACGTGCGGCGCGCCAGCTCGTCGGAGTAGTCGAGCCAGAGCTGCCAGGCGTACAGGCAGAATCCAATGCCCAGCATGACGGCTGCCACCAGGTAGAGCCAGCTGCTCATGCCGTAAACGAACGGCAGCAGACAGGCGGCAAAGAGCACGAAGGTGTAGAGCAGAATCTGCAGCCGCGTGAATTCGCTGCCATGCGTTACCGGCAGCATGGGCAGGCCCGACTTGCGGTAGTCTTCCACGCGGTACAGGGCCAATGCCCAGAAATGCGGCGGCGTCCACAAGAAGATGATCAGAAAAAGAATCAGGGCTTCGGGCCCCACATCGCCGGTCATGGCAGCCCAGCCGAGCACCGGTGGCATGGCCCCGGACGCACCGCCGATGACAATGTTCTGCGGCGTGAGCGGCTTGAGAATCACCGTGTAGATGACGGCGTAGCCCACAAAGGTCGCAAACGTGAGCCACATGGTCAGCGGATTGACCCAAAAATACAGCAAGGCAGAGCCGGCCATGCACAGCACCGCCGAGAACACCAGCGTCTGCGTATTACTCAGCTCGCCCCGAGCCGTGGGGCGCCAGGCCGTGCGTTTCATCTTCGCATCGATGCCTTGTTCAACAATGCAGTTGAAAGCGGCCGCCGCAGCGGCAACCAGCCAGATGCCCAAACAGGCGGTCGCAGCCAATACGATCTGCGACTGCGCAGGGGCACCCGGAACGGCCAGCACCATGCCGATCAGGGCACAAAAGACAATCAGCTGGATAACCCGAGGCTTGGTCAGCGCATAGAACTGACGAAATACCGATGGAGTGGACAAGGAGGTGTTGGCGGTCATGCGGTCAGCCCGGTCGGAGTTGCCCCAGCGGGCTCTGGGAATGTTTGGGTGCGGGTCGAAACGAGCAGCCAGACCAGTACCACTACCAAGGCGCCAGCACCTCCGGTATGCAGGACCGCGGCCACCAGGGGCCAGTCGAGCACAACGTTGCTCAGGCCGGTCGCCAGTTGCAGCGCCAGCAGAGCGGCAAGCGCCCGTGATGGCTTGCGCATCGCGGGCACAGCGTGCAGGTACCACGCCAGACCAGCGAGCAACAACACGGTGAACACGGCCAGCAGCCGGTGGGCGTAGTGAATGGCAGTGAGCGCCTGGAAACTGATGTGCGCACCGTCCTGGCCATATCCAAGCGGACGCCAGATCTCGAATCCGTGCGCAAAATCCATCGGTGGCCACCAGCTACCCTGGCACAGGGGAAATTCGGTGCAGGCCAGAACGGCATAGTTGGTGCTGACCCAGGCCCCGGACGTCGCCTGCAGAAACAACACCATCAAGGCCAAACCCACCCAGCGGCGCACGCCTGCGGGCGCAGCACTGGCTGGCTGCTGCGTCTGCTGGCGCGCCAACAAGAAAGCGTGAACGGTCAGCAAGGCCAGCAACACATAGCCACCCAGCAGATGCAGCGTCACAATGGCGGGAAACAGTTTCATGGTCACCGTCAGTGCGCCAAATGCGCCCTGTATGCACACCCACACCCAGGTCAGAGTCGCCCACCAGGGGCTGATGGCTGTCTGACCGGCGCGGGGCTTGCGGCCCAGCCAGGCGGCCACAGCCAGCACCGTAATCAGTACGCCCACTCCCATGGCCAGGTAACGGTGCACCATTTCCACCCAGGCCTTGCCCGGGGTTACCGGGCCGGTGGGCATGGCCTGCTGGGCCGCATCAATGTCCACGCTGGCCCCCAAAGGGCTGGCATTGCCATAACAGCCAGGCCAATCCGGACAACCCAGACCACTGTCGGTCAAGCGGGTAAATGCACCAAACAACACCAGATCGAAAGTCAGAAAAAGGGTGACCAGTGTTAGCGCATGCAAGCGCCCCAATGGGGTGGAGCGGCGGTTGCGCAGATAGACCATCAACAGGGGACCGGACGCCAGCAGCAAGCCCATCAAGAGCATGCGGGCCACCGGCGAGAAGTCGTAAAGGGAAGCGTGCATGGGGTTTCCCTGGACCTCAGCGGCCAGCCTTGTCCCACGAGGACGCTGCACGCAACAGGCGATCCAGATCGCGCCTCACATTGACTGCGCCCTGTGCGTCGATTTGGGCCGGAAATCGCATCATCCAGTTACCCAGCGGATCCACCAGATACAAATGGTCGGGCAACGCGTGCCCAGCCTGCGGTGCCAGCCAGGTCGCAAGCTCAGCGGCCGGAACACGAATGACGGTTGCATCCTTGAGCGCTGGCAGCAGCGCCTGCGCGACCGGAACGCTGTCGTTGACCAGCCAGACCCAGTCCAGGCGGTCCTTGTCTTTGCCCAGGCCTTCGCGCAACTGGCGTTGCAGGTACAGATGGCGGGCGCATTGCTCATCGCAGCCACCCGATGAAACGCTGATCAACAGCCATTGGTCTTTGAGCGTACGCAAATTGACCGGTTTGCCGTTCAGGGTAGTCCCAGCAAGGTCTGGCAGAGCGCGCTGCGGTTCAACCAACTGGCCAAAGTTACGCCGTCCTTCTGGACGCACCACGTAAAAAGTCAGGTACGAAATCACGACCGGTGCCGCGCACACCAACATGACCGCCAGCATTTTCCAGCGCCCGGCCCGGGTGCGGACGTCTGCGGCGGTCGCCATGTGCTCTGGCGCCGGCAGGGTATGCACGGTCAGCCCCAAGGGACTGTCGTTGGAAGGAGGTGCGCTAGACATCGGGTGTGGGGTCCTTGGGGCGATCAATAAAACGTCGAACAATCTGAAACCACAGATACAGCACGGTGAACAGAGCAGCCAGACCGAACCACTGCACGGCATAACCGTAATTTTTTTCGACTCCCAGATTCACGACTGGCCAGTCACGCACCAAACCTTCGGTGTTGGCACCGGTTTGCTGCAGGGTAATCGGCATCAGCGGCAGTCCGGTTTCAGCCCGGAATTGTGGCAAGTCGAGATTTTGCCTGATTGTGCCGCCCGTTGGCCCCCCAAGGGCATAGAGATCGGACGGCGACAAGGCCATTCGGCCTTCAATTTCCACCACGCCAGCCGGTGTTTCGATGCGCGGCAAGAGGGTGCGGTCCTCAAAACCGCGGGGCACCCAGCCACGTTGCACGACCAGCGCGCCGCTCCCGCCTTCCAGTACAAAAGGCATGATGACCAGAAAACCAACGCGGCCATCCATGGGCCGGTTCTCCAGAAACACCAGTGACGCAGGCACCCAGCTTCCTCGCAATCGTGCGCGCTGGTGCAGCAGCGCCATCGGATCGGTGGCCGTGCGCACGGCAGCAGCATTGAGTGGTGATTTGGCACTCTGTGCATCCAACGCCGCCTGGCGTGCCTGCTTTTCAGTGGCACGTGACAGCTGCCAGAGCCCCAGATTGGCGGTCACGCCCACAGCCACCACCGTGGCCAATGTGATCAACACAAACTTCAACCGTGCATTCACCAGATAATCCTGCCCATGACAACCTTCGTAATCATTGCTTTCGTAGCCATTCTCGCCAGCCTGGGTGCGGCCTTGTTTTTCATGATGCGTGGCGGACGCAGTGGAACCAATACCTCCCAAAAGATGGCACGTGCCCTTGCGGCCCGGGTGGGATTGTCCCTTTTGCTTTTTGTCTGCATTCTCATTGCCTGGAAACTGGGTTATATCCACCCCACGGGCATTCCCCAAGGGCAGTAGAACCACAGACCCCACTGGCGGTCGGACCGGCAATCAAAAAGGCACCGCAAGCGGTGCCTTTCTTGTGTGCGATCCGAAGAATCAGAGCCAATACACGAGCACGTACAAACCCAGCCACACGACGTCCACAAAGTGCCAGTACCAGGCAGCCCCTTCAAAGCCAAAGTGGCTCTCGGGTGTGAAATGTCCCTTTTGCAGGCGCAGCGTGATGAACAGCAGCATCAACATACCCACGAAGACGTGGAAACCGTGGAAGCCCGTCAGCATGAAGAAGGTAGAACCAAAGACGCCGGAGCTGAGCTTCAGGTTGTAAAGGGTGTACGCGTGGTAATACTCATAACCCTGAACACACAAAAAGGAAACACCCAACAACACGGTGATCCACATGAACCCGATCGTCTTGCTGCGGTTGCCGGCCACCAGGGCATGGTGGGCAATGGTCAGCGTCACCCCAGACGACAGCAGCAGGGCTGTGTTGATGGTGGGCAACCAGAACGGTCCCATGGTCGTGAAGGGCTCCACAATACCGGCGGGTGACGCGGTTGCGCCTACAGCCAGACTGGGCCATACAGCCTTGAAGCCGGGCCACAACATGGCGTTATCCAGGCTCCCCAGTGCAGGCACCGAGTGCGCGCGTGCCCACCACAGTGCGGTGAAAAACGCGCCGAAGAACATCACCTCGGAGAAGATGAACCAGGTCATGCTCCAGCGGTAAGACAGATCAATCTTGTGACCGTACTGGCCACCCTGGCTTTCAGCGATGGATTGGCTGAACCACTGGTACAGCACGCCAAGCCACCAGACCAGACCCAGGGCCAAAGCGTACTTGCCCCACTCCACGCCATTGACCCACTGACCTGCGCCCAGTATGACGAAAAACAGGCCCAAAGCGGCCATGGCAGGATGGCGCGAGGGGCCGGGGATAAAGTAGTACGGTGTTGCGCCGTGTGTTGTTGAACTCATTTCTTTCTCCTATTCCAATCAGTTGAGGACAGAGCTTGCCGCCGTGCGGCTACGGTCTGTCCCACAAGTTATTTACTTTGCAACGACCCAATTGACCAGGGTAATCAAACCCACTACCAACAGCAGTACACCCACGAGCCCGACGACCACCACATGCATGGGATTCACCTTGGCCAGGTCTTCCTGGTATTCACGGTTGCTGCGAATACCCAAAAAGGACCAGGCCACCAGTGTGATGCTGCGCCACATCGACGGCGCAGGCGCTGCAGTCATGCTCGCCTTGTCTGTCACGTATGGCTCCCGCTCGACGCATCGGCCGACACACCCGCCACGGGGGCTGGTGGTGTTTTGCCACCCACTTCGAAGAAGGTATAGGACAGCGTGATGGTCTTCACGTCTTTGGACAGCTTGGAATCAATCACAAACGCCACCGGCCATGATTTCTTCTCGCCCGGATCCAGCGTGTACTGGTTGAAACAAAAGCACTCCAGCTTGTTGAAGTGGGCCGACGCCTGCTGCGGTGCATAACTGGGAATCGCCTGAGCCGACATGCGCCGGTTCTGGGTATTCTGGAATTCGTACATCACGGTTGTCAATTCACCCGGATGCACGTCCACCGAACGTTGCGCGGGCCTGAAGTCCCAGGGCCCACGGCTGTTGGCATCAAACTCCACGGTGATGGTCCGGCTCAAATCAACTTGCGTATTGGCAGGTAAAGTGGGCTTGACGCCCGGGATTGCCTGCTCGCCCAGAGCAAGGATGTTGATGCCCGTCATCTCGCAGATGGTCTTGTAAATCGGCACCAGCGCGTACCCGAACGCGAACATGCCGACCGTAATAACAGCCAGTTTGCGCACCATCCGGAAATTTTCGCGATGCAGATGCATGGCTTATTTGCCCAGCAGAATCATGCGAGCCATGAAGCCCACAAAGAACAGGACGGCAATGGACGCCAGAATCAATCCGGTGCGAACGTTGGCTTTCTTTTGCTCGGGCGTCATATTGATCAACCAATGACCTTGGTTGCTGTAGCGTCCAGCTTGGGCGGTGTCTCAAACGTGTGGAAGGGTGCGGGAGAGGGAACTTCCCACTCCAGGCCTTCAGCGGCTTCCCAGGGCTTCTGCACGGCCTTCTCGCCCTTGCCCCGCATGGCGGGCAATACGATGGCAAAGAAGAAATACACCTGGGCAAAGCCAAAGAGGAATCCACCCACCGACGCGACCGCGTTGAAGTCGGCAAACTGCATGGGGTAGTCGGCATAACGACGTGGCATGCCCGCCAGACCCAGGAAGTGCATGGGGAAGAAGGTCACGTTGAAGGCGATGATGGACCACCAGAAGTGGATCTTGCCGCGTGTCTCGTTGTACATCACGCCGGTCCACTTCGGGCACCAGTAATAGAAGCCGGAGAACATGGCAAACAGCGAGCCCGCCACCAGCACATAGTGGAAGTGGGCGACGATGTAGTACGTGTCTTGCAGCTGGATGTCGATCGGCGCCACGGCGGGCATCAAACCGGTGAAACCGCCAATGGTGAACACGAAGATGAAGCCCACCGCAAACAGCATCGGGGTCTCAAAGGTCATGGAACCCTGCCACATGGTGGCGATCCAGTTGAAGATCTTCACGGCGGTCGGCACCGCGATCAGCATGGTGGCGTACATGAAGAACAGCTGGCCGGTCACCGGCATACCGGTGGTGAACATGTGGTGTGCCCACACGATGAAGGACAGGATTGCAATCGACGATGTCGCGTACACCATGGAGGCGTAACCGAACAGCTTCTTGCGGGCAAAGGCGGGAACCACCTGGCTGATGATGCCGAAGGCCGGCAGAATCATGATGTAGACCTCGGGGTGGCCGAAGAACCAGAAGATGTGCTGGTACATCACCGGATCACCACCACCGGCGGGGTTGAAGAAGCTGGTGCCAAAGTGGCGATCGGTCAGCGTCATGGTGATGGCGCCAGCCAGCACCGGCATCACGGCGATCAGCAAGTAAGCGGTAATCAGCCAGGTCCAGCAGAACATCGGCATCTTCATCAGCGTCATGCCAGGCGCGCGCATGTTCAGGATGGTGACGATGATGTTGATGGAGCCCATGATGGAACTCGCACCCAGGATGTGCATGGCAAAAATACCGGCGTCCATGCTGGGACCCATTTGCAGGGTCAGCGGCGCATACAGCGTCCAGCCGGCAGCGGGTGCGCCACCGGGCATAAAGAACGAGCCCACCAGCATCAGGCCGGCCGGGATCATCAGCCAGAAGCTGAAGTTGTTCATGCGAGCAAAGGCCATGTCGGCCGCGCCGATCTGCAGCGGAATCATCCAGTTGGCGAAGCCCACGAAGGCCGGCATGATGGCGCCGAACACCATGATCAGGCCGTGCATGGTGGTGAGCTGATTGAACAACTCGGGGTTAACCAACTGCAAACCGGGCTGAAACAGCTCGGCGCGGATGATCAGGGCCAGCACGCCGCCCACCATCAGCATGGTGAAGGCAAACAGCAAATACAGCGTGCCGATATCCTTGTGATTGGTAGCGTAGACCCAGCGCTGCCAGCCCGTGGGGGCGTGGTGGTGGTCGTCATGGGCGTGGTCATGGTGGTCTAGAACGGCACTCATCCTGGTTTCCTTCTCAATTCACTAATTTCGGTCTGTCGGCTGTTTCGGTCTGGCGCAGACTATTTGCGCAAAGCCAGCACATCAGCAGGCTGAACGACCTGGCCGGTCTTGTTGGACCAGTTATTCTTGGTGTAGCTGATGACGGCCGCAAGGTCGGTGTCGCTCAGTTGCTTCCAGGCTGGCATCACATTGGTCTGACCACCCGGCAATGCAACCGTTCGGCCATTCAGAACCACCGCAATTTGCTTGCCCTTGTCAGCATCCAGCACGACCGCCGAACCATCCAGCGCCTTGATCGGGCCAGCGCCCTTGCCATTGGCCTGGTGGCAGGCAGCGCAGTTGGCGGCGTAGACCTTTTCACCGCGTGATGCGATGTCAGCCAGTGTCCAGACCTTGGCAGGATCATCCGCCTTGGCCGCCATTTTCTTTTTCTCGCCATCCACCCATTGGGTGTAGTCAGCAGCCGACAACACCTTCACATGGATAGGCATGTAGGCGTGCTCCTTGCCGCACAACTCAACACACTGACCGTGGTAGTCGCCCACCACTTCCGCACGGAACCAGGTATCGCGCACGAAACCGGGAATGGCGTCCTGCTTGATGCCAAAAGACGGCACCGCAAAGGAGTGGATCACGTCGTTGGCGGTGGTGATGATGCGCACCTTGCGGCCCACCGGCACCACCAGGGGCTTGTCGACCTTCAGCAGGTAGTCGTCCACGGCCTCGCCCTTCTTGGGGCCGCCTGCGTCTGACATGGCGCGCTGCGCCGGGTCCAGCGAAGAAATAAAACCAATGCCCTCGCCTTCACCCTTGAGGTAGTCATAGCCCCATTTCCACTGCATGCCCGTCACCTTGATGGTGAGATCAGCATTGGTGGTGTCTTTCATGGCGACCACTACTTTGGTTGCAGGCAACGCCATCAGGATCACGATGATGAACGGAATGACGGTCCAGACGATTTCGACCACAACCGATTCATGGAACGTCGCCGCCTTGTGCCCCTTGGACTTGCGGTGCTTCCAGATGGAATAAAACATCACCGAAAACACGGCAACAAAAATAACCGAGCACACGATCAGCATGAACCAGTGCAGCCAATGCAACTCCTCGGCAATCTTGGTCACTGGCGGGTGCAGGTTCAACTGGTTCACAGCAGGACCGCCCGGCAGGTCGTTGACCGCATGCGCCAATGTGAATGCCGCAGTGCCTGCCCATGCGCTTGCCGCGAGGAGCAGTGAAGCCAATTTATTGAAAATGCTCTTCATCTTGGTCATTTCTTCGTCGAATCAGATTAAACAGTGCCAAAACCCAATCGCGCATGTGCCGTAGGCAGCGTGCAAACAGGGAAGGCCAGAACTCGGTTTGACGGTTATTGTAGCCCACCCTCTCCGACCAAAATCAGAGTCCGCCGCGCGTGTCAAGCCCGATTGTCAATCTGGACCGCCGTTTTTCTTGACTTGACGCAAGGCCGTTCGCATTTCGTCGAGTGACACCCTGGTTTCAGGACCCACCGTCAGACGCGGCGGCGCCTTGAACGCGTGACCGTACACAATCTCGAAAGTGAGACGCAAGCTCCCATCGCCGGCGGGCTGGGCCAGGCCGGCCAGTTGCGCCAGCAGTTGCGCGTACCAGGCGCGGCCACGCAACGCTCCAAAGCGCTGCGGGTGCAGGTTGCGGCCCAACTCCCGCAACTCGGCCAGCAGACGCTCCGGAGTTGCAAAGGTCAGCGTGATGCGCTCCATGTCCATCACCGGCTCGGAAAACCCGGTCTGCACCAGCATGTCGCCCCAGTCATGCATATCGGTGAATGCGTGCGAAGCCGGCGGCCACCCTTGGGCGGCGTAAAGCCCGCGCAACTCGCGCAAGGTATCGGGCCCCAGGCAGGAGAACATCAAAAACCCCTTGGGTTCCAGCAACTGGTGCCACCGGGCGATCAAGGCCTGAGGATCTGCCACCATGTGCAAGGCCATATTGGCCCATAGCATCTGGGCGGGTTGCGCGGGCATACCAAAATGCACGGGCGGGCCCGTCCAGCGGGCGGGACTCCACCACGCAGGCGCTATTAATTTGCTAGCTGCCTGCGCATGTTCAACGTGCTCTTGCACCACATAGGACTCGGATTTGGGATACCGGGCGGTCAACAGCGCGTGGGCTTGCAGGCCACCGCGCAAAGGCTCCCAGTGCACCCACGTCCGGGGCTGCAGGGTCATCCACTGCAGTCGCTCCTCCATACGGCGCGCCACCTCTTCGTGCAACCACGCAGAGGATGCTGGCAATTTCTGCGCCCAGCGCGCTGCCGCGCGGGGGGCGATGGTGGGGGGTAGATCGGAAGGCATGGCTCTGGGTGGCGAACAAGGGTTCGCGGCGAGTATATTGGCTCGGTGTTTCGTCAACTACTCATGGGGATATCCCGGCGCCTGCCCAGCCAGTGCGCCGTGTGCCACGCCTGGCCGTCGCAGAGCGTGTGTGAGGCCTGCGTCGCGACGTTTGCCCAACCCGTTGCGCGATGCCAAACCTGTGCCCTGGCGGTGCCCGCTGGCGTGCGTCAATGTGGCGCCTGTGTGGTCACGCCGCCGCCACTGGATGCCTGCCTAGCCGCCCTGCCGTATGCCTACCCGTGGTCCACGCTGGTTGCCGACTTCAAATTTCACCAGCGCCCTGGCTGGGCCGCCAGCTTTGCCACTCTGTTGCGCGCCGCACCTTGGGTGGAGCCCGCCCTGGATGCGGCCAACCTGCTGGTGCCCATGCCCTTGTCCAAAGAGCGATTGCAGGAACGCGGCTACAACCAGGCCCAGGTGCTGGCCTGCGCACTGGATGCACCCAAAATGGCCCACGGTGTGCTGCTGCGCGTCCAAGATACGCCACCCCAACGAACCCTGCCCCGCAGCGAACGCCTGCACAGCGTGCAGAACGCGTTTGCAGTTGACCCCCTGCACGCGCACCGGATCAAGAACCAACGCGTCGTGTTGCTGGATGACGTGATGACCAGTGGCGCATCGCTGCACGCAGCCGCCCGCACGTTGCGCGCCGCGGGTGCCGCACACATCACCGGACTGGTGCTGGCGAGAACAGAGTGATGGAGAGGCCCCCAGCAGCGACAATAGCGCCCATGTTTCATATTGTCCTGGTCGAGCCCGAAATTCCGCCCAACACCGGCAACATCATCCGCCTGGCGGCCAACACCGGCTGCACGCTGCACCTGATAGAACCCTTGGGCTTTTCCATGGACGACAAGCACATGCGCCGCGCCGGGCTGGATTACCACGAGTACGCCACGCTGCACAAACACGCCAGCTGGCAAGCCTTTCTGGATGCGCAGCAACCCGCGCCGGATCGCCTGTTCGCACTGACCACCAAGGGCACGGGCCGCGTTTTCGACACGGCCTTCCGCCCGGGCGACTGGCTGGTATTCGGATCGGAAACGCGGGGACTGTCAGACGCGGTGAGAGCCCACTTTGCGCCGCAGCAGTGCCTGAAGCTGCCCATGGTCGAGGGCCAACGCAGCCTCAACCTCTCGAACGCGGTGGCGGTCACCGTGTTCGAGGCCTGGCGGCAAAACGGATTTCAGGGATAGTGCCGCGCAATCGACTCGGCAATACACACCGGTTTGGTCGCACCCTCGCGCTCGGTCGTGACTTCCCAGGTCATTTGCATGCCGTTGTTGTCGATGGGGTCGCAGGCCAGCAGCTTCATGCGGGCGCGCAGGCGGCTGCCCACGGGAACCGGGGCGATGAATCGCACCTTGTTGAGGCCGTAGTTCACGCCCATGCGGGTTTGTTCGATGCGCAGGGATGACTCAAAAAACCGCGGCAACAGCGACAGCGTCAAAAACCCGTGGGCAATCGGGGCGCCAAACGGACCGGCCTTGGCACGCTCTACATCCACGTGAATCCACTGGTGGTCCCCCGTGGCCTGGGCAAACAGGTTGACCTGCTCCTGGGTGATGGTGATCCAGTCGCTGACAACGACTTCCTGCCCGATCAGGGGCACCAATTCCGATAGCGTTTGAAATGTTTTCATGCCCGCACTGTAGGGCGCCCCACCGTGTTCAGGTGTCAAGCCAGTGACACAGCGTCTGCCACTGCTCCCGGTCTTTCTCCACCCGGCTGGGCGCCACATCAAACAGCGTCAGGCCCCGGGCTGCCAGGTGAACGTAGTTTTGCGTGTCGCGCAGGTAGCCCAACACCGGAATGCCCAGCGTGTCGACAAATTCGTGCAGATGCTCCGCCGCAATGGTGCGCGCGTCCACCCGCATGCCCACCAGCGCAATTTGGGTCTTGCCCGCATGTTTGTTTTGCACCAGTTCGTCCAGAAAGGCACGGGTGGCAAAAATGTCGAACACACTGGGTTGCAGCGGCACCACGATGTGGTCGGCCATCTTCATCACCTCATTGAGGCGCTTGCCATGCAGCCCGGCCGGCGTGTCCAGCACCACATGGGTCGTGCCCTTGGGGGGCTTGACGATATCGTCGGCATTCGTCTCCCAGCTGGCGATCGGGCGTGCTGCCGGCGGGCGCAGGCCCAACCACAGCCGGGACGACTGCTGCCGGTCCACATCACCCAGCATCACTGCGTGGCCGCGGGACGCGTAGTAGCCCGCAATATTGGTAGACAACGTGGACTTGCCGACGCCGCCCTTGGGATTGGCCACAACAACGATTGGCATGGTGTTTCCTCTGGACTCCAGAAGTTTGCTATGTTAGCGCCATGGAACACACGCCCGCCTGGCTGATCAACAGCTTCATTTACCTCAGCGCCGCCGTCATCGCCGTACCCCTGAGCCGGGCGCTGGGCCTGGGCTCCATCATTGGCTACTTGGCGGCCGGCATTGCCATTGGCCCCTGGGGGCTGGGCTTTGTGACCAACGTGCAGGACATCCTTCATTTTGCCGAGTTCGGCGTGGTGTTGATGCTGTTTCTGGTGGGCCTGGAGCTTGAACCCAAGCGCCTGTGGAGCCTGCGCCGCCCGATCTTCGGCTGGGGCAGCGCCCAGGTAGCCGGCTGCGCAGCGGTGCTGTTTGCCGTGGCTTGGGCGCTGGGTGTGCGGTGGCCCATTGCCCTGGTGGCGGCCCTGGGACTGGCACTCTCCAGCACCGCCATTGCGCTGCAGGTGATGGGAGAGCGCAACCTGCTGCCCACCGGCAGCGGACAGGCCGGTTTTTCGATTTTGCTGTTTCAGGATGTTGCCGCCATCCCGATCCTGGCCCTGCTACCGCTTTTGGGCGGAACCTTGGAGTCAAATCAGTCCCTAGCCCCCGTGGAACGTGCGCAAGAAGCTATAAAAATAATAGCGGTCATTGCCGGTATCGTGATCGGTGGCCGCCTGGCGCTGCGCCCTCTTTTGCGCTGGATCGCCCGCAGCAAGACGCCCGAGGTCTTTACCGCCGCCTCACTGCTGCTGGTGGTGGGTATTGCGGCGCTGATGCAGCGGGTCGGACTGTCGATGGCGCTGGGCGCCTTTCTGGCCGGGGTGCTGCTGGCCGAGAGCGAATACCGGCGTGAGCTGGAAACCAATATCGAGCCCTTCAAGGGATTGCTGCTCGGCCTGTTCTTCATTGCCGTGGGCATGGGTGTGGACTTTGGCGTGCTCAAGGAATCACCCCTGCAGATGGCCGCCATCGTGCTGGGTTTTCTGGCCATCAAGGGCGGGGCGATTTACGTCATGGCACGGCGCATGCAACTGCCCTTCCAGGAGCGCCCGGTGTTCACCCTGCTGCTGGCGCAGGGTGGTGAATTTGCGTTTGTGGTGTTCCAGGCCGCCGCCGGCGCCAACGTGCTGCCGGCGCAGACCGCGTCGCTGCTGGTGGGCGCCGTGGCCGTGTCCATGCTGGTGAGCCCACTGTTACTGGTCGCCATCGACAAATGGCTGCTGCCGCGCTATGCCCACTGCGGCGTCACGCCCATGAACGAAATCTCGGAGCCGCAGAACGCCCCCATCCTGATTGCGGGCTTTGGCCGCTATGGGCAAATCGTGTCGCGCGTGCTGCTGGCGCAGGGCCAGCCCTGCACCGTGCTGGACCACGATGCCGAGATGATCGAGGCGGCTCGCCAGTTTGGCTACCGGGTGTTTTACGGCGACGCCACGCGTCTGGACCTGCTGCGCACCGCCGGTGCGGCGCAGGCCCGGGTGCTGGTGGTTGCCGTCGACGATGTGGGCCAGTCGCTGGAAATTGTGGACCTGGCGCGCGCGCACTTCCCCCAGCTTGAAATCGTGGCCCGCGCCCGGGATGTGACGCACTGGAACCAGTTGCGCGACCGCGGTGTGATGCGGGTGCAGCGGGAACTGTTCGAATCCAGCCTGCTGAGCGCCCGCAGCGTGCTCGAACTACTGGGCCAGCCTGCCGACACCGCCCGGCAAACCATCCAGCGTTTTCGCCAGCACAACCTGGAACTGTTTGAACAGCTGCACCCGCACTACAAGGACAGTGCCAAGCTGATCTCTGTGGTCAAGCAAGGACGCCTGCAACTGGAAGAGCAGATGGCACGCGAGCGACAGGCTCAGGCCCATCGGGCCTGAGCCTGCTCACTGCGGGGGTGGTGGCGGCGGCGGGGCTTGCGGGGGCGGCAGCGGCGGGTAGTACGGCGCGGCTTGCGGTACATACACGGGGGGCACCGCATATTGCCGGTAATAGCCTCGCGACGGCTGGTTGTTCTTGGACACCATGCACTGCTCATAGGCAATGTCATAGCGCTGCTGGGCACTGCGTCCGTCCTCGGCGCTGCCACCAGCACCGATGGCCGTTCCCATGATCAGGCCGGTCGCTGCGCCGGCAGCGGTATTGTCGTGGCGGCGCCCACTCATGGCCGAGCCGACCGCCGCGCCCAGGAGGGTTCCCAGCACGGCAGAACCCACAGCGGCTTCACCCCGCGTATCAGGCCCGATCGATTGCTGCGCATAGCCCCGGCAATACTGGTCTTCGGCTGCAAACAACTCCAGCGGCTTGCCCGGCGTCGGCATCACCGCCACCCGAGGGCCTTTGGGTGCCGAAACACACCCGGCCAAACTTGCCAGGCACAACACTGCACACAGGCTGCTCAATCGAAAATTTGACATGCTCATGGTTGCACTCCTGCGGGTGTTGCCGGTACCGTCTTCCAGCCACTGGGGCATGACACGACATAAGGGTAATAACCACCAGCGGCTTCACAGTAATACCAGAACTGCGCCGCTGGCTGGCTGGCGACCGGCGGCATCGCCGGGGCGGGCTGCGGAACGGGCGCTGGCACCTGCACAATCACCGGCGGAGCCTGCTCAACGATAAGCGGCGGGCGATAGGGATCCGGATAGGGGTAAACGGGCTGGGGATAGAAATACCACAGGCCCCCGATCACCCACCACCATCCCAGTCGGCCACCGTGCGAGCCGTGCCGCCAGGTGCCAGAACGCCAATGCTGCATATCGCGGTTTTCAAAGTGCCGGATGTCGCCATGCCAGCCGCGGTCATGGCCCCGATCCCGGGGCTGCGCCACCGACGCCAGGGGCGTAGCAACCAGCAATGCCAGAGCTGCCAAGGTCAAACCAAGCTTGGGTTTCATGCAATCACCTTTTGAATCTTTCAAGAGCGGACTGTGCACAGGTCCGCTTTAACTTGTCAACGCGCCAAATTGCCAGTCGGCCGACCGCACCGCGAATCTTTACTTTGACTTCACAGACCGGAAACAGTTCCACCAGGTCCGCCTTCGATACTGGCCAGCATGAAAATAAAGTACTGCCCCATCGAGGGAGGAAACTTTGGTGACACGCTCAACACCATGGTTTGGGACCGGCTGTTTCCGGATTTGACACAGCTCAAGGAAGGCATTCTGGTCTACGGAATTGGCACCCTGCTCGACGGGCGCCATGACCGCTCCTTGAAAAAAATCGTGTTGGGCTCAGGGCTCGGAGAGGCCCATGCCGCACTGCCAGACCCCAACTGGGATTTTCGTTGGGTCCGCGGGCCGTTGTCGGCACACGAATTCGGTTTATCCAACGAACTGGCACTGGGCGACCCCGCCGTGCTATGGCCCGAATTGCAACAAGGCTGCGGCGGCACAAGAAATGGCCCCATCGGACTGATCCCGCATTACCGTACCTGGGACAGCTTTGACTGGGTCCAGGTTGCCGCCGATGCGGGCATGGTTGCCATCAATCCCCGACTGTCGCCCAGCGAAGTGATTGCCCAAACCCGGGCGTGCTCCAGAATCATGGCCGAGTCACTGCACGGTGCCATTTGCGCCGATGCCATGGCCATTCCTTGGGCTCCGTGCATATTGGCCCATCGCTTCAACGAATTCAAGTGGAAAGACTGGCTGGCCACGGTCAACCGCCCCTTCTCACCCATGGTGGCCGATCGTCCTTTGGTCCGAACCATTGGCAAACCCAAAGCCCTGGCCAACCGGCTGGCCCGCCTGGTGCACTACAAGGCACACACCCGTCGCCCGTCTTTGCGCGCCGTCGCCAGCGCCACGGCAACTGACGCCCGTTGCGTTTCCGAAGCGCTGCAAACCTATGCGCGGTGCGATGACAATTTTGCCTGCAGCAAACCCGCCGATGTCGACCGCCAGCGCGAACGCATGCTCGCCGCTTGCAACACATTTGCCAATGACTACGGCCTGAGTTTTACCCCCTGAGGCGCGGCTCCACGGTCAAACCAGGCCGTCCCACAGCAGTTTGACCCCGGTCAACAGCATGCCCACGTATAAAAACCGGTAGAACAGCACCTGGCTGATGCGACGCGCCATGCGCACGCCCACCCACACACCGATGGGCGCCAGGGGCAACAAGACCAGCGAGGTGGCCATGTTGCGCCAGTCGAGCAAGCCCAACAGCCCGTAGGGAATCCACTTGGACAGATTCACCACAAAGAAGAAAAACGCCATCGTGGCGGTGAACTTGACCGGCGAGAGGCGCAGCGGAATGACATAGGCCGTGATCGGCGGCCCTCCGGCATGCGCAATGAAGCTGGTAAAGCCCGACGTGGTGGTGAGTAGCGCCCCTAGCCACTTGGGCGGCGGCGCACTGCCGGGCCGGGGTGGAAACAGCAGGCGTTGCGCCAGAAACAGCAAGGTGAAAGCCCCTACGATGGCGGCCACGGTGTGCGGGTTCAGCACGGTGAACAGCAAGGTTCCAATGCCAATGCCGAGCACGCCAAACGGCAACAGAAACTTCAACAGTGCCATGTCAAAGTCTTTGCGAAAGGCGGCCATACCCAGCACGTCCATGACAAACAGCACCGGCATCAGGATGGCCGCCGCCTCGGGCACAGTCACCGCCAGCGCCATCATGGGCACAGCCAGTGAGCCAAATCCGGCGCCAAAGCCACTCTTACTCACCCCCAGCAGCAACACGGCGGGGATCGAAACGGCATAGAAGAAAGGATCGGTGATGATGGGGAAATTCACAGGCGTTCCAGAAGCGCGAAGCAGTCTCGCTCGACACGGTAAGGGTAGCGCCCGGCGCCACCAGTGCGCCATGTTAACCTTGCGCCATGTTCAGCCCTTCGCAAGCCGATGTCCGCCGCTTTTTTTGCTCTGTTTATGCCAAAGCCCGCGCAGGACAAGCGCTGGAAGCTATTGAAACCATAGCAAGCCAGTGGATGGATGAACACCCGGAATACGCCTCGGATTTTCAGGACGTGGACGCCGCCCTGGCCAGCATGACCGACGTGCAGGAGGGTCGTACCAACCCGTTTCTGCACCTGTCCATGCACCTGTCCATCAGCGAGCAATGCAGCATCGACCAGCCCCGCGGCATCCGTCAGGCAGTCGAGTTGCTCACGCACAAGCGCAACTCTTTGCATCAGGCCCACCACGAAGCCATGGATTGCCTGGGAAAAATGCTGTGGGAAAGCCAGCAGGCAGGGCGTCCACCGGAGGGCGACGCCTACATTGCCTGCGTGCAACGGCACGCCACCCGCGACTGAGGTGGTTTACTTGAACTTGTTCTGCGGCACAGTCTTGAGTTCGCCGGGCAAGCTGCCAATGTAGTTGGCCAGTTCCTTCAACTCTGCATTCGAAAACTGCTTGACCATTCCGCCCATGATGGCGTTGCCACGGCCAATCAGGGGATTGCTTTCCGTTTTGTAGGCCTTCAGCGCAACAAACAGGTAGTCGCTATGCTGGCCCGCAATTTTGGGGTAGGTGGGGTCAATGGGCTTGCTGAAGCTGTCACCATGGCAGGATGTGCAACCACCTTTGGCCACCAACTCCATGGCCTTGGATGAGCCATCGGCCGCTTTGCCTGGCGCCGCAGCACCAGCCACAACGCCGCTGGACTCGTAATAGGCCGCCACATCGGCAATATCCTGGTCGGTCAGCGAATCAGCAACACCGCGCATGGTGGGGTGCTTGCGCTCGCCTTTCTTGTACGCGTTCAGGGCCGACGCAATGTACTTGGCGCTCTGCCCAGAGATCTTTGGCACCTTGTGAATTTCAGGGAAGCTGGCTTGGTAACCAACAATGCCATGGCAGCCGATACAGAGGGCGATCTTTTTTTCACCGGCCTGCGCATCCCCCTTGGCTTCCTGGGCAAACGCGGTGAAAGTGGTCACCGAAGCGACAATGGCAGCGAAAACGGGTAGCAACAGTTTGTTCATTTTGCAAGGACAATCAGACAATGTTTGATGTAAATCTAATTTTGATTATATAGACCAGCGCCACCCGCTCCGCGCAGCCAGTAAGCTGCTCCTTTGCAACTCACTTTTGTCCAGCACGCCCCAAACCATGAAATTCCACGGAACCAAGAACTACGTTGCCACCCAAGACCTGATGCTGTCGGTCAATGCCGCCATCACGCTGCAGCGCCCACTGCTGGTCAAGGGAGAGCCCGGAACCGGCAAGACCATGCTGGCCGAAGAGGTGGCCCAGGCGCTGGACATGCCCCTCTTGCAGTGGCACATCAAGTCCACCACCAAGGCGCAACAGGGCCTGTACGAATACGACGCGGTGAGCCGCCTGCGCGACTCCCAGCTGTCGGACATTGACGGCGGCGAGCGCGTCAAGGACATCCACAACTACATCGTCAAGGGCGTCTTGTGGCAAGCCTTTACAGCCGACCAGCAGGTGGCTTTGCTGATTGATGAAATCGACAAGGCCGACATTGAGTTTCCCAACGACTTGCTGCGCGAAATCGACCGCATGGAGTTTTACTGCTACGAGACGCGCCAGCTGATCAAGGCCAAGCACCGTCCGCTGGTGTTCATCACCTCCAACAACGAGAAGGAGCTCCCGGACGCCTTCTTGCGACGCTGCTTCTTCCACTACATCAAGTTCCCCGATGCCGACACCATGAAGAGCATCGTCGATGTGCACTTCCCGGACCTCAAAAAAGAGCTGCTCACGGCCGCCATGAAGACGTTCTACGACGTGCGCAACCTGCCCGGCCTGAAGAAGAAACCCTCCACCAGCGAATTGCTGGACTGGCTCAAATTGCTACTGGCCGAAGACATTCCCGCGGAAGCCCTGCACACCAAGGACGACAAGATGGCCGTGCCTCCACTGGTGGGTGCCCTGTTGAAAAACGAACAGGACTCCACCCTGTTCGAAAAACTGATGTTCATGCAGCGCCACAACCGCTGAATTGCGCGCCATGAAAAACAATCTGTGGCTGGAAGGCCTGTCGGACGCCATCGGATTCATTGGCGGTGCCCTGCTGGGCTTTTGGATCGGGCGCCTGATGGGTCTGGACATCTTTGCCCCCGGCTATGGCAATGCCAGCATCGGCGGCATTGTGCTGGTGGGCGTGGGGGGCGGACTGGGTTTGCAGGGTGCACGGCGTTGGCGCGCCGCTCGCGCCAACAGAGACAAAGACCAGGATTAACCATGGCATTTGTCGAACCGGTCATCCTGTCAGCCCGTGGCGTCGACCTGGTGCCGCTGACCCTGGCGCACGAAGATGGACTGCGCGCCGCTGCTGCAGACGGTGCACTGTGGAACATCCGCGTGACCTCGGTGCCCGAACCGCAGCAGACCCGCAGCTACATTGAAAACGCCCTGTTGATGCGCGAGGCCGGCAACCGCTTTGCCTTTGCGGTGCTGGAAAGTGAGACTGGCAGGGTACTGGGCTGCACCAGTTACCACGACATCGTGCCTGCGCTCAAGCGGGTGGAAATTGGCTGGACCTGGTATGGAAAAAGCAGCCAGCGCTGCCACGTCAACACCACGGCCAAGCTGTTGCTGCTGACCCATGCGTTCGAGACCCTGGCCTGCCACGTCGTGGGCTGGCGCACCGACAACTACAACTTTGCCTCGCAGGCCGCCATTGAGCGGCTGGGCGCGCAAAAAGACGGCGTTCTCCGTGGCCACGCCCTGCGCCGCGACGGCACCATACGCGACACCGTGATGTACAGCATGCGCTCGGGTGAATGGCCGGAAGCCAAGGCGCAGTTGTTGTACCTGCTGGACAAACCACGGTAGCCAATCAGGAAACACCATGCTGCTGGATTTTTTCTACACCCTGCGTTCCGCCAAGCTGCCGGTTTCGGTCAAGGAATACCTGACCCTGCTCGAAGCCCTGCAAAAAGGCGTGGTCGGCCCCAATACCCCGCAGCCGGAAGACGACGCTGAGCCCACCGGCTACAAGATTGACGACTTCTACTACCTGAGCCGCACGACGCTGGTCAAGGACGAGAAGCACTACGACAAGTTCGACCGCGCGTTCGCCGCCTACTTCAAGGGCGTGGAAATGCTGGCCGACTTCACGAAAGACATTCCGCTGGAGTGGCTGCGCAAAAACCTGGAGCTCAACCTCAGCCCCGAAGAACTGGCCAAGATCCAGAAAATGGGATGGGACGAGCTGATGGAAACGCTCAAGAAGCGTTTTGAAGAACAAAAGGAACGCCACGAAGGCGGCAGCAAATGGATCGGTACCGGTGGCACATCCCCCTTCGGCGCCTACGGCCAGAATCCTCAAGGTATCCGCATCGGCCAGGACAAGGGGCGTAACAAGAGCGCAGTCAAGGTGTGGGATCAGCGCGCCTACAAGGACTACGACGACACGCAGGAGCTGGGTACCCGCAACATCAAGGTGGCGCTGCGCCGCCTGCGCAAGTTTGCCCGCGAAGGCCATGAGGATGAGTTGGACCTGGACGAAACCATCAGCAAAACCGCAGCCAATGCGGGCTACCTGGACATCAAGATGCGGCCCGAGCGCCACAACAACGTCAAGGTACTACTGCTGATGGATGTGGGCGGCACCATGGACGAGCACATTGCCCGCGTGGAAGAGCTGTTTTCCGCCACCAAGACCGAATTCAAGCACCTGGAGTTCTATTACTTCCACAATTGCGTGTACGACTTCATGTGGAAAAACAACCGCCGCCGCTTTGCCGAAAAGTTCGAAACCTGGGACATCATCCGCAAGTACAACAAGGACTACAAACTGATCTTCGTGGGCGACGCCACCATGTCGCCGTATGAGATCCTGCAGCCCGGCGGCAGCGTGGAGTACAACAACGCCGAAGCGGGCGCCGAATGGTTGCAGCGGCTGATTCACGCCTTCCCAAAATTCGCCTGGATCAACCCCGAGCCGCAAGGCGTGTGGCAGTACCGCCAAAGCATCAGCGTGGTCCAGGAACTCATGCACCAGCGCATGTACCCGCTCACCCTCAAAGGCCTGGAAGAGGCCATGCGCCACCTGACCAAGTGAGCACGGCGACGGGCCTTACAATCCCCTGCCCCCTCGCCATAGTTCAATGGATAGAACGAGTGCCTCCTAAGTGCTAGATGTAGGTTCGATTCCTACTGGCGGGACCATCTGACAACTTAAGACCGTCTCACAACCATTCAAAACCCGCATGCCTTGCTGGCATTGCGGGTTTTTTGTTGTTTCACATTTTGTGTGCAGCTGAGTCGCAGCAAATAGTTTCTTGCTCCTCACAATCCGCGATCACCGCAGAGATCACCTGCACGGGAAAACCCGTATGTTTTTTCATCAATCACAAATCATAATTCGTCAAATAATTTCTATTGAAGACTTAAAAAATCCAATAAAGATATCTTGTTTCCACAATAGAAACTTCAAGGTGATTTGATCGCCCTGTGGTTCTATATTTCAAAAAGCAACCTAACCAAAGGACACCTCATGAATACACCCGTCAAACAAGAAATCTGCAGAGCAATCCAGCGTCGCTTTTCAATTATCAAAGGTGTAAGCATCGCCTTGGGCCTGCTGGGTACAGGAGCCGCTCAGGCAACTGACTATTCAGTCTTGGTCATGCAGGCTTTGACCGGCCCGTCGGCCTTCGTCGGGGCGTCTGTCCGGGACGGCATATTGCTGGCTATCGAAGAATCCAACAAGAAGCAAGAGCTTGGCGCAGGCAACAGAATCAAACCTATCGTTGCGGACGACGCCTCTGACCGCAACCAGACTATCACCTTGTTGCAGCGCCATGCATCCGACCCTTCTGTTGTGCTGGTCATGGGGCCCACTAGCGGCGCTGCTGCGGTAGTCGGTGCCAATGCTGCTAACGACCTCAAGATCCCGTTGATGACGACCACGAACTCGCTGGACGTACTCAAGGCAGGCCCTTGGGCTCACATCCTGACACAGCCTCCGTCGGTTTCTATGCCCACCATTGTGAAGTATGCGGTCGATAAGCTGCAGGTCAAGAATTGCACCGTCATCGGCATCCACGACATCGAAATTTATACACTGATGCAAAAGCAGTTCGAGAATGGCGTCAAGGCGCTAGGTGTCAAGATCGGATCGGTTGAGGCCATCAAGAGTAGCGACTCCGACTTCAGCGCGTTGGCAACCAAAGTGGTCGCGCAAGACCAGGACTGTATTTTCATCTCGGCTACGGCCCCGCAGGGAGCAAACGTTGTATTGCAGTTGCGCCAAGCCGGGCTAGACCCGAAGACTCGGATTCTGGGTCACGTGACCATGACTTCGCCACAATTTACACAGCGCGGTGGTGCTGCAGTCGATGGTGTTTACGTGATGGGTGATTGGTTGGTGGGCGGTCGCGATGATGCAGGCAGAGCTTTCGCTGGTGCTTTCAAGACGCGCTTCAACCAAGATGCGGATGGCTGGAATGCCGTTGGTTACAGCGCTATGCGCGTAGCCATTTCCGCGATGAAAAATGCAGGCCCGAACGTGACCCGTGATTCGTTGCGCGCCGCGATTGCGAAGACCAAGGATGTGCCAGTCGTCGTTGGCTCTGGCAAATACACACTGGACGAGCAACGTGTGCCGAGCTACGGCATGAATGTCCTCCAGGTCAAAGGCGGCCAGTTCGTCCTTGCTCCTTGAACTGTCAAACTCAGAGATCAATCTCCTGCTGGATCAGCCAGGAGATTTGATCCTGAGTTAGATCGCCGATTACACGGGCGACAAGATCAAGGGCTCTGTCGTGGTCTTCGGAACGTTAGCGACCAATGTTGCATGAGAGTGATGCAGGTCCGCAACCGTTCCTTAGACTGATCACCCTGAACAAGACCTCTGCACGCTAACGGGTGAATGCCCTCTACAGATATAGCGGACTCTGATCCAAAAGAGAACAATCAAATGTTGAATGCAGCAAGAATGCAACTGAACGGAAAGGTCGCAGTCATTACCGGCGCGGCGACGGGGATCGGTGAGGCCACTGCGCGGCTATTTGCCTCCGAAGGCGCTGCGGTCATTGTGAGCGACATCAATGAGGACAAAGGCCAATGCGTGGCAGATGACCTTTGCCGGCAAGGAATGCGTGCATTATTTGTGCGTACCGACGTCACAAAAGAGTCGGATGTTGAGATGGCGGTGAAGACTGCCGTTGACCGTTTTGGTCGACTCGACATCATGGTCAATAACGCGGGCATCATCGGAGCAATCGGGTCCATTCTTCATACCGATGGCGCGCAGTGGCATGCCACGATCAATGTTTTGCTCAACGGTGTCTTCTACGGTACCAAGCATGCTGGCAAGCAAATGGTCGCGCAGGGCAATGGCGTTATTCTGTCGCTGGCCAGTATCGCCGGTGTCATGGGTGGGCAAGGCCCCCATGCCTACACTGCGGCAAAGCACGGGGTTATCGGCTTGACCCGTTCAGCAGCATCAGAACTTTCTTCGCATGGCATCCGCGTGAATGCAGTCGCTCCCGCGGCAACGATCACCCCGATGGTCGAGTTAGCCCGTGGCGGTCGTAAGGAAGCCCTGCAATACGCCGCGAATATCTCCCCCCTGCGAACACCCCAAATGCCAGAGGAAATTGCCGGTGTGTTACTTTTTTTGGCAAGCCCGGCAGCTGCTCACATTACCGCCCAGACCATCACAGTCGACTCAGGAGTGTGTCTTGCCTCACCGGCAGCGCTTGAAAAATACCACAGCAAGCCCAACGATTTCTTGGGTCCAAAGTCTCTCTTGTGCTGACTTGAACATCAAAAAGACTTTCTTTACTGCATCGAATTGGGTCCACGGAACCGACTCTTATCCAACCTCCACGAAAGTAGCCCTATGAAACTGCTCAGTCCCATCAAGATCGGCCCGATCGAGCTGAAGAACCGTGTGATCTCGACCGCGCACGAAGCCTATCCCGATTTCTTCGGACCTACGTCCAACGGTGAACGTTACATGGCCTACCAGGAGCGTCGCGCCGAAGGCGGCGCTGGACTCGTCATCTTGACGGCCATGCACGTACACCAGTCCAGCCAGATCGCTAACCACTTCATCTACGACCCGGATGATCTCGCCCGGAAAATGCAGGAGCTCTCGACACGCCTGCACCGCCATGGGACAAAGGTATTCTCGCAACTTTTTCACCTCGGAGTGTTCGGCAAATCAGATGGTCGCACTGATATGCACCCGCTGTGGGGCTTCTCCAATACTATCTCGACCGCAGGTGAGATGGCGCATGAGATGAGCGATAACGAAATCGAAGAAGTGATTGAGGGTTTTGCAAATTCCGCCAAACTGGTCACGGAAAACGGCGTCGACGGCGTCGAGTTACATGCAGCCCACGGTTACTTGTTGCTGCAGTCTATGAGCTCTTGGGCGAACAAGCGGACGGACAAATGGGGAGAGCGCCTTTACTTCGCCAAGGAAGTCGCGCGCCGAGTGCGTGAAGCCATCGGCCCCAATAAGGTGCTGGGGTTCCGGATTTCAGTAGACGACTTCCTTCGTCCTGAACAAGGTGGCCTTGGGGTCGAGAAACTCATTCAACTTGCCGTAGAACTAGCCGACACCGGGTTCTTCGATTACGTCAATCACTCGGAAGGATTGGGCGGCGCAGACTATGCTCGTGCCGTGGGTTCGTACCGTCACCCCCTTGGCGAATGGCTTCCATTGACAAGAGCGTTGAAAGCCGCGCTCAAGCCGGACATGCCGCTGGTCGGCGTTGGCAAGATTGCGACCCACGACATGGCAGAGCAAGCGCTGCAGGCCGGGGATTGTGACCTTATCGGAATGACACGTGCCCAGATTTCCGATCCGGACCTGGTACGCAAGCTGGAGACCGGACAAGCGCACCGCATTCGTCTATGCACGGGTGCAAACCAAGGCTGCATCGACAGAAGTGGTGTACACCCCATTACTTGCATCCAAAATCCCGAAGTAGGAGAGGAGATCCGGTTCAAGAAGCTCGAAAAGGCTGCCGTGCAGCGCAAGAAGGTGCTGGTCATTGGCGGTGGACCCGCTGGCATGAAAGCAGCCGAAATCGCCGCTCGACGAGGACACGACGTGACCTTGGCCGAAGCAGGTGACCGACTGGGCGGTCGCCTCAACTATGTAGAAAGCCTAGGCGACGCCACCAACCTCCTTTCCTCGATTTCATGGATCGAGCAGGAACTCAACCACCTTGAGGTCAAGGTGCTGACACATACATTGGTGGATGAACTTTTCGTCGCAGATATCAAGCCTGAACACATCATTCTGGCAACCGGCGCCACCCCCACGAATGACCTCGGCATTCCGAGCGACGCCTCCATCACGTCACTCACATCTGACGAGGCAGCACTCGGACGGTACGAGGGCAACAAGCTCGATTTGAGAGGGACCAAGGCGTTGTTCGTCGACAGACGGGGCAACTACGAAAGCGGGCTGATCGTTGAATCTCTGGCTCGCCAAGGTTGCGAGGTCACGGTTTCAACACCCTTCTTGTTCTTTGGCTCCAACATCGGCAAGACCCATCAGTCCGAATACTTCAAACTGCTGCCGCAGTGGGGCGTCGAGATACTGCCTTCCACGGTGGTCAGCGCAATCAATGAAGGCGTGGTCACGATCACCAATGTCTATTCCGGAAAAAAGCAGGAGCTTGGCTTCGACCTCATCGTCGCAGGATGCCACCCGAAGCCTTGCAACGGTCTCTACTCCATGCTGCTCAAATATGCACCAGTGACGGTAGTCGGTGATGCTTCAGCGCCCCGATCAGCTCTCGAGGCATTCCGCGAGGGGGACCGCGCTGGACGTACCTTGGGTGTCGCTGCCAGCTAAGAGACGCCCCCTTGCGTGGTGATGTCAATGATCACCCGTGCAATCAAATTGAATCGATGAAGGACATTGTATGGAAACTCGTATTGAACACTGTGAGCTGTTAGTAGTAGGAAGCGGTGCCGCGGGGTTGACCGCGGCCATCACCGCCAGGAAGTGTGGCCTGAAGGTCATTGTGGTAGAAAAGGAAGACCTGTTTGGCGGCACAACCGCTTTATCGGGCGGGATGATCTGGATTCCCGGCAATCGGCACTCGGTTGCGGCCAACGCCAAATCCGGGAAAGACGACTCTATTGACATTGCGCGCAAGTACATTCTTGCCGAAGGCAAGGGATTCGTAGACCCTGAGCGGGTCGAGGCCTATCTGACCCACGGCAAGGACATGGTGGACTTTCTGGAGCGCGAATCCGAGGTGAAGTTCTACTCCATGGACTATCCCGACTATGTCTCCGCAAGCCCGTATTCGCGCACCCAGCGCGGTCTGTGTACCGAGACCTACCAGACCAGCAAACTGGGCACGCATCTCAAGACCCTGCGCAACCAGTTGCCGCAAACCCTGTTCCTGGGCCTGGCCATTGGCTCCAGCGTGGAAATGAAGGAGTTCATGCGCGCAGGTCGTTCCATCAAGTCGCTCGGATTTGTTTTGAAGAAGCTGGTGGCGCACGCCCGCGACATGGTCTTGTACGGTCGCAGCGAACAGATGGTCCGGGGACGGGCGCTGGTCGGCCGCCTGGCGCGCACGGTGCTGGATCTGGAAATCCCCATGTGGCTGTCCTCTCCGTTGAATCGATTGATCACGGAAAACGGCACCATCCAGGGCGCCATCATCGACACGCCGCAAGGACCCGTCAAAGTGCTTGCCAGCCGTGGCGTGGTGCTGGCCTGCGGCGGCTACGGACGCGACGACAAGCGCCGGGCAGCGTCCTACCCCAAGGTAGCAGCAGGCCTGCCCCACCCCACGCCCGTTCCGCTGGGCAACACCGGCGATGGTGTGCGGGTGGCCGAAAGCGTGGGCGGCAGGTTTGACGCGCACGTCACTCAGGTGGGTTCCTGGATGCCGGTGTCCCAGTTGCCGGGAGTCTCCGGTCTGGAAGGCGTGTGGCCCCATTTGGTAGACCGCATGAAGCCGGGGTTTATAGCAGTGTCCAGAAAGGGCAAGCGCTTTGTCAACGAGTCGTCGTCCTACCATCACTTTGTGCAGGGAATGATTGCTGTGAACGAACAGGAAGGAGCCAGCGAAGCCGCTGCCTGGCTGGTGGCCGACAGCCGCACCGTGAAGCGCTGGGGCATGGGCTTTGTGCGCCCCTTCCCGGTTCCCAAGGGCAGGTATGTGCGCAACGGCTATCTCATCAAGGCAGACACTCTGACTGAGCTGGCCATTAAGACCGGTATAGACCCCCAGGGCCTGCAAGACACGGTGCGTGATTTCAATGCCGCCGCGCGCGCGGGCAAGGACCCGCTCTTCGACCGCGGCAGCAGCGTGTATGACTCCTACCAGGGGGATGAGGAAGTCAAACCCAATAGCTGCCTGGCACCTGTGGAACGCGGGCCGTACTACGCAGTGCGCCTGTACGTGGGTGAAATTGGCACCTTTGCCGGCATTGCGGTGGATGCCTGCGCCCGGGTACTGGACCAGCAGGGCAATCCGCTCAAGGGTCTCTATGCCGTTGGCAACGACCAGGCCAGCGTCTTTGGCGGTGCCTATCCCGGCCCCGGCTCAACCATTGGGCCAGGCATGACATTTGGCTATATCGCCGGCAGGCATGCTGCGGGCGCACACCAGTAGGGCATTGACAAGATGGATATCAAATACCACGGCAAGGTTATCGTCATCACAGGCGCCGCGCAAGGCAATGGGGCAGCCATGGCCAGCGGCTTCGCTGCAGCCGGCGCACTGGTCGTTCTGGTGGACCGCAAGGCGCAGGAACTGAAAGATACGGCACTGCGAATTCAAAGCCAGGGCGGACTGGCACACGCGTATACGCTGGATGTCTCGGACGCGGAAGCCTGCAAGGCGCTGGCGGCCAACATCCACGAAGCGTTCGGACCCGCCTATGCGCTGGTTAACAATGCGGCCGTTCTGCTGCGCGCGCCCCTGCACGAAGGTGACCCTCTGCATGCCTGGCATACCACCATGCAGGTCAATCTGAACGGGCCCTTCTACATGGTGATGGCCTTCATGGAACAGCTCAAGGCCACACACGGCTCGGTGCTCAATATTGCTTCGGTGCAGACCTTCGTCTCCACGCCCAACTCGGTTCCTTACACCGCGTCCAAAGGCGGCATAGGACAGCTGACCAAAGGACTTGCCTGCGAACTTGCAACGCAGGGCGTGCGTGTGAACGCCATTGCCCCCGGCCTCATGGCCACGCCCATGACGGAAGCAACACTGCAGGACCCGGTCAAGCTGGAGAAGCTGCTGATGCACGTGCCCATGAAGCGCTACGCCCAACCCGAAGAGCTCAATGGCGCGGCCCTGTTCCTGTGTTCGGAACATGCGTCCTACATCACCGGCGCGATTCTGCCGGTGGATGGCGGCTTCCTCGCCTGTTAGTTCAGGCGGCCAGCAAAGGCACACCGGTTCGGGCCTGGATGTAATCCAGCGTAACGTCCGGTGCCAACTCCACCAGCCGTAGCCCCTGGGGTGTGATGTCCATCACACCCAGATCGGTAATGATGCGGTCCACCACGCCGCGTCCGGTCAGTGGCAGCGTGCAGGCCTCCACTATTTTGAAATCCTGAGAACCATTCTTGTTGCGCGCCATGTGCTCCATGAGCACGATCACACGGGGCACACCGGCCACCAAATCCATGGCGCCGCCCATGCCTTTGACCATCTTGCCGGGAATCATCCAGTTCGCCAGATCGCCGGTAGCGGTCACCTGCATCGCGCCCAAAATGGACAGATTGATCTTGCCACCGCGCACCATGGCAAAGGACTGGTCACTGCTGACAACGGATGAGCCCTTGATGGTAGTAACAGTTTGCTTGCCAGCGTTGATCAGGTCCGGATCGACCTCGTCCTCATAGGGAAACGGACCGATGCCCAGCAGCCCGTTTTCGCTCTGCAGCCACACCTCGATGGCGTCTGGCACATGGTTGGCCACCAGCGTGGGAATACCAATGCCAAGGTTGACATAAAAGCCGTCCTGCAACTCCTGCGCCGCACGGGCGGCCATCTGATCCTGTGTCCAAGCCATTCTTCGGTCCTCACACTTCGCGGTTACGGGTGGTGCGCTTTTCAATGCGCTTCTCGGGTGTCGGGTGGTGCACGATGCGGTGCACGTAAATGCCGGGCAGATGGATATCGTCGGGCGCAAGCTCTCCGTTCTCCACAATGCGCTCCACCTCTACGACGCACACCCTGCCCGCCATGGCCACCGCCGGATTGAAATTGCGCGCCGTTAAATGGAAGCGCAAGTTGCCGGAGCGATCTGCCACATCGGCCTTCACAAGGGACACCTCAGGAACCAAAGCATGTTCCATCACGTAGGTGTCACCGTTGAATTCACGCAGTTCCTTGCCCTCTGCAACCAGGGTGCCCACGCCGGTCCTGGTAAAGAAGGCCGGGATGCCGGCGCCACCGGCCCTGAGCTTTTCGGCCAGGGTTCCTTGCGGGGTAAATTCCAGCTCCAGTTCACCGGCCAGGTACTGGCGCTCAAATTCCTTGTTCTCGCCGACATAGGATGAGATCATTTTTTTGATCTGCCGTGATTCGAGCAGCTTGCCCAGGCCGAATCCATCGACGCCGGCGTTGTTCGAGATGACGGTCAGATTCTTGGCATGGCTTTCCTGGAGCGCCTCAATCAGCGCTTCGGGTATACCGCACAGGCCAAAGCCACCCACCGCTATCAGCGCACCATCGGCCACCAGCCCCTGGAGCGCGCTGGCAGCATCAGGATAAATTTTGTTCATGGTTGTTCCTGGACGGCGACGCACACAGGGCGGCGCCCTGTTTCTATAACGTGTATTCCACGCCCAAATCAAAGATGTCACGGGTGCGGCAGTAGGGTTCCAGCAGCCGTCCAATCGGTTTCATCAAATGCGGCTGCAATTCACCGTCGATGTAAAACTCGTCCTTGGCATGCACGGCCAGCACCTCGGCAAGCACGAGACTGGAGATGCTGGGATGCGATCCGAACTCAATGATTTGCAGCAGCCGGCATTCAAAGTTAACCGGGGCCTGGGCCACCAGAGCGGCCTTGACCCGGCTCGCCGGAGCGGGCGTCAGACCGGTCATTTCAAATTCACTGACATCGCGCGGAAATTCAGCACCCGCATTGCTCATGGACTGTGCCATCTCTTCGGTGCAGGGAACAGCCACCACAAACTCACGTGCAAACTCAATATTGCGCAACGTGTCCTTCTTCTCGCCACCCCGCCGGCGCCGCGTGGAAACAGAAAAGCTCAGCACCGGAGGCGACACACTGGCAATACTGATGGAGCTCAGCGGCGCCACATTCTGTATGCCGTTTTCGCCCAGGGTGGACACGAGGGCAATCGGCCGCGGAACGATGGCTCCGGCCAGCAGGTGATGCAGCACACGAAAGTCCAGACCATTCGGATCAATCAGCATGCTCAGGCCTTGCCAGGACGGTATTCCACATAGGTGGACGTGCCCTCCGGCCAGTCTGCATCCTTGGGTGTAGCCCCTGCGCGATTGCGATCCCGCTGCCCCAGGACCTTCGGATAGTCCGCCAGACTGAGGTAATACATAAAGGACAGCTTGCGCTGGGCAAAGCGCCAGACGCCACCCTGTTTTTCATAGACGTCGGCATAACGCAAGGCGGTGATCATGGCCTGCTCGTTTCGCCAAACCTCGGCGTGGGATGCGACGGTTCCACTGGCGCGCTCTGCACTCTCAAAGGTAATGAGTTGATCGTGCGTAAAGTGGTTGGTAGCGCCCAGCACGCTAAAGCGCGACTTGAACTGGTCCACAATGGCCTGTGGTCCGGTCGCACCCATGGCGCCGTCGGCCGAGCCAAAGAATGCATTTTCGGTAAACAAGGCGCCCACGGTGTGCAGGTCCCGGTTGTCAATGGCGATGTTGTAGCGCGAAACCATTTCCCGGATCGCCAGGCGGTCTTCCAACCGGGTGATGCGTTCCTCAAGAGTCATGTGTGCAGTCATTTTTTGCTTTTGTCCTTGGATTGGGATGCCGCCTGTTGTTCGGCCCGGTATTGCTCAACGTAGTGCGCCACGGAGCGGTGAAAATTTTGTGCGCCACCTTCGTTGCGCCCAAACAGCATTTCTGTCACGGCACCGGTCTTGATGCCGGCCTGGATGCTGTAACTGCTGGAATAGTCCTCGTCCAGCACGACTGACGTGTACAGGTTAATGCGCTCCTGCATGGCCTTGGTCTCTTCAGCGGTCATGCTCGCAGGATCTCTGGCAGACACATGGTTTTGCACGGTGACACAGCGATCAGCCGCGATGGGAAACAACTGCGACACCAGGCCGCCGGCCTTGTTGGCGGAGATGGAAATCATGGGGAACAGCGTGCGCACCGCATGGAAGTGGTGCTCGGTGTATTCGGATTCCGGCACATCCTTCATCTTGGCCATGAGCGCGGGGTCGTAGCCCCAGGCATTGCCGCCCATGCGTTGGTGCGGTCCGCAATCAAGCGGGCCATAGGCGTCGTAAATCGAAACCGAGCTCAGGCTCTCGCGCTTCCACAACTCATACAGCGTGGTCCGGTGCAAAAATGGAATATGGTAAGACTCTAGATAGCCGTCGTGCGTGATCTTCCAGTTGGCACTCTCCAGCTTGGGGCGGCCATGCACAAACCATTTGTCTGCTTCCAGGCAGGTAAGTTCAGCGAGCATGCCGCCCAGGTATTCATCCAGATTGAACTCCAGGCCACGCGTGATGCACACAAAGATGAAGCCCACGCGCTCCTCGCAAGGCAGTTCACGCAGGCCCAGTGAGCACTTGTCCACTTCACCGAACTTGCGTGGGTCTGCGACGGCTACCAGGTGGCCATCGGTGGCAAAACGCCAGGCATGGTAGGGACACACAAAGGTCTTGGCCGAGCCCAGTTCATCGCTGGTCTGCGTCACGGCACGCCCACGGTGGGTGCAGGTGTTGATGAAGGCGCGCACCTTGTTGTCGTCGCCGCGCACGATCAACACCGGCACGTCCAGTATCTGCAGCGCCTTGTAGTCCCCCGGGTTGCGCAACTCACAGCTGAGTGCCAGCATCAGCGGCACACGGCGGAAGATGGCATTCATTTCCTCTTCCCAACTCTCCGGGAAATAGGTCTCTACAGGTAGCTTGTAAATCTCGGGAGTGGAATCCGTGGTGCCGGCGGCGGCGTGCTGCACCACGCGCTTGACCATCTGGATCGTCTGTTCCTTTTCGTACGCGGACTGGGCCATCTTCATCTCCTGGGCTACACGCAGAACCGGTATGGCTGCGTGGTGGTTTGTTCCTGCGCGTGGGGCACGGCATGTGCACCCACGAGCGAGAGCGCAAGTATGGAGCATGAAAATCAAATTAGGAAATAGTGTTTTCCCTAGGTTGATATTTTATATCATATGAGAAATAATAGTTCCATTGTGGAAACTTCAAAGGGTATCTATGTCGCATCAGTCTTTGCTTTTGGAGCGCGGTTCAGTCATTGACGGCACGGGGGAAAAGCCGTTCAAGGGCAGCGTGCTGGTTGAGGGGAACATGATCACAGCCGTAGGCGCGGAAGCGGACCAGAGGGCCGCCACATTGCCAGGCACAGAGCGCGTGGACGTCGCGGGCATGTTTGTGATGCCAGGACTGATTGACGCGCACGTGCACTCGACCTTTGACGATGCTGCGGGCCACGACGAACTCTTCTACCACCGCCGTCCCGGCATGGCCGCCATCACCACGGTACGCAATGCCCGCAAGATACTGACGGCGGGTGTGACCGGCTACTTCGACGTGGACTCCATCTTTGACCTGGGAATAGACATCAAGGAAGCCATCCAGCATGGCGTTGTAGAAGGTCCGCGTATATCGGCCGGCAGCTATGCCCTGATGACGTCCGTGGGTGGTGCTGCTGGGCGCCTGATGCCCGATCACGGCACCATGGCCTACGCCCGTCTGGTCAGTGGCAAAGACGAGATCATTGCGGAGGTGCGCCGCCAGATCAAGCAGGGGGCGGACTGGATCAAGGTCCATGTGACCGGCTCGCTGGGACATCGCCGCAGCGAAGGCGAGTTGGTGACCTTCACCATGGACGAAATGCGCACCATCACCGCGATTGCGCATGATCTGGGCGTGCCGGTAGCCGGGCATTGCCGCAGCGCCAAATCGATTGTGATGGCCTGTGAAGCCGGTTTTGACCAGATCATTCATGGCACCTTCATGGACGATGCAGCCCTGGATGCGTTGGTCAAATACCAGGCGCATCTGGTGCCGGCACTGACCTTCCAGGCCAATCTGATGGACTTTGGTGACGCCATCCACGCCAGCCCGGCCTTGCAGGGTCTGTTCCGCAGGAAATCGAAACCAGCTCGGCCATGTTCCGCAAGGCTTTTGATGCCGGTGTGCCGCTGCTGTGCGGATCAGAGTCCGGCTTCTCGGTCACACCCTATGGGGACTGGCATTACCGTGAAATGGAAGTGTTCGTCGAACACCTTGGCCTGACACCACTGCAGGCCATTCAATGCGCCACCGAAAACGGGGCCCTGTGCCTGCGCCTGAAGGACAAGGTTGGGACGATTCAGAAAAATCGGCTTGCCGATCTGCTGGTCGTCAAGGGCGATCCGTCCAAGGACGTGACCCTGCTGGGCCAGCGCGAACAGTTGCACGCCGTGATGGCCAATGGCAACTTCATCGATCTGCAGCGCAAGGACCCGGTACGCAGCAACATTCCCGAATGGCGTTGCCACGACTTTGGTGAAATTCTCACCAAGGAAATCGTCGCACAAGCGCGGCAGAATAAAAAGTAAGTGGCCAATGCCCATGAACAAGAAACTCGCACTCATCACCGGCTCAAGTGGCGGCATCGGTGCCGCCATTGCAACGGCGGCAAGCCTGAACGGCTACCGTGTGGCCCTGCTGGATGTCAACACCGCCGCAGTTCAGGCAACGACGGCGCGTCTTCAAGATGCAGTGGCCTTCACCTGTGACATCACCGATGCGGAGCAGGTCGAGCAGGTGCTGCAGACGCTGGGTCAAACACCCGATCTGCTGGTCAACAACGCGGGCATTGTGAAGTTCTCGCCTTTGTTGGATATCGCGGTGGAAGACTTCCGCCGCATTCTGGACATTGACCTGACCGGCGCCTTCATTGTTTCGCAGCGAGTGGCCCGGGGCATGCGTGACGCGGGCAAGCAGGGCTCCATCGTCAACATCGCATCCATAGGCGGCATGACACCCAGCCAGGGCACCAATGCGTACGCTGCGGCCAAGGCCGGCTTGATCAAGCTCACCGAACTGATGGCGCTGGAGTGGGGCACGCTGGGCATCCGCGTGAACACCGTGTCACCCGGGTTTATCGACGGCGGCATGAGCGCAGCGGTGTACGCCAATGCCAGGACACGTACCGTGCGCAGCGAGGCCGTCCCACTCAAGCGCCTGGGTCTGGAGCAGGACATTGCCGACGCCGTCCTGTTTCTGGCCTCCAGCAAAGCCAACTACATCAATGGCCACAACCTGGTGGTCGATGGGGCCCTAACACACAGCCTGCTGAACCAGATACCGCGGGAATGAGATGCTGAAAAACCTGGTGCTTACCGGTGGCCTCTACCACCCCTTCGATGATTCATCCAAGACCTTGCAGACACTGCTAGATGCTGCGGGCTTTGCCAGCACCGTCACCGACGATTTGGAACACGGTTTTGCCGAACTGCAAACCGGCAGCTACGACCTTCTGACGGTGTACGCGCTGCGCTGGACCATGCCGCAGGAGAAATTTGCAGCGCAGCGTGCGGCCTCGGGCTTCAGCCCCACAGCGGCGCAGCGCAGTGCCTTGCACCAGCACCTGGTCAGCGGCAAAGGCATTCTGGCACTGCATACCGCGGCCATCTGCTTCGATGACTGGCCCGAGTGGCAAGAGGCTGTGGGCGCGCGCTGGATCTGGGACCATTCCTACCATCCAACCCTGGGCACGGTACACGTACAGCCTACGGCCTGCGTACATCCCATTGTTGCCGGCCTACCAGCCTTCACGCTGGAAGACGAGGCGTATACGAACATGGACATCGCACCGGGCGTGCAGCCCCTGATGGAAGTGCGCGCCGCCTCGCAAACCGCATTCTCGCCCTGCCTGTGGACCCGCGCGCTGCCAAGCGGCCGCCTGGTCTATGACGCCCTGGGCCACGACAGCGCCTCGCTCTCGCACAGCGTGCACCGGCAAATCATCCAGCGCGCAGCCCTCTGGGCCTGCGGGCAAACCCTCTGAATCCATCACAACCCCCAAGAGACAAAGACATGAACAGCTCGATTGAAAACCTGTCGATCCTGGTAACCGGTGGCGGCTCCGGCATTGGCGAAGGCACGGCGCGCTACCTGTGCGCCCAGGGCGCACGCGTCACCATCACCGGCCGCCGGGCAGACCGCCTGCAGGCGGTGGCCGCCTCCATTGGCGAAGGCTGCAGCTGGGTAGCCGCCGATGTGTGCCTGGCCGCAGACCGCCAAACGGCGCTGCAGCAGGCCCTGCAGCATGGTGGCGGTCGCCTCGATGCGCTCATCAACAACGCCGGCATCACCCACCACAGCGGCCTGGAAGGCTTGAACGACGAAGCCCTGACGAGGGTACTCAACACCAATGTGAATGCGCCGCTGCTGATGACACAGCTGGCCTTGCCCGCGCTGCAGGCCGCCAAGGGTTCAGTGGTGTTTATCGGCTCGGTGCATTCGCGCCTGGCACTGCCCGGACGGCTGGCCTATGCCGCCTCCAAGGGCGCGATTCTGACGGTCTCGCGCGTGCTGGCGGCCGAGCTCGGCCCCAAGGGCGTGCGGGTGAATTGCGTGATTCCCGGGGCTGTAGCCACCGAGATCAATGCCGCTGCCAGCGGACAGGACCTGGAGGAATCCAAACGGCTGTTCCGCAATCTGGCGGCACTGCATCCGCTGGGAAGAATTGGTGAACCGGAGGACATCGCCCAGGCGATTCACTACCTGTTGCTGGCTTCGTGGACCACGGGCGCAGTGCTCGATGTCGACGGTGGAATGGGACTTGGCTCTACCAAGATTTGATGCGCAACTGGCGCATATATACATATTTATCAGGAAAAAAACATGGACGAAGCTACCGTTAAGGGCAAGTTGCTTGCCCCCTCCATTGGAGATGATTCACTGGCACAGGCCAGAGCCTTGCTGGGCATGCCTATCCGGGTGGAGCAATGGAATGAAGAAGCCAGCTGGGACGCCATTCGCCACTATTCCTGGGGCATCGGCGATGACAATCCGCTGTATTGCGACCCGGCCTATGCCAAGACCACGGTATGGGGCGGCCTGGTGGCACCCCCCACTTTTTTCTTTGGCATCTGGGATGCGGTCGTGGCCCCCGGCTTGCCCGATGTGCAGTGGTTTTACTCCGGCATCGATGCCGAGTTCCACCATCCTATTCGCCGCAATGACGTAGTCAAGGCCACGGCCGAATATGTCGATGCCCAGCCCCTATCGGGCAAGACCGTCTCCAACATGATTGTGCAGACCGGTGACGTGCGCTACACCAACCAGGACGGCCTGTTGCTGACCCAGGTGAAGTCGCACACCTTCCGTGTCGGACGCCAATCCGCCGAGGGTGGCCTGCGCTATGCACCGCGCGAAAAGCATGTGTACAGCGCCGACGAGCTTGAAAAAATTGTGAATGCCCAGGTCAACGAATACCGCCGCGGAGCCGAAGTGCTGTACTGGGACGATGTGGTGGATGGAACACTCCTGCCCGGCACGGTTCGCGGCCCCATCAACCAGCAGGACATGACCGCCTACTACTGCGGTGCAGTCGGAACGTCAGGCTACAAGTCAACCAAGCTGCGCTGGAAGTACCGACACTGGGCGCACCACAACCCGGAACTCCTGCCCAACAACTACGACAAGAGCTATTTCGGCGCCGCCGTTCTGCCCAGCATCGGACACCAGGATGCCAAGGTGGCGACCCAGGACCTGGGCATGCCCGGCCCCTATGACAATGGCCCGCAGCGCTGCGGCATGGTCACAACCACGCTGACCAACTGGATCGGCGACCGTGGCTTTGTGCGCAACCTCAGCATCCGCCTCAAACTGCCGGTCATTTTCGGTGACTGCACATACACCAAGGGACGCGTCACAGGCAAGCGCATCGAGGGCGACCGGGCCTTGGTGGACCTGGACGTGTGGGCAGAGAACCAACTCGGTCAGACCACGGCCAAGGGCAGCGCTACGGTGGAACTGCCCAAGCGCTAGGGATACATTGATGAGCCCACTCCACTCCCTCTTGCAGCCTGGCAGCATTGCGCTGGTGGGCGCCTCGCCCGATGCCAAGAAACTGGCAGGGCGGCCACTGGCCTACCTGAAGCTCTACGGCTTCCAGGGCCAGGTGTACGCCGTTAATCCCAAGTACCAGGACATCGACGGCATACCCTGCTTTCCCGACATCGCCGCATTACCGCGCGACATCGACCTGGCGCTGATCCTGTTGCCGGCGCATCTGGTTGCCGATGCCCTGGAGCAATGTGCCTTGCAGGGGGTGCGGTGCGCCATCTCGATTGCTGGCGGCTTTGCCGAAGCCGGTGGCTCGGCCGAACAACAGCGCCTGACCGACATCTGCCAGACCCATGGCATTCGCCTGATTGGCCCGAACTGCGTGGGTGCGCTGCATCCTGCACTCGGCATGGCGGCTACCTTTTCCAGCGAATTGCGCAATCGCATGCCGCGCCCGGGAAAGATGGCGCTGTTCACGCAGTCCGGTGCGCTGGGCAACGCACTGCTGCAAAGTTTTAATGATCTGGACATTGGTCTGGCGTACTGGGTCTCTTCTGGCAACGAGGCCGATGTGGGCCTGATGGATCTGATCGAATACAGCATCGACGATGACAACGTCAACCTCATTGCGCTCTACATTGAGGGACTCAAGCATGGTGAGCGCTTGAGCGAGCTGACCCGCAAGGCGCGCCTGAAAGACAAGGCCATCGTCGTGCTGCGCGCCGGCAAGTCGCAACTGGGTCGCGCGGCTGCGGTGTCCCATACCGGCAAGCTGGCCGGAGCCTGGAAGGTCTGGCAGGATGTTTCGCGGCAGGCGGGCATCATCTCGGTAGAGACGCTGGACGAACTGCTGGATGTGGCCATCGCATTTGACCGCCTCGGCTTCCCGACTGGAGTCGGCACCCAGGGCCTGGGTGTGCTCACGGTGTCGGGGGGAATGGGCGTTTTGATCTCGGATGCGGCAGCAGAGTTCAATCTGCCACTTCCGCCTTTTTCAGCCGAGACACAGACCCGTTTGCGCGGCCTGTTGCCAGCCCAGATGACTGTGGCCAACCCGGTCGACACGGCGCTATTCACCGACGAGAAAGGTTTTGCGGCTTGCGCCGAAGCGGTGCTGGCGGACCCCGGCATTGATGTCCTTCTGGTTGTCATGACGCGCCTGGCGCACGATTACAAGGCCATGCTGCCATGGCTGGCACAGCTTGCCACGGCAGCACGCAAGGTCAACAAGTGCCTGGCCATTTCCTACCTGTCGTCCTCGGATTCCGTTGAGCGCGAAGACCGCACACTGTTGCTGAACAGTGGTGCTTTGATTCTGCCCACGCCGGACCGCCTGGCTCGGGCACTGGGGCACCGCCATCGGGTTGCGCATGTTCCAAGCTATGCTGCACATACGATAGCCGGCAGCACGCACCAGCGCAGCAGCACCATGCAGGAATTTTTGCGTCTGGCTGGCGTGCCCCAAGTACCCGAAGGCCTGTTCCAACATGTGGCCGAGGCGATTCAATTTGCAGAAACCCAGGGTTATCCGGTGGTTCTCAAGGTCTCCTCTCCGGACATTGCGCACAAGACCGAAGCCGGTGGCGTGGCGCTAAACCTGAAAGATGCGGAAAGCCTGCGAGCCAGTTGGGCCCAGATGGAACGCAGCGTGGCGGCCCATGCTCCAAAGGCCCGGATTGACGGGTACGCGGTACAGCCCATGGTACTGGATGGTTTCGAACTGATCGTTGGCTGCTCGGTAGATCCGGAACTGGGGCGGGTTTTGATGGTCGGCGCCGGCGGCATTTACGCCGAAGTGTTTGACGATGTTCGTTTTCTGGCATTGCCGGCAGGTCCACAGGAGATTCGCGCGGTACTGGAGAGTTTGCGCTGCGCGCCCATACTGGCAGGAGCCCGTGGTCAGGAACCGCTGGACACCGAGGCTGCAGTTCAGACCATTCTGCGGCTGGCCAGCCAGTTTATGGTCGATGACTGGGTCCAGGAAGTCGATATAAATCCACTGCGTGTACGAATGGTTGGACGGGGGGCCATCGCCCTAGATACACTAGTTGTTCCGGACAAAAACTAGATTTGGAGAATACTGATATGAACCATGCCGCAGCCAACGCCCCAGACCTTGAGGAAGACGCGGCTCCTTCTCAAATGGAGTATATGAAATCGCTGCGAACCGGCTTGCGGGTTCTGCTGTGCTTTGAAAACTCCAAACGAGACCAGGGCGTTACGGACATTGCCTTGCGTACCGGCCTGGCCAAAAGCCAAGTCTCCAAAATCATGAGCGCGCTGGTGGACAGCGGACTGGTGGAGCAGGATCCCGCCACACGCACCTACCACATCGGGCAACGCGCCTATCTGCTGGGTTCGCGCTACACCACCTACGACACCTTGTGCCAGGCCGCCACCCCCGTGATGCGGGAATTGCTGAACAGCACGGGCCATAGCATCCGCCTGTCCATTCCGCACCGGGACCAGTCGCTGTACCTGATCGGGCTGGAAGGCCCCCAGTTCATCGATACTGGCTGGCATTCTGGCAACTGTGTGCCTATGGGCGCGTCCTCTGCGGGTCGCATCCTGATAGCCTTTATGGAACCGGCAGAGCGCGCGCGCATTCTAGATATTCCGGTGCCCGCACTGACCGCAGAGACGGTGACCGATCGTGCGGAGATTGCCAAAATTGTGCAGCAGGCCCGCGAAACCGGCTATGTAGTCCAGCGCAATGAAACCAGCATTGGTCTGGGCGTCATTTCAGTGCCTCTGTTCAAGGAGAACCAGAAAGTGATAGGCGCACTGGGCGCCGCATTTCCGGCGCACTTCTTGAGTGCCAAGGAAGAGCAGGAGTTGATCCGTGCTCTGCATGCTTCTGCCAGATCCATTTCGCAGCGACTGGGCTGTGCCGTGTATCCCGTTCGCGCTTTGCCACCGGCAACCACCTAGCTTTCATCCGCTTTGAACGGCAGGGACCACAGACCCTGCCTCTACACACCATGAACTCTTCCACCATTTCTGCTGTATTGCAGGGCATGCGAGCGGTCGCTGAAAATGTGATCAGCTTGGAACTTTGCCCCGTGGACACCTCCGTGGCCTTGCCGCCGTTCGAGCCCGGTGCCCATATCGACTTGCACCTGCCCAACGGATTGGTGCGAAGCTACTCGCTCATCAATGCCACCGGTTCTCCGGAGTGCTACCAGGTGGCGGTCTTGCTGGACCGCAGCAGCCGCGGCGGCTCGCGCTACATTCATGAGCAACTGCGCGTTGGAACGCCCCTGCGCATATCCGCACCGCGCAATTTATTCAAACTCGACGAGCAGGCTGAGCACAGCTTTCTGCTGGCCGGAGGCATCGGAATAACCCCTTTGTACGCGATGGTGCAGCGCCTCTCCCAACTGAACAGGTCTGCCGATCTGGTGGTATGCGCGCGCAACCGGCGTCAAGTGGCTTTCCTGAAAGAACTTCAGGCGCTGAGCTCCCCGAAACTGCGTGTGCATCTGCACCTCGATGACGAAGCAGGGGGACCTCCGGACCTCAAGGCGCTGCTGGGCGCACAAAGCCGGGACGCGCACTGCTATTGCTGTGGCCCACACCCTATGCTGCAAGCTTTTGAAGACACCTGTACGGCACTGAGCATGCTCAATGTCCACGTCGAGCGCTTTGCCGCCGCACCCGTGGCTGCGGCCAGCGTGGCGGCGCCGCGCAGCTACACGGTTCGATTGCAGAAGTCCGGGAAGGTACTGGAAGTGAACACCGCACGCCCTTTGCTGGACGCGCTGCTGGAGGCGGGCATCGAGGCCGGACACAGCTGCAGGGAAGGCATATGCGGCGCCTGTGAAACCCCGGTCCTGGAAGGCGAGATCGAGCACCGTGACAGCATTTTGAGCCAGGCCGAGCGCGACGGCAACCGCTCCATGATGGTCTGCGTCTCACACTGCAAGTCCGCGCATCTGGTGCTGGACCTCTGAGGCGACAAGGGCACCACGGGGTGCCTGCCCCGCGCCGCTAAAGTTGCAGTTCAGCTCCGGCTCGGCGCGGCCTTTGTGCCGCCTGCTGGCCGGCAATATAGCCATAGGTCATGGCAACGCCAATGGTTCCACCAGCACCCCAATAGGCCTGACCTGCAGGGGAAGCGACGCAATTGCCCGCGCCGAATATGCCGGGAATGGGTTCATCGCTCTGGTCCAGTACCTGGGCACATGCATCGGTGATGGGTCCACCTTTGGTATCGAGTGCCGCCGCGGCCAGAATGATGCAGTGGTAGGGCCCTCTCTCTGCCAGGGGATGCATGGCACCGCTTGCCGCGCCAGGGCGTGGTGCCTGTGCCCAGGCTTTTTCGATCGGCGACTCACCACGCGCAAAGTCCAGATCCTTACCCACCAGGGCCATGGCATTGAAGCGCGCCAGCGTGGCCTGCAGATTGGCCTGAAATGCCGGCGCCAGTGCGACGCCCCCGGTGCGAGGGCTCAGCTTGAGCAATCTGGCACTGACTTGCTCCGCAAGCTGCGCCCAGGTCGGGGCCGAAATCACATAGTCCGGCGTCTCACCCGGGGTGGGTATCGGAAATTGAAAGCGCGATGCCTGTGGGTTGTTGACGAGCGCATCGTCGAACAGCCAGAACATCAGGTGATTGGGGTACTCGCGGCCGCCCGCGTCCCAGTGAAAGTGCACCTGCCCGCGTTCGTTGTAGGTGGCCTTCTCGTTCATCACCCGTTTGCCGTGGCGATTCACCATCAGCATGCTGTCGCCATAGGGGGAGTACACATCGCGCAGCGTGGAGCGGTTGCGAATCGCAAGCTCCAGCACCAGTTGTGCCCACCAGGCGTGGGGCATATTACCAAGCGATGCACCCAACGCGGTAGCCATGGGAATGAAGTCACCCGTGCTACCCTCGCACGCAGCGCCACCCATCACCGGCCCGCGCAAATATTCCAGAGCCATCTTCGGGTTGTGCAGAAAACCGCCCGAAGCAAAGACGATGCCTTGTCGTGCACCCATGAGTTCGGTTCGACGCCCCACGCGGACCTCCACACCGATAGCCTGCCCCAGCGGATCTTTCAAGACCTGCAGTACCCGGCTGTCCATTTGAAATTGAACACCCAGCTTTTCGCATCCGGCCATCAGCTGATCAATGAGTATCTGCCCCTCCAGCTTGTCTATGCCTCTGCGAAAGCCCTCCCAGGTAACCGGCTTGAGCGCGCGCCCCTCGGGGGCTGTGTCTTCCGGCATATCGGCGTAGTAATCGGGATAGAAAATTTCTTCAAGCGCCAGCACGCCGTGATCCACCAGTTCATCGACCGCTACATGGCCCACATCGTAAAAAGTCTCTATCAGTCTGAGCTTTTCGGGGAGCAGACCCAGTGAAGGATGCTGTGCATCGTAATGTGTGGGGTAGGCACTCTTGGCCATGTAACGGATGGCGTCGTCGCGCTTGTCGACCAGTCCGCGCGCTCGCATGTAGCGGTTGTTTGGAATCCACAGCACGCCTCCAGACTTGGCCGTGGTTCCTCCCGGCAACAACGCTCGCTCCAGCACCATGACCTGGGAGCCGTCCCGTGCAGCCTTGACCGCGGCTGTCAGTCCGGCGACACCGGAGCCAACGACCAGGATATCGGCAACACTGGTCCATTCCGACCCCCACTCTTTATCAGTGTCTGTCAACAAGGGATGCATGTGTTTCGCGCCTTCAGGTAGTGAGCGGTTACGGATAAATGAATGTTTCAGGCCATTTCGGCGGCATAGCGCTGCGCGCACTGCCACCCGATATCTGCCAAGGGCGCCGCCTTGGTTCCCACGGATACGGCGTCTGCCGCGGCAGCATTGCCCGCTTGCGCACGCTGGGCAATGCCGTGCAGGATGGCCGACATGCGAAACAGGTTGTAGGCCATATAGAAGTCCCAGTGCGCAATTGAGGCGCGACCCGTTGCGCGGGCGTACTGCTGGATATATTCCGCTTCGCTGGGCAGCCCCAGTTCGCCCAGGTTCACGCCGCCAATGCCACGCCACAGCGAGGGCGGAATATGCCAGCTCATGCACTGGTAGGAGATGTCTGCCAGTGGATGGCCCAGGGTGGACAACTCCCAGTCAATCACTCCGATAACCCGAGCCTGGGTGGGATGGAATATCAAGTTGTCCAGCCGGTAGTCGCCATGCACCACCGATGACTCATCGCCAGGCGGAACGTGTTCAGGCAACCATTCCATCAGCCGCTGCATGGAGGTGCTAATGGGCAAACTTGATTCCGCCAATTGCCGGGACCAGCGCTGGATCTGGCGCGTGAAATAGTTGCCAGGCTTTCCAAAACTTTCCAGCCCGACGGCCTTGTAGTCGACGCCATGCAGAGTTGCCAGCACCCGGCTCATTTCGGAATAGATGGCACCGCGCTCTGCTGGCGACATGCCGGGCAAGGTCTGGTCCAACAGAACCCGCCCGTCCAGAAACTCCATGACATAGAACGCCGTTCCCAGAACAGTGCTGTCCTCGCAGTAGGCCAGCATCTTGGGGACCGGAACCTCGGTGTTCGCCAGTGCCCTCATGACACGGTATTCCCTGTCAATGGCATGCGCCGAAGGCAATAGAGGGCCCGACGGCTTCATGCGCAATATGTATTGCTGGGACGCGCAGGCAACGCGATAGGTCGGATTGCTTTGCCCCCCGGTCAGCCGGGTCACCGAGACCGGACCCGAACCACACAGTCCGATTTGGCGCAAATAGTCGTGAAGGGCCGGAATAGTCAGGCTTTTAATCATAGGGAACTCACCAAATGTGCGCCATCGACGGCCAGCGCCGCGCCAGACATGGCAGCACCGGCATCGGAGGCCAGTAGCAGCAACGGGCCGTCTAGATCGCCGAGCGCGCCAAAACGGCGACTGGGAATTCTGGCGCGGAGTTTGTCACCGGCTTCGCTGCTGAGAAATTCTTTGTTGAGGTCGGTCGCGATATAGCCTGGCAGCAAGGCGTTGACCCGTATGCGGTGCCGTGCCAGTTCCAGGGCCAGGGCCTTGGTGGTTTGCAACACGCCGGCCTTGGATATGGCGTAGGGTGCTACACCACCGGCAACACGCTCGGCCAGAATGGATGCAACATTGACAATGCATCCGCCTTGCTTGGCCCGTACCAGACGCCTTGCCGCCTCGGTCGCAACCAGCCAGGCTCCACGCAGATTGGTGCCCATGACATTATCAAAATCGGTAACGGTGTGCTCCAGCGCGGGCTTGGTGACTGTGATGCCTGCGTTGTTGACCACAATGTCGACCACACCCCACTGGGCCATGCTGTCAAAGGCCCGGGTGACGCTGGCGGCATCGCTGACGTCCATCTCCACGGCGTAGACTTCATAACCAGCGGACTTCAGTTCCTGCGCGATTTGTGTCAACCGATCCAGGCGACGCGCCGCCAGCACCACGCGCGCACCAGCCTGCGCCAGCACGCCGGCAAAGTGTTGGCCCAAGCCACTGGTGGCGCCCGTCACCAGGGCCAGCTTGCCGTTCAATCGAAAGGATGCAAACGCCGCACTGTCCCGACTCATAATCGCTCCTGCAGTCCGCTTCGTGTATAGGCCTGTCCAATTTTTCGCGCCATACTCCAGCGATGCACCTCACTGGGGCCGTCGTAGATCTGAAAGGCACGCATATCTTGGAAGATGCGCATCACCACGCTTTCGTCGGTGACGCCACGCCCGCCCAGCACCTGCACGCTGCGGTCCACCACGCGCCAAGTGGCCTCGGAACACACCACCTTCGCGCGACTGGACTCGTAGTTGCACGCATCACCACGGTCCAGCAACCAGGCGGTGTGCAGGATGTGCAGCCGTGCGGTGTGCAGGTCCATGTCGTTGTCCGCCAGCTTGAAGCCAACGCCCTCGTGCTCCAGCAGGGGCTTGCCAAAGGCCTGACGCTGCACGGCATAGGCAACGGCGCAATCGTGCGCCCGGCGGGCCTGGCCCAGCCAGCGCATGCAGTGGGTCAGGCGCGCCGGAGCCAGCCGAACCTGGGCATAGCGAAAACCCTTGCCGACCTCGCCCAGCACGTTTTCTGCCGGCACGCGCAGGCCCTGGAAGGACACCACGCAATGGCCGCCGGTGAAACAGCTGTCCATGGCGCTCATCTGGCGCTCGATCACAATGCCGGGCGCGTCCATATCGCTCAGGAACATGGTGGCCGAGCCGTCTTCCATGCGCGCCATGATGATGGCGTAGCTGGCGCCTTCGGCGCCGGTGATAAACCACTTGGTGCCGTTGATCACATAGTCATTGCCGTCCTTGACAGCCGTCGTCTGCAGCATGGACGGGTCCGCGCCAGCGCCGGGTGCAGGCTCGGTCATGGCAAAGCAGGAGCGAATGTGACCCTGCACCTGGGGGCGCAGCCAGCGCTCTTTGTGCGCCGCGTTGGCCACCACATCCATCAAGTGGATATTGCCTTCGTCGGGCGCGTGGATGTTGAGCGCTGTGGGCCCTAGGCGCGAGTAACCGGCCTCTTCGAAGACCACGGCCTTTTGCACATGCGTCAGTCCCATGCCGCCCATTTCCACCGAAGCGTGCGGCGTCAGCAGTCCCGCGGCGCGGGCTTTGGCGACCAGCTCCTGGCGCAGGACTTCGGTAGGACCGTGCGGCGTTTCCCGGGCATCGGTCTCGTACGGAATGATCTGCTCACGGATGAAGGTGCGCACGTGGGCGCGCAGTGACTCTGTGTCGTCTGAATAGGAGAAGTCCATTGCGGTACACCAAGTTGCAACCCGATCCACCCGCCGTCCGTGCCGGCGCGGTGCTTACCAGGAATGCGGGAATGCCGCGGGCCAGGCCGGCACGGTAGGGCCAGGGCCGCAGCGAAAAAAGGGGCGGCATGCCGCCCGCTAAAAACCTGCCGCCACGCGGCAGATCAGGTCTTGCATGGGTTTGTGCCTGGCCTAGGGCGCGACTACAAACTTGCCATTCTTCACCTGCATGACGCTCATGCCGGAGTAGGGCACGCGGTCTGCATTCACGGAATACTTGCTCTGGCCTACGACCACCGGTACGTCCTTGGTTTTGGACAGGGCAATGCGAATGGCATCGCGGCTGGGGTTCGGGCCAGCAGTCTTGAGGGCCTGCAGCGCAACGCGCATGGCGCTATAGCCCACGGCCGCCCAGTTGTCGGCCTCGGCGTTGTACTTGGCCTTGTAGGCGCTGGCAAAGGCGCGGCTGTATTCATCAAAGCCACCGGGCACCCAGTCGCCGATGAAGAAGACGTCCTCCACGGCCTTGCCACCGCGCTCCACAAAGGCCGGCGAAGACAAGGCGTTGTGACCGACAACGCGGGTCTTGGGGTCCAGGCCCGCCTGGCGCAGTTGGATGATGATGTTGGCGGCCTGGGACGCGGTTGCGGAGATGAAGACGCAGTCCTGATCACCACCGGCCACCTTGGTCGCCAGCGCGCTGAAATCGGAGTCCGTTCCCTTGATGGCTTCCACCGAGTTGATCTTGGTGCCGCGGGCTTTCACCGTGTTCTCGAATACCTTTTGCATCTGCACGTAGATCTCCACGTCCATGATGCCGATGACGGTGCAGCTCTTGGCCTTCAGTTTGTCGACGGTGTAGTTGGCAATAAACGGCAGCGTGATCTCGCCGGGCTGCGTCAGGATGTAAGACCAGGGGCCGGCCTTGAGCACATCCATGGAATTGGAGGTGGTGATGATAGGCATCTTCAGATCATTGGCTGCGGCTGCAGCCGCCACTGCCACCGCGCCACTGGTCGGGCCGAGGATCAGCTGAACGCTGGGGTCCGAGGCATAGCGCTTGAGCAGGGACAGCGACTGGTTGCGGTCAGTGGCATCGTCGGCGACGGAGACCTTCAGCGTGTTACCCGCGCCGAGTTCCTGCTTTCGGTTGATTTCATCCACGGCCAACTGTGCGCCGTCGCGAAAGGGTGCGCCAATGAATGAGGCACCGCCCGTGAGCGACTGCAAAACGACCACGCTGTATTCCGCTGCGTTACTGCACAGGCTTGCAGCCAGAGCGAGCGCACCAATGGCGGTTCGGCGCAGGCCTGCCCTGGTCTCGGTAGGTGGGGCAAGGTGTAAAAAAGATTTGCTGCCCGATGTTGCGTCTTTCATATTGTCTCCTGGTGTTAATTGAATTCAATTGCCGTTAGCCGCTGCCCCGCAAGGCAGCCTGGTTCCTAGTCGATCACTGCCGACTCAGCGGAACCAAGATAATGCTCAATGATGGCCGGGTCATTGAGCAGGTCCGAGCTGTTGCCGTGTTGGGCTATCAGCCCTCGCTCCATCACATACGCTCTTTCAGTGGCAGCCAACGCCCGGTTGGCGTTTTGCTCCACCAGCACAATGGTCAAACCCTCTTGATGGAGCGTGGCCAAGGCATCAAAGACCTGGTGCGTGATCAACGGTGACAGGCCCAAACTCGGCTCATCGAGCAGCAGCACACGCGGGCTTCCCATGAGTGCGCGCCCAATGGCCATCATTTGTTGCTGGCCCCCGGACAGGGTGCCAGCCATTTGGTCCAGGCGTTCTCCCAGAATGGGAAACATGGACACCACCTTGTCCATGTCGTACATGGCTGCGCGCCGTCCCCTGGCCATGGCGCCGAGCATGAGGTTCTCCCGAATCGTCATGTCCGCCAATACCTGCCGCCCTTCGGGCACATGCAGAAGGCCAATCCTGGCGATGGCGTGCGGAGCCATGCGGGAGACCTCGGTGCCGTCAAAAACAATGCTGCCGGACAAGGCCCGGACCACACCGCTCATGGTGTTGAGCAAGGTCGATTTGCCGGCACCATTGGCTCCGATGATGGCAATCATCTCGCCTTCTCTGACCGACAGGTCCACGCCTTTGAGAGCTTCGATGCCGCGGTAGCCGGACTTGAGCTGCTTGATTTCAATCATGGTTCAGTTTCCGAGATAGGCGGCAATAACGGCCGGGTCACGCATGACCTCTTGCGCCGATCCGTGCGCAATCAATCGGCCACCGTCCAGAACATGCACTTCCTGGCACAGTTCGGAGACAAAGCGCGTGTTGTGTTCAATCACCAGCACACCCATGCCATCTTCGGCCAGGCGGGCGAATATTTTTCCGAGGGCGCGGGCTTCGACATCGTTCATGCCAGCGACCGGTTCGTCCAGTAGCAGTATCTCGGGATTGCTTGCCACCGCTCGCATCATTTCCACGCGGCGCTGGTAACCATAGGCCAGTCCACCGGCCGCTACGTTCTCATAGGCCGACATGTCGAACTGGGCCAATAGCGCGCGGCCCCGCTCACGCAGTTCCCGGGACTCCCGCCTGGACGAGGGCAGCCCCAGCAGGCTTGCCATGAGCGAAGCCTTTTCCAGTCGATAAAAGCCGATAACCACGTTGTCCAGAACACTGGCCTCAGGCAAAAGACGGATGTTTTGAAACGTGCGCGCCACACCACGTCTGGCCACGTTGTCGGCAGGTTCGGCCGAGATCACGGTTCCGTCCAAGTTGATTTCTCCGCTGGTGAGCTTCAGCACCCCGGCAATCAGGTTGACCACCGTGCTCTTGCCCGAGCCATTGGGGCCGATCAGGCCGGTCACCGTGCCGGAGCGCACGCGCAGGCTGACACCGTCCACCGCCTTCACACCACCGAAATATCGGCGTACGTCTTTCAACTCAAGCGTGGCCATTGCTGCCCCCTGTAATTTCATGTGCGGCTGTTTTGGCGGACGCGTCTGTCTTTCTGTGGCTCAGCCATGCAATAAAGGTATCTGCCAGGCCTTGGGGTGCGTAGATAACGACGATGACCAGCACGGCGCCCACAACGATTTGCCGATACTCTGCCAGGGGACGCGCGATTTCAGGCAAGAGAATGACAATGGCCGATCCAACAACCGGCCCCATGAGCGTTCTCCTGCCGCCCAGAACAATGGCCGCCAACGTACTGACCATGAATCCAAAGCCGAATTGATGGGGTTCGATGCTGTACGAGTACATGCTTTGCAGCGCTCCGAACAGGCCTCCAATCAGGCCGCTTGCAATGAAGGCCAGTGTGTGCTGGCTTCGGGATGAAACGCCGAGACTGGCTGCGACATATTCATCCTGTCGCAGCGCGTCAAAGCCGCGTCCGATACGGGAGTGGCTCATGGCATACAACACATACCCGACACCGAAGATCGCCAACAGGAGCTGCCAGGTTCCTATGGATTTTGGAATACCGTTGAACCCCACGGCGCCACCGGTGATGGGCTCGGCATAGAGTGCCACGGCAACGGTCACCTCCACCAGGGCCAGTGTTGCGATGGCCTGGTAGACGCCGCGCAGCCGTGCCAGTGGAACGGATGTCAGGTAGCCCGCCGCCGCTCCAATCAAGGCGCCGAACACAATGCCCAGCGCCACCGGCATGCCTGAGCGCATAACCAGATAGGCGCAACCATATGACCCCAGTGCTGCAAACGCCGCAGAGGCCAGAGAAAACACACCGCTGCGCAGCACAATTTGCTGACTGTAGGAAAACCCCAAGGTCAGCAGAAAGAAGTCAAAGACCGATTGGTTAGCTAGAAAGAATTCCATCATTGACGCCCCACCCCAGCGGGTGCAACAGCACCACCAAAAAGACCATTCGGCTTGAAGATCAAGACGACAAACAAGGTTGCATAAATCAGTATGTCGCTCAGGCCCGGAGGCAAGTAGGCGGCAGACATGGCTTGTGCCACACCCAGCAGCAGGCTTGCCAGAACTGCGCCCCCGAGGTTGCCCAAGCCCCCCAGCACCACAACAACAAAGGCCTTCAGCATGTAGGGTTCACCCATCAAGAACTGAATGGAGTTGAAGGACAACGCAATCAGAACTCCCGCCATGGCGGCCAAGGCCCCGGCTACTCCAAAGGTGAGCATGAATACGGATCCGCCGTTGATACCCAGAAGCGCCGATGCGCGTGGGTTGATCGCGACCGCTCTGACTTGCCGGCCGAAGCTGGTTTTTTTCAAGAAGTAGGCAAGGCACACAACAAGTACCGCGACCAGGGCTGCAATGGTGACCTGCAACAACGAGATACGCAGTCCCATGCCCCTGTAGAACTCCACCGGGAATGTGCCAAAAGGAAAGCTCAACACCTTGGTTTCAGACGCCTTTTGGGCGACGCTGGTCAGTACCTGCCCCACACCAATGGAAATCACCAATGCGCCAAACTCCGCATCTGCCACACTGTATTTACGCAGCAGTTGAAAGCCAAAGCGGTCAAGCAGCACAGACAGTACCGCGCACACTGCCATGGCAACCAGCATGGCCAGCCACAATGGCAAGCCTGCCACGACTGCATAGTAGGACACAAAGGCGCCGGTCATGAAGATGGCTCCATGCGCAAGGTTCAGCACCTTTTGCACGCCAAAGATCAGATTGAAGCCCAAGGCAAACAGTGCGTAGACTGCGCCCGAGATCAATCCGTTGAGGACTTGTTGAGCAAACATGGGGGTTTTATTGGTTCGAATATTGCGTTTTGACTGCCGGCCAAGACATCCTGTCTATGGCTGGTACCGCTTTGATGCTGAAGAAATGAGAGCTGACCACTCTATTTCCCATATAGATTGATCTGCAGCATTGCCGGAATGATTCAAACAAAGAATTGCGCATTGTTATTTCCAATTAAGAAACTCGGTATCCGAAAAAACTATCTATTTCACTGACGTGAAACTATATGTCTTATGCTACCTATCCGTTTGCTTATTTCTATACGGGTTTTCCCGGTTTTTGAGCCTAAATGCGGCTACGTACTGCTGCCCTAAATGGCAAAGAAGCAAGGGGCCAGGTGCTTCTACATGCTTTTTTTGCCAAGCATATGTGGCGTGGATTTCTTGAAAAAAAATGGGCACCCTTTGGGGGTGCCCCAAACCTTTTTGGGAGGCAGAGTTTGCGGGGCCCCTGCCAGGCCCCTGTGTAGCGAAAGCTGTCGCTTAAAAGCTCAGATTCAAACCCGCCATCAGTGCTGTCGGGCTGTAGCCGGTGACAGTCTTTCCGACGAGGCCGCCGCCATCGGTCAGGTTGTAGCCGGCGCGGCTGGTGTTCTGCATGTTTCCGTAACCGACATAGATAACGGTCTTTGCATCCAGGTTTCTCGCCCATGCCAAGCCGATCAAGGATGCGTCCCTGTCATTCAGTGACTTGTCATCCAGGGCGGAGTAGCTGATATAGAAGCGGTTCACTCCAACCGGAACCATGGCGCTGACGCTATAACCCAATGACTCAGAAAGCGTCTTCGTCACGTTTTCATAGTTGCCGCCACCGATCTTGGCGCCCGCCGCCGATGCGTACAACTTGACCACGCCAAAGTCGTAATTAGCCGCCACTTGCCATCCGGTCTTCTTCGCCAGGTCGGTTTCGCCGGCGGCATAACTTGCAGCATTAACATTCCAGGTGGAGACCACCGCATTGAGTTTGGGGACGTTGTAGTAGAAAGCCATGTCATAGCCAGTTCCGCTGGTTGCGGTGGCCGTGGCAGTGCCGCTGGCGGTGGGCATGTCAATGTTGTTTTCAGCGCCTGCGGTGTACGACAGGTTGGCCGAGAAGCCGCTAAATTTGGGCGACAGGTACACCAGTGAATTGTTCATGCGCGTCGGCATGCCATTCAAACCCAGCAACGTGGCGCCGCCGCCATACAAACCTGCACCCAGCGAGTTACCGTAACCGGCAACGGCAATGTACGAACCGGCATACTGGCGCCCCACCGTAAAGGTGCCCACCTTATCGCTGCTCAGTCCTGCGTATGCCTGACGGGAGAAAAACTGTGAACCGGTGCCAAGCTGGCCACCGGAAGAGCCCTGATCATTGTTAATACCCGCAGAGCCAGTGCTGGTGTTACCAACGACGCCGTTGTCTACCAAAATGCCGGCTTCAATGTTGTAAACGGCCTTGAGGCCATCGCCCAGATCCCGGTCACCCTTGAATCCCAGGGCTGAGGACGAGTAGCCGCCCGAACCGAATTGCTGGTGGCTGCCATTGCCTGTGTTGGCCGTGGAGATGTTCACATCCAAAGTGCCGTAGATGGTGTTGGTTGGCGTTGCCACGGTGCCTGCGTTCTGCGCAAAGACCGAAGAAGTCAAGCCGGCAATGGCCACGGCGATAAATGTTAGTTTCATAGATGTCTCCTGTAATTAATGACGACTGTTGTGCTTGGATTGGCCGTTTGGGTGTACCGTGCGACCGTTGATTTACCTTGCGAACCTGGGGCTACCTACCGCCTCATGCGCGTTTGATGTGAGTTCGTGCGCGTAGTACGTGCCGAACTTGCTGACACGTTTTCACATGCCGCCCCACCCATCAAACTGCTATCAAACTCTTTCATCTGGTATGAATGATCTCCTATTCAGTTTCCCATACGGATATACTGGTATCGTATGCGAATACATTGTTCGTAATGAGAATATAAATCTTGTAAAGAGAAATTGTTTTCGGGTATTCCCTACCTTGTTGTCTCTTTCGTGATGATTTTTCAAGAAAATGCGCACCACCTTCGCGTTAGATTCGGGATAACCCGAAGCATCTATCTCGAAATGACACGTACCATATAAAGAAATAAAAATTCCATCAAGGAAATATTATTTCTAATATGGAGTCAATCTCATGGAAGAGCGATACGACTACATCGTCGTGGGTGCCGGCTCGGCCGGTTGTGTGCTGGCTAACCGGCTCAGTACCAACCCGCGCTGTCGTGTGCTGTTGCTTGAGGCTGGAGGAAGCGGCAGTAGCCCGCTGGTCCGGATTCCCAAGGGCTTCGGTCGCTTGATTCCAGACCCGAAACACGCCTGGCATTTCCCGGTAAACCCAACCCCGGGACTGGGCCGCCCTGAACCCGAGATCTGGGCACGGGGCAAGATGCTGGGCGGCTCCTCATCCATCAACGGGATGATTTATTCACGCGGGCACCCTGAGGACTACAACAACTGGGCCACCATGGGAGCCACCGGCTGGGATTGGTCTGTCATGAAGACCGCCTTCATCGCCATCGAGGACCATGAACTGGGCGGCAATGCGTTCCGTGGCGCAGGTGGCCCAGTGCATATCGGCGTTGGCAAGCTGCGTTACCCTGTGGCCGAGGCGCTGATTGCCGCCGGCCAACAAATGGGCCTGCCGCGCAAGGACGACCTGAATGACGAACACCAGGAGGGCGTAGGCTATTTCCCTTACACCATCCACAAGGGGCGGCGCGTAAGCTCCGCCGACGCCTTTTTGCAGCCCGCAAAGCGCAGGTCCAACCTGCGAATCGTTACCAATGCACTGGTTGAGCGCGTACTGTTCGAGGACCAGCGGGCTGTTGGCGTGGCAGCCCGGGTGAATGGTCAGCCGCAGAATTTCCGCTGTGATGGCGAAGTTATCCTGAGCGCCGGCGCCATGATGTCGCCCAAAATCCTGATGCTCTCGGGCATAGGCCCGGGCGAGCACCTGCACGCAATGGGCTTGCCCGTGCTGACGGACAGCCGCGATGTGGGCTCCCGCATGCATGAGCACCTGAGCTTCTCCATTGCGTACCGGCTGCTGGGTGACAAGGGCCTGAACCATCGCCTGAAGGGATGGGGGCTGATGGGCAGCGTGCTGACCTACCTCGCCACCCGTGGCGGGCCCTTGGCGACCGGTCCGTTCGAGGTCGGCGCCTACGTGCGCACCGACCCGCGGCTTAAGCGCCCGGACGCGCAACTCTACCTGGGCGCGTTCAGCATGGCCGCAGGCAACGACAACCGAGCCCGCTGGGTCGAGATCGACTCCCAGCCCGGCGTCACCATCTATGGCCAACTGCTACAGCTGACCAGCGGGGGGCAACTGCGATTGCGCTCGGCCGACCCCGCCGATCCGCTGGATATAACCCCGCACTGGCTGAGCACGCCTGCGGACCAGGAGGCGGCCGTTGCCATGCTGAAATACATGCGCCGCTACATGCGACAGCCGGCCATCGCACCGCATATTGGTGAAGAGCTCACGCCCGGATCCGGCTGCCAAAGCGACCAGGAGCTATTGGACGTGTTCCGCCGCCTCTCGCGCTGCGGCCTGCACGCTGTGGCCACCTGCCGGATGGGTGCTGACCCGCACTCGGTCGTAGATGCGCGCCTGCGTGTGCGCGGCGTGAGCGGCCTGCGCGTGGCAGACTGCTCGGTGATGCCGGCCTTGGTCAGCGGCAACACCAATGGTCCGGCCATGGCCCTCGGTTGGCGGGCAGCCGACCTGATACTGGAGGACACACATGGCTGAGAACCCGTCCGCACCGCCCGGAATGCCGGGCCTGCGTGGTCTGGACCACATCGGTTTTACCGTGCCCAACCTGCAACAGGCCGTGGATTTTTTCTGCGACGTGCTGGGCTGTCAGGCCATCTATGAACTGGGGGCACTTCAGCGCGACGACGACTGGATGACAACGCATCTGAACGTGCATCCACGCACGGTGCTGCGCGGACTGCGTTTCCTGCGCTGCGCCAACGGTTCAAATTTCGAGTTGTTCGAATACCAGGCACCGGACCAGCGCCCCCAACCCCGAAACACCGACATCGGGGGCCATCACCTGGCCTTCTATGTGGACGACTGCCACGCGGCCACGGCCTATCTCCGTGACCACAGCGTGCGGGTGCTGGGCGAACCGAAAGACAGCCAGGCCGGGCCTAGCGCGGGCCAAACCTGGGTCTATTTCCTCACGCCTTGGGACATGCAGTGCGAACTTGTCAGCTTCCCGCGCGGCAAGGCCTATGAATCGCAGAGCCCGCGGCATGCCTGGAAGACGCCATGAGGGTCGCCTCAGACCCCCGCGCCCGCCAGCCCTTTCAGCGGATCAGGCTGTGCAGATGATCCAACGAAATTCCTGCGGCCTTATAGTGCTGACGTGCTTTTCCAATTTTTGTAAACACGTCCTCATATCCTGTTGGTAAGCCTGCTGCATCCCTATAGACATAGCCTCCAGTCACATGGAACCAGGTAATCATCTCGTCCACATCATCTGGAACAACCAGCGTATGGGTCTCTCCTGGCGGCTCCATGACGAATGCGCCCTCTTCTGCAACCCAGTCATGCTCCAGATAGAACCATTTTCCTTTCAGCACCTGTGCATGGACCGCGCCGGTGTGCATGTGACACGACAAGACACCCGATTTGCGAACCCTCAGCAAGTTGACGTAATAGCCTTGCGTAACTCCCAAACACAAGGGTAAAAATGCAACGCCTTCACTTTGGGGAACCCACAATTCTTCCTTGGCTTCCAGTATGTTTGGCAGGATGATTTCCATTCTGGCATTCGGCGGGATGGGGTTTTGCACCGGCCTTACGCCAGCTGGATTGGAAAACTTTCGGGCGGGATTGGACATGGTCATGTGTAGAAAATTGAAACAGGTTGTTGCCCATGCATGCTAGTGCCGGATCACCTGCGGCAGTGCGTTTTCAAGTCACAGCAGCCGTGAACAAGAATCACACGTCAACAAGAATGGCTGCCAATTGGGCCAATCCATGAGCATCGAAATTCACACCTATTCGGAGATGCTTGCGTTTGCGCGGGCGGCGCAGGAAGGCAGTTTCTCTGCGGCCGCCAGGGCCCACGGCATGAGCCCGTCTGCCATCAGCAAACTGGTGACGCGTCTGGAAAACAGACTCGCCGTTCGCCTGTTCAACCGACAGTCCCGGTCCGTCGAACTGAGCGTCGAGGGACAAGTCTACTACCGCAGCGTTCGTGCCGCACTGGATGCGATGGACGACGCATCCGCAGCCGGAGAACTGTTGACCGCGAATGCCAAGGGGACGCTGCGCATTCACACCATGCAGACTTTTGCACGCCATCAAATAGTCCCTTGGCTGCATGATTTTTTGAGCCTACATCCGGATCTTCATCTCGAATTTGAACTGACGCCCCAGTTTGTTGACTTGTTTGACCAGGGCATCGACATTGCCATTCACAGTGGAAGCCTGAAAAGCTCATCCAGGGTGGCGCGAAAAATTGCAGCCAGCCGCTGGGTGGTATGCGCGGCGCCTGGATACATCAAACGGTTTGGCACACCCCGGAGTCCCGGGGAACTCGCTACGCATCGCTGCCTGACTTTTGGCTTTCCTGGTTCCTGGAGGAATTGGTCTTTCAAGGGGAACCGCGCCGTTGCGATGCCTAGCCACGTAACCTCTTCGCAAGGCGATCTCTTGCGCGATATGGCCCTTCAGGGCACGGGAATTGCCCGGCTTGCAGAATTCCACATTAGCTCCGATCTGGAGACTGGTGCCCTGATTCCTCTGCTGGAGGAGCACATGGACCCCATGGGCGAGCCCATCTACATGATTTACACCAACAGGCGCAATCTCAGTCCCAGGATCTCTACGTTTGCAGCGGCATTGGAGTCACACCTGCGCAAGCAGCGCTGGAATGTCGGGTAGCCCTGGATCGTATCGATGGCTACCGGACTGATCCGTTGCGGATGAAGGGATGCCAAAGTTGTTTTGTAATATCTACCCCAAGGAGTATTCAATGAGTGCTATGTCTATGTATTTGCGACGGCGCGCCGTCCTCAAGCTGGCTGCGTCCAGCGTCATACTGAATGGAAGCGATGCAGTTTGGGCGCAGGCATATCCGTCCAAGCCAGTCAAGATCGTAGTTGGCTTTGCGGCCGGCGGTCCGCTAGACGCTGTCACGCGTCTTATCGCCAATGACCTGGCCGAGACAACCGGGCGACCGTTCGTGGTTGAGAACCGCGCTGGCGCGAGCGGTCAAATTGCTACAGAAGCAGTGGCACTCGCTGCTCCCGACGGCTACACCTTGCTGTCTACGGCATCCACGTTCATCGTCAACCCCCTGTTGAACCAACGCAAGCAGGCCGACCCACTTCGTGACTTCGTAGCGGTATCGCAGATTGCCCGATTGCCGACGATGCTCGTCGTGGCCAAAGACTTCCCCGCTAACTCATTGGGGGAGCTTTTGCTGCTTGCACGCAAGCGTCCGCTGACCTACGCGTCGGCGGGAAACGGGGGCCCAGGGCATCTGGCCGGCGCCCTGCTGGCACAGACAACAAAATCCGAGATGATTCACGTGCCTTTCCGGGGTGCCGCCCCTGCACTCTTCGAGGTTATGAGTGGCCGCATAGATTTCACCTTCTACACCATGACCGGTTTGAAGGAGCAAGTGTTGGGCGGGAAAATCAAAGCAATTGCCATAACGGACGTCAGTCGAAATCATCTATTCCCCACCGTGCCAACGATGACAGAGAGTGGAGTGTCCGGCTTTGATCAAGTGGGCGCATGGTTCGGGCTGGTAGCGCCTGCAGGCACACCTGTGCCGGTAATTGAACTCCTGAACCGGGCGATCAATCAAGCCCTCAAAAAGGAACGAATCAAGGAGCAACTCGATGGGCTTGGGGTAACGCCCGTAGAAGGAAGTTCAAATGCGTTCAGGACATTCCTGATCAATGATTCCTCCCGTTGGTCCAAGCTCATCAAGGAGGCTGGCATCAAGGAGGAATAGTTTATCGACAGTCTTTGTGAGGTTTGCAGACCGGTCCAGCGTGTTCGGCGATGCCGAGCCATTCCGAGGAACTATCAAATCGATAGCGCCTTACGCTTATTTCTCGGGGGCTAGCGGCATTTTTTACTACTTTCCTCCAAACAGACGGGCAAAAAATCCGACCGAAGCGGGTGTGGTCTGCATGACCGGTGGGCTGGCGACCGCGTGGCTGGCGTGCCATTTACCAAAACGCAGGTCGTGCGTCATGATGTGCCCGATCAGCCACTTGTTCAGGAAGCGTCGCAATTCCTGCACGCGGTCTTCGGTCCAGGCTTCACCGTTACCCAGAAAATCTGCGACCTGGGCTGCAAATTCTTCATGTAACTTCAGGTGCTGCTCGAACGCGGGATAGCCACTTTTTTCCATCAATTCCTGTTCATTGGAAAAGTGCGTGACCACATAGTCCAGCAGTTCTTCCACGGTCTGGTCAACGGATGCCAGATTCAATGCCCTGACGAGCGTGAACAGATGCCGGTGTTCCTGATCCACCTGGGCGACACCGATCTTGAATCCGTCACGCCACTCGATGACATAGGGTGCCTTTTTGACCTCGGTTGCTTCTGCCATGGGTATTTCCTTGTTGAAATACAAAAACTGTACGCTGCAATGCAGCATAGGGTAAGTACCGGGATGTGATTTATGCAGCGTCATTGCGCTACATCAACGAATTTCCGGGTCTATCGCTAGCGGGCGGCAACCCGCAAGGTGCGGCTGAGCAGCATCACCGGAATCAGCCCCACCAATACCAGCGCCAGACAAGGTAGGGCGGCCTCGCCCAAGCGCTCATCGCGCGCCAACTGGTAGGCCACCACGGCCAGGGTGTCGCTATTGAAGGGCCGCAGTACCAGGGTAGCAGGCAACTCCTTCATCACGTCCACAAACACGAGCAGGCCGGCAGCAGCAACCGAGCGACGCAGCAAGGGCCAGTGCACGCGAACCAGGGTTTGACCCGCATTGGCGCCCAACATGCGGGCCGAGTCGTCCAGGCTGATGGGCAGACGGGCGTAGCCGCTTTGGAGCGACTGCAAGGCCACCGCACAAAACCGCACCAGATAGGCCCACACAATGCCCACCGAAGTGGCGGTCACCAGATAGGCCACCTGCGTTTGCGGCCTCCAGGCTTGCAGCCAGCCCACGGGCAGCAGCAGCCCCACCACCACGACCGCACCCGGTATGGCATAGCCCAGACCGGCCAGTTGCGCCGCTGCCCGCGCTGACCAGTGCTGGCTGCGCCGCACACTGAAGGCCAGCACCAGCGCCACGCCCACCGCCAATGCAGCGGTGATAGCCCCCAGACGCACACTGTTGAGCGCCCATTCGCCAAAACGGAGCCAAGGCAGCGCCGCCCAGTCAGCCGTCAACGGTCTGAGCATGAACAGCACCGGCAGTACAAAACCCATGACGATGGGCAACAGGCACAACAGCCACGCCCACCCAACCCGGCTCCCGCGCAGGCGCACCGCCTGGGCATCGGCGGAGCCGGCGCGCGCGCCCTTGGTCACCGCAAAACGCATGCGGTGCTGGGCCCGACGCTCCAGCCCCAGCAGCAACGCGACCAGCCCCAGCAACAGCGTGGCCAGCTGGGCCGCTGCAATGCGGTTGTCCATGGCCAGCCAGGCCTTGTAAATGCCGGCAGTAAAGGTCTGGATGCCAAAGTAGCTGGACACGCCAAAGTCGGCCAGCGTTTCCATCAAGGCCAGGGCAACGCCCGCCGCCACTGCAGGACGGGCTAGCGGCAAGGCCACCTCGCGCAGGCGCCGCTGCAAGGAGGCGCCCATCAGGCGGGCGGCCTCCATCAGATGTACGGTGCGCTCGCCCAGGGCAGTTCGCGCCAGCAGGTAGACATAGGGGTAAAGCGCGAATGTGAAAACCCAGGCGGCACCGACCACATTGCGCACCTCGGGGAATACGCGCCCCTGCAGGCCCAATGCAGCACGCAGCGCCGTTTGGAATGGCCCACTGAATTGCAGAAAATCGGTATACGCGTAGGCCACCACATAGGCCGGCATGGCCAGTGGCAACAACAAGGCCCACTCAAAGAAACGGCGCCCGGGAAAATCAAACAGCGTCACGGCCACAGCCGTTGACAGGCCAACCGTTGCAACGCCCAGTGTCACCATCAGACACAGTTGCACGGTCGTCCACAGGTAATCCGGCAAGACGGTGTCCGCCATCTCACGCAAGATCCCCATGGCTTGCCCCGACGCGTCACCGGCTGGCAGCCAGGACGCCAGCAGCGCCAACACCGGCAGCATGAGTGTGCCCACCAGTAACAGGAGCATCCAGCGCGACAGGTTCAAGGGGGAAAAAGTATGGGGCATAGCGGCCTGCGGCCCTGGCTAAATGAGAATTGTAATCATCTAAAATCAACGGCATGTTTCTGCAAGTGTCCCAGTTACAAGTCCGTTATGCTGGCCAAAGCCAAGCCGCAGTCAAGGACGTTTCCTTTGGCCTGCGTGCGGGCGACATCGGCGTTTTGATCGGCCCCTCAGGCTGCGGCAAGACCACCCTGCTGCGCGCCGTGGCCGGGCTGGAGCCCGCCAGTGGCGGCCAGATCAAGCTGGGTGGCCACATCGTGAGCAGCGCCCAGGCCAGCGTGCCGGCAGAGAAGCGCCGCATCGGCATGGTGTTTCAGGATTACGCCCTGTTTCCGCATCTGAACGTTCGCCGCAACGTGGCTTTTGGTATTCACGACTGGCCGCAGGCACAGCGGGACGCACGGGTCACCGAGGTGCTGGAATGGGTGGGTCTGCCCGAGACGCAGCAACGTTATCCGCATGAACTGTCCGGCGGGCAGCAACAACGCGTGGCCCTGGCACGGGCCCTGGCACCCAAACCGCAACTGCTCCTGCTGGATGAGCCGTTTTCCAATCTCGATGTGGACCTGCGCGAGCGCCTGGCCCATGAAGTGCGCGGCATTCTGAAAGCCGCTGGCGCAACCGCCCTGTTTGTCACCCACGACCAACTCGAAGCCTTTGCCATCGGCGACATGATTGGTGTGATGCACGAGGGCACTTTGCACCAGTGGGATGACGCCTATTCGCTGTACCACCGTCCGGCCACGCGTTTTGTGGCCGAATTCATTGGCCATGGCGTGTTCGCACCCGCCACACTGATTGAGGTGAATGGCCAGACCGTGGTGCAAACCGCGCTGGGCGAACTGAGCAACATCGCCGAGTGCCCCCTGCCCTCGGCGTTTGAGTCCGGTCAGTGCGATGTGCTGCTGCGCGCCGATGACATCGTGCACGACGACGATGCGCCGGTCAAAGCGGAGATCCTGCGCAAGGCGTTTCGCGGCTCGGAGTTCTTGTACACCTTGCGCCTGGCAGGCGGGCAAACCGTGCAGGCCCACGTGCCCAGCCACCACGACCACCGCCTGGGCGAATGGATTGGTATACGGGCCCAGGTGGACCACGTGGTGACCTTCAAACGCGAGGGCTAACCCCTCAGATTCGCAATGGTGGTGCGCAAGTCGGCCGCCCAGGACCGGCGGTCACGTCCCTGCGCCAGCTCGGACGTGCCGAACTGCACCACGGCCTGTACGTTGTCGGCGCACAGCGTGCGCCACAACGACTGCCACAGCGTGTCATCCCCCACATAGCACGGGGCAAAGCTGATCTGCCCGGTTGCGGCATCGGCAAATTGCAGCGCCACCGGCTGGATCGGCGCGTCGGCCGAAATGGCGGCCTGCAGCAGGTTGGCATGGAAGGGCAGCAACGTCGAGCCGTCGCCCGTCGTGCCTTCCGGAAAAATCGCCAGCACATCGCCGTCGCGCAGGCACTGCGCCATGTGGTGCACCACGCGCATGGCGTCGCGCCGGGACTCGCGGGTGATGTACAGGGTACCGGCCGCATTCGCCAGTGTGGAGACGAGGGGCCAGCGCCCGACCTCATCCTTGGACACAAAGCGGCAGTGACGGGCTGCATGCATGACCACAATGTCCAGCCAGGAAATGTGGTTGGCCGCCAGCAGCATGGGGCCCGTTACCGGAGGGCTTCCCTTTACGATCAACTTGATAGCAAGACAGGCCAGCATGTCGAGGGCCCAAGCCTGAACGCGTGCATGCCTCTGGTCGGGGGACAGCCGTGGAAAGACCAACGCAATGGTCCACAGCCCGGCCAGGATGTGCCCCACCACCCGCAACAGGCGCCAGCCGGCGCGCAGACGCTTCATACCCACGCCTTGCCGGTCACCAGCGCCATGCCACCGCTTGCATCAAGCGCTGTAGGCAAGCTGCCCGCCCACCAGCGTGGCCCGCACACGCGCGGGCAACTCGTAGCCACCAAAAGGCGTGTGGTGCCCCTGGCTGCGTAGCGCGGACGGCTCCACCACCCAGGCCGCTTGCGGGTCGAACACGCAGATATCGGCCGCCCCGCCCACGACCAGACGCCCCGCGCTGGCTGCCAGGGGCCCCAAAGCGGAACCGACCACGGCAGCAGGCTGGCTGGTGACCACGCCCAGGGCGCGGTTCAAGGGTATGCCACTGTCCTGCGCCCATTTCAGTGTCAGGCTGAGCAGCAGCTCCAGGCCGGTGGCACCCGGCTCGGCCTGGGCAAACGGCAAGGCCTTGGCATCCTCGTCCACCGGCGTGTGGTCGGACACCAGCGCGTCGATGGTTCCGTCGGCCAGACCGACACGCAGGGCGTCGCGGTCGCGCTGCTGGCGCAGGGGTGGGTTCAGACGCATGCGGCTGTCAAAGTAGCCAATATCCACATCGGTCAGGTGCAGGGAGTTGATACTGACATCACAGGTGATGGGCAAGCCCTCGGCCTTGGCCTGGCGCACCAGCGCCACGCCGGCGGCGCTGCTGATGCGGCACAGGTGAACGCGCGCCTGGGTGGAACGCACCAGCTCAAAAATGGTGTGCAGGGCAATGGTCTCGGCCGCTACCGGCACGCCAGACAGGCCCATGCGGGTGGCCAGCGCTCCGCTGGCCGCCACGCCCTTGCCCAGATACAGCTCCTGTGGGCGCAACCACACGGTGTAGCCAAAGGTGCTGGCGTATTGCAGCGCACGCAGCATGACCTGGGTGTTGGCCAAGGGCACTTCGGCCTGGCTGAAGCCAATGCAACCGGCTTGCGTGAGGTGCAGCATCTCGGTGAGTACCTCACCTTCCAGGTTGCGGGTCAGCGCGCCCAGCGGAAACAGGCGGGCCTGGTTCAGCCGCTCGGCACGGTGGCGCAGCATTTCCACCAGACCGGCCTCATCCAGCACCGGCTCGGTATCGGGCGGGCACACCACGCTGGTCACTCCCCCGGCCACGGCGGCCGCCATCTCCGAGGCCAGCATGCCTTCGTGCTCGTGACCCGGTTCGCGCAGACGCACGGCCAGATCGACCAGGCCGGGCATGACGATGCAACCGGTGGCGTCGATGGTGGTGTCCGGGACAAAGTCGGATGCTATATTTTTGATAGCTGCCACCGCACCATCCACGAGGGCTAGGTCGGCATTTTCATCATATTCACTGGCGGGATCGATAACCCGGCCGCCCTTGATCAAGATTTTCATAGTGTTGTGCTCCGGGGGTCGGCTTCATTGCCGGCGACGATGCTCATCACCGCCATACGCACCGCAATACCAAAGGTCACCTGCGGCAGGATGACGCTCTGGCTGCCGTCCACCACCGCCGAGTCAATCTCGACCCCGCGGTTGATGGGCCCGGGGTGCATCACAATGGCATCCGGCTTGGCCAGCAGCAGCTTCTCGGGGGTGAGGCCATAACTCTTGAAGAACTCGTGCATGGAGGGCAGCAGCGCGCCACTCATGCGCTCGTTTTGCAGGCGCAGCATGATGATGACGTCGCAGTCGCGTATGCCCTCTTCCAGCGTATGGCACACCCGCACGCCCATTTGCGCCATGTCGGATGGCACCAGGGTCTTGGGACCGACCACGCGCACTTCGGCGCAGCCCAGCGTGGTGAGGGCATGGATGTCGGAGCGCGCCACGCGGGAGTGCAGCACATCACCGACGATGGCCACCGTGAGGTTGGAAAAGTCTTTCTTGTAGTGCCGGATCGTGAACATGTCCAGCAGGCCCTGCGTGGGGTGGGCGTGGCGCCCGTCACCGGCATTGATCACGTGCACGTGGGGTGCCACGTGCTGGGCAATCAGGTAGGGCGCGCCCGATTCGCTGTGGCGCACGACGAACATGTCGGCCGCCATGGCGCTCAGGTTGGCGATGGTGTCCAAGAGCGACTCGCCCTTGGAGGCGGAGGAGCGCGCAATGTCCAGATTGATCACGTCAGCCGAGAGGCGCTTGGCTGCGATTTCGAACGTGGTGCGGGTGCGGGTGGAGTTTTCGAAGAACAGGTTGAAGACGCTTTTGCCGCGCAGCAGAGGCACTTTTTTCACTTCCCGGTCATTGACAGAAACGAAGTTGGCCGCCGTGTCCAGGATGTGCGTCAGTATGCTTTTGGGCAGACCTTCGACCGAGAGCAGGTGAACCAGTTCACCATGCTGGTTAAGTTGGGGGTTGCGTTTGTAGAGCACGATCATCGCTCCTTCACATCAAAACTGAACACGCCATCATCGCTGCGGGCGAGAGACAGCAACTGGCTCGGGGCCAAGCTCACGCGCGCAGCCGCAAAGTCTGCCTGCACCGGCAGCTCACGCCCGCCGCGGTCCACCAGCACAGCCAGCTTCACACTGGCGGGGCGGCCATAGTCAAACAGCTCATTGATCACGGCGCGCAAAGTTCGCCCGGTGAAGAGCACATCATCCAGAATCAGAATGTCGGCGCCGTTGACATCAAAGGGCAGGACGGTTTGTCCGCCACTGGAGAGCCCGCGCTGGGCGAAATCATCACGGTGCATAACGGAAGAAATCTTCCCGGGCTGACCGGGCAGGTTCATGTCTTTTTGCAGGCGTTCAGCCAACCAGGCGCCACCCGAGGTAATGCCAACCAAGCGGGTATTCGTGGAACAAATCAGCTGCACTCCCCGCAACAATTCGCGGTACAGCGCCTCCGCGTCCAATGCCAATGTACTCACGGCAAACTCCTTAAAAACTGTTCCAAAATAATGCAAGCCGACGCGGCATCGGCATCACGTGCACCCGAGGCAATGGCTTCTGTGGTGCTGTAACGCTCATCCACTTCAAACACCGGCAGAGCGAACCGCCCGTGGAGTTGGCGCCCAAACTTTTTGGCACGGGCGGTGTTTTCGTGCGCGACGCCATCGGGGTAGTAGGGAACGCCAATCACCAGTGCATCCGGCTGCCACTCCTTCAGGTGTTTCTCAATCAAGGCAAACCGCGCATCGCCCTGGGCGTGCACCGAGCCGACGGATTGGGCGGTGCGCATCATGCGGTTGCCAACGGCGATGCCGGTGCGTTTGAGGCCAAAATCAATGGCCAGGAAAGTGTTCAGGCTGGCTGGCACCGACATCGGGGTGGATGCAAGTGGCGCGTCACTCATGCGTGCCCCACTTGCGATGAAATCATCCAGGCCTGTAGCCCCAACAAAGCCAGCGCCCTGTCGTAACGCTGTTCGACCGGGGTGTCAAAAATAACCCCTTGATCGGCATCGACGGTGAGCCAGCTGTTTTCGCCCAACTCGGTTTCCAGTTGCCCTTCGCCCCAGGCCGAATAGCCCAGCGACACCAGCACTTTGCGAGGACCTGATCCGTTGGACAGGGCTTCCAGCACATCCTTGGACGTGGTCATCTCCAGCCCGCCGGGAATCGTCATGGTTGAAGCGTACAAAGACTGTGCCGGTTTCTCGTTGTCTGGAAAAATGGACTCGTGCAACACGAAACCGCGCTCGGTCTGCACCGGCCCGCCCTGGAAAACGGGCTTGTTAGTCAGGTCCTGCCGCTTTAACGGCAGATCCACCTTCCCGAACAGGGCTGCCATCCCGATGTCCGCCGGTTTGTTGATGACCAGGCCCAGCGCCCCGCGTGGACTGTGTTCGCAGACATACACCACGCTCTTGGAGAATATCGCGTCTTCCAGTCCGGGCATTGCAATCAGAAAGTGATTCGTGAGATTGATGGGTGCAGAATCGCCAGACATGTTTCGATTTTAGCGGCTGCAATGCAAAAAGAATTTGACACAGGTCTGGTATGGTTTCGGCGCGATCTGCGCGTGCACGACAATGCCGCCCTCAGCGCCGCGCTGGAATGCTGCACCCGGGTGTATTGCGTTTTTGTTTTTGACCGCGCCATACTGGACGTCCTGCCGCGGACCGATCGACGGGTGGAGTTCATCCGCGAGTCCCTGGTCGAACTGGACGTCCGCTTGCGGGAACTGGCGAGCACCCCACTGACTGGCCTGATCGTGCAGCACGGTTTCGCCACCGATGTGATCCCGGCATTGGCGAGCGCTCTGGACGTGCAGGCAGTTTTTGCCGCACACGACTACGAACCCCAGGCAAACATTCGGGATGCAACGGTACATGCGGCACTGGCAGCACGGCAGATCGCGTTGCAGACCGTCAAGGACCACGTGATTTTTGAACGGCGCGAGGTGCTAACCCAGACTGGCAAGCCCTACGGAGTGTTCACGCCCTATATGCGGGCCTGGTTGGCACGTCTGGGCGATGTTCCACCGGCACAGCATCCATGCAAGCCCGGCACCCATGCGCTTGCAGAACGTCCCGCCGCATTTGCGAAGCCGGTGCCTGGTCTGCTGGCACTGGGCTTTTCACCAACCAACCTGAAAGCTCTGGGCATCGCTCCAGGCACTGCGGGCGCCACCCGATTGGTGGATGACTTCTGGGAACGCATGGATGGTTACGATCAGACCCGCAACTTCCCATCCGTCAAGGGCCCGAGTTACCTCGGTGTGCACCTGCGGTTTGGTACGGTGTCGATTCGCCAACTGGTCGGACTGGCCCTGCAACGCAAGCTGGCTGGGAGCGTCGGGGCATCGGTCTGGCTGGCCGAACTGGTCTGGCGTGATTTCTACTTCCAGGTGCTGTCCAACTTCCCTCACGTGGCGGACAACGCTTTCAAGCCGGAGTACGACCGCATTGCATGGGAGCAGGGTGAGCATGCCCAGGTCCTGTTCAGGGCATGGTGCCAAGGCGAAACTGGCTACCCTCTGGTGGATGCCGCCATGGCGCAACTCAACCAGACCGGCTATATGCACAACCGGCTGCGCATGGTGGCCGGCAGTTTTCTGGTCAAGCATCTGGGCATTGACTGGCGATGGGGGGAGCGGTATTTTGCCGAGAAACTCAACGACTTTGATCTGTCAGCCAACAATGGCGGCTGGCAATGGGTCAGCTCCAGCGGCTGCGATGCTCAGCCGTATTTCCGCATCTTCAATCCGGTCAACCAAAGCGAGAAATTTGATGCCCAGGGAAAATTCATCAAACGCTATATCCCCCGGTTGGCGGGACTGGGCCCCAAGTTGATCCACGCCCCCTGGCTGGCAAAACCGGCAGAACTGGCAGCCGCCGGGGTGGTCTTGGGCCAGGACTATCCGGGGCCGGTTGTGGACCATGCCCAGGCGCGGGCCCTCACGCTGCAGCGTTATGGCGTCGTCCGCAAAAGCCCTCAGGCCTCCACAACGGACGAGCAATAGCTGCGCACCAAACCGAGTAGTTCATCTTCCGAATAGGGCTTGCCCAAGTAGTGGTCAACGCCCAACTCCTTGGCGTGCTCCCGGTGCTTGCCGGCAATACGGGAGGTGATCATGATGATGGGCAGGTCGCGCAGTCGCGCATCGCCGCGGATGTTGCGGGCCAGATCGAATCCATCCATGCGGGGCATTTCGATATCGGACAGCACCACCGTGGGCTTTTCTTCCTGCAGCTTTTCCAACGCATCCAGACCGTCGGATGCCAGGGTCACGCGGTAACCCTCGCGCTTGAGCAAGCGCTGCGTCACCCGGCGAACCGTAATCGAATCATCGACCACCAGGATCAGCGGTACCAGATTGACACCACCAACCGGTGTTGTCATTGTGTTGGCGGCCTCACCACTTTCGGCTTTCGCAGCAGCGGCTGACTTGTGCAACTCGCGCGCCTGCTCCCCATACACCGCGGCCAGAGCCACAGGGTTGTAAATCAGGGCCACCGCACCGGACGCCAACACCGACACGCCGGCCAAACCTGGCAACTGGGCCAATTGCGGTCCGAGGTTTTTCACAACCACTTCTCGGTTGCCCAGTACTTCGTCCACATGCAGCGCCAGGCGTTGTCCCGCGCTGCGGAAGACCGCCACCGACATGGTCTTGGTTTGCGTTTCGTTGCTGTATGCCGACACCTGCAGCAATGCGCCCGCCCAGAAGAACGGAATCATCTGCCCCGACATGTCAAAGCCATCACGTAGATAAGCCTGTTCCAGCACGGCTGCCGGGGTGCGCAAGACGGTTTCCACCAATCCCGATGGAACGCCAATGGTGAAATCACCAACGCGCAACATCACCACCTGCGTCACTGCCGTCGTCAAGGGCAAAATGACTTTAAAAGTTGTTCCCAGTCCCTGTTCAGTAGCCGTTTCAATACGCCCGCCCAAGGCATTCACTTCCGAGCGCACCACATCCATGCCGATGCCGCGTCCGGACAACTCCGTGACCTGGTCAGCCGTTGAAAATCCGGGAGTGAAGATCAGGTTCGCAGCATCGCTTTCGCTCAGCGCAGCGTCGGCGGCAATCACGCCATTGGCAATGGCCTTGGCGCGAATCTTGTCCAGATGCAGCCCGCCGCCGTCGTCACTGAACGCTACCGAAACGTCGTTGCTTTCCTGGTTGACGTGAATGGTGATCGTACCGATGCTTGGCTTGCCGGCCCGCACACGCTCTGCGGCACTTTCAATGCCATGCGCAACCGAATTGCGCAGCATGTGTTCGAACGCCGGGCCCATGCGATCCAGAACGCCACGGTCCATTTCAATGGAGCCACCGGTGATATCCAGTTTGACTTGCTTGCCGGAGTCTTTGGCAGCCTGCCGGACCACGCCATAGAGGCGCTCGGAAATACTCTCGAACTCGACCATGCGGGTCCGCAACAAATCGCGCTGGAGTTCCCGCGCTTGACGCCCCTGGGCAATCAAATCGTCTTCGGCGCCTTCCACAGATCGCTGCAGGTTTCGCTGCACCGTGGCCACGTCATGCACTGACTCGGCCATCATGCGGGTCAGTTCCTGCACACGCGTAAAGCGGTCAAATTCCAGCGGATCGAAAGCCTGCGCCGAGTCCTTGGTTTGCGCCAGACGCGATTGCATCTGTGACTCGGACTGCAGTTCAACGTCTCTCAGCTGGCTGCGCAGCCGCTCCAGATTGCCGCTCAAGTCGCCCAGCGACGATCGCAATTGGGTAAGACGTGCCTCCATACGGGCACGGGAAATCATGACTTCGCCGGCCTGATTCACCAGGCGGTCCAGCAATTGCGAACGCACGCGCACCGATTGGTTGGCCGATTGACGCAACACCGGTGCCACAACCAGACTGCGTGGCAGCACCCTGACCGGCACGCCCACGGGCGCCGGCGTAGCCGACGCGGAAGGCACCTCAACCGACTGCTCCTCCTCGACCGGAGTCTCGCTCAGGCCCTGGAACGTGGCTTGCAGCGCGTCAAAGCGCGTCAACAAGGGCTCCAGCTGAACGGACTGCAAATGGTCTGTGCCAATTTGCTCGATGCTCGATTCCATGCGGTGGGACATTTCCCCCAGGCGCATCGCACCAGCCAAGCGGGCACTGCCCTTCAGCGTATGCAGGACACGCAGCACTTCGTTGCGCGCCTTCAAATTGTCCGGCAGAGCCACCCATTGGCGCAAGGCGGAACCCAACTGCGGCATGAGTTCAATCGCCTCTTCCTCAAAGATCGGAAACAGATCGTCGTCCAGGTGGTCAACCGCATCAATCTCGTCATCCTGTGCCTGAGCAATGTTGAGCGGCGCCGCAACAACCGTCAACGCAGCAGGTGCGGGCAGCTCGACCGGGGCCGCAGCGGCAACTTCAACAGGAGTTTCAAGAACCTCCGGCTCCAGGTCATCCGATTCAACAAGTTCGTCATCCAGAGCGTCGATGATCGAATCCATGGTTGGCGCCGGGAACTGCGTATCGATAATCGCCTGCAGTGCGGCCAATACGGTCGCGTCTGACTCTTTGAGGAATCCAGCCGCAAACTGGTGGAGCAACCGGCGGATGTCCTCTGCCGCATTGGAGAAGACCTCGGCCTGCGCGGGCGTTCCCTGACGGTGCAATTGCACATGCTGCAGCGCCTGCTCCAGCGAGCGGGCCATGTCGGACAGGGCAACAAAGCCAACCGTTGCGGAACTGCCCAAAAGTGAGTGCGCCAGCGTTACCAGGGAGTCCGGCAGTGGTCGCTGCAGTTCCATGGCCCATTCGCTCAACTCGACCTGCAGGCGTCTGGACCATTCATCGGCTTCGTTCAGGTAGACGTTGTACAGGGGAATGCTCAGGCGCAGGTGTCCAATAACCTTGACCTGCTCATCCACTTCATCCGCGACGCTCGCCATTTCAGGCGTCTTCGCACCCTCTTCTTCAACCGGCGCTTCCTGAGCCGCAGGCTCCGCCTCAAACGACAGCGCTTCCTCAACAGTTGCTTCCAGTTCTGGTTCTGGTTGCGTTTCTGCTTCAGTTGACTGATCTACCAAAACGCCAGGTGTAGCGACCTCTGGTGGCGCGCTGACTTCGGGCATTACCGCATCCACCAGTGGCGGGGCGATCTCTGGTTCTGGCTTGCCCGCTGTAGGCCGATCGCCAAAGTCAAAATCTCCGAAGTCAATTTCCGTGACCTCGGTCGCACCATGGAACGCATCGGCCGACGCACGGGCACTCTCATGTTCAAAGGCCTGCGTGGCCTCAAAATCGAAGGTCTGCGTAGCCGCAAAATCCGGACGCACTTCCTCGGGTGCAGGCGTCAGGCCAGCAGCGAGTTGGGTTGCGGCAAAGTCCACGCGAACTGGCAACTCCAGGTCAGCCTGGCTATCCACTTTCTGCGCAAACGCAATGTCCGTCGACTCGACAGCATGCACGCCGGGCGCAACGACCACCTCAGGCTCACCTGTCAACTGCGACTCTGGCGCTCCAGGTGTGTGCAGTGGAATCCACATGCCATCCAGACGCAAAGCGTCGGATGACTTACGGAAGTCCTGCGCGCTCCACTCGGCGCCGGTTTCACCGGCAATGTCTTTTACCCACCGGCCGAACGCATGCATGGCAGCGCTAGCTGCCGTGATCAAGTCATCACTCGCCGGGCGTTGCTCTGCCAGCCAGTTATTGAACAACTGCTCAAAGGACCAGGCTGCCTCGCCAAAGTCATTGAGACCCACCATGCGCGAACTACCCTTGAGCGTGTGAAAGGCACGCCGCAAAGTGGTTTGCTCTGCCAAATTGGACGGATCCTCGGCCAGTGCCCTGGCAGCAATCAAGCCATTCTGGACAACCTCGCGAGCCTCTTCCAAAAAGATATCAACCAGCTCCGCTTCATCATCGGAAACATCTTCCACGGGAAGCGCAGTGGGTACGGACACGGCACGCGGTGGTACCACGGCGGGGGCAACCACTGGCGGAGTGGAGACCTCCGGTTCCAACAGCAGCGATTCCGATTTCGGTGTGGTCTGCGCCACTTCTTCAACAGCCTCCGGTTCAACACGCTCACGGCCCATCAAAGGCTTGAACTCCCCCAGATCCTCATCGTAGACAAACAGTTTTTTGGCCAGTGCACGCTGATAGCTCAGCATGTCGATGAGGAAGCCCATGGCTCCCAGACTATTGCCCAGCTTCTCAAAAATGCCACGCTTGGCGGTAGCCTCATCAATGTCGTCCACCAGAAACTGCTCGACGCTGCCGCGCATGCGCAATGCCGCCAGAGACGGTTGATCCAGTCCCAAAACTGAAAACACACCGCGCATTTGTGCCAGTTGGCTGGGAACTTCACGCAGTGGGGCCTTGTCCTGCGGGTTTCTGAAAAATTGATCCAGAGATTTTTCGACTTCGCCGAGTGTGCTGCGCAGCTCATCCACCACACTGCCCATGGTTTGCCGGTCACTTACGCGCCGATAAAGCTCTTCCATCCAGGCTTCGAGCGGCTCGGGTTGTCCGCCAGCGACGACATGCTCCAGGCGCACCGCCAGCCGGGCACTGCGCTCGGCCATATTGGATTCGGTGGGGTCCAGATCGTCGTACGCTGCCTCCAGATACAGGATTGCAGTAGCAACTTCCATTGCAACTGCCGCAACGGGAGCGCCTCCCGAGCGGACGGTGGCATCAATGGCCCGTGTCAGCGCTCGACCCAGCTCACCACTTTCGGGGTGCAACTTGACCACGGATTCGGCAACGACGGCAAACTGCTCCGTCACAACCTTGAGCCGGTTGGTATCGCCACCAGCCAGCGCAGACCAGGTTTCTGCCGCCGCAGCAATACGCTTGCGCGCCAGCACCATCAAAGCGGGATCAAAGCGTCCAAACTGTTCGGTTTCGTACTGAACCGGCTTGGTCCGCTCCAGTCTATAGGTCGAGCGAACGGCGTTCAATGCGGGTGCACTCTGCTCGGCAGAAGGAACAGACAGAGAGCAGAAGAAAACCAGATCGTGAGCCAACCGGTCAGAAATACTCAAGTCGCCGCGTGAAAGCGAAGTGTACTGACGCAAAACCCGTGAAGCCGCGCGCTTGGTGTACACATCATCAGGACACAGTCCCAACGAAACACCCTCAAAAAACGCGGAACAAATCGCCCAGAACGTCCTGGGCTCCAGGACAGACTGCCCCGACGCAAGACCGGCACATAACTCACTCATGCGTCTGGCAGACTTGGCATCACCGGTACGCATCACACGCAAAATGGCCTGATCCATCTGCCCGCGCAAGGCCGGCGTGAACGACAGGGGCGCAACATCGGACGGCAGCGGCACATCCAGCCAGCGCCATTCCACCGGCCACAAATCCGCCGGATGGGCGCGCTCGCCGCCAGCAAGCTCCAATACCGAGCGGTATTGCGGGAACAAGGCCACTGATGATGCGGTCTTGCCCTTCAGAACACCCTCCAGGTATTCCGTCAGGGCAAAACTGGCGCGCTCAACCCGGTTGGCTGCGTCTTCGCTGCACAACTCCGGACGCTGCACAAACTTCTGGGCCAAAGCCTCCATGGCGCGAAGCATCTTTGCGGGCGCCCCCAGCCCAACCATTTCAAGAGCACCCACGGCCTGATGCAACTGCTGACGGGCGATGCGCAGGTGACTGGCATCGAGTTCCGACAAATTCGAACCTCTGGCCAATTCCGCATCGCGAACGAAACGCCGAAGCGCCTTGGTCGCACCGTCGAGAGACTTGCGAAGCTCATCCAGCACCCAGGCCAAGGGGCCGAGATCGCTGACCGCCAGTTCATTGTCGCCGGGAGCGGCAGAATTCGATGACATGGGTTCGGGCTCTCCTGGGATCTCTGTTCTGATAGGACGCGCGCAGGTCCGTTATCAGCTAATTTTGAAACGCGAAACCGATTGCCGAAGCTCTTCCGCCATACGGGAGAGCTCGCGCACCTGGGTCGCCGTAACCCGCGTGCCTTCACCGGTTTGTTCTGTCACGGCAAAAATGTGCTGGATATTGTCAGCAACCACATTGGCCAGGCCGGCTTCGCGGGACGCTGAGCTGGAAATCTGCTCAATCAAGTCCGCAACCTGGCGTGACACACGGTCAATCTCTGTCAGCGCAGTACCTGCGTTGTCGGACAGTTTTGCCCCTTCAACCACACCCTGCGTGGAGCGCTCCATAGCGCCGATCGCGTCCTGTGTATCGGTCTGAATCGCCTTCACCAGCGCGGAAATCTGACGTGTCGCATCGGCGGAACGCTCGGCCAGCCGCTGCACCTCTTCCGCAACGACCGAGAAGCCGCGACCCGCTTCGCCAGCGGACGCCGCCTGAATTGCGGCATTCAGCGCCAAAACGTTGGTCTGTTCGGTAATGTCCGAGATCAGCTCGGTGATTTCACCAATCTCCTGTGACGATTCGCCCAGTCGCTTGATGCGCTTGGACGTTTCCTGGATCTGGTCACGGATGGAGTTCATACCGCCGATGGCATCCTGCACCGCCTTCAGACCCGACTCCGCCGCCAACAGCGATTGGCGCGCAACCGTCGCCGATTCCTGCGCTTGTGCCGACACTTCGTTAATACGACCCGCCATATCCACAACGGATCGACCGGTTTCACGAATCTCGTGCAACTGTTCGTTGGACGCTGCCAGCAGTTCGGTGGACGTTGCATCCACGTCGGCCGTCGTTTGCGCGACTCGGGCAGCCGTGTTCTGTACGTTGGACACCAGGGAGCGCAACTCCTCCACCGTGTAGTTCACCGAGTCGGCAATGGCGCCGGTAATGTCTTCGGTCACCGTGGCTTCCTGCGTCAAATCACCTTCAGCCACTGTTTGCAACTCATTCATCAATCGCAGAATGGCGGCCTGGTTGGCATCATTGACCCGCTTGGCTTCATGCTCCTGACGCTCCGCCTCAATCCGCTGGTCTTCTGCCACGACCTGACGCCTGCGGCTGTCTTGTAGCTGCACATAGGACAGACCGCCTGCACACAGCAAGGCAAAACCCGCTGAAAACACGAGAACAGCCAGCGCGGCCCCACCGATACCCGTCTGACCAGACAACTCGGTCTGCACCTCTTCCAGGTTGCGGCGCAAAGGCTCACTGTCCGCAATAATGGCGTCCTGCGCCTCACGTGCAGACACCAGACCCTGCAAGTTGCCCAAAATCGCACTGGCCTGGACCCGTGTCTCTTCGTACATCTTGATCAAGGCATCAAGCTGCTCACGCGTACCAGCATCCTTGGAAGCCGTCAGGCGCAACTCCTGGCTGCCCGACAACAGACCCTGGGATATTTCCTTGAAGGTATTCAAGTCCTTGCCCAACAGGAACACGGCCTCCGGGCTCACACCTTCTGCCGTCAAGAACTCATTGGACGATTTGCCGATACGCTGGGTCAACATCACCAACTGTCCCACGGCGGAAATCTCGACCGACGGGGCATTCTGCTGCAGCTTCATCGCCAGAATAGCTTCTGCGATTTCCAGCAAATCCGAGGACTGCCGATTGATCAGGCGCAGCGCCGAACCGATCTGGGTCAGAATTTTTTGCTGACCCATCACCGCCTTCGCACTCTTTTCGGCGCGGTCCACCAAGGGCATGATCTTTTCCAGCTCATGGACGTAGTTATCACCCAGCGCTTTCAAATGCAGCTCGTCATCGCCATCCTGCAAACCGCGGGTTGTCTTTGACAACACACCAGCGCTGTCCGACACGTCAGGGAAGGCCTGGGCACTGCCCACCACCGCTTGAGACACCGATTTGGCGAGTCGCTGTGACTGCATCAGTGCCTGACCGGTTGCACCGAGCTGCTGCGCCACCTTGTCAGACTGGTTCACGGCGTAAATGGCAACACCCACCAACAGCGCAGACGCCACACCCAGCATAACGAACAGTGTGCGTTGCTGCTGGACAACCGTTCGACTTCCCAGACCCGGAATAGCCACCAGATCGCCCGTATCGGCCTTGGGCATTCCGCCATCCGACTCCTTTACCGGAGCACCACGCAGTGCAGCGGCGGGCGCCTCGTCTTCCTGAACGGTCTCCCCACCCACCGCACTCGATGAATCTTCTGGCATGGCAAGACTAAGGCGTGAATCCAGTTCGGACTCCGACTGCTTTTTAGTAAAAAGATTTTTTAATTTATCGACGACGGACATGGTGAAGCCTTACGGAAGGGTCTAAGCGCTGATACTCAAGAATTGAGGGGTTTGGGACAAGATACGCAAATCGATTTCCTGCCATTGCTCGCCGGCGGAGTCGATGAACTGGTTGCCAAAATAGGCCGGTGCGCCAGGGGCCGCGGCTGACGAGGACGTAAAAGCATCCCCTCCGCGCAGCCCCAGCAGGCCATCGACCTGCAAGGCGCAATTCACCTCAAGTGCAACATTCAGGGTGACCACGCTCAGGTCTTGCGAAGCGGGTTCCGCCCGCACGACACCCATATCGCCGGCAATAAAGCCAGCGAGGTCAACCACCCCATACAAGCCGCCACGGATATTGAGCACGCCGCGAAACCACGGTCGCGCATAGGGCACCGGCTGCAAACTGGTCAATGGAAAAATCTCGCCTGACTGCCCCAGCGGGAACAACAGGTTCTTTCCCCCGACTCGCACGGCAAGCCATGCCACCGACATACCCTCTGAACGGGCAGCCTGCAGACGACTGGCGAGTCGAGCCTGGAGCTCTCTAAGTGCTTCGCGGTTGGCCATGGGGTCGGAAAATCAGCCCAGAGCCTTGATCTTGGCAAACAGCTCGGCGGCGTCCACCGGCTTGGTGATGTAGTCTTTGGCACCCTGGCGCATGCCCCATACCCGGTCGGTCTCCAAATTCTTGCTGGTGCAGATGAAAATGGGTATCTCGGTGTACTCGGGTGTGCGATTGATGGCGCGGGTCAGTTGAAAACCATTTTGCCCCGGCATCACCACATCCATCAGGATCAGGTCGGGCTTTTCTTCGGTCAGGCGCTTGAAGGCCTCGTCTGCATTTTCAGCGGATCGCACGACGAAGCCGTTCTTCTGCAACAGGTCCGTCAGAAACATGATTTCAGTTTTTGAATCGTCAACGATGAGTACTTTATTAATTGCCATCAACTAGCTCCTTGCATAACTGTCCCGAATTGCCGCACGGCTTGCAGCAACTGATCTTTGGTAAACGGTTTGGTCAGATAGTCCTGCGCACCGACCATTCGGCCACGCGCCTTGTCAAAGACTCCGTCCTTGGACGATAACATCACCACCGGCACACCTGAATACTTGGCGTTGCGCTTGATGATGGCGCAGGTCTGATAACCGTCCAGGCGAGGCATCAAGATGTCGCAAAAAATGAGCTGTGGCTGGTAGTCATTGACCTTGGCCAGCGCGTCGAAACCATCCTCAGCCAGCATCACGTCGTGACCACCTTGCTTGAGGAAAATTTCCGCGCTGCGGCGAATGGTATTGCTGTCGTCGATGACCAGAACTCTGACAGTGGATGCTGCGGTACTCAAAAGGCTTTGCTCCCGATCATGTGTGGGCATTTACGGGCAGACTTCTCTGCCCGAACACTGCAATCTCAAAACTGAACCATTTCAAAATCTTCCTTGCGCGCGCCGCACTCGGGACACGTCCAGTTCATGGGCACATCGGCCCAACGGGTACCGGGAGCGATTCCATGATCGGGGGCGCCAAGCGCCTCGTCATAAATCCAGCCGCAAATCAGGCACATCCATGTTTTAGTATCGCTCACAGCTTAAAGGGCCTTCGAATAGAATGCAAGGATTGTATAGAAGCAGCATTGGCGAAATGCCCTTCGCGAGCCCAAACTACGCCATTCTGTCTGATGACAAACCCTAAGACTGGCCCTTCGATGACGGCACTCTCCGACCCACTGATCGAGATCGAAACCGGCGACGACGGACCCGGCGCCTGCGTCATGGTCTTCAATGCCAATGACCCCAGCGGGGCGGGCGGAATCACAGCGGACATCACCGCGATTGCCTCGGTCGGAGCCCACGCCGTTCCCATCATGACCGGCGCGTACGCCCGCGACACGGCTGAGGTGTACGACCATTTCTGCATGGACGATGAGGCCGTCACCGAGCAGGCCCGCGCCATACTGGAGGACGTTCCAATCCAGGTCATCAAGGTCGGATTCGTCGGCTCGCCGGAGAACCTGAGCGCCATCGCCGAACTGGCATCCGACTATGCGGACATTCCCCTGGTGGCCTACATGCCTGATCTGTCATGGTGGCAGGAGGACCAGATCGACCTGTACCAGGATGCCTACAACGAACTGCTGCTACCGCTGACCACCCTGTTGGTTGGAAACCACAGCACCCTGTCCCGCTGGCTGCTTCCCGACTGGAACGCCGAGCGCAACCCCACGGCGCGCGACATTGCCCGCGCCGCCAACGAATTTGGCGTGCCCTACACCCTGGTCACCGGTATCCCTCTGCCCGACCAGTTCATCGACAACGTGCTGTGCAGCCCGACCGCCGTGCTGTGCAGCAGCAAATTTGAGCGCTTTGAGGCCGTGTTTGCCGGAGCGGGCGACACGCTGTCGGCCGCGCTGGCAGCGCTCATTGCCAGTGGAACCGAATTGTCCGAGTCGGCCACCGAGGCCTTGAGCTACCTGGACCGTTGCCTGGAAAGCGGTTTTCGCCCCGGTATGGGCAACGTGCTACCCGATCGCCTGTTCTGGGCACACCCCGAAACCGACGACGAAGAACCCCAAGAATCCTCTTTTGAAATCTCGCCCAATGACACCCGACACTGACCGCAACCTCCAACTGTTTCAACGCGCCCAAAAAGTCATTCCCGGCGGCGTCAACTCCCCCGTCCGCGCGTTCAAGGCGGTTGGCGGCACACCCCGGTTTGTGGCCCGCGCACAAGGCGCCCATTTCTGGGATGCCAACGGCCAGCGCTATATTGATTACATCGGCTCGTGGGGGCCCATGATCCTGGGCCATGGTCACCCGGCTGTGGTCGAAGCGGTGCAAAAGGCCATTCTGGAAGGCTTCTCATTTGGTGCGCCCACCGAACGCGAAGTGGAACTGGCCGAGGAAATCCTGAGCTTGGTGCCATCCATGGACATGGTGCGCCTGGTCAGCTCCGGAACCGAAGCCGGCATGAGCGCCATCCGCCTGGCACGCGGCGCCACCGGGCGCAGCAAGATCCTCAAGTTTGAAGGCTGCTACCACGGACACGCCGATGCGCTGCTGGTCAAGGCCGGCTCGGGTCTTGCCACCTTCGGCAACCCCACCAGTGCTGGCGTGCCAGCCGAAGTCGTGCAACATACGCTGGTGCTGGAGTACAACAACATCGAGCAACTGGAAGAAGCCTTTGCCTTGCACGGAAAAGAGTTGGCCTGCCTGATGATCGAGCCGATCGCCGGCAACATGAACTTTGTGCGTGCCTCGGTGCCCTTCATGCGCCGCTGCCGCGATCTGTGCACCCAATACGGCGCGCTGTTTGTATTCGATGAAGTGATGACGGGTTTCCGCGTCGCCCTGGGCAGCGCCCAAAGCGTGTACGCCAAGTCTATCCCCGGGTTCGAACCCGACATCACCGTGATGGGCAAGGTCATCGGCGGGGGCATGCCCCTGGCGGCGTTTGGCGGAAAGCGCGCCGTGATGGAGCAGCTCGCGCCGCTGGGCCCGGTCTACCAGGCCGGCACCCTGTCGGGCAACCCCGTGGCCACCGCCTGCGGCCTGGCCACGCTGCGCGAGATTCGCAAACCCGGCTTCTTTGAGGCACTGGGCGCCAAGACGCAAAAGCTGATGACCGGATTGAAAGGCGCGGCCAACCAGGCCGGTGTGCCCTTCAGCGTCGACAGCGAAGGCGGCATGTTCGGCTTTTTCCTGTTCGATGCCCTGCCGCAGAACTACGCCAAGGTGATGACCACCGACAACAAGCGCTTCAACACCTTCTTCCACGGCATGCTGGACCGCGGCGTGTACTTTGCTCCGGCCTTGTACGAAGCAGGCTTCATGAGCGCGGCGCACACCGATGCGGACATCGCCGAGACCGTGACTGCGGCTGCGGACGTCTTCAGATTGCTATAAATTCTGTAGCTTATTTTGCAGCATTGACGGGGGCTAGAGACCCATTTCACTGTAAGACTCACCGCTTTTGGAAGACGATGCACGTTTTACTCATTGATGACCATGCGCTCTTCAGAGCAGGCATGTCGCTGTTATTCCAGCGTATGGATCCTGAAGTTCAGGTCGTTGAAGCCAATAGCCTGGAAGTTGCTCTTGCGCAGGACGTTGCCAATACAAATCCATTTGACTTGATTTTGCTCGATTTGACCTTGCAAGGCATGAATGGACTCGATGGCCTGCGCCCCCTTCGAAAGAAGTTTGCTGACGTGCCGGTGGTGGTAGTTACCGGGAGCGCGGAGCATGACGCGATGAACGAAGCGCGGGCAAAAGGTGCTAGGGGTTATCTCGTCAAAACCACCGCTGCGGACGCCATGATGCAAGCCTTGCAAGAAGTGCTCCAAGGCCATTCTCATTTTCCCGAAGACCTGGCCCCGGCTTTGGCCAATGGGAATATGACCCCGCGACAACGGGAAGTGCTGGATCTATTGTGCAAGGGCAAGGTGAACAAAGAGATAGCGTCGAGCCTGGGAATGAGCGACCACACGGTGCGAACTCACTTGAAAATGATATTTCGTACCATGGGAGTCCATACACGCACAGAAGCGGTTTTGGCGGCACGGAGATTAGGCATTTTCTAACCATGCGTCCTTTCGCGAACCACCGCCCTGTATCACGGACCTTAAAGTATGCGGCAGTTGCAACCGCAGTGGTCATAGGCCTTGCTACATGCCTTGGTTACATGCTGGTTGCGCGCCATGCGCCATCTAGTGCTCAGCCCATTTTATGGGTGGGTTTGGCAACCCTGCTACTCGAACTTGCGATCGCAGGGTGGAGCATCCGTGCGGTTGAAGCAATAGAGGAAGATCAAAAAGGGCAACGATTGCATTTTTTGGCGACCGCCATTCACGATTTGCGACAACCCTTACAAGCGGCCACACTTTTCGTAGACAGCTTGCTCCACTCGTCGCTGAGTCCGCAGCCGCTGAAGGTAGCCCAGCGCTTGGATCAATCGATACAGTCGGTTCGCCTCATTTTGGACAACCTCCTGGACATTTCTAGTCTGGATGCTGGTGCAGTTTTTGTACAAAAAAAAACATTCAATCTCATCGTATTGCTGCACGCCCTTGAAGCGGAGTTCACGCCACAAGCAATTTCCAAAAATTTGCGCTTCTGTTTTTACTGCCCATCAACGGACATTTTTGTGAATAGCGATCCGAAACTGGTTCAGATGATTTTGCGCAAGCTGCTCATCAACGCGATTGCCGAAACGCGCCAAGGGGGCATTTTGCTGGGCGTGCGCCAGCGTGGAAGCCAGGTGCTCATACAGGTATGGGATACCCACACAAACATGCAAAAAGACCCAAGCAATACTTTAGACCCTAGCCTGGCTATTGCGAACAGGGTTGCAGCGTTGATTCAGTCACCGCTCATTTTCGAGTTGAAAACGGGGCGTGGGTCTGTGTGCACATTGACACTGTCGCGAGGCAACACCCCAGCGATATCACCGTCATCCGGAGTTCAAATTCAATGTCTAAAATAAAACACGTCAGTTGCTCCGGCAATCCCAAATTGGTTGCAGAGTTGCTGCGCTCCAGGGGTCCCGTGTTCGGGATGGCACTGTTTGGGCTTCTTCCGCTGGCGCATGCGCAAAACATGCCGACGCTCTCAGAAAACGAGTTTCTGAATGATGTCCCCATCGTGCTGTCCGTCTCGCGCCTGCCGCAGCGTCTGGATGAAACGCCAGGGGCAGTAACCATACTGGACCGTGCCATGATTCGGAACACCGGGGCTCGCGATGTGGCCGATTTGCTGCGCTACGTACCCGGGTTCGAAGTCAGCAGCTCGTTTGAATCCAATGCCCCCCAGGCCAGCTACCACCTCAACTTAAAAGACTACTCCAACCGGGTACAGGTTATGGTCGATGGGCGCTCGGTTTACTCCCCCTTTCTGTTGGGTAGTACCGGTCCGGGCCTGCAGGCAGTGGCCATTGATGACATTGAGCGCATCGAGGTCATTCGCGGCACCAATGCGGCCGCCTATGGGGCGCGGGCCTTTTTGGGCATGATCAACATCGTCACGCGTGACACGCTCGACACCATAGGCACAACCGCCCATGTGGCAGTGGGCGACAACGGCATTCTGGACACCTTGGTGCGCTTGGGCTGGGGCGATAACCAAACACGTTTTCGTCTCACGGCAGATCAGCGTGCGGACTCCGGGCTGAGGGGTGCAGGCGGAACGGACCGCATCAACCGCGTCAACTTTCGGGGCACGTTGCAGGCCACTGACAGTGACCGCCTGGACGTGCGCGCCGGTCAGTCCGTTATTAGTGCAGGCGTCGGCACCGAAGGCAGCGACGGCAACGGTTTGCGCAATCTCTGGATTGACACATCCTTTGTCCAGTTGGACTGGAGCCGCGTCCTGAATATGAATGAGGACTTTGCCTTCCAGTATTCGCACATGGAAGAGTCCATCAAGAACCAGGTCCCCAACACAACGTTCACCGATATCCTGATGAACCGAGGGGGGCGCGCCAGCAGCGACACATTGATGGCGCAGTACATCATGCGCATGCGCCAGGATTTAAGCTGGATTTGGGGTGCCGAGCTGCGCCAGGAGCGCATCATCTCCCGCATCCTGTACGACACAGATGCGGCCCTCGTAACCAATTTTTACCGTGTGTTCTTCAACGCAGAGTGGCACATCGTGCCCAACCTGGTGCTCAATGCCGGCAGCATGCTGGAGCGCAACTCGGTGTCCGGCGATACGGCATCTCCGCGCACCATGCTGAACTGGCACCTTGTGCCCGGACAAACGCTGCGCTATGGTGTCTCGAAAGCCTATCGTCCGCCCAGCACGTTCGAAAACTTCAGCCACCTGGTGTACCGGTCTCCCTCTCTGGCGGCTGCCGGTTTTGCGGACGGGGAATTCGTGGATTTCAATGCCCACGGGGGCTTGGCACCAGAATCCGTTGTGAGTCGTGAAATCGGTTATCTGGGTACATTCGATCAATTGCACCTGGATGTGGATGTCCGGCTCTTCGATGAAACCAGCACCAACATCATCTCGGAGAAAAGAGAAGCGAATGGCTACACCAAATACTACGCCAATATACCGGGCGGCAACTGGGACGACCTCAGCGCACCGCTGAACATCCACGGAGCGGAGCTCCAGCTCAAGTGGCGACCCTGGCAGGATGGGCAGTGGACTGTGGGGCATCTGTGGATTGACAACGGCCAACTCCACCCCCGCAACGCTTCCACCAGCTCCTCGCTCATGTTCACGCAGCGGCTTCCCCGGGGCATTCACGTCAGCCTGATGCGCAGCCACACGGACCCTGTGCAAGAGATGCCCAATAACGGCGTTCCAGGCCCAGCGGTGAACCGCACCGACCTGCGCATTGCCAAAGATCTGCGTTGGGGATCACGCAAAGGCGAGTTGTCTTGGGTGGTGCAGAACTTCGGGCCCGCGTATCCGGACTTCGACCCCAACTTTCAGTTCGTGAAACAAGCCTATGTGATGTTGCGGCTAGAGAACTAAACGCATGTTCCTGCGAGGGCTATCGTTCAGGTTTGCACTTTTGTGCCTGTGGCTGGGGTGCGGTTTACCGCTCTGGGTGCATGCCGCACAAGTTCCAGTACTGATCGTCAGTGCTGAGCGCAACACTGCATTTACGGAGGCTGCCGAAGTTTTCATGGAAGAGCTTGAGCGCGGCGGTGTTTCGCGCAGCAACGTTCAGTACGTGACACTGGCAGAGGCCCGCACCTCTGCCACCAGAGCCGGTCAGCTTGTGCTGGCTTTGGGCGTAGAGGCGGCGACGGAATTGGCACGCAGCGAGACACGGGTGCCGGTTTTATGTGTCTTTGTGCCCAGTCAAAGTTTCGAAGTGATTGTGCGCACCAACCCGCGCAAGGGCGCGAGCCCGTTTTCTGCGGTTTACCTGAACCAGACTTTTGGGCGCCAGTTGGATTTGATCCAGCTCGCCTTGCCCCAGCGGCGCATAGGCGTTTTACTGGGGAGCCATAGCAGTGCACAAATCCCGCTTCTGGAGGATGCGATCCGCACGCGATCATTGGGTTTGATGCAAACCAAAATCGACGGAAATGAGTCGATGTTTGCCAAACTACAAATGCTTCTGGAGGCAAGCCAGGTACTGCTGGCCCTGCCGGATCCACAGGTGTTTAACAGTGGCACATTGCAAAATATTCTTCTGTCCGCCTTGCGTGCGGGGGTGCCCATGGTGAGTTTTTCGCCCGCCTATGTGAAGGCGGGAGCCTTGATGGCGATCTACTCCACACCGGCCCAGGTTGGACAGCAGGCAGCACAACTCACACGCGCGGTTCTACAGGGCAAAGAACTGGCTCCACCCCAATACCCACACGATTTTTGGATCGATGTGAATGTGTCGCTTGCTCGCTCGATGAACTTGAACATTGACGCTCAGACCTTGACCGAGCAACTCAAGCGATTGGAACTCAAGAAATGAAATGGTCTGACATCCGCACCCGGGTCTTGCTTGCCGCATGGCTGCCGGTGCTGATGGTGGGGATTGGACTGTCGGTGGCGTTTTTGCTGGGTCGCTCAAGTGACCTTAACCAGTCATACCAGCAACGCGCGCGTGCCCTGGCACGGCAATTGGCCAGCGCCAGCGAGTACGGCATTTTTTCGGCCAACGAAGTACAGCTGCATTCGATCTGCCTGGGTGCCACGAAGGAGCCCGACGTGCGTTCGGTCGATATATTCGACAGCAAGGGGCGGCTCCTGACGCGAGTGGGCGCGCCGCTGTCGGCGTCCCCGGTGGTGGGCATGCAGGAGAGCAGTGTCCACGACGCATCCAGCAACCTGGATGTTCTGGTCCAGCCAGTACTGGGCAGCCAAATCAAACTGGATGATGTTTTCGAAGAACAGATAGGCAGGTCGCCTCAATCGGCCCAACTGCTGGGGCATGTCGTCCTGGTCATGAGTCGTCAATCGCTGGTGACACTGGAGCACAGCATGCTGTTGCTCGGGTTTTTCATCACCTCGGGTGGACTGTTGCTGGGTGCATTGGTAGCCTTCCTGATTGCACGCGGGGTGATAGAACCGATACAACGGGTTTCGCGCCAGGTTGAACGCCTGGAAGCGGGTGAGCTGGGGTTCCGGGCTTTGGTGCATCCTGACGATCCGTTTGCCGCCTTGCAACGCGGTCTCAATAGCATGGCCCAACGCTTGCAGGAGAGCCACCAACTCCTGGAGTACCGCGTAGAAAAGGCCACCCAGGACCTGCGCGCCCAGAAAGAAACCGCAGAAGAAGCCACGCGGACAAAGTCCCACTTTCTGGCGGCCGCCAGCCATGACTTGCGCCAACCTTCGCACGCGTTGGGCATGTTTTTGGTGCGCCTGATGCAATTTCCACACGGAGAAGAGGAAACGAAGGTGCTTGACCACCTGTCCGCGTCCGTGCGGGCACAGCAGGATTTGCTCGACGCCCTGCTGGACATCGCCCAACTGGAAGCGCACTCGGTGAAGACGTCGATTCGGGCACTTTCTGTGGCGGAACTTTTTGCCCCGTTGGCCCATGGTTTGCACGCTCAGGCCGATGCCAAGAAGCTGGGGTTTCGCGTTCGCCAGAGTCCATTGTGGGTACTGAGTGACCCCGCATTGCTCACCCGCATGCTTTTGAACCTGGTGCATAACGCACTGCGATATACCGTGCACGGTGGAATTCTGGTGGCATGTAGACCGGTGCAGGGCCGCCGCTTTGCGCGCATAGAGGTGTGGGACACCGGCGTGGGCATTGCGCCACAACACCAAGAGGAGATTTTCAAAGAGTTTTTCCAGGTGAGCAACAGCGAACGCGATCGCAGCAAGGGGCTGGGCTTGGGCTTAAGTATTGTCGATCGAACAGCCCGGCTGCTGGGGCACAAGGTTAGCGTCAAGTCGGTGCTGGGCCGGGGCAGTTGCTTCAGCATTGAGCTTCCACTCGCTTTGAACCCGCACCCTCAAAGCGTCTCGGAGGACAAGAGCACGATGCCGCTGAACGACTTGCAGGGCGTGCGCCTGCTGGTGATTGAGGATGATGTGTTGGTCGCACAGGCTATGCAAATGATGCTGTCCGGCTGGGGCTGTGATGTAGCGATGGCCAGCGGTGGTCAAGAGGCGTTAGGGCAGTTGCGGGCAGGCAAAAATCCCCAACTGATTCTGAGCGACTACCGCTTGCGCGCAGGCGAGAACGGGCTTGACACGGTGCGGCTGATACGCGCTGAAGCCAAACGTCATATCCCGGCCTGCCTCATGAGCGGGGATGTCGAGAGTAATTTGTCGGACTTGTGCCGCGACGCCGGGATCCATTTTCTGCAAAAACCGGTGCGACCGGCTATTCTGCGCAGTCTGATTCTGCAGTTAGTGCGGTAACGGGACGGACCGCTATAAATTCAGTAGCTGCTTGCGCACATTCCACGCGGGCTAGCGCCACATTTACCTCAAAGAACTTGTAGAAACACCCAGGTCGGGTGCCATTCACCCCAACGTGGGTATCTCAGCCGCCAACTCAGTGCCGGAAGTGCCGCACGCCGCTGAACACCATGGCCACACCGCGCTCGTTGGCTGCGGCGATCACTTCGTCGTCGCGCATGGAGCCGCCGGGCTGGATGATGCAGGTGGCGCCTGCGTCGACCACCACGTCCAGGCCGTCACGGAAGGGGAAGAAGGCGTCGCTGGCCACGGCCGTGCCGGCCAGGGTCAGGTTGGCGTGGCCGGCCTTGATGCTGGCAATGCGGGCCGAGTCCAGGCGGCTCATCTGGCCGGCGCCCACGCCCATGGTCATGCCGCCCTTGCAGAACACGATGGCATTGGACTTGACGTACTTGGCCACCTTCCACGCAAACAGCAGGTCCTGCAGTTGCTCGGGGGTGGGCTGCTTGGTGGTCACCACTTTCAGATCCGCCAGGGCCAGTTCATGGTTGTCGGCGGTCTGCATCAGCAGGCCGGAGCCCACGCGCTTGATGTCCATGGCGTTGCGACTGGCAATACCGGCGTTCGCTGGCAGGTCGATTTGCAGGATGCGCACATTGACCTTGGTCTTGAACACGGCCAGTGCCTCGGGCGTGTAGGCCGGGGCCATCAGCACTTCGACAAACTGCTTGGAAATCTGCTGGGCAGCGGCTTCGTCCAGCGTGGTGTTCAGCGCGATGATGCCGCCGAAGGCGGAGGTGGGATCGGTCTGGAAGGCCTTGCTGTAGGCCTGCAATGCGTCCGCACCCACGGCCACACCGCAGGGGTTGGCGTGCTTGACGATGACACAGGCCGCGCCGTCGCGTGCCAGGTCGAAGCTCTTGACGCATTCCCAGGCCGCATCGGCATCGGCAATGTTGTTGTAGCTCAGCTCCTTGCCTTGCAGCTGCTTGGCCGTCACCAGCGATCCGGCGGCGGGTTGCAGGTCGCGGTACAGGGCGGCTTGCTGGTGCGAGTTTTCACCGTAGCGCAGGTCTTGCAGCTTCACGTAACAGCCGTTGCTCTGGCCGGGGAACTGCGCCAGCGTCGGTGCCGCGTCGCCCGCGGGCACGTCGTCACCGACCTGCACGCAGGACAGGTAATTGCTGATGGCGCCGTCGTACTGGCTGATGCGGTTGAACGCGGCCACGCTCAGGGCGAACTTCGTTCTATCGCTGACCTTGCCTTGTGCCTTGAGCTCGGCAATCACGGTGGCGTATTGCGACGCGTCGGTCAGCACGGCCACGTCTTTCCAGTTCTTGGCGGCGCTGCGCACCATGGCCGGGCCACCGATGTCGATGTTCTCGATGGCGTCTTCCAGCGTGCAACCGGGCTTGGCCACGGTGGCTTCAAACGGGTACAGGTTGACCACCAGCACATCGATGGTGTCGATCTGGTGTTCGGCCAGTGCGGCCATGTGGGCCGGCACATCGCGGCGGGCCAGCAGGCCGCCGTGCACGCGGGGGTGCAGGGTCTTGACGCGGCCATCCAGCATTTCGGGGAAGCCGGTCATCTCGGCCACCTCGGTCACGGGCAGGCCCTTGTCGGCCAGCAGTTTGGCGGTGCCGCCGGTGGAGAGCAGCTTGATGCCCTGCGCGTGCAGCGCCTGGGCGAGTTCAACGATGCCGGTTTTGTCGGAGACAGAAAGAAGTGCGTTCATGGTGGGGCGGGCGAAGTTAATAAATGGGGGATGCGTCGGGCAACCAGCCGCTGGGGCCGGTGAGACGCGCAATCAATCGATCAGTTTGTGTTCCAGCAATTTCTTGCGCAGGGTGTTGCGGTTCAGGCCCAGCCATTGCGCTGCTCTGGACTGGTTGTGATCAGCCTGCGCCATCACCACTTCCAGCAAGGGTTTTTCCACGGCACGCACCAGCATGTCGTGCATGCTGTCGGGCTCGGTACCGCGCAAATCCCTGAAATAACCTTCGAGACTGGTCCGCACACAGTCTTCAATGAGCTGCTTGCTCATGCTGCTAATTCCATGATGTCTCGTCCTCTTGTATCGACCGTCACGCCCGGTGCGGGAATGCGGTCCATTCGTTCGTTCAAATGATCCAAAAACTGTTCGACCGCAGCGGTCTGCGCGGCGCTATCCACCAGCGCATTCATCTCGGCCCGAAAAGCTTCCCCACCGGGCAACTCGCGCACATACCAGCCTATGTGCTTGCGCGCCGAACGCACGCCGATGAACTCGTCGTACAGGCTGTAGTGGTCGTGCAAATGTTCAATGAGCAGGCGTTTGACCTCGCTCACCAAGGGCGGCGCCAGGTGCTCTCCGGTAGCCAGAAAGTGACCGATCTCGCGGAAGATCCAGGGCCGGCCTTGCGCGGCGCGGCCGATCATGATGGCGTCGGCACCGGTGGCCTGCAGCACGGCGCGCGCCTTCTCGGGGGAGGTGATGTCGCCATTGGCCACCACCGGAATCTGCACCGCGGCCTTGACCGCCGCAATGGTGTCGTACTCGGCCGCGCCCTTGTAGCCCTGTTCGCGGGTGCGGCCATGCACGGCCAGCATCTGCACCCCGGCACCTTCAAAGGCACGCGCCAGCACCACGGCGTTCTTGTGGCTCTGGCACCAGCCGGTGCGCATCTTCAGCGTCACGGGAACCTGGTGCGGCGTGCAGGCGGCCACCACCGCCTCCACAATGGACAGTGCCAGCGCCTCGTCCTGCATCAGGGCCGAACCGGCCCATTTGTTGCAGACTTTCTTGGCCGGGCAGCCCATATTGATGTCGATGATCTGGGCGCCGCGCGCAATGTTGTACACGGCCGCGTCGGCCATCATCTGCGCTTCGGTACCGGCAATTTGCACGGCAATGGGACCGGGTTCGCCGGCGTGGTTGGCACGGCGCGAGGTTTTGAGGGTGTCCCACAGGTCGCGCCGCGAGGTCACCATTTCGCTCACCGCGTAACCGGCACCCAGGCGTTTGCACAGTTGCCGAAAAGGCCGGTCCGTCACACCCGCCATGGGTGCGACAAACAGGGGATTCGCCAAAGCGAAGTGGCCGATGTGCATGCGACGTTTTTCTGGAATGGGGTGGGGGCGCGGGTACCGTGGCGAGAGCCGGCTCTCATTCTAGCTGCTCAAAATTTCAGCAATTGAAATTTGCGCCAAATGGCTCGCCCGCGCAGATGTTTCGCATGCCCGTACCAGCGGCCCGACGACAGAAAATTCTGCCAACCACCCGATGCAAGTCATACACTGACGCCATGCCACCCTGGATTGATCAACTGCTCGCCTTGCTGTCACTGCCACAGTACAGCCTGAGTACGGTGTTTGTGGTCTCGTTCATCTCGGCAACGCTGTTGCCCCTGGGTTCCGAGCCGGTCGTGTTCGGACTGGTCAAACTCAATCCCGACATGTTCTGGCCGGTGGTGCTGGTCGCCACGGCCGGCAACACACTGGGTGGTGCACTGGACTGGTGGATGGGCTATGGCGCCCACCAGGCATTCGACAAATACCGCCACTCCTCCGCCCACACCAAAGCACTCGCCTGGCTGGAGAAACTCGGGCCCAAAGCCTGCCTGCTGGCCTGGCTACCCGTGGTGGGCGACCCGCTGTGCGCCGTGGCCGGTTGGCTCAAATTGCCTTTCTGGCCCTGCCTGCTCTACATGACGATCGGAAAATTCGCGCGCTACGCCCTGATGACGGGTGCACTGGTGGGCGCATTTGCTATGTTTTAGATAGCTGCTTGCGCACATTCTGCGGGGGCTAGCGGCCCAATAGACCTAAGAACTGAAGAGGAAATTCATGACGTCGCCATCCTTGACGACGTACTCCTTGCCCTCGGCGCGCATCTTGCCCGCATCCTTGGCGCCCTGCTCACCCTTGTAGGCGATGAAGTCTTCAAAGGCAATGGTCTGGGCACGGATGTAGCCCTTCTCGAAGTCGGTGTGGATCACGCCAGCGGCCTGCGGGCCGGTGTCACCCACGTGGATGGTCCAGGCGCGCACTTCCTTCACGCCGGCGGTGAAGTAGGTTTGCAGACCCAGCAGCTTGTAGGCCGAGCGGATCAGGCGGTTCAGGCCGGGCTCGGTCTGGCCCAGTTCCTCCAGGAACATCTGGCGGTCTTCGTCGCTCATCTCCGACATTTCGGCTTCCAGCTTGGCACTGATGGCCACCACCGGCGCGTTTTGCGCCGTGGCATAGGCGGTCAGACGGTCCAGCATCGGGTTGTTCACAAAACCGTCTTCGGCCACATTGGCCACAAACATGGCGGGCTTGGCCGTGATGAAGAAAAACTGTTGCAACAAAGGCAGTTCTTCCTTGGTGAAGTCCAGCGTGCGCACGGGCTTGGCCTCGTTCAGCGCGGCTTGGCATTTCTCCAGAATGGCGACCAGTTTGATCGACTCCTTGTCGCCCGAGCGGGCGGTCTTGGTGACGCGGTGCAGGGCTTTTTCTGCCGCCGCCAGATCAGCCAGACACAGCTCGGTCTGGATCACTTCGATGTCGGAGATCGGGTCGACCTTGCCGGCCACGTGGATCACGTTGTCGTCTTCAAAGCAGCGCACCACATTGATGGTGGCATCGGTCTCCCGGATGTGGGCCAGAAACTTGTTGCCCAGGCCTTCACCGGTGCTGGCGCCCGCCACCAGGCCGGCGATGTCGACAAACTCCACCACGGCCGGCACCATGCGCTCGGGCTTGACGATTTCGGCCAGCTGCGCCATGCGCGGATCGGGCACTTCCACGATGCCCACATTGGGCTCGATGGTGCAGAAGGGATAGTTCTCCGCCGCAATGCCGGCCTTGGTCAGGGCGTTGAACAGGGTGGATTTACCGACGTTGGGCAGGCCGACGATGCCGCATTTCAAACTCATGAAAATGTCCTTAGAAAACACCCCCTTACGCACCATCGAGCCCAACGTGGGCGTCATGGATGTGCCTGGTTCACGCAGGGCGCGACCGGACAGCAAAAATACAAACCGGGTAGGGATACGCCGGCTTTTTGAGGAATGTGTCCTCGTTTTGCCTGGGGGAAACTGATGCCAATTGTACTTATCAGCGAATCCCTGCTCCGCCGCCGCACCGCCACCGATGGGCGACTGCTGCGCGACCGGGTGCTTTGTGGGTTCTGCGTGCGCATGAATCCAAGGAAACGGACCTTCAGAATTGCGACCAGCGTGGCGGGCGAACAGTTCCGTGGGAAGTCCAACCCTTTCCAAAGAAGGCTAGTCCAAAAACTTGCTCCAGGTTCCAATGTTATGAACGTTCAGGTAGCCCTTCTTCTTTAGCAAAAGTTTTGCCATTCCACTTCGTGTTCCGCTTGCACAGCAGAGAACAACCGGCGAGGACTTGGGTATCTCACCGAGTCTGTTTCCCAATTCCGGAAGGGGGATGTTGATTGTTCCGGGGGCGTTCCCACTGGCAAACTCCCCAGCCGATCTCACGTCGACAAATGTTGCGCCGTTCTTCCTCAGTTCCGGCAGCATGGCAATCACTTTTTTTGAATTCCACCACTTGTACGCAAACCAAAGACCCAAAGCCATGAATGGCCAATACTTTTGAAAAAGATCCAGAAAATCCATATAACTCCTTGTCAAACTGAATGGATGAAGTATCGATGGATAGCGTCAGCCCCAATCCGCGATATTCACCGACAAAAACGCAGGGTTTGAGCCGCTTTTTGTCCTCGTTTTGTCCTGATTGCAATGTGGGAATTGTACTAATCGGCGAATGGCCTCGGGATGCATCGGCGGCAGCGAAGGCCCGTGGCGCCGTCTTGGCCTTGGTCTGCGGGGCCGGGTACAACGAGTGGTTACGGCCTGCCAGAGACTTGCCACCGCAACCCTAAAAGCTCTCCCAGTCGTCACTGCCGGCCTTGGTACTCGTGTCCGCTACCGCCTTCTTTGGCGCTGCCGAGGGCGCACTCAGTGCAGCCTGCTTCGGGACAGCCCTTAATGCAGTTTTCTTGGCTAGGGCGACCTGCTTGGGCTGGCTTCGGCTCATCGGCGTCGGGGCACGGTGGCTCACGGAAGCCACACCGCTCTCACCTTGACCGAGATTGAACACGGCCACCGTCTGCACCAATTCCTTGGCCTGGTTTTCGAGGCTGGATGCCGCTGCGGCCATCTCTTCCACCAGCGCGGCATTTTGCTGCGTCGTTTGATCCATCTGGACAACGGCCTCGCCGACCTGGGCGACACCCTGTGCCTGCTCATTGCTGGCGGCACTGATCTCGCCCATGATGTCGGTCACGCGCCGGATGCTGCTTACCACTTCGGTCATGGTGGCGCCGGCCTGATCGACCAGCGCCGTTCCCTGCTCGACACGCTGCACGCTGTCACTGATGAGGGCCTTGATTTCCTTGGCGGCGTCCGCGCTGCGGCCAGCCAGGCTGCGCACTTCAGACGCCACCACGGCAAAACCACGACCTTGCTCGCCTGCACGGGCGGCTTCCACGGCAGCATTGAGCGCCAGGATGTTGGTCTGGAAAGCGATGCCGTCAATGACGCTGATGATGTCAGAGATCTTCTTGCTGGAGTCGTTGATGCCCTTCATGGTGTCCACAACCTGGGCCACCACTTGACCACCCTTGACGGCTACGGTGCTTGCGCTTTGGGCCAACTGGTTGGCCTGACGGGCGTTGTCGGCGTTTTGCTTGACGGTGGAGCCGAGTTGTTCCATCGAGGCGGCGGTTTCCTCCAGTGCACTGGCCTGTTCTTCGGTGCGGCCGGACAAATCGTTGTTGCCCTGGGCAATCTGGGCGCTGGCGGTTGCCACGGATTCGGAGCCCGAGCGCACCGTCGAGACAACCCTGGACAACGACGTCTGCATGCGATCCACGGCAGCCATCACGCTCACCGTGTCGCCACTGCGCACCTGCAAGTGGGAGGTCAAATCGCCATCCGCCACGCGACTCACCACATCGCACAGATCGCCTGGTTCGGCGCCCAGTGAGCGCGACAGGTTGCGCGTGATCAGCCAGCCCACGCCGCCGCCGATCAAGAGCATCAGCAACGACAGCGCACTCATGACCGTTACGCCCGTGCTGGCAACCTCTGCCGATTCGCTGGCCAATTGCTCCGCGGAGTTTTGCTGAAAAGCGCGGGCATCATCCGTGGCCTTGAACACGACGTTCTGCAAGGTGCGTGCTTCGCCCAACAAGACGGAACCGGCTTCCACCTTGGTGCCTGCTTCAACGAGGGCAATGGCGCGATCCAGCGCGCCGTTGTAGTTGCCCCGGTTGTCGTTGATGGTTTTGAGGAACTCGCGTGCTTTGGGCAGCAGGACGGTTTTGTCCAGCTTGGCCAGAATCTCGCCATTGGCCACCCGGAGCCCGGCAATCTTCTTCTTTTCGTCAGCCTGAACGGCCGGGTCATCACTGATGACGATGTTGCGCGCATAACGGGCAATGGCGTTGAGGTTGTCCCTGACTTCGGTTAACTGGGCCACTTTGACCATGCGGTCGTTGGCCAACTTGTCGATACCAGCCGCCAGCGAGCGCATCTGGAGCGCGCCGAAGACCGCAATCGCAATCCCGATCAGGGCAACCGTGCCAAAGCCAAGGGCCAGGCGGGTCGAGACTTTCATGTTGGAAGTAGTAGCCAAAAAACTCTCCTTGAAATCAGTGAACGATGGTTTTGACCAGCCCCAGGATCTAAGGCGCAGCGTTCGCCCTGCAGGTGATAGCTCCGGCCATGGGAACACGGTGGGGTGTTGCTGTGCCGGATCGGACGGCTGCTTGTGGATTCATATCGATGCATCCTGTTCTCAGTTGCTCAACGATTGGGCACAACGAACACTGCAGACCCGGATACGAAATGAACGATTTCTCCGGTGCAACCCAGCTGCCCTTCCAAGTCATTTGGGATGGGGCCTGAAGTTTTGCGTCTGCAGCTTCCGCTGCGTTTGCCAATGCATCCAAATGTAACCGCCGACATCAGCCAGAACACGAGGGTAATTACCTATGAGATCGCCGGTAACCCATCGCCTTGCCTGCCCTGCTACGGGCATTGCATAACGCGGATTGACCGACGGAGGGCCAGCCTACAATGCCACACTTCAGACTCACAAAACCTCTAAAAACGGGGAGACACCTGTATGCCATCCCTGCTCGCTCGCCTGTTGCTGACGGTGTTGTGCCTGTGTTCCGGTCCAATCTGGGCCGCCCATCCGATATCGAGCGACGAGATCGTGCTCGACGACAACACAGCCGCCTTTCAGATCAAAGCGGACGTCAAAAGCTGGATCGATGAGGGCTCGCACGCCACGATTGGGTTGGTTGCGGGGGGCGCCGTGAATTTCGTGTCCGGCCCGGCACTCAGCCGCCATGCGCTGAACAAATACGACACCCTGTGGATCAAGCTGCGCGTCAAGCGCTCGCAATCGTCCAAGTCCCAGTGGACGCTGAACGTGCCCCTGCCCTTTGTGGATTTTGTCGCGCTCTACCAGAGCGACGGAACGGGGCACTGGACCGCGCAGCGCTCGGGTGACAGTCTGGGCCAAGCCGACTGGCACAGGCAGGGCCTGTATCCCGATTTCGACTTGAACTTGACCGGCAGCGCACCGCAAGACCTGTACTTGCAGATACGCAACTTCAAACAGGTGGGCATTCCCATTCGCCTGGCGACGGTTCAGCAGCGTGAGGAACAGCGCCTGCTGGAACTGCTGAGCCTGGGATTGATGCTGGGCGCATTGTTGAGTCTGGCCGTGTTGTCCCTGCTGCGCTACCTGGAACATCGCAAGGCCATTGACGGGTGGGCGGCCCTGTTCGGCATCCTGATTGCCGCAACCATTGGTCAGATCACCGGTGTCCTGAACGCGTTTGTCTGGGCACCGCTGCCCGACATCGGCAACTACGCGTCCAGCGTCATGCCCGTCGTGGGGGTGGGCTGTGCGCTGCTGTTTGTGCGCAATGTATTTGCGCTGCATGTGCACTACCGCCGCTTCGACCGTTTCCTGTCATCCGTAGGCTGGGGCACGGTTGCGTCCGTACTGGCCTTCGCGGTGATGGACCGGTTCATTGCGGATCGGGTGTGTGCCATGGTCATGCTGTTTGCGACCCTGATCGGCATGGTTGCCACCTTTCTGAGTTGGCGCGACGGGTCCGCCGTCGGGCGCTGGCTGATGTTTGCCTTGCTGCCGCAGTTCATTGGCATGATGTACATGGTGGGCGAGGCGGTCGGCATCGTCCCCCTGGTGTGGGAATTGCGCTACCTGACGGCACTGAGTGTGGCCATCACGGTCCCGGTACTGCTCTACGCCCTCAGCCAGCTCACCCATGACCGCAAGGAACTGGTAGTGCGCGCCAACCACCTGCCAACCCAGGACGCACTGACCGGGCTGCTGACCCCTGGCGTGTTCCAGACCCATCTGGAGGACGCCGTCCAGCGCGCCATCGATCACCGCGAACCCCTGGCCCTGGTCATGGTGCGCGTCACCAACTACGACCAGATTCGCCAGGCCTACAGCGACACCACGGGCGAGCAATGCCTGCTGCGCGCGGTGGTCAAGCTGCAGCGCATCTTGCGTGACGTCGACCCGGCCGGCCGGGTTGGCACAGCGGAGTTTGCGCTCTTGATGGAAGGCGTCACGACGCGCCAGGCGCTGACCGAGCGCATGGTCAAGCTGATCGCATCGGGGCTGATTCCCCTGCCCGGACTGGTGCCGGAAGTCACCCTGCACTTCCAGTCCGCCTGTGTATTGCTGCACGAGAACCCGGTACCGCCCGAGCGGGTACTGGACGATCTGCGGGGTCTGTTGGCGGGCATGTCATCCCACACGCGCCGCCCGATCCGCTTTCTGGAAGCCATTCCCACACAGGCCTCCGTCCTGCAGTCCCATAGCGCAGCGGCGTAGGGGCAAACGGCGACCACGCGGGTCCGTCCGCACCCGGCTTTTACAATCCCCTGATGACAAGACCGTTTGATATCTGCATCCGGGGCGCCGGCATCGTCGGGCGCACGCTGGCATTGCACCTGGCAGGCAAGCAGTTGCGGGTCGCGCTCACGGCCCCCGGCATCCACACCCCGCCCGCTGACGCAGCCGCCGATGTGCGCGCCTATGCGCTGAACCTGCCTTCGCGCCACCTGCTGGAATCGGTACGGTGCTGGCCGGGCGAGCCTGATGCCACGCCCGTGCTGTCCATGCAAGTGCTGGGCGACGACGGCGGACAGGTGGCCTTTAACGCGACGGAGGCCGACGCCGAAGCCCTGAACTGGATCGTCGATGTCCCGGTGCTGGAAGCCCGTCTGGCTGAAGCCGTGCGCTTTCAACCCCTGATTGAGGTGTTTGACACACCCCAGAGCGCCACACTCACCGTGGTGTGCGAGGGCAAGGCCAGCAGCACCCGGGAAGAATGGGGCGTGGAATGGGATGTAACTCCCTATGGGCAATGGGCCCTGGCCACCCGTGTGCAGTGCGCCCAAGGCCACGCACAGGTCGCCCGCCAATGGTTCAGCCAGGGTGAAATCCTGGCCTTTTTACCGCTGGGTGGCCCGCAAGGGAACTTGTGCGCCATTGTGTGGTCAGTCAGTCCACAGCGCGCACAAACGCTACAGGAGATGGGCGCAGAAGCGTTTTGTCAGGCACTGGAATCGGCCAGCCATGGTGTGCTGGGTGCCATCACACTGACCAGCGAGCGCAAGGTCTGGCCCTTGCAACAGGCGCTGGCCCGGCGCTGGAGCGGGGTATCGACGCAGGGCGCATGGGTTTTGGCGGGGGATGCTGCGCACACTATGCATCCGCTGGCCGGGCAGGGATTGAATATGGGACTGGCCGATGTGGCCGAGCTGGTGCGCGTGCTGACAACACGCCCGTATTGGCGCAGTGTGGGCGACAGCCGGCTGCTGCGCCAGTATGAACGTGCGCGCAAGGCCGACTTTGCGGTAATGGGACAAGCCAACAATGCCTTGCAGCAGCTGTTTACCAACCCCCATCCGGCATTGCAGGCCATGCGCAACTGGGGCATGAACCGATTTGAGCAAAGCGGACCGATCAAACAATGGGTTGCGCGGCGTGCCATGGGCGCGTCGGGCAAACCCGCAACACAAGGCAAAAAGCAACCATGAACCATCTATTCAAATCCCTGCTGGCCTGCGCCGCGGTCTTGCTGTGCAACAGCGCCATGGCCCAGGAAGCGCAGATCCGCAAGAGCATCGCTGAACGCCTGCCCCAGCTCAAGGCCGTCGACGAGGTCAGCAAAACAGCCATCCCCGGCCTGTACGAGTTGCGGGTCAACGGCAGCGAAATCTATTACACGGATGCCCAGGGCAACTACCTGATCGAGGGCAGCATGATCGACCTGCGGGCCAAGCGCAACCTGACGGAAGAGCGCGTCGCCAAACTCACCGCGGTCAAGTTTGACGACCTGCCCTTCAAGGACGCGTTCACCATCGTGCGCGGCAACGGCAAACGCAAGCTGGCCGTCTTTGAAGACCCCAACTGCGGCTACTGCAAACGCTTTGAGCGCGACATGCAGAAAGTGGACAACGTCACCATCTACATGTTCCTCTACCCCATCCTGGGGCCCGATTCCGGAGAGAAGTCCAAGGCCATCTGGTGCGCCAAGGACCCGGGCAAGACCTGGCAGGACTGGATGGTGCGCGACCAGACGGCTCCCGCGCCAGCCGCTGGCTGCGACACCAGCGCGCTGGCACGCAATGTTGAACTCGGGCGCCACCACAAGATCACGGGCACGCCCACCCTGGTTTTCATAGACGGCTCGCGCGTGCCCGGTGCCATTGATTCCAAGCAGGTCGAAAAATTGCTGGCAGAGGCCAAGGGCTGAACCCGCCGGGTACGGACAACGCCACGTGTTGCTACAAAATCAATAGCTGCTTGCGCACTATCTACGGGGGCTGGACTGGGTTTTTATGAGTAATTTGCGTACCAAATCATCATCCAGAACCGGCTCTGTGCCGGCCGCGGACATCCAGTACCGCGTGGAAGTGGCTGACCTCAATGCCCACCTGTTTGCCGTCACCCTCACCGTGGCCCAGCCAGCGGCCCGGCAGGTGTTGCGCCTGCCGGTATGGATACCCGGCAGCTACCTGGTGCGCGAATTCGCCAAGAACCTGCAAAACCTGCAGGCCCGCCAAGGCACGCGCGCAGTGGCGGCCCGGCAGACGGACAAGGCGACCTGGGTGGTCGAATGTGCACCGGGGCAGCCGCTCGTGGTGCGCTACGAGGTTTATGCCTTTGACAACTCGGTCCGCACCGCCTGGCTGGACAGCACGCGCGGCTTTTTCAACGGCACCAGCCTGTGCCTGCAGGTCGATGGCCAGCAAGACCAACCCCACGCGCTGGAACTGGTTGCTACTGAACCCATAGCCCACTGGTCCGTCGCAACAGGGGCTGGCCCCGTCAAGGTCAACAGACTAGGCTTTGGCACCTACCGGGCCGACAACTACGACACGCTGGTCGATTGCCCGGTGGAAATGGGGCCCTTCTGGAGCGGCAGCTTCACGGCCGGCGGCATCCCGCACCGCTTTGTCGTGGCCGGTGCACCGCCCAGCTTTGACGGCGCCCAGTTGCTGGCCGACACCCAGGCCATTTGCGAAGCCGAGATCCGCTTCTGGCATGGCGACAACATCAAAAACCAGAGCAAGCCACGCAAGAAGGACAAGGGCCAGGAGCCTATTCCGTTCAACAGCTATGTCTTCATGCTGAATGCCGTGTCCGACGGCTACGGCGGGCTGGAGCACCGCAACTCCACCGCGCTGATCTGCAAGCGCCAGGATCTGCCGCGCCTGCCACGCACCACCCTGGCGCCCACCACGCACAAACAGCCCGAGGGCTACACCACGCTGCTGGGGCTGATCAGCCACGAATACTTCCACACCTGGAACGTCAAGCGCCTGCGCCCTTCTGAGCTGGCGCACTATGACTACACCCAGGAGAACTACACCGAGCTGCTGTGGTTCTTTGAGGGCTTTACCAGCTATTACGACGACCTGCTGCTGCGCCGCGCCGCGCTGATCGACAACGCCGCCTACCTCAAACTGCTGACCAAGACCGTCAACGGCGTAGCGCAAACGCCGGGGCGCAAGGTGCAGACCGTGGCCCAGGCCAGCTTTGATGCCTGGATCAAGTACTACCGCCAGGACGAGAACACGCCCAACGCCACCGTGAGCTACTACACCAAGGGCTCACTGGTGGCCCTGTGCCTGGACCTGACCCTGCGCGCTGAAGGGCGCACCACGCTGGACGCCGTGATGCGCGCGCTGTGGAACCGCTGCCACGGCGGCCCCATGACCGAGCAGGATTTGCTGGCCATACTGGCCCAGCTGGGCGGACGCTCCTATGCGCCCGAGCTGGCGCACTGGGTGCACAGCACCAAGGACCTGCCTGTGGCTGCGCTGCTGGAGAAACACGGCATCCAGGTGCAGCAGGAGCCGGACCAGGTGGCGCAACAACTGGGCCTGCGGGTCAAGGAAGCCCGCGGCCTGTTCATCCAGCAGGTGCTGCGGGGTGGTGCGGCCGAAAAGGCCGGCTTTGCCAGTGGCGATGAATGGCTGGCCGTGCAGCCCAGTGGCAGTGGCGCCGATGGCGCCTGGCGCCTGCAGACGCTGGACGATTTCACCCTCTATGCCGGCAATGCCAGAAAAGTAACGGCCATTGTGTCGCGCGACAGGCGCCTGCTGGCATTGAGCCTGAGCCTGCCCAAAGCCAGCCAGGCCGCGCGGCTGACCGTGCGTGACGCCAAGCGGACGGACGCCTGGCTGGGCCCGCAAACCCTTTCACCATCCTCTTTCAACCACCCATCCGTTCAACACCAAGCACCCACACCATGAACTACGAATGCATCACCACCCGCATTGAAGGCGACAAAGTTGCCATCGTCACCCTGAACCGCCCCAAGCAACTCAACGCCCTGAACGACCAGCTGATGGACGAGCTGGGCCACGCGCTCAAGGGCTTTGACGCCGACCCGGCCATCGGCTGCATGGTCATCACCGGCAGCGACAAGGCGTTTGCCGCCGGTGCCGACATCGGCGCCATGGCGACCTTCAGCTTCGCCGACGCCTACAAGGGTGACTTCATCACCCGCAACTGGGAAACCATTCGCTCCATCCGCAAGCCCGTGATCGCGGCCGTCAGCGGCTTTGCGCTGGGTGGCGGCTGCGAGCTGGCCATGATGTGCGACTTCATCATCGCTTCCGACACCGCGCGCTTTGGCCAGCCCGAGATCAAGCTAGGCATCATCCCCGGCGCCGGCGGCACCCAGCGCCTGCCCCGCGCGGTGGGCAAGGCCAAGGCCATGGACCTGGCCCTGACCGGTCGCATGATGGACGCCAGCGAGGCCGAACGCGCAGGCCTGGTCAGCCGCGTGGTGCCGCAGGACAAGCTGATGGACGAGGTGCTGGGTGCCGCACTGATGATTTGCGGCTTCTCCCAGATCGCCACCATGGCCGCCAAGGAAACCGTCAACCGCGCCTTCGAGAGCGGCCTGTCGGACGGACTGATGTTCGAACGCCGCCTGTTCCACGCCTTGTTTGCCACCCAGGACCAGAAAGAGGGCATGGACGCCTTTGTGAACAAGCGCAAAGCCGGGTTCAAGCACCAGTGACATAGAGCCCCACGTTCGCCCACTGCGTGTGGCTCTCTGCCCCCAAGGGGCCGCGTTTCGCCTTGGGGCGGCCCGGCGGCGAAACCTTGCGATTGCGGTTCTTCACAAGGCGCCAATTTTTTGGCTATAATCATGCGCTTCGGTGATATAGCTCAGTTGGTTAGAGCGCAGCATTCATAATGCTGATGTCGGTGGTTCAAATCCACCTATCACCACCAGATAAATGCAAAAAAGCCACCGCTCAAACGAGAAGTGGCTTTTTTTTCGCGGTGGCAGCAACGGAGGAAACCAGCCCCCACCTGCGCCCGCGACGTGCTACGATTTGAACCGACCCACAGGCCCCTGCGCCCGTGGTTGGGCCCGCCCAGTTTTCTTTACCCAGCCTCTGGATACACACCATGAATCGCTGCACCCACCTGCCCGCACCACGCACCCCGGCGTGGCGAATCGCTCTGATCGCCACCCTCCTGGGCCTGTCTCTCTCAGCCAGCGCCCAGCAAAGCGTACGCCCGTTTCCGGCCAACGCCTTGCGCGGCACCCTGCAGGTCACCAGCCCGCCCGAGCTGCTGCTGGACGGCCGCACTGCGCGCTTGTCACCCGGGGCGCGCATTCGGGGTGAGAACAATCTGCTGGTGATGTCCGGCTCGCTGGTCGGCCGCAGCCTGGTGGTGAACTATGTGCGCGATGCCCAGGGCATGGTGCACGAGGTCTGGCTGCTCAACGCCACCGAGACCCAGCAGAAAATGCCCGGCGCACCGGCCGCGAGCAACTACGTGTCCGATCCCGCGCCGGCTTCCACCGACGGCGCAGCGGGCGCCGCACCATCCGCCACCCCGCAACGATAGCCGCGGCCCGCGCCAGCAGCCCCGGGGCTGCTCGGCAGATAGGGCGGTAGCCCCCGCACCGGCTGCGCAGGCAGCTACCAAATTCATAGCATTTTCCAGAGAGGTCGCCATGACCAAAAAAGTCTTTATCAAAACCTTTGGCTGCCAGATGAACGAGTACGACTCGGACAAGATGGTCGATGTGTTGCACGCCGCCCAGGGCTATGTGACCACGCAGAACGTGGACGAGGCGGATCTGATCCTGTTCAATACCTGCTCGGTGCGCGAGAAGGCGCAGGAGAAGGTGTTCTCCGACCTGGGGCGCATCAAGCACCTGAAGAAAAAGGGCGTACAGATTGGCGTGGGCGGCTGTGTGGCCAGCCAGGAGGGGGCCGAAATCATCAAGCGCGCGCCGTATGTGGACGTGGTGTTTGGCCCGCAAACCCTGCACCGCCTGCCCGAGATGCTGAACCAGCGCGCGCTGCAAAACCGCTCGCAGGTGGACATCAGCTTTCCCGAGATTGAAAAATTCGACCACCTTCCGCCCGCCAAGGTGGAAGGCGCCTCGGCCTTTGTCAGCATCATGGAAGGCTGCTCCAAGTACTGCAGCTACTGCGTGGTGCCCTATACCCGGGGCGAAGAAGTGAGCCGCCCGTTTGAGGACGTGCTGGTGGAAGTCGCGGGCCTGGCCGACCAGGGCGTGAAAGAAATCACCCTGCTGGGCCAGAACGTCAACGCGTGGCGCGCCCGAATGGGCAGCAACACCAGCGTTGCGGGTGGCACCGGCGAGATGGCCGACTTTGCCACGCTGCTGGAATACGTGGCCGACATCCCCGGCATTGAGCGCCTGCGCTACACCACCAGCCACCCCAACGAGTTCACGCCGTCGCTGATTGCCGCCTACGGCAAGATCCCCAAGCTGGTGAGCCACCTGCACCTGCCGGTGCAGCACGGCAGCGACAAGATCCTGATGGCCATGAAGCGCGGCTACACCGCCATGGAATACAAGAGCACGGTGCGCAAGCTGCGCGCCATACGCCCCGACATGGCCATGAGCTCGGACTTCATCGTCGGCTTTCCCGGCGAGACCGAGGACGACTTCAACAGGATGATGAAGCTGATCGATGACGTCGGCTTTGACAACAGCTTCAGCTTTATCTTCAGCCCACGCCCCGGCACGCCCGCCGCGAATCTGGCCGACGACACCCCGCACGACGTCAAGCTGCGCCGCTTGCAGCACCTGCAAGGCGTCATCAATGCCAACATCACCCGCATCTCTGAGAGCCGCCTGGGCACGGTGCAACGCATTCTGGTGGAGGGGAGTAGCAAGCGCGACGCTGGCGAGCTGATGGGCCGCACCGAATGCAACCGGGTGGTGAACTTTGCCGGCCAGCCCCGCCTGGTGGGGCAGCTGGTGGACGTCAAAATCACCGAGACACGCTCGTACACGCTGCGCGGCGAGGTGCTGGTGCACGAAGATACACTATCAATTTAATAGCTGCTTGCGCACATTCTGCGGGGGCTAGCGGCCTGAAACGCATTCAATCCCCCGATCAGTTGAGGACAGAGCTGCGCTTCGCTACGGTCTGTCCCGCAAGACTTCAGAAGGGCATCTTGGGCATGCCCTTCATGCCCCCCAGGCGCTTCATCATTTTCATCATGCCGCCGCCCTTCATCTTCTTCATCATCTCCTGCATCTGCTCAAATTCCTTGAGCATGCGGTTGACTTCCTGCACCTGCACGCCGGCGCCGGCGGCAATGCGGCGTTTGCGCGTGGCCTTGATGAGCTCGGGCTTGCGGCGCTCCAGCGGGGTCATGCTCTGGATGATGCCCTCCTTGCGCTTGATGTCTTTCTCGGCGCGCTCCATGTCCACATTGCCGGCCTTGGCCGACATGGCCGCCGGCAGCTTGTCCATCAAACTCGACAGGCCACCCATCTGTTTCATTTGCTGAATCTGGGCCAGAAAATCGTTCAGGTCGAAACCGGCACCGCTCTTGACCTTGGCCGCCAGCTTTTGCGCAGCAGCGATGTCGACACCGGCGGTGACCTGCTCGACCAGTGCCAAAATGTCGCCCATGCCCAGAATGCGACCGGCGTGGCGCTCGGCGTCGAACACTTCCAGTCCGTCAAGCTTCTCGCTGGTACCGGCAAACTTGATGGGCGCACCGGTGATCTGGCGCACCGACAGGGCTGCGCCGCCACGGGAATCACCATCGGTTTTGGTCAGGATGATGCCGGTCAGCGGCAAGGCTTCCTTGAAAGCCCTGGCGGTGTTGGCGGCGTCCTGGCCCTGCATGGCGTCCACCACAAACAGGGTTTCCACCGGATTCAGGGCGGCGTGCAGGTCCTTGATCTCGGCCATCAGCACTTCGTCAATCGCCAGGCGGCCTGCGGTATCGACCAGCAACACATCGAAGAAGTGCTTGCGGGCATAGTCCAGCGCCGCGCGGCCAATGTCCACCGGCTTCTGGTCCGCCGTAGAGGGGAACCACTCCGCACCAGCCTGCGCCGTCACGGTCTTCAACTGCTCGATGGCGGCGGGGCGGTAGACGTCGCCTGATACCGTCAACACTTTCTTCTTGCGCTTTTCGATCAGGTGCTTGGCCAGCTTGCCGGTGGTGGTGGTCTTGCCGGCACCCTGCAGGCCAGCCATCAGGATGACGGCGGGCGGCTGGGCGGCCAGGTTGATGTCGCTCACGCCCTCGCCCATCGTGGCGGCCAGCTCCTTGCTGACAATGCTGACCAGCACCTGCCCGGGCTGCAGTGAGCCCATCACTTCCTGGCCCAGCGCTTTCTCCTTGACGCGGGCAATGAAGTCGCGCACCACCGGCAGCGCCACGTCGGCCTCCAGCAGCGCCATGCGGACCTCGCGCAGCATGTCGGAGACGTTGGTTTCCGTGATGCGGGCCTGGCCTCGCATTTCTTTTACGAGGCGTGAGAGTTTGTCGGAGAGGGCTGAGGCCATGGATGGTTACCGGTGCAGGAAGCAAAACGCTAAACTGTACCCATGATTTTAGCCAGTGCGTCCCCCATCCACCTGATTTTGTCCGTTTCAGCGGCTGCGGCCTACACCTGGCCGGCCGTGCAGGCGGACCGGCTCAGCCAGCGGTCATCGCGCCTGTGGGTCGCGCTGGCGTGGCTGCTGCACGGCAGCATGCTGTTCTGGACGCTCTTTGGTGAACAGCCCCACTTTGGTTTTGGACCGGCCATGTCCGTGACCGCCTGGCTGGTGGCCGCCGTCTATGCCGTGGAAAGCCAGATCTACCCGCAGTTGCCTACCCGGTGGACCCTGTGTGCGGTGGGCGCGGCGGCCGTGCTCGTCGCGCTCGTTTTCCCCGGCAATCCCATGCCGGTCACGGCGTCGGCGTGGTTGGCCTTGCACCTGGCGTTTGGCGTGGCCTGCTACGGCCTGTTCGGCATTGCCGTGGTGCACGCCTGGTTCATGACCCGTGCCGAGGCCCGCATTCGCCACGCGCAAGACCCGCACAGCGGCTTGCCGTTATTGACACTGGAGCGACTGACCTACCGGTTCGTGGCGGCGGGCTTTGTGCTGCTCAGCGCCACGCTGATGGCCGGGTTCCTGTTCGGCGACGCCTTGTATGGCCATGGCCACGCCTGGCGCTGGGACCACAAAACGGTTTTCTCGGTGCTGGCCTGGTTGACCTTTGCCATCCTGCTGATCGGGCGGTCAGCCTTCGGATGGCGGGGCAAGCGGGCAGTCAACGTGCTGTACATGGGCTCCGGCTTCCTGCTGCTGGCCTATGTCGGCTCCCGCTTTGTGATGGAAATCATCCTGGGGCGGACCCTGTGAAATTTCTGCTGATTTTTTTCATCGTGCTGATCCTGGCCTGGCGCTGGCGCACCTGGCGCGCGGCGGAACACGTGACCAAGCAGAAGCCGGCATCCGACAAAGCCGCGGCCAACATGGTTGCATGCCGACAGTGTGGCGTGCATGTTCCGGCCAGTGAAGCCATTGTCGGAGCGCACGGAACGTATTGCAGTGTCGCGCACCGACTGACCATGGAGCCCTGAATGGGCCTGCCCGCGGCTGCGCACTCCTGGTTTGATACCCGTGCGGCCGATGCCAGTGTGGGCAGCGCTGAACCTTCGCATGAAATGACCCGCCAGTGGCAGAGCTTCATGACGGCCCGCCTGGTTCTGGGCCTAGTACTGGTGGCTCTGGAAACGGCCCTGTATGCCACCGGCACATCGCACAGCACGGCACCGATTGCCATCAGCGCGGCCTATCTGGCCGGCACATTGGCCAGCAAGCTGTTCATCCAGCCCCGCCCGCTGGGGCAGTCTTTCAATCGGGTCTGGGGGGCACTGGTTGGGCTTGACCTCCTGACCTTTTCAGCCCTGCAAATGCTCCAGGGCAGCAGCAGCACCAGCACCATCAACTACACACCCCTGTTTGCCCTGCCCATCCTGGTGGCTTCGGTGCTGGGATCCCTTCGCCTGGCGCTGGGAACTGCGGCTGGCATCACCGTGCTGATGCTGGGTGGTTCGCTGTGGTCTTTCCTCGAAAATCCCAGCGGGGCGACGCCGTACTTTGTGCAGCCGGCGCTCAGCGGCATTGGCTACTTTGCCATCGCATGGCTGGCCAACCAGCTGTCGACCCGCTTGGCCAGCGAAGGCCAACGTGCACGCCAAAGTCAGCTGGCAGCCACCATTCAGCGCCAGGTGAACGAACTGGTCATCGAGTCCCTGCCCGATGGCGTGCTGATTGTTGACGAGCGGGGGTGCGTACGCGCTGCCAACCCGGCGGCGCGGCAATTGCTGGGTTCGCCACAGGCTCTGCAGGCACCGGTGTTTGACCTCAAAGACGAACCGGGCTGGCTACCCCTGCTAACCCTGACGCGCTTGAGCGTAGGTACCGGCACCAGCCACGAAGAAGATGTGACGATCCGCCACGGAAACCATGGCCCGCGGCGTCTGCATGCCCAGACCCGCCTCGCAGCACCCCAGGGGATTACAGGGGAGAGCCTTTGCGTGATTTTTTTGCAGGACCAGCGCGAACTGGAAGCCCGCATGCGAACGGAAAAACTGGCGGGCATGGGCCGCTTGTCCACGGCGGTTGCGCACGAAATCCGCAATCCGCTGTCGGCGATCACCCAGGCCAATGCGCTGCTCGAAGAAGACATCTCGGACCCCAGGCTGAAAAAACTGACCGGCATGGTGAGTCAGAACGCCAAGCGCCTTGAAAAGATCGTGAACGACATCCTGAATGTCTCCAGGGTGCAGCCCTATGGCCAGGCGTACCTGATGCCCACCGTCCCACTGGACGGATCCATCCACCGCATCTGCGGCGACTGGGCCACACAAAGCGGCAGCCAGCAGCGGCTCACCGTGCACCCCGGGGACCAGACAACGGGCGTGCGTTTTGACACAGAGCACCTGCGCCGGGTGCTGGTCAATTTGCTGGACAATGCCCTGCGGCACACCGAAGACCAACCCGATGCCATTCAGGTATCCGCCACGGTGCTGGACGACCAGCATGCGAACATTTCCATTTGGAGCGACGCGCCGCCCATGGACCAATCGGTTGAGCGCCATTTGTTTGAGCCCTTCTTTTCCTCGGACAGCCGATCCAGCGGATTGGGTCTGTACATCTGCCGGGAATTGTGCGAGCGGCATGAAGCGTCCCTGCTGTACCAACGCAATGTTCGCAACGCACGCGGACAGGTCATCGAAGGCAACGAGTTTGTCATTACCTTCCAACGTGCTGGCCCTCTGGATAATGTCCATTCGGCAGAAATCACCACCACCCCATGGCAACCCACACTGTACTGAACAACGCACAGATCCTGGTCATCGATGATGAGCCCGATCTGCGCACGCTGTACGAACTCACGCTGCTGCGTGAAGGCTACCGGGTCGACACCGCGGGCAGCGTGCAGGAGGCGCTGCAGTTGCTCAACGCCCAGCGCTTTGACGTGGTCATTACCGACATGCGTTTGCCCGATGGTCTGGGCATCGAAATCCTGAACCACATGAAGACACAGCAGCGGCCCGAGCGCAGCATCGTCATCACGGCACACGGTTCGGCCGAAAACGCGGTGGAATCACTGAAGGCCGGGGCGTTTGACTACCTCACCAAGCCGGTCGATCTGAAGCAGTTCCGCACGGCTATCGCATCCGCCGTGCAAGGAACGGCTCCCAAAATGGGGCCCGCCCGTCGGGCGACCGACGCCCGTCTGTCCGAAGCATCCACGGCCACATCCCAAGGCCAATTGGCACTTTCAAAATTGGCTGGCGAGTCGGCCGCCATGCGCAGTGTCAAGGAACGCATCGTCAAGGTGGCGCGCAGCATGGCGCCGGTGCTGATCCAGGGTGAATCCGGCACCGGCAAGGAGCTGGTGGCCAGCGCTTTGCATGCCACCAGCCACCGTGCAACAGGCCCTTGGGTCGCCGTGAATTGCGGCGCGATACCGGAGAACCTGCTGGAAACCGAATTTTTCGGCGCAAAAAAAGGGGCCTACACCGGATCGGTGCAAGACCGCGAGGGTTTTTTTCAGGCGGCAAAAGGCGGAACCCTGTTTCTGGACGAGATTGGTGACCTGCCGTTGGCCATGCAGTCCAAGTTGCTGCGCGCCATTCAGGAGCGCTGCGTGCGCCCCGTCGGCTGCAACCAGGAGGAAATGGTCGACGTTCGCATCGTCAGCGCCACCCACAAGGATTTGCGCGGTGAAGTGTTGGCGGGCCGATTTCGCCAGGATCTTTTTTACCGGCTCAATGTCATCGACATCGTGATACCGCCGCTGCGCGAACGCTGCGATGACCTGCCGGCCTTGTGCCAGGCACTGCTGGCGCGGATTTCCGAAGAGTCGCAGATAGCGCTCCCGCACCTGGCTCCCGGAACCATTGAACAACTGGCTTTGCTGCCGCTCCACGGAAACGTCAGGGAGCTGGAAAACCTGCTGCACCGTGCCGTCGCGCTGTGTGACAGTGATGAGTTGCGCCTGGAAGATTTGCAGGCACCCCTCAGTGGCGCCATGCCTCTGGACGTACACCCGGCGCTCACGCTGGTGGCTGCGGGCGAAATCGCCCTGCCCACCGATCTGCAGAGTCACCTGGATCAACAGGAGCGGGACATTCTGGTCAAGACCCTGAAGGAAACGGGGTTCAACCGGACGCTGGCTGCATCGCGCCTGGGGCTTAGCCTGCGTCAAATCCGCTACCGCATTGCGCGCCTGAAGATCGATGTTCCCCGCGACGATGGCCCCGATGAATGAATCCCCGGCCACCGATGTCTGGCAGGACGGCTGGTACCGGTTTGCCAGGCGGGCTCCATCGCCCAATTTCGGTCCCCGACCGCCACAGGCATGCACCGACCTCATCGTCTTGCACTCCATCAGCCTTCCGCCGGGGGTGTATGGCGGCAATCAGGTTCAGGCACTGTTTACCAATACCCTGGACTGGGAACAGCACCCCTACTTCAAGCAAATGGAGGGGCTGCAGGTGTCCGCCCATTTCTACATCCAGCGCACCGGCGAGGTCTGGCAATTTGTCAGCTGTGATGACCGCGCCTGGCATGCCGGCGCATCGCAGTACCGGGGCCGCGGCAATTGCAACGATGACTCCATCGGCATTGAACTGGAAGGCCTGGAGGGCGACTCCTTCGAGCGCGCGCAGTACGACGCGTTAGAAGCCTTGTGTCCGGCCTTGTGCCAGCGTTACCCCATCGCACACCTGGCAGGACACGAGCACATCGCGCCCGGCCGCAAAGCCGACCCGGGCCCAGGACTGGACTGGACTTTGTTACAAAAAACCCTGGGCCTGAAGGATCAGTGTTTTCCCGAAGGCGTGCTGAAGAAAAGGCAGGTCTGATTTTTTCGCGGTGGGCCACGCCCCCGCAAATCACCCGCCATCGCGACACGGGTGAGCCCGCACAATGCACGTCTGCATGCGGTTTTTCCGACCAAATACCCTTGCGAGCCGCATCAACATTGAGGCGGCAACAACAAACCACCATTTGACAAGGCCTGTGCGCAACAGAGCATGCGCGCACGCCCCATGTTGAACCGCGGCGGTAACAACAAGCACACTTTGTGCAACCACGTCAGTTTGGTGAAATATCACCCGATACACTACCGGTAGTGGCTTGCAAGCACCACAGACCCCATATATAGTGTGCACTGTCTCCACCGTCTTCTCGAAAATTGCATCTCGCAAGACGGCCACCGAGTTCAGCACACCCCATAAGAAATACTGATTTAGACGAGGAAATCATGCAATCTGTTTCAACCGCCACAGCCCAAGCCTCCACCGCATTGCTGTCCGCCCACAGTGATGCCGCGACAGAGGGCAGCTCCATCAACCTCCTGGCCCACTACCAGATCATCCGCCGCAACGGCGCCGTCGTTCCGTTTGAGCCGAACAAGATTGCCGTCGCCATGATGAAGGCCTTTTTGGCCGTGCACGGCACCCAGGGAGCCGCGTCGGCCAGCGTGCGTGAAGTGGTTGACGTGCTGACCCAGCAAGTCATCCGGGCACTGGTGCGATCGCGTCCGGGCGGCGGCACCTTCCATATTGAGGACGTTCAGGACCACGTTGAACTCGGCCTGATGCGAGGCGGGCACCACGAGATCGCACGCGCGTATGTTCTGTATCGTGAACGCCGCACCCAGGAGCGTGCCAAGCAGGTGGCGGAGGTCGCACCACAGGCTCCCGTCTTGCATGCCCTGGATGGCAACCAACGTATCGTGCTGGACCTGGACCGGCTCAGGACCCTGATCGAAACCGCTTGCGCCGGCTTGGGTGCTGACGTCAAGTCGGAGCCTATTTTGGCCGAGACCATGCGCAACCTGTACGACGGCGTGCCCATGGACGAGGTGTACAAGGCCTCCATCCTGGCAGCCCGTACCCTGATCGAAAAGGACCCGGACTACACCTATGCCACGGCGCGCTTGCTGTTCCACACCATTTCCCGTGAAGTGCTGGGACACGATGTTGCGCCTGGCGAGATGGCACAGGCCTATACCGACTACTTCCCGGGCTTCATCAAACGGGGCGTGAATGCCGAGTTGCTGGACGAGCGCCTGATGCAGTTCGATCTGCAACGCCTGGGCGCGGCCTTGAAGTCCGACCGGGACTTGCAGTTCGATTACCTGGGCCTGCAAACGCTGTACGACCGTTACTTCCTGCACGAAGGAAAAACCCGCATTGAATTGCCCCAGGCGTTTTTCATGCGGGTGGCCATGGGCCTGTCCCTGAACGAGATCGACCGTGAGGCACGCGCCATCGAGTTTTACGAAGTGCTCTCCCGCTTCGACTTCATGTCCAGCACCCCGACACTGTTCAACAGCGGTACGCGCCGCTCGCAACTCTCGTCGTGCTACCTGACTACCGTTCCGGACGATCTGGACGGCATTTACGAATCAATCAAGGAAAACGCCCTGTTGTCCAAATTCGCTGGCGGCCTGGGCAATGACTGGACCCGCGTGCGGGCCCTGGGCTCCCACATCAAGGGAACCAATGGCGAGTCGCAGGGTGTGGTGCCCTTCCTCAAGGTCGTCAACGACACGGCCGTAGCGGTCAACCAGGGCGGCAAGCGCAAGGGCGCGGTGTGCACCTACCTGGAAACCTGGCACCTGGACATAGAAGAGTTTCTGGAACTGCGCAAGAACACCGGCGATGACCGTCGCCGCACCCACGACATGAACACGGCCAACTGGATCCCGGACCTGTTCATGCGCCGCGTGATGGAAAAGGGCACATGGACGCTGTTCTCGCCATCCAACGTACCCGACCTGCACGATTTGTTTGGTGCTGATTTTGAAAAAGCCTATGTCGCCTACGAGGAAAAGGCAGCCCGTGGCGAAATCAAGCCCGCTCGAACCCTTCAGGCCAGCGACCTGTGGCGCAAGATGCTGACGATGCTGTTTGAAACCGGCCACCCGTGGATCACCTTCAAGGATGCCTGCAACATCCGCTCGCCGCAGCAGCACGCCGGCGTGGTGCACTCCAGCAACCTGTGCACCGAGATCACGCTCAACACCTCGGACACCGAAACCGCTGTTTGCAATCTGGGCTCGGTCAACCTGCGCCAGCACCTGAAGAACGGCTCTCTGGACCATGACAAGCTCAAGCGCACCATTGCCACCGCTATGCGCATGCTGGACAACGTGATTGACATCAACTACTACGCGGTCAAGAAAGCGCGTGATTCCAACCTGCGTCACCGCCCGGTCGGTTTGGGTGTCATGGCATTCCAGGACAGCCTGTACGAGTTGCGCATTCCTTACGCCAGCGACACGGCCGTCCAGTTTGCCGACGAGTCCATGGAGGCCATCAGCTATTACGCCTATTGGGCATCGACCGAGCTGGCCAAGGAGCGCGGCAAGTATTCCAGCTACCGGGGCTCGTTGTGGGACCAGGGCGTGTTGCCGCTGGATACGCTGGACCTGCTGGCCAACGCCCGGGGCGGCTATGTGGAAGTGGACCGCTCCTCCACGCTGGACTGGGATGCGCTGCGCCAAAAGATCGCTGCAGACGGCATGCGCAACTCCAACTGCGTTGCCATCGCCCCTACTGCGACCATTTCCAACATCATCGGTGTCGACGCCTCCATAGAACCCAGCTTTGGCAACCTCTCGGTGAAGTCCAATCTGTCGGGCGAGTTCACCGTGATCAACGGCTATCTGGTGAAGGACCTGAAGCGTCTGGGATTGTGGGACGACGTCATGGTGATGGATCTGAAGCACTTTGATGGCTCGCTGGGCCCCATCGACCGCGTTCCACAGGAAATCAAGCAGCTCTATGCCACTGCATTCGAAGTCGAGACGCAATGGCTGGTAGAGGCTGCCGCACGCCGGCAGAAATGGATCGACCAGGCGCAGTCACTGAACATCTACATGGCCGGCGCCTCGGGTAAAAAGCTCGACGAGACCTACAAGCTGGCCTGGCTGCGTGGCTTGAAGACCACCTACTACCTGCGCACCATGTCGGCCACGCACGCCGAAAAATCGACGGTGACTGCAGGGAAGATGAACGCTGTTTCTTCCGGCAACGATGCCAAGGGTTCGATGCGATCGTCCAGTGCGCTTGAAGCTGCGGCTGCGGCTGCGCAGATACAAATGGAGATGGCCACCCATGCTGCAACCGACATCAAGTTTTGTGGCGTTGATGACCCGACATGCGAGTCTTGCCAATAACGATTGGGACGTCCATCGCATGCAATGCGATGCAATTGAACAACACATATTCGCAGTGAAGTGCATGATTACTTTTCATTTCATTTCACTGCTCTCATAATCCGCTGATTGGAATTATTTATGTTGACCTGGGACGAAGAAGTCAAGCCCACATCGCTAACAAACTTTGCGCTCACGCCGTCAGACAATCTGCCGGTCGAGCGGGCGCAAAACTCTCCCGAAAAGTCCAGCGTCCCCCTTCGCATGAAGGCTTCGGACAAGCGCATCATCAACGGCAAGACCGACGTGAACCAGCTGGTCCCGTTCAAGTACAAATGGGCTTGGGAAAAATACCTGGCGAGTTGCGCCAACCACTGGATGCCGCAGGAAGTCAACATGACGCGCGACATCGCTTTGTGGAAGGACCCCAACGGCCTGACCGAAGACGAGCGCCGCATCATCAAGCGCAATCTGGGATTTTTTGTGACCGCCGACTCGTTGGCCGCCAACAATATTGTGCTGGGAACGTACCGTCACATCACCGCGCCCGAATGCCGCCAATTCCTGCTGCGCCAGGCCTTTGAAGAGGCCATTCACACGCACGCCTACCAGTACATCGTGGAGTCGCTGGGGCTGGACGAAAGCGAAATCTTCAATGCCTACAACGAAGTCCAATCCATCCGCGACAAGGACCAGTTCCTGATCCCCTTCATTGAAGCGATCATGGACCCCCACTTCCACACCGGCACGCCGCAAGCCGACCAGACGCTGCTCAAGTCATTGATCGTCTTCGCGTGCCTGATGGAAGGATTGTTTTTCTATGTCGGCTTTACACAGATTCTGGCCTTGGGTCGGCAAAACAAGATGACCGGTGCGGCCGAGCAGTACCAGTACATCCTGCGTGACGAGTCCATGCACTGCAACTTTGGCATCGACCTGATCAACCAGCTGAAATTGGAAAACCCGCAGTTGTGGACGGCGGAGTTCAAAGCGGAAATCAAGGCCCTTTTTGAAACGGCGGTCGAGTTGGAATACCGCTATGCGGAAGACACCATGCCGCGCGGCGTGCTGGGCATGAACGCATCCATGTTCAAGGGCTATTTGCGCTACATCGCCAACCGGCGTGCAACCCAGATTGGCCTGGAAGCGCTCTACCCCAACGAAGAAAACCCCTTCCCATGGATGAGCGAAATGATCGACCTGAAGAAAGAACGCAATTTCTTCGAAACCCGCGTCATTGAGTACCAATCGGGCGGCTCGCTGTCCTGGGACTGAGCAAAACAATGTTTCCCCAAATTTCACCTGACCATCAACTCCCCGTGTGGGGCGTGATGGGTTGGTGTCACCAAGTTCATGTCGCTGGGACCCTGCCCAACCACATGAATCACTTCCTGCCTACCAACATGCAAGAAGTGCTCTTTGTAAATTGATCAAGGAGAAAATCATGGCAACTGCAAAAAAACCGGCCGCAAAAAAGGCCGCTCCCGCGAAGAAAGCTGCACCAGCAAAAAAAGTAGCGGCTAAAAAAGCTGCCCCCGCCAAGAAAGCCGCTCCAGCGAAGAAAGTAGCTGCGAAGAAGGCCGCACCGGCAAAGAAAGCTGCTCCAGCGAAAAAAGTAGCCGCCAAGAAGGCAGCTCCGGCCAAGAAAGCCGCTGCTAAAAAGGCCCCCGCCAAGAAAGCCGCTCCCGCGAAAAAGGTAGCGGCCAAGAAGGCTGCCCCGGCAAAGAAGGCTGCTGCCAAAAAGGCCCCGGCCAAGAAAGCTGCTGCTAAAAAGGCTCCTGCCAAGAAAGCTGCCGTAGCTAAAAAAGCTGCCGTAGCCAAGAAGCCCGTCGCGAAAAAGGCAGCCAAAAAGCCGGCTGCGAAGAAAGCCGCGAAAGCACCCGCTGCCAAAGCAGCGACGGCACCCGCTGCACCTGCTGCTCAGACCACTCTGAATCCGCAGGCTGCGTGGCCGTTCCCAACCGCCAACAAACCCTAAACGGACTGTTGACAGTGTTCAAAGCCCGGTACCGCAAGGTCCCGGGCTTTTTTCATGGGTAAAAGGACAGCAGGCGATAGCCAAAAATTCTCTCGCTGTGTCCAGACATTTTGACGGCCAGCGGCAAGGTGACGAGTAGTTCGGCACCTGGCTCCATGGTCATCTGCTGCTTTCCAAAATCACTCGCAACGAAGACCCGGCGGACGACCGGCTGGTCCTGCATGTCCGTCAGAGTCAATTCCAGTGCGGGCGTAGCAACGACTGTTTGCGCCGTATTTTTTAGCGTAAAACTCAGTCGATACACGTCTGCCCGCACTTTGACAAATGCAGAGCTGTCAATCACTACGGATTCGATTTGCCGCAACGCAGAGATCCTGCAATTCAATACTTCGCACAGAGACTCCAGAAAGCCCCTGGTGGCAGGCTCCGTAGCAGCAATCCGGTCCCGCTCCTGAACAACAATTTGGAGAAACAGGACCATGCCCAACAGCAGGCATAGCACCGACAAGGCAACCCGCACCCATCGCCTGCCCCACCGCGAACGCGATGCAGCCGATTGCATGAACGAGTGTTGGGGTTGGTCATCGGCTGCAGGGAGAACCTGATCCGTGGTTTCAGATGGCACCGCATCGCCGCTGTCGACAAATTCTTGCAGCTCAGGTTCAATATGCAAGGCATGCGGATTGACCTCAAGAAAAGGCTCCTCCGCCGTTACCTCAATGATTTCGACGGCATCCGGGGCGTCGGCAGCGAAACCAGTTTCCAGCGGAAGCATCGGCTCAACCGGCTCGGCGGGCTCGGCGGGCTCAATGGGTTCAACCGGAGCTTGTGGGGCTGGGCTGATCAGAACGTCGCCAGCGTCTGCCTGCAGGTTGGCATTGGCGTCAAAGACCTCGTTGCATTGGCCACACCGTACCCACCCGTCCGACACGCGGAGTTGGTCCGGCACGACCTTGAACATCGTGGTGCATGCAGGGCATCGGGTTATCAGGCTCATCAACGGACAATTGTAGAGACCTGATGCCTCACATCACAGTGTTGCGGTCATCAAGATCCAGCCATCCTCGCGGTCAGCCACGGCCAGCCGGCAATGGGGTGCGTAGGCCGCTATCAACTCATCGGCCTGTCGCTCCAGAATGCCTGCGAGCACCAGATGTCCGCCCGGCGCCACATGGGCGCACAGCAACGGAGCCAGCACTTTGAGCGGTGTGGCCAGAATATTGGCCAGCACCACCGCGTACAACCCGATGGCCTGATCGGGCTGACCGGCCAGCAGGGTCACCCCATTCGCCGCTGCGTTCAATTCGGTGGACTGGATGGCCGCTACGTCAATGTCGACCGCCACCACTTCAGGTGCCCCAAATTTTGCAGCCCCGATAGCCAGAATGCCGGACCCACAGCCATAGTCCAGCACACGCCCCTGCACCGAATGGGTAGCGATCCAGCGCAAGCACATGCGTGTCGTGGGGTGGGTTCCTGTTCCAAATGCGAGACCCGGGTCCAGACGGATGACCTGCCGCGCCTGCGCTGGTGGCTCATGCCAGGTGGGCACAATCCAGAACTCTGGCGTTATTTCTACCGGGGTGAATTGGGATTGCGTCAAACGCACCCAGTCCTGCTCGGGAACGGCCACCATCGCCAGGACCTGGCACGCGTCGAAAAAATCCTGCGCCTTCAGCAACTCAGCCGCTTCCCGCGCCAGCGCCTCGTCGGCAAATAGGGCCGTCACGCGGGACCGCTGCCAGCCCTCCTTGGGTGGCGGCATGCCAGGTTCACCAAACAAGGCCTGCTCGGCATCGGTCTGCGCATCGGCATCTTCCACACTGACGCTCAATGCATCCAGCGCGTCCAGTGCATCGCTCAGATGCTCCACCCGGTCTTCGGGGCACATCAGGCTCAATTCAAACATGGCCATACGAATCAACGCTTGCGCTGGTCCAGCCACTGCTCAAGGTAGTGGATATTGGTGCCACCATTCATGAACTTGGCATCCACCATGAGTTCACGGTGCAAGGCGATATTGGTATTGATCCCTTCAACCACGGTCTCGGCCAGTGCGGTGCGCATGCGCGCAAGGGCCTGCTCCCGCGTGTCCCCGTGCACGATGATTTTGCCAACCATGGAATCGTAATTGGGCGGCACAAAATAATTGGTGTAGACATGGGAATCCACCCGCACGCCGGGTCCGCCCGGCGCATGCCAGGTGGTCACACGTCCGGGGGACGGAATGAATTTGTAGGGGTCCTCGGCATTGACCCGGCACTCGATGGCATGGCCCCGTATCTCGATCTGGCGCTGTGTGAAAGGCAGCTTTTCACCTGCCGCCACCATGATCTGCGTACGCACAATGTCAATCCCGGTCACCATTTCCGTCACAGGATGCTCCACCTGCACCCGCGTATTCATCTCAATGAAGTAGAACTCCCCATCTTCATAAAGGAACTCAAATGTTCCGGCACCGCGGTAGCCAATTTTCTTGCAAGCCGCAACACAGCGCTCACCTACCCGCTCAATCAGCTTGCGATTGATGCCCGGTGCAGGCGCTTCTTCCAATATTTTCTGGTGTCGGCGCTGCATCGAGCAGTCGCGCTCGCCCAGGTACACGGCATTCTTGTGCTTGTCGGCCAGAATCTGGATTTCAATGTGCCGTGGGTTTTGGAGAAACTTCTCCATGTACACCGCAGGGTTGCCAAATGCGGCCCCCGCTTCGGCCTTGGTCATGGCCACCGCATTGATCAGCGCCGCCTCGGTGTGCACGACGCGCATGCCGCGCCCACCACCGCCACCGGCCGCCTTGATGATGACGGGGTAGCCCACGGCCTTGGCGATGCGACGAATAAGAGCCGGATCATCCGGCAATTCGCCCTCGGAACCGGGTACGCACGGAACACCCGCACGAATCATGGCCTGCTTGGCCGACACCTTGTCGCCCATGATGCGAATCGATTCGGGCGTGGGGCCAATGAACTGAAAACCACTTTTCTCGACGCGCTCGGCAAAGTCGGCGTTCTCGCTGAGGAAGCCATAACCAGGGTGAATCGCTTCCGCGTCGGTCACCTCGGCCGCGGAAATGATGGCCGGCACATTGAGGTAACTCTGCGCCGATGGCGCCGGACCAATGCAAACGGCTTCATCCGCCAGCTTGATGTACTTGGCATCACGGTCGGCTTCGGAATACACCATCACCGCCTTGACGCCCAGCTCGCGACAGGCGCGCTGGATTCGCAACGCAATCTCGCCACGGTTGGCGATCAGGATTTTTTTGAACATGGGAATGCCTGTGAGGGCTTACTCAATAATGAACAAAGGCTGACCGTACTCAACTGCCTGTCCGTTGTCGCAAAGGATGCGGGTGATGGTACCGGCCTTGTCGGCCTCGATCTCATTGAGGATTTTCATGGCCTCAATGATGCAGATGGTTTCGCCTTCCTTGACGGTTGAACCCACCTCCACAAAGGACTTCGCACCCGGGGACGACGAGCGGTAGAACGTGCCCACCATGGGCGACTTGACCGTGTGCCCCGCAGGCACTTCCACCGGTGCGGGCACCGGGGCGGCAGCGACCGCCGGAGCAGGACCGCCGGCAGCTTGCGTCGCGTAAACCGGAGCGGGCGCATATCCATGCAGGACGGCTCCGCCACCTTTGACAATACGGACCTTGCCCTCTGCCTCGGTAATTTCCAGCTCCGACACATTAGAGTCTGATACCAGGTCAATCAGGGTTTTGAGTTTGCGCAAATCCATGTCTACTCCAACAGCTGTTATTTAGTAAGGGGCGAATTTACAGCAAAAATACGTTATTTGACGATAAATCTTTTTATTTGTCGTCTTTATCCAGTCAATTTTCCACAAAACTGGATTGCGAACGGCGCCTCCATGAGTGGGGGCCTCTGATTTCCCCGACCAAGGCGGTCATTTTAATCGAAGCCAGGTCGCCAGATCGGCGGGGCTCAGACGCCCCAATTTGCGCTGCATCACCATTCCATCGCTGCCCAGCACCACCGAAAAAGGCAATCCGCCAGCCAGATTGCCCAGCCCCCGAGCCAGTTCAGCGCCGGCCAAACCAGCCATCCCAATCGAAAATTCGAGCGGCATTTTTTGCAGGAATGCCTGTACCGGCTCCCGCTTATCCACCGCCAACCCAAGAACTTGCCAACCGTTCGCTTTATTTTGGCGATAAAAGTCGTTGATTAAAGGAAGTTCCTCAACGCATGGCGCGCACCATGTTGCCCAGAAGTTCAACAGTAACGGACGCCCTTTGAATGACTGCATCGCCACCGTTCCGCCCTGGGGGGCTTCCCACTGCAGCGACCAAAACCCCTCGACCGGCGCCAGCGCCGCCGGGGCCTCTTGGGGATGTGAGCGCCACCACGCTGCACCCGCACCCAGCAGGGCGGCGGTGGCAGCCGTCGCCCCCAATATCAGACGGCGATTGGCCGCATTGGTTGCGTGTGTCGGGTCGGAGGGGTCTGGATTGGATGCTGTCATGGCGCACCATCATGCAGCAAACGGCGCAAGGCCGCCACATCGCCGCGGGGTCTGCGGCCACGTCCATCAGCCCGCATGGCCCCGCGCATGTCATCAAAGTCGTACACCAGCAAATGCACGCCCACGTACTCTTGCAGATCTGCGCACCAGGCCTGCACGCTCAGGGCGTCTACCGGATCACCCTGGAATCCGGTCACGGTGCGGGGCTCATAGCGCACATCCATGTCAATCAGGCTGATTTCCGCCGATTTGGGGTCATCGCAGAACAACTGCAGGTAAATGTCGGACAGGCGCGTGGCGGTGCCATGCCATACCGCTCCGGCAATGTGCGGCCGAAAGCGCTCCAGGCGCTCCATCCAGACCAGTGCCAACTGGCGCAAGGCCCTCAGTTCCACTGGCTGGGTATCGGAGCAGAAGACGGCGATGTACTCTTCTACCGCTGCTTCCAGCACGTCATTGTCCGGCAAGGCGGAACGCGGCGGCAGCCCCAGTTGCTTGACCGCACGGCGCTTGGCCGCACCGTACTCCAGCCCCTCCTCCACCACCATGCGCGCCGCAACCGCGGCCACTTCATTCTTCAATGCATCCATGGCGCCATTTTGCACCCGGCCCTGCTCATGCAGTTGGAACCCAAAATCGCTGCATTTTTGATAGCGCTTTGCGTCCAATGTGCGGGGGCTGGCGGACCAAACCACGCAAGGTCGGCCCGTAGAATAAGCGCATGCATATTCATATTCTTGGCATTTGCGGAACTTTCATGGGCGGATTGGCGGCTCTGGCGCGCGAGGCCGGCCACCGGGTCACGGGCTGCGACACAGGCGTCTACCCCCCCATGAGCGACCAGTTGCGGGCCCTGGGCATTGAGTTGATCGAAGGCTTTGGCGCCGACCAGATGGCGCTTCAGCCGGACATCTACGTGGTGGGCAATGTGGTGAGCCGCGCGCGCCTGCCCGATGGCTCTCCCAAGTTTGCGCTGATGGAAGCCATTCTGGATGCCGGTGCGCCGTACACCAGCGGCCCGCAGTGGCTGGCCGAGCACGTTCTGCAAGGCCGTCACGTGCTGGCGGTAGCCGGCACCCACGGCAAGACCACCACCACGTCCATGCTGGCGTGGATTCTGGAGTGCGCGGGTTTGCAGCCCGGCTTTCTGGTCGGGGGGGTGCCGCTGAACTTTGGCGTGTCCGCGCGCCTGGGTGGCGGCTGTGTGGCAGCGGACTCTGCTCCGTGTCCCCCGCCCGCTATGCGGGCTCCTCCTTTACCTGCGCAGAGCCCGCTGCCACACAGCCGCGCGTTATTCGTTATTGAAGCCGACGAATATGACACCGCATTCTTCGACAAACGCAGCAAGTTTGTGCATTACCGCCCGCGCACCGCCGTTCTGAACAACCTGGAGTTCGACCACGCCGACATCTTCGACAACCTGGCGGCCATTGAACGCCAGTTCCACCACCTGGTGCGCACGATTCCCTCCACCGGCCGGATTGTGGTCAACGGTCTGGAAGAAAGCCTCACCCGCGTGCTGCACCAGGGATGCTGGAGCGAAGTGCGTACGTTTGGCAGCGCCGTCTGCGACTTCACCGCGCTGGGCGAGCCCAGCGCGTTTGATGTGATCCAGGGTGGCAAGACCGTCGCCCGCGTCGAGTGGGCGCTGGGCGGCGTGCACAACCAGCTCAATGCACTGGCTGCCATCGCCGCGGCCGAGCATGTGGGCGTGGCACCCGGCGTGGCCGCTGAAGCCTTGGGCCGCTTTGAGAATGTGAAGCGGCGCATGGAGGTCCGCGCGCGCCTGCCCTGGCAAGGACCAGGCGCGGCGGGTGAGCCCGCAGCCCCGGTTACCCTCTACGACGACTTTGCGCACCACCCCACCGCGATTCGCACCACCGTCAACGGCCTGCGCCGGCAAGTGGGCACGGCACGCATACTGGCCGTTTTCGAGCCGCGCAGCAACACCATGAAACTGGGCGCCGTGAAATCCCAGCTGCCCTGGAGCCTGGAAGAGGCTGATCTCGCCTTTTGCCACTCCGGCGGCCTGGAATGGGATGCCCAGGAGGCACTGGCCAGCATGGGGAAGCGCGCGCAGGTGGCCGACACCATCGATGGATTGGTCGCACAGGTGCTGGGCCAGGTCCAGCCAGGCGACCACATTCTGTGCATGAGCAATGGCGGCTTCGGCGGCATCCACCTCAAGCTGATCAAGGCGCTCCAAAATAGATAGCTGCTTACGCTCTGTCTGCGGGGGATAGACCGGCTTTTAACCATTTATTTGAGTCCAAAATGAACTGGCTGCAGAAGATACCCCACAGCATCCGCTCGGCCAGCGGCCTGGAGTGGAAACTGTGGCGCAGGCTGCCCCTGATCGCGTTACTGGGTACCGCACTGCCGCTGCTGGGACTGTGGGCTGCGCATGCAACGGTTGATCAGGGCACCAGTGCAGCGCAAGCCCGATGGTTGCAGATGGCCGACTACTTCGTCGGCGCCGTGCTGGTGTTTCACTGGACCATGGTGCTGACGGTGGCCATAGGCTGCATCATCGTCATGGTGATGAAGGGGCCGGGCTATGTGGCCGACAGCTACCCGGTATCGCACAGCGAGCAGCCCCGCCTGACACCGGAATCAGCGGATGAGGCGGACAGCCAACGACCACGCTCCGGGTAGACGCTGCAGGTCTCTGCCAGTAGCATCGCAAACTTGATCGCCCTGAACGGACCACACCATGCATACCCAGTTCAATGACTCCACGCCACACGGCGCCCAGCGCAACAAAGTGGTGAGCGCACTGGAGGCCGTGCAGCTGATCCATGACGGCGACACCCTGGCGACCGGTGGTTTTGTCGGCATTGGCTTTGCGGAGACCATTGCGGTGGCACTGGAAAAGCGGTTTCTCAACGCACAGGACGAGACCGGAACCGGCTCACCCTGCAACTTGACACTGGTGTACGCCGCCGGTCAGGGCGATGGCGCCACCCGCGGGCTCAACCATCTGGGCCATGCAGGCATGGTCAAACGGGTAGTGGGCGGGCACTGGGGGCTGGTACCCGCACTGCAAAAGCTGGCCATTGACAATGCGATTGAGGCCTACAACCTGCCTCAGGGCGTGATTGCCCACCTGTTTCGCGACATTGCGGCCGGCAAGCCGGGCACGCTCACGCACGTGGGGATCGACACCTTTGTCGACCCCCGCTGGGGTGGCGGCAAGATCAACGCCTGCACCACCGAAGACCTGGTGCGCCTGATGGAAATCGATGGCAAGGAGTACCTGTTTTACAAGGCCTTCCCCATCTCGGTCGGCATCATCCGCGCCACCACCGCCGACCCCGATGGCAACCTGACCATGGAGCGTGAGGCGCTGACGCTGGAGGCCCTGGCCATCGCCATGGCGGCGCGCAACTCGGGGGGCATCGTCATTGCACAGGTGGAGCGCATAGCCGAGCGCGGCACCCTGCACCCGCGCCTGGTGAAGGTGCCCGGCGTGCTGGTGGACGCGGTGGTACTGGCCACGGAACCAGCCCACCACATGCAGACCTTTTCCGAGCAGTACAACCCCGCCTACTCCGGCGAGATCCGCGTCCCGCATGACTCGCTGGTGACCATGCCCTTGTGCGAACGCAAGGTGATTGCCCGGCGGGCTGCACTGGAATTGCGCCCCAACAGCGTGGTCAATCTGGGCATTGGCATGCCAGAGGGTGTCGCCAGTGTCGCTGCTGAAGAAAAAATCATTGACCTGGTCACGCTGACGGCCGAGCCTGGTGTCATTGGTGGCATCCCGGCCAGCGGCATGAGTTTTGGTGCTGCGGTCAATGCCCAGGCGGTGATAGACCAGCCCAACCAGTTTGATTTTTACGATGGTGGCGGGCTCGACATCGCGGTGCTGGGACTGGCTCAGGCAGATGCCCAGGGCAACCTCAACGTCAGCCGCTTTGGTACCCGCCTGGCGGGTGCCGGCGGCTTCATCAACATCAGCCAGAACGCCAAGACCGTGGTCATGGTGGGCACCTTCACGGCGGGTGGACTGGACGTGCGCCTGCAGGACGGGCGACTGCACATTCGCAACGAAGGCAGCACCCGCAAGTTCATCCAGGCCGTCGAACACCGCACCTTCAGCGGCCGCGAGGCTTGCAAACGGGGGCAGCGCGTGCTGTACGTGACCGAGCGCTGCGTGTTCCGCCTCAAGGCCGATGGCGCGCAAGGCAGCCTGGAGCTGATTGAAATTGCACCAGGCATCAACCTGGAACGCGATGTGCTGGCCCATATGGACTTCATGCCTGCCATCAGCCCGCACCTGCGCCTGATGGATGCGGCGCTGTTCTGCGATGCATCCACTGGTCTGCGCGAACGCCTGCTGGCCACGCCGCTGGCACAACGCTGCGAACTGGACCGCGAACACCGCCTGCTGTTCATCAATTTTGAAGGCCTGGCCGTGGATCAGTCCAGCGATATCGCAGACATCGAACAGCACCTGACTGCGCTGCTGGAGCCGCTGGGCCAGCGCGTGGCCGTAGTGGTCAATTACGACAGCTGCAGCATCTTGCCGCCGCTGATTGACGAGTACTCTGCCATGGTCAAGCGCCTGACCGAGCGGTTTTACAGCCGCGTCACCCGCTACGGCACCGGCGGATTCCTCAAGGCCCGGCTCGAAGCACTCAAGCCCGCTGGCCAGTGATCCCATCGGCCCGCACGGGCTGTGGGCGTGTGACGACAGAGTGACCTAGATCAAGGGCAGTACCCCTTCATCGCTGCACACTGTCGCCATCAACTTCAGGAGCCTGCACCATGAAATTATTGTCCGACCTGTTTGGCACCGACTACGGCCTGATGAGCATCAGCGGCATTGCCTTCATGCTGGGAATGGGGGTGTTCTTCATCCGCTTTTTCAGACGCAAAATGCGCGAGGATGCGGCCCGCGCAGGCCTCTAGCGGCCCGTCGACCCCGAACGGGATCAAGCCGACTGCAACGGCTCCAGCTTCAGAATCCGGTAAAACCGGCCCAGCTTGTCGATCGGCTCCAGGATGCCTTCGCGAACCAGCGCGCTGATCTCGCGGCTGACGGTTTCCATCTTCAGGTCCATCATCGCGCCCATGTCTTCCCTGGCAAACAGGGTGACCGTCTGCGTATCTTCTGCGTCGCGCATCTTCAGCACAAAGTTGCTGACCCGGCTGCGCGCCGTCCCGAAGTTGATGTCCACCAGCCAGTCATCGGCATCCTTGAGCGCACCCGACCACTTCTCCATCAGCTTCTGGTGCAATCGCGGCGACTGCGCTTGCAGGGTATGAATCACCGCCAGGGGAACCCGACAGACCGAAACATCGGTCAAGGCCACCGCATCGGCGTCATATTTGGCGTAGGCCAGCGCCTCCAGGCCCGCGACATCGCCCGGGCGCAATACCCGCACGATGCGCTGGCGGCCATCGGCCGTGCTGCGCGCCAGCTTGATCATGCCCGACCGCACAGTGAAGATGCCCAGGGCCACAGCCCCCTCCTGAAACAGGTTCGCACCCGATGAAAACTCCATGTCATCCACCGGCGCGTGGATCATCTTGAAGTCGTCTTCGTTCAGGTCCGCAAACAGCACCATGTCCCGGATGCCACAGGTACGGCAGTTGGAGGTGCCTTTCCAGGCGGATTCAGTCTTGATGGGGATCATGGTTCGCAGCAGCTTAGGGTTTAGCGCCACGTCAACGTGCGGCACTCGCTGTCATTGTGTCACGCCCAATGCGTCACACAACCCGGGCGTCGTGCCGGACCAATACAGTCTATACTACAAGTAATTCACCAATTACTTATGGATAATGAAAGCCCCCGAAAAACGCTCCCGACAGGCAACACAAACCCGCCAAATGAGCCTGGTGGATGCCGCTCTGCAGCTGGCTGCACAACGCAGCCCCGCCGACATCACCACGGGCGATCTGGCACGGGCGGTCGGCATCACGCAAGGGGCGGTCTTCAGGCACTTTGCCAGCAAGGAAGCCATTTGGCTGGCGGTGCTGGACTGGACGGCTGACACGCTCATCGCCCGGCTTCAGCATGCCGCTGCCGGAACTGGGGGCCAGGCACCAGCCCCCCTGGCGTCGCTGCAAGCGGTGTTCAACGCCCACGTGGACTTTGTCATGGCCCATCCCGGTGTGCCACGGGTGATTTTTCAGGAGTTGCAGCATGCGCAGGACACGCCCCTCAAGGCACGTGTGCGCGGCCTGATGCAGCAGTACCGCACGCTGGTGATGGACTTGCTGCAACGCGCCCAGGCACTGCACCGGTTGGCACCGGGAACGGATCTGCCAGCGGCAGCGGTGCTGTTCCTGGGCTCGGTGCAGGGCCTGGTCCTGCAATCGCTGTTCAGCGGCCAGGTGCACACCATGGGCACCCAGGCGAGCGGCGTGTTTTCCATTTATCTGCGCGGAATTGCCGTGCAGGATTCAGCAGAAAGAAGCACATGAAAAACAATCCCCTACTGCTGCGCCGCATGGGCATAAGCGCCCTGATCCTTGGGCTGGTCGCGGCCCTGGCCTATGTGGCGCTGCGCACCGGCCCCTTGGCCCCCACACGGGTCACGGTCACGTCCATCCAGGAAGGACGGCTGAACCCGGCCATCTTTGGCATCGGCACCGTGGAGGCGCGGCGTAGCTGGATGGTGGGCCCGACCGTGGCGGGTCGGGTATTGAGTGTCCGGGTGGATGTGGGCGACTCCGTGCGGGCCGGGCAACTGCTGGCTGAAATGGACCCGGTGGACCTGGACCAGCGCCTGGCCGCACTCGACGCGGCCCTGGCGCGCGCCGCCAGCACGCAGGCCGCAGCGCAGGCGCAGGTTGCTGATGCCACCGCACGCCGTGAACTGGCCGCCATCAATGCAAAACGCAACCAGGATCTGGCGGCACAAAACTTCATCAGCCCCGGTGCACTGGAAGGCCGACTGCAGGAAAAAATCTCTGCCGACGCCACCCTGCAAGCGGCACAGGCCAACCTGAGCGGCACCGCGCAAGACATTACCCGCCAAAAAGCCGAACGCGCCGCCCTGCAACAACAGCGTGGCAATGTGCGCCTGCTGGCCCCGGCCGACGGCGTGGTGACCAGCCGCGATGCCGAAGCCGGTAGCACCGTGGTGGCCGGACAAGCGGTGCTGCGGCTGATCGACCCTGCCAGCCTGTGGGTGCGGCTGCGGGTGGACCAGGGTCGCTCGGCCGGGCTGGTCGCCGGCTTGAAGGCCCGCATTGTCTTGCGCTCGCAGCCGCACACACCGCTGCAGGGACAGGTGGCCCGGGTCGAGCTACTGGCCGATGCCGTGACCGAAGAGCGCATTGCGCAGATCGCCTTCACCACGCCCCCGGCGCAGCCCGTTGCCGCGTCAGTCGGTGAACTGGCCGAGGTTGAATTGCAGCTACCCGAAACCCCGTCCGCCCTGCTGCTGCCCAATGCCAGCATCCAGCGCCTGCAGGGCCAGACCGGCGTGTGGCGGCTCGACGGCAGCAAGCCCGTGTTCGCCCCGGTGCGCCTGGGCGCCAGCAGCCTGGACGGCCGGGTGCAGGTGCTGGAAGGCCTGAAGGCCGGTGATCCGGTGGTGGTCTACAGCCAGAAGGCCTTGACCGAGGGCGCCCGCGTGCAGGTGGTGGACGCACTGGTGAAAGCCAGCGCAGGCAGCGCCCCATGATCAGCCTGGCCGGGCGTGACATCGCGCACAGTTGGAGCAAGTTCGTGCTCACCGGCATGGGCCTGGGGCTGCTGATTGGCGTGACGCTGACCATGGCCGGGGTCTACCGCGGCATGGTGGACGATGCGCACGCGCTGCTCAACAACAGCGGCGCCGACTTGTGGGTCGTGCAAAAGGACACGCAGGGCCCGTACGCCGAGTCGTCCAGCCTCAAGGACGACGTGGTACGCGGTGTGCGTGGCATGCCCGGCGTGGCGCAGGCCGCCAACGTGACCTACTTCACCATGCAGGTGCAGGGCGCGGACGGCGGCGACACCCGCGCCATGGTGGTCGGCGTGGAAAGCGGCCAGTCGGGCGAGCCCGGCTACCTGGTGGCCGGGCGTCAACTCACCCGTAGCCACTATGAAGCCGTGGCCGATGTCAAAACCGGCTTTGCCTTGGGTGAGCGCATCCGCATCCGCCGCCACGACTACACGGTGGTGGGACTGACGCAGCGCATGGTGTCATCCGGCGGCGACCCCATGGTGTTCATCGCGCTTAAAGACGCGCAAGAGGCGCAGTTTCTGAAGGACAACGACGCCATCCAGAACGACCGCACCCGCACCAGCGCCAACCCCGCCTTCAACCGCCCCGGTGTGCCCGGCTTGCTGGACGCCGTGCAGGCCCTGCAGACCAGCAGCCACAGCGTCAACGCCGTACTGGTGCAGTTGGCGCCCGGCTTTGGGCCTGACCAGGTGGCCGAGCCGATTCGCCGCTGGAAGCACCTGCAGGTGTTCACCCGCGCGGGCATGGAAGAGATTCTGGTGGCCAAACTGATCGCCACCTCGGCCAAGCAGATTGGCATGTTTTTGGTGATTCTGGCGGTTGTGAGCGCGGCCATTGTGGCCTTCATCATCTACACCATGACGCTGGGCAAGATCCGCGAAATCGCGGTGCTCAAACTCATCGGCACACGCAACCTCACCATCGCCAGCATGATCCTGCAGCAGGCGCTGGGCCTGGGCCTGATTGGCTTCATCGTCGGCAAGGTGGCCGCCACCATGTGGGCACCCGTCTTTCCCAAATTTGTACTGCTGTTGCCACAGGACGCGGTCACCGGCCTGCTGGTGACGCTGGTGATTTGCGCACTGGCCAGCACGCTGGCCATTCGCACGGCGCTCAAGGTGGACCCGGCTGCAGCCATTGGATGAACACCATGCCAAACCACACTCCCACCACCGCGCGCACCGGCGGCATCCTGATCGAGAACCTGCGCAAGGTTTATGGCCAAGGCGACACCGCGGTCGAAGCGCTCAAGGACGTCAACCTGCAGGTCAGCCCCGGCGAGGTGGTCGGTCTGGTCGGCCCATCGGGCTCGGGCAAGAGCACGCTGCTCAAATGCCTGGGCGCCATCATCGAGCCCACCTCCGGGCGCATGACGCTGGGCGACGACCTGATTTATGACAACGCCTGGAAAGTGCGCGACCTGCGCACCCTGCGGCGCGACCGCATCGGCTTTGTGTTCCAGGCGCCGTATCTGATTCCGTTTCTGGACGTGACCGATAACGTGGCTTTGCTGCCCATGCTGGCCGGCCTGCCCAATGCCAAGGCGCGCGAGCGCGCATTGGAACTGCTGACTGCGCTGGACGTGCAGCACCGCGCCAAAGCCCAGCCCTCGCAACTATCGGGTGGCGAGCAGCAGCGCGTGTCCATCGCCCGGGCACTGGCCAACCGCCCGCCGGTGATACTGGCCGACGAGCCCACCGCCCCGCTGGACAGCGAACGCGCGCTAGCGGTGATGCGCATCCTCAACCAGATGGCCCAGCAGGCCCAGACCGCCATCATCGTCGTCACGCACGACGAAAAGATCATCCCGACCTTCAAACGGATTTATCACATACGGGACGGGCATACGGTTGAGGAAGCCGGCGAAGGGCGGGCGCTGGATTAACGACCTGATCGCGGTTGGTTGTAGCGCTGTTTACTCTGGCAAAGTGGCTGCTAGCCCCCGTCCATGTTTCGTGGGCAGCTATGCATTTTGTAGCATTGCGGGTTTGGCAGGCGCAGTGGGCATCCGCACCGTCTTGCTTGCGCACTCGCGAGCGAACGCGTTTGGCAGGTATGGGTTGTTGCGTCAACCACGTGATGGCACGCCACCTTGTGCGGCAACCGCGAATCAGCTCCAGCAAGCCGGTGCAGACGCCCACCACGCGGCGGTGCGGATTGGTGATCGGGACATGGGGCGGCAAGGTCGCTGCACGGCGGGTCTGCCAGAATGGCGATAGCCGTTTGACACGATGTGAAGGCGGCGACTGCAAGGCAGGAAGCCATTTTTGGGAGAATTTTCATGAGCAATTTCTGGAGCAGTGCCGATTTTCTAGAGCACTTTTGGATGCTCTGGGCATTGAGTTCGGCCCCAAGGAGCCGTGCATGAAAATTACGCGCCAAGAACAAGACACCACCGCACAACGATGGGTTGATTGGCACATCCTTACGGTCGCCGAGTCTGGTTTCTCCATGCTCGACATTTATGGGCGACATCAGCACGGTCTGGACATTGAAGCAATACGGCAGTTCGCAGACCGAATCAATGAACGCGATGAATCCGGGAGTCTATATCCGCAAGCACCGATAAGCGCGGTACCTCACCGTTTCTTCCGTGAACAAAGGGAGTCCATCGCGACATCAGTCTTGAATGATTTCAGGCGCCACATTTCCGAATTTCTAAAGGCCAATCGAACGACGATTCATGCCTCACGAATCCTCATCGACTTTCATGTATCGCCTGCACCAGTTCCTCGTCATTACTTGGACGAAGTAGAAGAAATAGTACGCATCGACGGTCAAGACGACTCGATAGACGAGGTTGTGATCTTCATATGATGTTCAAGCCAATCAGGGCGCTTCAGAAAACATCCGAAATCAGGCACTCTTGATCTTGAACGTTCGACCTAATAGAGAAAGAGCCTATGCCCTTCGAGTTCAACAGCGCCTTCTATATCAAGCTCGGCCAAAAAGGCTGTTGGGAAGCTGATTCTCTTGAGTTTGGGCGCTTACGCATAGGTTGGCGAAATCAAACCGTCGACGACATTAACGCCGGCCGTTGGGACCTCATTGAAAAGCAGCTTCGGCTTGAGCAAAAGGGGAAACCGCCGCAGGTCGCAACAACTGATCTCAATCGGCTGAAAGACATCACTCTTTCGGGCCCCGAAGACATCTGGATAACCTTTCATGGGGCCAAGCTCTGGTGGGCGCGTCTTTCACTGGCGCCAGTTGAAGAAGACCGCATCTCCAAATATCGCATGACGCTTGACGGTTGGCATGACACATCGCAGAGCGGGAAGCTTCTAGTCGCAAATGATCTCCCTGGGAAGATCGCCCTATTACAAGGATTCAAAGGCACAGTCTGTCGTGTTCGAGAAAAGCAACTCCTTCGCCGAGTACTCGATGGCACTCGAAGCGAATTGGCATCACGAATTGCTGCTGAACGTGTAGGGCTGTGTAGCCAACTCGAAAAGGCAATTACCGAGCTTCACTGGAAGGATTATGAAACCCTAGTGGACCTTGTATTTCGTCATGCCGGGTGGTTACGCGTAAGCGTCTTGGGGCAACACGCAAAGGCCTATGATCTTGAGCTCCGCGAGGCGATCACCGGCGATAGGTATGTGGTTCAGGTTAAATCGCAAGCGACGCGTGCCGACCTCAACAAAACGATTCAAGACTTCTCCGAGGCCGACTATCGAAAGGTCTTCTTCGTCGTTCACTCCCCCGCAGCCGATCTGGCAAACGCAATAGACATTCCAACGCACGTCGAACTTGTGGCCCCGTCGCATATGGCCACTCTTGCACTCAACGCCGGCCTGACACATTGGCTTGAAGAAAAGGTTGCCTGAGCAATGGGGCCGAACCCGGCAGTCAACCGGACCTGTGCAAAAAGCTGCGCAGACCGGTTGCTTCTACGTTACTACCACACGCAAACGGCATGCATGCCTCCCATCTGTCTTCGCCCCGCATGCCCTACGCTCGCTCAAAGCCCCGCAACTTCAGGCCGACGGTGGGGCTTGCGGGCGCAGGCCGCACGCGCGGTTGCCCTGATGCAGGCGTGCCACAAGCCGTGTTAACGCGGTGGCAGTGAAGCGCCGGGGTGCTTGCCCGCGCCGCGAGCCGGAGAACGCAGGCCACGCCGTCGGCCGTGCGCGGGGTGCGCGGGGTGCGCGGGGTGCAAGTTTATGTGCAAGAACGCACGTCAAATATGCCTGTAGCCACCGTAAACAGTGCGTAAGTAGCTCCTGAATTTATAGCATTCAGCAACCCTCGCGGACGGTGACTATTTTTCTCGGGTGTTGGAAATCACCGACACCACACCCGTTTTGCCGGTGATACCTTTGCGCCTTGACCTGAACTTCAACGCAAACACCATGCCCAAAACCCTGATCGAACCCTTCCGCATCAAAAGCATAGAACCCATCCGCATGACGACGCGCGAAGAGCGCGTGCAGCTGCTGGAAGCCGCCAAACTCAACGTCTTCAAGCTGCGCGCCGAAGACGTGCTGATCGACTGGCTGACCGACTCCGGCACCGGCGCCATGTCCAGCCGCCAGTGGGGCGCCATCATGGAGGGCGACGAGAGCTACGCCGGCGCGCGCAGCTTCTACCGGCTGGAGGCGGTGATCCGCGACATCACCGGCATGCAGCACTTCATCCCCACCCACCAGGGGCGGGCGGCCGAGAAAGTGCTGTTCACCGCCGTGTGCAAAAAAGGCGACCTGGTGCCCAACAACTGCCACTTCGACACCACCCGCGCCAACCTGGAATACCTGGGGATAGAAGCCTTGGACTTGGTGATTGCCGAGGGTTTGCAACCCGCTCTCATCTACCCGTTCAAAGGCAATATCGACCTGGAGCGGGTCGAGGCCGTGCTCAAGGACCAGGGTCACCGCATTCCGTTTGGCATGATCACCGTGACCAACAATACCGGTGGCGGTCAGCCCGTGTCCATGGCCAATATCCGCGCCTATTCCAAGCTGCTCAAAGCCTACGGCAAGCCCTTCATCATGGACGTCTGCCGCTTTGCCGAAAACGCCATGTTCATCAAGATGCGCGAGCCCGGTTACGAGAACACGCCCATCAAAACCATCGTGCAGGAAATGTTCTCCTACTGCGATGGCTGCACCATGAGCGCCAAGAAAGACGGCATGGTCAACATCGGTGGCTTCATCGTGCTGCGCAGCGACGAGTGGATGGACGCCGCACGCAACGTGCTGATCATGACCGAGGGCTTTCCCACCTATGGCGGCCTGGCCGGGCGCGACCTGGAAGCGCTGGCCGTGGGCCTGGAAGAGGGCATGCAGGAAGACTACCTGCGCTACCGCCTGCGCACCGCCGAGTACCTGGGCGAGCGGCTGGAGGCATCCGGTGTCGGTTTTGTCAAACCCACCGGCGGCCACGCCGTCTACATCGACGCCAAGACCGTGCTGCCCGACATGCCGATTGAGCATTACCCGGCCTGGACGCTGTGCAACGCGCTGTACCTGGAAGGCGGCATCCGCGGCGTGGAAATTGGCTCGGTGATGTTTGGCAAGCGGCTGCCGAACGGAGTCGAGACCTACCACAGCATGGAACTGGTGCGCCTGGCCTTCCCCCGGCGCATGTACACGCAGAGCCACTTTGACTACGCGGCCGAGGTGATTGACGAGGTCAAGCAAAAGGCGGCCAGTATCCGGGGCGTCAGGATCACCAAGCAACCCCAGTTCCTGCGCCATTTCACCTGCGAATGCGCCTGGGTGGAGCGCTGAAATTCGGGCGTGCTGAGGTAAAGAAATGTTGGGGCGACGGCACACCACGCCAGCACTTGTAAAATCGGCGCTCTACTTCTTCTAGGTGGTTTTGCTCATGTCCCTCTTCTCCATCCGCCAGGCACTGGCCGCTCTTCTGGTTGCCGTGCTGGTTTCTGCCTGTGGCGGCAGCGGCAGTTCGGCACCACCACCGGCCGGTGGCATCACCGTGACTCCGGGTGACGGCACGGTCACCGTGAACTGGACCACGGTTCCCGGTGTGAAGTATTGGCTTTTTTACGCGCCATCGACCAGCATCTCCACCACCGACTGGATCAATGTGCCGGGCAGCCGGGCGCTTCTGGATGTGACTTCGCCATACGTCCTGACCGGACTGGCCAACGGGTATACCTATTCCTTTACCGTCAATGGCCGCAATGGTGACGGCCCCGGCGGCCCGGGCAGCCCATCGGTATCCGCTGTGCCCCGTCCCGCTGGCGCCACCTGGAAAGCCGGAGGCTCTCTGGGCAGCAACACCATGCGCAGCATCACCTACGGCACCAGCACGGCCGACTCCCTGGGCTATTACTTCGCCGTGGGCGACGGTGGCAGTACCTACCGCAGTACCAATGGCCTGACCTGGGCCGGGCTGGGCGCGGCTGCCAGCACCAACATGAACGCAGCCACCTACACCCTGAGCAAGTTCATCGTGGTGGGGGCAGGTGGCACCATTGCCTATGGCACCGATATGGCCGCATGGACAACGGCCACCTCCAACACCACCGAGACTCTCAACGCCATTGCCAGCAACGGCGCGCTGGCCATTGCGGTTGGCAACAATGGCACCGTCCGCACGTCGGCAGACGGAATCCTGTGGACGGCCGCAACCGTGCCCACCACCAAACACCTGTACGGCATTACCTACTCGGTCAGTGGCGTCTGGGTGGCCGTGGGCGCAGGCGGAACACTGCTGACCAGCCCCGATGGCGTCAACTGGACCGCTGTTGCATCAGGAACCACCGCCGACCTCAAGTCTGTGGCGGTGCAAGTGGCAACGAGTTACACCTTTGTCGCCACCGGCAATGGCGGCGCCATCGTGCGCAGCACCGACAACGGCGTGACCTGGGCGACCCAGACCTCCGGTACCACAGCGGACCTGCTGGCCGTCAGCCCGAGTTCCAGCCAGTTTCTGGCCACAGGCACTGGCGGCGCAGTGGTCACCAGCCCCGATGGCATCACCTGGACGGGGCGCACCAGTGGCACGACGGCAAGTCTCTACGCAGTCATCAGTGGGTTTGCCCAGTATGTGGCAATCGGCCAGGGCGGCATCAGCATCAATTCGCAGTAATTCTGCAAGCAGATGGCGCGCACCCGAGGGGGGTGCGCGAATATCCAGACTTCGTGCCGACGCACCGCTGCATCTTGTACTGGCTGGCAGCCAGATGAATGCGGCCGTCGCCCGCCGGGTTAAATGCCCCTTACCGCGCGCGCCGTGCCTTGACTGCGGCGGACAACAATTCCAGCGCCTCCAGTGAATCATCCCAACCCAGGCAGGCGTCGGTAATGCTCTTGCCGTACTCCAGCGCATGGGCATCGTCTTTGCCGGGCGTGAACTTCTGTGCACCGGCTTGGAGGTGGCTCTCCACCATCACACCAAACACACTGTGCGAGCCCGAGGCTATCTGCGTAGCAATGTCGCGTGCCACATCAACCTGTTTCTCGTGCTGTTTGCTGCTGTTGGCATGGCTGCAGTCCACCATCAGGGTTGCCGGCAGCTTGGCTTTTTCCAGTTCCTTGCACGCGGCAGCCACACTGGCCGCATCGTAATTGGGCGCCTTGCCGCCCCGCAGAATCACATGGCAGTCCTTGTTGCCCTTGGTTTGCACAATGGCCACCTGGCCGCTCTTGTGCACCGACAAGAAGTGGTGCGCACCGGCGGCAGCCTGAATGGCATCGGTGGCGATCTTGATGTTGCCGTCTGTGCCATTCTTGAAACCAATGGGCGCCGATAGCCCCGAAGCCAGTTCACGGTGCACCTGGCTTTCGGTCGTGCGTGCACCAATGGCACCCCAGGCGATCAGGTCGCCCAGGTATTGCGGAGAAATCACGTCCAGAAACTCGCTGCCAGCGGGCAGGCCCAGGCGATTGATTTCAATCAGCAGCTGGCGCGCAATGCGCAGGCCTTCGTCAATACGGAAGCTCTCGTCCAGGTAGGGGTCATTGATCAGACCTTTCCAGCCCACGGTGGTGCGGGGCTTCTCGAAATACACGCGCATCACGATCTCCAGCGTGTCGGCGTACTTGGTACGCTGCTCCTTCAGGCGGCGGGCATAGTCCAGCGCAGCGGCTGGGTCGTGGATGGAGCAAGGGCCGATCACCACCAGCAGACGGTCGTCCTTGCCGGCCATGATGTCGTGGATGCTGTGACGGGTAGCAGAAATGAGCGCCTCCACCGCAGTGCCCTGAATCGGGAAAAACCGGATCAGGTGCTCAGGAGGCGGCAACACGGTAATGTCCTTGATGCGTTCGTCATCGGTCTGGCTGGTACGGTCCGTCTGCTGGGGCGCATTGGGATACCAGGCGTCCGTTTTGGAAGAGGCTTTAGCGGTCATTGGGGGGCTCCTAAGTACAAAAATCTGGCCATGGTGGCAAAAAAAAACCGCCGGTGGTGCCGGCGGTTTAGGGAGGATTTGGGACGTCTGGTGTGTCAGGTACGTTCAGATCTCTCTACCGCCAAAGGCGCTTGAGAACCAAAAATAGCTAAAGTAAAAACGGCCGAAATGCATGGCCAAGACTGTAGCACAGTTGATTAGTCGGTCTTGCGCCGGCCCCTGCGCCCTTCCTGCCGGACGACTTTGCGCTTGATCTGGCGGCGTTTCCACCAGGCATTCCACCGACTCCAGGCCGACGGTGCAGCGCGTTCCTCGTCCTGAATCGCAGCGCTGGCCCGGGCCTGCTCATAGACATCCAGCAACAGCGAACCGGCCCCCAGCACGCGCCACGCAGCCAGGTCAAAATCGGCCAGTGCCGGTACCCCATGGCGCGGTGGCGCCGCCTCCATCGCCCATTGCGTCACCAGAATACGGAAGTGGTTCAGCGCCGCAAAATGGGCATCAAACTCGTAATAGCAATGCCAGTCTGCCCCCAGCGCCAGCAGCATGGCCCGGTGCGTCCGCAAATCGCCCACCAGATTGATGAGTGCCTGCGACAGCGCGGGCGAATCGTCACTGCGTTGTTGCAGCAGCGTGACCAGGGCCTCAATCTGCACGGCCAGTGCCTGCAGACTCTCGCCGACCTGCAGTGACTCTTCGTCGGCCACGGCCGAGCGCAGGAACTGGCTGTATTGACCAAAAGACTGGAAACTGTGGGACTGGGACTGTCCCGTCGATGAGGCTTGTGACTGCGCAACTGCCTGCTCCCGCCCATTCACACCAGACGCGGCAGATGAGGAACCGGTATCCCCAGCATCGGAAGGAATGGTGGTGGACGGGTCCGTGTTCATCTCAGGCGCCATGCTCACATACCGGCCACGCCCTTGTCAAGCGGTGCCACCCACCGTCAAACCGTCAATGCGCAACGTGGGCTGCCCCACACCCACGGGCACGCTCTGGCCCTCTTTGCCACAGGTGCCGACACCGCTGTCGAGCTTCATGTCATTGCCAATCATGCTCACGCGCTTGAGACACTCCGGTCCGCTGCCCACAATGGTGGCACCCTTGACCGGATAAAGGATTTTTCCGTTTTCCACCCAATAGGCTTCGCTGGCCGAAAACACAAACTTGCCGGAGGTGATGTCCACCTGCCCGCCGCCGAAATTGGTGGCGTACAAGCCCTTTTTGATACTGGCAACAATTTCATTCGGATCCTTGTCGCCACCCAGCATGTAGGTGTTGGTCATGCGCGGCATGGGAATATGGGCATAGCTTTCACGCCGTCCGTTGCCGGTCGGGGCAACGCCCATCAGCCGCGCGTTCATGGCGTCCTGGATGTAGCCCTTGAGAATGCCATCCTCAATCAACACCGTGCGCTGGCTGCTATTGCCTTCATCGTCCACATTGAGCGAGCCACGCCGGTCGGCGATGGTCCCATCGTCGAGCACCGTAACCCCTTTGGCCGCCACCCGCTGGCCGACGCGGCCGCTGAACGCACTGGAGCCTTTGCGGTTGAAGTCTCCCTCCAGCCCATGGCCAATGGCTTCGTGCAACAGAATACCGGGCCAACCCGGTCCCAGCACGACGGTCATTTCGCCGGCCGGTGCTGGGCGCGCATCCAGGTTGGTGAGCGCTGCGTGCACCGCCTCATCCACATACTGTTCAATCTGCGCATCGTCAAAGTAGGCCAGTCCAAAACGACCGCCACCGCCTGCAGAGCCCACCTCGCGGCGGCCCTTTTGCTCGGCAATCACGGTGACCGACAGTCGTACCAGCGGGCGCACGTCAGCGGCCAGTGTTCCGTCGGCGCGGGCCACCATAACCACGTCGTATTCGCTCGCCAGGCCGGCCATCACCTGCGCCACGCGCGGGTCCTTGGCACGCGCCAGCTTTTCCACTTTACCCAGCAAGGCCACTTTGGTGGCACTGTCCAGGGTGGAAATGGGATCCAGCCCAGCGTACAACGAACGCGCTTTTGCTATCTTCTTGGCAGCTACCCGCGCACGTCCTGTCTGGGCTGCACTCGAAATGGTCCGCACGGTACGGGCCGCATCGAGCAAGCTCGCCTCGGATATGTCATCCGAATAGGCAAAGGCGGTCTTCTCGCCACTCACCGCCCGAACGCCAACGCCCTGGTCAATGCTGAAGGAGCCCGTCTTGACAATGCCCTCCTCCAGACTCCAGCCCTCCGAGCGGGTGTACTGGAAATACAGGTCCGCTTCATCCACCCGGTGGGCCTTGATTTCATTCAAGGCGCGGGTCAGGTGGGATTGATCCAGCCCAAAAGGGGTCAGCAAGAGGCGCTCGGCCAGCGCCAGGCGTTCGATAGTGGGTTCACGTGCAATCATGCGCCGATTCTAGGCCGAAGCCCTGTCAGGACTGCACCAGCCGCTTGGAATTGGCAATGGCCATCAAAATGCCCACCGCCAGCCCCAGCGTCACCATGGCGGTGCCACCGTAACTGATGAAAGGCAAAGGCACGCCCACCACCGGCACGATGCCGCTGACCATGCCCATGTTGACGAAGGCATAGGTGAAGAAAATCATGGTCACGCTGCCGGCCAGCAGGCGCGAGAACAGCGTGGGTGCATCCAGGGCGATGGCCAGCCCGCGCAAAATGAGGAAGAGGAAGGCGCCGATCAGGAACAGGTTGCCCAGCAATCCAAATTCCTCGGAGTAGGCCGCAAAGATGAAGTCGGTGGTGCGCTCGGGAATGAACTCCAGATGGGTTTGCGTGCCCTTCATGAACCCCACACCCGTCACCCCCCCCGAACCAATGGCTATCATGCCCTGGATGATGTGAAAACCCTTACCCAGAGGATCCCGCGTAGGGTCCAGCAGGGTGCAGATGCGCTGCTGCTGGTAATCGTGCAACACGGGCCAGCGCACGCCGTCGGCACACAGCGCCGGCTCGAACACCACAATCAGCGCCACACCGATGATTCCCAGCACCACGGGTGGAATCACCAGCTTCCAGCTCATGCCAGCGTAAAAAATGACCGACATGCCGGCGGCAAGAATGAGCAAGGCCGTGCCCAGGTCAGGCTGCTTCATGATCAGGGCTACCGGCGCGCCCAGCAGGACGGCCGCCACGCCGAAATCCAGAGGACGCAGCTGGCCTTCGCGCTTCTGGAACCACCAGGCCAGCATGAGCGGCATGGCAATTTTCAGGATTTCGCTGGGCTGGATGGTGATGCCCACATTGATCCAGCGCCTGGCCCCCTTCTTGGTGATCCCAAACACCGCAACCGCGACCAGCAACGCCACCCCAGCCAGATACAACGGAACCGCCAATGCCATCAGCCGCTGCGGCGGTATCTGGGCCACCACAAACATGATGCTGGCGGCGATCAGCATATTGCGGCCATGGTCCTCAAACCGGGTTCCGTGGTCGTAGCCCGACGAATACATGGTCAGCAGACCGGCACAGGCCAGCAGAAACACGGCAAAAGCCAGCGGACCATCAAAGCCATGAAACCAGGGCGCAATGCGCCGCCACACAGAAGGTTTGTCAAAAACAGATGCCATAAAGTGGCGTAATTATCCCCGCAGTCGTGCGCCCATGCTGCACAGGGGCGCTAAACGTCCAGTTGAATCTCCACGACGGTTTTCCCGGACCGGCTGCTGATATGCAGCCGGGCGCCGATGGAAACAGCGCGCTCGCGCATCGTGGCAAGGCCTTTGCGCTGATCGGCCTGCGGATCAAAACCACAGCCATCGTCCACCACCCGCACAAAAATCCGGCTTTGACCCTGGGCATGACCCTCAATCCGCAGAACCCCGGCGTGGGCATGTTGCAGCACGTTGGACAAGGCGGCAAACAGCATGAACTGCAGCTCGCTCATGGCGCTGGCATCCAGCCCCGGACACAGGGGCAGCAGATCCACGTCCCACTGCAGATCAATACCCATGGCGGTAAACCGGGGCCCCAGGCGGTAGCGCAAATTGGCCAGCAGTGCGGTGACATCGCCCGCAGCCAGGTGGATGGAGTCAATCGACAGCTTGAGCTGGTCCAGTGCATCGCGCAGGGTCAGCAACACCTCGTCCCGTGCAGGCCGCAATGCAACGTCCGCATTTGCCTGCAACTGGCGCATGGCCGAACTGATGTGCGCGCCGACTCCGTCATGCATATTGCGCAGGATGCGTCCGCGCTCGGCCGTGCGCTCCTGTTGGCGCGCCAGCAACTCCAGCTTGGCGTAAGTCTCGCGCAGTGCTTCTTCCTTTTCCGACACACGGGACGCCAGCGTGCCCAGCAAATCGTGCAACTGGGCACTGGTGGCGCGAAACCGCAGCAAAACCACATAACCCAGCGCCAAGCCAAACAATACCGACGAATACCGCAGCCAGGTGTTGATACCGTAGGCGGGGTCAATCCGGAAAACGTAGAGATCCCGCACCGCAACCCCAATGTTGATCGCGGCGGCGACGGCAACCATGCGCTGCTCAGCGTGCGACGGGCGAAGCGCGCTCCACAAAAAGGCCGCCGTGAAGATCAGCAAAGTTGCCTCGAATACGCCATACCAGACCGTCAACGCCATCGGCCGCCCAAAGCCCAGGGCCGACCAGGCCATCACCGGGCAGACCAGCATCAGGGCCATGAGCCAGCGGCGAAACGGCTGCGCCCATGGCTGCAGACCCCAACGGGCGATTTCCATGCAGGCCAGTGCCATGCTGCATCCCCAAAGCCCCACAGCCACCACCTGAACCATGCCCCACCAGGGCCAGGGCAGCAGCGGATTTTCAACCAGAACATCGCCCACGCTGACCGCCAGGGCCAGCTGCGCCAGCGCGGCAAAAAAATACAGGGGATCGCGACCCGTCCGGCCGGACTTGGGAGGGCCCGCAAAAGTACTCCACAGCGCCAGCGCGGTCAGCCCAACGACAAAACAGAACGCTGCGACAGCAACCGACCCCGTGACGCGCCAACGGTGGTCTTTCTCATACAGGGGGTACACCTGGTCCTGAGGGCCAATCAGCAAGGGCGCCAAGCCACCACGTCGACCGACATCGGCGCGAATGAGCACGCGAATACGGTTGGTCTTCTCGAAATGCGCGCTGTCTACAGTGATGTAGCGTGGCACCCGCGCATAGTCCGAGCCGTTGTAGGCCTGCGCATCGCCGTTGCGCTGCAACATGGTTCCGTTGAGCCAGACTTCATACGCATTACCCAAACGGGGCAGGTAGATTCCCCATACGTCTTGCGGCGTTTCGGCGAGTTCAAAGTCGAAGTTGAACACTGCTTCCCCCTGCTGGCCCGGGTTGGCACGGTCCCAGTGGTAGGGCAGCTCCAGATTCTGGCGATGGGTTTCACCATTCACGCTGACCGTGCCTTGCGCCTGCGTCAAGGTCAGGACCGTGGCAGCGCCCGTGCTCGCCCAGCCTGCCAGGAGCAACAGGCACCAATGCATGGCGCTACGGTCCAGCAACGCTCGCACCCGGGGCAGCAAGCGCCATGGCGTCATCTCGGAACCGATGCCGCCGATTGCGCCGGCAACAAGCCCATGCGCGTGGCCTCCAGTACGGCCTCCATTTTTGAATGCACTTCCAGCTTGCCATACAGACTCTTGATGTGGGTCTGTATCGTGTGCACGCTCAGACTTTTCGATTCAGCGATTTCAGAATACGAAAATCCGCGGGAAATGAGCTCCAGAACCTCCTGCTCACGCCTGGAAAGCAAGCCCCTTTCAACGTCAAGCACTTCATTCTTGATAGCTGCCTGCGCAGTCACCGCAAGGGCTGATACGGCATGGGACTGCATGGACAGGTATTTGTTAAGCACCCGGCGCGCAATCATGGGCGAGATCGGCGACGCCCCGGCCTTCATCTCCAGAATGGTGTTGGCAATATCGTCAGGCGCAGCATCCTTGTGGATGTATCCCAAGGCTCCGGCCTCTATGCTGGCCAGCACATTGTCTTCGTCGCCAAACATGGAAATGACCAGCGCCTCGCAACCGGGATTGCGCAGGCGCGCGTGGCGAATCACCTCCAGACCACTGCCATCGGGCAGGCCCAAATCGGTCAGCAGCACATCCAGTTCAGGCGTCGCCTGGTCCAGCAGGGCCTTCGCCTCGGCCACCGTGGCCACGCTGGAGACCAGCGTCAACTTTGGCGAGCGCAACACACTGCCCGCGAAAAACTCGCGCATTTGCGGGTCATCTTCAACAATCAATACACGCCACACCCCATTGCACTCCCCCACAGCCCCGACACCCAACGGACGCCCAATCAGCCATACCCCCAAGCATATCGGCATCCGCCATGCAAGGACCTCCCCTAAACAAGGGGCGAAAACGGGTATCCATCCGGCGGCAGGGCGGCATGGGACAATGCCGGCCTATGTTTTTATTGTTTGATGAAGCCGGAAAATTCATGGCCGGCCGGGTCCTCTCCGAGACCGACTCCTCCGCACAGGTGGAACTTGACAGTGGCAAGCGGGTCAAGGTCAAGGCCGCCAACATGCTGATTAAATTTGAAAAGCCGACTCCGGCGGAGTTCATGGCGGCAGCGCAAGCGGCCAGCCAGGGCATTGAGCTGGAGATGGCCTGGGAGTTCGCCCCGGAAGACGAATTTGGCTTTGCCGACCTGGCACGCGACTATTTTTCGGCCCAGGCGCCCCTGTCCGAGCAGGCGGCCATGCTGTTTCGCCTGTTCGAGTCGCCGCATTACTTCCGCCGCGCCGGCAAAGGCCGCTTTCGCAAGGCCTCGGCCGACGTGATCGCCCAGGCGTTGGCCGCCATCGAGAAGAAAAAAGTGCTGGCACTGCAAATCACCCAATGGGCCACCGAGCTGGGCGCCGGCCAGTGCCCCGAGCCGATTCGCGAACAGCTGTACAGAATCCTGTTCAAGCCCGACAAGAATGCGCCCGAGTACAAGGCCGTGGTCGAGGCGGCCCGCGCCACGCACACCGCTCCGCTGGAACTGCTGCAAAAGGCTGGCGCCATTGCCTCGCCCTACCAGTTCCACTGGAAGCGTTTCCTGCTGGAGAACTTCCCCAAGGGCACCGGTTTTCCAGCGCTGGCAGCACCCGCCATTGCCGACGGCGACCTGCCCCTGTCCCCGGTGCAAGCCTTCTCGATTGATGATTCGGCCACCACCGAAATCGACGATGCCTTGTCCGTGCAGGGCCTGGGCAGCGGCACCATTACCCTTGGCATCCACATTGCCGCCCCCGGCCTGGCCATACAGCCCGGCGACGCGGTGGACCAACTGGGTCGCGCCCGCCTGTCCACGGTCTACATGCCGGGCTACAAGGTCACCATGCTGCCCGATACGCTGGTGCAGACCTACACGCTACAGGCCGGGCGCGATTGCCCGGCGCTGTCGCTCTACGTCACGTTGGACGAGGCCACGCTGGAGATCAAGAACCATGAGTCCCGCCTGGAGCGCGTGTCGATCGCGCACAACCTGCGCCATGACCAGCTCGACGCGGTGGTCACCGAGCCTTGGCTGACGGACCCCGCGTTCAACCATGAAAATGAGCCGCAGCCCTTGCCAGCACTGCGTGAGCAGCTATCATTTTTATACCGACTGGCGAAAGACCTGAAAGCCAGGCGCGAGGTGGTGCGGGGCAAACCCGAAACCTTCAACCGCCCGGACTACAACTTCCGTTTGGTCGGCGGCAACGGCTCGGAGCCCGAGGGCACGGAGACCGTGCAGATCAGCACCCGCCAGCGCGGCGCGCCGCTGGACCTGATCGTGGCCGAGGCCATGATCCTGGCCAACAGCACCTGGGGCAGCTGGATGGCGGAGTTGGGCGTACCGGGCATTTACCGCAGCCAGGCCAGCCTGGCCCCAGGCGTCAAGGTCCGCATGGGCACCAAGGCCCTGCCACATGCCGGTATCGGCGTCAAAAGCTATGCCTGGAGCAGCTCGCCGCTGCGCCGCTACACCGACCTGGTCAACCAGTGGCAAATCATTGCCTGCGTCAAACACGGCAAGACGGCGGCGCTGGCTGCCCCCTTCAAGCCCAAGGACGCCAGCCTGTTTTCCATCATTTCCAGTTTTGACGAGGCCTACAGCGCCTACAACGGCTACCAGGGCGCCATGGAGCGCTTCTGGACGCTGCAGTACCTGCGCCAGAACGCCATCACCGAGCTGGAAGCCAGCGTCTTCAAGGAGAACATGGTGCGCGCCGACACCCTGCCCCTGGTGCTGCCGGTCATGGGCGCGCAGAACCTGCCGCGCGGCGCCCGCGTGCGCGTGAAACTGGGTGAGATGGACCTGATCACACTGGACATCAGCGGCACCGTGGTGGAACGGCTGGATACGCCCGCCCCGGACCAAGGCACGGCGAACGCCCCCGGCGAGACAGAAGAGGAAGGCGAAGACGAAGACGAAGACGAAGAAGTGTCCGGCCCGATTGCCATTGCAGTGGACCTGAGCGAGCCCACCGAGGCAAGCAACGATAATCCTGTTCCGTGAACCTGCGGTCTTTCAGCACCCTTCAGCTCGCCCTGTTGGCATCCGTTGCGGTGCACGCGGTGCTGTTGACGGTGCGCTTTGTCGACCCCGAGTCCTTCAACCGCGTGTTCCAGGACACTCCTTTGGAGGTGATCCTGGTCAACGCGCGAACCAACGAAAAGCCCGACAAGGCGCAAGCCATCGCCCAGACGTCACTGGCTGGCGGTGGCGACGCAGAAAAGGGCCGGGCCACCAGCCCTCTGCCACCGTCGGCCCTGACCGACTTCGGCGACGCGTTGGAAGAAGAGACAGCGCGCAAACTGCAAACCCTGCATGAGCAACAAACCCTGCTATTGGCCCAGGTCAAGAACCAGCTGGCCGCACTGTCCCCACCCGACCCCAACCAGGCGGCCACCAAAGCCGAGCAGACGGAGCGCGAGGAAAAACGGCGCCAGTTGGTGAAGATATTGGCCGAGATTGAGCGCCGCATCAACCAGCAAAACGCCAAACCCAAAAAACGCTACATCAGCCCTGCCGCGCGGGAAGAGGTGTATGCGGTGTACTACGATGCCCTGCGCCGCGCCATCGAAGACAAGGGAACCGAACACTTCCCGCAGTCTGGCGGCAAAAAACTCTATGGCGAACTCACCATGATCGTGACCGTCAACCACAACGGGCGCGTCATTGACACCGAAGTGGTCGAAAGCTCGGGCAGCCGCACACTGGACCGCCAGGCCGCCACCATTGCCAAGTCGGCGGGCCCGTTCGGGCATTTCAGTCCCGCCATGCGCCGCCAGGCCGACCAGATCCTGGTGGTCTCGCGCTTCAAATTTACCCGCGACGAAACGCTGGAAGCTGCCGTTTCCGCGCACCCATGAAGGCACTGGCGCGCTGGGTTGCCCTGCTGGTCGTGGCGCTGGTTGCATTGCAACTGTTTTTTGTCGCCCGCATTGCCACCATGGCGGTGCTGGCACCGCAATCCACCAGCTTTCAGCGATCCGAGGCGTGGCGCATTGCCGTTGAGAAGGGCAGCTTGCGCTGGCGCCAGCAGTGGGTCGCCTACAGCCAGATTTCTGACAACCTCAAGCGTGCCGTGATTGCCTCCGAAGACGACAGCTTCACCAACCATGAAGGCGTGGACTGGGATGCGCTGGAAAAGGCCTGGGAGAAAAACGCCAAGGCCGAGCAACGCGCCGCCAGCCAGAAGCCCGCTGCGAAGATGGCCCCCGGCAAACCGGCTCCCAAGCCACCCAAGGTCGTGGGCGGCTCCACCATCACGCAGCAACTGGCCAAGAACCTGTTTCTCTCGGGTGAACGCACGCTCTTACGCAAGGGCCAGGAGTTTGTGCTGACCCTGATGCTGGAGCACCTGCTGACCAAGCAACGCATTCTGGAGATCTACCTCAACAGCGTGGAATGGGGTGAAGGCGTATTTGGCGCCGAAGCGGCGGCCCAGCACTACTTCCGCAAACCGGCGTCCCAGCTCAGTGCGTTTGAGGCGGCGCGATTGGCCGTCATGCTGCCGCGGCCCCGCTACTACGAGAAGCTTCCCAACTCGGGCTACCTGGCCAGCCGGGCTGGTGTGATTGTTGGCCGCATGGGGGATGCGCAGCTTCCTTGACTTTTGTTGGTTCGTTCGCCCGCAGAAGACCCAGTCCCCGCATCCAGCGCCAACCCAACTGTCACGCAAACGTACACTGCGGCTCTGTATCATCCAGCCCATGCTTGCCAAGATCATGAGTCTGTTTCTGCTGGGGCTGATCCGGGTGCTGACCGGCTCACAGGCGCGCTGGCATGGCTGCCCGCCCAAGGCCGAACAGCGCATCTATTTTGCCAACCACCAAAGCCACGCCGACCTGGTAATGATCTGGGCCGCACTGCCCAAGGAACTGCGCAACGTCACCCGCGCCATCGCCGCCAAGGACTACTGGACCAAGACACCGTTCAGGCAGTGGCTCACCACCGCCGTGTTCAACGTCATCTACGTCTCACGTGACCGCAGCACCGACGAAGACCCGCTGGAGCCGCTCTTTGAAGCACTGGAACACGGCGACTCCATCATCCTGTTCCCCGAGGGCACACGCGGCTTCACCGGCGAGCCCCAGCCCTTCAAGGCCGGACTGTACAACCTGGCGCTCAAATACCCCAACGTGGTGTTGGTACCCGCCTGGATCAACAATGTGCAGCATGTGCTGCCCAAGGGCGAGGTGGTGCCGGTGCCGGTGCTGTGCTCGGTGACGTTCGGAACCCCCATGCAGCTGGGTGCAGGCGAAGAGCGGCGCGCCTTTCTGGAACGCGCACGCGCTGCCGTCGTAGCACTGCGCGACGTCTGAAGAGGCCCCATGTACTACTACCTCAAGAACCTGACACCCACGCAGCAAATTGGCGCCCTGTTCGTGATCGTGTTCGGGCTGTTGCTGCTGGCCAGCGTGGTGGCCTTCCTGCTCTCGGTACGCGACCGCAGCGACGACCCCAACGCGGAACTGTGGCAAAAAGAGCTACGCAGTGTGGACGCCATCATCCGGACCAGCTGGCTCATGGTGTTTGTTTTTTGGGTCGGCTGGGCCGCGGGCGACTGGGTGGCGCTCACCCTGTTTGGTTTCGTGTCTTTTTTCGCGCTGCGCGAATTCCTGACGCTCTCGCCCACCCGCCTGGGCGACCACCGCAGCCTGGTACTGGCTTTCTTTGTCGTGTTGCCGGTGCAATATTGGCTGATTGGCAGCGGGCATTTCGACTTGTTTGCCGTGTTCATCCCGGTCTATGTCTTTCTGGCGCTGCCGCTGGCCAGCGCACTGGCCAACGACCCGCTGCGCTTTCTGGAGCGCAACGCCAAATTGCAGTGGGGCATCATGGTGTGCATCTATGGCATGAGCCATGTGCCGGCCTTGCTGCTGCTGAAGTTTCCCGGGTACGACAACCGCAACGCCTTCATGGTGTTCTTTCTGGTCCTGGTGGTCCAGGTGTGCATGGTCACGCAGCACATCGCGTCGCGCAGGCTCAAGCGTCCACCGGTGGCGCCGGCCATCAGCCAGAGCTTCAACTGGCGCAGCTGGTCGCTTGGCATTGCCGTGGGCAGCCTGCTGGGTGCCCTGCTGGCCGGTATCACGCCCTGGGTGCCAGGCACCGCGTTTGCGGCGGCGTTCATTGCTTGCGTGGCGGGCTCTCTGGGTCACTTCGTGATGAAAGCCCTCAAGCGCGACCGCGGCATTCCCAGCTGGGGCGCCGAGGGCCGCTCCGTAACCGGCGCCGGTGGCCTGTTGGACCGGGTGGACGCCCTGTGCTTCGCTGCTCCGGTTTTTTTCCATTCGGCGCGCTGGTACTTTAACCTGTAACAGCCACAACCACCGCCGTTGCTGCTTAAAGCGCTACACAAACAATAGCATGCGAATATTGGGCATCGATCCTGGACTGCGCACCACCGGTTTTGGCGTGCTGGATGTCGACGGCTCCGATCTGCGCTATGTGGCCAGCGGCACCATCAGCACGCAGCACCTGGAGGTGGGTGCGCTGCCGCAACGGCTCAAGGTCCTGTTTGACGGCATACGGGAGGTGGTGCAGCGCTATGCACCGGACTGCGCCTGCGTGGAAATTGTGTTTGTCAACGTCAACCCGCAGTCCACGCTGCTGCTGGGCCAGGCCCGAGGCGCCTGCATCACGGCGCTGGTGTCGGGTGATTTGCCGGTGGCCGAATACACCGCGCTGCAGATGAAACAGGCGGTGGTGGGTTACGGGCGAGCCGACAAAACCCAGGTGCAGTCCATGGTGCAGCGACTCCTGGCGCTGCCCGGATTGCCCGGTCCCGATGCGGCCGACGCCCTGGGCCTGGCCATTACCCATGCCCATGCAGGTACCGCCATGGCGCGCCTGGCCAAGGCCAGCGGCCTGGGGGGCAAGATTGGCGGGAATTACAAGGCGGGGCGCAGCCGCTAAGCGTGCATCGCCGGTCAGGCAATGCGCTCCAGAATCAACACACCAAAGAAGCCGAAGGCTCCGATCAGCGTCCATTTCAGGATGATCAAGCCATAGCGTTTAAAGCGGGGCTGACCGGTTACGGCGAAGCAGGCGAATGAAATGGCGCAACCCAGTAACAACAACAGGATGAGCCAACGAAGAAAAGCCATGGTGGATCCGGGTGGCGTTGCCTACCAGGCACGCGCCAGCTGGGCAAAACCCTCGGGAGCCTTGCTTTCGTCCTCAAAGGTGACCACGTCCCAGGCGTCGGTCTGCGCCAGCAACTCGCGCAAGAGCTTGTTGTTCAGGGCATGGCCTGAACGGAAAGCACTGTAGCTGGCCAGCAAGGGCTTACCCACACAGTACAGATCACCAATCGCATCGAGCAGTTTGTGTTTGACGAACTCATCGTCGTAGCGCAGCCCTTCGGCGTTGAGCACCTTGTAGTCGTCCATGACGATGGCGTTGTCCAGGCCACCACCGAGCGCCAGCCCATGGGTGCGCATCATTTCCACATCCTTCGTAAAGCCAAAGGTACGGGCACGTGCGATGTCGCGTGAATAGGAGTCGGTGCCCATGTCGAACGTCACCCGCTGCCCGGTGGAGTCGACTGCCGGGTGGTCGAACACGATTTCAAAACTGAGCCGGTAGCCGTTATAGGGCTCCAAACGGGCCCACTTGAGATTGGCACCCTCGCCCTCGCGTACCTCGACCGCTCGCTTGACCCGCATGAACCGCTTGGGCGCGTTCTGCAACTCAATCCCGGCACTTTGGAGCAGAAACACGAAGGAGGCCGCCGATCCATCCAGAATCGGGACCTCTTCGGCAGTGATGTCGACATACAGATTGTCCAGCCCCAGGCCGGCACAAGCCGACATCAGGTGCTCGATGGTCTGCACCTTGGCCCCACCACTGGAAATCGTGGATGCCATGCGCGTATCGGTCACCGAAGGCGCCGACACCGGGATGTCTACCGGCACCGGCAAATCCACCCGGCGAAAGACGATGCCCGTGTCAGGCTGCGCCGGCCGCAGGGTGATTTCCACCCGCTGCCCGCTGTGCAGCCCGACGCCGACGGCCCGGGTCAGGGACTTGAGGGTTCTTTGTTTGAGCACCCGGCTATTTTACTAATCAGCTTGCTTGCGCAGGAATGCAGGGATTTCGTAGTCATCCATGCCACCGTTGGACAGCGCATCGACCTTGGCCGCTGCCGACGTGCGCCCGCGCCAGACGGCGGGCGTACCCATACCCGCATAGTCCGGCTGTGCCATGCCCATCGCCGCGCCACCCGCCGCAGGACCGCCAACCGGCGTGTTCAGGGTGGGGACGTGGAAGGGCACGTTGTCCGTTCCGGTACGCAGCACCTGCAGCGGAGGCGCCGTGCGGCGCACACCCTGGCGACTCAGGCCGGTGGCCACCACCGTTACGCGGATGTCGTCACCGAGTACGTCGTCATAGGCGGTACCGTAGATCACATGCGCATCGGGCGAGGCGTAGGCACGGATGGTGTTCATCGCCAGCTTGGATTCGCTCAGTTTGAGTGAGCCCTTGGCAGCCGTGATCAGCACCAGCACGCCCTTGGCACCCGACAGGTCGATGCCTTCGAGCAACGGGCAGGCAACAGCCTGTTCGGCGGCGATGCGCGCACGGTCCGGGCCACTGGCCAGGGCCGTACCCATCATGGCCTTGCCGGGTTCACCCATCACGGTGCGCACGTCTTCAAAGTCGACGTTCACGTGGCCAGGCACATTGATGATTTCGGCAATGCCGCCGACCGCGTTCTTGAGCACGTCATTGGCATGGGCAAACGCTTCGTCCTGGGACACGTCATCGCCCAGCACGTCGAGCAGTTTCTCGTTCAGCACCACGATCAGCGAGTCCACATTGGCTTCGAGTTCGGTCAGGCCCGCATCGGCATTGCTCATGCGGCGTCCGCCCTCGAAGTCAAACGGCTTGGTCACCACGCCCACCGTCAAAATGCCCATTTCCTTGGCCACACGGGCGATCACCGGTGCGGCACCGGTTCCGGTGCCGCCACCCATGCCGGCTGTGATGAACAGCATGTGTGCGCCTTCAATGGCGGCGCGAATGTCGGCCTCGGCCAGCATGGCGGCTTCGCGGCCCTTGTCGGGCTTGCTGCCGGCACCCAGACCCCCGGCTCCGAGCTGTATGGTTTTGTGCGCGGTGCTGCGGCTCAATGCCTGTGAATCGGTGTTGGCGCAGATGAACTCCACGCCGCCCACTGCGGAGCAAATCATGTGTTCCACGGCATTGCCGCCGCCGCCGCCCACACCGATGACCTTGATCTGGGTGCCTTGGTTGAACGTTTCTTCTTCAATCATTTCGATGGCCATGTAGTTCTCCTTGAATTTCAATACGATATTTCAAATGCAGTTGCCGGTGTTTCTTATGAAGGTGCTGCCCGTGCAGGCGGGTCTATACACCGCCATCGCCAGTGCGGGCTTCCCCTTGCCAGCCAGATCTTGTTTTGCATGGCTAGAAATTCCCGATGAACCAGTCTTTGACTGATCCAAATGCAGTTTTCATGGAGCCGTTTTTCTGCGCCACCTTGTAGCCGCGCATGCGCGCCACGCGGGCTTCTTCCAGCAGGCCCATCACCGTGGCGGCACGCGGCTGGGCCACCATGTCAGCCAGGGCGCTGGAATACTTTGGAATGCCGCGGCGCACCGGCTTGAGAAAGATGTCCTCGCCCAGCTCCACCATGCCGGGCATGATGCAGCTGCCACCGGTGAGCACGATGCCCGAGGACAATACTTCCTCGTACCCCGACTCGCGCATCACCTGGTTGACCAGGGAAAAAATTTCTTCAATGCGCGGCTCAATGACACCGGCCAGCGCCTGGCGGCTGAGCATGCGCGGGCCGCGGTCGCCCAGACCGGGCACTTCGACCTGCGTTTCGGGGTCCACCAGCAACTGCTTGGCGTGGCCGCTTTCGACCTTGATGTCCTCGGCGTCCTTGGTGGGCGTGCGCAGGGCCATCGCAATGTCGCTGGTGATCAGGTCACCGGCGATGGGAATCACCGCGGTATGCCGGATGGCGCCATTGGTAAAGATGGCGATGTCGGTGGTGCCGGCGCCGATGTCCACCAGGGCCACACCCAGTTCGCGCTCGTCTTCCGTCAGCACCGACAGGCTGCTGGCCAGCGGATTGAGCATGAGTTGCTCCACTTCCAGACCACAGCGGCGAACGCACTTGATGATGTTTTCCGCCGCACTTTGCGCGCCAGTCACGATGTGCACCTTGGCTTCCAGGCGGATGCCGCTCATGCCTATGGGCTCCTTGACGTCCTGGCCGTCGATGATGAATTCCTGCGGCTCCACCAGCAGCAAACGCTGGTCGGTGGAGATATTGATGGCCTTGGCGGTTTCCACCACCCGCGCCACGTCGGCGGCCGTGACCTCACGGTCCTTCACCGCCACCATGCCGCTGGAGTTGATACCCCGGATGTGGCTGCCGGTGATGCCGGTGTAAACCCGGGTGATCTTGCAGTCGGCCATCAATTCGGCTTCGCGCAAGGCCTGTTGGATGCTTTGCACGGTGGCGTCAATGTTGACCACCACACCGCGCTTGATGCCGTTGCTGGGCGCCACACCCAGGCCGGCCAGCTTGAGCTCGCCGCCGGGCAACACTTCGGCAACAACCACCATCACTTTGGCGGTTCCGATGTCCAGTCCTACGACCAGGTCTTTGTATTCTTTTGCCATATGGTTACCTGCTGAGTTCTACTTTCGCTATTTCTTGGGAGCCACTGCGGCCGTCGTACTCACGCCCCGCAAGCGGATGGCGTACCCGTTTTCATGCCGCAAATCTGCCGATTCCACGGCGTTGGCGTGGCGCCCATACCGGGAGGTAACCTGATTGAGGGTTTTGAGGAACCGGCGCACACGCGCCGTCACCTCAGCCACACCGCCCCGGCCCAACTCAATGGCGGCCCCGGTATCCAGCAGCACCCGCCAGCTGCCGCCACCCGAGAGTTCGAGTTCGTCAACCGGCATCTCCATTTGTCCAAACAGCGGGACCAGCACGCGGTACATGGCCAACACCTCGACGCCCTGCCCCTCCGGGCCATTGAGGCGCGGCAAGCTGTCCTGCTCAACCTCGTCCACGTTGGCCTCGAACACTTCACCGTAGTTGTTGATCAGGCGCAACTCACCGTCGCTGCCCCAATAGGCCACGGCCTGGTGCTCCTGCAAGACCACCTGCAGCCGATTGGGGAACTCGCGGCGCACGATGGCCTGGCGCACCCACGGTACGGCCTCAAACGCCGCACGCACGCGGGCCAGGTCGATGCTGAAGAAAGTGCCCGACAGGCGGGGCGCGACGTTGGCGCGCAGCGTCAGCGCGTTGTTGTGGCTGACGTCACCCGCGACGGTGATGCCCTTGATATCAAACGCGGGCAAACGCGCCACCCAACGGGCCGTAGCGAGGGCTCCAGAGACGACAAACGCCAGCAACAGGACCGTGGCGGTCATGTTCATCAGCTTGACATCCATGGGCGTTGCCACCGCAGAATTCATGCAGCGTCTCCAGTATCCAGCGCAGCGTGTCCTAACAGGCTCACGCACAGGTCTTCGTAACTGATGCCGGCTGCTCTGGCTGACTTGGGAACCAGCGAATGTCCAGTCATGCCGGGAGAGGTGTTGATCTCCAGCAGGTAGGGCTGGCGGGTTTTGCCATCAATCATCACATCCACCCGGCCCCAGCCACGGCAGTCCAGCACCCGGTAAGCTTTGAGCACCAGTGCCTGAATAGCTTCCTCTTCACCGGCGGGCAGGTTTGCGGGCACCAGGTACTGCGTGCTGTCGGTAAAGTACTTGTTCTGGTAATCGTAATTGCCCTCCGGCGCGACGATGCGAATGACCGGCAGGGCGCGTGCGCTGTCACCGGTACCCAGTACCGGGCAGGTCACCTCATCGCCCTCGATGCATTGTTCACACAGGATGTCCGCGTCCAGCTTGCCCGCGGCGGCCACGGCCGCGGTCATGCCGGAATAGCCCAGCACCTTGGTCACACCGAGGGACGAGCCTTCGTGCGCCGGTTTGACAATCACCGGCAGCCCCAGCGTGTCCGGTATTTCGATCACCTGGCGGCGGTCATACGCGCCCCGACGCAGCAACTGGTAGCGCGGTGTGGGAATCCCTTCGGAGATCCAGATGCGCTTGGTCATGACCTTGTCCATCGAAATGGCCGATGCCATGACGCCCGAGCCGGTATAGGGAATGCCCAGCAATTCGAGCGCGCCCTGGACCGCGCCGCCTTCACCCAGACGGCCATGCAGCGCGATGAAGCAGCGGGCAAAGCCTTCGCGCTTGAGGTCGGACAAATCCCGCTCGGCCGGGTCGAAGGCATGCGCATCCACGCCCTTGGACAGCAGCGCCGTCAAGACACCCGCACCCGACATCAGGGACACCTCGCGCTCGGTCGAGGCCCCCCCCATCAATACAGCAACTTTGCCGAAATTAGTATTCAATTGGCTCATAGCCCCCGTCCTTCGTGCGTAAGGCGCTCATTTTTTTGTAGCAAATCAACAACCTTGGCAGGCACGGCACCAATCGATCCGGCCCCCATGCACAGGATGACGTCACCCGGCAAGGCGTTGTCCACGATGGCCTGGGGCATGGCGGCAATGTCGTCGACAAAGATCGGCTCCACCTTGCCGGCAATGCGCAGGGCGCGGGCCAGCGCGCGGCCGTCCGCGGCCACGATCGGCGGCTCGCCCGCGGCATAGACCTCACCCAGCAGCACCGAGTCGGCCAGGCCCATGACCTTGACGAAGTCTTCAAAACAATCCCGTGTCCGCGTGAATCGGTGCGGCTGAAACGCCAGCACCAGGCGACGACCCGGAAAAGCCCCGCGTGCTGCGGCCAAGGTGGCGGCCATTTCCACCGGGTGATGGCCATAGTCGTCAATCACCGTGGCGATGCCACCAGCAGCCAGCGACAAATCACCGTAGCGTTGAAAGCGCCGACCCACGCCCTTGAAATCGCCCAGGGCCTTGACCACCGCCGCGTCGACAATGCTGAGTTCCACCGCCACGGCAATCGCCGACAGCGCATTGAGCACGTTGTGCAGGCCCGGCAGGTTCAGCACCACATCCAGGTCCGGCAACACCACGCCGTTGCGGCGCTGCACGGTGAAATGCATCTGGCCACCCACCGCCCGCACATTGATGGCCCGCACCTGGGCCTGTTCGTTGAAACCGTAGCTGGTGACCGGACAGGTTACCTGGTCCACGATGTCGCGCACGGCCGGGTCGTCGGTGCACAGGATGGCAACACCGTAAAACGGCATGCGGTGCAGGAAGTCGACGAACGCCTTCTTGAGCCTGCCGAAGTCATGCCCATAGGTTTCCATGTGGTCGGCGTCGATGTTGGTCACCACGGCCATCACCGGCAGCAGGTTCAGGAACGAGGCGTCCGATTCGTCGGCCTCCACCACGATGTGGTCGCCGCTACCCAGGCGCGCATTGGCGCCCGCGCTGTTGAGGCGTCCGCCAATCACAAACGTGGGATCCAGCCCGGCCTCGGCCAGCACGCTGGCCACCAGGCTGGTGGTGGTGGTCTTGCCGTGCGTGCCGGCAATGGCAATGCCCTGTTTCAGGCGCATCAGCTCGGCCAGCATCAGGGCGCGCGGCACGATGGGGATGCGCATCTCCCGGGCCTTGACCACCTCGGGGTTGTCCGCATGGACCGCGGTGGAGGTCACCACGGCATCGGCGCCGGTGACGTTGTCCGGCCCATGGCCCACAAAGGTGCGGATGCCCAGCGACGCCAGGCGCCTGAGCGTGGCGCTGTCAGACAAGTCCGAGCCGGAGATGGTGTAGCCCAGGTTGCACAGCACCTCGGCGATACCGGACATGCCCGAGCCGCCGACGCCGACAAAGTGAATGTGTTTGATTGCGTGTTTCATGAGCAAAGCTCCTCACAGGCCGCCACGACCGCATCGGTGGCGTGAATTTGCTGCAGCTTTTTGGCCTCTAGCCCCCGTGCAAGCAGCGCAGGCCGCTCTGTTTTTTGTAGCAAGTCCGCCAGGACGCGGGGTGTCAGATCGCTTTGGGCAAGCAACCAGCCAGCGCCCTGGTCCACCAGAAAGCGGGCGTTGTGGGTCTGGTGGTCGTCCACGGCCGAGGGAAATGGCACGAACAGGGCAGCTGCGCCCACGGCGGCGATTTCGGTCACGGTACTGGCCCCGGCCCGGCAAATCACCCAGTCGGCGTCGGCAAAGGCCTGTGCCGTGTTGTCAATAAACGGGGTCAACTGGGCGTGCACCCCGGCGGCGGCGTAGTTGCTGCGCAGCTCGTCGATCTGTTTCTCTCCGCTCTGGTGGGTGACCACAGGACGCAGCGCCTCGGGGATCAGCGCCAGGGCCTGCGGCACGACCGTGTTGAGCGCTCGGGCACCCAGGCTGCCACCGACGACCAGCACGCGCAGGGGACCGGTGCGGCCGGCAAACCGGTCTTGGGGCGGGGCCTGCACCAGAAATTCAGCGCGCAGGGGGTTACCCACCCATTGCCCCTTGGCAATCACCTTGGGAAATGCGGTAAACACCCGCCGCGCAACGACGGCCAGAACCTTGTTGGCCATGCCCGCCACCGAATTTTGCTCATGCAGCACCAGCGGCTTACCCATCAACACACCCATGAGTCCACCAGGCAAGGTGATGTAGCCGCCCAGCCCCACCAGCACATCGGGCTTGACACGGCGCAGCACCTGAATGCTTTGTCCACAGGCACGCAGCAGTCGCAAGGGCAAGGCCAGCAGCGTGCGCAGCCCTTTGCCACGGACACCAGAGAAGTCCACCGTCTCCAACGGAAACCCCTTGGGCGGTACCAGCCGGCTCTCCATGCTGCTGGGCGCGCCCAACCAGTGCACCCGCCAGCCCCGCTCACGCAGGGCTTGGGCGACGGCCAGGCCCGGAAAAATATGCCCGCCCGTACCACCCGCCATGATGAGTGCGCAACGGCTTTGCGCCCCCTCGCCTTGGGACGGCCCGGCGGCGTTCATGTGCTGGCTCATACACGCCCCCCGTGCATGAGTTGGCGGTTCTCGTAGTCGATGCGCAGCACCACGGCAATGGCCACCATGTTGATCAGAATGGCGGAGCCGCCGTAGCTCATCAGGGGCAAGGTGAGGCCTTTGGTTGGCAAGGCGCCCAGATTCACACCCATGTTGATGAAGGACTGGAAGCCCATCCAGATGCCAACACCCTGCGCCACCAGCCCGGCAAAGACACGGTCCAGCGCAATGGCCTGACGGCCAATGTGCATGATGCGCCGGGTCAGCCACAGGAACAGGCCAATCACCACCAGCACGCCGACCAGGCCGAACTCTTCTCCGATGACGGCCAGCAGAAAGTCGGTGTGGGCCTCTGGCAGCCAGTGCAATTTCTCCACGCTTCCACCCAGCCCGACGCCAAATATTTCTCCCCGCCCAATCGCAATCAGGGAATGGGATAACTGGTAGCCCTTGCCCAGCGCGTACTTCTCGGTCCACGGATCCAGGTAGGCAAAAATGCGTTCCCGGCGCCACTCGCTCAGTGCAATCATCAGGCTGAACGCGACCAGCAGAATCCCGGCAATCAGGAAGAACATGCGGGCATTGACGCCTCCCAGAAACAGGATGCCCATGGCAATCACGGCAATCACCATGAAGCCCCCCATGTCGGGCTCGGCCAGCAACAACAAACCGATCACCGCGACCGCCACGGCCATCGGCAAGACGGCGCGAAAGAATCGCTCTTTCACATCCATTTTTCGCACCATGTAATCGGCCGCATAGAGCAGCACTGCAAACTTGGCCAGCTCCGAGGGCTGAAAGCTGAACGGGCCCATGGAAATCCACCGGCGCGCGCCATACACCACCTTGCCCACGCCGGGAATCAGCACGGCGATCAACAACACCAGGGACGCCACGAACAGCCAGGGAGCGGATTTTTCCCAGGCCGACATCGGAACCTGAAAGGCCATCAGGGCCGCGACAAAGGCGGTAGCCACCCAGACTGCGTGGCGTACCAGGAAATAGGTGTGGGTGTATTTGACAAACTTGGGGTTGTCCGGCATCGCAATGGAAGCCGAATACACCATGACCATGCCCCACAGCAACAAGGCCGTCACGACCCAGACCAGCGGCTGGTCAAATCCCCGCACGGGTGCCACGGTGGTGGTTGACGAAAACGAGCCCCGCCCACCGAGCCGCACCGGCAATGCCGAAGCGGCCGGTGCCAGCTTTCCGGAAAACCAGCCCGCGACGGTTTGGCCCAGTGCGCTCATGCAAGGCCCTCCAGGTCCACTCCGGCGCTCATGGCCAGATCCTTGACCGCCGCGCAAAACATGCGCGCCCGGTGTTCGTAGTTGTCAAACATGTCAAAGCTGGCGCAGGCGGGCGACATCAGAACCGCATCACCCGCATGGGCACGCTGGTTGGCCAACGCCACCGCAGCCTCCATGGAATCGGCATCGACCAAGGGCACATCAGCCTGGGCGATGGCCTCGCGAATCAGGGGCGCATCCCGCCCAATCAACACCACCGCGCGGGCATAGCGGGCAATCGGTGCAACCAGTGGCGAGAAATCCTGGCCCTTGCCCTCGCCACCCAAAATGACAACCACCTTGCGCTCGGCCCCCAGGCCCTGCAAGGCGGCCACCGTGGCGCCCACATTGGTGCCCTTGCTGTCATCAAAGAACTCCACGCCGTTGAGAATGCCAATCGGCTCCACCCGATGGGGCTCACCCCGGTATTCCCGCAGCCCAAACAGAATGGGGGCCAACGCGCAGCCCGCGCAAGCGCACAGTGCCAACGCAGCCAGTGCATTGCTGGCGTTGTGTCGGCCCCGGATGCGCAACACGTCGGCCGGCATCAGGCGCTGAAAGTGCAGCTCCTGTGCTTCGTCTTTCTTCTTGCGACGGGTCTCGTCGGCCTCCAGTGCGCGCACCAGCCAGACCATGCCATTGACCTCTTCGATGCCAAAGTCACCGGGGCGCTGCGGCATGTCGCTGCCAAACGTGATGTGGGGCCGCACCTGAGGGCGCTGCAACTTGACGCGCAGCGGTTCGGGACGAGTTGCCCCCACGCTTGCCGCTGCGCGTGCTGCGCTGCCCCCCAAGGGGGCCTTCGCACCTTGGGGCTGCCCGGCGGTGCTCAACATCGCCATGACCAACGGGTCGTCACGGTTGAGCACCATCAAGCCCTGCTGGCCAAAGATGTGCGACTTGGCCGCCGCATAGGCTTGCATGCTGCCATGCCAGTCCAGGTGGTCCTGCGTGACATTGAGCACCACGGCCGCCGTGGGCTCGAAATTGCTCACCCCGTCAAGCTGGAAGCTGGACAACTCCAGCACCCACACCTCGGGCAGGGCATTGGCATCCAGATGACCCGAGAGCGTGTCCAGCAAGGTGGGGCCAATATTGCCCGCCACCGCCACGGTCTTGCCGGCATGGGCAACCAGCTGGCCGGTCAAGGACGTCACCGTGGTCTTGCCATTGGTACCCGTGATGGCCAGCACCGCCGGGGCGTACGCCCGTGCGCTGCGCAGCGCCTGCAGCGCCATGGCAAACAAGCTCAATTCGCCGCCAACAGGAATCCCCACTGCGCGAGCCGCTTCTAAAACAGGAGCAACGGCGTCCGGACTCAGGCCGGGCGAACGGTATACCGCCTGCAAGCTCTGGCCTTCAACCAGGGCGGCCTGGAACTCGCCCGCGATAAAACGCACCTGCGGCAACTCCTGCTGCAGGATGACCAGCTGAGGCGGCACTGCGCGCGTGTCGGCCACGGTGACGCTGGCCGCGCCGGTACGCACGCACCAACGCGCCATGGCCAAGCCCGAAGCGCCCAGGCCCAGGATGAGGATGTTCTGCCCCAGCAGCGGCTGCAAAGGCGCATCAGCCAGGGGCTCAGGGGCAGGCGCCTGCGCATCGTCCTGCACCGGCAGTGTGTGGTCTACCGTTTCAACAGGCGCTGCTTTTTCGGCTTGCGTCTCGGCAAAAATATGCGCGACAAAGGCGGCGGCATCCCGAGCTGCCGTCAGCGTGGTGGGCAGCGCCCGTGCCGTGCCGGAAGCACTGACTGCCGTGGCAGCAACCTCCACGGCATCAACAGGTGCAGCCTCCTCCACCTCCTCCTGCACGCGCAGCTCCACCACATCGTCCTCGGGGGGCGGTGCAGGGTTTTCGCTGTGGAGGTGCGGGTCGTGGGGGTTCATCGCAGTTTCAGGGTGGAAAGCCCGACCAGACACAAGAGCATGGTGATGATCCAGAAACGCACGACAACCTGCGTCTCTTTCCAGCCCTGCTTTTCAAAATGGTGGTGCAGGGGCGCCATCTTCAGCAGGCGGCGACCCTGACCAAATTTCTTCTTCGTGTATTTGAAGTAGCTGACCTGCAGCATCACCGAGAGGGCTTCAACCACAAAGATCCCACCCATGATGGCCAGCACAATTTCCTGGCGCACGATCACGGCAATGGTTCCCAGGGCGGCACCCAGGGCCAGAGCACCCACGTCGCCCATGAAGACTTGCGCCGGATGGGTGTTGAACCACAAGAAGGCCAGGCCTGCGCCGGCCATGGCGGCACAGAAGATCATCAATTCCCCCGAGCCGGGAATGTGCGGAAAGAACAGGTATTTGGAGTACACGGCGCTGCCGGTGACATAGGCAAACACCCCCAAGGCGGAGCCCACCAGCACCACCGGCATGATGGCCAGGCCGTCCAGCCCGTCGGTCAGATTGACGGCATTGCTGGAACCCACAATCACCAGGTAGGTCAGCACCACGAATCCAAATACGCCCAGCGGATAACTCACTTCTTTGATGAAAGGCAGCAGCAGGCCTGCCTTGGGCGGCAGGTTGACATCGAACCCGGAGCGCACCCAGTTGAAGAACAACTCCAGTACCCGCAGATTGGAGTTTTCGGAGATGCTGAAAACCAGGTAGAGCGCCGCCAGCAAACCGATCACGGATTGCCAGAAGTACTTTTCACGCGAGCGCATGCCCTCCGGATCCTTGTGCACCACCTTGCGCCAGTCATCAACCCAGCCGATGGCGCCAAACCCCAGCGTCACCAGCAGCACGATCCAGACGAAACGGTTGCTCAGGTCCACCCACAACAGGGTTGATATGGCAATGGACAGCAAAATGAGCACACCGCCCATCGTGGGCGTTCCGCTTTTGTGCAGGTGTGTCTCCATGCCATAACCCCGGATGGGCTGGCCAATTTTCAGCTCACGCAGGCGTCCAATGACATAGGGACCGGCCGCCAGGCCGATGAGCAAGGCCGTGACGGCCGCCATCACGGCGCGAAACGTCAGATACTGAAACACCCGGAAATAGCCAAACTCCGGCGACAGGGTTTGCAGCCATTGGGCCAGACTCAACAACATGGATGCACTCCAAATGAATACTCAGCTGCCATGGCGTCGCTCCTGCTGCGCGGGCGTACTCGCCACCATGGCCACCATCGCATCGACCACCCGCTCCATCCGCATGAACCGGGACCCTTTGACCAATACGCTGCGCAGGCGGGGCAGCTCGCCGAGCAATGTGTCAATCAGGCCGTCGACGGAATCAAAGTGCTGCGCGCCCTCGAAGGCATTGGCCGCGACCTGCGCCAACTCCCCCAGGGTCAACACCTGCTCGATACCCTTGGCCTTGGCGTAGCGGCCGGCTTCCGCGTGGAACAGGGGGCCCTGGTGGCCAACCTCACCCATATCGCCCAGCACCAACAGCCGTGGTCCGGGCAGGTCGGCCAGTACATCAATGGCAGCCCGCACCGAGTCCGGGTTGGCGTTGTAGGTGTCATCCACCAGAGTGACCTCACGACCGTGCACGGCCAGCAGCAGCGCCTTGGAGCGCCCCTTGACCGGCTCAAACGCCTGCAGACCGTTCACTACGGCCGATGCCGGTACACCGGCAGACAATGCCGCGGCGGCGGCGGCCAGGGAATTCTTGACGTTGTGGCGCCCGGCAATGGCCAGACGGTAGTGCAGATCCTGCCCCAGACCGCGTGCGTGAACCCGCCAGGCACCTGACTCCCATTGCGCATGCGCACACGCCAGTGCATCCGGCCCCGGCGCGTCGTCCAGCGCAAAGGTGACCTTGCGCCGCGCGCCGGCCAGCAACTCCCACACGGGGGTGTACTCATCATCACGGGGAAACACCACCACGCCCTGCGGCCCCACGGGCGTGATGACGGATCCGTTTTCCAGCGCGACCGCGCGCACCGTGTGCATGAATTCGAGGTGTTCGCGCTGCGCGTTGTTGACCAAGGCCACCGTGGGCTGCACCATGGCGGCCAGGGCGGCGATCTCGCCCGGGTGGTTCATGCCCAGCTCGATCACGGCGATCTGATGCGCTTTGCGCAGGCGCAACAACGTCATGGGCACGCCAATGTCGTTGTTCAGATTGCCGCGCGTCGCCAGTGACCCGCCATCGGGCTTGAAGGTCGCCAATATCGACGCCAGCATCTGGGTAACGGTCGTCTTGCCGTTGCTGCCAGTGACCGCGATCATGGGCAAACTGAACTGAGCACGCCAGGCGCGCGCCAGTGCACCCAGAGCCAGCCGGGTATCCGGCACCACGATGCAGGCCATCGACGTCAAACCGCTGCGATCCGCACCGGAATGGCAAATGGCGGCAAGGGCGCCGCGCTGCTGGGCTTCCTGCAGGAAATCATTGGCGTCATGGCGCTCACCCTTGAGGGCGACGAACAGGTCGCCGGGCTCAATGCTGCGGGTATCGGTGTGCACGCGGTTGACAGTCGCGCTCCCATCGCCTTGAAGGACTGCGCCGGGTAGCCACTGCGCAGCCTGGGCGACGGTCATCATGGAATTCATGCGTGCACCTCCGCAGCGGGTTGGGACCGGTTGCGCAAGGCCTGCGCAGCATGGGAACGGTCGGAAAAGAGGTTTTTGATACCCGCAATTTCCTGAGTCTCTTCGTGCCCCTTGCCGGCCACCAAGATCACGTCGTTGGCCGCAGCCCGCGCAATGGCGCTGGCAATCGCCAACGCACGATCCGTCTGGACATCCACCGATTTGCTGTGCGACAGACCCAACAGGATGTGGGCAATGATGGCTTCCGGTTTTTCGCTGCGCGGGTTGTCGCTGGTCACCACGACCTGATCGGCTTTTTGCGACGCAATAGCGCCCATCAACGGGCGCTTGGAGGCATCGCGGTCACCGCCACAACCAAACACGCACCACAGGCGACCACCGCGTTGCGCAGCCAGCGGCTGCAGCGCCCCCAGTGCCTGGGCCAATGCGTCGGGCGTGTGGGCATAGTCCACCACCACCAGCGGCTCATCGGCGGCGCCCAGACACTCCATGCGACCGGGAACCGGGTGCAGCGTGCTGCAGGCTTGCACCGCATCCTGCAAGGGCACGCCGATGCTGCGCATGGCGCCCAGCACACCCAGCAAATTGGATGCGTTGTACAGGCCAATCATGCGGGAGTGCAGCATGTGCACCTCCTGGCCTTCGACCACTTCAAAGCGTAATCCCTGCGTGTCGTAGGCAATGGAACGCGCCCGCAGCCGTGCTTCGCGTTGGCAGGACACGGTCCAGACATCCAGCCTGGACGAGGCCAGGGATTCAGCCAGAGCGGCACCCTGGGTGTCGTCCACATTGACCACCGCGCAAGCCAGTCCGGGCCAGGCAAACAGGCGGCGTTTGGACTGCCAATAGGCCTCCATGCTGCCGTGGTAGTCCAGATGGTCCTGGGTAAAGTTGGTGAATACCGCAACCTGGATGTGGGTTCCATCGAGTCGATGCTCTTCGATACCGATGGAAGAGGCCTCTATGGCGCAGGCCTTCAGACCCTGGTCGGCGAACTGGCGAAGAGTCCGTTGCAGCAAAACCGGATCGGGTGTGGTTAAACCGGTTGAGATCACGGCGGCACCGGGCTGCGCCTCCAAAGTGGGGAGGCTTGAAGGCGGACGGCCCACGCCCAGCGTTCCGATGACACCACAGGGCAGGGCCTGCGCACCTGGCAAGGCCGACAATGCCTGCGCAAGCCACCAGGCGGTCGAGGTTTTGCCATTCGTTCCGGTGACCGCCATAACGGTCAGTGCACGAGACGGTGTACCGAAGTATTCCGCGGCGATGACACCCGTATCGGATTTGAGACCGGCATAGCTTCCAATGCGGTCTCCATCCAGACCCAACGCAGCCAGGCCTTCACGCTCGACCAGACAGGCTGATGCACCCTTGTGCAAAGCATTGGCCACAAATTGGCGGGCATCCACGGCCGCTCCGGGCCACGCAATAAAACCATCGCCCGTTGCCAGCTTGCGACTGTCGGATTGCAGCGTGCCGGTGACCCGCTGCTTCAGCCATTGCGCAGCCTGGGATGGAGTGTGCAGTTCTTGCATCAGAAGCTTTCCTCCACGGCCTGGGCAACGATCTGGGGCCGCACGGCCAAATCGGGCTGTATGCCCAAGATGCGCAAGGTCTGCTGAACCGTTTCACTGAAGACCGGGGCCGCCACGTCACCGCCGTAGTACTTGCCGGCGCTAGGCTCGTCAATCATCACGGCGACCACAATGCGCGGATTGTCGATGGGTGCCATGCCCACGAACCACCCGCGGTATTTGTGGTTCTTGTCGGTGCCATAGCCTTTGCCAATCATTTTGTAGGCAGTGCCGGACTTACCCCCCACCGAATAGCCGATGGTCTGCGCCTTCTGCCCCGTGCCGCCCGGGCCAGCGGCCATTTGCAGCATCTTGCGGACCTGGCCAGCGGTGCGCGCCGAGAACACCTGCACGCCGACGGCCGGTTCACTGCTTTTGGTCAGGGTCACAGGAATGATCTGACCGTCGTGCGAAAACACGGTATAGGACCGGGCCATCTGAAACAAGGACGCGGAGAGGCCATAGCCATACGACATGGTGGCCTGTTCAATAGGCCGCCATGTCTTGTAGGGGCGCAAGCGGCCCGAAACAGCGCCGGGAAAACTGATTTGCGGCTTTTGTCCGAAGCCTGCCTGGGTAAACAGGTCCCACATTTCGTGGGGCTGCATTTGCATCGCGATCTTGGTGGTACCCACGTTGCTGGACTTCTGGATCACCCCTTCCACGGTCAGTACGCCGTTGGGGTGCGAGTCGGAAATCGTGGAGCCGGTAATGGTGATGCGACCCGGCGTGGTATCGATGATGGTTTGGGGCGTAACGCGCCCGGTCTCCAGCCCCAACCCAATCGTGAAGGGCTTCATCACCGAGCCGGGCTCGAAAGTGTCGGTCAACGCCCGGTTGCGCAGTTGTTCGCCGGTCAGATTGCGACGCTTGTCCGGGTTGTAACTGGGGTAGTTGACCAGCGCCAGCACCTCACCCGTCGTGGTGTCCAGAACCACCACACTGCCGGCCTTGGCCTTGTGTTCCAGAACGGCCTCGCGCAGCCTCTGGTAGGCGAAAAATTGAACCTTGCTGTCAATGCTGAGCTGCAGGTCTTTGCCGTCGACCGGGGGAATCTGATTCCCCACGTCTTCCACCACTTGCCCCAGCCGGTCCTTGATCACACGCCTGGAACCATTGCGACCGGCCAGCTCTTTGTTGAAGGTCAGTTCAACACCCTCCTGCCCCTTGTCTTCCACATTGGTAAAGCCCACCACATGGACGGCGGACTCGCCTTCGGGGTATTGGCGCTTGTACTCCTTGCGCTGATAAAGGCCCTTGATATTGAGTGCCGTGATCTGCTTGGCGACCGACTCATCCACCTGGCGTTTGATCCAGACAAAGGTTTTGTCTTCGTCTTCCAGCTTCTTGGAGAGATCGGCAACCGGCATCTCCAGCAACTTGGCCAGCTGTTGCAGCCGGGCCTTGTCAATCTCCACGTCTTCCGGGATGGCCCAAATGCTGGGAGAGGGCACGCTGGACGCCAGAATCAGACCATTGCGGTCGAGGATACGCCCACGATTGGCAGGCAAATCCAGTGTGCGCGCAAATCGGACTTCTCCCTGGTGCTGGAAGAAATCATTGGCCACCACCTGGATGTAGGCCGCGCGGGCGGCCAGCCCGCAAAATGCCAATGCAATGGCACCCACCACCAATTTGCTGCGCCAAACAGGCGTGCGACTGGCCAACAGGGGGCTGGACGTGTACTGGACACCGCGGCTCATTGCACCGCTCCGCTTCCCGTTGACCGTGTCTTGACGGGCTGCGCGGTATCGACTGCCGCGCCCGGTTCAGAATACGTCACATAGGTGGTGATACCCGGCTTGGCCTGGCGCATCTGAAGCTTCTCACGCGCCAGCCGCTCGATGCGGGCAGGCGTGGTTTGCGCACGCTTTTCCACCTGCAAACGTTCATTTTCCAGCTCCAGACGGTGCGCTTCGGTCCTTGCCTTGTCCAGTTCGGTGAACAGTCTGCGCGAATCATATTGAACGCTCACCAGATACATCGCACTGGCCAGCACAGCGAGCAACAGCACCAGATTCAGGCGGATCATGCTTGCGTCCTCTGCGCTACCCGCATGATGGCGCTGCGCGACCGCGCATTGCCGCTCACCTCTGCCGCAGTCGGCTTGATGCGATCCAGCGCCTTGAGCTTCATGACCTTGGGTGCGGCAAACGGTGCACGCCGGTCGTATTCATCACGCGAATGTTTTGCAATGAACTGCTTGACGATGCGGTCTTCCAGCGAATGAAAGCTGATGACCGCCAAACGACCACCCGGCTGCAGCACATGCAGACAGGCTTCTAGCGCCTGTTGCAGCTCCTCAAGCTCGGCGTTGATGAAAATCCGAAAAGCCTGAAATGTGCGCGTTGCAGGGTCCTTGCCCGGCTCGCGGGTTTTGACCGTGTCAGCCACGAGTTGGGCCAGCTCGGTGGTGGTTGAAATTGGGCCCCGTTCCTGTCGGCGAGCAACAATCGCCTTTGCAATGGGGCCAGCAAACCGTTCTTCACCATATTCACGTATCACCTCCGCGATTTGATTGGTTTCGGCTGTCTCCAGCCACTGAGCCACACTCTCTCCGCGCGTGGTATCCATGCGCATATCCAGCGGACCTTCAAAGCGAAAGCTGAATCCCCGCACCGGGTTGTCGATCTGGGGAGAACTCACGCCCAAGTCCAACAACACCCCGGCTACGCTGCCACCCGGCAAATCTGCCAAGTGGGAAAACCCCTCATGCCGGATGGAAAAACGCTCATCGGCAATGGCATTGGCCTGTGCGACGGCCTCCGGATCACGATCGAACGCAATCAGGCGCCCCACCGGCGACAGACGCGACAAAATCAGCCGGGAATGCCCGCCCCGGCCAAACGTGGCGTCCACGTAGGTGCCATCGGCTTCAGCAGACGAGGGATCCGTAACATTGTTGAATAACGCATCCACTGCTTCGTTCAACAAAACGGTGGCATGGGTCCATTGAGTTTCCACCGCCACGCCTTAAAAGGAAAAGTCCTTGAAGACATCCGGCATTTCACCCTGCATGGCCTTGGCCTCTTGGGCGTCGTAGGTTGCCTTGTCCCACAACTCGAAGTGATTTCCCATACCCAGCAGCATGGTGTCTTTGGCAATGCCCGCTGCCGCGCGTAATTCGGGAGAGACCAAAACACGGCCCGTGGCATCCATGTCGACATCCATGGCATTACCCAGGAAGATGCGTTTCCACCATTGGGCGGACATGGGCAAAGCGGCAATGCGTTCCCGGAATTTTTCCCATTCGGGGCGGGGGAAAACCATGAGGCATCCGTGCGGATGCTTGGTGATGGTCAGTTGGCCGGCTGCCGTCGCGCTCAGGACGTCACGGTGCCGGGTCGGCACAGACAACCGACCCTTTGCATCCAGACTGAGAGACGAAGCCCCTTGAAACACCGAAAACCACCTTTTTTGCATGACAAGGTAAAAAGCTCCGACCAAGGACACTTTTCACCACTTAATTGCACTTTTTTGCACTGTATCAGCAAAAGTGAATCCTGCAAGAGGGCTTACGAGAATTTTTTCCAATGAAATCAAGGACTTAGACGCGATTTTGAAGCCGTCAACCAGCAAAAAACGTTCTAAATTAAGGACTTAGCGCGGGCAATGAAAGTAACGCTTGAAGCGCACCGTCTCCCGGTGCAGGAAGGTGCTTACAAAATGTAACGGGAGAGGTCTTCGTTCTGGCTGAGTTCACCCAATCGGGTATCCACATAGGACGCATCCACTCGCACCGTTTGACCCGACAGGGACGCAGCATCAAAACTGACGTCATCAAGCAGGCGCTCCATCACCGTGGCCAGACGACGCGCGCCAATGTTTTCCGTGCGCTCATTGACGTCGAAGGCGATTTGCGCCAGGCGGGTAATGCCCTCGTCGGTAAAGTCCAGGGTCACGTTTTCGGTGGCCAGCAACGCCTGGTATTGCTTCACCAGCGACGCGTGCGTCTGCACCAGGATGGCTTCAAAGTCTTTCACCGACAGCGACTGCAATTCCACGCGAATGGGAAAGCGGCCCTGCAACTCGGGGATCAGGTCACTGGGTTTGCTCAAATGAAACGCCCCAGAGGCCACGAACAGGATGTGGTCCGTCCTGACCACGCCGTACTTGGTGGACACGGTGGTTCCTTCCACCAGCGGCAACAGATCACGCTGCACACCCTGGCGCGACACTTCGGCACCACTGCCCTCGCTGCGCGAGGTGACCTTGTCAATCTCGTCAATGAACACGATGCCGTTTTGCTCCAGCATGTGAACGGCCTGGGTCCTGATGTCGTCCTCATTCACCAGCTTGGCGGCTTCCTCATCCAGCAGCAGCTTTTGCGCCTCGCTGATTTTCACCTTGCGCGTCTGGCGCTTGGCCTGCCCCAGTTGCCCGAACATGCCGCGCAATTGCTCGGTCATTTCTTCCATGCCCGGGGGGCCCATCACTTCCAGCTGCGGTGCGGGCTGCGCAACGTCAATCTCGATCTCGCGGTCCGCCAGTTGCCCTTCCCGCAACTTCTTGCGGAACACCTGCCGTGCGGTGCTTTGCGGCATATCTTCGGTGCTGACCACCCCGAACTCACCACGGGCGGGCGGTATCAGGATGTCGAGGATGCGGTCTTCAGCAGCATCCTCCGCGCGGGCGCGCACCTTGCGCTTTTCCGCTTCACGGGTCTGCTTGACCGCAATGTCGGCCAGATCGCGAATGATGGAATCGACGTCCTTGCCAACATACCCCACCTCGGTGAACTTGGTGGCTTCCACCTTGATGAACGGGGCATCGGCCAGACGCGCCAGACGACGGGCGATCTCGGTTTTACCCACGCCGGTAGGGCCGATCATCAGAATGTTTTTGGGCGTGATTTCCCCCCGCAACTCCCCTTCAACCTGCTGGCGTCGCCAGCGGTTGCGCAGGGCAATGGCGACCGCACGCTTGGCCTGGGCCTGACCCACGATGTGTTTGTCAAGTTCGGAGACGATTTCTTGGGGATTCATATCTGATCAGTTGAGGACAGAGCTTGCTCACTGCGTGTGCTGCGGACTGTCCCCAAGCACTTCCACTGTGTGCTGCATGTTGGTGTAGATGCACAACTCACCGGCAATTTCGAGCGAACGTTTGACAATGTCCGCGGCCGACAGTTCGGTATGGTTCAACAGTGCGACTGCGGCAGCTTGTGCATAAGCGCCGCCCGATCCGATGGTGACGATGCCATTTTCAGGCTCCAGCACGTCGCCATTTCCGGTAATGATCAGCGAAGCATCCTTGTCGGCAACCGCCAGCATGGCCTCCAGACGGCGCAATACGCGGTCGGTGCGCCAGTCCTTGGTCAACTCAATGGCTGCTCGCACCAGATGCCCCTGGTGTTTCTCCAGCTTGGCTTCGAAACGCTCAAACAGGGTAAAGGCGTCTGCGGTGGCACCGGCAAAGCCGGCCAACACCTTGCCATGGTGAAGTTTGCGAACCTTGCGTGCGGTCCCCTTGACAATGATGTTGCCCAAAGTGACCTGCCCGTCGCCGCCTATGGCCACAGAATACCCCTCTGGCGTCTTGCGGCGCACGCTGATGATGGTGGTGCCGTGAAATTGTTCCATGGTGTCCTAGGGTGGGGGCCGTCGCCCCAAAAACAAGCGGTTAGATGGGCCGAGGAACGACCCGGGCGTGCTCGTTGATGCCGATGACATTGAAAAATGCAGCGACCAGCCGGTGCACATCCCGAAACTGGACATGGCAGCCCTCGGCCTCACGCATGGCGACCCAGTTCAGGATACTGCCCGCTGCTGAAAAATCGACACGAATCAGCCCCTTGCACGAAACAATGATGCCATCACCCCGATGGCCTGTGGTGTCGAACCCTGCCAACGATTGGGTCGCGTCTCCCAGCACATTGCCCTTGAGCTCCAGGTTGACCGCTGACGAACCATCCAGTCCAATGGGCACCGTAGCCATCTGGCTGAAGCCCGAACCCCACCCGCTGGACTCCACGCGCGACACCGGCGCTTCCTGCGCTTCGACGTTTTCGTATTGGCAACGCGCTTCCTGCCAAGCCGGCGGCGAAACTTCGTAGGTGACGCAGTAGTCCAGAGCGGCCAACTCAAAGTCATCGTGCAACTGCAAGGTTCGCAGCGCATTGAGCCGCATGGCCCACCAATCCGGATTGACGCTTTGGTCCCCGGACGGCATCATGGTGCGCAAGGTGTCTACCAGATGGTCGGCACCGCTGAAACGCAGCGCCACCGGTTCATCGCACAGACTGCTGAAAAGACCTGCCAGCAACGGCATGGCATCCTCTGAAATACGGACCAGGCGTGACCAATCGAGGTGCCAGGGTGTCGCATTGGACGCCATGGCTTCACGCAAATCTTCCATCGCCAGCGCGTTCAATTCGCTTGGACTGACCCAGATAGCGCCAATGGAGTAGTCGCGGCCTACGGGGCCAGGCGCCGCCGGGCTTGAACCCGCTGGAGCGCCCGGCGCCAGATCATCCCCGATGGCACTCCACTGCGGCACCATGGTCTCAAAACGGTCTGAAAACTCAGCGACGGCCTGATCGAACCGGACCCGGTCTTGCGTGGCGCGGTACAGGTCGAGCAAGGCGGCTGCCCATGACTGCGCGACCTCGGGCTGCAGGGCCTGCGCTCGTAACGCCGTCAACAGCCCGCTTTCTGCACCTTCGTCATCGCCATTGGCAAAGCGGATGGCGGCTTCTTCAAGTTCGGGGTCGGTAGCCATGTCCTCGACGTCAATGGCGAACAACTTGGACGTCGAAAAGCCCATGTCTGAGCTGTCATAACTCTGTGCCAGTGCACCCATGATCGGTACCTTGCCCGCACCGGGGCGACCTTTCTGCGCGGGTTGCGAACGAGGCAAGGGCTCCATGCCATCCCCCATTTCGGTTGCCATGAACTCTGCTGAGCCTGCTGCCTCGCCAACATGCAACGCCGACGACTCGGTCGAATCAAACTGCTCGGAGACGGTCATGGGTGCCGGAACGGTCGGCTCTGCAGACCTGGTTTGCGTCGGCTCCGGCGGCTGCCTGGCAACAGGAAACCCGGCGCCCTGGGCGGTTGCAGCGTCTTGCTTGCCTTTCCACCACTGCTTGGACATCTGGGCTTCGATCTCATCGATCTTCTTCAATGTGACCGCTCGTCCATCCGGGTCCGTCGCCATGCTCGACTGAAAAACGGAGGGCCTGCCCATCCCGGCGACCGTAGAGACGCCACGGCTGCGCAGTTTGCGCAATTGATCGAACTCGCGCTTGCGAATGAAATCATTCTGGCGCTTGCGCTCGATCATCTGCTTGAGAACCTGCTTGTCGTAGCCACTGTCCTGGTCCGGCTGCGGGCGTTCCAGCTCCGACCAATCCTTGGTCGGATTGCGAACGAACATTGCCATTTTGGACAACAATCCTGGGCGATCGCTTTTGGTGGCCATATGCTCAGTTTACCGAACGGACAAGGGCATCAGGTTTGCCGCATCAGTCGCCAAACATCTTTTGTTTGAGTTCCCGGCGCTGCTGCGCTTCCAGTGAGAGCGTCGCCGTGGGGCGCGCCAGCAGCCGGCCGACACCGATGGCCTCGCCGGTTTCATCACAGTAGCCATAGTCACCGGCGTCAATGCGCGCAATGGACTGCTCAATTTTCTTCAGCAATTTGCGTTCGCGGTCGCGGGTTCGCAATTCCAGTGCGTGTTCTTCTTCAATGGTGGCACGGTCGGCCGGATCAGGAACCACCGAGGTGTCCTCGCGCAGGTGTTCCGTGGTTTCGCCAGCACTGTTGAGAATGTCGAGCTTGAGTTTTGTCAGCTTCAACCGGAATGCCGCCAGCTGGACGGTGTTCATGTATTCAGAGTCGGGCATGGCCATCAACTCCGCATCGCTGAGGTCGGCCACGGCGGTGGTCTTCCAGTTATTGGCCAGCTTGGGGTCTTTCTTGATCGAGGACGGCAAGACGGGAACAATGATGGGAGACGGAGCCGACTGCGTATAGCTGGCCTTGGCAGCCGTCGAGGCTACTGACTGCGCCATGGAAGGAACGGTCAATTGAGCCAGTCTGGAGGAAGGGCGGCCAGCTTTGGCGGGCACCGTTGCGGCAACCGCAACGACAGGCGCTGGAGCCACTTTTTCGATGGTAGCCCCGGCTGACTTGGATTTGGAGGAAACAGTTGTCGGCATTGGCTTGGCTGACGTTTTGGAAACGGGCATGGGAACGGGGCTGGCTAGAGCCCGGGGGTTGGAAGTAGGAAGGGGGGTGGATTTCGATGCCGGCTTGGTAGGCTTGACAGGCTTGACCACCGCTTTTGCGGCGACCTTTTTGGCCGGCACCGCCGATTTGGCCACCGCTTTTGCGCTGACCTTGGGTATGGGCTTGGCTGGGGACTTGGGAGCAGCTTTCGGTGCTGGCTTTGCAGGCGCTGCAACCTTCACCGACGGCTTGGCCGCAGCCACGGATTTCGCCGGCTTGACTGCAACAGGCTTCGCTTTGGTTTTTGCAACGGTTTGTCCCTTGCTCTTGGCTGCGGTTGCCTTGCTGTCTTTTCCAGATTTAGCTTTCACTTCTTGTCTCCTGGCAGGTTTCTCCTGCGCATGATCGGTGGGGCCTGCTGTCCCAGCGCGGCCCTTGGAAGGCTTTGCTGCGGGGACTTCTCCGGCGCGCGAGTGTACAGGCTTACCTACCGGAAAACCCATCAGTTGCAAAATCGAGACAATCATTTGGCTTTCATTTCAAAAAAGATATCCAGAAATCGACAGCACACCGCGCAGCCCATCGGGCCCCGCAACAAGACTCTGACTCAGGCCAATGACTGCTCCATTCCCTGCAAGAGGATGTCCTTGGGCAGATCAATGCCAATAAACACCATTTTGCTGCCCCTGGCCTCACCTTCGGCCCATTGTGGCCCCAGATCACTGCCCATCAGCTGGTGCACGCCCTGGAAAATGACTTTTCGATCCGTGCCCTTCATATAGAGCACCCCCTTGTAGCGCAGCATGCGCGGACCGTAGATATTGACGATGGCCCCCAGAAAGTCTTCCAGCTTGGCGGGATCGAACGGCCGGTCCGACTTGAAGACAAAGCTCTTCACATCGTCATCGTGGTGATGGTGGTGTCCGCCGCCGTGGTCATGCGCGGGGTGGTCACAGTGTTCCCCGGGCGCATGGTTGTGGCCCTCATGGTCCCCATGGTCGTGGTCGTCTTCCTTGAGGAAGTCGGGGTCGATATCCAGCTTGGCGTTCAGGTTGAAGCCGCGCAGGTCGAACACCTCCGACAAGGCCACTTCACCAAAGTGCACCGCCTTCTGTGGAGCCCGCGGGTTCATGTGTTTGAGGCGGTGCATCAGGGCATCCGTCTCTTCCTTGTCAACCAGATCCGTCTTGCTGATGAATATCTGATCGGCAAATCCCACCTGGCGGCGCGCCTCCTGGCGGTCATTGAGTTGCTGCTGCGCATGCTTGGCATCGACCAGCGTCAGAATGGAATCCAGCAGAAAGGACTCGGCAATCTCGTCATCCATGAAGAAGGTCTGGGCCACGGGACCGGGGTCCGCCAGGCCGGTGGTCTCGATCACCACCCGGTCAAAGTCCAGCAGACCCTTGCGTTTTTTGGCCGCCAGCAGTTGCAGCGTGGCCCGCAGGTCTTCGCGGATGGTGCAGCAGATACAGCCGTTGCTCATCTGGATGATCTGCTCCTGGGTGTCACTCACCAGGATGTCGCTGTCGATGTTCTCTTCGCCGAACTCGTTCTCGATGACCGCAATCTTCTGGCCATGCGCCTCGGCCAACACGCGCTTGAGCAGCGTGGTTTTACCGGAACCCAGAAAGCCGGTCAGGATGGTGGCAGGAATCAAACTCATGGGGGAATCCAAAATTCAGCAGGTGGGGAGTGTACCGGCCAATTCAAGCCGCGTGGCTTACAAGGATCTGGCCCTTTTCACCGCCGGGCCATAGCAAGGTGTCGAGCGGCAGGGCTGGGGTGAGCGGCAAAGTGAGGTAAAGGGGGAGCCCGAAGGGCGGAGGACACGAACGGCGGCGCTTATCCCAGCCCTGCTGCGGGCGCACAGCTGAAACGCACACCCCGGGAGCGTGGGGGCCAGATTTCAGCGCCGGGTCAACTTCTTCATTTGCGCATGACGACCAGCCCCTTGAGGTATTCACCCTCAGGAAAGGCAATGGTCATGGGGTGGTCAGGGGCACCGCCCATGCGCTCGGTGATGTATCCGTCCACCCCGGCATCCGACCCGGCCCCGGCCACGATCTTGTGGAACAGGTCGGCACTGATGCCACCCGAGCACGAGTAGGTAAACAGTACGCCGCCGGGCTCCAGCAGCTTGAGCGCGAGACGGTTGATGTCCTTGTAGGCCCGGGCCGCACGTTCCGCATGGGCCACCGTGGGAGCGAACTTGGGAGGATCGAGCACGATGGCGTCAAAGGTTCTGCCCTCGGTCAAGAACTGGCGCAAAGAGGCGTTCACATCGGCATCCATGAACGTGGCTTGATCTGCATCAAACCCATTGAGGGCCACATTCGCACGGGCCTGCTCCAGTGCGGGGCCGGACGAGTCAATGGAGGTGACGTGGCCACCCGTGAAACCGCCCGCGCGCAGGCCGGACAGCGCCGCAACGGTAAAGCCACCGGTGTAGCAAAAACAGTTGAGCACACGCTGGAAGTTGAGGCGCCGGGCGTAATCGGCAAACTTCTTGCGGCTGTCGCGCTGGTCCAGGTAGAAACCGGTCTTGTGGCCATCGGCAATACTCAGCGCCAGCTTCCAGTCATGCTCGCGCAGCACCAGGTCGGTGGGTGCCTGCGCATCGCCGCCACGCAACCAGCCCTTCGCCTCGGGCAGGCCTTCCAAAGCCCGGCTACTGGCGTCCGAGCGCTCATACAGTTTGCTCAGGCCGGTCTCGGCCAGCAATGCGTCCACCAGCACATTTTTCCAGCGCTCGGCGCCGCTGGACAGGAACTGCGCCACCAGCGTGTCGCCGTAGCGGTCCACGATCAATCCGGGCAGCCCATCGGACTCGCCATGCACCAGGCGCATGCCGTCACTTTGCACATCAAATCGGTCTCTAGCCCTTATGGAACGTGCGCAAGCAGCTATAAAAAACGGAGCATCTATGCGTTGTGTCTCGTCAAAACTCCAGGCCCGCGCACGGATCTTGGACGTCGGGCTGAAGGCCGCCCAGGCCAGAAAGGCCCCGCTGTCCGACTCCACCCGCACGGTCTCGCCGCTGTCGGCGCTGCCCTTGGCAATGGCAGATTCAAATATCCAGGGATGGCGGCGTTGCAGTGAGCGCTCTTTGCCGGCGCGCAGTCGAATGGTTTTCATGGAGACCGATTGTGCGGCAGACCGGCCACCATGAACTCCAGGCAAAAAAAGAACCCCGGAAGGCACCCTGTTTTTCTGGCCATTACCGATCAACAGTGCTAGTCTTAATTGACTGGCAATTGATACATATCAACAAGGATGCATGATGGACCTGAACAACATGAAAATTTCCGCCCGGCTTGCACTGGGATTTGCCTTTCTGGTGGCCATGGTGGCACTCATGGCCGGCTTTGGCTTTCTGAAAGTCAAAAGCACCAACGAGTCCATCACCACCATTTACGACGACCGGGTAGTTCCGCTCAAACAGCTCAAGATCGTCAATGACATGTATGCATCGGACATCATTGATGCGGCCAACAAGGTTTCTGCAGGGATGGTGGAACCCAGGAATGCAGCCAAGCAAGTGACCGACGCCACGGTCAAGGCGGCCGAACAGTGGAAAGCCTACACAGCGACCTTCCTCACCGACGAAGAAAAGCGGGGCGTGGCGCAGACAACCGATCTGATGGCCAAGGCCCAACCCGTCATCGCCCAGTTGCGCACGGCACTGGAGGCCGGTGAACGGGACAAAGTCGCAGCCCTGGTCAAACCCCTCTACGAAGCCATCGATCCCCTGGGTGCCGTACTGGACGCACTGGTGGACATCCAGCTCAAGGAAGCAAAGGCGGAACATGACCGTGCAGAAGTCCAATACCACCAGACCATCATCCTCTTTTCTGCGGTTGTCATCTTTGCGGTGGCCTTGGGCAGCGCCATTGGCTGGATGCTGATCAAGGCCATCTCCATCCCCCTCAACCAGGTGGTGGACATTGCGCGCAGCGTGGCCAGCGGCAACCTGACCCTGCACATCGACGGCTCCGGCAAGAGCGAAACCGGCCTGGCCCTGGCCGCCTTGAAGGATATGCAGACCAATCTGGTCGAGGTCGTCTCCACCGTGCGGGTTGGCTCCGAGGGCGTGGCGGGCGCCAGTTCGGAGATTGCCCAGGGCAACAACGATCTCTCCATGCGCACCGAGCAACAGGCCAGCGCATTGGAAGAAACCGCCGCCTCCATGGAAGAACTCAGCTCCACCGTCAAGCAAAACGCCGACAGCGCCAAACAAGCCAACCAGTTGGCCCAAAACGCGTCCAGTGTTGCCATCCAGGGTGGCCAGGTGGTGGGCCAGGTGGTGGAAACCATGAAGGGCATCAACGAGTCCAGCCGCAAGATCTCGGACATCATCAGCGTCATTGACGGCATTGCGTTCCAGACCAACATACTGGCCCTCAATGCGGCCGTGGAGGCCGCACGGGCCGGCGAACAGGGTCGCGGCTTTGCCGTGGTGGCCAGCGAGGTGCGCAGTCTGGCGGGCCGCAGCGCCGAGGCTGCCAAAGAAATCAAGACCCTCATCAACGCCAGTGTGGAGCGGGTCGAACAGGGCACCCTGCTGGTCGACAAAGCGGGCGTCACCATGGCCGAAGTGGTGAGCAGCATCCGGCGCGTGACCGACATCATGGGGGAGATCAGCGCGGCCAGCAGCGAGCAGGCCAACGGCGTGGCGCAGGTTGGCGAGGCGGTGATGCAAATGGACCAGGTGACCCAGCAGAACGCCGCCCTGGTGGAGCAAATGGCCGCAGCCGCCAGCAGCCTCAAATCGCTGGCGGGCGACCAGGTGAAGGCGGTCTCGGTCTTTCTGCTGCCGTCCGGCAACCGACTGGCCGGGTTAGCCATGAGCCGCTAGCCGCTGTTCAATCCTTCTTGGGGCCCTTGGCGTGCGCCCGCGGGTGGGCGGCGTCATAGGCCTTGGCCAGGTGCTGAAAGTCCAGCCGGGTATAGACCTGCGTCGTGCTGATGTTGGCGTGTCCCAGCAGCTCCTGCACGGCCCGCAGATCGCCGCTGGACTGCAGCATATGGCTGGCGAAGGAGTGGCGCAGCATGTGCGGGTGCACCGGGGCGGATAGCCCCGCATGCAGGCTGCGGCTGCGCAGGCGAGCCCACACCGATTGTGCGGTCAGCCGCGTGCCGTTGCGCCCGATGAACAGCGCCGCGCTGATGGTCCCCGTGCCGCCCTTGCATGCCTCCCCGCCACGGGTGGCGACAAAATCACGCCGGGCCTGCTGCCAGGCCTGTAGCGCCAGCAGCGCCTGACGGCCCACCGGCACGGCGCGCCACTTGCTGCCCTTACCGCACACATGGGCCTGCGCTGCGTCCAGATCGATCCAGCCTTTGCCCTGCGCATTGCCAATGGCGCTGGCCTGGGCATCCAGCCCGATCAACTCACCCACGCGCAGGCCGCTGGAGTAGAGCAGTTCGACCATGGCGCGGTCGCGCAGTTCCAGAAAATCCGCGTCGGCATGGTCTTTTTTGTAGTCGGCCAGTTGCACCGCATCGTCAACGCCCAGCGCCTTGGGCAGCGGCTTGGGGGCCTTAGGTGCGCGCACGTCCTGCACCGGGTTGCTGGCGACCAGCCCCTGGCGGCCCAGCCAGGCGTAAAAGCCGCGCCAGCCCGACATGATGAGCGCAATGCCACGCCCGCTGCGCCCGCCACTGTGCATCTGTGCCACCCAGCGGCGGATGTGCGGGTTGCGCACATCGGTCAGGGCGACGGGAACGGTGGCGGCAAAGTCGCTGAGTTTGTGCAGGTCCAGCGCGTACAACTCGACCGTGCGGGCGGCCAGCCGCTTTTCGACGCGCACGTATTCGAGGTAACGCTCCACCAGAAGGTGGGACGCCAGGGGGTTCCGCTCCGTGTCCCCCGCCCGCTGCGCGGGCTCCTCCTTTACCTGCGCAGAACCCCCTGGCGTCCCAATTCCCAGATCAACACCAGAGGCCACGTCTTACTTCAGGCGCGACAGCGCGGCGCTGACCAGGTCGCCAATGCGGGCCAGGAAGTCGGTGCCCATGCCGCTGTGGAAGCGGTGTGCGTCCGGCGAGGCCAGTACCAGCAGGCCAAAGGCCGGGGTCATGCTGCCCGCCGCGCCGCCGCGCAAGGGGATCAGCGCCAGTGAGGTTACGGTGGTTGGATCTTCCAGCCAGTTCACCGCTTCAAAACCGGTGTTCAGACCGCAGAACGGCTCCATCAGGGACGAGGCAAACACGCGGGCGTCATCGCTGACCTCCTGGGCCACCGTGAGACCCGTGTACTCAGGTGCCACGCCCCACAGGCGGATGCCGACCTGGGGCACGGCGAACTGGGTCTTGATGTCCTGCTCGATGGCAGCCGGCAAGGCGTACAGGTCGGTGGTCATCAAGAGGCTGCGCGCCCAGCGCAGGATCTTGTCCGACAGCATCACGTTCTCGCTGCCGTTGCGGATCATTTCCATGATGCGCTGCTCCAGCGCCTTGATCTTTTCGCGCAGCATCTCGGCCTGGCGCTCCTGCAATCCCACGGTGCGGTGGCTGTGCGGGCTGGTGAACTGCACGGCGGCCAGCAACTCGGCATGGCGCAGGAAAAAATCAGGGGTATTGCTCAGGTAATTGGCAATATCGTCTTCGGTAATGGGGTTGTTCAGTGGGTTGTTCATAAGTTGTCTGGAATGTCAATTTCACCCTGGAACACGGTGGTTGCCGGGCCCGTCATCAGCACCGGCGCAGTATCGCCTGCCCAGGCAATACTCAGCAAGCCGCCAAAGGTCTGCACCTCCACCGTGGGGTCCAGCAGGCCCAGCCGGATGCCCGCCACCACGGCGGCACAGGCACCCGAGCCGCAGGCCAGCGTTTCACCCACGCCGCGCTCGAACACGCGCAGGCGGATGTGGCTGCGGTCCTGCACCTGCATGAAGCCCACATTCACCCCCTGCGGGAAGCGCGGGCTCTGCTGCACCTGGGGGCCCAGCGTTGCGACGGGCGCGGTGTCCACATCGGCCACCTGCAGCACCGCGTGCGGATTGCCCATGGAAACCGGGGCAATCAATACCGGCGCTATCAAAACAGGAGCTGCTTGCGCACGTTCGGCGAGGGCTAGCGGCCAATTTCCCCATGAACCCTGGGCGACAAACTGCAATCCAGCGGCGTCAAAGGGAATCTGCTCCAGCGCAAACACCGGTGCGCCCATGTTCACCGTCACGCGCCCGTCCGGGGTCAGGCGCGGTTCGATCACGCCCTTCATGGTCTGCACCCGCAGCACGTCCTTGGTCGTCAGGCCCTGGTCGTGCACATAGCGGGCAAAACAGCGCGCGCCATTGCCGCACTGCTCGACCTCGGCGCCGTCGGCGTTGTGGATCACGTATTCGAAGTCGATGCCGGCGCCCGGCGACGGCCGCACGCTCAGAATCTGGTCGGCGCCGACGCCAAAGTGGCGGTCGCCCAGAAAACGGTATTGGGCTGCGGTCAGGCCCAGGCGGCCACGGGTCTCGTCGAGCACGACAAAGTCGTTGCCGGCCCCCTGCATTTTGGTGAACGGAATGCGCATGGCGTGGATTATCAGCCCACGGTGGCGCTCGATCAGGTGCTGTTGCAAAATGCCCGCATGGTACGACCCAATCAACGACTTCACCCGCACGCGGGCCAGACCACTGCCGGGGCATCCGAAACGCCCGCCAGCCCGGCGCAACGCACCGGCACCGTGGCCGGCATTGCCACCCACTTCCTGCAGCACGACATGGCCTACGGCGAGCTGGCGCTGGTCTGCCCCACCGGCCACGAGCCGCACCACGCACTGGACTGGCAGAGCGAGCGCCCGGTGCACCTGTTGCGCAACGTGATGCGCCTGACCGCGCCCAACCCCGGCTTCATGACCGGCCCCGGCACCAACAGCTACCTGGTAGGCGACGCCAGCACCGGTTTCATGGTCATCGACCCCGGTCCGCTTGATGCCGACCACCTGCAGCGCCTGTGGCGCGCCGCCCTGCACGCGGACGGCAGCGGCGGCAACATTGCGATGATTGTGTGCACCCATTCGCACGCCGACCACTCGCCCGGCGCCAAGCCCCTGCAAGCCCTGTGCGCCCACACGCCGCCCATTCTGGGCCTGCCATCGGCCCCCACGGCACGCGCCGCCAGCGTCTTCACGCCCGACCAGTCGCTATCAAATCAGGAGCTGCTTACACTCATTCCACGGGGGCTGGATGCCATTTCAGCTTCGAAACACACGATCAAGGTGATCCACACACCGGGCCATGCGGCGAACCACCTGTGCCTGCTGCTGCAGGAGGATGGCCTGCTGTTCTCGGGCGACCACATCCTCAACGGCAGCACCACGGTGATCGACCCGCCGGACGGCAATATGGCGGATTACCTGGACTCGCTCGACACGCTGCTGGCGGCCTGTGCCGGGCACGATGTGCAGTTCATCCTGCCGGCCCACGGCCATGTGCTGGGCGGCTCGCTGGCGGCGGCCAGCGGCGCCATCAGTCACCTGAAGGCGCACCGGCTCAAACGCGAGGCCAAGATTGCCGCGGTGGTCGCCGCCCACCCGCAGGGTACAGTGGATGACTGGTTGCCGCTGGCCTACGATGATGTCGAACCCCGCGTCTGGCCAGTCGCCAAACGCTCACTGCTGGCGCACCTGGAGCGACTGCACATGCTGAACACGAGAACCGCCACGCCATGACTACACCCAAAGTGCCCAGCACCCTGCGCCTTCCCCCCAAACCGCCCAGGCCGGTGGCACCCGCCCGCCCGGTGGTTCAGCCTGCCCCAAGCCCCGCGGAGCGGCCGCCAGCGAGCCCCACGCCCGCCCCTGCCAAACGCCCCAACGCAAAGCCGCGCCAGCGCCCCGTCACGGCGCTGCGCACCAAGCTACCTGCCGCGCTCCAACCTGCAGAACAGCAAGCACCGCAGCAAACAGACACGGGCGATCGCCTGGCCAAACGCGTGGCCGCGATGGTGCCCTGCTCGCGCAGTGAAGCGGAGCAGTACATTGAAGGCGGCTGGGTGCGCGTGGATGGCAAGGTGATCGAGGAGCCGCAGTTCCGGATCGCGCAGCAGACCATTGCCATCGACCCCAACGCCAGCCTCATTGATCTCTCCAGCATCACGATCCTGCTGCACAAGCCGGCCGACTGGATCGACGGCACCGAGGAGTCGCTGTCCAAGCTCAACCGGGCCTCGCGCCGCGCGCCGTTTGACGATGCCCGCACGCTGCTGGTCGCGGCCAAACACATGGACAAAGACCCGTCAGGCATACGCATGCTCCAGCGCCATCTCAAGGGCCTCACCGCCGCCGTGCCGCTGGAAAACGCGGCCAGCGGCTTGATCGTGTTCACGCAGGACTGGCGCGTGGAGCGCAAGCTGACCGAGGACATGGGCTCGATGGAGCACGAGATCATTGTGGATGTGCAGGGCGAGGTCACACCTCAGGCGCTGCACCTGCTCAACCGCACGCTGGACTCGGACGAGCACCTGCCGCAGACCAAGGTCAGCATCAACAGCTCCACGCCCGAGCGCAGCAAACTGCGCTTTGCCATCAAGGGCGCGCACCGCGGCCTGATAGCCCACCTGTGCGAGCGCGCCAAGCTGGAGATTCTGGACATGCGCCGCATCCGGCTGGGCCGCATCGCGCTGAGCGACCTGCCCGTGGGACAGTGGCGCTACCTGGCGCCTCACGAGAAGTTCTAGCCAGGGCGGTAGAGCATTCTGCGCAGGTAAAAGGAGGAGGCCGCAGGCCGGGGGACACGGAGCAGAACGCTCTGCCGCTTTGGCTAGCTGGAGATGTAGTGTTCCAGCTGGCTGATGGTCAGCTCGTGGTCGGCAATGATGTCGTTCATGATGTCGCGGATCGAGATCATGCCCAGCACCTTGTCGCCATCGACCACCGGCAAGTGGCGAATGCTTTTTTGCCCCATCAGCGCCAGGCAGTCACGGGTCTTGACCGTAGGCGCCACGGAGACGACGTTGGCCGTCATGATGTCTTTGACTTTCGTGTCCTTGGAGGACTTGCCGGCCAGGGCGATCTTGCGGGTGTAATCGCGCTCTGAAAACACCCCCACCAGCTTGCCGTTGTCCAGCACCATCAGCGCACCCACATTGTGGCTGGCCAGGGTTTGCAAGGCATCGAACACGCTGTCCTGCGGGCTCAGGCTCCAGTTCCCGGGTGCGCGTTTCTTCAACAAGTCGAGTATGGGTCGCATGGTGCCTCCTGCAAAAAAAGCCTACGAGGAACTAACCATACAACAAAAATGGTCAAAAAAGTGTGAAGCCCACCGATAAGCCGGATTCTGTGCACGGAAGTTGCCCTCCGCGTGACCACCATTACTCTGGGCCGCTGGTCACCCAGCGGCTCGATGCTACCTACCCGCCAACTCCGGGGGCCCCGTCAACGTTGGCCTACTTGGTATTGCTGCGCGTAGAGATTGCCCGTTTCACCCAAACTGAATTGGCTCGTCTCTGTTGCTCTAATCCTCACCTTAGGGCCCCCCACTTGCGTGGAAGGCTTGTCAGTGGACAGCCGTTAGCTGCTACGCTGCCCTGTGCAGTCCGGACGTTCCTCCAGTGCCTGGTTTCCCAGATTGCACCAGCGGTGGTCTGGCGGGCTTCACACGGTGATTATCGCGGGTATGGATAAGGTTATATCGAAACCGATAGAACATTTCATCCAGAATGCGGGTTTACGCGTTCATCCCTGTCACCCACTACCGGAGCCGTTCATGAAAGCAGACAGCATTCTTCAAACCATTGGCAACACCCCGCACGTGCGCATCAACCGCCTGTTTGGCAACACGCACAAGGTCTGGATCAAGTCCGAGCGCAGCAACCCCGGCGGCTCCATCAAGGACCGCATCGCACTGGCCATGGTCGAGGCGGCGGAAAAAAGCGGTGCATTGAAACCCGGCGCCACCATCATCGAACCCACCTCGGGCAACACCGGCGTTGGCCTGGCCATGGTCGCCGCGGTCAAGGGCTACAAGCTGATCCTGGTGATGCCCGACAGCATGTCGGTGGAGCGCCGCCGCCTGATGCTGGCCTATGGCGCCAGCTTCGACCTGACCCCGCGTGAAAAAGGCATGAAGGGCTCCATTGCCCGCGCCCAGGAACTGGCCGCCGCGACGCCCAACGCCTGGATTCCGCAGCAATTTGAAAACCCGGCCAACATCGACGCGCACGAACGCACCACGGCCCAGGAAATCCTGGCGGACTTTCCCGAAGGCATTGACGCCCTGATCACCGGTGTCGGCACCGGCGGGCACCTCAGCGGCGTGGCGCGGGTGCTCAAGGCCCAATGGCCCCAACTCAAGGTCTATGCCGTGGAGCCCGCAGCATCGCCCGTGATCTCGGGCGGCGCACCCGCACCCCACCCCATCCAGGGCATTGGCGCGGGCTTCATTCCCGCCAATCTGAAGACCGAATTGCTGGACGGCGTGATCCAGGTGGAAGCCGAAGCCGCCCGCGAATACGGCCGCCGCAGCGCCGCCGAAGAAGGCATTCTGGTGGGCATCTCCAGCGGCGCCACGCTGGCGGCCATTGCGCAGAAGCTGCCCGACCTGCCCGCCGGATCCACGGTGCTGGGCTTCAACTACGACACCGGTGAACGCTACCTGTCGATTGAGGGTTTTCTACCAGGAAGTTGAAGTAGACGGGCCAGCGGGTCAAACCCCCAGCCATTCCAGCAGCTTGCGCAGGCGTCCTTCTTCGGTGGTCAGAAACGCAGTGACACCCACGCGTTTGAGGACCTGTTTGCCGGCATCGGAGTTGCCCAGTTCGGCAAGAGTTTCCTTCAACTTGCCCACCTGCTCCGGGCTGAGGTTGCGCGAAGCGACCATCGGCATGTAGGGTTGTGGCTTGGACTGGTGCAGCACGCGGTTGTCACCTTTTGCCCACTTCGCAAAGGCTCCCGAGTACGAGGAAATACCTCCCACATCGGAAATACGCCCCTCGATGGCAAAGGGAATAACCGCCTGCTCGCGCACGTAGTGGACCTTTTCGTTCTCCAGCAGAATGCCGCTGTCGCGCAGTTCGGCGCGGCAAAAGCGCGCCATGTAGGATGTTTCTTCCGGCATCACAAAGGTTTTGTGTTTGACGTCTGCCAGGCTCTTGATGGGTGAGTCCTTGTGCACGATCAGCATGCAACGGCCGTCGGGGCTGGCGGTGGCAACAAACTGGTACTGGTTGTCACGCATGCCACGGGCCGGGTAGTCAGAGGGGCGAGCCAGAACCAGATCAAACTGATTCTCCTGCATGCCCTTGGTCAACACGGCGAACTCACGCACGAACTGCACCTTGAACTCTGCGTTGATCGCGGCCCCCAGGACATCGGCCAGCGGCTGGTATTTGGCTTGTGCCGCCTCGGCCGTGGTGCCGCCGGACGTGCCTTCGCTGACGGCCAGCACCAATTGCTTCTTCGACGGCGCAGCGGTTGCCGAAGGTGCGCTTGCGGCAAACAGCATGAAAACAGCCACAGCAGTGCCGCAAAAGATCCTCAGCATTCGACTCACTCCCGTTTGGTAAAAAAGTAACTGCGATCTCACACGCGGTGGCCAAATTCTCTGGGGGTTATCCCCTAACGCACGAATACACGGCTTTGGATGTGTAACGAAACGTAAGTCATCGCCACCACATGCCGCGCCTGCGCTGAATTGGTTCGCGTCGCACAGCAGCCCTTATCATTGGCGCCTGCTTGATAACCACGAGCCTGCCACACCATGATCCGCATCACCGAACTCAAACTCCCCCTCTCCGCCTTGCCCGTGGAGGCGCTTCGCGCAGCCGATACGCCCAGCGAAACCGACGACGATCGCGCACCAGTCCCCCACCCCATTGACGCACTCAAAGCCCTCGCGGCCCAGGCGCTGGGAATCCCCCCCGCCGATATCGCCTCGCTGAACGTCTTCAAACGCAGCTTTGATGCCCGCAAGGCCGAGCTGCTGGTGGTCTACATCGTGGACCTGAGCCTGGCACAGCCGGAACAGGAAGCGTCGCTGCTGCAGCGCTTGGACAAGCACCCCCACATTGGCCCGACGCCGGACATGGCCTACCACCCGGTCGGCCACGCACCCGGCGACCTGGCCGAGCGCCCCGTGGTGGTGGGCTTTGGCCCCTGCGGCATGTTTGCCGCGCTGGTGCTGGCGCAAATGGGCTTCAAGCCCATCGTGCTGGAGCGCGGCACCACGGTGCGACAGCGCACCAAGGACACCTGGGGCCTGTGGCGCAAGAAAACGCTGAATCCCGAGAGCAATGTGCAGTTTGGTGAAGGCGGCGCCGGCACGTTTTCGGACGGCAAGCTCTACAGCCAGATCAAGGACCCGCGCTTTCTGGGCCGCAAGGTGATGGACGAGTTCGTCAAGGCCGGCGCACCCGCCGAGATCCTGTACGAGGCGCATCCGCACATCGGCACGTTCAAGCTGGTCAAGGTGGTGGAGAGCATTCGCGAACAGATCATCGCGCTGGGCGGCGACGTGCGCTTCGAGCAGCGCGTGGTCGACGTGCTATTGAAAACTGAGCATGCTACGCATTCCCTGCGGGGGCTGGTAGTGCAAAACGCCCATGACGGCAGCGTCACCGAGCTGCCTGCCAGCCACGTGGTGATGGCGCTGGGCCACAGCGCCCGCGACACCTTTGCCATGCTGCACCAGCGCGGCGTGGCCATGCAGGCCAAGCCTTTCTCGGTGGGCTTTCGCATCGAGCATCCGCAAAGCGTGATCGACCGTGCCCGCTGGGGCCGCCATGCGGGCCACCCCATGCTGGGTGCCGCCGACTACAAACTGGTGCACCACGCCGTCAGCGGTGCCGGCAAGGGCCGCGCCGTCTACAGCTTTTGCATGTGCCCGGGCGGCACCGTGGTGGCCGCCACCTCGGAGCCCGGCCGCGTGGTCACCAACGGCATGAGCCAGTACTCCCGCAACGAGCGCAATGCCAATGCCGGCATCGTGGTCGGCATTGACCCACCGGACTTCCCCCGGGACGAAGCCAGTTTTGTGCAGGCTTTTGGCGCAGAGGATGGCCACCGCTACGCGCAGGAAGCTGCCGCGCTGGCCGCAGCCCACCCGCCGGGTAGCGCTAGCGCCACGCATCCGCTGGCGGGCATTGCGCTGCAGCGCACGCTGGAGTCCCGCGCCTATGCGCTGGGCGGCAGCAGCTACGAGGCGCCGGGGCAGCTGGTGGGCGACTTCATTGCAGCGCGGCCTTCCACGGCGTTCGGCTCGGTACAGCCGTCTTACAAACCCGGCGTCAAGCTGGGCGATCTGGCGGCCAGCCTGCCGGACTACGCCATTGAAGCCATCCGTGAAGCGCTGCCGGTCTTTGGCAAAAAGATCAAGGGCTTTGACATGGCCGATGCCGTGCTGACGGGTGTAGAGACGCGGACCTCGTCCCCGCTCAAGATTCCGCGCGGCGACAACCTGCAAAGCACCAATGTGGCGGGCCTCTACCCGGCCGGCGAAGGCGCCAGCTACGCCGGAGGCATTCTGTCTGCGGGGGTGGATGGCATCAAGGTGGCCGAGGCCGTGGCGCGCAGCATCCTGGGCTGATAACGGGCACAGAGGGCACGCGGTTGTGGCACGCCCCGCAGGTGCGCTCCAGGTCGGCGGTGTACCATCGCCAAACCATGCGAGTCGACCCTGCCGTTGTGAAGATTTTTGCCGAAAACGTGCGCGCGGACATCATTCAACGCCCCGCCGGGTTGAACCTGGACGCGGCCATCGTGCAAAAGATCGCCAACAAGGTCAAAGTGTTCCAGGGCATGACCCACGACTGCCTGATGAGCACCCTGGCCGTGGCCGAGCACATGCCGCACCAGGCTGGCGACCTCGTGTTCAACGAGGGCGATATCGGCAGCTCGTTTCACGTGCTGATAGCCGGTGAAGTGGTGATCGAAAAAAACCGGGGGGATCGCACCGTGACGCTGGCAACCCTGAGCGCGGGCGAGTGCTTTGGCGAAATGGCATTGGTGGGCGGCCATTTGCGCAGTGCGACGGTGCGGGCCACGCGGGACAGCGTCACCATGCGCTTTGACCGCGAGCGGGTGGACGCCTACTCGGACAGCGCCCACATCATCTACCGCAACATCGCCCGCATTTTGTCGGCCCGGCTGGACACGTCCAGCGAAATGCTGACCGATCTGGTGCTGCGTACCGGCGAAACCGGATCACCGCCTTTGTAAAAACCAGGTTTCACCGCCGGGCCGCTACACGCAGTGAGCGACCGTGGGGGCTATGTCAAGCCTGCGCGTTTTGCAGCGCGGCAATGCGCTCTTCAATCGGCGGGTGGGTCGAGAACAGCTGACCGATGCCGCCGGTAATGCCAAAGGCCGCCACGCTCTTGGGCAACTCGCCCGGTGCCATGCCGCCCAGACGGGCCAGCGCGTTGATCATGGGCTGCTTGCGCCCCAGCAGTTGGGCAGAGCCCGCATCGGCACGGAATTCACGGTGGCGCGAAAACCAGGCCACCACCATGGCCGCAGCAAAGCCCAGCACGATGTCGAGCACAAAGGTGGTGATCATGTAACCAATGCCGGGGCCCGAGCTGCGCTCGTCGCCCTTGCGCAAAAAGCTGTCCACCGCGTAACCGATGACCCGGCTCAGGAACACCACAAAGGTATTCATCACGCCCTGGATCAGCGTCATGGTGACCATGTCGCCATTGGCCACGTGGGCAATTTCGTGGCCGATCACGGCCTCGATCTCGTCGCGGGTCATGCCCTGCAACAGGCCGGTGGATACCGCCACCAAGGCCGAATTCTTGAAGGCGCCGGTGGCAAAGGCATTGGGGTCGCCGTCAAAAATACCGACTTCGGGCATGCCGATGCCGGCCTTGTCGGCCAGCTTGCGCACGGTGTCCACAATCCAGGCTTCATCCGCGTTTTGCGGCTGCGCAATGACCCGCACGCCGGACGTCCACTTGGCCATGGGCTTGCTGATCAGCAGGGAAATGATGGCGCCACCAAAGCCCATGACCAGCGCATAGCCCAGCAAGGCGCTCAGATTGAGCCCGCTGCCCGTCAGGTAGCGGTTCACGCCCAGCAAGCTGGCAACGATGCCCAATACGGCGACGACCAACACATTGGTCAAGACAAACAAAAGTATGCGTTTCATGGTTTCCTTCGGTTTCAGCCCTGTCCACAAGAGCCGACAGCGTGAATGGTAAGGTCGATTTGTTCAAATTCAAGCGCGATTGGGTGCAATGGGCCCAAACGCCCTGGGGACTTGGCGCTCAGGCGGCCGTCGGCTTCTGCGCTACGCTGCGCGGCGCGCGGAACACGCTGGCATCGGCGTAAAACGCCGGGTCTTCGTTGGCCGGCCACCAGAGCGGCACCCCCAGCACCGGCAAATGCGCAAACGGCTTGCTCGCCAGCTTGTCGTCGCTCAAATCAGCGGCCATCCACACATCCATATCTGCTATCGAATTGCTAGCTGCTTGCGCACGGTACACGTGGGCTGTGATCGGTTTTCGGGGTGAAACCAGCTTTTCCAGCAAGGCATGGCCAAACAGGACCAGTTGCACCTGGGCCCACTGCGGACGCAGGGTTACGAACAGGCGCTGCCAGTCCTTCGCGGCCAGCGCCTCCCACAGCGCGTCCGGCCCCTGAAAGAACGCGGCATTCTCGTCAAACACGGTGATGCCATCGCGTGCCGGACCGCGCACCGGCTGGATGCCGGTCTGCGCAATGTGGGCCACATGCAATTGGTTGAGACGCCGCTTGGTCAGCGGGAACTGCAGCCACGCCAATCCATTGAAAAAGTCGTGCAAGCCTTCGCGGGTTGGGCAGCAGTTGGTATCAAAAATATAGCTTTCATACGCCACCCCCGGCGGCAGATCGCCTTGCGGCACGAAGCGCACCGGGGTGACATTGGGCGGCACGGCGACATTCAGCGCCTGGGCACTCGTCAGCCCCGCAGCCACCTGGGCGGCGATGTCCTGCCCCAGAGGCGCATAGGGCGCCAGCCAGGGCGCAGACCAGTCAATGGACGCAACCCCGTCGGGACAAGGCGGCCGCCCTGCCCCGACAGGCCTTGCATCGTTTGCTGCGCGTGGACTCAAGGCGGGTCCTGCTCCGGGGTGTACGTCACCGTTCTGGGTTTTTCCGGTGGCAGCAGCGCAAAGTGGAACGGGAATTTCTTCAGCAGCTTGGTAGCCGTCATGTTTTTGCCCCGCAATTTGGCGTCCAGCAGCGCTTTGGCGACCGCCGCCAGCGGGTAGGGCTGTCCCGACTGCAGGGCGGGCACGGCCAACAAAATGGCCTCCACATCCAGGCCATGCGGCAAATTGGCGATGCTCTCGGCCGCCACCGGTTCGGCCCGGTCCACCGCTGTGGTGCGGGCAGGCACGTCCTTGACCACCACCGCCTTGCTGGCTGTCTTCTTTGCGGCCACTTTTTTGGCAGGCGTCTTGGCGGCCGGGACTTTTTTTGCCGCGGGCTTCCTGGCCGCTGCGCGCCGGCCCACGGGCGCGTCCAGCGCAGATGCGGCGCTGGTCAACTGGGCCTCATGCAAGGCCTGCTCCTGCCCGACCAGAATCACGCGGTCGTAGGCGGAAATGGCTTCGCGCCCCATCTTGCCGCGCTCCGACACGCAGACCATGCGAATGCCGCGTTCACGCAGGCGCACCACCAGCGGCACAAAGTCGGCGTCCCCCGAACCGATGACGACCATGTGGGGCGCCGGGGTCTGGCAGGCAAACTCCATGGCGTCAACGGCCAGTGCGATGTCGGTGGTGTTTTTCGTCAGCGAAAGGTTGACGAAGGGACGCACGGCCCACACCCGCAAGGAATCGGCCAGCCCCTTCAGGTTCTCGGCACTGCCATAGGCGCGGCGAACCGGCAACAGGCCTTCGGACTCCTCCAGCACGCGAAACGCTTCGTCAATCCAGGCACCCGAGTTCAAGTTATCGGCATCGATCAGAAAGACGTTCATATCAACTCCTTGTTGGCGCTACACCCATCCAGTCAGCCGACCAGCCGCCACGGCAGTGCTTCACCCGCGCCCAGCGGCTTCAACTGTGCCTCGCCAAAGGCAAAACTCTCCGGCACGCTCCACGTTTCGCGGCGCAGGGTGATGGTCCCCGTGTTGCGCGGCAGGCCATAGAAATCGGCACCATGGAAGCTGGCAAAGCCTTCGAGCTGGTCCAGCGCACCGGCGGCATCAAAGGCCTGGGCGTACAGCTCCATGGCAGAGAAAGCGGTATAGCAGCCGGCACAGCCACTGGCATGCTCCTTCAGATGCGCCGGGTGCGGTGCGCTGTCGGTGCCCAAAAAGAATTGGGCCGAGCCACTGGTCGCGGCCTGCACCAGCGCCAGGCGGTGGGTTTCGCGCTTCAGAACCGGCAGACAGTAGTAGTGCGGGCGAATGCCGCCGGTGAAGATGGCGTTGCGGTTGTAGAGCAGATGGTGGGCCGTGATGGTGGCGCCGGTAAAACGATCCGCCGCCTGCACGTACTGCGCCGCCTCTTGCGTGGTGATGTGTTCGAACACGATTTTCAGCTCGGGAAAGTCGCGGCGCAAGGGAATCAGCTGCGTGTCAATGAACACCGCCTCGCGGTCAAACAGGTCGATATCGGGCGAAGTGACCTCGCCATGCACCAGCAGCAACAGGCCCTCGCGCTGCATCGCTTCCAGCGTTTGGTAGGTCTTGCGCAAGTCGGTCACACCGGCATCGCTGTTGGTGGTGGCGCCTGCGGGGTAGAGCTTGACGGCCACGACACCGGCGTCTTTGGCACGCCGGATCTCGTCGGGTGGCAGGTTGTCGGTCAGGTACAGCGTCATCAGCGGCTCAAAGGCCACGCCGGCCGGCACCGCGGCGCGGATGCGGTCACGATACGCAACGGCCTGCGCCGCGGTGGTGACCGGGGGGCGCAAATTGGGCATGATGATGGCGCGGCCAAATTGCGCAGCGGTATGGGGCACCACGGTGCGCAGGGCGTCGCCATCGCGCACGTGCAGGTGCCAGTCATCGGGTCGGGTCAGGGTCAGTTCGTTTTTCATTCGGTTTCCTGTTTACTTACTGCGTGCGGATTGGGCCAGCAGGTAGTCCCACAGCGCCTGCGCACTGCTCTTGGGCGCAGCACCTGCGCCCCGGGAGGCGACTCCCCCACCGCGTTGTAACTCTTTGAGCACCGGCTTTTCCCGGTAGACCCGCACGTCCATCGTGATGTCCAGCCCCTTGGTGTCCGGCGGCAAGGCACTCACCAGCCGCTTGGCCCGCAACTCCTTCTTGACCGCGCTGTGCGGCAAGAAGGCGATGCCATGGCCTTCCAGTGCCATGGCCTTGAGGCCTTCGGCCATGTCGGTCTCGTACACCCGGTCGAAGTGGATGGCCGTGTTGGACTGTTTCAGGATCAGCTCCACCATTTGCCCCAGGTAGGCGCCCGGTGCATAGCCCAGGTAGGGCAACGGGTGGCCGACCCGTCCGGGCAACTGGAACAGCGGCGCCCCATTGCTGTCGGGCTTGACGTAGGGCGCTACCACCTCTTCGCCCAGACTCACCATCTCATACCGGTCGGCGTCCAACTGAAACGGCTGCGACGGGTGGTAGTAGGCAATCAGCAGGTCGCAGCTGCCCTCCACCATGCGCATCACCGCGTCGTGCACATTGAGCGCAATCAGGCGGCTCTTGATGGGGCCAAAGGTCTCGCGCAGACTGGACACCCAGGCCGGAAAAAACGTGAAGGCCAGCGTGTGCGGCACCGCAAATTCGATCACGTCCTGCGCCGCCGAGGTGTGGCCGCGCAGCATGGCGCGCGTGCTCTGCAGCGCTTGCAACACCTCCAGCGACTGGTCGTACAGCGTCTCGCCAGCCGGCGTGAGGCGCGTAGGGTAACTGCTGCGGTCCACCAGGTCGGTGCCGGCCCAGGCTTCCAGCGACTGGATGCGCCGCGAGAACGCGGGCTGCGTGACGTGGCGCAACTGCGCGGACCGGCTGAAACTGCGGGTTTCAGCCAGCGATACAAAATCTTCAAGCCATTTGGTTTCCATGTTCAACATTATGCGCGGATTGCATGATTGGTTGGACGCGCCTATCTGCCGCTGGTGGCCACTGAGCACGGGGCTGCCTGAACCGCCGGGCAAGCTCGAAGCACGATGCTTGAGGGGAACGGGCAAATGTCTCTGGGCTTGAGACCGCTGTAGGCTATTTGCAGTCGTTTCTCTCGCTCCAAATGTCACTAAGGAACTGGTCGTCAAGGTTGAGCCGAAAGTCCTTGGCATCTTGATGGTCCGGGACGGCAAGACCCTGGGGAAAAATGAACCAGATGAGGCTCGTGCGGCTTACCAGTGGTTTGACACGCTGATGACTGACTAACCCCCGCCCCGATTGGCTGGCGCGATAAACGTCAAATCGCGTCAATGCGGCTGCTTGTAAACAACCAGCTATCCGGAACCTTGTCTCGGTATCTGGAGCGCGGGGCATGAAGTAGCGTGTTTTCCTGTAGGGACCCATGCCCTCGGCCATCACATTGAGCTCGCAGTTGATTCGCAATTTCTAGAGGTCGCGCCACGTATACGCGCGGTGCCTGCCCCAGTTCGACGCCGCGAAACTGCACAAATACATACACCACATCATCTCGCTGAATTGCCAACCATTTGTCGATTGCTTGCTGGTAGTTGGTGCCTTTAGCCACAAACTTCACTGCCAACATCCAGCCTCCGTCTTGGCTACCTTTCACTGAAACTGGGAGGATGCGTTGGTCTTTGACGGCCATCAAGTCATAGTGTGGTTGATTGGCCCCGTACTGAACCAATACATCGTAGCCGGCCTGAGCGAGCAGACATGCGGTATACGACTCTGCGGCGATTTCACATTGGCGGGAGGTCATTGCCATGGCGGGGTCTCAGATTTTGGTTTTTGCCACTTTGCACTGACCCCGATACTCCGACACTCGCATGAAGAAGAAGTGAAGGATGTCAGAGGCTTTGAACGGCTGACCTGGCTTCACCTTCTTCCTGTCGATGGTTTCGTCTGGCAACAATTTTTCGTCCAACACCGTCAGGTTTATTCGGTCAATACTCAGGGTGTCGTGGTCAGTCCAGTTTTGACCGTATTTTTTGGTCATTGCTGCGTGAGCCGCCTCCGGGTCCGTCATGCGCAACCAATCTGATTTGTAGGTGTTCGGGTCAACGCTGCAATCAAACGAATACAGCAACTTTGTGGAAGTCTCCTTGCAAAGGTTGAGCCGAACGGATGTGTTGTAGAAGACGCTGGTAGCCCATGACCTGTCTGCGGCTATGACGATAACGTCGCCTGCTGTGTCAGCGGCTCCACTAAACACTTCCCACTTGGGCGCTGCAATTCCGTAATCGGTGCTGACGCCTGCGCAGCTAAGTATCGTATCCCCGCCCGCGGCGCCGGCGGCAGAACTACCGAACAGCGCAACCAAGGTCAGTAGGCATTTGTGCATTTTTGAACTCCCAAACTCGCGCAGTATGAGCATTGCACGGCAATCTATAACGTTACCACCACTGGGAGTCTTCTGTGGCGTCCCTTGTACAACAATCTTCTGGCTCGGAAATACTGAAAAGTCCTGTTGCCGTCAATCTGTGCGCTGCCACGGGTCGATACCCCGGGCAGCAACGTTCCGCTGGTGACTTGCGCCATGTGCCGTGTGGGCTGTTTCATGGGGTCTCACAATTTACGGAGCTCCAATTGCCTATACCAACTACCAATCTACACCGAGCAGAGGAACTCGCCGCCATAAATGCTCTCATGTGTGCGTTCAACCGCAAATTATTCGCGACTTACCATTGCTGGGCCGATAGCGCGGCCGCAGCAGCGCAGTTCCAGGCGGTAAGTGCTGAGGTTGAGCGAATAGCGCAGGAGATTCGCGAAGGCGTGCGCCGCTAGTTCCAGCCCTATCCGATGCAGTCTGAGGGATGAATACCATGCTGAGGTGAGGTTTACCGACAGGGGCTTTAACTGATAGAGGCCTTGTATTTGAAGGACCGCTTTCGCCCCATCGCAGACCTCCGCACCAGATCCAAACCCGCCCCGCATACCCACAACGCCACCCGCAGGGATTGGGGCATGGGTCCCCGCCGATTTCTGGGCGTTTGACAGTATGAGGCGGGGGCCCATGCCCCAATCCCTGCCACCCACCAACTGCTACGAATTACATAGCTGCTCACGCACATTCCACGGGGGCTGCAGCCACAAACTGCTTAAGAATCACTCTGCAGACTGCTGCAGCGCCCACATCTGCGCATAGCGCCCGTTCAGCGCCAGCAGCTCCGCATGCGAGCCCCGCTCCACAATGCGTCCGGCATCCATCACCAGAATCTCGTGCGCGTCCACCACGGTGGACAGGCGGTGCGCAATCACCAGCGTGGTCTTGTTGCTAGCCACGCTTTGCAGCTCGGCCTGGATGGCGCGCTCGTTGGCGGAGTCCAGCGCCGATGTGGCTTCATCAAAGATCAGGATGGGTGGGTTCTTCAGCAGGGTGCGGGCAATCGCGACGCGCTGCTTCTCGCCGCCCGAGAGTTTGAGGCCGCGCTCGCCCACCATGGTCGCGTAGCCCTTGGGCGTGGAAGCAATGAAGTTATGGATGTGGGCCGACGCAGCGGCCTCTTCCACCTCGGCACGGGTGGCGCCGGGCTTGCCGTAGGCGATGTTGTATTCCACCGTGTCGTTGAACAGCACCGTGTCTTGCGGCACGATACCAATGGCCTGACGCACGCTGGCCTGGGTGACCTGCTTGATGTCCTGCCCGGCAATCAGGATGCGGCCACCCTCGTGCGGGTTGCTCACGTCGTAGAAACGGAACAGCAGCCGCGCCAGCGTGGACTTGCCGGACCCCGAGGGCCCCACCACGGCGACGGTCTTGCCGGCAGGGATTTCGAAGCTGATGTTGTGCAGGATGGTGCGCCCGCTCTCAAGCTTGCCCGGCGTGCCCGGGTCATAGGAAAAGCACACGTTCTCAAACGCCAGCGGCGTCTCCCCGGTGAGCTTGAGCGGCTGCGCACCGGGCACATCGGCGATCTCGCGCTCGCGCTCCATCAGCGTGAACATCTTCTCCAGGTCGGTCAGGCTTTGCTTGATTTCCCGGTAGATCACACCCAAGAAATTCAGCGGAATGTAGAGCTGGATCATGAAGGCGTTGACCATGACCAGGTCGCCCAGCGTCATGCGGCCATCCACCACGCCCTGGGTGGCACGCCACAGCATGGCGACCAGCCCCACGGCAATGATGAGCTGCTGGCCCGTGTTCAGGATGGACAGCGTGGTCTGGCTCTTCAGGCGGGCACGGCGCAGGCGCTCCAGGCTTTCGTCGTAGCGCTTGGCCTCAAAGCCTTCGTTGTTGAAGTACTTGACGGTCTCGTAGTTCAGCAGCGAATCAACGGCCTTGGAGTGCGCGGCCGAATCAAATTCGTTGGCCTGGCGGCGAAACTGCGTGCGCCACTCGGTGACGAGCACGGTGAACGTGATGTACAGGGCCAGCGCAGCCAGCGTGATCCAGGCAAACCACGCGTCAAACTTGACCCCCAGAATGGTCAGCACCATGGCCACTTCCAGCAGCGTAGGCACGATGCTGAACAGCGAGTACGAAATCAGCGACTCGATGCCACGCACACCGCGCTCAATGTCCCGCGTCATGCCACCGGTCTGGCGCTCCAGGTGAAAGCGCAGGCTCAAGGCGTGCAGGTGCTCAAAGGTTTGCAGCGCGATGCTGCGTGCGGCTCCCTGCGTGGCCTTGGAAAAAACCAGTTCGCGCAACTCGGTCAGCAAGGTGGTGGACAGGCGCAGCGCACCGTAGGCAAACAGCAGGGCCACGGGCACGATCAGTATCGCCTGCGGGTCGCCCGGCTGGTAGCTCATGCGGTCCACCAGATTCTTGAGCAACAGCGGCACGCCCACATTGGTCAGCTTGGCTCCCACCATGAAGGCCAGTGCGGTCACGACGCGCCATTTGTATTTCCACAGGTAGGGAAACAGGCGTTGCAGGGTATCCCAGTCCGACTTGGGCGGTGTGGATGGAGCAGCAGAGTCCGCTGGGGGTGTCGGTATATGGTGGCCGTGGGAGCGCATGGTAGCAATCGTTTAAAGTGGCAAGCACCGAGCTTACCCCTGCGGTTCGCCCCGCAAGAACAGGATTGTGCCCATGTCTACGAATTCAAGCCCCACCGGCATCCAATTGCCCACCGACGAAGAGTTGGTCCTCAAGGTCATTCCCATGCCAGCCGACTGCAACGCCAATGGCGACATTTTTGGCGGCTGGGTCATGGCGCAGGTCGATCTGGCCGGCTCCGTGCTGCCCGCCCGCTACACCCAGGGCCGCATGGCCACGGTGGCAGTGAACGAGTTCATCTTCAAGCAGCCGGTGCGGGTGGGCGATATTCTGAGCTTCTTCTCCAAGGTCAGCCGCATCGGGCGCACCTCCATCACCGTGAAGGTCGAGGTCTACGCCGAGCGCTTTCGTGCGCAAGGCCAGTACATCAAGGTGACCGAGGCGTCGGTGACCTACGTCGCCATTGACGACAACGGCCAGCCGCGGGAAATTCCCAAGCCCTGAGGCGCAGCGGGCCGCAAGAATGCTACAGATTTCGTAGCTGCTTACGCACGTTCCGCGGGGGCTAGAGGCCAAAATCGCCACCAATTTCCACGAGTCCGAAACGGATCACAACCGTAATGTTACGGATGGTTTTGTGAGAGGGGTCAACCCAACCCACCAGTGCCCATCATGGGCATGAAGTTGCGCTCAAATGGACAGACAGGCCAGTTGGCCATTAATCTCTGAAATCCGGCATTCATGTCCATAATGCGCCCTAACACTCACTCGCAATCCGCAGAAGCACGACCCTTTCGGCGCAAGGGATCGATGAATCATCTTCGGCGCCGAAGACAAAAAACTTATCGTTGGCAAGAGTCAGAATGAACTTGAATATCTTTCAGAGGCGCTCGCTCAAGACAAGGGTGACCCTCTTCACCCTCGCTATTTTTCTGATCAGCATTTGGTCTCTGGCGTTCTACGGCAGGGGAATTCTGCGCGAGACTATGCAGGGCCTGTTGGGCGAACAACAGTTCTCCACGGCTTCCTTCATAGCCGCAGACGTCAATCAGGAGCTGGATGACCGGCTGAGAGCGCTGGAAACAATTGCCGGAACCATTACTCCGGCCCTTCTGGCCAATACGATGGCCCTGCAGACAGACCTGGAACGGCGACCCATTTTTCAGGGTCTGTTCAACGGTGGAACCTTCGCCACCCGGCTTGATGGCATTGCAACGGCATCAATTCCGACCTCGATAGAACGGATCGGCGTCAGCTACCTGGACAGGGATTTCATGGCCGCCGCGCTCAAGGAGGGGAAGGCGACGATTGGCCGGCCAGTCGTAGGCAAGAAGACCCTGGCTCCGATGGTCGGCATGGCCGTACCCATTCGCGATGCGCAGGGCAAGGTGATCGGGGCCCTGGCGGGGGTGACCGACCTGAGCAAGTCCAATTTTCTGGACCAGATTACGGGAAACAGTTACGGCAAGACGGGTGGCTATCTACTCGTTGCGCCGCAGCACCGGCTGGTAGTCACTGCCACTGACAAAAGCCGCATCATGGAAGCTCTTCCCTCCCCCGGAATCAACCCGTTGCTCGACCGGTTCATTCAGGGCCAGGAGGGTTCTGGTGTTGTGGTCAATCCCCGTGGCGTGGAAGTTCTGGCCTCGGCCAAAGGCATTCCCCTGGCGGGTTGGTACGTGGTGGTCGAGCTGCCCACCGAAGAAGCCTTTGCGCCATTCCTCGCCGCGCGAAAGCGCATGCTGCTGGTCACGATTTTCCTGACCTTGCTGGCGGGTGGTCTGACTTGGTTGATGTTGAGACGCGAACTGGCACCGATGCTGACAGCCGTGAGAACGCTGGCCGCCCAGTCCCATTCAGATCAGCCCCCACAGCCCTTGCCCATCACCAGCCAAGACGAAATCGGTGAATTGATCGGCGGCTTCAATCGCTTGCTGGCAACCCTGATGCAACGGGAAGAGGCACTGAAGGTGAGCGAGGAGCGATCCCGCTGTCTAACCGAGATGTCTGCTGACTTCTACTGGGAGAGCGACGCCGAGCATCGACTCACCCAGCGGACTGAGAGCAAAAGGGAAATCGAAGACATGGTGTTCCATCAGGCATCGTCTATCGGTGCTCGCCGCTGGGAAATTCCCTCTCTTTCGCCGGACGAGGCCGGCTGGCAGGCGCACCGTGTGCTACTCGACGCGCACTTGCCATTCCGTCATTTTGAGATTTCACGACTCAGAGCCAATGGCGCCGTGCACCATGTCTCCATCAGCGGGGATCCGGTGTTCGATAGGGACGGCAACTTCCAGGGCTACCGCGGCATCGGCACCGACATCACCGAGCGAAAGCAGATCGAACTCGCTCTCGTTGCCAGCGAAAGGCGACTGGGCGCGGTGCTGAATGGCGTCCAGAGCGGTGTCATCACCATCACTGAACAGGGCATTGTCGAATCTATCAACCAGTCGGCCGAACAGATGTTTGGTTACAGTGCGGACGAAGTGGTTGGCCACAATATCAAGATGCTGATGCCGGAGCCTTACCGGCGCCAGCATGACAGCTACCTCGACAATTACCAGCGCAGCGGCATCAGGAAGGTCATCGGCCGCCGGCGCGAGGCCATGGCGCAACGCAAGGATGGTTCAACCTTCCCGATCGAGCTAGGGGTTTACGAAACGTTTCTGAATGACAGGAAGCTCTTCATCGGCAGTATCAGCGACATCAGTTTTCGCAAAGAGGCTGAAGCCGAACTTCGCATCGCCGCCACGGCTTTCGAATCCCAGCAAGGGATGTTAGTCACTGACGCCAACGGCGTGATCCTGCGGGTCAATCGGGCCTTTACCGAAATCACCGGCTACACATCCGAGGAGGCCGTCGGCCAAACCCCGCGGCTGCTCAAGTCTGGCCGTCATGACGCCGACTTTTACCGCGAGATGTGGGAAACCATCAACCGCACGGGCGGCTGGCAGGGAGAAGTCTGGGACCGGCGCAAAGGTGGTGAGGTCTATCCAAAATGGCTCACCATCACAGCGGTGAAGGACGAGGATGGCGTAGTTACCCATTACGTCGGCGCACACTTCGACATCACGGAGCGTAAACAGACGGAAGACAAGGTGCATCAACTGGCGTTCTATGACGCACTGACGAAACTGCCGAACCGTCGTCTGCTCAACGACCGTCTGAGTCAGACCATGGCGGCCAGTAAACGCAGCGGCTGCTATGGCGCACTGATGTTCCTTGATCTGGACAACTTCAAATCGCTCAATGACACGCGTGGGCATGCGGTTGGCGATTTGCTGTTGATTGAAGCGGCTGAGCGACTCAAAAGTTGTGTGCGCGAGATGGACACGGTGGCGCGCTTCGGTGGCGATGAGTTTGTTGTGTTGCTGAGCGATTTGAATGCGAATAAAGCCGCTTCAACGGCACACGCCGAGATCGTTGCAGAAAAAATCCGCGCCGCCTTGTCAGAACCTTATCTGATGACCATCAAGCACGAGGGGAAGGCAGATACCGTGGTCGAACACCACTGCACCGCAAGTATCGGCGTGGCACTGTTTATCAAACATGAGGTCAGCCAGGGCGACATTCTCAAGGGGGCTGATATGGCAATGTACAAAGCCAAAGAGGCAGGGCGCAATTTGATTCGGTTTTACGACTCTAAAATTTGAGTAACCGTTTTTTGGCTGAACCCGGCGATCACCTACGGCACACGACACCGTGCTACGTGATTTTGAAGACCGTCCGAATGGTTTTCGATCCGGATTTCTCTTCGTAAACAGTCCATTGCTTGATCCCTTTTACGAGAACTGCGGTGCTGATGTCTTTCACCGGAATTTTGGCCTTGAGTTTTCCCGTGACCCAGTCCTGAACGTGCGGGAAGGTGGTGCCCTGCTTGCCGGTTGGAACAAGCAATTCTTTGCCCGCAACCATCCCCAGAGAGGTCACGACGAGTTCGGTTGCTGGCATTTTTTACTCTCGGTTGTATTGAATGGGATGCACGGTGATGCAAGCGCGCTATTGGGGGGCCGAATGTGCATGCCGGATTATCCCGTTTACGGTGATGCCCTCGTTGCCGTCAACGGCTCTGGCAACCGGCAACGTCCGTAAGGATGTCTGATGTAGTATCGAATCCATGTAACCGAAGCTGGAGCAGGGAACCCCAGCCCTTTGCAGAAAGGGGATTGGACATGACAGGCCGAGACAAACCCATCACAGCCAGTAGCGAGGCGGATGACGAGCTGATCGCCAGCAATGCGACACGCTCTTTTTTGAAGTATGCCATTCGCGTTTTATTGGTTGGTTCTTGCGTTTCACTGGTACTTCAGCGCATCGTCATTCCGGATCAGTCCATTCGATCGATCGGCCCCGGCCTTACGCTGCTGGTGACGGCTGCAGCGTGGTACTTGCTTTCACACAAGAAAATCCAGGCCGCTATCCATGTGCTGACGATCGGGGTTTGGACTGCGATAACCGTCGTAATTGCAATTACGAACGGCGTGTTGTCACCGATGATTTGCGCTTATCCGGTGCTTATTTTGTGCACCGGTTGGCTGATCGGCCCGGGCGCGGCCCTGATCATGACGGTTGTCACCGTCATCGTGACCGCCAGTCTGGCTGTGAGCGAGGTACTGGGCATTCTGACGACAACGACTTCCGCCCCCCTATTGCTAAGCGCAGGCATGGAGAGCGTAGTCTTCATCATCGCCGGGCTTTTTGTAACCTCTGCCATGCGACTCAACCAGCATCGTCTTGAGGAATTGCGCCGGGTCGGCAGGGAACTTACACAGCGAACCGTTGAACTTGAGGTGACTCAAGCGGAGCTCAATGCGGCACAGGGCGTGGCTACCGTTGGCAGTTGGGTTTACAGCTTTCCAACCGACATCTTTGAAATGTCTGCCGAGTCCAGTCACATCTTCAACTGGCCTAAGGCCCCCAACGCAAGCATTGCGACCTTCCTGGCACTGGTGCACCCCGATGACCGGGCAACTGTGCAAAGGGCCTGGCAAGCCGCCACAGGCGGGGCCATCTTTGATGTCGAGCACCGGGTCGCGTTGAATCAGCAAACCCACTGGATTCGTTCCAAGGCTGAACTGACATTTGCAGCCAATGGAACTCCCGTGAGCGCCGTGGGTATTTCACAGGACATTACCGAACGCAAGTTAACGCTTTTGGCATTGCGGGACAGCGAAAGTCGATACCGCATCATGATTGAAAGTTCTCCCCAGCCTGTACTCGTTCATCGGCTTGGAAAAATCCTGTACGCCAATGCGTCGGCAGCCAGAATGTTTGGCGCATCAGAAACACACGCCCTCGCCAGCAGATCCACTTCAGAGCTGATTCATCCAGACTATCGACAAAGTCAGTTGGAGCGAATAAACAGTATCACCCCCCTTGAACGCATCGAGCCCATGGTGGAGTCAAAATTCCTCAAGCTGGACGGAACAGTCATTGACGTGGAGGTCCAGGGAACATCCATTATTTACGACAACAAGCCGGCCATTCACGTGGCCATTCACGACATTACCGAGCATAAAAAAAACGAGCTCTTGTTGATTGCTGCAAAGTCAGAAGCACAAAAGGCGAACTCCGACAAGTCGACCTTTCTGTCTGCAGTGGGCCACGATTTGGGACAACCCCTTTCGGCGCTCTCCCTGCTGGTTGGTGTGATCAAGCGCAATGCCCCCCCGGAGTCCATTCGGCTGATTGAAAATATGCAGGCTTGTGTCGATGGCATGTCCGGGCTGCTCAATGACTTGATGGAAGTCAGCAAGTTGGACGCAGCGGTGGTCTTGCCAAAGCCGTCCAATTTTTCTGTCGACGACATGTTGGCATCCATCGCATCCGTGCAATCTGTGGAAGCCCGCATGAAGGGCCTGGAATTGCGAGTGCGCCCTTCTGATGCCTTTGCCTATACCGATTTCAAACTGATGCAGCGAATTATTGGAAATCTGGTGTCCAATGCCATTCGCTACACATCGACAGGCGGGGTCTTGATGGCCTGTCGCGTCCATGCTAGCAGGCATTGGGTGGAGGTTTGGGACACTGGCATTGGTATTCCGATGGACAAGACTGAGGTGGTGTTTGAGGAATTCACCCAGATCAAGGACGCGACACGAACCCTGGGTAGCGGTTTGGGCTTGTCGATTGTGGCAAAGACGGCCCGTCTGCTTGGACTGCAAGTTCGCATGCATTCAAAGGTCGGCAAAGGCTCCATGTTCGCCGTGGAGTTGCCACTCGGGCGGGCTCTTGAGGGAACTTCTCGGCAAAACACTTCAACAAAACCCAGACCTGCCCGTATTGGTCTGGTAGACGACAACACCATTTTGCTGGAGTCTCTGGTCTATGCATTGGAAGATGCGGACTATGAGGTGATCGCAGCAACAAACAAAAGCGAATTGCTGAAAAGCCTGGGCAATCAGGCTCCGGACATGGTCATTTCAGATTACTGCCTTGCGGGTGGAGAAACTGGCATCGATGTAATTGACTCAACCAGAAAGGCTTTTGGCGATGGCATCCCGTGCCTCATCATCACCGCAGACACCCAGGCAGCATTGCGTATTGCCATGACAAAACAGCGAATCGCGGTACTGTACAAACCGCTTGAGACGGGTGTCTTTCTGGCCTTTATCAAAGAGGCCACCGAGCGGAGACATTCGCTGGATTAGAACTTTCCGTGGCGACCAGCCCCACCGGCAAAGCGGGCGGCCCCCTCCAGCCCCTGTGCAATGCAGGCCTTGCCCCGTTGCCACTCCTGCTGCAGAGCGTGGGGCATGTCCAGATCCCATTGGGCGTAAGCGCTGGCGCGGTCGGCCAGCAGGGTCTGCTGGGGAAAACCTGCCAACTGTTCGGCCAGTGCGATGGCCGCCTGCAGCGCTTCGCCCGTGGGCACCACACGGTTGCACAGCCCCATCTGCAGGGCCTCGGCCGCTTCCACCTTGCGCCCGGTCAGGATCAGGTCCATGGCGTGGCCCATGCCAATCAGGCGCGGCAGGCGCACCGTGCCACCATCAATCAGCGGCACACCGAAGCGGCGGCAATACACACCAAAGTAGGCATCCGCCTCCATCACCCGCATATCGCACCACAGCGCCAGCTCCATGCCGCCAGCCACGGCCGCTCCGCTGACGGCAGCAATCACCGGCTTGGACAGCAACAGGCGTGAAGGCCCCATGGGACCGCGTGGCCCCTGGCCTGTGGCGCCATAGTCATTCGGCGAGAAGTCCAGTGCGTCAAACGGACTGACCGCGGCTTCCTGGTCTGCAGCCTCCATTTGCTGCGCCATGCGCGCACCGGCCTGCAAATCCCAGCCCGCGCAAAAGTGCCCGTGCGCACCGTGGAACACGGCAACCCGTGATTCCGGGTCGGCATCAAATGCGACAAAGGCGTCAAACAGCTGACGCGCGGTGTCGGCGTCCACTGCGTTGCGCACATCGGCGCGGTTGAGGGTGACCACGGTAATGGCACCGTGTCTGCGGGTTTCTACGGGGGTTTGCATGGACCTATTAGGCAGTCTCTCGTGAGACAGAGCATCAGTGACAACCCTATCGGTGAATTGGAGTGCAGCGGCTATAACCGGAAAGCATAAAAACAATAGGAGACGATGTGCTGTTTCTTCAACTGGTGATCAGCGGGATTGCACAAGGGTGCATCTACGGCCTGATTGCCCTGGGCTTCGTGCTGATCTACAAGGCCACCGAAACCGTGAGCTTCGCCCAGGGCGAGCTGATGATGCTGGGCGCCTTTGGAGGCCTGGTGGGCATGACGATGCTGGGTTTCCCCTACTGGCTGGCCGTCATCAGCGCCATTGGCGCCATGGCCGTGTTTGGTGTGGTGCTGGAACGCGCCGTCATTCGCCCCATTCTGGGGCAACCGGCGTTTTCCGTCGTGATGCTGACCATTGGCATTGGCTACGTGGCGCGCGGAGCGATCACCATGCTGCCCGGCATCGGCACCGATACGCAGGCGCTGCCGGTGCCTTACAAAGATGACATCTGGAACGTCGGCGCACTGGTGCTCAACGTAGAACACATGGTGGTGATTGGCGCCACGGCAGCGCTGTGCGTGCTGCTGTTTGCGCTGTTCCGCTACAGCAAGCTGGGTATTGCGATGCAGGCCGCATCGCAAAACCAGCTGGCCGCCTACTACATGGGCATTCCGGTCAAGCGCCTCAACGGCATTGCCTGGGGCCTGGCCGCCGCTGTCGCAGCCGTGGCGGGCTTGCTGCTGGCACCCATCACCTTTGTGCACGCCAACATGGGCTTCATCGGCCTCAAGGCCTTTCCCGCGGCCGTGGTGGGCGGCTTTGGCAGCCTGCCCGGCGCCATTGTGGGCGGACTGGTGATTGGCATTGTGGAATCGCTCTCGGGCTTCTACCTGCCCGATGGAGTCAAGGACATCGCCGCCTATGTGGTGGTGCTGGTCATGCTGATGGTCAAGCCCAACGGACTGTTTGGCGAAAAACTAAGGAAAAAGGTATGACCCCCACGCTTGTCACTGCGTGTACTTCGCTGCCCCCCACGGGGGCTAATTCCCCTTGGGGCGGCCCTACGGGGAATTGCGTATGAGTCATGAACACCGTGACGTGCGACGTGCCCTGTGCCAGGGCTACCGCGGAGCCGGCTTTGCCGGGCCGCTGGTAACGCCCCCTGAGGGGGAGGCGCCGAAGGCGCTTCGGGGGGGAGCCATCTAATGCGTTTCATCTTCAAGACCGACTACGGCCAGGACATCAATCTGGCCAAGCATGGCGGCCATGTGTTCTGGTACAGCGCGCTGATGCTGCTGCTGGTCGCCGCACCCTGGCTGTTTGCCGAATACTGGCTGGCCCAGCTCACGCTGGTGCTGATTTACTCCATTGCCGGACTGGGGCTGATGCTGCTGGCGGGCTTTACCGGCCTGTTCTCGATGGGGCATGCAGCCTTCCTGGGCGTGGGCGCCTACACGCATGCGGTGCTGACCAACATGGGGGTACCCTTCCCCATCGCCCTGGCCTGCGCCGCCGCACTGTCGGCTGCGGTGGGCCTGGTGGTGGGCTTGCCGGCACTGCGGGTGAAAGGCATTTACCTCGGCATTGCCACGCTCTCCTTTGGCTTTATTGTTGAAGAAGTGCTGGCGCGCTGGGAGTCGGTCACCGGCGGCAACGCAGGCATCCACATCAAGAAACCCGATATTTTTGGCTGGGTGCTGGACACGGGCGACCAGTTCTACTTCCTGTGCTTGGGTCTCACCGTGCTGGCCACGCTGGGCATACTCAACCTGCTGCGCTCGCCGACCGGGCGCGCCTTTGTGGCGATCCGTGATTCCGAAATTTCGGCGCAAAGCATGGGCATTCACCTGGCCTATTACAAGACCTTGTCCTTTGCAATTTCGGCCGCGCTGGCCGGTATTGCGGGTGCACTGTATGCGCACAACCTGCAGTTCATTTCGCCGGATCAGTTCAACATCCTGCAGTCCATAGACTTGCTGCTGATGATTGTCATTGGTGGCGCGGGCTCGGTGCACGGGGCTTTTTTGGGTGCCATCTTCCTGATCACCATGCCGCAGGTGATCGCCCAGATCAAAGACTATCTTCCCCCCGTGGTCGGCCAGGCGCCTGGTCTGCAGGGCCTGGTCTATGGCCTGGTGCTGATCGCCTTTGTGTTATTTGAACCCATGGGCCTGTATGGCCGCTGGCTGAAGATCCGCACCTATCTGCAGATGTTTCCGTTCTACCGCAAGGGCATGTTCAAGCGGCAGAAATCATTCCAAAAGTCAGATCGCCTGAAATGACAAACGACATTCTTTTGTCGGCCAAAAACCTGAGCGTTCGCTTCGGTGGTGTGCTGGCAGTCAACAACGTGAGTTTTGACGTCAAGCAGGGCGAAGTCTTCACCCTGATAGGCCCCAACGGCGCGGGCAAGACGACGGTTTTCAATTTGATCAGCCGCATTTACACACCCACCACGGGCGAGATCGACTACCGCGGGCCGAACGGCATGCTCAAACTCACCGAGCAGGCGCCACAAAATGTGGCGGCGCTGGGCATTGCGCGAACCTTCCAGAACATCGAATTGTTTGAACATGCGTCCGTCTTGCACAACCTCCTGATCGGCCGCCACACCCACCGGGCCACCAGCCTGTGGCAAGACCTGTTCTTCACGTCCAAGGTACGCGAAGCCGAGCTCAATGCGCGCGAAAAGGCGGAAGAGGTCATTGACTTTCTGAGCTTGCAGCACTACCGCGACACCTTTGTCGCCGGCTTGCCGTATGGCGTGCGAAAGGTGGTTGAGCTAGCCCGCGCCTTGTGCACCGAGCCCAAGCTGCTGCTGCTGGACGAGCCCTCCAGCGGCTTGAACGTGGAAGAAACCGACGACATGGCTTTCTGGATTCAGGACATCAAGCACGAGCTGGGCATCACGGTGCTGATGGTGGAACACGACATGTCGCTGGTCTCCAAGGTATCGGACCGCGTGCTGGCCATGAACCAGGGCGAAATGCTGGCCATGGGCACGCCGCGCGAGGTGCAAAACGACCCAGGCGTGATTGAAGCCTATCTGGGCTCCATCGATGACGTGTCGTCCCTGCGCCGGACAACGAACAATACACACCAGACGACCCATGCGGGGACGGTTGAACTATGAGCACGATCCCACCGCCCATCAGCGACCAGCCCGTACTGAAGCTGCTCAACGTCGAGAGTGCGTATGGCCCGATCAAGGCCATCCGCGGCGTCAGCCTGCAGGTGCGTCGCAGTGAAATTGCCACCGTACTGGGCTCCAACGGCGCGGGCAAGACCACCATCCTGAAGACCATCTCGGGCATCATCGACCCACGCAAGGGCTCCATCGAATTCAAGGGCGAGGACATCACGGCGAAAGACCCGGCCTTCATCGTGCAGCAGGGCTTGAGCCATGTACCCGAAGGCCGCGAGGTGTTTCCCCTGCTCAGCGTGCACGACAACCTGCTGATGGGCGCCTACACCCGCTCCGACCGCGATGGCGTAGCCCGTGACATGGAGACCGTGTATACCTACTTTCCCATCCTGCGGGAACGTTCGGCGCAGCCGGCCGGCCTGCTCTCGGGCGGCCAGCAACAGATGCTGGCCATTTCCAGGGCGCTGATGGCCAACCCCGACCTGATCCTGCTGGATGAGCCCAGCCTGGGCCTCAGCCCCAAGCTCACCAAGGAAATCTTCGAGATTGTGGTGCGCATCAACCGCGAACGCGGAACCACGATTCTGCTGGTGGAACAAAACGCCAACATGGCGCTAAACGCCTCGGACTACGGCTATGTGCTGGAGAACGGCCGCATCGTCATGGAAGACACCTGCGCCCATCTGCGCGAGAAGGACGATATCAAGGAGTTCTATCTGGGCCTTAAGGAAGACGGCGTACGCGGCGAGCGGCGCTGGAAAAAGAAGAAGACCTGGAGATAGAAACAAAAATGAGCCAACTCTGGGATTTATCAGATATCCAACCCTGCAACGACATTGTTCTGGCAGGTGACACCATTCCCTCCCTGTTCTGGAACGCGGTGGCCCAGCGCGGCCCCACCATCTGGATGCGGCAAAAGCACCTGGGGCTGTGGCGCGCCTGGACCTGGAACCAGACCGCCGACGCCGTGCGGGAAATCGCCGCCGGCCTGTTGAGCCTGGGGTTTGCCAAGGGCGAGTGCGCCTCCATCCTGGCCAATACGGTAGTGGAATGGGTGTTTGCCGATCTGGCGATACTGTCCGCTGGCGGTGTCTCCAATGGCATCTACCCTACCGACGCGCCATCGCAGGTGCACTACCTGTGTGAAGACTCACGCACCACGATTCTTTTTGTCGAAGACGACGAGCAACTGGACAAGGCTCTTGAAGTGCGCGCCCGGTTGCCCGGACTGCGCAAGATCGTGGTGTTTGACATGGAGGGCTTGCGCGACCTGAACGACCCCGGTGTGATCAGCCTGGACACCCTGCGCATCGTAGGCCGGGACTATTTGAGCAAGCACCCCGGCGCCGTGGAACAACGCGTGGCGACCTGCAAGCCAGGCGATCTGGCCATTCTGGTCTACACCTCGGGCACCACGGGCAAACCCAAGGGCGCCATGCACCTGCACCAGGGCCTGGTGTTCACCGTGCGGGGCTACAACACGCTGGTGGCGCAGGACGAGCGCGACGAGCGCATGTGCTTTCTGCCGCTGTGTCACATTGCCGAGCGCATGGGTGGTGAGTACTTTGCCCTGTACACCGGCTCCAAACTGAACTTTGTCGAGAACCCCGAAACCATTCCCGAGAATGTGCGCGAGATTGCGCCCACGGTGTTCACCGCCGTTCCCCGGGTGTGGGAAAAGTTTTACTCCGGTGTGATGATCGCGCTCAAGGAGTCCGGACGCGTTCAGCAGGCTGCGTATGCCTGGGGCATCGGCGTGGGCAACGCCATCGCCGACCGGGTTCTGGCGGGGCAGCCGGTCAGCGCCTGGCTCAAGGTCCAGTTCACACTGGCCCAGTGGCTGGTGCTGAACAATGTGCGCAAGCTCATCGGCATCCACCGTGCCCGCTTTCTGGTCACGGGCGCCGCCCCCATTTCACCCGATCTGGTGCGCTGGTACATGGCCCTGGGGCTGCCCATGCTGGAAGTCTGGGGCATGACCGAGACTTGCGGAGCCTCTACCGGCGTGCCCGCCAACAAGATGAAACCCGGCTCGATAGGGCCGGCTGCCGGCTACAACGAAGTCAAGCTGGACCCGGCCACCGGCGAGATATTGGTTCGGGGCAAAAACGTGTTTGCGGGCTATCTGAATCTGCCTGAAAAAACCGCCGAGACCATCGACAAGGATGGCTGGCTGCACACGGGCGACGTGGGCGTGGTCGATGGCGATGGCTACTTCCGCATCACCGACCGCATGAAGGACATCATCATCACTGCGGGCGGCAAAAACGTCACGCCCAGTGAGCTGGAAAACGATCTCAAGTTCTCGCCCTACATCACCGACGCGGTGGTCATTGGCGACAAGCGACCTTACCTGACCGTCATCATCATGATCGACCAGGAGAACGTGGAGAAGTTTGCGCAAGACGCCGATGTACCGTTCAGCAACTACGCATCGCTGACCCGCTCAGCCGAGGTGCAGGCGCTGATCCAGTCCGAACTCGACCGGGTGAACCAAAAGTTTGCCCGGGTTGAACAACTCAAGAAGTTCTTTCTGCTGGAAACCCAGCTGACCGCCGAGGATGAAGAACTCACCCCCACCATGAAGCTCAAGCGCAAGCTCGTCGAAAGCAAATACGCAGCCCAGATCGAAGCGATGTACCGCTGAGCAACACCCCCCATTTGAAAACCAGGATATCTCCATGAAACTCAAGACTCTCGGTGCCCTTGCGGCGCTGACGCTGTGGGCCAGCCTCGCTGGCGCCCAGCAGGGCATCAGCAAAAATGAAATTCTGATCGGCACCGTCCAGGACCTGTCCGGGCCCCTGGCGGGCTACGGCAAGCAGGCGCGCAACGGCATGATCATGGCCATTGACGAGGTCAATGAGCTCGGTGGCATCAACGGACGCAAGATCAGACTGCTGGTCGAAGACTCCTCCTACGACCCCAAGAAAGCCATTCTGGCAACCCAGAAACTGGTCAACCAGGACAAGATTTTCATGATGGTGGGTCACATCGGGACGGCGCAAAACGAAGCCGCCATGCCCATCCAGTTCGAGAAAGACATCATCAACTTCTTCCCGCTCACCGCTGCGCGCTCGATGTACGAGCCCTTCCACCGGCTCAAGTTTTCCACACTGTCCACGTATTACGAGCAGATCCACAGCGCCCTGCCCAAACTGATCCGCCAGAAAAATGTGACCAAGGTCTGCGCGATTTACCAGGATGACGATTTTGGCCTGGAAGTATTGCAAGGTACGGAAGACGGCCTCAAAGCCCGCCAAATGACACTCACGGACAAGGCCTCCTTCAAGCGCGGTGCCACCGACTTCTCGTCCCAGGTTGCCAAAATGCAGGCCAGCGGTTGCGAGCTCATCGTGCTGGGCACCATCATCCGCGAGACCGTCGGCACCATAGCCACCGCCCGCAAGATGGGCTACAACCCGGTCTTCCTGGGCTCCAGCGCGTCTTACACCGACCTGATCCACAAAATCGGTGGCAAGGCCACGGAGGGGTTCTACGCCACCATGACCGCGCAATTTCCGTACATGGACGACCCTTCCCAGGCCGTGCGCCGCTGGGCCAGCAAGTACAAGACCCAGTTCAACGAAGATCCCTCGACCATTTCCGTTTTTGGCTACACCACGATCAACGTATTTGCCAACGCCATGCGTGATGCCGGAGATCGCCCGAGCACGACCAAGTTCATTCGTGCCATGGAGGTCACCAAGATTCCAGCCGACATGTTTGGTGCCCCGGCCCTGAAATTTACGCCCACCCGGCGTCTGGGCAGCGATGATTCGCGCATGTCGCAGATCCAGGACGGACGCTGGAAGGTTGTCACCGAGTACAACAGCCAATAAACTGCAAGCTGCCATTCCCTGCAAGCCCGATTTCAACAAGGAAACAAACCATGAAAATGAAGACTGCCTTATCGCTCGCCACACTGGCCCTCTCGACCACTGCGGCCACCGCGGCCGATGCCCAACAAGGCGTCAGCAAGACCGAGATTCTGGTTGGCAGCATTCAGGACCTGTCGGGTCCGCTAGCAGGCTATGGCAAGCAATTGCGCAACGGCATGCAGTTGCGCGCTGAGGAGGCCAATGAGCAAGGGGGCGTCCACGGCCGCAAGATCAAGCTGCTTGTCGAAGATGACGGCTATGACCCCAAGAAATCGGTCCTGGCGGCGCAAAAGCTGGTGAACCAGGACAAGATCTTCATCATGGCGGGTCACCTGGGCACGGCCCAGAATCTGGCGGCGATGCCGGTGCAGTTCGAGAAGAACGTGGTGAACCTTTTCCCGCTGACCGCTGCGCGTGAGATGTACGAGCCCTTGCACCGGTTGAAATATTCGTTTGCCGTGCCGTACTATGACCAGATCCGCCTCGCACTGCCCAAAATGGTCAAGGAGAAAAAAGTAACGAAGGTGTGCACGATCTACCAGGACGATGACTTCGGTCTGGAAGTACAACGCGGCGCCGAGGCCGGGCTCAAGACGATTGGCGTCGAACTGACCGAAAAAACCACCTTCAAGCGCGGAGCCACCGATTTCTCATCGCAAGTCGCCAAAATGAAGGCCGCGGGCTGCGAACTGGTGGTGCTGGGCTCCATCATCCGCGAAACCATTGGCACCATTGGTGAGTCCCGCAAGACCGGCTTCAACCCCATCTTCCTGGGCTCCAGCGCAGCCTATACCGACCTGATCCACAAGCTCGGCGGCAAGGCCATGGATGGCATGTATGCCACGATGACGGTTGCCAACCCGTATCTGGATGATGCGTCTCCTGCCATCCGTTTCTGGGCAGCCAAGTACAAGACCAAATACAACGAAGACCCTGCCGTGTTTTCCGTCTACGGCTATCTGGTCATGGACTCCTTCATTGCCGCAGCCCAGAAGGTAGGCCCCAACCTGACCTCCGACAACTTCGTCAAGACCATGGACACCATGAGCTTCACGGACCCGCTCTTTGGTGGCGCACCGTCGTCTTACAGCGCGACCAAGCGCTTGGGCAGCGACGCCTCACGCCTGTCGCAGATCCAGGACGGCAAGTGGAAGGTGCTGAGTGACTATGTGAGCAGTGGATCCGTGGCGGCAGAAGCTGCACCGGCCAAGGCTCCGATCAAAGCGCCAGCCAAGAAATAGTCCACTGACTTCGCTTGAAAAAGGCCACCTGAAGGTGGCCTTTTTTTGTGGTCACGGTTTTTTGACCGAAAGTTGCCATCCGACCCTAAAGCTGAGCAAAACCCGGCCGATAAACCCTATAAGGCGAAAAAGTTTAACCAATCTCGCCGGAGCCGCTGTGACTCAACAGCGGCATGTGATTGGTATTACCAACTCTTCAAAGGCCAGCATGTCAATCAGCTCCATTTCCTCCAGTACACCGGTACAGCCTCCTCAGAAAGCAGCTCCTGTTGAAGCGGCAGAAGCGACACGTGGCGGCAAGGATCTCAAGAATGATGGTGACGCAGATGATGCGGGTGCTGCAGCACAGGCCAGCCAGCCCAAACCCGTAAGTAACACACTGGGGCAGATCATCGGTCGTACCGTGAATGTGACAGCCTGAGCGATCTTGATTCGCCTTGAATCATGTGAGTGCTTTGACCAGCCATGAGCAATTTGCCTCCACTGCGAACGCCCGTTGACCCGCCATTGGCAGAGTCACGGCCGTCCGCGCCCGCAAATGTTGCTCCGGCAAAGCAAGCCCCGCCGGTTCAGGCCAACGCACGGCCCCAGACGGTCCAAGTAGCCCCCTCTCCAGAGGATCTGAAAAAACTCGTCAGTGAAATGCAACGCAAGGTCGCGACAATTTCATCCGATTTGCAGTTCTCTGTGGACAAAGAAACCGGAAAGAGCACTGTCAAAGTGACAGACCGCTCAACAAAACAGGTTGTTTGGCAGTTTCCTTCCGAAGAAGCCTTGAATATCACCAAGGCGCTGGATCGGTATCAAAAGGGATTGCTGCTGAACCGCCAGGCCTGAAAGAAGCGGACAGGGGAGATAAGACCTACTTCTTCGCGTAGGTGATCTTCTTCTTGCCGCCTTCGCAAGTGCCAACGACCTTCGCGTCGCCCTGCTTGTCGCTGGCAACAACCTCCAGTGTGTAGCCCTTCACGCCCTTGCCGTCGAGCTTGGCGGTAATTTCAGATTTCAGTTCTTCGCAAGATTTTGCTGCCTGTGCTTGCCCGACGCAAGCAAGCAGAACGAAGAATAGCGCGGTGTATTTCATGTGAGGTTTCCAAAAATTAACGGTCAATGATGGCATGACTATCGCGTAGCCGCAATGCCTGGTGGCGCGGGATGGAATCGGGCCATGGAGTGGCTGTCCACATACTGGCCATCACGCATGGCGTAGCCCCTGTGGCAGACCCCGTTTGTATCAGGAAACGATGTAGGCGCCAGAGCCCGTGGACAGCAGCTTGCCGTCGGCCCCCAGAAACTCCATGCGCGTGGAGGCCACACGCGAGCCCAGGCGCATGACCTCGGCGCGCAGCTCAAAGCGCTCGCCAATGCCGGGGCGCAGGTAGTCAATGCGCAAATCGATGGTGCCCAGCTTGATGAAGCGGTGCAGGCGTTGCAGGGGTGCTTCGTCCATGTGGCGCGCGCCGATAGCCGCCATGACGGCCAGCCCACCCATGGCGTCCAGCCCGGCGCTGATGACGCCACCATGCAGGCGGTTGAAGCTGTAGTGGCCCACCAGTTCGGGCTTCATCGCGATATGGGCCACCACGCGCTCGGGCGTGATGGAGGCAATCTTCAGGCCCAGCACCGTGTTGAAGACGATGGACTCTTCAAAGATCTTGGTCAATCCCTTGATAAATTCCGGCTCGAACACGACGGGGTCGTTGGTGGGGGTACTGTGCGTAGTTTTTGGCATGGTTTCAATCAGTTGGCGACAGAGCTCGCTTCGCTGCGGTCTGTCCCGCAAAGCTTAATTAGTTGAGGACAGAGCTAAAGATCTGTCCCGCAAAGTATTACAGATTCAACTGACGGGAGGCCAACTCTTTCATGATCTCTTCGGCGCCACCGCCAATCATCATGACCTTGACCTCGCGGTAGATGCGTTCGCACGCCGTGCCGCGCATGAAGCCCATGCCGCCCAGAATCTGCACGCCCTGGTCGGCGCAGAACTGCATGGTTTGTGTGGCATGGTTCTTCAGCAGGCAGACCTGCGCCACCCATTCGGCGCCTTTGGCGGATTTGTCGCCGCGGTCTCCGGCATCGGCGCGGGCCGACACCGCGTTCAGCCAGGCCCGCGTGGACTCGATGCGCATCTTCATGTCCATCAACTTGTGGCGAATCACCTGGTGATCGATCAGCGCGGTGCCAAAGGTCTTGCGCTGTTGTGCCCAGCCCAGCGCTTCGTCGTAGCAGCACTCCGAGAAGCCCAGCGCCATGGCCGCCATCGACAGGCGCTCGCCATTGAAGTTGGTCAGGATGATCTTGAAGCCCGAGCCCTCTTCACCCACCAGATTGCTGGCCGGCACGCGCACATTGTCAAAGCGCAGCTGCGCGGTGTCGGAGCACAGCCAGCCCATCTTCTTCAAGGGGCTGCGTGACAGGCCCACCGCATCGCCGGGGACCATCAGCATGGAGATGCCCATGGGGCCCTTGTTCTTCAGGTCGGTGCGCACGGCAACCGTCAACCAATCGGCGCGCATGCCGGAGGTGATGAAAACCTTTTCTCCATCCACCACATACTCGTCCCCCTCCAGGCGAGCCGTGGTTTTCAGCGCCGACACATCGGTGCCGCCGCCGGGTTCGGTAATAGCCAGCGCGGCAATTTTCTTGCCCGCCAGCACATCGGGAATCACCTTTTGCTGTAGCGCCGGGCTGCCATGGCGCACCACGGGAGGCAGGCCAATGTTGTGGCTGAACAGGCTGGCCATCAGGCCGCCGCTGCCGCCGCTATGGGCCAGCGCAATCGTCATGGCATTGCGCTGGCTCCAGGGCGCGGGCGTGCCGCCAAACTGCTCGGGGTAGCCCATGGCCAGCCAGCCCATGTCGGCGGCACGGCTGTAGAGGCTGCGCGGGAACTCGCCCGCTTCTTCCCACGCTTCCAGATGCGGCTTGACTTCGGTTTGCACGAAGCGGCGCACCGCGTCTTCCACTGCCGCAATGTCTTCTGCGCCAATGTCCAGATCATTCACAGTCGGTGTAGTCATGCGGCTCTCCGTTTGGCCACACCCATGGTTTTGGCGATGATGCCCATCATGACTTCGTCGGCACCGCCACCAATCGAACCCAGGCGTGCGTCCCGGTACATGCGCGACACCTTGTTCTCCCAGGTGTAGCCCATGCCACCCCAGAACTGCAGGCAGCCGTCGGGGATCAGGCGGCTCAGCCGCCCGGCCTTGAGCTTGGCCATGGAGGCCAGCTCCAGCACGTCCTGCCCGCCCACATACAGCTCGCAGGTGCGGTAGGTGAGCGCACGCAAGGATTCCAGCTCGGTCTTCATCTCGGCCAGCTTGAACTGCACCCACTGCTGGTCGGCCAGCGTGGCGCCAAACATCTTGCGCTCCTGCGCCCACTCCACCGTCCACTGGATGCAATTGCCCAGGCTCTGCAGGCAGCTGGCCGCGCACCACAGGCGCTCTTCCTGAAACTGCTGCATCTGGTAGACGAAGCCCTGGCCCTCCATGCCGATCAGGTTGCGCTGGGGTACGCGCACATCGTCGAAGTAGATCAGCCCGGTGTCGCTCGACGCCATGCCGATTTTGCGAATCTTGCGCGCCACCTCGATGCCCGGACGCAGTTTGCCGTTGTCGCGCAGCGGCACGATGACCAGGCTCTTGTTCTTGTGCGCGGGGCCGTCGCCGGTGTTGACCAGCATGCACATCCAGTCGGCCTGCAGGCTGTTGGTGATCCACATCTTCTGGCCGTTGATCACATAGTCATCGCCATCCTTGCGGGCCGTGGCCTTGATGGCCGACACATCACTGCCCGCGCCGGGCTCACTGACACCAATGCAACCCACGGTATCGCCCGCGATGGCCGGGATCAGGAATTCCTTTTTCAGTTCCTCGCTGCCAAAGCGTGCCAGCGCCGGTGTGCACATATCGGTCTGCACGCCAATGGCCATGGGTATGCCGCCGCAGTCAATGTGGCCCAGGGTTTCGGCCATGGCCATGCCGTAGCTATAGTCCAGCCCCGCACCGCCATAGGCCTCGGGCTTGGTCAGGCCCAACAGGCCCAGATCGCCCAGCTTCTTGAAGACCTCGTGGGCCGGAAACATCTCGGCCTCTTCCCATTCTTCGACATGGGGATTGATCTCGGCGTCGATGAAGCGCTTGAGGGTTTTCTGGATTTCCAGATGTTCGTGGGTGAATTGCATGGTGGGACCTTGGTGGTGCAGGCGCTCAGACCTGAAAGACTTTGGGCGTGTGCGCCCGGTGGAAGCCGGTAAAAGGCTTGACGGCATCGCGCGCTTGCGCCGCGGCATCGGGTACGCGCATGGGGTAGCCCGCGCGGGCCTGTGGGCGAGCGCCGTCGATGCGCAGCGTGGTGCCGCTGATGAAAGACGCCGCCGGGCTCAGCAGAAACACGATGCCGGCGGCGGTTTCGGCCTCGCTGCCGAAGCGCCCGGCGGGAATGGTCTTGGCCATCTCGCGGATCATGGGCGCCATCTCCACGGGGTAGTTGTCCATGCCGCTGGACGCGATGTAGCCCGGTGCCACGGCGTTGACGCGCACGCCCTTGCACGCCCACTCCAGCGCGGCGGTCTCGGTGAAGCTGACCATGCCGGCCCGCGCCGCACCGCTGTGGCCCATGCCGGGCATGGAGCCCCACATATCGGCCACGATGTTGACGATGGCGCCGCCGGTCTTGTTCATGCTTTGCAGATAGCATTCGCGCGCCATCAAAAAACCGCCGGTGAGGTTGGTATTGACCACGGCCTCCCAGCCCTTGGCGCTGATGGCCTCCAGCGGCGTCATGAACTGGCCACCGGCGTTGTTGACCAGCCCATCGACCCGGCCCTGCGCGGCCACGATGGCGGCCACGGTTTGTTTGACGGCCTCTTCCTGGCGGATGTCGCACACCTGGTAGCTGGCCTGGCCGCCGTCCTGGGTGATCTCGTCGGCCACCTTTTGCAGCTTCTCCACCTTGCGCCCCACCAGCGTCACCTGGGCTCCCAGGGCTGCCAGCTCATGCGCCGTGCAGCGGCCGATGCCCGAGCCCCCTCCGGTGACGATGACCACTTTGCCCGCGAACAGATTAGGGGCAAACACTGAACGATATGTCATACAGATTCTCAATCAGTTCAAAAATAACGCCATGGCGGCGTCGGTCAGCTCCTGCAGCGACGCGCCTTTTTGGGGATCAAACCATTGCACCGACCAGTTCAGTGCACCCAGAATCAACAGGCGGGCCAGACGTACCGGCGCGCGCAACTCGCCGCTGGCGTGCAAGGCAGTCAGCACCGGCAGCCACAGGGCTTCGTACTCGGCAATCAGCTGCCCCAGCGACTTTTGCTGGCGCGGTGGCAGGGAGCGCGACTCGTACAGCATGACCGGCACGAAATCACTACCCGGGCCCAGCAAGACTTCGAAGTGCGCCGTGATCAGCACCCGCAGCTGGGCCGCCGGTGTCAGGTCGGCGTGACCGGGCCTCTGCACGGCCGCGCGCTGGCGCGCCAGGGCCGAGCGCATACCCTCTTCCATGACGGCGTACAGCAACGCATCCTTGCTTTTGAAGTGGTAGAAGGGCGAGCCGCTTTGCATGCCGGCGGCGGCGGCAATATCGCGCGTGGTGGTGGCATCAAAGCCCTTGCGCCGGAACAGCTGCGCGGCCGCCGTGAGCAGCGCCTGGCGCCGGTTGCCGTCGTCGCGCTCGTCCACCGTCTTGCGGGGGCGACCGCGCGGGCGCTTGGGCGAGGTCTCGGGTTCGGGCAGTGCTGCGTCAGGCTTCATGCCGCGACGATACCAAATCCCATTATTTTTAGCAAGCGTTTGCTTGGTAAAAATAATGTATCCGAAGCCAGATCACCACACCGGCTGCCTTCTCAAGGCACAAAACAGCCTGTGGCCCCCGCAGAATGAGCGCAAGCAGCTACTATTTTTATAGCAACCCAGTGGAAGGCTGCACCGGCAGAACCCGCGGCAACACCAGGTCAAACCGGGTTCCCCGACCCACGGCGGACGTTACCGTGATACGCCCGCCCAAGGTCTTGCTCACGAGGTTTTGCACAATGGCCATGCCCAGGCCCGTGCCACCCCTGCCAATCTTGGTGCTGAAAAACGGCTCGAACAATTTGCCCAGATCGTCGCTGGCCATGCCCACACCGTTGTCGGAAAAACTCAGCAGCACCTGATCGCCGTCCAGGCGCGCGGCGATGGAGAGTACCCCGTCGCTGCGCCCTTCAAACGCGTGCAAATAGGCGTTGTTGACCAGGTTGATCACGATTTGCCCCAGGGGCCCCGGCAGGCTGTCCATGGTGATGCGCTCGGGAACGTCGACCACCACCCGGTGCGGGTGACGCTTGAGGCTGGGGCTCAGGGTGTGCAGAGTCTCTTCGACGACGTGCGCCAAATCGAAGGTGCGACGCTGCTCGCTGGCCTGATCTGCCGCCACCTGGCGGAAGTCGCCCAGCAACTCGACCGAACGCTCCAGATTGCGCTGCAACAGCGCAACGCCTTCCGTGACCTGGGCCAGGAATTGGTCCAGCCCGGATCGCCTGAGCTGGCCGGACTGCACATCGCGCACCATGCCCCGCGTGTGCTCCGCCAAGGCACTGGCCACCATCATGCTGTTGCCCAAGGGCGTGCCCAATTCGTGGGACACACCGGCAATCAGCGTGCTCAAGGTGGCCTTGGCTTGGCTGTGGGCCAGGTCCTCGCGCGACTGCTGCAAGTGCTCCAGCGCCTGCTCCAGCTCGGCGGTGCGCCGGGCCACGCGCGCCTCCAGGTTCTCGTTGAGGTCCCGCACCTCGCGCAGGGTTTGGCGCAGCATCAGCTGGGACCGCACCCGAGCCCGCACGACCAGGGCATTGACCGGTTTGGAAATGAAGTCCACCGCCCCCAGCCGCAAACCGGCAGATTCTTCCGCCGGGTCGTTCTGACCGGTGACAAAGATCACCGGAATGTCGCGCGTGCGCGGATCAGCCTTCAATTGGGCACAGACCTGGTGACCGTCCATGACCGGCATCACCACATCGAGCAGGATCAGATCCGGGATCTGGCGGGCACAGAAGGCCAGCGCCTGCGCGCCACTGGTCGCCGAGCACACCGTGTAGTCATCCTTGAAGATATGGTGCAGCAACTGGATGTTGAGGACCTGATCATCGACCAGCAACAACGTGGGTTTGGGCAAAATCAGGCGGTTCATGACAGTGACAGACTCTGCGCCAAATCCCGCCACAAGGCAAGCACAGCCCCGCAGCCCAGGTGGGGCTTTGGGGGGGTCAAACGCAGACCAAGGTTCTGCGCGTTATTTGGCCGGGGCCGGGGCAAAGGTGCCCGCCTTGACCAGCACCATGTTCTCGGGCTTGAGGTATTTCTTGATGGCGCCATTCACCTGGTCGTTGCTCAGCGCGTTGACCTTGACCGGAAACTCGTCGAGCCAGGTCACGTCATAGCCGCGGTTGACCGCGCCCAGCAGCGCGTTGGCCATGCCGCCGGTGGTGGCCAGATCGACCTTGAAGGCACCAATCAGGTTGCTCTTGCGCTGGCTGATCTCGGTGGGCGTGGCGCCTGCGTCATACCAAAGCTTGAGCTGGCGTTGGGTGGAGGCAATGCCCTTGTCCAGCAGGCCGGGCGCAAAGGTCGCCACGATGCGCCAGTCGCCATCGTTGAACATATCGTTTTGCAGGGCCGAACCCACACCATAGGTCAGGCCTTCCTTGTCGCGCACATTGGCCATCAGGCGCCCGGTAAAGCCACTGCCCAAAATGGCGGTGGCCAGGCGCAGGGCCTGGTAATCGGGGTCGCTGTAGCGCAGGCCGCTGGGCTGGCCCAGCACCACGGACACGCTGGTCTTGCCGTCCATCACCACATCCTGGCTGCCGCCAGACACGGCAGCGGCGGGTTGGGCGGCACGCACCACGGCCTGGCCACCGGTCCAGCCGCCAAAGGCGCGGGTAATCTCGCCTTGCAGCACCGGCAGATCCAGGTCACCGACCAGCACCAGCGTCATGCCGCCCGGGCCATAGTTGGCCTTGTGGAAGGCCAGCACATCGTCCAGCGTGGCCGACTCGATGGCGGCCAGCATGTCATCGGGCGCCACATTGCGGTTGGGGTGACCCACCGGGTAAACGGCACGGACAAAGGCATCGCCCGCGCGGAAATCGGTGCTTTCCAGACTGCGCTTGATTGAGCCGGCCATCTGCTTCTTGGCCTTGGCAAACTCTTCCGCCGTAAACGCCGGCGTGCGCAACTGTTCAGCAATCAGCTCCAGCACCAGGGGCGCATCCTTCTTCAACGAGCGGGCGCTGATATCGAGCACATCGGTACCGACCCGGAAGTTGATGGCCGCACCCACGGCTTCGAGCTTCTCCGCAATGGCGAACTTGTCCTGGGTCTTGGTGCCCTGGTCCAGCAACATGCCGGTCAGCACGGGAATGGCCGGGTTGCCCTTGGCACCCAGCGCACGCCCTGCGGGCAAGGAGGCCCGCACGGTCACCACGTCTTTCACGCCGGTGGGGTAGGCGATGAGGTCAATGCCGGCGACCTTGCTGCGCCGGGCGTTGGGGGCAATCTTGCTGCCGGTGGCAGCACTGGAGCCGCCGCCGGTGGCGTCTTTTGCCGCGGCCAACGTGGGCTGCATGGCCGCATTGAGGCGCGGGTCACGGTAGTAGTAGGGACCGTCCGACAGGGTGTCCTTGAAGCCGGGCTTCGCTGCGGCCTTGGCGGCGCCCGCGGCAGGTGCTGTGGCAGCAGTGGGAATGAACCAGCCGGTGGTGCTGGAGTCTTCGATCAGGTACTTTTGCGCCACGCGCTGGATGTCGGCCACGGTGACCTTTTTGGTCGCCTCGTCCAGGCCGTAAAACAGCGTCCAGTCACCGGCGGCAATGTACTCGTTGATGTTGCCGGCAATGCCGAACGAGCCGTCCAGCTTGAAGGCGGCATCGGCGGCGGTCTTGGCCGCGGCGGCCTTGAGTTCGGTCTCGGTGACGCCGTCTTTCTTCAGGCGCTCGATCTCCTGCACGATGATGGCTTCCACCTCGTCATGCTTGGCGCCAGGCGCCAGCGGGGCAAACACAATGTGCATGCTGGGGTCGTGGAAGATACCCAGCTCGCCTTCCACACCGGTGGACAGGTTCTTGTTGGTGATGGCTTTGTACAGGCGGCTGTTCTTGCCGTCGGTCAGGATGGCGCTCATCAACTGCACGGCGGCAAAGTCGGCATGCGTGGCCGCAGGCACCTTGTGCGCAACCGCCACCACACCCAACTGGCCGGCACGCTTGACGATGACGCGGCGCGCGCCGTTTTGTTCCGGCTCTTCGGTGTACAGCGCAGGAATGGGCTTGGGCGAATGGGGATAGGCGCCAAAGGACTTCTTCACCAGCGCCAGCGCGTTGGCCGGCTCAAAGTCGCCAATGATGGTGACCGTGGCATTGTTGGGCCAGTAGAAGGTGTTGTAGAACTCACGCAGCTTTTCAATCGACACCTTTTCAATGTCGCTGCGGTGCCCGATGGTGCTGTGGTGGTAGGGGTGGGCCACAAAGGCGGTCTGGTAAATCTCTTTGTACAGGGCCTGGATGGGCGAGTTCTCGCCGCGTTCAAACTCGTTGCGCACCACGGTCATCTCGGGCTTGCGGTCAGACTCCTGCAGCAGCAGGTTGCGCATGCGGTCGGCTTCCATGCCCATGACGGTGGCCAGGTGCTCGCTGCCCATATTCGCGTAGTAGTTGGTGCGGTCCAGCCAGGTGGTGGCGTTGTACTTGGCGCCGGTGCGCTCCAGCAACTGGTCCACGTTGTTGCCCTTCTCGCGGGTGTGGTTCTTGGAGCCCTTGAACATCAGGTGCTCCAGCAGGTGCGTGGCGCCGGTGGTGCCGGTCACCTCGTTGCGCGAGCCCACGCGGTAGGTGACCATGAAGGTCAGCGTCGGGCTGGAATGCTCGGGCATCAGCAAGACCTGCAGCCCGTTGGACTGGAGTGTGTATTCATCAATACTGCCCACGCTCTTGACGTGGGCATAGCCTTTGACAGCCACCGGCGCCGCTTGTAACAGCGCCGATGAGAGCAACAGGCCCGCAGTAAACAGAAGTCGTTTCATGGTTTTTAAGGGGCAAAAAGACAAGCCGCACACGTTAGCACAGGCGTGCAAACCCCCGCTGCGGGTAAACCATGGACCCGCAGCCTACCGCTGGCCCGGGACTTCAGTCGGCAAAGTACCAGTACCCGCCATTCACCCACTGGGTCAGCGCCGCCACAAACGCGGGGGCCTTCAGCGCGCCGCCCAGCAGGCCGGGCGTCAATGCATCGCTGTCGCACAGCGCAACCACCGCGTCCTTGCACGCAGGGCCAAACCCAAAGCGCTCGCCGTCCACATAGCAAACCCCATCGGCCACTGTGGCGTCCACATAGAAACAGCGCAGGCCGCCGGTGCGCACCAGCGGCTGGTCGGCCAGGGTGTTGAGCACATCGGCCTCGTCCATGGGTTCGTCCAGCGCCTGCAGATCAAGCAGGCATTTGGTGCGGGACAAAAAGCTGCCGGCAAAGTCGGCCACCAGCGTGGTGTCGTCCAGCACGGCCTGCAGCTGCGCCCGGATGAGCGCAAAGTCGCCGGCGTTGATCTGGCCCTGGTGCTGGTGGATGGGCCGGCCGGGGTCGCTCAGCAGCGTGCTGCCCAGTTCCTTGTCGATGACGTAATCGGCCAGGCCGCTGAGCATGTCGCAGGCCGACTTGGCCCGAAAGCCCACCGAGAAGCTCATGGATGTTTCCAGCGACACGCCATCGTGCGGAAAGCCCGGCGGAATGTACAAGATGTCGCCCGGCAGCAGCTCCTCGTCAATGATGGCGTCGAACGGGTCCACATGCAACAGCGCCGCGTGCGCCGCAAACTGGCGGTGCGGGCCCTTGTCGCCCACCCGCCACTGGCGCCGGCCCGAGCCCTGGCAGATGAACACGTCATACAAATCGATGTGCGGCCCCACCCCACCCTGCGGGCGCGAGTAGCTGATCATCACATCGTCCAGCCGCCACTTGGGGATGAAGGCAAAGGGCTTGACCAGCTCGGCCACCTCGGGCGACCAGTGGTTGACCGCCTGCACGATCAGCGACCAGCCGGTTGTGCCCAGATGGTCGTACGACTCAAAGGGACCGTTCTCGGCCTGCCACTGGCCATCCTTCTTGTAGACCAGGCGCGAATCCACCGTTTCTTCGCAGGCCAGCCCGGCCAGGTCTTCGGGGCTGATCAGGTCTTTGAACTGCCGGAACCCCTGGCGAATGACCACCGGCTTTTGCTGCCAGTAGTGCTGCATGAAGTGTTCGAGCGTGAAGTCGGTGAGCGTGAGTGTGAGCATGGGCGCCGCCAAGAAAATCGGCCCACGGCGGGCCTGACTGCCGATGGTAGGGGCGCACAACGCATACGGCGCGGCAATCTGACGAACGTTTGACCTGGGTCACGGTCCACCATTAGCATCACACACCGCAACCCGAAAGGAGAACAGACCATGACTACCAACACCGTCACGCTGCATCGCGTCCTGAGTGCGCCACCGGAACGCATCTACCGGGCCTTTCTGGAGGCCGACGCCATGGCCAAATGGCTGCCGCCCTATGGGTTCACCTGCAAGGTGCTGCACATGGATGCCAAAGTGGGTGGCAGCTTCAAAATGGCGTTTACCAATTTCGGCACGGGCAACGGCCACAGCTTTGGCGGCGAGTACCTGGAGCTGGTACCGGCGACCCGGATTTGTTACACGGACAGGTTTGACGACCCGAACCTGCCCGGCATGATGACAACCACGGTGACGCTCAAGCCGGTGGTCTGCGGCACCGAACTGAACGTGGTGCAAGAAGGAATACCCGCGGCCATCCCCGTGGAGATGTGCTACCTGGGCTGGCAAGAATCGCTGGCCCAACTGGCCAAACTCGTCGAGCCGAACATTCCGGGCTGAGCCAGCAGCTCCTCCTGCGCCATGCACCCATTTGGCGAGCTTGGGTGCTTACGACACTGCCGTTCATCACTACGTTTTTGATAGCTACTTACGCACATTCCACGGGGGCTAGCGGCACATTCTCCTTTGCAAAAACGCCACAGTCGGGCACCCCCCCTAGCCGCACCCCGCATTTACCGGCATGATCGTTACATAACGATACATTCACTCAGGGGGTGATTCCAGCATGGCAACTCTGATACCGGCGCTTGGCGCCTGCGTGGCGCGCATGACGTCGGGCGAGAAACGCCTGGCCCAGCGGCTGGAAGACAAGCTCGACGACGACTACCTGCTCTGGTACGACGTGCCGATGGGTCCGAAGAACGCCCACCCCGACTTTTGCATCATGCACCCGCGCCGGGGCATTCTGGTGCTGGAGGTGAAGGACTGGAAGCCCAGCACCATCCAGCAGGCCGACAAACAGACCTGGACCATCATCCCCGACGGCATTCCCAGAAACGTCATCAACCCGCTGGAGCAAGCTCGCCAGTACGCGCATCAGGTTGTCAATGCGCTGGAGCGCGACCCGCAACTGGTGCAGCCCGACGGCCCGCACGCCGGCAAGCTGGCATTCCCCTGGAGCTACGGCGTGGTGTTTACCAACATCACCCGCAAACAGTTCATGGACGCCGAACTGCACAACGCCATCGAACCCCACCGCGTGCTGTGCCAGGACGAAATGCTGGAGAGCGTGGGCGCCGAGGAGCTGCAAAGCCGCCTGTGGGACATGTTCCCCTACATGATGCGCGGCGTGATGAGCCTGCCCCAGCTGGACCGCGTGCGCTGGATCATGTTCCCGCAGGTGCGGGTGCCACACGCGTCATCCGGGCAAACCGCGCTGTTTGACGACACCGACGCTGACGCGGAGATGCCCAGCATCATGCGCGTGATGGACCTGCAGCAAGAGCAGCTGGCGCGCAGCCTGGGCGACGGCCACCGCGTCATCCATGGCGTGGCGGGCTCGGGCAAGACCATGATCCTCGGCTACCGCGCCGAATACCTGGCGCAGGCCAGCACCGCCAGCAGCAAGCCCATTCTCATCCTGTGCTTTAACGAACCGCTGGGCGTGAAGCTGCACAGCGTGATGGAGGCCAAGGGCTTGAGCGACAAGGTGCACGTGCGGCATTTTCACAAATGGTGCCGCGACCAGCTGGTGGCTTTTGGGCAAACCCTGCCGGGCCAGATGGGCGCTCAACAGTATGTGGAAGAGCTGGTGCAGCGGGTGATTGCCGCCGTAGACCGCAAGCAGATCCCCAGCGGCCAGTACCAGGCCGTGCTGATTGACGAAGGCCACGACTTCGCGCCCGAGTGGCTCAGACTAGTGACGCAAATGGTGGACCCCACCACCAACAGCCTGCTCCTGCTGTACGACGATGCGCAAAGCATTTATGAGCGTGCGCGATCCAAGCAGTTCAGCTTCAAAAGCGTGGGCGTGCAGGCGCAGGGCCGCACCACCATTCTGAAAATCAACTACCGCAACACCAAGCAGATACTGCAAACCGCCAACCTGATTGCGGCCGACCTGCTGACCGCCGACGACCGGGACGATGACGGCATCCCCCTGGTCAAACCCATCAGCTGCGGGCGCGAGGGGCAAGCGCCCATCCTCATCAAACTGCCCAGCTTGCGCGAAGAGGCATACGCCATTGCCGACCAACTGAGCCACGCCCACAAGGAAGGCCACGCCTGGGGCGACATGGCCATCCTGTGCGCGGACTGGAAGACCATGGACCTGTGCGCCTATGCCCTGCACCAGCGCAAGCTGCCGTTCAACGTGCGCAAGCGCACCGGCGAATACAACCCCGCCACCGACGCCATCCAGATCATGACCATGAAGGTCAGCAAAGGCCTGGAGTTCCTCGTGGTGGCTCTCCCCGGCGTGGGGCACATGCCCGCCAAGGGCGAAGACGAGCAGGAGGCCGCGCGGGTGTTTTATGTGGCGGCGACAAGGGCTACACAGAGGTTGGTGATTGGAGTGGGGGGGGATGGGGGGTTTGGGACTACCTTGACCGTCAATTAAGAAAGGACCGATTTGACGGACAGGCCGCAGTGCCGCTTATCGTAGTATTGATCGTTGTTTTAATTTATTAGACCGGGTTGCATATGCCAAATACGCAGGAAGTTTTGCCCATCGATGCCGAGCCGACGAAAGGTTTTTTCGTTGAAATGCTCACACGGGACATCGGATTGGAGCAAGCGGTTCTCGACCTTGTCGACAACTCCATTGACGGAGCCAAAGGACTGAAAGGCGATGGAGAAAAGCCATTTGAAGGCATGAAGATTGCGCTTGAATTTTCGAAAGACAGGTTCAGAATAGTTGACAACTGTGGCGGCTTCAGTAGTGAGGCGGCACGGACCTACGCATTTAAGTTTGGGAAGCCTGCCGGTAGTCCACGCACTCCTCACTCCATCGGACAATTTGGAGTTGGCATGAAGAGAGCACTATTCAAGTTCGGACATCACTTTTCCGTAAGGTCCGCGACTACGGACGATGCTTGGGCCGTTAGCGTACAGGTTCCTGTATGGGAAACCCAGATTGGCTGGAGCTTTCCCTGGGCGACATTTACACCGGACGCAGAGGTCTCGCATGAATCTCCCGGGACCGAAATTGTTGTTAGCGATCTAAGAACAGAAGTCGCGGCAAAGTTTTCAACAAAGCTCTTCGAAAACGCAATTCATGGGTTGATTAAATCGAAACATCGTCAATTTATTGCAGGCGGCCTAGAGATAAAGGTAAATGGTCATCACATTGACGCGACCAGCCTTTACCTTCTGGTCGCTGATGACGCAAAGTTCCGCCCAGGCATCGAAGAACTCGTGATTAAGGACGATAGCGAAGAGGAAATTAAGGTACGAATTATTGTTGGCGTTGGATTGAGTTCGCCGCCGCAGGCAGGGTGGTACGTCGTATGCAATGGCCGCGTAGTTCTAGAGGCTGACCGAAGGGCCGTCACTGGATGGGGACTGATTGAAGAACAATCAAAGACTGTCGTGATGCCGAATTATCACAATCAGTTCTCGCGTTTTCGCGGGATTGTGACTTTCGACTCTAACGACTCAGTGCGAGTTCCATGGAACACCACCAAGACTGACGTTGACCAAGACAATCCGATATGGCAAAAAACGTTCGGCCGAATGATGGAATTGATGCGGCCCGTCATTGACTTTCTCAACGAACTAGACGCGGACATCGATGAGCATACTCGTGATCACAGCCCCCTTCTTGCATATGTCAGCACAGTGGCTTCCGTAAAAGCAGAGTCTCTTCCGGTAAGTTCAACTTTTGTTGCGCCTGCGCGAGGATCTCTTTCCAAAGGTCCGAAAACAGTAAAGCTGCAGTACGCGAAACCTGTCGACGAAGTTCAGTTCTTGATGACAGAGTTGGACGTAAGTAGCGCCAAGGCCGTAGGTGAAAAATCGTTTGAGTTGATTTATCAAAGCATGGGGGGCAAATGAGCGCCAGTTTCAAGCGTATTGACTACTCTTTGCGGCCAGCAAAACATGCAGAACGTCGAATGCTTTGCGATGTGTTTCGTAGGCTAAAGCCATTTGGCCGAGTCGAAGAATATGTTTACGTGGGCTTTGGATCGATCTGGTTTTCCGATTTCACTCTGGTACATCGGTCCTTGGGGATAAAGGACATGATTTCAATCGAACAGGATAAGACTGCACAAGCGCGCATCGATGACAACAAGCCATTCCGTATTCCCGTTGACTACAGAAAATCAAAATATGCTTTGCTTGATTTAGATTGGACAAGAAAGCAGTTCCTTTGGCTGGACTATGACGACCCTCTGTCTGTGGATATTTTGATGGATTTGAGCACCGTTGTGCGCAGAGCATGCTCTGGGACTGTCTTGTCTGTCTCTGTTCAATGTTCGAGAGCTCCGCAATATGCAGAGGCAGATGCAGACAAAACGTCCGGTGCTCCAACTGCAATTGATAGATTTACTTCAGCATTTGGACGTCAACGGGTCCCACCAGAGGCCAGTGCAAAAGACCTTGTGGGTTGGCCATTTGGCAAACTGAGTCGGGCGATGCTGTTGCAGGAAATAGATGCGGAATTGGCGATTCGCAATTCCTCACAGACGAACGCCGAAATGTGCCGTCGGATAATCTGCGAAATTGAATACGAGGACGGTGCAAAGATGGTCACGATCACAGTCCTGTTTTACTCACCTGAGGACGAGCCTCTAGTTGATCAATGCCATTTCGAAGGACTTGATTTTCTCCCGAATCCATTAGCCCCAGTTCGGATAGCCGTGCCAAAACTCACTGTGCGGGAGTTCAAGAAACTGGAAAGTCAACTACCACTAGCGCCTGGCGGCGTACTTGTTCTCGGTTCAATTCCTGTAACTGATGCGAACCACTTCGCTAAAATGTATCGCTATCTCCCCAATTTCGCAGTACTTGAAGGCTGATTTTCGAAACATAGGGCTACCCATCAACAAGATGTCAAAGAGTAGATGCGCTATGAGCGTTCTAGCCTCATTACGTATCAGATGAAAAAAAAACTAAAAATTATCGATTTGTTTGCGGGGGCCGGAGGGTTCTCATTGGGAGCTGCACGAGCGGGAATGCGAGTTGTCAGCTCAGTGGAGATAGACCCGCACGCAAATGAGACGCATGGTCGAAACTTCCCAAATACGCGGCATTTAGGCATAGATGTATCAACTCTCAAGGGTAGCGACCTACTGGCGCAGAGTGGCCTAATGCCCGGTGAGGTCGATGGGCTCATCGGTGGTCCGCCCTGCCAAGGGTTTAGCGATATTGGCAGACGTGATCCAAAAGACCGCCGCAACTCTCTTTTTGGCCACTTCATGCGCTTAGTTGCTGAGACTCAACCGCGTTTCTTCGTTGCCGAGAATGTGCCGGGCATTTTGCAGGTGCGTAACGAAGACATTCTGAAGACTGCACTCAATCTGCTGCCAGCAAACTATGTACTTTTGCCTGCCACGAAAGCTTGTGCAACTGATTTCGGCGCTGCCACGACGCGAACACGAGTCTTCTTCGTTGGGTTTGATCCGAGACGTTGTAGAGAGTTGAATTTAGACATATTCACTGTCCCGCATGGTCAACAAAAGACGACCGTAAGAGACGCTTTAGTCGGGCTGCCAGAGAATATTGACCAAGCTTGGCAATCAGAGGCTAATAGTTGGCAGCCGGTGGAGCGGCTCCGAGAGTCCTATTTCAACAAGAGAGCGCAATCAGACATCCCGAAAGGAGTGGGAGACCCATTCGCTTTAGATGCATTTTTTCAAGCCGGGTATACATCCGGTTGTTTTGGAACGATTCACTCTGCAGAAGTAGCTGCGCGATACAAAAAGCTTAAGCCGCGAGAGCAAGACCCGATTTCAAAGGCAACGCGGCTGGACTACGCATGGTTTTGTCCAACCCTAAGAGCGGGAACAGGAAGTGAAAAAGGCAGCTACCAAGCGGTGAGACCAATCCACCCGACTATGGCTCGGGTGATTACCCCGCGCGAGGCAGCAAGATTGCAAGGATTTCCGGACTGGTTCTTGTTGCACCCAACAAAGTGGCATAGTTTCCGGCAGTTAGGCAACAGCGTCTCCCCAATAGTGGCCGAAAAAATCTTGTCGGCGATTTCTGAGAGGCTTGATTGATTGAGCGCTTACAGCGCCCATCAGCCGACCTGCGGGCGCCAGTAACGAGTGCGACCACTGACCGTGCGGCGCCGCCGAGTCTTAACCCACAAGGATTTCGCGCTGGTTGGTTGATATCACAATTGCTACATATTCCAGAGCGGCTTCCGCCCATTCCTCGGCGGCTACAGCCAATTTCCATGCTCAAACCCACCCTCTCGTTACGCCCGCACCGCCACCACAAACATCGTGTCGATCACCCCCACAAAGCAGTACGGCGCCACACAGCCGCACGTGGCCTGGCCGATGATAAGTTCGCGTTTACCGTGTTTCACTGGTCGTCCAATCAGTTCACGTCAGCTTCTTAGAAAATCTTCCAATTTTTTTGCGACAGCTTCTACATCCCGCAGTTCGCACTCCCACACGACAAGAACGCGCCAGCCCATCTCTGCTAGCCGGGCGATATTCAATTGATCGCGCGTACGATTGTTTTCCAATTTCAATTTCCAAAAACCGATACGAGATTTGGGGATGCCCGCTCGCTTGCACCCTTCATGCATGTGCCAAAAACACCCATGAACGAAGACGACTTTGCGCCGTCTAGCGAAAGTGAGGTCTGGCTTACCGGGTAAGCGCCTATCGTGGAGGCGATACCTGTACCCGCGCGAGTGCAGCAGCCTGCGCACGATCATCTCTGGCTTGGTGTCTTTCGAGCGGACCCGCGACATACACTTAGATCGCTGCTCGGGAGTGAGCTTATCCATCGGCTCATTTTACGTATGGATCGCTTTTCCAATTTGCCTATCCTTGAACACGCACGCAGCTATTACACCAGCCGTGAATGCCCCCCGCCATTCTCCACTCTGATCTGCGTGGGGATGCGCTCTTTCAGCTCTTCCACGTGGCTGATGATGCCAATCATCTTGCAGCTGGCGTTGAGTGAGTCCAGCGCGGTGAGCGCGATCACCAACGTGTCGCGTGTGGTGTCGCCCTGCCACGCATCCACAATGTCCAGCTCCCCCGTGGGTTTGCGCGGAAGCAGATAGCGGCCATGCAGGCGCGCCAGGTGCCGGTTAGCCAGCTGAGGGAAAACGCCATTTCAGATTGTCCAGACAGTGTCTGGACAATCTGAAATGGCGTCGTGTCAACCTGAAACGTCAGACGTTGTCTGACCGATTACTACGAGAGTTCACTACCTAGATTCGCTCTGTTTTTGATAGCTTCTTGCGCAATATCCACGAGGGCTACCTGCCTATTTGACACACAACTCATACCCCGTACTCCCCCCGCCAGCAGGTCGTTGATGTCGCGCAGCGCGGTGTCCGCAGCGCACTTGTCCAGAGCCGCCCAGCACGCCCGACAACGTGGCATCTGCGCCCCGCACTGCGCGCAGCAGACAGCCCAAGAACCAGCTGAGCCAGGGCGTCACGTCCAGCGTGACTTTTTGGTGGCCTCCAGTTGGTTGTAATAGTCTTTGCGTTCGCGCTGTATCTGGGCGCTTAGATCACTTTCACTACGTTTTTGATAGCTGCTTACGCACATTCCACGGTGGCTGTCGGCCTATTTAGCACGTAATCCATTCTCCGTACTGTCGCACCACCTTCCAACCAGCGCAATGCCGTGTCTGCAGAAAACTTGCTTAATCGCTACCTCTAGCGTACTATCAGAAGTGTTATTAACAACACTCTATGGCACCCCACATGGCTCACATCAGCGCTAACGATCTCAAGACCAAGGGCATATCTGCCATTGAGTTTGCGCTCAGCACGGCGCCCGAGGCTATTGTTTCGGTGCGGGGCAAAGACAGGTTTGTGGTGATGGACATTGCGCACTACCACTACCTGCGCGAATGCGAGTTGGACGCTGCATTGGCGCAAACCCGCGCCGACTTGGGCGCTGGCCGCACGGTGCAAGAGTCGCCTGAAGCCCATTTGGCGCGGCTGGATGCGATGAATGCGGCGTGAGCGCAGCACCCATGCCATTTAGCTTGCTCTTTACGGAGCAATACAACCGCCGTGCAGCCAAGTTTTTGAAACAACATCCAGAGTTGCGCGGCACTTACCTCAAAACACTCCAGTTACTAGAGGCAAACCCCGCGCATCCGTCACTTCGTCTGCACGCGCTGCGCGGCAAGTTGGAGGGCCTGCACTCTGTGTCCATCAACCTGTCTTATCGCATCACGCTGGAGTTGCTCATTCAAGACCGGCAGATCATCCCGGTCAACGTGGGTGACCATGACGCGGCGTACTGAAGTGCTACAGTTTTAGTAGCTGCTTGCGCACATTCCACGGGGGCTACAGCCCTATTTTGCACACAACTCATACCCCGTACTGCGCCCCCCGCCCTCCAGCCTGCGCAACACCCCGCACGCCAGCAGATCGTTGATGTCGCGCAGCGCAGTGTCGGCAGAGCACTTGCCCAGAGCCGCCCACTTGGCGTTGGTCAGCTTGCCTTCAAAGCCATCCAGCACACGGTTCAAGACCTTGGTTTGCCGCTCGTTCATGGAGGTGCCAGCCCAGCGTTGCCAGAACTGGGCCTTGTCCAGCACGCCAGCGAGCGTGGCGTCTGCGCCCTGCACGGCGCGCAGCAGGCAGCCCAAAAACCAGCTGAGCCAGGGCGTCACGTCCAGTGGTCCTTTTTGGGCGGACTCCAGTTGGTCGTAATAGGCTTTGCGTTCGCGTTGAATCTGGGCGCTGAAGCTGTAGAAGCGTTGGCTGCTGCCCTCGGCGCGGGCCAGTGCCATGTCGCCCACGGCGCGGCTGATGCGGCCATTGCCATCGTCAAACGGGTGCAGGGTGACCAGCCACAGGTGGGCCAGCCCGGCCTTGATGAGGGCGTCGCCCACGGGGGCGGCCTCGAACCACTTTAAGAACGCTTGGGTTTGTGCGGGCAAGCTGCTGGCGGGCGGTGCGGTGAAGTGCACTGTCTCGCGGCCCACCGCGCCGGACACCACTTCCATCGGGCCACTGGCATCCATGCGCCACGCAGCCACGGTGATGCGCTTCCGGCCGCTGTAGCCGGTGGGGAATAGGGCTGCGTGCCAACCGAACAGGCGCTCAGCACTCAGGGCCTGGTCGAAATTGCGGGTGGCGTCCAGCACCACGTCCACCACGCCGTCCACATGCCGGTCGCTCAGTGCCAGCGCGCCTATGTCCATGCCCAATTTGCGTGCGACGGACGAGCGCACGGCGTCCAGGCTGAGCCGCTCGCCTTCTATCTCGCTGGTCTTGATGACTTCTTGCGTGAGCACTTGCAAGGTGGCCTGCTCGCGCTGGCCCATGCCCAGCTCTGCCATGCGGCCCATGAGCTGGCCTTGTGCGCGGTGCACTTGGGCCAGGGGCGTGGCCAGTGCGGCGGCGTCATAAGTGAGGTTGGGCCAGTCGGGCAGTTGCCAGATATACCGTGGATTGCGGATAGGGCGATGGGGGCGCATGCGGCGATTATGGCGCTTATTCACCGCAACTTGTGCGGCGAATGATGCCGCAGAACGGCGTAGAGCGTGGCATGCGGCCCCTTCCTACTACGTTTTTGATAGCTTGTTACGCACATCCCACGGGGGCTACAGCCCGTTTTAACGCTTGAACCCATCCTCCCGCTGCGCCAGCACCGCCAGCACAAACACCCCATCGATCGCCGCCACTTAATAGTATCGCGCCACTTTAAGTGATGCAATACCTCTTGCGCGTCACTTAAAGTGGCGCGATACTGGCGCTATTCCACCCAAAACCCGAACACATGCCGCGAATTACGCCCCAAACTGAGCTTGATCAGCTGCTAGCGCTGATTGCTGCGCAACCGGATGGCATGGGGATAGACGCCATTGCCCAGGCGCTGGGCGATAGCTTGAAGCGGCGCACCTTGCAGCGTCGGCTGGCCACTTTGGTGGCGCAGGGGCGGGTTCAGATGCTTGGCGAGGCGCGGGCGGCGCGCTATGTGCGCACCCCGCAGGTCATCAAAGGATTCTTGTCTGCCCATGAGGGGGCGGACACTTTGCAAGCTTTTGCAGAGGCTTACGTGCCTACATCGCCCCAAGGCGAAGAGATTAAAGCTTACGTGCGCCAGCCCCGAGCAATGCGCCCGCCAGTTGGCTACAAGCTGGCGTTTCTGGAGCAGTACCACCCCAATCACACGGCCTACTTGCCGCAAGATTTACTGGATCAATTGCACGCCATGGGCAGAGCGCGCACTGAGCAAACACCCGCTGGCACTTTCGCGCGCGACATTCTTAACCGTTTGCTGATTGACCTGTCCTGGGCATCTTCGCAGTTGGAGGGCAACACCTACAGCAGGCTGGACACCGAGCGGCTCATTGAAATCGGCCAAGCCGCCGAAGGCAAGGACGCGCTGGAAACCCAGATGATCCTGAACCACAAGCAGGCCATTGAATACCTGGTGCTCGACCCGGCACATGCCCAAGTAACCCCTGATTGCATCATTGCTTTGCATGCCTTTTTGTCGGATGGTTTGATGGCCGACCCGACAGCGGTGGGCCGCCTTCGTCGCCGGGCGGTAGAGATCGGGGGTAGTGTGTATTTGCCCGTTGCGTTGCCGCAGCGGCTGGAGGAGCTGTTTGGCATCCTCATCCAGATGGCGGCGGAAATTGACGACCCGTTCGAGCAGGCTTTTTTTCTGATGGTGCATTTGCCCTACCTGCAGCCGTTTGAGGACGTGAACAAGCGCGTGTCGCGACTGGCGGCCAACATACCGCTCATTCGCCACAATCTGTGCCCGCTGTCCTTCATCGACGTGCCGCAGTCGGCCTACGTGGACGCCATGATCGGTGTGTATGAACTCAACCGCATCGAGCTGCTGCGTGACGTTTTCGTCTGGGCCTACGAGCGTTCATGCCAGCAATACGTGGCGGTCAAGCAGAACCTGGTGCCGCCCGACATTTTTCGTCTGCGCTATCGCCAGGCCCTGAGCGAAGTCGTGGCCGCCATTGTTAAAAACGACGAGGCCGCCACCGTTGCCGCAGTGAATGCCAGGCTGCCGACCACGGTAACCGCGCCTGACAAGGCCCATTTCACGCAACTGGTACTGGACGAGTTTGCCGCCTTGCACCCTGGAAACGCGGTGCGTTTTGGCATCCGGCCCTTGGCGCTTGCCTCGTGGAAGGAAAGACATGCTGGGGCGGGTTGATGCACATTTCGCGGCAGACGAACTATGCTTTTGATAGCTGCTTACGCACATTCCACGGAGGCTACGGCCCCATTTGGCATGCAGACCCGGTTTCAAACCCGTTCCGCAAACCGCCGCGACAGCAAAAACTCCACAAACGTGGCCGTGTTCAGTGCCAGCCATTGGCGCGCCGGGTACACCGCATACAGCGACGGTCCGCTGGGCAGGCGGTAGGCCGGGAGCAGTTCGACCAGTGCACCGCTGGCCAGCTCTTGCTCCACCAAAAGCCGGTCCAGCACGGTGACGCCCGCCCCGGCGCAGGCCGTGGCCACCAGGGCCATGCCGTCGTTGATGCGGATGCGGCCCTGTACCCGGACCAGGGTGGTGGTGTCGTTTAGCATAAAGGTCCATTCGTCGTACACGCGGTTGTCGCGCGTCCACAGCAGGCATTCATGCTGCGCCAGATCCTGGGGCACTGCGGGCACCCCGGCGCGTGCCAGGTAGGCAGGTGCGGCCACCAGCACGTGGGGGTTGTCGGCCAGTTTGCGCGCCACCAGCGTGGAGTCGTCGAGATGCGCCACCCGGATGGCCACGTCGATCTGCTCGGCGATCAGGTCGCTCATGCGGTCTTCCACCAGCAGCGTCAGCTCCACCAGGGGGTGCAGTTGGGTGAATTCGGTGATCAGGGGCACCAGATGGCGCTGCCCCAGCGGGCGCGGGCAGGCCACCCGCAAGGGGCCGCGCACCTCCTGCTGGAACTGGCCGGAAATTTGCGCCACGTTGCTCAGGGCGCGGTCAATCTGCTGGGCTTGCGCCAACACCACCTTGCCCACCTCGGTCAGCGTTAACTTGCGCGTCGTGCGCTGGATGAGGCGTGCGCCCAGGTCGGCTTCCAGCCGAGCGAGCTGGCGCGAAAGCACCGACTTGCCGCAGCCCAGCCGGGTGGCCGCAGCGCTGATGCTGCCCGCATTGACGATGGCCGAGAAGGTGGTGAGGAGTTGGGGGTTGAGCATGGCTAGCGATTTATTGTTGCTCCAAAAGCAACTCAATTGTGCTTGATTGGGGCTTCTCAAGCAACGTTATTGCTCCTACAGTCGATGCCAACCTAACCCAACCCCATCCAGGAAAGCTTTGTATGACCCAGTCCGCCACGCTCGCAGCACGCGCCAACGCCGAACTCCCCGGCACCCAGGAGATGCCATCGGACGCCATGATCGAGCGCCTGCAGTGGCGCTACGCCGCCAAAAAGATGGACCCCGCCAAAGCGGTGCCCCAACACAAGGTGGAGCGCATTCTGGAAGCGGCGCGCCTGGCTCCCACCTCCAGCGGCTTGCAGCCCTACGAGATCATTGTGGTGACGAGCCAAGAGGTGCGCGAGCGCATCAAGCCCATCGCCTGGAACCAGGGCCAGATCACCGATGGCTCGCATCTGCTGGTGTTTGCGGCGTGGGACAACTACACGGTCGAGCGCATCAACATGATGTTCGACCTGACCAACACCGTGCGCGGCTTTAAAAACGAGGGCTGGGAGAACTACCGCAACATGCTGCTGGGCATGTACCCGCAGCGCGATGCCGAGGTGAACCACCAGCATGCGGCGCGCCAGGCCTACATTGGCATGACCGCCGCCATGCTGGCCGCCGCCTTTGAAGAGGTGGATTGCACGCCCATGGAAGGCTTTGACCCCAAGGCGCTGGACGAGATTCTGAACCTGCGCGAGCGGGGCCTGCGCAGCGTGGCCATTTTGCCGCTGGGCTACCGCGAGGCCGACAAGGACTGGCTGGTAAACCTGACCAAAGTGCGCCGCCCGCGCGAGCAGTTCATCACGGAAGTCTGATCACCGAATACCCGATCCCACCGCCATGTCCATCACCCTGCGACGGCTTACCGCCAGCCGCGATGCCAGCCGTGGCTTGGGTGACGCCAGCCCCAGCCAAAGCGGCCGTTGTACTGCCAGGCATAGCCCGGCGCGGGCATGGCGTAGGTGGGCGCCACGTAGACCACGCCCGGCGGCGTGGCATAGCCTGGGCCGCCGTAGCCGGGCTCCATGCCAATGGGTGTCACCACACAGCCACCAAGGGCGGCCGTGGCGCAGACTGCGGCAATGCAGTGAAGGGTTGAAAATTTCATTGATGATGCTCCTTGGGTTGGGTCATGGTTCTTCCAGAACCTGTACAACGCCAGCCACGGCAAAGTTGAAGACCTTGCCAAGGTAAAGCTGCTGCAAACCTGCAGTCCAAAGGTGTTTTCCGTGTTACATGTGAACCCTGCACACACTGCATCGCATCAGCCTGCAGCACTCCCCTGCGGCGCTTGATGGCTTCGCGTACCATGCTCACGATTCAACAACGCCCGCTACGGGCCCCAACGGAGATAGCTATGTTCAGTCATGTGATGGTCGGTGTGAATGACCTTGAGGTTTCCAGAAAGTTTTACGACGCGCTTTTGGGCACGCTGGGCATCGCCCCGGGCGTTGCCAACAAGAACCGGTATTTCTACCGCAGCCCCACCGGCACGTTCGGCATCACCACGCCCATCAATGGCGAGCCCGCCACCCACGGCAATGGCAGCACTATCGGGTTCACCATGCAGTCGCCTGAACAGGCGGATGCATTCCATGCGGCTGGCGTGGCCAACGGCGGCAGCACGTGCGAAGAGCCCCCAGGGTTTCGCGACGGCGCGGTGGGCAAGCTCTACCTGGCGTATGTGCGCGACCCCGACGGCAACAAGATCTGCGCACTGCACCGGCCCGCCAAATAAGGCACGGCTTACACTGAAAACATATCCCCCAGAAAGCAGACGTGTCCATCGATCTTCAACGCAAGCCCGGCGCCCAACTGGCCCCAACCATCCCTATCCCACAAAGGGGGATGCGTGAAATCTGCGGATAAAGATTTGTTCGACGAGGCGTATTACCAGCGCTTCTATTTCGACAAGAAGACCAGCGTGGTTGACCGTGCGCACGTAGACCGGCTGGGCGCGTTTGTGTGCAGCTACCTGCAGTTCATCCGGGTACCGGTGCTGCGTGTGCTCGACGTGGGCTGCGGCATTGGGCTTTGGCGCGAGCAAATTGCCCGGCACTTTCCGCAGGCGAGCTACCACGGCGTGGAGTACAGCGAGTATCTGTGCGGGCGCTTCGGCTGGGAGCGCGGGTCGGTGGTCGACTACCGCTCCAGCGCCCCGTTTGATCTGGTGATCTGCCAGGGCGTGTTGCCCTACCTGAGCGCCGCCGATGCCAAGGTCGCCATGCACAACCTCGCGCGCCTGAGCACCGGCGCGCTGTACGTAGAAGCCGTCACCCGCGAGGACTGGGAGCAAGATATTCTGGACGAGACGCTGACCGACCCCAGGTTGTTCAAGCACCGGGCTCAGCTCTACCGGCGCGGCCTGGCCGAGGGCTTCATTGAACTCGGCGGTGGTGTGTGGCTGAGCCGGCAGGCCGATCTGCCGGTGTTTGCGCTGGAGTGCCTGGACAGCCTCAGCTAAAGGCCCCGAATGCCCAGCGCTACCGTACCCCATGCCGTTTCCCGCCTGCGCACCACGCGTTTGGCGCGCAGCTCCAAACCCTTTCTGGCCCGCGGCGGTTCGCGCGGTGAACGCTGCGCCGGTTGCCGTCTGGTGCTGAGCCACTGCGTGTGCGCCCTGCGCCCGGTGGTGACGACTACCGCCGGCGTGTGCCTGATCATGTGCGACACGGAACCGCTCAAGCCCAGCAACACGGGCTGGCTGATTGCCGACGTGGTGGCCGACACCGCCGCCTTTGGCTGGGCACGCACCGAGGTAGACCCCGCGCTGCTGGCCATGCTGGCCGACCCGCAGTGGCAGCCGTATCTGGTGTTTCCGGGGGAGTTTGTGGCCCCCGAGCGTGTGGTGACCGAGTTGTTGCCCAGCCACGAGAGCCACAAGGGCAAGCGTCCGCTGTTTGTGCTGCTGGACGCCACCTGGCCCGAGGCGCGCAAGATGTTTCGTAAAAGCCCCTATCTGGACCACCTGCCGGTGTTGAGCCTGCAGAGCGAGCAAATCTCACGCTACCGCCTGCGCCGCTCCCGACGCGATGACCACTTTTGCACGTCCGAGGTAGCGGCCCTGTGCCTGGATTTGGCCGGCGAACCCCACGCGGCACAGACGCTGGAGGCCTACCTGGACGTGTTCACCCACCACTATCTGCGGGCCAAGAACCAGCAGCCCGCGGATCTGGAGGACGCCGCGCACCAGCGTTTGCGCGGGCTGGGCTTGCCGCACAGCCATGCCGGGCGTGAGGCGACAATCGACCCCTAGGGCTCAAGGCACAGCCGCCGCCCATTACCAACACCAAGATCCGCAACATGACCCAAGACGCCAACCCACCCAACGAATCACAACCGACGGAGATGTGCGATGCGTGCGCTGGCATCCAGCAAAACTGGCGCGGCACCCGCGGCCATCCCGAGCTGATGCAAGGCACGCACCGCACCGAAGCGCACAAACATGGCTCGGTCACCATCACCAAATACCGCTGCGAGCGCTGTGGCACGGTGTGGGAGTACGAGAACAACAAGGTCAACCGCCAGGCGGGTTGGTCGGTGGTGCGGCCCAAGGGTCAAAAGGCTCCCTAGATTCGGGGTTCACCCGCCATCCGTGCCCGAAACCGCAGCGCCCATGTAGCACACCGAGCCGTCGGCCGAACAGCCTACGGGATAGACCACTTTGGACGATTCGGCAGCGGGGTCAAAGTCAGGCTCTGAGTTGAAGATGCGCTGGAAGAGTTTTTTCGCCTGCCTGGAAAGCTTTTTGCCGGGGTCCGCCACAAAGTAGCGATGGGCACCCAGTGCCATCTTGGCCGCGCCTTCAAAGTCAATGTAGCGGTACTTGCTGCCCGCCATGCGCTCATCGCCCGGCGCCGCGCCCAGCTTCACATCGCCGTCGACCAGGCTGGCGGCAAACAGCACGGAGTCGGGTTTGGTGTAGGTGATATAGACCCGTGACAGCGGATGAATCTGGCCCACCCACGCCGTGTGCTTGGCCGCGCCCGTGCAGCCAGCCATCAAAACCACGTTGTGCATGACCGACAGCGAGGTTTCTGCATCCTGCTCGTTGACCGCGTAGTGCAGAAAATGGCAGCCCAGGCTGTGCGCAGCAAAAGACACCTTTTGTTTCATCGTGACCAGGCGCGCCGCCGCCACCAGCCGCAGGAAACGCGCCAACGAGTCCTTGCTGTGCTGGGCGTTCGATTTGGCCTGGCCATAGCGCCGCGCCTGGCGCGCGATCCAGCCCACTTTGAGCGAGTCTTTGGATTCAACCGCAGCCAGCGCATCTTCGTCGGCGTCTTTATTGGGTCTGGATTGGTCCATGTCGCCCGGGTCCTGGCCATCGGGCAAAAAACCCTCGGAAGTCCAGGAGTAGCCAATCACCGCCACACCATACTGGTCCTCCAGCTGCTGGCAGCGCGTAAAGCAGTTGGCGGGCGTGTTGTTGTTGCCATGCAGATAAACCAGCACCGGCTTGCTGCCGCCCAGCACCTCCGAGAGCTGCGCCAGGGCGGCCGGGTCGGTCAATGCGGACTGGTGCTGGCTCACGGTCCAGCCAGCGCCCGCCGGGGCAGGTTGCGCGTTGACGCTGTTGAGCGTGTCCACAAACGGCGTATAGGCCGTGGTCAACGCAGAGGCCGTCGACAATGCCGCGTCGAGCCGGCGGTTGGTAAAAATCAGCATGACATACCTCCCCACAATGCGTTTGTATTCGCACGGCAGTGTCATGCGGCCAGGGAAATGACCGATTGATAATTCTCATGCAGCAGCAACCGCCGCTGGCACACCACGGGCGCCAGCAAGGCAGGGTCTAACCGGTCTATCAGCCCGACCGTCGAAACGTCAGGTTGATGCGCCGCCGGCCCAGCAAGGCATGAGCCCCATCGACCAGCGGTGCCACGCCGTGGTACGCCAGCCGAGACGGCCCACCCCACACGACCACGTCGCCATGCACCAGCCGGTAGCGCTGGGGACGATCGCTGCGCTGCGGCTTGCCAAACAGGAACACCGCAGGCAGGCCCAGTGACAGCGACACGATGGGGGCGGCCAGGTCTTTTTCGTCCTTGTCCTGGTGCAGCGATAGCTTGGCACCGGGCGCGTATTGGTTGATCAGGCAGGCGTCGGGTTGAAAGTTCGCATAGCCGGCCTGCGCGCAAGCGCGTTGCGCCAGATCCATCAGGCATGCGGGCATGGCGGGCCAAGGCCGGCCCGAGAGCGGGTCCTGCGCGGCGTAACGGTAGCCATGCGGGTCTGACACCCAGCCCAGCGATCCGCAACTGGTGGTGGCCACCGACATGGTATAGCCGCCGGGGGTCAGCATGTGGCGCAAGGGCGCTTGCGCGATGACGGCCTCTACGGCCTGCAACAGGGCCACGTCAGCGTCCCGACCAAAGCCACGCAGCAGCACCGCACCCGGCCCGATTGGACTGTGGACATCGTCCGGGGGCAGGCCGTCAAAGAGATCTGACGTCAATCAGCATCCTCGCGCAGCGGAAGACGGGCCCGCGTGCCGCAGGCTCACGTGCCAGCCGCGTGGGCCGATTCCTCAGGCTTTGCGCCCTGGTCCTTCCACTTCTGGTAGCAGTCCAAACCGCAGAAATGCACCACGTAGTCAGTGGCCTCCGGAACGGTAGCCTCAGAGACTGGCACTTCCTTCAAGCAGACCTCACAGGCGACGTGCTCCTGTTCGATTGGTTTGTCATTGGTCGTCATGGTGGCACCTCCTGATCATGACAACTATAGCTCGCCGGTGGCGCAATGCCAGTGGCAATTAGGGCATGCCCAGGCGTCTGGGTCCGGGCATCTGGTTTTTATGCACGATACCTCGAAACATTTCCGTAATGTCATCCAGCGTGCTGCGCGCTACCTGTTCGCCATGGCAATCCGACAGCAGTATCAACACATCACTTCGCAAATACCAAAGAGTCTGACTATCTGAGGCGCGCATGACGTCGGTCCAGGTTTTGGATGTTGAACCCAGTGGCGGGTTGATGCCAGCGTCTGTCAACGCTTGAAGCATGGCCGTACGAACATTCTCAGTCCGGCCATCGGCATCGATGACCGTGGACTGGTCACTCAGTAGAGCAGCAAAGCTCGATGTGAAGCGGGAGATTGCGTTGCGCATGGTTTGGCGTGTTTCCAACAAGTCGATCCTATGCGCAGCAGATTACCGTTTTCTTAAGGAAACATGCGTGCGCCAGCACTCACACCATGCAAAAAGGCAATGCCACCGTGCTGGCGGGTAACTACATGTAAACAAAGGTAAGCGCCGTCAACACGACCGCATGCAGCACGTTACAGATACACGTCCAGGTGAAAACCAGGGCTCGCTCAACACAGTCGGAGCCTATGCGACTGTTGTCTGATGAGACACACCATGAATTTCAAGCATCTACTGTTGCGCTCCACCGCCGCCAGGTCAGGCCATCGCGCAAAGCGGGGTCAACAGGTGCTGGCTGCACTCGCACTGACCCTGACAATTGTCGGCGCAGCGCACGCACAGGGGTATGCCAATGTCACCGTTGGCGGCGCATTTGCTCCGGGTGTTTTCGGGCAGATCTCCATTGGCAACAATCCCCCGCCACCCGTGTGGAACGCACAGCCGGTGATCTATGGCCAGCCGGTATATGGCGCACCACTCATGTACCTCAATGTGCCACCGGAGCAAACCCGCGACTGGGGTCGCCACTGCGGCCGATACCACGCCTGCGGGCATCCGGTGCACTTTGTGCGGGTCGAGCAGAACAACCGCTGGTGGGAGCGCCACGACGAGCGCCTTCATGGCCCGAACCCTTACCGCATCGCTGAAGAACGTCGCATGGACCGTCGCGATGAGCGCCACGATGAGCGCCGCGGCGAATACCGGCGTGAACACCGGGACGGGCGACGCGACTTCGACCGCGACCCGCGTTTCGAAGCCGCCCGTGGCGAACGCTAAAACCCAACCGGGAGCGCGAAGCGTCGGACGATGGCAGTGGACGCATCGCCAGAAGTTCAAATATACTGTGCTTATTAACAGTATTTACCATCCCTGATGCCCAACGACACCATCGCACCAACCGGCCTCTTCACCGACGACAGCCACGTGACGCGCTGCGTCTGGTGCCGTGCGACGCCCCATTACCAGCAGTACCACGACCAGGAGTGGGGTATTCCGGTCAAAGACGACCGGCGCCTGTTCGAGAAGATTTGTCTGGAAGGGTTTCAGGCGGGCTTGAGCTGGTTAACCATCCTGAACAAACGCGAAGCCTTTCGACAGGCCTTCGCGGGGTTCGATATGGATCAGGTCGCAGCATTTGATGAAGCCGATATCAAGCGCCTGCTCCTGGACGCGGGCATTGTTCGCCACCGGGGCAAGATTGCGTCGACCATCAACAATGCCCAGCGAGCCCAGGAGCTGCGCCAGGAATTCGGCACGCTCGCAGCCTACTTCTGGCAGTTTGAACCGGCGCCAGCCACCCGCCCCCAGCAAATCACACGCCAGACCCTGATCGGCATGAGCACTTCTGCGGAATCGATTGCCTTGTCCAAAGACCTGAGAAAGCGCGGCTGGAATTTTGTAGGACCCACCACCATGTATGCCTTCATGCAGGCCATGGGCTTGGTGAATGACCACATTGATGGATGCGCAGCACGGGAGAAGGCTGTTGCCGCACGCGCAACATTCCAGCCACCCATGGTAACCCTCACACCCCCAAAATGAAAAACCCGGCACGTGGGCCGGGTTAGTCCCCGAGTACGGGGCACGCAGTGCGCGAAGCAATCGCCCAGATCGAATATGCGCGTTCTATAAACAGCCGGTTTGCGTTCAATCAAAAAGACCCCAGCTCTAAGCTGGGGCAATTGGCTCGGTGCGCCTCATCGTCGCGGAGCCCTCGCAGCCATCATTCATCCCTATGGCAAAAGTGTGATTGCGCCAGATCAAGAAACACCAAACTCGTCACCAAATAGAGAAGCTTCGACATTCAGTGGCATCTCTCGGATGATGTACTGCGGTGAGTTGGAGCCAGCCCTGCGATCAACGGGCACAATCCCCCCATGAAAGCACCCCCCAGACTCCAATCCCTGATCGAAGAAGGCCTGATCGACACCGTGGTTCGCCAGCTCATGAGCGGCAAAGAGGCCATGGTGTTTGTGGTGCGCAGTGGCGATGAGACACGCTGCGCCAAGATCTACAAAGAGGCCACCAACCGCAGCTTCCGCCAAGCGGTGGACTACACCGAAAACCGCAAGGTCAAAAACTCGCGTTCTGCCCGCGCCATGGCCAAGGGCAGCAAGTTTGGCCGCCAGGAGCAAGAGGCGGCCTGGCAAAGTGCCGAGGTGGACGCGCTCTACCGCCTGGCCGCCGCGGGCGTGCGGGTACCCCAGCCCTACAACTTTCACGATGGCGTGCTGCTGATGGAGCTGGTGACCGACGCGCACGGCGACGCCGCCCCGCGCCTGAACGATGTGGCCTTCACGCCCGAACAGGCGCGCGCCCACCACGCCACGCTGATAGCCGAAGTGGTGCGCATGCTGTGCGCGGGGGTGGTGCACGGGGATTTGTCGGAATTTAACATCCTGCTGGCCCACACACCCGGGGCCGATGGCTCGGAGGGCACCGACGTCCCGGTGATCATCGACCTGCCGCAGGCCGTGGACGCGGCCGGCAACAACCACGCGCAGCGCATGCTGCTGCGCGACGTGGCCAATCTGCGCGACTTCTTTGGCCAGTTTGCGCCCGAGCTGCTCGCGACCCAATATGGCCCCGAGATCTGGAGCCTGTACCAGGCTGGCCTGCTCAGCAACGAGACGCCACTCACCGGCCGCTTTGAGCGCTCGCACGCCGATGTGGATATGGAAGGCGTGCTGCGCGAGATTGACGATGCGCGCGCGGAGGATGCGGCGCGCAGGCTGCGCATGCAGACGGCAACGCAGGCATAGAAACGGTGGCCTGGAGGCACCGCAGGCTCCGGGTAGCCCGTGGCGTCTGCGTCAGTGGGTAATGGCCACCAGCACGCTGCAAGGTGCCTGGGCGATGAGCGCCTTGGATACCGAAGTTTTCCACCAGCGGGCGGCCCAGCCGTCCAGATGTTTGTGGCCGACCACGATCAGGTCGGCTTCGATTTTTTTGGCATACGCAGTGATTTCATCCACCGTGTCCCCGGTCAGCAAGCTGCCCTTGGCCTGGTAGCCCGAAGCTTGCAGGCGACGCAGGCCGTCGTCCAGCACGTTCTGCATGGCTTCCCTCTCGCGCTCCATCATGGCGCTGTCGTACACGCCGCCTTCCAGGGAGACCAGACCGACATTCATGGGCAGCACCGCCACCAGCGCCAGTTCCGCCTGCGACCACTGCGCCAGTTCCCGGCAATCCAGCAGCGCCTTTTGGCCGCTGGGTGAACCGTCATAGGCTAACAAGATACGTTTGTACATGGTGTCCTCCTGGGGAGTTGGGGAGCGCAAGGTTTGCACTGCAAGCATAGGGCGCCTTGGCCAATTGGGCAACCACTAGCATGTGGGCGCATCCTTTGCAGCGCCGGGGTTTTGGCCGGCGTGGGCCACAATGCCTGGCTCCCGTGCACTTGGCCCCCATTCACCCCGAGAAAACCGACTATGACCCAGCACTCCAACGCCAGCATCACCCACCCCATCGCCGCCAAATGGCCAGCGCTGCACCCCGAGCGGCTGCAGCTCTACTCGCTGCCCACACCCAATGGCGTCAAGGTGTCTATCCTGCTGGAAGAACTGGGCCTGCCGTATGAAGCGCATCTGGTGAACTTTGAAACCAATGACCAGATGTCGCCCGAATTTCTGGCACTCAACCCCAACAACAAAATTCCCGCCATCCTGGACCCCAACGGTCCGGGCGGCAAACCGCTGGCGCTGTTCGAGTCGGGCGCGATTCTGCTGTACCTGGCCGAGAAGACGGGCCAGTTCATCCCGCAAGACGCTGCCGCGCGCTACGAGACCATCCAGTGGCTGATGTTCCAGATGGGAGGCATCGGGCCGATGTTTGGCCAGTTGGGCTTCTTCCACTTCTTCGCCGGCAAGGACTATGAAGACAAGCGCCCACGCGACCGCTATGTGGCCGAGAGCAAACGCCTGCTGGGCGTGCTGAACCAGCGCCTCGCCACCCGCACCTGGATCATGGGCGACGACTACACCATTGCCGACATCGCGATCTTCCCCTGGGTGCGCAACCTGATCGACCGCTATGGAGCAGGTGATCTGGTGGGCATACACGACTTTGCGCATGTGAAGCGTGCACTGGCGGCGTTTGTGGCGCGGCCCGCCGTGGTGCGGGGGCTGGCGATACCCGCTCGCTCCTGACGGAAATTTTTTATGACCCAGCCCTCTGCTCGCTCCACCTGTCTGGCCGGCGCCCGCGATAGCGTTCCCATGCTGGTGGGCGCCGCGCCCTTTGGCATTATTTTTGGTGCCCTGGTCGGCACGGCCCAACTGGCCCCCTGGCAAGGGCAGTTGATGTCGCTCAGCGTGTTTGCCGGCTCCAGCCAGTTCATTGCCGTGGGGCTGATGGCCGGGCTGGCCGGCACCCTGGTGATCTGGCTGGCCACCCTGATCGTGAACCTGCGCCACATGCTGTACGCGGCGGCGCTGCTGCCATACGTGCAGCATCTGCCTGCGCGCTGGCGCTGGGTGCTGGGCTTTTTGCTGACCGATGAAACGTTTGCCGTGGTGGAGAGCTACTACCGCAAACATCCCCATGCGAGCCTGGGGCACTGGTATTTCCTGGGCTCGGGCCTGGCCATGTATGCCAACTGGCAAATCTGGACCGTGGTCGGGCTGGTGTTTGGCGCAGTGTTTCCGCAGCTGCAAACGCTGGGGCTGGACTTTGCGATGGTGGCGACCTTCATCGCCATCGTGGTGCCCCAACTGGCGCGCGTACCCCACTTGGCCGCCGCGCTGGCGGCGGGTAGCACGGCGTATGGGCTCAAGGACCTGCCGTTCAAACTGGGCCTGATGGCCGCCGTGGTGGTGGGCGTTGGCGTGGGCGTGTTACTGACCCGGCTGCGCGCGCGCCAGTCGGGCAACGGGAGCGCAGCATGAGCGCCGCGCCGGGCCACCCCAAGCAAGCTAGCACCGCAGTGCGCAGCACGGAGGTTGTCCAGTGACCGCCACCATCGCCATCATCGGCATGGCCGTGATCACGTTTTTCATCAAGGCACTGGTCTTCATTCTGGGGGGCCGCATGGCGTTTTCAGCCACCATGCGCCAGGCGTTGGGCTTTGTTCCGGTGACGGTTCTCACCGCCATCATCGTGCCCATGGTCCTGTCGCCGCATGGCCAGGGCCTGGAGTGGAGCTGGCGCAACCCGCAACTGGTAGCGGCGGTTTTTTCCGTGCTGGTGTGCGCCGTGACACGACACCAGTTGCTGACCATCATGCTGGGCTTGGCGGTGTTTTTCGGCTGGCAGTTTTCGCTGGGGTCGTGACAGCGCGCAGCGGCATTGGCTACACTGCGCCAGACACTTCGACAGGGACACCATGCAATCTTTGTTTCACCTGGCCTACCATGTGCGCGATCTGGACGCAGCGCGCCATTTCTACGGCACGATCCTGGGCTGCCGCGAGGGCCGCAGCACCGACACCTGGGTCGATTTTGATTTCTTTGGTCACCAGATTTCCCTGCACCTGGGCACCCCGTTTGCCACCAGCAACACCGGCAAGGTTGGCGACCACATGGTGCCCATGCCGCATCTGGGCGTCATTCTGCAAATGGCCGACTGGCAGGCGCTGGCCGATCGCCTGGCCGCGCAACGGATTACATTCGTGCTGCCACCCGGCATCCGCTTTGCCGGTGAACCCGGCGAACAGGCCACCATGTTTTTCCTGGACCCATCGGGCAACCCGATTGAGGTCAAGGGGTTTGCCAGCCTGGACGGGGTCTTTGCGACGTAGCGCCGTATTGCTTGCGGCGGCAGTGGCGGCGGGCTGTTCCGACACCGCCTACCTGCTGCACTCGGCCAAGGGCCATCTGGACATCCTGCAGGCGGCGCGGCCCGTGGACGAGTGGCTGGGCGAGGACAGCACCCCTGCGGCGCTGAAGCAGCGCCTGCAGCTGGCGCAGGACATACGCCGCTTTGCGGTGCGTGCGCTGCAACTGCCCGACAACGCGAGCTACCAGCGTTATGCCCAGCTTGCCCGCCGCTCGGTGGTGTGGAATGTGGTGGCGGCACCGGCCTATTCCCTGACGCTCAACACCTGGTGTTTTCCGGTGACGGGCTGTGTGGGGTATCGCGGCTACTTTGATGAGCACGAAGCACAACTGCAGGCCGACACATTGCGCGCCCAAGGACTGGAGGCCAGTGTCTACGGGGTGCCCGCTTACTCGACGCTGGGTTGGACCAACTGGCTGGGTGGTGACCCCTTGCTCAGCACCTTCATTGACTACCCGCAAGGCGAACTGGCGCGCATGATCTTTCATGAGCTGGCACACCAGGTGCTGTACGTCAAAGACGACACGGCGTTCAACGAATCGTTTGCCAGCGCCGTGGAACGGCTCGGCAGCACCGCCTGGCTCGCCAGCCAGGCCAGCACCGCGGCGCAAGCGGAATACACCACCCTGGACGCGCGGCGCCGGGCGTTTCGGGCACTGACCGCCGGCACGCGCCAGAAGCTGATGGCGATCTATGCAACAGACTCCACCACGCCGCCCAACACCCACCAGCAAGAGGCCCTGAAGTCTGCCGCCTATGCCGAGTTTCGCCAGTCCTACGCGCAGCTCAAGGAAAGCTGGGGCGGCTACGGTCGTTACGACGCCTGGGTCGCCGGGGCCAACAACGCATCCTTTGGAGCGCTGGCGGCCTATGACGATTGGGTCGGGGCGTTTGAGGTCCTGTACAGGCAACACCCTGGCGACTGGGCGGCTTTTTACAGTTCAGCGAAGCAGCTGGCGGAGCTGCCACGCGCTGAGAGAACCCGGCGCTTGCAGCCGCTAAAAGACGCGGCCCAATAGCGCGAGCGCCCTGCCGGAACGACATCCGGAAAACCTAGGGTTTATACCAATCAAATCGAATCAAAGACGTATAGACAACTTAGCCAATGCCCGTTAAAGTTGTCTATACAAGTACGTGCCGCTTGATTTCTCTGCCAACCCCACCCCTTTAACGGAGCATTCCCATGAAATTTTCTGGAACCACCCCCTCTGCACTGGCCGCCATTGGCATGGCGCTTCTGTCGGGTGTTGCACTGGCCGACATCAAGATTGGCATCACCGTGCCGCTCACGGGCTTTGCCGCGGCTGATGGCAAGTCTGCCCTGGATGGCGCCAAGCTGGCGGTAGCCCAGACCAACGCCAAAGGCGGGGTCAACGGCGAGAAGCTGGACATGGTGGTGTATGACGACCAGGCCTCGCCCAAAGAGGCCGTGCCGGCAGCCACCAAGCTGATTGAGAAAGACAAGGTGGTGGGCGCTGTGTCGGGCTCGTATTCGGGCTCTACCCGCGCCGCGTCCGCCATCTTCCAGGCCGCGCAGGTGCCGTATGTGGTGTCCTACGCCATTCACCCCGACATCACGCGCTCGGGCGACTTCATGTTCCGCGTCTCGGCCATGGGCGAAGTGCAGGGCCGTGGCGGCGCCAAGCTGGTCAGCAGCCTGGGCAAGAAAAAAGTGGTGTTGATCACGCTGAAGAACGACTTTGGCCAGTCCCTGGCAGCGGGCTTCAAGGAGGGTGCAGCGAAGTACGGCATCACCATTGCAGGCGAGCATGAGTACAGCATCCAGGACCGCCAGTTTGGCGCGCTGGTCTCGGCCGTCAAGGCGCAGGAGCCTGAGGTGATTTACGCCAGTGGTTATTTCTACACCGCCGGCCCCCTGGTCAACCAGTTGCGCGCCGCCGGTGTGACCGCCACCATCATTGGACAAGAGGGTTACGACTCCGAGAAGTTCATGGAGATCGCTGGCCCGGCGTCCGAAGGCGTGCTGATCACCACGTCGCTGGACCGTGACTCGACCAACCCGGCCACCAAAGCATTCCTGGCTGATTTCAAGGCCGCCAACAACGCGGGCGCCGACATGGTGGCCGCTGCCACCTACACCGCCACCCAGGTGCTGATTGACGGCCTGCGCAAGACCGGCGGCAAGGGAGGCGCCGCGCTGCGCGACGCGATTGCAGCGGGCACCTACGACAGCGCCATTGGCAAGCTGAGCTTCAACGACCTGCACGAGGTCAACAAGGACCTGCAAGTGCAGGTAGTCAAGGACAAAAGCTTTCGCCGCCACTCGGTGATCTCGGACCCCGTGTTGCTGGCCGCGCCAACCAAGGCATCCAGGTAAGCACCGTCGCCACGCCAAACGACCTGTACACAAGACACCAGCAACGCCATGTTTTTTGTTGAACTCATTGCCCAGAGTCTGGTGCAGGGCAGCATTTACGCGCTGATCGCGCTGGGGCTCACCCTGGTCTACGGGCTGTTGCGCATCCTGCATGTGGCCCACGCCAGCCTGTTCACGCTGGGTGCCTATATCGGCGTGCTGACCTACAACGCCACCGGCAGCATGGTGCTCACGCTGCTGGCGGCCATGGCGGTGTCGGGCCTGTCCGGCGTGGCCATGTTCCGGCTGGCCTACCAGCCCATTTTGAAGCAGCCGCCGCATGTGGCGCTGATCGCCTCCATCGGGCTGTTCATTGCCGCCGAGGAATGTTTCCGCATCATCTTTGGCGCCTCCGGCCTGTCGTTTGCCAACCCGCCGCTGCAGGGCCAGGTGCAACTGTTTGGCGGCCTGCAATTCAAGCAAGCCGAGCTGGCAGTGATGGGGGGCACGGCGCTCATCATTGGCATGCTGGGCTGGCTGCAAACCCGCACCCGCATTGGCGTGGCCTGCCAGGCCACCGTGTCGGACCCGCAAATGGCCGAGTCCTTTGGCATCCGGCTCACCATGGTGCGCGATTTGAATTTTTTGATCGGCTCGGCGCTGGCCGGGTTTGCCGGTGTGTGGGTGGCCTTGCTGAACAACCTGGTCGAGCCCACCATGGGCAGCGTGCCGTCCTACAAGGCGCTGGCCATCATTGTGCTGGGCGGCCTGGGTTCGGTACCCGGCACGCTGATGGCTGCGCTGGTGCTGGGCCTGGTGGAGTCCTTTGGCACCGTGTACCTGGGCAAGGTGCTGGACCGCAACGCGATTGCCTTTGCCTTTTTGATTGTGGTGTTGATGGTCAGGCCGCAGGGCCTGTTCGCCAAGCGCTAGGACGGAACCACCATGGACTACGAAATATCCCTGATCACAACGATTGGCATCACCGTGATGTTTGCGCTGTCGCTGAACCTGATCACCGGCTTTTGCGGCCAGATCAGCCTGGGCCACGCCGCCTTTCTGGGCCTGGGCGCGTACACCTCGGCCATGCTGTGCCAGGCGGGCATGCCCTTCTGGTTGACGCTGCCACTGGCCATGCTGGTGGCCGGGCTGCTGGGCGTACTGGTCGGTCTGGCCAGCCTGCGGGTGCGCGCCGACTTTCTGGCCATCACCACCATGGGCGTGGGCTTCATCTTCATTGGCGTGGTGCGCCAGCAGGAGTGGATGGGCGGCGAAATGGGCGTCACCGGTTTTCCGGGCTCGGGCCTGGGCAAGACGGGTTTCATGGCCCTGTGCCTGGCCCTGGCGGCGCTCACTGCGGGCCTGAGCCTGTACATCCAGCGCGCCTGGATGGGACAGGTTTTCAAAGGCATTGCCGAAGACGAGGACACCATGCGTGTGCTGGGCATTGACGTGCCGCGCTACAAGCTGGCGGCCTTTGCCATTGGCACCGCGTTGGCCGGTGCAGCGGGCGGCCTGTATGCGCAAAACCTCAAGTTCATTGGGCCGGACAGCTTTGGCTTCGTCGAGTCGGTCACCGTGCTGTCCATGGTCGTGGTGGGCGGCATTGGCTCGGTATTCTGGGTGGTGGTTGCGGCGGCAGTGCTGTCGGCCCTGCCGGGTTGGTTCCAGTTCATTGGCGACTACAAGCTGCTGGTGTATGGCGGCCTGCTGTTCACCATGATGCGGTTCTCGCCCCACGGTCTGGCCGGCATCGCCGCACGCTTTACCAAAGCCAGAACCGCACCCATGCCGGGAGCCAGCCGATGAGCAGCGCACCCACGCAAGCCCTGCTGAGGGTAGACCACGTCTCGGTGCGCTTTGGCGGCCTGACGGCGGTCGACAATGTGTCGTTTGTGGTTAACGAAGGTGAACTGCTGGGCCTGATTGGCCCCAATGGCGCTGGCAAAACCACCATGCTGCGCGCCATCACCGGCGTGGTAACCGCCAGCGAAGGCAATGTGTATCTGCACAGTGAGCCGCTGGTGCACTTGAGCATTGACCAGCGGGTGCGCCGCGGCCTGTCGCTGTCGCAGCAACTGGTCAAACCCCTGCGCACCATGACGCTGGTCGAGAACGTGGCCCTGGCCGCTGGCTTTGCCAAGACCGCATCGCCGCTGCGCTCGCTGCTGCATGTGGACCGAGGAGTCGAGATGGCGGTTGGCATGGAGATGCTGGCGCGCGTGGGCATTGCCGAGCGCGCCCACCAGTTGCCGGGCACCCAGCCCCTGGGCGTTTTGAAGCGCCTGGAGCTGGCCCGCGCCCTGGCCTTGAAGCCCAAACTCTTTTTGCTGGATGAGCCGCTGGCCGGACTCAACTCCAAAGAGGCGCGTGCCTTTGCCAACACCATTGCCGACATCCACCAGGGCGGCATGACGGTGGTTCTGATCGAGCACAACCTGGGTGAAGTCATGCGCCTGTGCCAGCGCCTGGTGGTGCTGGACAACGGCAAGAAGATTGGCGACGGCGAACCCCGTGCCGTGATGAATGACCCGGTGGTGCAAGCCGCCTACCTGGGTGGCGATACCCTGGGCAAGGCCCAGAGCGAAGCCCAATCGCAAGAGGCCGCGCATGCTTGAGCTACAAAACCTGTCCTGTGGCTATGGCCCGTTCAACGCGGTGCATGAGCTGTCGCTGGTGCTGCGCCCCGGCACCATCACCGCGCTGCTGGGCGCCAACGGCGCGGGCAAGTCATCCACGCTGATGTGCATCGCAGGCCACGGCGAACTGCAGGCCGGACGCATTCTGTTTGGCGGAGACGACATCAGCAACCTGCCGGCCACGCAGCGCGTGCGCGCGGGCATTGCCATCTCGCCCGAAGGGCGGCGCCTGTTCAAGGACCTGTCGGTGGAAGACAACCTGCGCGTGGGCGGCATGATCCACCCGGTGAGCGGCTACGCCCACGACCGGGATCGCGTGCTCAGCCTGTTCCCCCGGCTGGGCGAGCGCCTGACGTCGCTGGCGGGCAATCTGTCGGGCGGCGAGCAGCAGATGCTGGCCATTGGGCGCGCGCTGATGACACGGCCCAAGCTGATCATGATCGACGAACTGTCGCTGGGCCTGATGCCCAAGGTGATTGACCAGTGCTACCAGGCCCTGAAGCTGCTGCGCAGCGAGGGCATGACGGTGCTGCTGGTGGAGCAAAGCACCGAACGCGCCCTGGCGGCGGCCGACGACGTGTGCGTGCTGGAATCGGGCGCCACGGTGTGGCGCGGCTCGGCGCTGGACGCCCGCAATGACCCCAGCCTGACCGCAGCCTATCTGGGCCTGCACTAGCGCGTCACAGCGCGGCCATTTCCTTGGCCTGCCGGATGATGAAGTCCACTGCAAATTTCGCCATCAGGGAGTAGCTTCTGCCCTTGAGCGAGACGATGGCCATGTCAGCAAACTGGGCTGGCACGTCGATCACGTTGAGGCGAACCAGACGCTTCTGGGCAACATCCTGGATAGATCCCGCGTCGACGCAACCAATCACCGTGTCGGTGCTCATGGCCAAGGATTTCAGCAGGCTCAGATCGTCACATTCAACGGCCAGTGGCAGGCGCTTGCCCTCCCCCAGGCCCATGAGCGCGCCCAATCCCAATTGCACAACCTCGGGCACCCGCACGCTGGCGATTCCGAAAGGAATGAGCGACGCAGCGGTGATGGCCGCCTTCGACAGCAGGGGATGACCGGTGCGCACGTAGAAGCCCCCAGACAACTTGGCAACCCGTGAGACGGTCAGATCGGCTGCGGCCACGACGTTGCGCACGTCGGCCATGTAGAAATCCAGCTCCTCGGCACGCAGGTGCGCCGCCAGGTAGTCTGCGTTGTTCACCTCCACCCGCACGCATACCCCGGGATGGGCTGTGCGGATTTCGGTCAGCAGCGGCGGCACCATGGTGGCGGCCGGGTAAGGCCCCACACCAAAGGCCAGGTCACCAATCAGCCGCTCGCGGTACAGGCTGACATCGCGCTCCAGGCAGCGGTTCTCGAACAGCAGCTTGCGCGCACGCTCGACCACAAAGGCACCCGCATCGGTACAGCTTACCTCCAGCGTCCCGCGGTCAAACAGCAGCAGGCCCATCTCGTCCTCGGCCGCCTGGATGCTGCGGCTGAAGGCAGATTGGGTCAGATGGCATTGAACCGCCGCACGACCGAAATTGCGCGTGTCCGCCAGAGCTACCAGATGCTTGAGTCGCTTGAGGTCCATGAAGCAGCTCCTTGTGGTCATCCATGTACTGAATGCATCGATTTTGCACGAAATATGCATTGGACGAATTCAATCGCAGCTTCAACAATGACAAGCCACGGGACTGATATAAGAAACCGATCACCATAACAACGAGGAGAACATGGCATGAAGAAACAGAATGTCGCGCTCATGGCAGCGCTGATCACCCTGGCAGCAGGCTGCAGCAAAACCAGTGGTGTTGGCGGTGAGGCGGGCGACGCTGCCCCCGAAACGCTGAAAGCCAATGCACAGGTTGCCCAGGAACTGAAACTGGACGACCCGCAGGACTTTGAAGACGCCAAGCGCGGTTTCATGGCCAAGCCCACGGGCAAGATTGTTCAAGCCGACGGCACCGTGCTCAAGGACTTCGAGGCCTACCACTTCCTCGACGGCAAGGCACCCGACACCGTCAACCCCAGCCTGTGGCGCCATGCGCAGCTCAATGCCAACTTTGGCTTGTTCAAGGTGACCGATGGGGTTTACCAGTTACGCGGTTTTGACATAGCCAACATGACCCTGATCGAAGGCAAAACCGGCTGGATCGTGGTCGACCCGCTGACCGCGCGCGAGACCTCCAGTGCCGCACTGGCTTTTGCACGCCAGCACTTGGGCAACAAGCCCGTATCGGCCGTCGTATTGACCCATGCCCATGCGGACCACTTCGGTGGTGTATTGGGCGTGGTAACGCCCAGGGAAGTGGCCGAACGCAAGCTGCCGGTCGTGGCCTCCGCCGGTTTCATGGAAGAGGCCACCAGCGAGAACGTGCTGGTCGGCACCGGCATGGCCCGTCGATCCATTTACCAGTTCGGGCGTGACCTGCCCCGTTCGGCCAAGGGCAATGTGGATACCGGGCTGGGCAAGGACGTGGCCTACGGCACCATCGGCATCATTGCCCCCAACTGGCTGATCTACAAACCCACGCAGCCAATGCAACTGGACGGCGTGGATTTTGTCTTTCACAACGTGCCTGGAGCGGAGTGCCCGGCGGAACTGACCTTCAGCATTCCGGACAAGAAGCTCTATGACGGCGCCGAGAACCTGTCACAGACCATGCACAACCTGCTGCCGGTGCGCGGCGCCAAGGCGCGCGATGCACTGCGCTGGTCCAACTACATGGACCAGGCGCTGGAACAAACCCGGGATGCCGATATCTACATTGGCTCGCACAACTGGCCGGTCTGGGGCAACGCCAATATCAAGAAATTTGTCACCATGCACCGCGATGTCTACAAATACACGCACGACCAGACCGTGCGCCTGATCAATGCCGGATACACACCGCGTGAGATTGCCGACACGGTCAAACTGCCCAAATCGTTGTCCGAGTTCTTCGGTGTGCGCGGCTACTATGGCGATATCCGCCACAACGTGAAGGCGGTCTACCAGTTCTACATTGGCGCCTACGACGGCAATCCGGCCAATCTGAATCCGCTGCCGCCCCAGGAGTCGGCCAGGCATTACCTGGAGCTCATTGGCGGTGCGGACAAGGCCGTGGGCGCGGCCCAGACTGCGTACGACAAGGGCGACTACCGCTGGACCGCCGAACTGCTGAACCACGCCGTGTTTGGCGACCCGTCGAGCAAAGCCGCCAAGGAACTGCTGGCCAGGACCTATGAGCAAATGGGCTACATGGCAGAAGCCGCCACCTGGCGCAATTCCTACCTGACTAGTGCCCAGGAATTGCGCAACGGCCCGCCCACCAAGGGCGCATCCAAGGCCATGCTGATGGAAATGCTGCTGCAAACGCCCATGGAGCGTTTCCTGGAAGCCATGGCCGCCGGCCTGGATGGTCCCGCCGCCGAAGGCAAGACCCTCAAGGTCAACCTGGTGCTGACCGATCTGAAAGAGTCCTACGTGCTGTGGATCGAGAACGCGGTGCTGCATTTCAGGAGCGGTGAGCCCGCAGCAGACGCCAATGCCACGTTGACGCTGACAAAGGATATATTCGTCAAGATGATTGCAGGCACCGCCGGCGTCAAGGACACGTTGCTCAGCGACGACCTGAAGGTGGGCGGCAGCAAGATCGATCTGGTGCGCTTCTTCACCCTGATAGACAAGGCACCCGGCACTTTCGCCATTGTTACCAAATAAGTATGCAGAGGAAACCCGCATGAATCCGAAACCCTGGCTTGCAACCTACGCCGAAAACGGCATTCCGGCAGAGATCAATGCCAATGCGTTCCCGTCCGTCACCCGCATGCTGGACGCGGCCATGCTGCGCTTTGCGGACAAGCCCGCATTCCGCTCCTTCGGGCAGACGCTGACGTATGCCGATGTGGACCGCCTGTCCGGCGCATTTGCGGCCTGGCTGCAGCAGACCCTGGGGGTGAAACCTGGCGACCGCGTTGCGGTGATGTTGCCCAATCTGCTGGCGTTCCCCATTGCCTGCCTGGGCATCATGCGCGCCGGTGCGGTGCAGGTGAACGTGAACCCGCTGTACACGCCGCGCGAACTGGAGCACCAGCTTAACGACTCGGGCAGTGAAATCATTGTGGTGTTCAACGGCTCCACGCCCACGCTGGCCGAGATCATGGGCAAGACGGGCATCAAGACCGTGGTCACCGTGGCGCCTGGCGACGGCACGGCCGCACCCCTGCCCGCCCCACCGGTCGATGCCCGCCTGTCGGCCAGCATCCCCTTCGCCCAAGCGCTGGCGGCCGGCGCCGCCATGCAGCGCACACCGGTCGACACCCAAGGCAGTGATTTGCTGTTCCTGCAGTACACTGGCGGCACCACCGGGCTGTCCAAGGGTGCAGCGCTGTCGCACCGCAACTTGGTGGCCAATACCGAGCAGTTCAAGGCCATCATGCCCGACGCGTTGCGCCCGGGCCAGGAGGTGGTGGTGACGGCGATTCCGCTGTACCACATCTTTGCGCTGATGGTGAATTTCATCACCTACTTCTCGGTGGGTGCGGACAACTGGCTGGTGGCCAATCCGCGCGACATGGACGGCTTTGTCGAGGTCCTAAAAGAATCCCACCTGACGGTCTTCACCGGCGTCAACACGCTGTTTGCCGGTCTGGTCATGCACCCCAAGATCCGGGAGGTGGACTTTTCCCATTTGCGCCTGACGGGCGGCGGCGGCTCTGCGGTGATCGGCGCCACGTCCGACAAGTGGAAGGACATTACCGGGCAGTTCATCCGCGAGGGTTACGGACTGTCCGAGACCTCGCCGGTGCTGTCATTCAATCCTTCCTCCGTCAAGGATTTCACGGGAACCACTGGCCTGCCCTTGCCCGGCACCGACATCAAACTGCTGGGCGATGACGGCGTCGAAGTGGCGCTGGGCCAGGCGGGCGAAGTCTGCGCCAAGGGACCGCAAGTCATGGGCGGCTACTGGCAACAGCCTGAGGCCAATGCAGCAGCCTTCACACCCGACGGCTACTTCCGCACAGGAGATGTGGGGGTATTGGATGCCAAGGGTTTCCTGAAAATTGTCGACCGCAAGAAGGACATGGTCATCGTCTCGGGTTTCAATGTGTACCCCAACGAGGTGGAGGCCGTGGCCAGTGGCTGCCCCGGTGTGGCCGAGTGTGCATGCATTGGCGGCCCGGACGAAAAAACCGGCGAGGCGATCAAGCTGTTCGTGGTCAAGGCACCGGGCGCAACGATCACCGAAGCCGACGTCATTGCGCATTGCCGCAAGGAGCTGACCGCCTACAAGGTACCCAAGACCGTGCAGTTCATGGAAACGCTGCCCAAGTCGACAGTGGGAAAGATACTGCGACGTGAGCTGCGTACCGGCACCTGAACTCAGGGCAGTTTTACGGCATTGATATCGACTCTGGTGCCCTTGGCAACGCCAAGTCCCAGCGTCTTGTTGAACGACACCTGGTGGCCACGGGTGGTGATGTTGTCATCATGGGTCGCAAAGCCAATGTTGTAGACACCGCCGGCCTTCAGCGTCTTGTCATCATCATTGGTCAGCCCCAGAGGACGGGTCATGACCACGGTCCACATGCCGTTTTTCCAGGCAGCCATGCCGCCGTTGTCACCGGCAGAGCCCTTGACATCCGAGCGGCCAACCGTGTAGTCAGGCAGCATGTCGCCTTCTTTCCATCCGGCATTCGGGTCGAACGGCACCGCGTTCTGGTCGCGGATCAGGAAGTGATCGCCCTTGCGCAGATCCAATGCCCTGATCGACTTGTAGCCGACCTTTTTCTCATCCCACATGAATTTGGGCTCATGGGTCTTGGCGTCGGCATTGCCGCTCCAGGGGTCCTTGCCCGCGTCGCTGTTGCGGAATTCCAGCACATAGCCGTCATCGGTCATGCCCACGGGATGGCTGCGGTGCGCACGCCACTGGATCAGGTCCAGGAACTTGCCTTCGGCTTTCAGCTTGGCAATGTCTTCCACGGATTTTCCGGTCTTCCAGTCCGATGGGTCGGTGCGGGTGTCGGGAACGTATTTGCGCACATCGCTTTTCTTGATGGCACTCAGGAGCGCATTGGCAGAGACTTCTTCCTTGGTGAACTGCTTGGGCATGTCACGCTGTCCATCGTGGCAGGTCAGCCAGCAACCCTGCTTGTCGAAGCCGGCAACCTTGCCGTCATCAATCATGATGGACATGCGGTCTTCGTAGATGCCGGGCTGTTTGCCTTCCTGCACCACCTGGTCGAGTTTGGGGAAGCCCCAGACCTTCCACTCCTTGCCGTCAAAGCGCAGGTACTGGTGCTCGGTACCGGGGAAGGGGTTGTCGGTCTTCCACTGGAAGCGCAGGTAGGCGTTCTTGTCGTCATAGGCGGCCTGCACCTTCAGCTCCTTGTAGCCCGACTTGCCAGGTACCGCCATGGGCTCCAGCTTGCCGGCCTTGACCAGTTTTTCTCCCAGGTCTTTTTCCGCATCTTTTTCGTCGTGGCAGGACACACAGGAATCGCCACGTATGACTTCCTTGGCGCCGCCCTTGTGACCGTCGCTGCGCAGCCACTCATAGGTCGACTGCCCGGGATAGAAGAGCCCAACGGTTGTCGGCTTGATCTTCCCCCAGTTGATCGTGGCCGGATCGGCCGCCGTCGCAGCGCCTACTCCGAGTACGGCAAGGCTCAGGGCCAGAATTGTCTTTTTCATATCGGCATCCTTTCGATTGGTGTGAACGCAGAGACTGTGTTGAGACGAAGTGTAGGACTCTGCTTTACATACGGTTAACAATTGGCCCCGGCCTTGATTCAAATCAATCGAACGGAAATACACCGGCGGCCGTGCGCGCAGTGCTGGCGGGCACGCAAGCCCGCCGGACGGCAGACATCCAGACTGATAGTGGCCGCTATCCGCATACATCAGAAATATTGATGCTCTGTTTTTGATAGCTACTTACGCACACTCTACGGGGCTTGCAGCCCGATTTTGCCAATAGACGTCACCACATTCCCGGGGCCCCCTCTCCTAATGCAATCCTGATGCGGCAAGTGGTACGCTGGCCACACCATGCAAGAAGCTGCAGCTCCAGAGTCCGGTCGCCAAACCCTTCAACGTTGGATCGTTGTAGCCTTGTTGCTGGCAACGGCGACTGTGCTGGGGTTTCTGGTCGACCACCATGTGTCCCTGACCAGCCAGGCCATGGTCTATGTGCTGGCGGTGGTGATTGCTTCCTACATGCTGAGCTGGATAGAGTCGGTGGCCTGTGCCGTGGGCGCCGTCACGGCATTCAATTTCTTTTTTGTGCCACCGCGCTGGACCTTTGAGGTTGAAAACCAGGAGCATTTGATTGCGCTGTTCACCATGCTGCTGGTGGCCCTGGTCATCAGCCACCTGGCTGCCGGTTTGCGGCGCGAGACCGAAACCGCCCGGCTCAACGAGCACAGGGCACGGCAACTGCAGGGACTGGCCACGGCGCTGTCTGGCGCCAACTCCGCCAGGGACATTCTGGACCTGGGCCAAGCCGCACTGGATAGCGCCTTCAACGGCCCCAGCGTGCTGGCCCTGTGCCGGGCTGGCGGCGAGCTGGACCTGACCGCCGAGCTGGCATCGCATTTGGGGGACGGCATGCGCTGCTGCATGCGCGAGGCGGCCGTGCTGGGCCCGGGAACCGGTCGCTGGCCGGGGCTCAATGCCTGGTATTTGCCCCTGGCGGAGTCTGGCAACGCTCTGGGTGCGGCCTGCGTTCAGCCCGCTGATGCGGCCGATCATGCGGGCCGGGAGCACGCGCAGGCGCTGTGCGCCCTGCTGGCGCAGGCGCTGTGGCGCCAGCGCTTGTCCACATCCATACAGGTCGCGCAAAACGAAGCGCAGCGCCAACAAGTGCAAAGCACCTTCCTGGCGGCCATTTCACACGACTTTCGCACGCCGCTGGCGGCCGTGGTGGGGGCGGCGTCGGCTCTGCAAACACAGAGGGACAAGCTCAGCCAGACCGAGCAGGACCGATTGCTGGGCAGCATTGTCAGCGAAGCGTCGTATTTGTCCACGGTGACTGAAAACACCCTGCAGCTGGTGCGACTGGCCAATGCGTCCCAGGAACTGAAACCGGATTGGGAGTCGATGGAAGAAATTGTTGGCGCAGTTCTGGCACGCGTACGCCAGCGCGACCCGACACGCCGCATCCGATCCAGCGTACCCGAAGGGCTTCCGCTGATCAAGGCCGATCCGGTGCTGATTGCGCAGTTGCTGGGCAACCTGCTGGACAACGCACTCAAGTACAGCAGCGAAGCCATTGACCTGGTGGTGAGCGTGGCCGACCACACACTGCGGGTGTCCGTCAAGGACCGTGGACCCGGCATTCCCGTAGAGCAACAGGGGGCGATTTTCGAGCCCTATTCGCGCAATGACCAATCGGGTCAACGCGGTGCCGGGCTCGGGCTTGCGGTGTGCCGGGCGATTGCCGCCGCGCATGGCGGCACGTTGACCGTGCGCCGACGCAACGCCGGCGGCAGCAACTTCACCCTGGCCTTGCCCATTGAGGCCCAGCAGCCCATTCGGGAGGCGCCATGAGCCTGCGGGTACTGGTGGTGGAGGATGACCGCGAGATTCGGGCCCTGATCCAGTCGTCCCTGTCGGTGGAAGGCTTTGTGGTGCAAACGGCGGTCACGCTGCGCGAGGCCCAGGCACTGATTGAACACGCGCTGCCCGATGTCATCGTGCTGGACCTGGGTCTGCCCGACGGTGACGGCGTCGAACTGGTCCAGCAGGTTCGCAGGCAGCACACCACGCCCATTCTGGTGGTGTCGGCACGGCACCAGGAGTCGCAAAAAATTGCGCTGCTGGACGCCGGTGCCGACGACTATTTGACCAAGCCTTTTAGCGTGGCGGAACTGTTGGCGCGCATCCGTGTCGCGCTGCGCCACCGGGGCACGGCGCTGGCCGCCGCAGTGACCGTGCACGAGCTCGAAGACCTGCGCGTGGACCTGGGTCTGCACCAGGTACAACGGTCGGGAGAGACCCTGCACCTGACGCCCACCGAATTCAAGCTGTTGGCCCGGCTGGTGCGCAGTGCCGGTCGGGTCGTGACCCACCGGCAGCTGTTGGCGGATGTGTGGGGCCCGGAGTTCACGGACCACACGCACTATTTGCGCCTCTACATGGGCCAGTTGCGGGCCAAGATAGAGCGGGACCCCGCCGAGCCACGGCATTTGCTGACCGAGACCGGAGTCGGATACCGCCTGGCCGTTGAATGAGGCACGGTGGCGCAAGGCCTCCTTATGCGATCCTGATACGTGCTGACGGACAGTGCAGTCCTCTTCACTGTTGACAGTCTCCAATGGTCAAAACGACAAACAAAGAAAGCCTGGCGGCACTCACGCTGGGTGCCCTGGGCGTGGTGTATGGCGACATCGGAACCAGCCCGCTGTACACCATGAAAGAAGTCTTCAGTCCGGCCACCGGCATTGCGCTGGACGCCGAGCATCTCATCGGTGCGGTATCGGTCATCTTCTGGGGCCTGATGCTGGTGGTCACCCTCAAATACGTCCTGCTCATCCTGCGCGCGGACAACCGCGGGGAGGGCGGCATCATGGCTCTCACCGCGCTGGCCGCCAAAGCAGCGGGCAACACACCCCATGCACGGACCATTCTGCTGCTGACCGGCGTGTTTGGCGCGGCACTGTTTTATGGCGACAGCGTGATCACCCCCGCCATATCCGTGCTCAGTGCGGTGGAGGGTCTAGAAGTGGTCACGCCGGCATTCAAGCCCTATGTGTTGCCGATTTGCATGGCCGTGCTGGTTGGCCTCTTTGCCGTGCAACGGTTTGGCACCGGACTGGTGGGAAAAATGTTCGGTCCGGTGATCGTGCTGTGGTTTGCCGTCTTGACCCTGGTTGGCATCGTGGAAATTGCGCAACAACCAGCCATCCTGGCGGCACTCAACCCCTTCAACGGGCTGGCGTTTCTGTACCACCAGGGCTGGCATGTGTTTGTGGCGGTGGGCGCCATCGTGCTGGCGTTTACCGGCGCTGAAGCCCTGTATGCCGATATGGGCCACTTTGGCAAGCGTCCCATTCAACTGGCCTGGACGGGCCTGGTACTGCCGGCACTGGCCATCAACTACATGGGACAGGGTGCCTTGCTGATGCGTGACCCGGCCGCGCTGGAGAATCCGTTTTTCCACATGTTTCCGGCGACGTGGCTGATTCCCGTTGTGGTACTGGCCACGGTTGCCACTGTCATTGCGTCGCAGGCTGTCATTTCTGGTGCGTATTCCATGACCAAGCAAGCCGTGCAACTGGGCCTGCTGCCCCGCATGCAGGTGAACTACACCAGTGCCAAGGAAGCCGGGCAAATCTACATGCCCGGCGTGAACTGGTTGCTGCTGGCGTCGGTGCTGATTGCCGTCGTCGGTTTTGGCAGTTCCTCGGCCATGGCAGCCGCCTACGGTATTGCCGTGACCGTCACGATGCTGATCACCACCATACTGACCTTTTTCGTCGTGCGCTACGGCTGGCACTACCCCCTGCCGGTGGCCATTGCCGCGACCAGCGCGTTCATGGCGCTCGACGTGCTGCTGGTCGCGTCGTGCTCGATCAAGTTCTTTCAGGGCGGCTGGTTTCCGCTGGTGCTTGGCATGGCGATATTCACCATCATGGCCACCTGGCGGCGCGGCCGCGAACTGCTGATCGACAGCATTCGCCATGATGACCCTGAGCTCCTGCCCTTCATCACCGCCCTGGCCGCGGATACCGCGCACCGGGTCTCGCGCACGGCCGTCTACGCCGTTGCCAACTCCGGAACCGTGCCACAGGCCCTGATGCACAACCTCAAGCACAACCAGGTGCTGCATGAACGCAACCTGATACTCACGGTGGTGTTTCACGACGTGCCCTGGATTGCATTTGAAGAGCGCGTCAGCGTGGAGGCGCTGGTGCCGGGCTTCTGGCGGGTGCAGGTGAACTACGGCTTCAAGAACACGCCCGACATTCCCAAGGCACTGGAGCTGTGCAAGGCCCAGGGCCTGCCGATCAACCTGTTCGAGACCTCCTACTTTCTCAGTCGCGAGACCGTGGTTCCCACCAAAGGTTCCGGCATGGCCCACTGGCGGGAGGCATTTTTTGCACTGATGTCGCGCAACTCGGGCAGCGTGGCGGGCTTCTTCAGGCTGCCCAACAATTGCGTTATTGAACTGGGGACGCGGGTGCAGATCTGACGCGGAAATGCGATCGACCTGCTCACGGGCATCGTGGCCGGGATCACATTTCTGTTGGATGGGTCCAGCGCCTAGATCGGCGGCCTGGGTCATTTTGGTGGCGCCGGTGCCACGTTGCCGTGGCCGGCATTGCAAAAAATGGCGACCGAACGGGAAGGCAACATCGACCTTTGTGCATTTCATGGCACCATGCGGACACAATGCGTTAAATTGCGCGTTCCAACCCATTTACACAGGTGCCCGTATGCAATATCGCCGTCTTGGTCGCAGCGGCCTTCAGGTCAGTGCCTTGTCGCTGGGCTCCTGGGTCACGTACCACAACCAGGTAGACGTCCCGGCCGCCAAGGAAATGCTGGCTGCAGCCTTCGATGCAGGCGTCAATTTTTTTGACAATGCTGAAGTGTATGCACTGGGTAAAAGCGAAACCGTGATGGGGGAAGCCATCAAGGCCCTCAACTGGCCACGCCTCAACTATGTGGTTTCCACCAAGTTTTACTGGGGGCTATCGCGCGACGGAAACACCGTCAACCGCAAAGACACCCTGAACCGCAAGTACCTCATGCAGGCCATCGATGGATCGCTGAAGCGCATGGGGCTGGATTTCATTGACCTGGTCTATTGCCACCGTCCCGACCCCCACACCCCGATTGAAGAGACGGTCTGGGCCATGAGCGACATGATTACCCAGGGCAAGGCCCTGTATTGGGGTACCAGTGAGTGGTCGGCCGGCGACATCCGTGCCGCCTGGGAAATCGCCGAACGCCACCATCTACACAAGCCAGTGATGGAGCAGCCCCAGTACAACGTCTTTCACCGCAAGCGCGTCGAGGTGGAATATGCACGCCTGTACGACGACATCGGTCTGGGACTGACCACCTGGAGCCCCCTGGCCAGTGGTCTGTTGACCGGCAAATACCGTGCTGGCATTCCAGACGGCAGCCGGGGGTCGGTAAAGGGCATGGATTTCCTGCTTCAGGGTCTCACGGACGCGGCCAAGAACGCGGCCGTTTCAAAACTGGAGGTGGTCGCATCGGACCTGGGTTGCACGCTGGGCCAGTTGGCCATTGCCTGGGCTGCGCGCAACCCGCATGTCAGCACCGTCATTACCGGAGCATCCAGACTGTCGCAGTTGCAGGAGAACCTGGGTGCAATGGATGTCGTTGCCAGGCTCACGCCCGCAGTTCTGGAAAGAATGGACGACGCCACGCTGTCCATTGCGGACTGACGCCGCGACCGGAACATGATGCGAGAGCACACGCACCCATTACAAAGCTTGGCTGGCTGGGCCCTGCTGGGCCTCTCCCTGCCTTTGCTGTGGTGGGTGTCACACCCGGCGTGGCAGATCGTGGTGGACCCCACGGGCTTCGTGTTCTGGCACACCGCGGTTGAAATGTTCGCCATCGTGGTGGCCATGATGGTGTTCGTGACCGGGTACCGCGCCATTTTGTCGTCACGCAATGGCGCCGTGGTGTTGCTGGGCATTGCGTTTCTGGGCGTGGGTCTGCTCGATTTCCTGCACACACTGAGCTACGCCGGAATGCCCAATGCCGTGACGACCAACACCCCCCAAAAATCGATATTTTTCTGGCTCGCGGCGCGCATGCTGGGGGCCTGCGCCTTGCTGGTGTACGTACTGCTGCCCAAGGCGTCGGACGTAACCAACCTGAAAAAGAGACTGGGCGTGGCACTGACGCTGGCAGCGGTTGCGGTACTGGGCTATGTCGGCCTGCGCTGGCCGGACCGCGTTCCGGCTCTTTTCGTTCAGGGGCAAGGACTGACACCGCTGAAGATCGGCCTGGAGTGGCTGATCATCACCGTCAATGTGGCGACGCTGGTGGCACTGTGGAACCGTCGCAAGGCACTGATACAGGAGTGCATCACGGCACTGGCCTTTGCCGCCGCGCTATCCATCGTGTCCGAGTTGTTTTTCACCATGCTGGGCGTGATTGACAAGGATGGGGCCAATGTACTGGGGCATGTATACAAAGTCGCGGCCTACCTGTTTTTGTTCCATGCAACGGTCCACGAGGCCCTGCGCAGGCCGGTGGAGCGCATGGAAGCTCAGAATCTACGCGAAAAGCTGATACTGAGCGCAGCGCCCGATGCCGTCTTGTGGGTTGACGACAAGGGGTGCATTCTGATGGCCAACCCGGCCAGCGAAGAACTCACAGGCTACCCGACAAGCGAGTTGGTCGGGCAGAACGTGTCCATCTTCCTGCCCGAACACCTGCGCACACGCCACGCACGGTCCATGCAAGACTATTTCACGTCGCCGCGGCCGCGCGCCATGGGCTTGGTGGACCTGATGTTGTTGCGCCGGGATGGCCGCATGCTCCCCGTAGACATTTCGCTGGGGCACTGGGAAGATGAGGGCGCCCGGCATGCCATTGCCTACATCCGCGACCTGACCGAGCGCAAGGAATTTGAAGAGTCGCTGCGCCACCAGGCGGCGCATGACGAGCTCACGGGGCTGCCCAACCGATGGTTTTTCCGGCTGCAACTCAACCAGGCCCTGGCGCATGCCGGGCGTTCGGGTGGACGCGTGGCGGTGCTGTTTCTGGATCTGGACGATTTCAAGAACGTCAACGACAGCTTTGGGCATGCGATGGGTGATGCCTTGCTGGTGCAAGCCGGCTCCCGTATCCGCGGCGTCTTGCGTGAAAACGACACCTTGGCACGCATGGGCGGTGACGAATTTGCCATTCTGCTCACCGACCTGACCGACGCCGATGAGGCCGTGAGCGTGGCCCTCAAACTGCTGCTGTCACTGCAAGCGCCCTACCATTTGCGGGATCAGGACGTGTATTCGGGTGGGAGCATGGGCCTGGCGTTTTATCCCGACGATGCCCAGGACAGCGAGGCACTGCTGCGCTTTGCGGACATCGCCATGTACCAGGCCAAAGAAGGCGGACGTGGTACCTATGCCTGTTACTCGCAGGAGATGGACCGGCGCGTGCGTGAAGACATGCAACTGCACACCCGCTTGCAGGAAGCCCTGGCCCAGGGAATATTGCAATTGCACTACCAGCCGCAGGTTGACGTGATGACGGGCGCCATCGTGGGCGCCGAGGCCTTGCTGCGCTGGCACGACCCGGTGCTGGGCTCCGTTTCCCCGGACCGGTTTATTCCCGTGGCCGAGGCCACCGGATTGATTCTGCCTTTGTCGGACTGGGTGCTGGAGACGGCCTGCGAACAAATTGCCGCCTGGGCCCAGGCCGGAACCCCCTTGCAGGTAGCGGTCAATTTTTCTGCGCAGCAATTTCGCAAACGCAATCTGCACGAACAGGTCGGCGCAGCGCTGGCGCGGACCGGCGCGCAAGCGCAGTGGCTGACCATTGAAATCACCGAGTCGGTCGCCATGACGCAGCCCGAGCAGGCGCAGGAACAACTCAATGCCCTGGTGGCACTGGGCTGTCGGGTGGCGCTGGACGACTTTGGTACGGGCTACTCATCGCTGGCCTATCTCAAGGCGTTGCCGGTTCACAAGCTGAAAATTGACAAACGCTTCATGGACGGCATTCCTGCGGATGCCAACGACGCGGCCATCTCGCGCGCGATCATTGCGCTGGCACACAGCCTGGGGATGACGCTGGTCGCCGAGGGCGTTGAAACCGATGCCCAACTGGCATTTTTGCGCCAGCACGGTTGCGAGGTCTACCAGGGCTGGCTCTTTGCCAAGGCGATGGTTGTTGGCGACCTGACAGCGCTGATGCGGGCCCGGAAAAGCACATCGGGTTGAACCGGTGGGCGTTTCACCCGGAACGCTGACTTGGCGCAACCCTTCTGGCCCAGCCTCACGGCTTTCCCCCTTTACACTGGTCACGGATGGTAATGACCGCCGCCCAGCGCCTTGAACGGCATGGCGGATGGTGTCGAACTACCGCTTGATCTTGTCTTTGAGAGGCTTATGTATGTCTAAAACCATTCCAGCAACGCTGATCCCCGGGGACGGTATTGGTCCCGAAATTGTCGACGCCACCTTGGCTGCTCTCGACGCCCTGGGTGCCCCCTTTGAGTGGGACCGGCAAATCGCAGGACTGGGTGGTGTGCAAGTGGCCGGCGATCCCTTGCCCAAGGCCACGCTGGACAGCATCCGGCGCACCCGCCTGGCACTCAAGGGACCGCTGGAAACGCCGTCCGGCGGCGGCTACCGCTCATCCAACGTGCGCCTGCGCGAAGAGTTCCAGCTCTACGCCAATCTGCGTCCGGCCCGCACCATCATTCCGGGTGGCCGCTTTGACAACATCGACCTGGTGGTGGTGCGCGAAAACCTGGAGGGCCTGTACATCGGCCACGAGCACTACGTAAAAATCGACGAAGACCCGCACGCTGTGGCCATGGCCACCGGCATCAATACCCGTGCCGGCAGCCGGCGCCTGCTGGAATATGCGTTTGAACACGCGGTGGTGACCGGGCGCAAGAAGGTCACCATCGTGCACAAGGCCAACATCATGAAGGCGCTCACGGGCATCTTTCTGGAGACCGGTCTGGATCTGTATGAACGCAAATACAAGGGCCAATTTGAACTGGACACCGTCATCATTGACGCCTGCGCCATGAAGCTGGTGCTCAACCCGTGGCAGTTCGACATGCTGGTGACCACCAACCTGTTCGGCGACATCCTGTCCGACTTGGTGGCCGGTCTGGTGGGCGGCTTGGGCATGGCACCCGGCGCCAACATTGGCGCCGATGCGGCGATCTTCGAGGCGGTGCACGGCTCGGCCCCCGATATTGCCGGCAGGGGCATTGCAAACCCCACCGCGCTGCTGTTGGCCGCGGCCATGATGCTGGACCACTGCAAGCTGCCAGACATGGCAAACCGGCTGCGCACGGCCATTGACGAAACGCTCAACATGGACAAGATCCGTACCGGCGACCTGGGTGGCACGGCCAGCACGGCCGAATTCACCAGGGCGCTGGTGAGCCGGATCGGCCGCTAAACGGGGTTCTCAACGGCTGGCGCTTCAGCCGCCAGTCCGCTGGGAACAAACTCGACGCCATGCTCGACCAGGTAGTCCCGGATCAGACGCCGGACAACCTGCGACGGCGTCAAATCCTGACGGGCACACAGCGTCTCAAAGGCCTTTTTCTTTGCCGGATCGATCAACACGGTCAGACGGGCAGTTTTAAGTTCCATGGGGCTTCCCTATAGTCCGGGTGACGATACATCATGATAATCACATTATCATACACAGCACATATGACTAGCATGTAAATAGATTTCAATGGGCCTATAATTTGGTTCTACAGCGCGCGCTACCCATGGCAAACACCCCCCCCTCGGTCATGACCCAACGTTCTGACTCCAAAAGCGCAGGGTTGGCAGCGTCTACCAAGCCGTCGCTGGCCTATTTGCTCCACGAGTTCCTGCACAAGCTCACGTCCAAGCACCGCACGCAACGAACCAACCGGCAGTTGGGCGCGGTGCTCGCATTCGTGGCAGGCGCCGTGAATGCCGGCGGTTTTCTGGCGGTTCAGCGTTACACATCGCACATGACGGGCATCGTGTCCTCTGCGGCCGATGATTTCGCATTGGGAAACTTCACCATCGCTTTGGCCGGGTTGCTGTCCCTGGCCGCCTTCATCTGCGGTGCCGCCACCTGTGCGTTGCTCATCAATTGGGGGCGCCGCCGCGGCATGCATGGCAAGTACGCTCTGGCACTGCTGCTGGAGGCTGTCTTGCTGCTGGTGTTCGGTCTGGTCGGGGCCAATCTCGCCGCCTATGTTCAGCTCCTGGTGCCGGCAGCGGTCTTGCTCTTGTGCTTCATCATGGGCTTGCAAAACGCCATCGTGACCAAGGTCTCGCAGGCCGAAATTCGCACCACCCACATGACCGGCGTCGTGACCGATCTGGGTATTGAGCTGGGGCGGCTCATCTACTGGAACCGTGACAAAACCGTGTCCAGCAATCATTTCGTCAAAGCCAACCGCGACAAACTCTTCATCCACAGCACCGTACTGTCCCTGTTCTTTTTGGGAGGCTTGGTGGGTGCGCTTGCCTTCAAGTCCATGGGCTTTGTTGCCACGGTGCCGGTGGCGCTGCTGTTGGTCGTGATGGCCGCGCCGTCAATTGGCGTCGATATCCGGTCTGGCAAATGACGGCTTGAAGAGATCCATGCCTGTTCCAGAAAACCTGCAAGCCACGTTGCATGTCAAACCGGTCATTTACGAGACCTTGACCAGCAAGTCACTGTTCTTTTCCATACAGGATGTGCAAAGCCGGATGCACATCCTGCGCCCTGACGAACTGCAGTTTGAATACACCAAGATCATGATGGGGTTTCTGCTGCACAACGCCAATCCCCTCAGCATCGCCATGATCGGTCTGGGCGGCGGCTCGCTGGCCAAGTTCTGCTATCGCTACCTTCCCCGCACGGACATCGTCGTCGTCGAAATCAATCCGCATGTCATTGCCTTGCGCGATGCCTTTGCCGTGCCGCCGGACGATCACCGGTTCGTCGTGCAACAGGCCGATGCGGCGGATTTTGTCAAAGAGACGGATCAGAAATTTGACGTCTTGCTGGCCGACGGATTCGACATCGGCGGGCTTCCCGAGGCCTTGAGCTCACGCCAGTATTACGACGACTGCTTCAACATGCTCAATCCGGGCGGCATGTTTGTCGCCAACCTGCACGGATGCAACAAGCTGTTTGACGTGATTCTGGACCGCATCCGGGCGAGCTTCGATGGCTGCCTTTTAACGGTCAATGATCCGGGCGCCACCAACCGCCTGGCATTTGCCGTCAAGGGCGCACCGCATGCACTGCGGTCCCTGGCCGGCGTACGCTGCCCGCAGGGGTTTGATGCGCTGGCCTGGAAGGATTTGCAGCCCAGCATGGCACGCGTATTTCTGGCATCGCGAGAGTACGCGCGCAACGGCCAGGCCCTGGCCGATGTATGACCGTGTTCATGGATGACAGGGTGCCACCCGCTCCGCCTGACTTCTATGAAGCGCTGCTGCATGAGCGCCCTTGTGTGTCGGAGGAAGGCGAAAACCTGGCCCTGCATTTCAGACAGGGCGAGCGGCAAAGCCTGATGTCGGTGCAGCACCCGAACCAGCTGGAATTGCCCTACACAAAAACCATGATGGGGTTTATGTTGATGCGCCCCAATCCGGCCAGCATCCTGATGATCGGTCTGGGTGGGGGATCGATGGCCAAATTTTGCTACGTGCACCTGCCCCGCACACGCATCACCGTGGTCGAGATCAACCCCCATGTGATTGAACTACGCAGCCGCTTTCAGGTCCCTGCGGACGATGCGCGGTTCAGCGTGGTGTGTGCAGATGGTGCGCATTTCGTGCACGAGACCGACAACCCGTTTGACGTGATGCTGGTCGATGGATTTGATCCACACGGCCAGCCTGAACAACTCTGCAGCCAGGCCTTCTATGACAACTGCCGCCACGTGCTGGACCCGCAGGGGATCATGGTGGTCAATCTGGACGGTGACCACCCGGCACACGCCTCGCATCTGCAGCGCATACAAAAAACCTTCGGCGGCCATTGCGTCACTGTTGCGGTGCCGGATCGCAGCAACCACATTGTGTTTGCCATGAAGGACGCAGCCATGTCCGCCGCCGGTAGCGGCGCGCTGCATCAGTTGTCCCAGTCGCCCCCGCCGCCCGCATCGGCGCTGCCGCCGTCATCCCACGAACCGGCGTCGTTGATGCCAAAGTCGGCGCCACCCATATCCGGATTGCTGTTGGCAATGGGCTGGTAGTCGTTCTGTGCCGTGTTGTCCAAATGACTGGCAGACGGATTGTGATTGCCCATCAGGGTGCGCCCAATGGCTTCTGCCGCCATGACGCCGGCACCGACGGCCAGGCCCGTGGCCACGCCACCCATGATGCGTCCGCCCAGGCCGGTGCCCGGCTGCTGGGCATAACCCCCCTGCTGGGGATAGGCCGGTTGCATGGCACCGGCACCACCCATGCCAAAGGTCTGCGGACCATTCAGTCCACTACCGAGTCCACTAGCGGGGGCGGCATAGGCCGCTTGCTGGGGCATGGGCGCAGGAGCGCGGCGGCGAAAGATGAAGTAGCCCGCCACAATCGCCACGCCCGCCAGCAACAGCGGCAGGCCCCACGAAGACGATGAAGTAGCCGCAGCGGGCGCCGCATAGGCAGGGACAGCCGGTGCCGCCGCATTGCCCAGGGCATGGTTAGCCGTCAGACCACTGCCCCCCAACGGGGCAGGTCGCGCCGCCAGTTGCGTGCGCAAGGCCTGGACAGCCTCGGATTTGGCGAACGCCAGGCCAGGGGACAGCTTGTCCGCCGTGGCCAGGGATTCACGGGCGTGCGTCAGGTCACCCTGGCGCGCAAACAGTTCGGCGCGCACAAAATGGGCCTTGGCGCTCTTGGGATGGCCAATCAGCACCTGCTGGATCATGGTCTGTGCCTGGTCCAGCTTGCCGGCCTGCGCCGTGGCATAGACCTGGTTCAGCGTGGGCTCGGATTGCGCCATGGCAAAGCCAAAAGACAACAGCGCAAGCACGACGAGCCATTGGCTGGCGCGCTGAACAATGGACGGATTTTTCATGCAATTTACCTTTCAAACGAGACTGTTTGCCTGACGTGAGGTGGTGGCAAGTCGCCAAAAATCAAGGGGCAGCAACCGGGCTGCCCGCGTTGGCGACGGAAGATGCTCATTTTTTGATAGCTGCTTGCGCATATTCCACGGTGGCTGGAGGCCATTTTTATTCACAATGCCGGCCAAAAACCAGTGCGCACGGCGCCCGTTACCATACCGTCCATGACTCCCAAACCGCGCATCCTTTTGGTGGAAGACGAATCCGGCATCGCCGACACGCTGCAATACGTGCTGTCCACCGACGGTTTTGCGCCCGTGTGGTGCAGCACCGCCGCCGAGGCGCTGGCCCAGTTTGCGGCCGAGCTGCCGGCGCTGGCTGTGCTCGATGTGGGCCTGCCCGACCTCAACGGCTTCGAGCTGTTTCGCCGCCTGCAGGCGCTGCCCGGCGGCCACCAGGTGCCCATGATTTTTCTGACCGCCCGCAGTGACGAGATTGACCGCGTGGTCGGGCTGGAACTGGGCGCCGACGACTACATCGCCAAGCCGTTTTCACCGCGCGAGCTGGTGGCGCGGGTGCGCACCATCCTGCGCCGCAGTGCGCGCCCTGGCCCGGCCGCGCCAACCTCTGCAGCGCCGCCGCCCGCCCCGACCTGCGCACCCGCCCCGACGATCTGGCTGCTGGACGAAGAGCGCCACCAGATCCGCTTCTATGGCCGCGCGCTGGAACTGTCGCGCTACGAATACGGCGTGTTGCGTCTGCTGGTACAAAAGCCCGGCCGCGTGTACACCCGGGACGAGCTGCTGCAGAAGGTCTGGGGCGATGCCAACGACAGCTTTGACCGCACGGTGGACGCCCACATCAAGACCCTGCGCGCCAAGCTCAAGGCGGTGGCCCCCGGGATGGAGCCCATCCGCACGCTGCGCGGCACCGGCTACGCGTTGAACGAAGACCTGCCTTGAGCAAACGCACCCGCATCTTTCTGGGCATGCTGCTGATCTATACGGTCGGCATTGCCTTTGTGCTGTACCTGGTGGTGTCGGACATTGACCCGCGCTACCGCGAGTCGGCCGAAGAATCGCTGGTGGAAACCTCGCAGTTGCTGGCCACGCTGGTCGAGCAGGACGTGCGCGACGGTGTGCTGGACACGGCGCGGCTGGGTGCCCTGTTCAAGGCCGCCTATGCCCGCAGGTTTGAAGCGCAGATCTTCGGCGTCCACAAAACCCATGTGGAACTGCGCACCTATGTCACCGACCGCCGCGGTACCGTCGTCTACGACTCCACGGGCCAGTGGCTGGGCCAGGATTTTTCGCAGTGGCGCGACGTGCGCATGACGCTCAAGGGCGAATACGGCGCCCGCACCACGCTGGACATTCCCGGCGACCCCGACTCGGCCGTGATGTACATGGCGGCTCCCGTGCGCTGGGTCAGCACCGCACAGGGCGCCGGTGGAAGTGGTGGTGGCGAGATCATTGGCGCGGTCACCGTGGGCAAACCGGTGCAGACCTTTGGCCAGTTTGTAGCCGCCGCGCGCAGCCGCACGCTGTACGCGGGCCTGCTCTCGGTGGTGGCGGTACTGGTGCTGGCCGTGACCGTGTCGGTGTGGCTGGTGCGCCCCTTCGGCCTGATTGGCGACTACGCGCGCTATGTCAAGGCCCAGCCCGGCTTTCATCCGACACGCTTGCTGCGCCGGGCCTGGGCCCTGCTGCGCGCGGCCTATGACGAAATGCGCGACGCGCTGGCCGGGCGCAACTACGTGGCCGACTATGTGCAGACCCTGACCCACGAAGTCAAAAGCCCGCTGTCGGCCATTCGCGGTGCGGCTGAGTTGTTACAGGAACCGATGGAGGAAGCCCAGCGCCAGCGATTTTTGGGCAACATCCAGCGCGAAACCCAGCGCATCCAGGAAATGGTGGACCGCATGCTGGAGCTCACCGTGCTGGAAACCCGCCGCGTGCTCGACAGCGTGCACAGCGTGGCCCTGCTGCCCCTGCTGGAGGAACTGGCGTATGCATCCCAAGGCGTCGCGGAACAGCGGCACATCCGCATTACCGTGGTGGCCAGCACCGACGCCACGGTCGAGGCCGACCCCTTCCTGCTGCGCCGCGCTGTGAGCAACCTGCTGGACAACGCGCTGGATTTTTCACCCGATGGCGGCCTGGTGGAACTGGGCTTGCAGTTGGAGGGCCGCTGGGCCTGCATCACGGTACGTGACCAGGGCGCGGGCATCCCGACCTATGCGCAGGACAAGGTGTTTGAGAAGTTCTACTCGCTGGCGCGCCCGCATTCCCGCAAGAAGAGCACCGGCCTGGGCCTGAGCTTTGTGAAGGAAATTGCGTCGCTGCACCGTGGGCGCGTGGAACTCACCAACCACTCGGACGCCGAAACTACCACCGGCGCCATCGCCAGGCTCTGGCTGCCACGCAGCACCCGCGCGCGCTAGCGCCACCGGGTCGCGCCAGCCCCCCTTCACGCCCACTTCACACAGTCTTCACACAAGGCCGCTGAGCCTTCTAATTGGCTTCTCCCCCCGGCGGGATGCTCTCTACACCCGTGCAATCGTGCACGCCGTCTGGAGAAAAGCACCATGGCCTTCGCAGCCCCGGCAACCGCCACATCCCCCACCGCCCCGCGGCTCGGCCGCCACACCACGCACCTGTCGCGCTGGCTATGGCTGGCCACCACAACGCTGTCGGCCGTCTGCTTTGTCGCGCTGATCAACCACCCCGCGCAGGCACAGGACCGGGACGCCGCACCGCGCCAGAAGACGCAGAGCCCCTACTTCTTCATCCAAAGCGACAACCCGGGCGTCGACCCGTTGCCCCTCAAATCCACCCAGGTCGATGTGCGGGTCAGCGGCGTGATTGCCGACGTGACCGTGGTGCAGACCTACAAGAACGAAGGCCAGCGCGCCATTGAGGCCAAGTACGTATTCCCCGGCTCCACCCGCGCGGCGGTGCATGGCATGAACGTGCGCCTGGCGGATCGCCTGATCACGGCCAAGATCCGCGAGAAGCAGCAGGCCCGCATCGAGTACGACGCTGCCAAGAAAGAGGGCAAAACCGCCGCCCTGCTGGAGCAGCACCTGCCCAATGTGTTCCAGATGAATGTGGCCAACATCCTGCCCGGCGACGACGTGAAGGTGGAGCTGCGCTACACCGAGCTGCTGGTGCCGTCCGACGGCAACTACCAGTTTGTCTTCCCCACCGTGGTCGGCCCGCGCTACAACAGCCCCCAGAGCAGCCAGGCCAACGCCACCTGGGTGGCACAACCCTACCTGCCCAAGGGCCAGCAAACGCCCAGCAGCGCGGGCGCACCGGCGTTTGACATCCACGTCACGCTCAACACCCCCATTGGCGTCAAGGAAGTGCACTCGTCCTCACACGACATCAGCAGCGCCACCGAACAGGGCGGCGCCACGGTGATTGGCCTCAAGCCCAACACCGGAGCCACCAACAACCGCGACTTCATCCTGGACTACCGCCTGGCCGGCGACAAGATCGAAAGCGGCGTACTGCTCACCAAGGGCCAGGACGAAAACTTCTTCCTCGCCATGGTGGAGCCGCCCAAGGCCCCGCCCGCCACCGCCATCAGCCCGCGCGACTACATTTTTGTGGTCGACATTTCCGGCTCCATGCACGGCTTTCCGCTGGACACGGCCAAGACGCTGCTGCGCGAACTCATTGGCAACCTGCGCCCCAGTGACACCTTCAACGTGCTGCTGTTCTCCGGCAGCAACCGCTTCCTGAATGCCCATTCGGTGCCCGCCAGCCGGGCCAACGTCGAGCAGGCCATTCGCACCATTGACACCATGGGCGGTGGCGGCAGCACCGAACTGATTCCGGCTCTCAAACGCGCCTACGCAGAACCCAAGGCCGCCGACGTGTCGCGCAGCGTGGTGGTGGTGACCGACGGCTATGTGACGGTGGAGCGCGAAGCCTTTGAGCTGGTGCGCAACAACCTGTCGAAAGCCAATGTGTTCTCGTTTGGCATTGGCTCCAGCGTCAACCGCCACCTGATGGAAGGCCTGGCCCGCGCCGGCATGGGCGAGCCCTTCATCATCACCAAGCCTGCCGAAGCCGCCGCTGAGGCCGCACGCTTTCGCAAGATGATTGACTCGCCCGTGCTGACCAACGTGAAGCTGCGTTTTGACGGCCTGGACGTGTACGACGTGGAACCCCGCAACCTGCCCGACCTGTTGGCCCAGCGCCCAGTGATCGTATTTGGCAAATGGCGCGGCGAAGCCAAAGGCAGGCTGATCCTGGAAGGCAACTCCGCCAACGGCCCCGTGCAGCAGAGCATGGACATCTCCGCCAGCCGCGGTACCGACACCGCCGCCCTGCGCCACCTGTGGGCCCGCCACCGCATTGCGTCGCTAAGCGACCAGGAATCGCTGGAAGGCGGCGACGCCTTCAGCAAGGCCATTACCGAGTTGGGCCTGCACTACAGCCTGCTCACCCAGTACACCAGCTTTCTGGCCGTGGACCAGGTGGTGCGCAATGTGGCCCCCGCGGACAGCACCAGCGTGAACCAGCCAAGCCCCCTGCCCCAGGGCGTGGAGAACACCGCCCTGGGCGCTGAAGTGCCCAGCACGCCCGAGCCCGCCACCTGGGGCGCCATGCTGGTGACGCTGTCAGTTCTGGCCATGCTGGCGACCCGCCGGCGCCGCGCCCGCACCCACCACTTCACGAGCTGAAGATGATGCCCCCACGCCTGTTGCACATGCCGCGCTTTGTGCGCTTCGGCATTGCCATCGACAGCGCCGCCGAATGGCGCTGGCTGACTCTGCTGGCCGTGGCGCTGTGGCCCACCTGGTGGTGGATGGCCCGGCGCATGGTCGATGGCTCGGACGACCCGTTGGGCGTGCTGGCCCTGGCTGCCCTGGGTGCCGTGCTGTGGCAGCACCGCCGGCGCCTGCGGGCCGCGCCCCGCCTGGGCTTTCAGGTGGCGGCGCTGGCCGGCGCGGTGCTCACCACCGCGCTGCACAACCAACTGCCCGACTTGCTCGTCGCACTCATGGGTTTGTTGTCCATGGCGGCCGGGCTGATGGCCTTCCTGCCGGCGCAGGTCGCAACGGCGCCGGTGCTGGGGCTGTCGGTGTTGGCCTTGCCCCTGTTGGCATCGCTGCAGTTTTACGCCGGCTTTCCGCTGCGGGTGATCACGGCCGAGGCCAGTCGCTGGCTGCTCACGGTAGCGCACACGGTGGAGCGCAGCGGCAGCAGCCTGGTGGTGGATGGCCAGCTCATCATCGTGGACGCGCCCTGCTCGGGCGTGCAGATGGCGTGGCTGGGCTACTTCACCGCCTGCGCGGTGGCACTGGCCGTGGGCCGCAACAACCGCAGTTTTTTGCTGCGCCTGCCGGTGGTCGGCGTGCTGGTGCTGCTGGGCAATGTGCTGCGCAACACCATGCTGGTGGCCCTGCAGGCGTCGGGCACCCACGTGCCCGGCTGGGGCCATGACGCCGTCGGACTGCTGGTGCTGGCCGCCGTGTGCGCGGGCATTGCCTGGGCCATGGGAGGCACCCCACGCATGGAACGCAACACACCATGAAACTCCTGGAAAACCGTTTTCTCAACCGCGTGCTGCACAAGACCCTGTGGGCCGCCGTGTTGCCCCTGTGTGCGCTGTGGGGCGTGGCGCAGGCCGTGTCGACCAGCATGGCAACCCATGGGCACGGTGCAGAACCGTCGGCAACGGCCGCACGCACATCGGATGCGATGCCTGCGGAACTCCCCACCCACTGGCAGGGCGCGCCCCTGCGCCCGCTGGCGCTCAGCGAGGTGGAACTGCGCTTTGCCAAGCATTTCCCTGGCACGGTGGCGCGCATGACCGATGGCCGCCAGGTGCTGGTGCTGCGCACCGTGAACCAGCCCACCCGCATGCTGCACCCCGCCACTGACTGCTACCGTGGCCTGGGCTACCGCATCCGCGACGAACAACTCGAAGTGCAGGCCGAGAACACCCGCTGGCGCTGCTTTGTGGCCGAGCGCGGTGGCCGCAGGGTGCGGGTATGCGAGCACATTGAGGACGCCAACGGCCAGGGCTTCACCGACGCCTCCGCCTGGTACTGGGCCTCCATCGCCGGGCAGTCCACCGGCCCCTGGAAAGCACTCACCGTGGCCACCCTGCTATGAGCCATTTCCTGCATGCACTGCGGCAGACGCTGGTGCAGGCCGTCTACCGCGTGGCCTTCTGGGTGGGTCTGGGCACCACCCTTGCGCTAGGCCTGTTGCTGGTGCTGTTCCTGGTGGCACGCACGGCCATTCGCCCCGCACCCGGCGCCTGGGCCACCACGGTCCCTGTCGGTCCGGTGGCGGTAGACGTGGGTGTGCCCTCGCTCATCTGGCTGGGCACCACGCCCTGGGTGGCGCAGCGGCTGGACGGCCGCACCCTGCCCACCGCCATGGGAACGGTGCGCCTGGGTTGGGATGCGCAAGCCAACACCCTGTCCCTGCACTGCCAGCCCTGCAGCATCCGCAACCCCAGCTGGGGCAGCGAGGCCCTGCGCCTGGAGGCGGTCCACGTCACCGTGCGCCGCCTGGGCATGCAGCTGCACGGAACCGTGGCATCGGGCGCAGTGACTGCACGCTGGAGCGGCCAGTTGACGCCCAGCAGCCTGTTGCTGGAGCTGGACCTGCCGCCCACTGCGGCGCGCGACGGCTACGCCCTGTTTGCCAGTGCCATCCCCGAGCTGGCCCATGCGCACATTGGCGGCACGTTTTCGCTGCACGCCACGTTGAGACTGCCATCGCAGGCCTTGACGCTACAACCACAGCTGGACGGCCTGACCGTGCAGGGCCTGGGCACCGAACAATGGGCCCAGGCGCGCAGCGCGTGCGCCGCCGGCTTGCCGCCGTCTGCCGTGGGTGCGCCCTTGGGACCCCAGAGCCTGCTGGCGCGCGCCGTGGTGGCCGCCGAAGACCAGCGCTTTTATGAACACCCCGGCTACGACCTGGTGGAAGTGACCCATGCGCTGCACAGCAACCAGCGCGCAGCGGTGCCGCTGCGCGGGGCCAGCACCCTGTCACAGCAGGTGGCCAAGCTGCTGGTCACCGGGGGCGAGCGCTCACCCGTACGCAAGCTGCGCGAGCTGCTGTATGCGGTGGAGATGGAGCAGACGCTGGGCAAGGCGCGCATCCTGCGCCTGTACCTGGACAATGCTCCGTGGGGCGCCACGGTGTGCGGCGCGCAGGCCGCGGCCCATACTTATTTTGGCAAGCGCGCCGACCGGCTGAATGCCTACGAGGCGGTGTGGCTGGCAGCCATGCTGCACAACCCGGCGCTGGAGGCGCGCCGCTGGGCTGCCACCGGCCACATCAACCAGAAGCGCGCGCAATGGGTCGCCCGGGGCATGCCGCGCAAGCTCTTAATACGCCCTTAAGACTGGACCCCTAGCATCCACTCCAACACGTCGCCCTTGCGTGTCAACGAATGATCTACGGAGCTCCCACCATGCTGAAAAAACACACCCTGTGCGCCCTGATTGCCGGTGTCTTCGCACTCTCCATGTCCGCCAGTGCATTCGCCGATGGCGACAACCACGTTGAGACCAACGACGAAGTCAGCGAACATGGCGCAAGCGGTGTCGATGTGGACCATGTGGCCGCCATGGTCGGCGGCGCCACCACCCGGGTGACCAGCACACCCGACGGCCACTACGAGATCACGCTGTCCAACGGGTCTGTCGTGCTGGTCAAGCCGCAGGGCAATACCCGGATTCACAAGCAGACCACCGGCATCAACACCACCTCGGTCGACGCCGACGGCCATCTGCATCTGCAGACCGCTGACGGCTATGAAATGACCGTCGAGTCGGCCCAGCACAGTGAAACAGAAACCCGCACCCTGCTGGCCCAGAACGGCCTGAGCAGCATCAGCACCACGGGCAGCCGGCTGTCCGCCACCCGACGCGATGGCTCGGTGCTGAGTCTGGAGGCTGACTACCAGGTCAGCCGCAACACGGCCGCCGGCGTCGCGCAGTACCAGGAGAGCAGCACCGGGATCGACATCGACTATGCCGATGGCACGCGCCAGCACTTTCACGGCGCAGCGGCTGACGTCAACCAGTTGCGCACCAGTGCGCAATCACTGGGCTACACCGTCACCTTCAACAGCGATGGAAGCGTCAGTGCGGCCAGCAAGGCGGGGACCCATCAGGTCAAGCTATCCCCGACCTTGACGCAAGGCCTGGTCACACAACCCGGCCTGCGCCTACAGAACAACAAGGTCGTCATGCAGTACGCCAACGGTCAGGAGCAGGAAATCATCGTCGTGCAGTAAGCACCCGCCCCCACTCCCTCAATCCACAAAAAAGTCGGGCAGGAAGTGGGTGTTGCCCGGCGTGACGGCATAGGCGTCCAGATCGGTGACACCGTGCGCCGCCAGCACCGTGTCATCGATGTAAAAGTTGCCGGTCTCGAACTGCGCCGCGGTGAGAACGCAATAGGCCGCGTCCGCCATGATCCCGGGCGTACGGCACAGCGCCACGTCCACACCCGGAATCATCTGCATGGCCGCCGTGGCGATGGCCGTGCGGGGCCACAGGCTGTTGACGGCAATGCCGAACTTCTTGAACTCGCCGGCGTGGCCCAGCGTGCACAGGCTCATGCCGTACTTGGCCATGCTGTAGGCGGTGTGGGGTGCAAACCAGTGGGTCTTCATGGAGAGGGGCGGCGACAGGGTCAGCACCTGCGGCTTGCGTCCGGCCGCAGCCGACTTCTTGAGCTCGGGCAGGCAGGCCGCCGTGCACAGGTAGGTGCCGCGCGCATTGATGCCGTTCATCAGGTCGAAGCGCTTCATGGGCGTGGCTTCGGTGTTGGTCAGGCTGATGGCGCTGGCGTTGTTGACCAGGATGTCGATGCCGCCAAAGGTCTGCACCGCCTGGACCACCGCCGCAAACACCGCGTCGTCGTCGCGTATGTCCACCGCCAGCGGCAGGGCGCGCCCACCGGCGGCCTCGATCTCCTGTGCCGCACTGTAGATGGTGCCGGGCAGCTTGGGGTTGGGCTCGGTGGTCTTGGCCAGGATGACGATGTTGGCGCCGTCCAGCGCCGCCCGTTTGGCGATGGCCAGGCCGATGCCGCGCGAGGCGCCGGTGATGAACAGGGTCTTACCCTGCAGGCTGGATGCGGATTGCGATGCGGTGTTCACACAGTCTCCTGATGTCATTGGCTACGTCGGTTACTATCTATTTCATAGCTGCTTACGCACATTCCACGGGTCCTGCAGGCCTTTTATGCCTCAAACCCCGGAAAAATCCGGGTGCCGCTTTTCCAGGAAGGCGGTGAAGGCTTCCTTGGCTGCGGGCTCCTGCAGCAGGCGGGCAAAGCTGTCGCCCTCCTCGCTCATCTGCGCCAGCACCTGGGCCATCTGGCCCTTCTTCATCAGGCGCTTGGTTTCGATCAGCGCCGCCAGCGGCTTGGCGGCCAGCTTGCGGGCCTGGGCCTGGGCGAAGCCATTGGCCTCGGTGGGCGGCACGATGCGGTTGACCAGCCCCACTTCCATGGCGGCTTCGGCCATGAAGGGCTCACCCAGCAGCAAGGCCTCGGCAGCGCGGTGGTAGCCCATCATCTGCGGCACCAGCAGGCTGGAGGCGGCCTCCGGGCACAGGCCCAGGTTCACAAACGGCATGGAGAACGCAGCGTTGTCGCCGGCGTAGACCAGGTCACAGTGGAACAGCAGCGTGGTGCCAATGCCCACGGCCGGGCCGCACACCGCCGCGATCACGGGTTTGGGATGCGTAGCAATGGCGCGCAGAAAGCCGAACACGGGCGACTCCTGGGTGGCCGGCTTGCGCTGCAAGAAGTCCCCGATGTCGTTGCCCGCGCTGAACACGGTGATGTCGCCCTGGATCACCGTAACGCGGATGGCGGGGTCATTCTTGGCCTGCTCCAGGCCATCGGCCATGGCGGCATACATGGCGGGGGTGAACGCGTTTTTCTTCTCCACCCGGTGGATGGTGAGGGTCAGTACGCCGTCGGCGACGTGGGTCAAGATGTCGGACATGGAATTTCCTTTTCTCAATCAGTTGAGGACAGAGCTTGCCGCTGCGCGGCGGCGGTCTGTCCCGCAAGCATATTAATTTTTATAGTACACAACCTGGTGCGTGGTCGCCAGCAGGACACCGGCCTCGTTCCACAGCTGCGCCGTGTGGTCGAAATAGCCATTGCGAAAGGCCTGTGCGCGGGCCTGGGCCAACAGGTGGCTGCTGCCACTGGCCTGCAACTGCGCGCTGTCGGCATGGAAGTACACCGTCATCGTGACAGTCCCCACCGGCACCAGCGTGGCACGGCGCACGAACACACGCGGAAAGAACACATCGGACAGCGCCGTCAGCGACGCAAAGTCCAGCGGGCGCGGCGGGTTGTCGCGCACCCACAGCTGGGTCAGGCTGTTGTCGCCGCTGCCATCCCACACGGTGGGCATGGCGCCCGCAAGGGGCCGCATGTCGTACTGCTTGACCCACTCCACGGGAGCCGGCCCCCTGCCGATGGGGACCTGATTCGGTGGCGGGCACTGCGGCATCGGTTCTTCGTCCACACTCCAGGTGTCGCGGCGCAGTGCGGTGAACGCCGTCCCGGTGAGCACGGTCTCGCCGTTTTGCCGCACGTCGATGACCCAGTGCTGGGTGGAACGGTTGGTGCGCGCAGGTCGGGCGTCGATGATGAAGGTGCCATGGGCCAGCGCCGCCGCAAAATTGATGGTCAGCGACACCGGCTCACCCAGGCGCTGCGGGTGCAGCAGCACCGCGTTCATCATCTGCGCGGCGCTGATGCCACCAAAAGGCCCGACCATATTGGCGTAGTCCGCACTGGTGTGGCCGGCGAACGTGCCGTCGGGCTGCAATTCCAGCGCAATCGCCTGGTCAAAAACGTGTGAACTCACTGCTGTTGTCTCCATGAAAAAGCCCCCGCGGGTGGCCTTGTGCGGGGTCTAGTCAGTTGGCGACAGAGCTTGCCACTGCGTGGCTGCGGTCTGTCCCGCAAGATATCAGACGCGCTCGAAGATGCCAGCTGCGCCCTGGCCCATGCCAACGCACATGGACACCATGCTGTACTTCAGATTATTGCGGTGCAGGGCGTGAATGGCTGTCGCGGAGCGGATAGCGCCGGTGGCACCCAGCGGGTGGCCCAGCGCAATGGCGCCGCCCATGGGGTTGACCTTGGCCGGGTCCAGGCCCAGGCTGTTGACCACGGCGAGCGACTGCGCGGCGAAGGCTTCATTGAGTTCAATCCAGTCGATGGCGTCCTGTTTCAAACCGGCATAGCGCAGCGCGGCGGGAATGGCCTCAATCGGGCCAATGCCCATGATGTGCGGCGGCACGCCCTTGGACGCAAAGCTCACAAAGCGGGCCAGCGGTGTCAGGCCATATTGCTTGACGGCTTTCTCGCTGGCCAGAATCAGCGCGCCGGCGCCGTCCGACGTCTGCGAACTGTTGCCCGCCGTCACGGAGCCGCGGGCCGCAAACACGGTGCGCAGCTTGGCCAGACCTTCGAGCGTGGTGTCGGCGCGCGCGCCTTCGTCCACAGACACGGTGCGGCGTTTCTCAATGACTTCACCGGTCTCCAGATTCGGGCTGCGGTCCACCACCTCAATCGGCGTGGTCTCGGCGGCAAAGTGGCCGGCGGCCTGCGCGGCCAACGCGCGGCGGTGCGATTCCACCGCAAACGCATCCTGCGCATCGCGGCTGACCTTCCACTGGTTGGCCACCTTTTCGGCAGTCAGGCCCATGCCGTAGGCAATGCCGATGTTCTCGTCACGCTCGAACAGGGTGGGCGACAGCGACGGCGCGTTGCCCATCATGGGCACCATGCTCATGCTTTCCACACCGGCGGCAATCATCACGTCGGCCTCGCCGACGCGGATGCGGTCGGCAGCCATCTGGATGGCACTCAAACCGGACGCGCAAAAGCGATTCACGGTGATGCCACCCACGCTGGTCGGCAGGCCCGCCAGCACGGCGCCAATGCGCGCGATGTTCAGGCCCTGCTGGCCTTCGGGAATGGCGCAGCCGCAAATCAGGTCTTCAATGGATTGCGGGTCCAGCGTGGGCACCTGGGCCAGCGCGGACTGCAGGACCTTGACCAGCAGGTCGTCGGGGCGCGTGTTGCGGAAGTAGCCCCGGTGCGAACGCCCGATGGGCGTGCGGGTGGCGGCAACGATATAGGCTTCTTGAACTTGTTTCATAAAGGCTCCTTAATGGGTTGAGGACAGCGCTTGCGGCGCTGCCGCTGCGCTCTGCCCTGCAATGTCTTTCGCTTTGCGCGGGGCCGACGGTATCCAGGCCCAGATAAATTCACATTCGATGGGTTGCGCACCCGATGCGTCGGTCACCTGCACCGTCACGGTCATCTCGCCCTTGTCGGACTGTTGCATCAGGGCGCGTTGCGCTTCAGTCAGCGTGGCCACGGCGCGCAAGGCACCCTGGGCGCGCTTCTTGAACGCCACCTTGAGTTCCTTGGCCGGCGGCAGGCAGTCATCGCGCACGTTCATGCCCACCACCATGCCGGTGGCGGTCTCGGCCAGCAGCGTCATGGCCGCGGCGTGCACACCGTGGATATGGTTCTGCACCCGGCGCTCATTGGCAATGGCAATCTCCACCCGCTGGGGCGTCATCACCGCAAAGTCCAGCCCGGCCGTTCCGGTGAAGGGCACGGCGCGGCGCAGCACCAGGTTGCGTGCCCAGCCGCGGGCAAACGCGGGCACGGCGTCCAGTTGCTGGAGCGAACGCATCAGGCGATTGGGTTTGATAACGGCAACGTGTGTCATGGGGTTTGCGCAGTCGTGGGATCAGTTGCGAACGGGCTTACCCGTCGACATCATGCCCATGATGCGTTCCTGCGTCTTGGGGTTGGTCAGCAGCGAGCAGAAGGCCTTGCGCTCCAGCGCCATCAGGTATTCCTCGGTCACCAGGCTGCCCGCGTCGACATCACCACCACACACCACCTCGGCAATCAGGCCGGCGATATGGAAGTCGTGGGCACTGATGAAGCCGCCGTCGCGCATGTTGACCAGCGAGCCCTTGATGGTGGCCACGCCGCTGCGCCCTGCCACGGCGAACTGGCGCTTGTGCGGTGCGCGGTAGCCGCTGGCGAACATCGCCTTGGCTTCGTTGATGGCGACAAACAGCAGTTCGTCCTTGTGTGCCACGACCACGTCGCTATCCAGCAAGTAGCCCAGCTTGCGCGACTCCAGCGCGCTGGTGCCCACCTTGGCCATGGCGGCGGCCGTGAAGCCTTCGGTCAGGAAGGGCAGGATGTCCTTGCCGGTGGAATTGGCAGCGTTCTCGGCGGCGCGGCGGGCGATGTAGGTCAGGCCACCGGCACCGGGCACCAGGCCCACACCGACTTCCACCAGGCCGATATAGCTTTCCATGGCCGCCACGCGCTTGGCGGAGTACACGGCCATTTCGCAGCCACCGCCCAGCGCCAGACCGCGGATGGCGGAGATGGTTGGCACATTGGCGTAGCGCAGCTTGAGCATGACGCGCTGCAGCTCGGCGGCGGCGCCGTTAATCGCCTTGGCGCCGCCCATCATGAAGGCGGGCAGCATGGACTGCAGATCGGCGCCGGCCGAGAACATCTCGTCGGGCGACCAGATGACCAGACCCTGGTAGTCCTTCTCGGCCATGTCGATGGCGTTACTCAGACCCTCCATGACGCCGGCGCCAATGGCGTGCATCTTGGTCTTGATGCTGGCAATCAGCACCTGGCCGTCCAGGGTCCACAGGCGGATGGCTTCGTCCTCGTGCAGCGTCTTGCCAGCGGTTGCTGCCAAGGCCGCGTTGGCCCCCAGCACGCTCTCGGGGAAGTGCTGGCGGGCATACACCGGCAGGCTGCGCGGTGCCACAAACGCGCCGGTGGTGGGGTTCCACGAACCGGCCGGCGTGTGCACGCCGCCCGCGTCGGCCACGGGGCCCTTGAACACCCAGGCCGGCAGCGGTGCCTTGCACAGCGCTTTGCCGGCATCAATGTCTTCCTGAACCATCTTGGCCACTTCCAGCCAGCCGGCCTCCTGCCACAGCTCGAACGGGCCCTGCTTCATGCCAAAGCCCCAGCGCATGCAGAAGTCCACATCGCGCGCGTTATCGGCAATGGAGGCCAGATGCACGGCGGCGTAGTGGAAGGCGTTGCGCAGAATGGCCCACAGGAACTGGCCTTGCGCGCCTTCGGCATTGCGCAACAGCTTCAGGCGCTCGCCGGCCGGCTTCTTGAGCATGCGGGCATAGACCTCATCGGCCTTTTGACCCGCGGGCACGTATTCCTTGCTGGCCAGGTCGAAACGCATCACGTCACGGCCGACCTTCTTGAAGAAACCGGCCCTGGTCTTCTGACCGAAGTTACCCATCTCCAGCAGCGTCTTCAACACCTCGGGTGTTGCAAAGCTGGCGTAGAACGGATCGGTCTCGATGGAGAGCGTGTCCTGCAGCGTCTTGATGACGTGGGCCATGGTGTCCAGCCCCACGACGTCGGCGGTGCGGAAGGTGCCGCTGGATGCGCGGCCCAGCTTCTTGCCGGTCAGGTCGTCGACCACATCAAAGCTCAGACCAAAGTTTTCCACTTCTTTCATCGTGGCCAGCATGCCGGCAATGCCGACGCGGTTGGCGATGAAGTTGGGGGAGTCCTTGGCATGCACCACGCCCTTGCCCAGGTTGCTGGTGACAAAAGCCTCCAGATCATCCAGCACTTGGGGCAGCGTGGTCGGGGTGTTGATCAACTCCACCAGGGCCATGTAGCGCGGGGGATTGAAGAAGTGGATGCCGCAAAAGCGTGGCTTGATTTCTTCCGGCAATGCTTCGCTGAGCTTGGTGATCGACAGGCCGGAGGTGTTGCTGGCCACAATGGCATGCGGTGCGACAAACGGCGCAATCTTCTTGTACAGGTCCAGCTTCCAGTCCATGCGTTCGGCAATGGCCTCGATGATGAGGTCGCATTCGCCCAGCAGCGCCATGTGCTCTTCGTAATTGGCCTGCTGGATCAGCACGGCGTCGTCGGCCACGCCCAGGGGTGCGGGCTTGAGCTTTTTCAGCCCTTCGATGGCCTTGGTGACGATGCCGTTCTTGGGGCCTTCCTTGGCCGGCAAATCAAACAGCACCACGGGCACTTTGACATTGACCAGATGGGCCGCGATTTGCGCACCCATCACGCCGGCACCGAGCACGGCGACTTTTTTGACTTGGAAACGGGACATAGTGGTTCCTGTTGATTGATCAGTTGAGGACAGAGCTTGCGGCCATGCCGCTGCGGTCTGTCCCGCAAAGTTACTAGTTCACGCGAGTCCAGATCTGGGTTCGGTAGAAGAACCCGATATAACCGCGCATTTGCAGCTTGTGACCGCCTTCAATGGGGGTCACCGTGGCGCGATACACCTTGCCGTTTTTGGGGTCCAGCACATTGCCGCCTTCCCAAAGATCCTTGCCATCCGCCTTCTTGAGACCGCGCAGGATCTCCATGCCCAAAATGGGCTGGTCCTTGCGTTCGTCCTTGCACTCGATGCAGGTCTCACCGGGCTTGGCTTCCGGATCAAGAATCCTCTCGACCTTGCCGGATATCACGCCGTTGGTCTCGATGATGCGAATCTCGGACTTGACGGTGCCGTCCTTGTCGTCAATCGTTTTCCACAAACCCACGGGGGTCATCTGCGCCATGGCCGATGCACAGGCGACTCCGATCGCGACTCCGATGATTGAACGCAACATGGCTGCTCCTCTTTATTGATTTTTAAAACCGGTCTTGCGCGGTGTGGACTCAGGCCAGGGCGGCGTCGGTGTCCATCAACACCTTGCTGCCCGCACGGGCCGTGCGCATCAGCGTTGCGGTCTCGGGGAACAGCTTGGCAAAGTAGAAGCGTGCGGTCTGCAGCTTGGCCAGGTAGAAGGGGTCAGCGTTGCCGGCGCCGATCTCGCGCAGCGCGACTTGCGCCATGCGGGCCCAGAAGTAGCCAAACACCAGGTGGCCGGCCACCCGCAGGTAGTCCACCGCAGCGGCGCCCACTTCGTCGGGGTTCTGGAAACCCTTGAAGCCGATTTCGGTGGTGAACTTGGTCATCTGCTCACCCAGGATGGCGATGGGGGTGATGAATTCGGCCATCTTTTCGTTGACGCCTTCTTCTTCCACCAGCTTACCCACCAGCTTGCCAAACTTCTTCAGCGTGGCGCCGTTGTTGCCCAGGATCTTGCGCCCCAGCAGGTCCAGCGACTGGATGGTGTTGGTACCTTCGTAAATCATGTTGATGCGGTTGTCGCGCACGAACTGCTCCATGCCCCATTCCTTGATGAAGCCGTGGCCGCCATACACCTGCATGCAGGCATTGGTGGCAATGTGGCCGTTGTCGGTCAGGAAGGCCTTGACGATGGGCGTCAGCATGGCCAGCAGTTCGCCGGAGTCCTTGCGCACTTTCTCGTCCGGGTGCCCATGCTCTTTTTCCAGCAGCATGGAGCAAAAGCCCTGCAGCATGCGACCCCCTTCGGCGTACGCCTTGGCAGTGAGCAGCATCTTGCGCACGTCGGGGTGCACGATGATGGGGTCGGCCGCCTTGTCCTTGGCCTTGGGGCCGGTCAGCGAGCGCATCTGGATGCGGTCCTTGGCGTAGGCCAGTGCGTTCTGGTAGGCCACTTCGGTCTGGCCCAGTGACTGGTTGCCCACGCCCAGGCGCGCTGCATTCATCATCACGAACATGCCCTGCATGCCCTTGTTGGGTTGGCCGACCATGGTGCCCACGGCGTCTTCCAGCACCATCTGTGCGGTGGCGTTGCCGTTGATTCCCATCTTGTGCTCGATGCCACCGCAGTAGATGCCGTTGCGCGCGCCCAGGGTGCCGTCCTTGTTCACGTTGAACTTCGGCACGATGAACAGGCTCACGCCCTTGATACCGGGGGGCGCGTCGGGCAGGCGGGCCAGCACCAGGTGGATGATGTTGTCGGCCATGTCATGTTCACCGGCGCTGATGAAGATCTTGTTGCCGGTGATCTTGTAGGTGCCGTCGGCCTGGGGTTCGGCCTTGGTGCGCATCAGGCCCAGGTCGGTTCCGCAATGGGCTTCGGTCAGGCACATGGTGCCGGTCCACTCGCCACTGGTCATCTTGTGCAGGTAGGTCTGCTTTTGCTCTTCGGTACCGTGGGTGTGCAGGGCTGCGTAAGCACCGTGGGTCAGACCGGGGTACATGGTCCAGGCCTGGTTGGCACTGTTGAGCATTTCGTAGAACATGCTGTTGACGACCAGCGGCAAGCCCTGGCCACCAAATTCCGGAGCGCAGCCCAGAGCCGCCCAGCCGCCGTCGATGTACTTGCGGTAGGCTTCCTTGAAGCCCTTGGGGGTTGTCACCGCATGGGTCTTGGGGTCGATGGTGCAGCCCTCTGCGTCGCCGGACACGTTGAGCGGAAAGGTCACCTCGGCGGCAAACTTGCCCCCTTCTTCCAGCACGGCATTGATGGTGTCGACGTCGATCTCGGCGTGCTGCGGGATCTGCTTGAAATCATCCACAACCTTGAGCACTTCGTGCATCACAAACTGCATGTCACGCAGGGGCGGGTTATAGGTAGGCATGCTGAATACTCCTTGTAAAACTGTGAATCAGGAAACGGTGGGTGCGCCGTAGCGCGCGAGAATGTTTTGAAAACCGGTGTTGGCGCGCTCAATCGAGCCGGGTTTTTTCAGGAAGCGGGCTTCGTAGTGCAGGGCCAGGATGAGGCCGTGTATTTCAAAGGCCATCTGCTCTTCATCGACGTCGGCGCGCAAATGGCCGCAGGACCTGGCCATGACGATGGCGCGGTTCATGGCGCCCAGCCAGGTTTGTACCGAGGTGGCCAGCGCATCGCGCACCGGACCCGGGCGGTCGTCGAACTCGACGGCGCCGCTGATGAAGATGCAGCCGGCCTGTATTTCCTCAGCCACCAGCTTCATCCAGTTGGCGAACAGGGCTTGCACCCGGGGCAGGCCACGCGGCTGCGACAGGGCGGCATAAAAGACATCGTGCTCAAACTGCGCAAAGTATTGGTGGATGACCGAAATCTGCAGCTCTTCGCGCGAGCCGAAATGGGCAAACACACCGGACTTGCTCATATGCGTGGCCTCGGCCAGGGCCCCGATGCTCAGGCCTTCGAGCCCGATCTGGGTGGCCAGGTTCAGGGCCGCGTCCACAATGGCCATCTTGGTCTGCTGGCCTTTTTGCAGGGCACGACCCGACGGCGATTTACCGTCGACAGCAGCGTTACCGGCTTTTGGCCGGGTTTTGCGAATCAGCTTGGCAGAAAGGGAGGCGATGGACATGGATTCAATGCACCACAAAATAGAACGACCGTTCTATTTTGCAGCATTTCCACGCTGCCTTCCCAACAATTTTTGGGATCTAGAGGAAAACTTCTAAACGAAGGACGGGTTTACCCGAGCAACAGGCGCAAGCTGGCGTCCAGGTTCTCGGAAGGCAGGCGCTTGTAGCCGGAGCGCACGAAGCGCTGCAGGCGCCCGCCCGCAAACGCGGACAGCACCGACGCACGAACCTGGGCATCCACGGTCGGGGTGGCCGACGCGCTGGACGCAGGGCCGTCGCGCAGGCACTGTTTGAGCGTGGCTTCGATCTTGTCAAAGAACTGGTTCATGCGCTGTTGCAGGCGCTCGTTTTCAAACACCAGGGCGTCTCCCACCATGACACGCGCCATGCCGGGATTTTTCTCGGCAAATTGCACCAGCATGGCAATGACCTTGGCCGCCTGGCGCTGCCCCGTGTCGGTAGCGCCCACCGACGCGGTCTGCTCGCGCTCGACGATCTGGTTGATCAGGGAAAAGACCGTCTGCTCGATGAACTCGATCAGGCCTTCAAACATTTGCGCCTTGCTGGCAAAGTGCCGGTACAGGGCCGCTTCGCTGACATCCAGGCGGGCCGCCAGTGCGGCCGTGGTGATGCGCTCGCCACCGGGCTGCTCCAGCATGCTGGCCAGCGCCTGCAGTATCTGGACCCGGCGTTCACCCGGCTTGGGGCGCTTGCGCGTCGCAGCCGCCGGGGCATCCGTTTCGGGCCCATGCGAAGCGGGATCTAGGGACTCAAGGGAGTGATTGACGGCGTCTGGCATGGTGCGCAAAGCGATGGTGATGAATCATTCTCGCACAGCGTCTGCAAGGGTTTTTGCCTAGGCCGGAAGGCACAACAGCATGCGCAAACCGCGCCCGTCACGGCCCTCCAGAACCTGCAGATGGCTGTTGTGGACCCGTGCAATTTCTTCGGCAATGGCCAGCCCCAAACCGGTTCCTTCGCCGACGGTACCCGCTATCCGGTAGAAACGCTCCAGCATGCGCGCACGCTCCTGCACCGGCACACCCGGACCGTTGTCTTCCACCTCCAGATAGGGCTGGTCCTGCTCCTGGCCCGGCACCGTGCACCAGCCGCAGCGCAGCGTCACGCGTCCGCCCCGGGGCGTGTAGCGGATGGCGTTGTCCACCAGATTGCCCAGCAACTCGCGCAGCAGCCAGGCATGGCCCGTGGCGTGCGCGTCGGCAACCTCCAGCCCCAGGTCAATGTCCTTGGCGGTGGCGGCATCCAGATGGGTTTCCAGCATCACCTCACAGAGTTGCTGCAGGTCGACCCGCTGCATGGGCTGGGTATCGGCGCTACGGGCATCGGCCCGCGACAGTGCCAGCAACTGGTTGGCCAACTGGGAGGTGCGTCGCACCGCCTGGCGCAATTTGAAAACCTGGTCCGCTCCTAAAGTAATAGCTGCTTGCGCTGCATCTACGGGAGCTAGCGGGCTATTTTCCATATAAACGCGCTCTGGATTGGCCCTTGCGGCGCTGGCACTCACGGCCAGCGCCCAGGCTTCCACCTGGGCTTGCAGCCCAGCCAGCGGGGTGCGCAGCTGGTGCGCCGCGTCCGCCACAAAGCTGCGCTGGCTCTCGGCCTGGGCGTTGACCAGGTCGAACAGGCGGTTGAGCGACTCCACCAGCGGACGCACCTCGTCGGGCACGCCGTCGGCATCCAGCGCGGACAGGTCGCGCGGGGAGCGCCGCTCCACGGCCTCCTTGAGTTCAATCAGCGGACGCAGGGCCCGCCGCACAGCCCAGTTCACGGCAAAGAACGCGGCCACCACCAGCACGAAGTTGGGCAAGGCGACCTTGAGCCACAGCAGGCGCAGCCATTGCTGGCGCGGGTCAGACCCATCCGCCAAGCGCAGCACCAGCTCACCGGCCACCGTGTTCATGCGCTGGCTGACGATGCGGTAGGTCACGCCGTCAAACTCCTGGCTGGAAAACTCGGGCTCCCCGGTGGCGGGGGGCATGCCGCTCAACCAGGGTTCCCCGGTCAGGACACTGCCTTCGCGCCCCACGAGGGCAAAGGCGGACAGCCCCGGCCGGTCGTTCAAGAAATCTTCGATGGGAGGCGCCATCAACAGCACCGGCGGGTCCTCCTCGGTGTTGCCCCTGGCAACGACCGAGCCCGCCAGCAGGGGCACCAGGCTGAGCAAATGGCGGTCCTGCTGCAGCGCGGCGCTATCGGCCGAACGGAAATCAAACCAGGTGTTGAGCGTTGCCAGCAGGACCAGGGGAGCCAGCAGCATCAGCAGCAGGCGCCGCTGCAGCCCCGATGCCATGCCAACGTGCGCGGGCGCGGGCATGGTCACGCCGCAGGCACATCCGCAACGGGGCCCGCATCGCCCGCAGGCGCCAGCAATTCCAGCCGGTAGCCAAAGCCCCGAATCGAGCGCAAGGCCAGGCCATGGGGTTCGAGCTTGCCGCGCAGCCGGGAAATATAGACTTCGACGGCGTTGGGGGTGATTTCCTTGTCCCAGCCGGTCAGGGCCTGCAGGAGCTTGTCCTTGTTGGCGGGCTTGGGCGCCTGCAGCATCAGGTACTCCATCACCGTCCACTCGCGCGGACCCAGCTCGATCGGCAGCGCCAGTCCAGCGGGACCGGACGGGCGTATGCACGCCTGGCGCAGGGCCGTGTCCAGCTCCAGCGGACCAAAGCTCAAGGTGGCCGACGTGGCGGCCTGCGAGCGGCGCAGCAGCGCCCGCAGGCGGGCCAGCAACTCCGGCAACTCGAATGGCTTGACCATGTAGTCGTCGCCGCCCATGTCCAGCCCCTGCACCCGGTCCTGCAAGGCGTCGCGGGCGGTCAGGATGAGCACCGGCATGGCGTGCCCTTCCTTGCGCAGGCATTGCGTCAGGGCCAGACCATCCATGCCGGGCAGGCCGATGTCAATGACGGCCAGGTCGAAGGCTTCCGCGCGGGTGACCTCCAGGGCGCGCTCGGCACTGCCCACCCAGTCCACGGCGTAGCCCGCACCGGCCAGGCCCAGCTTGATGCCGCTGGCCACCATGACATCGTCTTCTACCAGTAAGAGTCGCATATCAAAACCACCTTTCGTGGGCGGCCGCGGAACCGGCTTCGCCGGGCCGCTGGCTGCGCCCCCCTGGGGGGGAGGCGCCAAAGGCGCTTCGGGGGGGCATATTAATGGCTGCGGATCATGGTGCCGTAGGCCTGGTCGGTCAAAATTTCCAGCAGCAGCACGTGCGGCACCCGACCGTCAATGATGTGCACCGAGTTGACGCCACTCTTGGCCGCATCCAGCGCGCCGGCAATCTTGGGCAGCATGCCGCCGGAGATGGTGCCGTCGGCAAACAGCTCGTCAATGCGCCGGGCGGTCAGGTCGGTCAGCAGCTGGCCGGACTTGTCGAGCACACCGCTGATGTTGGTCAGCATCATCAGCTTTTCGGCCTTGAGCACGGTGGCCAGCTTGGCCGCCACCACGTCGGCGTTGATGTTGTAGCTCTCGTTGTTCTCGCCAAAGCCGATCGGGCTGATGACGGGAATGAAGGCGTCGTCCTGCAGCGCCTTGACCACGCTGGGGTCGATGCTGACGATATCGCCCACCTGGCCCACATCGTGTTCGATGCTGGGGTCGGCGTTGTCCATCATCTTGAGCTTCTGGGCGCGGATCATGCCGCCATCGCGCCCGGTCAGGCCCACGGCCTTGCCGCCGGCCTGGTTGATCAGGCCCACGATGTCCTGCTGCACCTCGCCGCCCAGCACCCACTCGACCACTTCCATGGTTTCGGCATCGGTCACGCGCATGCCCTGGATGAACTCGCCCTTCTTGCCCAGGCGCTTGAGGGCGTTTTCGATCTGCGGCCCGCCGCCATGCACCACCACCGGGTTAATGCCCACCAGCTTTAGCAGCACCACGTCCTCGGCAAAGTCGGCCTGCAGGGCCGGATCGGTCATGGCGTTGCCGCCGTACTTGATGACCATGGTCTTGCCATGGAACTTGCGGATATAGGGCAGGGCCTGCGCCAGGATTTCGGCTTTGTCGCGGGGGGCAATGTGGGCGGTATCAGACATGGTGAGTAGGGTGGCTCGGTGGGGTTGCGTTGGAGTGCATGGATTGTGCCGCATCAAGCATCCCGCCAAGCACCCGTCGACAGTCAGGTGTCAGCCACATACGGGTTGCTGCGCCGCTCCCGCCCGAAGGTGCTCTCCGGGCCGTGCCCGGGAATGAACACGGTGTCGTCGCCCATGGGCCACAGGCGCTGGGTGATGCTGGTAATCAGGGTGTCGTGATCGCCCTGCGGAAAGTCGGTGCGGCCGATCGACCCGGCAAACAGCACGTCGCCGACGAACGCCCGGTGGGCTTCGCTGGAATAAAACACCACATGGCCCGGTGTGTGGCCCGGGCAGTGCCGCACGGTGAGCGTGCTATGGCCCACCCTGACGGTGTCGCCATCCACCAGCCAGCGGGTCGGCGTGAACACGTCCGCATGGGCAAAACCAAACATCTTGCTCTGCTGGGGCAGCCCGTCAATCCAGAACTGGTCGGCCACATGCGGGCCGATGATGGGCAACTGCAGCCGCTGTGCCAGCTCGGCCGTACCACCCGCATGGTCGATGTGCGCATGGGTCAGCCAGATCTGCTCCAGGTGCAGGCCCAGGCGGTCTACCTCGGCCAGTATCCGGTCCAGATCGCCACCGGGGTCAATCACGGCGGCCTGCAGCGTCTGGTCACACCAGACCAGGGAGCAGTTTTGCTGGAACGGGGTAACGGGTATGGTGAGGTAGCTCAGCATGAAATGGGCATCTGCCAAGGGTGCCGCTGTCCGGTTTACGCCCCCGCCAATGCCGCATTGAAGGTTGCACTGGGGCGCATGACAGCCGTCATTTTTTGGACATCAGCCATGTAATAGCCGCCAATATCCACCGGCTTGCCCTGCACCGCCTTGAACTCTTCGGTGATCTTCTGTTCGCTGTCCGCCAGTGCCTTGGCCAGAGGCGCGAAATGGGCTTGCAGTGCTTTGTCTTCAGTCTGCGCGGCCAATTCCTGGGCCCAGTACATGGCCAGGTAGTACTGGCTGCCACGGTTGTCCAGCTGGCCGGTCTTGGGCGAGGGGCCCTTGTTGTTGTCCAGCAGCTTGCCGGTGGCCGCATCCAGCGTCCTGGCCAGAATCTTGGCTTTCTCGTTGCCGGTCTTTAGCCCCAAATCTTCCAGCGACACCGCCAAGGCCAGGAATTCGCCCAGTGAATCCCAACGCAGGTGGTTCTCTTCCACCAGTTGCTGCACGTGCTTGGGCGCCGAGCCGCCGGCACCGGTTTCGTACATACCGCCACCGGCCATCAGCGGCACGATGGACAGCATCTTGGCGCTGGTGCCCAGTTCCATGATGGGGAACAGGTCGGTCAGGTAATCGCGCAGGATGTTGCCCGTGGCGCTGATGGTATCGAGCCCGCGGACCACGCGTTCCAGCGTGTAGCGCATGGCGCGCACCTGGCTCATGATCTGGATGTCCAGGCCGGTGGTGTCGTGCTCATGCAGGTACATCTTGACCTTGGTGATCAGCTGCGCCTCGTGCGGGCGGTAGGCGTCGAGCCAGAAAACAACCGGCATGCCGGAGTTGCGGGCACGCGTGACCGCCAGTTTGACCCAGTCCCGGACAGCGGCATCCTTGCACTGGCACATGCGCCAGATGTCGCCGGCTTCCACGTTCTGGCTCAGCAGCACTTCGCCGGTGGCGATGTCAGTGATGTTGGCCACGCCGTCCTCAGAAATCTCAAAGGTCTTGTCGTGCGAGCCGTATTCCTCGGCTTGCTGGGCCATCAGGCCCACGTTGGGCACCGTGCCCATGGTCTTGGGATCGAACGCGCCGTGCCATTTGCAGAAGTTGATGATTTCCTGGTAAATGCGGGCAAAGGTGCTCTCCGGCATCACGGCCTTGACGTCCTTCAGGCGGCCATCGGCGCCCCACATCTTGCCGCCGTTGCGGATCATGGCGGGCATGGAGGCATCCACGATGATGTCGTTGGGCGAATGAAAGTTGGTAATGCCCTTGGCCGAGTCCACCATGGCCAGCTCGGGGCGGCCTTCGTGGCAGGCGTGCAGGTCGCGCTTGATCTCGTCCTGCGTGCTTTGCGGCAGCGTGGCAATCTTGTCGTACAGATTCACCATGCCGTTGTTGACGTTCACACCAATCTCATCAAACAGCTTGGCGTGCTTCTCGAACGCATCCTTGTAAAAAATCTTGACGCAGTGGCCGAACACGATGGGGTGGGACACCTTCATCATGGTGGCTTTCACGTGCAGCGAGAACATCACGCCGGTCTTGTAGGCGTCTTCGATCTCTTTGGCATAGAACGCCGTCAGGGCCTTCTTGCTCATGAACATGCTATCGATGACCTCGCGGTCCAGCAACTTGGTGAGCGGTTTCAGCACGATGGTCTTGCCGCTCTTGGTGATGAGCTCCATCTTCACGTCCCGGGCGCGGTCCAGGGTGATGGACTTTTCGCCGTGGTAGAAGTCGCCGGAGTGCATGTGCGAGACATGTGAGCGCGAGGCCTGGCTCCACTCGGCCATGCTGTGCGGGTTCTTGCGCGCGTATTCCTTGACGGCACGCGGAGCGCGACGGTCGGAGTTACCCTCGCGCAACACCGGGTTCACGGCGGAGCCGATGCAGCGGGCATAGCGGGCGCGGATGGCCTTTTCTTCCTCGGTCTTGGGCGCCTCGGGGTAGTCGGGGATGGCGTAACCCTTGGACTGCAGTTCCTTGATACACAGCATCAACTGGCCCACGGAGGCGCTGATGTTGGGCAGTTTGATGATGTTGGTTTGGGGTAGAAACGTCAACTTGCCCAGCTCAGCCAGGTTGTCTGTCACGCGCTGTGCCTCGGAAAGGCATTCCGGGAAGGTGGCAAGTACACGGGCGGCCACCGAAATGTCGCTTTCGACCACGTTGATGCCGGCCGGCGCGGTAAAGGTGCGAATGATAGGCAGAAAGGCGCACGTTGCCAGCAGGGGCGCCTCGTCGGTCAGTGTGTAAATGATTTTTGATTGTTCTGCGGCCACTGGAGTCTTCCTTCAATTGGTTGTAATTACGAGGATGGAGCTACTGTATTCGATGTATGCGGGGCTGCCGGGGTGGAGTTCCTGGCCAATGCTTGACTGATGTCAAAGAATCGGCAAAGCGGCTGCAGCGGACCTTCAGGACCAGACCTGTTGGGCGATGTCCAGCGAACGCAGTCGCCACTCGGGCTCAAATACGTCACACACCAGAATGAACTCATCGGCGCCTGTCAGCTCCTGCAAGTGCTCAAAGGAGGTGCGCACCGTGTCAGGCCCGCCAATGACCGCCATGCCCAGGAACTCCGCGATGGCCGATCGTTCCCGCTCGGTGAGGGTGGACGCAAATTCTTCTATGGGAGGCTGCAGCTTCTTGCGCTCCCCCGTCAATATGCCAAGCACCCGCTGGTACACGCTGCTGGCAAGAAAATGGGCCTCTTCATCCGTGGGGGCTGCCACCAGGGGAACCCCAATCGCCAGATAGGGTTTTGCCAGATGGGCAGAAGGGCGGAAGTGGCTCCGGTACACATCAATAGCCTGCATCAGCATCTGCGGCGCGAAGTGCGATGCAAAAGCATAGGGCAGACCACGTTCTGCGGCCAACTGCGCCGAAAACAGGCTGGAACCCAGCAACCAGATGGGCACATGGGTTCCTGCTCCGGGGTTGGCCACCAGCCGTTGCCCGGGACGGGCGTCCGACAGCAGGTCCTGGAGTTCAGTCACTTCCCGGGGAAAATCCTGCTCAGTCTCAGCTTGGTTGCGCCGCAGTGCGCGCATGGTGTAGGCGTCCGTGCCGGGTGCGCGTCCCAGTCCCAGATCAATCCGGTTCGGATACAACTCGGCCAAAGTCCCAAAGGCCTCCGCAACCACCAGGGGCGCGTGGTTGGGGAGCATGATTCCACCCGATCCAACCCGAATGCGTTGGGTTCCTCCTGCAATATGGCCAACCAGGACCGCGGTAGCGGAACTGGCGATGCTCGGCATGTTGTGGTGCTCGGCCAGCCAATAGCGTGTGAAGCCCAGCTTTTCTGCATGTTGCGCGGTGCGCAGTGCCAATGCAAGCGCCTGAGCCACCGTGCCGCCTTCGCGCACGGCAACAAGGTCAAGCATGGAGAGTTTGGGTTTGGTGAGTTGGGGCATGGGTAGATTGTCAGTGCATCAGAAAAACACAGTGGGATGTCTGTGAATTCGAACTCCAAACTGCATGTCAAGCCACTGTGATTCCGAGTTCTCCCAGGAGCTCAGCGGCCTGATTCAGCGAGATGGTGGCGCCACGGAACAACTTCGCGTCAACCAGTTTCAGCCCGCCCATGTCAGCCTCACGCAGATCTGCCCCTTCAAAACGGGTCAGCTTCAAATGCGCATTGCGCAGACTGCCGCCCCAAAAGACCGTGTCGCGAAAATCGCATCCCGACAGGTCCGCGTCCGAGAAGTCGAGCTCTCGAAGTTGCGCCTTGCGGAATGACATCTTGCGCAGGTCGGCGCCAACCAGCAAGGTTTCGTCGAACGACAATCCCAAGTGCGAAACTTCTTCGAAATTGGCTCCAGTGAGCTTGCACTCCCTGAACGATGCAGACGACAGCCTGGCGCGGCGCCATTTTGTATTGTTGAAGTCACAATTCTGGAACTTCGCATCGACCAACTCGGCAGCTTCAAAGTCCGCCTGCCGCCCACGGCACCTTAGCCACGTGGTCTGGGAAAGGGAAGTCGCGTACAGGGAAGCTTCGATGAAAGAACAGTCCTTGAATGCGAAGCCGCGCATGTTCAGCCGCGAGAGATCGCTTCCTTCAAAATCGCACCCATCGAACACCAGTGGCGTTGTTGCCTTGGCGATGAGGGCCTCCAGTTGCGAGCGAGAAATCGTTTGCCCCTCGATGTCAGTGTCGCTGGACGTCAATGAAATGGTTGAATTTGTCATATTGTTACCCGGCCGATGAATCCCCTATCATCGGGGAGCCGCAAGCAGTCCGGCTTTTTTTACCTATGGCAACACCCTCCACCCCCTCCCTCGTCGAATTTCGCAATGTGACCTTTCGCTATGAGGACCACCTCGTGCTGGACAAGGTCTCTCTGCGCATCCCCAAGGGCAAGGTCACCGCACTGATTGGCCCCATGGGCGCGGGCAAGACGACCACGCTACGGCTGATGGGGGGCGAAAACCGCGCGCAGTCCGGCGAAATGCTGTTTGATGGCCAGGACGTGGGTCGCATGGACCAGGCGCAGCTCTATGCCGCCCGGCGCCGCATGGGCATGCTGTTCCAGTTTGGCGCCCTGTTTGCCGACTTGAATGTGTTCGAGAACGTGGCCTTTCCGCTGCGCGAGCACACCGATCTGGCAGAGCCCCTGATCCGCGATATTGTGCTGATGAAGCTCAACGCCGTGGGCCTGCGCGGTGCGCGCGACCTGATGCCCAGCGAGGTCTCCGGCGGCATGGCCCGGCGCATTGCCATCGCACGCGCGATTGCCCTGGACCCCGAACTGGTGATGTACGACGAACCGTTTTCCGGGCTCGACCCGATTTCCCTCAAAACTGCGGCACGCCTGATTCGACAGCTCAATGACTCCATGGGCCTGACCAGCGTCTTTGTGTCACATGAGTTGAAGCAAACGCTGGACATTGCCGACCATGTGATCGTCCTGGCCAACGGCAAGGTGGCCCTGGAGGGCACGGCTGATGAGGTCCGCAACAGCACCGATCCGATGGTGTACCAGTATGTACACGCCCGCCCGGATGGCCCGGTGCGCTTCCACTTTCCCGGTGTTGCGGTGGATAAGGATTTTGGGCTGGCTGGCCCAGCGACCATGGCATCCTGACTGCCCCCGGGCGACCGTATCGCGTCACTGCCCGGGCGCCGCCATGCGGGCCAGGTCGCCATGCTTTTCCTGCAGATACTCCTCCAGATCCAACTCATGCAACTGGGCTGCGTGCCGCTCGGTGAGCGCAAACCAGTTGCGCAGGCGTGCCTCCATTTGCGCTTGCGGCGTACCCGTGTTGACGCTGGCGTAGGCCTGCAGTGCCAGGTAGTTGCGCATCACATTGCGCTCCAGCGAACCGCGCTCACCCTGCACGTACTGCGGCTTGCCATCGGCGCCTGTGCCCAGCACCGTGAATCCGATCTTGGAGCGCCCCGCCGTGGCCAGATACAGGCTCATGGCCATTTTGGCCAGGGTGCCGAAGCTATAGCCGTAGCCAAAATGCAAAAACGTGCGCGACCCCTCCATCGGACTGGCTTCAAAAATGATGCGGTAATCCTTGGTAGAGAGTGGTCCGGCCAGCGCAGTCAATGACACGTTCAGGTAATCGGCTGTGGCGGCAACCACCTGCAACGTGTATTCCATGCTGTACAACGTGCCCGCGGTCGCGCCGTGCTTGGGTCCCACCGCAAGGGTCAATCGTTCGCCTTCCGCTGAACGGGATGCCTGGCAGGCTCGCACATTGAGATGCAGGAATAGCAGCTCGCACACCGATTCGGCCGAGCCCAGCACGGTACTGACCCGTGCAAACGGCAATGCCAGTTCGGCATACACATCGCCCTCCATGCGGTTGCTGCTTTCGTGCGAGACCAGATGCAAAGGCTCCCCAAACGCCTTGGCCTGCAGCTGTGTCTGGAATTCGGTGCGCTTGGCCAACAGGGTGGTCGCATTGCCGGCAGGTGCCGCCCAGGCCGCCGGCAGGCTCAGCGCCAGCAGGGCACCGAGCAGCACATGGACAATCAACAGGAGAGTACGGAGCATGGTGGTATCAATCAGTAAGGCTGCGAATCGATAGCCGGCCCATCGTGCAACGGTATGGGCATGCCGTCAGTGTGCCACCACACAAGCACCTTGGGTACTGCATGAAAGCAAAACCTTGCAAAAACGCAACCGCCGGCCCGAAGCATGCCCTGCCGTTGACCGTTATTGCTCATCCCATTCTTTAGAAAGCATCCTGTGTACGCTGGCGCACAGCCACAGGGACGCCTGCGGCGTATGGTCAGCCCAGGTTTGCCGTCACCCTGTTTAGCAACGAGCGCGGCAAAGTCGGAGTTCGTTCAACCAACAGGAGTTCAGCATGCACAGTCAATCAGTCCTTTGCGCCATCATGGCGGCGTCACTGCTCACCAGCCCATTGGCCATCGCCCAGGGAGATTCGCCTGGAGCCAATCGCGGTCGCAATGAGCAGGGGCAACGCGCCGACGAGCGGGACCGTCGCGGAAACGACGAGCGCCAGTGGAACCGCAAGCAGCCTCGCGGTCACGCATATGGCCATGACCGGCGCGACGGACGGGGTGTAGGGCCAGACCATTCGTACTACCAGGGCGATCGCATGCCACTCCAATACCGCACCCGGCAGTATGTCGTCGAAGACTGGCGCGGCCATCAACTCAGCGCACCACCCCGTGGCTACCATTGGGTGCAATCCGGTGGCGACTACGTCCTGGTGGCGATTGCCACCGGCATCATTCTGCAATTGTTGTTGAACAACTGACACAAGACACGGCGGGCGAGCGGTTCGCCACATGCCCGCTGTGAAACTGGCGCTACAGCCAGTATTCAAACCTGCGTGCGGCCCATTCCTTCATGCGGTCGACCAGGGGGCGCTGATCCCATTGTTCGAGCCTGACTTCAGTGGAGTAGCGCAAGTCCTCCTCAAATGCAGACTCCATGGACAGGCCGAATTCATTGTCAAACACGACGGCGTTCATCTCGTAATTGTGCAAAAAACTGCGCGTGTCGATGTTGGTGGACCCCACGGTCGACCAGAGACGGTCGATGACGGCGGTCTTTGCATGCAGTACCGCAATCTGCAGCTCATAGACCCGCACGCCGCTGGCCAACAGGTCCTGGTAAAAAGAGCGCCCCGCATAGAAAACCAGGCCGCTCTCCAGAACGCCGGGCAAGATGATCCTGACATCCACGCCCCGGCGCGCGGCATCGGTCAGCGCCCGCAGAATCCGGACATCCGGAACAAAATAGGCACAGGTCATGTGGATGGACGTCACCGCCGTGTTGATCGCCACCAGATAGGCGGCGTAAATATCCTGATCGCCATCAGGCGCACTGGCCAGAATGCGCACCAGCTTGTCCCCCACGTCGTGCAGCGGAGGAAAAAAATTGCTGTCACTGAGATCCACTGCCAATTGGCCGGCCCAGTTGTTCAGGAACTCCCATTGCAGCGCCGCAACCGCCGGACCCTCGATCCGGATGTGCGTGTCGCGCCATCCAACCTTGGCATTGTTTCTTGACTTGGACCGGAAGAGCGAGCTGTTGGCGTAAGTGCCGCTGATGTTGACGCCGCCGGTGAACGCAACCAGCCCATCAACCACCAAAATCTTGCGATGGTCCCGGTTATTGGGCACCCAGGGACCCACCAGTTTCAGCGGGTTGATGGGATTGAACGCCACCAGATGAATGCCCGCGTCACGCATCCGGTCGAAGAATGACTGGGGCGTACCCACCGTTCCGATGGCGTCGTAAATCACATGCACCTGTATGCCCGCGCGCTGGCGCGCCATCAACAATTCTGCAAACTGCAGACCGACTTCATCCTGGTCAAATATGTAGGTTTCCAGATTGATGTGGTCTTTGGCGGCGCCAATGGCTGCGATCATGGACGCCATGGTTTGAGGGCCATCGTAGAGGAGCGTCACCTTGTTGCCCGCAATCAGCGGTTTGCCGGTTGCACGCTCCTCCAGTTGTGCCAAAGCCTTGCTGTCGGCATAGGAATTTTTCCAGCGCTTTGCCAGTAGCGCGCTGCTGGATTGCCTGCTCAGCGTGCCCTGGGCATTCGTGACCGTGGGAATGCCAGCCGGCGGCAAGGGATCCTTTAAATAGTTGACATCCTGCAACACGGCGCAAGCCGAGAAGAGCACGCCGGCGCACGCCGCAAGTGCCACACGAAGAATCCGTTTGATTTGCATTGCGTTCCCGGTTCCATGCCGCCTGCTCGTTCCCGGGCAGTGGATCAGTTGCGGGGCTCACCCTGTGCATTGACCGAGATGGTGGATCCGGGCGCGGCGCTCAATTGCACGCGGTGCTCCAATCCCCTGAAGTTGTAGGACACATCCCAGAACGCCGGGGGTGCATTGCTCGGCCGCTCGGAGCAGCGCTGTACATCACGGGTGGTCGCAGGTTGACCGTTGTTGTTGCGGCCCACATTGGCGCCCACCGCAGCACCGGCGACTGCACCGCCCACGGTGGCCAGATCCTTGCCTACGCCGCCACCCACCTGGTGACCCAGAACACCGCCAATCAGCGCACCGACCACCGCGCCACCCACATTGGCCTCACCGCGGGTTGCGGCAACCTCTTCACGCTCCATCCAGCAGCGCTTTTCGGGTGGGCCCACTACGGCTCGCACGGATGTGACGTTGGCCTCATAGAGGCGCTCTTCATCGCGACGACGGTTGTCGTAGACCGCTGCGGGCGGGGGTGCATAGCGACGGTCATCCACGCGCATATTCCAATCCACTGCGCGAACCGATGAAATACGGTCATTCATGCCCATGGCTGCCAGCGAGCCATAGCGCCCCGGATTCAGCACCATGCACTGTCCGTTGAAGCGGCTGTCCACGCACACTTCCCAGCGCTGGCCCAACACCACCACGGAGGAGGCGCGGTCATTGAACCCGACGCGCGAGAAATCTTCAATCGGCTGATCGGCGGAAAACGTGCGGCCCTGAAACCCCTCGTTCTCATAGAACGTGACCTGCGAACTCAAAGGTTCCGGAGCCACGCGGTCAGCGACATCACGGCCATTGCGGTCTACCATCTTTACCGATGACACGCGGTCATTCAGGCCCATGGCGTTCAGAGACGGGTAATGTCCGGGGCGCAAAATCATGCAGCGTCCACCAAACCGGACGTCTTCGCAAACCTCCCAACGGGTCCCGCGCTCGCCGCCAACAATGACCGACGATGCACGGTCACTGAAGCCGGCCCGTGCAAGGTTTCCAACTTGCCGTTCCGTCATGAACGATCGCCCCTGGAAATTTTCATGCTCAAAAAAAGTGACTTCCGCAAGCGCCTGGCCTGCAATAACCGCAGCGACGACGGTGAGCGCCGCTCTAAAAACTGGTTTCATCAATAGCTCCTGTTGGGGTCAAAAACCCAAGACTACGCAAGCGAAGGACCTTCGTCAGTTCGTTGGCGAACATACCGTCCCCAAAGCCCGCCACCTATGTACCCAAGCGCACAGATCAATGTGCTGCAACTACCTAATATTCATTCGTGGGTCTTCATTGGACTCATACCGTCAACCATCCACTTCTCAAAGGAATTCAATCATGAACAAAAATCAAGTCCACGGTATTGCAAAAGACATCATCGGAAAAGTGCAGGAAGAAGCCGGCAAGATCATCGGCAACCCGGAGCAGCAGGCCAAGGGCTTGCACAAGCAGGTTGTTGGCAAGCTGGAAGAAAAGCTGGGCGACGCCAGGGAAGTCGTCAAAGACGCCAGGGCAGCGGTCAAGGATGCCGCACATGGCCGCTAGGCAGTGGCCGTTCCGAGCACGCCACCGCACAGCTCCCGCGAGTCAGCATTTTGCTATGCATTCAGGAGCTGCCTACGCACGTCCTACGGGGTCCAAAGTCCTATTTGTGCTGTAAAACACGCCAAAGCGAGCCAGCGCACAGAGTCCGCGCGATCCGCTTGCTACGCTTCGCGAACGGCAACTGTCCACGCACACCGGCAAAGTAATTTTCAATCGGTCAAAGGATGCGCGTATAAGGCGGAAGACAGTTGCTCCACGTGAAAGTACATCTCCCTTGAAAACCACCCACAAAACGTTTGTTTGGCTTGCCGCCCTGTTCCTGCTCATGGCAATGGGCGTGACCTTTACTTTCTGGTCGTATAACCAGATTGAGGCCGCTTCCAACCTGCGCAGAAGTTCACGCGACCTCATCGGAGCGGCGGACGAGGTGATGTCCAGCCTCAAGGATGCCGAAACCAGCCAGCGCGGCTATTCGCTCACCGGGGACGAAGCCCACTTGCAGCCCTATCTGGCGGTGCGCGACGGCATGAAGGTGCATTTGACCACGCTGCGCCAACTAACCACCAGCGTGGCGGCGCAACAGCATCTGGACGCCATTGCGCCACTGCTGGACGCCAAATTGGCAGAAATAGAGAAAACCATCGCCTTGCGCCGCAACCATGACGTGCCGGGCGTGCTGGCGCTGATCAACAGCGGCGAAGGCAAGCGCCTGATGGATGCGATTCGGACGGAAATGCGCAGCCTCGTCCAAATTGAAGAGGACATCCAGTTGCAGCACAACGTTCGCTTCGATGCCAGCATGCGCCGCCTGTTTGCCATCATTGTCAGCCTCGGCGTGCTGGCATTGCTGCTGGCGCTGTATTTTGCCTATTCAAGTTACCGCTCCGCTCAACAACGGCTCAAGGACCTGGTGCACGGTGAAACCCGGCATTTGCTGGAAGCGCAGGTCAACACCAACCGGCTGATGCAGCAAACCCATCGCGCTTTGCAGGACAGTGAACAAAAACTCGCCGTCACGCTGAATTCCATTGGCGATGCGGTCATTGCGACCGATGCAGCAGCCTGTGTGACGCTGCTCAATCCGGTGGCCGAAGACCTCACCGGCTGGACGAACGAACAGGCCCAGGGAAGACCGGTCGACGAAGTGTTTCACATCATCAACAAGAACAGCCGCCAGAGCGCCACCATTCCGGTGGCCGATGCCCTGGCCCACGGCACGGTTCAAGGACTGGCCAACCACACGGTGCTGATTGCGCGCGATGGCCGCGAATTCGACATTGCCGACAGCTGCGCACCGATTCGGGATGTCGAAGGTTTGGTGGTGGGCGCCGTACTGGTGTTTCGCAATGTGACGGATGAATATGCCGCGCAACAGACGCTGCGCGACAGTGCAGCCCGGGTCCAGACGATTCTCAACACGGTTGGCGACGGCGTGGTGACGCTGCATGCGCACGGCGGCATTATTGAGTCGGTCAATCCGGCCATTGAGCACCTGTTCGGCTACAGTGCCCCGGAGCTCACCGGCAAAGGCTTCGGTTTTCTCATACCCGAGCTGGACCAGGCGCACCACAATGCGTCCCTGGAATACTACGGTGTCAGCGATGAGGCCCGCACACTGGGCCTTGGCCGTGAGGTGATGGGCTTTCGCAAGGATGGCAGCTATTTCCCACTGGAGATCGCCGTTAGCGAGATGATGTTGGGGGGCCAGCGTTACTTCACCGGTATTTTGCGGGACATCAGCACCCGCAAGCAGGCCGAAGAGGCGCTGCGCAAGGCCGGGGCCCTGCAAAACGCCATTTTCAACAGCGCCAACTTCTCCAGCATCGCCACCGACGCCAAAGGCGTGATCCAGATTTTCAATGTCGGTGCCGAACGCATGCTGGGCTATACGGCCGCCGAGGTGATGAACAAGATCACGCCGGCCGACATCTCCGACCCGCAGGAAATCATTGCCCGCGCCCAGACCTTGAGCACCGAACTGGAAACCGAGATCAAACCGGGCTTCGAGGCCCTGGTGTTCAAGGCCTCTCGCGGTATCGAAGACATCTACGAGCTGACCTACATCCGCAAGGACGGCAGCCGCTTCCCCGCCGTGGTGTCGGTCACCGCGCTGCGCGACGACGACAACGCCATCATCGGCTACTTGCTCATTGGCACCGACAACACCGCGCGCAAACAGGCGGAAGAGGCCCTGCTCAAGGCCGGCGCCCTGCAGAAAGCGATTTTCGACAGCGCCAACTTCTCCAGCATCGCCACCGACGCCAAAGGCGTGATCCAGATTTTCAACGTCGGTGCCGAACGCCTGCTGGGCTATACGGCCGCCGAGGTGATGAACAAGATCACGCCGGCCGAGATCTCGGACCCGCAGGAAGTGATTGCACGGGCCAAAGCACTTAGCGTGGAACTCGGAACCCAGATTGAGCCGGGCTTCGAGGCGCTGGTGTTCAAGGCCGCACGCGGTATTGAAGACATTTATGAGCTGACCTACATCCGCAAGGACGGCAGCCGCTTCCCCGCCGTGGTGTCGGTCACCGCGCTGCGCGACGACGACAACGCCATCATCGGCTACTTGCTCATTGGCACCGACAACACCGCGCGCAAGCAGGCCGAAGAGGCGCTGCGCAAGGCCGGGGCCCTGCAAAACGCCATTTTCAACAGCGCCAACTTCTCCAGCATCGCCACCGACGCCAAAGGCGTGATCCAGATTTTCAATGTCGGTGCCGAACGCATGCTGGGCTATACGGCCGCCGAGGTGATGAACAAGATCACGCCGGCCGACATCTCCGACCCGCAGGAAATCATTGCCCGCGCCCAGACCTTGAGCACCGAGCTGGAAACCGAGATCAAACCGGGCTTCGAGGCCCTGGTGTTCAAGGCCTCTCGCGGTATCGAAGACATCTACGAGCTGACCTACATCCGCAAGGACGGGAGCCGCTTCCCCGCCGTGGTGTCGGTCACCGCGCTGCGCGACGACGACAACGCCATCATCGGCTACTTGCTCATTGGCACCGACAACACCGCGCGCAAGCTCGTTGAAGCCGAACGCGCCCACCTGGACCGTGCCCTGCAAATCAAAAACATGGAACTGGAGGCTGCACGGGCGACCGCTGACAAGGCCAACCTCGCCAAGTCAGAGTTTCTGTCCAGCATGAGCCACGAATTGCGCTCGCCGCTCAACGCCATCCTGGGCTTTGCCCAGTTGATGGAGTCCGGCCTGCCATCGCCCACCCCGGCCCAGGCGGGCAGCATTGAGCAGATTCTCAAAGCCGGTTGGTACCTGCTGGAGCTGATCAACGAGATCCTGGATCTGGCGCTCATCGAGTCCGGGCGGCTGTCGATGTCGATGGAGCCCGTATCGCTGCCCGAGGTGCTGCTCGACTGCCAGACCATGATCGAGCCGCAGGCGCACAAGAAAGGCATTCTCATGCGCTTTCCCCATTTCAATACGCCCTGCTTTGTCGATGCGGACCGCACCCGCGTGAAACAGGTGGTGGTCAACCTGTTATCCAATGCCATCAAATACAACCGCACCAACGGCTCGGTGGATGTGACCTTTCGGGCCGCTGCCCATGACCGCCTGCACATCAGTGTGCGGGACACGGGCGAGGGCCTCACTGATCTGCAGCTGGCACAGCTGTTTCAGCCGTTCAATCGATTGGGACAGGAAGACAGCGCGGAGGAAGGCACCGGCATTGGCCTGGTGGTGAGCAAACGGCTGGTGGAGTTGATGGGCGGAACCATAGGCGCCCAGAGCACCGCGGGGGTGGGCAGCGAGTTCTGGATTGAGCTGAACCTGGCAGAACCGCATGCACTCACTTTGGACGACAAGGTGTCCGCCCTGCCAAACATGACTCCGACCCAGGACGCCGCCGCCGTGCGTACCCTGCTCTATGTGGAAGACAACCAGGCCAACATGGAGTTGGTGGCGCAACTGATTTCCCGGCGGCCGGATATGCGCCTGTTGCGCGCTGGGGACGGCTTGAGTGGCATCGCGCTGGCGCGCACCCACCTGCCAGATGTGATTCTGATGGACATCAATCTGCCGGGAATCAGCGGACTGAAGGCCCTGGCCTTGCTGCGCGAAGACCCCCTGACCCGTCACATTCCGGTCATGGCCCTGAGCGCTAACGCCATGCCGCGTGACATCGAAAAAGGATTGGAAGCCGGGTTCTTTCGCTACCTGACCAAACCCATCAAAATTGGGGAATTCATGCAGGCGCTGGACCTGAGTCTGGAGTTGGCGCAAGCCACATCCACGCCGCGTTCAAGTGCAAATTAGGCCCCTGGCCCCCGTAGATTGTGCGCAAGCAGCTATTGTTTCAGGAGCGTTTCACTTGACATCTCCGGCCACGCAGGATGCAGCCCCGCCGGCACCCTTCCCCATTGCGAGCGCTGAAGAAAGCGCGCACGCCCCAACAAAAGGAACGACCCCATGATCCATGCTGACGACATTCTCAATGCCAAGATCCTCATTGTCGACGACCAGGAGTCCAACGTGCAGTTGCTGCAGCAGTTGCTGCATGGAGCGGGCTACACCGCGGTCACGTCGACCCTGCAGCCCGAGGAAGTTTGCGCACTGCACCGCAAGCATGCATACGACTTGATCTTGCTGGATTTGCAGATGCCCGCCATGGACGGGTTTCAAGTGATGGAGGGCCTCAAAACCAACACGACGGACCCGTACCTGCCGGTCATCGTGCTCACGGCCCAACCCGGCCACAAGCTGCGTGCCTTGCAGGCGGGTGCCAAGGACTTTGTCAGCAAGCCGTTTGATCTGGTTGAGGTGAAAACGCGCATCCACAACATGCTGGAAGTGCGCCTGCTCTACAAGAAGCTGGCGGATTTCAACAAGGTGCTGGAGCAGACCGTGCTGGAGCGCACCGCTGAGTTGCGCGAGAGCGAGGCACGCTACCGCAGCCTCACCGAGCTGGCCTCAGACTGGTATTGGGAACAGGATGAAAACGGCAACTTCAGCAAGGTGTCGGGCCCGGTGCTGGAGATGCTTGGCATACGGGTGGATCCCTTGAAGGACAATTCAAAAGCCGCGCAAGTGGACTGCTGGGACGAGACGGAGCGCGAGACTTTGCGCGCCACCATTGCCGCCCGTGAGCCCTTTTTGGACTTTCTCTTTCACCGGGTCAATGTCGATGGTTCACAGCAACAGTTCCGGGTGAGTGGTGAGCCCATGTTCAGCCAGAACGGCCGGTTTTTGGGATACCGCGGCATTGGCGTCGAAGTCATTGCTGCGACTTGAAGCGTCAAGTGCAGGAACCACACCATGATTTCACTCCAGAGCCCACAACAAAACCATTTGCTCGCAGCCCTGCCCGCGGCGGACTTCGAACTCTTTTCCAGCCAGCTGGAACTGGTGCCCATGCCACTGGGTCAAATGCTGTATGAGCCAGGCACGCAGTTGCGCCACGCCTACTTTCCCACCACCTCCATCGTCTCGCTCCACTATGTCACGGAGTCCGGCGCATCGGCCGAAACGGCCGGCGTCGGCAACGAAGGTGTCGTGGGTATATCGTTGTTCATGGGGGGTGACACCACGCCCAGCTCGGCAGTCGTCCAGACGGCGGGCCATGCCTACCGGCTCGATCGCCACCTGTTGCAGGCTGAATTCAACCGGGCCGGCGCATTGCAGCGTTTGCTGCTGCGCTATACCCAGGCCTTGATGACCCAGATGGCGCAGTCCGCAGTCTGCAACCGCCACCATTCGGTGGAGCAGCAACTGTGCCGCTGGCTGTTGTTGACCATAGACCGGGTGCCAACGCGGGACCTGGTGATGACGCAGGAACTGGTTGCAAGCATGCTGGGGGTACGCCGGGAAAGCGTCACCGAAGCAGCTGGCAACTTGCAGAACGCCGGCTACATCCGTTACCGGCGTGGGCACATTGCGGTGCTCGACCGCAAGGGGCTGGAAACCCACACCTGCGAATGCTACGGCGTGGTCAAGAAGGAACTGGATCGCCTGCTAAGCGATGTGCACCATCGTCCCGGCAGTTAGGTCACAAGAGGCGTGGCCGGCTGCCGCCCAAGCCTGCAGCGGCGATCTGCACCAGATCACCGGCGTAAGCAACCAACGCAAGAGCAGACACCTGCCCCAAGAAGGCTCTCCAAGGGTTTATGGTTTGAGGACTCTTTCTTGACTATTTCTTGATGCTCATCTGGTTACTGACAAGCCGAACGCCCTGAATGCCACCGGCCACTTCCATGGCACGGTCCATCTGGGCCTGGTTGTCCACGAAGCCACTGAGCAGCACTTCGTCTTTGCGTGTCACCACCGCGATGTCAAAGCTTTTCACCTTTGCGTCGCCCAATAGCGCGGCCTTGACCTTGCTGGTGATGATTCCATCGTCAACCTTGTTGCCGACGGTGGTGGCCGTTCCTTTCAGGATCACGTTGTTTTGAATGGCCTTGACGCCCGGTACCGCATGGGTGGCGGCCGTTGCCCGGTCGAGCTGCGCCTGGTTGTCAACAAAGCCGCTGAGCAGCACTTCGCCCTTGCGGGTTTCTACTTTAAAGTCAAAACTCTTGATGTCGGAATCTGCCAGCAATACCGATTTGACGCTGCTGGTGACCACACTGTCATCAATGTCAGTGCCGACGGAGGTGCTGGCCAGAGGCATCCCGACACTGTCGACCGCCTTTCCGCAGCCGACGACCGAGATGGCCAAAATACCGGCCAGCGCGGTGGTTAAGACACAATTTTCAATGCGGGGTTTCATGTGGGTTACTCCAAAAGACAATCGCGGATGTGCAACTGAGGCCGCTAGATTGCGCTTTTTCTTCGCGCTTTTCTGTTCGCTTGCGTACCAACACAGTACAAATTGACGGCCCGCGTTCGGGCACAAAAACGGCAAACGGGGTAGTCAAACCCCGTTGGAATAGCTGCGAAAGACGCCCCAAGGATCCCCGTAGGGTCCTGGGACTCTGCTTATCAAGGACGGACGATGATTTCGTTCCTGACCGATACCACGCCCTTGACACCGCGTGCAATCGATTCAGCGGTGGCACGCTCGGTGCCGTTCTTGGCAAAGCCAGACAGCATGACCGTTCCATTGAGGGTTTCAACTTTGATCGATGCGGCGTCGACCTGTTTGTTCTCGATGAAACGGGACTTGACCAGGGTCGTGATACCAGTGTCATCAACATAGGCGCCAACGGTTTCCTGGCCGCGCTGGACCGCGCAGCCCGTGGCGGTCAGCATGACGACGGCAGTAATGGCAATGGCGAGTGTGGTGCGGATGTACATAATAAATCTCCAGTAATAAAGCAATTTCTGCTTGCGGGTTTCTGTTATTGATCGGCCCCACCCTCGGTGGTCGGAACAGACCGACACATGAACTATAGAAATTGATGGCCGGTTTGTCCGTGCGCTAGCGCACGCAATTTGTCGGCAATGCCACGTGGTGGGCGTCGCATAAAAAGTTCGACGATTGCGATGAATTCGTTCGCAAGCACACAGACCGATTGCGTCCTCGTCGGTAACGTCGGGTGACGTGTCTTGAAGCACCGTGCGGACACCGGGGATTCCTCCCACCTATCATTTGGAAAATCAATGCAAAACATTCTTATGCACCGGTCTTGTTCGCCGCAATACGCAGCTACGGTCAGTCAGTCACTCGGTGAAGCGGCCTCAAGCGACCAACTGACGCAGGAATGCCAGGCTGACCGTCAGTTCATGCGCATGCTCGATGCGTACCGCGGCAGTGGGGGATTGGCGCGTGCGCAAGAGGTCTTTACCCTGTTCAAGTCCCGCCACGGAGCTGACCCGGCCACACTGGCTCGGTGGATTGTCAAAAGGAGCGCCATCAGCTTCGATTGGCAGTCTCAAGTCTGGATCCCCCTTTTCCAGTTCAACCGGATCGACATGACGCTTCAACCGCAGATCATCCCTGTTTTGAACGCGCTGACCCCCGTCTTCAGTCCCTGGGAACTGGCAAGCTGGTTCGCGCAGCCCAACCAGTGGCTGGACCATTCAACGCCTGCCGACATGCTGATCGTGGATACGCACGCGGTACTGCGCGCGGCCTGTGCCGACCGGTTTATCGCCGACTGAGCCATCAGGGTGGCACCGGGGTGGTGCGCGCGCGGGGACCTCCGCGTCCCCGCCGCTTCCCCCTTTTAGCGGGGACTGATCACACCGCGCTCGTCCGAGAGAATGATTTCCACACGGCGATTCAACTGGCGATTCAGTGCAGTGTCATTGGCCGCAACGGGATTGGATTCACCATAGCCGCGCACCGCAACGCGTTGTCCCGCCACACCGAGGTCCAGCAGCACATCACGCACTGCCGATGCGCGCCGTTCCGATAGAACCTGGTTGTGTTGCGCCGTACCAGTGCTGTCAGTAAAGCCTTCAATCAACACCGTTCGATTCTGGTTCTGCAGAAGTATGGTGGCCAGACGCTGCGCCATACGCATGCCGTCCGGGTTCAAGCGTGCCATATCGGTACCGAACAGCACGTCACCCAGCGTAACCACAAGTCCGCGCTCGGTCTTCCTGGCGGACAGGTCGGCCAGCTGGGCTTCGAGCGCCGCATTGCGGGCATTGGCTTCGGCGGTCAGTCGCTGAGCCTCTGCAGCGTTGCTTTGGGCCAGCTCCTTTTGCTGCGTGGCCATGGCTTGCGCATTGCGTGCGGCCTGGGCCGAACGCTCGGCATCTTCTGCTTTTACACGCGCTTGATCGGCTTGCAGGGTGCGTTGATCCAGGCGCACCTGATCGCGTACGACTGCCGCGCTGGCAATGTCGGACTCCGATGATTTTCTGCTGGCCACCTCGGTAGCCAGCGCAATTTTCTGTTTCGCCAGATAGGCCAGCTTGTCCACGGTCTCCAGGCTTTCACGTTCTTTGGCGGCTGCATTTGCTTTCGCAAGGGCTTCGGTCGCCGATTGCATTTCCAGGGCGGCATAGGTAGCAACCTTTGGGTTGCTCTGGGCCTGCGCATAGTCGATGCGCACCTGGTCGAGCAGACTGGTTGACTTGGGATTGCTGGCACATGCGCTGAGCAGGACTACGGCGCTCGCCAGGAGGATGTTGAGACGGTGTGTTTTCATGGGGGTTACCTTGGATGGGAGTTATTGGGCACTGGCACGATCAAGTTCGACCCGCAGAATGCGAATGTCTTCCTGGAGCGTTTGCGATACGGTTTGGGCCTTGGCGGATCCCGCTTTGGCCTGGGCGAGCTTGGCATCGGCCTGCGCCTGGTTGGCAAAATCAGTGGCCGCTTTGTAGTCTTTGGCTGCAAGGGCGTTTTTGGCCAAGGCGAGCTTTTCGCGCGCCGCCTTCATATCCGCGGGTGCAAATTCGGTGCCGTCGGCCATGCTGGCGTTCTCCACTGCAGCTTGCGATACCGCGACGTCAGCGGTAGCCGGCGCTTTCAGGCTATTGCATGCGCTCACTGTGAAGGCGCCGACAACGCATGCGCCTATCAGCCATGTTCTGGATAGTTTCATATTCAACTTTCTGGATAAGGGGGTTCGTCATTCGCGGGATCGTTGGTGACCCTGTGGTTGTAATCCGCACCCCTACAAGGCGTCTGTGCTGTGGCGCACCAAGCCACCCTCTGCAAACCCTTGCGACGATGGAAGCAACAGAGCCATAGCGGTTGCGGTCATCCAAGTCCGCTGAAACTGCGGCCAAGGCAGATGCAAAGCCGCGCATCGGGAAGTGCGTGAAGAACCCGTCAAGTCCATTGCGATTGCCACGCAGGCAGGGGCCGCCACGCCCCCTGTCTCTTGCCTATTCGGATCGCTGCAAGGGTTACAGACGACCCATCAGCACCATGATCAAAAGCACGATAACGATCAGGCCCAGACCCCCGCTGGGTCCATAGCCCCAGCCTTTGCTATGAGGCCAGTTGGGAATGGCCCCGACCAGCATCAGTATCAGCACAATCAGCAAAATGGTTCCCAAGCTCATATCGGTATCCTTCAGTAGTGGATGGTTGCAGCCAGAGTCCAGTCGATGACTGGTCACTCTCCGGTGGTGAAGCCAGCTTAATGCGCAGGGCCTCTGCGGTCTGTTGGCTACCGTACCCACAGCGATGGGGCGCACGCGGCAGGTGTTGCTCAATCGCCCAGAAATTCGCCAACCGATTTGAAATCGTCAATGCGGTCGCAGATGGCCTTGATGACCACCAGGATGGGCACTCCAAGCAGCAGGCCCCACACGCCCCACAGCCAGCCCCAGGCCAGCACGCCGACAAAGATCGCCACCGGATTCATCTTGTTGGCGCGGCTGGTCAGCCAGGGTGTCAGCAAGAAGGCTTCCATGGCGTGAATCAGCAGAGAGGCGCCACTGACCAGCAAGGCCATTTCCAGCGTGCCGAACTGCAGAAACCCCACGAGCGCCGCTCCGGTTGCAATGACAACGCTTCCAACGTAGGGCACCAGGTCGAGCACACCCGCGGCAATTCCCCATACCGCCGCGTTTTCCAGGCCCATCGCCAGAAAGCACAACCAGGTGGCCACACCGACCACCGCGCTCGTGAACAGCTGTACCAGCATGTAGCGTTGAATCTGGTCGTGAATCTGGTTGAGGGCCTGCAGCGTGATCTTCTTCTTGCTCAGGGTGGGGCCGGCCAGTTTGACCAGCTTACGCCGGAACTGATCCCCCGACGCCAGCAGAAAAAAGGTGATCAGCGCAACCGTCCCAATCTGGCCCAGCGTCGCCAGCAGTCCCACGGTACCGCTCCACAGGTGGTCGGTGATGTCGAACTTCGACTTGACGATTTGTACGCGTTGCACGCCACGGCTAAGCGGTGCGGCTTGGGTCGACTCTTCGGCAGCCTGCTCGATCTGGGCGGCCGCCTTTTGGACGGTTGTCAGGGTGTTATCGGGTCGCCCCGGCGGCGATCGCACCGAATCGTGCAGCTTGCGAGCAGCGGCAGGCAGCAAATCGACCAATTTGCTCGCGTCATCACTCAACGAATACGCCGCTGCGCCAACGCCACTGACAATGCCCAGTATCAGCAATGCGGCACTTGCAGCGCGCGGAATGCGGCGCGCCTGCAGCCAATCAACGACTGGCGACAGCGCGTAGCTGAACAGCACGCCCACCAGTACCGGAATGAACACGGCGCTGGCCCAGCGCAAGGTAAAGACACTGGCCAAGGTCGCAAGCACCACCAGCGAGAGGCTGCGCACATCCACCGGCATGTGCAGCAAGATGCGCGCTGGCTCGGCGGACGCCCCTGCCCCGTTTTCCGCTTCTTCGCTGGAGCCGGCGTGTGGCGCCATAGCGGAATCAGTCACCGCGTGTCGCCCTGAATCTGCTTCATCTGGGTGCCTCACAGGCAACGCATGGCATGCTTGGCGGCGTCCTGAAAGTCACCGAGCTTTTTCTCGGCACGTCCCAGAACCTGCCTTTGCAGCCCTCTGAGTTGTTGCGTTCTGTTTCCCGCCAGTATGCCGGCTTGCTCCTGAATCCTTCCAGCAAAGTTCCTGAAGGTGCCGTTGACCTGGTTTGCGTTCATGTGTGCCTTTCATTGCAGAAACGGAGTGTTTCTCACGCGGTGCCGCTGACGACTCGCGACTCCATGGTATGAAGTACTGAGCGATTCATCCGTTCGCTTGCGTACACAGGCACACCGACAACACGGGGGGTTTACCCGTTGTCAGGCTGATGGACGTGTTCGGCGTTAGCCGGGCTGCATGACCAGCTCCACCGTCTCGCGAATCAGCGCCAGGGTGGCTTGCTGGGTCAGCGTGCTGGGCCGCAGGGAACTGGTCGCCAGCGAGACCTTGGTGCGCAGCACCGGCTCATGAATCGCGCGCACGGTGAAGGCCGAGGGGCGTATCGAGTTGGCCACCGCGTTGCGCGACAGCACGGCGCTACCCGCGCCATCGGCCACCAGATCCAGAATGGCTGACACGCCATCAATCTCCAGTGCAATGGTCGGGCGGCAGCCAATATTGGCCATTTCGGACTCGACCTGCATGCGAATGGCATTGGGGCGGCTGGGAATCACCAGCGGCAATGGGGCAACATCCTTCAGGGCAATCGGTCCGGGTCCGGGGTCTTCCTGCAAGCCGGGGGGGCGCGCCTGCACCAGCAGCAGGTCTTCGTCCTGCAACGGGGCAATGTCAATCTCGGGGCTGGACTGGGCGTTGTACAGCACGGCAATGTCCAGGCGGCCGTTGATCAGCGACTCCTGCATGGCCACCGACAGCCCCTCGCTGATGGAAATCGTGGCATCGGGCATTTGCTGGCGAAAGGCCCGGGTCAGGGGCACGGTCAGCATGCGCGCCAGGCTGGTTGGCAAGCCCACGGCCACGCGCCCGGCCAGCGCGCCCCGCACACGGCCCAACTCTTCTTTGGCGCGTTCTACCTGGTGCAGGATGCCGCGGCCATGTGCCAACAGCAATTTGCCCGCCTCGGTGGGCACGGCACCACGCCCATTGCGCGTCAGCAGGTTTTGCCGCAGCTCGACCTCCAGCAGCCGCACCTGACGGCTCAAGGCAGGCTGCGCCACGTCCAGCGCAATGGCCGCGCGCGTGAAGCTGCCCATTTCTGCGACGCGCACAAAATACTCCAGTTGCTTCAAGTCCATGACGGTATTTGGGAATAGCTAAGCCATGATTATGCCGATTTGAAATAACTGCTAGTAGTAGCCGGGACTTACCAAGATGCCGGGTGAAGCACAAAATTGCGGACATGCATACCACGGCCACTCCCCGCCCGGCGCCCCTGAAAGGCATCTCCTCTATGGCCACGCGCCAGTTGCTGTCCGAATTGACGGGCGCCTATACCGAGCGCACCGGCCAGGCCGTCAGCATCGAGTCGGTGGGCGGAGTGGACGCGGCCCGGCGGGTACAGGCCGGTGAGGCGTTTGATGTGGTCATCCTGGCGTCTGACGCCATCGCCAAGCTCATCACCGCCGGCCATCTGCGCGCCGACAGCAAAGTCGATCTGGTGCATTCCGGCGTGGCCGTGGCGGTGCGCGCCGGTTCAACCCCACCCGACATTGCCAGCGAAGACGCGGTACGCCAGGCCGTACTGGCCGCCAGCACCCTGAGCTACTCCACCGGCCCCAGTGGTGTGGCCCTGGCCCAGCTGTTCGAGCGCTGGGGTATTGCAGACCAGATCAAGAACCGCATCGTTACCGCCCCACCCGGCGTGCCGGTGGGCAGCCTGGTGGCCAAGGGCGAGGTGGAACTGGGCTTTCAGCAGCTCAGCGAACTCATCCATGTGGAGGGCATCACCATCGTCGGTCCGCTGCCACCCGCCATCCAGATCACCACGACGTTTTCCGCAGCCATGACCACCAGTTGCACGCGCGCGCCGGACGTGCACGCCCTGCTGGACTTCATGGCATCAAACGATGCGACGCCAGCCAAGCGCCGCCAGGGCATGGAGCCCGCATAAGCCCCCATCCATTTTTGAAGACCACGAGGAGAGTTCCATGATCATCGACTGCCACGGCCACTACACCACGGCGCCCAAGGCGCTGGAAAACTGGCGCAACCAGCAGATTGCCGGCATCAAGGACGCGTCCGTCATGCCTAAAGTGGCGGACCTCAAGATCAGTGACGACGAGTTGATCGAGACCATTGAGACCAACCAGCTGCGCTTGATGAAAGAACGCGGCAGCGACCTGACCCTGTTCAGCCCGCGCGCCAGCTTCATGGCCCACCACATCGGCGACTTCAATGTGTCGAGCACCTGGGCCGCCATCTGCAATGAACTGTGCTACCGGGTGAGCCAGCTGTTCCCCGATCACTTTGTACCGGTGGCCATGCTGCCGCAAAGCCCCGGTGTCGACCCCGCCACCTGCATCCCCGAGCTGGAAAAGTGCGTCAAGGAATACGGCAACGTCGGCATCAATTTGAACCCCGACCCGAGCGGTGGCCACTGGACCTCACCCCCCTTGAGCGACAAGGCCTGGTTCCCCATTTACGAGAAGATGGTGGAGTACGACATCCCCGCCATGATCCACGTCAGCACCAGCTGCAACGCCTGCTTTCACACCACCGGCGCGCACTACCTGAACGCCGACACCACCGCCTTCATGCAGTGCCTGACCAGCGACCTGTTCAAGGAATTCCCGACGCTCAAGTTTTTGATTCCGCACGGCGGCGGCGCGGTTCCCTACCACTGGGGGCGTTTCCGCGGCCTGGCGCAGGAGCTGAAAAAGCCCCTGCTCAGTGAGCACTTGCTGAACAACATCTTCTTCGACACCTGCGTCTACCACCAGCCCGGCATTGACCTGCTCAACACCGTGATTCCGGTGAAGAACGTGTTGTTTGCCAGCGAGATGATTGGTGCCGTGCGCGGCATCGACCCCGAGACCGGCCACTACTTCGATGACACCAAGCGCTACATCGAGGCGTCCAAAATTTTGAGCGACGCCGACCGCTTCCAGATTTACGAAGGCAATGCCCGTCGCGTGTTCCCGCGTCTGGATGCCGTGCTGGCAAAGAAAGGCAAATAACCATGAACAACCTGGGCATCGTCAAACGCAACATCACCCGTGCCGACAAGGCAGCGGTCGACAAACTCTCGCGCTTCGGCGTGGCCACCATCCACGAGGCCATGGGCCGCGTCGGCCTGATGAAGCCCTATATGCGCCCCATCTACACCAGCGCCCACATCTGCGGCACGGCCGTGACCGTGCTGCTGCAACCCGGCGACAACTGGATGATGCACGTGGCCGCCGAACAGATCCAGCCCGGCGATGTGGTGGTGGCAGCCTGCACGACGGACAACGCCGACGGTTTCTTTGGCGACCTGCTGGCCACCTCGTTCCAGGCGCGCGGCGCCATGGGCCTGGTCATTGACGGCGGCGTGCGCGACGTGAAAGACCTGACCGAGATGAACTTCCCGGTGTTCAGCAAGGCCATCCACGCCAAGGGCACGATCAAGGCCACGCTGGGTTCGGTCAACATCCCCGTGGTGTGCGCAGGCGCCCAGGTCAACCCCGGTGACGTGGTGATTGCCGACATCGACGGTGTGGTGGTGGTGCCCGCCGCCATTGCGCAGCAGGTGGCTGATGCGGCCGAGGCGCGCGAGGCCAATGAAGGTGACAAGCGTGCCATCTTTGCCTCGGGTGTTTTGGGACTGGATTACTACAAGATGCGTGAAGGACTGGCCAAGGCTGGGTTGCGCTACATAGATTAAGCGCCTGGGCGGTAAAGCGTTCTGTTCCGTATCCCCCGGCCTGCGGCCTCCTCCTTTACCTACACAGAACACTTTGCCGCCCAGGCTTACGGCGTTTGAAGAAATAGGTCTCTAGCCCTCGTAGATATTGCGTAAGCAGCTATTTTATTTATAGCAACTATTCAGGAAACCCATGGAATTCACCAAGACCCCCGGCTGGCTGGACTGGTACACCGGCCCCAGCAAGCCGCGCTTTATATTGCCCGCAGGCAGCGTGGATGCACACTGCCACGTGTTCGGCCCCGGCGACCAGTTCCCCTTTGCCCCCGAGCGCAAGTACACGCCCTGTGACGCCTCCAAGGACCAGCTGTTTGCGCTGCGCGACCACCTGGGCTTTGACAAGAACGTCATCGTGCAAGCTACCTGCCATGGCAGCGACAACCGCGCCTTGGTGGACGCCCTGAAGGCCTCCAACAACAAGGCCCGTGGCGTGGCCACCGTGAACCGCAATGTGACGGACGCCGAGCTGCAGGACATGCATGCCGCCGGCGTGCGCGGCACCCGCTTCAACTTCGTTAAGCGCCTGGCTGACTTCACGCCGCGTGAGGTGCTGCTGGAGATTGCCAACCGCATCGCGCCGCTGGGCTGGCATGTGGTGGTGTACTTCGAGGCGCAAGACCTGCCCGAGCTGTACGACTTTTTCACCGCGCTGCCCACTACGGTGGTGGTGGACCACATGGGCCGCCCCGACGTGAGCAAGCCGGTGGACGGCCCCGAGTTCGCCCTGTTCGTGAAGATGATGCGCGAGCACAGCAACATCTGGAGCAAGGTGAGCTGCCCCGAGCGCCTGAGCGTGAGCGGACCGCCCGCGTTGAATGGCGAGCAAAATGCCTACCGCGATGTGGTGCCGTTTGCACGGTACCTGGTCGAGACCTTTTCTGAGCGTGTGCTGTGGGGCACCGACTGGCCGCACCCCAACCTCAAGAACCACATGCCCGACGATGGCCTGCTGGTGGACTACATTCCCCACATTGCCACCACGCCCGAGTTGCAGCGCAAACTGCTGGTGGACAACCCAACCCGTCTGTACTGGAGCTGATCGTGTCACTCGACAAACCGTATCTGGACGTACCCGGCACCACCATCTTTGATGCCGAGCAAAGCCGCAAGGGCTACCACCTCAACCAGTTCTGCATGTCACTCATGAAGGCCGCCAACCGCGAGCGCTTCAAGGCCGACGAGCGGGCCTACCTGGATGAATGGGCCATGACCGAGGAACAAAAACAGGCCGTTCTGGCACGCGACCTCAACCGCTGCATTGCGGCCGGTGGCAACATCTACTTTTTGGCCAAGATTGGAGCAACCGATGGCAAGAGCTTTCAGCAAATGGCCGGCAGCATGACCGGCATGACCGAAGACGAATACCGCAACATGATGATCGCTGGCGGCCGCTCGGCTGACGGCAACCGCGTGGTCGGCGAAGACGGTGACGCACAGGCGAACCGCCAGCCACAAGGCAGTGCGCACCGCGCCCCCGCGTCCAAGACTGGGAACTGACCATGGCCAAAATCACCGCCTCCGTCTATACCTCCCACGTGCCGGCCATTGGTGCCGCCATTGACCTGGGCAAGACCACCGAAGCCTACTGGCAACCCCTGTTCAAGGGCTACGAGTTCTCCAAACAGTGGATGAAGGACAACAAGCCCGACGTCATCTTTCTGGTCTACAACGACCACGCCACCGCCTTCAGCCTGGACATGATTCCCACCTTTGCGATTGGCACGGCCGCCAGTTACCAGCCGGCAGACGAAGGCTGGGGCCCGCGCCCCGTGCCCGTAGTGCAGGGTCACCCCGAACTGGCGGCCCACATTGCGCAGTCGGTCATCCAGCAGGACTTTGACCTGACCATCGTCAACAAGATGGATGTGGACCACGGCCTGACCGTGCCGCTGTCGCTGATGTGCGGACAGCCGCCCGCTGAAGATTTTCACTGGCCCTGCCCGGTTATTCCGTTTGCCGTGAATGTGGTGCAGTACCCCGTGCCCAGCGGCCAGCGCTGCTTCAACCTGGGCAAGGCCATCCGCACAGCGGTCGAGAGCTATGACGAAAACCTGAACGTGCAGATCTGGGGCACCGGCGGCATGAGCCACCAGCTGCAGGGGCCGCGTGCGGGCCTGATCAACCGGGAGTTCGACAACGCATTCCTGGACAAACTGATTGCCGACCCTGCGGCCGCTGCCGCCATTCCCCACATCGACTACGTGCGCGAAGCGGGCTCCGAGGGCATCGAACTGGTCATGTGGCTGATCGCCCGCGGTGCCATGAACGACGTCACCGGCGGCAAGCCCCCCAAGACCGTGCACCGCTTCTACCATGTGCCTGCCAGCAACACCGCCGTGGGCCATCTGATACTGGAGAACTCCTGATATGACAAAAACCATCAAAGTCGCCCTCGCGGGCGCCGGTGCCTTTGGCATCAAACACCTGGACGGCATCAAGAACATAGCCGGCGTTGAAGTCGTCTCGCTGGTCAGCCGTGACCTGGAAAAGACCCGGGAAGTGGCCGCCAAATATGGCATCGGCCACGTCACCACCAACCTCGAAGACAGCCTGGCTCTGAAGGAAGTGGACGCCGTCATTCTGTGCACGCCGACCCAGATGCACGCCGAGCAGAGCATCGCCTGCCTGAAGGCGGGCAAACACGTGCAGGTGGAGATTCCGCTGGCAGACTCGCTGCAGGGCGCGCAAGACGTGGTGGCCCAGGCCCGCAGCAGCGGCCTGGTGGCCATGTGCGGTCACACGCGCCGCTTCAACCCCAGCCACCAGTATGTGCACAAGGAGATCACGGGTGGGCGCTTCAACATCCAGCAAATGGATGTGCAAACCTACTTCTTCCGCCGCACCAACATGAACGCGCTGGGGCAAGCCCGCAGCTGGACCGACCACCTGCTGTGGCACCACGCGGCCCACACGGTGGACCTGTTTGCCTACCAGTGCGGCAGTCCCATCGTCAAAGCCAACGCCCTGCAAGGCCCCATCCATCCGGTACTGGGCATTGCCATGGACATGAGCATCCAGCTCAAGGCGGCCAATGGCGCCATCTGCACGTTGTCGTTGAGCTTCAACAACGACGGCCCGCTGGGCACCTTCTTCCGCTACATCGGCGACAGCGCAACCTACCTCGCGCGCTACGACGACCTGTTCAACGGCAAGGACGAAAAAATCGACGTCAGCCAGGTGGATGTGTCCATGAACGGCATCGAGCTGCAGGACCGCGAATTCTTTGCCGCCATCCGCGAGGGGCGTGAGCCCAACAGCAGCGTGGCCAGCGTGTTGCCGTGCTACCAGGTGCTGCATGATCTGGAGCAGCAGCTGCGCGGGTAGACCCCTTCGGGCCGGTCTGGACCAGGTGCCGACACATACAAGACACCAGGTAGCGACGAAAGCATGGTTAAATTCCATAGGGAATAAGGTCATTCAAACAAGAACAAACAATGACTTCACCTGCTTTCAAGCATGAAAATATATTTTTCCGGCAGGTATAAAGATATTGCGCTTCACCTGCGGTTGCGCCTGATGGTGGGGCTGCTGGTGATCGGTCTACTGGGGTCACTGGTGGTCTACTGGATACAGACCGAAGCCTCCAACACCCAGTTGCGACAAGCCCTGTTGACGATGACGGATCAGCAGTCTGCGCAGTTGGCGGATGCCGTGGCACGCCAGGCTGAAGACCTCATCCGGGGTGTCGACAACGGCCTGCTGCACATGCGCCACGACTATCTGGAAGACCCCCAGTCGTTTGTCGAGGCGGTCCGGGCCACGCTCCAGGGCTATCCCGAGGGGGCCATCCTGAACATTGCGGTATTTGACGTCGACGGTACGGCCGCTTACAACATGGTGCCCGCGAGCGCCCCGGTCTACGGGGGTGACCGCGACTACTTTCGCGTTCAGGCCGAAAGTACCGTGGACCGGCCCTACGTCGGCCAGGCTATCCTGGGTCGGGTCAGCAAAGTCTGGGCCATTCCAGTCAGTCGCAAGTTGGTGCGTGATGGTCGCTTCGCGGGCGCCATGACGGTGTTCCTCAGGGCAGACTACCTGCAAGCCCGGCTGGCGCGCATCACCCGCCATGAAGGCGACGTGATCTCGCTGTTTAACCAGGAGGGTGCCTATCTGTCACGCAGCACGGATCTGGAAAACGCGTTGGGCAAGTCAACACCGAGAGATCGGCCCTTCCTCGGGCCCGATGCACCGCGCTCCGGCGTATTGCGGGCGGTTGCGGCATTCGACAAAGTGTCACGCATCTATGGCTGGTCGCGGTTGGACGAACACCCGTTGGTGGTCGTGGTCGGTCTGGATACCAAGCCCATTCTGGCACCCGTTGAGATCAAGATTGAGGGCGGTCACCAAGCCAGCGCGATTGGCTCGGGCGTGATCGTGGCGGGTATGCTGCTGACCATCGGGCTGCTGCTCCATGCAGCCAGGCAACAGCGCCATATCTCGAAAAACGAAGCCGCACTGCAGATCAGCAAAGCGGCATTTGAAGCCGCGTCCGAAGGCCTGATGGTGACGGATTTCGAGAATCGCATTCTCATGGTCAATCCGGCATTCAGTCAGATTACCGGGTACACCGAGCAGGAAGTGACAGGACAACGGCCGGATATCCTGTCGTCCGGCCACCAGGACCGGGAGTTCTACGCGGCCCTCTGGCGTGCCCTCAATACCTCGGGGCATTGGGAGGGCGAGGTCACCAACCGGCACAAGAGCGGCCAGCTTTACATCGAGTGGCTGAAGATCAGCGTGATCGACCGGGACGACCCGGTCAGACGACGGCATGTCGCCGTGATCAGCGACATCACGGCCAGGAAACGGGGCGAGGAGGTCGTCTGGCGACGGGCCAATTACGACGAATTGACCGGTTTGCCCAACCGCCGCCTGTTTACCGACCGGCTCAAACAGACGCTGGGCCGCGCGGCACGCCACAGCAATTGCATGGCCGTTCTGTTCATTGATCTTGACGGGTTCAAGCCGGTCAATGATCTGTATGGTCACCAGACCGGCGACGAATTGCTCAAGCAGGTTGCCACCCGCATGGACCTGTGCCTGCGCGAGGAGGACACCGTGGCGCGCCAGGGCGGGGATGAATTTGTGGTCCTGCTGGCCACCATTCTCAGCGAACGTGAAGCGTTGGCCGTGGCCGAAAAGCTTCTGGCGGCACTGCACTCGCCATTCCAGATTGAGGGGCATACGATCAACATCGGCGCCAGCATCGGCGTGGCCCTGTTTCCCCAGCACGGAGATACTGCAGAGATACTGATCGGCAACGCAGACTCGGCCATGTATGCCGCCAAGGAGGCCGGCCGGCACACGGTGCGGCTCTATTCGGCCGCCTAGACGTCCGGCGGCGCAACGGCTAGCGTTCGTCCTCCCCCAGCGGCTCCAGCGCGCGCATTTGCTGCGCCAGGACTTCCAGTGTGGCGTCAGACGCATCGTGCCCCAGGACGCTGCGTGCCTGGATGCGTTCGGTCAACTGCTCGGGCGTGGCCTGCGGCGCCAGTATGTCAAATGCGGCATGGCTTTGCACGGCCAGTGCCCGAAAGGCGTCGCGGTCCGCGCGCTTCAGAAAGGCGGCGTCCACAATGACCGTGCCGCCTGCACCCAGCAGCATCTCTGCCAGGTGGCGAAGCCGCTTATAGGTTTGAACATTGGCATTCGACCCGTAAATGCCGGCGCCTGGCGCCGATGCGCTGTGAGCGGTACTGGGCAGCCCGAACAGGCGCTTGCGCTCCACGTCCGAGCGCAGACGCACCATTGACGCCGTCGGGTCGCTTTGCAGCAGCGCCGAAGACGCCAGGGTCTTGCCGCAGCCCGACAGCCCATGGGTGATGATGAGGCGTCGTGGTGCCGGTGTGGCCAGCCGCTCGGCCAGAGCCACGTAGGCCAGTTCCTGCGTATCCTCTGCCTGCGAAGCCTTGACGCGAATGGCCGCAACCTTGGCCCGAACCAGCGCTTTGTAAACCGCGTAAAACCGCAGCAACAGCACCGACTCGTAGTCGCCATTGCGGCTCAGCATTTCATCGACAAACCAATTGGCCAGACCCGGCTGCCGGTGCGCCAGAAGGTCCATGTAGGTGAAGGCCATTTCGTTGGCCACGTCAATCCAGCGCAAGTCTTCATTGAACTCGATGCAATCGAACATGCGCACGCGGTCGGCTATCAGCACCAGATTGGCCAGATGCAGATCACCATGGCATTCGCGCACCCAACCTGCCCGTCTGCGCGCCTGCATCAGCGGCGCAAGCCGCGTGAACTGGGTCTCGGTCCAGGTCTGCAAGGCCTGCAGCCGCGCCTGGTATTCGCTCTGCGGCAAGGCAATCAGCAGATCATGGAAATTGTCGCGCGCCAGCGCCATGAAGGGTTCAGCCAGTCCATAGCGGGAATCCGCCGGCGCAACGGCCGTTTGTCCATGAAAAGCGGACAGTGCATCCGCCAGGTCCGACAGATGGGCCGCCTGCAGCTCCCCGCGGTCGCAAACCCGGTCCAGCCGCCCCGCTTCGTCAAAGCGCTTCATCCTGACGGCGTATTCGATGGGCGGCCCTTGCCCGGCCCAGGTGGGATTCTCTGGCGTATTGAAGATTGCGACAACGTCCAGGTAGATGTCCGGCGCAAAGCGCCCATTCAGCCGCAACTCGTCCACACAATAGGCATGGCGAAGTGCCAGCGTGCTGAAGTCCAGAAAAGGCAAACGCACGGGCTTCTTGATCTTGTAGGCAAATTCACCCGCCAGCAGGATCCAGGAAATATGGGTCTGCACCAGTTCCACCCGCTGCACCACACCCGGGTAGCGCCGCGGGTCCTGCAGGGCATGAATGAGAGGTGGCACGCGGGTGTCCATGGGCACCATGATGCCAGACCTGTCGAATCCAGACCATGTCAACAGGTGAAAATCTGTCGTCGCAACACAAGCAACCATCCGGCAACATTCCCTCGTTTAGGGGATATACAAACCGCGATGAACGGGCCAAAATCTTACCAAGAGGAGAAAGGTGAAAAATGGCGATCTTGCCCATGCCCCAACCACATTACATGCAACAGGTGAGCAAATCTATTTTTTTGATTATGGGCTGTCAGCGAAGCGGATCGACACTGCTTGAAAGCATCTTTGACGCCCACCCGGATGTTCGCGTGATCGGCGAGGAAAACTGGGATGCATACCGATACTTTCAAGAGCCAGAACAACTGCCTGACTTCCCCGAGCAGTACATTGGCCTTCGCATTCCCGCGGCAACACACCAGTTGAGCCATGCCATCGAAAGGCATCCAGATGCCCATGTATTGTTCACCTTGCGCGATCCGCGCGACGTTATCACGTCCATGCGCAAGCTTCAGTTGATGGATTTGGTGACAGGGAAGAAGGCCAGTTGGCTGGAAGCAATGGGGCATGGAGAAATAAAAAACTGCCTGGACAACCTTCCGGAGCATGATCCTCTGCACGCAACCTGGCATTGGCTACGCAAAAAAACCGATGACCTGAACGATGCCAGATTTGGCGGCCTTTGTTGGGTGGCGAAGAACCGGTTTTTACCGCTCTATCAGAAATCTGCACTAAAAACTGAAGTCGTCAGGTACGAACAATTGACAAACCATTCCGAGCAATATCTGAGGAAACTTTGCGAGTTTCTTGAACTGGAATGGCATGACAACCTGATGAATCACCAAAACTTCAGTTCCGGTTCCTGGTCGGGCACCAACAAGGGTGAGGCTATCCACCGTCGCTCGGTCGAAGCATACAAAAAACACCTCACACTCAATGAGCGGAACTCTCTGCATTCGCTGATTGAAGCGGATATGGAAACATCTGGCTATCACGAATTGTTCGAACAGCAATGAAGACCCTCATGGAGAATCGGGGCCTGCCAGACGCGCTCCGGCATCAGGGTGACGTTTCCAGAGAACTGAGAGAACAAAAGAGTGGGCAGCGTGGCCGCGTCATCTGGTTCACAGGACTGTCGGGCGCTGGCAAGTCGACCTTGGCCAATGCGGTGGAAGCTGCATTGCACCGAGGTGGATTCAAGACGTTTTTATTGGACGGCGACACCCTGCGTCAAGGGCTTTGCAATAACCTGGGGTTTTCACGTCAGGACCGCTCGGAAAACGTGAGACGCATTGCGGAAGTCAATCGTTTGTTTGTGGACGCGGGGCTGATCACCTTGACCGCCTGCATTTCGCCCATGCGCGAAGATCGGGAACGAGCCAGACAAATCATTGGCGCGGAGAACTTCTTTGAGATCTGGGTGAATTGCCCTCTTGCCATTTGCGAAGAACGCGACGTCAAGGGCATGTACAAAAAGGCGCGGGCCGGCGAGATCATGGAATTCACGGGAATTTCCTCGCCCTATGAGCATCCACTGAACGCGGCCCTGGTGCTACAGACCGACCGGCTTTCCATTGAAGAATGTGTCACTGAAGTCATTCAGCAGTTGCGCCTTGAATGATGTGAAATGTGCACGCCGATAGGCCAGACCCTCGCGCCGCATCACAGGCATCCACTACAATTGCGGGGTCATTGGGGAGTAGCCGCTCTTCAACCTGAAGAGGCTTACGTCAACATACTTGACCCCCGGGTCATGGCGTAAGCAGTTCTCTAGCCTGGCAAGACCTTTGACCACATCGCCTCCGCATGGGCCGGAGAAGCAGTGTGGTCATCCGTCTGTGATCCGGCCCTGGAAATATGTATGGAAGCCCTCCTCGTCTCTACCGGTGTTGTTGCCCTCGCGGAAATCGGCGACAAGACCCAACTGCTCGCGTTCATTCTTGCTGCGCGATTCAAGAAGCCACTGCCCATCATTGCGGGCATCCTGTGCGCAACCATCGTCAACCATGGCCTGGCCGGCGCCTTGGGTGCGTGGATCACCAGCACCATCAGTGCGGAAGTCCTGCGCTGGGTTCTGGGCGGATCCTTCATTGCCATGGCCATCTGGACCCTGATTCCCGACAAGATCGAGGAAGAGGAAACCCAGGTCGCCAAACGGTTTGGCGTGTTCGGCGCCACGCTCATCACCTTCTTCCTGGCTGAAATGGGCGACAAGACACAAATTGCCACCGTCGCGATGGCCGCACACTATGCCAATCCGCTGCTGGTGGTGATTGGAACAACACTGGGAATGCTGATCGCGGATGTGCCGGCGGTGTTTGTTGGCGACAAGCTGGCCTCAAAAATTCCGATGAAGCTGGTGCACTCCATCGCTGCCGCCATTTTTGCCGTGTTGGGCGTGGCGACACTGCTGGGCGCTGGCGCAAAGCTGGGGTTCTAAAACCCGGCGCAGAACGGCGCGTATCAGGCGCGTGGAAGCACGATGGTGAAAGTGGTGCCACTGCCGACCTGGCTTTGAACACCCACGGTGCCACGGTGCAACTGGATGATTCTTTGCACCAGATACAGACCCAGCCCGGCACCCGGGGACCCTTGGGAGGCACGTCCGCGAAAGAACTTTTGAAACAATCTCGGAAGTTCGTCGACCGCTATGCCATCGCCGTCGTCGCGGACCCTGATTTCCAGCGTTCCATTCGGGGCCCCTTGGGCTATCAGCGAAATCGGTTTGTCGGCAGGCGAATGTCTATCGGCATTGGCCAGCAGATTGCGCAGAACGATGCGCATCAAGTCCGGGTCACCGACCCATGGCTGGGGCAGATCGCGGATTTCCAGTCGAATACGGTCAATCGGCCAGTCCAGCACCGCTTCCTCAATGACCTCAAAGAAATCACAGGCGCGGGTTTGCAAGGGCTGGCTGGCACTGTCCATGCGATCCATGGACAGGTAGTCATCCAGGAGTTGGCCCAGCCGCAAGGTGGCATTGCGGATGTTGGTGCAGCGTTGCAAGGTCCGTTCCACAGGCGCTGACAGATTGGCCGACAACTGCTGCGCGGATGTGCTGATGATGGCCAGGGGCGTGCGGAATTCGTGAGACACCATGCCGACAAAATCCCGCTGCTCTTCGCGCGCGCGCTGTGCCAACCGGAGTGCATCGTTCAGAGCGTTGTAGCGGTAGATGAAATACAGACTCATGGCAAGCAGATGCAGGGTGATACCGACCACCAGTCCATAGTCGGTGAACAGATTGACCGGCAGCACCCCCAGGTTGCGCAGAAAACGGACCAGGATGCCGATATCAACAAACCCAAAAACCAGCAAATAAAACCCGGCATGGCCTTCGTGACGGCGCCACAACCAGACTGCCACCGCCATGGAGACGATGATCCACAGCAGCGACAAGGCCTGACTGGACTGCACGCCCGCCCGGAAGTACCCGGCCAAAACCAGCAGACTCGCGCACACGGAGCTAGCGTACACAACCGTCTGGTAGATCCGGCTCAGGTTCGGCGCACGCTGAGCCAGGTCCAGCCACACAACCGTCAGACGGGCCATTGCAGCGGGCACCAGGCACAGGTAGACCCCTCGCACGCTGCCCATCGCCGCCGTGCTCAGTCCAAATACATTCTGGATATAGCCCGAAGTGAGCACCATTGCGCCCATGACGCTGGCCGTGTAAAGCAAATACCAGCCGCTCGCAGCGTCCCGCACCATGCGCCAAAAGAAGAACTGCATCAGCATCACGGCCGCAAAGATGCCGAAATAGCCACCAAATATCAACGCGACGTCGCTGGCGTGCGCGTGGTACTGGTCTGCTGGCCACAGACGCAACTCGCTCGACAGGGAGTGTTCCCCCTTCAAACGCAAATAAACCGTATGGGTCCCCTGGTCCAGTTGCAGCCGAAAGCTGGGCGTGCGGCCCTGGATGGGCCACAGCGCACTGTCCACCAAACCGCCCGCGCGCTGGTCCTGCCATTGGCCTGTGGCTGACTGGGCAAACAAACGTGCCTCGTCCAGTTGAACGTTGTCAATCTCCAAAATCCATTCCTGCACACCCGCCACCGGTTGTTCGACCTGGAGACGTAACCACAGGGCTGCCGGGCTGAACCCGGGGCGAAAGCTTCCTTCCAGCGCCAGCCATTGCGTCGAAGACTGCACCTCAGACAAAGACTTCCCGGTGCTGGCATCCGTGAGCCAATCCATGTGTCCGGCCAGCGATTTGACCGTGGCCTGCGGATCCAGGTGTAGCGTGGTGCCGGCCTGCGCCAGGCCACAGACCAAGGTCAGAACCAATACCAGACTGCGAAACAAATGTGTCCCCATGCGGAAACGATACCACGCAGGTCGGTCGTCCGATTTGCTCAGGTTTGCTCAGGCGAGCCGGTCCGGGAGCGGCCTACACTGTAGCCATGGCCCATGTGATTCTTCTGGAAGATGAACCCGTTTTGCGCGAGGAACTTGCCGATTTCCTTCAGGCGCAAGGTCACCATGTCGATGTGGCTTCAACGGTCGCGCAGTTCATGCAGGTGTTCCGTCCGCACGAGCACCAGGTGGCGGTTCTGGATCTCGGACTGCCCGACGGCGATGGTCTGGACCTGATTCTGCGCATGCGTCGCAACGGCTTGCGACTGGGCATCGTCATCCTGACTGCGCGCAGTGGAACCCAGAACAAGGTGCAAGGCCTGGTCGGTGGCGCTGACCACTACATTTCCAAAACGGCGGACCTCAGTGAACTGGCTGCGACCATCTCGGCATTGTCACGCCGGCTGGATGTGCAGGACCAGCCCCGCTGGCTGCTGCAGGCGACGCCGCGTCAGCTCACGCCGCCAGGCAGCGCCCCCATCGGACTGTCCGCCCAGGACTTCACCGTCCTGAAAGTCCTGGCGCTGGGGGGAGAGAGTGTCTCGCGTGAAGCGATTGTCAAGGCACTGGGTGCCAATTACTTTGACTATGACCAGCGCCGGCTCGACACCCAGATGAGCCGTTTGCGCCGCAAGGTGTTCGAGTCCAGTGGTCAGGACCTGCCGGTCAACACGCTGCGGGCGGTAGGGTTCTGCTTTCAGGCGCCGATCGAGTTCCAGTCCTAGACCCAGCGGCCCGGACTCCCCGGAACGCCTGCACGCCTGCACACAGTGGGCCGGCATGCCCTGGTCCACACGGATCAGGCGACAACACCCCACACCGAGCGTGCAAGCCTCTTGGGGACCTCTTGTGAACCGTTTGACGGCAATTCCTGACCATTTGCTCAGATTTGCTCAGACACCAACAAGACGACAGCCACTATCGTCCAGCTATCGAATTAGCCACACCCATGGAGAGGTACCCCGTATGCATGCAACAGTGACACATGAGAACCCGGATGCCATACCGCGTGGAGCCGGCGAGTACCTGAGCTTTCGCATCGGTGCCGAAGAATATGGCATCGATATCCTGAAGGTTCAGGAAATTCGCGTTTTTGAACGCTCCACACGCATGGTCCACGCGCCGGCCGAGGTTCTTGGCGTGCTCAACCTGCGCGGCGTGATCGTGCCGATTCTGGACATGCGCATCCGCTTCGGGACCGAGCAGGTGGCGTATGACAGCCAGACCGTCACCATTGTGCTGAGCATGGCGAATCGCGTGGTGGGTGTGGTGGTGGACGCGGTGTCCGACGTCGTGGCACTGACCGCCCAGGACATCAAACCAGCACCCGCAATGGGCGATGACCTCCAGGCACAACACATCATCGGCATCGCCACCGTCAACCAGGCCGAACGTCTGCGCATGATGATTTTGATTGACATCGAAAAGTTTTTATCCGGTGCGGACATGGGCCTGACCAGCGTCCAGGCCAGCACCACCCTAACCGAGGAGTTTGCATGAACAACCTGAAAATCTCTACGCGCCTGTGGATACTGATTGGCGTGCTCTCCGCCCTGATGATGGCCATTGGCTTTATCGGTATCCGCGGAATGGCGGACACCAACGAGCGTCTCAGAACGGTCTACGAAGACCGCACCATCCCCATGGGTCAGCTACTGGATGTGCAGCGTCTGGTCCTGCGCAACCGAGTCAACGTCAACAACGCAGTGGCTCTGAACAATCCGGAGAATACCCACGCCAACGTACAAAACATCCTCGAAAATGTTGCCGAAATCAACAAGGTGTGGGTCGACTACATGGCGACTGAACTCACCACCCAAGAGGCAGAGATCGCCAAGGCCTTTCAGGACGCACGGGCGCGCTATGTGTCCGAGTTCATTCAACCGGCAGTGGTTGCACTCAAGGCCAATGACATGGAAACGGTACGCCAACTGCTGCAGACCAAAGACCAGACCATCTATCCCCTGGTTCGCAAGGAAATCGTGGCTCTGACCGACCTTCAGTTGGGCGTGGCCAAGCAGGAGTACCAGACAGCCCAGTCAAGGCACAGTTCGGCGCGGATGCTGGCGTGGGCGCTGTTCGTTGCGGGTTTGAGCTGCGCCCTGGTCCTGGGCTGGACCCTGGTGCGCGGCATCACCGGCGCGATCGCACAGGCCACCCAGGCCGCCAACGCGGTGGCACAAGGCGACCTGACCCACGTGATCATTGCCCAGGGTCGCGATGAAATGTCGCACCTGCTGCGTGTACTGGCATCGATGCAGGAGAGCCTGGTCCGTGTGGTGTCCACCGTGCGCCAGGGCTCGGAGTCTGTCTCCACGGCCAGCTCTGAAATTGCCCAGGGCAACCAGGACCTGTCTGCCCGTACCGAATCACAGGCCAGTGCCCTGCAGGAGACGGCGGCATCGATGGAACAGTTGAGCTCTGCCGTCAAACAGAATGCCGACAACGCCCAGCAGGCCAACCAGCTCGCACGCAGTGCGTCTGCCGTCGCCCAGCAAGGTGGCGAGGTCGTTGGCCAGGTGGTCGAGACCATGAAGGGCATCAACGAGTCCAGCCGCAAGATTGGCGACATCATCAGCGTCATTGACGGCATTGCCTTTCAGACCAACATCCTGGCCTTGAACGCTGCGGTGGAAGCTGCGCGGGCGGGTGAACAGGGTCGCGGTTTTGCCGTGGTGGCCACCGAGGTGCGCTCCCTGGCGGGACGCTCGGCAGAGGCGGCCAAGGAAATCAAGAACCTCATCAGCACCAGCGTGGAACGGGTGGAGCAAGGCACCACCCTGGTGGACCGCGCCGGCATCACGATGAGCGAGGTGGTGACCTCCATCCGCCGGGTCACGGACATCATGGGTGAAATCAGTGCGGCCAGCAGCGAACAGAGTGCCGGGGTGGCCCAGATTGGGGAGGCCGTGATGCAGATGGACCAGGCGACGCAGCAGAATGCTGCCCTGGTCGAGGAAATGGCCGCCGCGGCCTCCAGCCTGCGGGTCCAATCCAGCGACCTGGTTCAAGCTGTCGCGATCTTCAAGCTTGACGGAAATGTGGATTGGAGCGCAAGCCCGTCGGCGCCAGACACTGTCAAGTACATCGCCAAACCTGTCGCCAGGCCAGCCCTCGGGTCTGCCAAGCACAGCGCTGCCGTCAGGCCGCAACTGGCAACCGCCAGCAAAAAAATGAGCGCAGCCTCGCCTGCAGTCCCCAAGCTGGCCCACAGTGCCGAAGAAGGCTCGTGGGAGAGCTTTTAAGGTATTTCCTTGGTCTCCGTCACACACATGATCCCGGATTCTTCCAACGAAACCAGTCGGCGCAAGGCGCTCTGGGCCGGCGGACTGGCTCTTGTTGGGCTGCTGGTCTTGATGACGCTGCCCTCGTCGCAATGGTTCAGGCTCGATGACGCCACCATGCTGGTCGTGCATCTTTTGCTGGAGATGTTCTCGGTCGTGGTCTCGGTCCTGGTGGTGGTGATTGCGTGGCACGCCTTTTCCGTGGATGACCGGCGTATTGCCAACACACTGATCTTTGGCTTCACCGTGGTGGCGGGTTGCGATGTGGTGCATGCCCTGAGCTACCCCGGCATGCCGACATTCATCACCCCTGGCAGCACGTCCAAGGGGATTTTCTTCTGGTTCGCTGGGCGGGGTTTCGAGTTGCTGACGGTTGGGCTGGTAGCCAGTCGTCTGCACTTTCGCGGTACTCGCTGGGCCTGGCAACTGGCCGCCTTGGCAACGCTTGTGGCACTGTTCGCACTAGGGACCTGGCACCTCGACTGGTTTCCCCAGACCCATATTGCGGGGCACGGCGTTACACCCTTCAAGACCGCGGTGGAGGTGTTTCTCAGCGCTGGCAATCTGGTCGCGGCCATCGTCTTCTGGCGCCACGCGTCGCGCTCGGCACAGGACGCGCGCCAGGCCTATTTCGCCGCCGCCTGCTGGGTGATGGCCCTGGGCGAACTCACGTTCACCTCGTACTACGACACTACCGACTTCCTGGTCATCTTCGGTCACCTGTTCAAGGTCGGTGCCTATGCACTGATCTATGCGGCGACTTTTGAACTGGGCCTGCGTGAACCCTTTCGGCGCCTGCAACAGTCCGAGCACGCCCTTCGCAACAAACAGGCCGAACTGGATGCCGTATTGCAGCAAGTACCCGCCGGTTTGGCGCGGCTGGACAAGGAAGGGCGCTTTCTGTATGTCAACGCCCACCAGGAGCGCCTGTTCGGCAAGCCCCTGCACGACATATCCGGCCGCCCCTTTGAGGACATCATTCCCAAACATCGCCTGGCGGAACTCAGCCACCGTTGGGCCATGGCGATGTCGGGGCAGCGCTCGACCTACGAATGGAACACGCTGGACGAGCACGGATTGGAACACCACCATGCCATCACCCTGGCGCCCGAGCGCGCCGTGGACGGGCGGGTGATCGGTGCGATCTCCGTCATTGTCAACACCACCGAGCAGCGCTTGCTGCAAAACCAGTTGATCGGCTCACTGCGCGAGGTGTCGGACCTGAAAACCGCCCTGGATGCCCATGCCATCGTCGCGATCACCGACGCCCGCGGGGTAATTACCAGCGTCAACGACAAGTTCTGCCTGATCTCGCAGTACGACCGCGAGGAGCTGGTGGGCCAGAACCACCGCATCATCAACTCGGGCTACCACCCGCCGGCGTTTTTCCACGAACTCTGGCGCACCATATCCAGCGGAACGATCTGGAATGGCGAGATCTGCAACCGCGCCAGGGACGGCTCCCTGTACTGGGTCTACACCACCATCGTCCCCTTTGTGAATGCGCAGGGCCAGGCCGAACGCTACGTAGCCATCCGCGCGGACATCACCGAGCGCAAGCGCATTGAACTCCAGGTCCACCAGCTGGCCTACCATGATTCTTTGACGGACTTGCCCAATCGGCGGTTGTTGATGAGCCGCATGGACCAGCACATGGACAACTCCACCAGCAATGGCCACCTCGGCGCCCTGCTGTTTCTGGACCTTGACCATTTCAAGGACATCAACGACACCCAGGGCCACCAGCAGGGTGACGCCCTGCTGCGCCTGACGGCCGAGAGGCTGCGATCCACAGTGCGCCGCAGTGACACCGTGGCCCGCTTTGGCGGGGATGAATTTGTCGTCCTGCTGTCTGATCTGGGCGTTGACGCGACCGAGGCCACGACGCAAGCGGGCCGGATGGCCGAAGAGATACTGCACACCTTGGGCGCCCCCTATGCGCTGGAGGGCGTCGAGGTGAACTGCCCCGCCAGCATGGGCGTGGTGATGTTCCAGGGCCGCCGGACGGCCGCGAACGAACTGATCAAGCAGGCTGACATCGCGCTCTACCAGGCCAAGGGCACCGGGCGCAACACGGTCTGCTTTTTTGATCCGGCCATCCAGAAAGCCTTTGAGTACCGCATGGCGATCGAAGCGGATCTGCGCCACGCACTGGTACGTGACGAATTCAGAATCTACTACCAGCCCATCACCGATACCCATCGCCGGGTGGTGGGCGTAGAGGCCCTGCTGCGCTGGCAGCATCCACAGCGCGGCCTGGTATCGCCCATTGACTTCATACCGCTGGCCGAGAAGTCAGGACTCATCGTGGGCATTGGGCAGTGGGTGATTGAACAGACCTGTTCGCAGCTCGCACAATGGCAGGACCACCCGGTGCGCTGCGACTGGCAGATTTCCGTCAATGTCAGTTCCAACCAGTTCAGGCAGGCAGACTTTGTGGCGCAGGTGCTGGCCCCCCTCTCCCGGTTTGCGGTGCAGTATGGTCGGCTCAAGCTCGAAGTGACGGAAAGCTCCCTGCAGTCCAACCTCTGCGATACGGTGCAGAAGATGCAGCAGCTTCGCGCCCACGGGGTCCGGTTCGCCATCGATGACTTTGGCACCGGCTATTCCTCGCTGTCCTACATCAAGGAGCTGCCCATCAACGTGCTGAAGATCGACCGCTCCTTTGTCCGCCATGTGGACTCCAGTCGTGAGGATGCCTCGATTGCCAAGACGATACTGACCCTGGCGCAGAACCTGGGGCTGGATGTGGTGGCCGAAGGTGTGGAGACCGAGGCCCAGCTGGAAACCCTGCGCAGCTTTGGTTGCACCTATTTCCAGGGCTACCTGTTCAGCCGCCCGGTGCCGGTCGATCAGTTGCCGGCCCGTTGAAGCTATAAAATGCATAGCTGCTTGCGCACATTCTGCGGGGGCTGCAGCCACTTCTAACCATTACTTTTCCTGAAAAACCGCGTACCATGCAACACCGCACACTAGGCCCCTTCCAGGTCTCCGCCATCAGCCTGGGCTGCATGAACCTCAGTCACGCCTACGGCGCACCCGTTTCCGCCGAGCAGGGCGAGCGTGTGCTGCTGTCTGCACTGGACGCAGGGGTCACCCACTTTGACACCGCCGCGCTGTACGGCTTTGGCGCCAACGAGACCCTGGTGGGGCGAGTTCTGAAGCCGCACCGGCGCACCGTCACACTGGCCAGCAAGTGCGGCATGCAGGGGGTGGATGTGAACGGCGACGGCAAGCTGGTACGGGTCATTGATGGCCGGCCCGAGACGATCCGCAAGACCTGCGAAGACAGCCTGCGCCGCCTGCAGACCGACGTCATCGACCTCTACTACCTGCACCGCTGGGACAAGCGCGTGCCCATTGAAGAGAGCGTGGGGGCTTTGGGTGATCTGGTGCGCAAGGGCCATATCCGCAGCATTGGCCTGTCCGAAGTGTCGGCTGCCACCTTGCGCCGCGCGCATGCCGAGCACCCCATTGCCGCCGTACAAACCGAGTACTCGCTGTGGACGCGCAACCCCGAGATCGCGGTGCTGCAGGCCTGCAAGGAACTGGGCGTCAGCTTTGTGGCATTCAGCCCCGTGGCGCGCGGTTTCCTGTGTGGCACGTTACGGGAAGTGGACACGCTGGATGCCAAGGACATTCGCCGCACCATGCCGCGCTTTGCCCCCGACAACTACGCCGCCAACCTGCGCCTGCTGCCGGCCTACCAGGCCCTCGCCAGCGAGGTCGGCTGCACGCCCGCCCAGCTGGCGCTGGCCTGGCTGTTGCACCAAGGCGAGCACATCATCCCCATACCCGGCACCACCAGCCTGTCGCACCTGGCCGAAGACCTGGAAGCGGTCGACGTATCGCTGAACGCGGCCACGCTGGCCAGGCTGGATGCGCTGATCAACCAGAACACGGTGGTGGGTTCGCGCTACAACGCGCAGAGCAACAGCGAAGTGGATACCGAGACGTTTTGAACGTCCGGCCCGCGCAGGCCTATTTGTAGATTTTCTTCAGCAGCAGCAGCAGGGTCTTGTGCTCCGCGGCGCTCAGGCGGCTAGTGGAATCCAGCTCCAGCTGGTGCGCCGTCTTTTCGGCCTGCTGCATCATCGTCAAACCCTCGGGCGTGATGTGCAAGCCCATGGCCCGGCCGTCATGCGGGTGCGGGCGGCGCACGATCAGCTTGCGCTTTTCCAGCACGTTGACCATGCTGACCAGGTTGGGCGCCAGAATGTTGAGCTGGCTGCACAGCTGGCGCGACGTGATGCCGGGGTTGTGGGTGATGAGGGACAGCACCGAAAAATCGACGATGCGCAGGTCGTACACCGCCATGCGCGTCAAAAAATTCTCGATCACCACCAGGGCCGCGCGTCGGGCGTTGTAGCCCACCAGGGTTTCCAGGTAACTGGTGTCGACGGTTTCGACAAAGGGCGTCTCGTGCTTCGTGGCCATGGGAATCATCGGGTCAAAAAGAGACGAAGCATACGCACTTCCTACAGGCGCGCCTTGATGATGGCCAAACGCATGTCAAATTCCGGCAGCACCCAATACGTCAAGGCCTGCAGGGGCATATTCCACCGAACCTCACGCTCTGGCGTATCGGGCGTCAAAGCTGCAGCGATGCGGGCGCCGGCCCAGCCCATCAACGCCACGGCGACCGCGCGCAGGTAATCGTCGGCCACCCAGTAGGGCAGGCTGGCATCGTTCTTCGCGGCATCAACCACGTGCGCTGTCAGATCGCGCAGCCGGGCAAAGCGATCGAGCACGCCCGCGCAGATGGCGCTATCGCCGGTGAGCTCTGCGGCCAGACTGTCGAGCAGCACGGACAGGCTGCTCCCGCCATCGGCCAGCACCTTGCGCACCAGCAGGTCGATGGCCTGGATCTCGTTGGTGCCCTCGTAAATCATGGCCACACGGGCGTCGCGCACATGCTGCTCAATGCCCCACTCGCGCACATAGCCGTGGCCGCCAAACACCTGCAGGCATTCACTGCCGCCATAAAAGGCCTGGTGCGTGAAGGCCGCCTTGATGACCGGAGTGACCAGCGCACACCAACGCTGCGCGGTCTCGCGCCGGGCCGGGTCGGTGTGGTGCTTGAGGATGTCCAGCTCCACCGCCGTGGTGTAGGCCAGCACGCGCCCACCGTCGATCCAGGCGCGTTGCGTGTCCAGGATGCGGCGCATGGCCGGGTGCTCTGAAATCAAGTCAGCTGTTGAGGCAACACCGCCGCCCGCCGCTTCTCGGGCTGCGTTGCTCTTGGGCGCGCGCATCTGGCGGCGCTCCTGCGCATAGGCGTCGGCCTTCTGCCAGGCCGCGTCCAGCAAGCCAATACCCTGCAACGCCACGTGCAGGCGGGCTGCGTTCATCATCACGAACATGGCGCCCAGGCCCTTGCCGGGTGCGCCGACCAGCCAGCCGGTGGCATCGTCAAACCGCATCACGCAAGTGGGGCTGCCGTGCAGGCCCATCTTCTCCTCAATGCGTTCGCAGTGCACCGCACTACGACCGCCGTCTTCGTAAAACTTGGGCACCAGAAACAGCGACAGGCCCTTGGGTCCGAGTGGCGCGTCGGGCAAACGGGCCAGCACCAGGTGCACGATGTTGTCGGTCAGATCGTGCTCGCCACCCGAGATGAATATCTTGGTGCCGGATAGCTGGTAGCTGCCATCCGGTTGCGGTGTGGCCTTGGTGCGCACCAGCCCCAGATCGCTGCCGGCCTGCGGTTCGGTCAGGCACATCGTGGCCAGCCATTCGCCGGTGGCTATTCTCTTCAGGTAACGCGCCTTCAGTGCCTCGCTGCCGTGGTGCTTGAGGCATTCGTAGGCGCCATGCAGCAGGCCGGGCGCCATGGTCCAGCCGTGGTTGGCGGCGCTGAGCATTTCATACAGCGTGGCTTCCAGCACGGCCGGCAAGCCCTGGCCGCCGTCTTCGGTGGCGCAGGCCAGCGCGGGCCAGCCGCTTTGCCAGAACGACTGGTAGGCATCGCGAAAGCCCGGCGGCATGGTGACCTGGCCGGCGTCGAAACGCGCGCCGATCTCGTCGCCAGAGCGGTTCAGCGGCGCCACCACGTCGCCGACAAACTTGCCGGACTCGTCCAGCACCTGCTGCATCAGATCCGCGTCCAGATCGGCATAGGGTGCCAGCGCCTGCAACTGTGCGGGTGCCTGCAGCACCTGCGCCAAGATGAAGGCCATGCCGGCCGTGCGGGGCTGGTAGTGGTTCATGCGGTGACTGGCTTGCGGGCCGCGCCCAGGTAGGTGTCGATGACGCGCGGGTCGGTGGCGAGTTCCCTGGCCGCTCCGCTCAGCGCCATGTCGCCCATCTCCAGCACGTAGCCGTAGTCGGCGGTTTCCAGCGCGGCGCGGGCGTTTTGCTCCACCAGCAGCGTGGTCACGCCGGTCTGGCGCAGCGCGGCTATGGTGCGAAAAATTTCGCGCACCACCAGCGGCGCGAGCCCCAGGCTGGGCTCGTCGAGCATCAGCAGGGTGGGGCGCGACATCAGTGCGCGGCCCACCGCCAGCATCTGGCGCTCGCCACCCGACAGCGTGCCGGCAGCCTGCGTGCGCCGCTCCTTCAGGCGGGGGAAGAGCTGGTACACCACATCCATCTGCTCGCGCCAGGCCTTGTTGCCCAGGCGCACCTGGCGGAAGGCGCCCAGGATCAGGTTGTCTTCCACCGGCATGGTGCCAAACAGCTCTCGCTTTTCGGGCACCAGCGCAATGCCCAGCATCACGCGTTCTTCCAGCGACAGCGCGCTGATGGACTGGCCGTTGAATTCAATTTCGCCCTGCGCCGGCAACACGCCCATCAGCGCATTGAGCAAGGTGGACTTGCCCGCGCCGTTGGGCCCGATGACGGTGATGACGCTGCCGTGCGGCGCTTCCAGGGCTATGCCATGCAGCACCTCGGCACGGCCATAGCCGGCGCGCAGGCCTTTGACGCTGAGAAGGGGTTGTGTGTGTGCTTGGCTCATGGTCGGTCTTTCGATTCAGTGCTCCACGCCGAGGTAGGCGGCGCGAACCTTGGGGCTTTGCTGCACTTCCTGCGGCGTGCCTTCCATCAACAGCGTGCCGAACTCCATGACCACGATGTGGTCGGTCACGTCCATCACCAGGTCCATGTCGTGCTCCACCAGCAGGATGCTCATGCCCTCGGAGCGCAACTGGCGCAACACGGCGATCAGCGCCTGTTTCTCCTTGTGGCGCAGACCGGCAGCGGGCTCGTCCAGCAGCAGCAGGGCCGGATCGCTGCACAGGGCGCGGGCAATCTCCAGCAGACGCTGCGGACCCATGGCCAGGTTGCCGGCCAGCTCGTGCATGGCGTGGCCCATGCCAATGCGCTCCAGCTGGCGCGCGGCCTCGCGCATCAGGCTTTGCTCCTCATGGCGGTCCAGCCGCAGCATGCTGGAGAGCGCACCCTTGTGGCCGCGCAATTGGGCGCCCAGCGCCACATTCTCCAGCACCGTCAGCTCGGGGATCATCTTGACGTGCTGGAAGGTGCGGCTGACACCGCGGCGCGCAATCTCGCGCGACGGCAGGCCGCTGACCTTGTGGCCGCAGAAATCGACTTCACCCGTCGTCAGCCCCAGCACGCCGGTGATCAGATTGAAGGTGGTGGACTTGCCCGCACCATTGGGTCCGATCAGGCCGACGATCTGCCCAGCCTGGATCGAAAACGTGATGTCGTTCACCGCCGTCAGACCGCCAAACTGCTTGCGGATGGCTTTGACTTCCAGCACCGTGTCACCGTGCGCGGGCTTGGTGCGCTCGGGCAGCGGCGCTGCGTTGTGCCAGTCGTCGGTGCGCTGCGGCTTGGGCAGACAGCGCCCCACCAGCGACCAGACGCCATCGGGCAAATACTTCAGCACCAGCACCAGCACGATGCCGAACACAATCACCTCGTAGCTGCCACTGGTGCCCAGCAGCTTGGGCAGCAAGACCTGCAACTCGTCTTCCAGCAGCTTGGTCATCACCGCGCCGCTGATGGCACCCCACACAAAGCCGGCGCCGCCCAGCACTGCCATGAACAAATATTCGATGCCGAACTTCAGGCTGAAGGGCGAGGGATTGACGGTGTGCTGGAAGTGCGCAAACAGCCAGCCCGAGACACTGGCAAACAGCGCCGCAATCAGGAAGATGCCGACCTTGTGCCGTAACGTGTCCACCCCCATGGCCTCGGCCATCAGGGTGCTGGCGCGCATGGCGCGGATGGCACGGCCGGTGCGCGAGTCCAGCAGATTGAGCAGCGCAAAGGCACCGCACAGCACCAGGCCCCAGGCCAGCACAAAGAAGCTGCGGCCCTGGCTGATGTCCCAGCCAAACAGCAGGATCGGTGGCACACCCAGAATGCCGTCGTACTTGCCCAGGCCGTCCAGATTGCCCATCAGGTAGTACAGCGACAGACCCCAGGCAATGGTGGCCAGCGGCAGGTAGTGGCCCGACATGCGCAGCGTGATCCAGCCCACCACCAGCGCACTGATGGCGGTGATGAACAGGCCGGCAAACACGGTGAGCCACGGCGACCAGCCCAGGTTCACGCTCAGGTAGGCCGTGGTGTAGGCGCCAATGCCGACAAACGCGGCCTGGCCGAAGGACGTGAGCCCGCCTATGCCGGTGAGCAGCACCAGGCCCAGAATGACCAGGCTGTACATGGCGATGTAGTTGAGTTGGGTGATCCAGAACTCGGGCACCGGCGACACCGCATACAGCAGCATGCAGGCCAGCAGGGTGATGCGCTGGGCGCGTGCCGAGTGCACCCAGCGTTGAATGGGGGGAGGCAATGTCATGTCAATGTTCCTCCGAGTGGCCGCCGGCCACGGAGCGCCACAGCAGAATGGGCAGGACCAGCGTGAACACAATCACCTCTTTGAAGGCGCTGGCCCAGAATGAGCCAAAGGCTTCAACCAGGCCCACGAACAGGGCACCGACCGCCGCCAGCGGGTAGCTGTGCAGCCCGCCCATCACAGCGGCGACAAAGCCCTTGAGGCCGATCAGAAAGCCAGAGTCATAAAACACCGTGGTGGTGGGGCCAATCAACAGGCCCGACAGCGCGCCAATCAACGCGGCCATCGCAAACGTGGTCTGGCCGGCGCCGTGGGTGGAGATGCCCATCAGGCGCGCGCCCAGGCGATTCACCGCCGTGGCCTGCAGGGCCTTGCCGTACAGGGTGCGACTGAAGAATTGCCACAGCAACACAATCAGCGCCAGCGACACCATGACAATGATGACGGCCTGGCCGGTGATGCTGAGCCCCGCCAGATCCATGCGTTCATCCCAGAACGACGGGTTGCGAAAGCCTTCGGCGCCAAAAAACAGCAGGCCCAGGCCGGTCATTGCAAAGTGCACGCCCACCGACACGATCAGCAGCACCAGCGAGCTGGCATCGGCCAGCGACTGGTAGGCCAGGCGGTAGACCAGGGGGCCGAACGCGGTGACGATGGCCACCGTCAACGCGGCCTGCACCAGCAAGGGCAAGTCGTTCGGAGCGGCCCAGATCGCCAGGCCGGACACCACCAGCGGCACCGCCAGCGTGGTCAGGCCCGCCTTGATGGCACGTTTGACGTTGCCGGTATGCAGCCAGCTCAGGCGCACGTCCATCGCTGCGGCCAGCACCGCCATGATCAGCAGCAACCAGACGGTGCCGGGCACCTGGCCGGTACGAAAAATGGCCAGGGTCAGCGCGCCATAGGCGACAAACTCCCCCTGGGGAATGAAGATGACCCGGGTGACGCTGAACACCAGGACCGTGGCCAGTCCGAGCAGGGCGTATACGGCACCGTTGGTGATGCCGTCGAGCATCAGGATGCTGACGATTGATAAGTCCATGGATAACCCTAGAGTACGTTCATGATGTGCGCCCGCCCGCCGCCGGGCCGCCCCAAGGCGGGCGACGGCCCCCTCGGGGGGCAGCGCAGTACACGAAGTGACAAGCGTGGGGGCAAACGTCTTACTCCACTTTCCAGTCGCCGTTGACCACCTTCAACATCACGCCGGTTTCCAGCGTGTACCCCCAGTGGTCATCCTTGGTCCAGTTCAGCACGCCGTGCGATACCACGGTGCGGCCCATGGTCTCCAGCGCGGTACGCAGTGCGGCACGGAATTCCTTGGTGCCGGGCTTGCCTTGTTTCAAAGCGATCGGCACGGCCTTTTCCAGCACCACCAGGGAGTCAAAGCCGTGGCCAGCGAACTGGTTGCGTGAACCCGCACCATAGGCTTTTTCGTACTGCTGCACGAACTGGATGGCCGCCGCCTTGGACGGGTGGCTGTCGGGCAACTGCTCCGCGATCACGGCCGGGCCGGACACCACGTAGGCGCCTTCCACAGCCTTGCCGCCGACACGCATCAGGTCGCGCGAGGCCGCGGCGTGGGTCTGGTAAATCTTGCCCTTGAAGCCGCGCTCCACAATGGCCATGTGCGGCATGGCGGCACCGCTACCCGAGGCCACGACCAGCATCGCATCCGGGTTGGCGGCGACCAGCTTCAGGGCCTGCGCAGTGACGCTGGTGTCGGAGCGGGCAAAGCGCTCGGTGGCAATGACCTTGATGCCGTTCTTGTCAGCTTCGGTGGTGAAGTCCTTCAGCCAGCTCTCGCCATAGGCGTCGGTGTAGCCCAGAAAGCCCACCGTCTTGACGCCCTGCTTTTTCATCAGGCCAATCATGGCGTGGGCCATGACCGGGTTCGACTGCGGCATGCGGAAGGTCCAGCCGTCCTTGCCGGGTGGCAGGCCCATGGGCGAGAGTGCGAGCTGCACGGTCTCGGATTCGGCGGCGATGGCCGCCATGGGAATGGCCACCGGCGTGGCGACCGAACCCATGATCACGTCGACCTTGTCTTCGGTCACAAAGCGCTTGGCATTTTTGACCCCGTTGGTCGGGTCGGTCGCATCATCCAGCACGATGATCTTGAGCTTTTCACCGGCAATGGTGGCGGGCCAGAGCTTGATCTGGTTGTTGATCGGAATGCCAAGACCCGAGGCGGGTCCGGTCAGCGACAGGCTCACGCCGATGGTGATGTCGGCCAGCGCGCTACCGGCAACGGCCAGCGTGGCGGCGGCGGCGATCAGGGATTTGACGAACTTCATACGATGTCTCCTTGGAATAGTTACTACGGGAACGGGGAACAGAAAGGGATGGTGGCGCGGCTCAGGAGCACAGTGCCTTGATGTCTTCGGGCACCGGTATCGCCTTGATGCGATCGGGCTCACCGGGCGGGTGAATCACGAAGGCGCGTGTCTCCAGCCCCTCGCACAGCAGCGTGTCACCGCGCATCACCCGATGCTTGTGGATGAACACCTTGTCGCGCCACTCGATGACGCTGGTGTGGATCTGCAGGGTCTCGCCATAGGTGGCGGGGCGGATGAATTTGGTGGTGATCTCCAGCAGCGGGTTGCCGATGATGCCGGTGGTCTTGACCAGCTCGCGCCACGGCGGCACACCGCAGCTCATGAAGAAATGCAGCGATGACGCATCCATCCAGCGCGAGAAATTGGGAAAGAACACGATGCCCGCCGGGTCGCAGTCGCCAAAGTGGACCTTGACTTCAAAAACAGTGGTTTTGCTCATGGGTTTTATCCGTTCTCGTTCCGTTCAGCGGGGCGCCATGCGCAGCGCGCCGTCCAGGCGAATCACTTCACCGTTCAGGTGGGTGTTGGTGACGATGTGGGCCGCCAGCTGCGCAAACTCTTCGGGCTTGCCCAGGCGCTGCGGGAACGGAATGCTGGCCGCCAGCGAGGCCTGCACGGGCTCGGGCAGCGTCTTCATCAGCGGTGTGGCAAACAGGCCCGGTGCAATGGTGCAGACGCGGATGCCGTGCTGCGCCAGGTCGCGCGCCATGGGCAGGGTCATGCCGGCGACACCGGCCTTGGACGCGCTGTAGGCCTGCTGGCCGACCTGGCCGTCAAAGGCGGCCACCGAGGCGGTGAACACCATCACGCCGCGCTCGCCGTCTTCCAGACCGTCGAGCTTGGCGCAGGCCGCCGCAAACAGGCGGGCGGTGTTGTAGGTGCCGATCAGGTTCACATTGATGACGCGGGCAAAGTCCTCCAGCGGGGCGGCGTTGCCGTCCTTGCCGACCACGCGCTTGGCCGCGCCAATGCCGGCAATATGCATCAGGATACGGGCCGGGCCGTGGGCCGAGCCAGCGGCCGCAATGGCCGCCTGCAGGCTGTCGGTGTTGGTGATGTCGCAGGCGCAGGCCAGCGCGCAGCCGACTCCGTGCACCGCGTTGATGTCGGCGGCCACGCGCTCGGCGTTGGCCAGGTTCACATCCAGCACGGCCACCTTGGCGCCCAGGCGGGCCAGTTCACGTGCGGTGGCCTCGCCCAGGCCGGAACCGCCGCCGGTGACCAGTGCTGCTTGTCCAAGAATCTGCATGGTGTCAATCCTCTGTCGATAAAATTGCTATAAATTCAGGAGCTGCTTGCGCACATTCGGCGAGGGCTAGCGGCCTGTTTGATTCTGAATGGTGGCCTTAAATGTGGCCATCCGGGTTTTCCAGCAGCAGGGCAATGCCCTGGCCGCCGCCAATGCAGGCGCTTGAGACGCCATAGCGCACGGCAGAGCGCTGCATCTCGCGCGCCAGCGTCAGCGTCAGGCGCACACCGGTACAGGCCAGCGGGTGACCCAGCGCAATGGCGCCACCGTTGACGTTCAGTTTGGAGAGGTCCAGGCCCAACTCGCGGCCCACGGACAGGGTTTGTGCGCCCTGGGCTTCGTTGATCTCGAAGCGGCCAATGGCGTCCAGCGTCAGGCCGGCACGCTCCAGCAGCAGGCGGATGGCGGGCGCCGGGCCAATGCCCATGATTTCGGGCGGAACGCCGACCACCGCTGCAGCCACTACGCGGGCCAGCGGCTTCTTGCCATGGGCCTTGGCATAGGCACCCGAGGAGACGACCGCCGCGGCCGCGGCGTCAACCAGGGCCGCGCTGTTGCCACCGGTCTGCACACCGCCCGCATGCACGGCGCGCAGCTTGGCCAGCACCTCCACCGGCGAGATGCGGGCATGGGTATCCTGCGCCACTTCGGTGATCTTGCCCTGCAGCTTGATGGAGCGGGTGGCGTAGCCGTCCAACTCGAACTTCTCGCTCACCACTGGCACGATCTCACCGGCATGGAAGCCCAATTGCTGGGCCGCCACCGCCTTGGCGAACGAGCTGGAAGCAAATGCGTCCACCTCTTCGCGGGTGATGCCGTATTTCTTGGCCAGGTTCTCGGCGGTCTGGATCATATTGATGCCAACCGAAGAATCGTTCAACGCTTCCCACATGAAATCCTTGAAGCCGACCGGCGCGCCCAGCTTGAAACCGGTGCGGTGCTCGAAGGCGCAGATCGGGTTGCGCGTCATGTTCTCGCTACCCACCACCAGTGCCACGTCGGCGCAGCCGCTTTGGATTTGTTCACCGGCCTGGCGAAACAGCTCGAAGCCGGTGCCGCAGATGCGCTGCGTCATCAGCGCGGGCACCTCCAGCGGCACGCCGGCATACATGCTGATGTGGCGCGGCAGCATGAATTGCTCGAAGTCGCCCGGCGCCATGTTGCCGGTCAGCACGGATTGGATGTCGGTGGCCGGCACGCCGGAACGCTCCAGCGCCGCGCGGGCGGCCTTGATGCCCAAATCGGTGGGCGAGATGTGACCCAGCGCGCCGCAGTAGTCCACCATGGGAGTGCGCATGCCGTCGAGCATCCAGATGTCGTCGAACGCGTTAAAAAAGCCTTTGCTTGCCATGTTGGTGTCTTTCAGGTGGACTGGGGTTTGATGATGCTGTGCAGCGTGTCGTCATGCAGGGCTGCGACCGTCTCGGCACGGTGCGTGAGCACGGCGCGCTGGTTGATGGAGCCCTTGTCGGTCACTTCGCTGCGGTCAATGGTGGGCGGTTCGGCCAGCAGGCACAGGCGTGCGATGCGGCTGGCGCTGCCGGTGGCACTAACGGCCAGGTCGTTGATCACTTTCTGGAACTGGGCAATCACCGGCGCACTGGAGAGCACATCGGCCATGGGCACGCTGGCGTCCAGACCACTCAAGGCCCGCACGGCCTGGGTCGGGAACACCATGGCCCCGACCTCCTTGAGGTTGATGCCGGTCAGCACCACGTCCTGGATGTAGGGCGCACCCGCTGCAATGATGCGGGCGCGCAGCGGGCCCACGCTGACAAAGGTGCCGGTGGCCAGCTTGAAGTCCTCGGCAATGCGGCCGTCGAATTTGAGGCCCTGGTGCACGTCGGTCTCGTCTATCCACTTGACCGCGTCGCCCGAGCAGAAGAAGCCCTCTTCATCAAAGTGTTCCGCGGTTTCGGCCGCTGCGCGCCAGTAGCCCGGCGTGATGTTGGGGCCGCGGTAGCGCACCTCGGTCTTGCCGTCCATGTCGACCAGCTTGAGTTCCATGCCGGGGGTCGGCACGCCCAGGTCACCGGCCTTGACGTTGGGGTTGGTGACGAAAATCGCAAACGGGCCCGACTCGGTCATGCCCAGACCCGTGGTCATCACAATGCGCTCGCCAACCTCTTTCTCCTCGGATTCAAACAGGCTGTCCCACACCGGCTGTGCCAAGGCGGCACCGGCGTAGAAGAACATCTTGACCCGCGAGAGCAGGTTCTTGCGCAAGGCATCGTCGGTCTTCATCGCCAAGGCAATCGCCTCGAAGCCGGTGGGCACATTGAAGTACACGGTGGGAGCAATCTCGCGCAGGTTGCGCAGGGTCTCACCCGTGAGCGCGGGTGTGGGCTTGCCGTCGTCGATGTACAGCGTGCCGCCGTGGTACAGCACCATGCCAAAGTTGTGGTTGCCGCCAAAGGTGTGGTTCCACGGCAGCCAGTCCACCAGCACCAGGGGCTCTTGCGCCAACACCGGCATGCTTTGGGCCATTTGCTGCTGGTTGGCGCACCACATGCGCTGGGTGTTGATGACGGCCTTGGGCAGCTTGGTGGAGCCGCTGGTGAACAGGAATTTGGTGATGGTGTCGGGCCCGGTAGCGGCCATCGCGGCGTCCACTTGGGGGCTGGCGGGCGTGGCCACCAGCTCGGCAAACGGGAGGCTGGAGCGGCCCTCCAGCACACCGCTGGTCAGCACCACTTCAACCTCGGCGCCAACCGCCGAGGTGATGGCCTTGCCGTAGCGCGCCGCATCGGCGGCAAAGACCAGACCGGGCGTCACGGTCTTGAGCACGTGGCGCAGCTTGTCGTAGTCCTGGCTGATCAGCGAATAGGCGGGCGACGTGGGCACAAAGGGCACGCCGGCGACCAGGCAACCCAGGGCCAGCAACGCGTGTTCCAGATCGTTCTCGGACAGGATGACCACCGGGCGCTCGGCGCTCAGGCCCCGGTTGATCAGGCCCTGGGCGATGCTGCGCGCGCTGGTCCAGGCCTGGGCGTAGCTCACCTTCACCCAGTCGCCCGTGCCACCGCCGGCCAGCTTCTCGCGCCGCGCCATGAAGGTGCGTTCGGGCGCGACCTGCACCCAGTGCTGCAGGCGGTCCGTCATGCGTGCAGGGTAGTCTTGCAGGGGCTGCTCGGCGCGCAGGTAGTGCACGCCCGGCGCGCCGTCGCGCAGGTCTACGCGGGTCACGCCAAATTTCAGCGCTCGGTATTTCGGGTCTGTCATGTTTTGTCTCAGGCAGATTATTTTTAGGTCAGCCCAGCGCCTGGCCGCCCCAAGCAGGGCTGGGCCCCCTCGGGGGGCAGCGCAGTACGCGTAGCGACAAGCGTGGGGGCAACATACTCATGCCTTCTTGACCTTGTCGGCGCGGCCTTCCAGGAAGGCGCGCACGCGGTCCTTGGCTTCGGGCGCGCTCTGGGCAATCGCGGCCATCATGGCTTCGGTCATGAAGCCCTGGTCGGCCGGCTGCTCGGCGATGCGGGGCAGCACATGGGTGAGCGCGTAGTTGGTCAGCGGTGCGTTTTGTGCAATGTGCACCGCCAGCTCAAACGCCTTGTCAAAGGCCATGCCCGTGGGCACCAGGTACTGGGCCAGGCCAATGCGCTCGCCATCAACGGCATTGACCACCCGGCCGGTCAGCATCATGTCCGTCATGCGTGCGACGCCAATCAGGCGCGGAATGCGCACCGAACCACCGCCGCCGACAAAAATGCCGCGCGAGCCTTCAGGCAGTGCATAGAAGGTGGTGTCATCGGCCACGCGGATGTGGCAGGCGCTGGCCAGCTCCAGGCCACCGCCCACCACCGCGCCGTGCAACGCGGCAATCACCGGCACCGGGCCGTATTGCACGCACTCCAGCGCGGCGTGCCACATGCGGGAATGGTGCAGGCCCTGGCCGGCATCGCGGTCCTTGAGCTCGCTCAGGTCCAGCCCCGCGCAAAAGTGGTCACCCTCGCCATCGATGACCGCGGCGCGAACGCTGGCGGGCATTTTTTCAAACAGATCGCGCAACGCCAGAATGAGGGCGTCGTTCAACGCGTTGCGCTTTTTACCGCGGGTGAGGCGAATGACGGCAACTTCCTGTTGCTCGCCGCGAAGTTCGAAATGGAGGTCTTTGTTGCGCATGGTTTCTTTCGTTCTGGCTTGAATTATGGTTATAAAACATAATCAATTCAAGGCGATTTCTGACTCTTTTCATCGGTGTTTACCCTAGGCTTTCCGGACTGCTTACAGCACGCGTGGCGCACAAAGGAAAGCTTGCGGCAAACAAGCGCTCCACATCGTCCACGACGCGGCTCAGTGTCTCGGCCTTGGATGCTGCGCATGACACAACGCTGCTTGGAAAAGCGCCCCGGAAGTCGGGCACGCCCGGCCAATCAGCGCCAAAAAAATAGGGCTCCCAGAAAGGGAGCCCCGTAAATCTCCCTTAGTGGGAGCCCCGAAAGAACTGTAGAGCTTTCCGTTTGACGTTGGCAGTTGACGTCGTCAGTCACGGCTCAAAAAAAAGCCCACTGCGCTTTCACGGTGGGCTTTTGACTTCAAATCTTAAACTGGCTTACACCAGTGTCTGATCAGAAGTTGTGGCGAACGCCAATGCCGTACAGATCGATGTCTTGTGCGGTCTTTACACCACCGAGGTTGTTCTTCTTGTTGGACTTGCCGTCACGCTGGTAGTTCGCGTAAATGGTGGTGCGCTTGCTCAGGCTGTAACCGGTGTACACCACGTAGTTGGTGTCGTCATAGCCGGTGTCTTGCGCGACGTCAACTGTGAATGCCCATTGGCCGACTGGAACGCGAGCGCCCAGCGACCAACCTTGGGAAGTACCGGCTGGATCTTGGTAGCTGCCTGCCAGGATGAAGGAACCGAAGTCGTATTTCGCGCCCAACGCGTAGTTGCCATCCGTGGATGCACCTGCCGCAACCGTGTCCAGCTTCCAGTACGACAGGCCGACCGACAGAGGGCCTTTTGCATAGATGGCGTTTGCATCAATCTTGGAGGATTGTGGAGCGCCAGCGGCAATGTTGATGCCGTTGTCTAGCTCGGCCACGTAGCCCAAAGTAGCGGAGAAGCCACCCATGACCGGTGTGGTGTAGCTGACTTGACTGTCGTTGCGCCCGGAAGAGCCGATAAAACCGAACTGGTTAACCACTGCGGAGAAGTTGGCAACGCTAGTCAATTCCCAGGTAGCAATACCGAAGAAGGTTGGGGACAGTGTGCGGCCAAAACGCAGCGCACCAAAGTTGCCAGACAACGCGCCGTAAGCGTAGCGACCGTTAACGGTACCCGTAGCGCCAGTTTCGTAGTTGATGTTTTGTTCGAACTGGGCAGTGAACTGCATGCCACCGCCGAGGTCTTCAACCGACTTGAAGCCCCAACGGCTGTTTCCGTCGTTGAAAGCACTGTTGCCTTGCATTTGGGTATTGGTGCTGGCGCCAGGCGCGTTGGTAGAGCCAAAAGCCAAGTCAGCAACACCATACAAAGTAACTTGCGCCATTGACGCGCCAGATGCGGCCAGTACCGCCAAAGCGATGAGGGATTTTTTCATTTTGAATGTCTCAAAAGGGTTAAGCATCGGACTCAGGTCCCGGGGAATCAGAACCGTTGAGTCACGGGTTTACTCGTTTTTTTAGGAGGTGGATCGAGTGGGTGCATTCTGTGTACCGGCGCCTGATTTGATAAGCGTCGGTTACCACTAGCAGTTATTTCGAATTAACATAACAGAGCTTTTGATATCGCCGAAGACCGTCATGGACCCCTTGCATCAGCCGCGCGCATCGTGGTGGATTCGCGGTAGATTTGGCCGGAGTCCCCAGCCAGCAGCGGCGTGCCGCAGCCCAGGCCGATGGCAAGGAGAAGTGTCGTGATGGTGTGGTGCATGTGGTGGTGAGCAGCCGACCACCAACGGCTGCTGCGCGCCGTACAGTGGAATCGGTGGTCATTCCTGCGATGACTGCAGGCGTGCTTATCCCCCCGCAGAGGCCTCTTTGACCGGGGCCATCGGGGTGCGCATGCAGTGCTAGACGTCGTCGCCCAGGCCGATGGGCGCCGGTGCCAGCGTCACGATGCGGGTGAACAGCTTGTCGTAGGCCGGATCGCGCGGGTATTTGCCGGTGAGGGGGTCGCAGTTGGTCTCAAACGCGGCGTCTATCTCTTTCCAGTCACTGTCGCTCAGTACCTTCAGCGCCGCGGGCAGGATGACGGTCTCTTCGAGCCGCATGTGCTCCAGGTAGAACGCCTGGTAGCGTTTGGCGGCCTCTTCAAACGCTGCGCGCCGCGAGTCCCCAATCAGCTGCCACGCCATCAGCTGGTGCTGCAGCTCGCGCACGTTGCTCTCCCCCTTGTCGTGGTCCTTGTCCAGGCGGGCAATCAGCTCCCGGGTCTCGGGCACCAGGCGCGCCACCCGCGGAAACAGCAGCTCCGACTCCTTGGGGTGGTGCAGCCGCTCGGGAAACTCGTCGATGTAGAACAGCATGGCGCCCAGCACATCGAAGTAGTTTTGCGGATCGGGGCCGGGGCCGCGCTCCACCATCATGCCCAGCGAGCGCAGCATCGCCGCCAACGTGGCATGTTCATCGCGAATGATATGAATACTTTTGGGTTCCATGAATCGTCTCCTGTACAAATCAAATGGGGCTGCAGGCAGCCCGGGGGTCAGTGGCCGAAATCAAGCGGCAAACCAACGTAGTTTTCTGCGATTGTGCGCGCGCCCGCTTCGCTGTGGATCAAATAGTCCAGCTCGGCTTCCTGGAACTTGGCAACGATGGCGCCGTCGTCCGGAAAACGGTGCATCAACTGCGTGAACCACCACGAAAAACGCTCACCCTTCCAGATGCGCTTGAGGCAGCGTTCCGAGTAGCTGTCGATGCCGGCTTCGGTCTTGTCCTGGTAGAACTCGATGATGGCGCTGGACAGGTACTTGACGTCGGTGGCGGCCAGGTTCAGGCCCTTGGCGCCGGTGGGCGGCACGATGTGGCCGGCGTCACCCGCCAGGAACATGCGGCCAAAACGCAGAGGCTCGGTGATAAAGCTGCGCAGCGGCGCAATGCTTTTCTCGATGGACGGCCCGGTGATCAGCTTGTCGCGACCTTCCTGGTCCAGACGCAGGCGCAGTTCCTGCCAGAAGGCGGCGTCGGTCCACTCTTCGACCTTGTCGGTCAGCGGCACCTGCAGGTAGTAGCGGCTGCGCGTCATGCTGCGCTGCGAACACAGCGCAAAGCCGCGCGGGCTGTTGATGTAGATGAGCTCGTCGTGCACCGGCGGCGTGTCGGACAGCAGGCCCAGCCAGCCGAAGGGATACACCTTCTCAAACTCCTTGATGGCGCTGCGCGGTGCGCTGGCCCGGCACACGCCATGAAAGCCGTCGCAACCGGCGATGAAGTCGCATTCGATCTCGAAGGTCTGCCCGTCCTTCTCGTAGGTGACGCGGGGCTTCTTGCTGTCGAAATCGTGCACCGCCACGTTGTGCGCTTCGTACACGGTGGTCAGGCCAGCGGCAGCACGCGCGTCCATCAGATCCTTGGTCAGCTCGGTCTGGCCGTAGACCATGACATTCTTGCCGCCGGTGAGCTTGTTCATGTCGATGCGGTGGCGCTGGCCGTTGTACAGCATCTCGAAGCCGCCATGCACCAGGCCTTCCTTGTGCATGCGCGCCCCCACACCCGCCTCGTCCAGCAGGTCAATGCACACCTGCTCCAGAATGCCGGCGCGGATGCGGGTCAGCACGTAGTCGCCGGTCTGGCGCTCCAGCACGATGGCGTCAATGCCGGCCTTGTGCAGCAATTGACCGAGAAGAAGGCCGGAGGGGCCAGCACCGATGATGGCAACCTGGGTTCGGATTTTGGTAGGCATGTTTGCTCCTGTTATGAATGCGTCAAGCTTAGGCGGCCTGGACCGGTTTTCAACATGGGGCACCCATCAACTGTGCGATGATTGCACCAAATGTGCGATAGTCGCGCAACAAATGGAACCAGTTTGATGACCATTGCCAAAGCGGATTTCATCGAGGGCATGGCCAAGGGCATGGCCGTGCTGGAGAGTTTTGACACCGAACGCCAGCGCCTGAATGCCACCCTGGCGGCCGAACGTGCCGGCATTACCCGTGCGGCGGCCCGGCGCCACCTGCTCACGCTGGCGCACCTGGGTTACCTGGAGACCGATGGCAGCTACTTCTGGCTGTCCAGCAAGGTGCTGCGCTTCTCGGGCAGCTACCTGGCCTCCAGCCGCTTGCCGCGCGCCATCCAGCCCAGCCTGAACCGGCTGGCGGTGCAGGCCCAGGAGTCGTTCTCGGCCGTGGTGCTGGACGCGGACGAAGTCGTCATCGTGGCGCGCAGCGGCAATGACCGCAATTCGTCCACCACCGGAACTGGCCGGGTCATTGCCTATGGCCTGCATACGGGCGCCCGGCTGCCGGCCCACGCCACGTCCACCGGGCGGGTGTTGCTGGCGGCCAAGACCCGGGCCGCCTTCAACGCATGGATGAAGGGGCGCCACCTGGCGCGCATGACGCCGCAGACCACGACCGACCCCAAGCTGTTTCGCTCGCTGATTGACACCGTGCGCAAGGAAGATTTCTGCCTGACCAGTGAAGAGCACGAGCTGGGCGTGCATGCACTGGCGGTACCGCTGCGCAATACCAAGGGCGTCACGGTAGCGGCGCTGAATGTGGTGGCCTCGCAAAGCCGGCTGTCCCCACTGGCCATGCAAAAGGATTTGCTGCCACTGCTGTTCGACGCCGCACGCGAGTTGCGCCCCTTGCTGTAGCGTGCACAGCATGGTGTGCATGGCCGCTCAGCGCTTGGGCGGCACGGTTGGGCGCGCAGCCAGCAACCGGTCGGCGTAGTCCTGCCACAGCGCATTTTTGGGCAAGCCGGCAAACACGCCGGCGCTGCTTTGTTGCGCCACCCAATCGTGTTTCTCGGCAATGGCGGCGGCCATCCAGGGCTCAAAGCCGGCTTCGCGCACGGTGTTGGCGGCCTCGCGCATTTCTTCGGCGCGGCGCTTGCCGTGCTGGGCCACGCGGCTGAAAAAATAGGCCCCGGTTTGCTCCCAGTCGATGGACGGGAAGGTCTCCGCCAGCGTGGGAATCATGTAGCCCTCAACGCCGTACTGGCGGGCCGTGGTGTAGCTTTCAATCACCAGCGCCTCCAGCCCCTTGATCATCACGCTGCGGCACATCTTGATGGCAGACGCCACGCCGATGTCAACGGCGACCGCCTTGGCATCCATGCCTAAGCCGTGCAGCGCAAACGCCAGCACCTCGGCCTGGGGACCGCCGAGCAGCATGGGCACCCGAATGCCATAGGGCGGCACCGAGGTCATGACGCCGGCTTCGACGTAATGGGCACCCGCCGCTTCAATGGCCCGGGCGGCCTGCTGCTTGGTGCCGGGTGAGGCGGAGTTGAGGTCCAGAAAGACCGCACCGGCGCGAATGTGTTTGGCCGCCTCCTGCGCCACGGCCAGCGTGTTGGACGCCGTGACCGCCGAGAGGATGAAGTCTGCAGCTTCGCACAGGGCTTGCATGGAGGTGCAGGCTTGCACGCCAGCGTGGGCCGCATGGGCCAGCTCGGTAGCCCGTTGCTCTGCCGCACCCGTTGCTGCGTCAAACTTGAGATCCCAGGCGCTGACGCTGCGCGCCGTGCTTTGGAGTCCGGTGGTGAATATCTTGCCGACTTCACCGTAGCCGACCATACCGATGCGTTCGAGATTCATGGTCTGATTTTCTCCACCAATTATTGATGTTTTAGGCCACCAGCCCCCGTACAATGTGCGTAAGCAGCTATGTTTTTCATAGCATTCAACGCTAGCGCGCCACGCCCAGCAGTTTGTCCAGCAGCGCGGGCTGCTCCTGCAGGCTGCGTGCCGTGCCGCCGTACACCACGGTGCCGCGGTCCAGCACGGCCGCGGTGTCGGAGATGGCCAGAATGGCCTGCGGATGCTGCTCCACGATGATGGCCGACAGCCCTTCTTCGCGGGTGATGCGCCGGATGGCGCGCAGCAGCTCCTGCACGATGATGGGGGCCAGGCCTTCGCAGGGTTCATCCAGCAGCAGCAAGGTCGGGTTGAGCACCAGGGCGCGGCCCAGCGCCAGCATCTGCTGCTCGCCACCGGAGAGCTGCGTGCCCAGATTGGTCTTGCGTTCGGCCAGCCGCGGAAACAGCTCGTACACACGCTCGGGCGTCCACGGGCTGCTGGTGCGGCCCGCGCGCGCCGGACGCGCCACGGCGGTCAGGTTCTCATGCACCGTGAGCGACTTGAAAATATTGCGCTCCTGCGGCACCCAGCCAATGCCCGCCGCCGCGCGTTCATGCGACGGCAGTGTGTGCAGGGCGACCATGGTGGCCCCCGCACCCAGGCGGATGCTGCCCGCGTGCTGGCGCGTGGCCCCGGCCAGCGTGTTGATCAGCGTGGTCTTGCCGGTGCCGTTGCGCCCCAGCAAGGCCAGCGTCTGGCCTTCATCGATCGTGAGTGAAACGTCATGCAGCACCACGGCTTCGCCATAGCCTGCACTCAGGCCTTCAACCTTGAGCAGTTCAGCCATGCTGGATGCCCTCCGCTTCCACGCCATGCACGGCGTCGTTGATCTCGTCGCCATGGCCCAGGTACACCGCCTTGACCCGTGAGTCGTTGGCGATCTGCTCGGGGTCCCCCTCGGTCAGCACCGTGCCGTTGACCAGTACCGTCATGCGGTTGGCAAAGCTGAACACCAGGTCCATATCATGTTCAATCAGTAGTATCGAAACGTCACCGGGCAGTGCCGCCACGGTTTGCAGCAGCTCTTCGCGTTCACCCGCGGGCACGCCGGCCACCGGCTCGTCCAGCAGCAGGACGCGCGGCTCGCAAGCCAGCGCAATGGCAATCTCCAGCAGCCGGCGCTTGCCATAGGCGAGCACGCGGGTTTCCTGGGTCATCACGGCGGTCAGGTGAAACTGCTCCAGCAACTGTTCGCAGCGCTCGGTCACTGTGCGCGAACGGCCCAAGGCCTGCCACCACTTGCCGCCCAGCCCCTGCTGCTGCGACACCACCATGGCCAGCGTCTCCAGTGGCGTGAGGGTGTCAAACAACTGGTTGATCTGGAAGGTGCGCACCATGCCGCGGCGCACGCGCTGGTGCGGTGCCAGCGTGGTGATGTCTTCGCCTTCCAGCGTGATACTCCCGGAAGTGGGCTGCAGCACACCGGTCAGCAGGTTGATCAGCGTAGTCTTGCCGGCCCCATTGGGGCCGATCAGCGCGTGGCGCGCGCCTTTTTTCAGGTCGATGGTGACGTTGTTGGTGGCGGTGATGCCGCCAAACTTCATGACCAGGCCTTGCGCGGACAGTACGGTATCACTCATGATGTGCTCCCGGCTTGCCCTTGCCAAACCACGTCCACGGGCGAATCAGCCGCTCGCGGCCGACCAGCACCAGCACCACCAGAAACAGGCCGATCCAGAAGGTCCAGTACTGGGGGGTGATGCTGGATATGGCGTCCTGCATCAGCTTGAACACGATGGCCCCGGCCACGCCGCCATACATCCAGCCCACGCCGCCAATCACCAGGATCAGCATCACATCGGCCGAACGGTGGAATTCAAACACGTCCAGCGACGCAAAACCCGTGGTTTGCGCCAGCAGGGCACCCGCGGCACCGGCCAGCGCTGCGGCCACCGTGTACACCACCGCCAGGCGGCTGTTGACCGAGACGCCAATGGCCATGGCGCGCAACCGGTTGTCGCGAATGGCCTTTAGCGTGGCGCCAAACGGCGAACTCACAAAACGCCGTGCCAGCACAAACACCAGCAACAGCACGGTCAACGAATACCAGGCCGCCGTGCGCCCATACAAATCGAATTCAAACTGGCCCAGCAGCGGCCCCATCACCACACCCTGCAGGCCATCGGCGCCGCCGGTGAGCCAGTCCAGCTTGTTGGCCAGCTCCATCAGGATCAGGCCTACGCCCAGCGTGACCATGAGGCGGGTCAGGTCGGTGCCGCGCAGGATGGTGGCGCTGCACAGCGCGCCCAGCACCGTGGCCGTACCGATGCCCACCAGCAAGCCCACCAGCGGGTCAGGCATGACCAGTTTGGCAAACAGGGCTGCGGAATAGGCCCCCATGCCAAAGAACGCCGCATGGCCCAGGGACACGATGCCGGTGTAACCCAGAATCAGGTCCAGCGACAGGGCGAACAACGCCACGATGGCGATCTCGTTGATGATGAGCGCGTGGCTGGAGAGCAGCAAGGGCGAGGCCAGTGCCAGCGCCCACAGCACCAGTTCCCACCACTTCCAGCGCCCACGGGCGAGCAGCAGGGTTTGCGATAGCGCGTCGGTGGTTTGCATTATTTGCCCCCCTTGCGCACAAACAGGCCTTGCGGGCGCCAGATCAGAATGGCGATCATCAGGCTGTAAACGATGAAGCCGCCCAGCTTGGGGATGTAGTACTTGCCGGCCACGTCGGCAATGCCCAGCAACAGCGCCGCCAGCAGCGGCCCGGTGATGCTCGACGTGCCGCCCACGGCCACCACAATCAGAAAGTAAATCATGAATTTCAGGGGAAAGCTGGGGTCCAGTCCGAGCACTTCAGCGCCCAGTGCGCCACCCAAACCGGCCAGGCCCGAGCCCACGGCAAAGGTACCCAGGAATACCCAGTTGACGTTGATGCCCAAACCGGCGGCCACGCGCTGGTCGTCCACCGAGGCGCGCAGGCGGCTACCAAAACGGGTTTTGGTCAGCACGTATTGCAGGCCCAGCGTGAGCGCCGCGCAGACGGCGATGATGAACAGGCGGTAGTGGCCCATGCCCAGCATCCAGGCGCCGTCGCCCAGCTCGGTGCGGCCCTTGAGCCACTCGGGGAGCTGGACAATCTGCTGGCTGGAGCCAATAAAGTAATCGGCCGTGGCCACCGCCATGAACGTCAGCCCAATGGAGAACAGCACCTGGTCCAGATGCGGCTTGTGGTACAGCGGACGGTACAGCGTGCGCTCCAGCACGCCACCGAGCAACGCCGAGCCCAGAAACGCCAGCGGCAGGCACAGCAGAAACGGCACGCCCCATTTCTGCATCAGCAGCACGGTGATGTAGCCGCCCACCATGGCAAAGGCGCCATGCGCGAGGTTGATGAAATTCATCAGCCCCATGGTCACGGCCAGACCCACGGCCAGAATGAACAACAGCATGCCGTAGGCAACGCCGTCAAAAAGAATTGTCAACATGGAATTCCCACAGGAAGGGAGATGCCGGGCCGCACGACCCGGCAACTATCGGCGAACTACTTGTTCTTGCCCGGATCTTTGACGTCCTTGATCACGTCGAACTCTACGTTGTAGAGCTGACCGTCCTGGCGCTGGACCTTGCGCAGGTAGATGTTTTGCACCACGTCGCGGGTTTGTCCGTCAATGAACATGGGGCCACGCGGGCTCTCGAAGATCTGCCCTTTCATGGCCGCCAGCAACGCATCGCCACCGCCCTGGCCCTTGGTGGCCTTGAGTGCTTCGTAAATCACGCGCATGCCGTCATAGCCACCCACGGCCATGAAGTTGGGGCGCATGCCCTTGTTGGCCTTCTGAAAAGCCTCGACAAACTTCTTGTTGGTGGCCGAGGGGTGCGCCGTTGAGTAGTGATGCGAGGTGACCACGTTCAAGGCACCGTCGCCCATGTCATTGAGCTGGTCGTCATCGGTCACGTCGCCGGTGCCGATGAGCTTGATGCCGGCCTTGTCCATGCCGCGCTCCAGGAACTGCTTCATGACGGCAGCGCCCGCGCCGGAGGGCACAAAGACAAACAGGGCATCGGGTTTGAGATCACGCACTTTTTGCAGGAAGGGCGCAAAATCCGGGTTGCGCATGGGCACGCGCAGAGACTCGGCCACCTGACCGCCGTTGAACAGGAAGCGCTCGACAAAATACTTTTCTGCATCCAGTCCGGGGCCGTAGTCGCTGACCAGGGTGACCACTTTCTTGATGCCATTCTTGGGTGCCCAGTCGCCCATGGCCACCGAGGCCTGCGCCAGCGTGAAGCTGGTGCGCACTACGTACGGCGAGGCTTGCGTGATGCTGCTGGTGGCAGCGGCCATCACCACCATCGGCGTCTTGGATTGGGTGGCGATGGGCGCAGTGGCAAATGCCGCTGGCGTAATGCCAAAACCGGCCAGCACATTGACCTTGTCATTCACCACCAGCTCCTGTGCCAGGCGCTTGGTCACGTCGGGAATGGTGGTGTCGTCCTTGACGATCAACTGGATCTTCTTGCCGGCCACGGTGTCACCGTTTTGGGCCATGTACAGACGGGCCGCAGCCTCGACCTGGCGACCGGTGCTGGCCTGTTGACCCGTCATGGGCAGAATCAGTCCAATTTTGAAGGTGTTGTCCTGCGCTATCGAATGGCTAGCAGTCAGCGCCATCACCGCGAGGGCTGCGGCGTTCAACAATGTTCTTTTGTGCATAGTGTCTCTCCAGTTGGGGGAATCATTTTTGGCCTGCCGCTAATATGAAGGCAAAGCCGACCCCATGCAATAGGGATTTGTGACTCTTTGTTATAGCAATATTGAATAACACACAGCCTCCAACTCATTCCGCAACCAACGGTGGGATGCGTTGAGTTGGTGGCGCATGTGCCAGATCATGTACATGGGCATGGTCGGGCAGGCCACCGGCACCGGGACGTGGTCCAGGCCCTGCATCAGGTGAGACTGCAGCCGCCCGGGCGCGGTGGCCAGCATCTGGCTGCCACGCAGAAAGGGTGGCAAGCCGGCAAATCCCGGCACCATCACGCGAAAGCGCCGGTGCACCCCCCGCGCTGCCAGGTATTGATCCAGGTCCAGCGCGCGCCGGGGCTCATACACCACCGTGATGTGCTCGGCCGCCAGATACTCGGCCGCCGTGCGGGGGGGCTCACGCTGGCTGGCGTCAAAAAATACCCGGTATTCGTCTTCAAACAGGCGTTTTTGCAGAATATCGGAACCGTCGGGCGGGCGCGGGCTGATGACCAGCTGGCATTGCTCCTGGCGCAGCATGTCCAGGCTGGGAATGTCGGAGGGGATCACGCGCAACGTGACAAAGGGAGCCTGGGTGCGCAGGCGCATCATCAGCGGGGGCAGCAGCAGGTCGCGCTGATAGTCGTTGGCGGCGATGGTGAAAGTGGTGCGCCAGTGCGCCGGACTGAACTCGCCCGAGGTCGCAAAGCGCTCCATGGCGGATAGCAACTCGCGCGCCTGCTCCGCCAACTGTTCCGCGTGCACGGTGGCCACGATGCCCCGGCCGGATTTGACGAACAGCGGGTCGCCGGTGATGGCGCGCAGCTTGTCCAACAGGTGGCTCACCGCCGACTGCGTGACACCCAGCCGTTGCGCCGCACCGGTCACCGATCCGGCCTCCACCACGGCCACCAGCAACTGCAATAGGCGTCCGTCCAGGTCCGAATAATCGAATTTACTCATGGGTTACATCATGATCCATGTATTTATCTTTGGCAATGGACGTTGAATACTGCGCTCTGCTCTATTCGTGGAAAACAGGAGAACTGCCGTGGCTTCCAACACCCCCTTGCCCAAAATTGCGGGCACGACGCCCTTTGACGGGGAACAGGCCCAAAAGGGCTATGCACTCAACAAGATGTGCTTTTCGTTCAATTCCGCCGAGAACCGCGCCGCGTTTCAACGCGATGAAGAGGCCTATATGCGCCAATATGGCCTGAACGCGCAGCAATCAGACGCCATTCGTGCACGCAATGTGCTGCAGCTCATCGCGGCCGGGGGCAATGCCTATTACCTGGCCAAGTTTGCGGGCATCTTCGGGCTGGACATGCAGGACATCGGGGCCCAGCAGACCGGCATGACCAAAGACCAATTCAAAGCCAAACTCGTGGCCGCCGGCCAGTAAAAACCAGGACAACACACATGGCAAAGCTCATAGGCTGCATCGGCACATCCCACATCCCCGCCATCGGCGGCGCCATCCACAAGGGCCTGCAACAAGACCCGTACTGGAAACCATTCTTTGACGGCTTCCCACCGGTGCGCGAGTGGCTGGGTCGTGTCAAACCCGACGTGGTGGTGATGTTTTATAACGACCACGGTCTGAACTTCTTCCTGGATAAGATGCCCACCTTTGCCGTGGGCGCCGCAGCGCAATACAACAACGCGGATGAGGGCTGGGGCATTCCGACCTTGCCGCCCTTCAAGGGCGAGCCGGATCTATCCTGGCAGATCATCAACACGCTGGTGGAGAAGGAATTTGACATCGTCACCTGCCAGGAAATGCTGGTGGACCATGCCTGCACGCTACCCTTGAAACTGCTGTGGCCTGAAGGCGAATGCCCGGTGACGGTGGTACCCATCTGCATCAACACGGTGCAATTCCCGTTACCCAAGGCGAGTCGCGTGTATGCCATGGGCAAGGCCGTGGGTGAAGCGATTGCGGCGTGGGACAGCAGCAAGACGGTCGCGGTGATCGGATCGGGCGGCCTGAGCCATCAGCTGGACGGCGAGCGCGCGGGCCACATCAACAAGGTGTTCGACCTGCAGTTCATGGAGAGCCTGCTGACCAACCCGGAGTGGGCCACGCAGTTCAGCATCCACGAACTGGTGGAAAAAACCGGCACCCAGGGCGTGGAGCTGCTGATGTGGCTGGCCATGCGCGCTGCGCTCACCACCGGCACAGGCGCCGGGGTGCGCAAAGTGCACAGCAACTACCACATCCCGATTTCCAATACGGCCACCGGATTGCTGGCGCTGGAAAAGATCGACTGAATCGGCGGATGGAGCCCGCCTTCCCGCACTAGCGTGAACGCGTGCCGGACACGTCAATATCGACGCGGCGATCCGGTTGCAGGCAGGCTATCAGTTGCTTGCTGGCCTTGTTGCCAACACACTCACCTGCTTTGGTTACAGGGTCCGCCCCGTTTACGCCACGGGCCGTGATCTTGGCCGCAGGAATGCCGGCAGACCCAACCAGATAGCTGCTGACCGCATCGGCGCGACGCGCCGAGAGTTTGAGGTTGTACGCATGGGTGCCCAGCCGATCCGTGTGTCCCGTGACGGCAATGACGCCATAGTCGACCCCGCGCAGGTCTGCCGTGAGCTTGTCCAGGAGCTCTTTGCCGCTCGGCTTCACGGTGGCCTTGTCAAAGTCAAACAGGGCGTCTGCCGAAAACGTCACCTTGCTTGGCATCGGTGCAGGCACCGGTGCGGGCGGTGGCGGTGGAGGGGGCGCAGCGGCCACGATCACCGGCTGCGGTACAGGCGCTGGTGTGTACACCACGGGCTGCACAACGGGCGCGGCAGATTTCGCACCAAAACGATAGACAAGCCCCACGGAGGCCAGGTCGATATCACCCCGGTTACCAATGGCATCATTGATCCGGTAGCGTTCGACTTCAGCACGCAGAGAGAGCGAATCGGTCAAAGCGTACTGCACGCCCAAGCCCAACTTGGCGTTGGTTTCGCGTTTGTTGGGATTTGCATCGAGCACAACGACCGATCCCGTTCCTGCGAAGGAGTCGCGCGCTTCGGCGTAATTTGCGCCAATGCGGCCAAACACGGAGAACTTTTCAGTGATGGGAAGCGTCCCCACCACGTCCAGATTGATGCCCCGGAGTTTGATCTCGCCGTTAAGAGTGCCATTGGGCACGGTCGTGGCCCGATAACCGAACTTGCCCAGATCAAAATAGCCGCCTTCAACCGCCAGATAGCGGTTGAACTGGTAGCCACCGTAAATCTTGTAGCCGGTGTCGCGATTTTCATCGGCTATCAACACCTGTGTAAAGCCGGCTCCCAGCAGGGAACTGTTAATTCTTGCGTCGTCGATCGAGGCTTTGGACTGACCGACGTTGGCACCGAGGTACCACGCGGAATCGTCTGCGACAGCACAGGTGCAGGCAATGACCGCGAGTGCGACCAGGCTCAGCCTGCCCGCCGATTGGACCCATGTAGCTTTTGTCATATTCATGTTTTTCTCCAGAATCAATGGGATGTTCTTTTGCTCACGCAACAACGGTCAGTCGATTCCATTCGACGGACCGTTGTCTTTGTGCTTGAAGCGTTATGGGGCGGTGATACGCGCTGCATCCAGCGTGACCGCGGTCTGCGCCAGAAGGCGGCCAGTCACCGCGGCACCGGTACCCAGTGAAATCAGCGTTTGGCTCAACAGGATTCCATTGAAGTTAGCGCCTGTTCCCAAGGTCCCCTTACCAGACACCTGCCAGAAGACATTCTTGGCCTGTGCACCACCGCTCAGGGTCACAGCGGCACCGTTGCTCACCGTCAGGTCTTGCGCAATCTGGAAAATCCAGACGGCATTGGGGCCACCCGACAGCGTCACGCCAGCACTGCTAACCAGCAGGCCGGTTCCCCACTTGTAGAGTCCAGGTACCAGAGTCCTGCCACTGATGTCGCCGGCGTACAGTTCCGTGAAATCCGGATTCGAGCGTCCAGCCGCATCGGTGAATGCCGTTTCCATGTTGCTGATGGCCGTGGTCATGTTCGCAGGAGTCGGCGCCGTGTAGTTGGCTGCATAGACCTTCCCGGTCACCAGAGACGATGTGGCGAAGGTATTCGTGGAATCAGCGATCAGGCCGAATCCGGTAATGAAACTCGCTGCAGCGGGGCTCACACCAATATCTCCGACGATGGCCGTGGTTCCCGTCGTTGAGATACCGGCCTTGGCCAATGCCACAAAGCTGCCAGCCGTCCCAAGATTAACCGCGGCTGGGCCAGTCAGGACCACAGGCAGAGTGGACACGTTCAATGTCGCAGAGCCGGTCTTTCCATTGGATGCTGCAGTGATCACGGCTGAGCCGGCTGCCGCACCGGTGGCCACACCCGAGGTCGAACCCACGGTCGCAATCAGGGGGCTGCCAGACGTCCAGACCGCGGTCGTGGTGATGTCAATGATGCTGCCATCCAAGTAGGTTCCCTTGGCGATAAAAGCTTGCGTGAAGCCCGTCTGTACGACAGCGCTGGTGGGCGTTACCGCGATCGATACCAACGACAATGCGGCATTCACTGTCAGGGTCGCCGAGTTGGTCTTGCCCGAATAATTGGCGGTGATCAACGATGTGCCGCTGGCAACGCCAGTCGCGACGCCAGTAGTCTGCACGACCGTTCCGACACTGGGTGTGCCAGACGTCCAGCCAGAGAATGCGGTCACATCACGGGTTGTCCCATCACTGAAGGTTGCCGTTGCAGTGAATGGCTGGATACCACTAACAGGCAGGGTCGCGGTAGCAGGCGTGACCACAACCGACACCAACGTTGCAGCAGTCACGGTCAAGGTCGCTGAACCGGTCTTGCCATCAAAGTTGGCGGTGATCAGTGAAGTACCAGCAGAAACGCCGGTGGCAACCCCTGTGGTCTGCACGACGGTGGCGACACCAACGGTGCCGGATGTCCAGCTGGACAATGTTGTTACATCGCGGGTAGACGCATCACTGTACGTCGCCGTCGCCATGAATGGCTGGATACCGCTGGTCGGTACGGAGGCGGTAGCGGGTGTTACCGCGACCGAAACCAGAACCGGAGACCCGACGGCCGGACTGCCCAGAATGGGATCTTGTCCGCCACCGCCGCATGCGGCAACAAACGCGCTCAGTAGCAACGCCATGAACCACGGCAGTGCCCTGAAATAGCTGTCTAGTTTTTTCATCATATTTCCTCGGTACTCAGTCAAAAGAACATCGCTGTTGCCGACTGAATCGAGTCGACACTGACGTCGTCGCCCTGCACTGGCGCTTGCGCGCAGTGCATTGCGGATGTGAGTATTGAGCCGAGGGTGAAATAACTCTGTGCGCTGGCCCACAGAGTTGATGACTATTGATTGGTAGCTATGTCAGGGACACCGCGCTCCGATGAGCACGCAGGTGAAGCAGATGCTTATCGATAGAACGCTTCGACCTTGCCCTTCAACTTGATCAGCAACGGTTTGCCCTTGCGATCCAGTGTTTTTCCAGCGGGCACCTTGACCCAACCCTCGCTGATGCAGTACTCCTCGACATCCCCACGCTCCTTGTCGTTCAAGCGTATGCCAATGTCATGCTCGAACACGGCAGCGACGTGATGGGGACTGCGTGGGTCAATGGACAGGTGGTCGGGCAGAGGTTGAGGTTGAGGTTGAGGTTGAGGTTGAGGTTGAGGTTGAGGTTGAGGTTGAGTGGTTTCGTGCATGGTTATCTGTTTTCCGTTCAATGCGAATCTATAGCAATTGTCCCGATTTTTGACCGGCTCCGGGTCTGGGCCCCCTGTTTAGTCGTGCGGCACCCGTCGAATCAGGCCTTCCTGCGTGACACAAGCGACCAACTGCCCGTCCCGGCTGAATATGTTGCCACGGTTTAACCCGCGAGCGTGGCTGGCGGTGGGACTGTCACAGGCGTACAACAGCCAGTCATCCATACGAAAATCGCGGTAGAACCACATCGCATGATCGAGACTTGCAGTCACCATGTCGGGCTGGTAGTAGGTCGCACCATGTGGCCTCAAACTGGTCCCCAGCAAGCCGAAGTCCGAGGCATAGGCGAGCAAGCATCGGTGCAGCGCCTGGCTGCCCGCCACCGGACCGGCCGCGCGAAACCAGACGTTCTGCATGGGTGCCTTCTTGTCGGGGTGGTAATGATCTACGGGGTCAATAGGTCGTATTTCGATAGCGAGGTCCGGAGTTCCCCGAACGTCGGTTTGTGCAGGGATCAGTTCCGGGACCGGACGCTCGCTTCTGGCAGCGCTTGCCAGTGACTCCGGGGGAGGCACATCCGGCATGGCGATCTGGTGCTCGAACCCCTGCTCGTCCGCCTGGAACGATGAGGACAGAATGAGTATGGCTTTGCCCCCCTGGGACGCTGTGACCCTGCGCACACTAAAAGTGTTGCCGTCACGGATGCGGTCTACGTTGTAGTGAATGGGTGCGAGTGGATCACCGCCACGGATAAAGTAAGCATGCAGGGAATGGGCATTGCGCTGCTCACAGGTATTGCCGGCCGCAACCAGGGCCTGGCCGAGAATATGCCCGCCAAACAGATTGCGAAATCCGAGATCCAGACTCTGTCCGACAAAGTGATCCGGGTTCACGTATTCGAGCTCGAAAAGACCTAGCAACTGCTCAAGAGCCGTGCTGCTTGAATTGGTCTGACGGATTGCGTTTTCCTGCATTTAGATTTCACCTCGCATTTTTTTCAGTAGGGTCGGGACACGTACAAATCACAGCGCGACCCAGCGTTCACTTTCAACCCAGAGCCGCTCGGCCAGCGCCCCATCCTGCGCTACCGAAGAGGGACTGACCGAGCGGCTTTCGTCATAGTACAAACCGCTTTCTTGCGCACAATCGGGGGATGTTGCGCAATACAGTGAGGTCGCAGCGCCCTGCTCCGGTGTGAGCATAAACCGCTTGATCACCGGTGCTAGCGGCCAGGGCAGCGCCCTCCAGACATCCGACGCAACAACACCGGGATGCAAAGCGTAAGTTGACACCCCGGTTCCAGCCATCCGTCGCGCCAACTCCGCCGCGAACAGAATATTGGCCAGCTTGGCCTCGCTGTATTCGCGCAGTCCACCCACGCCCTGTGTCGGCCGCTTCAGCGCTTCGAAGTCGATGCCCTTGGCATGTCTATGCGCCTTGCTGGCCACCACAACGATGCGGGCAGGGGCAGATGCCTTGAGGCGATCCAGCAACAATTGGGTAAGCAAGAAGTGCCCCACATGGCAAACACCAAATGTCAATTCAAAACCTGATGCAGTGAACCCTTTCTGTCCAGCCAGGCCAGCATTGTTCACCAGAAGGTGCAGCGGTAAATTGCGTGCAAGAAAATCCGCCGCACATTGGCGCACGGAGGCCAGATCCCCCAGATCAAGCGGCAAATACTCCGCTCTCGCTGTACCGCCAGAGCGTTTGGCAATGTCATCAAGGACTGGCGCGGTCTTGGCCTGCGAACGGCATGCCAGAAACACGTGAACACCCTGCAGGGCAAGCGCCGTGGCCGTCACACGGCCGATACCGGTATTTGCGCCAGTGATCAGCGCAACTTTTCCACCCAGGGCTGGATTGTTCATGTGCAAACTTTCATTGATCGATTCACAAGTGAGTTTACGTTGGACCGTCCCCGTACTTTCCCCCGTCAAAGGCCTTCCCTGGATGGGCCCGAAAAAAGTCTGGCAAGTTTTGTGTAAAGTGCGGCCATGACAACAATGAATGACATTGAGGCTGACACGAACATCCCGGGCCCCGTTCTACTCAATGCGCAGGACACTGCGATACGACTTCCCTACCCTCTCTTGGTCAAGGAAATCGAACTGCTGCTGTGTGACGAATCCGTGCGGGTATCCAAGCGCCTGGTGCAGTCACTCCCGGGTGGTGGCAGCTTGTTCGTCATGCCGGCACTGGATCGCCACATTGCGATTGCCAAGATCATCACGTTCACGCCAGCCAATGCAGGCACGCCTCGACCCACGATTCAGGGCGATGTGATCGTGTTTGACAGCCTCACGGGGCAACGTCGGCTGATCCTGGATGGACCCACTGTCACTGCTCGACGCACTGCAGCGGTCTCACTGCTGGCGGCACAGCGTCTTGCCCCAACGCGTGGCGGTCCGCTCTTGATAGTCGGAGCAGGTGCCCAGGGGCGAGCGCATCTTGAAGCGTTTGCCAACGGGTTGGACATCAAAGAGGTCGTGATTGCCTCACGCAGCGACACCAGCGCCCATGCATTGGCCGCGCATGCACGAGCGCTGAACATCCGCGCCCGTATCGTCGCAGACCCCAATGCGGTGCTCGCAGATTGCCCACTTGTGGTGACCTGCACGCCAGCCAGTGGCGTAGTGTTAAAGGCGATGCCGAGCCCCGACACATTCATCGCAGCAGTAGGAGCCTTCACACCCAGCATGGTCGAATTGGGCCCTGAGATCTGCCAGCACATCGCAAACACCGGCTCGATTGTGCTGGACTCTGGAGACGCCAGACACGAAGCGGGTGACTTGTTACAAGCTGAAATCGATATAGAAAAATGCGTCACCTTGCGCGAGGTGGTCTGTAGCTCCCGGCAACGGGTCAAAGGACCGGTGCTGTTCAAGAGCTGCGGCTGGGCCGGCTGGGATCTTGCGGCGGCCCGAACGGCTCGACGCTATAGCCTGTGAATTTCTGTTTGAATGGGTACATGGGTACCATGCACAAACCCGTCTCCTGTCCTGTAAAACCTGACTCTCAAAAGGAAAGACTTTATGACCATACTTGTTGCCTACGCTCCTCGCCCCGAGGGCCAAGCCGCCTTGCACAAAGGCATCGAAATTGCGAAACGTCGCAACGAACTCCTGGTCGTGATTAATGCCAGCCCAGGGGGTCAGAAGGAAGACCCATCGATGGCAGATGCTCACGATGTTGAGCGGGTGGAGCAGTTGTTGAAGAGCGCTGACATCCAATCGGAATTTAAACAGTATGTTCGCGGCAAGAATGCCGTTGAGGAAATCGAGGCACTGGTCGAGTCCCTGCAAGCCTCATTACTCATCATCGGCCTGAGAAGGCGCTCTGCAGTCGGCAAACTCATCATGGGCAGTGTTGCCCAGGAGCTTCTTCTTTCAGTTTCATGTCCCGTATTGGCCGTCAAGTCACCTGGATGAAGTTTCCGCTGGCTATGCAATGTCCGACCTGAGCAAACGATGACGCTAGCACCTTGGTGACGGTCGGCCCGGTTGATTGCCTCTAAGCTTGCACGCACCACCACTGCTGCGGCACAGAAAATGAACCGAGTCCTAGCCCATACCGGCGTCAAATACCCCATCGTCCAGGCCCCGATGGGGTGGATCGCGCGCACTGCGCTGGCATCGGCTGTGTCCCGCGCTGGTGGCTTGGGCATTATTGAAACATCTTCTGGCGAGACCGCCAATTGCCAGGCAGAGATCACCAGGATGGGTGCCCTGGGGCTGCCATTTGGCGTCAACCTGCCGATCCGTTTCCTGAACGACGACGCCATGCTCAAGTTTGTCTGCGCCAGTGGTGTCAAATTTGTGACCACCTCGGCGGGCAGTCCGGCCAAGTTCATCCGTCCACTGCACGACGCTGGCATCACGGTCTACCACGCGGTGCCTACGGTCGATGCAGCACTCAAATGCGTCGATGCCGGCATTGATGGCCTGGTGGTCGAAGGGAGTGAAGGCGGCGGATTCAAGAACCCCGAGGAAGTGTCTACACTGGTATTGCTACAGGCGATCCGGGCTCGTGCCGATGTCCCCATGATCGCCGCTGGCGGCATTTGCGACGGGCGCGGCATGGCGGCAGCGTTTGCCTGCGGTGCAGAAGGCATTCAGATGGGTACCCGTTTTGTGAGCTGCACCGAGAGCCCGGTGCACGCCAATTACAAGAACGCCATTGTCTCGGCCAAGGAAACCGGCACCTGGGTTCTGAACACCAAGGCATCGCCCTGCATTCGCGCATTGAAGTCCGAGCGCACGCGGCTGATCCATGAAGCCGGCCTGATGCCGCCCGACACCTTCAAAGGTATCCAGGATGTCTATTTCGGCGGTGACATGGAAGCGGCACCCGCGCTGGCCGGTCAGACTGCGGGTCTGATTGACGAAGTCAAATCGGCGCAAGCCATCATTGAGCAGACGGTGGCCGAATTTTTTGCCATTACGGCGCGACTGGGCGCGCTGGCCAGCGCGCACACATTTGGCTAGCCCCCCCCGAGGTAACCGATTCCCATCCATTCCAGCAGCAAAAAAAGGAGCAACGACATGAACGATCTCTTTTCACTCAAGGGTCGCACCGCACTCATCACGGGCGGTTCACGTGGTATTGGCCGCATGATCGCCGAGGGCTTTCTTGCTCAGGGCGCCAAGGTCTATATCAGCGCCCGCAAAGCAAATGCATGCGATCAAACCGCCGCCGAATTATCGAACCTGGGCCCCTGCTTCTCGTTGCCAGCGGATGTGTCTACAGTGGAGGGGGCAAAGGCTCTGGTCGCGGCCTATTCAGCGCGCGAAGAACAACTCGACATCCTGGTCAACAACGCCGGAGCCGCCTGGGGGGCGCCCTTCGACGATTTTCCTGAAACGGGCTGGGACAAGGTGGTCGACCTGAATTTGAAGACGCCGTTTTTCCTGACCCAAGCCCTGCATGGACACTTGAGCAGGGCAGGACGGGACAGGGCCGCCAAGGTGATCAACATCGCGTCCATCGATGGCGTCTCGGTCAACCCACTGGAGACCTATTCCTACGCGGCCAGCAAAGCCGGCCTGATCCATTTAACCCGTCGCATGGCGTTGCGTCTGGTCAAAGACAACATCGTTGTGACAGCGATTGCTCCGGGCGCTTTTGCGTCCGAAATGAACAAGGATGCGCGTGACCACGGCGAAGAAGTTTCGGCGCGCATTCCTTGTGGCCGCATCGGCACGGTGGAGGATATGGCCGGCGCCGCAATTTTCCTGGCCTCGCGCGCGGGAGACTATGTAGTGGGCTCGACCCTTGTGGTCGACGGTGGCGTCACGCATGCGCGAGGGTGAATAAAATCTCTGTTTGCTTTAGCCCATGCCAAGAATCCAATTTGAACTCCCCCAGAGTTTTCCGTATTCCACGGAGATGCAGATCTATATCAGCCACGTCAACCAGGGCGGCCATCTGGACAATGCCCAACTCCTGACTTTGGTGTCGGAGGCTCGCGTTCGATTTTTCAAATGGCTGGGGTACCGGGAGTCGGATGTAGAGGGGCATGCTGTCTTGGTGGGTGATCTCGTGGCGCAATACAAGTCAGAGGGTTTCCACGGCGAGACCATGCGCGTCGAGATGGCGCCATCCGATTCCAATAAGTATGGGTTTGACATCGTCTTTCGAATGACCGAGACAGTGAGTGCCAGAGAGGTAGCACGCGGCAAGATCGGCGTCGTGTTTGTCGACAAAGTTCGACGCACCGTTGCACTGATTCCTGCGCTACTCAAAGACAGACTCTTCGTCAACTGAGCCTCTTCGATTGAAACGAAAGAGTAGCCGCCAAAACGCAAAAAAGGGCACCAGGTTTCCCTGGCACCCTCAAACCGACCAACAGTTTGATTTCAGTTTACTTGCTAGCAGCTTCAGCAACTGGCTTTGCAGCAGCCTTCTTGGCATGTGCATGCTTGACCTTCTTGGCTGCAGGCTTTGCCGTTACCCCCGTGTCCACTGGTGCAGCAGCAGGGGCGGTGGTCGGAGCAGCTGCGGTAGTGGTTGCAGCAACTGGCTTTGCAGTCGCAGCAGGCGCCTGTGCAAACGAAGCCATAGCAACGCCGGACAAAACAGTAGCAGCAATCAGGGTCTTGATATTCAACATGGTTTAACTCTCACTCATACACGACAGTCGCATAAGCTCCGACTGTCTCGAGCGACCCAACTTGTTGTCAGGCTTGCACATACAACGCCAAGGCGTCTACCGACGTTGACTGCGTTTACTTTTGTTTACCGAACAACGGAGCGAGCAGTTTCAAGGTGGCATCGTCCGCTTTGCCGGCAAAAAACATATTCAGTGCTTGCTTGAATACCGCCTCTACGGGTGACACCATTGAAAACAGCGTCATGCAGGAACGGAATTTCAAATCGTCGGGCGACCCAAGAATCTCGTAGGCATTTGCATTCCTCTGGGCCAACATCAGCTTCGTGCATTCAACAAGGCGGCTTCCCAGCACCGGATGCGCAAGATAGGCGCGGGCTTCATCCATCGATTCAATACCGAAGTGCTTGGCCATTGGACTTTTGCCCAACTCCTTGAGCTGAGGAAAAATGAACCACATCCAGTGCGTCTCCTTGTGGCCCATCGCAAGTTCTGCAACTACGGCGTGATAGACCGCAGCTTGGGCTTCGACAAATCGTTCGAGGCCCCGAGTGTTGTGATTCATGAGAAATCCCTGGTTTTTTTCTGATTCTCACACGGCTGCGCGGACGCGTCCCATGGAGACTAAGCGCACCGTGACAGCAACAATCACCGGCATAACCGGCGCTATTGAGGTGTCGGTGAAACCAGCTGCCATCCCTCTGGGCAGTATTGTGTGTAGGGGTAGTATTGCCCAACCGACCTGCAAAAATACCAGACATAGGCCTGTTGCGGCGGCGGAGCTGGGACCACGACGGTTGGAGCAACGTATGTCGGTGCAGGCTGCACGTACGTTACAGGTGGTGGCATGTAGGTTGGTGGCGGAGCACTCTGCTGGCTTGCTGCAGCACCAATGACAGCCCCCGCGAGACCCAGGAACAGCAGCGGAGCAATCCAGCCGGAATCATGCTGCCGCCCCTGGTAGTTGCGATGTTGACCTTGTGGGTAGTACCCCCTCGGACCATCAGCGAAGGCACTGCAGCCCATTGCAGCAATGAGAATGGAAACAGCAAGGGATTTTTTGATGGTTTTCATATTCGGCCTCAGCCATGTGGACACAACGATTGATCTGGCTTTCCGTTGACGACAAGGCACGCAAATCGGAGCAACTAAAAATATTGCGACAATACAGGGCTGGCACAACATCTGCGCCGGTTATGCAAAAAGGAAATTTGAAAATGGCAACTGCAAAGAAGGCGGCTCCCAAAGCTGCTGCGAATCCAAAAATGAAGACTCCCGCAAAGGCGGCAAAGCCCGCTGCAAAAGCAGCTCCAAAGAAAGCTCCCGTCTCCAAGACGGCCAAGGCGATTGCAAAGATCAGCGCAACCATTGCAAAGCTGACCGAACGCAAAGACAAGATCAATGCAGAAATCAATGCCCTGCGTGATCAACGTACTGCGTTAAAAGCTGCACCTGCTGCGGTTGCAGCGCCAAAGGCAAAGGTCGCTCCTAAGGCGGCTCCCAAGGCTGCAGCTCCCGCGAAGAAAGCCGCAAAGCCTGCTGCGAAGAAGTAACCTTCCTGGCGACACAGTCGCATGTGCAGAAAAGGCCCCTCGGGGCCTTTTCTTATGTGCGAGAAGGTCGCACAGCATTGAAGAATGCGATCTCAGCGAGAGCGGGATTTTCTGGAATTGGGCGTGGCTTCTGTGGCTTCAACCCCCGAATTCAAAGCTGCAAGCAATCCGCTCTCAATGGCAGACGCCGTCAGCTTCATCCCATGGGCCACCAGGGAAAAAGCGTCTGGCGTTGGGTGGCGCTCTTGCAGCAAATCCACACCGGCATTGAATTGCTCAATACCCAGTGCCGTCGTTTCCTGCAAATGCTTTGCCGTCAGCGCTATGCTTCTTTGCACGTTGGCCTTGAATGCCTCAATCGCCGCCAGAGGTTCCCTGACACTCTTGAAGTCCTCAACCGTTTCCAGGCTGGCCGCCTGAACGGCTTTGCCTTGGGCCTGCACCAGATCACCCCAAGCGCGCAACCCATCCATCATTTGCTTGGCAGCACCTTGCGCCTCGTCTGAGGAGAATTTGCCGGCAGCATCCATCATTGTCTTAGTGATGGACTCAAAAGGGTTACTGAAGGACATTCGATACTCCTGGAAGGTTGGGTCATTCAATTATGTTGCTTTTATTTCAGGAACCGCCAAACTGCACGGCCGCCTGCCTCACGCTTGCGCCTGAGCCGGGGAAGTGGATGAGTCGCCCAATCATGGTATCTGCGCGTCATTGATTGACCGTCTGGATAATGGGCAAAACTCCGAAATCGTTATTCCAATCTGGGCCGATGCGGTTGTCGCCGACAACTTTTCAGTGGGCAAAGCGCCCTTCGCGATCAATCAGCGTCAGGTCCGTAAATTTTGATCCTTCATGGTCATGCGGTCCGAAATTGATCGTAAAGCCGCCCAGATTGACATCCTTCATGGACTCAAGTCCAGCAATGAGCGAATCCCTCGTCAGCGTCTTTCCTGAGCGCTTGATCCCTTCCACCAGCACCTTGGCCATCAGATACCCCTCCATGCTCGAAAAGTCGAAGTCCTTTTGTCCAGCGTCCGTCATACGTTGTTGGTACTCGCGCACCACTGGACTGGAGGTCATAAAGGGAAACGGTACAACCTGGGATATCGCTACGCCAGTGCCTGCCTTGCCCAACTCGTTGGCAAGGGCTTTACTCCCCACAAAACTCACGTTGAAAAATTGCCCCACAAACCCTTTCTTGCGAGCCTCCTTGATAAATGCAGCGCAGGCCTTGTACGCACCGATCTGGACAACCACTTGCGGATCAGCAGCCAAAATGGTTTTCAGGGCGTCTGCGACTTCGACCGTATTGCGCTCCACCGTTGCAGTGCCGGTAGGCTTAAGTCCGCGCTTGGCCAGAGCCCGGTTCACACCTTCCAAACCAGCCTTTCCATAGGCGTCGTTTTGGTAGAAAACGGCAACCTTCTGGATCCCCAAGGTAGTGGTGTGCTGAACAATGCGTTCCGTTTCATCGTAGTAGCCTGCGCGAACATGAAAGACGTAGCGATTGAAGGGGTCGCGCAGAGCCTGTGCCCCGGTGAACATCCCAACGATCGGCACCCTGTTTTCTGAAATCACAGGAAGCGCGGCAAGTCCTGTGGGTGTGCCAACAGAACCAATCAGTGCGAACACTTTATCCTCTGCAATAAGTGCTTTGACAGCGGCGACGGCTTTGTCGGGCTCATATCCGTCATCGCGCGTTATCAATTTGATGGTTCTCCCACCAATGCCGCCCTGCGCATTGATCGCAGAGAAATAGCTTTGAATGCCGACTTGCAGTCGTTGCCCGAGTTCCGCTGCGGGTCCGCTCATCGCAGCAAATTGACCGACGGTGATCTCCCGGTCGGTGACACCCGGTGATTGGGCTCGGACTTGAGTCACAAACAACAGCAAGAAAAGTGCAGCTACCCGGGCAATTATTTTCATGAATGGATACCCCATTTATAAGGACGTGCGTCTGAATTTCAATGAAAACGATGGAACCGGAATCAATTAGAAACAAAATTTGATATTGATCCCGTTGCATTCATTTTCCATAACAAGCTTACGCTTTGGTGAACTCTTTGTCACCATCGCTGAAACCGATACCCGCGATTTCCATCCTTGTTCCCTCTGACTGAGATGAACCCATCCTTGTGCCGGCAGAGCCGAAAAAATGGCATCAAAGTGTCACAATGAAACAGGCCCGTTGGTCTGAGCTGGCGAGTGGACGAGATTTACATCAAGGTGCCAGGCCAACGAAGCAACTCTTTCCGGCCTCACTTCACTATTGCGACAGAACCTAACTTTCTACTAACAATCAATGACCAATCGCTTTTCACGGGTCTTCCCGCTAGTCTTTGTCCTGCTGTGGTCGACAGGCTTCATTGGCGCCAGGCTCGGACTGCCGCACGCCGAACCGCTGACTTTTCTGCTCATCCGTTACCTTGCCGTGATTGGCGGGATGACCCTGGTTGCAGTCACCACGCGCGCGCCATGGCCTGCTAGCCCCAAGGCATGGCTTCACATTGGCGTAGCCGGCCTGCTGTTGCATGGTGTGTACCTGGGAGGGGTGTTCATTGCCATTTCAAAAGGACTGCCCGCTGGAGTCACGAGCCTGGTCGTCGGTGTGCAGCCGCTGCTCACTGCTGTGGGTGCGGGGTGGTTGCTACAAGAGACGGTTCTAAAGCGCCAGTGGTTAGGATTGCTTCTGGGCCTGATTGGCGTTGGACTGGTCGTCTTTGGCAAGGTTGGTACTGGTTTCGGGGTAGATGCACTCTGGCCCGCTATCGCCGCCCTGATGGGCATCACGGCAGGCACGCTCTACCAAAAACGGTTCTGCCCACCGTTTGACTGGCGTACCGGGGCCATTGCGCAGTTCCTGCCCACCGCGGTGGCTACGTGGATTCTTGCAATGCTCACCGAGAGTTTTCATGTTGAGTGGACTGGGGAGTTTGTCTTTGCCCTGGGTTGGCTCGTGCTTGTGCTCTCCATTGGTGCCATCAGTCTCCTGAACTGGTTAATTCGCCACAGTGATGCGGTGAACATCGCCAGCCTGTTCTATCTTGTCCCGCCATGCACAGCACTGGTTGCCTGGCTATTATTTGACGAGGCATTCACCGGTTTGGCGCTTGCCGGTATGGCGCTGACGGTGTGGGGTGTCTATCTGGCGCGCAAGTAGGAGCCGAAAAGCGATTCGAACCCGGACCCTATCGATACAGGAAACACCGTGCTAAAAACAATCAAATCCTTGTCCATGCAACGTAGCCCGTGGCTGCTGCTGACAGTTTGCGCCGTTCTGTTGGAATGCTTTGCCCTCTACATGCAGCATATGAAGGGCGTGGAGCCCTGCAATGAATGCATCTACATCCGGTTGGGTGTTCTTGGCATCGCCGTATCGGGATTGATTGGCGCGCTGGCTCCCAGAGTCCTGATTCTGCGATGGAGTGCACTGATGGTGTGGTTGCTGGCCTTGGGCTGGAGTTTGTACCGTGCCAACCTCCTGTTAAACCTTGAACGGATCGTACGCGACGGGGGCGAGGCCAGTTGCGCACGCTTCAAGGGCTTTCCTGAATGGATGCCACTGGAGCGGTGGCTCCCCAACATGTTCGAGCCACGCGCCATGTGTGGAACGGTCAGTTGGACATTTCTAAATCAATCGGTCACGTTTTGGATATGGGCTGCGCTTTGGTGCATTGCCTTTACAGCGATATTGGCGCTCATGGCGCAAAACCAATCGGCGGACTGACGTGTAGATCACGGGAAATTTACTGTAGATCGGCATGAACATTGGGCTGCCATGAACTGCCTGTTTGACAAGCAGTGGAATGCCTCATTCATTACAGAACTGATTCGTACTGTTTTGACGCTATTGGGGATACACAAAAATACGTCACAGACCCAACGGTCATCAAATATCGAATCAATTTCTGCGGCGACATAAACCTCGTCACAAAACAAAAAAGGCTCACCGAAGTGAGCCTTTGCTGTCGTGGAATACCACGTCTTTATTGGTTGCGCGAGAAGGATTTGAACCTCCGACCGGTTATGAGGGTTCTTCAACAACCATGTATCCCTGCACCGTTATGTCCGCAAAAAAGGCTTAGATCGTTGTTTCATATGAACTTTTTCCGCTGTTCAGAAACCGTGGCAAACACCAACGGAAATCAAATCTGCTCACTTGAACCCGATCCGCTTCCGCTATCAGGGTCCCAATCCCTCAGGGATTTGGGACCCGAAAGTTCCTGTGCCAAGAAATTCAGGTCGCTCAAACCAAGACAACAACGAGGAAGTACGCGGCCTTGATATTCACGCAGCGCGAGCTTCAAGGTCGTCGCGGCGACCACCATAAATGTCATTTGCTGCCTGACTCAGTTCCGCAAGCCCAAAGTTGAGTAGAGCTTCCCAGTTGTGCACAACCTGAATATCTACCGGCAGAGATTGCAGAGAGCAAGTGCTGCTGGTCTCGACCACAGTTGCAAGAATCTGCTGCCCCTTTTGCTGCGCCAGTTCTACTAACGCTGCTTGCCATGGTTCGAGCAGCCCAAATCGAAACTCACGCTCACCACCCTTTTGAACGCCCGCGCTTCGCCCATCCCCCACCGCAGCGTCAATTCTGCCCCTCAACGCCCGGCCTTCCAGTTTGGGGCGCAAAGGGGTCAATAGCACTTCAACTGGGTCGCCCACTGTGACAGCTGTTCGGGCAGTCTGTTCATCAAAAGTTACTACTTCATTCTCAACAGCTACGCTGAAACTTTCCTGCTTCTGGTAGACAAATCGGCGCATGGAGCTGGTATCAACTCCTCGCCGTTGTTCCAATAGCCGAATGTCATCGACAGGAGTTGGCGACGTTGCCATCAAGCGGGCCACTTCCCTGAGAAGTTCTGCATTCAGTATGACGGCTTCCAATACAGCCTTGATATCCAATTCGTCGGCAGAATCATCACGCGCAGCTACCGATATCGGAGCCTCGTGATCCAACCTGCGTTGAACAATGCGGGGCAAGAGCCCCTCTATGACATAGGCCCGATCGACCACTTTAAGTGGAGCAACTTCAGGAAAGTCGCTCTCAGTCAGGAATGCAAGATCGGGCTGGCCTGTTGATATTAGTTCGGCGCGGTTACGCGCCCGCTTTCTCAGGACGTGCAAGGAAGCCCCTGCATCAACGGATATCCCAAGCTCCAACTTTATGGTTGGCCTATCTCTATTCAACATTAAATCTCTCCTTTTGCAACTAGAAATGATCCAAGCAACAACATCCACCAGTGCAATCCAACAACAGAAAGCGTTGCCGCGTTGGCGGTCACAGGATCTACTCCATGCGGGACGAAAAACAAGCGATGTCCCGCACGTAGCGCTCTTGGCTCGCACGGACGACACGAAATATTGGTAGCCTTGATCTGACCACTGAGCGGTGCGGCATCATCAGCACTCAACACCACCATCTGTTTCTTATTGACTCCCGCCTCGACCAAGGCGGCAGTGAATCGCGCAGCTGGACGGGGATTTGAGAGGCTGATGAAATTTTGATGCTGGCACAGCGACCAGTCTCGCCACATCGTTTGCATCTTCTTCAAGTTATCAATCCTGCACTCTGAGTTCAAATAGCGGGAAATCTCGCGGTACTTGACCTGTCGTCCAGCACGAGCCCAGAGGAAGAAGGCGCAAACGGCAAGACACTGCTTCCTGGGCGAACCAAGTAGCTCGCTGTCGACTAGGTGCAACTGAACTAAGAGTTCGACGAGCTCTCCAAGCACCTTTTTCACCAAGTCCTCAGACAAATCGCACGCCGATGCAACAGAAGAGAATTTCTGCTGATTGATGATGCCCCAGAGAATCCGCTCTCGCGCCATGAGGTCAACTTGCGTCGATTCGGTTGCCTGTGGTTTTCCTGTCATCCGAGGTGGCATTGGCGGTCGAATGCCCAACAAGCCTTCACCTATCTCTGGAAAAACCGCATACCCGCTGCCGCAAAGCGGAAGTCCAGACCACGCCTTTGGGCGCGCGTTGCGAGAGACAGCTGCCATTGGTCCCTCCAAAGAATTGATGTAGGGGGTCGATGATCCCGGACCAACATGACCGCTCTGCGCAGATACCTGGTACCACGCCAAAACATCAGTCCCCATCAATCGTCTCCATCAAAGCCATGCTGGCACGCCGAGAAATTGCGGTGTGCCGAAGTGAATAGAAAGTCACGTACTCATCCCCAGACGCCCACTTCAACGCATCGTTCATCAACTTGGTTGTAAGTAACTGTTCGTACCGCTCGCCCGGGTGACCGGGGCGACCAAGCAAGTAGTCTTCGTCATCGGCGAAGTCCTTGTCTCGCCTCGCATTGACCATATCGATCAAAAGTGACTTCAGCTGCGGCGAGTCGATTGCCTGTAGGTCTTCTTGGTGGAGCGTGGCTTCAGTTTTTCCGACTCCGTCCCTGGCCCTGGGATAGAGTGTGATGAACATGGGGACCTTGATGTGAACATCTCCCACGCGGATACACCAGAGTTCGATCGTACGAATGGGAACCCAAAAAGCCAGGACCAACCCGAGACGCCCCTGCAGGGCAACTCGTTCATTTGGAGCTACATCGATGATGTACTGCAAAGCAAGGTCCAACTCACCGGCGGTGACTGTTGACGCGGCCGGAGGGAGAGGCTCCTGGCGTAGCGTCAATTTCCGGGGAAGTGGATCAAACCCACAGATCACCAAAAATCGGTGAAAGGCAAGCAAAAATGCCTCGAACTTTGGACGCTGGGTAGATTTGATATCCGCGAGGAGTTTCAAGTACTCGGTATGGAATTGCACCCCAGACATCGCGTCCAATTTGCTCTGTACTATCACTGCCGCCAGATCCTTGAGGCCTTGGCGAAGGTACTCATATAAAGTGACCGGCGCCCACAAGCTCCCGCGCACCCCGCCGCTGCCAAGTGCGTGCTTGATTCCACCTAGCACGATCAATTGCCCACGACCAATCGAAGCGGCGATGGGTATCAGCATTTGAATCTTCTCGAGAATCAGTTGACGGCCGGTGTCCTTCGCTTGCTTGTCGCGCGCCACCTTTCCGACGTAGGCGAGCAATTCGTCAAATAACTTGAGGTCGGTGCTGTACAAGAACGTCGAGTGCACAAGGTCAACACCGGCGTCATAGCTATCTGCACCGCCCGTCCTCGCCTTTTTCTTCGGCAACCCCGTTGCAGCCCGCGCCAAGGCGACTCGTGGCAGCATCTGAAAAGGTGCCCCTCCCACTGCATACGCAAAGAGCGGTCCCGGTAAGTATCGCAACCACCAGCACTGAGCATCGTCAAGGAAGCCAGTCCAACTGAGATCGGGCGATATCTGCGGTCGCATTGCGTGCAGAAATTCCGACGCATCTTTCCAGTCACCGCTCGTGACGACGCAACCGCCGTTCGACTCGATCACTTTTGTGGTTTGCGCTGAAAGCTGGCGGCGATCCAGCCAGCCGTGCTTGAGTTCATACTCGATGTATCGAGTTTCTCTGTCGCGATAAATTTTTGCCCCCGGAGAAACCGCCGACTTGAGTCTGATGAAATTCAAAATGAATTCATTTACTGTCAATAGAAGCGGCAGCTTGGCCCCCGGGGAGAGTTCAGCCTCGGTGTCAACACGATCGACGAGAGTTTGATGTCGGCTCACTGCCGTCGCAAAGTTGGCAGTAGGCTCAATCACTAGTCCACGAAGCCCAAGGTCAGTAATCTTCAGCCCGCTTTGATATGGATGCGGGTTCGGATCTAGATGGTCTTGTGCATCAAGCATCTTTTTGAACCTTCAGCAGCGCTGGCACCTGAATTTGCAAATCCGACAACACTCGGTCAATTGACGCGCTCAACTTGGACATGACCTTCTCTGGGGTCTTAAGCATGTAGCTCGACCCTGGCGTCAGTTCATCAAATTGATGCCGCATCAGGACGTCAATGGCAAGCTGCTCGATGCAAAGGTCCATCAGCCGCAATGGCCAGAAGTGACGTGCAAAATTTGCTACCAGGCGGATATTCTGCGGCAATGCTGAAGTCCACGCACCGTGTCCAATTGGATGGAGGCGATCGACTGTATCGACAGTGAAGAAACAATCTGGCGATGACGTGTTGCTCAGTCGCTCTCTGATGCGTGTGGCAAGCGCGTGACTGTTGGCACTACCGATATTCTCGAGCTGATTCACCAAAACTTGGCAAAAAGAGAACCAGCCAGCAACCACAGACTTCAACAGGACACAGACCGGAACGCCCGGCCCCTTGTATGCGTGAACGTCTTTGTCATCAAAGTGCGCCTTGTCTCCAACGAGCAACTCGCTCACATGCAATTTGTAGACTTGCCATTCACGCAAGGCAAGGGTCAAGGCAAGGAACATTGCAAGCCACTCAGCATGCGAATTCAGACGCTTCACTATTTCCTCGTGGCTATTGGCAGAGTCAGGGCAAGCGTCTGCCCGACAGCAAAGGTATTGCAAAGCTGTCGTTATCGATTCCGATTTTGGGGTGAGCTGAGAGCCGACCAACTCATCAGAACCATGATGCGCGGCGATAGGCCAGCCCAGCAAGCGGTAGACTTTATTGGCAATGTTTTGAATTTCGTCCGCTCGACAAACCCCGTATTGGCGCCGGCCCCGCGTGGTCAGAAAATGTGAATTTGTAGCCAGTGCGACCGGCCACCGAGGAGAGCCTCCTTGCAGGAGCAACGCCGGAATGCTTTCTTGAATCCTGCGAGAAGTCACTCGATAAACTCCGTTTCCGACAACGGCAGACCGCGGGTGATGCCCCACAGGTCCAAGGAGGTCAGCAAGCGAGTTCGCGTCTTCCTTCTTATCAAGAAGATTGGCCAAGAGTTTCTTGATTGGAGGCGAAAGCAGAACGGTGACTATGCAAGTAGCTTCTTCATATAGATGGCCTGTCCCTGGTGGCTGTTTCCCACCCTTCTCTTTGAGCCTGAAAAGTACCTGGCAGTACTTGCCGTTTTTGACATCGAGCCACGCCAATGCACCAGGCGGAGGGGTGTCCTCGCGTTGGATTGGAATCTGCAACGCAGTTTTAGCAGGCAGGTGAGTGATGGCTTCAATGCAAATCAGCAGGGCACCATGATCTCCCAGCAGCGCCATGTTAAGGAGCTCCTCTCCTGACACCAAGAGTGAACCAGCTGCAAGAGTTCCATACCCGCCCGCGCCAGCAATTGCGTTCGTAGTCGAAAAGTCGATCAGGTTTTCCACGCGCCGCCGAAATGAATGATTAAAGCGATCTACCGATGTTCTGGATTGCACAATCCAGATTTCTGATTTGTTCAGCCCATAGCCCTCAGCTGCTTCTTTGTTTTCTGCAATCGCTTGTTTCAAGCCGCGCAATGCTGCCAAAAGACACCTCGCCTGTGCCCTTGTCGACCATGTTTTACCGGAAGGTTTTTGCGCGAACAGGAGCGCCCTTCTGACGTTGGCAATTGCATCTGCAGACGGCTGATAGGCAGTCAGTAGTCGTCGAAGACACCATGCCCCCAATGTTCTGAGAAGACTTGGATCAAGTTCTCGCCGGGTGCCGGCGGCCAGTCCGACTTCGCGCAAGAGCGCAAACAACAGGTGCCGGCCTTTTCGACGGCTGAGCGATAGCACGGTGGCGCCTTGCGCAGCGCTTGAAAATTGCGATGCAGAAATGTCGCGCAATCTTTGAGCAATCAATCCAACGCCCAGAGTCTCGACGTCCAGCTGCTGCAGGGATACCGAAAGTCCGAGGAATGCGTCTTCACGCATTGGCAAATCTAGTGGGGCATCGCTCATGAGCAAGCCAGCTGCTTCGACTTGCGCGTCTGTTTTCAGGTAAGGAGGGGCTCCCTCGGCTTGGAAGACACCGTCATTGCTGGCCCGTTCCGCCATCTCCCGAATTGGTTTTTCGGCGGAGTTCAGGGGCCCAGGTGAGCCATTGACGACTCGCTGAGGATGGGTGTTCATTCTTTTTCTCCCTCAACATCCCCTCCCGTAACTTCACCAACCAGCGGTAGCGGTTCAGCAACTTTGGTTGCGGCTACCCTGCTTGAAGCTCTAAAAACGGATTGCTCAACGGATCTGACGCAGTGGTACGCAGGGTCGTTTGCCGCGTGGGCTTCGCGCGGCATATCGGTTTCATAGGCTTTTGGGGACATATCTACTCCTACTCTCAAACATTGCAGTTGCTGGGTGATTCTGTTTTCAACCTCGCCGACATTGCCGCCGACGAATGCAATGAGATTACGCGATAGGCAGTCAATTAATCCATCGGCAATGCGGTGCTTTAACACCACTTTGAGCCCACTGCGTATGCGATATGAATGCATTTATGCAAATGGCACTGAACCAAGGCATTGTTTTGCGGCAGAAATATGCGAATCGCATAAGGAAGGCAGAGTTCGGTGAGGTATCTGACAGGAGTCTCGAGGTTCAGATGCACATTTCCGTCATATGCCCCTGTTGTTTTCCTTGCGTTCGGCGTTTCTTGTTTTGTTTCGTGACACGGTCAATTGAACGGGGGTCGTCCTTGGAGCCAACAGAAGGACCGCCACATTGCGAGTGCATGCGTGTCTAGGTAGTCCTCCGCGTCAACGGCATTAAGGCCTCCTTGCTGAAAGCCGATGATTTTCGATAGTCGTTGTCCTGTGGACTTCAGTTTGGCAGTGATGACTTCAATCGTTGGTGCAAGGACAACCAACTCGTGCCCAGCATGAGCCGCAGAGGCAACTGTTGGGACAATTCGGTTGCCGAGTCTTTCTTCAGCAGTCTGAAAAAAAAACGAATCAAACGCCACATCTACGCCACCAGGCAGGACGCCAAGTCAGACGTGTTTGATTACATTGAGGGTTTCTACAATCGAGTCCGCAGGCACAGTCACCTAGACCAACTGAGCCCGCTGGCATTCGAGCAACTTCGAACTGGAAGTTGAAATATGTCTACGGAAGCGGGTGAAGTCCACGGTGCGAGCTCCGCTCACTGTCCCAATTGTCGTAGGACGTTTATGATACTGTTACAGCGGGGACAGATCCAAGGCCTTCGTAAGTGACAAGTTCTTGTCGATCAGTCTTTTAATAAGACATTGCAATCGCTAACAGGCATCGGCAAACAAGATACATTGAATTTTGATCTCTGACTGCACTGCGAACATAGCCAATGCCGGGCAGTCAAGAAAGATTGAAGTTGAGCTTTTGCGCGTGGCGGTATGTCAATATCGGTCTTCCAATCAAGAAGTAATGGCTCATCGCGTAGAGCGTTGATTTGGAGTTGGGATTTTCTGGCTATGAACCGACTGCCGACTTTTCAAACAGTCGGCATTGCATTTTTTCATGGCAACAAAGCCCTGTAGTGATATGCAGTCTGAGATCTCGAGGGCAACCAGAACCCCAAGCAAGAAGTTGTCGCCATTCACACGGAATCTCTGATTCGGGCTATCTTGATGCATGGCTAAAATTCTTGAAGACAAATGAACATCACCATTATCGGAACCGGTTACGTTGGTTTGGTCACCGGCGCTTGCCTCGCAGACCTTGGAAACATCGTGCTTTGTCTGGATGTTGATCAAGCTAAGGTCGACCTTCTCAACAATGGTGGGCTACCCATTTTCGAACCAGGTCTAAAGGAAATCATAGAACGTAATGTTGAGGCGAGCCGCCTCTCTTTCTCTACAAACGTCGCTGCCGGCGTGGCACATGGCATCATCCAGTTCATCGCCGTCGGCACGCCACCTAACGGAGATGGTAGTGCTGACCTGCAATACGTGCTTTTCGCCGCTCGGGACATTGGCCGCCATATGACCGAATTTAAAGTGGTAGTTGATAAATCAACTGTGCCAGTGGGCAGCGCAGACAAAGTCACTGCTGCCATTCAAGCTGAGCTCGATGAGCGTGGCGTAACTGCCGGTTTTTCTGTAGTCAGCAACCCTGAATTCCTTAAACAAGGCGCAGCTATAGAAGATTTCACCCGCCCAGACAGAATTGTGCTTGGTGCCAAAAGCGATGTTGCTGGTCAGAAAGCACTTGCCGCCATACGCCAGCTTTATGCCCCCTTTAGTCGCGACCAAGAACGCATCCTCGTTATGGATGCAAAGAGCGCCGAGTTCACCAAATACGCCGCAAATGCCATGCTAGCTACTCGAATCAGCTTCATGAACGATCTTGCAAATCTGGCTGACAAGTTAGGGGTGGACATTGAACTGGTGCGCCAAGGCATCGGATCCGACCCTCGCATTGGCTACAGCTTTCTATACGCTGGTACAGGATATGGGGGCGGTTGTTTTCCTAAAGACGTGCGTGCTATGGTGAGCACAGCCCGTGAGCATGGCCAATCGCTGCGCGTGCTCGAAGCCGTGGAAGCCGTTAACCACGATCAGAAAAATGTTATCGTCAATAAGGTATTGGCCCAATTTGGGCAAAACTTGGTTGGGCGCACGTTTGCACTGTGGGGACTGGCCTTTAAACCCAACACCGACGATATGCGCGACGCGCCTAGCCGCGTAGTAATTGGAGCGCTGCTGCGCGCTGGGGCAAAAATTGTTGCGCATGACCCGGTCGCTGTGCATGCAGCACAACGTGTGCTGGTATTTGATTTTTCCGATGCCCCTGAATTGCTGGCAAACATCACCTACACGGTTAACCCCATGGACACGCTCACCGGGGCTGACGCACTGATCATCGTCACCGAATGGAAGGCCTACCTCAGCCCCAATCTGATGGACATGAAAATTGCCATGAAGTCCCCCATAGTCTTTGATGGTCGCAACCTTTATGAGCCCAAACTCATGGCCACCAACGGTTTCCAATACACTGGTATTGGCCGCAACACTCAGTAAGGCACAACGCAATGAGCAACTACAACTCGAACCAGCGTTTTCTTGTCACTGGTGGCGCCGGCTTTTTGGGCAGCCACTTGTGTGAACGCCTGCTTGAGCAAGGCCACGACGTACTCTGTGTGGACAATTTTTTTTCTAGCTCCAAACAGAACATTACTCGTCTATTGGGCAACTCCCGGTTTGAATTCATCCGGCACGATGTGACCTTTCCACTGTACGTTGAAGTTGATCAAATCTACAACCTTGCCTGCCCCGCAAGCCCCATCCACTATCAGCAAGATCCGGTGCAAACTACCAAAACGAGTGTGCACGGCGCCATCAATATGCTCGGGATGGCCAAACGCTTGGGTGCCAAAATATTTCAGGCATCCACGTCAGAGGTCTATGGCGACCCCACTGTACATCCACAAACTGAAAATTACTGGGGTAACGTCAACCCCATTGGTATTCGCAGTTGCTATGACGAAGGTAAGCGTTGCGCAGAAACCCTGTTTTTTGACTACCACCGCCAGCACGCAGTGCAAATCAAAGTAGCTCGCATTTTCAATACTTACGGCCCGCGCATGCTCCCAAATGATGGTCGCGTGGTAAGCAACTTCATTGTGCAGGCCCTCAAGGGTAAAGACATTACCATCTACGGCCAAGGCCACCAAACCCGCTCGTTCTGCTATGTCAGTGACCTGATTGAGGGATTTTTGCGCCTTATGACCACTGGCCCCGAGGTCACTGGCCCCGTCAATCTTGGCAACCCGTTCGAATTGACCATTCGTCAACTGGCAGAGTTGGTGATTGAGCTTACCGGTAGCGTCTCCAAACTCGTGTTCAAACCACTACCTTCAGATGACCCTTTGAAACGCAAACCAGATATTACATTGGCAAAAGCACTACTTGGTTGGGAGCCGACTGTGCAAATACGGGAAGGGCTGGCGCAAACTATCAGTTACTTTGACGCAGCGTTGGTTGACGGATACTGAACAAATATTTAGACATGGATGTCATATTGGTTTCATGGTTGCTGCCGCGAGTCAGTAGACTGGACATTTCCGGTGGCCCTATGCTTCAACTGTTTCGAGGATGAGTGATCATTGAACCAACTGCTCCAGCAATTTTGTATAGACTGCCCCCTCAGCCGGCCAATCGTCCCAAGGTGCGTTGCGATCGGCTTTCCATCCTAAAGCAGTCGCTTTCACGAACGCAGTATCGGTTTGAAGGAATACTTGACGATGGTTGTGGTACCAGTACCACTTGTATGGATTGGTTGGCCCAAGGAGGGCAATGCATGCCTTTCCCATCGCTGCACAGAGATGTAAGGGACCGCAGTCGTGACCGATGATGATTCCGCCCTGTGAGATCTCACTAGCGAGTTCCACTAGCTCACTCGAGAGGATGGTGCTGTTCACTGATGTCCGCAAACGGGAGTATTCGGCGTGTTCGAGCGGGCCAAGCACGACCTTGACAGTGTGGCCGTCTCTCATCAGTCGCTTCGCGAGCGCGATCCAGCGCTCCTCGGGCCATTTCTGTCGCTTCCACGTGCCGCATGGTAGGAAGACGATCGGGGCGACGTCGCCGGTGTGACGCGCCGCGCCCGACCACCGAATTGTGGGCATGGGGCACTCGGACAACCAGCGCAGAGGGTCCTCGGCCAAGACGTGGGCCAGAAGTGTCGCTGATTCGTGAAGCCAGACAGGAAGTCGGTTCAGAAACTCAGGATCGTTCTTCGAGAGCGCGAAAATTGGGTCTGGTACCGCACGTTCGCGCTCCGGGGAGCTTACGACAATTTGACTCCATTGCGCGAAGGTGCGGTAGATGGCGTTGTCGAAATTCCGCTTCTCTCCCAGTTTTTTGTGGTGCTCGAAGCCCGACAGGTCGATTACCCACTCGAAGTGACGTCCACTACAGTCTCCAGCCAGTTCTTCGTACGTGAATACCTCGGCGATGTCCTCGACACCCTTAAGAAATGCTTGTAGATGCGGGAGCGCGGCGATGACGATTTCTATTCCAGGACGGGCCGCCCGAACACGATCCACGATTGGAAACGAAAGGATTGAGTCGCCAAGGGCGGGGGGGAAAACGATCAACCAGGAAGTTGATCCGTCGGCTAACGGGGAAGTTCGAATTGTCCGGCTCATCGGAATTCCACCTACTCACGCTTCGAAACGAAGATGCACGAAGCTCGAGACATTGAGCATTTCCGTCTCACGAATCTTGTTCAGGATTGCCTCACCCCATTCCACATTCTTCGCAATATGGCCGAAATAGGGCGTCAGACTGACGACACTGATGCGGTTTGACCACGTGCACATCTGGGCGCCATCATTGATGCCCCACTGAATGGCAACGTTCTTTCCCTCAGATTCCGCGATCTCCGCGTTCATCTTTAGTACTGCGTCGTTCGAGAGTACGTCGAACAGCAGCTCGGCGCCTGGAAATCGCTCGGCGGTGCTGAGAAGGAACTCACGCACAGTTGACTCAGGATAGTACATTAGTACGCCACCAGCGATCATGAAGACATCATCGCTCGCTTCCGCAACGTCGTCATACCAAGTGACGTCGAAAAGCGACTTCGCGATGCACGTGTTGCGGGGTCCGTCTGGCAGAAACTTGCTACGGAGGGTTACGACGTCGGGAAGGTCCAGGTCGTACCAGCGAAGATGGCCGTTGTCGATCCGGTAGAAGATCGTGTCGAGTCCTGCGCCGATGTTAATGATGGTGCCATTTGGATGTCGCTGGATGAACTCTTTCAGGGCGCCCGACATCTTCATTGCCCGTGAAGCGTAGCACAGTGTCGAGTACAAATCGACCGCACGGAAGTGTGGGTCCAATTGATTTCTAAGCGTCGACACGATCTGCGTCGCCATCTCATCGGTGAAGTCGAGCGAAGCCATCTCGGTCGCCTTGGCGCGACCGACCAGCGGCAGAAGCAGGGTGCTTTGGATGTCACCGAGAGTCAGCTGCGGATGGGTGATGATAGACATATCAACGATCTCCAAGGTCTATCTGCAGTTCAGTGTGACGCCCCATTCGCTGAGCTTGCGCATAAAGACAGCCTCATTGTGTTCGAACAGGTCCTCCTGGCCGTCGAACAGGCGTGTGCCTCCCGCTGGTTGTTGCATGTCCCACAGCCTCGCTGACGTATCGACTAGGATGTCCCATCCGGCGCGTTTCATCTCATAGGTAAAAATCGTCTCCTCTCGGTGTCCGACGACGGACAGGTCATCGCAATATCCGTGCGTGGCGGCACATACGCGGTACAGAAACGTCGAGTACAGGTGATCCACTTGGTGGACGGCGGGGGGCTGGTCGCACCATTGAATGTTTGTGGTCGTCAAGATGTCTTTGATTTGATTGAACCGGTCGCCGGCAGGCAGGGGAAACGCTCGCTTTGGATTGAGAACGAGCCCGCCGACCGCACCGACCGACCGTTCTGTGGCGAGATGACCCAGCAGGATCTCTAGAACCCGAGGCTCGGCGACGCTGTCATCGTCAAGTCGCCAGATGCATTCGGTCGTGCACATATCGAGCGCAGCCTGGTGATTGACGGTCTGCCCGCGCTGCTGCCCGGGGATGATTTCCCAAGAGATGTTCTTGCGATCGAACAGCCGGAAGATATGGCTTAGAACGGGGTGCTCCGCCAGGTTCGGCTCCCGTCCATCGTCGAACAGTTGGATCCGGTCGGGCATCACTGTCTGTCCGACGATGCCCATCAGGGCGAGCGGCAACGTTGTGTCGGCCCGATTGAGGGTTGAGATAGTCGCTGTCACCGAATGTGGGTTACTCATTGCATAACCTTTCATAAAATGTACTGATGACTTTGAAGTCGCCGTCCTTGTACTGCTGCGTCAGATCACTGTTGTAGTGCACAAACTTGCAGTTCTCATGGAGAGTGCGCAGGCCCTCACCAGCCGAGTTTCTATAGATGAATGGAAATTCCACCACGCCCTTGCCCATGGAACGGCAATTTATTTGACCGCGCCGGAGGAGCGCGTTCAACATCGATTGGTCGTTGTATGGATTATTTATGAGTGACGGATGGGTGATGAATCGCTCCCACATCGATCGCCATGCGGCGCTGAAGTGTGGGTAGTAGTCGGCATCAACGCAATAGGTTCCTGCGTTGATGACCTGTTCGTCACGGTGCCGCTCGCGCTCCTCTTCAGTCAAGAAGTAGTGACCGAATATCTTCGAGTTTACGAGATTAGTATTTTCGTACACAAACAGAACCTCGTTTTCGGCTGCGAAGAGATTGTCAATGCGGGCGATGCAGAGTATGTCGCAGTCTAAGAAGAGGATGTTGCGGTAGGGAGAGAAGTCTAGATCTGCCGTAAAACGAACCTCGAGCGGATGAAGTCCGACAGGGATGGTCTTGGTACGAACGCCCTTGTCGCGGAACCAGGCGGGATCGTCGGTATAGATCAGGATGTCTCCTTCGAACCCGCCTAGCGTGCGAAGGGAGTCGACTAGGAGGTCGGCCATATGCAGGTAGAGATTGCCCTTGAGCTTAGATGTCGTAGCTGCGGTAAATATCAGGTCATTCACGATGCGTGCTGCAGCTTGCAGTTAAGGCCCGCGACAATGCCTTGAATGACGGCGGCGTTGCTGCGCGCCGCCGCGCCATTTAGCATGAAGCTGTGATCGCCAAATCCCTCGTACGTGCGCACGTCGCATGTCGACAGCGCTTGGCACATCGCTATGTCAGACAACACGGTCGTCTGTGACTTGACGAAGTGAAAAGTTGTATCTAGTGGCGTGTGGTTGCGCATATTTTGAATGAACCTCGAGTATCGACGAATTTTGGTACCGGTCGCACGATTGAAGTTGTCGTCAAACGCGCCGACGAGAGGGCGCATGGCCTTGAGGAAGAACTCGATTGACTCGTCGACAGCTTGCGTGTCTGTGACGATGGCGGAAACGCTGGGTTTGGCATCTAGCAGGATAATGTCGCTAACGGTGAGTCCGCGCTCGTGCATTATCCGCGCGACCTCGATGACCAAGGCAGCGGACGAGTACGCTCCCAGAACGAAGGGGCCGTTCTGCTGCATGCCTGTGATGTAGTCGAGATAAGCATCAATTCTGTCGGGCCGTTCGATGAAGTCGAACGCCACCAACTCTACGTTCGTCAAATACTGTGCTAGCAGGTAGTACGAAAGTCCAAGGCTCAACTTTGGGGGAAAAAAGAACACCTTAGGCGCGCCGACGCGGGGGCGGATGTAGCACTCTTGCCTCTTCATCGAACTCGAAAGAGTATCCATCCTCTGTTTAGGATAGGGTGCGCGAGTCGTAGTGAACTCCACTAACTGCTCGCGGAAGAAATCCGAGAAGGTTGCGATGTTGGAGTTACTTATAAACGTGCGGTCGTACTGTAAGTACACTTCTACTTTCCCGGCTACGATCGATACGCCTACCGATAATTGAAACGGTGATCGCCACAGCGGGTGAACGTCCGGTGACGTTGGGAGATCCGACAGCCTCAGCGAAGCGTCGCCGGTGCCGTCTATGTCGAGGTGCCCTAGGTAATTAAAAAGGACTTGAGGTGACTCGAGCCGTCCGACCGGTTTGTTGTACCGATCAGTTAGGTATTGCAGGGCTCCAAACCCGACACCGCGGCTCGGCACTTCTTGGAGCGTCGACTTGGTAAGCGCGATCGCTAGTTCGCTGTCTGCGGTCGGCACAGGAAGCCATATCGGGTATTGTGTAGTTAGCCACCCGACTGTCCGGCCAACGAAGACATCGCCGAAAATCTCCTCCCGACCGTGCCCCTCTATCCATATGGCCACCCCGTCTTCCGATGTCATTCGTCGCCAAGCCAATCCAAGTGCGGCCAAAAGGAGAGCATCCACACCTGTCTTGTGTACTTCGGGGGCAACCCTTACGAGGCATTGCGTAGTGTTCACGTCGAGGGACCATTTGACGCTAGGCATCTCACCGAGAACCGACGCGGCGTCAGTTTTACGCGACGCTTTCCTAGTGAACGCCGACATCGATCGCTCCCAGTAGGACGCCTCTGCAGTTCCTAGCAGATTGCGTGCGTAGTGCTGCAATCTACCGGACCATGCTTGAAAGGACGACGTTTTGGGAGGGAGTTGAATCGGGGAGTTTCGACTCACCTGGGCGTAGGCTGTCTCGAAGTCCTCGAGCAAAATCCGCCACGAGTAGCCGTCGACAACCAGGTGGTGTATTGCTACTAGCAGGTGGTCCCCTGACGACACGCGAAACAACCCGCACTTTACTAGCGGACCGCGGGATAGGTCGATCGAACTTTGAATTCGACTAACCTCTTGGCGAATCGGGTCATAAGCATCGCCCGGAGGGCGGTCGGTGAAGTCGAAGATATCTAGGTCGAAGGCGTTGTGCTCCACCCCGTGGTTCTCCTGTTCGACGCCGTCGTCGGTCACCCGAAATGTTATGCGCAGCGCGTCGTGATGCTCGACAAGCTTGATGAAGACCCGCCTGAGCAATTCAGTCTCAAACCCTTCTTTACGGAACAGGAAGACCGATTGGTTGAAGTGATGGACGAAGGATGAGTCCTGCTCAAATAGCCACAGCTGGATCGGAGTCAGATCCACGCGACCAACGACGGGTACCTGAGGGACATCCGGACGACTTTTCTTGACGCTGCTGCAGAAATCGGAAATGGTTGGTGTTTCAAAAAGAGCGTGCACAGAACCCTCGTATCCGCGTTCCCGAAGCATGGCAAGGAACTGGAGGGCTCTGATAGAGTCGCCACCGAGCTCGAAGAAGTGATCCTCTCGCCCGATAGATGCCTTTCCCAAAAGGGTCTCCCAAAGTCCGGCTACGATGTTTTCCACTTCGGTGGTAGTAGGGTCTTTGGAGCCTTTCGAAATTTCTCTCGATTGGGGCACGAGGAGTGCGGTCCGATCAACCTTCCCTGCCTGGGTCAGCGGAAACTCTGACACTTCAATAAATTGGGCAGGCATCATGTATGCAGGGAGAAGGTGTTCAAGTTGATCACGCACGGGGACTTCACTCTGACAGATCGCAGGAACGAAATGGGCAGCGAGTCTGTCCTGATGAACTGAAACGACGGCCCGTTTGACGTCCGCCAAGGTCTCCATGCAGCGCTCTATCTCCTGCAGCTCGACGCGGTAGCCGCGGATCTTGACTTGATGGTCAGATCTTCCCCGGAACTCGATGTTACCGTCGACCAAGTAGCTGCCCAAATCGCCTGTTCGATAGAGCCGTTCGTTGGCTCGAAATGGATGCGTTACGAACTTCTCCGCCGTCTGATCTTGCCTGTTCAAGTATCCTCGGGCCAGTCCAATGCCGCTAACACATATTTCTCCCACCGCGCCGATTGGTAGCAATGCTAGATCTTCGCCAAGAATATACGCTTGCGTATTGCTGATTGGTCGACCGACGACGGATGGTTGGTCAGCTTTCATGTTCAGGTGTGCCAGCGACACTACGCTGTTCTCCGTTGGGCCATACTCGTTGATGAGCTGAACATGGGGCAACGTGTTCATGCTCTTCGCGATCAACGCGGCGCTCGAACGCTCGGCAGCGAGAACGACAAGCCGCAGCGATATGAGCTGCGAGGGCGAGGCAGTGTCGAGCAATATTTCATACAAAATTGGAATGAGCGCTATGATCGTGATGGAATATCGCTCGATTAGTTGAGCCAATTCAACGAGATCTAAACGTTCCTGCGATTCCGGAATCACGATTCGCCCACCAGAGAGCACTGAAGAGAGGAGTAGCGAGTTGAAGCCGTCAAAGCCATAGGTGAAAAGGTTGAGCATCACGTCGTTGGGGCCCAACGCGCAGGCCCGATTCCGCCAAAGGGTCGAGTTGACAACGCCTCGGTGCTCGACCATCACCCCTTTGGGCGCTCCGGTGGAACCAGAGGTGTAGATTACGTACGCCAGATCGTCGACGTTGGGCTTGGGGAGCAGCTCAGACTCCTCATTCAGTGCGGTGGCTGAAGGTACAACGGAGATGATGCGACCCGTGAACAGCACGCCCTTCCCGAGGTCTTCGTCGACCAGCACTACGTCAATCTCCGCGTCGACAAGTATTTTCCGGATGCGTAAGTCGGGTTGGTCCTTGGAGATGGGAACGTATGCGGCTCCAGCCTTGAGGACCGCAAGAATCGCGACGATTAGTTCGGTGGAGGGTGATGCGTAGATTCCCACTAGATGGTTTGAGCATCGGGATTGTTTTAGTGCCCTGTGTACCTTGTGCGCGAGGCGCGTGGCCCGGGATTCAAGCACGGCGTAGGTGACACTGGCCGTGCCGTGGACGACGGCGACCACGTCAGCATGCGCCGTCGCCATGGCTTCAAAGCACTGGTGTAGGGTCAGTTGGGATTGCAGCAGTGTGGTAGTTGTGTTCCACGTGTTAAGCAAAGTTTCGCGCTCGGTAGGGCGGAGAATATCGATATCCACAATTGCTTCGTTCGGATCACCCGACAGTGCGCCGCAGATTGCGACAAAATGATCGCCTACGTTACGAACAAGCACTGGGTCATGCGAGTTGGAATCGAAGCGCACGACCAGGCGCAGGTTCAGTCCTTCGCGTTCGACCTCGAAGCGAATCTGGTGGTTGGTCCTACTCCCGGATGTTTGGTGAATATTGTTCAAAGCGAGCAGAATTTGCGGAGCGAACCCTCGGAGTCCCTCGAATCCTGGAGACGCGAAGATTCTGGTCAATGGATAGTGCTGGTTCTGATAAACCTCGACAACCTGCTTTCGGTTAAGCTCAAGAAGAGTGCGAACCGACGCCGCGTTGGGGAGGTGGCACCGAAACAAGACCCAGTCGCCGAAAACGTGTTCGCGATTCGCTCCTGGAACTGTGGGGCCTGCGATTACGAGGTCGGACGATGAGGTGTACTTGTTGAGTAGGACAGTTGCTGCGCTGACAAGGATGACATAAAGGAGCTTATCGTCTTGATGGCTCAACGCTAGGACCCTTTTAGCGAGTTCTGGCTCAAAAGGTATTTCAAAACACTTCTCGTTGCCGTAGCCCGCGCCTGCGTTTGGCAAAAGAAGGGATGCGCAATGCTGGAGCCCTGTCAACTGATTCAGCCAAAATTGCCTGGCGGCCTGATAAATCTCACTTGAGGATACGGCCTCTCTCATCGCACTCTCACAATTGCTGGGAGGCTCGAGACTTCGTTGAGCGACACGTTACGGAGCGCGCACTGATCGTCCAAGAGTAGGAGATTCAGGAGTTTGACCCACCGCCGTGCGAACGTGCGGATCGACGACGCAGAGAACACGTCGTCCTTGTATTCGTATAGGACCGAAATCGAGTCGACGCCTGCCACGATGTAGAGCGTTAGATCGTATTTGCTTTTCCCGTAGTGGTACACGGTTGGGAGCATGGTGGCTCTCCCGTCAAGCTTGAGCGGTCGTTGTCGGTCGATAAATAACATATCGACCATGACAGAGAACGGTGGTCCCTCCCACGGGCCGTGCGACTTCAAATTGGTGACGATCTCATACAGCGGGTAGCTCTGGTGCTCGTGCGCCTCTAGGAGCCGCTGTCTGACTTGCTCGGCAACGGCCTCAAATGATTCGACGGGCTGCAACTTAGTACGTACTGCAACGGCGTTCAGGAGGCACCCCACAACACCAGCAGACGACGGACTCTCGCGGCCAGCAATGATCGTACCGATGACTATGTCAGTCAAACCCGTGTATTTGTAGAGGAGGACGTTGAGGGCTGCAAAGAGTATAGAGTATGGTGTCGAATTCCAAGAGATGGCCTTCGCCCGCACTACCGAAGCGAGGCTTTCACTCAGTGGCTCCTCATACATCGCTCCAGTGTGGCTCGATAGCGACCCAGCACCAGAGGTTCGCGACAAAGAGATCTGTGGTGGGGTGTCGTTGAATATTCCCGACCAGTATTCTCGATGCTGGTTGGATGCTTCCAGTTCGCGGACTTGCAGCGCAACGTGAGTCGTGATGGTAGGTGGTTCGTCTAGGGTCGCGGGTTCTCCGAAAACCGCCGCGCGGTAAAGTTGGCGGATCTCGCTCTGCAAAATCTCAAGTGAGAGCCAGTCGCAAACGATGTGGTGTAGGAGGAGCACGAACAGGTACTTCGACGCGGAGCGTCGAAGTAGACAAGCACGCACGAGCGGAGGTCGAGAAATATCGAAAGCGGCAGTGTGGAGCGAAGCGACGAATTCGCCAGTGCGTGCATCATCGGCCTGAGTGAAATCAAAGGAGTCGATCGGGAAAACGCTACTCTCGGGCGGATGGATAGAGAACCCGATGACTCCACCACGGTTTACGAACGCAGATCGGAGGGAGTCGTGTCGCGCCAGAGTCTTGCTTACGGCGTCGATGAAATGCGCTTCGGTGAGTTCCCCGTTGATTTCGTAGCACGCCTGTACGTTATACAAACTCTTGTCGGTAGCGAGCTCATGGGCAATCCAAATTTGCTTCTGCGCCGGAGACGCCTCTTGAAACTCGCGTTCCTCGATGGGCTCCTGATTGTTCTCTGTCGACTGTGAATCATTTCGGAGTGTCGCGGCGATTCGCGAAATGGTGACGCCGGCAAGTATCGCCCGGGCACCGACCTTAGTCCCCGTGATTGCGGAGAGTTTCGCTGCGATCGCGATGGCATGCATACTGTTTCCGCCTAGGTCGAAGAAGCTGTCATGCACGCCGAACACCTTTACAGGCAGCTCCATTCGCCAAGCGTCAAATACTACCTGCTCGATTGGAGTGGTCGCGCCATCAATTGGCACAGGACCACAGTTAGCCGACAGTGGAAGACGCTCGGCCAGCACCTTACGATCGATCTTCCCACTTAGAGTGAGAGGCAGCGAACTCACGAACTCTATGCTTGCCGGGATCATGTAAGGAGGAAGCCGCTCCTGAAGGTATCGTCGGATTTCGAGGCTGGTGGGCAGGTGACTGCCAGCTGCCGCAATGACGTATGCGACGAGTTCCAAGTCGGAGGAGTCAGTCTTTCGCCCGACAACTGCGGCGTCACAAAGATCGCTGTGTGCTCGAAGGTGCCGCTCGACCTCGCCGGGCTCGATGCGATAGCCTCTGATTTTGAGCTGCTCGTCGAATCGGCCTGATAACTCGAGCGTACCATCAGGAAGCCACCGCCCTCGGTCGCCGCTGCGGTACAGCCTCTCATTCGTCCGGTATGGATTCGTTACGAAGTGCAACCGGGTACGTTCGTCGTCATTGAGGTAACCCTGCGCTACGCCGACACCACCAATGCAGATCTCCCCAAAATGGTTTATCGGCATCATTTTGAGGTTGGAGTCTAGGATCCAGACTGAGAGGTTTCGGATTGGAGTCCCAATGTTCGACACCATTCTGTGTGGGTCTGCTCCCGGAACCACTCGACAAATAGTGGTCCAGATTGAAGACTCGGTTGGACCGTAGGCATTGAAGTATTCAATTCGAGAGTGGTAGTACGAGACTTCCCTAAGACGTGGCGCTTCGCCGGCCGTGATGATGACGCGCAGGGCGTCATAGTCTTGGCGCGGAAGGACCTGCAGATACGTCGGAGGTAGCGTTGCAAGGGATATCTTCTCTGCCTTGAGCAAGTCGGCGAAAGCCGCAGGATCGGCGATGATGTGATCGGGGGCCATGACGAGAGTTGCCCCAGAGAGAAGCGCCATGCAAAGTTCAAAGATGGCAGCGTCGAAAGAGAATGAGGCAAACTGCAACACGCGGTCCTCGCAAGCCACGCGGAAGTGCGAGGCTTGCGCCGCTGCCATGTTCAGCAGACCGGCCTGAGTTACGACGACGCCCTTTGGACTTCCGGTGGAGCCCGACGTATAGATTACGTATGCAACGGGGTTGGCCCAGGTGGCGCCTTGCTGCGACTGGGGTTCACATAGCGTTGCATCGTCGACGAAGAGGTGGTGGGCAACGGTTGAGATCCGCTCTATGAATTTAAGGCGCGTAATGACGATCTGGCATCCGCTGTCATCGATCTGATGTCGGAGTTGACGGTCTGGGGATTGAGGATTGAGCGGAAGGAAGTAGCGACCAGCCTTTAGGACTGCCAAGATGGCGATCACTGTGTCGTAGTTGCGATCGAACAAGATACCTGTTGGTCCAATCGCCTCAGGTTGTTGGGCACTAATCTTCGCAGCCAGCAATCTGGACTCCTCGTCGAGCTGCCTGTATGTAAACCGTCTGCCGTCGCTGACGAGAGCCTCATGGTCGGGAGTCTTGGAGACATGTGTCTCGAAGAGGTCAATGATACTTAGCGGGCCGATGTCTACTACGGCAGTCGGATTGAACAGTGCACGAACGGTCTCGACATCCACTGGTGCTGCAATTTCAAAGTCGGCCAGCTTGGATTCTGGCGAGTCGAGAACTTGACCCAGAAGATGCTTGACGTTCCTGAGGAGCCTAGCTGCGTCTTCCGCTTTGAAATAGGCAAGGTTGTAGTCCAACAACATCGCGGCGTCGGCACCTGAAACGAACTCTTCCACGAAGAATGACAGAGGTTGGAGCAACGATTCGTTTGAGAGACTCACTGCGCGCGACGTGCATGTTCCAAAGTGGATGTCGTAATTGTGTCGCGAAAACGAAAGCACGACATCAAACTTCATTCCAGGGGTCGAATCCTGAAACATTTCGCTCAATGGACATCGCCTGTGCCGGAGGTTGTATCGCTGCGCTTTGGCGACCAGCTCGACGAGCTCGCGGAACGTGACCGACGGAGCGGCCGTCACTCGCAGCGGAAGCAGGCGCGTGAACAGCCCAATCTTCGCTCGCTCTTCCTGCGACGCTCTGTTTAGTATCGGGTAGCCGAAGGTTATGTCCGACCTCAAGTAAGCGCGACTGAAGAAAACATACAAGCACGCCATTAACACCGTGAATGCCGAGGCACCATGATGGACCCCGAAGTCCGTCAGGCGGCAGAACGATTGTGAGTCGAGTACATCAGTCAATCGTTCGCTGATTTCCCCGCTACCGTGACCGGTAAAGGGTACGAACAATGGTGGCGGTGCTTCCGCCATAACTTCTCGCCAGTAGCTCCTGTTGGCGACGTGTGCCGGCGTACCGAGGTGCAGAAACGCCTTCTCTACGAAATATACGTAGGGTGGAGGTTCTACAAGTGTCGGAGTCCCGCAGATACAGTATGCGCTGTACTTTTCCGCGACAGATTTTCCGAGGAGTGAAATGCCCCATCCGTCGATGATGACGTGATGGGCCTTAATGAACCAGTAGTGAGATGCTGGACCCTCGCGGAGTAGGGCGAACTCGAAGAGGGGTGCACCGAGAATGTCAATCCGATCGCGAAACCGCTTTCGCATCCATTCCGATAACGCCTCCGGATTTGCAGAAAAGTCGAGGATAGGCACATCGATTGATGGTCGGATGTAGGTGACGTGGGCACCACCGCTCTGTGTCTCGCATAGCTGGATTCCGAATGTGTCGTTCTCCTCAACAGTGTCCTGTAGGGCGCGTATAAAAGACGCAGCATCAAGGGGGCCGGAAATCTGGATGAAACCACCAATCGTGTGAAGATTCGACGCCGGTGCCAGCTTGTCCTCTAAATAGATTTCTAGTTGGCTCAGGGAGAGCTCCGAATGTTCACTAGACATGGGACTCTCCTAGTTTGTTGGCGATTCGCAGGAAAGTGTCATTCGAAGTCAAAGCTGCCGATCCGGGAAAACATTGCTTGATCTTCTTCGACTCGCTCCCGCAGTCGGCGCTCTACCTCTCCTTCGAGCAAAGACAGCCCTGAGATGGGTCGACCCGGTTGGGCGGCGGCGCTGCGGGTTAATGCGAGAAAGTGCTCCGCTAGCTCCTCGACGTTACGACGTTCATATCGACCCTCGTTGTATTCAAAGGTAATGCGAACGGTACCGCCAAGACGTACCTCGACGAGCAGGTCGTAGCCCGCACTCTCGACGACATCTACCACTTTGGACTCAATCTTCTGCTCTTGCCCCTGGACCTCGTCGCCCATCGGGTAATTTTGCACGATGAGCAGGTGCGCGAATAAGCGATTGCGGTGGGGCGTCGTCTTGAGGATCTCAACCAGGGGAAAATGGGCATGGGCCCAGCTTTGTAGCGTCTGCGTTCTTACCGTGTCAAGTAGCTGGACGAAGGTCAGATTCGCGAATGATCGTAGCCGCACTGGAATGGTATTCATGTACACGCCGAGGGCGTGCTCGATTCCTTCAAGCTCAGCTGGGCGCACCGAAACAACGGTGCCGAAAACGACGTCGTCCGTCTCGTTATACTTGCCTAAGAGAATGCCCCAGAGCGCCTGCAAGACCGTCGATAGAGTGACCATCCGTTCTCGGCTCAAGCTCACCAACCGTGCGTTCAACTGATGGTCTAGGTCAAGGAAGACTTTCCCCATCGATGAGCTTGAATGCGGTCTCTTGAAAGGGAACTCGGTTGGTGAGCGGAGATCAGCAAGGTAATGCTGCCAGTACTGACGTTGGGTTTCCGTAGTGTTTGTCTCGAGCCAGTCGATGTAAGACGCGAAGGAACCGACCGTGGGGAGTCGAATCGGCCGTGATTCTGCAAGGGCATCATAGATCCGGGCGAATTCGATGAACAAGGCACCAATACTCCAGCCGTCGAGGATAATCTGGTGGTGGGACATAAGAACTTGGAACCGCGTCTCGCCCAGTTGGAAGAGGTAAACCCTCACGAGCGGGGCGTCGGTGAGCTTGAAACCGTTTTTCCGGTCGTCAAGTCTGGCTTGTGAGAAGACCCGCTCCTGCTCATCGACTGAGAGGTTGCGGAGATCCCGATGGAGTACATCCACGCCGGCACAGGCTGGGGAGAGAGTGATCTGTACTGGACGTTCTGCGGATACAGGAACTATTCGAGTACGCAGCATGTCGTGACGCTCAACGAGGCGTTCCCAGACCATTGAAAATACCGACGGAGAGATCCGACCCTCGAGCGCCAATGTCGTCTGAGCTTGGTATGCCAACGGCTCTTTTCGGTCGATCGTATGGAATAGGATCCCTTCTTGCATTGGGGAAAGAAACGCCGCCCGCTCCACTTGGCCGAGCCACGACGGGTGGGTGGCAAGAACACTGTCGAGGGTGCCTGTCCCGATCACTGTAGGACGGGCGTGGTGCCCCGCGGAGGCAATCGAACGCATCGGTCGTACTCGGGAGCTCAGTTCCCTGATGGTTGGGTAAACAAAAAAATCGGAAATCTCGAGCACCACACCACTGCGGCTAAGTCGCGCTATGGTCTGCATGGCCTTGACCGAGTCGCCACCGTGCTCGAAGTAGTTATCCGCTACGTCGAGGTTTGGGGTTCGCAAAACGTTTCGTAGAATTTCCAGAAGTAGATTTTTCACCTCGGATGTTGGAAAACTAGCGCGAATGGGAGTATTGATAGGTAGTTTCGAGGTCACATTCGCTGGCATGGATTTAGTTGGTTCGGTGCCGGCGGTCAAGTCGGCGACCGTGGCTTGAGGCGAATCCAGGCCACTCCGCACGAGTTTGACGAACAGTTTGCCGATTCGCTCCGCAGTTGCCTCGGTAAACAGCTCTTCCAAGTACTCGATGTTCAGGCGTACTCGGCTGTCGGACCACTCGAATCCAAACGTCAAGTCGTAACGACCAACGCCACCCTGGATTGGGTACGGCGTGAGTCCTAGCCCGCTCAGCTCGCTGAGGGGTCGATCATCCTGAAGGGTGACCAGTACGTCGAAGAGTGGATTTCGATTCAGGATCCTACGTTCAGCGAGCTCACCGACAAGTAGATCAAATGGATATAGCTGATGGGTGAAAGCCTCTGTCGTGACCGCCTGTACCACGGCCATCAGGGTTTCGATTGAAACAGAATCTTCTAGGTGGTTGCGCAGAACTACCAAGTTGATATGACACCCGATTTGATCGCGAAGCTCAGCGTGTGGTCTGCCGATTACGGGAGTGCCGATCCGGATGTCCTTGTGGCCAGTGATGTGACGCAGTACGAGCAGAACGAACGTGAGCAGCGCATTAAACAGACTGCAGCTGCGGTTAGCTGCCAATTCGCGGAACGAACCGGATTCCTCACGAGTGAGTTCGACCAACAAGATGCGAGACCGGCGGTTTAAGCTTGCCGGTCTGGAGTAATCGTACGGAAGCTGTAACGATTGAGTCTCTCCACCCAGCTTACGTATCCAATAGTCGCGTTGGTAGTTCAGGGCACCTGATTCGAGCAGCCGGTTGAACCAGACCGCGTAGTCCTTGTATTGACTCATCTGCCCTGGTGCCTTGGGCGAACCCGCGTCGCGGCGGAGGAATCGGGATAACAGTTCCTCGGTTAGGAGAGCAAGCGATCGACCGTCGCAAATGATGTGATGCGAGTTGAATACGACTAGCGTTGATCGCTCTGCGACACGGATGAGCCGGAAACTGAACAACGGGAGTGCGGTCAGGTCGAAGCAAATCCCAAGGCTCTCACAAATCAGCTCTGCGATAGCTTGCTGAGATCGCTCCGCTGCAGCCAACTCGACCTTTGGGATGTCGAACGTAAATTTGTCGTGGATTCGTTGCCGTATTTCGCCGTCGCGGCTGATGAATGTTGTTCGCAGAATTTCGTGCCGTGCGATAAGCGCGTTGAGCGATTCTTGTAGCGCGGCGAGGTCAAGTTCCCCCGTGAGCAAGTAGGCGCCTGGAACGTTGTACGCTCGCCGAGCAACATCAATCTGATCAAACATCCATATTCGGCGCTGCGCCGGCGATACCTCGTAGTCAAGCTGCGTGTCGACAGATTTGATTGCTATCTGTGTTTCGACTGGGCGGCGGTTCAGAAAACCTATTAGCTCGCGTTTTCGTGCCCGGATTTCAGCTAGAAGGTATTCTGGCATCCGACCCGCAGGACACGAGACAGCCAGATCACCGTTCCTGGCGACGACGCTGACCTGATGCCCTTTGAGCCGCAGAACAAATTCGGTTAAGGTTTCATCTCGCATCAGCGATCTCGCGATAAAGCGCCGTTTGGGGTCGTGGTTTCTGCAGTAAGTCGTCGCAGATGGCCCGAATAAGATGCGATTGCGCACTGTGAATGAAGAAGTGATTCCCAGGAAGCAGGAGCGCCGAGAAAGATCCGCCCGTGTGTTTCGCCCACGCACGAAGGTCATCGTGTTCTACCCAATGATCGTCGATGCCACCGAACGCGGATATGGAGCAAGCTAGAGGGAACTCCGCATGGTAGACGTACGACTCGTTCAATAAGAAACCCGCGCGGATGCCTGGGAGAAACAGGTCGAGCATCTCAGGGTTTTGCAGTACCGCGTCGGGGGTTCCCTGAAACTGGCGCAGCACTTCGACGAGCCCATCGCGGTCGAGATCTCGAACCGAAGTTAACTTGTTCGCGATGTGGGGCGCCTGACGACCAGCGGCAAATATTCGGATTGGCAGGGGTTGCTTTAGGCGCCGAAGCTCACGGGTCACCTCATAGCACACAAGCGCCCCCAGACTGTGCCCAAAAAATGCGAATGGCAACTCCATGTGGGGGACGATGGCACGACACAAAGACGATATCAGTGTGGGAAAGTCATCGATCGGTGTCTCGCAGATTCGGGCGCCGTATCCGGGAAGTTGAATGGCCGCTATTTCGATCTCTTCAGAAAATTCATGAATCCAAGGGGAAAAGACCTGGGGGCTCGCACCCGAGTAGGGAAAGCAGAAAATGCGTAAAGCCGCTGTCGGACGTCGCCTGGGGTAGACGATCCAACTGCTGTTCAAAGAATGATTCCTTTGAATCGACGAGTCATCGACCATAGCGGTTGAGGCCGAATTTTGCGATAAGAAGTTGCTGGATCTGAGACGATCCTTCGATGATCTCAAACACCTTCGCGTCTCGATACATCCGCTCCACGGGGTAATCATCCGAGCACCCGTTTGCACCGAGAACCTGTACAGCGTCTGAGGTAATCCTTGATGCCGCCCGCGACGCGAAGTATTTGGCAATGTTGGTCTCGATAGTCGCGTCTAGGTCGCGGTTAGTCCTCCGAGCGCCCATCCGCTCGCAGAGGGCGCACGCTGCGTGCACGTCGGTTACGGCATCGGCGAGGATGCCCTTGATCAATTGAAAGTTGCCAATCACCTCATCGAACTGCCGTCGGGTGCGTGCGTAGCGCATCATCACATCGAGCGACTCTTGGGCGACGCCCAGCGCGCCCCAGGCAACGCTAGCTCGACCAAAATCGAGCGCTGTCTGAGCGACATATTCGAATCCCTGACCTTCTCCGCCGACAACATCGTCGGCCGAAACTTCGACGTCGGCGAAGTCAATGGCGGCGAGCTGGCTGCCACGAACTCCGAGCAAGCCGTGGATCGGGGTGCGGGTCGTCTTCGCCGCGTCGACGAGGAATGTGGTGGTTCGTCCCGCCTGACTGGCAAGTACCAACAGGATGTCGGCAACAACTCCGAAAGAGATCCACTTCTTCCTCCCGTTGAGAACGAAGTGGTCTCCCTGCCGCGTGTAAGTGGTTGTCACGGCCTTAGCATTAGAGCCGACGTCCGGCTCCGAAAGCGCGAATGCGGCCAGTATTTCACCACGGGCCATGGCCGGCAGCAGGCGGGCCTTCTGCTGTGGAGTCCCCCACCTGATCAATGTCTCGCCGACCAACGAGGTATGCACAGTGAGCAAAGTGCGCACCGAGCTGCATCCCCTGGCGACCTCCGCTGTAACTTGCCCGTAGGCCAATGGATCGAGTCCCAGGCCACCAAATTCAGGCGGAAATGGGGCGGCCAAGTAGCCGCGTTCCGCCATCTCGCGAATGAGATCGCGCGGGATGGCACCGTTGCGGTCGAACTCGGCCGCGCGGGGCCGAATCTCTCGATCGACGAACAACCTCAACCCGTCGATGACACTACGCGGATTAGTCATCTTTACGCTTTCGCATCAGTAGGGAGTGCAAGTTCGCGACCGTGCTGAAGTTCGCCAATATGAGTTCTTCACTCGAAACAGCGACTCCAGACTCCTTCTCTATGAAGTGCACCAGTTCCATCGCGAACATCGAGTCAACGAACCCAAGTCCGAAGATATCGTCGTCGTCGCCAATATCAACGTACGCATCCAAGATGGTGATGTGCCGCCGAATATAGTCACGGATCTTGTCCCTTTCGCTCATGAAAGCCACTCCATGAATGGCGGTGCTACGATCTCCACGTGCCGTGGAAAGCCGGGCACAACGTCGAGGGCATTTTCCATGAGAATAAGTCCGTCATCGCACGTCTGTCGTTCCACGAAGTTGGCGAACTTGTAAGAGACATACATTGCGCGGTTGGTCTCTGTGGGCTTGAAGTCGGCAAGTAACGACTTGCCTTGATTTTTGGTCATGCGCATGAGATGGTGTAGCAGGATCGTTCCGACACCACGTGACATGACTCGGCAAGACATAAGCAACAGTCGGAGGTGGTTGTACGTCGCCTGCACCTCGAGTAGAGCCAATCCGATACTGCCATAGGAGCCGTACCGGTCCTCAAGTTTGCAGGTGAGGAGGAGGTGGTTCGGGGACTGTCGGAAGGCGTTCAGCTCGTCATAGTCGTAAGTTCGCCCCGTGGCATTGATCTGGTGTGTCCTGCGGGTTAGCTCCTCTGCGCGCTCCAAGTCGTTCTCAGTGGCCACAGAGATGTAAAAGCGCATCCCCAGGGAGCCAAGGAACTCAGATGCAGGCCCTTTACAATCCTTCTCGTCCTGAGTACGGTGGAGGTCGTCGACGTACATCTGGCGACGTCGTCGTGAGTCTTCGGTGACGAATCGAGGATTCAGTCGGCCGTGCAAGGGCAGTCGTTCATACTCCGAGGCAGGGATGCACCAGACGTCGGGGTGATGGTGGCGGACTTCGTCACGCTCAAACGGTTGATCGTCGATGAACAGCATCGCATCGAAGGCGATATTCAGTTTCTCGCGGATCTGCGTCAATGATGTCGATTTCGTGTTCCATGTGATTTGCGGGTACAAGAAGTAATCGCCGAGCCCATACTCGTTGAGCTTGCCCATGGCCACCTCATGGCTGTTGCGACTCGCGATCGAGTGCAGAATACCTCGGCTGTCGAGCGTCTGGATTACTTCTTTCACGCCAGGCTTCAAGACGACCGACTGCGACTCGAGCAACGTGCCATCCCAGATGGTTTCATCAAGATCCCAGACGACGCATTTGATCTCCTTCTCGCCTAACATCGCCGACGCTCACTCGTAGACATAGAAACCCTTGCCGCTTTTTCTCCCGAGAGCTCCGTCGGCCACCATTTTCCTCAGCAGCGGGCAACAGGCAAACTTTTCATCCCGGAGTCGTTCATAGAGAATGTCCATGGAATTTACCACGGAGTCAATACCAATCAAGTCGGCAGTCTCTAAGGGGCCCATCTTGTGACCATATCCGCTCTTGAAGATGGCGTCGACCTGCTCCGAGGTCGCTATAGAATCCTGGACGACGTACGCCGCTTCGTTCATGAAAAGGTGCGAGATGCGGTTTGCCGCAAATCCCGGGGAATCCTTTACCAATACGGGTGTCTTGTTCACGGAATTCAGAAACTTCTTGACGGCGGCGAAAGTCTCTGGCGAGGTAAGGTGGCTGCAAACTAGCTCGACTAGGGGCTTTAATGGGGCTGGGTTCATAAAGTGAACACCTATCACGTTCTCAGGACGAGGCGACAGTGCCGCGATCTCAGCAATTGGAATGCAACTGGTATTGACGGCGTATACGGCGTCAGGTGAGCACGACTGTGATAACTCAGCGTACAGCTGTCGCTTGAGCTCAAAGTCTTCGGGGATGTTTTCGATGATCAGGTCGGCTTCGCTAAGCTGCTGTGTGGAGAGGGTAAACCTGATGTTGCTGAGCACCTCATCTACACTGCAGATTAGATCACGCCGTAGTAGCTTGTACGTCTTATAGTCGTGCAAGATCAACGCGCGCGCGCGCGCTAGAGCCTCTTCGGATATGTCCTTTAGCACGACACGAACATTGCGGCTGGCGAGATCAAACGCAATACCCCGTCCCATGACTCCAGCGCCGATCACCGCAACATTCACGAACTCCAAATTGACCTCCATAAAGTTTGGACGATCACTCCATGCGGAGATTCTAGAGTTCGTCAGTGATGACTAGTTTAGCCTTTTCCGACGTAGCGTGAGCCTGAGCGAGCTGCGAATTCTGCCCAGAATATGAGGCCAACGAAGGTTTTGGACTCCGACGGTGCAGGACAAGATTTGGGGCGTCAAAGGCAAACGCAGTGCAAAACTCATAACTGAGACCCGGTAACAGATTCGTCTCCATGATTCGAATTTCATAAGTTGCTGATGTAAGCAGCTGAGTAATTTGATCGCTACCTCTCGAGCACCTAAGCGAAGTGCGCGGTCATTCTGGCCAGCGGTGAGGTCGAGTAGATCGTTCCAACAGTCAGATGCTCCACGCCCGGCCACACATCTAGCAATTGCGAGCGTCAACTCAACTTCTCTGGAGAGACTAGTTTAGCGGTACCGAAACGAACCGGACTGCCGACAATGCGTCGGATCGAGCGATCTACGGAATCCAGTGTCGCCAAAAGAGTAATGGGGGTCTCCAGTGGCAGGAGCGGGTAGCGGAGCAAAATCGAGAATGCCTGCTCGCATTGAAATATCCTCTTCTTGGGAAACTCGGGAGAGTGGATTGTGGCCCGGGCGATATCCTTGTTAGTTCGAGTTCGAGTTCCGAGAGATTGAGTTCCTTGTGCGCCACGGCTCGCACGAAACGCGCAGCACGTGCGCCGTGTCCAGGGTCGACCCTATCATCGAGGCGGCACGAATCATGGAAGAACGCGAACAGCGCGACCACCCGCATGTTCGCACCGGTCGCACCTGCCAGTCGGATGCCGTTCTGGTAAACCCGCGCCCAGTGCGGGGCGCCGTGGATACCGTACCAGTCAAGGGCGAACTGGTGACGGATGAGCTGAATGTGTTTACGTTCAACTAAGGGGGCTTTTAGGCTTGCGCCTTGACCGTCCGGGTATTCAAAGCGACTCTCCAATACGCAATTGTCTTAACGTAGTTCTGACCGTTCCATTTGCTGCAGTGTCAGGCTTTGCGAGAGTGCCCTCGGATCAATGATTCGCTCGAGACGCGCCCCGTCGGCGAGTTCATGAACACCGCCCTGATGATCCAGATGCGTGACGAAGGGCATTGAGCGGCACGCCGATGGATCCACGATTACCTCGAAAAGCTGCCACACCCGGCCGTCTTTCAGTTCCCGCTGACGGATCGCGAGTGCCGTCTCGTTCGGGAGCGCCATCACCTGATGCCCTGGGTTGAGTTGCTGTGCGCGTCGCAAGGCGCTGGCACGCCGAGGCTCGAAATGCACAGCCACGGTTATATCCTGCACCAATGCGAAGCCCGGCTCGACGCGGCCCTCGTATTCCAGAACCCCTGTCAGGATCGACGATAGCTGCTCAGCACCCGCCGAAAATCCGACGGTCAATCTGCCGCGCGCCAGCCGCGTCTCCAGCGTCCGCCTAAACCTTCCAGAGTCCCCGAACCCTGTGGCGCCGATTTCCTTGTACCGCACGAGCCCGAGCGCGCTCGTACCCCCGCCGAGAATCAACACCTCGCACGTCTCGAAATCGTGGAACATGCGCTCAATCTCCTCCTTTGAGATACCGAAGCGCCAGTAAGGGACTTTCACGCGCAGCTGCGGTGCAGCCTGCTCAAAGAGCCGGAGAAAGGCATCCGAAGTTTGTTGCTGGCTTTGTCCGTGCTCCTCGTCGTTCGACATCGGCAGGTAGACAACTGTCGGGTCAACTCCGGCGCTCAGCGCTCGCCTAACGATCCAGTCCCCGTGAATGATGCGGCACTCCTGCAGGCTGTCATACATGGAGCTGTAGAGCAGGAAGTCCGCAGTGTCCAACATCCTCGTCACGACCGTTTCGCCTTTGGCAACATCAGTTTCTTGCGGGTTCTTGCTTGCGGCGGAACGGTGGCGGCAATCTGTCGTACCAACCTATCAAACTCACCGTGAAGGTATTCCACTGTCGGTAGGTCGAAGCGTCGTCCGTCAAAGCTCCAAAACATCTCCAGTCCGTCATCTCGGTCGGCCACGTACACCTCTAGGTCAAACTTCGCGGCCGGAATATCGTCGCCACTATAGGGACCTAGCTTGATGTGCTCCGAGCGGCGGGCAAAGTCGGGGAGATCGAGCATATTGAACGCGAACGGCGGTGCAAACGGTGGCGCTCCAAGCCGATCTAGAGCGAGCTCCATGGGAAAAGATAGGTGCTTAAGGAGTGCCTGAACCTCGGTGTGGACACTTCGGACGATCTGCGCCGACGGCGTGTCAGCCCTAATCCGGCTAACGACAGCCAGCGGGCTCACGAAGACCCCAACAGTGTCCTTGAATTCGGCCCTATCTCGGCCTGCGTGTATCAGGTACGCCGCCACTTGATCCGATTGATAGAATCGGCGTAGGAGCACCAGAAAGGCAGTGAACAGGACAATGGAGGAGGTCGTTCCCTGCGCCCGTGCCTCACTCCGAACGGCGTCGCGCAACGTCCGGTCGATATGGCTGCCAAATCCTTGCCCCGGGAGCGTGGCCCCGCCTGTGCCCGAAAGCGTTTGAGGTAGGGGCATCCCCTCGTGAATAAGACGCGCCCAGTATTGCGTCGCCTTGTTCGCTCCTTCGTGCTCGCACAACTGCGCCTGATGGAATCTTACGTAGTCGATGTAGCCACGCACAGGCGGTCTTGGCACCGACAGAACTCCGGAGACGTGAGCGCGATAGCGCTCCATGAACTCTCTCTTCAACACCTCGAGCGACCACCCGTCAACGATTAGATGGTGAAAATTGTAGAGGATCTCATATCGTTGCGCCGATAGCTTCGCAGCGAGGAACCTAAACAACGGCCCACGCTCGTGATTGAACGGTCGCATCAGTCGTTCGGCAATCAAGCGCTGCCTCGCCTGGTCAACATTGCATTCGCCAGAGAGATCGACAATCTCGAACTCATACTCAGGCTTGTCACCGACCCGTTGAAAGATGTCTACAGCACCGCGCTCGAATTGAAGGCGAAGCGCCTGATGGGTAGTGGCGAGATCCGTTAGGGATGCACGAATTGCGTCGTCGTCGATGCGCTCTTCGTAGCCTAGGCTGCCAGGCATATGGTAGGCCGAACCGGACGTGTCGAGCTCACATTGAACCCATATCCGCTTCTGCGGCATTGTTAGCGGGACGACAGCCGAATCGCCGGAGGGATCTGTCGCAGTCTGAGGTAGCGCTGGAGCGCCGCGCAGCGATTCCACGAGTTCCGACAGGCTCAGAAGGTCGGCCGCAGCGTAAAAATCGGCCAACTCGATGCTGACCCCGAGTTGTTCGTAAATATGCGAGAGCACGAAGATGGCGCTCAGTGAATTGCCGCCGAGTTCGAAGAACGACTTATGAACGTCGACCTCCCCGAGTTTCAAGACGTCGCGACAGATCGCGACCAAGGGCGCCGAGACGGCAACACTGCCACTTCCGTTTTCGGAGACCGCAGGCTTCGGCAGAGCTCGGTGATCGATCTTGCCGCTCGAATTCATGGGGATCGCCAACAGTCGAACGATAAAGGTCGGAATCATGGATGACGGCAGATGCTCCCGCAGGTAGGTTCGCAGTTGAGCGTCGCTCACCTCCGTGTTGCCGGTGTAATACGCACAAAGGTTTCGGTTCGCACCTTCGCCAACGAGCGTCACGACCGCGCCATCGACACCCGCGCACGCTCGAACTTTCGCCTCGATCTCATCCAACTCGACGCGGTGGCCACGAAGCTTGATCTGCCGATCGAGCCGACCGAGGAACTCGAGGTTGCCATCCCGACGCCATCGCCCCACGTCACCAGTTCGATAGATGCGATCTTCACCGAGATGCCGACCTGCAACGAACTTTGCATCGGTTGGCACCTCTGGATCGACGTAACCCCGAGCGAGACCGGCTCCGGCGATGCAAATCTCGCCGCAGTCGCCGAACGGAACCTGCCGCAGCTTCGCGTCGAGCACGTACAACCGGAGATTTGGCAACGGTCGTCCGATCGGTACGGAGGAGATGTCGGCACCAGGGAGGCAAATGTGACACGTGACGTCGACTGTGGACTCAGTCGGTCCGTAGACATTGTTTATCACGACCCCGTGGTTTCGCCCCCCTCGAAAGAATTCGTCAACCATCCAAGAAGAAAGGGCCTCTCCGCCGATAATGAGGTGCTTTAAAGCTGGACAAAGGTCGTAGTCAGGATGAACGCGCAGGAGCATCTGAAACAATGACGGAGTCATGTCAATGATGTCGATTGAGCGTTCGCGGACAAATACCGCTAGCTCTGCAGGGTTTTTCTTCACCTCGGCTGGAACAGGGTGAAGGGTGTGGCCCAGAAGCAACGTCGCGAAAATTTGCTGTACCGAGGCGTCGAAGGTAAACGATGCCACGCAAGCAACGTTCAACCCCGGTGGGTTGTCTCCGTAGATCCAAGAGTCGAGACCGGCGACAAGATTTACGACTGACCGGTGTTCGATCAGAACCCCTTTCGGGGTCCCAGTGGAACCCGATGTGTAGATCACGTAGGCAAGCTGTTCAGCGCGTATCCGCCTTCGCCGAAACGAGAGATTGTTGCTCACGCGCTCGGCGTCTAAAGCGAACACTGCCCGCTGGCCGAACCGTCGTCCATTTGAGTCGAACCCTGCCCCTACGAGCACAACCCTACTTCCGCTGTTGTCCAAAACGTACTCAATCCGTCGTTCTGGCCAGTTTGGGTCGAGCGGCAAGTAGGCTGCGCCGGCCTTCAGCACACCGATGATAGCCACCAGCGCCTCGATCGACGGCTGAAAGTAGAAGGCCACCACGTCCTCGTCCTCGACCTTGTACTCCTCGACGAGCGAGCGCGCAACGACGTCCGAACGGAAGTCCAGGTCGGCATACGAGATCGTGTTGTCGTACATCGCTACCGCAACGCGATCGGGGTAACGAACACAGGCCGACTCGAAGGCATCGACGAGGTTCATGCCGGGGAGCGTGCGCGTTGCGATTTGAGAGCGCGACGTAGCGACCAAGAGATCCATCTCCTCCTTCGGCAGAACACAGACATCGCCGACTAGTCGCGAAGGATCCTCTAGGCACTGCGCGACCAGCATTTCTAAGTGCGTCCATAAACGCTCCATCCGCTCCTGTGAAAAGAGCAGACTTCGATAAGAAAGATGCAGCTCGAGCCCTGGGCTTGCATCCCGGAACTCGAACACGAGATCGAAGAGGCTCGTCTCCTTGCGCACCGGAATCGACGAGACCTCAAGCCCATCGATTTCTAGAGCGCTCTGAGGTTGGTTTTGCAAGATCACGGCCACTGCGAACAGCGGGTTGCCCCCCGTACCGATCTTCGATTCGTCCTCGCTGGGCAAGCTCTGAAATGAGCACTCCTGATGATCCAACGCTTCGAGGACGGTTTGTCTCACTCGCTTGACGAACTCCGAGAACGAAACATCATCGTTGATCACGTCTCGAAGCGGTAGCGTTTTGATATAGCACCCTATTTGATTTTCCAATCCGACGAGCTGCCGACCGGCCACCGGGCTGCCCACGATAACGTCGGGTTCGGATGTGTACTTAAAGAGCAAAACTTTGACGAAAGCAAGCAGCAATACGAATAGGGAGCTTTCTTCTGCCCTCGCCACACCTCGAATAGCTTCGGTTAGCTCTGTCCTCATCCGGAAAATGAGCGTGTTTCCATGGAAGTCGCGGGACCCGGTCGGTACCGTGGAAAGTCTCCGAAGCGTGGGCTCCGCCAGCGGCGGTGCCAACTTAGTTCGCCAGTAGAGGTGCATGTTCGTCGTCGACTCGGACGAGGCGCGTAGCCAGGCGGTGAAGTCCTTATAGTGGTACGGCATCGGAGGAAGGTGATGGGGCAGCCCTCGGCGGTGCGCTTCGTAAATGGTAGAGACCTCCCGCTTCAACACGTCGAGCGACCATCCGTCGCTCACAATGTGGTGGAGAGTGACCACTAACACGTGGTCTTGTGGCCCCATCGTCAAGAGGCCGACGCGAAGCAGCGGTGCCTGCGATAGATCAAATGGAGCAACGGCATCTGCACGAACGAAGTGTTGCGCGAGTTCCTCTTTTTGCTCCCGTTCGGAAAAGTCGCGAAAGCAAATCTTGAGGTGAAGATGATCCGACACAACCTGATGCAGCGACCCTTCACAAAGCCTAAAGGACGTGCGGAGACTTTCGTGCCGCGCCACGAGTTCGTCCATGGCGTAGCTCAATGCGGCTGGTTCTAACTGACCGATCAGGCGGAACGCCGCCGGCACGTTGTAAATGTTTCTCTGTATATCGAATTGCTGGTGCGTCCAGATTCGCTCCTGCGCTGGCGAGGCAGGATAAGACTCAAGCTCAGCGATGGGCGCTGGCCCGGCTACATCTGCTTTCGTATGCTTCGAGAGGTGCGCAGCCAACTGCGAAACCGTAGGGTATCTGAATATGTCACTGAGCTTCATGTCACCGGGAATCTCAGCGTTAATCTCTGCCACAATCTTCGCTGCCGACAAGCTGTGCCCTCCGAGATCGAAGTAGTTGTCGTGGATGCCGATACCAGTCCGCGAAAGGCACCGCGCCCAAATATCGGCGATAACGTGCTCAGTCAAGTCGCGCGGGGCAACATACTCCCGTTCGTCAGAAACGGTGGCATCTTGGCTCAACGCCTCGAGGCTCCGCCAATCGACCTTGCCACTCGAATTTAAGGGGATTCTGGGCACTGGCACGAAGAGCGTTGGGATCATGTAAGTCGGCAAGAATCCGACGAGGTGGTCGCGTAGGATCGCGCTGGTGGGGCTATTGCCTTGAGCATGGGTCAAAGATTCTGTATAGAAGGCCACTAACTCGCCGGTATGCGTATTCCGATTGACTCGCGACGTGACGACTGCCTCGCCGATAGTCGGATGCTGATTCAAGAAAAACGCGACCTCGTCACTCTCGATGCGAAAGCCCCTGACCTTTACTTGTGTGTCCCGGCGTCCAAGGTATTCGAGAGTGCCATCGCCACGCCACCGGCCAATGTCGCCCGAAGCGAAGAGGCGGCCGGGACCGAGCGCGGGGCGAACGTTGAATTTTTCCGCCGTCAACTCAGGCCGGTTCAGATATCCCGAGGCGACACCGGTGCCGCCTACATGGATCTCGCCCCAGACTCCAACGGGGCAGAGACGCCCGCGAGCGTCACCGATGTAGACACGCGTCTCCGGAAGTGGGCGGCCGATGACGCTCATAGAGTGATCGCAATTCACGTCATGTTCCGTGACTTGGTGATAAGTGACGTGCACGGTGGTCTCTGTAATTCCGTACATGTTGATCAAACGAATGCGATCTAGTGGATACCGTCGGACCCAGGATTTGAGCCGGGTGGGATCCAATTTGGCCCCACCAAACACGACCATTCGGAGGTGCCCCGCCAAGTCGCGAGCGCGATATTTCATCGCAATTGTGCTCAGAAAGTAGAAGGAGTCTGGCGTCTGATTTAGTACTGTAACTCGGCCTGCAACGACGAGCTTAAGGAGTTCGATGACGTCTAGGCTCTGGCTTCTATTAGGTAAGACGAGCTTCCCACCGTAAAGTAGCGCACCCCAAATTTCCCACACAGAGAAGTCGAAACTCAGCGAATGGGCCATGATCCAAACGTCGTGCTCGTCGAAGCCGAATTCTTGCCGATCGTTCCTCATCAACCTGACAACGTTGCGGTGCGACACTTGGCATCCCTTGGGTACACCGGTCGATCCTGACGTGTAGATGACGTAGGCGGGGCTTTCGGGTTCTGGACCAGCTGAGGCATTCGCGACGCTGCTGAATAGGTTAAGGTCCAATTTGTTAACGTTGACGTATAGCGGGCTGGTTGGCTCGGTCTCCCCGTCCACGATCATCAACGAACACCCGGCGTCATCGATCATGAAGGTCTTACGTCCGGGTGGTAGAGCAGGATCAATGGGAACGTAGGCGGCACCCACCTTGAGGACCGCTAAAACCACGACGATCATTTGTGTGGTGGGGTCGAGGCTAATTGCAACATGGTCCCCGTGTTTAATTCCTCGCGACTGTTGCAGGTAATTGGCGAGTTGGTTTGCCCTCGTATCTAAACCTTCGTACGACAACGCGACATCACCTTGCTCCAGCGCGATTCGTTCGGGCCATGTCCTCGCAGCCTGTTCGAAAAGACTCGCGATGGTCTCCGTTTTCGGGTACGCCGCGTCCGTCGAGTTCCACCGGTCGCGCACCAAGCTCACCTCGTCGTGGTTGAGGAGTTCCCCGGGGAACTCCTCGGCAAGAGACTCGAGCAAGTTGGCGTAGTGATGTACTAAGCGCTGAGCCGTGTCTTCTCGATAGATATTCGCGTTGTAAACGAGGTATCCGGCGGCACCATCGCGCTCTTCTTTGACGAGGAGGTTCAAGTCATACTTGCCTAGGCCCAGGTTGTTTTCCACCTTCGACACCGCCAAGCCGGCAACAGCTGGCAGATCGGTCGGTGACTCATATGCGAAGAGTACATCGAAGAGCGCCGTGCGGCTCATGTCAGGCTCCGGAGCAACTTCCAGGACAAGCGGCTCGAAAGGCAGATCTTGGAACGCATCGGCGTCAGTGAGCAAGCGTTTGATCTCTGCGAAGAACTCCTCTCTCGAACAGTTAACGTCTACCAATGCTCTAATGGAGACTAGGTTTGCGACAGGCCCCACAACGCCGTAGGCGCCGGCAAGCTTGCGATTTGACATCGCGACCCCGACGTTGATCTCCGTCTGCGACGAGTACCTCTGGAGCAAGAGGATCCATGCGCCGAAAAAAACTTCTTTTGTACTAAGGCCAAGAGCACCAGCGATTCGACTGGTGTTCCCGAGGAGTCGGGCGTTCAGCGGAAATACGATCTGTCCTGGATTGAAAATATGAATAGCCGCCCGCGGTTTGTCAGTCGGCAAATCGAGGATTTCGAGTCGACCGGCCAATTGACGCTTCCAGTAGAACAGGTATGGCTCCCAGTCGTTGGGCGTTAGCGAGCGTTGCCACTCGGAGAAATCGCTGTACTGAAGGTCTGGTTCGTCCCATGCAGGTTCGAGGCTGTGCTGCAATGCTTCGTACATTGTGAGTATTTCGGCTGCGACGATATCCGCCGATCGTCGGTCGGCGACGGCGTGGTGAATCGTGACAAGCAGCACACTCACATGGTTCGAGAATGCGAATAGGCGAGCAGCGAGAAGCGCGTTGGCGTCCAGGGACATCGGGTCGAGGCAATGACTAAGGATGGCGTCAACCTGCACACGGTTCCTACGATCAAATTGTTCGTGTAGACGATCCTCAATCGACAGCGGAACGTGGATCTCGTCCCGAATCCACTGGTAGGGGATTTCCTCTTCGGTGCGGATCGTGGTCCGAAGCGCCCCATGTCTGCGCACCACTTTGTTTAGACCGCATTCAAGCCTGGCCCGATCAATTTCACCTTCCAAACAAAGGAGCAGCGGGATGTTGTGATAGACCGGTTGCGCCGGATAGACGTTCGCCGTCTCGAACTTGTCAATGAACCAAAGTCGCTCTTGATGAAACGAGCAGCGAAGTTTTAATGCAACTTCGTTCATTTGCCTTGCAACCTCTTGTGGCGGTCTTGTAACCGGTTTAACTTCACTGGCGCTTTCGGTTCCCAGGTTCGGCCTTTGTGGTCATTCCCGCTGACGAACGCGGCAAACCCACTGATGGTCGGAAATTCGAAGAAGCGGGCAAGCGGGACAACTTCACCGGCACAATCAGCGTACAAAGACTGCACTTGAAGCAGCTTGAGCGAGTTCCCGCCCGCGTCGAAGAAGTTCGTGTGCACCCCCACAGCGGGGCTACCGAGAACACTTCGCCAGATCTCTAGGATCCGCTCCTCGACTTCGGATTCCGCAGGCACCAATGCATTGGCGGCCGCAATAACCGGTAGCGCCTTGCGGTCAATTTTACCGTTGGCGTTTCGGGGCCATGTTCCCATCTCCAGGAAGTGCCGGGGAACCATGTAGTCAGGCAACAACTTTGTGAGGTGGATGCGTACTTCGTCTTCACCTAGCCAAAATCCTGGTCGGACCTCCCAGTAGCACGCTAGCGACTTAGGCTCGGAACCGACGTAAACGCATGCTGCGACGGCAGTGGCGACGCTGGGGTGCTCACACAAGCACTTTTCGATTTCTTCAAGCTCGATTCTCATTCCTCGAAGCTTGACTTGGTGATCGCGGCGCCCCGCGAATTCGATGCGGCCGTCGGGGAGCATGCGGCCGAGGTCGCCCGTCCAATACAATCGCCCCACTGTTGGGTCTTCCGAGAACGCTTCACGTGTGAGATCCGGCTCCCCCCAATAACTCGACGCGACATGTTCACAGGCCACCACGAGTTGGCCTACACCGAGTGGCTCCACCAACTCGCCATCGTCACCGGCAACCAGCAACTGCGTCAGTAGTGGAGGATCTCCCAATGAGACTCGAATTTCTCCTTCACCTGGTGGCGCAAGCCAGAGCGAGCTGATGGACGACTCTGTCTGCCCGTAGATGGAACCGAACGTGGCGTTCGGGAAGCGCTTCCGGCTTTCCATGACGTCAGCGTCGCGCACGGGCTCGCCGCCTAGCAAAACGACTCGTACCTTTGGGAACTTGCGGTCATTCGCGAGCGAGCTCAAAAAGAGTCGGAACAACGACGGAACCGAATGCCATATAGTGATTCCCTCGCGCGCGATGTAGTCTGGAAGCGCAGTTATACCGGACGGCGAAGTAAGATCGTATGGGTGGAGTGCAGCGCCTGATAGCATCGCCGAAAAGATGTCGACGACGGCAGCGTCGAATGCAAAATGTGCGAAAGTAAGTAGCCGATCTGACGGGGATAAGCCAATTCGTTGTCGAAGGCTGTCAGCATAGTAAACGACGCCAGCGCCAGTCTGTTCGACTGCCTTTGGGCGTCCCGTCGAACCGGACGTATATAACAGGTATTGATGCCCGACTGTCACTGGAAGGGGCAAAAGATCTAGATCTCCCAGGATGAAGTCTAGCCCGTCGGTAAAGACAATCTCAACGGCGAAACGCGCACGAATCCGATCGGCAAGCGCAGCGTGTTTCGACGATGTCACGACGAGATTGACCCGCGCGTGTGTGAGCATGTACACGATCCGGTCAATCGGTAAGTCCGCGTGAGTCGGCACATAGGCATACCCCGATAACACGCCGCCGATCACTGCGGCGATCGAATCGGCACCCTGTCCGAAAAGCAGGCCGACGTTCGGACCACTCTCCGTCATCCGGGCGACCGTCAGGCGGATGACACGAGCAACCCGAGATGCGAACAGGCCAAGCTCGGCGTATGTGAACGAGCAGTCATCCGTATAAACTGCCGTGCTGTCAGCATGGTCGCGGAGTTGCTTCTCGATGCGGTGTCGCAACATCATTGGTTCACAAGAGGAACTCGTCGGTCTCGCCGGGACACGATTCACCGCTGGGAGCCACCGCCCACGCGGCTGCCTCGACGAGGCGTGCAATCTCAGCGATAGTGGGGCCTGTAAATACGTCCTTCAGAGAAAGCGCGACTCGAAACTCCGTCTCTATCCGCGCCATCATCTGCACTGCCTTCAGACTGTTTCCGCCGAGCACAAAGAAGTTTTCTTTAACCCCGATCCGCCGTGGCTCTTTGAGGAGCGCGCACCAAATCTCGATGAGCTTGTCCTCGACGTCGCTCACTTGGGCGGATGCCGCATCACTGCCCCGCACCTCGGTGATCCCGGCCAGCAACGCTTGCCGGTCGGTCTTCCCGTTGGCCGTCAGCGGCAAGGCCTTGAGGAACACGAAAGCCTCCGGAACCATATAGTACGGTAGAAGCTCGACTAAGTGCCTACGCAGTTCGCTCTCGGATGACTCGCTGACTACGTAAGCCCACAGGCCCTTTCCAGCGGACTCCTTATTGCGCGCAAGAATCACGGCATCCTTGACGTCGGGGTGGAGGAGTAGCTGGTTTTCGATCTCGCCTGTCTCTACCCGAACTCCCTGTATTTTGACCTGAGCGTCGTTTCGCCCTAGGAATTTCAAGTGATCTCCCATTGTGATCTGCCCCAAGTCACCGGTTCGATAGGCGCGCTTGCCCGGCAAGAACGGAAATGAAACAAAGTGCTTAGCTGTAAGCGTCGGTTGGTTCAAGTAGCCGCGCCCGACCCCCTCGCCAGCGATGCAGATCTCGCCCGGGAATCCCATTGGCATGAGTTCGCCGTCCTCGGAAACGATAAATATCTCCTCACCTGCCAGGGGTTGCCCCAGCGAGATTTCATCGCCGCAGATCAGATCTCCACTCGACCATATGGTCGTTTCGGTAGGACCGTAAACGTGGAACACCCTAGTGGTTTTGAGCCGTTGCAGTTCAGCGATGAGCCTAGACGAAAGCGCCTCGCCGCCTACCAGCAAGATCTTGACGCCGGAGAGTGTCAGGACGGAGTTCCGCTCCAAGAAGGCGTGCAACCGGGAAGGCGTCATCTGTACAACGGTGACGCCTTCTTCGCGAATTCGCGCCGCTAGTACGTCCATGTCCAAGAGTTCCCGTTCAAGGACAAGCCGCGCACCGATAAGAAGGCTGCACAGCAACTCCATCACCGAGATGTCGAAGGTAACTGCAGTTAGGCCGTAGACCGTGTCTTGCGGGGTGACGCCGAAGGTCGAAACGCAGTTGTTCAGGTAGTTGACGACGTTTCTGTGCTCGATCATGACTCCCTTGGGGCGCCCGGTTGATCCCGAGGTGTAAGCCACGTATGCCAGATTGCTACCGCTTACCTGAGACCGGGGGTCTGTGCGCAACGGCGAAGTCGCCTGCTGAGCGGTGACGACCGAAACGCCGACGTCGAGTGTTCGTAGACGCTCGTTGGACTCATCGATGATCACACCGACGGCACCGCTATCCTCAAGTAAGTACCTGATCCGACGCTCAGGGAGATCTGGATCGATTGGGACGTATGAGCCGCCCGTCTTCAAGACGGCCAAGATAGCGACGACGAGGTTTTCCGATCGCTCTAGACAGACGCCAACCCGGCAATCTGGAGCAATCCGAAAATGATCAGCCAGGTAGTGCGCCATCCGGTTTGCTCGGTCGTTGAGCTCTTGGTAGGTAAGTACCCCTGCTGCCGAGATAAGGGCCGTGACGTGGGGCTGCTGAATGACACGCCGCTCGAAGAGGTCGGGGATCGTGACGCCAAGTGGACTCTCAGCAATTGCTTCCCGCCGACGAAGGATCGGACCCACATCTTCACCTGGCTGTCCAATAATTACGCCACGAAGCGGTGCGTCGGGGTGCAGCGTTAACCAGTCAGTTGCGTTCTCCAAATGCCGCCCCAACATCTCAATTTTCCAGTGTGAGTACAGATCCGGGTTGTACTCAATCGCAAACCGAATCTCTCCAGCCTCATGCCGGAAATTGAATGTTAGATCGAACAGACTCGTATTCGATGGAAAGGAAATAGTCTCGACCTGCAAGCCGTCAAATTTGGCTGGGGCAACGTCGCTAGGATGCAGCAAGATCAGGATCTCGAAGAGCGGGTTTCGCGACGGATCGCGCGTCGGCTTGCAGTTCTCGACAATCTTGTCGAACGGGTAGTTCTGGTATTCGAATGCAGCCAGTGTTGCAGCCTTCGTCGATGCGAGCAGTTCCCTAAAAGTCAGATCTGAGCGGATCCGGTATCGCAACGGAAGTGTATTGACGTAAAACCCAACTTGGTCCTCGAGCTGAGCGTCGTCCCGCCCTGATACCGCAGTCCCAAGCACCAAGTCTTCGTCGCCGGTATACCGGTGCAGGAGCACCTCAACTAGCGCCGCCAGTGCCATAAAAGTGCTGAGCTTACCGTTGTGAGCCAACCGCAGCAGCCGTTCAGTGAGCTCCAGCGGCATCAGCCCGGTAACGTTCTCTCCACGGTATGTCTTAGTAGACGGGCGCTCCTTGTCGACGGGAACAGTCGTTTGCGGCAGTTCCCCCGTAAGGTACCTTTGCCAGAAGGCTCGGGGGGACTCAGATGCCGGACTGGTGCCGTCGGCAATAAGGTTGTTCCAGGCTGCGTAGTCCTTGTATTGAATCGGAAGCGAAGGCAGAGCATCACTATCTCGCTGCGAGGAGTTGTACAGAGTAGCCCACTCCCGGTGAAGGAGGTGAATGGAGCGCTCATCGCAGATGATGTGATGGATGGTGAAGACGATCATCACTTCGTCGTTGGCAATTCGGAGCACCCTGACGCGGAATAGGGGCGGTGCCGCGAGATCGAAAGTGTGAGTCAACTCCCCCTGCACCCGCGCAAGAACCTCGGCGTCGAGGTCCGCTGACCCGGTCAAAACATCCTCGACGATAGAGAAATCGAGGTGGGTCAGAATTGACTGCGCCGGAACTCCGTTCCTCGAAACAAACGCGGTCCGCAGCGATTCATGGCGATTGGTCAGCGTGCGGAGACTATCTCGATAGCTCTTTAGGTCGAACGGCCCGCGAAGCTTGAGGATCGAAGACCGGTTATATGCAGGACCTGCGTAGCCGTGCTCCTGTAAGAGCCACAGACGAAACTGCGCATGGGACAGTTCGTAAAAATCGGAAGGCGCCACGCAGGGAATGGCCGAATGCTCTGTTTTATGTGATCGGTCGATCAGCTTCGCCAGGGTGTCGACGCGCGAGTTTTCGTAGAAGGCGGCAAGCGAGACGAAGACCCCGAGTTCTTTGTGGATGCGCCGAAGTACGACGTTAGCTTTCAAGGAGTCCCCTCCGAGTTCAAAGAAATCGTCGTCGAGGCCCACCTCCTCGACGCCAAAATAGGCAGCCCAGATGCGACACAGGGTGAGATGGGGCTCGGTCTCCGGAGCACGGTAAGGCGTTAGACGTTCGTAACGGGAGTGGTGTCTGGCCGGTGGGGGCGCGTCTTGAGTTTCAAGCCAACGCGCGCTGGCAACATCCTTTGCCTGTCGCGAAACAGCGTCATCTAGAGGCTTTGTGGATACAACGATATGAGGCGCGGACTGCGCGAGAACCCGGGTGAAGATCTCAGCGCCCTCACGGTCAGTGATTCCGTTCCGAAGCGCGCTCTCCTTTGACCTAACGAGTTCGGGAACTGCACTCGTGGCTTTCAACTCCAGATACGAGCGCCGCCCCATGCCCGACTCTGTCCAGATATCCCACCCGATGGACCAGCAAGGCCGCCTTGACGCGAGCGTCCGCGCCGCCGCCCAGCGATCGAGGAAGATGTTCGCTGCGCTGTAGGCAATTTGGCCGATAGAGGGCATCACAGAACCAATAGAGGAACATGCGACGAAAAAATCCAGCGTGTCGACAGGGAACAACTGCTGCAGGACGTACAGGCCCTGGATCTTGGACTTCATTACGGCCAGGCAACCTGCGACGCTCCGGCGCTGCACGAGCGCGCCGTCAGTCACTCCGGCAGCGTGGATCACTCCGAGGACCTCGCCGACCTCTTCAGCGATGCCTTCGAGAGACTCTATCATTGCCGCCTGGTCCGCACAGTCGGCTTGTATTACCCATACCTTGCTCCCGAGAGTCTCGATCTCCCTCAGTTGGACGATCTTCCGACTCAGCGAATCGTCTAGCCCGTGCGTTTCCAGCCAGTGGGACCATTCGCTTCGGAGCGGGAATTGGCTTCTCCCGGTCAAGATCAGATGAATTGACTTACGCTCTGCAAGCGCCTTGGCCATGACCAGGCCCATGCCTCCCATCCCACCAGTTATGAGGTAGGCCGCGTTCGGCTTTAAGCGGTCAACCAACCCGTCTGTCAAAGGCAAAGAGATCCGAACGTAGGTGCGCACCCAGCGCCAGCCTCGGCGATGAGCGACCTCAGTGTCGGAGCAGCGTGCCGAAAGCTCGCCAATCAGCATGCGCGCATATTGACCCGCTTTTTCACCTATCCCGTCGGTGTTGATGTCTACACTACGGCAGCGAATGTGGGGATGTTCCATCCGAATAACTTGCACGGCGCCGAGCACAGTCGTCTTAGCCGGGGACGTCGACTCATCCCCGAGCACGTTCTGCAGCCAGTCGGACACGACGATGAGGTCAACGGGATTTGTCGCGCCTCGCCGACCTAGTGCCCGCACGAGAAACTGCAAGCTGAAATACCCGAGGAACTGATTGGCGACGAAGTCTTCCCAACCTCGCTCCGTCGGCCCGACCCCGTCGACCTGCCATAGATGGAAGATCGTCAGTGCTTCGTTCCAGTCGGACACCGCGGCTTTGATCGCGTCGGCGTAGTCTTCCTCGCGTACTGGATCGACGACATACTCGTCTATCCCGGCAACGGCGAAGCTCGAGCCGCGCCGGATCCGAACGACGCGTCCCCCGCGCCGCCCCAGTTCTTCAACGAGCCTGGAACCTAATGGCCCGTCATCCATGAACACGATCGACAGATCGGGCGCCCGCACAGGACCAGCCTGCTCCTCGATGCACTCCGCTCGCTGCCAGGTACCGACATAGCCCCACTCGTCGGGGGGAGCACGCCCCGCGCCCGCTGCCTCGTCTTTGAGGCGGTTATAGCTCGAATACACGTTCGACTGAGGCCAATAGGCCTGGCGTTGGAACGGATAGGTCGGTAACGGCACTCTTTGCCGACCAAGCCGGGCGAAGATCGGGTCCCACCGCAGATCGAAACCCTTCGCCCAAAGCCGTCCCAATTGCTTCAGCGCATAAGTCTCCGTGTCGTGCAAGGCGACGGCCGGTGGGATCAGGTTGATACAGCTATGGTTAGTGCTAGTTTGCAGCACACGTCCAGTCAGAAGCGTCAGATCACGCCCCGCTCCGACCTCGACGAACAGCCCGTTAGGCTGTTGTGCGAGCAACTCGATCCCCTGATAGAACCGCACCGGGCTGATCATGTGCTCAACCCAATAGTCTGCATCTAGGGTGCTCCCTGCCGGAAGCCATTTCCCCGTGAGACTGGAGATGTACGGCGTAGTGACCGGTGAAAGCGGTATGGCGTGGATTGCTTCCCAAAGACGCTCCGTCACGTGCGATGGCATTTTGCAGTGACCCGCAATTCGGGTCTTGACGGGCATGCACAGGAGCCCCTGTGCGGCCATTGCTTGTTCGAAGTCACGTACCGCCGTTGGCTCGCCAGAGACGATGCATGAAGGGCCATTGATGGCCGCCAGCGACAGCCCTGGCCACAAACGCGGGACAATGGACGCTTCTGAGAGTGGGACGCTGAGCATCCCGCCTTCGGGAAGCCCATCCATGAGCTCGCCTCGGAAGGCAGCGAGGGAGAGGGCGCTCTCCAGCGAGAGCACACCCGCGAGACAGGCGGCGACATACTCGCCGAAGCTGTAGCCAATCATTGCTGCGGGTCGAATGCCCGTCTCGATGAGGAATCGTGCGAGGGAGTACTGGACCACGAAGAGTGCCGGTTGGGAAATGCGCATCTCCGCCATACTCTCTCGCGAAGGCGTCAGGTCCCCATCGGGATAAAGGTTTGGGCGAAGATCCCAGCCGATGCGGTGTCGGAAGCTCTCAAGGCACTCGTCGATCAAGCGCCGGAAGCCAGGAAATCGTTCGTAGAGTGCGCGACCCATGTTCCGGTGCTGTGCCCCCAGCCCAGGGAAAGTGAATACGACGCCCCCAGCTCGCGCAGAGCCCGCATCTTCGAGACATGCCCGCCGCCGAGCGTCTGCCACCAGTTCTGCAGTCGACGACGCGACGAAGACCCGACGGTAGTCGAAGACCGCCCGCCCCTCCCGCAGCGTAAAGGCAACGTCGGCGAGAAACGGCGACGGTGACATGCCCTCGAGTGCGTCGGCGAGCCGATCGGTCATTTGGTCGAGCGCCGTGGCCGACTTTGCCGATAACACGATGAGTTGTGGGCCTCCCGGCACCTTGTTCGCAGTCACGGTGGGGGGCTCCTCGATTACGAGGTGGGCATTGGTGCCGCCGAGACCGAACGAGCTCACACCAGCCACTACGGGCCGTTCGCCCGGTGTGAATGCGGTCGCCTCGGTGCTGACATAAAACGGTGTCTTGATCAAGTCAATCTCGGGGTTGGCCCGAGAGAAGTGCAACTGCGGAGGGATGATCCGATCGTTCAGTGCCATCACGGTCTTTATTAGTCCAGCGATACCGGCCGCCCTGTTCAGATGGCCAACGTTCGTCTTGACCGTTCCGATAGCGCAGGCCCGCTTCCCTATCGATCCGAACACGCGTCCCAGCGCGTCCACCTCGATCGGATCTCCGAGCGAGGTCCCCGAGCCATGGGCTTCGACAAAGGAGATGTCGGCTGGATCAATACCCGCTGCACGTTGCGCTGTGCGGATCAAGTCGACCTGCGCACCAACGCTCGTCGCAGTAAATCCAACCTTCTCGCGGCCGTCGTTGTTTATCGCCGAGCTACGGATGATTGCGTGTATGCGATCTCCGGACGCTAGCGCCTCGTCGAGGAGCTTGAGAACCACAACGCCGGCCCCTTCACCGAAGACCGTGCCCGCCGCCCGCTCGTCAAAGGCGCGGCAATGCCCGTCGGGAGACAAAATCATTCCGGGCTGATACAGGTACCCAGACTTTTGCAGGCATGACACCGAGACGCCACCGGCGACGGCCATCTCACAGTCGCCGCTGAGAAGCCCTTGCATGGCCAGGTGCACCGCCACCAGCGAGGTGGAGCACGCTGTCTGCAGGTTCACGCTCGGGCCGCGCAGATTTAGGCGATACGAGACATGCTGTGTCAACAGATCCCGGTCAGCAATCAGCGACGCCGAGTAGTCGCCGATCTCGTCGTGAAGTTCAGAATCACGAACGAGCAACTCCCAGCCAAGGTTCGGCGAGCAACCTGCGTAGAGCCCAATCTTGCCTCCGAAGCGGAACGGATCGTACCCCGCGTGCTCCAGCGACTCCCAAACGCACTCGAGGAAGATCCGCAGTTGCGGATCCATCAAGCGGGCCTCGTTGGGACTGTACCCGAAGAACTGAGGATCGAAATACTCCTTGTTTGCGACTATGCCGGCTGCTGGCACATACCTGGGATTGGACAAGATCTCTTCCGGGATACCTTCGTCGCGCAACTCCTGCAGCGTGAAGCGCGAGATGGATTCCCGTTTTCCGACAATCGACTCCCAGAACTGTGCCACATCGCCACTGCCCGGAAACCGGCCAGATAAACCGACGACAGCCACCTCCAAACCAGTACGGCTCACGCCCTCGCTCTCATGCGCCCGGCGGGGACTCATAGCAGGTGGTCCATTGGGATGATCTCAAGGCCCTCGAACTCAGATCGTCCTAGCGTGCACAGGGCAAGCTTGTGGCGGTCAAGGGCGTCGGACACGGACGCAACGACACCATCGATGAGTCGATCGCCCTCAAAGAAGTTAATGTTCTTCGACTCGGACAAGTAAACTGCGAAGGCGTCCAAGGGTTGCGAGAGGCCGTGCCCGTGCATCTTGATGTAGCTCTCCTTGACAGTCCAGAGGTTAAAGAAATGGTCAAGCCGGTCGGCCGACGCCCTCTGCATAAGCTCGTCGTACTCGCGGCGTGCAAAGAAACGTCTGGCGATATCGAAATCGATGGGCCGGATTTCCTCGACGTCGATTCCTACTGCCGACGAAGAGACTGCGCCAACAACCCAGTCGCCGCTGTGCGAGAGGTTGAAGTGAAGCCCGGGGTACAGTAGCAAATACGGTTTTCCGAACGCACCAGTCCCGAATTGCAGGATCTCCTGAGCGCCGTGCACGGCACGCCGAACAAGGTGACTTACCAAGACACCGCCTAAAACACCCCGCTGAAAGTCCTCGTCGCGGTGGAGCCGCGTCAAGCGTGCAGCCCGGCGAGGATCAATGACGGCAAGCTGAGGGGCCAGCCGCGAACGCGGAACCCAGCGGGTCATGTGAACAGCAGCGACTCGGATCAACTTACAAACCTCATACGTGTCCCGCCAAGAACCGCTCGAATGCGCGGTTGAACTCGAATTGGGTCTCCCGGCTGTCGAAGTCGCGCGCACCGATCAATTGCCCTCCAAGTCGAGCGGGAAATGTTGTCCAGGATGGGCTGCGATATGAAGCGTATTGAATTCTCTGCACGCAAAAAAGGCCTTCCATCACGACGAAGCATTTGAAGATATCGCAACTCCATTCCTCCTACTCGACGAAAACAAATCGACCCCAGCTATTCCATAGTAACCGTACCGCCTGCTGAAGTGGCCGGGTGCGGCAGGAGTCGTAATCTGTTTGCATGCAGTCGCTACAGATTAGTGGTGAAATTTAGTTGCATGAAGCGCCTCTATAGATTTCATGCGATTGATCGCCATTCATCCAATTGACGCTAACGCTACTTCCGCAATCCGATGTGCCTGAAATGCAAGCGGATACATCATAGTTTCCGGGCTCAATCGAAAAGACCGCAGTTGACTCAGCTTGGATGCTTGTCCGCAGCTGATTTGAAACATAAAAATCTGTCTGATGGCAATCTCTATTGCTGACTGTCACATTGAGGGACTCAATTGGAGGAGGAGGCGCACCTACATTGCAAGCGTCGTTTCGAAAAATTTGATGGTTTGCAGTCCCTGAAGGCCAATTGACTGTCACAGGATCGCCACAACTTGTTGAGCCTGAAACGCAGGCTTTTACTATGTGCACTCCGGCGTCAACTGTGAGTAGCCTCGCAGATCCAGACGGAATTGTCAGGACAAGACTATCTGCCACATAAATATCTGCAGCATTGCAGTCGTTATTCGTTAGCGTGACCTGTACTTGTTGAATTTTTTCCTGCACTGCCTGTGCAGCCGGGGGAGTCGACACTTGGACACCTGGCTCTTTGCGATTTCCGGACTCTATGTAAGAGAAAACTCCCAATACGCCTATTGCTGCAAATATCAGCAGGTTTCTTAGCGCTTTTTGAGTCCCTGCATTTTCGCTATGAATTTCCTCTTGAAGGAGGCTAACCAGGCTCCCAAATTCATATTTTTCACACAAAGCAAGCAATCGTGTTCGATCAAGCCGTGACCGTGGCTTATCAATTCTTACCTGACTTGATACGAGTGATTCTGCTATGTCGTAATGCTCTGCCTGAATAAGTTGATCAACGCAATTCGACAGACGTTCAAACTTTTCATCGAACGTCGACAGATTTTGAATGGCTGCTCCCCATTCTGCAGCCTGTATTTTTGCCTGTTCGCGTAATCGAGCTGCTTCCCTAATGCTCGCGATTCTTAAGTCGAACTTCTTCCTTATTTCATTGACTACTGTTTTGCTACCACCATATTGAATGAAAATGTTTAGCTCGGGAGATACGCCTGACATTTGATCGTTCCACTTTGAATATGACCTCTCAAAGTCGGACTCGTCATAGCAATCAAAGGCTACGCGTAAATCTGCAAGAGTCTTCTCCTTTAGCAAAATGATTCCTGCTCTATCCGCCAGCGTCAGACATGTCCGCCAATATCTTGCCTTAAGCGCCGGATCGTTTGCCCTCGCCAAGACATTGGTCAAACCCGATAGCTGGTTGTTGGCCTCCGTAAAAAAACCTCTAGCAAGGCAGTCGTCTATCGAGTTCAAACTCATAGTCGCTCCAGCAACAACCCACACGCGATTCATCTCAGTCGCATGTTTACGCTGTTCTCTTTGTTCCTCCAATTCTTGCTCTCGAGCAGATTCCTCAAGTTCCTCTCTTCGTCTACTGCTTTCAGCATTGCGATCAAATTCCATCTGCTCTCGATCACGTCTTTCGTACTCTAGTTCAGTGCGTTCTCTATGCCGTCGCTCAGCTTCCCGCTCGTGCTCCTCGTGTCGGGCTTGTGCAGCCTTTTCCCTAGAGCATTCTGGACAAATGTATGAGAACCATTCGGTATCTGGACTATTGCCAAACAACGCATTATTGTCCCAGGAGAACGCGCACCCACACTTACCGCAAGTCTCTGTTTTCACTATGAAAAACCTATCTGAAAGTTGGCCTGAATTGTGTTTTGTATGAATTTACAAATAAAATGGCATAGCGAAGTCTCATGCGATCAAAAGTACTGAATCCGGTTCAAGGTACTAAGCTCGCTTTCCAAAAAACCAGGGTTTTATTCAGCTCTGTAACGTGTAAAGTAGTTGACCCGAATTGAGTGCATTTTGTCGGCTACCGCAGCGGGCCATCAGCAATATTTCTGGTCTTATCAAATTGGCCTTTGACAGTGGACCCATCCGGGCGCCTAAGTTCGCCGTTGCCATGCGCGCGGCCGTTCTGCACCTCACCGATGTATACCGCCCCGTTTCCCCAGGTCAACGTCCCACGTCCGTTTGGAGAATTTTCACTAAAATCGCCAACATAGCGCACTAAGGCTTCAGGATTGTTTGTCCTCGCCAAGATATGCGTCCCATGCCCTGACTTCTGATCTTCCAACCAATCCCCGTCGTAAGTTTCGCCATTGGGAGCCGAATACCTGCCGCGGCCATAGCGCTTACCGTTCAGCCAGTTGCCTACATACACAGCCCCACTCTTGAACGTCATGGTCCCTTCGCCTTGAAATATCGCATCCTTGAACTCCCCAACATAGGTCATGGCAGCATCTGGGTTGTCTTTGGGCGGGAAAGTCAGAACCCCACGCCCTGTTCGACGGTCATTTACAAAGTCACCTTCGTAAGTTCCTCCATCTGCAAAGACAACTTTGCCACGGCCGTTGCGTAGTCCATTGTTCCAAGATCCAACATAGGAAACCCCTGATGTCTGCAAGAGCGTTCCGAACCCTGAAAAGGCACCTTCTTTGAACTCGCCGGTGTACTTCACGGATGCCCCGGGTACGTTGCGCGTCGGGAAAATCAGTACGCCTTGACCTGTGCGCTGCTTGTTCACCCAGTCCCCCTCATACACGCCTCCATCGACAAATATCATTTTGCCTTTTCCATTGGGATTGCCAATTTGAGAGGCCAACGTAGCGTCAGTATTACCGTCATATCTTGTACCGTCGTTAAGCGTAAAAGATTGAGAAGGCGAAATATTGCCGTCAGCCAGAAACGAGATGGTGATGGATTTCGCTGCCTTTGCCCCGGTACTAAATGCAGTTCCCTTCCATGTTCCTGTAGGCAGACCACGGTCCAGTGTGCCAACCCATTCCAGCATTTTCAATCCAGCGCGGTAATAAGTTTTGGTTCCGACACCATCGGCCAAGCCATCCTTGCAATTGCCAGACCAGTCAAACTCGACCTCTAGCGACAAATTAAACTCTCTCAATGCGCAGCCTGATTTACTCTTCAAAGCGCTTCCGACCTTCATCCTTGCTGTTTCGAGAGACTTTCCGTTCGGAAATCTAATCTGATATTGAAGGAATAGATACGGTTTTTGTTGATCAACAATTTGACGCCAATATTCAGTATCTTCGTCCTTGATGTCGTGCACATTGGGCGGTGCAACGACCCGACTCGATTCTTGAATCACGCCAGCGACACATCTTCCTTGGATCAGACACGTCCGCACCTTCATATCACCAGTTCTGGTGGGTCTCTGGCGATTGAGTGTTTCGCGTTTTACAGTCTCTGCCACTTCATCCAACGCCTCCAAAAGGGGGAGTTCAGTTCGTCGGAATTGTTCAGTTAGAGCGCGGGCGTAGGCGCTCGTTCCTCCAGTGGGCCCTTCTGTGATCGTCGAGCCCTCTTGCGTAGCATACGCAACCAGCAAGTTACTACTTCCATATTCCGGACGTGCTAATCCCTTGATGGCACTCTTTTCCCCGAAGGCGAAATTGCGGCAGGCATCCAAGATTAAAAGGGCGACCCGCGCGCCGGTATTCTGCAATGCAGAAACCAGTTCACTTACCGGCAAGGCATCACGACGAATATGTTCATAGGCACTGATTTTTTCATCGGTGGGAAGCAGAAAGTTTCCACCAGGACCTTGCACACCGTGGCCAGAGTAGTAAACAACCACAGCATCCGCACCTCGCCCCAGTTCGGCTATTTCATTAACTGCATCGAACATGCCACGGCGATCTAGATCTTTCCGCCGTATTACTTCGAAACCTAAGTCCCGTTGCAACATCTCACCAAGAAGAAGCGAGTCGTTGACCGGATTACTGAGCTTCGCGGAACCCTCATAGGCGTTATTGCCGATCACCAACGCAACGCGTCTCTGCGCTTGACCAAGAGTCGGAAACATGCCGATCATGCAGACAAGACACCATGTATGTATACGGCACCGGATGAAGTCTTGAAGTGACATTTGCAAAAGATCAACTGATAACTCAAAACTTTATAAGAGGTTCAATTTTTCTTTGCTTAAGATAAACCCACATGCCACCCGAAATAGACATAGCAAAAAATGCGGTAACAAAATGTTGTTTCGAAAGCGCAGCTATTATCCAAAAACCAGCAAGAATATGACCAACGCCGGGTATGAACCCCCAAATAGGCGATGGAACTTCGTACGGTAAAAATATTTTTAATGGCAACATACACAAAGGAGCCATGATGAATAAAAGATACTTAGTAAGTTGACCGTTAAACTTGTCGATATGAGCGCGATGTTTTTCCCAAAAATCTACAATCTCAGAATCCTTACTAATTAGAATTTCCAATTGCTCATCGGGTGACAGTAAATCAAGTTTCAGTTTGTATTCACTACTAAACCCTATCTGTTCGCCAACAGCGGCATTCAACCTTCCTCCCTTTTCCCACCATTTGAGATATAGTTCTCCCACAGGGGATTTGTACCACTTATTTACTCGATCTTTGTGATCTTGACGGGCCTGAATTTTTCGCTCTAAATCTGCTAGCTCATCAGAAACTTCATTGCGCTGGTCGCGATCAGCCCGATCGGCATCCATCCGTTCGCGATGCCGACGCTCCGCTTCTTGTTCGCGTTCGTCATGCCTCGTTTGTTCCGCCTTTTCCCTAGCGCATTCCGGGCAAATATAACTAAATCCACTCAAGGCCGGAGTTGCACCAAAGAAACCACTGTTATCCCATGAGAACGCACACCCACACTTACCGCAAGTTTCAGTTTTCATTTGGAATTTCTATTAGAAAATATTGAAGGATCAAGTTTTGTATGCAAACAAAAATATAGCTCCCACAAGGAGTCTCATGCTAATTAGGGGTATGTACCACGTCCAATGTGACCTCCATCATCGGCAGACTGGTTAACTCTGAATCGGCAACAATTACGTATCTAGCCGCGTCAGGAGTGGTTGTCTAGCAAGTACCTGCCAAGGGGAAAAACGAACAGAATATTATTCACTTATAGAAGGGCCCTTATTGCAAAAATAATAAGCGCATCCGAACCCCATAGCAACGCCTATGAATCCTAGCAACTGACCTCCTATAGTTGGAAAAATGATCCAACCGAAACCTGCGAGGAAGAATTTCCAGCCACTTCCATCGTCCCACCATTTCTTATGAACAAAATCGCCTCTGCGGACCTTTTCGTTATTCTTAATAAATATATTGAGCTGTTCATTTATGGGCCGATTCGAAATTCTTCCTTTAAAATAGTCGTAAAACGCCCATGTACCTTCATCGCATGGATGCGCCGCCTTACTTCTTGCACTTTCATCTAAGCTGTTATACCAATCTTCATACGGCTTAAACAGAGGGGTCTGACGCCAGCGGCTTAAAGCGTTTGCCCGGTTAACAGCGGCTTCTACTGACCTACTTATTTCTTCCGCAGCTCGAATTGGCGCGTCTTGCCGCTCAGCATCTGCATCCATTCGCTCGCGATGTCGCCGTTCCTCTTCTCGTTCGCGCTCGTCATGCCTCGCTTGTTCTGCCTTTTCCCTTGCGCAATCAGGACATAGATAAGAGAGCCACTCCATGGTAGGACTGCCACCAAATAATGCTGTGTTATCCCAAGAGAATTTGCATCCGCAGTTCCCGCAAGTCTCAACTTTCATCTCTATTCCCCCTTTTTAAAGTCGTAGCCTCTTAGAATCCCAGTGTAAGAACAATCTCCAACGACAAACCAAACGATATTCAGAGTAGATCGCTCTTAATCAGCCTTGCAATAACGCATTCTTGACCTTACTGCGAGGTATGAACCAGGTCTAGGTTGATCACCATGATTGGCAGGCTCGCCAACTCTGAATCATCAACTACAACGTATCTGGCCGCGTCGGGCGTCGATAAAGCGACTACCTCGTCGGTTCTACGTAAACTTTTTGTGTTACCAGTCTGCCCCCTAGCATTAGCCAACGACACGCTATAGACTTGCTCCACTGGGCGTGAAATTACTGCAGCCTTTCTTGCCAAACCCATAGTCAAACCAGCAACATCTGCAATTTTGGTTTTTGAGAAGAAGACAAATACACTTTCGATCCCTGGTGCACCGACGAATTCAACGCCAAAATTGGCGTCGTCACCCGCTCGAAGGTGATTGTTTTCACCCCGCTGCGGGTACAAATAGTCAACTTTGTTGTTGCTGTCCACGTTGGCGACGTACAAATAGCCTTCTACATTTGGCATAAAGAAAAGCTTTGCACAGTCACCGGTGATGAAGCGGTATTCTGTTGTGCGCCGAGAAGTCGCTGCTCCGCAACGCAAAGTTTCGACCCAAAAAGCTAGCCCTGAATGGGGCACTACTGCATGCAAGACTGGAGTGCTCACAGTAACCGGCATTGCCTGGGGGGACTCTTTGATACGGCATCTCTGGAAAGCGGGTTTGTCTTTTGGCTTTGGGGGCACGGCTGCGTGACGTCCTCCGTCGCTTACAAGCGTTCCTGCTATCGAAAATATGCTCTTTGCTGTAGAGCCACATTCTTCATCGGCATTGGCTGTGCAGGTGATAGGCGCTAGCCCCGCCACAGCTAACAGGACGGAGACGACGGCGGGAGTGACGGTATTCATGGTGAGTCCTTATTTGGTTAACGCCAGTTTTGGGCGGACTGCTTGATACTCGGGGTGCTCAACGAGTCCTTTGAAATCAACATCTTTCTCAATCAGATCTCGGTCTTTCCAACCCTTTGCATTCGCCGCTTGAATTGCTTTGAATGCATCTTGCGCATGACCCAGTCTGAAAAATATCAGCGCGCGGTCAAGATCAACCCCAAAGTTGTCTGGACGGATTGTCTCGGCCGTCTTCAGATCATCCAGTGCCGACTGAAATTGATCTGTCTTCTCAAGGGCCACAAAGCGGGTCATCAATGCATCGAACCTGAGTTCGTCACTGAGTCCTTGAGCAGACAGCAGCACGCCGCATTCTCTGATTGCTGTCGCATATTCGGCTTTCGGCAACGGGTTGTGGTTGGACATCAACCTATCTCGCAAGGCGTCACAACGTCTAAATATTGAATCGCCTCGTTTCACGAGACGCGCCGGATCTTCGGAAGCAATTGGTTTAAGTGCCAGCCATGCACCTATGACAGCTATGCAAAACAAGGCCAATACGACCGCTGCGAAGAGTTTGATCGGGCGGGGGTGAGGCGACAGCGTCGTCGTCAAAGCTTCCTTCTTAAGAGCACGCGTCACGGCCTCAACTTCTTGACTCTGCAATGGAATTGAAAAGGCTTGGCTACGTGCCAGCTTGCCATTGAGCGCTCGGCCAATTTCACCCATTAACGTCTCATGCGGATGTTCTACTTGAGAAGGTCCTAGTGGGTCGTAGCATTTCAATGCTTCTGGCAAACCAAATAGGTAGGCATAGCCTGGATCCTTGCTATTGAGGTGGTCGCCATACTGCCTCAGCAACTGCTCCACGGTGACTCCTAGACTGTGTAAATCAGATCGCCAAGTCACCCCTTCGAGCGGCTCAAACGACCCAGTCTCATTTACCTTCTTAGTCGCCTCCCTGTAGCTTGGCGCGACATAGTCCGGTGTTGTGTTGCTCAGCCACCGTCCCTGTTTCCCGTCGGGACTAACAAAATCTGGATCATGCGCCAGTCGCCTTGATCGTCGGTGGCATGATAGCGTCAGCCCCAAATCAATAATCATTAATTGACCGAGTTCAATGGTTCCCTCGATCAGATGTTTTTCAGATGAATTCCCGTCGGGCTCTTGTAGCCTTACTCCAGAACTCGGCGCGCAAAAGTTATTTAGTTTCACGTCGCAGTGGACAAACCCAGCCTTATGTAACTCTGACAACGCCTCAAGTGATTGATGCACCAGATTGAGCAAGAAGGCGACACTGCAAAAAGGACTGTTGCGACCGTCGCGTTGACATAGGTTGGACCACTTTTCTAAGTCAAGTCCAACGTACGGCTGAATGATCTCAAGTGCCTTTGTTCGCCGGAATTTTCGAGAAGTAATTTCTTTGAAACTGACGGTTCGTGCCAAGTCCCTTTGTTCTGTTTCCAACAGTCGTTCGTTTTCAAGTTCGGTCAGGTGCCGACGAATGCCTCGATATTCTTTGCGTACGCTAATGCTTCCACTTTGATGGAAACGATCCACTTTTACAAAACTGTTAGCGGGATCGTCATCATCAACCAATGTATAGATATTTCGGTCATCCTCCGAGACAAGTTCCATCAAATTCTTGTCAACGAGGAAAGCTTCCCTTTGCTCCCGAATAACTTCCAAAATGAGGGAATCATCGCTTACGACGGGATCGGTCTCTGTTGGCGAATGAACCATCATCGAATCGCCTCCTTCAATTGGCCAAGGGCCAAAGTCCTGCGCCTCTTATAAGTGGCGAGACTTATGTTTAGACGCGCCGCGGCGACTATTTGAGTAACGCCCCCCTCGTCGGCCAAAATGACCTCTCGCAGCGCATCTGGTAATCGTTGGATCGCGATTCGTATGTCGGTCTTCCTTTGTTCAAGGATCTGATGATCTTCGTTTTCAATGAGGTTTGTGACAACGCCCGGTCTTTTTTCTCCCTCAACATCACAATCGGCAATATCGCGAACAGCGGCGTTCCACTCGTGTTCCAGTTCGTCAAGGTCTTGCTGACCGAGACTAACCAATTTTGGTCCGTTTTTTTGGCTTCTGCACCAATCAAAAAATGCATTAGTTAATACTGTGGTGACCCATGTCCTGAAACTCGCCTTGTTCTCAGGGTCATAGCTGGTCGCGATGTCAGTAAAGCTTTTCTGAAATACCTTGTCGACGATAGCTTCACTTACATCCGTCACACTACCTTGTGCCGGGTTTAGTTTTCGCGCGACCACCTGTCTAGCAAGGTATCTGATTGCCTGGTATGCGTGGGTAAAGGCGGCGTCCCTGACGCCGACACCGGCTCGGTCAAGGTAATATGCTTCCAAGCTTTTACGCAGTGCGACCCAATCCGGTTCCGGTGGCGATCGGCTTGCAATCGTAGCCATATTTACTATCCCCTGCTTAGTTATTCGTGTCTCTCCGCCAAACTACCGCGATGCAGATGTCATCGCTGCTTCCTCGGCTCAAACATTCTCGCACGATGGTCTGGCTGATCCGTTCGAGTGCCTCGTGAGAGGGCTGGCAATTGCCCTGAAGTTCTTCTTCCACGATGCAACCCAGATCGGAAGCACTCATCACGTCGTGAACACCATCGCTGCACATTAGCAGTCCACTGTGCGAACCAAGTTTGTGTCTTTGTACCTGTGCCGCCCCAACGCAGCCGCTGCCGACCATTCGGGCCGGATTGTGAGCGTCTATGCCCCACGGTGCGTATTCGCCCAGTTCAAAGTAGGATTGATCACGGGTCAGGGCTTTCACACGAACCGCTGCATCGTTGGTGAGGCTCCAACGGTAAATTCGACAGTCGCCAACGTGTGAAAGATATCCATCACCTAATTCGTCCAGCCAGGCGCTCGCCATGCATGCGGCTCCGCGTCGGTGCCCACAACTGGTGACGGCATCGGCGACCACTTCGTCGGCAGCCTCTACCCAGCGAGCAATAACGTCTATCTCATTTGCCTCCGTATCTGGTAAGCCTACACAGTGGCGCGCCAAGCGTTGGGCCGCGACATGTCCGACTTCCCCTTTGCTGACGCCGTCTGCTACGCACAGGTGCAGACCACCGGATTGTGGGAAATGGGCGAGCGCGGCATCTTCACATTGGTGGTGGTGAGTGCCAGTAACGCTCGCGCTGGCTACGAGCCACGTGCCACACTCTACGCTCCAGGCTGCTGGGCTGTGGTGGGTATTCATTTGGAGTTAGCCGCGTGAACCCGGCCCCAGACTGTTTCAGAGTCAAGTGCCTCACCGCCAAGTTTCAACCATTCAGCATGGGCCTCATTTGGATTGCTAAACGACCAGATGAATCCATCGTATTCTTTCCGGGAGCCCAAGAAACATCCGTTTGTGTCTGACAGGTTTCTTGCATGCAACCCGTTCTTTCCGATATCTTCTATTCTCACGTGATTGCGCGAGACCTTCTCGCAGTTTGCCCTGACAACTGCCACCTGCCCGCCGGCGGCTTGCGGTTCGCGACCGATTGTGAAGGGCAGTTTATCGATCGGTTTGATTTCCTGATCACCGTTGGAGTATTTGAGTACAAGCACACCGTATTTGCCCGAACGGCGCCCCGTGTCCAACTTGGTTTCCATCGCGCGCCTGTCAGCGTACTTTGTGGTCTGAGCCGACGGTTTAGTGTTTGGGTCTTCGGTAAACTCCGTGGTTGAATGCGTCGCATACTCGGTAGGAGTGTGGGCTGCGGTCTGGCCCAAAGTGTTGAATTCAATCACCGCGACTTTCGCCTGCTCTTTCGCAGCTCCGAGTATGAGTTTTCCTGAACGTGGCAGTTCGGTGACTCCTTTGATTTCCTTGGATATTCCACACTGCTGAACAAGAAACGTTCCGTTCGTGGAGCCAACGTGCTCCACACAAACCTGGCCTGCTCCAGAAATGTTGAATCGAATGTGTTTGCCATGCACTCTGCTTAAGTGTCCTGGCACATTGATGTCAGATAAGTCGCGTCCCATGGTTGTCGGAAAGGACGTAATCACGCCCGTTTCCACCTCAAGTCCAGCGTCATCAATAATTCGATATTCCATCCGAGCGTCCAACGCAGATTGTTGATTAGCCCTATTTGAGCCCTTTGCTGGAATTCTCTCGCCTAGTTCCGAATCAGTCAAAAAAGCGCCTTCAAATGCGAACCCCACACCAATGCCGGAATCTGGTTGCGCGACGTAAGCATCGATGAATCCGTCATCGTTTTGGCTAGTTGCACTCTCTTTCTTCTTAATCTGCCAGTCGACAAGTCCGGAAATATCGATGTAACTGTGCTTTGCAAAAACTGGCGCCAAGACTGCCTTCGCATTTTCCACTCGCACTTTGAGTGGTTGCCTCGCAAAAGCCACCTTTTCTAGATAAGGCCCCGGAACGTAAGCAACGATTCCTCTTAGTTTGTAGGGCAACGTGCCGCCAGCCGACATTCCCGCAATATGGTCGTCGCGATACATGGCTGCCGCCTCTCCTAGAGCCCTGAGCAGTTCCTGTGGCGCTTGGAGTGGTATGTCGATTACATTGCCTTGGAATCCCGCCTCCCGCGGTGTTGGCTGTGCGTGGGATTTTTGTTCTCCCTTCAACATTTCTACAAATACTGTTATCAAACCCATGATCACCTCGGCCGTTAATGTGTTGTCTTGAACTTATACGGGCGAAAGCGAAAAATGGCTCAGAAAATGTCCTATCAGTCCCGCGAGACAAAGAAAGACAGCGTAACGGCGGATTTACGAATCCAGCGGCGCAACAAGTTGGCGTTCAGTCCGTTGGCCAGCGCTTTGGCCGCCCTGGAAACGCCGGGCTGTTTACAAGCGTACCCCAAGGAGGTCAGAACCGATAACGGACCGGAATTCGCATGTCGGGCATTTATGACATGGACACAGAAGCACGGCATCAAACATATCCTGATCGAGCCCGGTAGCCCGACCCAGAATGCGTACATCGAAAGCTTCAACGGCTCTTTCCGCGATGAGTGTCTGGATGAGAACTGGTTTGAGTCGTTGGAGCAGGCCCGCCAGACCATTGCCACCTTGACCTGCCCGGTGAATTTCGGACCAATTGAAGCTTGAGAAAATGGTCTCTTCTGCAAGGAGAGACGGGAATGAAGCAGGGACGATTCAGTAACGAGCAGATTGTTCGGATACTGCGTGAGACGGACCAGGACAGCGTGGCGGTGGTGGCCAAGCGCCACGGTGTGAGCGATGCGACGATTTATATCTGGCGCAAGAAGTTCGGTCAGCTCGATACCGACGAGGTCAAGCGGCTCAAAGCGCTGGAGGCAGAGAACGCCAGGCTGAAGAAGATGCTGGTCGACCGTGACCTGGAAATCGAGGTCATGAAGGAAATCAACGCAAAAAAGTGGTGAGCGCACAGGCCCGGCTGGAACAGGTTCGCTACGCAGTACAGCGTGGACTGAGCCAGCGGCGGGCGTGTGCGCTGATGAGGGCAGCGCGTTCCGGGCTGCATTACGACTTGCGGATGCCCGTCAAAGACGCGCCGGTGATTGAAGCCATGAAGGACCTATCGGGCCAGTTTCCGCGCTTCGGCGCACGCCGCATTCATATCTTCCTGGAGCGTCAAGGCATGGAGATGGGACGAGACCGGTGTAGCCGGATATGGAGCGCTGCAGGCCTGCAAGTGCCGCCCAGGAAGAAGCGACGCCGCCATCTCGCCCCAGCAAGGCCTCGACCCAGGCCGCCAGCAGGGCGCAACTCGGTGTGGTGTTACGACTTTGTGTTTGACTCCTGTGCCAACGGCCAGCAGTTGAAATGCCTGACGGTGGTGGACGAGTACACGCGCGAATGTCTGGCCATTGATGTCGCAGGCTCCATCCGCTCCAAGCGGGTCATTGACGTATTGAGCCAACTCATCAGCGTGCATGGTGCACCTCGCTATTTGCGCAGTGACAATGGTCCCGAGTTTGTCAGCCTGGCACTGCTACGCTGGGCCAAGGATGAAAGACTGGAATCGGTTCTGAGTGACCCAGGCAAGCCCTGGCAGAACGGAACCAATGAGAGTTTCAACGGCAAGTTCAGGGATGAATGCCTGGCCATGGAATGGTTCCGCAACCGGCTGGAAGCCAAGGTAATCATTCAGGACTGGCGGCATCACTACAATGAAATTCGGCCCCATTCGAGTTTGAACTACCGCACTCCGGCTGAGTTCATTGCGGGCTTGAAGAACGATTTATCAACCGAGACCAAGAAGTCAAGTTGAGATTGGTCCGAAGAAACCCGGCAGGTCA